>Ga0078972_1000003_pt1 | contig 1360788 bp, 1167 predicted proteins | sample YelNatPaOPGAMG01_FD_67568 | JGI IMG/M metagenome (GOLD analysis project Ga0078972, IMG submission 67568) | Hot spring thermophilic microbial communities from Obsidian Pool, Yellowstone National Park, USA - OP-RAMG-01 (SPADES assembly) (version 2) | ecosystem: Environmental > Aquatic >... | reverse complement strand
TGGTGACACCGCTCGGTCTCTGCGAGACTTCGAGGGGTTGACGCTCGTACAAATCTAGAATTTACTCAGTGTTGTCCCCACGTGCGTGGGGGTGAACCGAGATCCTCGACCAGCATGTCGGACTTCGTGTAGTTGTCCCCACGTGCGTGGGGGTGAACCGAACATGACCTCGTCTTCCCCACCCTGACCGGCGTTGTCCCCACGTGCGTGGGGGTGAACCGAGCGGCGGGCATACGACGCGGCCCGTCGTGAAGTTGTCCCCACGTGCGTGGGGGTGAACCGATTACGTGGCACAAGAACGTCATTCAATTGCGGTTGTCCCCACGTGCGTGGGGGTGAACCGTCGTGTAAATGGTGCAGCGAGCGGTCACGCGTGTTGTCCCCACGTGCGTGGGGGTGAACCGTATGGCAGCGGCGGCGGTGCGAACCTGGCGCCGTTGTCCCCACGTGCGTGGGGGTGAACCGGGGGTGCGATACTCACGGGGTATGCCTTGCTCGTTGTCCCCACGTGCGTGGGGGTGAACCGTGCTCTCCCGTCGAGCGAAGTCTGGACCAGCAGTTGTCCCCACGTGCGTGGGGGTGAACCGGGCCGCGCCTATATGGACACGACGCTTGGCTATTGTTGTCCCCACGTGCGTGGGGGTGAACCGCGACGAACCGTGATTCGGGCCGGCAATCGCTGGTTGTCCCCACGTGCGTGGGGGTGAACCTATTAGCCCACCTAATATTAGCTCAGCTAATATGTTGTCCCCACGTGCGTGGGGGTGAACCGGCGGTGACGTTCACGTTTGCCGACGAAGAGATGTTGTCCCCACGTGCGTGGGGGTGAACCGCCCGCGGATCAGGCCGACGACGCGGAGCCGGAGTTGTCCCCACGTGCGTGGAGGTGAACCGATAAGCGGTAGCAAGCCGTCAACGTATCCCATGTTGTCCCCACGTGCGTGGGGGTGAACCGGTTATCTTCCGTTGCCCGTCCCCGAGCGCGGCGGTTGTCCCCACGTGCGTGGGGGTGAACCAAGTGCTGCAGCGCCTGGCGGACGCCGAGAAACTGGAGTGCTCGCGCGCCTCGCTGGATTCAGCGAGCGTGGCGGCCAAAAGGGGGGGGCGAAGCGACCGGGCCGAATCCCACGGACCGCACCAAGCCGGGAGCAAAGCGTCACCTCGTCGTCGACTGCGGTGGCATCCTGCTCGCGGTGAGGCTCTCGGCAGCCAACGTCGACGACTCACGGATGCTGAAAACCGCGCTTGACGCCATCCCACTGCTGCGCCAGCCGCATAGTGAACGCGGCAGGCCGCGCCGCCCACACAAGTTGCACGCCGACAAAAGGTATGGCTACCCACGCTGTTGCGCCGCCTGCCGCCAGCGGGGCATCCTCCCGCGTATTGCCCGCCGGGACGTCGAGTCGCGCGAGCGGCTGGGACGGCATCGCTGGGTGGTCGAGCGCACGCTGGCGTGGCTCCATGGCCTTGAGCGCGATGAGGAGGCTCTCGCGGCCTATGACCGTGCGCTGGGGCTGGCCCCCAACAATGCCGACCCGGGTACAACAAAGCATTTTCGTTGCGTGCGCTGAGCCAAGCAGCGGAGGCGGAGTAGGCTGAACGTCGTGCGAGGCAACTCGGCGGCTGATGCTACGGATAATGCGAGCGGGCAACAGAATGGCCCTGCCAAACCGAGAAGTCATTGCGTCGTCATTGGTTATCCAGAGGAGACGATGGGCCGTGGTGGCGCATGAGAGTACCCTGGCCAAACGTCAAACGATGGGAACCGACCAGGCAGGATGGCCGCATCTGGAGCGGGCCGTGAAGGCCAGTGACAACGGCCTAATGGAGCGGCTCATATTTTGGAGCGGCAGATTCGGTTGCCCCGAGGGCCGCGAGTGTGGTATGGTAGAGCAAGAGATTCGCCCTTTCCAGTAAGAGACGCAGGCATTTTTGACCTTCCCCGCGCCCGCGAGCGCGGGACTTGCGCCGGTGTAGCTCAGAGGCAGAGCAGCTGTTTCGTAAACAGCAGGCCGTGGGTTCGAGTCCCACCACCGGCTCCACAACCGCTTCGCGGGAAAAATCGGGCGCCAAGGCAAGCGACCTGTATTCCGTTCCTCAGGCAAAACCAGCGTGTCTGCAGGCCGGAACCGTGAATCTCCTGTCCCCGCAGCATACCACCACCTGTCCCTTTGCCGCCTGCTTGTCGAGTCAATACCCCTCCTTTCGGCTGTTCGGTTGGTTCTCGACCCCGTCTCGCCAGCTAGATCGCGCCGTATTGACAGCACGGTTCGCTTGACCTGGCATGGAGCAATCACCTCTCGGCATCCGTCGGAGTATCAGCCATGATGACCTCCCAAAGCATGCGGAACCCAGATCAAAAGCAACCTATCGGCAATCATTGTCTACCACAACCTCGCCGTGCTTGCGGGTGTCCTTGGCGTAGTAACCTTCGTGACGGCCATCCGCCGCAACCGTCCTTGGAAGTATCCGATTGACATCGCCCGCTTGTTTGTTTAGTCAGTCTTCGCGTCGTTCGTCGCATGGATTCGGTGAGCGCGTTTTCCATTCCTGGCGCCAGCTTGCTTCACCAACCTGGACATACTTCCAGAATCTCGCTTGCTAGTAGCCGTGAGCGCACCTGCTCCTTTGGGCCGCTATGACGACGTGGGGAAGGGTAGGGAGGTCGTGATACATGTTTGCCGGGCGTCCTCTGTTCGAACAATCTGGATACGCCAAGTGGCAACGTCGAACAGGAGATAAGGGTGCGCGACGAGACACTATGACCATGTACGGAGTGTGGAGGCGCATCCGCATTTCATTAGTTGCACTCGTGCTTGAACTCTGCTATTCTGTGCATGTGGGGCAAGCGGGCACTTTCTCGATGATCCATGCAGGGAGGTCGAGGCATGTCAATGGTCGACGAGACCCCGCGCGCCAGCGACATTGTATCGGCTAGCCCGCCATCTCCTCCGCCATCTCGCGCCACTCGCTTGCGCCGCGCCGTTGTTGGACTCGCATGGACGCTCACTGTGGCCTTCTGGACCGCAGTCGCAGCGGTACTGAACGGGGCGGGCACTCCCAGGCAACAGGCCATCGCGAACGCCATCTGGAATGCCTATCGTACCGCACCAACAGGACCTCAGGCCGGACTCACGCTTATTTTTGTAACTCTCCTTATTCTAGAAGTGGCTGCCTCATATGGCATTTGGCGGGAACGTGACAAGCTACAGGAGAGCGTGCGAAACGCGTCTTCAGTCGCGGCGCAGGCAGCCGCAAGGGACATGCAAGTGGCCGCCGATCGCGCTAGCGACGCGGCTAGCAAAGTTTACAATGCCGCCCAGAATCTTGGCGGCATTGTCGATGACCTCAAGTCCGCTTACCCGAGCAGCAACGAAGCGGGGAAGCTCCCACTCATCCTGGCACGAGATCTCACGCGCGAGCGCATGGGTGACGATCATGCCGCGACCTTCCCCCTGGTGACTACTCCCCAGCTGACGCGTGCCCGAGAACGCGCCGAGGCCGTGCTTGCCTCATTCATGGGAGACACGATTCCCATAAAGCGAGGCATTCTCGTCGTCGGCGAGTCGAACGTTGGCAAGACGCGCCTGGCCTTCGACACGCTGACCGAGGTGCTGCGCGACTGGTATGTGCTGCGCTGGCAGGTGGGGGCGAGCGAGGCCCAGTTGCCACTCGCCGATATTGAGGATCACAAGGTGGCCGTCTTCGTGGACGACCTGCAAGAATATGTGGCCGGCAGCACGGAATCATCCAGCGCGGGCGTAACCGCCGCACTGGCCAGCCCCGCCGCGACGACCCTGCGAGACGTGCTCGTGAGCATCAGGCAGAAGAGACCGCGCACGCCGGTTGTCGCTACGTGCCGAGCCGAAGAGCTGGCACGGGTGCGCAACAGCCCGCTCGCGCATCTTTTCGACGAGCTGGCAGTGATCGAACTGCAACCGCTGCCGAAGGACCGGGATGATCCGGAGGCTAGACGAGTGATCAGCGAACTTGCTAACAGCGGCGAGATGGAGAGTGAGCAGTACGACGGGACGATTGGCTCACCAAAATCTCCGCAGGATGCCCCGCGCCTTCAGGCCGGGGAGGAATGCGGAGCCGCCCGCAGGCGGCAGTACCCATTGACTGACATTACTCGTCAATCGTGATATGCTGTCTATATGAAGCAAACGCTGCTCGTCAAACTGGCTCCTGAGCCGGAACAACACGCTTCGCTCCTGCGCACGCTGGAGACGTTCAACGCCGCCTGCAATGCCATTGCAGAGGTCGCCTACGCGCACCGTGAGGCAAACAAGCTGGCGCTGCAACGGCTGGTCTACTACGACGTGCGGGGCCGCTTCGGACTGTCCTCGCAGATGGCTATCCGCGCGATAGCGAAGGTGAGCGAAGCCTACAAGCGCGACAAGAAGATTCAGCCACGCTTCCGCGCGCAGGGGGCCATGACCTACGACCAGCGCATCTGCTCGTTCCCGACGCCTGATCGCGTCTCGCTCTTGACCCTGGATGGACGGGTGGTGGTGCCCTTCCGCTTCGGCATCTATGCCGAGGGGATGTTGCAGCGTACACGCGGGCAGTGCGATTTGCTCTACAGGAAGCGGAGTAGCACGTTCTTTCTGGCGATTACGGTAGATGCGCCCGAACCCACGCCCGACGAGGCCAGCGATTACCTAGGCGTAGACCTTGGCGTGATTACCCTGGCGGCAACGAGTGATGGCGAGTTCGTGAACCATTCCACCGGCCCGAAGCAGGCGCACATCAATCAGGTACGGGCGCGCTTCTCGCGCTTCCGGCAGAAGTTGCAGAAGAAGGGTACCAAGTCTGCCAAGCGGTTGCTCAGGAAGCGGAGCGGACGCGAGAAGCGGTTTGCCCGCGACGTGAACCATTGTCTCAGCAAGGCCATTGTCAGCACAGCGAAAGGCACTTCGCGTGGAATCGCCCTGGAAGACTTGCAGGGCATCCGCACCCGCGCGAAGGGAACGGTTAAGCGCCAGCGGAGAGTGCTGCATAGTTGGGCGTTCTTTCAGTTGCGCGCCTTCATCGCTTACAAGGCCGCACTGGCGGGTGTGCCAGTGGTCTACGTGAACCCGGCTTATACCAGCCAAACGTGCTCCTGGTGCGGACATTGTGAGAAGGCCAATCGCACGTCTCAATCGAAGTTCCTGTGCAGGTCGTGCGGGTTCTCCGCCCATGCCGATCTGAACGCGGCGACGAATATCGCTCGCCGGGCGGCTGTCATACCGCCACACGCGGCATCCCTCGCGGGGTAGCTGCAAGCCCCTGGCTTTAGCCAGGGGGTCTATGACTCGTGCTCGGGCTTGGGAGAAAACAGGCGCAGTACCGTGAGCTCGGTGAGACGCCACCCTCGTATGTGCTGCGTGCGATGAAGCTGGCCCTATCAGGGTGGCATAGCGCAGCAGACGTTCAAACGCATCCGCGCGACCTGTGCGGGCGTCTATGGCCAACACTCACTCCAAGATGATGATGACGATGATCACAACGCCGTGTGGCGCCGCGCACTTGAGCCCTTACGGGAGCTACAGTTCGTCTCGCTCGACTCGGCCGGTGTGTCGCCCACGCTCAGAATCCGCAAGGAGGTCTACTTCGAGCGCGTTATTGTTGATGAGCCCAGCGACGGGGAAAGTCAGCTTATCCTTGATCTGCGTGAACTCAACAACGTGCTAGCGCATGAGCGCGAAACTGATGCGCTCGTTGACCTGGGTAACGCATTCTACGATGTGCAGCGCTATGACAAGGCCATCGAGGCCTACGACCACGCGATCGACCTCGATCCGACGCTTGCCACCGCCTGGTACAACAAGGGCCTTGCGCTCGACAGTCTGCAGCGCTATGACGAGGCTGCAGAGGCATATCGGGAGGGGTTGAAGCGTGATGGTTCAGCGGTTTGGATATGGCGCAACCTTGCGGACGTCCAGGTCACCCACCTTCACCGGCCCGAGGAAGCCTTGCACGCCATTCAGCAGGCCGTGCAGGACGAGCCGGAATCCATTCGCGGCTGGGCGATCATGGGAGATGTGGAAGCCGCTCGAGGCCACCGTGACCTGGCGCGTGCCGCGTACGAGCGCGCGCTTGCACTGCCTGCTGACGATGCGCTAGGGTGGTATAGTCGTGGGCGCGCACTCATCGGGCTGGAGCGGTACCCCGACGCGCTGGATGCCCTCAATCAGGCGCTCGCGCTCGATTCCGAAAACGCTGACGCGTGGCACCTCAAGGCTCGGGCGCTTAGAGCCATCGGATGGGATGACGAGGCCGATGAGGCCGAGCGACGCGCCAACGAGTTGTAGACGGATTGATGCGTATCCTAAGGTCCTGTCCGGTTCTGCGGTTGCCACGATCGCTTGCCGCTAACCGCAAATAACGTCACTCCGCCCGAGAGGGGTGTCCGCAGCAGCGTGTTCGCACCTTCGGTCGATTGGCGAAACAGCCTCGTATCTGTCTGATTCGAGCCACCACTGGGGGTGCGGCCGCGTGGATCCTGCCGGTTACCATCCGTCCAGCAGTGGGCTCAGCTGGCTGCGGCTGTGGAGCACGGCGCTGCAGGACTCCCAGTCTATGGGCTCGACGCGATCGTAGCGCAGCTCGAAGGGGTCGTGCGTGAGTCCGTCAGGCCGCGCGCGAGGGCGATCTGCCGGCGGAACCCCTGACGGCGATCTACCTGCTGCCGTTCTATCGCGCCGAACGGTCCCTCGCCAGCGGATTCCTCCGCCTGCTCGACGCGCCGCGGGACCGCCTGGCGAGTTTCCAGTCAGTCGACTGGCAGAAGGCGCTGGAGTGGCTGCACGGCCGGACTGGCGGCACGCTCGCGCCCTGAACCAGCGTTTTGGTCGGGATACACGCGACGTTGATATAGGTACCGCCAATCCTGTCAGGGTCACGCTCGATGAGCGCCGCCTTGTAGCCTTGTTTCGCCAGATCGATGGCCAGTGTCTTGCCACCCTTACCGCTGCCCACAACCACCAGATCAAACTGCTCTAGAGGCTCTGACACAGGCATAATCCGCCCCCTCGTGTCGATCGATGCGCTTCACCTCTTGCGCGGCATATATGCGGCAATTGCCGTTTGGTCGATCGCAAGCTGCTATTCTGACGTGTCCTGCTTTGTGTGGCGCTCGAACCGAGACGGTTCAACACAGCGCGGAGCGAAGACCTGGTGTACGACGGAAGGTAGTTGTCCTGTGACGTGAAGTCGCAACGTAGCCATGTATTCGCTAAACATGAGACCTCCAGCGAACGCCTCTAGCGAACGCCGTCTACACACTATTGCACTCGTCGTCCAGGCTACGTGTTGGCCGCGGGGCATGCCATTTGTACCGAAGCGCAACCATCCGGAAGACGAAGACGAAGGCTGCCGCCAAGCCTGCCGCCAGCGAACCATAGAAGCCCAGGTACTGGACCACCACGATGATGCCTGAGCCGAGCACTGCCGGGACCGCATACAGCTCACTGTCCGCCCGCAGGACGGCCGGCTGTTCGTTGGCGAGTACGTCACGCAGGATGCCGCCACCCACAGCCGTCAGCGTGCCCAGCGCGATAGCCTCGATCGGGCCAAGGTGGTAGGCAAGCGCCTTCGCCGTACCCGCGACGCAGAACACCGCGAGTCCCGCAGCGTCGAAGACGAGCACCGCGAACTGGATCTGGGTCCTGTATCGTTGCACGAGGGCAACCTGGAGCTGGTTCCTGGTCTGTTGCACGAGGTGGGCCCGTGCCCCGTCTTGCTCGCGACTCTGGATGATGTAGCGATAGACGACGAAGAGCAGCGCCACGGCGACGAGTGGTATCAGAAAGGTGACGTGGTCCGTAAAGGCGGCCGGAGGCACGGCTCCGAGAAGAAGATCGCGGATGACGCCGCCACCAATTGCGGTGATCTCTGCTAGCACGGTCATGCCAACGATGTCGTACCGTTTGTGAATGGCGAGCAAGGCGCCGGAGATCGCAAAAACGAAGGTCCCAATGAGATTAAGGGCCTGTTCCAGGCCGGCGTTGAAGACGACCGGTTGCATGCTAATCAACCTACCTGACGCAGTGGATCGCGGCGAGCGGTTGCTCCGTGCATGCGCAGGCACTCACATGCTCGGGGGAGCGCGCCAGTCGCGGTCATCATGGCGGCGCACAAAGCGCGCCGCAACAGACCAATGGCTGGAATAGCTGGCATGCTCGCTGGCGCGCTCCCTTGCGAATTCAGCGCCAGCGAGAGCGACGCGAGCAGGTCATAGTGTAGCAGACAACAGTGGATCATAGTCAGGAGTGCGGTAGATGGTGCCGTCTTTCATCACAAAGTCCACCCCGGTCGTCACACTGATATCAGCGATGGGGTCACCCGGCAGAGCGACGATATCTGCATATTTGCCGACAGTGAGCGTGCCAAGGTCATCGCGCTGCAGCAGCTCGGCGGCGACGCTGGTACCGGCTTTGAGCGCGCGTATGCTGCTCATCCCGGCCTTGACCATAGCCTGGAACTCCAGAATGCCGTGGCTGAAGGGGAACATGCCACAGTCTGTGCCAAATGCGACCTTGACATCACTCGCGGCGATGCGGCGCTGTGCGTCGTTAATCGCTTCGACGTCGCGGCGGAACTTCCATACCATCTGCGGTGGCAGCGTGCCTTTGTTCAGCTCATCAAGGTCTTCCTGATTCATTCGCATGGTCGGTACGATGAAAGTTCCTTTCTGTTCCGCCATCTGGATGGCCTCGTCATCGATCAGGTAGGCATGCTCCAGGCTGCGCACCCCTGCTCGGATCGCCTGTTTACACCCCGCAGCGGCGCCCGTATGCACCGCGACCGGCAAGCCGAGCTGCGTTGCTGTGTCCGTCAGCGCTGCCATCTCATCGTCGAACCAGGTTACCCGCGCAGGGTCGTCGCCGGGCGTCGCGTAGCCGCCAGTGTTGGCGGTCTTGATCCACTCGACCCCATTCTTGTGCTCGGTCCGCACCAGCTCGCGGATTTGCCCAATCGAGTCGGCGGTGCGGGCGATCTCAAGATGCCAGCGGGGTGGGTAGAAGCTGTTGAGATCACCGTGCGCGCCGGTGCAACTCAGCAGGTGCCCAGCGGGAATCACACGCGGGCCCGCGACCAGCCCGGCAGCGATCGCGTCGCGCAGGTCCACGGTCGGCCACTCGGGGTCCATCGTGGCCAGGTCTCGCACGGTCGTAAAGCCTTGCCGGAGATAGCCCTGCGCCCGATGCAGCCCGAGCAGCGCCTTGCTTGCCGTCGATTGCAGGGTCTGCTGAGCCGCATGCGCGTTGTCGAAGGTGAGATGCACATGGGTGTCAATGAACCCTGGCATGACCGTTCGCTCAGAGAGGTCAATCACGCGTGCGCCGCGCGGTCGGCTCACTGACGCGCCAATCTCGGCGATATGCGTGCCCTCGACCAGGATTTCCGCCGGACCAGCCAGGTGATCCGACAGGCCGTCGAAGACGTTTCCGCAGACGAGCACAAGTGTTCCCATGATAAATCCTCCTGAACGCTCAATCATCCTGCCGCGGCGCTGCCTTCAGTGCCACCTGCGGCACGCGCCGACAGCAGGCCAGGTGACGACGTCGTGTGCTGCGCATCTGCGCATCGGCGTCTGCTGCATCTCCGACCTAAGCGACCTAGCTCATTAGCTCAACGCGATGAAACGGTGGCGCCTGTGGGCATCGTCGCGATGACCGCAATGATGGCCGCCACAGTGATCGCTACGTTGAAGAGGAGCGCAATCATGGCTGCTGTCGCCGCCGGCCCGCCAGCGCTCAATCCGACGAACAGCGCGGATGAGAGCGCGACACCAAACGCACTGCCGAGCGAACTGGCCATCTTGTAAATGCCTGTTGCCACGCCCACCTTGTGAGCTGGAGCATTATCGACCGCAGTGTCGGTGGAGGGTGTGGCGTACACGCCGAGGCCGATCCCAAACAGCGCGAAACCAACAAACACGATGATGAGGTATCCAGTTCCCGGGATGAAGGTGAAGGCGGTCAAGAGGATACCGAGCCCGGTGATAGCGGATCCCCAGATCATAGGCTGCCGGGCGCCAATCCGCTGCATGAGTTTTTCGCCGACGCGAATCATGCCCACGACGCAGACAAGATAGCCGATGGTGAGCAAACCCGATTGGAAGGACGACAGCCCCCTGGCCGTTTGCACAAAGGTGTTCACGACGATCAGCGTGCCCGCCGACGCGTTCAACAGGAAGTTGGACACTGTAGCGCCCGTGTAGGCCCGGTTGTAAAAGAGCGTGAAGTCAACGAAGGGTGCGCTCTCCGTCGTCTCCAGCTTGATGAACACGGGGAGTGCGATGACAAACATGACAGCTAATACGATGATCTGCCAACTCATCCAGCCAAGCGCTGTGCCTTGGGTGATGATCACATTAATAGCGACCATCGCAATCACAAACGCGGTCAGCCCTCCAACGTCGAACCGGGACCGATCCGGGGAGTCCATTCTGCTCTCAGGGGTTCCCCGTATCAGCGCGACACTGATCAGCGCGACGACGATGGAAAACACGAAGATCCAGCGCCAGCCGAGGGAGGTTGCGATGGCGCCGCCCGCAAGTGAGGAAACGCCTGAGCCACCCCATGAACCGATAGACCAGAAGCTGACTGCGCGTTGGCGCGCCGCGTCCGCATAGTAGGCCTTCACCAAGGAGAGCGTGGCCGGCATGATACAGGCGCCCGATATGCCCTGGATGATCCGGCCCACGAGGAGCAGCACTGGAGTACCGCTTGGAGTCAGCACGAGGCAGAGCGACCCAAGCATATTGAGGCCCAACCCGATGTAGGTGAATCGCATGCGACCGAAGCGATCCGCCAAGCCGCCGATGACGACGATGCAGATACCAGAAAACAGCGCCGTAAGGCTGATGGCAACGCCGATGACACCTGCGGAAATCCGCAGATCGCGTTGCATGGCCGGCACGACGTTGACGAGCGATCCCGCAAACAACCAAAAGGTCAAAACGGCGAGCACGATACCCAGCAGCAGCTTGTCGGAGCCCTGGTACGTGGTTTTCGTGGCGACGCGCGACGCTTCCATGGCGTAGTGCCTCCACATAAGGCGCCCCCTCTCGGGGTCGGCCCCGCAGAACAGCGCAAGAACAGCGCAAGCCTATGCCGAGATGGTGTACGCATATGGTCATGGCCGCTAGGGCTTGCGCTGCCGAATGTGATGATGTACGCGCCTTTGCATCTCGTTCCTCACCCCTTGAGAGGTGTCGCCTCAGGCCGCCAGCCAGGCGAGCGCCGCGACTACCATCGCCTCGACGCCGGTCTCCAGGGTAGGATGGATGACGGGGGCGAAGTGTGGGTTGTGGTTGGTCGGGAGCTCATTCAGCGTGCCTGCCGCCGCGGCCTTCGCATACGCGTCGGAGTCTGTCCCGCCGATGAACCAAAAGACCGACGGACTCTGCCATTCGGTGCCGAACAGGCCGAAGTCCTCGCTCGCCGACGTCGGCTCGGTTTCGCGCACGCGGTCGGCAGGGAAGTACTGGCGGAAGGCATCCACGACGCGCGTCGTCGCTTGCGGGTCGTTAGACACGAGCGCATAGCGGTCCAACGGCGTGAATTCTGGCGGCTTCGGCGCCCCAGAGGCCTCCGCCTCGGCGTTGACGATGCGCTTGATCGCGTTGAGCACGCGCGTGCGGACGCCTTCGTCGTAGGTGCGCACGTTCAGCTTGAGCGTCGCCTCGTCGGGGATGACGTTCTCCTTCGTGCCCGCCTGCAGCGCGCCCACCGTGAGCACAGCGGACTCGGTGGGCGCCACCTCGCGCGCGACGATGGTCTGCAGCCGCAGCACCGTTGCCGCGCCCATGACCACCGGATCAATGCTGGCCTGAGGCATCGAGCCGTGGGCGCCGCGCCCGAATAGGTGGATCTCCATGCTATCGCCTGCGGAGGTCACCACGCCGGTGCGCCAGTTGACGGTTCCGGCAGGCATAGCCATGACGTGTTGGCCGAGCACGACGGCGGGTTTAGGGAAGCGGTCGAAGAGCTTGTCGTCAATCATCGCCTGGGCGCCTTGTGCGATCTCCTCCCCAGGCTGGAACACCGCCATGAGCGTACCGTGCCAGGCGTCACGAGCCTGCGCCAGCAGCGTGGCGACGCCCGCCAGCCAGGTGACATGCATGTCGTGCCCGCAGGCATGTGCCACTGGCACGGTCTTCCCCTCGCTATCACGGGCTGTGACCGTGCTGGCATAGGGCAGACCCGTCGCCTCTTGCACCGGAAGCGCGTCCATGTCAGCGCGCAACATGACGACAGGACCGTCACCGTTGCGCAGCAGGCCAACGACACCAGTCGTGCCGACGCCAGTGGTCACGTCGTAGCCGGCGGCCCGCAGCCGGTCTGCCGCCAGGGCCGCCGTGCGCGTTTCGTGCATTGAGAGCTCAGGATGGGAGTGGATATCCTTATAGAGCGCCTCCAGGTCCGGCAGGAGGGAATCGAGATGGGTTAGAACATGCTCTGCGGAATGCGCGTGTGTTTGGGTCACGGGTGTTACTCCTTCCTGCGCCGCGCGGCCTGTCGCCGGGAGTTGCGACGCATCATGCGACCGCTGTCGCTGCATGGGTTCCTGCGGTTAGCACGTAGGGCTGTTCTCGCCTTCTTTGGGCGGGCAGTTGTTCGCCATCTTGTTTGACATCGTGCGCTACCTGTTAGTTGACACTCCCCACGGCTAAAGTCGGGGGATTCTCGGTTCGACGCCGCGGCCTACGCCACGACTCCCCGAAGGGCCTGCCCGGCCCATTGGATATTTCTGGCTGCGTTCTCGTCCCTGTCGAGCACGAGGCCACAGGAGGTACAGACATGGGTGCGCACGCTCAACGATTTGGGCACGCGCTCCCCACAGCCGCTACAATCCTGGCTGGTATAGGCGGGTGGCACGGCGACGACCCGACGCCCGGCGCATGCTGCCTTGGCTTCGAGGATGGCACGGAACTGCGCCCAGCCCGCATCACTGATGCTCTTGGCGAGGTGATGGTTCCGCACCATGTTGGCGACCCGCACATCTTCGAGGTAGATGGTGTCATAGGTCTTGAGCAGGTGCAGCGCCGTCTTGTGGTGGAAGTCCGCCCGCTGGCGCTTCACCTTCTGGTGCGCGCGTCCAAGGCACTGCGCCGCCTTACCCCGGCGCTTACTGCCCTGCTGGCGACGGCTCACGCGCTTGTTGGCTTTGGCGATCTGCTTCTCCGCTTTGCGGTAGTGGCGGGGGTTCTCCACCGTCTCACCCGCAGCGGTGATGAGAAAGACCTTCAAACCGACATCAATCCCCGTCTCGCGTCCGGTAGGCGGCAAGGGCTGGGCTGGCACATCGGCGCAGGAGATAATGGCATACCAGCCGTCCGCCTCACGTGAGATGGTGACGGTCTTGGGCGTCCCTTCCAGCGGGCGCGACCAGCGCACGCCCACACGGCCAATCTTCGACAGGACGAGGAAGCCATTATCCAGTCGTGCGCATCCATGCCCGCCTACCTGCGGATAGGTGAACGAGTGGTAGCGGCTGTGCCCCTGGAAGCGTGGATACCCCGCTGTCTCACCAGATTTCACGCGACGAAAGAACGCTTGAAACGCGCGGTCTACGCGCAACACCACATCCTGCAAGACCTGACTGTTGACCTCGGCATATTCAGGCATGGCCTCTTTGATGCCGGGCAGTTCGGCTTTCTGCTGGTAGTAGTTGACCGAGACGCCGCGCAGCCGCCACGCTTCCCGACGCTCACCAATGGCGGCGTTGTAGACGTGACGACAGAGCACGAGGGCACGGCCAAGCTGGCGCTCTTGTTCGGGCGTGGGCGTGAGCTTGTACTTGTAGCTCCTGCGCGTCGTCTGTTCGTCCCGGTCGTCCACGAATCAACGTTCCTTTTGGCTTTCCACGTAGCGTTTCAACGTTTCGAGTGTCACACTGCCCACCGTGCTGACAAAGTACGAGTTCGTCCACAGCGACGGCAGCCGCCGCTTCAACACGGGGAACCCGGCACGCAGCGCAGGCGACGAGTAACCTTTCAAGAGTTTCAGCAGCCGGTGAATCCCGAATTGGGGGTCACATCCGACAAGCAAGTGAACGTGGTCAGGCAAGACCTCCATCTCAATGAGTTCCTGCCCGCAGCTTTCAATCTGCTCAGCAAGAATCGCTTTGAGCCGTTCATCTATGGGTGGCGTCAATACCTGGCGACGGTATTTCGGACAGAACACCACATGATACCGGCAGATGTAGACGACGTGGTTGTTGCTGCGCAGGTCTTTCATGCAGGCAGTATGCAACAAATAGATAGCATGGTGACAACTATTCGTGCCGTTGGCGTCGCCTGCGGGCAACAGGGCTTTCATCCCCATGCCTAAAGACAGGGGACCTCAGCCCTGCTTTTCGCTAGGAGCAAGCCACGAACGCCAGCAACAGTGCGCTCGCGAATCCTTTCTGTGGGTGTGCTCGGCCTTACTGCACAACTGGCAGCGGTGGTAGCCCCGCGCCTAACGATGTGAGACCTAGGTGCTAGGCGAAGTGCGCCTCGACCTCGAATGCTGATGGTACGCCGCGTGTCGTGCCTCTAGAATGTGCTGCGTGCGCCCATGTGCACTCGAAGTGTCAGGAGGTGATGCCGATCTGTCGCATGAAGGTGACCAGGTCGTAGAAGAGGTTCTCCTCGACGATCTGCTCGTTCTCCCAGCGTGCGACGGTGCAGAAATCCACCTCGAACCTCTTGCCCGTCGGCGGAATCTCCTTGCCATCGGCGCCAGTCATCGGACCTGCGAACGTGCCCGTGAAGTGCGCGATGGAGCAGGTCCAGTCGCCTGAGGCGAAAAAGACCCGATAGGGCCGGTTGTCGAGGTGCTGATCGGGGAAAGCTTTGAAGAACTCAATCGATTCGGCGCGGTGGTTGTCAATGCCATGCGTTGGTGGCTTGCCGGGCCAGGTCACAACGACATCTGGCTTGTGACGTTGCGCGAAGGTGTCCAGATCCTGTGCGTTCCAGGCGTCGTCCAGCGTCTGCATGAGTTCCATGTTGCGCGCTTCGGTTTCCGAGGACATGAGCCGGTGCTCCCTTCATTGCCGCAGTGCGGAAGAGAAGCGGCGCGTCGTCGCGGCTGAGTCGGCGCGCCTTAACGCACACTCTCGCCATGGTGGCACGCACATTCTTCGCTGGTGACCGATGCCGTCAGCTTCAATGCTTGTCACGCAAGTGTCATATCGAAGCACAGGTCATGCCAATTGTGCGTAAAAAGGACTACCGACGATTACGTATCACTTGTGCGCTTGGATGAGCCAAGCTGTTTCTGAGCCGTGCCCAGCCGGGCCAGTTCAGCTATGGCACATCAGCGCGCTAGACGTGCGCGCCGAGGGGAAGGACCCGCTCCTGATCAGATATGCTCTCTCAGCTCATGCGGCTTGCTCGTGATGGTGAGTACGTCTACCGCGTCGTCATTGCGCTCCATCGACTATCTCCACCACTGAGTGGATGCCTGGTCGCTCGTGTGGATTTTAGAGCACACGTTCGCCGCTGTGGTAGCTTGCCATGTCTTCGAGCAGCGCGCTATGATCGCGGGAGCCCTGTCCGTCCTCCAGATCGCGTACAGGGACGGCGCCACCGACGGTTTCGCCCTACCCGGTCAAGCCATTGTCAGTTGTGAGTTGGACGATGGTGCGGAGCGGGTACGGAGCATGTAGCCCAGATCCGCTGCGCAGGCGGGATTCGACAGTGCAACGGGAATGATACGCGTGTCTGCGATCTGCACCGAGTCACCTCGCATAGCGCGTACAGCAGTGGGCTGCAGCGAGCGAAACCGCTGAAGTGTTCGCAGATATCCTACACGTGGGATGTGTATCCGCGCATAACTGTCAAGCATACGCAACGGCTGAGAAGTGGTCGTCTTCCTTGACGCGCTGACCTCATCTACGCGCAGAACGCCAAGCCTAGCCAAGTCTCTATGCTACGCACTAACAGCCGGATACGTTCGGGCGAGGCGGGCACGTCGAGTCTCGCACGATCAACTCGGGCTTCAAGCTGAGCGTGGTTGGGTTCGCCGCCACAGTGCTCGTAAGATGCGCGATGAGCATCTGCACTGCGCGTACGCCCAGCTCTTGCATCGGCTGTCGTACGGTCGTCAGCGCGGGCGAGAGCAGCGCTGCCATGGGAATATCGTCATGCCCGATGAGCGAGAGATCCTGCGGCGTCGAGATGTCACAAGCGCGCGCGGCAAGGAGCGCTCCCGCAGCCATCAGATCATTATAGGTAATGATCGCTGTTGGGCGCTGTGCTGGGTCCCGTTGATACAGCAGCGCCATCGCGCCTTCTTCACCGCCCGCGACCGTAGGCGCATGGCTGTCCTCGGAGAGCGTAACGTCAGCGTGTTTGCCAAACGCTCGAAACGCCTTGACACGGCGCTGTTGCACCTGCGACGCCGGTGGCCCTCCCAGATACGCGATGCGCCTATGGCCGAGATGATAGAGATGCTCGAGCGCAGCCAGCATGCCTGCCTCGTGATCGGTCTCGACAGCGCCGACTGTTGATGGCGGCGGCGTGCTGTTGACGAAGATGATCGGCGTCTTGCCTTGTGTGAGCTGGGCAAGCCGCGCCCTCCCCAGGCGTGATGAGCAGATCACCAGCCCATCTACCTGCCGCTCGCTGAGAAGCTGGAGGGCCTGCGCCTCACGCTGCTTATCCTCCGCCGTGTCGTACAGCAGGACGCTGAAACCCTGCGCTAATGCAGCGGTTTCCACACCCCGGACAATCGCCGGATAGAACGGATTCGTGATGTCGGCGATGATTAGGCCGAGCGTCTGCGTGCGACGAGTGACGAGGCTGCGCCCCGCGAAGTTCGGGGCATAGCGCAAGCGCTCAATCGCATCCAACACACGTTGCCGCGTGTCAGGCGCAACACGCGGCACGTTGTTGACGACGCGCGAGACAGTGGCGGTCGAAACACCCGCTGCGAGCGCGACATCGTCGAGCGTGACGGCGCTGGCGTCCTGCCCGCTCTGCGGGCAATCTTGCGGCTCAACGAGCTTCATGTATTGACCCTGCCACCTATCGCGCTACCTACCGTTTGTACGCCAGCATGCTAGCGACGGCGCCCGAACGAACCTCGTCCACGACTGGGAGCACTACACGCCCTGGGCAAGCATCTCTAACATGTCGCATAGTACTGGCCCGAGATCATCATCTGTTCCATCATACAATAATAGCATGCATGTCCGGTGATGCTCATTCATCGCCATCCAGGTCGCAATGGCCTGTGCGCGAAGAAATGTCGCATCATAGCTTCCGAGCAAAGTGCGCTCACTCGCCAGCGCAAGGACGCGCAAGCTCACGACTTCACCTGGCCCGTCCATTTCGCTTTGCTCGGTCGAATGATATGCGGCTGGCGCACGCCGCAACTTGACAGGAACTCCAAGGCGCTGGGCGCCCACATGAGAGAGCCGTTGCGCCACAACGTCGCGCCACGCTGGTGTAAGCTCGCCATTGATTGTCAGGTCGAAATAGGTCGCGCGGCGTGCTATTCGCGCGATCGCTTCCGCTGGTGACTCCGTCGGGTGGTCGCCGGGCGGTGGCAACAGTGTTAGTCGCCCGGCAGAGATGGGCACACAGGCCGATGCTCCCACCGCGACCGGGTCATTACTCGTTGCGCGCAGCGCACGCGCGCGGCTCTTGTACGCCTCGACTGCCGGCTGACCCGCGAAGCGGATGCCCTGAAGATACGCAAAAAGCGCCATGCAGAGCTGGAGCCCCAGGAATGTGGCAGCCAGTCCGGCGAGACGCGCGTCCGGGTCCGCGGAGCCGAGCAGTGGCTCGCTGATGGTAAACGTTCCGGGTGTCGGTTCCTCGGGGGCCGACGTGATGCGCAATCGCACACCTCCGAGCGTCGAGCGCCATGCGCCTTCTGACACAAGTGGCAGGTCGGCGAAGACGATAACGCCTTTGTCGCCTTTGCCCAGGCTCTCCTCCATCAACTGCTCCAGCCACCAGCGCAGTGGATCGAGGTCGGCACCGAACGCGGTGAACAGCGCGCACGCGCCATCGTGCGCCGCATCAGATAGGGTGGCGGCAAGCTGCACGTAGGGCGAGTGCGCTGGGTCTGTGGTCGCGCCGTCCAGATCGTATATCTGCCAGGCGCGTCGCAAGATGGCGCGCAAGCTTCCGCGCGCCGCCCCGCGCGATGCCAGGTCGAGCGCCACCGGCAGCAGAAAGACGCGCGTGGCGGGAGCGCTCATCCGTCCAGGAGTGCCGACGCCTCCATCGAGTTGAAGCGGCAGGCGCGGCACAGCATGTGTGAGCGCGTAGTGATCCAGGTATGAATCCGGTATCGACATGACTAACTGATGGTCGGAGATCGGCAATTGAGCCGTGCGCAACAACTCAGCGAACCATTGCAGGTGCGAGATTGGCTCCTCCGAGGTAATTCCCATCGCAACGCCAATCATAGCGACATCTGTGAAGAGCGCACGACACAGCGCTCTTTCATCTTCTGCATCTTCGCGCGAGACGGTGGAATCGCTTGGCGGCAGGCTGATGCCCTTCGCGTCCGCTAGCGTGCGCAGCAGCGTGTTGAGCGCCGCGGGGTCGGTGCTATCCAATGGATAGATCGTGACGCCACTCTGTGCGGCACCAAACCCGAGGGCGCGCAGTACCTGCACTGAGAGCACCGACCCACCCATCCCCGACCAGATAACATGGCGGATCCCGCGAGCGATAAGCTGGCGAGCTTCATCTTCGACTCGTTCGGGCCCCTCGGGATCCGCCAGGATGCGCGGAACTGCGTCGACCCAATCCAACATCATCATGTCCTGGTCGGCGCCAAGCTGGGCCATTGAGCCGTCGCGACGACGCAACTGGCCAATGGCGTCCTCTTGTGTGATGCGCAGAAGCGATGGTGTCATAGATGCTGCCGCCACAGATGTCCTCTTTTCATTTTTTGGCAGACATTGCGTTGCCATTGACATCTCTCTCTCTCCTATGATATGCTCTCGTCAAGAATTATGCAAGCGCTTACATTGACGTAATACCGCGGTTACGACCTCCCGGACGGCGTGACCGAACAGCCCTTATGTTGTGTTCGCTGGCAATGGGGGCCAGCGACGAACCTGTTGACGGCCGTGTTGATGTGGTTCTGTAGTGCGAGGCCGCACTAGGGCGAGCAGCGATGGCAGAAGCGAAGAGACGCTAACAAGACGGCATGGCGTCTTGCTCTCTCCAATCACTACGCTTGCTTTCCAACTCTCCCTCATGCGAGCCCATCGGATATCGTCTTGCTAGGTAACTGCGCGGCGTTGCAGCCGTCCAAGGCCTGTGCGCCCACGACTTCAACTGGACCGCGCGAACTGTAATGACCCGCGAAGCGCGCCCGACCACTCGAGCGGTGTCTCGTTTCGCAGGGTCGGCGCCCAGCAGTGTGCGAGCGCACGCGACAACTAGTACGCATCACGTAAATGCGGTACGACCGCTGAGATTTAGCATGCGCCGCTCATTCTAACGTGCGCTGCCGATATTGCGGCGGAGGACCAGCATCGCCATCCGAGAGGAGTTGGTTCCAGTGGAAGATGTCAGCATTGCGCAGTCCGTCCCCTTGATCGAAGTGCCCGAATCTTTGAAAGCGCCTACACACCTGGTGAAGACGGGATATGTCACCTGGCTCACTCTCGCGAATATGTCGCTGATGATCCTATGGACGGGCGTCGGTGGGCTTCTCTTGCCGTACGAGATCGCGAGGCTCGCTCCGGCGAACAAGAGCCTCATCTTTGGCTTGCTGACGGGTATCGCAGTGCTCGTCGCTCTGGTCGCCAACCCGATCGCTGGCGCGCTCAGCGACCGTACGACATCTCGGTTTGGTCGCCGGCGACCGTGGATCGTTGTCGCGGCGATCTTGACTGCGGTCGGCCTCGGGTTTATGTGACAGGCGAGCAGCATCGCGATGCTGTTTATCGGATACTGTGCGATTGAGGTCTTCTCGAATTTCGTGCTGGCGCCGCTGACCGCGACGATCCCGGACCAGGTGCCCGAAATCCAGCGCGGCACTGTGTCGGGGATCTCCGGCCTCGCGACATCCCTCGGCGGCATTGTGGGAGCCGTGCTGGTCGGCCAGGTCTTCAAGAACTCGCCAGCGAACGCCTACCCCGTCGTGGGGCTGATAGTGCTTGTCGCGAGCATCGTCTTCGTTATGGTCCTACGCGATAAGCCGCTGCCCAAGGCATTTGTCCCCGCGTTCCACTTGAGTCCGTTCCTTAAAGCATTCTGGATCAGTCCGCGCAAGTACCCTGATTTCGCCTGGGCGTTTTTGACGCGCTTCGTGCCGTTCATCGGCTATTTCCTCGGCACGACGTACATGCTCTACTATCTGCAGGACTCCGTAAAGTACCAGGCACCGCTGCAGGGCGCGTCGACATTTAGCATCATCACGACAGCGGTGTCCCTCATATCCACAATCATCGGTGGTTTTCTCTCCGACCGACTAGGTCGGCGCAAGATCTTCGTGATGGTTGGCATGGCAACCATGGCAGTTGGCCTCGCGCTACTTGCGGCCTTCCATGTATGGCAGGTGGTGCTGGTCGCTGGCGCAGTCATGGGATTGGGCTTTGGGATGTATATGGCAGTTGACATCGCCATTGTCACCCTGGTGCTACCTTCCTCCGAGAGCCGCGCGAAGGACATGGGTATCGTCAATATCGCCAACACGCTGCCTCACTCGCTTGCCCCGGTGCTGGCAGGATTTGTCCTGACCTTCCTGGGCCACAGCTACACGTTGCTGTATGTCCTGGCGGCAGCCTTTGTGCTCCTGGGCATGTTGACAGTAAGACCGATCAAAGCTGTGCGCTAGTCGTGCGGAACGCGCGCCTGGGGCAGCAGACGGCGTGTGCAGACGATAGCAGTAACGGTGCGTGAGGCTATTCCTCACGAGCGAGTGACCCCCACATTGAACGCCATGTGCAGGCCATTGATTGACCTGCGACTCGCAGGAGCAGATGTAGTATGAGCCAAAGCGCATCGGCCCCCTCGAGTACCCATGCCACAAGCGATACCCGCATGGCGAAGCGCGGCGCGATGAGCGCATTTTGGGGTGGCACGATTGCGTATTACGACTTCGTCCTGTTTGCGACCGGCTCGGCGATCATCTTTACCAGAGTGTTCTTTGGCGGGCTTGGGTCTACTGGTGGCCTGCTTGCTTCCTTGGCGACATTCGGCGTGGCCTATGTCGCGCGTCCACTTGGTGCCATCGTTCCTGGTAGTCTTGGAGATAAGCGCGACGGACCACGCGTGGTAAAGGCATGCGCTCACACGAGCGCTCAGGAGGCTTTTGACGTAAGGAGGTTGGTTATGCTGTATCCTCTCATGACACCCACACGAACGCTAATCGACCTGGGTGGTGTCTGGAACTTCAAGTTGGATCACGGCGTCGGATTCGACGAAGCCTGGTATGCGCATCCTCTGCAAGCAACAATGCCGATGCCTGTTCCAGCATCCTTCAACGATGTCGCCGAAGACACCAACGTCCGCGACCACATCGGGTGGGTGTGGTACGAGCGGGAACTTGTCATCCCGGCGCACTTCTTCGATCAGCGTATCTGGCTGCGATTTGGCGCGGTGACCCACACAGCGAAGGTCTACGTCAATGGGCAGTTCGCTTCCGAGCACAAGGGAGGATTTACCCCGTTTGAAACGGAGATCACGGCGCTCGTCCACGCAGGCAAGAACCGCCTGACGGTCGCGGTGAATAACATCGTGGACTACACGACGCTGCCCGTGGGAACGTATCGTGAAGAAGATGTCTCTGGTCAGGGCAGGGTTGTGACGGATTCGCCCAACTTCGACTTTTTCAACTATGCGGGTATTCAGCGTCCGGTCAAACTGTACACAACCCCACAGACCTATATACGCGACATCACCATCACCACTGATCTCGCGGGTGACACCGCCCAGGTCAGCTATGCAGTCGAGCTAGCAGGTGAGACGCATGCGGCGGCGGAGACGCGCGTTACTATCCAGGATGAGATGGGCGCCGAAGTCGCCAGCACACGAGGTCTGGCTGGTCATGTCGCCATCGAGAGCGCGCATCTCTGGCAACCGCTCCACGCCTATCTATACACCTGCACTGTTGAGCTATGGCGAGAAAACCATCTTGTGGACACGTATGAGCAGCCCTTCGGTGTGCGAACGGTCGCGGTCAGCGATGGCAAATTCCTGATCAATGGGCGCCCCTTCTACTTCAAGGGTTTTGGCAAGCATGAGGACTCCCACATTCATGGCCGTGGATTCGATGAAGCGCTCAACGTGAAAGATCTCAATCTGCTTCGGTGGATCGGCGCCAACTCATTCCGCACATCCCACTACCCATACTCGGAGGAGTTGATGCGCCTGGCGGACCGCGAAGGTTTCGTGGTGATCGACGAGGTGCCGGCGGTCGGCCTGCACCTGAACTTTGGCGGATTCTTTAGCGGCGACACAGAGCGACACAGGACATGGGAAGAGTTGCGGACGCAGGAACACCATGCCCAGGTGATTCGTGAGCTCATTGCTCGCGACAAAAACCATCCGAGCGTCGTCATGTGGTCTATTGCAAACGAACCGGCCTCAGATGAAGAGGGCGCGCATGAGTACTTTGCGCCGCTCGCGAAGCTGACGCGTGAGCTCGATCCGCAGAAGCGCCCCATTACAATCGCGACGATTGGGATGGCGACGCCCGAATCAAATCTCGTCACCGATCTGGTGGATGTAGTGGCGCTCAACCGCTACTACGGCTGGTACACGCAAGGCGGCCAGCTAGATGTAGCGAAAGCGCGCCTGCGCTCAGAATTGACGCGCTGGGTGGAGGCGGCCCCCAACAAGCCGATCATGTTCACCGAGTATGGGGCCGACACCATTGCCGGGCTGCACGACACTATCCCAGTGATGTTCACAGAGGAATATCAGGTGGCGTTCCTGATAGCCAATCACGAGGTAATGGATGAGTTTCCGACATTCGTCGGCGAACAGGTCTGGAACTTTGCTGACTTCCAGACCAGCCAGAATGTCTTGCGGGTGCAGGGAAACAAGAAAGGCGTGTTTACCCGCGACCGCAAGCCGAAGATGGCCGCGCATGCCCTGCGCGAGCGCTGGGCATCCATCCCGGACTTTGGGTACAAAGGCTCACCACCGTTGAAGTGAGCGCGCGTGACCATTGCCGCACTCTCCACGAGCTACGAGCGTCACGCGTCACGCGTCACGCACGTCACGTTCGTGAAACCGATAAGCGCAAGCGTCACCGGCTGGTAGTGCGCGTCGTGAAGCGCGCGGTCGAAACCGACTACGCGGTGGAGTGCTAGAATACACCGGCGGCGCGAGAGAATACTAGGAAAGGGACGGTGTGACGTGGCAGACGACATCGATCCGCAGGCGCTGTTTAGCATCAACGGGCAGGTAGCTGTCGTGACCGGCGGCAGCGGCGTGCTGGGCCGCCTCATGGCGCTCGGTCTGGGTGCGGCGGGCGCGCGGGTAGCTGTGCTGGGGCGGCGCGTTGAGGCATGCGAACGGGTCGCGCGGGAGATCCGCGCGGCAGGCAACGAGGCACTCGGCGTCGCGTGCGATGTACTCGATCGCGCCTCCATCGAGCGCGCCGCGCAGGCCGCGCATGAGGCGCTCGGTTCGGTGAGCATCCTGGTGAACGCGGCGGGCGGAAACGCACCTGACGCCACCACCTCGGCCGAGCGGTCCTTCTTTGACCTCGATGAGCGCGCCCTCGAGGAGGTCATGCGCCTGAATCTGAACGGGACCATCGCCTGCTGCCAGGTCTTTGGGCGCGACATGGCTGCACAAGGCTCCGGCAGCATCGTCAACATCGCCTCGATGAACGCGATCCGCCCGCTGACCCGCATCCCCGCCTACAGCGCCGCGAAAGCCGCCGTAGTCAACTTCACCCAGTGGCTCGCGGTCCACCTGGCGCAGGAGTACAACCCACACATTCGCGTCAATGCGCTCGCGCCAGGCTTTTTCCTTACCGAACAGAACCGCTACCTGCTGACCGACCAGGCGACCGGAGAATGGACACAGCGCGGCGCCGCGATCATCGCGCAGACGCCCGCGGGGCGGCTCGGTGTGCCGAGCGAGCTGGTGGGCGCGCTGCTCTGGCTTGTCAGTCCGGCGGCCAGCTTTGTGACGGGCGCGGTGATTCCTATTGACGGCGGCTTCTCAGCATATAGTGGCGTCTAGAGGTCTCCACCGCTGACGTCATAGTGACTCAGGGCTCAAATCAGAGAGGCGATCACATGGATATGATAACCGAGGTTGTTGGCGTGGGCTCTAGCGAGCGAGCGCTCGCAGATGATGACGTGCGGGAGATTCTGGCGCAGGCGCTTGATCGCTTGCCGCTCGAGGGCAAGCGCGTGCTCGTCCTGATTCCTGACAGCACCCGTACCGCGCCGATCCCGCTGCTGTTTCGTCTGCTGCATGCGCAGATAGGGGCGCGTGTCGGGGCGCTCGACTACCTGATCGCGCTTGGCACGCATCCGCCGTTGGAGTCTGACGCGATTGACCGTCTCGTAGGCGTGAGCGCCGCCGAGCGCGCCGAGCGGTACCCCAACGTACGAATCTTCAACCACGACTGGGCGAACCCGCGAGCGCTCACGACCGTCGGCGTGATCGCACGCGCGGAGGCGAATACGCTGAGCGGTGGCCTGCTCGCCGATGACGTGCCGGTGACGCTCAACCGCCTGGTCACTGAGTATGATCTGATGCTGATCTGCGGGCCAGTGTTCCCCCACGAAGTCGCTGGCTTCTCGGGCGGCGCGAAGTATCTCTTCCCGGGCATCGCGGGACCCGACATCATCAACTTCACGCACTGGCTGGGCGCGCTCGTGACGAGCATGCGGACCATCGGCGTCAAGGATACCCCCGTCCGGCGCATCATCACGCGAGCCGCCGAGCTCGTGCCATGCCCTGTGGTGTGCCTGGCGATGGCGCTGCGTGGCGAAACGCTGCAGGGCCTCTACATCGGCTCGCTCACCGAGGCTTGGGAGCGCGCCGCCGACCTCTCCGCCAAGTTGAACATCACCTACGTGGATCATCCCTTCCGGCGGGTGCTCTCCGCCCCGGCCGAGATGTATGACGACCTGTGGACGGCGGCGAAGGCGATGTACAAAACCGAGCCAGCCATCGCGGATGGCGGCGAGGTCATTATCTACGCGCCCCACATCACCGAGGTCTCCTACACGCATGGCAAGCTGATTGACGCTGTCGGCTACCACGTCAAAGAGTACTTCCTCAAACAGTGGGACCACTTCAAGGATGTGCCGGGCAGCATCCTCGCGCACAGCACCCACGTCAAGGGAACCGGCTCCTACGACGCCGCGACGGGCATCGAGACGCCGCGCATCACCGTCACGCTTGCGACAGGCATTTCGGAGGAGCGGTGTCGGCGCATCAACCTGGGGTACGCCGACTACCGCGAGATTGACCCAACCGACTGGGTTGGCCGCGAGGAGGAAGGCATCCTCTACGTGCCACATGCGGGCGAGCGGCTCTACCGCATGCATGGCGACTGATGCGCTGGCCTCTGTACATCGGGTACGTCAAAACGTCGTCTCTCACGTAATGGATTGCTCCACTGCACGCAGCGTTGCGCAAAGCGAGCGCTGCAATAGCGCTGCAATCCCGTGTGGCGCGCTGCGGCCTAGAGAGTCCGAGGTGCGCTTTAGCCGTCATCTCATGGTGTAGTATCGCCCATAAGATGCAGACAAATCGTCAAGTCATGCTCCCTACCCTGTTCGTTTGCTCTGATGGGTATGCGCCCTCCTGGTGCGCATTTGTCTTCTGATCCGGCGGCAGCGGCATGTCGATACTGCCGCACACAGTCCGCTTTCGGCTACTGGCTTCGGCTCGTCCACGAAACTTGATGCGCGTTCGTAGCGCCGGATACGTGGCTATAAGCACCGACCTCAGCCAGCCACTCGCGACCAGCACCCAGGCAGCAAAGGCGATCCAGGTGCAGGCGGGTGTAATCGTTGCCAGCAAGGTCAAGCCTGGCAGGCGCGCCAACAGGTGGAGTGCGGTAGCATATATGCCAAGCGGGAAAACCATGCTCCAGAGCGCTGGGTGGTAGCGTATCGGCTCATGCCGCGCGGAGTACTTCCAGATGCCGATGATGATGAGCAGCGGTATCCACCAGGTGCCCCACGCCCACATCATGACGGTGAAGCCCTCAACATAGGGGCGTACCGTCAGCAGAAAGGGCGTCGGTTGCGCCACAGTAACGAGCCGCGCGCCTGCCACCGTCGTGATCGCCATCGCCCCCATGTTAATCCAGTAGGGCGGCGTGAGATCACGTGGCCGGATAGCATAGAAGAAGAAGCGGTACACGATAAGCGCGATGAAGATCAAATAGAGCAGCACGCCGAATGTCCAGAAGGTGTACGCAAGGAGTTGCAGCGCTGCGCGCTGGGTGGGCTGAATCGCCGTCAGCAGCACCCACGTAATGGCCAGCGATTCGGTGGCGACGATGGCGATCAGCCAGGAACCGTTGACGGAGCGATCGATGGGCTGGGCATTGGTAAAAAGCAACATTGCGAATGCCCAGTACGTCAGCGCACACCAAGCCACAACGGCGATCAGCGTGAGCATGCTCGGCACGAGTGTCCAGCCGCCGAGGGCTGAACGGGTGGCAAGCACGCCGAGCGCCGCTATGAAAGTGAAGAAGCCGAAAACCTTGCTCGGATCAATAGCATCCTGCCGGACATCGCGTGCAAACAGCAGGCAGCGGAGCAGATAAACTGCCACGAAGAACGCGAGCAAGATGAAGCCCGCTAGCCATAAGAGCGTGGACAGCACGGATGCGCCAGCCATGAGCAACGCGACCGACACGATGCCGGTTGCCATGACGCACGCGAAATATCCCGGATAGAGGGTACGCACCCAGGTCAACCAGATGTCCCTGAGGCGCAAACGCGATTCGTCGCCAGTACGATAGGTCACAAACAACTGCTCCTTCACACATTCACGACTCACGACAGCGCCCAGCAGCCTAGGGGGCGGTATTGCTCGTACGGCTGGCAGCGCGGCCTTACCGGTGCCGCTGCGGATACGTCTCATTTACGATATACCTACCGGCATGAACGATGGCTGTGACTTCCCTCACACCAGTGACACGGTCTCGCTGCGGCTACGCATGCAGGGACACAGCTCAGCGCCAGTTGCCGTACGTCGTGCGTATGCACTTCGAGGAGGTCGGCGACGACTCGCGTTCGCGCTAGTAATTCGCGCTAGTGATGTGAAGATGTGGGCCAACACGGCGATGCAGGCAAAGACTCGCACAACCTATATCGCGCTGTGACACCGTACTGTTCCCGCTTGCGCACGCTCGCGATTTGCGGGCAACTTGAATACGAGAAAGACGTGAGAACAGTCGCCGCAGACTACAGGAGTAGGCAAGCAGCTATATTTTTTGTGCGCCACCCGGCAGGTATCAGCCTGCGCCGGAGACGGGGTCGCGCAGATAGCCCATCTGCGCGAGCCGATCGAGGAGCAAGTGGAAGTAAATGAGGCCGCCGTACGGCTTCCATCCGGCGAGCGCCCGCTGGGTTCCGGCGTAGTCCAGCGGTTCAGCAAGCCCTAGCCAGCGCTGCAAGTTGTTGCGCGCTCCAACATCGTCTCCCGGGAAGACATGGATGCGCCCCAAGCCCCGCAGGAGCACATATTCGGCGGTCCAGCGACCCACCCCGCGGAGAGCAATCAGGCGCGAGGTAGCAGCGTTATCGTCCAGTTCCGCGAGCGCTTCCAGATCCAGGCCGCCGTCGCGAATAGCGCAGGCGAGCTCGACAAGTGCCTGGGCCTTTTGGGTGCTGAAGCCCAATGACTTCAGGTCCTGCGGATCGAGTTCAGCCAGCTCGTTCGGGCGCGGAAACGCGTGAGGCAAGGAGTCGCCGTCTGTGGCCCCGTTGGCGGCCGGGTCAGCTAGGCCGCAGGTCTGCGCGAGCCGATTGAGCAGGTGAATGCCTTGCGTCAGCGTGATTTGCTGGCAGGCGATAGCGTTGACGAGGGTTTCGAAGTCGGTGGGCAAGCGCGGTGGCTTGACGCCGCGGAAGCGCCTGGCTAGTGGCCCGAGCTGCGGATCTGCCTCGGCGAAGCGATAGAACCCCGAGAGATCCACATCCAATCCCATCGTGTGCTTCAAGACTGCTCGAGCCACACCTTCTATCTCGGGTGCGAGACGAGCACCGCTGAGCGTCACGCGCACACGTGGCGTCTCTGGAGTACCGAACTGGGTCACCGCCATGGTGATCGCGGCACCGTCTTCCAGTGCCACTGTGCGCCGGTACGTCTGTCCATCCCAGCGATCCACCAGGTTATCTGCTCGCCGCCGCAGCGTCCAGACGGTCAAGTCCAGCCGGAACGGGGGCACGAGATCGAGCCAGAAGGTCACTGAGCCGGTCATTGCATTTTCCTCGCATTCCTCGCGTTTATAGAACCGATGATATAAGTCACTTGCTTCCCCCTTCCGTACCTTGCGGTCATCCCCAGATAGCTCACGTACGCTTGTCAGTCTGCGATCGCATGGGTTCGACGTCATCCCATGCGGTTTGCGATTTGCGATCCGGATCCGCAGTCCATTGCTCACCAGGGCACCGGTGGCAGGTATTGGTCTGCCCGGAAGGCAGGCGCGAAAAGATCGCCCAGACGACGCACGCGGTCGGGGACGGCACGTAGCGTCAGGTCGGTTGGACGCAGCTGACCTGGCTGAATCTCCTCTCAGCTGAGCAGCTCCGACACGGCCGCGTGGGGCTGGGCATGCAGCGTGCAGGGTGCAGGGTGCAGCGGTATTATGGCCAATGCCGCTCTGGGTGTAGTCAATCGTGATCAATCTCCGCGGGCGGGTAGGGTCGCGGGCAACGCCGATCAGATCCGGGGACACGGCGGCGAGTTGCCGCCAGCCATGTTGGCGCCCGCCGCCGCGCCTGACTGGCTGGCATAATCCCAGGGTTCCAAGTGCAGACTCCCGCCACTAGGTCGGGATACACCACGACATCGGCCGCCCCGAACACTCTCGCGACGTTTGTCTTCAACCGCTCGTCGACGACGTTGCCCTGCCGCGCATCCACCTCCAACCTGGCTGATGCTGCCGCTTCCGTGTTGAGCTCGATGCCGATCTCGACAATGGCCAGATCGCACGGAATCACTTCGGCCGGCTCCGCCACCTCGAAACTATCCGCTGACGCGCCCGCACCCTCGTCTGTGTCTCCCTCCGCACTCCCGCCGGAGCGACCCGCACGGTGGCGAGCCATCATCGGGTCGGGCCATAAAGCCGGTGACGATCCGCTGAGGGCAGACCTGCGCGCCACGGTGCGCATACAGACCTTCAAAATACGTCGAGACATTCGGAGAGATCACGCGACTCCAGAAGCAGTTGCGGGAATTGGTCATGATGACCAGTGCGCCGTGCACCATGGCTCCCGCGGAGGTCTCAAGACCCACGAAGCCACAGCCGATGACGACCGCGCGCTTACCATGCACACGGGGGACGCTGGAGTCGCTGAGCTGTTTCTGGAGATCGTTAGCGTCGGCGGCCGTGCACAGCAGGTAGACGCCGGGCAGGTACGCGCCAGGGACGTTCAGTCCGCGTGGCCGCCTACCGGCAGCTAGCACCAGTTGATGGCACTGTACAGCGCGACCACCAGCCAGATGGACCCGCTGGGTGACGGTGTCAAGCGCCGTCACCCCGTGCAGCATAACGTCGCGCTGCTCATCGTGCCCAGGGCGTTGATGCACATACACGCTCCCCTTGTCATAGACCCTCTCAACACTGATTGCACCGCGCAGACTCTCTTTGGAGAGCGACGGACAGTGATAGGGTCGTGCTAACTCGTCTGCAACGAGCAGGATGCTGCCACGGACATCGCGCCGGCAGTTCTCCTTCGCGGCGCTCGCGCTCGCTAGCCCGCCACCAATCAGAAGGTAATCTACTGCCTGCGGTGAAGTTGTCCCTGGCATTGCGGCACCTCATCGTCCTTCGAGCGCGCCCTTCTCATTCGTTCGGTTGGAGCGCCCGCTCGATGAGCGCGCGTGTTGCATCGAGACAGCTCTCGCCACAACACGGCAGGTGTCCGACCGCTATCACGTGGCGCTCCCTCATCACTGGGAAGGCGATCGGCGAGCGCAGCTTAGTGCCATCCGCCAGCATCAGCGTGGGCGTGCCGCGTACCCGATACTGCTCCTGTCCGACGCGGCGCTCCTCGAGCACTGCCATACGCGCCGCGCCACTGGCAAATGCACGCGTGAACGCTACCATGTCGAGGCCAACCTCCTCGGCCAGCTCCAGCAGTACCTCGGGGCGGCCGATGTTGCGGCTCTCGGCAAAGAACGCCTGGCGGATGCGCAGGTCGTAGGTAAGAGCGAGTTCCTCATCTTGTTGTGCCGCACACCAGACGGCATCGAAGGCAGGCAGGGTAGTCGTGGGCCAGTCCCCTCCCTGATACGGCGCAAACTTGGCCGCAGGCTCCTGCAGTGCCGCCAGCCACCACTCTTGCTCCAGGATGTCACGCGGCGCGGCGCCTTCGTCGCCGGCAACCTCCAGGGGAAACGGCCGGATACGAAGCCGGACCCGACCCTGATACTCTGGCATCAGTTTATGCAAGCGCACGGCTTGGATGTAGCACCAGGGTCAGAAGTACTCGGCCCACTCCCACAGCTCGGGTAAGGCTGCCGATTGCGATTGTGGTATCTGTGTCATCTTAGATCTCCTGCTCTTTCGACTCATTTCGCACGGCCCCGTGCGAAGGCGTAACACAAAAAGCGATGACTGCCACCGCGCTTGACGCTTGCCAATGTTCCCCAGAGTGGGTGCTCAGGCGCGAAAAGCCTGCCGGCCACGAGCGCTGGCCGCGCGGTCATACGTCGTGGCCGGCAATCCGAGGCCAGAGGGTCAGCAACAGCCCGCCCAGGCTACGTGACGATAGTCCCGACGACATGTGGCTGGTCAGTGTGCGCAGGGTACCGAAACGCGCCGCTAGCGCCGCTGGCCGAGCCCTGCGGCGCGTGTAGTGTATGTGGCGTCGCGTGTTCATGCTCGTGTACCGCAGGCAGTCATGAACTCGGCGCGCAGGGCAGGGTCCTCGTCATAGAGGCCGCGCCAGAAGGTCGTCTTGGTGTAGGGCGCCTCCTCGCGCACACCGCGCATCTGGGTGCACAGGTGTTGCGCGTCCAGATAGACAGCCACCCCGTGCGGCTGCAGCATCGCCTCCAGCGTGTCCGCGATCTCGCGGCCCACCCGCTCCTGCAGCGTGAAGCGCTTGGCGAACAGGCGCACCAGTCGAGTCAGCTTAGAGATGCCGATGATGTGTTCGTGGGCGATGTAGCCGACATAGGCGTGCCCATGAAACGGCAAAACGTGGTGCTCACAGAGCGAGAAGAAGTGGATCGGCCCCTCAATCACCTGGCTCGACCGGCAGTCCGGACCACCGCGGCACTCGGTGGCGAAGACGGTGAGCAGCTTCGGATCGCCCTCGTAGCCGTCGGTAGCGTCCAGTAAGGCACGGATGTAGCGGCGCGGGGTGAGGACGGTGCCCGGATCGCTCATGTCCATGCCGAAGGCGCGGAAGATCTCGGCTACATAGTTTTCGAACCGGAGCAACTGCTCCTCCGAGATGTCGCGCGGATGCAGCGCCATCGTGGTGACGAAGTCTTCCTCAGTTGCATCTAGATTCAGTGACATGACGCAATCCTTTCATGCAGCCCCACTTGGCTGACGCGATTCCCGCGTTTCCGCCGTGAAGGTTTCCCAATCCTTGAGGAAGTGCTCGATACCCCTATCGGTCAGCGGATGCATTGCCGCCTGCTCCAGCACCTTGAACGGCACCGTCGCGATGTCGGCGCCCGCCTTGGCCGCCTCGATGATGTGCAGCGGATGGCGAATGCTCGCCGCCAGCACCAGCGTCGGGAGGTTGTGCTTGCGGTAGATCTCGACAATGTCGCGCACCACCTGCATGCCATTTTCGGAGATGTCGTCGAGCCGGCCGACAAACGGACTGATGATGTAGGCGCCAGCCAGGGCCGCGAAGAGCGCCTGGTTTGCGGAGAAACAAAGCGTCACATTCGTGCGGATGCCCTCCTGCTTGAGCTGTCTAACTGCAGCCCAGCCGTTGGGGGTCGAGGGCACCTTGACGACAACGTTGGGATGCCACGTAGCGAAGCGGCGAGCCTCTTCGAGCATGCCCTGCGTGTCCAGGCTTACGGTTTCGGCGCTAATTGGGCCATCCACAATCTCCGCGATCTCGCGGATGACCGCCTCGTGGCTCGCGCCCCGGCTCTTCATCATCAGCGTGGGGTTGGTCGTCACGCCGCTCAGAATACCCCAGCGGGCTGCCTCACGAATCTCGTCAATGTCCGCAGTGTCCAGGAAGATTCTCATAGGTATGCGTGCTCACTTTCCCAAGCCATCTCGGCTGGCATTCGGTCCCTCCGCTTTCCCCACAATCCTGCGATGGGAGGCGAAAAAACCGCCTTCTCTACGGGTTACGTACGCGGCGCTAGGCGACGCGCCTCATGGTGCTCCACTCGTTCTTCTGGTGACTATGCGTCAGAGGCGCTGCGCGATAAACTGCGCCAGGTCCGCGATGCGACAGGAATAGCCCCACTCGTTGTCGTACCAGGCGAGCACCTTTACCAGATGGTCGCCTAGCGCCTGCGTCGAGAGGCCGTCCACGATGGCGGAATGATCGTCGCCACGAAAGTCGGACGAGACCAGTGGCTCATCGGTGTAGGCAAGGATGCCCTTGAGAGAGCCGGCTGCCGCCTGTTTGAAGGCATCGTTGATGGCCTCACGGGTTGCCGGCCGGCGCACCGTCGCGACGAAGTCCACGATGGAGACGGTCGCGGTAGGCACGCGCAGCGCGATGCCATCGAACCTACCCTTGAGCTCGGGGATAACGAGGGCCAGTGCGCGCGCGGCGCCGGTCGTCGTCGGGATGATGTTCTGCGCGGCGGCGCGGGCGCGACGCAGGTCCTTATGGACCACATCGAGGAGGCGCTGGTCGTTGGTGTAGGCGTGGACGGTGGTCATCAAGCCTTGCTCGATGCCAAAGGTGTCATTGATGACCTTGGCGGTGGGCGCCAGGCAGTTCGTGGTGCAGGACGCGTTCGAGATCACGTGGTGACGTGCCGGATCATAGGACTGCTCGTTGACGCCCAGCACAATTGTCGTATCCTGACCGGTCGCGGTGCTGTGCAGGGGTGCCGAAATGATCACCTTTCGCACGCTGCCATGCACATGAGTCCGGGCTCTGTCCGCGTCAGTGAAGTGCCCGGTGCTCTCGATCACGATCTGTGCGCCGGCATCCTCCCAGGGAATCTGCGCGGGGTCCGGCTGTGCGAAGACGGTGATCCGCTGGCCATTGATGACGAGATCGCTGCCAGCGACCTCCACTGTACCGTTGAAGCGGCCATACGTCGAGTCATAGCGGAACAGATGCGCGTTCGTCTCGGTGTTGGTGATGTCGTTGAGGGCGACGACCTCCAGATCCTGCGGATGTCGCTCCAGCATGGCGCGCAAGCTCTGGCGTCCGATGCGGCCAAAGCCGTTAATTCCTATGCGAGTTGCCATGGCTCCCCCCTACGTGTAGGGCAATACTGCTTCTGGCTCATCGATGCCTTTCGGCATGTAACTGAGATCGTGCTCACTCTTCGCGCTCGCTACCGAAAAGCGTAGGCCACGCCAGTACGGCTGCTGTGATCTATATCGCACTGCGATAAACTCTAACGGAGCAAACGCAGCATAATTCGCGCCTATATTCGCCTGTGCTTGTTCTCATCCTGCCGGATACCCTACCGGCGTTCATGCGCTCTCCCGCGTACTTCTTGGGGTCATCATGCTCTCCCGTCTCGTGCTGGTGATCGCGACCGGCATTGTGCTGGCCGCGATCGACCACCAGTGGTATCACGCGGATGTCGTGCGCCACTTCACGAACAGCCTGCACGTCTGGTCCGAGTTCTTGAAGGGTGTCTGGCGCCGTGGCTACCGCTTGACCTGGTTGTCTGGAGCAATTCTCTTCGCCGCCTGCCTGGACATGGTTTTCTCCGGCTGTCTTTGCCAGACCAACTTCGACGCGCAGTGAATTACTGTTCAAGGCAAGGACACGGTGAACGCCATCGCGCAGTACGGCCCCCACCCTGCATTCATAGCGGCGGCTCAGTGCTGTGGTTGGAACCCGTCTTGCTGCAGGACCAGTTCGGTGGGTGGGGTCCTTCGATACCGCGCAAACCTGTGTCCTGCACCCCCTGGCGATTGCTGCACATACGGATTCCACCCTGGCTGCGGCGCTCAACGCCTTTCAGGTGGCGAGCGCCACCCAACAAGACACCTAAGAGGCGGCGTACACCACGGCGTTCGGCAAGATGGCGGTGAGCGACAGGGACGTGAGCGTGCCGACGGGCGAATACGGGCCGCTGCCGGTGCCTGCTCGTATTGTCAGCCAGTGGTGCGCTCGATGACTTTCTACTGCGCAACAGCAGCGGCTTCTACCAGAGTAATTTCACGAAACCGCTGCTCTTCCTCTCCGAGGATGCCTTGCCGACAAAGGCGTAGGCGCTGAACCTGTTGGGCTCGCGGTGGGGCATGCTGAACGCGATGGGCAACTATCGCGGCCACGCGTGGCTCTGACTCTACACCGTCTGGTATCAGATCGGGCTCCACAACAACCCCGCCAAACGCCGGTGTCCTTGTCTGGCTGACGATGGCGCTGCTGACGACCATCCTGGTTTTCTTCCCATATCTACCCTCGCTCAACCGACTTCCGAGCTATCTGGGCATGCACCGACTCATGTAAGGCGAGTACTACGAGGACATGCGCGCACGGAAAGCACAAGTAGCGCGACAGCGGCTGAAGACCGGACGCCAGACGCGCGGCCCGGCAACATGGGCGACACCGACGGCGCAGTAGACAAAACGCTCGAAGCCGATTGAGAGGCTGAAGCAGATATCCGCGCGCCCGTGTTCCGCAGCAGCCTCCTACGCCGTACATCGCAGTGCGACAAACATCACTGCCGCTGACACTCGCTGCTGATACAGTGCGATTAAACGGTGGAAAAGCTGGAGAATGAAAACACAAGGAGGAAATCGATGAAGCCGAGAATCGAGTACGGGAAGGTTGCACCTGGCGCTATCGGGGCCATGCGGAGCCTGGAAGGGTATCTGGCTGAATGCGGCCTGGAGCCGTCACTCCTGGAACTGGTCAAGCTGCGCGCCTCGCAGATCAATGGCTGCGCCTACTGCATCGACATGCACACGAAGGATGCGCGCGCCCGCGACGAGAGCGAGCAGCGGCTGTACGCTCTGAGCGCCTGGCGCGAGACACCGTTCTACTCTGACCGCGAACGGGCTGCTCTGGCCTGGACTGAGGCGGTCACGCTGGTCGCCGACGGGCATGTGCCGGACGAGGTCTATGAGTGTGCGCGTCAGCAGTTCACCGATAAGGAGCTGGTGGATCTGACCCTGGCTGTCATCGCCATCAACGGCTGGAACCGCCTCGCGATCAGCTTCCGCACCGTCCCTGGAACGTATCAGCCACAGTCGCATCAACACGAACACGCGCATGTCGCGCTGAGCGACGCATGAACTCATGAATGCATGAACGGAGGCGCCACATGTCGGCAGCACCAACGATATCGTCAGGAGTCGAGGCGGACAATGGGCAGGGTGTAGCGGCGAACATGGAACGCTCACCAGGGAGCGCCACTTCGTTGCTCCTCGCGACCGATGCGTGTTGTCAGGCCGGGCACGTCATCGCCGAAGTGGAGCGTGGCGGCGGCGAGATGCCGGTCCTCGTCTGCGTCACGTGTACCGAGCGATGGGGACGCAGAGCGGGACTGCAAAGCTGGCAGGAGCGGTGTCCCTGCTGTTTCGCCGAGGCCTACCCGCATGGCCTGACAGATCGCGACCTCACCGTCACCGCGCGGCAGGTCGTGTGACTACGATCAGGCGCGCGCATGAGGTAAAGTTTGTTTGCATTGGCGAACGAGCGAGCCGTGAGAGAAGGGAGGCCGTCAAACCTACGCAAGATAGGCTGCCAGATACCAGTCGCACAAGCGGCACGTCAAGCAGCATCACCAGCGCCGCCCCCGATGCGAGCGCAGGCATTTTCGGGCGAAGCCGCCGCGCTCGCGGATTCCATGCTGTCATGTGACGGGACAGTGCGGCACCAGTGCGTTATCCGTGCCAACGACGCGCCGCGCCTCCAGGTGTTTCAGCGGCGGCTCTCGCGCCTATCTATTCTCATCCGGTTTTTGGGCATGATGCTCAAGCTGAGCAGTGACTTCGCCAAGCGCCTTAGTCACGTGGACTACGAGAACCGCGTGGCGGTGACACCACGCTGGGAGCCATCGCAGATGAGCTGATCATGGCGGTCGCACGGTATCAGCGCGCAGCACCTGACGCGGCCGGGATCGCGCCAGCGGTCGAAGATCGCTGGCAAGGATGCGCCATCGGGTCCTAACTGCTGCCTATGCTGGCCGCGTGCGCGCGCCGCCGCGGCTTCATCATCTTTATCGCCGGAGTGATGTACGAAAATGATTACATGCTGGCGATGCTGCGTCATTGCGGCATTCCCACGATCCTCCACCTCCGCGACTAGCACATCGAGGGAGCGGTTGCACATCTCCGACATCTCCGACATCTCCGGCTGAGACATGATGGGTTCCAAGACACCAGAGTATTGATATACAGTACCTGCATGAGAAGACATGACAGGAGGTCGCACCATGGCGAGCGAAGCGCATGCGGTGGCACTCAAGCGCGTGTATGAGACGCCGGACACCAGCGACGGGACGCGCGTGCTGGTAGAGCGACTCTGGCCGCGCGGTCTCTCAAAAGAACACGCGCACGTGGACGTCTGGCTGAAGGAGATCGCGCCAAGTCACGAGCTGCGCAAGTGGTACGGCCACGACCCAATCCGCTTCACCGAGTTTCGTCGCCGCTACGTGGCGGAACTCGCTGCCGAGCCCGCCCGCTCGGCGCTGGCAGAACTGCGTGATTTAGCGGCACACCAACACGTGACGCTGGTCTTCGCAGCACACGACGCCGAGCTCTCGAATGCCGCCGTGCTGCGTGACCTCCTGCGCGAAGCCGAGCACAGGTAACGAGCTGTGCAGTCGCATACCGCGCATGACTGTAGGTCACACGATGCTGCCAGAGATTGTTACGCTCACACCGCTTGGGGCAGCATCGTGGGAATACCTCAATCATCGGAAGTCGAGGGGAAGGGGCGCAGGCGATGTCAGTTGACCTGCCTGACAGTTGGCAGGGGAAGTCAGGAATGAGATGGACCAGCCCTACTTCCACCAGGTGAAATCGCGGCAGGGTACGCAATGAGTCCCGAGACATTTGTCGCAGCCGTGCCCACGGAGCCGGCGTATGTTGAAATATGGCGAGGCGAAAAGGCGAGCCAATGCATACGCCTCGGCAGACGACGATGAACGGAGCGAGCATGCGCCGCCAGGCGAAAACGGGTTGCACCTGAGCATCTGTCGTCGTTCACGGCTCGCGGGAGGCACTTATGGCTCGTGTGACTCAGGCAACCCAGGGGCCGAACACAACCGGTGGCACGCAGGTAGAACAACTGGCGGACTTCGTCGTTCGCGCTGGATACGATGACCTCTCCGTGCGCGCCCGGCATACTTTGAAGGCGCATGTGCTCGACGCGCTTGGCTGTGCGATTGGCGCTCTGGACGCCGAGCCCATGGCAAAGCTGCTCCGGCAAATTGATCTCTTCGGCGGCCAGCCACTCGCCACGCTTATCGGCCATGGCCGCTCCGCGCCCGATCGCGTCGCGCTGTACAATGCCGCGCTCGTGCGCTATCTCGACTTCAATGATGCCTTCCTGGCGCCGGGCGAGACCTGTCATCCCAGCGACAACGTGGCGCCTGTCCTGGCGGCGAGCGAGTACGCTGCCCGCAGCGGCAAGGACTTTTTGGCGGCGCTGGCTGTAGCCTACCAGGTGCAGTGCCGGCTGAGCCAGGCTGCACCGGTACGATCGCGCGGGTTCGACCACACGACACAGGGAGCGTACGCGGTCGCAGCCGGTGTCGCCAAAGCGCTGGACCTTAATGTCACACAAACGGCGCACGCGATTGCTATGAGCGGCACGGCCAACAACGCCCTGCGCGTCACCCGCACGGGAGAACTCTCGCAATGGAAGGGATTGGCCTACCCGTTCACGGCGTTCGCCGCTACTAACGCGGCCTTCCTGGCGCGTGAGGGTATCACTGGCCCGCGTGAGGTCTTCGAAGGCAATAAAGGCTTCATCGAGGCCATCGCCGGTCCATTCACAATTGACTGGGTGCACGAGCACCTGGAGCTGGTGACGCAAACCATCCTCAAGCGCTACAACGCCGAGATCCATGCGCAGTCGGCGCTCGAAGGCATTCTCCAGCTACGGGCTCGTCATCACCTGCGGCCAGAGGATATTGACTGGGTGCGGGTCGAAATCTTCGACGTCGCGTATCACATCATCGGTGGTGGTGAGGAGGGCGACAAGCGTGTGGTCCGGACCAAAGAAGAGGCCGACCACAGTCTGCCCTATCTGCTGGCGGTGGCACTACTCGACGGCGAGGTGCTGCCCGCGCAATACGCACCGGAGCGCATCGCCCGCGCCGACGTGCAGAGGCTGCTGCGCAAGATCAGCGTCCGGCCGCTCGGGCGCCTGAGCGAGCGCTTCCCACAGCTGATGCCATGCCGGATCGAGATCGCGCTGCGTGATGGCCGCACGGTCGAGACCCAGCGCGACGACTATGAGGGCTTCGTCACGTACCCTATGTCTTGGGAGCACGTTGTCGAGAAATTCAACCGGTTAGCGGCGCCACATGCCGAGCGAACGCTGCGCGATGAGATCGTCGAGGCCGTCGCAAATCTGGAATACATCCCGGTGGTCGAGCTCATACGGCGGCTGGCCCGTGTGGGCGGCGCGGTCGCCAGCGGAGCTGATCGCGCGAGCATAGGCAGTGTTTCAGCTGGAAACATGGATCCGGTGCCGGACTCCATGGAACCGGACGCGACACGATTGACTATGGCGGCACGCTCGCGAAGTGCCATTGCCACCAGACAGGAGCATACATCATGAATAGCACCAGCAATGCGGGACAGCACTTGGACCAACAAGCGGGCGCACGCGCGTTTGATTTCATCCACCTCAACCCGCGCGAGGGCAAGCCCCGCTCGCGCGGCCTGACAGAGATTCGAGGTCCTTACTACACGCCGATGGGACCACGCTACCTGGCTGATCTGCTTGAAACGATGGGCACGTATGTAGACAGTCTTAAGTTCGCTGGCGGCTCATTCGCGCTGATGCCGCGCGAGGCGGTCCAGCAGCTCATCGCGGTTGCCCACCAGCACGACGTGCTGGTTTCGACTGGCGGATTCATCGAACGCGTGCTCGCCCGCGAGCCCGAATCGGTCGACCGCTACATCCGCGAGTGCCGCGAGTTCGGCTTTGACATTCTCGAGATCTCCAGTGGCTTCATCGCGATCCCCACGGACGACTGGCTGCGACTGGTCGAGAAGGTGCAGCGCGCGGGGATGAAGGCCAAGCCCGAGGTCGGCATCCAGTTCGGCGCCGGTGGGGCCAGCGCAGCATCCGAGCTTGCTGCCGAGGGGCTGCGCGATGTCGGCTGGGCGATCCGCCAGGCACAGCGTTTCTTGGACGCCGGTGCCTACCTGATCATGATCGAGTCGGAAGGGATCACCGAGCAGGTGACGACGTGGCGCACCGACGCCGCGGCGGCGATCATTGACACGCTGGGGTTGGAGAAGGTGATGTTCGAGGCGGCCGACCCGGATGTCTTCGCCTGGTACATCAAGAACTACGGTGCGGACGTCAATCTCTTCGTGGATCACAGCCAGATCGTGCAGCTCGAAACTCTGCGCGCCGGCATCTGGGGTACCAAGAGCCTGTGGGGGCGTGTGGTTACCTACAAGGGATAGGGGATAGGCGCCGCCGATCGACGACGGTAGCGTAGCTTCCTCGACGCGCGGCGAGGGAGCGCGGAGAGGGCTCGGCAATAGACACGCACATTAGACAGGGAACGTCCCTCTCGACGGACGAACGGCTGATGATCGTGGCCGTCGAGCAGCTCGCGGCTACACGCATCGCACCGCGCGCCGCCGAGATTGACCGGACCAACGAGTACCCGTAGGACATCGAAAAGTTGCTGGCGAAGCAGGGCGTCCTTATGCTGCCCTTCCCGGCGGAGTACGGCGGGGTCGGCGCGAGCGAGCTTGCATTCGCCTACGCCGTGGAGGCCATCGCGCGGGTTAGCATGACCGCGTTGCTGATCCTGGCGATGCAGCAGGTCGGCGCGCTGCGGATCCTGCCGGGCGGCTCCGAGGAGCAGAAGCAGCGCTACCCGTGACCTCGTGCCAACGGCGAGTGGCTCGTCGCCTACGGCCTTACGGAGCCTGGAGCTGACTCCGACATGGCCGCTATCCGCACACGCGCCGAACGTCATGGCAATCACTAGGTGCTCACGGGCGGCAAGCAGTTCAGTACCAACGTCGGTCTCGCCCGCGTCAACGTCATCTTCACGGTCACCGATCCGGCGCGGGGCGCAGAGGGCGGCATCAGCGCGTTCATCGTCGAGACGGAAGCATACGGCCTCCGTACTGGCAAGATCGAGGGCACGATGGGCATTCGCGGCTCGCAGAACGGTGAGCTGCTGCTTGAGAGCTGCGTAGTGCCCGTCGCGGATCGCATCGGTCAGGAACGCGACGGCTACCGGCTGGCGCTTCCCGCCTTTGATCGGGCGCGGATCGGCATCGCGACGCAGGTGGTGAAGGTCGTGCTCGGCGCGTTCGAGTACGCCATCCAGTACACGCGGCAACGTGTGCAGTTCGGCAACGCGGTCGCGGAACACGAGGGGACTCAGTTCCTAATCGTCGAGCTCGCGACGCAGATTGATGCCGCGTGCCTGCTCGTCCAACGGACCGCGACGCTGCTCGACACCCACGGCGCACCGGACATCGCTATTACGCAAGCGACAGCGGTGGCAAAGCTCTTTGCCTCGGACATGGCCGGTGCATGTGACGATGGAAGCTGTCCAGCGGCTCGGCGGCTATGGCTTCACACGTGAATATCCAGCCGAGCGCATGATGCGCGACGCCAAGATTACCCAGATCTATGAGGGCACGTCGCAGATGCGGCGGCTGGCCATCTCCCGTGCCATACTAGAGACATCTGCGACGTAGCGATCTCGGCTTGGTTGCCGTGTCCGCCATCGTACCTCCGCGGTGCGTCTGTGGCGGAAACGGCGCCGTTGAGCCTCACCGCTGTATGAGCATGGAGCAACCAGGCTGTGCGCCGCTACCAGCCGCTCCAGCGGTGGCGCCGGAAGGTGAAGCACAATATGGCAGATATGGCAGATATGGCGGGTGCGCGGCACACCGTGAACAACATGGCCACTGAACCATTAGCGCCGCGGATGATGCGTGCTGCCTATGTCGAGCGGCTTGGCCCAGCCAGCGGGATTTGCTATGGTACGCTTCCCGTGCCTGATGTGAGCCCTGGCCACGTGCTGGTGCGCGTCGTGGCGACGGCCGTTAATCCGGTTGATACCTACATTCGGGCCGGACGCTATCCAGTAATGGTCCCGTTTCCCTTCATCATTGGCCGCGACCTGCTGGGCGAGGTGGTCAAGCCGGGCAACGGTGTAACGCGCTTCGCTCCAGGCCAGCGCGTCTGGTGTAATAACCTGGGCTATGGCGGCAGGCAGGGTACGTTTTCCGAGTATGTGGCTGTCGCTGAGGAGCGGCTGTACACACTACCGGAGGGCTTAGACCCGGTGCAGACCGTGGCAGTCTTACATCCCGCGACCACAGCGTTTCTTGGCCTCGTTCACCACCTCGGCGGGGTACATCCCGGCCAGACGGTGCTGGTTGGTGGTGGCGCGGGCAACGTCGGCTCGGCGATTGTGCAACTGGCCGCCGCAATGGGCGCACGCGTGCTGGCAACGGCGCATGGTGAGCCGGATGCATCCTGGTGCCGGGCCTGCGGTGCGCAGGCGGTCTTCGACTACACGGACCCCCAGCTTGAGGCCGCCGTACGTGAAGCTACACCCGACGGGGTGGACGTCGTCTGGAACACCAGCGGACACGACGACCTCGATCTGGAAGTGGGCCTGCTGACGCACGGCGGGCGGCTGGTGCTGATGGCAGGGCTGGACCAGCGTCCGCAGTTCCCAGTCGGCCCGTTCTACACGAAGAACGTACGGGCGGTCGGCTTCACGATCACGGCTGCTACCACCAGCGAGCTGGCAGAAGCGGCAACGGCGATCAATGCACTGCTCGCGGCTGGGCGACTGCGGATGCGCATCGCACGGGTACTGCCGCTGGAAAAGGCTCGATTGGCACATCAGTTGGTGGAGGGCAGTGGGCCGGATGGCGAGCAGCTGAAGGGCCGGGTAGTTGTGGTGATGCGAACCGATTCAGACGCTCCGTGAGTTTCAGTCGGTTGGCGTCGCTCGTGCCCACGTCTTCGAGCAGGTCGGGTCCGTGCCGCCGCTACCACCAGCGCGGGTATCGCTACCGTCTAGGGTTATCCCGATAAGGAGCACATGAGCCGTGACCAGATGATCGAAGCCTCCCGGCGTATGGAGGCAGCAGTCGCGTGCCCGGTCACTGCCGGCATCGAGGCGGGCTCTGGCGACACCGACGAGGCGAAGCTCGATACCATGCGGCAGGTCGTCGCGGCCGGTGCGGTCGGTATCAACTCGGCCTTGACGGTGATACGGAACCGTCGGTCACCAATCATCATGGACAGTTCTCGCCCTGAAAATGATGTGATCGGTCAGTGCGATCCTCCTTTCATCCTCTCTTTCTGTCATGGTGATTCTATGCGTCATACCATGTTCGCGCTGCGAGGTAAATCGCACCACTCTCGGCCAACCGCATGTGCATGGCGCATGTCTGGCCTTGGATGACATGTCACAGTGCGCTCTGACCGGCTTTAGCCGCTTCCGAAAACGCCCCATTTACCGTCCTCACCGCGCCTTCATCACTGAAGCACGAAACTCCGGCAAGCCGCATGTCGAAACGAATGTTGCCATCTACGCCACAATATGTCTCAATACGAGATATCGATTGGTATGTTCGTGTGTGCAGTACGGCGTCCGAGAGGCAAGAGAGGTGGTCGCGCTGTATGTCCGGTCCTGGCCTCAACCAACGTGACGCCCATCACGCTATCCATCAAGCGGCGTTTTATGAGGCTGAGCAGTTGACGTTGCTACTACGGCGAGCGCTGCGAACCGACGACTACCAGCGAGCGCTCCAGGTGGCCGCTGTGCTCATCGAGCACTGGCAGACGCACACGCTGCGCCATGCCGAAGCCGAGGAGACTGGATGGTATCGTGAGGTTCTCGCCGTACGGCCTGAGCTCCAGGCCGATGTAGCCGCGTTGACCCGCGATCACGAACTCTTGCGCATGCTCCTGGCCGAAATCCAGGGGATACTCTCAACACGGGGGATCGTGTCCGGCGTCGTCGAGCGGTTCGAAGCGATGCTGCTGCTCAACGGCATCCACAGCCGCGAGGAAGAGCATCGTCTTCTCGGCGGAGACCGCATCTCCGGGAAATCGGGTGACGCAGCGGGCGATCAAGATGGCGCCGACGATCTCATACAATCCGGTGAGCTGCCCGCGACGACACCAGACCCTGACATCCCGGCCGCCCTCCAGCACGACGCCCGCGAGGCGCCAGTTCCCCTTGTTGTTGCTTGTCCGCCGCTTCACGCGCACCTTATCGAGCGCCTGCGGCAGCAGGGGCTGGGTCCCGCGGATCTTCAGGCCGACCTCCGGACTGACACAGCGGGACAGGTTGTCCTGCATGTTGCGTATGGGCGCGAGTACGCGCAGGCGATGGAGTGGCCGCTGGGGACCAGGACGGCGGAAGAGGTGTGCGAGGCCACGGAGGCCACCGACAACATGCTGCGTCAGATTGTCGAGACATGTGCACGGGCGACGCAGGCAGATTACCATAATCGCATGCGCACGCCCACCTGATCGTGCGTGTGCCGTATCGTACGCATGCCTGGACATGGACAGTCCACACGTATGCGATGGCCCGCGATCGGCCTTCTTGGCCTGTTCTACCTCACGTCGCCTCTATCGTCTGACCTCAGCGCATAGACTCTACAAATGAAAGGACGGACCAGTGCCCAACTCTGACCCCACTAGCTCGCAGCAACCTCTTGCGGCTAGCGATGTAACGCGTCACGCATTCCTGCAGAGTGACCGCGAGGACCTCCTGGCGGTTCTCACGCTGCGGTTCGGGTCCGTGCCGCGGTCAGTTCAGGCGCGTATCGCCACCTGCAACGATGCCCCGACACTGGAGCGCTGGATTCTCGTCGCTGCGAATGTCCCCGATTGGGTCACGTTTCTCCATGACCTCGACGCCGGGCCAGAAGTCTTCAAGGTGGTCGGCGCGCGCTACGAGCCGAATCGTGCCAATTTCCCTGCCGAATCCGGACCCTCTACTGAGTCTGGTGAGCCCCGTGTACCCGATGGGGAGCGACCACAGAAGGAGGAGTGAGCCATGCCAGATGTGACGAACGTGCCCTGGTGGCAGCGCCTGACCTACCTGCGACACGGCGAGCGTATCGACCGGGACTGGACCGAACTCAGCCCACGACCGCGCGCCTGGGAGGCGCTGTATCGCGGCCGCTGGCAACATGATCGGGTGGTGCGCTCCACCCACGGCGTCAACTGCACTGGCTCGTGTAGCTGGCAGGTCTTCATCAAAGACGGCATCATCGCCTGGGAGACGCAGCAGACCGACTACCCATCGCTTGGTCGCGACTTCCCTGAGTACGAGCCGCGGGGCTGCCCGCGCGGCGCTAGCTTCTCCTGGTATACGTACAGTCCCATCCGCGTGAAGCACCCGTACGTGCGCAGCGAGCTGATGGAGATGTGGCGCACCGAGCGGTCCGCCGGACGTGACCCCGTCGCCGCGTGGGCGTCCATCGTGCGCCATCCCGAGCGACGCGAGGCATACGTTCGGGCGCGCGGCAAAGGCGGGATGGTGCGTGCGACATGGGAGGAAGTGTCGGAACTGATTGCTGCGGCCACGATCTACACCATCAAGACGTATGGTCCGGATCGCGTCACCGGATTTAGCCCCATCCCCGCGATGTCACAGGTCAGCTATGCATCGGGCTCCCGCTTCCTCTCGCTTCTCGGGGGCACGATGCTCAGCTTCTACGACTGGTACGCCGACTGGCCGCCTGCCTCGCCCCAGATCTGGGGCGAGCAGACGGATGTGCCCGAGAGCGCGGACTGGTACAACGCCAAGTATTTCATCATCTGGGGCACCAATCTGCCGATGACGCGAACACCGGATGCGCACTTCATGGTTGAGGCCCGCTACAACGGCACCAAGGTCATCGGCGTCAGTCCTGACTACTCCGAGTACGTCAAGTTCGCCGACCTCTGGCTGCCGGCCAAAGCTGGAACCGATGCCGCGCTAGCCATGGCGATGACGCACGTCATCCTCAAGGAGTTCTATGTCGAGCGCGAGACACCGTACTTCACCGACTATGTGCGGCGCTACACCGATCTGCCGTTCCTGGTGACGCTCAAACAGCATGGTGATGCGTACATATCTGATCGCATGCTCAACGCGCAGGACGTGGGGCTGCAGACCACTCTCTCCGAATGGAAACCGCTGATCTGGGACGAGCAGCGGGATGGGGTCGCGCTGCCGAACGGCACGCTGGGGCATCGCTGGGACGGCTCGGGACGCTGGAACCTGAAGCTGGAGGACGAAGCCGGGAAGCCGCTGGCGCCCGTGCTCACGCTTCGCGGCATCACGCAGGAGACCGTCCTCGTTGACTTCCCCTACTTCGGCGCTCATGTGGGCGGGACCGTGCGGCGCGGGGTGCCGGTGCAGCGCGTCCAGCGACCGGATGGCGAGACCTTGCTCGTAACGACTGTATTCGATCTGTTGCTCGCGCAGTGCGGCGTGCACCGTGAGGGCATGCCCGGCGACTATCCTACAGACTACGACGATCCCCGACCGTACACGCCAGCGTGGCAGGAAAGCATCACAGGCGTCAAGCGGGATCTGACGATTCAGGTCGCGCGCGAGTTCGCCGACAATGCCGACCGGACTCACGGCAAGTCCATGATCGCGCTCGGCGCCGGCACCAACCACTGGTATCACAGCGATATGATCTACCGTTGCATCATCAACCTGATCTTGTTGACCGGCTGCGAAGGAGTGAACGGCGGCGGCTGGGCGCACTACGTCGGGCAGGAGAAGGTGCGGCCGCTTGAGGGCTGGCAGATGGTCTCGTTTGGGCTGGACTGGACGCGGCCCGCGCGGCAGATGCAGGGCACCAACTTCTTCTACCTGGTCTCAGACCAGTTCCGCTATGAGGACCTCGAAACCCGGACACTGAGCTCGCCACTGCGCGGCCGGTTCCACGACGTCCATCCCGCCGATATGAATGCACTCGCGGCGCGGCTCGGCTGGCTACCCTCCTACCCGCAGTTCGACCGTAGCTCGCTCGATCTGGTACATGAGGCACGGTTGCGCGGCGCAAAGACGGACGAGGACATTGTCAAAGACGTCGTCCGCCGCCTGCGCACCAACGAGATTCGCTTCGCGGCCGAGGCACCGGACGATCCCAGCAATTTTCCTCGGGTCTTCTTCGTCTGGCGCTCGAACTTGCTCGGCTCCAGCGGCAAAGGGCACGAGTATTTCCTCACGCACATGCTCGGCGCGGACGGGCACGTGCTGGGTGATGAGAATTCGACGTGGCGGCCGAAGACGGTGGAGGTGCCAGACGAGGCGCCGCGCGGCAAGGTGGACCTCCTGGTAGATCTCGACTTCCGCATGACCTCGACGGGGCTGTACGCCGATGTGGTGCTACCGTCGGCCACCTGGTACGAGAAGTACGACCTCTCCACAACGGATATGCATCCCTATGTTCACCCCTTCAATCCGGCAATCTCGCCGCCATGGGTGGCTCGCAGCGACTGGGCGACGTTCCGCACGCTGGCGCAAGCCGTCGCACGACTCGCGCAGGACCACCTGCCCGCGTGCGACGACCTGGTGATGGCCCCACTGGCGCACGATACACCAGATGAGCTTGGGCAGCCGCTCGGAAAAGTGCACGACTGGCGCGCGGGGGAGACGGAGCCGGTGCCGGGCAAGACGATGCCACGGCTGGTGCTCGTCCACCGCGACTATCCCAACCTGGACCGGATGTATACGGCGCTGGGCCCGCTGGCACGGCAGTCCATTGTCTGCAAGGGCATCGAGATCAGCGGCGAGCGCGCGTATGACGAGTTCGCCAGACAGGTGGAGGCGTGCCGTGTGCCGGGCGTGGCCGAGGGACGACCATCACTGGAGAAGGACGAGTACGTGGTCCAGGCGATTATGACGTTCTCCGGCGCGACGAACGGCCGCCGCGCGGTCGAAGAGTGGGCGGCGCTGGAGCAACGGACAGGGCTCGCGTTGACTGAGCTTGGCAGGGGGCACGAGGCGGAAGCGCATACGCTGCAAAGCATCACCGCCCAGCCGCGGTTGGCGCTGGCAGCGCCGGTCTGGAGCGGCCTGGAGGCGCCAGACCGCCGCTACGCGCCGTTCACGCTCAATGTGGAATACCAGGTCCCCTGGCGGACGCTCACGGGTCGGCAGCATCTCTATCAGGATCACGAGCTGATGCTCGATTTTGGCGAGGGGCTGCCGCTCTACCGGCCGCCGCTCACGCTCGCGCCATTCGCGCCGGGCGACACCCATGTGCCGCCGAACGAGGCGCGCAGTGTGACCGTGAGGTACCTGACGCCGCACCAGAAGTGGGGCATCCACACCACCTACACCGATACGCCGCAGATGCTCACACTCTTCCGTGGTGGGCAGACCATCTGGCTGAGCGAAGAGGATGCGAGCGCGCTGGGGATTCACGACAACGACTGGGTCGAGGTGTACAACCGCAATGGCGTCATCGCGGCCCGCGCCGTCGTGACCTATCGCCTGCCGGAAGGCGTCGCTATGATGTACCACGCGCAGGACCGCACCGTTGGCGTGCCGGGAACGGAGATCACCAAAGATCGCGGCGGGACCCACAACAGCGTGACGCGCTTGATTCCGAAGCCGACCCACATGGTCGGCGGATATGCGCATCTCTCCTACGGCTTCAACTATTACGGGCCGTCCGGGCACCAGCGCGACACCATCACCTGGATCCGCCCGCTGAAGGAGGTGGACTGGCTTGAACGTTAAAGCGCAAGTGGCGATGGTCATGAATCTGGACAAGTGCATCGGCTGCCACACCTGCAGCGTCACCTGCAAGAATGTGTGGACTAACCGGCCGGGCGTCGAATACATGTGGTGGAACAACGTGGAGACACGCCCCGGGGTGGGCTATCCCCAGGAGTGGGAAGACCAGGACCGCTACAACGGAGGCTGGGAGCTGCGCGACGGCAAGTTGCAGCTCAAGGCCGGCGGGCCGGCCGTGAAGCTGGCGACGATCTTCGCCAACCCCAACATGCCGACGATTGACGACTATTACGAACCGTGGACCTACGACTACGAGGCACTCATCCACAGTCCGCGCCGGGAGCATCAACCGGTGGCCCAGCCGCGCTCGGCGATGACGGGCGAGTGGATCGACAACCCCATCTGGGGACCAAACTGGGACGACGACCTCGCCGGTGGGAGCGCCATCGCGCCGCGCGACCCGAACGTGCGCGGGCTTCAGGAACACATCGCCTTCGAGTACGAGCAGACGTTCATGATGTGGCTGCCACGCATCTGCGAACACTGCCTCAACCCCTCATGCGTCGCGTCGTGCCCGGTCGGCGCGATCTACAAGCGCGACGACGACGGTATCGTGCTGGTGGACCAGGAGACCTGTCGAGGCTGGCGTTTCTGTGTCAGCGGCTGCCCATACAAGAAGATGTACTTCAACTGGAACACGCACAAGGCCGAGAAGTGCACCTTTTGCTATCCACGCATCGAGGCCGGGCTGCCCACCGTGTGCTCGGAAACCTGTGTGGGGCGCATCCGCTACCTGGGCGTGGTACTTTATGACGCCGATCGCGTACTCGAAGCCGCATCGGTCGCGAACCCGCAGGATCTGTATCGGGCGCAGCTCGATGTGTTCCTCAACCCAAACGATCCTGAAGTGATGCTGGCGGCTCGGCAAGCCGGTATCAACGACGCCTGGATCGAGGCGGCGCAGCGTTCGCCGGTCTACCAGCTGACGATGGATTGGCGGGTGGCGCTACCTCTGCATCCGGAGTATCGCACGCTCCCGATGGTGTGGTATGTCCCATCTCTCAGTCCGATCATGAATCATTTGCAAGACGAGGAGCGGATGAGCGGGCAGGCGTACCTGGCGGCGGTGGACCAGATGCGCATCCCGATGGCGTATCTGGCGTCGCTGCTCGCAGCCGGCGACGTGCGCCTGATCCGCGACGTGCTGGTGCGGCTCGTCGCGATGCGCATGCACATGCGCCGGCGGGCAGTGGGCGACGTAGACGACGAAGCGTTGCTGCGCGAGTCGGGCATGACCGCGCGCCAGCTCGAAGACATGGCACGTCTGCTCGGCGTCGCCAAGTACAACGAGCGCTTTGTGATTCCGACTGCGCGGCGCGAGGACGTCCCCGATCCCGTGTATATGCAGGGCGCCTGCGGCCTTGAGGGGATTGCGCCACCCGAAGGCATCTGGCCGCAGTCGCGGATCACCCGCGCTCGCGAGCGGAACCTGGAGTAAATGATGACAGACTATCGGGACACTCGCGACGATGCGGTGCGCCGCGGCGTCCTCGTCGCGGCAGCGCGCCTGCTCGCGTATCCAGATGATGCGCTCTGGGCGCTGCTGCCCGAGATCGCGACGTACCTGCGCACCCTGCCAGCCAGCACCCCCGTGACCGTGCTCGTGACCGTGGCGGAACGGCTGCGCGCGATCGATGTGGCCAAAGCGGAGGCGCGGTACGTGGCCACGTTCGACTTCAACGAGCCGGCGGCGCTCTATCTCACGGCCCATGAGCTGGGAGATAGCCGCCGCCGGGGGAACGCGTTGGTGGAGCTGCGTGCACTGCTGCGCGCCTACGGCTTCGAGGAGGCCACCGAGGAGCTACCGGATTATCTGCCTCTGTTGCTGGAGTTTCTGGCGCATGCGCCCGTGTCTGCGGTGCCAGCGGACGTGTCCGCCCCAACAGACGCGTTGGGGCTACGGCTCGCGGCCGTTTGTGAGCGCATCTGCGCCCACCTGGACCCGGACAACCTCTACCGTGATGTGTTTGTCGCACTGCATGACGTGTTACCGGAACCGGCGGAAGCGAACCCAGAGCGGCGCTTCGCGCAGCGCGAGCAGGCGGATACCGGCGAGATGCCATACCCGCTGCGCTACGACTAGTACCCGTGTGCCTGTGATATTTGTCGCTGTTCTCTGGTCGCCTTCGCGATAGGCTTCTAACAGGAAGTATCGGAAGGTGACAGAGCGACAGCACACAGCGACGCGGTAGCCCGGCGAGGGCTGAGCCACCTGCCCGCGTGTGAGCGTGTGCGAGAGAGCGCGCACAATGGAGTGGCATCATGCGAAACGTGCAGGTAGGTGACAGTCAGAATGATACTCGTCCGCGCATCGTCATCGTCGGTGCGGGCTTCGGTGGCCTGGAGGCTGCTCGCGCGTTACGACACGCGCCAGTGCAGGTGACGGTGATCGATCAGACCAATCATCATGTATTTCAGCCACTTCTCTACCAGGTAGCGACCGCAGAGCTCTCACCCGCGGACATCAGTGCGCCGATTCGCAGCGTGCTACGTCGCCAACGCAACACCGAGGTGCTCCTGGGCAAGGTCACCGGAGTAGATGTGGCGCGGCGTGTGGTCGAGATCGGACGCCACGAGGTACCGTACGACATGCTCGTGCTGGCGACAGGAGCCGCCCAGAGCTATTTTGGCCACGAAGAGTGGGAGCGCTACGCCCCCGGCCTCAAGACGACCAGCGATGCGACGGCAATCCGGCAGCGCATTTTGCTCGCTTTCGAGGCGGCGGAAATGGAGCGCGATTCGGCGGCGCAACGCGCGCTAATGACCTTTGTGGTCGTCGGCGGCGGCCCGACCGGAGTTGAGCTGGCGGGCGCAATCGCGGAGCTGGCGCGTAAAGCCTTGCGTGCTGATTTCCGGCACATTGATCCGGCATCCGCCCAGGTTGTCCTGGTCGAGGCCCTGGGCCGGATCTTGCCCACCTTCTCGCCGCGCCTCGCTTCACGTGCGGTGCGCATGCTCACTCGCCTCGGCGTGACCGTGCGCACGTGGGCGCCCGTCGAGCACGTGGATGCCAATGGAGTGGTGATCGACGGCCATCGTCTTCCGGCACGGACGGTCATCTGGGCGGCGGGCGTACGTGCCTCGCCCGCTGGCGCCTGGCTCGGCGCCGCGACAGATCGCGCTGGCCGTGTCGTGGTCAGCGGGGACCTGAGCGTCCTAAGGCATCCAGAGATCTTCGTCATCGGCGACACGGCGAGCGTGCGCCAGGGCGGCCATCCGCTGCCCGGCGTCGCGGCGGTCGCCAAACAGGAGGGCCAGTATGTGGCACGGGTCATCGCGTCGCGTGCGACCGGCTCCCCGCCGCCGCAATCCTTCCGCTACCACCACCGCGGCTCGCTCGCGACGATTGGACGCACCTACGCCGTCGGCACCTTCGGTCATATCGAGCTGAGCGGACTGCCAGCGTGGCTCGCCTGGGCCGGCGTCCACCTCGCGTACCTGATCGGGTTCCGCAATCGCGTGCTGGTGCTGTTCCAGTGGTGGTGGCTATACCTGACGTTCCAGCGGGGCGCCCGGCTGCTCATCTCGGCGGTTCCCGCCGACCAGATGGGCATCTCGCGCGGCGATGCCTCTGCCGCAGACTCCGACAAGGTGCCCCAGCCGCCGGTGCGCGTAATGGCGCACGCGAACGCCTCGTGAACGCATGGCGAGAGGCTGCTGAGAGTCTGGCGACGTGCTACTGAAAGGTTGGCGCTGACATGAGCGCGAAGACTACCACCAAGACCGGCGATACTGGACTGACGGGCGTGCTCGGTCCGGAACGCCTGGCCAAAGAAGATCCGCGCATCGAAGCGCTGGGTGCGGTGGACGAAGCGACCTCGGCACTGGGTCTCGCGCGGGCGTGGTGCGACGATCCGTTCGTCTACGATATCGTGCTGCACATCCAGCGGGACCTCTACACACTCATGGCTGAGCTCGCGACGACCACCACCCACGAGAACGCCATCGGCATGAGGATCAGCGGCGGCGACGTCGCCTGGCTTGAGCGTACGCAGGAGGCTCTGCAGGTCCGCGTGGAGATTCCGCCGCGCTTCATCCTGCCAGGCGACACGCGTGCAGGCGCGACGCTCGACTTCGCCCGCGCCACCGTGCGCCGCGCCGAGCGATCGGTCTCAAGACTGTTTCACGCGGATGGCGCGGGAAGCCCGGCGAACAGCGGCGTGTTGCGCTACCTGAATCGGCTTTCGGACCTGCTCTTTGTTCTCGCGCGCTTCGCGGAAGCCGGAGGAAGCACTCCGGCGCGCCCACAAGAGCCAGAGGCGGAGCCGGCTCATGTCGCCGGTCGCGCCGGGTCGTCGCGGTGATACCGCTGAAGCGCAGTATCGTCAATGGCAGACACCAGGCGAGCACTGCAGTGGTGATTGTTCGCGCGATGTAGGCAGGCAGCGAGGCGTGTGGCGGACGAGCAGCGGGTCTCGCAGAAAGGATCAGGAGAGGAGTGGAACGGAAATGGACATGCGTGAGACGTTGCCGGTACATCCTCTGGGCGAGCCGGAGACACGGTTTGAAGACGGGGCTGGCAGTCTCGAAGTCTGCGGGCTCGTCGAGCGGCCGCGCGTGCTCTCTGCCGCCGAGCTAAGTGCGCTGCCCCGCGAGCGGCTCACTGAGCGGTTCGTCTGTGAGGAAGGGTGGGCCGTCGAACGGCTGGCGTGGGAGGGAATCCCGCTGGGCGAAGTGCTCGCGCGTTGCGCGCCACTCCCTGAAGCACACTATGTGCGTATCCGAGCGGGGACATACTGGCTCGCGCTTCCCCTGGACGAGCTCGATCATGCTCTGCTTTGCGACCGGCTCGATGGCGCTCCCCTCACGCACGAGCACGGCGCACCCTGGCGCTTCGTGCTTTCGGGCGGCGCATGCTTCACGAGTGTCAAGTGGGTCAGCCAGCTGGAGCTGGCCGTCGAGGCCGGAGCGGAGACCGCGGAGTGGATCGCTCGCGACCGTATTGCCGCACGTAAGGATACCGACACGCACGCAGACGCTGGTGTAGATAGAACACCGTAAGTCGCGCAGCGCGTGGGGACACCATACTGGATGGTTCACGTAAGTACGAGGAGTCAGCACACATGGCACGTAACCCACAAGCGTCAGGCGCGGGTGGCACGCGCACGGCTGAGATCAAGATCCGGCGGTACCAGCCGGAGAAGACGTTGAAACCGTACTGGCAGACCTTCCAGGTCGCGGTCGAGTTGAACGATCGGCTACTTGATGCACTGAATCGGATCAAGTGGGAGCAGGATGGCACGCTGACCTTCCGGCGCTCCTGCGCGCATGGCGTCTGCGGCTCCGATGCCATGCGCGTCAACGGGCGCAACCGGCTCGCGTGCAAGCTCTTGATGGCCGACGTCGGCCAGCGGGTCACGGTCGAGGCGATGCTCGGCTACCCGGTCATCCGTGACCTGGTGGTCGACATGGAGCCTTTCTTCGCCAAGTACGAGAAGATCAAGCCATACCTGATCAACGACGAGCCGGAGCCGCACACGGAACGGCTGCAATCACCTGAAGAGCGGGCGCGCTTCGACGATAGCACCAAGTGCATCCTCTGCGGTGCCTGCACCGGCTCATGCCCGCAGGTCTGGGCCAATCCAGACTGGGTCGGCCCAGCCTCGATCGTAAATGCCCACCGCTTCATATTTGATAGCCGCGACCGTGGGACGGCTGAGCGGCTGCGCATCTTGAGCGATTACGATGGCGTCTGGCCCTGCAAGACGATCTTCAATTGTACCGAAGCGTGCCCACGCGGCATTCCCGTTACCGACACCATCGAGCAGGTCAAGCGCGCGATCCTCTATGGGACAAACAAGGAGCGGTGATACACTCACGCGGAGAGAGCGCTGCACGGTTCGCACGAGCACCGCATCACATCCGAACGATTACTGACCGATGGGAAACCGGTGTGGCCTGGAAGAGCACACCTCGATTATGCCGTTCCGCACGCGGGTCTCGTAGACTGTCTGCGGGAAGGTTGTTGGATCGTTCAGGATCGCTCCGTCGCTCAGGCGGAACCGCGAGCCATGCCGGGGACACGTCACACAGCCCTCGCTCAGCGTTCCCTCCGACAGCGGGCCGCCCAGGTGCGCGCAGATTTCGACGAGCGCGTAGATCTGCCCGTGCTGGCGTACCACCAGCACGGGTACGCGCCGATCATCGCGCGCCTGAGGTCGCCTTCACTCAGCTCCTCGTCGGACAAAGCGGGCTGCCAGTCAACTGGGATCTCCTGTTCAGGAATGTGGGTGACGCCGAGCCGCTGTCCAATCGCGCTCTCCGTCCTGCCAGACGAATCGCGCTCCGCCCGTTCACGCCGTTCAAAACCCTATGCGACAAGCCCGGCAGCAGCGCGCTGTCCCTGGCGCTAATGGTTTCCCGCATGTCTCGCGCAGTTTCCTCGATGGCGATGCTGTCGCCACGCTAGCGCAGCGCGTGCAGGTGGATATCAGGCTCGACTGCGGCGCCTGCCTTATCTGCCTGACCCAGACCCTGCGACCGGATCGAGCGACTCGCGGAGTGCGCGTTCAAAGCGACTGGCTGCCTCCGGCACCGCTGGCTCCTGAGCGGGTGTTGGGACAGGCTGCGGCTGCGGCCGAACCCGACGGGGCGCGGGGCGTGGCGTTAGGGCATGCCCACCATACTGCCCATAGCCGTAGCGGGCGCGGTAGAGCAGCGGAGCGCGTCTCAGATACCCTACAGGGATACTGTAGATGTGGATCAGCCGCGTAAATGGCGAGATGCCGACGAGCACGAACGCGAGCGCGATGTGCACCTGCAGCAGCAGAGGCACGCCAGCCATCAGCGCAGAGTCTGGCTGGAACGTCAGCACGCCGCGAATCCACGGACCCACCGTCGCGCGGTACTCGTATGGCCCGTTCACAATGCTATAGCCAAGCGTGAAGGCGAGACCCAGGAATATGACGAGCCACAGCAACCCATCGGCCAGATAATCGGAGAAGTCCGAGTTCATCCGCACGCGCGCGTTTGCGATCCGACGGTAGAGCAAGATCGAGATGCCGGCGAGAGCAACAAGGCCACTCAAGCCGCCCATTACGATGGCTACGCCGTGATATAGCTCCGACGAGACGCCGATGGCGTTGTAGAACGCGATTGGCACCAATAGACCGGCGACATGGCCAGCAAACACGAACAAAATGCCGATGTGAAAGAGCATGCTGCCAACGGTGAGCAGCTTCTTCTCCAGCAGCTCGCTCGACTTCGATCCCCAGCTCAGCTGATCGTCCTGATAGCGGAAGAGCGTGCCGACGATCATCACCGCCAGGCAAATATAGGGGAACACGCCCCAGGTGAAAGCTGAAACCTGCGTCATATTGGGCCTCAAATCTACGTAGTATGGGTCACTTTGTGTTGGCTGTGTCGTGATGCTGCTCACCGCGCAGCGGCGTAGCTATCACAGAAAGACCATCTTCAGGAAAGGATCGCGATGTACTTGGTCGCTGACTCCCGTTCCCACTCATAAGCGTATGATGCAGACTGGTATCGCGCTGTGATATTTGTCACCCCAGCGCAGGCTTCGGCCGCGGTTTCGAATGACGACACGCTGTGAAACACCACTGGCAGTCCGCCGCGTACAACGACTGCGGTCCACATGACCGCGGCAACGCCTGGTACCGTGGCGATCTAGCGGGCGGGCAATGCGCTGCGCGCATCCAAAGCGGAGGACAGACCTTGCTGCATGATGGGTTTCCCGACGTCGGGCGCGGTGCGCACAGAGGCAAACGCGTCTGCGCGCGTAGCTACATGTTGCTTGCGCGCGCCTCACCAGACTGTCACAGATGGCGGTATTGCATCACGGTCGACTCAGGGAGTCCTGAGGGAAGAGTAATCGGATCTCTCTGACACCGTATGCATAACGGTTGAATGCCCGCATAGTTCGTCCACCTGTATTCGGCTCATACTGCCTGCTATCTTCTTCCCTTAGTGCGATGGTGCTGCGTCGACACCGCGCACAGAGCCTGGTCAGGCGCTCAAATTGGCAGGTGGCGGGGCCGGTTGGATTCCTGCATATGCGACGCGGCATGCACGTAGCGCGGTCGCACAGTATCCTATTAAAAGTATCGTATTATGAGATAAATGTCTGCCAGAGTAGCTAGCGTTGCCGCTCGCGCTGCCCAAAAGCCCGGGATTCAGCACTTCGGACCTACTGGTGGCGGGACGCAGCGACACTCGACAAGGGGATCGGAAGGTACGAAGCTCAATGCTCAGCGCTAGTGAACGCGAATATCTTAGACAGATTCCACTCTTCGCATCCCTCGATGAGGAAGCGCTGGCGCAGGTAGGGGCCGCGACCGCCGTGCGACAGTATGGTCATGGAGAAGTAATCGCGGTCGAGGGGGAGCGGGGTGGCTCCCTGCGCTACGTGCGCTCCGGGTTCGTCAAGCTCGCGACGACTTCGAGTGACGGACGCGAGCAGGTGCTGCGTCTCGTGCCGGCGGGGCAAACATTTAACCTCGTATCAGCGCTCGACGGACAGCCAACCGCCGCGACCGCCACGGCGCTCGACTCCACGACGATCTTTGCCATCCATCGGGACATGGTCAGCCGGTTACTCGCGGAGCGGCCCACCTTCGCCCAGGCCGCCTTACGGGCACTTGCCGCCGACACCCGCGATATGATCGCGCTGGCCAAGGACCTCGCGCTCTTTCACGTCGGCGAACGGGTGGCTCGCCTGCTGCTCGATCAGGAGCGTTGCACCTGCGAGCGGTGCCGCAACCACTACATGACCCAGCAGGAGATGGCAGCCATCGTCGGCACTGCGCGCGAGGTGGTCGGCCGCACGTTGCATGAGTTCCAGGCGGCCGGCATTATCGATCTGCACAACGGACACGTGGTCGTGCGCGACCAAGACCGCTTGCGTGCGGTGGCTCGCGAGCGCCTGAACACGCGCGGCCGTACGCGGCAGAACCCGGCGCTGGCGCGCAACATCCAACACGACCAACACGGTGAACACGGCGAGCACCCGCAATCCAACGTGATCACGCCACTGGCACCTCGCGCTGGAGGATCCAAAGCGCGCGAGCGCCGCGGCAGCTGAGGGACTCCGCATGTTCTGTCTGCTCCTGCCGCTGCCAGTTCTCGCCAAGGCGATCCGCTACGCCCGCGCATAGTAAGGCCAGATGGGGACGTCCCATATTGCCGGCGCGCAGGCCGCCGGTGGCGCTGAGCGCGGCAAGGGTGAGGTGAGCTGGGGCCGCGTCTGGGACGCAACTGGCAGCGTCACGACGATCACACCGTTGCTGTAGATGACGTTGGCAAGCGCGCCATCTACGGCAACCGGCAATGCGATCACCCGCATGCAACACGATAGGATCGGGTATCACGGCCCTGCGTCAGGATCAGCGCTGCCATCGCTTGCATCTCCCATTCCAGTCAAGCGCTCGTACAGAGTTTCGGTCGGTGACGATCTTCACACCGGCGCACTCCTTCACAGCTAAGACACGCTGGTCGCTGGTGACGACGTAATCGACCTGCACGCTGGTGGCAGCATCGAGGATCGGGCCATCGGTAGAGTCGCCGCCCACTTCTGACACGGTGCCTAGCGGCAACACGAGGTGCGCAACCTGCTCCAGCCGCGCCAGCCACAAGGTCTTGCGGTGAATCGTGAGCGACTGTTCTACCTGCACGAATGACACGTCGTTCTCCCATGCTGCTCCTGCACGCAATCAAGCCCCAGCGCCGAGCAAGAACACGCTCCCTTTACTGAGGTGCAAGGACGGCGGCGCGGCGCAGCGTTGACCACAATTTTGACCACAGTGTGGCTGGTCACGGGGAGACGATGGTAGACAAACCATGCGGGTGAGGTGAGGAGGCATCAACGGGGATAGATCGTGCTAGCCATGCCTAGACTTGCCAAGGCGAATTCGTAAACAGCAGGCCGTGGGTTCGAGTCCCACCACCGGCTCCACGCGGTCAATGGGCTTCAGGTCAGGTGCCTGGAGCCCATTCTTGTACATATACCAGTGTTTGTTGGCGTCTTTCTGCCCACTGGGGAAGTTGATACCGCGGCATGCATGCGGGAGCACAGCAGTTCGCCGGAAAACCTCCCGGCTAGCTACGATAGCCGCGTACGTCTCTTGCCATCACGTTGCGGTCACGTCCCCGACACGAAAGATGCTGCGCTTGTTCGTAGCGCGTGGTCGCGTCGCCGTGGTCTACTTCACTAATGAGCCGTCCACCCGCAGTCAATCGTGACCGCGCTACCCGTTATACCGCTGGCGGCATCCGAGCAGAGAAACGCAATGTACTCGCCAACCTCCTCCGGTTCAAGCAGGCGGTGGATTGGGGCCTCGGCCACCATGATCTTTTCGACCACCTCAGACTCCGGAATGTTGTGCGTCCTCGCCTGATCGGCAATCTGCTTCTCAACGAGCGCAGTACGCACGTACGAGGGACAGATACAGTTGCAGGTTACCCCGTGGGGCGCCGCCTCCAGCGCGGTGACGCGTGTTAACCCCAGCAGTCCATGCTTTGCCGAGACATAGGCCGATTTAAACTCCGAGGCGCGCAGCGAATGTACCGATCCAACGTTGACGATGCGGCCCCAGCCGCGTTCATACATGCCCGGAAGCACTGCTTGCGTCAGCAGGAATGGCGCTGTGAGCATGATCTCGATGATTTGCCGCCATTTGGCTTCCGGGAACTCGGTGATGGGCGCGACATGCTGGATGCCGGCATTGTTGACAAGGATGTCCAGCTGACCTGTAGCACGAACGCTCTCGCTCACCGCTCGCTGAATCGCACCTGGTTGGCTGAGGTCGGCGGCGACAAAGTGCGCGTTGGGTATGCGCGCCGCCTCCTCCTGCCCCTGCTCGGCGTCCAGATCAGCCAGCATAACGGTCGCGCCAGCCTGAGCAAGCGCACGAGCTGTGGCGAGTCCGATTCCGCTTGCGGCGCCAGTGACCAGCGCTCCCCTGCCTTCCAAATTCGCCATGTCAGGCCTCCCGATAGGTCTTATCTCCCGCACTCGACCGCCAGAATACTGCGTTTACGACCAGCTCACCTACCGCACGCTGGTCTGCATGGGGCGAGTTAACGCCACCACGCCCCATTCCCGACGAGACGGCACCTGGCCCCGCGTGCGCATGTCGCTCAATACGAACAACTTAGCTCTGCGCGAGTGAACTAGCAAGCGATACCCATGACGCAACAGTGATAGACATCTCGTGCCAGAAGTCTGCTAGCATCCCAGACACCACATCCCGCTCCTCCAGGTTGCTCCTGGATGGATCGTAATCACCTGTCGCTTGGGCCTCAGCCGCCCCCGGCGTATCCGACTGACACTGTCTCGGACTGTTACGGCCTCCCGCAATAATGGATTCGCCTACCTCCGCGAATCACCCGATTCGAGAAAACGCCGAAGGAGTGCTTCCAACTCCGCGATGTCAAACGGCTTTCGCAGGACCGCGTCTGCGCCAGCCATGCGCGCCCGATCCAGACCGCCTGCCGTCATCAGAATAACCGGCGGCATGCTCTGATGGTCTCGCTCGGCGTCCGCGCGCAGTGCGGCGATCAACTCTGCGCCGTCAAGCTGTGGCATCATCATATCCGTGATGATGAGCGCCGGCCGGTGCGCCCGCGCGAGGGTCAGCCCTTCCCGCCCGTGCGCGGCCACCAGTTGCGTGAAACCAGCCTCCTCCACGACCAATGCAATAGCCTCGGCAATGGGGCGCTCATCTTCGACGATCAGCACGGTCACCCGCGATGCGTGCTTCGTCGACTCCGCCGTTTCCGGATTTGTCGTCCCCATTGATGCGCGTCTCCCTACAAGCTGTCGTAGCAGGTCGAGACACCTCGCCACCTGACCCAGAATGCGCCTCAGCAGAGCCTCTCGCGGCCTGCTCCTCGATCCGGACCGCGGTTCCATCCACAGTGAGTGAGCACGTTCCGTCGCTTGAAAACCTCGCGCGACAACCAGTTACCGTGTATAGTATTCTCCGGTTTTGCGTGAGTATCCAAACCTGGTCCGCCCGTGTCCGCCCATGCGTACTACCCAGCCAACAGATCTGGCATGCAGCCCAGTGAGAATTGCCCCGAGCTGTAGCGGCACACTTCCGCTCGCCTCTCTTAGTGCATGTCCGCTGTCGGTGCTTCACTCACGCTACTTCACCTGCTCTCTTGATGTGGATGTACCGGCACGTTGCGTGTGCCGCCTAAATTGACCCAGTAAACGAATGCCGTCGGGAGGAGAGATTGTGAATTCGTGCAGTACCGCATCGTGGGGAGTGACACGCATCTTCACAACCGAAAGGACTCGATGTAGTGCCGCGTCATCCTCGATATGTTGCAGCAACAGCACATTCTCGGCCAGCACCGCCACAGGTCCGGGCGCCAGTTGAAGCTGTCGAGCAACTGTGACTTCGTGTTCCCGGATGAAAAGCGTCGTGACTGCACGTTTCCGCAACTCGTCAACTATCGCGCCCAGATATGACTCAGTACGTTCTGGTTGCCCACTCTCATACAGAGCATGCTCCAGTTCCGCTACGCTATCAACTACTAGCCGGCGCGCCTGGACACGATCGACCGCGGCTACCAGTCGATCGGCAACGATATCGGGCTTCAGTTCGACGGGGGTCCAGTGCTGCAAGATCAATCCCCCTCCGACGGCCAGGCCGGCAAGCAGCTCATGCCCAAGCGCGAATGCGCTGGCTTTCTGCAGCAGTTGAGTCAGATTCTCTCGAAAGCTGACATAGACCGTGGGTTCGGCCAATTGCACACCGGCAACGGCAAAATGCAGGGCTAAAGTGGTTTTTCCCGTTCCCAGGCTGCCGATGACGAGCGTGCTGCTTCCACGCGGCAGGCCACCGGATAGCAGCGTGTCGAGTTCTGAAAGCCCAAATGCCACTTTTTCAAGCGGCTGCGTCCGCAGGCGCTCCGCTTCTTCCAGTGTCGCCTCGGTTGGCTCTATCGCCTCGTGCGGGGAAATGCTCCGTGCCTCGACGCGCGGATAAACCGTCAACCCGCTGCCATTCAGCCAAATGCCATGCAGACCAGGCATCGGCTCGGCGCCACGCATCTTGATGATCTCGATTGCGCGTCGTTGCTGCACCACAACCAGATCATAGTGCAGCCCGATAATGACATCGGCCGCCGTGCTTTCGGGAAAGAAGTGCGGATCACGGGGATCGGCTTCGCTGGTAATAATCGTCGTTACTCCGAGCGTGCTCAACGTGCCCCCAACGTCATACAGAAAGTGTCGGGCAGCCTGTATATCCTCCTCAGCACCTCGAACTCCGCGAAAGCCATCCAGCACGACAACGCTCGCGCGTGTCTTCCGGGTAATCTGAATCAGTTCGTCACGCGCCGTGGTAAGTCCTGACGAGAGATACTGGTCGAGGCTGACGACGGTAATCTGATCGCCTACGAACTGATCTACATAGAACGAGAATGAGCGCAAGTGGCTGAGCAGTTTGGAGGTTGATTCCGAAAGCGCTGTCACCACCACAGCGCGGCGGCCGCGAGCGGCAGCGCCAAACGCCATCTGATTGGCGAGTGTCGTCTTGCCGCTTCCTGGTGGGCCGATGACCAGTGCCAGTGATCCGTGGGGCAAACCACCGCCGAGGATGAGATCGAGATTTGGCACGTCTGTCGGGTCGAGGTCTATACCGGCCGCATGCCACTCATCCGACTTCTGATTCTGCGCGCTCATGGCTCGTCCCCTTCAACTTCCTCTCAAACCGGCATGCCAGCCACAACTATGAAGAGAGCACCGTTCGCCGCGGCACAGGTCGTATGCGCGTTCGAGCGCGCTCCTTGCAGTGGTCAGAAGGTAACCTGATGGAAGTATACCTGATCCGCTCGCGATTTCGAGGTGTCCATATCGATGACTTGTGGTTTCGTCCACTTCAGCCCACGCACAGAGTACGACAGAATATTTGGATTTGCCTGGATCCGGCTCCACGATCCGTTTACGACACAGTACAAGCGATGGGCGTCCATAGATGCTGTCGTCGAGCCAGCGCCAGTGGTCGAACATCATCCCCCAGCGCTACCATTACCCCATAACCTGCACATGTCCAGCAGACAGGGCCGACGCGCCCACTAACGCTGCGCGTACCAAAGCACGTGTATCTGCGGTGCTACATTGCGCATCCAGTTATAGCCAGAAGGAACCGTCATGAATTAAGAAGGGTGCATTTATGGTCAATTCACAGCCGGACACTGGCACGACCGATATGGTCGCAAGCGACGCTCTCACTGGCAGGACCGCGCTCGTTACGGGTGGCAGCGGTGGCATCGGGCGGGCCATCGCGCTTGCCCTCGGTGCTCAGGGTCTCGCAGTCGCGGTTGGTTACCACGCAACGCCTGACGCAGCCCTGCGTGTCGCTTCCAGCATTACAGCCACCGGAGGACACGCGATTGCCGTCAGTGCTGATCTGCGTGATGCGGATGCGCCAGATGCACTCGTGAGCGCGGTAGAGGAACAGTTAGGACCTGTTGATGTTCTCGTAAGCAATGCGGGACTTGGCCACCGTCAGACGTTCGAGGAGATACGCACAGACGATTTTGATGAGATGATCGCAGTCAATTTACGCGCTCCCTTCTTCCTGGCGCAGCGGGTCGTGCCTGGGATGCGCGAGAGACGATTTGGACGAATACTCTTCATTTCATCCGTGGCGGCGTTCACCGGTGGCATTGTCGGATCGCACTATGCGTCATCCAAGGCAGGACTGCATGGCCTGACGCACTCCCTCGCCAGCCAGCTTGCCCCTTTCGGGGTGACCGTGAATGCGCTGGCGCCAGCTCTGATTGTGGAAACGGGGATGCTGCCTGGCGACCCGGAACAGCTCCGCGAGCAGATACCGGTCCGTCGGCTCGGGCACCCCGAAGAGGTCGCCGAGCTGGCGCTAGCCATTTTGCGCAATGCCTATCTCACGAATCAGGTGCTCTCGCTAGATGGGGGCATGTATCCCCGGTAGCCCGCCAGTGGCACATGCCCAGCATGAATCGCTCACAATGAGATGAGCCGCCGGTTCTGTGCAGTATCGGCGGCTCTCCCGCGCCCTCATCCTATGAGAGCGGCAACGTGGGGATGTAAGTTGGCGGTTTGCGAACCCTTGTTGCCTGCTCGAAGGCATAGGCCAGCTTGATCAGCGTGGGCTCGCTGAATTTTGTGCCCATGAAGCTAACGTTCACCGGCAATCCGAAGGAGTAGCCAGCGGGCACAGTCACGATTGGATAGCCAGCCTGCGCTGCTGGAGAGGACGTGCCAAGAATGAAGTGATCACCGTTCACGAGGTCGATGGTCCACGCGGGACTGCCCGTCGGCGCGATGAGCGCATCCAGATGATTGGCTTGGAGTGCAGCATCGATGCCTTGAGGGCCACCTAGCGACGTGCTCGTGGCGAGAGCTTGCGCGTAGTTGGGGTCGTTGATGCCATCCGTCGCCTCCGAACTGATGAAGATATCCTGGCCGAACCACTTCAACTCGGTATCCTTGTGGGCATTATTGAAATTGATAAGCCCTTGCAGATCCATGCTGAAGCCTTCGCGGTCGAGCGCGACCCCGCTGCGCGTCGAAAGATATTTGGCGATGTACGTCTTGAACTCATCCGCCAGGACGATTCCTTCGGCATTGCCTGCCGCGGTCTGATCCGAAGGAATATTCGCCGGATCGACTACGGTTGCGCCAGCGGATTTCAACGCCTCGATCACGCCTGCCATGATCGCATCGACTTTCTCACTGGCGCCGAAGCCGAGATTGCGGGCCACCCCGATGCGAGCGCCTTTGAGACCGTTAGGGTCCAGGAACTTGGTGTAGTCCGTTGCGTGACCAACGGCTGCGATGGTTTTCGAGTCGCGCGGGTCGGCAACCTGTACGGCGATAGCGGTGAGCACAGCCGCCGCATCGGCGACACACCGTCCATGTGGGCCGACCGTATCCTGCGTGAACGAAATCGGCACTACGCCCGCGCGGCTCACCAGCCCCACAGTAGGCTTGATACCTACCACACCGTTGTTGTTCGCCGGACAAACAATCGAGCCGTCGGTCTCTGTGCCGAGTGAGGAAGCGGAAAGCGCGGCTGCAGTGGAGATGGCAGAACCGGAACTGGAGCCACATGGATTACGATCCAGCACGTACGGGTTATGCGACTGGCCGTTCACGCCGCACCAGCCGCTCGACGAAAAGCTGGAGCGGTAGTTGGCCCACTCACTGAGATTTGTCTTGCCCAAAATGATCGCGCCCGCGGCGCGAAGCGCGGCTGCCACGGTGGAATCCTGCGGTGGTGCGTTGCCCACAAGCGCGAGTGACCCAGCGGTGGTCTGCATTCTGTCGTGCGTGTCAATGTTGCCTTTGAGCAGGATGGGAATCCCATGCAGCGGGCCGCGCACGTGCCCGGATTTGCGCTCCGCATCGAGTTGCGACGCGATCTTCTTGGCGTCTGGATTGACCTCGAGGATCGCGTTCAGTTTGGGACCGTGAAAGCTGAGCGACTGAATCCGTGCCAAATACATTTCCACCAGTGAGCGGGCGGTGAGATGCCCGGCGGTCATGTCCGCCTGAAGCTGCGCGATGGTTGCTTCCTCCAGGTCTGGCACGCCTCTGCCTCTTAGCGGTGCGGCATATGTTGTGACGGGGGGTGCCATTCCGGCAAGTGAGGCGCCTGCCGCTGCCGCGGCTCCGAGTTTGATGAGGTTCCTGCGGCTGACTTTGGCTCCAAGGACTGGCTGAGTGATGTCTTCCTCGCTCATGCTAACTCCTTCTCATTGTGCCACCGCATCCAGAACAGTGGCGATTTCAACCGGTCGGGAGGTGCATCCTTACCGCCAACGGGGCGCTGCAGAGGGCAGCGTCCGATGCGCTACGAGCACTCAATTTGTCTGCATGCCGGAGGGGACAGTCGTCTTGCACGATATCCCGTTGACGTGAGCGCAGCAGGCGGAGTCTAAACGAGGAAGCACGCGAATTGGTCGTCCCAGGTATCCTGCCGCCTCACACGAAACTCGTGATTGGAGTTCTGTGCCCACCGCATCGACATGGCCGCGCACAACCGCGCCAGCCCTACTCGCGCCGCACAATAGTGCTACCGTGCGGCGACCACCACATCATCCTTACACTGAGGGAACCTGAGGAACGCGGACGCCGCAAGCCGTCCAGACAGAGCTTTCGGTCGTCATGGTACGAGTAATACCATCATGAAACACGGAATGCAATGGCTGAGAGACAATCGTCTCCCATAATGCTGCCATGGGAATATCGTCATTGGCCGGTCAGCGAGTGATCTTCCGGCATCGAGATGTCACAGGCATGCGCGGCAGGGAGCACTCCAGCGGCCATCGCATCGTTGTACGTAATGATCGCTGTTAGCCGCTGCTCTGGCTGGTCTCTCCAGCCGCTAGCTTCCTCACGGGCACCGTGACTCCCGTAGATGGCGGCTTCGTGGCGTATAGTGGCATCTGAGAAGGGCACTCGTTTCCGTGAGATCACGCGCACTCTAGGTGAAACAGGTCAGCCGCGACATCCAGAGGGACGGTCACATGGAGATGGGAACAAAGCTCAACGGCACCTTCGGCTAGACGACCGGCGGGCACTGCCAGCTCGAGCACATCTCAGACCAGCAGAGTCTGTATGCCAGCATGCGATGATGGCGCTGGTGCAGACCTCGCTAGGCCCGCTCGCCGAGCTGGCCTCGCCAAGCTCTGCCGAACTACACCAGCTTCCACGACTCTCAGGGCACATGTCAGGAGAGAAGTGATGTGGAATCCGGCTGGGTTGTTGGGGATACGAGGACAGGCGGTCTCCAGTTCCGCATTCTTGGCGAGTGGATGCCGGTAGCGCCAGCAACATCTCGACGCAGATTCTTCACAACGCCTGTATGTAGGCAAATAGAGACGAAGCGTGCTTCGTGTTATCGCACGTGTTGTCGTATGGCAACTTGACGTCGGCGGCGGTCGAACACCGGATACCAGGCGGCGAGGTGGCGGGGAACCGCAAGCATTCAGGTGCTTACGTTCGCGGGGGAGTGCAACGCGTAGAGTTGATCGCCTGCCCCATGTCACCAGCATGGCGGGCGCGCTATGTCTAGAAACCTGTCTTACTCTTGTACCCGCTTGTAGCGCGCCCTGAGATATCCGAACCCCGGAACTCGCAAACGGCCTACAGTCCTGGCCACTCGCTATTGCTGCCCACTCGCAGTGCTTCCAGCTTGAACACGCACTGGCGGCCCCGCTGCGCCGGCGCCCTAGCACAACCCCGTGACGTCGAGTCGAGCCTCGCCTTTTCCTCGGCTCCACAACATTCGATGGTGAGCAAAGGTTACGCCCCAGGCGCTTTATCACAATGTGCCAAACCTTTTTCGGCCCCGTGACGTGTCCGTGACATGAACTTTTCTCACCGTGACGCGCTCGTGATACTTCGCAGCTATATCAAGTGGGCAGAGCATTCTCCGAAGCCCCGAATAGTCAGTGTGCTCAAGTATGCTCAACAAACCTGTATAAGGTTGAAGGAGGCCAACTATGTCAAAGAGACTCTCCGCGACCGATCGCGGCGCCTACGTCACCCTCGGTCTCCTCGGCATCGTGGATGCGATTGTCATCGTGCTCGCCATATCGCTGGTCGTCACCATGCCCTCTGCGGCGCAGGCACGCCATCGTGCCCACGTCGCGCTCCCCACGGCGGCGCACCTGACGATCGTGGCGCAAAAGCCGGGCTCGAGTGTGCAAGGGCCAGCGTATACCCCGACGACCGACTTGGTCTTGCCCGCGCATACTCTCGTGACGATTACGATTACGAACCTGGATATCGGCGACACGCCTCTGCCCCCACACTCGCCATTTCGCAAAGTGACTGGCACGGTTGGAAACATCGCCTCTGTGGATGGCAAGTCGTATAGTGCGCTCGATGTAAGCAAGGTAGCACATACCTTCACCATCCCAGGTCTCGGCGTCAATGTTCCGATTCCTGGCGATGTTCCCCAGAACCAGCGGACCATCACCGTCACCTTCTCCTTCCTGACGGGGAATGCTGGCACCTATATGTGGCGCTGCATGGATCCATGTGGCAGCGGTTCCCAGGGCTGGAGCGGCCCTATGGCGCTGCCCGGATATATGCAGGGGACACTGACATTACAGTGACAACGGTCTGCTGTGGAAACTTCCTTTTCGTACCGTCGTGGTGTCATCTGTATGCGCCAAGCTCCTCTCAATGAGGAGGTGCGCTGAGCCTGGGTGTAGGCACACATGTGGGCATAAAGAAGGCAGCGCACATGAGAAATCACCTTATTTCAGCTAGCTCGCAGCACAAAGCGGCGACCTGGAACCATGTTGCGACAGGAATAGACAGGCACCGGCTCGCCGCGCCGACTCGTGCCGCAGTGGATGCGGCTCACGTGGAAGCCATGGCACGTACGCGCGCAGTGTGGTGGTACAGCTTGGGCGGCCTGTGGATCCTGGACGCGCTACTACAGGCCCAACCCATTATGTTCGCCGGGGGCGTGGTGAACATAGTAGTTCTGCCTGCGGCGCAGGGCCAGCCAGCTTGGGTCGCCGTCCCGATGCAGTGGGGCATGCGGGTCTGGGCGCAGCACCCCGTCTGGTGGAACGCAGCGGCGGTCAGCCTGGAACTGCTGATCGGCGGACTCGTCCTCCTGGGCCGACGCCACCGGTCATTGGGCCGCACGGGACTGTGGCTCTCGATCGTGTGGAGTCTGATTGTATGGTATTTCGGTCAGGGTCTGGGCGGGCTGGCTACGGACACCGCCACGTATTTGGCAGGGGCGCCGGGCTCCGCTCTCCTTTACGTGCTGCTGGCGAGCCTGCTGCTGTTGCCAGAGGCCGCATGGGCCTCCCCGCGACTGCTAGGGACCGTCCGGGCCGTGGGGGCCGCCTTATGGGCCATCGGCGCGCTCTTGCAACTCGCGCCGCTGTATTGGTCATCGCTCGGGCTGGCGAGCGTCTTGCAGAGCGTGGCAATGATGCCTCTGCCCTTCGGGCTCGCGGCGCTGGACGCCCCACTGGTCGCCTCGATGTCTCGCGCTCCGGTCCTCTGGAATGCGGCGCTGACCGCGATCATGCTTGGATTGACGGTGCTGTTCCTGCTCCGCCGCGGCGGAACTCAGCTATACATCCTTGCTCTCGTCTGGCTGGTATTCCTGTGGATAGTGTTCCAGGGGTTTGGCATGATCTTCAGCACCATGGCCACCGATCCCAACACTCCACCGCTATGGGCACTCTTGCTGCTGCCCAACTGGTTCGCGGCGCGTGCCGGTGCCCAGCCACGTTCGCTGCAGGCAGCGCATGACTCATGACGCCGCAACCTGAACTAAGGACTAAGACGGGACCGCGATTCAGCTTGCTCTACTACCTGGCCGTTTGCTCGTATTCCGCGTGCCAGATGACTACAGCGCAGTGCATGCTCGTGCAGGTCTGGGGTGGCATGCCGCACGGCCTCAAGCGCGCGCATCCTCTCGCGCCCCTCGGACTCGCTCCATCCACACAGCCCTGAGGGAAAGGGTATTGAGAGTCCCCTGTCCGCTTTTGAGATTGCTAGGTGCTCGCGGCATGCAGACGAAGAGGTCTCGCGGTTCATGCCGTCACACCTCGAACAACAAGCGATCCAGACCACGGATCAAGCCAGTCGTTTGCATTACGTTACGCGCGGCGAGCAGGGTACCGCCAACATACGGACCCGCGCCAGCCCCGGCATCGTGCCGCAAGGTCAGGCGTTCATCGGGCAAGCCAAAAACCGCCTCGAAAGAGATGACGTAGCCCGGCAGCCGGATCGCGTGCACCTGCGTGCCCTCAATGGCCGACCCGCGCGTCATGCGATCGCCGTGGACCTCTTCGACAGGCACCTCCATCTGTGGACGCGCCACCTGCGCCAGCTCCTCAGCCAGTTCGCGCACCGTTCCACTGGGCGCATCGATCTTGCCCGCGTCAGCGTAATCGATCAACTCCCACGACGGCACGTATCTGGCGGCCATCAAGGCAAAGCGCTTGGCCAGCGCCGCCGTAATCGAGAAATTCCCCGCCGCGATGACGCCCAGTCCCCGTTCGGTGGCCACACGATCGATCTCGTCGTAGTCAGCCGTCGTCAGCCCCGAGGTGCCGATAACGACTCGCACTCCCAGACCCAGCGCCGTCAACGCGTGGGCTTTGACCGCCGTTGGGTGCGTGTAGTCGATGAGCACGTCCGTCGGCGTCTGCAAGGCCTCTTTCACCGTGGACACGATGGAGATACCGGCGGCGGGGAGCCCCAATGCCTCGCCAATGTCCCGGCCCGCCAGTTGACGCGCGACCGCCCCCACAAGCGCAAAGTCAGGGTCAGGCGACGACATACCGGACAGGATATGGCGTGTTACGGCGCTGCCAGTCCAGCCCGTCGCTCCAGCCACGCAGACTCGAATCGCCATATCCTGCTCCCTCGCCTCATATTCCTTATGCGCCATGCCGTGCCACGCGCGCATAGGTAGACAACGGCGTGTACCAATGCAGCAACGGCTTGCAGCGTCAGCCCAATCTCCGCGTTTTCTCAGCCTCAGTCTACCCGCCCGCGTCAAACGTCGGCTTACTCGATGCCTGGAATGCGTGCATCTCCATCCCAACGCGCGCCCGCAAAGCGACCGAACTGCCTGCCATCTAATGCGCTCCGCCGCCTTCCCGATCACCTCGGCCACAGATAGAGCGGCGCGTACCGCATCTCCGCAGGTCATGTCAGCACATCTGCTTGCCGATACTAGTGCCTCACAGGCTATTGCGGTGGGCAACATGATCCACCTGGCGCGCTGTGCCGGGTCCTGTGCGTCGTGTTCTGTGTCACGCTGCGCCGCGTCACGACAGTTGCCACGGTATGCCTGGGGTGCCTGCCAGCCGTAGCGGAGCGCGCCGATGCGCACAACGAAGACGAAGACCGCGGCCAGCCCTGTCGCTAACGAACCGTACAGGTGCAGGTACTCAACCACCACGATGATGGCGGAGCCAAGCACCGCCGGGACAGCGTACAACTGGCTGCCTGCCCGCCGCACAGCGGGCTGTTCGTTAGCGAGTACGTCACGCAGGATGCCGCCACCCACCCCTGTGAGTGTGCCGAGCGCGATGGCCTCAATCGGACCGAGATGGTAGGCCAGCGCCTTCGCCGTGCCTGAAACGCAGAATACGGCCAGCCCCGCTGCGTCAAAGACCAGCACCGCGGCCTGGATCCGGGTCCGATACCGCCGTACGAGCGCGGGACCGTGCGCCGGGCCGTGCTGTGGATGACGTAGCGGTACACGACGAACACGAGCGCAACGGCGCCAATCGGGAGCAGGGAGGTGAGGTGATCGGTGAAGGAGGAGGGAGGTACCGCGCCGAGGATGAGATCGCGCACCACCCCTCTACCGATGGCGGTAATCTCGGCCAGCACTGTCATGCCAACGATATCGTAGTGCTTGTGGACAGCCAGTAACGCTCCTGACATCGCAAAGACAAAGGTGCCAACGAGGTTGGGGACTTCTTGCAGGTTGGCGTTGAAGACGGCCGGCTGCATACTGATCAACTAACCTGACCCAATTGGTAGCAAGCACGTGGCTGCGCCGCGCGTCCGCAGCCCCGCGCTCCCAAGCGGGCGCGCCAGCCGCACACGAGCATCATTCTGACGCTCAAAAGCGTACGCCCGCCGCACCGGCTGCGTCAATGTACCGCAGCATAGCGGTCCGTTCGGAGACGCCAGCCGCGCCCACCCAGTGGGTGGTTCTGCGACGATCCGAACGCGGCGACTCGCCTGCCCCCGATCAGAAAGGAGTCGCGCAGAACCAGCTAAACGATCTGGCATGCCGTCGATGACGTTTCCACGGACGAGCATGAACGTTACCGTCATAAACACTTCTATTGGTGCCAGCTTGCAACCTTGCCGTCCTCTTCATGGCAAGTATGACGAGTGGCGGCCAGACCTTTTCGGGCGTGACTGCGCCTGTGCGGTGGCAGCTTGCCCGGGGATATCTCGCACCGCGCCTAGTGACACCACCGACGGTGGAGGCAGGTGATTCGCATTTTCGCTGTGCCGCTGCGCTCAACTGCTATTCTTCGTAGTGACTCCGGCGGCTTGTGTAGGCATTGTGACTTCCTCTCGGCATTTTTGCGTAGTCTGTGAGATGTATTTGATATGGTTCGTGGCGAAGAAGGGGCGGGCCTCATGACCGTGCGACCTGCGAAATGGCTCTCCGGCCAGCGCAGTAGGTCAGTTTAGAGGTATATGGCCGGCATATGCCACTGACCCATTCCGCAGTCCGTTCCCTCTCAAGGATGTCGTCTTATGTCGCAATCTGTATCCACTCCTGACGAAGAGATTTACGCGTGCGTTGGTTTTTGCGACCCGCCCATTCAGGAACTCATGCACTGGATGCACCTGCTGCCCGTTGGCAGCGTTCTCGCTGTGGACTCGTGTGACACGAGCGACGCGCATGATATCCCCGCCTGGCTCGATATGGCACGATATGAGTTTGTCGGGGCAACTCCCGTACACGGCTATACTCGCTATGTAGCCCGCAAGACACATTAGCGCAGGGGCGCGGTCCAGGGCGCCATACCGGCGTGCTGGTCCCGGTGGGTGGAAGTGACTGTTACGGGCATTGACGCCCCATTGCATGTATCACTTCAACCCACCATATATTGATCCACGCGCGTCATCTCTGGCAGGATAAGCACGGAGTGAATCCTCCACATTACCCTCCGTTCACTCCTTATGTCGCAGGGAGATATGGTCTATGACGTCTCAACAGAATCTGCCGCTGCGATGGGCAGAGATAGCTTTGGCAGTTATTGCCGGCGCCTGGACGCTGTACCACCTGATTCTGGGTTTCGCGAACCCGACTCAGGGATCGTACAACGACGGGTGGGGCATCGCTCTGCTGGTCCTGTTTATCCTCGCGCTCGTTCTGGCATTTGTTCGCTTCTTTCAGGAGCGCCCTAAACTCAACGCAGCTCCATCCACGGAACAGTTTCCCGAGCCAGCCATCTCACGCTTCTTTCTGGGCACCAGCGGAGCCGCCGCGATGTGGTTCGTCGTGCGTATGGACGTTGGCGCTGAATGGCTGCTGGCTGGGTGGGAGAAGATTCGTTCGCCGGTCTGGGGCGCTAATGGAACCGCTCTCGCGGGTTTCGTCAAAGGCGCGCTGGCCAAGGCTTCCGGTTCCAATCCCGCCGTTCAGGGCTGGTATGCGTGGTTCTTGCAGCACATCGTCCAGCCCAACACGGGACTTTTCTCGTTCCTGGTGACTTGGGGGGAATTCGCTGTCGGGCTCGGTGTTCTGCTCGGTGTGCTCACCGGCATCGCCGCGGGCTTTGGTGTGCTGATGAACCTGAACTATCTGCTCGCGGGAACGGTCAGCATCAATCCGGTGCTAGGCGTCTTTGGTCTGTTTCTGGTCATCGCCTGGCGCGTCGCTGGACTGATCGGTCTGGATTGGTATCTGTTGCCCGCGCTCGGGCTACCCTGGAAGCCTGGGACCCTGTTCCAGCCTCAGGGCGGTATACGACCGCCGTCGTCACGCACTGCCACATCCTAGGCGGAACGCTCTGCCAACGTGGAGTCCAGGTGCATAACCTGGACTCCGTGCGCGTCGTTCAACAGGTCAAAGCGCCTCCGCTATCGCTCGCGTATACCTCAAACAACAGGCGATCCTGGCCCACGAATCAATCCGGTGTGACGCATCATGCTGCGCGGCGAGCCGGGCAGCACCGGCATACTGACCCGCGTCAGCCGCAGCATGGATCCGCAGGATAAGGAGCTCATCTGGCAGTGAGCGTTCCCGGCGCTCGGCGCATCGATCTTGCTCACGTTCGCGTACTCGATCAGCTCCCAAGAGACGTATATACGCTGAGGTTTGTCTGCGTCATATCACGTGGGCATGGATAACGCTAAAGTACTCGCTCCGCAAGCGCGCTGTAGTCGCTGCCCAATCCTGCGCCAGCGCAAATGTCCGGCCCGCCTGTGCCATCGAGGCGCGAAGCGCATCATTGGCAATGAGTGCGCGTATAGCGGATTCAAGGTCACCACTGACGTCAGGATTGAAGAGCAGGCCAGTCTCGCCATCGCGGATCAGATTAGGGATACCACCCCGACGGGCACCAACGACCGGCAACCCGGAAGCCATTGCTTCGAGCACGGTAAGACCAAGCGTTTCTGTCGACGAAGGCTGCACGAGGATATCCGCGCTGGCATATGCCGCCGCAAGATCACTGCCCCTCAACGTGCCAGCGAATGTGACCGGCAACCCCGCGAACTCACGGCGCAACTGCGGCGCGGCGGGTCCGTCACCCACCAGCGCGAGGTGACATCCTGGCACTTGAGCGAGCGCTGGAGCAAGCCGCTCCAAATTCTTTTCGACCGCCAGACGGCCTACGACGAGCAGGAGAGTGTCACACATGGCACCGCCGGTAAGGCGTTTTCGCCATGCCTCTGAACGATGATCAGGCGTAAATAGTTCGGTATCCACACCGGGCTTCCACTGTCGCACATGCTGAAAGCCGTGCTCCTCCAGCACGGACGCCGCGGAAGGAGACGTGCAGAGCGTCACAGCGGCACGCCGATGTATGGCGCGCACGTACCGCCAGGCAAGACCCTCTAGCAAGCCCAAGTGGTACCGCCGAGCGTATATCGGCACATGGGTGTGGTACGAAGCGACGAGGGGAATACGATGTCGGCGCGCGTAGCTCAATCCAGCCAGCCCCACAAAGTGCGGATCCGCGATATGCACGATGTCTGCCCGAAACGCGGCCAGCGCTTCCTTTGTCGCATGCCCAGTCAAGGGCATGCCCAGCCGAAGATCGCGGTAGACGACAGACGGAACGCTGGGTACGGCGAAAACACGAGCACCTGCGAAAGCGGCTGGTATCCCCGGCTGCCATGGCGCGACCACCAGCACCTCATCTCCCATGTTCGTGAGATGCTTGATGGTGTGTGTTAAACGCGTCACCACCCCATCAACATGCGGCAGAAACGTCTCGGTGAAAAGCGCGATTCGCAGCGGATGTCGGGAGTTGCCACCTGTTGGCGTCAACTCCTGCCGGGGTGCGGTTGGGTAGGTCTCCATGCCCAATGCGCGCTAACGCCACTGTATCGTCGGCGGAATCCGGTCGAGGGCAATGCGCTCACGTTGCGCCTGCGCGATAGATAGCAACCCCGCGATTGTGTCATTCGAAAGCACATGCGGCTCCAGTCCTAAATCGAGCAGTTTCGTGTGCTTGGCCTCATAGAAGTGGCGTTCAGCCTCCACACGAGGGTTGGAAAGATGGGATATCTGCACCTCCAGTCCCATCTGCTCCGCAACATCCCTGACCTGCTCTGCTAGCTGCAACACGCTGAACTGCTCTGTGAACTGGTTCATCACGCGCATCTCACCGCGCTTGGCTGGATTTAGCGCGGCAAGCTCCACACATCGTACCGTGTCACGGATGTCGAGGAAGCCTCTCGTCTGACCTCCCGAACCGTAGACAGTTAGCGGGTGCCCACATACAGCCTGCACGCAGAAACGATTCAGCGCGGTTCCAAATACCTCATCATAGTCGAAGCGGTTAGCCAGTGCGGGAGATAATTGCGTTTCTTCTGTCGCGACATTGTAGACGATGCCCTGATTGAGATCCGTCGCTCTCAGATTCCATGCCCTGCACGCGAATAGAATGTTGTGGCTGTCATGAACTTTGGAGAGGTGATAGAAGCTGCCCGGCTGCTTAGGGTAGGGCAGCGTATCCGTGTGTCCCTCGTGCTGAATCGTGATGTACCCCTCTTCGATAGGAATGTTCGGCGTGCCGTATTCGCCCATTGTGCCGAGTTTGATCAAGTGTGCGTCTGGAGCACATTCCCGCATGGCATAGAGGACGTTCAGCGTCCCCACCACATTGTTGACCTGCGTAAAGACGGCATGTTCGCGGTCGATCATCGAATACGGCGCTGAACGCTGCTCCCCAAAGTGAACGATCACTTCCGGCTGGAAGGCCGTGAACGCCTCGCGAACAGCAGCGTAATCCGTCAGATCCGCTTCGAGATGGCCGATATCACGACCAGAAATGCCGCTCCAGGCAGCAATCCGCTCATCTGGAGACGCGAGCGGAACCAGCGAAGAGATGCCAAGCTCATCATCCCATCGGCGCCGGCTCAAGTTATCGAGAATCAACACGTTGTGGCCGCGGCGTGAGAAATGAAGCGAAGTTGGCCAACCGCAAAAGCCATCACCGCCGAGCACGAGTACGCGCATCCGTCAACTACTCCTCGCAGGGTTTCACGACACTGGCGGTTCCGCCCGAACATTCGCCGCACAGCCTTACCACGTGGTGAATACGTGCACCACTATGCCACGTTCTCACGCTTATCACCATGACTGCTGCCCGACAAAAACCAGGATGCGCAGGAACACAAAGCTGGCCGTAGACGAAAGTGCCATTGCCACAAGTTTGGCTATATTGCTCTCGATCAAAAAATGCGGGCTGTGCGAGACAGGAAGCAAGCCGGAGACAAACAGGAGCGCGGCATTGTTGATCAGGATATTCACGATGGCCTGCGCGACAAACAGAAGAGTCTCCCGGCGGCTTCCGGTGGCTGTGCCTCGAAACGTCCAGCGAGAGTTCCAGTAGTAACTGTTCGCAATGGCGAGCGCGACGGCAATGCTATTGTCGACGACAAGTCCCACCTGCGAAGTAGTTGGACGGAGCAAGAGCAGAGCATTGAGCACGCCCAGGTCCACAATCGCGTTGCCCAGCCCTACCGTAAGAAAGCGCATATACTGGTGCGCCACACGACCGGCGAGGGAGAGCGCCTGCAGCTCTGGTGTAACTGCCTCTTGCGGCGGCATACCATCGCCTGCTATACGCGCCCGAGGACGATGTAACGGAATCATGCCTACTACTATCTAGAGACGAACTCAACGTCAGGTACTCTCCGCACCGAACAAACTATTCTGTCACCAGTCCGCCACGCTGTGTCCTGCTACTACTTGTACGCCGACATTACCCCTTCTTCTCTCCATCACGATCCGGCGCTATCACGCTGGCGGGTTGCGAGAACGCTGCCAAGCGCGACCAGGCCCATCACTCCAGAGAAGCCGATCAGCCCGTACAGGCCCGCCTGGTCGACTGCCACCCCCCCAAGCACGGCGCCCGCAAGCTGTCCGGCGCCAAGCCCGAATGCATAGATCCCCATCACGCCGCCTTCCTGATGTTCCAGTTTGCTCGCTGATGTGGCGATCTGGCTGAGGGCAGCGGGAGGAAATCCACTCAGCAACAGCAGACCTGCGCCGACCGATCCTGTCAGGATGAGGAGTTGCGGCGCTGAGGACATGGTGACTGTTGCGATGTCTTTTCCAAGGCCATTGATTATGGTCAACGCAACCATACTAGCCGCGAGGCCCAGCAGTCCGATCAGCATGGCTGTGTCGGTGCTCATACGCGACAGGGCGAACGTCCATAGCCCCATCCCTATGAGAAAAAGCGCGCCAAACGCGCCTATCAGCAATGATGCGTCGCTCTGGCTCATGCCGCCATAGAGCAGCTGTTGAGGAAAGCGCGCGTCCGCCATCGTGTCCGAATAGGTGAGAATGAGCAAGCCAAGGGTTATCCATGCCCCCACAACCGCATTTACCGCACACCATGCTGGCAGGAATGAGCGAATGCCGGGCTCGCGCATTGCCGTCGACAAGGTGTGTCGTAAGGAATGCGCATCCGCCTGGGCAATGCGATCGGGCCGATCTGTTACGAATCGCATGAGCAGCAGGATGCTTAGCGCGTGAATTGCACATACTGCAAGGAAGCCCCGTATACCAAACCGTGCGCTGAGCACTCCCGCAAACGGAATAGCCAACACGAGTCCCATTACGGTCGCCACTTCGAAACCAGTGAGCGCGCGAACCCGCGCTTGTGGTGACTCAACCGTGGCATCTACCAGTGCGCCGAGCGCAGCAGGTGCGTTTAGTCCGGTCGTGGCGCCTTCCAGCAAACGGCCGATCAATATCAGAAAGAGCAGCAATATGTCGCGCCTGTCGAGGTGAGTAGCATTGGGGGAAGGCAGCAGGCTGGTGGTTGTCAGCAGCCAGAGCGCGGCGGTAGCCCCAACGACTGGTGCAGCGACAAGCAACGGCTTACGGCCATAGCGATCACTGGCCGCGCCTGCGATAGGAGCGAGCACAAGTTCCGTAATATAGTATGCTTCGAGCACTAGCACCGTGACGGTAGCTGAGGATAGGTGGGCACCCAGGTAGAATATCAGCAAGCTGAAGCTTACTCTGCTGGCGAAGCGCAGGAGCAGAGTAGCCGCGACTGTCGCGTTTACCGTTCGCCGGTCGACACCGGTAGGCGCTTTGAAAGCCGAGATGCCGCTAGCAGGGTCATCATGCTGCGGAGTGACGTCGCGAGAGTCATAATGAGCCGGAAACTGGTCCACAACGGCGATGCCTTCCGCTCGTGACGCCAGCACGTCAATCCTCCGCAGTCAGATGGCAGCTATTCTTCACAAATCTGAAGAACACGTTCACTGCCCTGGTTGTGAATTGGAACGTTGTGGCTCACCATAGTAGTACTGGAATGTCATCATAGCGTGAAGCAGTCAAAGTATCCAGTTAGCGAGCCATATCACGTACTTTGTTCAGCTTACGCACTTCACATTTGGGAAAGATAAGAAAACGCTGAGAAGATGCTTAACGCATGCAGATAGGTGTGGAGGGTGCGCTACCCCGATTCAAGAGATACTCTGCCACGTGCTCAACGTTGCCAGGCGTTGGCTCGGAGTACCGCATTGCCGAATTTAGGCGGCATCAGACCGTGGCTGCTCGTCGCGCTCTTGCGCACGGTGGTATGCGCTCGCGACGTGTTCTGGCTGGCGCACCACCCAGTGCCAGGCACTAGCCAGGACATATGCGACGCTCCCGATATCCACAAGCAACATCAAGGGATCAGTGCCCAGATGGAGCCGGGGATAGGCATTGTAGCTGCCCAGCGTCGTCATGACGATGTCGTACGTTGCCAGGAACGCCACCGCACTAATGAATTCGGTCTGCTTTCTCTTGACTCGCCACTTCTTCCCACTCAGGACAAGCGCGATTCCCCAGAATGCCGCGCATACGGGAAAAAGCCAATTCGAGTAATACGTGACGACCGCGAGGCGCATATCGATGTGTAATGGACGCGCAAGCGGGCCCGCCGGGTTCGTGTGAGCAAATGGAGCATACTGGCCAAGCGATCCGAACGCGACTGGCACAGAATCGACGAGAAACTGAACCGGATGACGATAGATGATTGCTCTGGCGTAGGAACCCATCAACGAGAAGTTGTTTATTCCGAGCTTGGGATCACTCCAGAAGATGACCCACGGATCCTTGATGAGACGCTGGGCCACATAGTAGTCCGTTACGCGAGCTATGGCGGCGAAGCGGGGTGGCGCCTCATTCTGCATGCCGTACTGTGTGATCTTGCCGTATAGGTTAATGCTTTCGTCGCTAGTCAGGCCAGCGTAGTGGTTTACCTGTGCATTCTGGTAGACATAGCCAGCGACAGCCCCATATAGCAGCATCAAAGCCAAAGCCGCGTGTGGCAGCAGACGCTGCAAGCGGTTCTCCCGGTGCGCGATGAACAGGAGATACGCGAAGAGCGGCACGGGCACGAGATACCATTCAGCGCGTGTCATGAGGAGCGCGAGCGCGCATACTGCTACCATCCAGAGCCGGAGTGCACCAGGCTGGTTAAGAAAAGCGATAACTGCTAGCGCGAGCGACGTCACGAGCCAGAGCGCAAGTCCATCGGACAGAATCGGCTTCACATATTCCAGGAAATACACGTTCATGCCGACAGCGGCAGCGATTATCGCGGCCAGAGCTGAGTTGCGCCAAACACGATAACTCACTACATAGATTTCTACAGCCGTAAGAACGAACAGGGCGAGCTGTGCGATTTCCGCACTCTTATAGGTCACGTGCCCGCGAACCGCGAACAGGATAGCGAGGAACAGGGGGTATCCCGGCATGCGCTGAGGGTCGGCCCAGGCTCCTCCAGCAAGAATACGCTGCGCGCTTGCCACATATTCGAGCGAGTCGTGAAACGGAAGAAACGGTGTCGGCGTATTGATGAAATACGCTGTGGTCACGGCACCGGCCAGAACTGTGATGAACGCGCCGAACGTCAGGAAACGAGTAGTGTGCCAATCGTGTCGCAGGATCTTTCGCAGCTGGATCGCCATTTTTCGCGGTCTCGCCTCTGAGTTAGCGGCCCGCGACTGACCCACCGCTCGAACTACGAGATCACTCAGCATCGACATCTCCCCAGGTACGTCCTTGCCATCGGACAGGATGCATCGTCAGGCAGCCGTCCGAATAGAGAAAAGTGCCACAAGCCAGACTTGCACGCGGTATGCCACGCCAGAGCCACGGGGAGTAGGGACCGGAGGGACGGCCGCCCACACGACACAGCGGTTGCGCGAGGAGATGAGTACGATCCATCTTCATCCAACGCAGCGTGCGTCACTTCACGCGACCTCGCGCTGTGACATGACTGCCGCTGGCACATGCACGTCTTGCCGAGATGCCGCAAACACCGTATAGTAAGGATGCCCGCGAGATCAGCGTATCCTTGCTGGACCCTGTGACTATCCCGGAGGTTTGAAGCGTCTATGTAGTGTGGTTGTTAGCGTGATCCCGCTGCGTCTCACGTCAAACTCCGTGCGGTCGTAGATGGTCGTGCTTCGCTTTTCCACTGTTACCTGTATCGCGGTTGCATCCTGAATTCGCACGTCACTCCGGGTCCTGCCGGTATTGGAGAGCTATGCCCACCTCACTGTTGCCGAAGTCAGGCGCACCATCCCGATTCCGCCGGACTCCACTGTCCGCGCGAATCTGGACGTTGGCCGGTATCATTCTCGTGTGTATCTCCCTTGCTGCCTGCCAGGTCACTCAGCGCACCTCCATGGGTACGGGGACCGGACACCTCGCGCCCGCCATACCTATCGCATCGGCAAGGCAGATCATACCTGTCGCGAGCTCAGGCTGTGGCAAGGCTGTCTCTATACCAGCCGGTACGAGCGCGCTACGCACGGTGGTGGTAGGCACGTCCAGCAGAGCCTATCTCCTGCATTTGCCAACGGGCTACCAGCCACGGCATCCATATCCTCTCGTGCTCAATTTTCATGGCCACGGCAGTACCGCCACGCAACAGCAACTTTTGACAGGATTTTCACAGATGGCTGATGCGCGGGGCTTCATCGTCGCTTACCCGCAGGGCGTGGTCGGGCCCGACCACCGAACCGGCTGGGCCAGTGGCGGCCCTAACAAGCCACAGGTGAACGATATCCTGTTTGTACATGATCTGATCGCGTCACTTCAGGCCACTCTCTGTGTCGATAATCTCCGCATCTATGCTACGGGTTTCTCGAATGGCGGAGGCATGACGAGTGTGCTTGCCTGCACCATGGCACAACAGATCGCCGCGTTCGCCGCGGTATCGGGATCGTACTTTCCGCTTGCTGCCGGGTGCCATCCCGCCCATCCAGTGCCGGTGCTCGAGTTCCATGGCACTGGCGATACCATCGTGCCATACGCCGGCAGGCCCTGGCAGAACGAGATGGGGGCGCTGGAATGGGTAAATCAATGGGCGGCGCGCGATGGTTGCAAGCAGCCACCAACAATAACTGCCGTCGCGGGGACTTCACGCGAGTATGCCTGGAACAACTGTCGAAATGGCGTTCGTGTCATTCACTATCAGCTTGCTGGGGGCATCCATACCTGGCCGGGTGGCTTCGAGCGTCTGGGGCGTCACTTTCACTTTCTGCCGGTGTCCGATAGAGCCATTAATGCGACGTCTATCATCTGGCAATTCTTCCAGCAGTACTCCCTGCCTCGCTAGCCGGACCAGCGCAAGGCGCGTTGGATGAGCCAAGCCGGTGCGCTCGGCATGCATGGGGGTCATCACTCGGCTCTGGCGCGATGTCTGGGACATCATGGGCAGAGAAAGGACCTGGAAAGGAGGGATGCTTCCATGAGTTTGCTCCTGCGAAACGCCACCGTACTTGATGTTGATCGGGGCAGCCTCGCCGCGAATCGCTCAGTGCTGATCGAGGGAGAGCGCATCGTTGACATAGGCGGGCCTGAGGTGACCTCCACCCAGGCGCAAGAGTACGACCTGCGCGGCCAGGTTCTCATGCCTGGCCTCATCGACGCGCACGTGCACGTCACCGCGGTAACCGCCGACCTTGTCGCTCTTCCTGAGTGGTCACCCGCCTACGTGACCGCGCGGGCCGCGAGAGTTCTCTCCGGCATGCTTCAGCGCGGGTTTACGACTGTTCGCGACATGGGTGGAGCGGATTACGGGTTAGCGGCAGCGGTGGAAGAAGGGTATCTGGAAGGTCCGCGCATCATCTTCTGCGGCAAGGCGCTTTCGCAGACAGGTGGCCATGGCGACATGCGTGGACGTGGCCGTAACATGCCTTTTGATGGTTCATGCTGCCCAGGGCTCGGCACGGTCTGCGACGGCCCCGAAGCTGTGCGTCTCGCGGCGCGCCATGAAATACGGCGTGGTGCGCACCATATCAAGCTTATGCTCAGCGGTGGAGTGGCTTCGCCAACAGACCGCGTGGATTCCACTCAGTTTTCTATGGACGAGATTCGAGCGGCAGTCGAAGAAGCGGAGGCAGCCGGCATCTACGTCGCGGGCCATGCATATACGTCTCGCGCGATCAATCGCGGCTTGCGGGCCGGTGTGCGCAGCATCGAGCATGGCAACCTGATGGACGAGAGCAGCATTCCGCTCTTTCAGGAGACTGGCGCATTCTATGTGCCGACGCTCGCCACCTATTCCGCTCTGGCGGCAAGCGGACGCGAGCAGGGTTTGCCGGATTCCAGCTACCGCAAGGTATTCGATGTTCTTGATGCAGGATTAGATGCACTGGATCTTGCACACAAGGCGGGAATCCCTATCGCATATGGAACCGACTTGCTTGGCGGCATGCACGAAGACCAGCTCACGGAGTTCACGCTGCGGCTGAAGGTTCAGCCGTCGGCGGACATTCTTCGTTCGGCAACGACGGTTGGCGCACGCCTGATCAACATGGAGGGGCAGGTCGGTTTGGTTGCGCCAGGTGCATATGCGGACCTTCTCGTGTTAGATGGCAATCCATTGGAAGATATCGCGCTCCTTACAACACCGGAGCGTTCGCTCAAGATGATTGTCTCTCGCGGTCGGGTGGTACGCTCACTGCTCGATAGCTAACTCTTGCCAGGATATCTCTACCGACGACATCTCCTGAGCATCAGCAGACCGCTTGAACTGGGAAACCGGCATATCGTCGTGCCAGTAAAGCAATGGCCCGCCCTGCCGCGAACGCTCGACACGATGTTGCCGATTACGCTCTAATAGAGGGCGTAACGCTTGACGCATACACCGGACGGCTTCTCGAAAACGGCCGCCCGCTCCTCACCTGTCATCATGCGACTCCTCCACAGTGAAGGTGGCCCAGGATATGCCGTAGCGCCGGAAGGCGTAGGTATCGCACATGTGCATGGCAAGCAGTCGCCAGCGTGTCCGCGAATCGCTACTCAATTCCGTCTGGGTCTGGAAGATCGCCGTTTCCAGAAAAGTGGAAGGAGCCACACGTGAGCGGGCAAAGCCCCATGATGGTTCCCGAAATACATGATCTGCCCGTGCCACCTGCAGATAGTCGTGGCGCTTTGCGTCTTGGGGCTTTCCGCAGCTTGGCAACGTCCCGTCGGCGCGTTGTCATCCCCCTCGCCATCAGCATGAGTATACGCGGCATTGTCTTCCTTTCGGCAACGGTTCTCGCTCACTGGCTGGTGCTGGCACATGGCACAGCCGCTGGATATAGCGGCGGGATAGCTCTCTGGGCCAGAAAAGATACGATCTGGTACATTCATATAGCGAAGCACGGATACAGGTACCTGCAGCACGGACAATCTAGTGTCAACTTCTTCCCGCTTTTCCCGCTTCTTATGACTCTGCTCTCGGGTCCACTCCGGCTGCTACTTGGTTCGTCCGCGTTTCTCGTCAGCGGCATGTTGATCTCATGGGCAGCATTCTGCGCGGCCAGCGTTTTCCTCTACCAGCTGGTCTTACGCCGCTTTGATGCTCGTACGGCTGGGTGGACAGTCGGGCTGCTCGGCCTCTTTCCGTTCAGCTTTTACTTTGGCGCCGCATACACAGAATCGCTGTACCTGCTGCTGGGAGTTGTGACGTTCTGTGCTATAGAACGGCAGTCATGGTGGGTCGCTGGGCTGGCGGCAGCACTCGCGGGCGCCTTACGGCCCCCCGGCCTCGTTCTCGGCGCATGTGTCGTCCTGGCGTATGGGTTGAACTGGCTGCGCACACGACATCAACTCCGCCGTGATGTCGTCGTGCTTCTGCTGACGCCCACGGGCGCGCTGACATACATCATCTATTGTCAGATTCGGTTCGGCAACGCGCTTGCCTATATTCACGCCTCGCGGACCGGCTGGCATGGTGGTTACCTGCAACTCAACGGACTACTCTACATCAGGCATATGCTGAGTAATCCTGCTGGGTGGCTCATGCCCCCCGATTTGATGCGATCGGTGTATATGCTGTATGTGCTGCTGCTGATCCCGTTTCTCTTCTCTCTACCGCTCACCGTCAAGTATCTCGGTTCTCCATATGCACTGTTCGCCAGCGCAAGCATTCTCGCGCCCATTCTGGATTTTCCCACCGTCAATTCACTCGGGCGATATCTGAGTGTCGTCTTTCCCTCATTCATTGTCTTCGCGTATATGATGCGGTCGCGGCCACGTTTAATGGCAAGGATTGCTGCTATCTCACTGTGTGCGCTTGTGTTCTTTGCCGCTTGCTTTATAGCGGGATTCGGCCTTTCGTAATTTCGTCCGCAACCTGGATTCCGACGGGGCTGCTTATAATCCTGCAGCCGTGGGATAGACGAGCGGCCAAGATACGCCAGAACGTGGAACGCTCTGTCGATCATCCGGGCTACAATTTCGCTAGTGTCGCCTTGAGTTGCGCCAGCGTCGCTTTCGCTTCCGCAGCGAGCGGGTCGGTCGTGGAGCTTGACGAGCTGGACTGGCTTTGCAGTTGAGCGATCTGCTGCTGTAGCTGTGAGACTTGCGCTTGTGCAGACGTGAGGCTTGTCTGGGCCTGGGCTTGCGCTCGCTGCGCGTCACTAAGCTGGGACTTCAGTGAGTTCGTCTGCGTGGTGAGCGTGCTCCAGACATCGGCCAGCACCCACGCGCCCCGGTCGACATGTACGCTTGTGCCATCCCAGTCGAGCACATGGCCGTTGCTCAACGCGACAAAACTGTTCGTGGGCCGCCAGTATTCCTCGCTGCAGAGACCATCGCTTGCCTGCCAACTGTTCGTGAATATGGTGTCAGCGAATCCTTGCCCCACGTGATGGCCCAGCCCATCATTCGCTCCGCCGCTTACGCGTGTCCAGCCCATGCTTTTCTCTCCAGATGCCAGAAATGCCCACAGATCAGACCAGGGATATACTCCCGGGCACTGCGAGCGATTAACAGGATCGATGCTGAAATGTCCAGTAATACCGCCGTTAGCGTCCGCCTGTCGGGCGGGGATGCCGAGTGTGTCACACAGGAACCGTATAAGGGTAAAAGACGCCGCCTCCTGCGCTGCCGTCAACGGCGTGGCATTTTGCGGGTCCGGCTTGCAGTGCTCGATGCTGACGGTCACGAAGTTCGGATTGAGTGAAGAGGACCACCAGGGGTCATGTCCAGTTGTCACCACGCCGTTCGCCCACGCGCTATCGGCCAGCGCGACGCACTGCACCACGTAGCCATCCTGCCCTATGATGAAATGCGAGCTCACCTGGGCCTGTGGGTTCTGAAACCAGGCGGCAATCGCCTGCGCGGTCGAGCCGCCGGCTGTACCGTGCAGGATGATCCACTGTGCCTGATATCCTGATCTGCCCGTCCACCTGTATGGACTCGGAATCCAGTCCGCAGGCATGTAGTCCACACTCATATGAGCTGCCTCAGATCCCGATCCCGCGCCGCATATGGACGCCACGTTCCTGCCGCCAGGATAGTTCGAGACGAGCGCACGTTGTGCTCAGGGCCAGGCAAGGTACGATATGCCGAGCGCAGGGGCGTGCACTTCGATTGTGCTACCCGCGTCACGCGGAAGGTGGTTGGCAACCCGATGATTGAAGCATGCCTGACTGCGGATGTGGTAAGCGCACTCATAGCGAGGGAATACCTCTCTTCGCATCGCGTATCGCCACTTCGCGTGGCAGCGTGGGAATGTGAGACGGCAAGCGCGAAGTCAACCCTGCCGCTCACCTTGTGCAAACAAGCGGCTGCGGTGAAGTATACCATCCGATTGCTACAGCACCTGCGCGCAGTAAGAATTGCGTCCTAGCCAAATGAGAAAAGCCCGGTACTGATGGGCTGGGGCCGGACAGATGTGTCGCTTTGCGGGCTAGCGTTGACCCCAGGCAGCAGTTAGCTCCACTTCGGCGTAGTGCTCATCGGGCGCCATTCGGGTCTCCTCGCGTGCTTGCCAGACCAGTGATGTCCAGTGTTCCGCTGTATCGATCCCTCCCTGGGCCACCATCGGCGTGACGCGCTCAAGCAAGGCCAGATAATCTACGAGCATAAACTGGCCGGCGCGTGTGCCCCGGCGCAGTCCACTGCGCACCGCAATCCGCTGGACATGAACGTCGCGCAATCCGGCGGCCACGAGATACTGCGGAAGAAATGATCCTGCGCCAGGATGAATGCCGCGGGCATTTGCCAGATTGGCGAACTTGACCGTGAGTTCGTTTAGCGCAGGATTCTTGCTCCGAACCAGACCGAAGTCGCGCAATTCGACCCAGCCGCCGGTCCGTGTAACACGAGCCATCTCATTCACCATCGACGGCCACTTCGCCACAGGTACGAAAGCCGAGCAAGCGCGTGCCATGGTGAAATCAAACGTGCCGTCATAGAACTGGAACCGCTGCAAAGCATCGCCGAAAACGAACGTGCAGTTATCTGGCAGCGCATCGGTGCCTTCCGCGAGTGAGGCGTCCAGCTGATCGCGGTTGATGTCGAAGCCGATCACGTTGGCATCGGGGAATCTGCGCGCGACCTCACGCGCCCAGCGGCCGGTGCCACAGGCCACATCGAGCACGTCGCGTGGTGCCTGAATGGGTGCCGCGAAATCGGCTCCTAACGCGTAGCGAAACATATAGTGCTGAAAGTTGAGTCGTGAAATCTCGGATTCGCCTTCACCGAAGATATACCCACCATCATTCGCCGCCTGCGCGTACTCTGGATGTACGTTCGGTTGTTCTGCGACCCCAACATTCGCCGCGCGCCGTCGGCGAAAACTAAAGAGCCAGTCCATTGTCTCTACTCCTTTTGTCGCCTTGCTGTCCCATTTACCGCGCCACACTGGTAGACTGGGGTGAGCAGACGGCCGTTATCGTGGCCGCTGCCTGCCACCTTGCGCACCATATTCCGGCAACTTCCCAGTCCTGTGGTTCCGGCTGGCTCATCACGCCAGGCACTACTTGTCGGCGTCGACACATCCTTACTGCCGCTTAAGAAGATCGTCCTATCAGCCTACGCGTCCACACCTGAATGCATTGAGCGCTCGATATCGGCGCATGCGTGGGAGTTGCCGAATGCGCCGCATGACGAACATCTGTGCCGTCAACCCCGCTATGAAGCAAACATTGCTTGCGGCCAGTATAGCATGCTCTCACACGGCGGCATAGTAGCTGTAATGCGCGTTTATCTTTGGCTTGAGGTATCGCATCGGGTTTTGGGGGAGCAACTGGCAGCGTGCACCGCAACGCCTCTGCTGCCGGAAGGAACCGTCTTGCAGAAATTGCCATTGACTGTGCCTGAGTTTTCGCGTATACTGACGAGACAGTGCGGGAGTGGCGCAGTGGTAGCGCAATTGCTTCCCAAGCAATGGGTCGCGGGTTCGAATCCCGTCTCCCGCTCCAGGCCAGGCGTAGTGCGCTTGGCCTTTTTGTATGTCTCACCCAAGGCGAGGAAGCCCATTCCGCGAGGCTCCCAGTTGGGTACGCTCGTTGGATGATCCAGTGCATGTCATCATGTTAGCTCTGTCGCCACGCGGCGCTGCGCGGCGATTTCTCTACTGCAGGACGCATCTCATGTCGGATTCCTTCCAACCCCACGTTCTCGTTGTTGATGACGACTGCGACCTGCGCGCCATGGTTCGCACGCTTCTTGAAGACGCGGGTTATTGCGTTCATGAGGCGAAGGATGGCCGCCAGGCGCTCACCATCCTTCGGGAAACCTCTCACCGGATGGTTGTGCTACTTGATTTAATCATGCCAGGAATGACAGGGATCGACGTGCTCAATACCGTGACTGCGGATCGCGGGCTGGCGTCCAGGCACGCCTTTGCGCTTACCAGCGCATGGCCGCAGCGTCTCGTCAATTCCACCCTCTTGCTCCAGACTCACCTGTCAATTCCAATCGTTCTCAAGCCCTTCGAGGTGGATTCGCTGCTGGCTACGGTAGAGGAACTGGCACGCCGCATCAGTTGGGTGCGCGCATAACGGGCCGGGATTGCAGGCATACGTACGGTCATTCTCAGTGACAAAGGCGGCCTTCCTCCGTTACAATTGCAGAGCGCCTGTACAATGGCTTCGGAGGGAGTGGCACGGTTGGAATCGCTGATCGGGCAACGGCTGGGAGATTACTTGCTGGAAGCGGAACTTGGCCGTGGTTCTATGGGCGTCGTGTACCGGGCGGAACACGTCTCTCAACATCGAACGTACGCCGTCAAAGTGCTTCTCGAAGCGCTGGCGACGGATCTCTCCTTCGTAACGCGCTTCACGCGTGAGGCGCGTGTTGTAGCCACGCTCCGACACCCGAATATCATCCGTGTATTCGATGCCGGTCGGCAAGGTTCGCGCCTGTACTTCGTCATGGAGTATTTTCCTGGGTCTACGGCAGGGCACATGATTCGGGAGCGGAGCCGCCTTCCTGTTGGTCCTGTCGTCGAAATCGGCGCGCAAGCAGCCGATGCGCTCGATTATGCGCATACGCACGGGCATCTCGTGCATAGAGATATCAAACCAGAAAATCTGCTCGTAGATCGCTGGCGGCGCGTGAAAGTGCTCGATTTTGGTCTGGCTCGTGTAGAAGGGCTGCAAAGTATCACGCGCGCGGGTACAGTTGTCGGCAGCTTGTATTATGTCTCTCCCGAACAGTTGCTGGGACGAACCCTGGACGGTCGGACAGATGTGTACGCGCTGGGTGTCAGCTTGTATGAGATGTTGACCGGCGTGCGTCCATTCCGCGGCCAGACGCTTACCGAGATGAGTCAGGCGATCATCTCAGCAGTTGCCGTGCCTCCCAGTCAACTTGAGCCGTCAGTACCGATGGAGCTGGAGCGCATCATTATGCGTGCGATTTCGCGTGATCTCGATATACGCTACGCCACCGCGGGCCAGCTTCGAGACGACTTGCGGCGCTGCCAGTCGACGCTGAATGCAGCGGCAGCTCCCGCTCAGTCCGCTCGTACGCAAGCAAAGCCTGAATCGGCTTCGACGCCGTCGCGCCGGACGTTGCGGCCAACGCTGCGCCCAACCACCCTTCAGCCCGCGCCAGCGAATGACCAGCAGTTCCATACGCCCCGCAGCGAGTAAAGCCATGTGCGAGCCTGAGCGGGCATGCGGTCGATGTCAGCAATACTGGCCGGCGACCCCGAAATGAGACGAGCATCACGCATAAGAGTCGAGAGGTACGCAGATGACCCATGCAGCTAGTACCGTGTGGCGGGTGCTCGTCGTGGATGACGAAGAAAACTTGAACTGGAGCTTGCTCACGTCACTCCGCAAGGATGGTTATCAGGCAGATGGCGCGCTCACCGGTGAGGAAGCGCAACGACGCCTCAGGACCGAACACTATGACTGCGTGATAAGCGACGTCAAAATGCCTGGCATGGACGGCTTCGAACTGCTTCAGTGGCTGCGGCGACACCATCCTCAGACGCGCATCATCATGATGACGGCATTTGGATCGCCCACCGCGCGACAGGAGGCTATGCAAAACGGCGTCATCGCGTACCTCGAAAAGCCGTTTGATCTGCGTACGCTGAAGGAGCACCTGCGCCGCCTGGCAACAACCCAGCAAACACCAGCTACCGATGGGTACGACCTGATCGAAGTGGCCCGTGTACTTAATCTTAGCCGGCGCGACATCGCGGTGCAGGTCACAGGCGCCGATATAGCCGGAGCGTTGCTTTTCCAGCGTGGCGAGCTTGTCTGGGCAGAAGCCGGAGATAAGCAAGGAGAAGACGCGTTCTATGCGCTTTGTGCCGGCAAAGTCACTCGGATAGAGCCGACAGCGTGGGAGGGCTTTAGTCGTCGCAATATCACCGAATCGATGTCGCGGCTGCTATTTCTCGCGCTTGCACAGCGTGAGGCTCGCTCGAGTGGGCACATATCCGCTCCTGAGCCGGTGGCGGAGCCAGCACATGCGACACCCGCCGAAGCGGACGCCGTGCCTTCGTCGGAAACCTATATCATGCCAGCCGTGCAGCGCACAGCTATCGCCAGCGGACCTCTGAACGCGCTCAAGGATCTTGTGGAGCAGCTAGCCGCGCCATGCTGTGCGCTCCTCATCCGGTCAGATGGAACGGTAGCGGCACGGCAAGCTCGCGGTCTCGCCGAATTCCCTGCTGGCGTGTACGTGCATCTCGCGGCCGCGGCTCAGGCTGCCTCACGCGGTGTCTTGCTGGCCGATCTCGGTACGGTTCAGGATATGCATATCCGCACGTCCCAGCACTCCGTTCTGCTCAGTCGTTTGCCGGGAGCCGAAGGCGCCGGTATGCTGGCGCTCATCTTGCCGCTGCATGCCGATCCCGCGGCTGTTATACCCGCTATCCGTTCGTTCATGCCACTGGCTGCCGAGGCGCTTCGCTAGTCCATCCGCGATTTATGCCGCATCCTTTCGCAACTGCATGATGAGCGCCAACCCGCAGAAGACGGCTGAAAGCAGGAGTAGTGCCAGCCAGAAACCGATCAGGTGCGACACATTGGCGGCATAAAATGGCTCATGAAGATGATCCGAGAAGCGGTCACGAATGCCGATGATGCTACCGACCGCCTGCATACCCCAACGCGACGGCATGGTAAAACTGATGATCTTGCCCCAAATGCCTGAAATGGTGAAGATCACATTGGCAAAGATGATCTGCGGGATGAGCAGTATCGGCACGAAGCTGACCGCTCGGTCTGTATTCGGAGCGAATGCCGAGATTGCGAGTCCCAGCATCAGGCCAGCCAATCCGGTGAGAAGGAGTGAGATATAGATTTCGGCGAACGCTCCCGATCTCCCCGGCCAGATGAGCCCGTTTGCTGGATAGCCTGACTTCAGGCCCACGATATAGAGCAGGATAACATCCTGCACGATGCATAGCGCGCCCAATACGACGATTTTGGAGAAGATGTACGCTCCGACGCTCATGCCTACCGCGCGCTCGCGGCGATAAACAGGCGCCTCCTTCACGATCTCGCGAGCCGCGTTGATCGTGCCGAACCAGAGAGCCGAGCAGACAAGTATGAACGCAGTGCGCTGGGCGAGGATGTCGTAGCCTAAATTGCCCGCGGGCGGATGAGCCACGTCACTGAATGTGTGGTTTCTTGCGAGCAGAATAATGAGCAACGCAATAATCGGCGCCTGGATAAGCAGAATCAGCAGATTCATCTTGTCGTGAATCATCAGGTCGACATATCGCCGGGTAAGGAGCAGGAACTGGCCGAAAGCGTTCCGTCCGGGTTCGTTCGCCTGCGCGGTCCGTCGCTCCTCTGGAGCCAGCGTGCGGCTGAGCGATTGTGCGCGTGGCGCCTCAACGTACTTGAGATAATCAGGCGACTGGCGAAATATCTGAACCCAGCGGTCCGGATCAGCGTCAATCTCGTTGTATATTTCCGCGTGGTCGCTCGTGCCGAAGTGACGAGTCAGTTCGGCCGGTGTCCCGTAATAGGCGATTCTGCCGCCGGGAGCCATAAAGCACACGAAGTCGCAGACATTGATGTTATCGGTGGCGTGCGTAACCAGTACGACGGTCTTGCCCCGATCAGCGAGTCGTCTCAGCAATTCCATCAGCTTGCGATCCAGTCCCGGATCAATGCCCGCGCTTGGCTCATCCAGAAAGAAGATGGACGGGCGCGCCAGCAACTCCAATGCGATGTTTACCCGCTTGCGCTGGCCGCCGCTCAGTTTCATAATGCTTTGCCCGCGCTGCGGCAACATATCGACGTCTTCAAGCACTTCTCGCACGCGATCACGCGTTTCGCTTCGTGAGGCAGATGGCGGCAGTCGAAGCCGTGCGGCATAATAGAGCGCCCGCTCAACTGTCAGATTCTTGTGAATGATGTCGTCCTGCGGTACGACGGCGAGCTGCCGCTTATATTGATCACGATGGGCATACAAATCGTCGCCGTTGTAGAGTACATGCCCCTCATCGGGGGCATGCTGCCCGCTGAGCGCGTTAAGCAGCGTCGTCTTGCCGGCGCCCGAGGCCCCCACAATCGCAACGAAAGTGCCGGGCAGAATGGTGAGCGATACTCCATCCAGCAAGACCTTGCGTTTGCCACCGATGGGGCCGAGGCCCCCTACGCGCACGGTCTGTCGCAGGTCAACCGCATCGATCCGTATCTCGGTCGTTTCGTCATACTGCGTGAGTTCCGAACCGGTAAAGATATAGCGGTTTGGACCGATGCGCACTTCCGCGCCGGGCACCAGCACGGCGGAATCGATGGGCCTGCCGTTGAGATAGGTGGCACTCGTGCGACTCAGATCAGTCAGCTGGAACTCTCCATCGACATCTCGCCAGATGCGCGCATGGTGCGGCGCGACTGATTCATGTTCAATCACTATCTGATTATCGCTCGCTCTGCCTATCAGCAAGGGTTCGCTACTTGAAAGCGGGATGTGCCGTCCAAATGCCGTGTGCCTGGCTTGCGTACCTGCCGCGTGCTCGTCGTAGCGCAGCGTGACCATCGATCCATTCGGGCTGCCCACTCGCAGTGTATCGCCAGACGCCAGTATGCGCTCGCGAACCGGTTCGCCCCGAAAGAAGAGCGGCGCGCGCGGATCGCGCACGATGATGCGGGGCCGCCCACTCTGGCTGCGCTCGATCACTGCGAAATGCGGTGGAATAACGGGCGACGGGATAACGATGTCATTATGTGAATCGCTGCCCAGTGTTATATTGGGCTGACGCAACTCAAAAACCGTGCCATCCTCCGAAGAGCCATTGTGCAGATCTACACGGAGAAATGAGGTGGTCGAGGCCTGCGTCGGCTGGGCAGGAGCGGCCTGATCGGCTGGTGGGCCGGATGGGCGTCTGCGGCGAAGTCTTCCACCGCTGGGCACCCGCTCCGGGCTCGACTGATCGGGCGATATGAGCTGTTGATCCGCGTTATTTCGCTCCCCGATTGACATGTCCATCTCCGTTATCCAGGCAGGAGCTCCAGTACGCCAGACCATGTAATGGACGCATGATGCCGGCGACCGCTACTCCGACGTATTCGCCACCCTTACCGAAGATGTCTTTGGCAATTCGCGGGCCAGAATGATTTCGCTGGTGATGTGAGCTGGTATGGCGAAGAAGGCAGCAAGCGCTAGGCCGCTGGCGGGAGGAAATTCTGGACATCAAAACTGCCGCCGAGGATCGCGCTCGCGGGTGCGCCGAGCCATCGCTCCAGTACCGTCGCGTAAACAGAGCGAAAATCCGTCGTATACAGCAGATTGCCAGCGGAATCCAGGTGGTTCAGGTCGGGCGGCTCGCCATATATCGCGCCCTGCACAGACTTGCCCAGCACGAAAAGCGGCGCGGCTGTGCCGTGATCGGTACCGGCACTGGCATTCTCTTCAACGCGCCTGCCAAACTCCGACCAGGTCATCACGACGACGTTGTCAGCAGCGTCATGTCCTTCCAGATCGGCATAGAAGGCGGCCAGCCCCTCCGCAAGCTCCAGAAGACGCTGTTGCTGGGTGCTTGCCTGCTCTCCGTGCGTATCGAAACCACCGAGCGTCACGTATCCTACCCGCAACCCAAGCCCTTGTACGATAACCTCAGCCAGAACCTGTAAACCTCTGGCAAAATTGGTGTTTGGATAGGTTGCGGCCGGTTTGTACTGTGACGCCACATCGTGCAACGTTTTCGCGCCTTGCATTGCTCCCTGCGCGGTGGCATCCAGCAGCGCGGCATACGGGGCGGATTGTGGATATGTGTTGTAGAGCTTGAGGAGCGCCTGAATACGGGCGTCAGTCACACGTATCTCAGGCTGTGCAGGGTCTGGCAACAGTCGGTAGCTCTGCGGGCTGGCGACAACCGGCACGTCGGCATTGAGGGCCTTTAGCGCGACGGGCAACGTTGTGCCCGCTGCCAGTGATTCAAACGGGTGGCCTTGCTTGTCCACCAGCCCGGCAACGTATTTGCCAAGCCAGCCTTGTGCCCCTTGTCCAGACAGATCGAGCGTCTGCCAAATGTCCATTGAGGCGAAGTGCGACAGGTTCGGGTTCGGATAGCCAACTCCCTCGACTACCGCCAGCTTGCCAGCGGTCCAGAGCGGCGAGAGTGCTTTGAGTGCCGGATGCATGCCTAGCCGGCTGTTCAGGCGTATGACATCGGATGGCTTGATAGCCAGGGTCGGACGTGCCTGATAATACGTGCCATCGGTGTACGGCACAATGGTGTTCAGCCCGTCATTTCCCCCCGCTAGTTGCACGACGATGAGCGTCTTTTGTTGAGCCGCCTGCGCTGAGATAGCGCCCTCCTGTGCGGCATTTGAGGCCGCCCGCACGGCTCGTGCGAAAACCGACGGCATGATCATGCCAGCGCTCACGGCGAGCAATCCATCACGAATCATGGCCCGGCGAGTCATCAGCATGGCAGACCTCAATTCAGGTGATATTCCGGCATAGACATGGTCAGATACAGCGCGTTGCGTATGGCGAGAGTAGGAACAGTTGCTCCACCAGCTAGCGTAATGGTTGGCCCACCGGCTGGCGTGGAGGTGAGCATGTCGAGGATCTGCGCCCGGCGATCAGCGCTCAGGTTGTTATCGAGTAGCATGGCGACGAAATAGCTGACCAGTTGATCCACAGTTGCGATCTTCCACGTGGTAACCAGGCGCTGGATTGCGGAGGTAGCAGGGGAAGAAGATGTGCTGGCTGCGCTCCCGCGCAACGGAGCACCCGTTGCAATTGCCGCAACATCATTTACATAATTGACGCGCGTCATCCATGCCTGCGTAGACATCCAGGTGGAGCTGGTCTTGTCTCCATCCCACCCTGAGACATTTGGAGGATCAAACGGGACTTGCCCCATCCCGCCGAGGAAATTGGAAAGCCCGCGCCCATCGACGTCCAGTGCCAAACCGCGAATAGCCTCCGTCACAAACTCGACAGGACTCTTGACCCGTCCTCGGTACGCCCTATCACTGAAGAACGCTGGTGAGGAAAGCATCGCTTTGACCATCGCGAAAATGCTGTGATCGCTGGAGTAATACGCATCTACAAGTGGCTGAAGATCACTCGCGCTCGGATTGTCGTAGACGAAAAAACTCCACATGCGGAAGGCGATGTGCGCGCCGGTGGAGGGATGCGCGCATACGAGCCGGACGACATCGTTCAGCCCCATGGGGCCCGTCTCCCCAAGATACGTCACGTTCCCCGAATAGTGGCGCCGAGGCGCCAGCACGCCTTTCGTTCCGCGAATGACCCACCCAGAGAGCGCCAGTGCGCCCTGGTGAACGTCATTTTGGGTGTAGTTGCCGATGCCCAGTGTGAAGAGTTCCATCAACTCACGAGAATAGTTCTCATTGGGAGATGCGCCTGTGCTGAGGCGCCCATCAAGCCACCACAGCATCGCAGGGTCTGTGCTTATCGCGGCGATGAGGTCGTCAAAACGACCCATCGCATGCGTCCTGAGCAGATTGTTCTGCCGGACGAGCAGCGGAAAGTTCTTCTTGCCGCCGATTTTGCGCAGACTGCTCGTTAACACGCCATGCCAGAAGAGCGTCATCTTCTCTTCCAGGGGCCGGTTGCTATATATCATCCGCAGCAAGAACCAGCGGATAACATCCTGGGAATTGGTAAAATCCAGCCGCAGATTTCCCATCCGTTGATTCAGCAGATCGGGTACAGTCGAATAATTGAGCAAGCGGTTGATGGAACCCTGCACGCCCAGGGTAAGATATTCGCCAATGTCGGCTGGCGAGGGGCCGAAACCAGCGCGCCGCAAGAGGTGTGCGATCTTTTGCTCATCCGGCGCATAGAGACTTTGGCTCGCCTGGTCCATCCTGCGCGATAACAGAAAGCCCGCGCTCGCGCCAATCGCTCCGATGCCTAGGGTACCAATGCCGGCACCGATAAGCATGGTGCGTCGCGAGAAACGCCGTCCGCTGTTGCGTAACGCCGCACGGCCGCCTTGCGCAGCGGAAAGCGATGCCAGAGGAGCATTCGTCTGTTCCTGCCCAAGCTCTGGCATATCGACGCTTGGTGGCCCAGCCTGGGGCACAACCTGTCGCCCGGCCTGAGCTGGCATCGAGTCCGTCGCGTTCCAGAGGGGGAGTGTCTCATCTGGATCATATTCAGACATGCTCTTCCGCTTCCTGCCCGACCTCATAGCTACTCGTCTGTTGCGTACAGGTTACAGCCAAAGACGAAACCGATCGACAGGCGCATGATGAATTCAGAGGCTTAGGAAGCGCTGAAGAACTGCTTAGAGATTGATTATAGGTTGCCTGCGTGAGCGTTGTTCGTACCGTACAGGCTAGTCTTCGGGTTCAGGGGCGCTCACTTGCTCAATGCGCCTGCGGGCCAGAACGACAACTTCATATCTTCCTTCCCATTCAGCAATCGAGCGCGCGCTAGGGGGCTGAGGATCGGGGCTCGTTGCGGTGTCATCATCAGCAGGAACCAGCAAAGGATTGTTGCGCACGTCTTGCGGCGCTTCGGGCGCAGTCGCCAGTTCTGCCAATCGGTCCGTGAGCGCCAGGTAGAACTCGATCAGCACGCTGTGGGGGCCGCTGTGCGAGCGGATCCTGTCGAGGACTTCAAGGAGTTGGTCATATTCAGAGATCGCTGCCAAACGCGCCAGGAGCGAAAAACGTATGTCGTCTATCTCCGCTGATTCATCTGCGGCATCGCGCTGGCTGAGAAGCAAGTCTCCTACCTCGCTCGCTTCGAGTTCACGTCGTCGCAATAGCCACGCGCGCGTAGCCCGCACACGGGCATTATCTGGCGCGCCGAGCGGTATCTCGATGTCGTCCGCGGCCCATGCAGACCCGGCCTCAGCGTGAGCATCACGCTCATCTTGCCCGGCTGCTTCATCGGACTCCTCCCAGAAGATGCGGCCACCCTCATTGGCCCACGTGCCATGCGAACGACGCTCGGTTTCTTCGCTCTCCGAGGGATGGCTTACGCCATCATGCACGGGTTCAGCGGACGCCCCCCACTGGTTGAAGTCAAATGTATCCCACTCGTCTCGCCGGTCGTCGCTCACATGGTGCCTCTTCGCTGTCAACCTTATTCCCACTCGATAGTCGCGGGCGGCTTGCTTGTGATGTCATACACTACGCGATTGACATCGCGCTCCTCGTTGACGATGCGGTTCGCGATTCTCCCTAGAACATCATATGGGAGTCGCGCCCAGTCGGCTGTCATGAAGTCACTCGTCGTCACCGCACGCACAGCCACGGTGTACGCATAGGTCCGACCGTCACCCATCACGCCGACGCTCTGCACGGGCGTCAGCACAGCGAATGCCTGCCCGACCTGCCGGTACAGTCCGGCGCGCCGCAGCTCCTCGATCACGATGGCATCCGCATGCCGTAGTGTTTCGAGTCGCTGCCGGGTCACTTCACCGATTATGCGGATTGCCAGGCCCGGACCGGGGAAAGGATGACGCCAAACCCATTCCTCTGGCAAACCCAGCGCCATGCCCACCTCGCGAACCTCATCCTTGAAGAGATAGCGCAATGGTTCGATCAGCCGGAAGGTGATATCCTCCGGAAGGCCGCCAACATTATGGTGCGTCTTGATTTTTTGCGCGGCGCTGGCATCGTGGCTCGTGCTTTCGATTACGTCGGGATAAAGGGTGCCCTGCACAAGATATTCGGAGGCGTGCTGCTCGCGCAGCCGCTCCGCCTCGGATTCAAAGACCCTGACGAACTCGTCGCCAATGATGCGCCGCTTCTCCTCGGGATCAGAGACGCCCGCCAGGCGCGTGAGAAAGCGCTCACTCGCGTCGACAGCGATCAACGGCAGACCCATATGCGCCCTGAAAGTCTCAACGACCTGCTCAGCCTCGCCCGCGCGCATGCATCCTGTATCAACAAATATGCACGTCAGCCGGTCACCGATCGCCCGATGTACGAGAAGCGCCGCGACCGCCGAATCGACGCCGCCAGAAAGCGCGCAGATCGCGTGGCCTTCGGGGCCAACCTGTTGGCGGATCTGGGCAACGGTTTCGTCAATGAATGCACCCGACGTCCACGTAGGTGAGCAGCCACATACGGTGTAAAGAAAATTCTCCAGCATGGCCCGGCCCTGCGGAGTGTGGCTCACTTCGGGGTGAAACTGGATGCCGATATGCCCGTGATCGTCTTCCATCGCTGCCAGCGTGCCTGATTGCGATCTCGCCACGGCTCGAAATCCCGGCGGCATTGCGCCGACGCTGTCGCCGTGGCTCATCCAGACGCGCACGCCCGCTTCGCCATCAGTGGAGACGCCGCGGAAGAGCGCTGCATTCGCGGCATCGTCTTCTGTTTCCAGAGTAAGTTCAGCTGGCCCATATTCTCTGCGTCCTGAATGTGGCTCAACATGCCCACCAAGCTGGTCTGCGAGAAGCTGCATGCCATAGCAGATGCCCAGAACGGGTAGTTCGCTCTCCAGAATCGCCTGATCGACATGGCGCGCATGGTCATCGTAGACACTATCGGGACCCCCTGAGAGGATCACCCCTCTTGCGCCTCTGCGTCGTAGGTCGCTCAGCGTGGTAGTAGCTGGCAACAACTCGCAGTAGACATGGCATTCGCGCACTCGGCGGGCTATCAGGCGGCTGTATTGGGAACCGTAATCCAGGATGGCAACCATCTCGCGCGCGGGTTGACCGGCGGCTTCAAGAACAGTGGATGCCTCAGCCGGATCGGCGGGTAGGTGCATGACGGGAAGACCTCATCTCTTGCGTGCGCCCCGGGTACGTGCTGGCTGGGGCATGCTCTGCTATGCCCGCATTATCCGCTATGGGCCTCACGTGTGGCAACCCAGGCTTGCAGGTGGCACGCTGCACGCTAGACAATTGGACAAGCCCGAATGGGTCTCTGGTGTTACCGCATACCGCGTGCTACAGTGCAAGGCAGGTATCGAGGCATCCACGCCTTCCGTGTCGGCGCGAGTCTCATCTATAGCGGGATGTCAATCACAAGGGTAGCTGGAGAAGGAAGAACCGTGGCTGATTTCACGCACCTGCACGTCCACTCCGAATATAGCCTGCTGGATGGTCAATCCAGAATCAGCCGGCTCATTCAGGCCACCAAGGCGGCAGGAATGCAGGCGCTCGCGCTCACGGATCACGGTGGCATGTATGGGTCGCTGGAATTCTATAAGACCGCCCGTGCAGCCGGGATCAAGCCAATTATTGGTGTCGAAGGGTATCTCGCGCCGTCAATTCAGGAAAAAACCGGCCGTTACGATTACAATCACCTGCTGCTGCTGGCCAAGGATAACGTAGGCTATCATAACCTTCTCAAGCTGACGTCCATCGCGCACACGCGTGGCTATCACTATCGTCCGCGAGTCGATAAGTCTGTTCTGGAGCAGCACGCGCAGGGTCTCATCGTGACGTCGGGCTGTCTCTCCGGCGAGATTCCGGAGCTGCTGCTGAAAGGAGATCTCAACGGCGCACGCGCCGCCGCCCGCTGGTATCAGGACGTGTTCGGGCCAGAGAACTTCTATATCGAGATTCAGGACCACCAGGCCGCGGAATCGGATCAGAACCGCCTGAACCCAATGCTCTATGAGCTTGCGCGCGAGCTGCACGCGCCGCTCGTCGCGACGAATGACTTGCACTACGTCTCGGCGGAAGATGCCGAAGCGCAGGACGTGCTGCTATGCGTCCAGACGGGCAAGACACTGGACGAGCCCAAGCGCATGAAGTTCGACAGTCAGCAGTACTATCTTAAGACGCCAGATGAGATGGCGATGCTGTTCCCTGAGTTGCCAGACGCGATCAAGAACACAATGCGCATCGCCGAGCAGTGCAACGTCGAAATTGAATTCGGCGGCAGCCTCATTCCAGATTACACCATTCCCCCAGAATATCGCTCACAGGAAGAGTATCTGTATCACTTGTGCCTCGAAGGACTGCGAGAGCGCTACGGTGAAATTAGCGAAGCGCTCCAGCACAAGCTGGACTACGAGTTCGAGGTCATCCGGTCCAAAGGCTTCATCTCTTACTTTCTGATCGTGTGGGACTACGTGAATTACGCCCGTAGCCATGGTATGCGCTGCGTCGCGAGAGGCTCTGCTGCCGGTAGTCTTGTAGCGTATTCGCTGGGCATCACCAACGTGGACCCCGTGCGCTACGATCTCCTCTTCGAGCGATTCCTGAATCCAGAACGCATGAGCATGCCGGATATTGATATGGATTTTCCCGATGACCGGCGTGAGGAAGTCATCCGTTATGTTGCTGACAAGTATGGCTGGGACAAAGTTGGCCAGATCGTCACGTTTAACACGATGGCGGCAAAGGCCGCCGTACGCGACGTTGGCCGCGTGATGGGCATGCAGGCGGAGTCAGACCGGGTTGCACGGCTGATTCCGGCGGGCCCGAAGGTCACCATTGAGAGTTCGCTGGAATCCGTGCGTGAGTTGAGAGACTTGCAGAGCGCCAGCCCGCAGATAAAGCGGCTCGTGGATGTTGCTCAGGACCTGGAAGGCACCGTTCGCAGCACCGGCATTCACGCGGCAGGCGTCATCATTTCGCGCGAGCCGCTGGACACGGTCGTGCCCTTGCAACTTCGCGACTTCAAAGACCCCAATGATACCTGGCTCGTCTCACAATACGAGCAGAAGCACCTCGAAGAGCTTGGCCTGATCAAATTTGACTTCCTTGGGCTTTCCAACCTGACCATCCTGATGAATTGCCGGAAGTTCATCAAGGACACGCGGGGCATCGACGTCGATCTCGACCGCCTGCCGGTGGATGATGCCCGGACGTATGAGCTCCTTGGTCAGGGTGAGACCACTGGCGTCTTCCAGCTGGAATCCGGGGCTATGCGCCAGTACGTCCGCGAGCTCAAGCCGACCTGCATCGAGGACGTCACCGCGATGGTCGCGCTCTACCGCCCTGGCCCGATGGACTCCATCCCGACGTTCATCAAGGCCAAGCACGGCGAGATTGAGATTACATATCTTCATCCCAAGCTTGAGCCGCTGCTGCGGGAATCCTATGGCGTCATCGTGTATCAGGATCAGGTATTACAGATCGCGGTGCAGCTGGCAGGCTTCAGTTGGGGCGAGGTCGACAAGTTCCGCAAGGCGATGTCGAAGAAGATCCGCGAAGAACTGCTCAAGTACCGCGACAAGTTCATCAAAGGCTGCGTAAAGAATGGCATCAGCGAGAAAATCGCCGAGGAAATCTTTACGTTCATCGAACCCTTTGCGGGATATGGCTTCAACAAGGCACACGCCTGTGCCTACGCCTGGGTTGCGTACCAGACGGCGTATCTCAAGGCCAACTATACGGCAGAGTTCATGGCAGCCACGCTCACCACCGAAGCGAGCGACGCGAAGAAGGTAGTCGCTGCCGTCGATGAGTGCCGCCGAATGAATGTGGAAGTCCTGCCTCCGGACATCAATCATAGCGAAGCCGGCTTTACTGTGGAGCGCCTCACCGAGCCAGATGAAACGGGTGAGGCGCGTTGGGGCGTGCGCTTTGGGTTGCTCGCCATCAGAAACGTCGGCTCGCGACCCATTGAAGAGTTACACGAAGCGCGGCGCACTGGCGGTCCTTTCACCTCGCTCGTGGATGTTTTCGCCAGAACGGATAGCAAGAATCTGACGCGTGGAGCCGTGGAGAATCTCATCAAGGCTGGTGCGCTGGATAGCATCGGTCGGCCAGATGGAGTCTCAGCCCATAGCTGGCGCAGCAGGCTGCTTGCGTCACTCGACCGCGCTCTCGCGATTGGCCAGCAGCAGCGCAAGATGCGCGAGATCGGGCAGGGGAGCCTGTTCGGTTCATCTACAACCGATGCGGTAGAGGAGTTCACGCCCGTGGATGCTCCGGATTACCCACAACAGCAACTGCTGACGTGGGAGCGGGAGCTGCTCAACCTCTATCTCTCCGCTCATCCGCTGGCGCATGTGGCGAGTGTGCTGAAGCGCCGCGTGACCACCTATACCTCCCTTCTGAACGAGGAATGGGCGGGACAGCGCATTACGCTCGGTGGCAGGATCACATCCGTACGGCGCATCATGACTAAGCGTGGCGACGCGATGGCGGCGATTCAGCTCGAGGATATGCAGGGCGCCATTGAGGTTATGGCATTCCCGAAGACCTATGCCGTCACGGCGGAGCACTGGCGAGAAGAAGCCATCGTGCTGGTGACGGGAACAGTCAAAATGCGCGACGACGAGCCGCAGCTCATCTGCGACAGTGTTGAGGAATTCGCGGTCACGGACGAAGAAATGAATCGCCAGGATTACCTGCTCCAGATTCGAGTCCCGCGCGGCAAATCGGATTCGCTGGAAATCGCCCGCGCTGAACAACTGCTCACTGCCCTCAGTCACTACCCCGGCGAGGACAAATACGAGTTTTTGGTGCGCAATGGTCGGTGGGTCGCCCGTGTCGTTCCGCCATCAGGCAGTGCCGGTGTGCAGTATTGTCCCGAGCTGGTGCAGCGGCTGGAGGAGGTGCTCGGGCCTAATACGGTGGTGGCAATGCCACTTCGCGATGGCGTGCCAGCCAAGGCCGTCTGAGGCGAGCAAGTCTATACCACCGGGCCGCAAATTCACTCTCAGCTTGGCATGTTCACTGCTCTCTCCAAACGCATTGTGGCGAATATGAACGGTCTGCGCGCACGGTCTGCTATACTCTTGCGTAAAATGGTGTGGTCGCGCGGATGACCTACCAGGCATAAACGCATCACCTCAAGGCCGGTCGGTGGCCGACTACTGGACCGGCTGTTGTGAAATGATCTTGGCGCTGCCGGGCACGCTCAAACCGGCACGGATCGCGAGGCTGAGGGTGCATCGAGGTTCTTGTCCCCATTGTGGCAGTCTCCTTCAAGAAGATGACGATAAGTGCCCTACGTGCGGCGCCCGGATCGTCGTGACACCGCCTACGCGGCCTGTGGTGACCGAGACTGCGCAGCAAAACTCGCCAGCACCTGCGCCTGCCTATGCAACACCAGTCCCGCAGGCCCGTGGCGATGCGCCAGCATGGCAACGTGCGCAGCCGGCAATGCCGGGAATCGCCAGCGCTGCCACCTACCCACCGTATCCACCGTATCCACCGTATCCACCGTATGCGGCCTACACGCCATATCCGGCGACCCGACCGCAGCCGCCATATCCGTACGGCCCGTATTACCCGCCCTATCCATATGGTGGGTACCCACCGCCTTACTATTCCGTTCCGTACTATCAGATCAAGCCGCGACGCGCCCCGGGAGAGACGCTAGCACGCGTGATTTCATGGATCGTTACGATTGCTGGAGGACTGTCCATCATCGCGGGGCTGGCGATGGCCGCTCTGATCGGGCTTTCGCTCTATTTGCAGCAGAGCGACGCGCTGGATATTCTGGCGCTCGGCGTGGTAGCTGCCCTCGGGCCAATAGTCGGCGGCGCGGTCGCGGTCTATTTCGGCATATGTGGCATATTGCGCAAGCCCTCTCGTCGCTTCACGTTGCCGCGTGCTGGCTGGTTCGCGGCATTGACCGTGCTTGCGCTCACGGCAGGCGTCGTTTCCTGGCATCTCAGTGCCTCGCCCGCGCCAGCCTGGATTGTGCTCCCGCTGCTCGTGCTGAGTGGCGTCTTGCCCGCGCTTGCCATCCTTGCGCTGGGCGCATGGCAACTACATCTCCCTTCTACTCGCCGGCACGTCTGGATGTCGCTGATATATGGAGCGACCGTCGCTCCACTGCTGGCGATAGTACTGGAGGTCGGCGCTACCATCGTCATAGCGCTGGTAATTCAGGCACTTGGGCGCAATGGCTCATATGCCTTCAGTGATTTCTCGTCAAATCCCCAGACGCCCCTTCAGGTGGTCATTTTGCTGCTTACCATTTCGGTAGCCGCGCCCATCGTTGAGGAGGGCGTAAAGCCATTGGGAGCGGTGCTGATCATGCGCCGCATCAAGACGCCGGCCAGCGCTTTTCTGATTGGTCTCGCCGCGGGCGTCGGCTTTGACATCTTCGAAACGATTGGCTACATTGGCAGCGGCGGCGCGGACTGGGTCACGGTCGCGATCGAGCGGGTAGGAGCGGGACTACTGCATGGCCTGGGCGCTGGCATGGCCGCACTGGGGTGGTATTACCTGATCAACGGGCGAGGCGTGCGCTGGCGATGGCTGCGCGGATTTAGCGGCATCCTCTACGCTATCATGCAACATGCCCTCTTCAATGGGAGCAATCTGTTGCTGGCCATACCTGGCCCGTTTGGCAACTGGATGGCTCAGCCCTACTACCTGGATCGCCTTCCCATTGATCGCGCATCGGTGTTTTTCTTTGCGGTCTATCTTGTCCTGCTCGGCATCCTGCTGGTGATGTCCTCCCGATTGCGGCGCATCGGATCAACCCCTGATCTGCCGCCAGGCACCGGACCGACACCACCCGACGACACGGGCTACGCGGTCAGCCGTCCGACGCAGGCGGGGAGTGTAGCATGATCCCACCCGCGCCGATCGCGCCCCGATCTCTCGAACAGGCGCGCGCGAACGTGGAGCCAGGGCCGCAGAGCGATCCTCCGCGTGGAATGTGGACGAATCGCTACGGGCTCATCCTTGGCATGATGTTCACAGCGGTCACGTTTGCCGCGATCGTGCTCGCAATTGTCGGCCCGCAAGAGAGTGTCTTCCAATCCGCCAACGTGCCAGCGACGTTCACCAAAGTGACGGATGGCCCGATCAACTCGCCGGAGAACTGGGCGTTACCATCCGGCTGCAGCATTTCGGCGGACGGACTGCAGGTGGGCGGAAGCACGAGCGGCACCGCATGTGTCTTTCAGCCCAGCGACGCGCAGGATTTGACGAGCCAGGGATTCTGGCTGGAAGTCGCCCTTGCGCCATCCAGTGACGTACCCGGTCAGGTTGGGCCAATCATCGCGATTGGCGAGAGCGTCCAGCTTACGTTTAGCGACCAGGGCGCATACGAGATCTGCACCTCTGGCTCGTTTGCCTGTGACCGCGGGTCAGCTTCGTCGTGGCACACAGACACATACGTGGCAAACACAGTCTCTGTTCGCTATCTCCGCGACTCGCATACGCTCACGGTTTATGCCAACGGGTGCGAGGTCACTAGCCGCACCATGACGGTCGAACCTGGTGCGGGTATTTCACTTGGCGCTGGCTCCGGGGCGTCAGCGATCTTCACGCATATGGCGCTGTATACAGCAAGCGCCTCGCTATCGGCACCAACCAAATAGCGAGGCGCACAGTTGTCGCAGCTTAGAGGTACTCATGACGTGGGCGCATCAAGTATCGCGCCAGCAGCACTCCACCCACAACGAACGCGACTACAGGCAGTGCCAGCGCCAAGAGCACCGCAAGGAATGCCAGCGACAAACCGGCAAAAACCGAAAGCATCACGACAGCTGCGATCAGAAGTCCAAAGACCAGCTTGAGAATTGGAATCGCAAACAGGATCACCAGCGCGATGAGCACCCACTTCACCCATGACTGTGAGCGTCGTGTCGTCATCAGGTACGGATCCGCATAGCCATACCCTCGGTGTGGCGGCCTGCCACCATACTGATCGGCACCAGTTCCATAGAACGGCGCTTCAGGGTCACCTGGCAGCGGGCGCTGGCGATCACGCGGCCCAGAGCTAAAGCTGCTCTGCCCCAGGTCATCGCTCATACGTGCGTACCTCACCTCCGCAGTATCCCCGTTCGGGGGAATATCTCGTCACGGACTGTATACGCCACAGGCGCTGACGAGTTGCAGCGTGCTATGGCTTGTGACGGTATACTCCACATGAGAGTAGCACGCGATGGCAGTGCAGCCAGGCACAGGAGGTGAGTCACATGGCGGAGCGGTCCATGAAAGCAGTGTTTTTTGATCAGCATGGCGGTCCGGAAGTATTGCAATACGGCGATATGCCCATACCTGAACCTGGACCGGGGCAAGCGCTTGTGCGCGTACTGGCGTGTGGCGTGAACCGGCTGGACGTGTACTCCCGAACGGGCCGGACCAAGGTCGGACTCCGTCACATCTCGGGCTCGGAAGCTGCCGGCGAGGTTGTCGGCTATGGCGGAGGTGCGAGCGGAGCACTGCCGCCCGGCACTCGTGTCGCTATCGCGCCCTACCTCTTTTGTGGCGTGTGCGAATATTGCCGCTCTGGCGATGAGACTGTCTGCCTGCGAGGCGACATTCTGGGCCTGGCTAGCCAGGGTGCATTCGCGGAGTATGTCGTCGTGCCGGTTTCGAGCCTGGTGCCACTGCCACAGGGTGTTGACGCAAACTCCGCGGCGGGCGTGGGCCTGGCGATGATCACTGCGTGGCACATGCTTATAGGGCGTGCGCGGCTCCGCCCCGGAGAAACGGTGCTCGTGCAGGCAGCCGGAAGCGGAGTCGGCAGTGCCGCAATCCAGATCGCGAAGCTGGCCGGAGCCCACGTGATCGCGACAGCCAGTACCTCAGAAAAACTAGAGCATGCCCGCAGGCTGGGCGCTGATGATCTCATCAACTACAGCGAACTGGATTTCGCGCAGGAAGTGCGCAAGCTCACCAGTAAGCGTGGTGTGTCTGTGGTCGTGGAGCATGTGGGCGCTTCTACCTGGGAACAGAGCGTGGCGTCGCTCGCGCGTGAGGGGCGGCTTGTTATCTGTGGCGCTACTACTGGCAATGAGGGACTTACCAATCTCTGGTCGCTCTTTGCCAAAGAGTTGCGCTTGATCGGCTCATATGGCGGCACGCGAGGGGATCTCGCGACAGTGCTCGACCTCGTCGGGCAGGGGAAACTGAAGCCAGTGATCCATCGCATCCTCCCGCTGGAATCGGTAGCGGAAGCTCAGCGGATGCTCGAAGCGCGCGAAGTCTTTGGCAAGATCGTCATCGATACATCAAAGTAGCGCGCTCAGTCTTCGGAGGCGGGACCGGTCTCGCGTGATCCGGTTTCCCGCCCGGAGCGCCGGCGCCTGAGCCATGCCTGGATCGACGCTTCTGCCCCTTGCGCACCAGGGTGGTAGTATTCACGGTGGCGCAGCAAGTCAGGCAAATATTCTTGCGGCTTCTCCGGCGGCGGACGGGTCGGATCATCAGGGTCAGGCTTGCCGTGGTAGACGTCGTGGGCATAGATGTAACCCTTGCCGTAATCCAGTTCCTGCATTAATCCCGTCGGTGCGTTGCGCAGATGCAAAGGGACGGGATCATTGCGCGTCTGCGCGACGTCTCGCTGCACGGCTCCATACGCGGTGTAGAGCGCATTGCTCTTGGGCGCCGTCGCCAGATGAACGACTGCCTGCGCTAGCGCAAGCGCACCTTCTGGCATGCCGAGAAAGTGTACCGCTTGCTGCGCGGCCACGCAGATGAGCAAACCCTGCGGGTCCGCCATGCCCACATCTTCGCTCGCAAACCGGATCAGCCGCCGCACCACATACAGCGGATCTTCGCCCGCTTCGAGCATGCGCGCGAGCCAGTAAAGCGCGGCGTCAGGGTCCGACCCGCGCAGCGATTTATGCAGGGCAGAGATTAAATTGTAGTGTTCCTCACCGTTCTTGTCGTACAGCAAAGCGCGCTGCTGTACCGCTTCTTCAACCTGCGCGAGCGTGATGACATGTACGCCCTCCGCGTTGACCGGCGAAATGCTGGCCGCCAGCTCAAGCGCATTCAATGCCGTACGCGCATCTCCATTGGCAAAATTTGCGAGGTAGCCGATGGCATCGTCAGCGGCATCCACCTGATAGCCGATGCCACGCTCGCGGTCGTCAAGTGCCCGCCGCAACAGCCGAGACACGTCGTCATCCGTAAGCGCGCGCAGCGTAAAGACACGCGAGCGTGACAGCAACGCCGCGTTGACCTCGAAGGATGGATTTTCCGTCGTGGCACCAATGAGCACAACCGTGCCTCGCTCCACATGCGGCAGGATCGCATCCTGCTGCGAGCGCGAGAAGCGGTGAATCTCATCAATGAAGAGTATCGTGCGTTGACCGGTCGCGCGGAGGAGTTTCGCTGCGTCATCCACTACTCGCCGCAAATCCGCGACGCCCGCTGTAACCGCGCTCAGCGCAGTGAACCGTGCTTTCGTCGTGTGCGCGATAACCGCGGCGAGAGTCGTTTTGCCGCTGCCCGGCGGCCCCCACAGCACCATCGAAGGAACACGGTCGCTCTCGATAGCGCGTCTGAGTGCCTTTCCCGGCCCGATCAGATGGTCCTGTCCGACGACTTCATCCAGGGTGCGCGGGCGCATACGCGCGGCGAGCGGTTGCGCTTCGCGCGGCGTTACACCGGCTACGCTACCCGCGTCATGCGATGAAAAGCGGTTTGTGGGTCCGTGCGCGCGAAACGAGCTTCCTTTGCCTGACGATGGGTGACTACCCGCATCACCAAACAACGTTCCCTGTATCTGATCGTCCCGCATGCGCTACTCTCCACCCAGGCACGGTCGGGCTGGCTATATGCCCCGAGTATAGCACGCGAGCGGGTACCACATGCACGCGCTCGGACATTGCCGACCAGGGCTAATCACGCTCAGTTGTCATCGGCTGCAGGCTAGGTATCTCAGGAGATTGAGGTGAGCGTATGGAAATGGCCTGGTTGCGATCCGTGAGCGGCTCCGGCTCCATGAGCACCGCATTGGCGGGCGACGCGATACGATCATACGTCGCGACAGTAGGACGTTCTTCCAGCATCGCGGGTGCTTGCGTGTCTGCACGGCGGTTCCAGAGCCATCCGGCGAGAATCGCGGATAGAAGGCAGGGCAACCCTGAGACGACGAATGCCAGCGCGACGCTGCCGCTGGCGACAGCGCTCACAATGAGGTTTCCGATAGGGGTGGTGCCCATGAACACCATCGTGTAGACGCTCATTACCCGACCACGCATCTCTGGCGCGCTCGCGAGCTGAACCCGTGTGTTCGCGGCTGCGGAAAACATGCTCATGGCAAAGCCGGTGACCGCGATAACGATCATCGTCGAGCCGACCGAAGGCGTCACCGCCAAGGCCATTTCAAGCAAGCCAAATGTCCCAGCAGTGTATACGAGCAAGCGGTTGGAAGGCTTGCCGCGTCGCTTTGCCAGCACTAGCGCGCCGGCGAGCGCGCCCGCACCCAGTGAGGACGTGAGGAGGCCGAAGACCGCAGGCCCCGTATGAAGAACGTTCGTCGCCTCTAGCGGCAGCAAGACACTGAAGTTAAACCCTAGTGTTCCAACTACCAGAATCATGATGAACGTCGTACGGATGTTCACATCTTCCAGCACAAATCGGGCACCATCAGCAAGCGCGGCAAGTCGCCCTCTGCCTGACGCGCCGGTGTCAACTGGAACCGGAACCAGGTCGCCTGGTCGCATAAAAAAGAGTCCAACGATGACAGCGATATAGCTCAGTCCATTGAGCAGAAACATCAATGGCACTCCCAGGATCGCGATCAGCGCACCGGCGATGCCAGGTCCGATGATACGAGACGCGTTGAATTGCGCTGAATTCAGGGATACCGCATTAAGCAGATAGCCGGATGGCACCATCTCACTGACGAATGCCTGCCGCGTAGGCGAATCGATCGTATTCACAAGCCCAAGTGCAAGAGCCAGCACGTACACCTGCCAGAGCTGGACGACCCCCATCGCCGTCAACATCCAGAGTATGATCGCGAGCATACCTGAGACGCCCTGCGTAAACATCAATACGACGCGGCGGGGGAAGCGATCGGCCACAAGGCCGCCGAGTGGAATGAGCGCTGGACCAAACTGCAGCGCGCCAACGATGCCTAGCGGCATGGGATTATGCGGCGAGAGCGTGAGCACGAGCCACTGCTGCGCCGTGCTTTGCATGAAGGTCCCGGTGACGGAGACGAGCTGTCCGAACCAGAAGAGGCGATAATTTCTGAATCGTAACGCAGAAAATATACTGGACCCTGGCTTGCCAGAGTCGGAAACGGAATCGAATCGGCCCGCTCCGCGTGCATGCGAGCGCTTGAGATACTGCACGAGTCAACGCCTTCCTGCCAGCGTGCGGACGGTATCCTACATGATCCAAGTATATCCGAAGTGTTACGTGAACGGCAACGTTATCCGCCATTCAGGTATGATATTCATCATACTTTATGCCAACAGAAACGCCTCCACGCACGATACGCGGAGGCGTTTCTTGTGGAGTCGGGTTTTCGCGACTCCGGTTAGGCCAGAGTATAGTGGCTCTTGTGATAGTATTCCATGCCCTCGCCAAGCACCTTCACCGGAAAGAGTTCCTTCAGGTTAATTGGCTCGCCACATTTCGCACAGATCCGGCCAGTCACATGGTCCTTATCGTCGCGCTGTACCAGCGAGGCACGCGCCGTCTTGGAAAGCTCGCCCTTTTTTGCCATTCATCGTGCTCCAGAAAATGTACATTGCCGTTCGCGGCCGTGACGTAACGGCTCGCACGGCACCCAGTATATCACATCCAGGTAAACCGGTCGCCTATCGTGGGAGTGCGTCGCCGATTAGCTCATCTTGCGTTCGGGGGCCAATGGCTGCGACCACGAGCGGATTGAACGGCGAAAAACGCTGAAGCAGGTGCATGATCTGCTCCTGTGTCACGGCATCCACGGCTTCCTTGAGTTCTTGAATCGTTATCAGCCGTCGCTCAAACCACCAAGAACGGGCCAGCGCAGCCATCCGCGCGGTGGAACTCTCGCCGCGCATCACAAGCTCACTCTTCAGTTGGACCTTTGCCCGCGCAAGCTCGTCCGCATCCACACCAGATTCATGCAGCTTGGCCAGCTCCTCGACCATAACCTGAACCGTCTCGTGAGCCTTTTCAGGCGTGGTGCCCGCGTATAGCAACTGCGCACCAAATGCACCATTGGGCGCGAACATTGCGGCTACCGAATAGACCAGTCCTCGCTTCTCGCGCACCTCGCGAAACAGGCGAGAAGTCATCCCGCCACCGAATATCTCGCTCACAACGGAAGCGGCATAATAATCTGGATCACCGTAGCGCGGGAACGGATACATCATGCCGATGTGTTCCTGGCTGCCTTCGATGAGCTCGATAGCGATGTCATTATGGGGATTCGGCTCCTCTGCTGGAGCTTCCGGCGGGGCGCCATGCCATTCTCCAAAGAGTTCACCTATGCGCGATACCGCGTGGTCCCAATCGAAGTTCCCCGCAATCGATACGAGCGCGCCCGCCGGCTGATAGTATCTTTGCCAGAACGAGCGCAAGTCCTCGGAGGTGATGGTCTCGACGGTTTCGCGCAGTCCGAGGGCGCGCCGGCCAAGATGTGTGCCAGTGTAGAATCGATCGCGCGCGAGATCGAAAATCCGGCGCATTGGCTCGTCGTCGCGTCGGCGGATTTCCTGAAGCTGAATGCTGCGCATCTGGGCCAGTTCAGCCTCAGGGAACGTCGGGTGCCTCAGGACATCGGCCATGAGATCAAGCGCACGGTCGAGCCGGTTGCCTACCACCTGGGCGGAATAGCGGGCGAATTCAGTCGCGGTTTCGCCGCCCTTGCGTGCGCCGATTGCCTCCCACTCCTCAGTCAGCTGGCGAACAGTGCGCGACTCTGTGCCTTGAAAGACCATGTCCGACAGCAGATGGGTAAGGCCAAGCTTCTCTTCAGGCTCATCCTTGAGTCCGGCGTGAAACTGGATGCCAAAGGTCACCGATGCCAGACTAGGCATGCGCTGCCCAACCAATTCCAGTCCGTTCGCGAAGCGATGATAGTGATAGTGTGGTGCTAGTTCATCGGTACTTGGTTGCGCGGGTTGGGTGCTCATCCTGTTGTCGTCCTTCTCTTGTCCGAGTTGTGTATGGATACCCCGATGCATGCGGCGCGGGCGCTGTTGACATCGCGTAGCCGAGGAGCGCTCGCTGATGCGCGATAGATTGTACTCAGCTCCGGCATATCCGCTCCACCCCGCGCATGGTAGCGCGAACCACCGCTTTCGGTAGCATAGCACAGGATTTCACTGCGTTTGCGGTTTCGCCGCCGGCCAGCGTGGCAGAATGATGCGCAACCCTACACCCTGCCCAACCAGCGTTACGAGTACGACGCCAAATACCGTGACGATGAGTATTTGTCGATCTGGAATACCCTCGGGTAACGACAGCACGAGAGCCAGCGACAGGGCGCCCCGCAGGCCAGAGAGCAAAATGAGCGGTCTCCAGAGGAACGGAACAGGCGCAAGCTGACCGTGCTCTCGGTTGCCTCGCGAGAGCACACGTTCTGACGCCAGAACGAAGAGGTTATGGAGCGGAACGAGAATAAAGGCAAGCACAGCTCTGCCAAGAATGACTGCGACCACTGCCCAAACCACATAACCGAGAGCGCCAGCGAAATCGGTTGCGCCGATCTGGTCGCCTACGAGCAGGAAAAGCAGCGAATTCGCGACGTAGGCCGTGAATTCCCAGATGTCGGATACGGCATATCGCGTGCGCTTGCTCATGGCAGTCCGCCGGCCGTAATTCCCCAGAACGAGCCCCGCGCCGACGACGCAGAGCAAGCCCGAAGTTCCGAGCAGTGTGCCGATGACATACGAACCATATGCCACACTGAACGTCACGGTTGTCTCGATGAGATGATCGTCCACTCGACGCATGGCCGTCACGACAACGAGTCCGATCGCTATTCCAAGAACCGGCCCACCGACAAAGAGCCAGATACCTTTGAGGATAATCATGTAGCCCGCCAGGCCAAGCAATTCCGACGGCCTGCCGATAGACATCAACAGAATCGCCAGGCCGAGGACATACGCTGCGGAGCCGACACCATCATTGAAAAGGCTTTCTCCATCGATGATCGTCCGAAGCCGGGCGGGCATGCCCAGCTGTTTCAACAATCCAAGCACGGCAACGGGGTCCGTCGGTGAGACGATTGTCCCTACCAGGACGGCAATCAAGACCGGTAATCCCGCTCCCAGGTGCAAAATCAAGGCAATTATTGCCAGCGAGATGGCCAGTCCCGGCACAGCAAGAACAAAGATGATCAGCCAGTCAGCGAGAAGCGCTTCCGTATTGAGATTCCACGCGCCCTCAAATAGCAGAGCAGGCAGGAAGAGAAAGAGCACCAGATCCGGATTGAGCATGAGGTCGGGCAGAACATGGAAGAATCCGAGCGCGAACCCAACGATCACCAGAGCGAGGGTATATGGGAATCGCAAGCGTCTTGCCGCCAAGCCCACAGCGAGCGCGACGACAAGCAAGAGGACCACTGTCGCGACTTCGGCTACCGAACCATGTGCTGCAAGCATGCCGGGCCCTCCTCGCCCATAAGCGGTCTACCTGATGTCCACCTCTGGTTGCTGCCCGCTCTGATCGTGCTGAAGATCCGGACGCGACACCGTAGCGGCCCAGATTCCGGAGGGATGTGCTGCCCTGAGAGCCTGTGCGGCTGCTTCGAGCGTGCTGCCGGTGGTGGTCACATCGTCAATCAGCAGGATCCGTTTGCCCGCTATGCGCTCCGCGGATGGAGTGATCGCGAACGCTCTCTGGACATTCTGGCGCCTGTCTGAGGCAGTGAGTCCGGTTTGCGGTCGAGTGGCACGAACCCGCTGCAAGACTTCATTCTCGACAGGCAAGCGCAAGAAGTGTGCACAGTTCCTTGCGAGCAGTTCACTCTGATTATATCCCCGCTCTCGAAACCTTCTGATGTGCAAGGGGACGGGCACAATCAGGTCGAGAGAAATTCCCCATCTAAGGATGCCCTCGGCCAGCAGCTTTCCAAGAGGCTCCGCTACGCGCCGCTGCCGCTGAAATTTCAGCGCGATCACAGCGGAGCGCACCGAACCCTCGTATACAGCGACTGCCCATATGCCGGCGAGCGCGCGAGACAGATTCTCATGGTCGCAGGTTGCGCACGACGCCCAGTCGCCACGCTGCCTTTCCAGTGGCCGACCGCAATGCGAGCACCACGGGCAATCATACGAATGGATCTGGTCGAGGCAAGAAGCGCAAAACACAGAGCCCGTTCTGTGGCAGTGTACGCACCGCGGCGGGTAGAGCAGATCCAGCGCGTGTTGGAGCAGGTGTGACATGAACAGAGTCTCTTTCCCGCGGGCTCGCTCGCCGCGCTTCCAGACGAGTCATTCATGAAAGTGGCCGGATGCCGTCTCATCCACCGTTGGCGGCAGTAAACTTCTGGTTCACGGTGAGCGGCGCCCCTATGCGTTTCAGCACGATCACCTGACCTGCCGTGCCGACGGTGATATACCGACCCGAAGCTTCCATCCGCCGCAGCATGGCCTCATCCCGTGCTCGCTCTTCGGGTCTGGCTCGTGATATATCCGCCGCTACGTATTGCGCCTGATAGGACTGCGGATCAGGCATGAGGTAGATGGCGTAACGGTCGCTCAGGTGAGGATCGAGATCGTCGGTCGCAGCGACGCTGGCATTCGGCGGGATTTGCCGCAGCAAAGCATTGGTCGCGGCGGCGTGCGGGCCGGCTGTCACGCCAGCACTCCAGAATGTAGCCAGTTTTGGCGTTGCAGTGGCAAAATTAATCGCCACAAGCGCGGCCAGCCAGATCCCTACCACAACGGGGAAAAGGCGTCGCGGCAAGGGGATTCGTCCGATCATTCCATCCCAGCGTCTGCCGAAATCCGCGGTGAAAGTACGGACCCGCCTGAAGATCTCCGCTTGTGGTGATTGATACGAGCGGTCCGTGTCAGTTGTCGCGTGCTCTTGTGTCGTCCCAAAGCGGGAGTGGTACAGCCGCGCCACGCCATAGACCGCCGCCGCAGCGAGGAACGCAATGCTTGTCGCATTGTACTGAAAGAAGCCGCTATACTGATCCGAGTGCGTGCTAAGCACATTGATCGCGACTTCGGGCAACGCGCATATCCAGAGGAGGGGATCAAGTATGCCGAACGCGCCATCGATGCGCAGGAGATGCAGCAGATAGCCCCTGCGGGCGGCATCCGAGAGCACAAACACCACAGGCAGCCAGGGGTGCAGTAGCACATTGAGGATAGCTGAACCGGCGGAGTCGCCTAACCAGCTGTAGCGGTACCAGTAGTTATTGCCCGTAACGATGCCGCCATTAAAGTGTGGCAGTATAACGCGAAAGCAAATCGCAACCCACAGCGCGGCAAGCAGCGCGATGCTCCATCCCAGACGGGGCCGCCGCTGCCAGACTGCAATATATACGCCCAGCGGGATGAGCGCCAGGCCCACATTCTCCTTGGTTGCGGCGGCAAGGAAAGCTCCCACGAGAAGCCAGCCATAGCGGCGGGCATCCAGTGCCCAGACGGTGAGCAGCAGGAGCGGCGTCGCCAGTGCTACCGCGTGGAAGTCCCACAGCGCCTCCCCCAGAAGTTCAGGCGTAGCGAGATAGGACAGCGCAAGCATCGCGCCGACAAGCGGCTGTTCCGGCAGTTTACGCAAACTCAGCAGAAACAGTGGCACCGCACCGAGGGCCAGCGCCACCGTCTGAAGGACGATCAGCGTTTCTGGCCCGGAATGGATCAGATACAGTGGCGCAATCAGCAGAAGAATTGGCTCGACATGAATACCCAGCCGTGTAGGAGGGCCGAACCAGTCTAGTCCTCGATTGGTGAACCTGAAGGGATGGCCATGCAGCGTATTCCATACAGCCTGATCCATGTTGCCCAGATCGAACGCATCAGCATTGAATGCCTGATAGCGAACAAGCGCATGCTGGCCGACGAAGGTGACGAAGAGCACCATCCCCACAAGGACGATGCTCCACGAGATGACACGTTGCCTGGCACGTGAATCAGAAGACAGACGTACACGCCGCGCAACCGCCTGTACCCACGCAAATGCTCCGGTATGTGGTTGTAGTTGCTCCTGTGTGTCAAGCCGGCCGGATACGGACAAGCGGATCGCCCTTCTGCACAAGCTGTCCGTTTTGCGGAAGTATCGCGGTGACGATTCCCGATATCTCCGCCTTGATTTCGTTGAAGACCTTCATGGCCTCCATGATACAGACGATCTGTCCCGCTTGTACGGCACCCCCCACCTGCACAAATGGCGGAGAACTTGGTGATGGAGATTCGTAGTACACACCGGTGAGTGGCGCGGTGACGGGTATGCCCGCATCCAGCGCCGGAGCCGCTGGCGCGGAATCACTCAGCGCCTGCCGGGAGACAGCGACACGTGGTTTGGCACGCGCACCATTCACAGGCATAACCGCCGACGGTGCGTCGAGTTGACGCCTGATGACGATGTGCGTACCACTTTCCGTCAGCTCAAGCTCGCTGATCCCTGTGTTTTCCAGTGCCTCTGCCAGCGCTTTCACGCGGCTCACGAGATGTTGCCGCTCAGAACTACTCCTCATCTGCATACAATTCTTTGCGCCGGGGGGATTAGCCCGTATACCGGCGGAACGCGAGCACGGCATTATGCCCGCCAAAGCCCATCGAGTTCGAGAGTGCGACATTGACCTTCGCCTCGCGCGCCACGTTGGGGACGTAATCCAGATCGCACTCCGGGTCGGGATGCGTCAGGTTGATTGTGGGCGGCAACACGCCGTGATAGATGCTGAGTGCCGCGATGCCAGCCTCAATGCCGCCCGCTGCGCCAAGGGTATGTCCAATCATGGATTTCGTTGAGCTGATTGCCACTGCCCTGGCACTTGGGCCAAACACTGATTTGATGGCTGCTGTCTCGTTGCGGTCGTTATAGACCGTCGCGGTGCCGTGCGCGTTGATGTACCCGACGTCTTCCGGCGAGACCTCCGCCTTGACAAGCGCCCGCTGCATGGCGCGACCGAGACCCGCGCCCTCAGGGGCAGGCTCTGTAATATGGTGCGCGTCGGCAGTGGCGGCATAGCTCGCCAGCTCGGCGTAGATACGAGCGCCGCGTTTGCGCGCGTGCTCCTCGTCTTCGAGCACAAGGATACCCGCGCCCTCGCCCATGACGAACCCGTCTCGCTCGGCATCGAATGGTCGGCTCGCTGTCGCCGGGTCATCATTGCGCCGCGAGAGAGCCTTCATCGATGCGAATGCCGCGATCCCAATCGGCGTGATGGCACATTCCGTCCCGCCAGCGATCATCGCGATCGCATCACCCCGCCGGATCATCTCCGCCGCCTCCCCTATCGCGTTCGCACCCGTCGCGCAGGCCGAGACGGTGGCGAAGTTCGGGCCGCGTGCCCCGATAGCGATCGAGATGAAGCCTGCGGCGATGTCGGTGATGAACATGGTGATAAAGAACGGGCTGATACGACTGGGGCCGCGCTCGAATAGCGTTTGGAACTGGTCATGGCAGGTCCGCAATCCGCCAATACCGGAGCCGATGATCACGCCGACGTCGTCTGCGATGTCCTCAGTTATGGAAAACTCAGCATCCGCCATAGCGAGCTTCGTTGCGCCCATCGCATACTGGACGAACCGGTCGTTCCGGCGTACTTCTTTGCGGTCCATATATAGTGTGGGATCGAAGTCTTTGACCTCAGCTGCAATGTGGACTTCCTGATTCGCATGGTCAAAAGACGTAATGGTACCGACCCCGGACTGGCCTTCACACAGCGCTTTCCACGTCGCGGAGGTTGTGTTGCCGACGGCCGATATCAGGCCGATGCCGGTCACCACGACACGCTTCGTCATCCTAGTTCCCCTCGTTGCTAGTGTCTGACGGTCACATCTGACAAATTCGCAGGCTGGCAGAACGAGTACGCTGGCTACGCCTTCAGCGCCAGCTCAGCGCTGTGCTCCGACAGGAAGTTCGTGTAGGCCTCGCCTCGCTGAAAGACGGGGTGGTCAAGTAATTGCACATGAAAAGGTATGGTGGTCGGCACCCCTTCAATCATGAATTCACCTAGCGCGCGGCGTCCCCGAGCGATGGCTTCGTCGCGCGTCGGCGCCCATACGATGAGCTTTGCCAGCAGCGAATCATAGTGCGGGGGTACTTCATACCCTAGATAGAGATGCGAATCCACACGAACGCCAGGGCCGCTAGGCGGCAGATATTCTTCAATCGTGCCGGTCTGAGGGCGGAAGTCCCGCTCCGGATCTTCTGACGTGATCCGAAACTCGATCGCGTGTCCACGAAGCTCGATGTCCTTCTGCCGAATGGGCAAAGGCTCCCCCGCCGCGACACGAAGTTGCGCCTGCACAAGATCAATGCCCGTCACCAGCTCGGTCACCGGATGTTCCACCTGCAGCCGCGTATTCATTTCCATGAAGTAGTAGCTGCCGTCCTCATCTACGAGGAACTCCAGCGTTCCGGCGCCACGATAGCCAATGGCGAGCACCGCTTCTATCGCGCGCTCGCCCATCTCCCTGCGAATCTTGTCCGGCAAGCCGGGACTGGGTGATTCTTCCAGGAGCTTCTGGTGACGTCTCTGTACAGAGCAGTTGCGTTCCCCAAGATATACGCCATTACCGAAGTTGTCGCAGAGGACCTGCACCTCAACGTGACGCGCGCGGCCAAGATATTTTTCGATATACAGCCCGTCATCGTGGAAAGCTTCACGCACTTCGCTCTGGGCAGTAGTGAAAACATGGGTGAACTCTTCTGGCCGCCGGACGAGTCTGATGCCACGTCCGCCGCCGCCTGCCGCTGCCTTAAGCATTAACGGAAAGCCAATGCGCGCCGCAGCCGCCTCACCTTCGCCGACGCTTCTCAGCACGTCCGTCCCGGCGAGCATGGGCAGCCCCGCGCGGCTCATTGCGATGCGCGCCTGAACCTTGTCGCCCATCTGAATCATGGCTGAAGGAGGCGGGCCGATAAAGACAAGCCCGCAATCCGCGCAGATCTCGGCGAAACTCGGATTCTCAGCCAGGAAACCATACCCCGGATGAATGGCGTCACTTCCTGTCAGGAGAGCCGCGCTGATGAGATTGGGGATGTTGAGATAACTCTTGCTGCTTGGGGCAGGGCCAATGCAAATGCACTCGTCCGCCATTCGCACAGGCAGAGAGTCGCGATCAGCTTCCGAGTACGCAACAACGGAGCGTACTCCAAGCTCACGGCACGCCCGGATTACCCGTAACGCGATCTCGCCGCGGTTCGCTATCAGTATTTTGTTGAACATTCCTCTGGCGCCTCGCTCGCTGTCCAGTGTTTCCGGCGGGCGTACGCACAGTATCACAGGCACATAATTCGCCCGAGACACAAGCAAACCGCTGGAACGGCCAACAGTATATCACGAATCAGTCACACACCCGCGGCAGATGCCGAGAGTGTCCTCAGTCATCGGGCATGCCGTGACCGCGTTTGCTCGCCAGTTGAGTCGGTGGCGAGGGCTGTGCGGCTATTCGAATTGCCCCTGCTTGGCGAGATGGGACTGCTGCGCGTACAGCGTCGTCCACGTCCAGGCCAATCGCTCGTAGCAGCCGTCGTGGATGTGATAGTTCTCGTTGGTCTCCCATGCCCAGAAGCGTATGCGGTCACCGCAGACCTGGCATTTGAACCGTCCCAGGCTCAGCCGCTGCTTGCGTGTCGTGTAAAACCTGTTCATCGTGTGCGTATAGGAGAGTAGCGGAACGCCATGATGGGTTACCGTGCGGGAGACATTGACCAGCGAGTGCTCCGGCTGATAGACCAGCCCACGATCATACGGGTCTGCCGGCGCATAGATGTCATTGTCCCTGTCGGCAGGTACCATGTCCATATCGTAGCCGTCGTCATACGCGTATTCGTTCGTGGAATCGCCGTAATCGGCCTCGTCACCCCACTCATCATCATGCCTGCTATATCCACGCATGAGCGGGCTCCTCCTCTCGTCGCACAGATTGTGCGAATGCCCTTGGTTCGGGAAGCAAGTATAGCACAGCATTTCGCCCGCGCACTATCCTAGTAGGAGAAGTTTCGCAAAGCAGGTGGCATACTATCAACAACATTGGGCAGCTTTCACAGGAGGTGAGCAGAAGCGTGCAATCGCACACGACGACGCCAGAGGGCGACTCACTCGACCGCGAAAAACAGGCAGGCGTGGATAAGCGGCCATCGCAGGGGAGCAATAGATCAAAGGCGGGCATTCCCTCGGGACAAACAAGCAAATGGACGGTACTGTTTATCGTCGCGATTGGCGTGTTCATGGCCACGCTCGATTCCTCCATCGTGAACATTAGCCTGCCTGCGATCGCGCGCTATTTTGCCGTGGCGGTGGATGGTGCGGTCGAATGGGTCATTATCGCTTATCTGGTAGTCATCGCGTCCGTGTTGCTGACCATCGGTCGGCTGGCTGATATGGTCGGTCGCAAGCCGATCTGGGCCACTGGGCTGGTCATCTTCACTCTTGGTTCAGCCATCAGCGGCGCCGCTCCTTCCCTCGGCATCCTTGTCGCGGCTCGCGCATTCCAGGGGCTTGGCGGCGCGCTGTTGATGGCGATAAGCCCGGCCATGCTCACAACGGCGTTTCCTCCAAGCGAGCGCGGTCGCGCGTTGGGCCTGAACGCGCTTGTCGTGGCGCTGGGCGTGAGCGCTGGCCCGACTATTGGTGGCATCCTGACGCAATATTTTACGTGGCGAGCGATTTTCTACGTCAATGTTCCGCTGGGGATTGTGGGTTTTATCGCGACTATCATCCTGCTCAAAAGCAACGTGGCGCGAGCACGGGGCAGATTTGATCCCGCGGGAGCTATCCTTCTGGGCATCGGGCTGGCATCTCTCACACTAGGACTTTCGTTTGGTCAGCAGTGGGGCTGGATGTCGGGCAGAGTGATCATATCGGTTGTGGTGGCAGTCGTCGCGCTGGTTGCGCTGGTTCTTGTAGAGATGAAGATTCCAGATCCGATCGTTGATATTGTATTGCTCAAAGATCGCGTATTCGCGTCAGCCAATTTGAGTCTGGTGCTTTCTTTTCTGGCACTGTTCGCCGTGAGCTTTCTGCTACCGTTTTACCTGGAACAGTCGCGCGGTTTTAGCACGATCGAGTCCGGCTTCTTGCTCACGCCGCTTCCGCTGACGATTGCCGTGATTGCCCCCTTTAGTGGGACGTTGGCCGACCGGATCGGTACGCGGTGGCTCGCGGCTTTTGGCCTGGCGATTGCCTGCGTCGGTTTGATTCTGCTGTCCGAGTTAAACGCATCGCGGAGTGTGTTTGATATTGTGTGGCGGTTATGCGTCACGGGGCTGGGCCAGGGATTATTTCAGTCCCCGAACAACAGCGCGCTTATGGGCGCCGCGCCACGCAATCGCCAGGGGATCGCCGCCGGTTTTCTCGCTACGGGCAGAGTCATTGGGCAGAGCGTCAGCGTGGCGCTTGCTGGGGCGGTTTTCGCCGCATATGGGGGCGCTGCCGCGGGCCTTCAGCTCACCAATCAGCAATATGGCCACACTGGCTCCCAGGCGTCGACAGCCGCCTTGCAGCAGTCCTTTCAATCTGGCTTTCATGCTGCTCTGATGGTATGCGCGGTCATCGCCGCGATTGGTGTTTTCGCGTCGCTTGTGCGCGGCAAGGAGAGCCTGGAGCGGTAGGCACCTATGCTGGCCAGGCATTGGAGGTGTACCCGTTGGAGCGAGGAAGTGCATATGTCCGATAGCAGTGACATGGAGATGCCATCACTTTCGGAAACTGGATTTCCGGCGGATTTCCTCTGGGGCGCGGCTACGGCCGCCTATCAGATCGAGGGCGCCTACAACGAGGATGGGAAGGGCGAATCCATTTGGGACCGGTTTGCGCATTCTCCAGCTACGATCAAGGACGGCAGCACAGGTGATATCGCGTGCGATCACTACCATCGGTGGCAAGAGGATGTCGATCTGCTCACCAGTCTAAACCTCAATGCGTACCGACTCTCTATCGCATGGGCGCGCATCCTGCCCAGTGGCAGCGGCGCGGTGAACCAGGCAGGACTTGACTTCTACGACAGACTCACAGAGGCACTTCTTGCGCGCGGCATCACACCGCTCATCACGCTCTACCATTGGGATCTGCCACAGGCGCTGCAGGATAGGGGCGGCTGGGAAAATCGCGATACGTCCGCGTACTTCGCGGATTTCACCGAAACAGTGGCCCGGCGGCTTGGCGATCGGCCTATTCACTGGATCACGCTAAACGAGCCGGACGTCGTCGTGTATCATGGCCACGTCGACGGTGACATGGCCCCGGGCAAGCGCAACCGCGGCCTGATCCTTCCTGTCGCGCATCATCTGTTACTGGCTCAGGGCAAGGCGCTCGAGGTGTTGCGAGCCTATACGCCGAGCGGGACCTCGCTCGGCATCACGCTGAACATCAGCGATGTGCAGCCTGCGAGCGACCGCGAGGAGGACGAAATGGCAGCTCGACTGCATGATGGCCTCCATTATCGGCTGTTTCTCGACCCGCTTTTTTCCGCAACCTATCCTGAAGACATACTTGAGCGGCACCCTCCTTCGGACGATCTGATCCGTCCCAGCGATATGGCTTTGATAGCCGCACCGCTCGATTTTCTTGGCGTCAATTACTACACGCGCGAGATTGTGCGCGCCACCCCGCGATGGGCTCCGGACGTTCTACAGCCGCGCGGTAGTGTTGCTACGTCGATGGGTTGGGAAGTCTATCCGGATGGGCTGCTCAACGTGCTCGAGCGTGTGCATCGCGAGTATGCTCCGCCCGGGCTCTATATCACCGAAAATGGGGCCGCGTACGCCGACTTGGTCGACTCAGCAGGTGCCGTTCATGATCCGGATCGCGTTGCCTTTCTGCGTGAGCACTTGCTTGCGGCACGCGAGGCGCTGGCGCGCGGGGTGCCACTACGCGGCTACTGTGTGTGGTCATTGCTCGATAACTTCGAGTGGGCATTCGGCTATTCGCAGCGTTTCGGCATCGTGTACGTGGATTTCCGGACGCAGCGAAGAATCATCAAGGATAGTGGTCTGTTCATGAGCGGCGTTGCCGCGACAAACGGCGGCGAACTTCAAGATGCCTGATGCACCGCTTTCAGATGTCCAATCGTCTTTTGGCATCAGATATGTAGAGAGAAGCATACAGACGCGCGGAAAGAGCATAACCCAGCGGCGCGCACCGCTTGCCGTGACGCCTCTGGGCACATCACACCCTCGGAGGTCCCGCCATGAGTGAAATGGACGCCATAGATCGCGAATCAGCCGGAGCGACCGAAGGGCCAATGCACACCTTTACCGTTACAGAGGCGGAGCGGGAAGTGCTCGTGCTGGCATTGGGCGAGCTACTGCAAAGTACGCGGCGAGGTGAGCACCTCGTCCCGGTCATTCAGGCGCTACTCCGGCGGCTCGGCTCAGCCTCAGTGAGCAGGGAACCGTAATACGGTGGAGCGTGGCTAATCACGGATGCTCTCACACACTTGATCATGTTGTCGCGCACTGGGTTTTGTGCCCACCATGAGGCGCCCAGGCCATAGCACCAGTGCGCAGCTTTCCCCTCACCTCTTGCCGTGGCCCTACATCGGCACAAATACGTAGCTGCTCATTGACAGTCGGCTAGCGGAGACGTAGGATGCCCTGGACAAGCGAGCCTGGGCTCGCGCCAAGGATCTCAGGACGTATCTTCCACTCCATTACACAGGAGGAAAGCATGGGCAAAGTGCGCCACTGGCTATGGCATATCGTGACGGGGATGGTTCAGGGATGTCTGGTGCTTGCTATACTTTCCGCAATCGTTTCGATAGCGGTTACGTCCTTTGCCATGCATCGGCTGCCACAAGGGGTGACGCTTGCTCTGATCGTCGCCATCGTCATAGTCTCCGGGCTTCTCGGAGCGGTCGGCATGCTGGCCTGGCGGCTCAGTCACGTAAGTGAGCTGGTTCATCTCGCGGAGGAAGTAACACATCCTGGCCAGCATGCATAAGAAATCAGTCAATGACCCATAACACTTTCATCTCCTTACGCAACTTAGCAGATGTAACGCTTGAGCGGTGATTCCGCCGCCTGGCATGGAGCATCTCGCGTCCCGCTTTGGGGACGGTCGCGAAGGAGTTTATTCGACATGCTGACCAAAGTACTTGCTCTGCTCAACAGCAAGGTCGCGCTGGCCGTAGTGGGCGCGCTCGTCATCAGTGGCGGCGGCGCGGCGGCTGTCGCTACAGCCGCCACGGGACATGTTCCAATCCTCGGAACGACCGTTGGCCAGGCATCCAGTCATACCAGCACGTCCACCTCGGCTGAAGTTGCAGCCGAAACGCATGCCCATTCACAGACATTCGTTGGCGTGCTCAAGTCGTATGATGCCACGGCGCACACGATCAGCGTGCAACCCCGTCAGGGCAACCCTGTCACGATCACTGTCGATGCGCAGACGAAGGTCAACGGCGTTCACGCGACTCAGCTTTCCGATCTTACCAAGGATATCGGCCATAACGTTGAAGTTGAAGCCACCAAGGCGGCAAATGGCACGCTGACCGCCTGGAAAGTCACGGTCCAGGGCACGCCGGCAACTGCCGGGGCTGATAACTCTCCTGACAAGGGTTCACAAGGTTCAAGCGACGCCAATCAGCAGTCTCAAGACCACTCGACGGGTGATAACTCGCAGCATTCCGAGCAGCGTAACGTCTCGGGCAAGGTAACCGCTGTCACAGGCACTTCATTCACGATACGGAGCGACTCTGGCAGCGTTACCGTCACAGTGTCCGCGCAGACGCGGTTCACCGGTATCGTAAATACGCTCACTTCCATCAAGGTTGGTATGTCGGTATCCGTGACCGGCACATCGACGAACTCGTCAACCATCGCGGCCACGGTCGTGACTGTAGAACCTGACCACTAGTACCGGTGCGTTCTAGAAATACGGTGTGCCGCAGTACAGTAGACGGCCAGGGGAGCGCGTAAGCAGGAGTTTCGTGTGGCCGATAATTTCAGCGATCGCAGCGCAAGGACGACACGGGCACGACCAGCAGGCCAGGGCACGGAGAAAACGGGGATGACATGGCCCCCCGCTCTTCCGTTCCCATCTGTGCTGGCACGTGCGCGGTCGCTGGATGGCCACGCGATCAGTCTGCTCTACCGTCGATTTCTTCCAGTTATCTACCGGTACATACTCGCGCGGGTGGGCGATATTCACGTTGCTGAAGACCTGACGTCCGACACCTTCATGGCAATGGTGGAAAACATCGAAACCACCCGTGCGCAGGATGAGCTGGGGTTTGCCGCATGGCTGCTTGGGATCGCTCGTAACGTCGTGGCTCAGTTGTATCGAAAACGCGCGACGCACACGGAATCCATGCTGGCATTCGCGCCCGATGGCGAGCCACAGACCTTTGCCGAGGAAGGTGATCCGCTCGCAATCATTACCGCTCGGGAAAGCTGGAGTGAGGCAGTGCAGGCGCTGAACAAGCTTACGGAGGATCAGCGAAATGTCGTTCTGTATCGCTGCATCCTGGGTTATTCAGCGGAAGATGTAGCGCAATTGATGAACAAGCAGGCCGGTACTGTGCGCGCACTACAGTTCCGCGCGCTTGCTGCTCTTACGCGCCACATGCGTGCGTATGCTCCTGGTGAGCAGCCGGGCGTTAGTCGACAGGGAAGGAGGAGCAGGTAATGCAAGCCGAAGACCTGCTCGATGTCCTGCTGTCTTCCGCGCTGGAGGAGGATGTTGACGTCGCCGATGCGGAACTGGTGCCCCTCGTGAGCAGCGCGCGCGCGCTCAGGCCGCTACGCAGCGCTAATCCAGATAGCGACTTCGCTGTGGCATTAGAGGGGCGCCTGCTCGCGCGTGCCGCCGCACGTCACGCCGAAGCTAGTGTGCCTGCCAGCATGCAGTCACCCGAATCAACGGCAGGCATATGGCCTGTGCCTGGCTCCAGGAGGCATACCTCTCGCAGATTCATCCCCTACTGGAGAGCCGCTGCCGCGGCCATCGTGCTCGTGTTCGTTGGCGCAGGTACGCTCACCGTCGCGGCGCATGCTGGCCCCGGCGGACCGCTCTACGGTCTGCGCAGATTCGAGCAGGATGTGCAAGTGTCATTGACTGCGAGCGCTGCCGGGAGAGTTCAGCTCCACATCACCTTTGCCAACGACGCGCTATCAGCGCTCACGGGTGCGGCTCATCGCCATGATATGCCCGCGTATGATGACGCCCTGAATACACTCAACGAAGAGACCACTGCTGCGGCGCAGGCGCTTGCCAATATGCCGGAAAGCGCTAGCCGGAACGCTCTCGAAGCCTCCCTTTCCAGCCTGCGGGAAGCGGAGCGGCAGAGCTTGCGAGCCAGCCTCAGCGGGCTTTCGTGGCCAGAACGCGTTGCGGCTACTGCTGCGCTGGGCGATTTAGGGGAAGCCATTCCACAAGTCACAGGAGTGACCATCGCCTATGCGGGCGACAGTCGAGTTGCGCAAAGCCAGGTCACCATGCACGGAAGCGGCTTCGAACCAGGCGCGCTGCTCACCTTTGATGGCTCGACCGTGGGCAAGGTAGTAGCAGTGTCGAGCAACATGCTGACGGCGGAGGTAAATCTGGCGCGGGGCGCCGGGCTGCCCGGTCAGGTTGGCGTCGAAAACCCCGACGGCACGGCCGCTTCTACGAGTACGATTGCGATCGTTTCCGAGCCATTCGGACCGGAAACACCCGAGGGTTCTGCGACGCCAGGAAGTGAAGGCAAATCAGGCAGCAGCGATACGCGTGCTGGAAACCAGAGCGGTAGCACATCTACCAGCAAAGATAAGAGCCATGAGCCCACCCCGGTTGCGTCGCCTGAGGCGACGCACACGCCGGGAACGAATAGGTGACGCCGACAAAGTGCTCAGTCGGCGCGCAGCCTAGGCTGCCTATTGTGTCTCGTGGAAACGCTCAAGCGCGTCAAGCTCGTCGTCACTGAGCGAGACGTGGACGACACCATCCTCCACGTCATGGATAGCACGAATGGGCACGATAACCCTCTGACCAAATACGCCATGACGGCGCACTACCAGACCAGACGCGCGCTGCGTCTGGGGATCAGCGAGCACACGGTCAACTTCCCCAATCTCCTCGTGGGGCGTCAATCGCCAGACGGGAGTATTTTCGGCGATATTGGCTGCACCGGCAGGCTCATTGAGGGTAATCTCAGCCGGAGCAAGATATGGCGCGCCGCCGAATCCGAAGCCGGACGCCACATAATTCAGCACCTCACCGGCAGCGAAGCGAGACTGCCATACTGGCAAGCCACCCTCGATGTTTTCGAGTTCGGCAGATGCATAGTCCTTGTTCTCGAACAATGGCATCTGTTCGAACTCGTTCGCGTTGCAGCGCAAGCGCAACTCGTCATCGCTGGTGCCAGCGACGAGCGTCACCGGGATGACCCGCTCGCGCGGCCTATCCCAGCCACCGGGAGCCAGTGCATTGCCAGATGCCACCAGACCGGGGTCTATAACCAGATGCGTTACCTGAGCCCCCGAGCGCTCGATGACGATTCGGGTAAGCTTGCCCACACGCTTACCATCGCCTGATACGACGTGTACGCCAATATGCAGATCTTCCAGCATGCTCTTCGCTACCGCCTTGCTTCCCGGCGCTTCCGCTGCCGTTGTGCCGCCCGCACACGCTCATAGTTGATATCGTCGGCAGTGCGCTCTGCGAATGATTCAACAACGGGGGCCTGACTCTTTGGCTTGGCCGTGCCCGTGGCATTCTGCCGGTTCGCATGCCGATTCATCCGGGCGGCACCCGGCGCACGTGTTTCTGTCGTCTGCCGCTCGCGCTCGTTCGCTCGAAGCGTTCTGCCACTCGGCAGAATATTGAACCGCAGCAGCAGGAGATAGATCGCAAAAATGGCCACCAGATAGATCAGCATAAAAGCGGAGAGGCCACCCAGCAGTGGCGTGTTAGGAGAGGCGATAGGCCGCTGAAGATTGAGATTCAGCTTGACGTTGGCGAACAGCAGCAAGTATTCGAAGCCTTGTGCCGCCACGATAAAAACCAGCATGCCAACGAGAAGTTTGCCCAGACCAACTTTGGGCCGTGTGGTTCCCTGCGCGCCGGCAGTAGTCCCAGCAGTCGCGTTCGAGCGCGGAGCAAGCCAGCGGGAGACATTCCACCACGGACCTCGCTGCTCAGTGGGCGCTGGAGTAGCTCCCCGTGCCCCTGGAGATCCTTTCCTTGTGGATTTCGCCGCTTGTTGTGTCTGCTGTGCCATTCTTGCTGCTCCTGCTGCTAGCGGATGCCACGTTTCAGATATTCTGGGCTGCCGCTGTATTCATATTGAGTATACCTTTCCTGCGAGTCAATCGCTAGCGTCCTTCAGGCGAGGCTACTGGCCTGTCGTGGCTGCCGGAAGGAGGGAATGTAATTGATACCGTCGTGCCTTTGCCGGGCGTACTCACGATGCGCATGCGGCCTCCGTGTTGACGGACGATTCCTCGCACAATCATCAGACCGAGACCCATTCCACCGGGCTTGGAACTATTTCCAGGGCGAAGTGCCCGCTCGAGGGCACGTTCGTCCATGCCCACGCCAGAGTCTTCGATTTGAATGACCGTCCGCCCGCGTGGATCGAGCCGTGCCCGTGCCGTAATTGTCCCGCCTTGAGGCATCGCGTCGGCCGCGTTGCGCAACAGGTTAAGGAGCACCTGCTGGATTTGATCCGGATCGGCGAGAATAGGGCCAACGCGCTGAGTGGCCGTTACAGTGAGGGAAATGCCTCTTCGCTCCAGTTCTGGCCGGATCACCTGACCGGCATATTCGAGGGCGCTCAGCGGCTGCAGCAATTCAGGGGGCCGTGCCCGCAGGCGAGCCACCTGCGCCATCGAGGTCAAAAGTCGACTGAGCCGTTCAATCTCAGCGCCAATACGCGATGTAAACGCCAGTTGCTCAGGACGGTCGCTGATCTCTTCTTCCAGACCCTGAACGAGTGCCCGCACGGCTGAAAGCGGATTGCGCAGTTCGTGTACGATCAGCGAGACCACATGCTCAATGGTCGCCTGGCGCTCCTGGGCTCGCACAAGCCGCAAGGTTTGCCCGGGCAGAGAGAACTTATACGCGGTGAGCACGTAGTCAACGCTTTCCAGCGTAACGACTGCCGTACCGGTCGCCTGCAGCTGAGCCAGGGGCTCCGCACCGATAATATCGCGTACGGGCCAGCCCACGAACGATGCTCCACTTTCTCCAGCGAGTGCTTCCACATCATGTACGGCGAGGACGGCCCAATCCTCATCCGTGACAAGATAGGCTGCTTCGTCCTGTGAGGGCGTATCCAGCGTTGCATCGTCACTCGTATACATGTGGTTGTCGCCTTCCGTCTCACGTCTTGATGGCTTTGTGTCAGCATGTTCTGGCACGCAAGAGCAAGATCGCTTCCCTTGCACAAAGACGAACGAATGGTGGAGAAGTATTGTAGGAGCGGATTTTTGCGATAAGCTAGCGGTTCGGATGCCAAGCGGGCAATGGTTCCGAGCGGAACAGTTGCTCGGGCGCGGATTCAGGCACAATAACGGTGAGCGCATGAGGAACCGCTGTGAATGTCATCGGCAGGGTACCAATGACCTCACCATCTACCTGCACAGGCAGTGGCCTGCGTGATTCAAGTCGCAGCGTCCGGAACCGGTGATAGCGCACGCGTGGCCCCAGCGATGGGCGCCGCAGCAATGCGCGCCCGAGAACGCCCAGGCGGTACATTAGCCCCCCCCCACCGACGACGACCAGGTCGAGCTTGCCATCATCCGCCAGCGCGTTGTGGGTAAACGTGAAGGCGCCACCGTATAGTCGTGTATTACCGATAATGACGAGAAGCGCACTGGTAGAAATGCGCGTGTCATCCACCCGAATGGTGACACGAGCGGCATGCTCCGTCACGCTCATCACGCCCGCAGTCGCCAGGTAGTCGAGCAGCTTCAGTCCGAGACGCTTGAGCGGGCTCTTCTCAACACGCCGGGCAACCTCCGCATCGAAGCCTACACCAGCCATCATCAGGAAGTAGCGTGTGCCGGCGCGCCCAAGGTCCACGCGTCTGCGCACGCCGTGCAGAAGAAGCTCGCCGGCTTGTGCCAGATTGAGCGGAATTCCCATCTCACGCGCCCACACGTTAACTGTGCCGACGGGTAATACACCGAGTGCGGTACTATGCCCAGCCAGCGCCTGGATGACATCGTTTACCGTGCCGTCGCCACCAGCCGCGACGACCATATCCACGCCCGCGCGCACGGCTTCACGCGCGAGCTCGGTGGCATGCCCGGGGCGCTTTGTCAGACGTATCTCTGTGGGCATGCCGTGCTCAGAAAGCCAGCTCGCCAGCTCTTTCAGCTCATGAATGCGAAACGCCCCCCGCACTGAGCCTGATGCGGGATTCACAATGATGTGCGCGCGAGTGGGAGAGGTCGCGAGAGGCTTGCGATCTTTGGATGAGCCGCGGCGCACCTTGCCGACTTGAACGATAAAGTACGGCATGCGTGTGACGTCTTTGGCACGCCACAAAACTGAGCTGGCGAAAGACACGACGTCTCGAGTTCGCACGATCCAGCCTGTCGCATTGGCAGCTTGCGCACTGACACGATAGAGAGTACGGATGCGCAGCCAGCGGAGTTTCGCGCTGGATGAAGCACCGCGGGAGGAACGAGCGATGTCGATTGTGCGCGGCTGACTCATCCTGGCACGCCACCTTATGCTACTTACGCCGGTTTCGACGGCTCATGACACGGAAACCAGTTCCGCAACGCTGCTCAACTCATTCGAGGAACACGAGCGAGCAATTCCGATACCACTTCGTATGATATCGTACCTAGCCTGTTGGCGACGCTCTCCGCTGTGAGCTCATCGTTGCCTTGCCGCCCGATGAGAACGACCTCATCTCCCAGCCGCACGCCAGGAATATGTGTGACGTCTACCATGCACTGGTCCATGCACACGCGGCCGATCAGCGGAGCGCGCTGTCCGCGTATGAGCACTTCTCCCCAGTTGGCGGGCGCGCGGCGGAAGCCATCCGCATAGCCCACCGGCAGCACCGCGATGCGAGTTTCGTGCTGGGTAATATACGTTGCTCCATAGCTGACTCCCTCGCCGGCTGGCACGTCTTTTACCTGCGCCACCTGCGTCTTGAATGAGAGCGCGGGCTGGAAGCCCTCTGGCAGCGGCACCTCATCTGAAGGGGCGTGCCCATAGATGGCAATCCCCGGCCGCACCATGTCGTAGCGTGCCTGGGGAAGCATGAGCAGAGCTGCGCTGTTAGCGGCATGCACGATTCCAGGCCGTAGGCCTCGCTCTTCCAGCGCGCTGAGCACCCGTTCGAATCGCTCCAGCTGGCGAAGCGCGTAGCTCTGATCCGCGCTGTCGGCAGTAGCGAAGTGCGTGAAGATGCCTTCCACTTCAATTCCAGGCAAGTCATGCAGCCGCTCGATAAACGCGCAGATTCCCGGTATATCCTCAGCACGGATACCCAGCCGCGCCATCCCGGTATCGACTTTGACGTGTACACGTGCTGGGAGCCCTAGGTCGCCAGCTGCCCGCGAGAGCGCCTGAGCCATTTCCATGGCGTAGATTGTTGTGCGCACATTAAGTCGCACTGCCTCACGTGCCTGCCATGGTGGTGTGAAGCCAAAGACCAGAACAGGCGCCTCGATCCCTGCGGCGCGTAGCGGTTCAGCCTCACTCACTGTTGCCACACCCAGCCACGACGCTCCGTTATTGAGCACAGTCCGCGCTACACGCAACGCGCCGTGCCCGTAGGCATCTGCCTTCAGGCTGACGAGCACGCGCACGTCCGGGCCAACAATCTCACCGATGCGGCGCGTGTTTCGCGCGATGGCACTCAAGTCAATCTCCAGCCATGTGGGCCGGTCTGGCCGCATCACGACGACGCGCTTCCATGCCTGGGCCTGGCGTACGAGCAAGTGCTCCGCATGCTCGGGATGTGCCATGAGTAGCTGCGTTACCTGCTCCATGCGCATCTCTTCAGACCCTTTAACATAGACGACCGCCGCATGAGATTGCGAACTGAAGATGCGCACCGCATGGGCAGCGTCCTCGGCTGTATGCGTCACCGCGATACGCTCGCGCGGCATGCCGGTTCGTGCTGCTTCCTCCGCGATCATTTCCGCCCGTAATCCCTGGGTGACAAGGAAATCGGCTAGTTCAGCGGCGAGTCTTCCGACACGACGGTGCTCGCGTGCCTCGTAGTCACCAAGACGTAGCATGTCGCCAAGAACAGCGATTTTCGGCGCGTGCAGCCCTTGCCCGATGGCCGCCAGCGTGCGCAGGCCAGCATGCACGCTCGCGGGCGCGGCGTTCTGCGTGTCGTCGAGCAGCACCGCACCGTCCCAGCCCTCCAGCCGACGCATTCGTCCGGCTAGCGGGGCGTGGGCACGAAGGACGTCTACCGCGACATCCCCAGACACACCGAGATACTCCGCAACGGCAAGTGCCGCCAGGATGACATATGCCCAGTGATCGCCATGAAACAGGGGAAAGGTGACAGCGCGCGCTGTGCTCTCGTCAGTGGCAGACCTCTCAAACGTCAGTGCAAGCGGCTGGCGCGACCCCAACGGAGCCAGCCGCCACCCGTGAGCGGCCGCTTCATCCAAACCAAACCATACGAGGCGAGCTTGCGACGTGGCACCCATTGCCCGCACCCTAGCATCGTCGGCGTTCAGCAACGCCAGCCCGTCTGGCGGCAGAGCCGCGGGCAGCGTCGCGAGTTCCTCGCTCAGCTGGTCGATGCCGCTGAAATACTGCAGTTGCGTCGCGCTTACGTTTGTCACGACACCTATCTGAGGCCGCGCGATAGCGCATAACTCGGCGATTTCGCCCGGGTGGTCCGCTGCCATCTCCAGCACAGCGTATTGATGGGTGGGTTCGAGTCGCCCAAGAGAAAGAGGCAAGCCAAGAAGATCATTGTAGTTGCGCCAGGAGCGGAATGTCGGCGCAATACAGCTCAGCACATCGGCAATAGCTTCTTTGGTGGTTGTCTTTCCCGTGCTGCCCGTCACGCCGATGACGGTGGGACCCCACAGCCGCAGGATGTAGGCCGCGTACCTGCGAAGGGCTTCGCGCGTATCATCGACCTGAAGCACAGTGCAGCCTGCCCGTTGCGCGCGCGGCACCAAATCCGGCATTGTAGCCCGCACGGCATCCAGTCGCCCGCGCTCGATCACAACCGCTCCGGCACCGCGCTCAATGGCATCCAGCATGAAGTCGTGGCCGTCGCCATGTATGCCACGCACAGCAACAAAGCACTCGCCTGGCAAGAGCGTCCGGGAATCGTGAGCGAAGCCTTCGAAGGTGGAATGCGTTCCCGCGGAAACGAGAGAGGCGGCTGTAGCAGCCACAAAATCATCGAGCGTGATCATACGTAGGTGAACTCCCGCCATGTTGCCTTGCCATGATGTATGGCAGCATAGCATTCCGCAACTGAGTGTATCACGCCCGTGCGCACATGCCCTCCGTCCGTCTTCGCCGTGAGGCAGGAGCAAGAAATCTGCAATGAGGTTCTAAACTTGCTGCTGGCGAAGCGTAGCCGGATGCAGCACTCGATGCATTTCGCGGCTAATGGCTCGCGCAAACAGGTGGCTTCGCGTGGGGGCGGCCCGCAGTGGCGACGAAACTGTCGTGTTCGAAGTCGCTATCTGGCTCGCGGACCCCGTTTGCTCCACATACGTTCGCCTGGCGTGAGTCAGCAAGGGCAGCAAGCCGTCGATGGCGATTCCCAGCGCTTCGCCAAATTCGTCAGCCGAGGAAAACCGGCTCGCGGGGTCGATCTGGAGAGCGCGCTCAAGCACGTTACTCACCGAATGCGGAACGAGAGGCTCCAACTGCTCCACGGGGAGCCGGCCCACGCTGAAAGGTGCAGGTGGCTCGCCCGCGAGCGCCGCGTACATCACTGCGGCGAGACCGTAGATGTGTGAGGAAAGCCCACTCCGTCCGTCCATGACGTCTTCAGGAGCAAGGTAGGGGAGCGTCTCAGGGGTCAGGGCCGGGCTCGCTCCTTCGAGCCAGCGCTCGACGCCCAGATCCGCAAGCACGGCGTCTCCGTCTGGTGTTTGCACAACGTTGGCAGGAGTGATGCTGAGAGTTGAGAGCAGAGAAGGTGCAGTGCGAGAGATCTGACTGAGAGCATCACACAGTTGGAGTCCCAATGATAACGTCTGGCGCAAGGAGAGTCGACTAGCACGATTAATTCTGCGCGCTAGCGGTTCGCCATCGATTTCTTCAGTAACGACACACACCTGCTGGCCGGCACGAAAGCAATCTCGCACGCGGGCGATTGACGTGCTGCGAAGTGCCAGCGACTCGCGCACACGCTCACGCAGAAGTGACTCGCCACCATCGGGTAGTGACGCAGCGTCAGCGGGCAGAGGCATCACGTATATGCGAACAGGCATATCGAGCTCGGCGTGGACGCCCGCGAAGCACCGTACGGAGTGAGAAAGTGCGATGCCTTGTGAAATCCGGTACCGCCGGTCCAAAAGTGAGCTTACCGCTGCACACATACGAGACTGCCTCCACAATGTGATCGATTGCGTTGCTTTGTCACGTGTGCATACATGCATGGAGCGTGCCGGACCGGCGCTCGGAGGGACACATTTTTCTATCAATCAGTAAAGTCGCGCTGGAACGCTGCTTGCTACACAGTGTCATGCAGCAGCTCGCGTATGCCTTGCCCACAACCACGCGCCGGAGTGGGGTGAGAGGCACAGGAGAAAGGTACGGTTGCACGTGCCACGGAAGGACCAACGCGGCATGGGAAAGGAAAACGAGCCAGCGCCTGCCAAAGGACGCAAACAATCTTCGTCACGCAAAAAGGCGCGCGCAACCGACGCTGGCGCTGAGCATGCGGCGACACCTGTGAGTAGCGTTGCGCCAGGGGAACCGCAAACGTTGCCTGGCACTGAATCCACGCCAGTGTCCGTGGCTGAAACTCCATCTCCTGGCACGATACGCACGCAGCAGGTCCGAGGAGCGCAAAGCAATGCGCTCGGAACGTTGATCGAGCGTCAATTTGTGGCGCCCGGTTCTCCCTGTAGGTCGTACTCTGATCTTGAGCGCAGATCCGGCATCTCGCGCGAGGCGCTCAGTCGTTATGTCACTTCACGTGCCGACCGCAGGAGGTCACCCACTGTCGACACGCTTGTGGCGATCTCTGGCGCACTGCATTTGCCGATCGAGGCGCTCAGCCGGGCAGCCTCGCTGGCAACGCAAGCTAGGCCTTTGCCCGAGGAAAGTCAGATGAGCTCGCGCCAGGAAACTCTACGACCTTTTATCGAGGCGCTGACGAGTGAGCAATTTTCGGCTGTCGTGGAGATTGTGCGACTAATGAATCGATCAGAAGAATCTGATTAAGCTGGGGAGCTCTGCGACTCATCATCTTCGTCCGACGGCGCGCCCTCGGGATCACCGATAACTGCCAGCCCTTGCCCTTGATTGACGGCTTGCCCCTTTGAAACTGCGATGTGTTTAACGATGCCACCACGCGGAGCGGTAAGATCGTTCTCCATTTTCATCGCTTCAAGCACAATAACCGTTTGTCCGCGGGCTATCTCTGTGCCTATTTCTGCCAGTACATTTGTTACGAGTCCTGGCATCGGAGCTGAGATTGTTACGTCGCCAGACACGTGCTTGCCGCCTGCTATCGAGGCAAGCGCGCGCGCGCGCTCATCTTCGACCTGCAGAAGATAGGGCCGTCCATTGATCATCACTTCGAGTGCGAGTGCGGCGCCCTCTTCGACATCTCCTGCCGGTCGACTTACGTACGCCTCGTAGGAGTGGCCCTCAGCGAGAAGGCTATAATGGTCCGCATGAGGTACTACCCCATCGATGCGCGGCCGACTCGCGCCGACAAAGCGCCAGTCGACGTGCAGCTCTTTGCCATCGATGACAACGTGCCGCTCATGACCGTTTTCCTCGATATCTACGGTATGGGCCTCATCGCCCACGCTCACAACGTAGCGCATGCGGTTTCACACTCTCCTATGGGTAGCGAACGGCAACAACAGCGCTGCCATCCGTGCTCGTAATGTTAACGGTATAGGAAGCCCCGTGAGCAGCCTCGCACGAAAGCGTCACGGTAGCCGTCGTACTCTTCCCAGCAGGAATGCTGCCGCTACTTCCCTTGAGGGAGAGTGCTGCAGATTCAGAAGGGACAGCCTGGAAGGTAAGCGGTGCGTCGCCGCTATTCCGCAATGTGATGGTCTGCGACGTGCCACACGTTGCAAACGAGAGACTGGATGGTACGACCGAAAGAGCGGCCACAGCGCCCACCGCGATTGAAATGGGCACCTGCGCCGTGGCGTTTCCCGCGACGAACTGCAATTGCGCGGTATATGGCCCCGGCCGCACGCCTGTGGATTTCGGGGTGAGAGTAAGCGTCTGGCCGGAACCTGGCCCGAGCGTCCCTTTCACAGGCGAAACGTCCAGCCAGGGTAGACTCGCGTGGGCATCCCATGCGATGGTCTGATTGCTACTGTTGGAGATCTGGATTGGAACACCCGAGACAGAGGTTCCACTCGTCGTCAGGGTAAGCGATGAGGGAATGACGGTCAGTGGGCCCGCCGCCACACCGGCGTGCAGGATGACGACCGCATGCTGGCGCAATACCGCGCTGATTACCCTGCAATTCGTGTTCGGGCACAGGTCAGGCCGCACCGTGACCACCAGAGCCATGTCCAGCAACATGACCAGTGTCAACAAGAGCGCAATGCGTCTGGGCCAACGACGCCGCGGACGAAGTGAACGAACGCCCATCGTCCAGTCACGCTCGTCCTCAAAGCCGGCATCCGGCTCTTCTGGATCGGCATGCAGGCTGCCGCGTCGCGATATCCCCACTCTGTCAGCGTTCATCTCACCGCTGCCTGTGCGCGGCTCAGGATCGAGCATCGCACTCGAGATGCCTCCCGCAACAGGTGCGCGCTGTGGCACCGGCGCTTGCAGAGACGCGCCTGAACTATCACTTCCCCACATCGTGTCGCCCGCATCACTCCAACGCAGGGGCTGCTCGTGTGGCTGTTCGGCTGGCACATCGAATGAAGGTAACTGCAAGCTTTCAGAGACGATGCTCCGCCACTGGGAGACGTTCGGCGATTGGGGATTTGTCAGCCTGGGCAGGCCAAGCTGCGTCGGCGATGCCCCGGCACCCGAGATCGGGCTGCTTGTAGGAACGTGTTCGCTCTCACTGCGCCATGCAAGCTGATCAGAAGACTCCAACAGATTACTGTCTGCGTAGACATCATCCGGGAAGGGCGTCCCCGCTTCGGGTGAATCGGCAGACCCGAAATTATCAGCAGAGGAGACAAACAGCCGGTCATTTGGAAACACCGCTTGCTCGCTGCCAGTTTTGTTCGCGAGGTCCAGATCGAACAGTTCGTCAGGAAGCAGACGCGCAGTGCTGTTGGCCCATACGTCTTGCTCGCCGCCGTTGCCCTGTGCGTCCGCGATTCGTGGTAAGCGGATTACCGGCATTTCCTGTGGTCCGGTGTATCCGGCGTCCTCATCTGAGTCGCCCGGCTGTCCACGAGTTGATTCTGTCGTGTACACGGCTTCGTGCGCATGCGGGGGAGGTGCTGGCACGCGCATCGTCATCTCCGCTGCCGCATCGTGCATGGCGTCACTGGAAGATGCATTGCCACCGTCGGCCACAGCCCCTACCGAGAGTGACGATAACGGCACATCCTGGGGGTCGTCGGTGATGGACAAGGGTGGAAACGGCGGGTCTAGTGGCTGCAATGGCACAGACACAGATGGGCTCGCGGATAATGCACTGGTGCCGGGAAACGCTGGCGATACGCCGAGAGAACCAAACTGCTGCGAGGCCATCGCTGGCGTTTGCGACAAGTTGCTACCGAGTCCGTCTGAAAATGCCCCTGTCGCTGGCACTTGCGGCGGTTGAGGCCATTGCGGCGCCTGTCGTACCGCAGTCTCCAGCGCCTGGGCAAGGGCTGCAGCCGAGGGAAAACGATCCTCCGGGTGCTTTGCGAGAGCTCGTTGAATCACGGCATTCAACGCGAGCACGGGTGCCGGCAAGAGCGGGTTGATCTGTTCAAGCCGGGGAGCGGGCTGATGTTTATGGGCGGCGATCACATCGGCCAGCCGAGCGCCCCGAAATGGGGCAATGCCGGTTATGGCGTAGAAGAGCATGACGCCGACGCTATAAATATCGCTGAGATGTGTCTGCTGGCCACCGATGGCTTCGGGCGCAAGAAACTCGACAGCATCCGCGCCAGAGCCGGCGTGATCCATGTCAACCAGCGCGGCATCCCAGAGCAATCCGAAGTCCCCGAGCATGACGTGACGCCCCTCATACAGAAAGACGTTGCTGGGTTTCAAATTGCCGTGCACCACGCCCAGATTGTGCGCGTAGGTCAGCGCTTCGCACAACTGCCGAAAAAACGGCGCGACATCCAGCGCGCCGAGCCTGCCGCCGCCGCTCACCCAGCCCTTGAGCGTCCCGCCAGCCACATACGGCGTGACCAGGTACAGATAGCCGCCATCTTCATCTCCGGCGAGCAGAGGAAGAATGTGCGGGTGAGCGGCCAGTCGCGTCGACATCTGCACGATGTGGCGAAAATGCGGCACGAATCCTGGCTGACGGGCGAACTCCGGGTAAAAGACTTTGACGATAACCTCTCGGCCCCCCGGCTTCGCCGGTCGTCCGCGGTATACGTCGGCGATACCGGCGCCAGTTATCTCCTCAGTCAGCTCATAGCCACCCAGAATGCGCCCCGCAAGCCCTGCCATTGCCCCCTCCTCAAAGCGCGCGGTACGCGATTTGTCAGTCCCGGCAAGTATACCACTGCATAGAAATAATGCGGAACCGCACAATCATTCTGTCGACATGTCAGGTATAGAGGGCGCGTCTGCGCGCCGGTGCAGGCTCCGATGTCGCGGCCATCAGGGCAATGCAACTCAATATTACGGTAAATTCAGGCTCATCGCCTGTTTGTATGTGTCATCGGCCACAAAGGCCTGGCAGGCGCCCTCTCCGCTCCGCTCTTTCATCACCGTGGCCACCCATTTTGCTGCCAGCGGTTGAGGCCCCTGATCATCGGGCGCCAGCGAAATCCACCAGGCATCCGGTTGTCCGGCGTGGAGCTGAGCCGTGCCGGTCTTGCCGCCTTCTTGAACTGGCGACTGTTTTAGGTATTGCCCGTTCTGCGTCAGCCCTGCCCACCCAGTGCCGTAGTCCACGACGGCCCACATAGCCGCGCGCACGGCTTGAGCCGTCTCAGGGTGCATAACCGGTACGCCGCCAAAGGCAACCGCCGGCTGGGGCAAGACACTCTTCGGATCGACCCCGTATGGCACAACTTTCTGCGCGACGTGAGGCTCGTAGAGCACGCCATTGGCAGCCACCGCGCTTGACACTTCAGCCATCGTGAGTGGGGTGATCGATAGCTGCCCCTGGCCAAATCCGCTTTCCGCGAGCAGGTTCGTCGTGAATTGTGTTGGCTGGCCATTCGTGTACGTATTATAGGCCTGGCTCTGATAGGACGGCGCATCGAATGGCACCGGCTGAACGTTCGTGCCAGGTGTTGCAATGCCGAACTTGCGCAGATAGCTCAGCCACGTGTTCGCGCCGACCTGCACCGCCGCGCGCGCGTAGATGGTGTTGTCGCTATAGGCATAGGCGTCTTTGAGGGTCAGCGGAAACTTCACAAGCCCGTTCCAGGTGCCGTTGAAATAGTCGTACCACTTGATGTGTTCGCCATTCGCGACGAAGTCGGTTGCCTGCGCCTTGTCGAACTGCGTAGCCAGTGAATAGGTGCCCGTATCCAGCGCGGCGATCAGCGTGAGCGTCTTGAATGTGGATCCCGGCGTGTAAAGGCCTTGTGTGGCATGGTTGAGCAGGGGTGCCTGTGGATCAGAGTTGAGCTGCTTCCAGTACGCCGGGTCGTCGATTTTGTTCGGATCGTACGACGGCTCGCTGACCATCGCGAGAATTTCACCCGTGTTCGGGTCTTCAACGATGATGCTGCCCGCCGGGTTCGTGCCTGGCTGCTGGCAGACCCCGCCGTAGATGGCGGATTGAGTGTAATTCTGAGCAGCGGCGATCTGGAGATTCTTGTCGATGGTCAAATAGACGTCGCAACCATAGAGCTTCTTGTGCAGGAGCTTTGCCTGTGCCGTCTGCACCGCCGACTTGAATACGTCCGTGGGGCCCGCCTGGCAGCGGTTCTGCGCGACCGAAGTGCCCGCAAGCTCGTTATTGTAGCTCGCTTCGACGCCGCTAGCGCCATAGGTATAGCTGAAGTACCCAATGAGCGGCGCGAGACCGGAGGTCGCCACCCAGCTGGCGTACTCCCGGCGATAGCCACACGTTGCGTTGGGGTCAGGCACCGACCAGGCAATCTTATTGCCATTTCGATCATAGATCGTGCCGCGCAGTGGAGCGTTATATGGCGGACATTTTAGCGCAAGAGGTGCATACGACCCATTCGCGAGTACAGGGCCGTTGTAGAACGCCTGGTTCGAGATCTGAATGTACGCCGCAACGCCGCTCACAATGAGGAAGAGGACAATGAACAGATTCGTCAGCCGACGGATTGTCGTGTTCATGCCGGTGTTCATCCCGCGATTGCTCCCCCGGCTGTCTGTCGCATCACCCTGGTCATTCCCTCCAGCCTCAAGTTTCCTGCCTGTTGCTACGTATATCCGGCATCCAGGTTGCGGTCGGAGTGTAGCATCCGCGCGGACTGGTGTCAAAACCGGAAGCTAAGCGTCTCTATCCTTGCCGCCCGCCGCGTCGCGCCGAAGCGATGCGAGGTACTCGTCAACGTTATGCCGCATCTCGCTCAGGCTGTCTCCCCCAAACTTTTCGATCCATGCGTCTGTCAGAACAATGGCGACCATCGCCTCACCGACCACACCAGCGGCAGGAACCACGCAGACGTCGCTTCGTTCATAGCGCGTAGCGTCGATGTTCTCGCCGGTGACAACATCTACCGCTGGTAAAGGACGTGCCAGCGTTGGAATTGGTTTCACCGCGACGCGCGCGACGAGCGGCTCGCCGTTACTGATGCCCCCTTCGATTCCGCCAGCGCGATTCGTGAGATGATGCCATCCATGTTCTTCGTCGTACCGTGCGACGTCATGGACCGCAGAGCCAGGCAGTCCTGCGAGTTCGAATCCACCACCAATTTCGACACCCTTCGCCGAGGGAATGCTCATGAGCGCGGCGGCGAGACGGGTGCTCAGGCGCCGATCCCACTGCGCATAGCTTCCCAGTCCAACCGGCACAGCACTCGCAACCACCTCGAACACGCCACCACACGTATCTGAGTTGCGCTTGCCTTCCAGTATGCGGGCGATCATACGTTGCGTCAGGTCGGCATCCGCACAGCGCATCTCCGATGCCTCTACTCGTTGCCAAAACGCGCTAGACCAGTCTTCGGTTCCTGGTCGTGACGCAGAATCATAGCCGACCCCCCCGACCGCTACCACATGGCTGTGTATGGAGACACCAAACGCCGCCAAAAACTGCCGACACAGGCTTCCAACCGCTACGCGCGCGGCGGTTTCGCGCGAGCTTGCGCGCTCGATCACATCGCGCACGTCATTACGCGCATACTTGAGGGCGCCGGCGAGATCAGCGTGACCGGGCCGCACTCGCGTCACCGCTTCCGCTGGCTGCTCGACGGGTTCCTGGGCCATGCGCTCCTGCCAGTTAGCCCAGTCACGATTCTCGATGCGCAACGTGATCGGCGAGCCAAGTGTCCTGCCATGGCGGACGCCGGAGAGAAATTCTGCTGTGTCACGCTCGATCTTCATGCGACCCCCGCGACCGTAGCCACCCTGCCGCCTGCGCAGATCGACGGTGATAGCGTCTCGATTCACGGGCAGCCCAGCTGGTAAGCCCTCCACGATGGCAGTGAGAGCCGGGCCATGCGATTCACCGGCTGTCAAGAAGCGAAACATGAGCGATCTATTTCCCGAACGAGCGCGAAAGCGCGCCCAATTTGTCTGCCCCAAGTGTAACAGCCAGCACATACCGCATTCAACCAAGCGCGCAGCAGGCATGCTATGGCGTGGATCCCAGCTCCCGTAGTCGCTTGCGCGCGGGAGTCAGGCCGATGTCATCAGCGGCGGGTGCCGGCAAGTTGAGTTCGACGAATACCTTTAGTGCTTGCCGCAGGTTTCGCGCGCGCAGTGTTACAAAGGCGAGCTGATCCAGGATGGCTTGTGCCTCTTCCTGCGACGGAGCCAGGGCCAGTGCTCGTTTGAGCCATGTAATAGCCGCGCTCCACCGACCTTCGGCGATGAGGATGGCAGCGGCGGCGGATGGCAAGCGCGGATGGTGCGGCGCCACCTGACGTAGCGTCGTGAGCAATTCTTCTGCTTGCTGTAGAGCCGTTTTGTCCTGGGCCGACAATCCCGCCAGCACATGCACATAGGTAATGCGCGCGTCAGCTGAATCGGGCGCAAGCATGATCGCTGACCAGCAATGGCGACGCGCGGCGGCAAGCGCATCGGGAGCATATGCGCCGAGCTCGTGGGCGCCGAGCTGTAAAGCGACTTCCGCCGCCCCTGTATGCGCATACACGGCAGGACACTGGATAAGCTGGTGAACACCTTCCATCAGATGTGCAGGGTCTCCTCCCCAGCCGCGCACGAGCGCAACGCCTCGCTGGAACCGTACAACCCCTCCATCCGCGTCTTGGGCACACGATGTTCCCCACGGCAGGGCTTCCAGCCAGTCGATATCGCGCGTAACGTGCGCCAGAAACTCCTGTGGCATATTGCACGCGAGCCTCGCTGAGCGAGTCGTCAATTGGACGCGACGTGCCAGATCCCCTACTTGCGACCAGAACACGCCTACGGCAAACATGATGATGCCGACCATCAGCATACCCCCAGCCCCGCCGATCAGTTGCACCGTCTGCACCTGCGTATAGATTTGCCCTGCTATCGACACATAAGTGACTTTCCGGTGCGTAGAGGATATAGCGACCAGGCCATCAACCTTGAACGGATCGCGAAGGATGTTTGTCTCGTAGGTGAAATCAAATAGTTGAGCCTCGCAAACGGAAACGGGCACCACGGGACGAAACATATCAGGCGCGATCTGATACCACGTTTTCGGCTCACCACGAAGGGTAAAGAGTATACTTGTCTGGCCACTGCTATCCTGCTGCGCTGAACATGCGGCTGGAGTGCCTGTCGCGTGTTCGCGGTGACTGGAGACGACAACAACGCCGATAATTCCGGCGATATAGAGACTCAGCAGGCCAAACGCGAACCAGGCGAAGCGGTACCGCAACAGCCGGCGCATGAGTAGTTTCTGAAGCAGTGAGCCAATGGCCATTGAGCATCATTCTCCCTGAGATACCCGCGCGCCGTGCGCCGATTCAATGCCCTACACCTGCCAACCTGATTCGCTTGCGAATGATTGGCGCGATGGCAACCTATGCGCTAGTAGATACACACATCGTATGCCAAAGTTGCCCTAGATCTGACCACGAGCGAAACGAGAGTCTCGCATTTATTGAGGAAATATGGGATACGTGGTACAATAAGGCCACGGGCATGGCGCCGGGCTCGTCGGGAGCCTGACAGGCTTGCTCGTGTAGCATGCGGCATGGCTCCGCGGGAGTATCATGAAGGCTGGAATTCATCCCAAGTACTATGAGCAGGCCACTGTCACGTGTGCCTGCGGGAATACGTTCACCGTTGGCAGCACGCAACCGACCCTCAGGGTAGATGTCTGCTCGAAGTGTCATCCATTCTATACCGGGCAGCAGCGCCTGCTGGATACGACCGGTCGTGTAGAACGGTTCCGCCGACGCTTTAACCTCGAAGAGCAGAATAACGGCTAGCCACTCTTTTCATTGTGCGGCGCGGGGCTTGCAAGCCCGCGCCGTTTTGCTTATTTTGGTGAATGTGCGATGCTGCAATTGCGACGGTCCGGTGATCCAGGTGGCTGCGAGGAGGAAACAGCGGAATGAAAGGGCAAAAGCGCCCGCGCACCATTCTTTTCCTCATCGCGGACACGGGCGCTGGTCATCGGAGCGCAGCCAATGCGATTCGCGCGGCGATTGAGGAGATTGAGGAACAGACGTCGCTGCATCTCCCTCCATCAAGGCGTCCCCCGCCAACACGGGTTGTCATCGTAGACGCATTCGCTGAATGCGGGCGATTCCCTCTGCGGAATGGTGTATTTTTGTACGGGCCGGCCATTAAATACAGCCCTCGGCTTTACGGCCAGATCTTTCGCGCGACAAATTCCAGCGAGCGTTTCGACACCGCACGCCGGCTTGCGCAACCTTTTCTGCGCCAGGGCTTGCGACGGCTGATTGAGCGGATCCGTCCAGACGTGATCGTGTCGATTCATCCTTTGCTCAATCACGTCACGTTGAGCGCCTTGCGCGACATCGGCGTGCGCGTGCCGTTCGTCACCGTCGTGACTGACCTCGTGAGCATCCACTGCGCCTGGCTTGCGCGTGGTGTCGATGCCTGCATCGTGCCAACGGAAGAAGCCCGTATCGCGGCACTAGGTGCCGGCATAGCCACTAGCAAGGTGCACCTACTTGGCATGCCCATCTCTCCCGCCTTTGCGCATCCCCCTGATCGCGACCGATCCGCGGTTCGAGAGCAGCTTGGTCTGGATGTCAACCGGCCCGTTATCCTGGTCGTCGGTGGCGGTGAAGGAGCCGGAGGACTGTATTTCGCTGTGGAGGCTCTCGCTTACGCGACGCTGAACGCGCAGCTCGCCATCATCACAGGACGCAACAAGCATCTGCGTGCCGAGCTGGAAGCGCGCAAGACAGAGTTTTCAACACCAGCCCAGATATTCGGGTTCGTGCACAATATGCCCGATTTTATGCGTGCCGCAGATATCATCGTCACCAAAGCCGGGCCAGGCACTATCTGCGAGGCATTCGCCTGCGGCTTGCCAGTGGTGCTGACCGGCGCGATTCCTGGTCAGGAAGAAGGAAACATCAACTGGGTGCTCGATCATCAGGCTGGGACCATCGCAACCACGCCTGAAGACCTTGTCGCAGCCGTGCGAAGCCTGCTCGATGTGCATAATCCGGCGCTAGCGCAGATGCGCGAGAATGCTCTACGGCTGAGTTACGCCCATGCGTCTCGCGCGATTGCCTCGCACATTCTCTCACTGGTGCCGCCTGGTCGGTCGGCTTCCGCGTGGCGTGGACATGCCACCCGCTCCCACGGTGCCCGTCGCCCAGCGATTCGACAGCGGCCGCATATACCAGTTCCGCAGGTGAGCTTGATGGCGGTTGCCAGCTTGCGGCGGCGAAAGGGCTCACATGGGCATCGCGCTGGTATGCGCGTTCCTGTTAATATGGGCGGCACACGCGTGCTCGGCCTAGCGAATCTCGGGCGCGTTCGTGCGCTACTGCGAGGAAACCATGGCGAAGCCATTTAACTATGGCGGGCAAGCGGTAATCGAAGGCGTCATGATGCGTGGGCGCAGCGCGGCTGCTGTGGCCGTCAGGCGCGCGTCAGGCGAGATCGTCGTGCTTGAAGAGCCGCTCACGTCGCGAATGTATACACACACGGTGAGTCAACTTCCGTTTGTGCGCGGGCTGATCCTCCTCTGGGACATGCTCATCCTGGGCACGCGCATGATGATGTTCGCGGCTACCGTCTCAACCCAGGAACCAGTCGTGAAGGAACAAGATGGCGCGGTTGACGCTCGTGCAACTGTGCCAGCAAGCGGAGAGAATGTGGTGGTAAATGCTACTGCGGCAGAGGCCGCTCATGCCCGCGACGCCAGCATTGGGTTTACGCTGCTCTTCTCGCTCGCGTTCGCTATCGCCGTGTTCTTTCTCTTGCCCTTGGGACTTGTTGGCCTTGCGCGTCCACTTCTTGGCACCGGTTGGGTCAGCCTGCTGGCGGAAGGGGTGATTCGTCTTTTGCTGCTGGTCGGCTATCTCGCGGTGATTGGCAAGATGGAAGGCATTGCCCGCGTGTTCGAGTATCACGGCGCCGAGCACAAGGCGATTAATACATACGAATCTGGGCAGCCGGTCGATGTGGAGCACGTGCGCGCCGCTTCTCGTGTACATACGCGCTGTGGCACGGGATTTCTCCTGATTGTGATGGTCGTGTCAGTAATCGTGTTCGCGTTCGTCGGCGCGCCGTCCCTGCCGTTACGCGTTCTGTCGCGTATCGTTCTTGTGCCGGTGATCGCGTCTATCGCATATGAACTGATGCGATTGGGAGCGGCGAACTACCGTTACCGTGTGGTACGCTGGCTCATGGCACCTAGCCTTGCCCTGCAGGGGCTGACGACGCGCGAGCCAGATGACCGGCAGATCGAATGTGCCATTGTCGCGCTGCAGCGCGTGGTACGCAGGGACGGCGCGCCAGAGTTGATACGCGTGGCTTGATAACATCCCGCCACCTCGAGCGCGCTGCGTTCGCGATGCTGGAGGGAACATGTCTACTGAACGAGATATCCTGGACCAGGACGTCCCGGCAATCGATGAATCCAACGCAATGCCGGTCCAGGACCAGAGCGAACTGGTTGAGACGACGCCCATTCCCAGCGAGCCAGCCGTGCCGCCAGTGCTCAGCGGCAGCTCTTTGCTGCGGCGCGGCTTTGCACGATGGCTGGTCATGGGATTGATACGCCTGGCATACCGCCGTTGGACGCGTATTGCCGTGGTCATTTTCCCCGAGGATTCACGCCGCGCCGCTCTGGCCAACCGTCTCGGCATTCCACTCCCGGATCGTCTCAACCTCAGCTGGATCACGCCACAGCTTGCCGTTGGCGGGCGCATCCTTCCCGCCGATATTCACCGGCTCGCCGCGACGGGCATCGACCGCGTGGTAGATACGCGATCAGAGCACAGTGACGACGTGAACGCGATGGGCGAGGCTGGCATCGAACTGCTGTACCTTCCCGCCCCGGATACCTTTCCCCTTACCGTCGATCAGCTACGCGACGGCGCGCGGTGGATCAACCAGCAGCTGGATGGTGGTCATCGGGTGCTTGTGCATTGCGAGCACGGAGTGGGCCGCAGTGTACTCCTGTGCGCTTCCGCCCTCGTCGCCCAGGGTATGAACGCACACGATGCGCTCACGCTGATCCAGCGACGCAGATGGCAGGCCGCTCCCAATCACAGGCAGATGCGCAGGTTGCAGGAATTCGAGCGCGCGACGCACGGCGAACAGACAGTCTCTGCGTAGCAAATACTATAGACGAGGTTTGCGATGAGGAATCGGCGCCTGAGAAACGTTGCCCCACGCGGTCGGCGGGCGCTGCTTCCTCTCATCATACTGGTTCTGCTGCTGTCAGCCTGCGGAAATCAGCCATCCGTAACCGCGCCGCAGGCCTCAACAGTCTACACACCTGCCCCAACTCCAGTGCCGGTACGCGATCTCCATGACTGGCTTACGTTCGACTACTCCGCCAGCCGCTCCGGCGTAAACCCATACGAGTCCAGCATTACGCCGGCGAATGTTGCGACACTGCACAGGCTGTGGAGCGTCCAGCTGCCGGGAGTGGCGGATTCATCGCCGGTTTATCTGCATGCCGTGAAGATGCCTGATGGCAGCACCCGTGATGTCATCTATGTGACGACGCGCGATGGTGGCATTGCGGCGCTTGATGCTGCCTCTGGCGCCCTCATCTGGTCGCGTCGTCCCGCTGGCCAGCGCATTACGCATTCATCACCGTCTATCGGACCAAATCGGAAATACATCTACGCGTACGGCCTGGATGGCTATCTGCATCGCTACAACCCAGCCACTGGTGTCGAATCCAGAGAAAACGGCTGGCCCGTACAGATCACGCGCATGCCTGGTTCGGAGAAAGAATCGTCGGCGGTCAATATCGATAATGAGCACGTCTATGTTACGACGAGCGGATACATCGGTGACCATCCTCCTTATCAGGGGCACGTCGTGACGATCCCAACCAGCGGCGGTGATGCACATGTATTCAACTCGCTGTGCTCGGAGGTGACACATTTGCTTGCGCAGACCGAGTGCGCGAGCCAGCAGTCGGGTATCTGGGCGCGAGCTGGGACGGTCGTCGATCCGCGGACTGGCAACATCTTCACCACCACTGGTAACGGCCCTTTCGATGGTCGCCAGGATTGGGGCGATTCCGCATTGGAGCTTTCACCCAATGGCGAGCGGCTGCTCGATTCCTACACGCCCCGTGATCAGGCTCAACTGAATGCGAACGACACTGACCTCGGTAGCACCGCCCCGGCGTTGCTTCCACCTCTTCCAGCCAGCAAGACGCCTGACCTGCTGGTGCAGGGCGGCAAAGACGCAACATTTCGTCTGCTCAACCGCCAGAATTTGAGCGGGCAGGGCGGTCCCGGCCACCTGGGTGGCGCATTGCAGACGATCGCAACTCCTGGGCACTGCGCCATCGTTACGCAGCCGGCCGTCTGGCAGAATCCAGCCAACAAGTCAGTCTGGCTTTTTGCCTCAGACTATTGCGCGATGGGCGGCTATAAGGTGGTGACAGATGGGCAAGGAAGGACTCGGCTCCAACTGGAATGGACGCGCAAGGTTACTACTTCGTCGCCAGTCGTAGCGGACGGAGTTCTGTTTGCCGCGAGCAGTGGCGCGGTGCTGGCCGTAGATCCGGCGAGCGGCAACATACTGTGGTCCAGCGCGGATCAGCATGCTGGCGGCACGATTGGAGCCATTCACTGGGAGAGCCCCATCGTCATCAACGGTCATGTGTATTGCAGTGATGAAAGCGGGCATCTCACGGCATATGGCCTCTGAGAGCGCGTAATGGTCGCAATCCGTCAACTTTGACTGCTCAGGCCGTGCCGTGGTACATATGTAGAAATATACGTAGCCAGAAGCCAGCAATGATGTGGCAACAGATTTTGGCGCCCCAGTGCCGGGCCGCCCAGACGCGACAGCGGGATTTTTCGCGGCGTACTGGGCGCTTTTCGTACTTTGCGGCTAGCTGTCGTTCATCGCGCTCCGAGGGAGGTGTACGCGTCCATGACCAATGACGAGGCGTGGCAGTGGAAATTTGGCAAGGAAGGCCTCACTTTTGACGATGTGTTGCTCATCCCGGCGGAGTCCAATGTGCTTCCCGGCGACGTGGATACGCGCACTCGCCTGACTACCGATATCACTTTGAATATTCCCATCATTTCAGCCGCGATGGATACCGTTACTGAGGCGCGGCTCGCCATCGCGCTGGCACGCGAGGGCGGAATCGGCGTGATTCACCGCAACCTCTCGATTGAGGATCAAGCGGCGGAGGTCGATAAGGTCAAGCGCTCAGAGTCGGGCATGATTACCGATCCGATCACGCTCGGCCCGGATGACACCTTGCGGAGCGCGCTTGCCGTGATGTCCAAGTATCACATCTCCGGCATTCCGATCACCGATGACGCAGGCCATCTCGTTGGCATTCTCACCAACCGTGATCTCCGCTTCGCACAGGATCTCGACACGCCGATCAGCATGCACATGACGCGCGAGCATCTAATTACGGCTCCCGTCGGGACGCCACTGACGCAGGCTGAGGAAATTCTGCACCGGTACAAGGTGGAGAAGCTTCCCATCGTTGATGAGCATGGATTGCTCAAAGGTCTCATTACGGTCAAGGATATCCAGAAGAAGGTCCAGTTCCCCCGCGCGGCCAAAGATGCGCAAGGAAGACTGCGAGCCGCCGCTGCCGTGGGTACCGGCGGCGACACCCTAACACGCTGCGAAGCGCTCGTCGCGGAGGATGTCGACTTGCTCGTTGTGGACACCTCGCACGGCCACTCGAATATGGTCATCGAAACTGTGCGCAAGATCGCGGCGACGTTTGGCAGTCGTGTGCAGATCGCCGCTGGCAACGTCGCCACCGCTGAGGCCGCTGAAGCTCTGATGGATGCCGGTGCGCACGCTATAAAGATCGGCATTGGGCCTGGTTCCATCTGCACGACACGCGTTGTCGCAGGCACAGGCGTGCCGCAAATTACGGCAATTTTCGATGCCGCGCAGGCCGCGAGTAAGCGCGGAATCCCGATCATCGCGGATGGCGGAATTCAATACTCGGGCGATATTGCGAAGGCCATCGCGGCCGGCGCTGATAGCGTTATGATCGGTAGCTTGCTGGCTGGCGTGGATGAAAGCCCTGGCGAGCTCATCATCTCTCAGGGGGAGCGCTACAAAGATTACCGTGGCATGGGCTCCATTGGGGCAATGAAACGTCGCAGCTACAGCAAAGACCGGTACTTCCAGGCGGGCGTCGTCGAAGAATCGCTGCTCATTGCGGAAGGCATCGAGGGTCGCGTTCCGTATAAGGGACCGCTCGGCAACGTGGTGTATCAGCTGGTTGGCGGCTTGCGCCAGGCGATGGGCTATGTCGGCGCTTCGGATATCGAGACGCTGAAGACGCGCACGCGCTTTATTCGCATCACCGGCGCGGGCCTCCGCGAAAGCCACCCGCATGATGTGCTCGTGACCAAAGAAGCGCCGAACTACGGAGCCGGTCGCCGCTAACTTCCAGCTATGGCAGCGGACCCGAGACCGCAGATTCAGCGGACCAGAGTTCCACCGCTTCGCGCTCGGCGGGTAGAGTAGATTCATCTATTCTCCCGTCGACCAGTCGGACCCGGTAGGTGAACTGGTTATGGTCAAACGAGCGGTTATGCGAGATAAGCACTACCTGGGCAAAGTGACGGGCGATCTCGCCTTGCGTGAGCACGTCTACAAGCGCCCGCGTGCGCTCGTCATCAAAGGAACTGAGTGGCTCATCCAGGAAGATGAACCCTGGTGTTGCCCCCCGTTCTTTGGGGAGTGTGGCAAGCGCGAACGCCAGCCGGAGTGCCAACGATGCCTGGTCACGCGTACCGCCTGAAAACAGATTTTTCGCGACATAGCGACCGGCGGTCATGTCCCAGACCCGAATGCGCAGGTCTGCGCCGTCGTCGTCCTCACCATTCAGCTGCACGTCGCGATACCGTCCGGCGGTTAACTGTGGCAACAGAGCACGCATGTGCGCCGCCGTTTCCGGCATCACCCGCCGCACAATCCTCGTTCGCACTTCCTGAGCCATCTGTGTGGCCGCTTCATGTCGCTTGACATCGCGATCAATGGCCTGCCACGAGCGCTTGCAGTCATCTTCATCCAGATCTCGATCTTCCAGCGAATACCGCGCTGCCAGTTCTCGTGCCTGCTGCTGGAGATGGTAGGCCCGCACACGTGCGTCCTCGAGCTCGGATTGCGCGCTATCGAGTGGCAGATCTTGTGCCCCGGCAAAGGCTGGCCACGCCTCCGCCAGCGTGGCTCGCGCGACTTCACCGGAATACCCTATGCCCTGCTCTGCGAGCAATTGACGTACTCGCTCACACAGCATGTCATACTCCGCATGCACGTCCGCACTGGAAAGCGCTGTGGTACGCTCGCGTTCATCGAGTCTCGCCAGCTGGTCGCGCACCTCGTGCTCGTCAATGGCAGCCAGGCATGCGGCAGCGTCGTCATGGTACCGTCGCGCACTATCCAGTAACGCGTCGAGGGAAGCCATGTCACCGGCGAGCAAGACAATGCCTGTGAGGACGGCATCGTCAGCACATGCGCGAAGTATACCTGCCGCTTGCTCGATCAGAGCGTGTTCAGCGCGCTCAAGTTCAGCGATCTGGTGGCTGAGCGTATTCTTTCCGGCTAGGCGAACCTGAAGCAACTCGACTCGTGCAGACGCGGACCCACGAGCCGCAGCGAGCGACCCCGCATCCGGTGGACAGCCAAGGGCTTCGCTCTCCGTCACAATGGCGCGCTCTAGCGCGACAATGTCATGTTCCGTTGTGGCAGGCGTCTCCATTCCTTCAACACCAACCTGCGCGAGACGCTGCTCGGCAGCAAGCAGCGCGACACGTGCCGCAGAAACACGTTGAGCTTTGTCCTCGACTTCGGCATGCGCGGCGCTGCTGTCAATTGTGGGTGACAGCGATAGTTGAGCAAGCATGCTGCGTGCAGCGTCGATGGAATCGGGCGGGGACACCTGCGACCGCCGGAGGTCAGCCTCGATATCCGTCACGTCGACGAGCTTTTGCCCTAACGTTTTCGCTGCTGCCTGCTCCGCATCCAGTTGCATTTGTTTTTCACGTATGAGCTGAAATGCCTGAGCAGCGCGCGTCGCATCCACATACGCGCGTCCAGTTGCTATACCCAGAGCTACGGCAACGATAGCCGCCAGCGCCGCCACTAGCCAAAGGACGTGCATCAGCACGGCGCCACCCAGCGCAACAAGCAACACCAGCGATGCGAGGGTGAGAGCAATCTGCAACCGCTTGCGTATTGATGCCACATGCAGTTCACGTTTTCGTGCCTCAGCGACTTCGGCCTTGATCGCCTCGGTGCGCTCGTCCACCATCAATCGCTGCTCGACTGGCGTTTTGCGCTCGATCCAGCGCATGAGCAGCGCTCGTATCTCTGTCTGTGTCAGCGTTTCCTGCGCCTGAGCCAGCGCTGCGTTGGCCTGGTCAAGGGCTGATCGTGCCGATTCGATGTCTGACCGCAAGGCATCCACTTCGTGCGCACGCTCACGGCGAGCGCGCATCATTTCCAGCTCAGTGAGACGCGACTCCAAGAGCGCAAGCCGCTCGACGCGGTCCCGCTGAGACGGCAGCTCGACGCGTTCGATCTGGTCGAGTTCGGCAAGCGCCTCGCGATACGTCAACGCTAGCGCGTGCTTCTCAGTGGCTGTGCGGAGCGTCGCCGTTGCCGATGAAGCGGCATCAAGTACCGCGTGAGCGTGCGCAGCCAGGTCGGCTTGCCGAGTGAGGTCCATTTTGCGCCTGGCCAAGTCATCTGTCGTGGTGGCATGCGAGCGATGTCGTGCATGGGCCGCGTCGCGCTCGCTCATGACAACGCTCGTCCGGGCCGCCCGTTCTACCTCGATGGCGCGCTCGAGACGCGTGTTTGCGCTGTTTGCCTCGCGCCGCGCATGGGCCACCTCAAGCTCCGATGATTTCCGTTCGGCAAGACGCCGTAGTTCCGTCGCCGTAGCACGCAGATCGTCTTCCACCGCTTTGAGGCGCTCGAGGCCAAGCAACCGCGCGACCGCAAGTTCTCGCTGAGCGCGCGTCAGCATCTCTACCCTATCCAGCGCTTTTTGCTCCATAAAGCAGGAATTGCGCAGGGCGTCCCCATCCAGACCGTTCATTTCCTGGTAAATACGGTCATTCACCGCTCGCGGTCCGTGCAGCACCTCAACTGGCGCACCTGGCCTCCGAACGATGAGTTGAGCGTCCTGCGTGGCTTTCCGGCCTTGCCGGATCTGGAGCACTCGGCGCACCTCAAGCTCAGTGTCATTGACCACAACGATCAGTGTGACGGCAGCGCGCGTCCCGTCATGCGGAATGAGATCGTCGAAGGTCGCACGCGTCTCCTCGCCGACAAGCGGGCTGCCGTACAGACCGAAGTACACGGCTTCGAACAGGGTGGATTTGCCCGCTTCGTTGTGACCTTCGACGAGCACGCTTCCTCGCCGGGGAAACCAGAGTTCAACATTATGGAGCTGCTTCAGCGCATGCACGCGCAAATACTTGAGCAGGATCATAGACCTGCCTCGCCATCTTCCTGCCCGCTGAGCCGCATCGTCAGCACATCCGCTGCTTCTCGCTGTATGTCAGCCCAATCCGGATCGCTATGTGCCGCGTGTTCGAGCCGCTCCTCCAGCACGCGCCGTATCTCATGCACAGGCGATACTGGCCCTGCTCCTCCGACATTGGTATGGCCTTCCGCGAGCGGATCGACCAGTCTGAGCCCGCGCGTGTCCAGATCAAAGGAGAAGGCATGTTCATGCCCGTAGAGCAGAATATCGCGGAGTGCCAGCTGATGATATTGTTCGAGTGTCAGCGGGCCGGAAAGTCGCAGCCGGACCATCGTTTCCGGTGTGCACACTTCCGAAAGCGCAAGCTTGAGAAGATTCAGCGGTGGCTCCACGGATGACGGCTTCCACCAGAGCGAATCCGGATTGGATGAAACAGCGACATCTCCGCTCGTATCGGCGACGGGCCACAGCTTTGCGGTCGAAATGGTTATCTCCGCTCGCGGTTGTTCTTCGATCTCGATACGCCGCAAGCGCGCATAGCCGCCCTGCGCTAGTTCCATCCACACGAAACCGGAGCTGCCAGAAGCAGTGCCGAACTCCATTCGTTCCGTTGCGCCGCTGACGACTAGCGTTCGGCCAGGCGACCGTTCAATGGCATAACGGTGAACGTGGCCGGCGGCCACGACAGAAAACGCGGCGGGAAGGCCAGCCAGCGACGCGCGGGTCACGATACGCTCTCCTTTGCCTGGATAGCACAACCCTTCCAGCGCGGCATGCAGCAACAATATTCCTGCGTCTGCCTTTTCCAGCACTCCGTCAGGATCATCGATCTCAGTATTGGCCAGGGGATCACTGCCGGGGGCAGAAACGGGATCGTTGCTTAATCCCGCGATGGCCAGCCGTATCCCCATGATCTCGACGAGGCGTGGTCGGAGAACATGCGCATGTGAAAAATAGATGAGATCTCCAGATGCCGCGTACACCATTTGTGGGGATTCGCCGCCGTGTTCAGTTCGCATCCGCGGCGTATCATGGTTACCGCTGATGCCGATAGCAAGTATCCCTGACCGGCGCAACCGGACGAGGCATTCCGCGACGAAAGCTCGATCCTCGTTGCTCGGGGCGGGTGAGTCGAACAGATCGCCAAGCTGCAAGAACAGACGTGCGTCATGATCCAGAGCGTACTGGACGGCTTGCTCAAACCCCCTGCGCAGACGTGCCCTGCGCTCGGCTCGCAGCTGCGGCGTGAGTCGTGGCAGATAGGCGGAGAGATGATTGTCGCCCGTTATCACTACGCCAACAGAAACGTTCGCCGCCCGCGGCGCTTGCATTTCCAGCGTTGCAACCTGAGATTCAGCCTGCATGGGCGTGTCTCCTGCCAGCTCATCTGTGACCTACGCACCGCGCCCTCTCTATCGCGCTCGTCCATCCACGCGATGTCGCAGAGTAGCCAGCAGCAGTGTACTGTGTGCTCGCTATCACGTCAAAGTGAGCGACAGCAGGGCTAGGACATCGAACCCGCCATGCCGAATGACGTGTTCTTTTCGTGTGTAGCGCCGCTATGTATACTCGATGGAGAACGGACTGGCAGTTCCAGCATGCTTGGGAAGGTGGCAATGGCATGGCGCAAGCAGGCGGCACATGGGCGTATGTAGTGGTGGGGGGTGGCATCTATGGTGCCGCAGTCGCCTGGGAGCTGGCTTCAACTGGCGCGAGTGTCTGCCTGCTGGAGGCTGAAACTATCGCATCGGGCGCATCAGGTGGCCTCGGTAAGCGAGGAGTGCGTGCCAATGGCCGTGACGTACGCGAGCTGCCTCTCATGCGTCTGGCTTACGAACAGTGGCCCACACTTGCGGATCGCATAGGCGCCTCAACGGGCTACGAACGGATGGGGAGTTTGCACTTATTCGAGGAGGAGACTGCCGGGACTGCGCGCGAAGGCTGGGTACAGGCTGAATCGCGCCAGTGGCTTCAGGAGCAGCACGGCATTCCGACGCGCATCCTCAATCGGGCCGATGTGAGGAATATGGAACCGCAGGTGAGCGAGTCTGTGATCGGCGCGCTGTACTGTCCGCTCGATGGTATTGCCGACCACACCATCACAACGCAGGCATTGGCTGATGCGGCGCGGCGACACGGAGCGGAGGTTCGCGAACATACGCCAGCTACCGGATTCACGCTCGATGGCGACCGGGTGATTGAGGTTCAGACTTCAAGTGGCACCATTGGTGTAGGCACGTGTGTGTTGTTGCTCGCCAATACTGCCGTGCCGTTCATGGTGCGATCGAACCTCGGAATTACGCTTCCCGTCTGGCAAATGCTGCCTCTGGTGATACGTTCCTCACCGCTTGACCACGTGCCTTTTCGACACCTGATCGGCCACGAATCACGCGTCCTGGCGCTAAAGGTGATCGAGGGCAATCGTGTCATGATCTCCGGCGGCTGGCATGGCAGGTGGAATGAACAGACCGGGCGTGGCGATACTATTCAGCAACAGGTTGAAGCCAACGTGGCGGAGGCCATCGCGACGTATCCGGCACTCGCCGGCATGGCCATCGAGGAAGCGGATGCGTCTCGTCCGGAGTCCGTATCCATCGATGGCATCCCGATCATCGATACCCTGCCTGGCGCACGCAACATGCTTTTCGCAACGGGGTGGTCCGGGCACGGCTTCGCCATCTCTATCGTAGTGGCGAAGCTGCTGGCTGAATGGGTGTTTGCCGGCGTGGAAACAGGCCGTCCCGAGGCGCTACAGCCGTTCGCCTACTCGCGGTTTCTGCCATAGACATAGATTGCACATGCCTCGGTGCGATGGGATCGACACGGAACGTCGCTGGCCAGTGACAGATACGAGGTATCGCCTCTGTGCCAATGCGCGACAGCGCTTCGACAAGCGCACAGCCTGGGATGCGATAAGCCGGAAAATAGGCACATTGGTCTATGGTACAATGCGCACGAGTATTTGTGAGCTTCTGGCATGCGCAGCACGACGTAGCTGGACACTCCCGGGATCGTCTGGGAGGGCATGATATGCGCAACTGGTGCCGAAGGCGTGAAGTGAGCGTCACAGACGCTTCAAAACCGCGAGGTTCCTCGTGGAGTGAGTGCGCGAGGCGAATGATGGTAACGGTTCTCATCGCGGAGCACGACCCCGAAATGCGTAAGCTCCTCCACATGATGCTGCGAGGGGAATATACGCTCATTGACGCGCCGGATGAGAATCTGGCCGTGCGCCGCCTGACCACCAGCAGCGAGAGGATCGTCGCGCTTCTTGGTGACTGGCCCTATGGCAAGCCCGCCGCAGGCGTGCTCCGGGCCTGCCTGGATAACCCCGCGCTACGCCGACATGCCTATGTGCTCATTAGCATGCGCTATGACGACCTTTCCGAGCCATTTCGCCTGCTACTACAACAATTGAATGTGACGCTGCTGCCGGTCCCGTTCGATTTGGATAGCTTCCTGGCGGTTATCCACGATGCCGCGGTGTCGGTTGGCTCGAGACGGAAGGAAACTAGCCCGCAACTCGACTCCGCCCAGCGCTAGCCGCATGCCCGTGCCTTCATGCCAGCACATTGCCGCGGCAGACTCAAGTTTGCTCGATATGCAAAACTGGACGATTCTCTTGCGGAGAATGCCCTCAATAGATTGACAACAGCCACGCGATATTGCTTACTACCAGCATAACATTATGTAAAATGTACTGTGTCCGAACTCACCAAAGGCAGACGCACATTTCATGGCGGAGATGCACGCTGATATCGCTTCTGAGCACCTTGCGACGTGGGTGCGTCGTCACTGGCTTCTCTTCGGGGGCGTTGCCGCGACCTGTGTCCTGTTTGTCGTGCTGACAACGCTCGCGATGCTCATGTATCCCGGGGGCACTTTCCCAGATGCGGGAACGCACGGCTATCAATTTTTCCTGAACTACTTCAGCGACCTGGGCCAAACGCGCACGCAGTCAGGGGCTAGCAACCTGCCATCTATGCTGCTTTTCACGTCGTCTGTTGTGATGGTGGGAGGAGCGCTTGGCGCTTTCTTCCTGGCATTCTCAGCCTTTTTCAAGACGAAAGCGACAGCCAGTGTTTCACTTCGGTTGAACAGAATCGCCACAAAATTCGGGATCGCATCCGCTTTCTGTTTCGTCGGGCTCGCGGTGGTGCCGGAGAACGTTTTCGCTGCTGGACATTTCCTGTTCGTGCAAGGCGCGTTTGATTCTCTCCTGATCGCTATCATTCTGCAGATTGCCGCGCTCCGCCGCACTTCGGGCGTTTCATCATGGTTGCTCGTTGTGAACAGCACTTTCGTGGTCGTCCTTTTTGGTTACGTACTGCTCCTGCTTTTTGGACCTTCCTCACGCACGCTGCTCGGCGATGAGATCAATGCAGTCGGCCAGAAGATCATCGTCTATGTCGCTCTGGCCACCATCTTCGTGCAAGCGCTCATCGTCCGAGCTCATCTACCGCGCCCAGCACTGGAGAAGGTGCGAAAATCGCCATAGCCTCGGAAGATGCCGCTGTCTCCATCTGGCATAGTGACGTGAACGGTGTCATGCAGCTGTCACCTGTGGCTGATCTGCGTTGAATGATCATCCAAAGTAGCCAGCCGTTTGCCGCCCAGCGCTGCCCGTTTGACGCCAAAGAGGAACCGAAGCAGCGGAATACGTCGTATTAGCCCGGCGTAAATCAAATACGTTACAACGCCAGTACCCGCCACGAGCAAGAAGAACTTGACGGGTACGGGAACGTTCCAGCGCACCACATAATAGGCGAGCACCGTCAAAATGGGCATGTGCAGTACATATAGCGGAAAGCAGGCAGCATTTAGTGATGTGAGCAGCGGCGTCCCACGATTCAGGTACCGCGAGGCGTATCCAAGTGCGGCGATGAGAAGACACCAGGTAATAAAGCCGCGAAGCATCCGCACAAGAGCAAGGAAAAGCGCATCCTGAAGCGCGGATGTGCCTCCCACAGCGATGAGGAATTCATGCGTTGCCAAGAGCGTGAAAGCCAACACCAGTGCCTGCATCCTGTAGCGGATGACCGCCGTGTGAAACGTCGCGTCGGGAACGAGCAGGTATCCCAGCAGAAATGACACGGCATACAATACAAGTCCGGCTGCGCCGCTATACAGGCTGCTGTAGTCCACAAGAGGTCGCGGCCCTATGGGGCCTTGCAAGCCCACCTCCACCAGAATCAGTGGCAGCCCAAGCAGCAGCAATCCTAGCGGACTTCGCGCAGCATATGCCAGCCGTCTCAGCTGGGCCTGCTGCGATTCGCGCCTCAGCCAGCCGAGAAGCGGCAGCAAGAAGAGTGAGACTGCCAGCAAATACAGCAGGAACCAGAGGTGTCCCCAATACTGAAAGCCGCGTCCGAAGACGCCAAGCTGTATGATACGGGTCCAATCGGTGAGGAACTGCCGGTAGAACTCCAGATAATTGAGGCGGGTACCCGACACGTTGATGCGGTCAATATATAGCTGCACTGGCACAAGCGCTAGAATCCCGAAGATTAGTGGTATAGCCAGCCGATTGAGCCGCTCTGACAGATACGCGAACGCACTACGGCGTTCAAGCGCATGCCAGCTGGCGGCTCCGGCAATGACAAAGAGCAGCGGCATGCCCAGGAACGCAACCAGCGTCGCGCCAGCGTCAAATGTGAGGCTACGCTCGTTGTTCTTGATGTAGTCTCCAGGACCAACGCTGAAGACGACCGCGACATGATAGGGGATCAGGCCCAGAACAATCAGAACTCGCAGCCAGTCCAGCTCGTACCGCCGCGTATCGGCAAGTAGGTGAGATGGAGGGTCGCCGGATACGGCTGAACCAGGCAAAGGCCGTCCGCGCATAGTCAGCCGCGCCCTTCCAAGACGCATCAGCACGTCAACGCCTTGATAACTGGCAGCGCTCCTCGCCCAAGTTCTCGCTTGACCTGCGCGAGTAGACTGGCTACCAGTCACAGCAACCGTATCTTGTGACGGTCACGACGGCATCACGGCGCGAACCGGGATGATCAGACTGCTGTCACACGCACGAGGCACTGCGAGCACTGCGGTCTCGTGGCGTGCGAAGCGTGGGATCTGGTCGCGAGCGTACCGCCAGAGTTCATGGTGCGTCGAGAGCGTTCGGCAGACTCTGGCGGCATGGCGAACGTATGTGAGTTGTCGCGCATAGGCGTCAATGCGTGGCCCACCCCTGCCTCAGGAGGTCTGGGCACGTGGCGCGATCGCTTTGAACCGGCGCATGTTCTCCGTCATTGCGATCTCCGATGGCAGACGCTCCATACTGGAAGCGCCAAAGAAGCCAACGACGCCGCTCGTGCGGCCAAGCACATATGCGGCGTCTTCCGGTCCAGCGATCGGTCCACCGTGACAGAGTACGAGGATATCCGGGTTGACTTCTTTCGCTGCGTCGTGCATTGCCTGCACGCGCTTGACGGCCTCATCGAGCGTAATCGCTGTTTGCGCGCCGATGGTGCCAGAGGTCGTCAGGCCCATGTGCGGCACAAGCACATCCGCTCCGGCACGCGCCATCTTGCGTGCCTCATCCACCGTGAAGGCGTATGGAGCCGTAAGCAGGTCCAGCTCGTGTGCCTGGCGGATCATTTCGACTTCCAGGTCGAAACCCATGCCAGTCTCTTCAAGATTCTGCCGGAAGACACCATCAAAGAGGCCAACTGTGGGGAAGTTCTGGACGCCGGAGAACTCCATCTCCTTCAGTTGCCGCAAAAAGACGGGCATCAGCCGGAAGGGATCAGTGCCGCAGACACCAGCGAGCACTGGCGTATGCTTGACGATTGGCAGCACTTCGCTTGCCATCTCAACAACGATCGCGTTCGCGTCGCCATAAGGCAACAAACCAGCCAGCGACCCCCGCCCTGCCATGCGGTAGCGGCCTGAGTTGTAGATGATGATCAGATCGGCTTCTCCGGCTTCAGCGCACTTGGCGGAGAGGCCCGTACCGGCTCCCGCGCCAATGATTGGCCTCCCTTGTGCGACCTGCTCGCGTAAGTGTTCGAGTGCTTGACGTCGATTCACCGTGCCACCTCCTGTCCGCCCGTCAGCGGCTGATGGGCGTGTGTCTGGCTCCATTTCTGATACAGCTCGTGCAACCGGTCGGCCATCGCGCGGGCAAAAATAGGATCATTGATGTCCATGTCCAGTTCACGGACTTCGACATGTGGGTCGAGATGTTCGCGCAACGCGGCGAACAGAGCGCCATCGGCTTCGGGGTCGTAAAATGGCTGCCCGGCGATATCTATCGCTGAGACTCCCTTGAGCGGGATGAATAGGGTCAATGGACCGCGGGCCGCGTTGAGTTTGCGAGCGATACGGCGCCCAAGTTCGGCGTTTTCCTCGCGGGTTGTCCGCATGAGCGTGACGGTGGGATTGTGAACGTAGAGCCTGCGGTCGCGAAATGCGGCAGGTACCGTCTCCATCGGCCCAAAGTTCACCATATCCAGCGCGCCGAGCGAGACAACCTGTGGAATGCCAAGTTTTCCCGCTGCCTCCAGGCGTTCCGGACCAGCGGAAAGGACGCCCCCGACGAGGTCATCGGCAAGCTCGGTGGTCGTGATGTCGAGCGACGCGCTGATGTATCCGCTCTGCATCAGCGCTTCCATCGACTGACCGCCCGTCCCGGTGGCATGGAAGACCAGCACGGTATACCCCAGTTCTTCCAGCCGCTCACGGGCGACTGTCACGCATGGAGTGGTGACGCCGAACATCGTCGCTCCGACCAGCGGGCGCGTCTGTGCGGCAGGGCGGAACGCTGCGGAAGTGCGCGCCATACCGGCGATGGCAGCGGCGGCATTGCTGAGAATGCGCTCCGAGATCGGATTGATTCCGGCAATATCCACCACCGAATACATCATCGTTACATCACTTACGCCCACATAGGGCCTCGTGTCGCCAGATGCCATCGTAGAGACCATCAACTTGGGGACCCCTACCGGCAGTGCCCGCATAGCACGTGTAATAAGCGAAGACCCACCCGATCCACCCAGGCCCAGAATGCCATCGAGGCGTCCCTCGGAGTGAAGTCGCCGCACGATGGCTGTGGCGCCGAGAGCCATCGTCTCCATCGCGGCGCCGCGGTCGCCCGCTGCCACGAGCGTGGCGATTCCACTTCCCGCCGCCTCAGCGACTGCCGCGCGTGTGATATCTGGCTGGACGCCCGGATCACCCATAACTCCAGCATCTACCAGCACTACATCGCACCCTAGCGCCCGTACCTGTTGCCGCAAGTAGTCATACTCAGCGCCTTTTGTGTCGAGCGTGCCTAGCAGCACAACTGTTGGCATAGATCCGTCCCTCTCATCTCGCTGTCTACGAATGCCAGGTTTTGGCCGCATGACGAAGGCCAAACGCGAGGTTCTATCTGTCAGGAGGCATGCTCCCGCTGAACGTGACAGCCTTGTGAGATGCGGTGAATTGCCGGGACACAGAGTGCCTCGTTTGGGCCAGATCCATGCGCGATAGTGGCATCGCCACGGCGCGAAAGCGCACAAGCAACCGCATGCGGTCCATCGCGCGGGCTGCGACTGACACAGGATGATCAGCCGCGTAACAACGGGAAGAGTGACTTGCTGATTTCTAGCGCGAGGAGTGCTAGATCCACCATGCGATTGGTCTGCGTCTCGCGCCGCTGGTTCTGGATACGCTGGGCACGCCAGGAACCGACCAACGGCTCACTGGAGATGCTGTCATACACGTCATAGCGTTCCAGCCGGATGTGCGGGTAGACCGTTGAGAAGGTACGCGCCTGCACGATCAGGTCATCGCGTTGCTCCTGGGTGATGATCCCACCATGCAATGGCCCGAAGAAAGCGAGTGTATCTGCCGCCATGCGCGCAGCGACGTGGCCGCGAATTGCCGCTGCGTCTTCGCCATTCCAGATACTGCGTAGTGTAGGTCCGTCGTCTCCTCGCCGGGGGTAGAGCTTCAGCAGGACGATGTCGTCGTGACGACCTATCAGAAGATGGTCAATCTCGTGCTGTATCAACCGGCTTAACTGTTGCTCGTGAGTGTTGTACGGCAACCGTGGCTGGCTGGCCGAGATGTCGTCGACGCCATGCCCAGTGAGCATTAGCAAGCTATCGTTACCCACGGTCCTCGTCCTTTCTTTGCTCTGTGTACTGACCGTTTGCGCGGGTTGCGTCAGTCCGGCAGTCAGAATTCGCGCATGATGCCGGCGCGAGACACTAGCCCGCACATTGCGCACCAGTCTCCCTGTCAGGACACATGTGCTGTTGCTTGCTGCTTGCCGCATCAGGCCAGTTTCTTGCTGAGAACGTTTCAATATGGGATGCACACCCGGCCACAGGCATCGACAGAACAAGGGAAATGCCGCGCTCATTATCGATGTGGCGTAAGCCCTCGCCAGATGGCCGCAGCGGTGGCCCCGACAAGGCAGGGTAGCGCATATGGCAGCGGATGACATGCTCGAACGTATCGCAGAGCCTGAGGTTGCTGTTGGCGCGGCCGCGGCTGCGCTCATCCTTTCACCGATGTTGCGCCGGTTGCTGCGGCAGAGCGCAGTTTATGGTCTCGCGGGCCTTATCATGGCTGGTGACGCAATCGGTCGCATCATTGGGCATCAGGATGCGAGCATACACTCAGCCGGTCAGGCTGCATTCGTTGATTCGCTGGTGGAGGAGGCGCGGGCGGAGCGACGTGAACGACAACTAGACTAAGCGCTCAGGCTGACGTTTCACCGTCGCTCTGCGATTGCCGTTTTCAATCCGTTGCACTTGGAGACCGTGCCGCTGCCAGCCAGGCCGGGCACCCATGTCTTTTGTGCATCCTGCCCTCATTCCACACGCTCCAAAGGAGCAGCCTGAACCGCTGGCTCTTCTGGATGCACGAGCAGCAAAGGCAAGTTGGTGCCTTCAAGAACGTGCTCGGCAACGCTACCTAGCGTCCAGCGCTGTATGCCTGCCCGACCGTGCGTCGCCATGGCGATGAACGATACGCCTGGCTGGCGGTCCTGGGTGATACGCTGCTCTGTGCCATCATGCGCGAACCAGGTCACTTCTGCGGGAGCGTTGGCATACCGTATAATGCCGTCCGCGTAATCCTGCGCCTCGGCTACCCCCCAGCGTACGGAGACCGCGCCGGCGCTTGCCTGAAGCGTTGCCGCTGCCTTGGCCATAGATTGGCGCGCATAGGTGTCGATCAACCGGTGTGTTTCCGTCAATAGCCGGCTCGCCTCATCCTCCGCTCCGGGCGATGTGGCGGGCGCGCTCGATGGCTTTAGCAGCCGCAGCAGCAGGAGTTCTCCATCTTCATACGCTCGTAAGCCGTTCAGCAGTCGCAGAGCGGCTCCAATCGCGGATTCTGATACATCTGAGCCATCGAGTGTTACGAGTGCCCGCCACGGTCCCCCGCATACTCGCTGTGGCTGCGCAACTGTCTCTGCCGTCCCGCGCAATACGAGTACAGGTTGAAGGGCGTGCCGAACAACATGTTCAGCGACGCTTCCCAGCACCCAGCGGGTCACTCCGGAGCGGCCATGACTGGTCATGATGATGAGGTCAGCTTGATATTCATTCGCCGCATCGAGAATTGTGAGAGCCGTCTCACCGGCAAACGCATGCGTCTCGATCGGAATACCAGCCAGTTCGCCTCGCCTTGCGACAGATTTGAGGTACACATCGGCCGCTTCCTCATCTGTAGTATAGGCGCTCATCACAAGTTCGGGCACATAGACCGATGGGCTCACCTGGTACACCCGAAACAGGATCAGACTGCCGCCACTCATACGAGCAATACGTGATGCCGTCGGCAAGGCATATTCGGCGAGCGGTGAGCCATCCAGAGGAACGAGCACTCGGCGGAACATGCTGGTAGCTCCAGTCAAACTAGGTACATTCAAAGGCCGCGCCACCCAAGTGGGAGACGCGGCCACCGTTGCACAGAATCAGCCACGCGAATGTGGCCCCTACAAGTGACTTAGGCAGGCGCAGCCCCAGTAGGCTGCTTGGTTTCTTGGCCCCTCTCTTTCGCCAGTGAGCCGGTCCATGGGGTGCCAAGCAGCGGCAGCAGGTAGCGGTCGACGCCATAGTAACCCGCGACACGCCAGGCCAGGATCAGGAAGATCCCGATGAAGCCCAGGATTGGATTGGTGCTGACGGTGCCGGCGAGCAGATAGTTCAGGTTCATCGTGACGCCGAAGACCGCCGCGATGCCGGTGAGGGCGCCGACGATCAGGCCAAGACCAACCAGCAGCTCACCAAAGGTGATCAGATATGCCCACAGCCCGGCATTAGGAATGACGAACGTGCTCAGGAAATTGGCGTACCAGCCCTGCACTGACGCGTGCTCTCCAGTGGATTTGGCCAGCGCGCCTTGCGCGAAGCCTTTGATTGCCGTGCCCGTGCTGGACGAGAAGACCCAGGGAGAACCAACCTTCTTGCCGAAGGTGCCGACATCGATGGAATAACCCGTAAGCTTGTCATAGCCAGCGACAAACCATTGCCAGCCGGCATATACGCGAACGATCAACCAGAACCAGGCCATGCGAGTGTCCGCGAAAAGGAACCGCGCGATTGGCGGCTCAGGAATCTGTGTAGCCGCTCTCGGCTCCAGATTTCGTGCTAACGCCATTGTTTCCACTCCCTCCAAGGTGAGCCCACGATCCGTACTTCCACCACCCTCGCGGGCTTGTCACCTCATCACGCACCTAGCCTAGACCGAGAGCGTCACGTCTATCTCTCACATGAGATAGGCACCGTCACATCGTTCTCACGACCAGAATAAGGCGCTCACAGCATGGGACCACACTTCCTTTCGAATCCGAGTCATTATCGCGACGCGACTTCGATCAGAAGACTGATGCGCATGGCTGAGTCTGCCTTTTAGCATCGCAGGGTGAGGGCGTGCCGTAGCGAGACGGAGCGAGTCGTGCTTCGCCTGTGATGCCGCGCGGGTGATTGGTGATACTGCTGTGATGCTGGTGCCCGACTGTGGTAGACATGGGGACCGCCGAAGACGTCGGGGAGCGAGCTTCTTACATAGCGTGATCCGCCGGTGCCCAGGGAACACTAGATGAGGAGGATGAGCACTATGTTCGAGCGCATAGTTGTGCCATTAGATGGGTCACGGTTTGCGGAGTCCGCGCTGATTCCCGCGCGCGAACTGGCGCGCACGTTTGGAAGCAAGATCCTGCTCGTTCGTGCGGAGAGTCCGGGTGGCCTACCTGTCGTGTCCGTTCCAGGTGAGAGGCAAAGCGATCTGGAAAAGCTGAACCTGGCTGATGAATACATGCATGACGTGCTTGCCAGTCTGAAGAGCGCGGGCTTCGACGCAGATATGGTGATTTCCATCAGTGAGGCTGGGGCTGGGATCGCGCAGGCCGCGGAGCTAAGCCACGCTGACGTCATCATCATGGCAACGCACCTGCGGTGGAAGGTGTCTCCGAAAACGGGCCCAAGCACCACGCTGAACGTGCTGGCACGTTCGCATGTGCCTATCCTGGCCTGGCGCGCCAGCCCGGAAGAAGAACAGATTCGCTCCAGGGCACCGCGCTCACCTGTGCTCAACGCGAGCGCCGAATCACCTATCATAGTGCCGCTTGATGGCTCGCGGTTTGGTGAGAGTGCATTGCCGTATGCGGAGGCGCTCTCCCGCGCGTTTGGCTCGTATATCGTGCTTGTGCAGGCAGTGGAAGTGAACCACGGCGACTTGGGCGCGGCGGCAAGCAGCAAAGAAGCGCTTGACTACCTTGAGCAGGTGCGCAAAGAGATCCTGCTGCGCAAGGGGCATGCAATCACCGTGGTACGTGCCGGCACTCCCCTGAGCGTGATCGAACGGGCGTGGCGCGAATTCAATGGCAGTCTCGTAGTAATGGCCAGTCACGGTCACACGGGCATTCTGCGGACGTTTCTGGGCAGCGTAGCGGCTCGGATCATCGAGGAAGTCGAGGCTCCCATTCTCGTTGTCCGCCCGGCTGGCAATCAAAACGAGTATCAGCCTGCGCATGCCGTGCGAACAGAACAGAACGTCTGATAGAGGAGCACAGACGTCGGGCTGGACTGGTGTTTCCCGCCAGTCCGGCCGTCGCCGATCCGGGTGGAAGTACATCAGCGAGCGCAGTGCATGATGTTACGGTGTTTGAGAGGCGACCCCCAGGATACCCAGGCAGTGCGGGCGATCGAGCACGACGACATAGAGTGGGAGCGCGTGTTGCGCGGCGATGCGATGCCCGGCTTCAAGTATGGCGAGATGAGGGAACTGGACCACCGAGGTGATAAACTGCTCCGTGCCGAGCGCCACCTGTCGTCCTTCAATCCGACCTAACACTCCGGCTCCAGGCTGGACTTTCTCGACGGCCTCAACAGCGGGAATCTTGATGTCCAGCGCGTGCGCCGCATTCAGAATCGACCGGCCTGCTTCTCCCGGCATGTGCCCCGCGAGGGCCGCGCCCAGTCGAATAAGCTCGTGCCGTCCCCTGTCTTCAACCGGCAATACCGCCACGAGTCCCGGCGCCTCCTGCCGTATGCGCTCCAGCTCATCTGTCGGCCCGCAGCCGGTGTGTGCGTGGTCGCTAAGCTCTTCTGTATTCTGTGCGCCGGACACCCGTTTATCATCGTTCACCATGTGCATATCCACCCGTCTACGAGCTCATGTGCGTAAGCCCATAACATAGAGCCTGGCCATACTAGCCATGCGCTGGATAGGTACTCTCCATGCCGGTAGCTGATGAAGGCTCGGCTGGTGGCTGGAGCGCTGCCATAACGACCACCGGTACCGTTGATCGTTTGATGACAGCAGCAGCTACGCTTCCCGCGAATAGCTTGGCGAGGCCGGTTCTGCCGTGCGTTGTCATCACGATTACGCTGTTGGGATGCGACGCTGCGTACGCGACGAGTTGGTCGCCAGGATCGCCGATGAGCAGCGTGGTCTGCGTGGGCACACCGAATTCCCGGGCGACGTGGCGTCGCATCCTCCTGAGATAGTGTAATGCATCGCTTTCAGCTTCATGGCGCGCGGCTGCCGCGAGGGGTACGGTCTCCGGTCCCGTATCCATCACAATAGGTGCCTGTACGACACGCACCAGCAAAAGCGTCCGGTCGTACTCTTCGGCCAACTGCACCGCGGTCGGAAGCGCCCGTTCCGCTAACTCGCTGCCATCCAGCGGCACGATGACGAGAGAGTCTACGGTTCGCAAGAATTGTCCGGGCTCCGCGCCAGCACTCCCTTCTGGCCAGATGAAAAGTGGAGCGGGAGACCGCGCGAGCATCTTCTCCGTAACGCTAGGGTGAATAACGCCATCAATAGGTCCACGGCGTCGCGGAGCCATTATGATGACGTCGCTCTGCTGCGTTCGAACAGCTTCGACGATAGCCTCCACGGGTTTGTCATGCTCAAGGATGGCATATGACGTGATGCCAGCTTCACGAATCTGCTCCACGAGACGACGGAGGGATTCTTCATCGGACGTCACCTCGTCTGGGCTGGCGCCCTCGGGCTCCGCTCGCAACAGCACAACCCGCGCGCGTGAGTCTCGCGCGAGCTGTAGCGCGATGGAAAGCGATTCCTCGCCGCGCGGCGTACCGTCCACTGGCACAAGGATCTGTTTAAACATTCAGGGTCCTCACTTCCTTTATGACGTCACCCGCACTGCGAAAACGAAGTTCCATATTGATGCGAGACCGCGCCACCCGACCAGGGGTAGCGCGGTTCCCGCCGAGAACGAACCCGGTAGTCAGGTCCGGGCAATGCTACGCGTGTGCCGGCGTTGCTGGCTGGCGTTCCTCCTGGATCTTGGCCAGGGAGCCAGTCCATGGAGTGCCAAGCAGCGGCAGCAGGTAGCGGTCGACGCCGTAGTAACCCGCGACACGCCAGGCCAGGATCAGGAAGATCCCGATGAAGCCCAGGATTGGATTGGTGCTGACGGTGCCGGCGAGCAGATAGTTCAGGTTCATCGTGACGCCGAAGACCGCCGCGATGCCGGTGAGGGCGCCGACGATCAGGCCAAGACCAACCAGCAGCTCACCAAAGGTGATCAGATATGCCCAGAGACCCGTGTTTGGCAGAACGAACGTGCGCAGGAAGTTGGCATACCAGCCCTGCACTGACGCGTGCTCTCCGGTGGATTTGGCCAGCGCACCCTGGATGAACCCTTTCATTGCCGTGCCCGTGCTGGACGAGAAGACCCAGGGAGAACCAACCTTCTTGCCGAAGGTGCCGACATCGATGGAATAACCCGTCAGTTTGTCGTAACCCGCGACGAAAAACTGCCAGCCGGCATATACGCGAACGATCAACCAGAACCAGGCCATGCGAGTGTCCGCGAAAAGGAACCGCGCGATTGGCGGCTCAGGGATTTGCGTTGCAGCCTTAGGGGTAACATTATCGAGTACGCGCATGATAACTGCTCCTCTTGGATGGACCACCGCTCCGGCACCAGTCGCCAGGCGATCTCTTGCTCCATCCGACATTCACAGAATAGGTCTGGCGCGTCACAGGCAACTCGCGCACGGGCATGCAATTGTCACAGCGCTATCACATGGTTAGAGTCGCATCACATGTGAACGAGATTTCTGTTAGTGCGGACCGGCGCCGCGCCGCGAGCAACGCGGAGTCATGCTTCGGGACGTGATAGGCGCGTGAGCGTGGATACCTCTCATGAGAGATGGGCGTGATGAGCGCGACATACCGTGAAAGCGGCCAGGCGCGTAAAGATGTTGCGCGCGCTCATCTGTCTGGCGCACTAGATGACATCGTTAGCCCAAGCGCGCCGGCGAGGCTAATATCATGCGCACTGTCGCGGCACCTGATCGCTCAAGTCAGCAGCTACAGAATGCATCCGTATCCGAGATCTTTCTGCAACTAGACTCATCGCCTCAAGGCCTTGCATCCGAGCAGGCGCGTGACCGCCTCGCTGAGCATGGCCCGAATGAACTCCTCGAACGTCGAAAAGATTCGACCCCGGGCGAACTCGCGCAGTATCTGACGAATCCGCTCGTCATCATCCTCTTACTCGCCAGCATCATCGCCGCGGCGACAGGCGAAGTGGCAAACGCCACCATTATCGTCGCCATCGTCTTGCTGAGCACTGCGTTGAACTTCGTGCAGACGCGTCGCTCGCAAATTGCCGTCCGCCAGCTACAGCGCAGTGTGGCACTTACCGCAACGATCCTTCGCGACGGCAGTTGGCAGGAGATGGATCGCCGGGTGCTTGTGCCTGGCGACGTCATCCGTCTCTCAGCCGGTGATCTTGTGCCCGCCGATGCTGTGCTCTTCACCGGACACGACGTACACGTTCAGCAGGCCGCGCTCACCGGCGAATCGCTGCCCGTACCAAAGGAGGCGCGGCGTGATCCGCCTGGCGCGGATGAACCCTCTGGCAGCACGGTCTATCTTGGTACTTCAGTCATTTCGGGCACTGGGGAAGCCGTGGTGATTGCCACGGGACGCGACACCATGTTTGGCGATATCGCAGCGCGACTGGCGACTCGTGCGCCTGAAACCGAATTTGACCGTGGCATCAAGCGGTTCAGCTTCCTGATCATGCGCACGGTGATTCTGCTCGTGCTGTTCGTCTTCGTGGTAAGCATCGCCGCACGTCACGACCCGCTGGAGTCGCTTCTCTTCGCCATCGCGCTGGCAGTGGGCTTGACTCCAGAGTTTCTCCCGATGATCACGACGGTTACGCTTGGGCAGGGCGCGATGCACATGGCAAAGCAAAAGGTTATCGTCAAACATCTTTCCGCGATCCAGAACTTCGGCAGCATGGATACGCTGTGCAGTGATAAGACAGGTACGCTCACCCTCGGCGAAATGACGCTGAGTAAGCGCCTGGATCCGCTCGGGCATATGTCCGATCGTGCGTTCGCGCTGGCATATCTGAACAGCCAGTTCGAGACAGGCATAAGGAGCCCGCTGGATACCGCTATACTGCGTGAGCAGGCTCCGCAATTCGTCACGTCGTCTCCGTGGACCAAGCTCGACGAGATTCCATTTGATTTTGAGCGGCGCAGACTTTCCATCGCTGTTGGAGACCCGACTCAACGTCTGCTGATCACCAAGGGCGCACCGGAGAATGTGCTGCCGATCTGCGAAGCCTACGAAGTCAGTGACGGCATTATGGTGTTTTCAGCCGATACACAGGCACGTGTACTAGCTCTGTTCAACGAACTGAGCGCTGAAGGATATCGAGTGCTCGCGGTTGCCTACCGGCAGCTTGATCCTCAGCCCGCATATGGACTGGACAGCGAGCGGGATCTCGTGTTCGCCGGCCTGCTGGCGTTTTACGATCCTCCGTTGCCAGACGCCGCCGATGCACTGGCGGCGCTGCGCGCAGACGGTGTGGACGTGAAGATCCTGAGCGGAGACAACGAGCTTGTCGTCGGGCACGTCTGCGCGCAGGTGGGAATTGCGAGTAGTGCGATAGTGCTTGGGAGCCAGCTGGATCGCACATCGGATGCCGCGCTTGCCCGTTTAGCGGAGAGCGCAACCATATTTGCCCGCGTATCACCGGCTCAGAAAAATCGCATTCTGCTCGCACTCAAGTCGGCTGGGCATGTCGTGGGATTCCTCGGCGATGGTGTAAACGACGCGCCCTCTTTGCACACAGCCGATGTGGGCATCTCGGTGTCCGGCGCGACGGATATCGCCCGTGATACCGCGGAGATTATCCTGCTTGAGCGCAGCTTGCGAGTTCTTCACAATGGCATCATCGAAGGCAGAAAAGCATTCGGAAATGTCATGAAGTATCTGCTCATGGGGACAAGCTCGAATTTCGGAAACATGTTCAGCATGGCGGGCGCGTCGGTCTTCCTGCCGTTTCTGCCGATGTTGCCAACGCAGGTTCTGCTCAATAACTTCCTGTACGACCTCTCACAGGTGACGATACCTACAGATACGGTCGATGAGACGTTCATACGAAAACCGCAGCACTGGAATGTGTCGCTCATACGCAACTTCATGGTGTTCATCGGGCCGATTAGCTCGATCTACGATTTCTTCACGTTCTACGTGCTGCTTACGGTCTTTCACGCCTCGGAAACGCTCTTTCACACGGGCTGGTTTGTTGAGTCCCTGGCGACGCAGACGCTCGTACTCTTCGTCATACGTACTGCGGCGAATCCGTTGCATAGCAGGCCCAGCCGCCCGCTCACCGCGACAATCATTGGCGTTGTGATGATCGGGCTGGTGCTACCGGTTACGCCTCTCGCCGGACCGCTCGGCTTCATGCCTCTGCCGTGGCAGTTCTACTTCGTGCTCGCCGCCATGACGATCACGTATCTCATCCTGGTTGAAATTGCGAAGCGGCGGCTCATGCGCCAGTAAGCAACATGGCCGCCGCCAGATGAGCGATGTGCGCCCGCTTAATTCGGTCGCTTCACGGATTGCGCGGCACAAAGTGAATGGGGGAACCGAGCGCGACTGGCTCCGCCGTAATATCCAGGCATACTTCCATGTCTCCATCACCACAGCGTGAATGAGACGGATAGCCGCAATGGCGAAGCACTTCCATCATTCTGACGTTCGTGCCCATAGTGATGGCTACGAGCTCGGCAAATCCCCGCGCGCGAGCATAAGCAGCCAGCATGAGCAGCAATGCGGTGGAAATGCCTTTGCCTTGCCATTGATCGGCCACTACAAACGCGACTTCGGCGCGGCGTTCAGCCACGCGATCATAGCGCACAACTGCCAGGATGGGGGCGTCGTCCGCTTCGGACTCTGTAGCGACAAGTGCCATGCGATTCACATAGTCGACATGCGTAAACCGCTCGGCGTCACGGACCGACAGTTCCGGCATCATCCGGAAGAACCGGAAGACAATCGTATCTGCCGAGAGATGCGCGTGAAACTGACGGAGACGCTCGGTATCATCAGGACGAATCGCACGGACGTGAACCGGAGTGCCGTCACGCAGGAAAAGTGTTCCTTCCAGTGCCGTCGCTGCTGCCGGCATCGACAGGATTGCCGTATGCTCAACGTCGGCGGGTTCAGCAAGTGATGTGTGTGATTCCATATATCAGTACCTTTGCCCTTTCTCAGGCAATCAGATAGCTCCGCTGGTCGCACGGGAGACTCTGCTTCGTGATGACCTCAGCAAAGATCGCCTCCACATACGCGGATCTGTTCGTGACCCGTCATATCTAACTCTTACGCCGTACGCATCGCGACCCGATCACGTGCTGCCAGATGCGCATCACGGCGGTGTCACAACCCTCGGCCTTTATTACTGCGGGCGCTAACGCATGATTGGCGGGCTAAGCACACGGCCATGAGGTGCCTTGAACACTGCAGGGAAGGCGATTGTTTCCTTGTGTCCATATTGTGATGTCATCGGCAAGCGGGGATTGATTGCTGCGGGTGATTGCCAAACGGGCATTGTGGCGCGAATCGTGTGATAAGCTATCGTAGTTGCCATTTTTTGGCGCGCCGCGGCGCACACGGCGCGCGCGCCTGCGTATGGACGACGACAATCCCTTGCAGTGCCGGAGGCCATCCCGAATGGGAGCGGAAGAACCGAACATCAACTTCGCGCGTGAGCTTGCGTCGCTTATGCGGCCTGAGGCGTTCAGCTACTTCGCTGTGCCTGAAATGGTATCTGTGAGGCACACACATGCTTCAGCAGTCATCCTGACAGACGACTTGGCGTATAAGCTCAAGAAACCCAACAATTTCGGCTTTTTCGATTACTCCACTCCTGCGTTGCGCCGCCACTTCTGCTCCGAGGAAGTGCGCCTGAACGCGCGATTGGCACCACAGGTATATCTGGGAGTCTCACCAGTGCTGATGGATCGCGATGGAGAGATGCGCTTCGGGCCAGTGCTTCAACCGGCGGATTTGCCGGACCCGTGGGCGTCAATTGATGGCGCGATGGTGGTGGATTTCGCGGTCATCATGCGCCGTCTGGCGGATGAAGCAACACTCGACTACCTCGTGGCCCACGGTCTTGCTACCGACAAGGTGATGCGTGAGGTTGCCGGACGCATCGCTCAGTTCCATAGAACGATACCTACCAACCGCCATATCGCGTCTTTCGGCGGTTTGGATGTCATCCGTGCGAACTGGGAGGAAAACTTCGCCCAGATGGCGCCATACATCGGCCGGTCGCTCGAGCAAACATCATTCGACACCATATACGCCTACGTGAATGGTTTCATGGAAACGCGCGCGCCACTGTTTGCGAGCCGCGTGCGTGAGGGAAACATTCGCGATTGTCATGGCGATTTGCGCCTGCAGCATGTGTACGTGCTGCATGAGGACCTGATGCGTCCGGATGCCGTCGCCATCATTGACTGCATCGAGTTCAACGAGCGATTTCGCTATAGTGATGTTGCGGCGGAAGTCACGTTTCTCACGATGGAGCTGGAACTGGCGGGACGCGCGGACCTCGCGCATGCATTCCTGCAGTCCTATGTCGAGATCACCCACGACGACGCGTTGATGGAGCTTGTGCCATTTTATACCTGTTATCGGGCGTGTGTACGCGGCAAAGTCCTCTCGTTTCAGCTCGATGAGCACGAAGTGCCGGAGGAGCAGCGGGATGACGCACGTAACCTGGCGGCGCGCCATTTTGAACTTGCCGAGCGCTACGCGCATGGCCCCTACCGGCCACAGCTCGTACTGATCGGCGGTGTGATGGGCACGGGCAAGAGTACCATTGCCACCAACCTACGGCACTCGACAGGTGCCGTGCTGATCTCTTCTGACATCACGAGAAAACGCCTCGCTGGCATTCCAGACAATACGCCTCGAGCGGAGGCTTTTGGTGTCGGGTTGTATAGCCCCGCCTGGACGGACCGTACCTACGAGGCGACATTCGCCAGAGCAGATCAGGCGTTGCGTGACGGGCGATCTGTCATCATAGACGCGTCTTTCGGTCGCGCTGCGCACCGTCAGCGAGCGGCTGAGGTCGGAGCGCGAGCAGGAGCGGATACGACCTTTGTTGAGTGCCTATGTTCACGGGAAACAGCCATCCAGCGGCTGACAGAGCGCTGGCACGCGCGCAGGGATTCATCAGCCTCTAGCGCTTCGTTAGCTTCAGATGGCCGCCCGGAGCTGTATGACGAGCAGATACGCCGCTGGGAGCCGGTATCGCCAGATGAAGAAATTCACCTGCGGCATTTCCAGCTCGATACGCAGGCGCCGCTCACCGTAACTCTGGAGCGTGCTCTCAATGTACTTGGCATTCCCCACAGCTTTTGCATGCTATCCGACTGACTGGAATCTTCTCGTACTAGCCGGCTGGTCACAGCCCGCACAGCGGCTCCATGGATCGTGACACAGATGTGAGCGGGGTTGATCGAGGGTGTGATAAACATGCGATTTCGCTCATGTAACCTCTTGAACTAGGCAGGATGCCGCGAGCGCGCACCGCGGCTGCGGAGGGTCGGCTGAATGAGAGGTCCGATATGTTCAAGAGAATCCTGGTGTCGCTAGACGGATCGGATCGCGATACCGAGACCCTCGTCGTGGCAGAGCACCTTGCAGAGAAAACGGGGGCATCACTCCTGCTGGCAAGGTTTCTGCCGATGAACGCCTCGGTGGAGCAGTTCGCGCATATTCGCGCAGACCTGCGCAAACGCGTTTCCCACGTCTGGAGTGAGGGCATCGAGGCGGATTACATCGTAGAGCATGGCGAGAACATCCAGACGCTCGCATATGTGGTGCGGATGCACCATGTTGACCTTGTATTGATTGTTCCTGAGCGGCGTGACGCTCTGGAGCTTTTGTGGTATCCGCGCTCGTCCGTGCTGGAGCTCACTTCCCTGCCAGCGCCCCTGCTTATCTGGCCTGATGGCGCTGTGCATACGGAGTTTTTCGATGATGCCACATCGACGGTTCTCGTTCCGCTAGATGGCAGCGAAGAAGCCGAGCATGCGCTTCCATTCGGCTTGCTTATGGCTCAGGGTTTCAGGCGAAAACTGGTCCTCGCGCGGGTGACTCCCATGACCTACAAGCCACAGGGTAGTGCCGCACAGAGACCTGGACCGGCCTCGACAGATGCCTATCTGCTGTCGGTTAGGAACCGGCTAGCCGCGATTGGTGAGGAAAATGTTCAGGTGCTCACCGGATATGGACCCGTATCGGAGGAGTTGCTACGCATGATCGGAGAGTCTGATGCCGGTCTGGTCGTCATGACCGCTCATGCGCAAAGCGGGCCCGCGCGCTTCTTCGCGGGATGCGTCGCGACCAACCTCCTGCGTCGCGCGTCTACACCGGTTCTGCTCGTGCCACCGGAAATCGGCGTGAGTTTCAGCCGTTCGGACGAGGACGAAGTCTACGTCCTGGACCTGCAGCGGCGGTAGCAACACTCATCGCATGGGCTCCATATGTGGAAGGGATACGGATCATTCCATCCGTATCCCTCGTTTTGCGTGCAGCGCAATGATGGGGACATCCATATCCCCGCTTTTATCCAGCTTCCTCTATACGAGTCCTTGCGGCACGATGTACCAGTAGGCTCGGTTAAAGAGTTGCTTCTCCATGTGATAGAAGAGGCTCGGCCGTGGCGGGCGCGGCGGATGCTCGTAGTTGAACACGAGCTGGCTGGCAGTGTTATGTCCGGTCTCCAGGAAGCACATCACCTCGCCATCATACATGGTCGTCTTCGGGTCGAGTTCTTCACCGCGTATGGAGCCGATGATCCGGTGCGCAGCTACTTTTGCCTCGAAGTGCGCAGCCGATCCGCTCTTGGAAACCGGGAGGTCCGTCCCGTCACCAATGGCAAAGATGTTGGTCTGCCCCTTCACTTCTAGCGTATTGCGGTCCGTGGCGAGCCAGCCCTGAGCGTCGCCCAATCCCGCCGTTTCAATCAGCCGTGCGCCACGATGTGGTGGCACGACGACGAGCAAGTCGTAGGGAACCTCGCTCCCTTCAAGAGATTTCACGACATGGTGTTCTGTGTCTACCTCTTCGGTGTTGAAGAACACCTCATACTTAATATCGCGCTCCTCAAGTATCGGGGTAGCTACCTCGGCCACGCTCTCAATCGGAAACACGCGAGGCAGTGGATAGAGATACTGGATTTCCGTGTTCTTGCGGATACCGCGCTTGTTGAGCCAGTCTTCAAGCAAAAAGACGAACTCGAGCGGTGCTGGTGGGCAGCGGTATGGAATACCGCCAATAGCGAGGACGATCCGGCCACCTTCGAACTCATGTAGCGCCTGACGCAGCCGGAGCGCGCCTTCAAGGCTATAGAAGTCGTGCCAGTCTCCAGGACCCTCCGCAAGCCCCGGCAAATCCTCAGGCGCGAGCCTGGCGCCTGTCGCGAGTACGAGATAGTCGAACTGAAGTTTCTGCTCAACCCCTCCCGTGGGAGCGCCGCTGCTGGAGTTGGACACCTGGACGGTCAATTCCCGGTTCTCGACATTGATAGCCGTCACCGGACCCACCACTAGCTTCACGTGGCGGTGCAGCAGACTGCGCTCCGGGCGAGACAACTCAATGCCTTCGGACATGTTGAACGGCAGGTAGAGCCAGCCCGGCATGTACACATGATGGCCGGTCGAGTCAATAATGGTAACTTCCGCTTCGTCCTCGTGTAGACCGCGAGCGACCACATTGGCTACGATTGTTCCGCCAACGCCGCCACCAACGATCACAACTTTCTTGCGAGGCATGAAGCGCCTCCTCTCGATGCACTATCAGTGCGACTTACGCGCGATGAAACGGGTGACGCCATCTTCCGTAAACGCGCCGATATACTCCTGGCCGGCCTTCTGGATCCAGGCGGGAATATCTTTCGCGGAGCCCGGATCAGACGAAAGCACCGCGATGGTTTCGCCCACCTGGGCGGCCTTCATTCCACGGATGAGCTCCATGAGCGGTCCTGGGCAGAAACTGCCACGCGCATCGATTTCTTTGTCGATATGAATGTCCGGCATAGATGCCATGTCGTGCCTCTCCTATCGCTTGTGTATCGCCCGTGCGCACGGAGTGAATGTTCCAACCCATCTGCGTGCGCACGTTGGTTACCGCGTCTCCATCGAACAGCAGTCGCTAAATGAACAGCGTGATGACGCCCTCTTTAGCGCGCTCCACGAACGTGGCAACGCCGGTCACTTCGTCTACGACTGGTTCGAGATCATCTTTGGTCAAACCGAAGAGCTCCATTGTCATGCTGCACGCCAGGATTTTCACGTCGCCAATTTCGCGCGCGCCGAGGAAATTATCCATCCACGTCGGCACTTTCTTGGCTTGCATGGCTTCCATCATGACTGGGGCATAATCTGCGTAATCCGCGCTGACGCGCCGGTTTGTGGTGTAGGCGCCCCGCCGGAAGGCCTCGATACCCCAAGTGGTGAGGAAGACTTCGACTTCCATGCCCATAGCGGCAGCCCCAGTGGTCAAAATGGAGGCAGCCATCAATTTGTCAACAGTTCCCGAGAACAGGATGATCGACATTCGGTCAGCCACCTGTGTGCTCCTCTTCTTCAGTGCCAGCGGCGGACCGCGACTCTGCGCATTCCGCCATTACGCTTCATGTAGGCATTGCCGTGTGGGAGCATAGGCCGAGCGCATCACGAGGTCATCTCACTTCATGCAGCGGCTAGCACGTTGAAATCACAGGCGAATTCATGGCATCGAACTCTGCTTGTACGTGGATGCGTGGCTTCGCGCAGAAAGGACCGCAGGAGAGATCGCTATGCAGCGGTGCGGCAGAGCTGCCCCAAGGACGTGCCCATTCCATCCGATCAATCCGTCGAGTAGTGCTGCCAACACTGCGCAGCGCCGAAAGACGTGATACCCCCGTGATACAAAAGTCTCTCGCTTTGGCGTAATTGTGATGTTTACACGCCATCCTGTGGATAAGTCAGTGCCGACTATTGGAAAGAGAGCAGGCAATATGTCCGCGCAAGACCCAACCCCATCCGAGCGCCAGCAGCCGAATATCCCTGCTGAGCCGCTCTCGGCTCTGGAAGCACATAAAGCAGAAGAGGAAGCGCTGGGCCGCGCACTCCAGACCAGTGAGTCGGTCACCGAAACACGCCGCAAAGGACGCGTGGAAGTCGAATCGCGTCGTGTATCGGATGAGATGACGCGGCAGGCGCGTGAGCAAAAGGCAGCGCAACGTGCGGCTGGCACGGCACCTCAGACGCCCCCGCAAGAGGAGCGTGAGCAGCCGTCAGAAGCGCCAACGTCGTATCTCGCGTCTTTGCCTAAGCCGAGGCCCTTCAACACGATTCTCGTGCCACTCGATGGCTCCGTATTTTCAGAACGCGCACTGCCATTTGCGCGGACCCTCGCGCGCGCATCTGGCGGCACCATCGTGCTTTCCCAGGTAGTGCGCCCGTTGCCGCCCCATCCTGCGGGCTTGCTGGACAAGGTTGTAGAGGGCATCACATCGGAACCACCGGCCACGTCTGCGGTACATGCAGGTACGTATCTGGCTCACGTGCGGTCGCAGCTGCTTACCGTGTACCCGAACGTTTCTACGGAGCTGGAAACATCGGCATCTACTGGTCGTGGGCTGGAATACCTCGCGCGTCGCATCTCTGCGGATATTGTGGTGATCGCCACGCACGCACGCCAGGGCGTGGAGCAGCGCGTGATGGGCAACGTAGGCGACTGGCTGGTGAAACACGTTTCGGCGCCGGTGCTTCTCATCCCACCGTTGATGCCAGACATACCGGCTGGCGAACCCAGGTTCCGGAGAGTTCTTGTGCCGCTTGATGGGTCACTTCTCGCCGAACAGGCAATCGGGCCGGCAGTCAGCGTTCTCATCGGTGCGGAGCAGATCACGGATCAACCCACGAATTGTGAACTCTGTCTGCTGCACGTGGCGGAAAATTTCACGACGGTTCACGATGGACGCGAATATCTCCAGAACGTGAAGCGATCACTGGAAGCGCAGGGATTGTTTACCGCTACGCGTATCCAGACGGCAGTGGAAATCGGCGTCCCCACAACCGCGATCCCGGCGTACGCGCAATCTGGGGCCGAGGTGGCGCGCGAGGGCGCACATGCCTTCGATCTCATCGTGATGGCTACTCACGGGCGAGGTGGCCTGGGCCGCTGGCTGTATGGAAGCGTGGCAGAGGCTATTGTGCCTCGCAGCACGATTCCCGTGCTCATGGTGCGACCAGCCGAATCAGAGATGTAGTGCCACCTCTGGCGATGGCCCTTTACGAACTGGCAGTGACCTCTTCAGGCGCTGCCGGTTCGGTTGCTTGGGATAGGGGCAGTGAAATACAGAATGTCGATCCATTGCCCTCTTCGGACTCAAACCAGATGCGCCCTCCCAGGCGCTCAACGATCTCGCGGCACAGATACAGTCCGAGTCCCGTCCCGCCGATACCGAGTGTTCGCGCATTGTCCGCTCGCGAGAAGCGCCGAAAGAGAAGGGACTGCTGCTCGGCAGGGATGCCGATCCCGCTGTCCCTGATGCTCAAGATGGCCTGAGACTGTTTTGTGTCTTCAGTCACGTCCACGTTGATACGACCACCCCGAGGGCTGTATTTGATCGCATTGCTCAGCAGGTTGGAAAGCACCTGTTCCATACGGCGAACGTCGAGGTCAACCACGATGAGGTCCATGTTCGAGTGCACTTCAATCGTATGGTTTGACGTGGTCACCTGCATGCGGCGCGCCACACGACGCACGAGCGCGTTCAACTCGTGCGGCTCTGGATGCAGGTCGAGCCTGCCCGCCTGGATACGCGTAACGTCCAGCAGATCTTCCGTCAGCTCAACGAGCCGTGTCGTCGCCTGATCGATGGCGTCGAGCGCCTCGAGCTGCCAGTCGGCAAGCTCCGTCTCACCTTCCATCCCCGAATGACGCGTCAGCATATCGGCGTAGCCCTTGACGGCCGCCATTGGTGTTTTGAGTTCATGAGCTGCAAGCGTGATGAATTCATCCTTCACCCGCTCAGCATCTTTAAGCGCTGTAACATCCTGAAGGACGATGAGCGCGCTTGTCTCTGTGGATCTCTCAGTGCCTTGAGTCCCCAGCAGCAAGTCCGAATCCAGCGCGACGGCATTCAGCAATATCGGCAGCGTTGAGCCATCCGGACGGCGTATCACTTCCTGATGATGGTGCACATTCTCGCCGGTCCGCGCGATCTTGACCGTCACCAAATCGTCACCGGTCAACCGCTTTCCGTCCGCTCCGTATACCTCTGTGCCGCTCTTGCTGAGGAACTCCTCCATGCTCTGCCCAAGCGTCCACTCGGCTCCCCACACATCCATCGCTGCCCGATTGGCAAGCACCAGCACCGCGTCCGGGCCGCGCACCAGACAGACACCGCTCGGCAGCTCGTCGATGACCATCTGCAGCAGACGCTCACGAGCATCGGCTTCCTCTCGGGCATGGCGCTCCTCGAGCAGACGGCGAGTCTCCGTTACGTCATGCCAGACAAGCACAGCTCCTGGCGCCGCGGTCGCAGCCTGAATTCCGAGCGGGAAGCTGGGCGTGACGTTCGTCCGGGTGAATGTCACAAGTTCCAGGGGCGATGCGCTAATAACGATGTCGTACGTATCCGAGTCGCCAGCTTCGACCTTAACAGCGCGGTTAACCTCGTGCTGCGCTGTTATGGCCTCTGTGGCAGGCTCCTGCACGAGAGACCGCAACATGCCACCATCTGAGGCACCCTCAGAGATGAGGGTCCGCAGGTGGAGCGCCATACGATTCTCGCGCAGGATCTGACCGTTCTCATCGACCAGTACAACACCATCGGTGATGCTCTCGAAGATTGCGTCCAGTTCCTGAGCCTGCGTTTCAGCGGATCGGTAGAGGCGAGCATTTTCCACGGCGATGGCAGCTTGCGATGCCAGCCCGAGCAGGAGCGATTCATCTTCACCGGTGAATCGATTTGGCTCCGTGTGGCCAAGTAGCAGGCCACCACGGACTGTACCGTCGCGGTCAAGCAGCGGCACGCCAAGAAAACTCCGCACGATGGGGTGCCCTCTTGGTACGCCAATCGAACGCAGCTCTTCCGAGGCCATGCGCCCATGAGAATACTCAAAGGCTATATTGCGTGCGTCCTGCCGCGATATCTCGGCGTTCTGCGCGGTATGTTCATAGTCGCGGGCGATCATGCTCAGGGCATCGGCGACGCGCACCGGCTTTCCATAGCGGAAGATCGGCGCCAGCAATCCCTCGCCGCCGAGTGGCATGCGGCGGAAGAGCGCCTCCTGTTCTGGAGTCACGCCAACCACAGCCGCGAGGTGAAAGAGATTGCCCTCGGACGGCACCAGCGGCTGGCCGAGCGGATCGAGTGGCCTGAGCGTGAACGCCGCGAAGCCGGCGCCAGTGAGATCGCGCGCGGTTTGCGCGATCATGCGTAACAGTCTGCGCTCGTCGAGCTCACTGGCCAGCGCCGAACCCACCGTGTTGAGCGCTCTGAAACGCGCCGCCTCGCGTTGCGTCGATTCACGGCTGTTGCGTGCAAGCTGGACGAGCACCAATGTGAACGCGTCAACGGCCGCCAAAGTGATGAGCTGCGCGGCCTGCTGGGGGGCCAGTGTTTTAAGAGACCACGTCGGCGAGACGAAGATGTAGTAGGTCAAAATGAGTTGCAGGATACTGGCCACCGCCCCATGTCGCCACGCCCAGTGATAGGCAAGCATGGCAATCAGAGGAAGGTAAACAATGCCAGGATTTGGCAGCGGAACGGCTGCGTGATCAATGGCGATGACGAGCAGCGTCATGAACGCTGTGCCGACCAGCAGCGCAAGAGTACCCGCGTGCTGCTGGTCGTGCCACTCCGCTATCAGACGGCGAATATTTCGGCTCGTCGGAGCATTCCAGATCCGCCTGGACGTGCCTTGGTACAGGCGCGTCAACTCGAGCCAATACGTTGCTAAGGTCACCGTCAGGGGCTTGCGAGTGTCGCGCCCGTCAGGTGACTTCTTCGTTGGAGTACCTGGAGCCGGTTGTTCTCGTATAGGCTCTTGTTCTGGCTCGTGCACTTTCATACGGTCCCGGGTGATGCTGTGCAGATTGTCGCTGTGCACATTGCTCCCATTTTATGCCCAAACGACCTACGAGCGCAATGATGAGCATGCGGGCGCTATTCCACCAGCCACGGAGACAGCAGGTGAAGATCGTGTGCCGCGCGCTCAAGTGGTTCACGGAACTCCGGAGCTGCCACCGCGATGAGATTGCGCGCGCGTTCGGCCAGGTTTCGCCCATGCAGCGGAGCGATGCCATATTCTGTAACGACATAATGGACATGGGCACGCGAGGTTGTGACTGCCGCACCGGGAGTGAGCGTTGGCATGATGCGACTTATGCGCCCATCGATGGGATCAGGCTGCCCGGGCGGCGTCTCATATCCGGCGGGAACGCGCGCGGTCGCGGGCATCGCGATAATGGGCCTGCCCCTCGGAGCAAGGGCCGCGCCACGCAGAAAATCCATCTGGCCTCCCACGCCGCTGTAGAGGCGCGTACCGATGGATTCCGCGCATACTTGCCCGGTCAGATCGACCTGAATGGCGCTATTCACAGCGACCATGTGCTCAAACTGCCGTATGACGCGCGTATCGTTGGTGTAATCGGACGGGTGCAGTTCCACCATCGGGTTGTCGTCGATAAAGTCCAGAAGACGTCGCGTGCCGACAACAAAGCTCGCCACAATCTTCCCCTGGTCGATCGGCTTGCGTATTCCCGTGATGGCGCCGCATTCCACCAGGTCCAGCACGCCGTCAGAGAACATTTCGGTGTGGATGCCAAGATCCCGCCGGTCGCGGAGTGCCTGCAGCACGGCGTCAGGAATGGCGCCTATGCCCAGTTGCAGCGTCGCGCCATCTTCGATGAGCTGCGCGACATTCCGGCCGATCTGCAACTGCTCTTCGTCAGGAAGCTTGCGCTCCACTTCATAGAGCGGCCCATCCCACTGCACCGCGAAATTGATACGCGAGAGGTGCAGAAAGCTATCTCCATGCGTGCGAGGTACATTCGGATTGACCAGCGCGATGATGGTGCGCGCGTGATCCACTGCCGCGCGCGCCGCATCCACTGACGGTCCTAGTGAGCAGAAGCCGTGCGCGTCCGGCGGCGAGACCTGAACCAGCGCGACATCGATAGGCAATTTGTCATCAGCGGCGAACAGCGCTGGAACATCTGAAAGAAACACAGGCGTATAGCTTGCCCGTCCTTCGTTCACTTCCAGCCGTGTGTTCTCGGCTACAAAGAGTGCGCGCAACTGAAAGTGTCCCGCCCAGCGAGCCTCGGTATAGGGCACGGGACCATACGTATGCAGGTGTGTGATCTCGACATCAGACAACTCATCGCCTCTGCGGACGAGCGCCTCGATCAGAGGCGTAGGGGTGGCGCACGCCCCCTGGAGGAAAACTCTATCACCAGAGCGAACCGATCGAACGGCTTCGCTGGTATCACACCAGATGGTCATCCTGAACCTCCGGAACCGTGTACGTCTCGTCGCTCTGCCGTTCTGCCATTGGCCACGCGGCACGATCACTGCGCATACGGTCATCTGGTAGATGAACGACGAGCCGTCTCGCAATCGTTCTGAGTCTATCATAGGGGCCGGATGGCGCGCCTGTCCGTTCGGCAGGTTGTGATGCTACTGTGATGCTCACTTTGAGCGCGTGACGGTACTGTGATGCTGATACCTGTAGTATTGATGCAGATTGTACGAGCACGACGTCCACCTGCCTCGTGCGCCTGGAGCGGTTATAGAGCGAAATACTATGAGTATGCCAGCACAACCAGGGAACACGCCAACACACCAAGACATTACCGCGGCGATGAGCGATTTCGCCCGGCTGGCTATTCGTGCCTCTACTGCACCGGCCACCGAGAATGACGAGATCGCACGGCTCCTCCTTCACCGTTTGGTGCTCCTGTGCGGAGCCACACGTGGCGCATTACTGCATGCGCGTTTTGATACACCCGAAAGTGAGCAGGCAGGAATGGCACGTCCGCCAGTTCACATGCGGGCATTGGCCCTACACGAGGTGAAGGAGGGAGAGATCCCGCCATTTGTGCTCACAGCACCAGCCACACCATTCACAGAGCAGATCTTTCAGGTCGGTGCTGACTGGATAGTCTCCGCGCTGCCCATTCGTGAATTTGCCTCGGAGATGGATGGTGACCATCACGGCGGGCATCAGCAATGGGCTTTTCTCCTTCTGGGGCTTGATCCCGCGGATGACTCTGCCGCTGCCCGCATCACGACCTTATGCCAGGCGACGAGCGACGGGGCTCTGGCGGTCATACAAGCGCTGCTTCTGAGCGCGCGCGTGCAGGAAGTCACAGCTACATGGAACGACACGCAGCGCAGCCTCACGGATGCGCTCACAGCAGTCGCAGACTGGGAGCAGGTATTTGATGCCGTCTCCGATCCGGTGGGAATTATCGGACAAGACTTTCGTGTCATCAGGGCGAATGCGGCACTACGTTCTCATCTGAATCGCGGTGAGATCGACATCATTGGTCACCACTGCTATGCGATCGACTCGAATACTGATTCACCATGTGCGGGCTGCCCGCTGCCGCAGACCATGCTGAGTGGAAAAGCCTCCTTCGTTCAGCAGGAGTTTGTAGCTCGCTCCCCTGTCACCGGGGAGCCAGAGCGCCGCGTGTACCAGAGGTGGACATACCCCATTGTCAGCGTGACCGGGAAGGTGGATCGTGTCGTGGAAATTCTGAAAGACGTGACAGCGCAGGAACACCTGCGCGAGGCGGCGATACGCGCGGAGGCGCTGCGCCACGCTGATCACCTGAAAGCGGAACTGCTCGGCACAGTCAGCCATGAACTGCGCAGCCCGCTCGCCAGCATCAAAGGCTACGCCGCGACCCTGATGCGCTACGAGCGCCGGCTGCCACGCGACGAGCGGCACGAGTTCCTGCTCGCCATCGAAGAGGCGACAGAGCGCCTGGAGATTATCATTAGCAGACTGCTGGAAATCTCTCAGCTTGAGACGGGGACACTGCCCCTCCAGCGAGAACCTCTGGATGTGGCTCATACGATTCGCGAAGCAGTCGCCGTGGCGGAGAGTAAGGCGGCGGGTCGCGCGCCAGGGAAGTTTACTTTCGTGACGAATCTCTATGGCAAGGATGGCCACACGACGGGTACACTGCCCTATATTGAGGCTGATCCCCGGATGATTCGGGAAGTGCTCGATAACCTACTGGAAAACGCGGTAAAGTACTCACCGGAGGGAGGTACGATCGAAATCGCCGCGAGCCCGATCACCATCGACGACGTCGATGATCTGCCAATTCCCGGAGGGTCACGCACATTCCACCCGGGCGAACAGGTGTTAGAAATTACCGTGCGCGATATGGGTATCGGTATACCTTCTGAACATCTTGGGTTCATTTTCGATCGATTCCACCGCGTGGATACGCGGCTGACGCGCGAGGTCGACGGTCTGGGGTTGGGCCTCGCGATCTGCAAGCGCATTACTGAGCTTCACGATGGTGCTATCTGGGCAGAAAGCTCACCCGGTGCCGGCAGCGTATTTCATGTGGTGCTGCCGCTTGAAGAAGCCCTCGTTTCCAGCAGGTAAAATGACTGGGAGTCCAGGGAGGACAAGGTAGGACAAGACTATGCCGGCTAAGAAAACAACGGTACTCACTGCTGACGACGATCCTCAGCTGCTCAGGCTGGTCACCCGCAACCTTGAGCTGGAAGGTTATGAAGTCATCGCCGCGCGCGATGGACAGGAAGCACTGCAATTGATCGAGGCGCGCGCGCCTGATCTTGTGCTGCTTGATATCATGATGCCGCGCATGGACGGTTTCACTGTATGTGAGCGCGTGCGGGAATTCTCCAATGTGCCGATCATCATTCTGACCGCGCGCGGACAGGATCAGGATAAGATTCGCGGACTGGATCTCGGCGCTGACGACTACCTTACCAAGCCGTTCAGCGTTGATGAGCTGCTGGCACGTGTGCGCGCGGTAGTACGCCGGAGCCAGCTTACCGCAGTGGACAACGCGTCGGCGATGCGCTCGACGATCTCCATCGGCGATGTGACCATCGACTTCAGCCAGCATCGCGTGTTGAAGAACAATCGCGAGGTTGATCTGACTCCGATCGAGTATCGTCTACTTTCCTACCTCGCGCAAAATGCCGGACGGGTTGTCACTCAGGATATGCTGCTGGAGCATGTCTGGGGTGAGGAGTATTTGGGCGAGAGCCATCTGCTCCAGGTGAACGTCAACCGGCTGCGGCGAAAGATTGAGGACGACGCGAGCCATCCGCGCTATCTGCAGACGAAGATGGGTGTCGGATATATGCTCACCATGCCAGCGAACGTATAGCGGTCTTTCGAGCAGAGGGCTGGCGCCGGGAGTAGCGACTCTGGTGCCAGGCCTCGCGCATTTGATGCCCCTGGTGTCTGCATGCTCCCCCGTGGCGTCACCTTGCCTGTGCAAATACCTGGATTTGGCCCGAATGCATGTCGCTCAACAGCATGTTGGCCCAAGCTCAAACCGTGTTCAGTCGTAGCGCAACAGCCATGTGAGCATGCATTAGCCTCCGCGTGACACGCTTGTGACGGCCACGCATGCGCGTGCGACCAAACTGTGATCCCTACTGCCTATGTTGAGATCAAACATCTGTCGGGTCCGGCTGGATGTAAAGCCGACGCCAACGCTTCCTCAACGAGGAATGTGAAGGCGCGCTAGCGGAAGATTGAGAGAAAGGCTGCCGCCATGTATACGCGGATACTTGTTCCACTCGACGGATCCGAGCGGGCGGAGAAGGCGATACCTACCGCGGCCCGTATCGCACGGGCCACCCATGCCTCTATCGTGTTGCTCAACGCGATCAGCGTGCCACCAGAGTATGGCACAGCGTACGTCCCAGCCACCTTCAGCGCTACAGATTTCGATCTGATGCGGCGACAGGCGGTGGAATACCTGGAGAGCATCGCTGCCAGGCCAGTACTTGCTGGCGTGACAACGCAAAATGAGGTGGTTGTCGCTCCAGCCGCGCTTGCGATTCTTGATACGATCACTGCGGATGACATTGATCTGGTCGTGATGACTAGCCACGGGCGCACGGGAGTGACCCGATGGGTGCTAGGAAGCGTCGCTCAGCACGTTTCGCGCACTGCAACCGTTCCCGTGCTTATTTTGCGTGAGCACGTCGAGGGTGAAGTCGGGAAACATCCGGATCTGGAGCACCTTACCCGTGTACTGGTTCCGCTCGATGGCTCCGAGTTGGCCGAGGCGGCAATCGAACCGGCAGCCGACGTAGCCAGCGCGCTTGCAACCCCGGGCGAGGCAGCCATACACCTGTCGCTGGTCGTCAGCCCGTACGAGGCAAACCAGGAAAACGTGCCCAGTGCGTTTGCCGTCACAGGCGCGAAAGACTATCTCAAGGGAATCGTAGATCGTCTGCGCGGCCAATACCCGCATCTCACCGTTACCTATAGCGTCGGCGTTGGCCTAGATATCGCGGGCACGCTCATCCGCATAGCCGAAAGTGGTGAAGACGTGGAAGGCGCGGGTGTCTTTGGTGGCTGTGACTTCATCGCAATGGCGACGCATGGCAGAACTGGTCTGGCACGATGGGTGATAGGCAGCATCACTGACCGCGTGCTGCACGGAACGCGGTTGCCGATGCTCATCGTGCGGCCGAGAGCAGTGCGCGCGAAGAAATCGCCAGCCGATGAGCAAACCAAGCGCGAGAACGAGCCACAGATCTGGAGTGCCCTCTATTAGACCGGGTCGAGCCTATTTGATACCATGCGGTGGGGCACACTACTACTGCAATTGCCTGCCATGCAGTTGGTAGTGTGCCTGCCGTATGCTCAGTGGTGTACGGTGACGAGAGGAGGCAATGCATAGTGGGGAAGCAGGCTAGCCCACCAGCCACACACACACCCGCCGGTCCGGCGCGTATTCTCGCAGTCAATGGCGGTTCGTCGAGCATCAAGGCAGCGCTCTATGTAGATGAACACGAGTTGCGCATGGAACTGAGCGCGGTCGTCGATGCGATCGGCATGCCAGCCGCAAGAATGGTAATCGAGGACGCGTCGGGGAAGATGTTTGCCAGCGAGACACGCGACCTTCGAGACCATCGGACGGCGTTCCACGCACTCCTTGAGTGGCTGTCCGGGCACCAGCCAGAGGCAACGATTCACGCCGTGGGACATCGGGTGGTGCATGGTGGCTCGCGGCACGTGCGGCCAGAGATCATTACACCGCAAGTCATGTCTTCGCTGCGGGAGCTTGTCCCGCTGGCACGTACCCACCTGCCAGACGAAATTGCGCTCATAGAAGCTACGAACGAGGCACTGCCGCAGGCGCTCCAGATTGCCTGCTTTGATACCGCGTTTCACCGGTCCATGCCGCGTGTCGCGCAGCAGTATGCGTTACCGCGCGAGCTTTCCGCGCTTGGCATCGCGCGCTATGGATTCCATGGTTTGTCCTACGAATACATCCTTCACGAACTGGAGCGCCAGGCAGGCGCAGAAGCAGCTGCTGGGCGGGTCATCATCGCGCACCTCGGCAATGGCGCAAGCATGGTAGCGATCCAAAACCGCCTCAGCCGCGATACGACCATGGGATTCACTCCGACGGGTGGCCTCGTCATGAGTACGCGCACGGGCGATCTGGATCCGGGTGTGTTGATTTTCCTGCTGCGAGAACGCGGATTGAGCCCCGAAGAGTTGGAGGCCGCTGTGCGCAAGCAGGGGGGATTGCTCGGCGTATCAGGTTTTTCATCGGATATGCGCGACCTCCTCGCCAGAGAACATGATGACGATCTCGCGGCAGGCGCCGTTGCCTTGTTCTGCTACCAGGCGAAAAAGTCGCTTGCTAGTCTCGCCGCCGTCCTTGGAGGAGTGGAAACCGTGGTGTTTACCGGCGGCATCGGTGAGCACGCTGCTGAGGTGCGTCGGCGTATCTGTGATAACCTCGGATTTCTGGGCATTGAGATTGACCCTGGCCGCAATGAGCGGGACGAGCCCGTCATCTCCCCTGCGGGAAGCCGGGTGATGGTGCGCGTCATCGCGACAAACGAAGAGTATATGATCGCGCTCCATTCGCGAGATCTCCTGCGTACCACCCATTCTCTCTGATCGCTACTTACCCCCTGGAACATTGTTGTGGCCAGCGTGCGGCAAACGTGAGCAGACGGTGTTATTCCGTGACTTCAGCGTGACGCTGCTTGGGTATTAGTGTGGTACGAGCTTTTGCCCATTAGTCCAGATGGAGAATCAACGGCATGGTTGCGACAGAGCCATCCACCACCTCGTCTGGCGCATCCGGTTTTCAGTCGTCTGCGCCACCTTCTCCTTCATCAGTGGTTTCCCGCCGCTCGCTTGTGTTTGAGGCCGGGAAACTTGCGCGCCACTACCCCGTGCCTCTGGGCGCGCTCATACTGCTGATTGTCAGTCTGGGACTATGGTCATCCGGAAACGCCAGCGCGGCGCAATGGCCCCTCATCGCGATCATTGTGCTGGGCGGGGCGCCGATGGTCTGGCGCACACTAAACCGCATGCTCGAGGGTGAGCTGGGTGTCGATTTCATTGCGATTCTTGCCATCGTGGGGTCACTGGCGCTTGGAGAGTATCTGGCAGGCGCCTTCGTGGTCCTGATGCTTTCCGGCGGTGAGGCTCTCGAAGCATACGCGCTGCATCGTGCCACCAGTTCGCTCGGCGCGCTGGCAGAGCGTGCGCCTCGAACCGCGCACGTGCGCCACAATCACGAACTTTCCACGGTGCCCGCTGATGAGGTGGAAGTCGGGAGTAACATCGTGGTGAAGCAGGGCGAGCTTGTCCCCACGGATGGCGTTGTTACTGGCGGCTCGGCAAGCGTAAGCGAATCCGACCTGACTGGTGAGTCAATGCCGGTGCGAAAAGAAGAGGGCGCGATTGTGCTCTCGGGCAGCGTAAACCTCGACGGAATGCTTGAGGTCAGAACGACACGACGCAGCGCGGAAAGCCAGTATGCCCAGATCATCAAACTCGTAGCAGAGGCGCAGGAACGCAAAGCCCCGATTCACCGGCTTGCGGATCGGTTCGCGGTCGTTTTTACCGCGCTGACGCTCGTAACTGCTTTCGCCGCGTGGCTTTTCACCCGCGATATGACCTACGCTCTCGCTGTGCTGGTGGTGGCCACTCCATGCCCGCTGATCCTGGCGACCCCTATCGCTATCATGTCAGGTATTGATCGCGCTGCACACCGCGGCATCATCATCAAGAGCGGCGCCACGATGGAACAGCTTGGCGAAGTAGACGTGGCCGTCTTTGATAAGACGGGAACGCTTACGCTTGGGACTCCACAACTGATGGAACTCGTACCCGTTCCTGGACATACGTTTGCGCCGGATGAAAGCACGGCACTGCTGCGGATGCTTGCATCCGTCGAACAGTTTTCCGCGCATATTCTCGCGAGGTCAGTCGTCGAGACCGCGAAGCAGCGCAATCTTTCGCTTCTGGACGTACGGCAATTTGAGGAGGTCCCTGGCAAGGGAATTTCCGGCTGGGTAGTGAATCCTCTGACGGGCCGTGAGGCACATGTAGCGCTTGGTAATACGACCTATATGCACTATGTGGGTGTGGCGCTTTCGGAAGACGCGGTCGTCGAACGTGACTACCGAACACTGGATGGACAGATTGTCAGCTTCCTCGCTCTTGACGGGATGCTGTCGGGCTTGCTTCTGTTCGCGGACGCGCCGCGACCCGAGATTGCCCGCCTCACGAGCGACATGAAGGCTGCTGGTCTTGAGCGCACAATCCTGCTGACCGGTGATGGCGAGACCGTTGCGCGCCAGGTCGGAAATATGGCAGGCGTAGATCAGGTAGTAGCGCACTGCCTGCCAGCGGAGAAGGTGAAAGTCGTAGCTGAGCTCGAGTCCCAGCGTCACAAAGTGCTCATGGTAGGGGACGGCATAAATGATGCGCCCGCGCTCGCACTTGCCAAAGTCGGCATCGCGATTGGGGCGCAAGGCTTGACTGCAAGTGCCGCTGTCGCGGACGCTGTGCTACTTTCGCCGGACATCCTTCAGGTTGCACACGCGGTTCGCATTGGCAGGACGGTGATGCGAGTCGCGTTGCAGGGCATATTCCTGGGAATGGGCTTGAGCATAGTGGCTATGATACTGGCAGCAATGGGCTTCATTGTGCCAGCGGCAGGTGCGATTTTGCAGGAAGGCATCGACGTCCTCGTCATTCTCAACGCCCTGCGGGTTCTGAAGGCATAGCACGAGCGTGTGTGCCTGCAGCGCGCAATCGCAGACCGGCACGAAACAGGGGCACCATGGCATTGAGCCGAAAGCATACTCGCATTTCCCGCCATCTCTCGCCTATCCGCCGTTGGAGCAAGCCGTGGTGATGTACACGTTTCGTCGATAGCTTCTTCTTGTGCCTCGTGTGCCTTCCCGTCCGTCTCCAAGTATTTTGCGGTGCCGATAGGCGCGGATAGTTATGCCGCGCCCGTTACCCAGATTGATGCGTTTGACGGTCCTGCACCTGCTAGTCTGCCTGCTTGAGGAGGACATCTATACAGGTGCACAGGTGCGCGCCTGCTCTTCCGGTTCCGACTGTCTGGTCCAAGTAGCCTCGTCCCTAATGCTACTTGGCTGTAACACAGAGCGCGCCATACATGTGCCAATAGCAGAATGCATGTCGCCCTGGACGGATGTGCTTTCGCGTACTGGAACCTTTCATTGAAAAATTGGCTAGAACAGTCGCTTGCCGGGACAGTACAGCAGAAGTGAGGATGACAGGCTGACTGCGCCTCTTGTGGGCGAAGTGGCATGATGCGACTCCTCAGTGCCAATCGCAGTATGCTGCAGCTCGTCGTCCATGTGTTATGAACAAATGTTCCTGATCTGCATCTCAGCAGTAGTCCGCTTCCTCCAAATGTGGTAGAGTACATGTGAAGTCTTTTACCCAACCGGCATCCGGTAAGGCAGTGGACTTCGAGAAGATGTGCTCGCATCTCGCTGTCGCAAACCCGGAAATATTTGGGCTTTTCATTCGGGCGTGGCCAAGCGGTAAGGCAGTGGACTTTGGATCCACGATCCCAGGTTCGAATCCTGGCGCCCGAACCATACGACTTTCGCTGAAGCTGGCATAATGACCTAGCTGCGATACTATTCGCCTTCGGGGCAAAAGGAGCTGCACAGACCTTTATGAGACGCGTGGGAGCTGTCATTCTCGCCGCTGGCAAGGGAACCAGAATGCGCTCGCGCTTCCCAAAGGTTACCCACCGCGTGTGCGGCCGCACCATGATCGAGCAGGTCTTGCGGACCGCAGATGAAGCGCTGGGCGGATCAGCCGCGCCACATGATGACACGGAATCAGCCGATGGAGACGATCATAGTCCTCGGTATGTGATTGTCGTTGGCCATGAGAGCGAGCAGGTACGCGAAAGCCTGCGCTTATATCCACACGCGGACACGGTCGAGTGGGCGATACAGGAGCCGCAGCTTGGGACGGCCGACGCCGTGCAGGTGGCTCTTGCTGGCTGGAGTGGACTCTCACTGCCGTCCACCGTGCTCGTCCTCTACGGCGATACACCCCTGGTAACCGCCGATACCGTCCGCACACTCGTTCGCGAGCACGAGCAGAGCGGTGCCGTCCTCACATTTCTGACCGCACTTGCGGATGACCCTGCCGAATATGGGCGTGTCCTGCGAGATGAAAATGGGAGTGTTACGGGCATTGTCGAACGCAAGGAAGCTACGCCCGAGCAACTGGCGATTCGCGAGATCAATTCTGGGATGTATTGCTTCGAAGCCAGTTGGCTCGCGAGCAGGCTCTCCACCTTGGCGCCACACAGCAATGGTGAGTACTATCTCACAGACCTGATCAATGTCGCCGCTGGCGAGGGCGCAAGGATTGGCGCAGTACGCGCGGCATTTGAGAATGCGCTGGGCATCAACGATCGCGTGCAACTGGCGGAAGCGGATGCCATTCTGCGGCAACGCATCTTGCGCCAGCATATGCTATCTGGAGTCACGATCGTTGATCCCGGCAATACCTACATCGAGGCAGATGTCCGCATTGGTCAGGACACCATCGTACATCCGGGAACCATTCTGCGAGGCGCAACGATGATCGGGGAGCGGTGCGAAATTGGGCCGTTTTCCACAATTCGTGATTGCGTTATCGCCGATGAGTGCGTCGTCGCCGGTTCCTGGCTCGAGGGCGCGACCATGGAGAGGCAGTCGCGAATCGGCCCTATGAGCCGCCTCCGGCAGGGAGCACATCTGTTGACCGGCGCGAATCTCGGTAATTTCGCTGAGGCCAAGAACTCCGTCATTGGCCGGGATGTGCAGATGCACCACTTCAGTTATATGGGAGACGCGCATATAGGTGATGGGAGCAATATCGGCGCCGGGACCATCACCTGTAATTACGATGGCGTGCGGAAGAACCATACAGAGATCGGTGAGCGCGTATTTCTCGGCAGTGACACACTCCTCGTCGCACCCGTGACGATAGGTGATGACGCGAGCACAGGCGCTGGCTCAGTTGTCACGCACGACGTGCCGCCCGAAAAGCTGGTCGCGGGTGTTCCCGCTCGGGTAATCCGGCGCGTGAGGCGACCGGATACTACCGAGGCGACAAACACGCGGGCCGAGGCACAATCTCCAACCGCGGCTACGAGTTCCTCCCCTGCTGACACAAAGCCAAACGGTGAGGTTCTCGACATGCAGGCTTCCCAAGAGGCAAGCTCATCTGGCGAGGCCGCGGGCGAGGAGAGGGAGTAACAGTTGAATGGACGCTTCATGGTGGCAGAGCACACTGGCCGCTCTGCCTTCTCTGGCTCCGCATCGCTTCACCGGAAGTGACTGGACATTGCTGATCATCCTCGTGGCAGCGCTGGGGATTGCCGCTACATCCGCGGCAGCAGAGACCGCGCTTACGTCGGTTAGCCGGATCAAAATCCGCAATCTGGCGGAAGATGGTGACATCCAGGCGGCTCGTGTCCAGCGCATACTGGCTCAACCACAGATATTTCTGTCGACCATTCTGGTGATGAGCAACGTCGCGGTCATCGTTGCGTCGACTGTTTCCACGATCATCGCCATTGATGTGTTTTCGTCCTATGGCGAAATCATCTCGACCATCCTGCTGTCGCTGGTCGTACTCATCTTCTGCGAGATTACGCCCAAGACCATCGCCGTGCAGGCTCCTGAGCGCTGGGCACGCCTACTCGTCGGACTGGTCGAATGGCTCAGCCGGATACTGCGACCACTCGTGCTGGCACTTATCGCGATCACTTCCGGCCTCGTGCGCGTCTTCGGCGGTCAACAGATCCGCCGTGGTCCGTTCGTGACTGAAGAAGAGCTGCGCATGCTCGTGGAGGTCGGTGAGCAGGAAGGCGTGCTCGAAGAAGAAGAGCGCGAGATGATTCATAACGTCTTTGAGCTGGCGGATACCGCCGTACGCGAAGTAATGGTGCCGCGTATCGACATGGTAACGGTCGAGGCAGACGCATCAGTGGATGAGGCCATTGAGCTCATCCTTCAGGGCGGCAAGTCACGAATACCCGTGTTCGAAGGCTCCGTGGAAAATATCATCGGTGTGCTGTATGCCAAAGATCTGCTACGGCTCGCAGCCAGCCAGAGACGCCCCGGCACCATAAAAGACCTGGTACGGCCCGCCTATTTTGTGCCTGAATCGAAGCATGCGGATGACCTTTTGCGTGAACTTCAGCAGAAGCGCGTACACATGGCCATCGTTGTCGACGAATATGGCGCCGTTGCCGGACTGGTGACGATTGAGGATCTCGTAGAGGAAATTATCGGAGATATTCAGGATGAGTATGACCGTGAAGAACAACTCTTCGAGCGGCTCAGCGACGACGAATATATCATCGACCCGAAGATCAGCCTCGATGACTTCAATGAGCTTGTAGACACCGATTTGGCGAGCGAGGACTTCGATACCCTAGGTGGCTACATATACGCGCAACTGGACAAAATACCCACGGTTGGTGACGTGGTCACGTACCAGGATCTCACGATTACCGTCCTGAGCACGAAAGGCCGCAGGGTGACGCGCGTGCGTGTCGTGCGCTCGCACGAGTCTACGCAACCACGTGAGATGCGCGAGGACACGGAGTATTTCGAAGACGATAGGCCACGGCAGTCAGCATCCGCGACAGTGGAGAACCAACCAGTACGCGCGGATCGAGGCGAGGACCCGGGAGGATCAGACGCGCCAATCAGTGAAGCCCCACACTCGCACGCCGCGGCGCAAGGTGAAGAGCGTGAGGCTAGCGATGGCGGCTCCGGCACAGGCAATCACGAAGGCATACCAGAGGGGCAGAACTCACCGGAATTGAGCGTGCAGCATGCCGAGAACGACCGTGGTGCGCGTCGCCATGCCAATCTGCGCCGGCATGCCGCCCACGGGCCGCAGCGGTCACGGAGGCGGGCATAGCAGTGTGCTTTTCCTGGCGCGCACGATGGTGAGAGGAGCGATCCCGCCATTAGTCCTACCGTGGTCTCATTTATGTCACGATAGGAATACGTTCCCGTTGACACAAAAGAGGAATACCTGTACTCTTGTAATAATATCTTATCGTACGATGTTGCACACCGTATGAAAGACTCGTGCGCTTTCCATTGCATGAGCCGCACCCGACGAGGAAATGAGGATGTCCTCTCGGAAACCGGTAGATGGAACGCCGGCTAACAGCGATGTGCGGCGATGATTTTCCCTCTGAGAGTATAAACGCCATGTACACGGGTTGCCTGGCATTTGGGCTGGCAGTGGCTGCCGCGCCAGGTGCGCATGAGCAGAGGAAGTCCGCACCAAATTCTGCACGGCACGTCGAAATCACACTATACGACCTGCTCACTCGTATACGTTATGTCCAGGCGGGCTCGCCAGAGGAAGGTCTCTTGGCATGTAGGCGCATGCCAATTCGAAGGACAAATTTGCGAGATTCGGGCCATTCTGGTCTGGCACATGCATTCGGCCACATTAAACGACGATCCCAGTGGGCGCTGATGATGTCGGCGGGCACGTGGTGAATGCGCTCAGGAATGGCGTCTACGGTGTAACAGCCGGGGGGCGACATTCGGTCCCGAAGCAGAGTCCACCGCATCTCATCAAGCAGTCCGCACCGAAAGCGGGTTGCAACGGACCGTCGTATGCGGCGCACGTGCGCGGTGCATGTGGCCGTGGTCGAGGATACCATGCAGAATGAGGGCAGGAGCCAGCGACGGGTCGATGAACATGTCGTCGAGAGGATGCGAGCCGCGAGGACCGACTGCTCGGGCATGATGAGGAATCGCGTCGTTGAAGCTGGCCTCAGTGCGATCGGCTGGACGCTGAAAGCACTGCAGGGAATGCTGGTTCTGCAGGATGTCGAAGTTGCGCGTCCTGCAAAGAGGGGGTAGAGACCGATGCTCGTGCTACGAAGGAAGGCTGGCGAGGCGATTGTCCTCAATGGCTCTATTACCATTCACGTTCTAGCTGTCGAAGGAGAGCGCGTCAAACTGGGCATCAGCGCACCGCCTGAAGTGGTCATCGTGCGGTCAGAATTGCTCGAAAATCAGGACCGCACGAGCACGCAGGAACCACAAGGAGCAGGTTTACCGCAAGCGCCTGCGCGTCAATCCTCTCGAACGTTCCATAAGACGGAAGGAGAACCGTCGGGCGGCACCGGAGAAGATGATCCGCAGCGTGGTAGCAGGCGCGCTGGCGCTACCGGGCCGGCGCGATACGGTCACCGCGCGCGTGCGTATAGCGAGTCGGCTGTCACCTCTGGTTCACCTACTCGATACCGCTAGACACCGCGCGAGAGTTGCCATAGTGACTTCGGCTCGACCCGCTCTTGATGGAACGCACAGGTTCAACTCCTTGGCAAACCGCCTGCCGGCAGGCACACCGCATTGCTGGTAGGCGGGCTGTTCACATTGCTGTGGAAACTGCCCGAGACCTCTTGCTGCATTTGGACGTCCGTAGGCCGCGCGTGTTGGAGAATGGATGCATCAAGCGTAGACTGTAAACCGTATCACGTTTACCATGTGACACGGCAGTCAATTCGCCCCTCAAGTCAGTGCTGGGCTGTCATCTCTACGTGATCGTGAAGAGTTTGGCAGATTTGCCCGCGTCCCAGATAGCTGGCAGCGATTGCCACTTGCCAGGCTGCACGGTGGCTGTTCAATCCAAAGCAAGGCAGAGAGGGCTGCCGGAAAAGAGCGTATGCAGCGCGTCGAGAATGGCGACGCCCTGCTTGCGTAAGGTGAACAAGAAGCTCCGTACACGGGCGAACGCGTCTGCCCCCGGGTCGGAGGAGGCAGCATGATACCTTCTGCTGCGTCTTGAGCAGGCGCAGATCGCTCTGCCTGGTTGTTGTCAAGGGGAATCCTCAGGTCGTCGAGGAACGCCAAAACCTGCTTCTGGAGGAGTCACAAGCGGTCAAGCAGATTGTGCGCCGGAGATTGCTTGATTCGTCCTCGTTGCCGCGGGCGTCGCTCGCGCGTGTGGCGGCACTTTCACGGTTGACTGCTTGAGCAGCTGAATGAGACTGGTCAGCGTAGCTTTCGCGTCGCCAAAAACCATCATAGCGTTTGGCTGGTAGAACAGCTCATTGTCTTCGCCTGCGAACCCTGGCCGCAGGCTGCGTTTCAGGATAATGACGGTATGGGCCTTATCAGCCGCAAGAATCGGCATACCGAAGAGCGGGCTATCCTTCTTGTAGCGGGCAGCCGGGTTCACTACATCATTCGCGCCAACGACCAGCGCGACGTCTGTAGACTGGAAATCATCATTTATCGTGTCTAGCTCATAGAGCAGATCGTATGGCACGTTCGCATCGGCCAGCAAGACATTCATGTGACCTGGCATGCGGCCCGCCACTGGATGTATGGCGAAGCGGACCTGTGTGCCGCGCTGCCTGAGTATCTGCGCTAGCTCTGCTACGGCGTGCTGGGCTTGCGCGACAGCCATGCCGTAGCCTGGAACGATAATGACGGACTGTGCCTGTTCGAGAATGAATGATGCATCGTCAGGTGTATACCTGACGACCAGCTTTTGTTTTGCCTCCGCTTGGTCTTCCGGTTTGAGCGCGCCCACCGCTCCAAACAGGACGTTCGTGAAGGAGCGATTCATGGCCTTACTCATCATCATCGAAAGAAAGAATCCGGAGGTGCCATCAAGTGCGCCAGCTATGATAAGGACATTGTTACCGATTGCGAAGCCCGTTGCCGCCGACGCAAGACCCGCATACGAATTGAGCAGCGCGAGCACCACGGGCATGTCTGCTCCTCCAATTGGCAAGATCAGCAGCACGCCGATGACCAGACCAATGGCGAGCATGGCGAAAAACAGTGTCGTTCGAGCTGGATTGATGATGAGAAACATGAATAGCCCGAGAGCGAGCGCAAATAGGCCAATGTTGAGAATGTTCTGGAAACGATAGACGAGAGGCTTGCCCGGAATGATCTCCTGCAGCTTGCCAAATGCCATGAGGCTTCCGGTTATTGTAAGCGAGCCCAGCAACACCTCGAAGCCGAGAGCGATCATTTCGGCAGTATCAATGTGAGGTACGCCCTCATGATAAGTAACGATTCCTACAAGTGTCGCGGCAAGAGCACCAAATGAATGCGAGATCGCTATTCGCTGAGGCATCGCCGTCATGGGCATGAAAATCGCCATCGCGGCCCCAATTGCTGACCCAACGGTTACGCCCACGAGTATCCACTGATACTGCACAATTTCATTTTTCAAGAGCGTGCCGACAATGGCCAGCAGCATGCCCAACTCAGCGAGAAAAAGTCCTCGCCGCGCTGTCGATGCGGAGTTTAGACCCTTGAGGCCCATAATGAACAGAACAGCCGCGGCTAGATAGCACGCGTCGACAAGATAGATGCTCATTTGCGTTCCTCCTCGTCCCCGCTGGACGGGCCGCGGCGGAACATCTTGAGCATGCGATCTGTAATCATGAATCCGCCGACAACGTTGATCGTGGCGGCAGTCACGGCGATGACACCGAGAATCGTGCTGACGGCTGAGTGGTTACTGCCGGCAGCGACCAGTGATCCGACCAATGATATGCCGGAAATCGCGTTCGTGGCAGACATCAGCGGCGTATGCAAGAGTGGCGGCACACGTCGGATAACCTCGTAGCCGACAAATCCGGCAAGGATCAGGATGTAGAGTGATTGCATCGAGATGCCATTCACTTTGATGCTCCTCGGTTCATCATCTCCTGCAATTCGGGCTGTACAATCGCGCCGTTTCGTGTCAGACACGTCGCGCTCACGATGTCATCGTGCTCATCTGGCGGTGTGCCTTCATGCGGGTAGAGATAGCGAAACAGATTCACGATAGTGTGCGAATACAGCAGACTCGCATCATAGGGAACTGACGCCGGCAGGTTTCCGGCACTGACGATGTCTACCCCGTGGTGGCAGACATCACGTTCAGGTTGCGTCAAGGCGCAATTCCCACCCTGGTCCGCTGCGAGGTCGACGATTACGCTTCCCGGACGCATGCGCTCGACCATCTCTTCCGTGATAAGCAACGGCGCCGGTTTGCCGAAAACCTGAGCCGTGCAGATCACTACGTGGGTCGAGGGAAGTCGCTCAAGTATTGCCGCACGCTCACGATCAAGGAAGGTCTCGCTTTGCTCGCGGGCGTACCCACTGGACAACTCTATCTGACCGGTCTCCTCCATGTGCTCCATCTCGATGCACGTGGCGCCAAGGCTGCGAATCTGTTCGTGCACCGCGGGCCTAGGATCAAATGCCTCGACTTTTGCGCCAAGACGTTTCGCTGTCGCGATGGCCTGCAAACCTGCCACTCCCGCCCCGAGCACAAGCACGGCGGCGGGTGCGATCGTGCCTGCGGCGGTCATCAATAGGGGAAACATCTTGTCCAACCGGTTCGCAGCGACGATCACGGCCTTGTAGCCGGCAATGGTAGCCATCGAGGTTAATGCGTCCATGCTCTGGGCGCGGGAGGTTCGCGGCACAAGATCTAGCGCATAGCTCGTAACATGCCTTCGGGCCAGGATGTCCGTGACTTCCGAATGGGCCAACGGTGCAAGCATGCCCAGGAGAATGCTCCCCTCGCGGATCAGTTCTGCCTCGTGCCGACCTGCCGCTCGGTGCGGGCTGGGAGGTTGCACCTTGAAAATGACATCGGACTGCTCGTAGACCTGCTGCGCTGTTGACGTGATTCGGGCGCCAGCTTGCTCGAACTCCTTATCATCTATCTGCGCGCCATTCCCGCTTTGGGTTTCGATGACAATATCATGACCGTCCTTCAGCAACATTGATATCGCCGACGGTGTAAGCGCGACACGAGTTTCACCGGGAACTATCTCCCGTGGAACGCCAATTCGCATCGCCGTGCCCTTCTATGTTTCTCTGTTCTAATGCCATCGCCACACATGCGCGATCTGGGTAGCGGACCGCTCGCTCTCTAATGCATATGTAGCGTCTGTGCGTCTCAAGTTCACGTCACATGGCTGGGTAGGAAATCTCTGAGCCATCACAACCCTGCTTCCAGACGTTGTCACTGTCGCATGGACTTCATGCGAACGGCTCGGTGAACAGGCGCAGAGTTATGCTCACTGGCTACACGGCTATGGAACCGGCGTATGATATAATATAGTTCGCCTAACGAACTTTCTGAACATGGAAACACTACCACTGTGAGCCGCAAGCAAGGTCGCTATGTAGCGCGTTGACGCCCAGCGGCCGTTTGGTCACGTGTCGTGATCGGCTCCGGCGGATGAGATGTTGCCGCTGTATCCGCGGCGTGAAAAGAGCGTATCATGTCTGACACCAGCCATTCTTTGCCAGGGCCGTCTGTCGCAAGCGATCCCGCAGACGCGCAGGCGATCGCCAATCGCCTGCGACCGGTCCTGCTGCGCATCCATCGTTATTTGCGGGGAGAGGCGCATGAACTAGGCGTCTCTAGCACGCAAGCAACCCTGCTCTCTGCGATTTACCGAAGTCCAGGAATCGGTCTGCGTGAACTTGCCCAACAGGAGCACGTAACGCCCCCTACGCTGGTCGCGCATATCGATAAGCTAGTGGCAAAGGGGCTTGTGCTTCGTGTGCATAGCGATCCGGCTGACCGTCGGCGTGTGGCGCTTACCTTGACTGAGGAGGGAAGTCTGCGGCTTGAGATGCTGCGCGAGCGGCGCACGTCGTGGCTTGCTAACAGGCTTGAGACGCTCACCCCAGCGGAACTAACGGCGATTGAAGCGGCCATAGGACCATTGCAGGCATTGGTCAGGTGCGCGTCATGAGAGTGCCATTACGGGCTCGGGCTGGAGTAATCGTTTCCGGGCGCACATTCTCGAGCTTGCGGAATCACTACAATTACCGCCTGTATTTTAGCGGTCAGTTTCTCTCGCAGGTCGGAACGTGGCTCCAGAGTGCGGCGATGGCCTGGCTGGTGCTCGAATTGACGCACTCTGCCGTTGCGGTTGGTTTGCTGGGGTTCTGGCAGTTTGGTCCGTACGCTCTGCTTGGACTATTTGGTGGCGCGATCAGTGACCGGCTGGACCATCGGACCGCGCTCATTGTGACGCAGGTGGCCCTTGCCATTTGTAGCGGGGCAATCGCGCTGCTCACGCTGTTCCATGTGGTTACGGTCTGGGAAACCTACTCAATTGCCGCCATTCGCGGTCTCGTATTGGTCTTTAATAACCCGAGCCGGCAGGCATTTATCTTTCAGATGGTTGGCAGAGAGGAACTTTCCAACGCAATCGCGCTTAATTCAAGTCTGGCGAATGCTGCTCGTATCTTTGGACCAGGTTTGGGGGGTATCCTCATCGCGACCGTTGGCGTCGGCATCTGCTTCAGTATTGATGCCGTAAGCTATGTCGCCGTCATCGTCGCGCTGCTGCTGATGCGGGTGGACGAACTCTTGCCAATGGAGCGTGGCGCAAGAGCCAGCGTCATGCGGGGCATGGCGGAGGGTCTTAGTTACGTGCGGCGTACGCGGGCGATTCTTGTCGCGCTCATCATGTTCCTTTTCATTTGTATTGCGGGCATCAATTTCAGCATGTTGCTTCCACTGGTAGCAAGCAACACATTGGGCGCCGGTGCGGAGGTCTATGGACTTCTGACGGCCTGCTTTGGCGTAGGAGCGCTGATTGGCGCGCTGCTTTCGGCATCGCTGCCACGGGCGACCTGGCGAGTCATGCTGGTGAGCGCTGGGGGATTTGGAGTCGGTGAGCTTATTCTGGCGCCACAACGAACGATCGCAGGCGCGATTCTCCTGCTCATTGCGACCGGCATCTTCTACACGATCTATACATCGACGACGAACTCTATTGTACAGCTTTCCGCGCCGGCGCACTTGCAGGGACGCGTGGCGGGCCTGTATAGCTATGTCTTCGCGGGTAGCAGCCCGTTTGGGTCGCTTCTCGCGGGTGCCTTGGCTGCGCGCGGCGGAACTGAGCTGGCATTCCTTGTTGGCGGCGCGACCGCGATCCTCTTCGTTATTATTGGGCTTGTGCTGCGACCGCGCCGGATGGCGGAACGCCTTGCTATTGAGTAAGCGACCGCCTCTCTGAGGCATGCGGCTGGTGCTGGGGGCCGCGAAGCTGTGTGCCGCGCTACACGATGTCACGTGTGGCATCCGTGTTGGCAGCACGAAGCGCGATTGGGAACCGACACGAAAACCGATGACCCTTCGGGCGTGCTCGCTGCCGAAGGGCCATCAGCCTGTGGAGTCCGTGAAGCGCGCTTGCCGCGGGTCAACGCGCGACACGCTTCCAGAATCCCTTGCAGGCGCGGACTCACAGCCTGTGTGCACCTGCAGCATGCTTGGCCGGGCGATTCGGCCTATGACGCGCGCTCGTAGACGCGGCGGCCGTCGAAATCTTCCGTGAGGGCAATGCGCTCAGCGACCCGGCGCTCGGCGGCGCGCTGCGCCGCCAGCAATCCCTTGGCGGCGGCAAGGTTCGCGCGCTCTACGCGATAGAACGTGCCATCCGCCAGCATGACGGTATCGATGTGACTCTCGTGTGTGCTGCGTGTCGATTGCTTCAGGTTAAACATGTGCGTTGATCCTCCCCATGTATGTCAGTGCTGTTACGGGCGGAAGTGTTTACCACCTGACACCTGCTGCCCGGCATCCGGTCCATTGTGGAGTCTCGCTCCGCTAACGGCAGATGCTCTTTGTCAGTTCGCCGTATCTTCGTCGTCCTGACAGTTCAGAGAATACGAGAGTTGTCTGAAGAGGACATGAACGTATTCTTGAGAATCGTTCATGTATATTTTTTCATGGAGATGCGGATATGGCGGGCCATATGTAAGCCGAACAGACTCGCTTACCCAGTGCATGGATGTATGAACTTCAACGCAGCTTGCTGGCATTCGAGTACGCTCACACGCCGGAGGACTTGAACCCTTCTGACGTGGGTGCGCTACGGGGCGCGAAAAGAGAGCTATCCCGCTGCACATCATCAGCGACTGGATAGCTCAACTTGAAGGTGAGAACACCGAATGCGAGGCCTTATTGCTGGGCGGTGGCTTGCGTCCCGGTACTCTGTCGATGTTGTGGACTGGACCGGCGGCTACCCTCGCTCCGAGCCGAGCGACCGGTACGGTTGTTGTCGGTGCCTTCCTGAGCGGCTTCCCAGCGGCGACCATTCTGCCAGTATTCCTCGATTTTCTCCAGAGGCCGATCTTTCGTCTCTGGCACGTACTTGAGGATGAAGAACCACGCGGCGAGGCCACATATGCCATAGATCCAGAAAGTCAGCGACTGGCCGAGTGAGGTAATCAAGGTCAGGAACGTGATGCTGACGACCAGATTCGCCAGCCAGTTGACAGATGTAGCGACGCTGCTACCAGTGCCACGAAGCCGCGTGGGGAAGACCTCGGAGCTGAGCAGCCAGTAGACGGGACCCAATCCGATTGCGAACGCGACGATGTAGAGCAGCAGCACGATGAGCAGGATCATGCCGACGTGCTTGGCTCCGATGTCGAATAGTATGCCCATTGCTGCCAGTGTGACGACCATTCCGCCAACTCCGCTCAGGAGGAGGGCACGACGGCCCACGCGGTCCACGAGGAAGATGGCGACAACCGTAGCCAGCACGTTGACGACACCCACAATGATAGCGCCTTGCAGCGAACCCGACGAGGGACCAAATCCGGTGTAACCCACAATGATTGGTGCATAGTAGATGATGGTATTGATGCCGGTGATCTGCTGAAACGCGGCAAGCAGAACGCCAATGATGAGAGCCGCTCGCAAGCCCTTTCGGATCAGGTCTCGCCAGGATGACTGCTGAGCCTGTTCGAGCCGTGCGCGAATCGCATCTAGCTGCTGGTCGGACTGTTCACCAACCACCCGCTGCAAGACCGCATGAGCATCGTCCCATTTGTCCTTGCTGGCGAGCCACCGCGGCGTGTCGGTGAGAAAGAACATGCCCGCGCCCAAAGCTGCCGCAGGTATGACGCCTACCCCAAACATCCAGCGCCATCCCAGTCCATCTCCGCTGAAGATCAGATCGATGATGTATGCGCAGAGAATACCAACGGTGACGAAAAACTGGAACACGAATACCATCTGACCACGCTTGTTGGGCGGCGCCAGTTCCGTCGTGTACATTGGCGCTACGACTGAAGCGGACCCGATGCCAATGCCTACCACGATGCGAAACGCGACGAACAGCCACAGGCTGGAAGCAATCGCCGTGAGCACAGTGCCAACCAGAAAGATACCGGCCACGACGATGAGCGTTTTCTTGCGGCCAAGCCAGTCGGCCAGTTTTCCGCCGATAGCGGCTCCGATGACCGCGCCTATGAGCACGGCGCTGACCGCGATTTCTTGGGTGGTCGATGTCAAATGAAAGGTCGTCTTGAAGAACTTCTGCGCGCCGGAAACGACACCTGTATCGTATCCAAACAAGAAACCGCCCAGCGCGGCGATGAACGCGACGATGTACGCATACCCTGTCATGCGACCCGCACGGCCCTGACGCTCCTTGCCCGCTGCCCCCCCTGTTGACGCCCGCTGTTGCTCTTCGCCATTCACGGCGCCATGGTCCGGCTGCAGCGCGCCAGCAGCGATATCTTCTATCTGCCGCTGTGTCATGTCTGCCTGGAATGGTGTTGGACCAATTTCAGATGTTGGAGCGCCGGCCGGTGATTCCGGAGAATGCGGCGGATGATGGTTGCCCGCGCTCTGCACTAACTGTTCCTTGGGCGTCTGGTCCGAGGAAATATGAGACGCGTGCGATACATCGTGCTGCAAGGTGTCAAGTTCGTGCCTGAGATGCTCGATCTGATTGAGCAGTTCGTCTTCCTGATCTGCCCGCCCAGAGCTCGAGTACGGGTTATTCGTCGACGTTGACATGGGCACTCCTTTGCTCCACGTGGCCGCTTTCACCGCAGAAAGCGGCCGGCCCATTTGGCATTCATGCTGTTGCAGTCCCATCCGGCTGATCGGATGTCGCAGAAGGAGGAACTGGCAACCGCGAGCGGCTCGCGTATAGCAGAGGCATTGCAGCCGCTGTGCCAGCCATGCCGGAGGTCCGGAAAAGTGCTAGTCGGTGCCCACGGCGGTGTCTGTTGGCGTGCGCACAACTACCGCTACCGATTCTGGAGGCAGTTCCACACCCGCTGGGCCAACAGCCACACCTGGCTCTGAAGCAAGGACTACTTCGAGGTCCGTCGAATCCTCTAAGCCGGCAAGCGGGATCCGTTGTGCGGCATTATTGAGATTGCATGCCACGCCCACGCATCCACGCCGCATTACAAGCCAGCGCGCACGCTCATCATAGGTGACACGCACCTGATCCAGGCGCCCATTGTTGAAGGCGCGGAAACGCCGGCGGGTCCACAGTAGCAGCTTGTACCACTGATACAGCGTTGCGTGTGGCTCGAGTTCGCACTCACTCCAGTCGAGTCGCGAACGCTCGAATGATGCGGGGTCCTGAGGATCGGGAACCTGCTCTGGATCCCAGCCAAACGCGGCAAACTCCCGCCGCCGCCCCTCGCTTACCGCCCGCCCAAGCTTGCTATCCTGATGGTCCGTAAAGTAGAGGAACGGCGATGTTGCCCCCCATTCCTCCCCTTGAAAGAGCATGGGCACGAACGGCGAAAGACAAACATACGCTGCTCCAACTTTGAGTCGCCCCGTAGACATCAGGGCGCTGCTGCGCTCGCCCTGAGCGCGATTGCCGACCTGATCGTGATTTTGCAGGTATCCAAGGAAGCGTGATCCGGGGATACCAGTTGGGGGCCTCCCGTGATGGCGGCCGCGCGAGGGAGAGTACCTGCCGTCATAGACGTACGCATGCTCGAGGGCATATGCCAGATCAGCGATCCCGGAGAAGTCTGCGTAGTAGCCATCGCGTTCTCCCGTGAGCGTCGTGTGGAGGGCATGATGGAAATCATCGCTCCACTGGGCGTCAAGACCATATCCGCCCATCTCAGCGTGACGGACCAGGCGCGGATCGTTGAGGTCGCTCTCCGCGATCAGGAAGAGATGACGCCCGAGGTGAGTGGCGAGTTCCTTAACCTGGTCTGCCAGCTGCTCAAGGATGTGTTTCGCGGAAGTATCAACGATGGCGTGAACGGCATCCAGACGCAGTCCGTCGAAGTGGTAGTCGCGCAGCCACATGAGTGCATTGTCGCAGAGAAACCGGCGTACCTCATCACTTCCCCGCCCATCGAGGTTGATCGCAGGACCCCACGCGGTCGCGTAGCGGTCGGTGAAGTAGGGGCCAAAGCGGCTCAAAAAGTTGCCAGACGGACCGAGGTGGTTGTACACGACGTCGAGCACTGCCGCTAGTCCTCTGGCATGGCATGCGTCTACCAGTCGCTTCAATCCTTCCGGCCCACCATACGCGGAGTGCGGCGCATAGAGATCTACCCCGTCATACCCCCACCCGCGAGTGCCGGGAAACTCGTTCACGGGCATAATCTCGACGTGCGTCACGCCGAGATCGCGCAGATAATCCAGGTGATCGATGGCCGCCTCGAATGTCCCCACCGGTGTGAAGGTGCCGACGTGGAGCTCATAGATGACCGCAGAACTGAGGGGTGGCGCCTGCCACCCGACATCATGCCAGGAAAATGACGCATGATCGACGGTATGCGACGGGCCAAACACACCACGGGGCTGCCACGGTGAGCGGGGATCGGGGAAAGGACCGTCGCCATCCAGCAGATACGTGTAATATACGCCAGCTTGTTCAGTGCGAAGATCGGCGCTCCACCATCCATCTCCCTTTGCGGTCATCAGGAAGCGTTCCCGGTGTTCGTCTCCAACCTCGATTTCAACCTTGTGGGCATCCGGTGCCCAGACACGGAACTGGGCCATCAGACGCCTTCCTCTCGCGCGAGGAGGGCGACGGGAAAGCGACGCAGCAGGCTGCTCATCTGGAGTGCGCCGCCAGCAACCATATCGCCGGTCATCTCGTTTCGCCACTGCCCGGTAGGTATTTCAATCGTGGTATCCTCCCATTCACCGCCGAGAGTCAGCACGAGGCGGGGAACGGCCGTTATAGCCGCGCCGCTTCGCGAGAACGCCACCACGTGGTCTGCTCGCGAGCCGTGCGCCAGCAACGGCTGATAATTGCTCCCCGGACCAAATATCTCTGGACGGCGCTTTCGCAACATAAGCGCATGGCGAATCGTCCAGAGCTTCGGCAAGCCTTCGTTCTGTCTTGCCCACACCTCCTCGACCGATATGGCATCAAGTTCGCGCAGGAGATTTTGTCTCATCACGAAATCAACCGGGCGGCGGTTATCTGGATCCACCAGGCTGAGGTCCCACAATTCTGTGCCCTGATAGAGATCGGGCACGCCTGGAGCTGTCAGCTTGAGCAGAGTTTGAGCGAGCGAATTGACGCGCCCGGGTGTAACGAGGGGCGCGACAAACGCTTCCAGGTCTGCGACGAACCGGTCATCCGCGAGAATGCCCGTGGTGAAATCTCGCAGCGCCTGTTCGTATTCGGCATTCTGCTCGGTCCATGAGGTATGCTGTTTGGCTTCGCGGGCTGCCTTTTCCATGTATGCCGTCACACGGTCCGTCTCAATGGGCCATGCGCCCACAAGCGTCTGATACAGCAGGTACTCGGCATTGCGGTCGGGCATATCGCCGCGGCGAAACGGTTCATTGTCACGAGACCAGCGCCGGACGACCTCCTCCCACCGGTCCGGTATCTCAGACAGAAGATGTATTCTGGCTCGCACATCCTCACTTCGCTTGGTGTCGTGTGTTGAGGTGGCAAGCAGGGTTTGTGGCCAGTGAATCTGCGCCGAGGCGCAGGCACTGTGAAACGCCTCGATCGGTGTGCCGAAACGACCGGGATTCGCCCCGACCTCGTTCAGAGAAACAAGGCGATTGAAGCAATAAAAAGCTGTATCTTCGACGCCTTTCGCCATAGCCGGACCGGTGAGTTGTTGAAATCGCATGGCAAATTCGGTCTCAAGTGTGCCGCGCACGCGCAACAGAAGCGCATCGCCCAAAAACGAGAGAAGGTCTGCGTCTAGGTCCTGCCGTCGTTGCCGCGTTGCCTCAATCGCTTCCACGACAACTCGAGTATCTTCCTCACGCGTACTTTCCGCGCCGGGCTGGACGTACGTGCGGTATACGGGAAAGCTCGCGATAACTTCGCGCAGAACCATTTCCAGTTCGTAGCGGGTGTAGTCCCGGTAGCGGAGATGGTGGCGACATATTTCCAGCCAGAGCGCGGTTAACCGGTTGATATCGCTCGCCAGTGTTCCGCGCAGCACCAGCAACTTTTTTTCGCGTACTAATGCCGCATAGTTCGTGGGCTGCTGGGTGAAATCCGCGTAGATAGCAGTCATGCGCTCCTCTGAGGCTGAATCCACAAAGAGACCCGCGGCCAGATTCAGGAAGTCGTAGCCGGTAGTGCCTGCGATGGGCCATGAAACGGGCAGACGTTCGCCATGCTCAAGGATCTTTTCGACCACAATCCATGCGTCTGGCGCGTATTCTCGCAGCCTGTTGAGGTACGCTGTTGGGTCCAGCAACCCATCAATATGATCGATGCGGATGCCATCGAGCGTGCCCGTGGCAAGCCATCCCAGCACGAGCGCGTGTGTATCCTGAAAGACTTGATCCTGCTCGGTTCGTATGCCAACAAGGCTATTGATATCAAAGAAGCGGCGATAGTCCAGTTCACGCTCGGCTGCGCGCCAGAACGTAAGCCTGTAATTTTGCCTCTGGAGCAACTCGTCCATGAGGGTCGCGTCCGAACTAATTTTCGTGACTTGTGTGTCCAGAGCATCGGCGATGCGCGTATTCTTCGAGCAGAGGTCGGCGAGTAGCCCCCGCAGCACCTCTTTATCACGATGCCGCCGCAGCACGCTAACGGTATCGATTGCCGTGGCGCGCGGCAGATGAGCGAATGCGTCCGCAAGAAAAGCCAGTTCATCGGAGGCGGTCGCTTCAGCTACCGGCGCGAGGATGAGGTCCAGCGAGCGCGGGGCTACGGGCAATACATGGTCTGAGTAGTGTAGGGAGAACGTTCCCTCTGTCCGCGTGAGGTGTATCTGACCGGATGTCAGCACTCGGCCATAATGTTCACCGAGGATCGGCATAAGCACCACATTGCGGTGCCGTGATTCGGGTGGGTCCCAGTCGACATCGAAATACCGGGCGTACCGGCTGGACGGGCCGTTTTCGAGCACATCCCACCACCACGCGTTTTCGCGCCCACCGATGGCCATGTGGTTAGGGACGATATCCAGCACCTGGCCCAGATGCTGATCGTGCAGAACCCGCTGGAGTTGTTCAAATGCCTGCTCGCCACCTAGCTCAGCGTTCACTTCGTGAGGATTTACCACATCGTATCCATGTGTGCTGCCTGGAGCCGCCTGGAGAATGGGTGAGAGATACACATGGCTGATCCCCAGAGCTGCCAGATACTGCGCTTGCTCTGCCGCCGCGTTCAGATCAAACCCCGCGTGCAACTGCAATCTATACGTAGCGCGGATTTCGCGCGGTCGACTACGCTCTTGGGACATGGCGCATCATGACCAGTGATCGGCCGCCAAGCAGGTATTCCTCGCCAGAGGGGATCTCTGGTTGGTCTTCGTCAGATTGTTCGACCTCACCGGGTTCAGTCTGTGTATCGATGATCACTTTCCAGCGGCCTCCAGATGGCGCGGCATCAGGGAGTACAAATGGCACAGGCTCATGAAAGGCATTGAGCAGCAGGAGCAATGTGTCGTCCACAATGGGCGTGCCGTGATCATCCACTTCGCCAAGCGCATCACCACCGATGCGCATGCCCAGCGTCTTGAGCCAGCCGCTATCCCATTCCTCATCACTCATCTCGCCACCATCCGCGCGCAGCCACATCAGGTCCTTGACTTCTGAGCCGCGTATCCGGCGACCCTGGAACCACTTTCTTCGATGCAGGCTCGGATGTGCCTTGCGAATGGCGATAACCCTGCGGGTGAACTCTAGCAGCGCTCGCTGCCGATCATCGAGATTCCAGTCGTACCAACTTATTTCGTTGTCCTGGCAATAGGCGTTATTGTTACCCAGTTGGGTGCGCCCTATCTCATCTCCTCCCAGCAGCATAGGTATGCCCTCGGAGAACATGAGTGTCGCGAGCAGGTTGCGCTTCTGACGGCCACGGAGATGGAGTATGTCCACGTTTTCAGTTGGCCCTTCAGCTCCGCAGTTCCACGAGTCGTTGTTGTCCGTTCCGTCTCGATTTTCCTCTCCGTTCTCGAGATTGTGTTTATCGTTGTAACTAACGAGGTCTTCGAGTGTAAACCCATCGTGGGCGGTAATGAAGTTGACGCTGGATGTTGGCCGTCGCCCGTCATTCTGATAAAGGTCACTGCTCCCAGTGAGTCTGGCCGCCAGCTCAGCCACCTGGCTGTCGTCGCCCTTCCAGTATCTGCGAACGCAATCGCGATACTTGCCGTTCCATTCGGCCCAGAGTACGGGGAAGTTGCCCACCTGGTAGCCACCATCGCCGACGTCCCACGGCTCCGCGATCAACTTGACTGTAGCGATAACGGGGTCCTGATGAATCGTATCGAAGAAGGCTGAAAGGTGATCAACTTCGTATAGACCGCGAGCGAGAGCAGCGGCGAGGTCAAAGCGGAAACCATCCACATGCATTTCCTGCACCCAGTAGCGCAGGCTATCCATGACAAGCTTGAGTACCTGAGGATGCCGCGTATTTGGCGTGTTGCCTGTGCCGGTGTAATCCATGTAATAGCGCGGTGTATCAGGCACGAGCCGGTAGTACGTCGCGTTGTCGATGCCCTTCAGGCTCAGTGTCGGACCAAGCTCATTGCCTTCTGCCGTGTGGTTGTATACGACGTCAAGAATGACTTCGATTCCAGCTCGGTGCAAAGCTTTGACCATGCCCTTGAATTCACGGACCTGCTCGCCCATGTCGCCAGAGCTTGAATAACGTGCTTCCGGGGCGAAGAAATTGACGGTATTATAGCCCCAGTAATTGTGCAGGCCGCGATCAAGAAGACGCTTATCATCGAGGAATGCATGTATGGGCAGCAACTCCACGGCAGTGATGCCGAGCTTGGTCAGATAGTCTGTAATCGCCGGACAGCCAAGGCCCGCGTATGTCCCGCGCAACTCGGCGGGAACATCAGGATGCCGTATGGTGAGGCCCTTGACATGCGTCTCATAAATGATTGACTGATTCCACGGCAGACGAAGCAGGCGATCACCTTCCCAGTCAAACGATGGGTCTATAACGACACCTTTGGGTATGCCCCAGGCATCGTCCTGTGAATCGAGTGCGAGGTCTCCCTGTTCATGTCCCAGTTGGTAACTGAACACCGGCGCTTCCCAGTTAACCTGACCCGCGAGTGCCCGGGCGTAGGGATCTATCAGGAGCTTTGCTGGATTGAAGCGGTGGCCTGACTCGGGCTCAAATGGGCCGTCAACTCGATAGCCATAGAGTTGTCCAGGTTGAATGCCGGGCAGATAGCAGTGCCAGACGTGCGCGGTGGTCTCGCGCAGTGGTATCGTCTCCACCGATGCATCGCGATCGGTTCCTGAGAACAGGCAGAGAGAGACGTGGGTGGCGTTCTCGCTATAGAGAGCGAAGTTGACTCCGTGACCATCCCATTCGGCACCCAGAGGATAGGGTTTACCCGGCAGGATTGTTCGAGCCAAGGTCATATCCTTTCACAGATTGGTACGTTGATGGCGTACTCATCTGTTCGCAGGATTGGGGCCAATTATTCCGCCGCGCCGGATCGCCAAAACACGGGAAGCAGAGGCACTCGCTGGCGACCGTAGGTCGCGTGCGCTTGATTGTTCTGGCCGAATGCCATGCCGTGAGCCGGCGTACAGTCATGCTCATGTTTGCGGTTCAGGTGTACCGTTCAGATGTCGCGTGCTCATGCCAGGCGGCATTCAGTAGCGTCACCACATCGTCATCGGTCAACTGAGGAAACTGCTCGTACCACAACCCGACGCCCCAGAAAGCTTCTGGTTCCAGAACACACATAACTTCGTCAGCCAGATCGCGCAACTCCTGTACCGATTCCGGCGCAGCCACGGGAACCGCGACTACAATACGGGAGGGTTGCTGCTGGCGCACAGACGACACGGCCGCGCGCATTGTGGCGCCTGTCGCGATGCCGTCGTCCACGAGAATGACCACCCGATCACGCAACGTCGGCAGCGGTCGTGCGTCACGGTAGGCGTGTTCGCGCCGTTTCAATTCCTCCTGTTCTCTCTGTGTGACCGCATCTATCACGCGCCTGGAAATCCCAAGCGATTCCACGACGGACTGATTGATGACGCGCCCGCCACCAGTAGCGATTGCGCCCAGTGCCAGTTCTTCCTCACCGGGCACACCCAGCTTGCGTACGATCAGGACGTCCAGCGGAGCTTCAAGGGCGCGAGCGACTTCGAGTGCGACTGGCATTCCCCCTCGCGGCAAACCGAGTACGATGACATCTGGCCGGTGCGCATAGCGGAGAAGCTTCGCGGCAAGCGCTTTTCCGCCTTCCACGCGATCATGAAAACGCATTGGACCAGCGCTCCTTTCCGTATATGCTTTCGGAGTAGATCGCCTTGCCGTCGTTCGATACCAGCACCTGCACGTTCGTGGCCGAGGAGAACGTGTGTATCTTCCGACAAACGTATTGCGCACGTTGCGACCCATAAAACTCCGGACTCCACCAGAGATCACGGCACGACGTGCGAAAACCAGATTTCAGTTGCTCCCAGAGTCCCTACGAATCAGGACGCACACGTGAATACGAATATCTATGCGCATGGACATCGCGCGGCCCTCACAGGCGCGGCGCGGAACATCACATAAGACTCACCTGGTGATGCGGACGTCACGCGGCACCTTCTGAGGCTTGCCACCAGATACGCTAAAGCGGTTTAGGCCATTATGCATCGCGCTTTGCGAGACAGTATGGCATGATGAACGTATGGCAACTGGGCCTTGAAAAGGTCGTAGTCTGAACCGGAAAGGGCGCAGGTGATCGACAGTGACGCATCGCAGCGAAGTGATTGGCAGCTTGTTGCGACCCTCGTATCTGGTTGATGCACGAAAGCAGCTTGAATCGGAGCTGCTTTCCCCCTCAGACTTTAAGGCGATCGAGGATCGTGCGGTTGATGAGGCGATCGCCCTTCAGCAGAGCGCGGGCATCGACGTTATCACCGATGGCGAATTTCGGCGCTATGCCTTCTACGGCCATCTGGTCGAATCACTCGAGGGCTTCGACAAATTCGGCGGTTGGGCAATACCGTTCCGCGATGAGGCCGGCGAACAACTCGTACTGAGACGCCCGGTCGTTGTTGAACGGCTGCGGTGGAAGAGAAGCATGTGTGCGGAAGAATGGGTCTACCTTCGTTCACGCCACCCCCGTCAGGGAAAAGTAACCATGCTGAGCGCTCAACAGGCCGCGGCATACTACGATCCAGAGAAGTCACGCTCGGCGTATGCCAACCTCGATGACTATCTCGCGGACATCGTGGACTTTTCACGCCGCGAAGTAGATGAGCTGGTTCGGCTGGGCTGCACCTATATCCAGATTGATGCACCCCAATATGCCGCGCTGCTCGATCCGCAGATGCGTGAGGGCTACCGGCAGCGCGGCAATGATCCAGATATCCTCATCGATCGCTGCATTGAGATGGATAATGCCATCATCGACGGGCACCCCGGTCTCACGTTCGGAATCCATATCTGTCGCGGCAACAATCAAAGCAAATTCTACGCGAGCGGTGACTACGAACCGATTTCGCGGATTTTCTCGCGGACGCACTTTCAGCGCTTCCTGCTGGAATATGATGATGAGCGCTCAGGCGGGTTCGAGCCGCTGCGTCATGTCCCTGAGGATCGCACGGTCGTACTGGGGCTGGTGACGACGAAGAAGCCGCGCCTTGAATCTCCAGATGAACTGCGCCAGCGTATCAACGACGCTGGGCGGTACTTCCCGCTGAAGCAGCTTGCGCTCAGTCCACAGTGCGGATTTGCCTCCACGTTGGAAGGCAATCGTATCTCACCTGACGACGAGCGCAGGAAGCTGGAGCTGGTAGCGCGTGTGGCGAGGGATGTCTGGGGTGGCGAGTAATCATCCCGTCAGAGTGAATAGTCGGGAGAGGGGATGCCTCTGACATCCCCTCATCGCCGTGGGGAAGTCACTTGCCTGTGGTGTCTCGCTCAAGCAGAAACGCCAAAAGGTGCGAAGTGAATGCTTCAGGTTGCTCTATGTTCGAGAGATGCGCGGCGCGATCGAGCACAACGAGCCTGCTGCCAGGAATGCTCTGGTGAAGATCATGCGCCTGGCTTGCGGGCGTAGATTCGTCTAGAGTGCTGCCGATAATCAGCACGGGCGACGTGATGCGCGTGACATCGCCGCGCAAGTCGGCATCGCGCACTGCCTGGCAAGCTGCGATATAGCCATTTGGCGGCGTCGCGAGCAGCATGTCGCCGAGCCATTGCGCGGTCTGCGGATGCTCATGCCGGAACGACTCAGACAGGAAGCGTGCTACTCCCGCGTCGCGGATGGCGCTCATTCCCCCCGTTCGAACGCGCTCTATGCGTTCGTTCCACATGCTCTCCACGCCGATTTTCGCGGCGGTGTTCGCGCAGACGGCACGGTAGATACGATCTGGGCGATGTGCTAGCAGCCAGAGTGTCACCTGTCCACCAAGTGAAAGCCCGCAGATGTTCGCTTGCTGGACCTGAACGGTGTCGAGGATGGTAAGAAGATCACTTGCCAGCTGCTCGAGAGAGTACGGACCCGCGGGTGCGTCTGAACTTCCGTGGCCGCGAGCATCATAGCGAATGACACGAAAGTGCTGCGTCAGCGGTCCAACCTGCGGATCCCACATGTGTAAATCGGTGCCGAGCGAGTTGGAGAATATAAGTGCGGGTGCGTCGGGTGGCCCATCTATCTCATAGACGATACGCGCGCCGTCGGCCGTCACTGCCACGCCGGACTGCTCGCGGTACGTTCCAGTCATTCGTTTGTCTCCTTGCTCCGCTTGGAGCGCTCCGAAGCTGGCGAGCGCCCGATCGATGTAGGTTTGCGTGCTGCCGAGGTACGCGGCAGGATCGAAGACGCGTTCGAGCGCTTCGGGTGTAAGTATGGCGCGCACCCGCTCGTCCGTCTGGGCGATCTGAGCAATATCCACACCCGTCGCCACGGCGTGCTCGCTTAGTTCACGCACGAGAGCATGCGCTTCGGGTCGTCCCAGGGTTGGCGCGAGTGCCATGGAGAGCGCTTCCGCGAGTAGTTGACCGCCGCTTCGGCGTACATTGGCAGCCATACGTGCGATGTGCACTTCTAGCCCGCTGAGTGCGCTATGAACTCGCTCCACGGCCCCTGCGGTAAAGCGAAAGACATCGGGCAGCGCCTGCCACTCTGCCTGCCAGCCGCCAGCGGCGCGCTCGTGTTCTTGCGCCATGGTGCCAAGTAGTACCGGCACAGTTCCGATAGCGATGCGAGCCGCGGCAACCGCCAGCATCGCGTCAACCGGGTTTCGCTTCTGAGGCATGGCTGATGAGCCGCCTTTGCCCGGTGCTGTTGCCTCCGCCACTTCGCCCACGTCGCTTTGCGTCATTAGCAGGATATCACCCGCAATCTTGGCCATTGAGCCGGCGAGAACGCCAAGTGCTGCGGCAACCTCTGCGATGCGGTCGCGTTCCGTATGCCATGGAAGGTCTGCCTGCGCCAACTGGAGATCTTCGGCAAGTAACTCGGTCACTCGCGGACCTGTCTGCGCGAGTGATGCGAGTGTGCCAGCCGCGCCGCCAAGTTGCACTGCCAGACCCTCATGCAGCGTGCGCAGACGCCGGACTTGCCTCGTCACCAGGCTGAGCCAGCGTGCCGCCTTGAGCCCGAACGTGATGGGAAGCGCGTCCTGAAGCAAGGTGCGCCCGACCATAAGAGTGTTGCGGTGCGTCAAGGCCAGCCGCCCACACGCGTGGCCCGTGGCGAGCAGGCGCGCTTCAAGCAGGCGCAAGCCCTCGCGCATCTGGAGCACGAGGGCGGTGTCGATGGCGTCTTGACTTGATGCCCCCCAGTGAACGAATCCCCGTGCCTCCTCCTGCACATGACTCGTCAATACCCGAACGAGAGGGATGGCGAGCGTCCCAGCGATGGAAGCCTCCTGATATAGCGAGGGAACATCGATGTTGAGGATACGACATGCCTCCTCAATTGCCCGCGCCGCCGTCTCAGGAATGATCCCGGCGCGCGCCTCAGATCGGGCCAGCGCTGCCTCGAACTCGAGCATGCGCGCTACATGTGACTCCGCGGACCACAGGGACATCATGTCCGGCGTTGAATAGAGGAGGTCGGTGGGGTCACTCATAGCTCGGCCCTTTAGCGCCGATGCTATGCGCACTGGCCGTTCTGGCTTGAAGTTCACGCAGCGCGGCTAGCTCGGCGTCTGTAGGCGGCTCAGTTCGCGACACCGTGGAGGCGAAACGGACCGGCCAGCCAGTTGCCTCTTTGATCTGCTCAGGCGCGACACCAGCATGAATGGATGTGACTACGAGTTCTTTCGTATCCGGGTCGGGAGTCATCAGACACAGATCAGTGATGACAAGGCTCGTTCCAGCGGTGCGCAGGCCCAGCCTCTGCCGGTGGTTGCCTCCATCGCCGTGTCCAAAGGACGTGATGAAATCCACCCTTGGAACAAACGAACGCGCGTTCTGCCGCATGATGACGAAGACTTTCCCGCTGCAACTGGCGATCTCGGGGGCGCCGCCAGCGCCGGGCAGCCGGACCTTCGGACGCATGTAGTCCCCGATCACAGTTGAATTGATATTGCCGAAGCGATCAAGCTGCGCTCCGCCGAGGAAGCCGACTGTGACGTGTCCACCTTGCAGCCAATAGTGGAACATCTCCGGAACGGAAACTGTGGTGAGCGCGGTTTCGCATAGCTCTGGATCACCAATGGAGAGGGGAAGCACATCTGGCTTGGTGGCGATGGTGCCGGACTCGTAGATGAGAGTGATATCCGGCGCATGGGTTAAACGAGCAAGATTGCAGGCGGCGGACGGCGCTCCGATACCAACGAAGCAGACGTCCCGGTTGCTCAGGGCGCGCGAGGCCGCGATGGTCATCATCTCCGTCGCAGTATAGCGTGGCGGGGTATCAGCCGTCACTTTAAATCTCCTTGCTGTGCGGAATGTTTGGCGGCGATGTGATGACGTGCTCATTCATCCAGTTCATGAAGGTCTGGCGGTCTCGCGCGATAGCATCCCATGCGGTATAGAAGGCATTGTCGCGACCGTAGAATCCATGCGCATACGAGGGCTTCGCGCCGCCAGCCACCTGCGCGATCGCGCTAATCGTCCAGTACGGCAGTATGACGGAATTCGGGCTTGGCGGGTTCAGCGCATCCACAATTTCTTCTACTGTTACAATAGAGTGTTTTGAGGCGAGGACAATTTCCTTCTGCACACCAACGATGCCTTCGATGAGCACATTGCCGAAGCGATCCGCTCGCTGGGCGTGGACAATTCCCACATCTGGCCGGATCGATGGAACCGTCGCTAATTGTTCACCGCTGTATGGACACGTGATGAACCGGATGTTGGGATGTTTGCCGACGAGATCTGAGCCTGCGTAGCCGCGAAAGATCGCGCACGGTAGCCCTGCCGCACCCGCGGCATAGGCGCTGGCCATCGCCGCGTGACTGTGCTCTTCAAGCTCCAGTGGAACTGGCCAGGCATGTTCAACGGCGTCGCGCAACCGATGAAGCGAGCCTACGCCTGGATTGCCGCCCCAAGAGAAGATGAGCTTGCGAGCGCAGCCCATGCCAATCATCTGGTCGTAGATCAGGTCTGGAGTCATCCGGATGAGTGTGAGTTCACGCCGGCGCTGACGGATGATCTCATGACCCGCGGCGAAGGGAATGAGATGAGTGAAACCCTCCAGGGCAACCACATCGCCGTCACGTACGTGCTCCTCGATGGCTGCAGACAGTGAAAGAAAAGCGGTCATCAGCACACTCTTATACGTTAAAGAACGCGGTTTCTCCCGCGCCCTGCAAGACGATATCGAAGCGATACGTCGCCACGCCATCATGCGGGTCACGACGCGCCAGCAGTGTCGAGCGCCGGTCGGTAGGGACCAGCTGGAGGATAGGGTCCGTCTCGTTGGCTGGCTCGTCCGCGAAGTACAGGCGCGTGGCCAGGTGGTTGAGCAAACCTCTCGCGAACACCATGACGCAGATGTGCGGCGCCTGCATGCGGTCGTCCTCGAACGGGACGGTGCCTGGCCGTATTGTCTCGAACCAGTAGGCGCCGTCTTCGTCCGTGCCGGATCGGCCAAATCCAGTAAAGGTGGGATCAAGCGCGATGTTTTCGCGCGTGTCTGCCGCGTGCCGGTAGCGACCGGCAGCGTTGGCCTGCCAGATCTCCACTAGCGCGTCCGGCACGGGAGTGCCATCGCCATCTAGCACGCGCCCTTCAATCCGTATGTGCTCGCCGGCTGTATCCGCCGACGCAAGCACATTTCGTCGCGCATCTTTGCGCAGGAGACAGTCAAGGAAGAATGGCCCCACAGTCTGTGAGGGCGACAGCGCGAATGGTGTTTTCACGCTTGTGGACATCTTCAGCTCTCCTCACCCCGTGTGTCACTGGTCACTTGGGCGCCTGGCGCCGGTTGCTCGAATGGTGTTGCCTGCGTGCCGCGCAGCACGATATCCCATTGCCAGCCAAGTGCCCATTCCGCCTCTGTCAATTCATGATTGTACGTGGCGATGAGGCGCGGACGTGCACTCTCCGGGACGGACGAAAAGATGGGGTCCAGCGCATGGAGTGGGTCGTCCGGAAAATACATCTGCGTGACGAGTCGTGAGATCCACGATGGCCCGAGTAGTGAGAAGTGAATATGCGCGGGCCTCCAGGCGTTCGGGTGATTTTTCCAGGAATAGGCACCGGGCCGGATCGTGAGAAATCGGTACGCCCCCTGGCTATCCGTCAGGCAGCGGCCGATGCCGAGGAAGTTGGGATCAAGCGGTCCCGGCCACTGATCGTTGCGATGAACGTAGCGACCGGCAGCGTTGGCTTGCCAGATCTCGAGCAGGGTATTCGGCACTGGAGCACCATGCTCGTCATAGACGTGTCCAGCGACGATAATGCGTTGTCCGATGGCCTCTCCGCCTGTTCCGGCGTTGCGCGTGAGATCAGCGTCTTCAGGAGTAATGGCGCTGATCGCCGGCCCTGGTCCTGTGCGTTCCGAGATGGTGAGCGGTACGTCGATGAGTGTCCGCGCTGGAGCGCGCTTGATAGTCGAGCGGTATGCGTCATACAGATAGGGTGGAAAGATTTCGCGATCTCCGCGAACGATAGATCCGATGGTTGTGATCACCGTTCTTCCCTCCTCGTCTCGTCGGCTGTGCGATGCTGGTTGCCGGCAGGAGTCGGCGCTAGCTCTATTTTTGCCAGCGAGAACGCCGCATGGGCGGCGCGACTGCCAGCAGCAACAGCAACATGCAGCAGAACTTCTGCGATCTGACGCGCGTCCGCTCCGGTATTCCGGCTTGACCGCGAGTGAACGGCAAGCTCGTTGAGCCAGCCGAGCACAGCCAGAATGACAAGGGTGATCAGGCTCCGGGTGGGCCGGGCAGCATCGAGGCGTGCCCTGCACCACGTCCCGGGTTCTGGCAGGCATTATTGGTTCGCCAGAGCGAACTAAAAGTCCATTGACATGAACAAGGATGAGAGATGTTGTTCGGTGTGTCAAGTCTGGAACGCACGGTCGCTCATTCTGCCGAGATAACGCGTCGTGTACGTTGTGGACGTGCTGGTCAGCATCATCCTGCGCGCGAACTTCCTTGAGCAACTTCCATAGTCGCGTCGCTGGCTGAGGTGCCGAACATGGGCCGTCCCGCAGACCAGATCTCCTCATGACATGGCTTCATAGCCAGCGTCTCAAGGTGAGATGCTGTTGAGATATGCGCTAGTTCCTCTGTGATCGCCATGGGAATAGTCAGTGCGAACGCTCTACGCATGGATGCGTGTGAGCGTGTTGGTAGCGTCATGACGTGACCGGACGGAGCTCCGCGATCGAGGCGCACCGTGCGCGTCCTTCTGGGCTGTGCCATCGCGTGGCTCTTCTCGAGGTGTGCAATGGCTGTACCTCACGTGGTCGTGATTGGAGCAGGATCGACGGGCGCAGCGACTGCGCATGATCTCGCTCTGCGAGGTATCCGCGTTACTGTGGTAGAGCGCGGTGAGGTGGCGTCTGGCACCACCGGTCGAAATCATTGTCTGCTACATGCGGGTGGTCGTTATTGCGTCAAGGACCGCGACTCCGCGATTGAATGTATTGATGAGAACACGATTTTGCGTCGGATTATGCCGGACTTACTCGAAATGAATGGCGGCTTGTTTGTCGCTATCGACGAGGAAGATCTGGCCTTTAAAGACTCGTTCCTCGACGGGTGTGCCGCTTGCCACATTCCGGCTCGCGAGATTTCGGCAGAGCATGCCCTCCGTATTGAACCGTTTCTCAATCCGCATATTCTGGCTGCGATACAGGTTCCGGATGGAGTGTTTGAGCCATTTCGGTTTTGCCTCGCCTTTCTGGCCACAGCGAAATCTCACGGCGCGCACGTCCGTACATTCACGGAAGTCACGGATCTCCTGTTTTCGGGCAGAACGGTGAGCGGTGTGCGACTGCGGGATCACCGAACGGGCAGAGATGAAACGTTAAACGCCGATCTTGTCGTCAATGCGGCGGGTCCCTGGGCGGGTGTCATTGCCGACAAAGCGGCTATTGATGTGCCGGTTGTGCCGACCGCGGGTGTTATGGTCGTTCTGGATTACCGGTTGAATAACATGGTGCTCAACCGGCTGCACAAGCCTTCCGATGGCGATATCATCGTGCCGCAGCGCGCGACTTCTATGATCGGTACGACGTCGTGGGTTGTCGATGACCCAGACCGGATCCCTATCCCGCTGGATCACGTCGAGCAGATGATCACTGAAGGGTCGATGCTTATTCCGGCCGTGGGCAAGACGCCAATCCGTGGCAAAATGGCGGCGGCGCGCCCACTCATCAGCAGGAACAGCTCCGATGCCCGCGAGTTGAGCCGGACGTTCGAATGCTTTGATCACGCGAGCGACGGAGTTGATGGCCTCGTCACCATAGCAGGCGGCAAGACAACTACGTCGAGAGCGATGGCCGAGAAGGTCTCCGATCTCGTGTGCGCCAAACTTGGCATTAACGCGCCATGCCGTACGCGCGAGGAAGTGCTGCTCTCTCATCGCTTGTTTTATCAGTGAGGTGTTCGGATGGGGACGGTGCTCGTTCCGCTGCGCCTTTTTCGCTACGTGCCGGGAGGCACGTCAAGCTACAACACAATTACCGTCGAAGTCGAGGAAACGGCATCGGTGCTGGATGCCCTTGATCTCGCGTGGGCGACACAGCACCGCACGATCAATTATCGACGCGCCTGCCACCACTCATCTTGTGGCGCATGCGCGCTCCGCATAAACGGGGAAGAAAAGCTGCCCTGCATTACACCGATCATGGAGGTATGGGATGGCTCCAACCCCGTGCGACTGGATCCGCTGCGCAACTTTCCCCTCGTCAGCGATCTGGTTGTTGACATGCGCGGATTCTTTCAGCGATTGTCAGCCTCCACGCTTCATATGACGCGTGTCGCTGAAGACGTTTTGCCGGTGAGTGTTGATCCTATGGGCGAGGAGCTGGCGCCCGTGGCGGTAGAGGAACCTGAGCAGCCACCGGATCTGAACCGATTCGAAAGCTGCATTGAGTGCGGTATTTGCATGAGCGCCTGCCCGACGATGGCCACAGACGACAAGTTTCTGGGACCCGCGGGGCTTGCCGCGATTTACCGGGCAGTGCAGTCCACCGACGACGAGCAGATCAGAACGCACTTGCTGGCGCTCGCGAATGGCGAGCACGGCGTCTGGCGCTGCCATAGTGCTTTTGAATGCACGGAGACCTGTCCTCAGGCGGTAGATCCCGCGGGAAAGATCATGGCGCTTCGCCGCGAGCTGATGTCACAGCGTGTGGGCCTCAGAAAAAGGAGAACCTAATGTCGGCGCTGGAGCCTCCAAAAATTCGCCGGGCAGGCGAGTGGCTTGACATTCGCAAGCGTAAGGCCGGCATGTGGGCGTATTTGCTGAATCGCGTCACGGGCATTGCGCTGGTAATCTATCTCTACCTTCATCTGACGGTACTGAGTACCCTTGCACGCGGCCCTTCGGCCTGGAACGACTTCGTGTCGCTGGCAGGATCCCAGTTCTTCCTTTCGCTGGACGTTATTTTGCTCGCCGGTATCTTGATTCACGGTCTGAACGGCATCCGGCTCATGCTGATGAGTCTTGGAGTGGGAGTCAAGGCAGAGAAGGTGCTCTTCGGCGGGCTTGTGGCAGTAGCCGTCGTCGTTCTTGTGGCGGCCGGAATCAGGATGTAGGAGGCTAGCCTGATGAAAGCCACGATCAAGCAACAGGCCGACCGTGCGCAGGAAAATCCTTTCGCTCAGGAGCCACGACCTAGTACCAGCTGGATTCTGCAAGCTGTAACTGGGGCAGCTCTTGTTCTTCTGCTGGGGCTGCACTTTATTGCGAATCATTTCGTCGTCCAGGGAGGGTTGCGCGATTTCGCCGACGTCGTCTCGTATCTGCGTACGCCAATAATTCTGGTGCTCGAAATCTTGTTTATGGTAGTGGTGACTAGCCATGCACTGCTGGGGGTGCGGGCGATTCTTCTGGACTTCGGCCTCCCGGCTCGGGTAGAGCGTACGGTCAGTCGCGCGCTGACCTTCATCGGGCTGCTCACCGTGGGCTACAGCCTGTGGCTCACCTGGATGGTCATCCACTGATTCAGGAGGGTGAGCCCTCGCCACAAGCTCAGGCTCACGAAGTTCCGACGCTGGCACTTGGACATGTATGCCGCAAGCCAGCGCGCAAGCCTCGCCGCCATGTCGCAGGTTGGAGGCTACCAATACCAGTATAAAGGTGTGGTTGCGTACCTATCGTTCACAACGCTGAAGCGATTAGCGGTTGCCAGATAGTTCGCCTCATTCCCCTCAATCAGCACTTTATGCAGAACGAGAGAATCGCTGACGGGCAGCGATCTGGTGGATCTCAGGCACAGTTCGCATTTCAGCGATCCGTGCTCGTACACACGGACTCTGCCTCCATCTCGCGGGATACGATAAAATCGGTCTTGTCTACCTGGACTCATGATATCGAGGTAGCCGTGCGCTTCGATCTGCTGATACTCAGCCTCGGTAAGAAGATCGCGCAGTAGCAGGCGAGCACGCTTCTCCGCTGCGCTCGCCCGCCAAAACACGACTGCCAGCGCTCCCACAGCCAGTACCAGCAGCGAGACCAGAACGACCACCTGAATTGCGGCCGCTCGCATACGATGCTAGCCTCCGATCACGCGTGGCACCATAATGATCTGCTCAGTCCACGGATCGAAGGTTTTCACTGGAACGGACGGTTGGCCCCGCTGAACCCGAAACGCGCTACCTCCGCGTGCCAGCTCTTCGGCGAAAATCCTTTCAGCTTCGCGAACCGCGGCCAGCGCCTCTGGATCACCTTCACGTACCCGGTGTGGATCCCATTGGTAGTGCTCGTCTCCGCGACGGGACAACACGCGTAACGTACTCATAGATGGTCCTCGATTCGATTCTCCGGTTCCTCCCCACGCATGCTGCTGCAGCCCGATATGTGTGAGCACGGCTCAGATATCGGCCGGTGCGCGGGGATCGCCGACGTAACACTCGCCGAATGTCCAAAATGCGCGGAGAAACTGCCTCCGAAGCCATTATCCGCCTGCTCAGATTGCGAGGCTGGCGGCGACTGAACCCGTGCCGCAAGCCGGTCGCTTTCCGCGCAGGAACTCGCCGTTGCTCAGGGATAGAGGACGGCGAATGTACCTGATCGGCGCACTCGCGGCCTGCGGCGACCAGTTCGCGGGGCATGTCCAGCGCGTCAGAGCGTTCTGCTGCGCCTGCATCCTGTCGAGCTCTATCCCTGAGAGCCTCGGCGTCAGGCGATACGGCGATGTATCACCTAATCCACAATTATATCGCAAAGCGATAGAAATGCAATGGTGGAATTGTTCGTGTTGTGGCGCAACATGGGGATCTGCAACCATAACGTGAAGTCGCCAGGGGCAGGAGATGCGAGCGCGAGCCATACCTGGCCCAGGTGTGCACAGACGATATGCGCGAGGATGCCGAGAATGGGGAAGGAGGCTGGAGCGGGAGACGGGACTCGAACCCGCGACGCCCTGCTTGGAAGGCAGGTACTCTACCAACTGAGCTACTCCCGCGTGGCCGAACACATGCCCTGTCGGACGTGCCGGGCAGTCACAATGATACCACATCATATCGCTTTTCCGTCAATGCCTGGACACCGGTACAGGCGTGTAGCCAATGCAGGTTATTCCAAGCAGGATACGCCGCCTCTTCACGGGACGCATGATATGCTGACCTTCGACATAAGCTCGATCTTCTGATTACCGCCTGAAACGGGAAGTGTCCGACCGTGTATCTTAAGCGGCTCGAATTTCATGGATTCAAAAGCTTCGCGCAACGCACTGTGCTGGAGTTTAGCTCTGGAATCACCGCTATCGTTGGTCCAAACGGTAGCGGAAAGAGCAATATCGCCGATGGTATTCGCTGGGTTCTGGGCGAACAAAGCATGCGGCAGCTTCGAGGCAAGAAAAGTGACGATGTGATCTTTGCCGGCGGGCATGGCCGAGCGACCATGCAGATGGCTGAGGTGTCGCTCGTGCTGGATAATACGAGCGCGTGGCTGCCCTCCGAGTTTTCTGAAGTGACCATCTCGCGCCGGAATTTCCGTTCGGGCGATATGGAGTATCTCATCAACGGCCAACGCGTCCGCCTACGGGACGTCTTGATGCTTCTGGCGCAAGCGCACATTGGTCACGATTCCTACACCGTGATTGGGCAGGGGCAGGTAGAGCAGGCTTTGAGCGTTCGGCCAGAGGAGCGGCGCAGCCTGTTTGAAGATGCAGCCGGCATACGTCAGTTTCAGGCTCAGCGGATCGAGGCGGAACAAAAGCTCGCGTTGACGCAGAACAACCTCTCGCGCCTGCATGACATCATCAGCGAGATTGAACCACGGCTTGGGCCTCTCGCGGAGCAGGCGCGCCGAGCACGTGATTTTGTCGGCACGCGAGACGAACTGCTCCGCCTGCTGCGCATCTGGTACCGGCAGCAGTGGCGCGACGTTCAACTTGACTTGCAGCAGGCTGAGCGCAACGAGCGCGATTTCGCGCAACACATGCACAAGCTTCAGGAAGCGCTGGCGGTCGAAGACGCGCTCATCCAGGAATTGCGCCAGAAGCGAGAGCAACTGCTCGGAGATGTCGCTCAACTGCGCCGGGAGCGCGGCGAAGGCGCGAATCGACAGCAGGTGCTGGAACGCGATCTGGCTGTGGCGCGCGAGCGGCTGACGAGCATCAGCCGACAGGTCGATGACCTTTCATCCGAGCGCCAGGATCAGCAAGACGCGATCGATACCGGATTAGCGCACATGGGCGCGATTGAGGCGCAAATCGAGGCGGCCGAAGCGGAGGCGCGGCACGCGGCCGACATACTTGGAGCTATCGAGAGTGGCTTGCATGGCGCCCGCCAGGAGCAGGAGCGTGAGGAAGCGCGGCTCCGCGCTGCCCAACGTGATGTGATCGAAGGGCAGGCGCGGGTGGGTGCGGCGCAGGCGGAGCTTGCCAGGTTGCAGAAGCAGCGGGCCGATCGCAGCCAGGCACTTGCTGCTCGCCAGGATGCGGTCGCGCAGTCCGCAGATCATCTTGAAACGCTTCATAGGCAACTTGATGAGCGCCGTAACGCGCTCGACGCTGCTCGTGAGCGGGTTGAAGAGCTGGTGGCTGAAAGGGAGGAACTAGTCGCGGGATCAACCAGTGCGCAAGTGGAACTGGACGACTTGCGCATGTCTCTTGCTGACCTGGCTCGCGAACGGAAAGCTTTGCAGGAAAGGATGGCGCTGCTCCAGGAGTGGCGCGCCTCACTCAAAGGGGTGGGCGAAGGCGTCAGTGCTCTCTTGATGGCGGATGGCGCGAAGCTCGCTATTCGGGGTATCGTAGCCCAGATGGTCACGACGGCTGAGGGACTGGAGCTGGCCATTGAGTCCGCACTGGGTCCCCTGCTATACGCCGGAGTGGTGGAGTCAGAAGCGGAGGCTGTCTCGGCGGCGGAATGGCTCGCCGAGCACGGCGGGGGCGCGGCGCATTTCATCTGGCTGGACGGACACCATGCAGGAAACGACGGGGATGGACTACCTGCCGCGGATGGCGTGAATCATCTAGGGCGAGCGGCAGATCATATCGAGGCGGAGCCGAGGCTGCGCGACGCGCTTGCGCGAGTTCTCGCAAATACATATGTCGTTCGGGATGTAGCAACTGCCGAGGTACTGATCTCTCGGTATAGGCCGGCGGCGTCCATTGTGACTCTCGCGGGTGACATGTGGAATCCGGTCGGTTGGCTGAAAGCCGCTGCTTCATCTGCATCAAAGCAGGAGGAAAGCAGTGGCACCAGTACGCTAGGACGCGAACGTCAATTGCAGGAGCTACCGCAGCACATCGATCAGGTCGACCGGACTATCGCGGAACTCGGCGCACGGCAACGAGACGCGCTGGCCAGGCAGCAGCAGCGCAAGGAAGACATCGAACAACTTCGCAAGCTGATTCAGCGGGCGGAGGCTGAAACGCAGGATCTCGTTCGCGTGACCACCGCCTTGCAGCGAGAGCAGGAGCGAGCAGCAGGCGATGCACAGGTGAGCGAGCGCCTGCTCTCTCAACTGGCAGCTGAGCTGACCGGCCTTGATGACGACATCGAAGCCACCAGGGCACGATTGGCTCAAGAGGAACTGGCACGGCGCGAGGCACAGGAGCAGGTGGAGGATGTGCAGGCCGCGCTCGATGATGTGCTGGAGCGCAACCGCGGCCAGCAGGAGTCGCTGGCACAGGCTCGAACCAATCACGCGCTAAAGACACAAGAGGTGCGCGCGCTCACTCAGCGTTTGCAGCAGTTGAAAACACAAGTGCAGGAGCTGGAAGCTCAGCTGAGGCGGAAAGATGAACGACTTGCCTCACTGACCTACCAGCGCGAAGAAATCACGTCAGGCATAAATACCCAGGAGGCGGAACTGGAGACGCTCCGGGTGAGTGTAAGGGAGCTTTCCGAGGCGCTGCGTGAGCGAGACGTGCGGCAGGGCGAACTCGAACGTCAGGCGCTTGATCTGGAACGCGGGCAGAGCCAGGAGCGGCAGGAACTAGCGAGACTCGAGGTCGAATACCGGCGGAGTCTGCTTGAGGCGCAGCGTGCACGTGATGCAATCGAGACGCTCTCGCAGCAGATTCGCGACGACCTGGGAGCGTCGGGCGAAGATGATCCATTGCAGACCATCATCAATATTGTGGAAGCCGAAGAAGCGGAAAACCTGCCCAGGCTCGCTGCCGAGGATGCGACACGCATGCGGCGGCAGATCGAGCAGCTACGCGGCCGCTTGCGCCATCTTGGAGGTTTCGATCCTGAGGCGCCCCAGGCATACGAAGAGCTGCGTCACCGGCACGAGTTCCTGACGGGGCAAGTGCAGGATATGGAAGAAGCGACGCGCAATCTACGCTCGGTAATCGCCGAGCTGGATGTCATTATGAAGCGGCGCTTTGAAGAGACCTTCGAGATCGTGAATGAACGCTTCCAGCGCCATTTCATCACGATGTTTTCTGGCGGCCATGCCCGGCTGGAGTTGACGGCACCGCGCAGAAGCGCAGCGGACGATGAGGACGATGACATCGAGCCGGTGGCTCCTGCCAGGACCGTCGGCATGGGTGGTGTCGAAGTGTTTGTCCAGATTCCGGGTAAGCGTGTGCAGGATCTTTCGTTGCTCTCTGGTGGTGAGCGCTCTATGGTGTCCGCGGCGTTGCTATTTGCCTTGCTGGAAACCAATCCCCCGCCATTCTGCCTACTTGATGAGGTGGATGCGGCGCTGGACGAAGCTAACGTCGTGCGATTCTGTGAAATTCTCACCGTGCTAGCGGAGCGCACTCAGTTTGTCGTGATTACACATAACCGTGTTACGATGACCCATGCGAACGCTATTTATGGGGTATCCATGCGAGAAGACAGCGTCTCGCGAGTGCTTTCCATGAAGCTCGCGGAAGTACCTGTGCGCTAGGCAAAATTAGTGACGGGGGAGAAGCGGGTGCTCGCCGAGGCTGGTGGTTGTATGCGTAGCGCACGAGTGAGATGGTACCCGGCATGCGTCGTCGTACTGGTTGTCGTTGTGCTGCTGGCTGGAGTACCGATACTAAACGCGCGCGGCGCGCAACCGACATCTCCGTCGCTCATGTACACCCAGATGCCGTGTACAGCCGTGTATTCCGCTCCCAGTGGGACCAGCACGCTGCTTGCCCAGCTGCTTGGCGGAACTGATGTGCGTTCGCTTGGGCTGAGCCAGGTTGGCCATGAGACCTGGATGCATATCGCGATCTGGAGTGGGGTGGAAGGCTATGCACACGCGAACATGCTTGCCGCGTCCGCACCGGCTCAGTCTGTCGAAGGAGACTGCCCGACGCCCGGCGTTCCCGATCCAGAGCCGGATATTCTGAAACCCGCGCCTGGCCCCTGGACTCTTCATGCCACCGGCGCGGTTCGGTCGCCGGCCACCGTGTTCGCCCGGCCGGATTTTCACGCGCTGCCAGTCGCTGCTCTGCCGGTCGGCACGTTCCTCACGATTCGAGAGTGGACCAGCGCTGCAGACGGAACACCGTGGTACGCGGCTCATTACGCTGGCGGAAGTGGGTGGGTCTGGGCGGGGAATGTCAAGGTGAGCAATCCCAACCCGGCAAGCATGCTTGTCAATGGCGTGCCCATCTGGCAACCCGTCGCTGGCAAAGGCATGTGGTTCACGAATTACTTCACGCGTCATGCGGACGTCAATGCGATAGTGCAGGCGGCAAAGAAGGCGGGCATTACACATCTCTATGCTGAGGTGGCGATTTCGCAGTATGGCTTTTATGGCAGGAACTCGCTGGACAGGCTGCTGCCAGTTGCTCACGCTGCAGGAATTGCCGTGATCGCGTGGGTCTATCCGGTACTGCACAATGTGTCGGCAGATATTCGTATGACTGTACAGGTGGCACACTACATCACGCCGACTGGTGATCGACCAGATGGTATCGCGACGGACGTTGAAGAAGTGGATGACAGCGCCAGTGTCTACACGTACGGGCAGGTCGTCCGCGCATTGCTCGGGCCGCAGGAATTGATGACAGCTGCCGTCTACCATCCCTATGCGGAGGCGTACTATCCCTATGCCGCCATCGCGGCGAGCTGGAACGCGCTTGCTCCCATGGATTACTGGCACGGATTGCCTCACGCGACCTATAGCGGTGCGCGAGTCGACCAGTTCGTGACAACTTCTATCATGACGATCCTGGCATCAGGCGCGGCAAGCTCGGCCGACCCCGCGTTGCCTGTCGAAGAGCTGGGCCAGATGTATGATATGTACACAGGTGACGGCGCGAGCGGGCGTGCATCACCTACCAGTAGTGAGATTATCGCTGATATGCGGGCCGCCAAGGATGCTGGCTGCATAGGGGTATCGTTTTTTGAGTGGCAAACGGCGACTCAGCAGGAGTGGCAGGCGCTGACTAGCTTCTCGTGGTAACCGGCACCGCGAATGAATATCGAACTCCTGCTGGTTGCTGACCCTACAGACAGCTTATCCGTTTTAGTATGGAAGCACGATTGCGGATCGCCGTATCGAAATCAGATGGATCTGTCCGGTCCGCTATTTCACGAAAGATGCGACATGCAGCCGAATATGGATGATGACCAGAAGCGACAGTGCAATAGTGAAGAGTGGGGCGATCCTGACGAGGCGCCGTCTGCTCCCTCGAAATCGGTGCAACATCGTCTTAAGGACTGGGTTGAGTCGCAGACATTTGTCCCGGACTGGTGGAGACATTCTCGCTTCGGCATCCTCTGGACGTGCGTTGCCGCGCTGGTTATTCAGACGGGCGCGGTTGGCATAGCGATCATCGTATTGCAGGTGTCCCCCGAATTTCGATTTCCGGAAGCATTATTGTTGTTGCCAATTCTTGTCATGTCGCTGAAATGGGGGCAGGTGCCGGGGCTTGCCGCGGCGGTGCTCAACGTGATTGTGGCTGGCGCGCTCGCATGGTCTACGGAACCGGCGCTGGCGTTGAGCAGGCAGGAAGATATTCCCGCGGTGTTCCTTCTGCTAATCATTGGCGTCTTCGTGAGCTATGTAGCCGGCCAGGCGGAGTTTGCGCGCCGCAAAGTCGCGCTCATGAACGTCCGCATGGAGCAATTTCTTCACCTAGCGAGCCATGAGCTGCGTACACCGCTCGCCAGTACCCGGATGACAGTGCAGCTGGCCGAGCGGCTGCTCATGCGCGATACAGATGGGCATACGCCGGGCGACACACGAGATCGTGTCGAGTACCTGCTGCGCAAGAGCCAGCGTGAATTGACGCACATGAACCGGCTCGTCGAAGATCTGCTGGATGCTTCCAGAGCGGAAACCGGCCAGCTTGAGATTCGGCTGGAGGACCACGACATCGTCGCCGTGACGCGAGATGCCATCGAGGAAATGCGCGACGTACATCCCGCGCGCGAGATCCTGTTCGTAGGAGGCGACAACCCCATCTGGACATATATCGACGAACAACGCATACGCCAGGTATTGACCAATTTCATCTCGAACGCGCTGAAATACTCGGACGAGAAGTATCCTGTGCGGGTGCAGGTCGACGAGCAGGGGCAGGGGGTGCGTGTCGCTGTGACGGACCACGGGCCGGGTCTGACGAGCGAACAACAGCAGAGAATATGGGATCGCGGGTATCGGGTGCCCGGGGTCGTCGCTCATGAGCCCGGAGCGGCCAACCTGGGCTTGGGTCTCTATCTTTCGCGAACGCTCGTAGAACGGCATGGCGGTTCGGTTGGCGTCGCGAGCGAACAGGGGAAAGGGTCGACATTCTGGTTTGTCGTTCCGCTTGCGACTCGTGTCGACGAGAGCCGACCTCTTCAGTCAGTTCAATGCGAGACGCCTCGCTCGCGTCACTCAGCGGAGTAGAGATATGAGCGCGGGCTGGCCGCTAAACTGCGAAAAAAGCGCCTTGCGCAAGCTTGACAAGCTCAGCGCAAGCGCGGTACAATTGAGCGCGCGCAAGAGTGGCGGATAGCGGCGCCTGCGCGATACGTGCCCGTAGCTCAGTGGATAGAGCGCTGGCCTGCGGAGCCAGAGACCGGAGGTTCGAGTCCTCTCGGGCACGCCAAAGCCCCCACGGAACTCTCACGTGGGGGCTATTGTTATGATCTACGTTGTGAAGGGAAACGCTTACGCCACCGAATGCTCGAGGCTATCGACTTCAACGACTCGCCCGAGAATGTCAGTTTCCGCCAGCAGGACATACATGCCATCGTCGAGTTTTATCTCGGTGCCAGCAAATTTCTGGAAGAGTATCTGATCGCCCACAGCCAGCTTATCCTGCAGCTCAGAGCCCTCGCCAATGGCGACGATTTGCCCTTCACTCGGTCGCTCCTTAGACGTATCCGGCAGATAGAGTCCGCTGGACGTCTGCTGTGGTGCCTCGATGAGCTTGACGAGTACGCGCTCGCCGAACGGCTGAATCATCTTCATCGTGGTGTTATCTCTCCTTGTACTAATACGAGTTCTGTGACGCGGTTACCGCGCGTTCGCCGTCAGATGCAGCAAGTTGTCGATGCGTTTGCGGTCGAATCCGACGACGACCTGGCCATCTATCCATGCCTGGGGCACGCCCATCTGACCTGATTTTCGCACCATCTCTTGCGCGGCGCGCGCGTCTCGACTTACATCGACATCCTTAAATGCGATGCGCTGCTCGCTGAGATACTTCTTCAACCGGCTGCACCACGGGCACGTCGGCGTGGAGAACACGGTGACCGAGTGGGCTTGTGCCGGAGATGCCGCTTTAGCCGCCGCGCGAGACTTCTCAGGACGTGCCGCTGATTCAATAAGCTGACGGTAGATGCGCTCTGGCCGTACGCCTATAACGGAGTTGACAAGGCGTCCATCACGGAAGATCCCTACTGTAGGAATGCTCTTGATATGATATCTCTCGGCGGTCAGTGGGTTTTCATCAACATTGAGCTTGCCGACAGTAACCTGCCCGTCGAATGCACGTGCGAGCCCTTCGATGACCGGCCCGACGAGCTTGCATGGCATGCACCAGGGTGCCCAGAAGTCTACTACGACGACTCCCTGTGCCTGCTCAACTCTTTCGACAAAATCCGCATCTGTAAGCGATGTTACGGACATACAATACGTTCCCTTAGCTATTCTGGCTTCCGCATACCGCGAGTTACGTTAGCCAACTCAAGTTCCTGACAGTACGCTGTTACTATATTACTTTATATGCATATAGTGATTCTGTGTCAAGGGGCAGACGCGCAGGTTCCTACCGCGCGGAAGGCACCAAGTATTACAAGTGAATACCGAGCGCCGAAGCATTCACGATCAGCATATAGATGGCCACACCAATAATGATGGCCGAGAAAATCCGGGTGAGGAGCTGCCTATTCTTGGAGAGCCGGGTAGCGACAACCGCTCCACCGCGGCCACCGAGAATGCCGCCGCCGAAGTACGCTACGGCGATCAGCCAGTTCACCTTGCCCGCGAGCGCATAGGTGAGCGCGGTGGTCGTGCCAAATGCGCCAACTGAAACGAGCGATGAGCCGATTGCGTTGATGATAGGCATGCCTGTGGCGAAAATCAGGCCCGGGACGATCAGAAAGCCGCCGCCAATGCCAAAGAAACCTGAGAGGAGTCCCGCGCCTGTGCTTACCAGGATCACGCGCTTGAGTGTCTGCCCTTCGGTGCGTACCTTATCCTTTTTGGGGGTGAGCCAGCCACGCAACATAGCAATTGCTACGAAAATCATCATCAGGGCGAACAGAAAAAGCAGCTGTTTGCCAGGTACTAGTTTCCCAAGATTAGAGCCAACCAACGCCCCGATCGCCCCTGGAATGGCGAACGCGATTGCGGGTTTCCACATGAGATTGCCCGCCCGCCAGTGAGGGATGACATTTACGTATGCCGTGAGCGCCACCGCAAGCGCCGTTGTTCCGAGCACGATATGAGGATCGTGATAGCCGACAAAATAGAGCAGCAATGGAACAGCAAGTATGGAGCCTCCGCCTCCAATGAGGCCGAGAGAAAAGCCGACTATGGAGCCAGCGACAACGGAGAGGATCAGCTGAAGCGGTGTGGCTGCGAGCACGGAACCATCCTGTCATTGACAACTAAAGCTTTCATATATTACTATATCGACATATTAGCACATAAGTGTACGGATACAGAAGACTGGTATAATCGTCCTGAGTATTGAAATCAGAGTAACATCAGTCCAGGAATGATCAGTCCAGGAATGCGAGACCGCTGCGAATGACAGATGATACACGAGAAAAGATCGCTTTCCCTATCCCATCGATGCGCGAGTCTTATCCTGCCATCGATCCTTCGGCATGGCGCCGGCCGCACGAAGAGCATGGATTCCCCGACCCCCTGCTCGATTTGATCGCAGCGCGGTTCCGCCTCCTGAGTGAGCCGCTGCGGCTGAAACTGCTTGCCGTTTTGGCGAACGGTGAGCGCAGTGTCGGTGAACTGGCGACACTTACCGGAGCTGGTCAGCCGAATGTATCGAAGCATTTGGCGATACTCGCTCAGGGTGGACTGGTACAGCGGCGCAAACTGGGCACGACGACACTCTATGCCATAGCAGACGCGACAACATTCTCCCTGTGCGATGCTGTATGCGCCGGGCTTCAGTCGCACTTCGCGCAGCAGGCTCGCGCTCTCGGCCTTCCGTCGCGCTCGGAGGCCGCGGGCGATCACGACTAGCTGAGTAGGTGTCGCGGAGTTGCCCGTTTCGCGCTGGCAGCAGGTCTGGAGACCTGCCATAAAACGTGGCCCACGGTATTCGGCCGTGAGCCACGTTTTGTGCTTGCGTGATTCTGTTGTGAGCGTCTGGGCGCTATTCTTGAGCATTCAGTTACCGGGATATGCAACGATTAGCGCATGATCGCAATGCTGTCGCTCCGAGAGTGATGTGCGGTTCAGCCGGAAGGCCAGACACGCAGTCCATGCTGACAGGAGGAGACACATGCCAAAGCAGGGGCAGCACAAGCACGACATAAACGACCCTCGCGTCTCGCGTGGCCATAACAATCCCACGAAGAGCACGCAAATCACCACGGGTACGTACAAGAAGCCTGAAACCTATCGCAAGCAGGCGGCAGAACATGAGGACACCGCCAAACAAGCGCAGCATCAGGAGATCGAGTGGAAAGCCGATACGCGTGACGAGGTGCCAGGTAAGCCACGAACGCGGGCGCGACACCCCAGACGCGGCAGAAGCGGCAGCGACTCGAACTCGAGCAGTGAAACGCGCGGCTATTAAAAGGATGACGCCATGTTCAGCCGTATTGTCGTGCCTCTAGATGGATCGGCTCGTGCGGAGCGTGCCGCGCTCACGGCTGCGCGGATCGCCAGATCTGCCGGATCGAGTCTGGTGTTTCTGCGAGTGGTCGAGGTTCCAGTTCGTACAGGTCCAGCGTTTGAAGCCCCGCCCGTGATGCTCGGCCAGATCGAGCAGGATGTGGTTGGAGCGACAGAGTACCTGCGGCGGCTGGCGAGCCGACCCGAGTTTGCCGACATACCTATTGATGATGTGGCGCTGGAAGGACGCGTTGCGGAAACCATTCTGGAAACGGCTGCGGATGAGCACGCCGACCTGCTCGTGATGTGTAGTCACGGTCAGGGAGGCGCGTTTCGATGGGCGCTCGGGTCCGTTGCCAGGGAACTGGCGCGCCATGCCGCCATTCCGGTGCTCATTCTTCGAGAGGAAGGAGCGATTCCTGGAGGACCGGGAGTAACGATGGCGCATACAGCCGCGGTCGCGCTGGATGGTTCAGCATTTTCAGAGCGTGGCATTGAAGCCGCGGCTATGCTGCTTTCTTCGCTTTCGGACCAAACGCCAGCAGAGCTGCTCCTCGTGCGTGTTGTCTTCCAAAAGGACAGCGAACGTGGCGCTCCCCCGCAGGAGGCAACAGCTCTTGCGGAGGCCAGAGCCTATCTCGAGCAGGTGCTGGAACAACATGCGAACAGTATACGTCCCTACAATGTACGTCTGCGTTCCCTTGTGCTTCAAGGCGATGACGTGGCTGGCCGGCTCATCAATCTGGCGCATGCGGCTCCACAAGAAGGACTCGTCAGCGGCGTTGATTTTCTCGCTATAGCGACGCATGGTCGCGGCGGATTTCAGCGACTACGCCAGGGCAGCGTGACGGAGCGCATCCTGCGCACGTCTCGTATGCCGCTGCTTGTCTTTCCCATGCTTGCCCCTTCCGCTGAGACCACTGACACCGCAACAACGGAACTCCATCACGATTGATGTGACTGGTGAAGAGTAGAGTAGCCTCTTGCGTCACGAATTCGTCACAAGAGGCTACCACTTTATCCGATTGCGACTTCTGTCACAGTGAGCGGTTCGCGCTATATGTAGGCTTGCTCCCAGGGAAATGACTACTACAACGACAGAGCGATTGGTCGTCGCAGGGGGAGCCACATGAGCCGCGCTACAACCGAGACAGAAACCCGTCATGATCCGGAACCCACGACAGTGGAAAGCGAGAAGACTGTAGGCGTCAGCTTACGCGATCAGCCGATAACTCCAGCGCGTCCAAGTGTTTGGTGGCGACCGCGAGCGGGGGATATACCGGGCTTAACCGTCGCAGTAGCGTTCGTTGGGGTTGCGATCACGATCCTGGCCCTGGTACTTGGATTGACCGGCACGTATCGGCCGGTTGGTCAAACAGTTTCCGCCGGCAATGGGGCGGCGCAGACAAAGTCGATCTCGCCTGCGTCAGTTCCTGCACACCAGACGTATAATGCTGCGCCTCCGGTTGCGCCTTCGGGCGATGTCGCGAACGTCACGCTCATCGCCAAGGAAGCGCTGATTTCAATCGCGCCGGGAGTTGCATACCATGCCTGGACATTCAATGGCAGCGTACCGGGGCCCATTATCCGCGTGCGCCAGGGTCAGACAGTTCATTTTACGCTTGAAAATCAAACCAGCATGGCGCATTCCATCGATTTCCATGCCGCGCAGACGCCATGGAACGTGAACTATCAATCCGTTGCGCCCGGGAAGAGTTTTTCGTTTACGTGGAAAGCGAACTATCCTGGTGTGTTCCTGTATCATTGTGGTACGGCGCCAGTGATTTATCACATCGCGAACGGCATGTACGGCGCCATCATTGTGGATCCCGCGAACGGCTGGTCACCGGCGAAAGAGTACGTGCTGGTGCAAGGCGAGTGGTACACGCAGCAGAACCCGGACGGAACGTATTCCATCTCCGGAGATAAGGTGATGTCCGATAACCCCGACTATGTGACGTTCAACGGGTATGTAGACCAATATAAGAGCTCGCCACTCACGGCTGCCGCTGGCCAGCGCATTCGACTGTTTGTAGTAAACGCAGGACCATCGGAGTTCTCAGCCTTTCATGTGATTGGCGCCATCTTTAGCGATGCATATGTGGATGGCAATCCCGCGAATCACACGGTTGGCGATCAGACGATCGTTGTACCGCCGGGTGGCGGATCGGTGGTGGAACTGACGATCCCCGAGGCAGGTTCGTATCCATTCGTTACGCACTCGTTCGCGGATGCGAGCAAGGGAGCGCTTGGGCTGATCTCAATTACCAAGTAGTGCGCTCGGTTATTGACTACGATTACCGCACATGTGGGCCGGACTTACCGCATGTGCGGCACTGATTTTCAAGAATAGTACGGTTTTACGCCCGCTGACGGCTCATGGCAGCTCCGACGATGCCAATGATGAACACTACCGCGCCAACGCCGGCGGCTATCGTGGCGAGATGCAGCATCGGGATTTTCAACGCGTAGTGCTGCAGGACGCCAACTACGATTAATACAACGCCGATCACCATGAGTACCATCGACAAACCGCGATTCATGTGTTTCACCTTTCAGCAAACTATCGGCCTTATGGCTGCCATTGTATGCACACGTGTCAACCGAGCGATCTTGTGCGTGGCGTGCCTATGTGGCGGCCCCGTGTGAGTGTGCCGGAAAGCATGCGCGTGGAGCTGCCTGCCCCAATACTCCTGAAATACAGCCAATACGTTGACCATATCAGTATAATGGGCGCGATATGCATGCTTCTACGTTCGTCTGCAGGCCGCATATCATGGACGGTAGGCAAGAGAGGATGCGACTGTTCGCAAGGTGTTGCTCTCTTCATATGTCCGATTTTTGGTGTCTCGTCCGTCGAGCCTGAAACCGGGTCAGGCACTTTGCGTGTGTGCGGTGAGGGGGCCAAGGGATATGGGGCCGCAAGATGGGCTGCAAGGGGAGTGGCACGATGGGCCGCCGTCAGTGCGCGCGGCGGATGCGTCCGCGCCTCCCTGGAGCACTGGCCGTCCACCAGGTAAAGTGACCTATGACGAAGAGGGTAGGCAGAGAAGCGATCGCGAGACAGACCGCTCGGCCCTTCCTTCTGGCAATGGGCGCGCCGAGCCGTTGATTCCTGCATCTGCGCTGCGCGCTGCGTCCGCTTCCAGTCGATCCGCTTCCGCGGCGCAAACGGATGGCAAGGGAACCCTCGCTGAGTGGGATGCGGGCGAAGAGGAGGAGCTGCAGCGCTTCGTCACGACGCGCATGGCCCGCCTGACGCGTGATCCACAGTATGCCCGTACGCTCCGCGTGCTCGCCATTCGCCGCCGGGCACGCGCCGCGCTAAGTGAGATCCTGCTGCTGCTCGATCTGGCGCTTTCCGTCCTGCTGCTCTTCACGCTGGCGCATTTCCAGTATCAGGCGGCGCAAACGCTGCCGCCGCGCTTGCGCTTGCCCTTTCAGGATACGTCCAGTGTCGCAACGCTGGCCGTTCTCGTCTTCATCGGATGGCCCGCGACACTCTCCGCGCTGCGGCTTTACGCGACCGAATGGACCCGCAACCTGTTTTCGCCCGCTCGCGCATTTGGCGCTGTACTGGTTGCCGGCATCATCTTGAGCGGGGTGCTCTTTCTCCTCCAGTTTGAGCGTGCCCGTGGCTTCTTCGTCGTGTTCGTGGTGGGCGATGCGCTGCTGCTGGGTCTCTCGCGTATCGTGCTGCGGCCGGTGCTGGTCTGGATCACGCCGCGGCGCCGAGTGCTGATTGTCGGCACCGGGCGTCTGGCGGTAGATGCTGCCCGCTCGGTCACGGCACGCCATAAGCAGGGGCTGCAGCTGGTGGGCGTGGCCGGGCCGATGCGTGAGATGGCGCCGGAGCCGGATGCACCACAGCACTGGCAGCAGGCGATGTACGCCTCGTGGGTGGCCTGGCGGCTGGGCGAAGTGCAGGATGTGCCGCAGATCGTCCAGCGGCGGGAGGTCGATCTTGTCCTGATCGCCCTGTCTCCCCGCGAGCGCTACACCACCAGCTGGATCGTGAGCAGCCTGGCGCATATGCCGGTCCAGGTCAGTGTCGTGCCGGATGTCGTCACTGAGAGCGCGCGCACGACCGCCGAGCAACTCGACGGCATGACGATCATTGGACTGACTGAATCAGCCATCTCCGGCTGGAACGCCCGGCTCAAGCGCCTGATGGACCTGTGCATCGCGATACCCGCCCTGCTGGTCCTCTGGCCTGTGCTGGCGATCATCGCGCTGGTGATTCGGGCCACTTCGCCCGGACCGGCGCTCTTCCGACAGGAGCGTGTCGGCCAGCATGCGCGCCGCTTCCAGATCCTCAAGTTCCGCACGATGTATGTCGATGCCGAGCAGCGCGCCCGCCAGGTGGCCGTCAAGACCGGACAGGGGCTGGTCCACAAGCAGCGCAACGATCCACGCATCACGCCGGTGGGCCGCTTCCTGCGCAAGACCAGCCTGGATGAATTGCCCCAGCTGATCAACGTGCTCAAAGGTGATATGTCGATTGTCGGGCCGCGTCCCGAGCTGCCATGGATCGTCGAGCGCTACCGCGCCTGGCAGTATCGGCGGTTGCTGGTGCCGCAGGGGATTACGGGCTGGTGGCAGGTGCACGGGCGCAGTGATCGGGTGCTGCACCTGCACACGCAGGATGATATCTACTACGTGCGCAACTATTCGCTCTGGCTGGATATCAAAATCCTGCTTATGACGATTCGGGTCGTCCTCACCGGTCGCGGCGCCTTCTAGCGCGGAGCGTTGCGCTATGATATGTCTGCGCCGTAACCCAGTGAGTTTGGCGCGATTACGGCTCTTGTCCGGGGACGCGCCGTGGCTGCATCTGCTGGCGAGGTGGCATGGGCGATAGCGGCGGTATCTGCGACGGCGCGGGCAATCGAGATTTGATCACACGTGCCGGTACGCCGCCGGCGACAGAGTATGGTGGAACGGACTTTGATACGACCGCGCCCGCCGCGACGATTGAGCCTCTTCCTATAACGACGCCGTCGAGTATTACCGCACCTGATCCAATCCAGCAGTCATCTTCGATGACGACGCCCTCAGCGGTGACGCCCTGCTCCTTAATAGGAGTATCGACGCGATCGAAGGCATGATTCTCGGCGTGAATCTTCACGAATGGACCGAGCAGGACGTTATTGCCGATCCGGATGCCGCCGTCTCCGGTGATGTAGTTGTAATCGCCGATATTCGAGTTGTTCCCGACAATGAGGCCGCGCCCGATGTGGGTGATAATGCCGGTGCATTTGATCGTGGCAAATCTGCCGACGCGCACGCTCTCACCGAAGCGTATGCCGTACTCGGATAGGGCATCCACCACCGCGTAATCATCAATCGTCAGGCTGCGACCCGAATGAATGAGATACGGGGCGGAGAGCTTGACATGGTGACCCAGAAAAACGAGACCCTTCGCTGAACCGAATTTCCGTTTCGCGTGCAGCGACCCGCGTATCGCCGCGCCGCCGCGCTCATTCGCTATCGCGATGAGTGCGCGCAGTGGCAGGTGTGGATTGATCTCGTACCTGGGATCTCCCTTCGCTTTCTTGGCGGCGAAGTTGATGATGGAACGGGCGATGGACATGGCACTGTCTCCTCATCGCGTCTGCGCGCCGCGATGACTTACGCGTCTTCTAGGGTTACCGCATAGAGGTGTTCGAAACCGCTGCGGGCATTTTCATCGTTCTGCCCACAATGAGGTCGTCGAAAAGGTCCAGTGTGCGCTGCACGTGCAGCTCAGCATTGAAGTCTTCGCGTACCATACGCAAGCCATTGGCTCCCATCCAGTCAGCGAAGGCGCGATCTTGTAGGACTCGCACTAGCTGGCGTGCCAGATCGGCGGCATCCTTGAGTTCAAAGAGCAGTCCGTTGTGCTCATGTACCACCTGCTCCGAGAGACTGCCAAGATTCGTGGCGATCACCGGGCGGCCACAGGCAAACGCCTCATACACGGTATGAGGTGTGTTCTCAAACCAGATCGACGGGACTACGACCACTCGCGCGCGCTGAACAATCGAGACCACCTCATCCCCTTGCTTTGGGCCAATGAAATGGACATTGGTCAGGTTCAGTTCGCGACAGCGATTCTGGAGGCGCGTTAACTCGGCCTCCTCAGGCCAACCCATGAGTACGAGGGGTGGAGCATCGGATCCAAGAAGCGCGTACGCCTCCACGAGCGTGCTTACGCCTTTATCTGGCGCCACACGGCCAAAGTATAGGATGTAGTCGCCAACTTCCTCGGGCTGCAGCGGGCTGAATCGGCTGACATCCACGAAAAGCGGAATGTGATGGAACTTGTCCCGTGGAAACCCATCCTCAGTCATCATCTTGATCATGAATTGCGACGGAGCTGAGTAAGCCGAGACCCGGTTATATACGCCGATAGCATCGTGGTAATACATCGCGGCTACGCGCGCCACAGATGCGGAAAGCGAACCATTTACACAGCGGTGCACGATGCCATGATACTTTTTGTGATGCAGACATTCGGTACATACCTGGTTGTCGCGCAGGAATACATTGTTGGCACAGATCTCGTCAAAGCAAAGGAGCTGCACGACGACTGGTACATGCTCATCGTGCGCCGCATCGATGACACTCGGCGACAAGTAGCTAGTGAAGTTGAGCACGTAGACTATATCGGGATGGGTGTCCCGGATGAGCTTGCGTAGCTTCTGATAGGCTTCGCGCGAGTATATCGCGCGGCCTGCGACCTTCAGCTTGCCAATAGAGCTCAGATGCTTCTGCGCCAGGCGCATATCATAATCATCCGCACCAACGGGTGAAGACACGAAGTACGAGGAATAGGCTGACGGCTGGTTCTTGGTGGCTGAAACGGAGAAATGAATGACTTTGTGGCCGAGGTTCTCAAGCATCGTCGTGAGACTGAACAGGTAATGCTCAGGTCCGCCCGTGCCAAAGTAGTATTTGTTCACGATCAAGATGCGCATGAAGCAATCCTCGTCTCACATCTGGTCGGGCGCGGTTATGTCGTTCCGGTAGACCTTGCCCGAGCGGAAGCTCGCGCTTATGTAGTATCGCTTGCCGTGAACCTGCGCGTGCCTGGAAGCTGGCGATGCGCCGTGCAACGCGAACAGCGTGACCTCGCGGCAGGTGTGACTGGCATGCAGTAGGATAACGCCTTCGCTCTATGTAGAACAGTGAAGCGAACCGAAATCACCTGAATGTGCTATAGATGCGGCGGATACGGCGTGGCATGGGTCTCGTAAACGATAAACGACGAAGCACTATGCGAAACGAGACGTCGCTCGCATAGTGCTTCGCGTGGTGAATGGGCCGGAAGCGCGAGGCTGAATTGAGTTACGACAGCGCACTATTTAGCGTGCCTGATGGGCCGTGCTTGGCAGACCATGACGTCCGCGCGTGCTCACTCCGACATTCGGCTGCGAACTCAATCTCAGGTCACTCTTCACGCGAACAGGATCGCACACGCAAGTCACGCGACTATCACAACTTGATGCCCGCAGCAAATGCTGACGTCACAGTGAGCAGACGACAAATGCCTGCTAGTGGTGGACGTTGTTCATGCGCAACCCCGTCGAATAGGCGCGTACGTATTCCGCATACGTGCGCAGCGTACGCGAGACGCGGTCGTTGATCGTTCCGGTCAGGAAATTGCCCTGGCTATCGGGCGTTCCGGCGGGCATACCCGTCAGGATGCTGATACCTTCGTCGATCGTGCTCACGGAGTAAATATGGAATAAACCTTGCCTTATCGCATCGACAACTTCCTCGCGGAGCATCAGATTGCGCACGTTGGCCTTTGGTATGATGACGCCCTGTTCGCCTGAGAGGCCGCGCATCTTGCATGCTTTAAAGAACCCTTCGACCTTATGGGTGACGCCGCCTACCGCCTGGATGACGCCGTGCTGGTTCACTGAACCTGTCACCGCAATTGATTGGCGGATGCCCACGTTTGCCAGGGACGACAGAATAGCGTAAAGCTCGGCAGAGGAAGCGCTGTCGCCTTCGATTTCGCCATATACCTGTTCGAAGCAGATGGAAGCCGACAGACTGAGCGGGTAATCTTTCGCGTACCTGCCCGCAAGATACCCTGAAAGCGTCAGGATTCCTTTGGTATGCGCCGGACCGCTTGTGAGTGTCTCGCGCTCAAGATTCATGATGCCGGCAACGCCCGGCGACGTGCGGGCGGTAATACGGGCTGGCTTCCCAAAGGCATAGCCGGCAACTTCGAGCACCGTCAGGCCATTCACCTGGCCGACTACCTCGCCCCCCGTGTCTATCAGAATCGTCCCCTGCCGCATGAGATCATCCAGCTTGTCCGAGATCAGGCTGGCTCGGCGCTCACGTGCCCGAATCGCTTGGATGACGTGTTCCGCTGCGGTGACCTTCGCGCCAACTTGTCCCGCGAAATGCGAGGCCTCCAGCACGAGGTCCTGCACGCCGCGCAGTCGTGTGGAGAGACGATACTGATCTTCCGCCCAGCGACTGCCTTCCTCCGCAAGAAGCGCGACAGCCTCGCGGGAGAGCGGCGGATTTGCATGTGTGCTCGTAACGGATGCCGCCAACTGACCATAGAATCGCTCGGTTTCCGGCGTACGCTCCATGTCGGTGTCGAAATCAGCCCGGACTTTGAACAGTTCACCGAATTCAGGGTCGAGCGCGAGGAGTGCAGCGTAGATGTTGGTATCGCCTACGAGGATGACACGAATGCGCGCGGGAATGGGCTCCGGGCGCAACGAGGCACTGGCTGGTGTCGTTTGCACTTCGTCGCCATCTTCGATGCTGATGATGCCGAACCTGAGCACGCGCTTTACCGCTTCCCATGAGTGTGGGTGGCTGAGAATGTCGCGCGCTTGTAGGATCAGAAACCCACCGTTGCCTCGATGCAGCGAACCAGCTTTCATCATCAAATGGTCCGTATATGGCAAGCCTTCGTGCAAGCCATACTCGATGCGCCCAAGCAGGTTCATGTATGTTGGATTGATCTCCTGCACTATTGGCGCCCCACCGTCGGGGCTATGCGTCACGAACACGTTGACGCGATATCTGCGTAATAGCGCAGCGATATGTGGCCGCTCCCGAAGATCCTCGTCCAGCACGAGTTCCGCCTGGGTCGTTAGGCCGTCATCAGTTCCGTCGCCTGTTTCGTCTTCAGCGTAGTGTTCCTGCTCTGCCTCTGGCGTCGCGTCGCCGGAAGGGTTGGTGCCGTGTGTGCCCGGGAGAGCCGCAAGCACGTCACCATGCGAGACGATGTCGGCCTGGACGTGACGAATGAACTCGACAATACGATCATTAGCGCTGTACTTCTGCGCCAGCGTCGAAGCCTGACGCTCGACTGCTCGGGCGGACGTATCGTGATTGAAGGCGCGGATGCGCTCGCGTGCCTCTTCTTCGAGTTCCTGCACACGTGGCAAGACATCAGCGATTTCTTGCTGTATCGTGTCGTGAGCCTCGCGAATACGGCGTTGCTCGTCGGGCGGTAGTGTGGAGAATTCATCAGGTGGAATCGGCTGCACCTGGGCAGATTGCGCTTCTTCCGCGGCACCGGCGGCCGAAACGGGCGGTTCAGCGACGCGGCGTACGGGGATTACAGCCAGGCCCATCGTCGTAGCCTGTATGATGAAGCCTTGCTCCAGCGCATGCTGCTGAAGCTGATCCAGCAGGCTCTCGCGCTTGCGGGCGACGTCCTGAATGAGGAGATCCCGCTGCTTGCGATAGGCATCGCTGCCCAGCGCGCGCCGGAGTTCGCGACGGCATGCAATCACAAACGTATCGACATCGCGCGCGAAGACAGGCGCTGCACCAGCAGGCAACGACAATGCGACAGGCTCGCCTTGGCGCTCGAAGTGATGGACATAGCACCAGTCTTTGGCGGTGGGACGCTGCGCGGCGACCTCCCGCACAGCTTTAAGGACCGAGGTGAGCCTGCCACTGCCCGGATTGCCCGCTACATACAGGTTGTATCGCTCGTCGGCGATTTCCAGGGCAAACGCGATGGATTCTTCCGCACGCTCCTGCCCTACCAGCGATTGTGGGACGGAGAGCTCTGCGGTGCTTGTGAAACCCAGCGCAGCGGGATCTGTATACCTGCGAACATGGTCGGCCTCGAGTTCCAGCGGATGACGCTCGGCATTCATCAACTTACTCCGTCTTGCTCCCGATCGTGTGCCGAATGATTTTTGCCATAGTACAGACTCGCTTGTAATCGGGCTATTTCGCTAACATGCTCTATCGGGCAGTGTACCATGGTGTACGCTTGCCGCTACATGTCAAAGTCCACACTGGGTCACCGTCAGCTCGCATTGGCTAGTGGCCTGGCTGGCGGCTCAATCTCCCTTCGCAATTGGAGCCAGCGCAGGGCGGATTCGACGTTGATTAAGCCGACCAGATTGCCATTATCCACCACTGGCACCTGGCTCACCTCAGCCGACATCACGCGTTTGAGTGCCGCGTAAAGCGGCTCATGAGCTTCTACAGTAATGAGCTGGCTGGCTGGAATCATCACACGAGCGACAGAAAGCAGCCCCCATTGATCCCGCGGCACTCGCAGAACATCCTTGAGAGTAACAAGTCCCACAAGTTGCCCGTCGGCTACTACTGGAGACGCGCGTTGGCCGCTGCGCAGCACCTGCTCGTCGACGAACTCACGAATCGTGGTACCGGGAGCGCAAGCCGGTGGAGGAGGCTGCATGACGTTGAACACGTAAACGCCCCGCGACTCCTGCTCGATTCTGACTTGTTGCTCTTCGCCACGCGCGGCCTGAAGCAGGAACCACCCGATGAAGCCGATCCACAGCCCATCCAGTGGGCTTATTGTGAAGAAAAGCCAGATACCAGCAAGGATGAAGATATACGCGATGAACTGCCCGACACTCGCCGCCCATCGGGTGGCTCGGCTCATATCGCCTGAGATTCGCCAAAGAATCGATCGCAACACGCGTCCGCCATCCAGTGGAAACCCTGGAATCATATTGAAAACGCCGAGCAATACATTGGTGAGTGCGAGATAACCGAGCACCGCGACGACCAGTTTATCCGTACCAGACAGCGCCACCATAAGCAGCGCTGATATCCCACCTATTGCCAGGCTCGTGAGCGGCCCGACGAGCGCCATCCAGAATTCCGTTCCCGGGTTTTCTGGCTCCTGTTCGAGATTTGAAACACCCCCGAAGATGAAGAGCGTGATGCTCTTCACTGGCATACCCCTCGATTTCGCCAGCAGCGAATGCGCTAGCTCATGCAAGAGCACCGACACGAACAGAAGTACGGCCGCGACTCCACCAGCGATCCAATAAGCGAGTGTGCTGCGGCTTGGCGCGGAAGTCGGGAACCAGCTCACGGCGAGTGAAGTGGTTAACAAGACAAAAATGATCAGCCAACTGTAGTGGATGTCGATCTCAATGCCCGCGATCTTGCCAATACGTAAAGATCCCTGCATCGCATGACCTCCCTGCTCTCACCCGCACTGCTCCAGCTCGACGTGCTCGACATGCGTCCGGTCAGTGATCCTTGGGCAGCTTGAGTGTATAGGCCATATATCACAAATGTATCGATGCGTTTGCCGATTCAATAACATCTGTGTCACATGCGCGATTGTTAGAACACACGGTGCGAAGGTTCCATAGCGTCAGCCGGAAGCTGGCGGCAGTACGTCAACATCCACCATGTTGTCACATAGTGGATGGCTTGTTCACGCTCTCGTAAGCCATTGTCCGCACAGTCAAGCACGCCGCGCGACATATCCGGAGGTCAAAGACAGGCACTTACGAAGTGATACCGCGGCGGGAAATCTGCGAGACGGCGACAGTCGCCAGTCTGCGCGCTCGCGCACGCGGTATCTCCAGTCGGGCGTCAGTTGAAAAGAGCTTCAGCGGGGGCTTCTTGCGGCCGCTGCTCGTACTCGGCTTGATGAGCCGTGTCGAAGCGGGCTTCCGGCACTCGCTGCAGTCGCCTGAACGGAATTGGCTCGCCGCAGCGCTCGCATGTTCCGTACGTGCCAGCGGCGAACTTGTCGAGGGCATGCTCGATCTCGGCAAGCGTGGCACGCAAGCTGATTTCGTCCGCGCGTGCTCGTTCCAGGAGGTCAACTTCGTTGCTTTGCTCGGCCAGGTCCATCACGCTACCCTCGCTGCGCAATGCCTCCTGGATTTCGGTGCGTACTCTGTATGCACGCTGAATATCATTCTCCACCTGCTGGCGTTTTTTGATCAACGCCTCGTGAAGTTGCTCTTGTTCGCTTATGGTCAAGGTCGTCATTGCCCTCACCTCACCTACCTGATAGCGCATGACCGGCGGTTACGTACCCGCGCCTCGCCGCGCGGAAGCTTTCGACGTTATGCGCCCTGCCATCTCTGTCCACTGTGGGAAAGTTCGAACGCCGGGATATTCGCGGCACATCGTACATGCTCGTCATCACGGAGAACTTACTATCGCAAGAACATCCGTCTCAACGGCCTCACGGGCAAGCGTGCCTTGTGCCACGGCCTCGTCCCTTGCCCCGGCAATCTGAAGCTGCGGTTACGAATGTCCTGTCAAGCTCGTCATACGTGCCCGGCGTGGCTCTCATGCGACTTGCTTGGCTTCACCTTGCGTCGCGTGTTCCGCGGCTTGCTCTGCGGCCATCTCGCGATCGTGTCCGCTGGCTGCCATGTGCACGAGCGCCAGGGCGATTGCAAAGACAAGCGCCTCAAACAGGATCACCAGAAAGAGCCAGACTAGTTCGATGGGCATTGGATGCCTCGCTCTCTTGTTCGCGCGTGACTGATCGCCAGCTAGTGGCTGGCCGGCTCACCAACTCCAGCGTCGATGATCGTGTAGTGGTGAGTAAGGTGAGCGACCTTGCCAAGCATATTCCCCGCGCCGCAATACCGCGTCTCGGAAAGTTCCACAGCCCGTGCGACCATCTCAGGCTTGATGTCATGCCCGGTGACGATATGCTCTACCGTAATTTCGGTGTAAATTTTCGGATGGTCTTCTGCGCGCTGCCCGGTTACCCGGACGTCATAGGCGGTGACGTCCTGGCGCATCTTGCGAAGAATCGAGATGACGTCCATGGCAGTGCAACCCGCCAGACCTACGAGCAGCATTTCCATGGGCCGCGGACCCACGTTCTGACCTCCTGATTCGGACGCGGCATCGAGCCGCACCGTATGCCCTGACGTCGTTTCGACGTCAAATGCCATCCCGCCGGTAAGATGTGCGCTCGCCGTGAGTACCTCGCCCATATGTGACACCTCGATGTATGGACAACGCTGCCACGTTGCAGGCAGCTGCCGCGTCAGCTATGGACGATAGTGCAGGCGGTTCACCGGATTATCACGTTCGTGGGTGAGATAGTCACAGACTGGTCACACGCAGCGCATGGCACAGAAAGGCCGCCAGGTTGAACTGGCGGCCTGAACGGGAACAGCTGCGGTAGGTCAAATACAGCTCGCGTGTTAGCGAGCGCCTGCGGTCTTGCGTTTTGCCTTGGGTTGCGGAATGTACTTTTCCATCGTACGCCGATATTTATAGTCGCGCAACATCTTCGGGTACGTTCGCACGAAGAAGATAGCCCAGTAGACGACAAGGATGACAGCCCACAGCGCCCACAGGTAGCGCCAGATGCGCCAGGAGAATAGTGAGGAATCCATCGCCCACCGCCCGAACATGACGAATGGGCCGACAAACGCCCAGAGAGCGAGCTGGTTCATCATCTTGTCGAGGACATACTTATTGACCGTGTGGCTGCCAAAGAAGCGGCGGCGTCCCTCCATCCAGTAGTAGAAGGGAATGAGCAGGCCCAGGACACAAACGACGATCCACGGGAGATAGAAGTGAAACACTTCGGGCTTGCCCGAAGCGGTCTGTGCGCCCGCGGACACCGGGTCGGTGAAGAGAAACTGGACGATGTGGTTCATCGGGATCTGGTACCTCCAGCAGTGGCCCTAGGCGCGTCCATAGTAAATAAAACTGCGTACACTGCATCTTATCAGAGTGTGCAGCGCCGGTCAAACGAGGGCGGCTGAAGGGAATGACGGGGCACTCACTGGCCGAATAAGAATGTGACGCTTCTTCCAGGTTCTAGGCGACGTCCCACGTGACAGGGGGCGCTGTTCGCAACTCTCGAAGTGTGGCATCGATGTTTCTCCAGCCAGACTCGCGAGCGTGCATCTGGGCTGGCGGCAGGAGTGCCGCTGCGTCCTCGACTTCGCTGCCGGGCAGATTTCGCGCGAGCCATTCGGCTGCCGCACGTACCCAGAGCGTTTCCGCGCTTTGCCCCATGCGGGCCGCCGCCTGCCGCATGGCCTGATGGATCTGACCTCCACTATAGGTTGTGCCTGATTGTGCTTCTCGCTGATTTTCGCGCGCAAGCGATGGCGCCGGAGGCGTGCGCTTCGCGTTAGCAAGCCGGGGCGCGCACATGATCGCGCCCTGCTGGCGATACACCGTGCTGGCAAGCGCCGAGATGTGAAGTGAGGGTGAGCTGAGTGGCCAGTGGTCCGTACACGCGAACGGCGAAAACAGGCTCATCGTTACCTCCGTTTTGTGTGAATTGGAATATTTGTTCTAATTTTAACTGCACGTGACAGCCTGTGTCTAGAGATGTTTGGCCTGGCGGGACTTGTGTCTCAGTGTCGGCTATTTAGGAGCGGATGTCTTAACTCTGGGCTGAAGGTCTTGCCGAAGATGGCAAAAAGGCGACATACTGTATTGAGATAGTTGACAATCCGGGGCACGCCTGTCGCTTAGGCACAACGCGCTTTTCCCGTTGCCCTGGCACGCGAGGTATGTGGGCATGCGCATCACAATGAAGAGTGACTACGGGCTACGAGCCATGATTGACCTCGCCGGGCATTTCGGACAGGGACCTGTTCCGAGCAGTGCAATCGCCGCACGACAGCAGGTGCCGGAGCACTTTCTCGATCAGGTCTTGATCGCCTTGAGGCGCGCGGGTCTTCTGAAAAGTCAGCGTGGACCCCAGGGCGGGCACTTGCTGGCCCGGCCTCCAGGGCAGATCACCATGAGCGACGTCGTGTTTGCCCTGGAGGGCGACCCGACATCGATGGCATGTGTTCCTCATCCGGAATCTTGCTTGATCTCCGCTGGGTGTGGGATGCGCGATGTGTGGGTCGAGATCGAGCGCAATGCTCAGCGTCTGCTGGCATCGACGACGCTCGAACAGCTTGCCCAGCGACATAAAGTCGCCACGCAGGAAAACGAGGTGATGTACTACATCTAATCAACTAATCAACGCTCATACCCAAGGTGTGTACCACGCAACTCGGGTTGCAACTCTTTCTGGGCACAAAGTGCGCACGTCATTAGCCCAGAATTCCCGTATGAAGACTCGTCATGTAATGTAGAGAGGAAACGTCCATGCCGCGCTGGGCGAACGATGCCACGGAACTCATCGGCCATACACCGCTCGTAAAGCTGAATCGCGTTGTGCCGCAGGGCGCTACTGTGCTGGCCAAACTCGAATCGTTTCAGCCAGGGTATAGCGTAAAAGACCGGATCGCCGTCAGTATGGTTGAAACGGCGGAGCGCAATGGCGTGCTCAAGCCTGGAGCCACAATTGTGGAACCGACAAGCGGGAACACGGGCATTGGGTTGGCATGGGTAGCCGCGGCCAAGGGCTACAAATGTGTTCTGGTTATGCCGGAGAGCGTGAGCACTGAGCGGCGCATGGTCTTGCGCAGACTGGGCGCTCAAGTCGTTCTGACGCCTGCATCTGAACGAATGCCTGGCGCGATCGCGCGTGCGGAGGAAATCGCGAAGGAGACACCGGGAGCCTGGATTCCGCAACAATTTGAAAATCCTGCAAATCCCGCAATTCATCGCGCCACGACCGCGGAAGAAATCTGGACTGACACGGATGGTCAGGTCGACGCGTTGATTTCGGGAGTGGGCACCGGCGGCACGCTGACAGGTGTAGCGGAAGTGCTAAAGCAGCGAAAGCCATCGTTTCGCGCGATTGCCGTAGAGCCGGCAACATCGGCCGTTCTCTCTGGCGAAGCGCCCGGTCCCACCAAGATTCAGGGCATAGGCGCTGGATTTATTCCTGATGTGCTCCGAGTCGATTTGATCGATGACATTGTGAAGGTGCGTGATGAAGATGCCGTGGAAATGGCACGTCGACTTGCCCGTGAGGAAGGTTTGCTGGTTGGCATTAGCAGCGGAGCGGCGGCGTGGGCCGCAGCGCAGGTCGCGGCCAGACCCGAGTATGCGGGCAAAGTGATCGTCGCAATTTTCCCATCGGCTGGCGAGCGTTACCTCAGCACTGTGCTTTACGACGACGTGCGCGAGTAGCCGAGCGATATGGTTACTGGCACTGAGGGAGAGCAGCGTGAGGCGTTCGCGCTGCCTCGTGGATGTCACGAACGCTACCTGCAGGCGAACGGCGTCAGCTTCCATATGGTTGAAGCTGGCAGCGGCCGTCTGGTGCTTCTGCTGCACGGGTTTCCGGAGTTCTGGTATAGCTGGCGCCACCAGTTGGTGACGCTTAGTCGGGACTTTCATGTCGTGGCGCCGGATCTGCGCGGCTACAATCTCTCTGACAAGACGGCAACCGGCTACGATATCGCAACTCTCACTGAGGATGCCCGGCTGCTGATGCGTGCTCTCGGCGAGGATCGGGCGAACGTGGTCGGTCATGATTGGGGTGGAGTCATTGCCTGGGCGCTTGCTACGCGTGCACCCGATGTTGTTGAACGTCTCGCTATCATCAACGCTCCGCATCCGGCGCTCTTCCTGCGCGCACTCCGGCGTCCGAGTCAACTGGCACGCAGCAGCTATATTGCGTTCTTCCAGCTGAGATGCGTTGCCGAGCGCGCGATAGCCCGCAATGACTATGCGGCAGTGCGACGAATCCTGGCGAGTGCGGCTGCCCACACTCAGTGGGCGGGCGAGGAGGATATTGAACGGTATATCAGCGCATTACGCCGTCCGGGGGCATTGACCTGTGCACTGAACTATTATCGCAATATACGTCCGCGCTATTTTGGCGAGATCAGCGTTGGCCGCAAGATTTCCCGGCCGACTCTCGTTCTCTGGGGCGAACTCGATCCGGTTCTCGGAGTTGAACTGCTCCACGGGTTGGAGGAATGGGTGCCGAACGCAAGCGTAATTCGGTATCCTCAGGCGGGCCATTGGCTTAACCAGGAATTGCCCAAGGACATCAATCTAGCGCTGACGACGTTCTTTGCGGCTCCCGAGGAGCAGGTTAGCAGCGGCGATACACAGCTGTGACCTTGCCCTGGACCTGCCATTCCCTGTTCCATTCATCTGCGGGAATGAAGATCGGTTCCATGGTTGAATTCGCAGGTTGAAGACGAATGCGATCACGCTCTTTGTAAATGCGCTTGAGCGTCGCAGCTCCGCCTTCACCGTTCGCCGTGTTTCGCGTCGCCACAATGATATCGCCATCGGAGATATACGCCTCTCGATCGACGAGCACGAAGTCTCCGTCGGCAATATGATCCTCGATCATCGACTGGCCGCGCACCTGCAGAACGTATTCCCGCTGATGTGAGCCGAGGTCGAGCATTTCTTGCTGAGCCTGCGGAAAAATGTCGAGAGGGGCGCCAGCTGCAATCGTGCCCTCGATGCGAAGGCCGGGGCGGTCTTCCTGCGCAAGGCGAATTCCACGGCTCTTTCTTCGCTCGCGGATAATGAAGCCTTTCTTCTCTAGCACAGAGAGGTGGTAATCCACATGGCCAGTGGAACCAATGCCGACGGCGGAGCCGATTTCCCGGTTCGTCGGTGGTCGCCCCGATTCCGCGACGTACCGTTGAATAAAAGCGTATATCCGCGTTTGAGGATCGCTCAACCTGTCGTTCATAGCGAGCTCCTGATCGCACTAATGGAACTGACGTTCTACAGTGTATCAGCAGCGTAGCTCTGCTGTCAATCTCTGTCGCAGGCGGCAACTGCGAGTGGCCGGAATTCGCAATCATGTGGGAAGGTGACACGCATTGTTGAAGAGCTTTCTGCGGCTGCTTGCAGGCGCGAAAACGCCCTGATATTCGGTCAGGAGTGTGGTCGAGAAGTCGGACCTCATTTGCTAGTTGGAATGGGGCCGGTGTACAATACGGCAAGCACTGGCAGGCTTCAACCTGCCGCTTCTTGTGACCGCAGGAGGGAGCAGAACCCATGGTGGAGATGTCGGTCGAGAGTGTACGAATCAATCTCGCCACAAACCAGCGTGTGGTGATCCTCAAAGATCAGCAGGGTGATCGGTATCTCTTCATTTGGATCGCAACTGCTGAAGCGTATGCGATTGCTATGGAACTTCAGGGTTCCACCTCGTTGCGCCCGCTGACGCATGACTTGCTGAAGAGCGTCGTGCAAGAGCTAGGCGGAAAGATGGTCAGCGTCATCATCAGCGAATTGGCGGATGATATTTTCTACGCGCGGTTAGTGCTAGACGCCAACGGCAGGCACGTGGAGGTAGATTCGCGGCCAAGCGACGCGATTGCGCTGGCACTTCGCACCAAGGTGCCGATCTATGTATCGGAGCAGGTGCTGGATAAAGCCGGCGTCACCTTGCAGAATCCCACTGAACAGGAAGAGACGGAAGCTGCGAAGCTTGACGAGGATAATCTTGATGTCTACCGCGACTTCATTAATACCCTCGACGTGCTGGATGAATTTGGTAAGCCGGAGTAGTCCTTCGCCTCGCGGGTTTACGTGCCACGAAGCGCGGGCAATCGTTTGGAGTTAAGCTCATGGACTCGCGCGAACAGGTGATCCGCGAGCGGCTTGCACATGTGTACTGCAGCGCGTGCAATGCATCGTACGTGCCGGACCGGATGGTGGTGCTGGCTCACCGACCGACGCTCTGGATTGTCATGATTAGCTGCGAGCGGTGCCAGCTGAGACGAATTCTCGTTGTGACATTCGGCGAGGGTCGCCCGGACTTGAACCAGCCACCTGGATCACCCCAATGGTCCGCAGTATCACGGTCACACGCTCAGCCTCACGATTCTTCCCTCCCAGCTGATGACCCGGTCACTATCGCTGACGTACACGCGATTCACGATTTTCTCGAGACTTTTGGCGGTGATTTTCAGGCTGCATTCTCGCGAAGCGATCATCATGAACGGAGCGATACCTAGGTTTGCTGTGCCCCGATGATGGCGGACGGGGCTAATCTCAGGCCACGCTCAAGGACGCAGGTAACCCTGGCAGTTCGGCGGGGACGAGTAGTTCCAGCCGCCGCGCGGGTCAAGCACGATGCACGGGAGGTTTGCTGGCGCCTGCTCGCCAAGATTTGCTGGCGGCAGCGCCCCTGCAAGAAACCAGTCTGTTGTGCATATGCCGTTGGAACAGTACCGCGCTTTCTGCATGCCCTCTGGTACCGGAAACGCTGTTGGCGCACGCTTAGCCTGTTGTTCGGCGTATACCATACTGTTATGCCATATAGGCGCTGAACCGGTAATGCCATCGATTCCGAGCATGGGCGAGTGATCGTTATTGCCGACCCAGACGCCCATCGTGTAATCCATGGTGTAGCCAATCGTCCAGTCGTCGCTGAAGTTTTGCCCGGTGCCAGTCTTGGATGCCGCGGGCCACGCGCGCGGTGACGTGAAGTTATGTGTACGGATGTAGTCGCAATCCCCCTTAAGGTCAGGCGCCAGATACAGCGGACTGCATGGGCCGAAGTCATCCTGCCGGGCGGCGTTGTCACTCAATACACTGGATACCATATAGGCGATGCGTGGATCGAGCACCTGTTTGGTCGGTCCGGACGAGAACGCATACAGCGTATGATTGGTTCCGTCTACGATGCGGTCGATGGCGCGTAGGGGCACGAAGGCGCGGTAGTTCGCAAAGACGGTATATGCCTGTACCATCTCAGCCAGCGTAACATCCAGTGAACCCAGGACTGAGGACAGACCCCACGTGGAGCCGTCCGCCCACTCGGTGATGCCCATGCGCATGGCTGACGCCTTCGCATCTTCAGTGCCTACATACTGCATCACCTTCACGGCGGGTATGTTCAATGAGTCCTGCAACGCGTGCCGTAGCGTGACCTCGCCGCGGAACTCTCGCGGATTGAAGTCAAGCGGCTTGTATGCTGTATTGGCCGGGGAATTCCAGAAGACCGTTGGCACATCGGCAACGGTCAGCGCCGGGAACCAGCCTTTCTCAAACGCGGCGGCGTAGACGATCGGCTTGAACGACGAGCCAGGCCCTCGGAAACCCTGTGTGACGACATTGAAGTTGCCGCTGATACGGGTGCTGTAATAGTCGATGCTGCCCAGCATCACCTTGATGGCTCCATCGCGGTGGTCGACAAGGAGAGCTGCCGCGTTCGTCACATTGCTATCGCGAATGAGACGGTACGGGGGATAGCCACCCCGATCCGTTCCGTACAGGTGGTCTTTCATCTTCTGCTGCACGTGATTCTGCAAGTCGAGATCAAGCGTGGTATAGACGTTGAGCCCTGACCGTGGAAGCAGGCTTAACTGGTGGGAATCGACCATCTGCTCAAGCTCGTTTACGACGTAGTGCACGAAATGCGGTGCCTTGATACGTTGGGACGCATCCGGGCGAAAGAAACCGGGTTGTCCTGCTTCTTGCCATGCTGCCTGAGATTGCTGCGGCGTGATGTACTTGTATCGAACGAGTGCCTGAAGGACGGCTGCCTGTCGCGCTCGCGCCTGTTCGAAGTGCAGCAGAGGGTTGTTGGCATTTGGATTCTGCGGTATGCCCGCGAGCATGGATGCCTGAGCCAGATTGAGATGTTGCGCTGCCGACATGCCTGATGCGGGGTCGCTTGAATAGCCAAAGTACTCTGTCGCGGCTGCCTCGATACCGTACGCGGTTGCGCTGTATGGTATCGAGTTGAGATAGAGTTGCATGATGTCGCTCTTGGTGTACTGGCCGGTGGCAGTTACACCGACGGCCAGAATGGCTTCCCGCAACTTGCGCGCGAAGGTCACATCTCCGCCCAGCAACTGTTGCTTGATCAGCTGCTGCGTGATGGTACTTCCACCCTGCTGGATGTTTCCGCTTTGCAGGTTGGTCTGTGCCGCTCGTACGATGGAGACAAAATCGACGCCCTGATTTATCCAGAAGTCGTGATCCTCTATCGCGACAGTTGCGTTGATGACATCGACCGGGATCTGAGCGAGCGGTATGCTGTGCTGAGCGCCGTTGGTGCGCATTTCATAGAGCAGCGTGCCTTTCGAGTCGAAGATTCGCAGACTGTTCTGGTTGGTAACTGACTGTTTCAAACCGGCAAGTAGGGCGGACTCGTTTCGATAATACGTCGTGATGCTCGCGACTGAAGCTGCAACCACAGACAGCACAAGCAGGCAGGATACGGCGGCAGTCAGCCCCGCAATACGCATGATCGCCGCCGCTCGATGTGTTCTGATTGTCCGGTGTGTGCGTGTCAGGTAACGTGAGTAGCGCCGCACGCGGTGCCGTCGCAAGCGCATTGCGCGCTGTGCCGGCCACGAAGTTTCCTGTCCCATAACGACGGGTCGGTGGTCATCTTGACCTCTGGCGTTACGGGCACTGCCACCGAATTGGTGTCGTGCGGCTTGATCCGCCCCCTTGTTTTCGTGAGGTCGATCCACAACTCTACCCCTCCCAGTTGTGTTCGGCGTGGTGAGCTCGCGGGCAACGGCAGCACGGTCTGAGGAGCGAGAGCACGCCCTCTCGCAGCGGCGCACCACCATGGCCGCTGCGAATTCGACGGGTATCGCCGACTGACGTTCACAATCACTGCTCCCGTAGCTGATATATTCGCTTACCCGATGGCTGGGTAAGGACATCTCGCGAATTCGTTGTCACAGCAATGAGGTCATGATGTAGCATGGAGCGGGCCTGTTCCACCGGGTTACCTCCGCTAAGTGGAGAAATCACAACTCCCATGAGTTGCGCTCTCATCTGCGGTTAGCTACAATCATGGACGTCCAGAAAGTTGCGCTTGAACTACCCAGGACTGGGAGGTCGTGCTTTGAAGGTGCTGGTATCGGGAGGCGCCGGGTTTATCGGATCCCATCTGTGTGCTCGATTGCTCCGTGAGAATCACGAAGTTATCTGTGTTGATAACTTTCTCACGGGGTCGGAGCGAAATATCGCCGCATTGCGCGGGCACCCTGCATTCCATGTTCTGCGGCAGGATGTGACACAGCCTTTCGCGTTTGACGCGGACGCCGTATTTCATCTCGCGAGCCCGGCCAGTCCCGTTGGTTACTGGGAGCACCCGTTTGAGACGATTCAGGTAAATAGTGTTGGGACGATGCGGCTTTTGGAGGGCACGCGCGCCTGCGGAGCGCGGTTCTTGATGGCTTCCACCTCCGAAACGTATGGCGATCCACTCGTTCACCCACAGGTCGAATCCTATAACGGCAACGTGAATCCAGTTGGTCCACGCGCCTGCTACGACGAGTCAAAGCGCCTGGGCGAAACGATCACCGCTGAGTTTTACCGGCAGTATGGTACCGACACCCGCATCGTGCGCATCTTTAATACCTATGGGCCGCACAATCAGATCGATGATGGCAGGATGATCCCGAATTTCATCACACAGGCGCTCAAGGGCTTGCCTGTCACTATCCACGGCACGGGACAACAAACGCGGAGCATCTGTTATGTCGACGATCTGGTAGACGGGCTGATTCGGGCGATGTTCACAAACGGCACGACAAACGAAGTGTTCAATCTGGGCAACCCAGAGGAGCAGTCGATTCTTGAGTGGGCGGAGCGCATCATCGCGCTGTGCAACTCGTCGTCCGAGTTGGTGTTTGAACCGAGACGCGCGGATGATCCCGAGCGGAGACGCCCAAATATCGAAAAGGCACAACGCATGCTGGGTTGGACGCCGTGCGTTGATCCTGACAGCGGATTGAAACGCACTATTGACTGGTTCAAGGCGGAACTGGAGCATGCGGCCTCGTGCGTCTCGTTGATAAGTCACTAATTGCAACTGTCCGTACACGAGAGGCAATGCTAGCGTCACTGGTCGGTGCTTGCGCTGGTGCGCTCGCGCTCGCACTGATCCTGATGCTTTCACCACTTGCCGCCGGCTGGGTTGTGCTTGGGATCAGTAGCGCTCTTCTTGTCATCTTCTATCCATTCGCGGGCTTGCTGCTGCTGCCGTTCGCCGTTGCCTATGGCTCACTTGTAAGCATCGACGTGCATGGCTTGCACCTCGGCCCGACCGATCTCCTCACTGGCGCGATTGCGCTTGGCCTCATCATCAGGGCAGTCCGATGGTATGCGCGTCAGCCTCTATCCCTCGCCGCGCTGGCCGGTGAGGGTCGCATATGGGTCCGTCGAGCGTGGCATGACAAGCCAGCGGTCGTGCTGCTTTTCATTGGACTTGCCGCCTATCTACTGACCGTGACACTTTCTGTACTTGTGGCGGAAAGCAGGACTCTTGCTCTCAAGGAAGTTGTCAAATGGTCCGAAGTGACGGTTATCGTGGCGAGCACAGGCTGGCTGATCCAGTCGGCAACAAGACTGCGTCTGGTCGTTTGGATAGTAATCGCGGCGTCGGTCAGTGAAGCTCTGCTCGGCTATATTCAGTGGATACTCGCGCTGGGTGATTTCGGACCGGGAGGCGCCAGCATTCGTGTTTTTGGCACGTTTGCGCAGCCGAATCCGTATGCGGCCTATCTCAATTTCGCTTTTACGCTTACGTTTGCGCTGGTTGTGTTCGGTCGAACTGCGATTGAGCGATGGCTTGCCGGTGGACTGGGCATCATCACACTGGGTGCGCTTGTGTTGGCCGATTCCCGTGGCGCGTTGCTCGGCGCGGCGGCGGCGGTGCTGGTTATGGTAATCGTCGGGCTGAGTATGGAAAAACCGGCACTGATCGCCGCTGTGATTGCGATTCCAGCGGGGCTTGCGGCCTGGTTTGCGCATGTCATTCCGATTCGCCTGCAGACGCGCATACTCGCGACAGTGCGCGTAGCGGACCTCAACACGATCAACAACGCGAACTTTTCTACACAGGAGCGTCTGGCTCACTGGACAGCCGGGCTGCGTATGTTTCTCGCGAATCCAGTGCTGGGCGTAGGCGCGGGCAACTATAACGAAGGATACGCGCGCTACGGCGATCTGCGTCTGTGGCCGGAAGGTCTTGGCCAGGCACACAACTACTACATTAACGCGGCGGCGGAAACCGGTATTCTTGGGGCGTTGGCGTTCCTGCTCCTGACAGGTGCGTTACTGCTGCTCGGTTGGTATGCAGCGCGGGGCGCACTCCGCGTGCCCCAGCTTCGGCAGTTTGCCCACAGGCTGGAGCCGGGCCGCGTGTACGCGCTCGGTTTCCTCGGACTCCTCGTCGCGGTAGCTACTCACAATCTGACGGACGACCTTTTCGTGCATGCGATGGAGCTTGAGATTGCGATTTCCGCGGGCTGTCTGGTCTCTCTAAGTACCTTCCTCAAGCGATATTAGCTCAGATTAGCTCAGGTGTGTGTTATGCTGTGCTGGCTGTATGGTCAGCCACCAGACGGTCTTGAGCGCGCCCGAAGGCGGGCGGCTGCTGGATTTCATATGGATGTCTCGTATGCGAGTTGCGGTCAATGCGCTGTTCCTGCAGGAGCCGCGCACAGGTACCGGGCGATATGTCTACAATTTGATTCAATCACTTGGCAGAGTGGATGGTGTCACGGAGTACCTGCTTCTCAGCCCTCGTGAGCCTAAAATCAAGCCGGAAACACCTTCATCGTTCCGGTGGGAGACGGTACGGGCCGATAAAGCTCGGCGCGGCGGTGAACACATCGAGAAAGTGTGGTGGGAGCAGCGCACGTTCCCACTTGCAGGCAAGCGGTTGGATGCGTCAGTTCTTCATGTGCCATATTTCGCGCCGCCTTTGCACTCCTTTCGAGTTCCCACGATCGTCACCATCCACGACATCATCAACCTGCGCCTTCCGGCATACAGAACCTCTCCTGCGGTGCAGGCATACAGCCAGCTCGTTGCGCGAGCCGCGCGCAATGCCGCGATGGTAATCACCATCTCAGAATTTTCCAAGTCGGATATCATTGAGCTTCTCGGCATTCCGGAAGATCGAATCCGCGTCATCAGGATCGCGCCAGCCGCGAATTACCGTCCCTGTACTGATCCTGAGGTACTGCGGGCCACGCGAGAAAAATACGGACTGGGCGAGCGGTTTGTTCTCAACGTCGGCGGCATGGATCAGCGGAAGAACATCATCGGACTGATCGGTGCGTTCGCGGCGGTATATTACGAACTGAATGATCGCAAACTCCAATTGTTTATCGCTGGCGACCCGGATCGACTTGGGTCAAGCCCTCTGTTCCCGGACTGGCGACCAGTCGCTGCTTCCTTTGGCATTGCTGATCAAGTGCTATGCGCTCCGGTCGATGAGGCTGATCTTCCCGCTCTCTATAGCGCGACCGACTGCTTCGCGTTTTCGTCGGTTTATGAAGGGTTTGGCTTGACGCCACTGGAAGCCATGGCCTGCGGTGCCCCGGTTGTATCGTCTGACCGGGCATCGCTACCCGAAGTGATTGGCAATGCCGGCATTCTCGCAAACCCAGAGGATACCGACCGCTTTGGCGCGGCGATTCAACGTGTGCTTACCTCGGCGCAACTGCGCAACGATCTGCGAGCCCGCGGAATGGCGCGGGTGCGCCTTTTTAACTGGGATCAGGTGGCGGTTGATACATCAGCTCTGTATACCGAAGTCTCGGGTCATTCGAGGGACTAGGCATGCGCGTCGCAGTCATCTCCAAGACGTTCGTGGCAGCTACGGCTCAGCGTCAACTCGAGTGGATCGCGCAGCAACCTGGAATAGAGTTGACCTTAATTACGCCACCTTACTGGCGCGCCGATGATGGGCAGATCCTCACATTTTCGCCTCATTATGCAGTGGGCTATACCGTCCGCCAGCTATCGGTGCTGTTTAATGGTCGGTATCATCTGTACGTCTATCGGGGTCTCTTGCGTGAGCTACGCCATATTCAGCCCGATATCGTGCACATCGACGAGGAGCCGTATAATTCAGCGGGCGCTCAGTCCCAGTGGGCGGCAAGCCGGCTTAAAGTACCGACCATCTTCGTGGCCTGGCAAAGCATCATGCGACACTACCCGCCGCCATTCACACAGTTCGAGGAGTATGGGTATCGCCATACGTCTCACATCATCGCGGGCAACCACGCTGTGGCAGACGTGCTGCGGGCTAAGGGCTATTCGGGTCCGCTCTCAGTGTTCTCTGTTCACGGCGTTGACCCGGATATCTATCATCCGATTGTGGTTGCGCGAGGCGAAAGCCGGTTCGTCGTGGGGTATGTTGGTCGCCTGGTGCTCTACAAAGGTCTTGGTGTGCTGCTGGAAGCTCTAACCCGGTTGCCTGAGCAGTGTATCGTTCGCATGATCGGCAGCGGACCAGATGAGCAGCTGCTGCGCGGTCTCGTCGCCGAGCGCGGATTGGAGAGTCGAGTAGAGTTTCTTCCTCCGGTGTCTACCCAGCAGGTGCCAGAAGCGCTCGCGCGAATGGATGCGCTGGTGTTGCCTTCGCTAACCCAGCAAAACTGGATGGAACAGTTCGGACGAGTGCTCATCGAGGCGATGGCATGCGAGGTGCCGGTGATCGGCTCGACGTCCGGTGAAATTCCTTCAGTGATTGGGGATGCGGGATTGGTTGTGCGGGAGGGCGATGCGGACGCGCTGGCAGAGGCCATTCTCGAACTGATGAACGATCCCACTGAGAGATTACGGCTAGCGGCGCGAGGACGCCAGCGCGTGCTTGAGCACTTCACTCAGCAACGTGTAGCGCAGCGCATCGTGGCGGTATACGAGCGCGCATGCGAGACGTGGAAGGCCCGTGCGGCTCGGTGAGAGGTGGCTGCGGTGTCTCGAAAAATAGTCGCCAGTAACGCGCACGTTGACCTACAACTGCATACCATCCACAGTGACGGGCAGTGGGTGCCCGCTGAACTCGTTAGATACCTTGCCGAGCATCATTTTGCTGTTGCAGCCGTGACGGATCACGATTCGCTGGAATACTCAGCGGATATATGCGTGCTTGGAGAAGAGGCCGGCGTGCATGTCATCCCAGGGACGGAAATTACGACAGCATGGCGCGGCTTGCCCGCGCACCTGCTGTGCTATAGCTCTGGCTTTACTGGCGACATTCTCCGCTCACTGGCAACGCGCATACGTGATGCCCAGCTGAATAACACGCGTGACGTATTTGACGTGCTCATCGGGCGAGGATACCGCTTTCCGCGTGCGCAGGATGTCCTGGCGCATCAGAATGGCCATGTGCTCAGACCCGTTGATAATGCTCAGTTGCTCGTCGCTCATGGCTATACGGGGACTATAGAACAGGCGCTCGACGTGATTCGCGAGGCGGGATATCGACAGACTACCGTTCCAGTCGCGGATGCCATAGAGGCAGCGCACGCTAGTGGCGCAGTAGCGGTGCTGGCGCACCCCGGAAGAGGCGGGGGCGAACTTCACGCATTTAGTGTGGATGAGCTCAACGAACTTGTCACATGGTTGCCGCTGGACGGGATTGAAGCCTACTATCCGACCCATACCGCGGAGCAGGTGAAAATATACAGTGCGTTTGCTTCCGCTCGCGGTTTGCTCGTGAGCGCCGGTTCGGATTCGCATGGTTCCACGCAACGCTACCCGATTGCCTATCCGGCTTCGCTGGTGGCTCCTCTGCTGGAACGCTGCGGCGTAGCTGTCACCCTCTGACGCGGAATACGTGGGCATAGCATGGAAGCGCGGCGAACACCCACAGCCGATGCCCACCGCGCTTATCGCGCCTTCGACATCTATTCGTATCTCAACACTTCGAGCGGCCGTACACGAGTGGCGTTCCAGGCGACGACAGCCGCAACCACCATGCAGAGCACCGCCGTGCCAGCGATGGTGATGAGCACCAGAGGCGCTCCCGTGCCGAAGTCCGTTTTGAAGAGCGCGCTGCCGAGTACGGTGAGTCCAAGCGTGACCAACGCCATTGCGAGTATGCCTCCGGTCAGTCCGACGATGCCATTCTCCACAAGCACCTCGCTGAGCACGCTGCGGCTGGTATAGCCGACCGATTTGAGGATGCCCAGCTCTCGTCTGCGTTCGAGCATAGCCAGCGCGACCGCATTAGCGATGATGATGATCCCGGCGATCATGGTAAGCGAGGCAATCGCGGTCAGCATCACGATGACGTTATTGAGATACGAAATAAAGAACAGTACGAAGTCCGCGATGTTAAACGTCTGGACTGTTGGCACTGCCTGCTGGATCTGCTGCAATGTTTGATTGGCCGCCTTGGGCTCAAGCTTCAGCGAATACACATAATACGGCCTGCCACCGCTGAGTGCCTGCGCCACGCTATTATCTGAATACATAGCTGCCCCGGCGAACGAGCCACCGGTGTAAAATCCGACAACTGTCAGCGAGACGGGTGTCGATGAGCCGGGTGCAGTCGTCGTGATCACGCTGCCCAAATGCAGGTTGAGCGGCGCTTGCGTTGCGCGCAGCGGCATGATGATATTGTTTGTTCCGACATCCTGCGGGCCGAGATTGCGAGACCGCAGGCCGTTCGCGCGCGGCGGTTGAACGATGGTTACATCAGGGACGCTTTTCGCCTGGAGGTTGAATCCTTCGACACCACTCAGGTAGGAAAGCGCTTCCTCGCGACCGATGGAATTGGCTCCGCTCGCTCTGGGCGCCTTGGCAAGCAGTTGGGCTACCGGTGTGCCATCTACGGCAACTGGCGTTGACCGCGCAACTGTGTTCACGATGACGCACGTGTCACAGAGTTTCAGTTTCTGGAGCTCTGCGTCGACCGCTCCCTTGTTTTCAGTGCCGGCGATCACGAACGAGTTGAACTTTACTTGCGAAGCGATGGCGTTGTTGATTTTCTGCGTGATGTTCTGCCCGAGGGCCAGCACGAGGCCGATGGTGAACACGCCGATAAACAGCGCGACCAATGTGGTGACCGTGCGTACTTTTTGCCGGCCGATGTTGCGCAGTGCCATCCGCAGATTGGATTTCCAGGTCCGCGGCAGAAGCACCACCGCGATGCCTGCGAGTGAAATGACCAGGAATATGGCGCCAAACGTAGGCAGGGCGAATGTAAGTGCGCCTGAGAGCAGGATCGCCACTGCGACCAGCAGCACGTACCACCATCTGAATCGCTCCAGGACAGGTAGCTTGCTGATCAGGAGCACGATGACGCCGAAAAAGAGGCTCAGTAGCAGCAGGAAGATGCCCGCGCCGCCTACTGCTCCCACGGCAACGGCGACATTTTGAAGGATGCCGAGAGCTAGCAGAAAGAACAATACGGCTAGCACGGCGGCGAGCACGATTGAAAGTATTACGCTGCTTGCGCCACTTCCCTCGGGTATTTCCCGGAGGACTGCCAACGGTCTGATCTGGCTCGCCTGCACAATCGGCATAATGCCAAAGATGAGGGCAGTGAGAAAGCCTATCAAGACGCCGGACGCAACCGTCACAGGATCGACGGTCACTGGCAGTTGCACGAAAATGACTTTCTCTACAAGTCCTTTGACGAGAAAACTGATGCCTACGCCGACTGCCGAGCCAATGACGCCGCCGATCAAGCCGAGAAGAGCCGCCTCAAGACCAAACATGACGTAGAGATCGGCTCGGCGATAGCCCGTTGTCTTGAGCATCGCGATTTCCGTTCGCCGCCGCCGGAGGAGTACCTGCATGGTATTAATGATGCCGACGCCGCCGATGAGCAGTGCGAGCAACCCAACGATCTGGAGGAAATACCGGATCTGCTGTACTTGATCCTTGTTTTGCTGCAACGCTTCTTCGGATGTCGTGACAGTCGCCAGTGGCAACCGCTGGCTGATGAGAGTCTTCGCCCGATCTTGGTTTGCCTGGGTATGGCCAGGCACATTCGCGTAGACGATGCTGTAGTTGACCGGAAGTCCGGCAGAGCTTGGGACCGCCTTGAACGTATCCAGCGAGACAAGCATCATTGGAGCCTGGAAGAGACCCGCGTTGGCTAACTCACCTGAGATCGTCACGTTGAGCGTGCGCCCGTCATTCGTCACGACCTGTATTTTGGTGCCAATATGCGCGTTCAGCTGGGCATACAACGACTTTGTGACCACCGCCTGGTTCATGCCAAGGAGGCCGGGCAACGTTCCGCTGCCGGGGTTGATGAAAGAGGCCTGCCCAGCAATCGGAAAATTGGACGGATCGACCGCGTCTATACTGAAGAACTGCGCCGCGCCATCTGTGCTATGCGATTGCGCGGCATGCGCCGAGACAGCGGTGTAATTCGTAATGACGCCCTGGCTCTGGAGCTCGCTGAACGCGCCAAGTTGTTGAGTGGTGAGAGGATTGATGTCGCTTCGTATCGAGACATCTCCGCCGTTGCCTGCCCGCGCATTGGTCGTGAAGGCATTGTTGACCATGTTGCCGACGAGCTGAAGCGAGACTATCGCAAGCACACCTACCGCGACACAGAAAATGGCCAGTAGCGTCCGCTGACCGCCCCGGGAAAGTGAACGAGTGGCATACGACCAGTACATTCTGGCCCGCATGGCGTTATTCCTCCTGAATGGCAACCGGAGTTAATCATTCTCTGTGGCGATGAGACCATCCATAAGGCGTATGGCGCGATCGGCCGCAGCCGCGACATTTGGATCATGCGTCGCGATCACGAACGTGGTGCCTGTGGCTTGTCTAAGGTCACGGATGAGCTGGAGAACGTTGTCACCGTTCTTCTTGTCGAGATTTCCGGTTGGTTCATCCATGATGATGATGGCGGGACGTGTGGCCAGAGCGCGTGCTATGGCTACGCGCTGCTGTTCGCCGCCGGAGAGCTGGCTGGGCTTGTTGTGTAGCCGGTGGCCGAGCCCGACCAATGTCAGGATCTCGATGGCACGCTGAGAGGGGCTGCCAGTATGTTTGCCAACGTAGAGCGGCACCTCGACGTTCTCCTGCGCGGTAAGTGTAGGGATCAGATTGAAGGCCTGGAATACCATGCCAATCTTGGCATTCCGCACCGTCGCGAGCTGCGACTCACTCATGTGCGTGATGTCGACTCCGTCGACCAGCACCTTCCCGCTCGTTGGGTTATCCAACCCCGCGATGATGCCGAGCAGCGTCGATTTGCCCGAGCCAGAAGGGCCGACGATCGAAACAAACTCGCCTTTGTTGATGCGCAGGCTTATACCTTTGAGGATTTCGATGCGGCTGCGACCAAACGGCAGCGACTTGCGGACATCTATTGCTTCAAGCGCAGGCGCTACAGTCGTCGATCCTGCGGCTTCTGTGCCGTGTTGCGGGGCAATTTCCATCTCTCAGGAACCCTTCCAGTGTGAATATTTTGTCGTTCCGTGCATGCGTGCTCAACCTTCCCAAAAAACTATGAATATGCTGGTCGAACCTGCTGGCACGGAGTCTCCTCCACCTCGCGCAAGGCAACTCTGACGGCGCTCAACCATGAATGCCATTGCTGAGTCCGGGAGAGCTCGTAGTACCGCGTCTCCCACCATCGGAGAACTCAAGTCGATACAGCCGTAAGCATACACCGGCATGATTACGATGCACATCCTTTTGTGTTGCAGCACCGCGAACAGTGGAGTCAGAAGGCTGCCGGTGAATTTCTCAATACGTATCGCACACTGTCCTCATGGCACATTCTTTGCTGAACCATATCTGGTCAGCGTGATATCACATGCGGACTGGAGCGTCTGCTTGTATGAGTGAGGAGGACAACTGGCATGAAGACGATTCGAGCATTTCTTTGGGGCAGCGCGATCGGGGCGTTTTTGGGGTTACTCTTTGCCCCGCAGCGTGGTGAGGAAACACGCACTGATTTGCAGCAACGCTTCTCTCAGCTTCAGTCGGATATGCAGCGGCGCATGCAGGGCATCCAGGGCAGCGCTTCGTCGGCCATCGAGTCAGGTCGCCAGGCAATCAACTCCGGCCTGAGTCAGGCGCAATCAGCAACCAACAAAGCGGCTGACACCGCACAGCAGCAGGTAAGCTCAACGTCTGGTCAATAGGCGTACCGTGGCGTGAATGCTGTCGGTTGCCGCCCGTCGTCTCGTACGATGGGCGGCATGTTTTGTATGCTACACTGGCTACCACGGCTGGTTGGCAGACGAATGAGCAAACAGATGACAAATGAGACTTCCGATAGCTATGAGCGCATCGCGACGTGGTACGACGTTGAACACGATGGCGTTACCGAAGATTCGGAATGCTACGCCTCGATACTAGGCGATCTGTTTGAGGGTCCGCGGCGTGTGCTGGAAATCGGCGCGGGCACAGGGCGCGTTGCCGTCGCGCTTGCCCTTGCTGGCCATCGCGTTACCGCAGTGGAACCTTCCGGCGCCATGCGTGCCCGGCTGTTTACTCGCCTGGCCCAACTGCCTGAGCGGGTTAGAAGGCGTGTGCGAGCAGTGGAAGGAAGTGCGGCTTCTCCAGCGCTCGATACCTCCGAGCAATTTGATGCCATTCTATTCGGCCAGGGTGTTTTCGCGCATCTTGTGACGCATGATGAACGGCAGGTGGCGCTAACTCGCGCACACGCACACCTGGCGGACACTGGACGCGTGATCGTCGATGTCGATCTGACGGGTCCGCGCCGTTTGCTGGAATCGACTGGCCTCATGTGGTGGCAGGGTAGCTGGACCTATCCACCTGATAATGTCGAAGTCAGCCACTTCGTGACCGGCTTGCCTGGCCCCGCGCCCGACGTTGTGGAAGCCGTGCATATCTATGATATTCAGCAGGCTGACGGCACCGTGCGCCGGACTATTACGCGAATGCCTCTTGCAGTCCTCAATGGCACCACCGTTGAGCTGGCACTGCTTCGGGCCGGCTTTTCCATGGAGAGCGCGTATGGCGGCTACGGTCTCGTCCCTTTGTCGGCGGCGTCCGACCGAATGATAGCGGTAGCAGGCGTACAGCCATCACATCACTGAATGACGCGCCTAGTTCCCGTGCGCGAGAGGTAGACGGACACTCAGGACAAACGTTTCAGCCGAAGGCGCAGTGAAAGTGAGCGTGCCCATGTGTCTGCGGATGACAAGGTTCGCTGCGGCAAGGCGAATGGCTGGCGTGTCAAGGCGGTGCGATGTTGGATCTGTTGCGATTTCAGCCAGGAGACGCTCGATAGAGCGCATGGACATCTGTACGGTCATGTCAAAACCCGCATGTTGCTGGTCGACATAGCCGTCGATGTCGCATGCCGTGCCTTCGTGCGCGCCTTCGATGACGATTGCAAGCAGCTCCTGCAACGCTCGTTGAAGATGTGGGACATCAACTGATACGTGTGCTATATCACGAGGTGAGTTCATACGCACGTTCAACTTGCGTTGCTCGATGACTGCCTGGAGCGCGGCGACTGCGGACCTGACGCTGCCCATCAGCTCGGCATGCTCCGCCGGTGCTGGAAGAGCTGAGCCATCATCTCGCATGAGAATGAAGGCATCTTCGATCAGCGACGTGAGCAGTTGAGCGCTTTGCCGAGCGTAGCCGAGATATTCTCGTTGCTGCTCGGTGAGTGATCCGATGTCGTAATCGAGCACGATTTCCAGAAAACCATTCAACGTGTGCAATGGCGTTCGCAACTCATGCGAGAGGCTTGAAAGCAAGAGATCCCAGCCGACGCCGCAACGTATGGTGACAGGTAGCGCGCTGCTGATCGTGACGGCACCCGTATCCAGGTGGGCGCGACTCCGTGCGTGTACCGCAAGTCGTCCACCAGCGGCGGTCCGCCAACTGAGTTGTTGGTGCACAATGGCTCCGCGCGACTGGGCGGCGCGCCTCACAGGGCACTCAGGTGTATGGCACAGAAGCATACCGCGCTCATTCTGGCACTGGATCATGTCCATGCAGAGCGTCTCAGGGTGCCCGCTCCATCCAGTCATCCGCTGGAATGCGGCGCCAGTTTGCTGGATAACGAAGGTCGAAGAAATGGTGAGCAGGGCGTCATGACGGCGATCCGCTTCGTTGCCTTCGTCGAGTACGTCATCTTCCTGGTGGAGTGGGGTATGCGCGGATGCGTCGTGCTGGCTCATAATAGTCAACCTCCTGCGTAGAGATACCCTACTCCGCGGGCTGACAATATGATTGCTGGATTACCCGGATCACGCTCGATCTTTCGTCGCAGACGTCGGATATAGACGTCTACGACGTTGCTTTCGCCCGCCGGCTGGGTACCCCAGACCTGAGCCATGAGCGCATCCCGGCTGATGACAGTGCCAGGGTGGCGCACGAGGCAGAGGAGGAGTTTCATTTCCGTGGGCGTGAGCCGCACCCTGCCTCGCCCGGGCGCAGCAACAGCGAGTCCAGAAGCATCGATCTCGAGCGAGCCGCTGCGGATAGCCGCGCCTTCCGTGCGAGTTTTGATATACCGGCGAAGAACGGCTTCGACACGTGCTGCCAGTTCCGCTGGCTGAAAGGGTTTGCAGATATAGTCATCGGCCCCCATGCGCAAGCCCTGGAGACGATCTTCAAGATCGTCCTTCGCCGTTACAAATATGACGGGCATGTCGTAGTTGGCTTCCCGGAGTCTCTGATAAAAGTCGAAGCCACTTACCTGGGGGAGATTGACGTCAAGGAGCAGCAGATCAGGAGAATAGCGCTCGACGAGCGCCTGCGCGCCGCGAGCGTTATCTACAGCGTCCACCTGGTAGCCTTGCTCGGTGAGTAAGAACTGCACCATGCGACTGCTAATGGGGTCGTCCTCAACTACTAGGATGCGCAACGGGGATCTCCTCCTCGCCTGATACGCGTTCATGGCGACGAAATCACGGCTGAGGTAGCCTCATGGTAAGCACGGGTGCGCCGCGTGTCAACGTTCGTGTGACCATTTGCGGAGCTCGCCCGGCAGCCGGCCTCGCTGGCAGCAAGCCTCGCTGCCAGCGGCCAGTTCAACGATCGCCCGGCTGTTCGTCCCGGTGCATCATTGGTGGCCCGGCTTGGGCCGCACGAGCGCCGAGGCGGCGTGAGCGCTCCAGATAGACCATCAGCACAGAAATGTCGGCTGGGGTGACGCCCGGAATCCGAGAAGCTTGACCAAGCGTTCGCGGCTGAACACGGGTTAGGTGTTGGCGCGCTTCCTGTCGCAGCCCCGTCAACTGATGATAGTCAATCTCGGGGGGCAGCGGGCGCAATTCGAGGCGATGGGCACGCTCGATAGCAGATTCCTGCTTCTTTATGTAGCCCTCGTACTTGGCACGAAGTTCCACCTCCGCACTCGTGTCGGCGTCAAGCGGGGGCAGTGTGGTAGCCACGTGTCTCCCACTCTCTCGATCAAGCGCAGGGTGATCTAGCAGTGAACGGACATGGTCGTAGCTCACCCCTGGTCGTCGCAGAAGTTCTGCTCCGCTTATCGGTTGTGAAGGAGCCTGGATTCCGCAATCGCTTGCGGCTTGGGTCAAGCCGGTTGTCGGGGTAAAAATGATCTGTTGGAGTGCCCTGCTTGCGCGCTCAGCCAGTGCTTGCCTCTCTTCCACCCGCGCGTAGCGTTCGGCGCTGATCAAGCCAAACTTGAAGGCATAGGCGGATAGGCGCAAGTCCGCGTTGTCCTGGCGCAAAAGTAACCGGTATTCCGCGCGAGACGTATGAAGCCGGTACGGGTCGCTTGGTGGCTGCGTGACGAGATCGTCGATGAGCACGCCGATATAGGCTTCATCGCGTCGAATGATGAATGGTGGTTCGCCGCGAGCGTGGAGTGCGGCGTTGATTCCGGCGACGATGCCCTGGGCACCGGCTTCCTCATAGCCTGACGTTCCATTGATCTGGCCCGCCATAAACAGCCCATCAACCAGCTTTGTCTCCAGCGTAAGCCGAAGTTGGTCGGGCGGAACGTAGTCATACTCGACAGCATAGCCTGCCCGCATGATCTCAACCTGCTCCAGGCCAGGTATGCTGCGCAGCATCGCCAGCTGAATATCCTCTGGCAGGCTGGTATTCATACCCTGGACATACATTTCGCCCGTGCGCCACCCCTCTGGTTCCAGAAACACTTGATGTGCGGGCTTATCGGCGAACCGGACGACCTTGTCCTCGATGGAGGGGCAGTAACGTGGTCCAATGCCTTCGATCAGCCCGTTGAATAGCGGCGATCTATCGAGATTATCGCGGATAATCCTGTGTGTATCTTCAGATGTGTGCACGAGATAGCACGGCAGTTGCCTGCGCCAGGGTGTCTCAGACTCTGGCGCGAGTGGATACAGTGGATTGGGTGGACCTGCCGGAATCTGTACATCAGTGCGTGCGGTCTCATCAGCCGAGAAGAAGTATGGAACTGGGCTACCAGGCTGCAAGGTGGTTTTGCTGAAGTCGACGGAGGCCGCATGGATGCGCGGTGGAGTGCCGGTTTTGAAGCGACGTATCTGGAGGCCAAACCGTCGCAATTGGTCCGAAATGCCAAGCGAAGGCGCTTCTCCGGCTCTCCCGCCCGCTTGCGTGCGTGATCCGACGACCAGCCGCCCATTGATGAACGTGCCGGTGGTAAGAATCAGGGTTCGTGTCAGATAGCGTGCGCCGGCTGTCGTAGAGACGCCGGCAATTCTCTGTCTTCCCGTGTCGGTGGTTTCAGAAAGAATCTGATCTACCGTGGCCTGCTTGAGCGTCAGGTTTGGCGTCGATTCCAGAACGAACTTCATGCTCAGACGATATGCCTGCTTGTCGCATTGCGCGCGCAGCGCCTGCACGGCGGGGCCTTTGCCGGTGTTAAGCATGCGTATCTGGATAAAGGTGCGATCGGTATTACGCCCCATCTCGCCACCAAGTGCGTCTATCTCTTTGACGAGATGGCCTTTCGCAGGTCCGCCGATGGATGGGTTGCATGGCATCAGCGCGATGCTGTCGAGGTTCATGGTCAGCAAGAGGGTGCGGCGCCCCATGCGGGCAGCCGCAAGCGCGGCTTCACATCCTGCATGCCCGGCGCCGACGACGATGACATCAAACGGGGATTCATCTCCCCACCACGATGAAGTCGCAGGCAAATCCGCTAGTCCCTTACTAGATGATGCGCGTTCATACGTGTGAGACCTGGCTCAGAGCAGGTCCTGCCTGCTCTCTTGTAGCTCTCACTCCATTTTATCAGGGAATTATGTGGCGGGCATTCTCGCTACGTCAATCGTATCGATTTGGCGCAGGCGCTATCTCTGCGTGCGCCATGGCGCCGGGCGCAGGGATGCCTCGGATCGTATGGACTGCTCTTCTTCGAGCGCCTCCGGCCAGCCTGGCGCAAGAGCGAGACATTGCGCCAGGCTTTCCTGTGCTGCGTGGTAGTACCGTAGCATCCTGAGGGAGCGCGCGTGAGCGAGGAGGGTTGGTGCCAGCGCAGGATCGAGGCGGTTGGCCTCACGCAAGGCCGTCTCAGCCTCGAGTTCACGATTGAGCGCTCTCAGCGCTCCTCCCCGGATCAGATGGAGTGTCCCGCGTGCGGTGCCTTCTTCTACCAGGCGCTGTACTGTCGCCAGCGCCTCGTCAGCTTGCCCGCGCAGCAGTAGCCACTCGGCGTGACACTCACGAGCGCGCGGCGACTGAGGGTCATATTGTAGAGCCATTTGCAGATGGGGCAGAGCCTCCTCCATGCGGCGCTCCTTCAGGTACAGCGCGGCCAGCCCTAAATGCGCTTCCTCCGAGTCTGGCCAAAGAAGTGCCTGCTTCAGGTGCTCTTCTGCTTCGTCAAACCGGCCTCTATCTATCAGGAACAGACCGTAGCGCGCTCGCGCGCGACCCGTGCCGTTCTCGGAGCGAACCGCTAGCCTGAATTGCTCATCCGCTGCCTCGGGACTGTCGGTCTGGGCTAGCGCGTCGGCGTACTCGAAGCGAAACGCCGCATCGCTCGCGCCCTGCCGATCAGCTTGCCTGAATGCCTGAACAGCTTCGGCCATGCGGTTCCGGCGCGCCATGGCCGAACCGTAGAGTCGCAGAAATACCCAGGTGGAAGGATTGGCCTGGATGCAGGTGACGAGTAGCCGCTCCGCATCCTCGTCCTTGCCAAGTCGCGCGAGCAGAAGAGCATATGTGCCCAATATCGCGGCGCTATCAGGAGCGAGTTGCGCCGCGGCTCTCAGCTCGCGGTCGGCATCTTGCAGACGTCCCAGGCGCCAGTGCATGGTGCCGAAGTCGAAATGCGCCCAGGGATCGTTTGGCGCGGCACGCAGCGACTCCGTGAAGGTTTTCTCCGCGGCCCGGTGATCGCCGCTGGCGTGCAGGGCCTGAGCGAGGTCAGCAAGAAGCCGACCGTCACCCGGCTGTTGTCGCAATGCGCGCTTGAAGAAGCGAACGGCGGCTCCCGAATCCGTCAAGCCAAGCGCTCGCGGAGGGGGAGCCCCCGTCTCCCAGTCAGTAATGCGCTCTGTGGCCTGGCGCTCCCGCTCAGCGTTTCGCATCGCATCCATCAAGGTGCGGGGCGCAACGGAGCCTTGCATGTGGCCGGACACAAGCTGCTGTAGTTCGGCGGCTACAGCGCTTGCCTGCGCATTCTGGCCAACCGCCGCATATTCTTGCGCCAGCACGGAAAGAAGTTGGGTGTAAATGTTCGCTTCCTGCTTGCCCAACGACCTCAAGCCACGCCGCATGATCTGCGCACCGCGGTCAAGCTCAGCTATGGCAGCAGCGTGGTTGCCCATCTGAGCGCTCGCAGCTCCGGAAAGCGCGTGCATGAGCGCATCTGCGGGAAATCGCGTGAGATACGGAACCAAAGCCTCCTGCGCTTCCGCAAATTGCTGGGTATCGATGAGAGCGAGGGCATATCCTCGGAGGAAGCTTGACGCGAATGAGTTGCTTGTAGCAAGGAGCGAGTCGTCATTGCGTGCGCGTTCTGGTGAGCGGAGAAGCAAGAACACGAGGCAAATGAGCGCGACCACAACAATTACCGCGACGAACAAGCGCCATGTCGGCGTGCCATTAGCGTAAAAGAAAGCATTTCCTGCCGCTAAAACCTGTGCCTGTCGCGCCATCACCGCATCCTCCCCGAGCATCCGTCCCCCCAAGCAGGTGAGCGCCGCCTATGGTAGTGTATCGACACACGTACGTCAATGGAACGACACTATTCGCTGGTATGTGCAACGCACTGGGCACGGGCACCGAGAGTAGATGCGGGCTGAAATTGAGACAGGCAGTCGCGGATCCCCGCGACTGCCTGCGGCAACGTGCGAACCAGACTATTTTACTATGACCGTGAGGTTCATATTCTGGTGAACAGAACACGTCACATCATAGGTGCCGGGTTTATCGAATACGACATCTTTGGTCTGCCCGGGCGTGATGGTGAACCCATCGTTCTGCAATTCAGTGGGCCCGCTCGCTGTTTTGTCGCAGACTTCATCTTTGCCCAAGCAAATGACGTGGGTGCCACCCGTGGCAGATGGGTCATCAAAGTGGACAGCCTGCCCGGCGTTGATCGTAACGGTGTGCTGCACGAAGTTGTTGCTAGACATCGTGACCGTTCCGGGAGGCGTGCTGGTGCTCGTCGTGCCGGTACCAGGTGTTTTGCCACAACCAAGCAAGACGAATGCGAATACCAGGCTTAGCGGCAGAATGCCTACAATGAACTTCCTCATATAATTGTTGTGGTTCCTTTCGGCCAGGGACGGCGGGCAGTCATCTTGCGTCGCACTGGTCCGCGCCATGACTTGCCGACAACAGACAGTGTCCCGCGGTGTGTCAGCTTTGGCACGCTCGCAAGTAGTATAGCAGTGAACCGCTCGCATCGGCAATCAGGTCGTTACCGTATGCGGCCAGTCAGGTTTTTCCCCGATACAGCTCAGTCAGGATAACGGGAAAGGTACGTCTATCTGCGTAGTGTCGTTACGAAACGCAGAGACGATACCCAATGCCTGGCACTGTCTGAATATATTTTGGATGGCGCGGATCAAGCTCGAGCTTGCGCCGAAGCCTGCGTATATACACCCAGATGAACTCGACTTCATGGCTGTATGCGGGGCCCCAGACGCGGTCCAACAGAACGTCATGGGAGAGCACCATCCCAGGATGTTGTGCGAGTGCGCGGAGCAGCTTGAATTCCGTCTTGCTCAATGCGACGGTATGCCCTGCCACTGTAACGTGGCGCTGCTCGAGGTCAATCGTGAGCTCGCCCGTCCGCAATACCCCGGCGGCGGGAGCCTCGGCGGCTTTCATGTGGCGCAAGGCAACGCGCACTCGCGCGAGCATTTCCTCGATGCTAAACGGCTTCGCGATGTAGTCGGCGGCTCCCTGCTCGAGGGCAACGGCTGCTTGTGCTGAGTCATGGTGCTGAGATGTGAGAATCACCGCGGCACGACTGTAGTCCAAGACTTCACCTAGATGATCCTGCCAGGAGGGAACCAGCAACTGCGTATCCAGCAGGATGACATCTGGGTCAATGAGGTCTATCTGATGGAACATTTCGGCCATGTCGGGCGCGGTAACAGCTTGCAGCTTGTGCTCGACCAGGTTTGCCCGAATGTACCGCGCCATACGCGGATCCTTATCCGCGATGACGACGCACGCATGCATACGAGGCGCAGCAACCGGAGTGCTCGCGCGCGGGGGGAGGGCAACTTCGTGTCTGTTTGTGGCCTCCTGATGGGTAGAGACCGGGATTGGCTCGTGTGGCAAACCGCAGTGCAATTCAAGTCCTTGCCCGGAGGGCAGCGCTGTTGCCCATACATCCCCGCCGTGGGCCTGAATCAGCGTTCTCGCGATTGCCGGTCCCGCGCCTCCGCGGACAGTGGCCTGTGGAGCGGAACTGGGCCTATGAAACGGCTCAAACATGCTCTGGAATTCGTCGGACGGTAGTGTGGTGCCGTGGATACGGATCGCAACTTCCGTTTTGTCCGTATGCGGGCGGAGTGTGACGCGGACTGGGCCGCCCATCGGCTGGAGACGCACGGCGTATTCCAGCAGCAATGTGAATGCTTCGGCAACGCGCTCAGCATCAGCGAACAGCACCGGAAGCTCGCCCGGCAGCGCAAGCTCGAACGAATGATCCGGTGCGCGGGTCTTCCACTGCGCGAGGATCTCCATGACGATGTCTCCAAGTTCGATCGGCGCGCGCTTCAATGCGAGCCTGTCATGACCGAGTGCCTGGAGTTCTCGCGCGCCAGCGAGTGCTTGCTGGAGCGTTTCTGCCTCGTGCCCAATGATGCGTACAAGTTCGAGCTGGTTGGCAATATCCCATCTGCGAGTCGACGATTGCAGTGCCAGCGAGGCTGATTTCAAATTCGACAGTGGTGCTGACATCGCCTCCGCGAGGAGATCGAGACTCGTGTCATCGTTGTGCGGAGTTGGTACGCGGTGTAGCATCAGCAGTACCCAGCCTGCGTCTGGATCAGGAAAGTGGAAGGGTGTGACGCCAACGCGGTACGCGCCGGTGGTAGCTGAGTAGTATGTGCTTTCTACGCCGGCCGCTGCCGCTCTGGACTGCTGGATAAGCTGCGCAAGATTCGGGATCGACGAGCTGGTACTTTCGGTTGAGAAATCCAGGTGAGAAAGTAGGTGGTCAAGCGCCATACCTGCCAAAACGTCTCCGAAGAGCGCGTGGCCAGCAGGGGAAGCCGCGCGAACACAGTCCGACGCATCGAGCAGCAGTGCCGGTTCGGGCAGTTGTGCTACGACGGATGAAAGTATGCGTGCAACATCCAGGGATGCTGTAGCCATCGGCAGCACTGCGGCCCTGCGCGCACCTCTCGATCGGGCTGAACGCCGGGTCGCCAGGCTGGCTTCCCGGCCGCGCGCGGAAGCAGGGGAATGACTTTTCATCGCGCAATGACCTGTCTATTGCCTGAACATCTTTGCCAGATGACGCGATTGTCTGTTAGTATATCGTGACGAGAACCGCACTGGCAAACGTGCTTCTCATCACGCGCCGCACAAAATTCGTTCAGGAATTTGTCAGGCGCGCATACATGTCTGCAAGGTGATTGTCAGGAGAGCGCGTTACACTCGGAACTACTAGCTTTCTCTACGAAGGGATACCTGCGACGATGCAAGAAGTCCACGCCGTGAGCGTCGCGTCCTGGCGATCCACGGTTGGCGCGTATATTGCCCTGATGAAGCCGCACGTCACCGTTTTGCTGCTGGGGACGACGCTGGCTGCGATGGTGGTGGCGCAAGGTGGATTGCCTTCCGCTGGAATCGTGGTGGCCACTCTGCTCGGTGGCGCATTCGCGGCGGGTAGTGCCAACTCCATCAACTGCTACTGGGATCGCGACATCGATCAAATCATGTCTCGCACTCGGAGCAGGCCTCTTCCGGCACACAGGGTCACCGACGCCAACGCGCTGATTTTTGGTCTTACCCTTGGCGCGCTGTCGTTCGGGATCTTTGTCACATTCGTCAACATGGTCACCGCCTTGCTTGCGCTGGCGGCGATCCTGTTCTACGTGTGCGTCTACACCATGTGGCTCAAGCGCACTACGCCGCAGAACATCGTTATCGGTGGCGCGGCTGGTGCCGTGCCAGTGCTCATCGGCTGGGCGGCGGCGACGGGTTCAGTCGGCTTGCCGGCCGTCTGGATGTTCATAGTGGTCTTCCTGTGGACGCCACCGCACTTCTGGGCGCTATCGCTCGTGCTCAAGGGCGACTATCAGCGAGCGGGCGTGCCTATGCTGCCGGTTGTCGCCGGTGAACGTGAGACGCACCGCCAGATCGTGCTCTACACGTTCTTGTTGATTGCTTCTACGCTAGTACTTTTCAGTACTCGTGCGTTAGGGTACATCTACCTTGGTGCCGCGCTGCTGCTTGGTGCGGGTCTGCTCGCGCTTGCCATTCTATTGATGCGCCAGAGGAGCCTGCGGTACGCCCGCTTGCTCTTCTGGTGCTCGAACTACTATCTCGCGTTGCTGTTTGCCGCGATGGTAGTAGATCGGGTTTTGCGATGATCAGTCTGGGTTCGGGAGGGCCCCATACGTGCGGTTACGAACGCTTTCTCGACTGATCGTCATCATTCTGGTGATCGTGGTGGGACTGGTCATAGCAATTCACCAGCATATGGTGAACGGCGCACCCAAGAGCGGCAATTCTGGAACCGGACTTATACCTTTCGAGTCGCCCTCGGTCACTGTGCCTGTCACCTTTCCCATCCAGAAAGTCCAGAACCAGCGAATGATTTGGGTCTCGCTGGCGTAGCGTGTCGTCGTCTGGCTGATGCGGCGGCGCACGTCAATGATGTGGCTGGACAGAGGTTGTGTACGAGTCGAAGCTCCTCATGAACGCCAGTGGACTGATTGACAGACTGAGCAGCGAGGATAGGCGCAGGCGCAGCAACGGCGCAGCAACTGCGTACTGGGAATGTTCGACGGCGCTGTCAGCCATGCTGAGGAGGATGGGGTTCTCAACATGCGATTACCCACAGGGAAACGACGTTGGGCCGCTGGGGGAGTCATTGCCCTCGCGCTCACTGCAGTCTTGAGCGCTTGTTCCAACAACAAGGCGAATATCATGCTGCCCTCGGGTGCAGCTGCGAACACTGAAGTGACTGCCGCATGGATGGTCTTTATTCTGGCCACCTTTATTTTCGTGGCGGTGACCTCGGTACTTATCTACTCAGTCATTAAATTTCGCGCGCGCCCCGGCGCCCCCGAGCCGCGTCAAGTACACGGCCTGACGTGGCTGGAGATCGTGTGGACGATCGTGCCGTCGCTTATTTTGCTCGGTGTGCTCGTATTTACGGTCAGCACGATGTTCGCGGTTGCCAGCCCGCCGACCACGCCGGCCTTCACGGTCAAGGCGATTGGCCACCAGTGGTGGTGGGAGTTTCAATATCCCAACAGCCACGTCGTGACGGCAGACGAACTGCACATCCCGGTCGGTGCGTCGGTGAAGGTCGAGCTCGCATCGGACAATGTGATCCATAGCTTCTGGGTGCCGGAGCTCGGCGGCAAGATGGATGTCATTCCCGGTCATAACAACGTGACGTGGCTCAAAGCCGACAAAGCTGGCACCTATCGCGGAGAATGCGCTGAATTTTGCGGCACTCAGCATGCACACATGGATTTCCTGGTAGTCGCTGAGTCGCAAAGCCAGTTCAACACGTGGCTCGCTCGCCAGCAGACGACGGCAGTTACGCCTGCAGCCGGTTCACTTCAGGCACAAGGTCTTCAAGTCTTCCTGCAGAACGGGTGCGCCTCTTGCCATCGCATTGACGGCGTCCAGCGTGCGCAGATCGGCGTCATCGGGCCGAATCTGACGCACTTCGGCAGCCGCTTGTGGATTGCCGGCGGTGTTACCACCAATAACACGCAGAACCTGAAGAACTGGATTGAGCATGCGCAGGACGTAAAGCCAGGCGTAGATATGCCAAGCTTTGATGGATCCTATGCGTCCGAGGGATATAACAAGATCCCTGCGAATCAGCTTGATGCCCTTGTGGCCTATCTCCAGAGCCTACAGTAATTTCTGACCGGCCAGGCAGGCGCTGCTGAGCACGCCTGCTTGTACGTTCGTCCGGCGACCGCGCGGGAGCGTACGAATCCCGATGCATTTGGAGGAGCGCATGGCAGTCGGCAGCATTGCGACTCGTGGTCGAGTCGCGCGCAAGACCTGGAAGCAATCGACCATCGGCACTTGGATCACGACGACTGATCACAAGAAGATTGGCATTCTCTACCTGTATACCGGATTTATCTTCTTTCTTCTGGGTGGCCTGGAGGCAAGCCTGATCCGGTTGCAGTTGGCGACGCCGAACGCGAAGGTGCTTACGCCGGAGCAGTACGACCAGATTTTCACGATGCATGGCACGACCATGATCTTTCTGTTCGTCATGCCTACCATGGCGGGTTTTGGCAATTATCTCGTTCCGCTCATGATCGGCGCGCACGATATGGCCTTCCCGCGCATCAACGCTTTGGCATACTGGTTCCTGTTTTTCGGCGGCATCTTCATGTATTCGAGCTTTCTCTTCGGGGCCGCTCCAAATGCCGGCTGGTTTAGCTATGCTCCTCTGACGGAAGCGACACCAGCATGTTTGCAGAGCGGTCTGGCAGCTCAGAGCGTTCAGGCACAGGCTCAGGCCGCCGCCCAGGCCGCCGCTTCCGGATTGCAGGGCTGTTTCTCTCCTGGCTCGAACATGGACTTCTGGATTCTTGGCGTGAACCTGCTCGGTATAGCGTCGATCCTCGGTTCGCTTAATTTCATCGTCACGATCCTGCGGTTGCGCGCGCCGGGCATGACGATTAACCGCATGCCACTGTTCACCTGGATGACGTTGATCACGTCGTTCCTGCTGATCTTCGCTCTGCCAAGCCTGACGGTTGCCAGCTTCTTCCTGCTGCTGGATCGACACCTGGGCACTCACTTCTTCCAGGCCTCGCAAGGAGGTGATCCGCTGCTCTGGCAGCACCTCTTCTGGTCGTTCGGTCATCCCGAGGTGTATATCCTGATCTTGCCCGCGTTCGGCATGATATCAGAGATATTGCCAGTGTTTTCCGGCAAGCCGATCTTTGGTTATTCGTTTGTTGCCTGGTCCGGCGTGGCAATCGGCTTCTTGAGCTTCACCGTCTGGGCGCACCACATGTTCGCTGTGGGGTTGCCTGTCGTAGCGCAGGCGTTTTTCGCTTCGACGACAACGCTGATCGCCATCCCGACAGCGGTGAAGATTTTTAACTGGGTAGCGACGATGTATGGGGGCAAGCTACGCTTCCATACGCCGATGCTTTTCGCGACCGGATTCATCGCGATGTTCCTGATTGGTGGTTTGAATGGCGCGGCGCTGGCCGTCGTCCCGTTCGACTACCAGATCACGGACACGTATTTCGTCGTCGCGCATATTCACTACGTGCTCTTCGGTGGAAGTGTGTTTGGCATCTTCGGTGGTCTCTACTACTGGTTTCCGAAGATGTCTGGCCGGCATCTGAGCGAAAAGCTGGGGAAGATTCAATTCTGGCTCATGCTGGTCGGGATGAATCTGGCATTCTTCCCGATGCACATACTGGGTGTTCTCGGCATGCCGCGACGCCAGTATACCTATCCGTCTGGTCTGGGGTGGTCCGGGTTGAACCTTACCTCGTCGATAGGTGTGGCGATTCTGTTCATCGCAATCCTGATCTTCCTGGTGAACTGGTTTACCACCGTCTTCTTCAAGCCGGTGACAGCCACCTCCGATCCCTGGGATGCGTTTACGCTTGAATGGGCGACGACGTCGCCGCCGCCTGCCCACAACTTTGATACGGTTCCTGTGGTGCGTGGTCGTCGCCCCGTCTGGGATTTGAAGCATCCAGACCAGGCGGACTGGCGAGGGGCGCATCACTAGAGGTGTGTGTGCGCGTGGTCCACTTCTGCGAGGAGGACCCGCGCACGCCAGCGAGCTGGATACGAGACATGGCACGGTCACCTGTGGTCCCGCACAATCAAGTCGCACCGAGCCCGGCAAGGCCAGCGGTCCGGCTTTCGCGTAGAGCCGTGATCGGGTTCGCGGTCACGACCATCCTGACGGCGTCGCTGCTGGTGTTGCTGTTTTTTCGGCTACTGCAGGCGAGCAATCAGGTAGCGAATACAACCGTCTCGGGCAATCTCGTCGGCCATCCCGCTCCTGATTTCACCATACAGGTGTGGAATGGAAGTGGAAACCAGGAGATTCACCTGGCTGCTCTCAAAGGACATCCAGTGCTTGTGAATTTCTACGCATCATGGTGCGTCGATTGTACGGAGGAAGAGCCATTCCTGCAATCCGCCTGGCTGAAATACAAGTCTAGCGGCTTGCAGATCATTGGTATTGCCTACCAGGATACGAAGAGCGCGAGCCTCAGTTTCCTGCAACAGTATGGTGTGACTTATCCCTGCGGCCAGGATGTGGGCGGGACGGCGAGCACGGATTACGCGGTGACGGGCGTGCCGGAGAGCGTTCTGATCAATAGCCAAGGCATCGTTGTTCATAAGTACGGCGGCGCCATGGACGAACAGACGCTGAATGCGGCTCTCGCGAACTTAATCAAGCAATAGCGGGTTTGGAGAGAGATATGCCTGAACTGGCACAAGCGGGCTGGGGCGCTGCGCTCATCGCATTCGTGGCGGGGATCGTGTCGTTCTTTTCGCCCTGCGTCGCGCCACTCGTTCCCGGGTATATCGGCTACCTTTCTGGACAGACCGTGCGCGCGGACGACGCGAAGGTGGGGGCACAGGGCGATGGGCGGATCTATGCAAACCCTGCGCTGCGCGCGAGTCTGCTGTTTGTCCTGGGCTTTTCACTTGCCTTCATCGCGCTCGGCGTACTTTCGGCTAGCATTGGGCAACTGCTCGCGGCCTATCAGTTGGTGCTGGAGACTATCGCGGGGATTGTCATGGTGATCATGGGCGCTTTTCTGCTCGATCTCCTGCCGCGGAGTCTGCTTGCGAACATGTTGCGGGAAGGTCGCATGCATCTCAGGCCGGAGACGACGCAGCGACTAGGGCTGATCGGTCCGGTCGTGTTCGGCGTTGTCTTCGCCGCTGGGTGGACGCCGTGCATTGGGCCGGTGCTGGCGTCAATTCTCGCATACGTGAGCGCCACCGGGAGTCAGGCGGCGGGCGCCGGTTTGCTGGCGATGTATTCGCTGGGATTCTCCGTGCCGTTTCTGGCCGTGGGAATGGGCTGGTCACAGGGTCTGCGGGCGCTCGGCTGGGTCAAGCGCTACGGTGGTGTTATTACACGCGCAAGTGGTGTCGTGCTGATTCTGGTAGGCATTGTCTATCTGACTGGTCAGGTGGCAATTTTCGCATCCTGGGCACAGCAATTTGCTCCAAAGATCTAGAAAGGGCTGGCTGTCGGTCGCATGCTCTTTGTGCTGCGCGATCTCATGCGGACTGCCCATGTGGTCGCGGGAGCGGTCTGGGTTGGCGGCAGCATGATGTACCTGCTTGTGATCGGTCCGGCACTGCGGCTCAGCAAGGCGAGCAGAGAAGTGGGTATGCAGATCGCTGTCTTGTTTCGTCGCCTGGTCAACATCTGCATTGGCGTGCTTGTGTTGAGCGGCGTGTATCTCGTGTTTGACAGGTTGACTGCTGCGACCGTGGGCATTGCATATGTCGTTGTTCTAGCCGTGAAAATCGTAGCGGCTCTTGCGATGATTTTGCTGGCGATCAATCAGGCGCAGGAGGCACGCAGACTGGTACGTCAGCGATCTCGACTCTGGAAGATTTCGCCACAGCTTATTTTGTGGCTTGGTATCATAACGTTCTTTCTGGGAGCGACGCTCACCGGATTGTACGAAGCAGGTCTGACCCGGTGACAAGTTACGGAGGTGTGCCGTGATAGTCCAGGACGTTTCTTCAGCAGAGGCGCCGGTCAAGCGCCGGAGAAAGGTTCCTTGGGGCGTCATCTTAGCCGGGGTAGCCATCGCGGCTGCGGTTATCTACCTGGTAGTGGCGAATACGGGCGCGAGCGCCGAGTTCTATATGACAATAAGCGAGCTGCATTCCTGCAAGACGTGCGGCTCTCAGGCCGTTCGTGTGGCGGGTGTCGTTCAGGCCGGCTCTGTCACCCGGAATGCCACAACCCAGGTGCTGCATTTTGAAGTTGCGGACAGTACCTCCAAAATGCCAGTGGTATACAGCGGAGTCGTGCCCGATGTATTCCGGCCCGGCATCCAGGTGGTAGTCGAGGGGCATCTCGTTAACGGCGTTTTCCAGGCGGATAACATGTACGCGAAATGTCCATCGAAATTCCAGACAGCGACACCCGCACCGGGAAGCTAGGAGCGATCCGTGCATTTTTCCGATCTCGGCACAATTTGCCTGGCCCTCGCGCTTCTTTTCGCCGTCTACGCCGTGGCGTCGTCGGTGCTGGGTGCTGTGCGCGACAAGCCGGCGCTTGTCGCGAGCGGACGTCGTGCCACGCTGATGGTCGCGCTATTCATGGTTATGGCGGCTATTTCGCTTATCGCATCGTTCCTCCTGCGTGACTTTGCCGTCAAGTACGTTGCTGACCACTCCAATCGAGCGATGCCGTGGTACTACACCCTCGCGGCATTTTATGGCGGGCAGGAAGGTTCGTTGCTTTACTGGGCGATGATGCTGAGCGTCTTCTCGGCAATTGCTGTGTTGCTGTATCGCCGTGCTCCGGCTGCCCTCATGCCCTATGTCGTGGCGACGCTAATGTCCATCGAGCTGTTTTTCCTGTTCATGCTGAACTTTATCTCGACGCCCTTCACGCGCACCCGCGTGGCTCCGCTCGACGGCCTCGGGCTGAATCCCGTGCTCGAAGATCCCGGAATGCTCATACACCCACCCCTGCTTTTGATGGGGTACATGAGTTTCTCGGTTCCGTTCGCATTCGCTCTTGCCGCGCTTATCACGGGAAACCTCAATAGCAACTGGCTCCGGTCAATTCGCCGCTGGGCGCTAACAAGCTGGACGATTCAATCTGCTGGTCTGCTGATGGGCGCCTGGTGGGCATATCACGTACTCGGATGGGGCGGATACTGGGGGTGGGACCCCGTCGAAAACGCCGCGTTGCTTCCGTGGCTCACGGCTACGGCATTCCTGCATTCCACAATGGTTCAGGAGCGCCGCGGCACGTTAAAGATGTGGAACCTATCCCTGATCGTGGCGTCCTTCCTGTTGTCGATCTTCGGGACGTTTGAGGTGCGTAGTGGCATCATCTCGTCCGTGCATTCATTTGCCTATTCCTCACTTGGCTCGTATTTCCTCGGCTTTTTTGCCGTCGCACTCGTTGTCACACTTGCGCTCTTTGTTTACCGGCTACCGCGTCTACGACCCGAGCAGGAGTTTGGCGCGTTCGTCTCGCGCGAGGGCAGTTTCCTGTTCAACAACTTCCTGCTTTCGGGCATCGCGTTTGCCACGTTTTGGGGCACGATCTTTCCGATTATCTCGGAAGTGGTGCGCGGACAAACGATGACGGTAGGTAGCCAGTTCTACCAGCAGGTGAACGGGCCGCTGTTTCTCGTTCTGCTGGCAGCAATGGGCTTAGGCCCACTGCTAGCGTGGCGGAAAGCGAAGTGGTCAAGCATCTGGCACAACGGGCGCTGGCCAGCGCTCGCCGCTGCTGTCTGCGCGCTTATTCTGCCGCTCGCTGGAGTGAGCAACATCTGGGCGAATATTGGGTTCACGGTGTGTGCCTTCGGCGCTGGGACAATCGCGTACGAGGTATGGCGAGGAATGAGAGTCCGTCATGGGCACGGCGAATCGTATCCGATTGCGTTCTGGCAGCTTGTCGTGCGCCATCGTCAGCGGTATGGCGGCTATCTCGTGCATCTCGGCCTGATCGTGCTGGCGGTCGGTGTCATCGGATCGCAGCTATTTCAGCAGGAGCAGGATGCTAATCTACATGTTGGCCAAAGCATGACGCTGAGCGGATATACCGTTACATTCACCGGCGCTTCGCAGTCGACAACGAACGGGATCCAGACGATTCTGGCTCACTTCACGGTGTCGCAGCAGGGACAGACCCTCGGGACAATCGCTCCTGGGCAGCGGATCTTCCCCGGGTTCGAGACGCAGCCGACCAGCATCGTGTCCATTACAACGTATGGGCTGAGAGATCTCTACGTGTTTCTCTCCAGCGTAGACGGAACTTCGACGGCAAGCATTCGCATTTTCGTGAATCCGCTTGTGTCCCTGATCTGGATGGGCGGGCTGATTTTGCTTGCGGGTGGCATATTCTGCTGGTGGCCGGAACGGCGTCGAACGGTGCGACTTGTGGAGGCATCGCAGCCAGAGCGGGTGGAGGCGCGGGTATGAGTATTCGCACTCTCGCCAAACGACCTGCATTTGTTGTCGCTGTAATCGCACTTATGGTCATCGGCGTCGTGTGGTGCATCAGCGCGGGACGAGCGAACGGCCCGAAGTCACTCGATCAGCGTCTGTACGACGTGACGAGTCAGATACAGTGCCCGGCATGTAATGGGGAATCCGTGGCGAATTCGTCGTCACAGGTCGCCGCGGATATGCGCTCGGTCGCGCGCGAGAAACTCCTGGAAGGCAATTCGGAAGCGCAAGTGCTTCAATATTTCCGCAATCGCTATGGTGACACGATCCTGGAGAGCCCGCCGAAGCAGGGCTTCACGCTGCTTATCTGGTGGGCGCCGGTTTTGATGCTGATCGCGGGTTTGGTCATTTTGTGGACCGTTGCTCGTGAGTGGCGGGCCCGCGCGTCGGGCGATGCACGCCGTGCTGCGACTGATGAGCGTGGCGGCGAGCTGTTTACCAGCGATGAGCGCGACGCGTTGCGATCGCTGCTCCGGCGCGAACTCGATGCCGAAGAAGGTTTCGCCACCGGTCGGACGTTGGCGTCTGGAGGGGAGAAGTAGCTATGCCTCTACTAGTCGCCATTCTCCTCGGATTATCAGCGGTGCTCATCGTGATTTTTCCATTACTTGGCTTCGAGCATCTCGCCGAAGCGCGACATGCAGACGATCTCGCGCAACAGGCAGCCGATGTGGAGCATGCAGCGCGGCTCTCACTTCGAGACGTTGAATTCGACTACCGTCTCGGCAATCTGGAAGAGCAGGACTACGGCGCGCTCCGCGCTCAATACGAAGATCGTGCTCTACAGGCACTCAAGGAGCGTTACGACCAGGAGCAGGAGCTTGATGCACGGATTGACGCTGAATTGCAAGCGCTGAAGACCGCCCCAGCGAACGAGGAACACGTCATGCGGGCGGGCAGTTCTTCGAGGCACGTGAGCGCACGGGCACGAAGGCGAAAGGGAGGCACGCGATGAAGATTCAACGCATTGTGCCTCTTTTTGCGCTGCTTGCGTTTATACTCGCACTTGGCGGCATGTTCGCAGCTCCCGCGGTGGCCGACGCCGCGCCAGCCAGCTCAGGCATCATTACCGGCATAGTGCAAAACGGCTCGCATAACAACGCGCCTGTACCGCACCAGTCGGTCACACTCGCGGTCTACGTGAACCACACGACGGCACAGACGGTTGGCACGACGACTACGAATGGCAGCGGAGTATTTACGTTTAACGGCCTCGACACCAGCTCCAGCAACGTGTATGCGCTGTCGACTACGTATCAGGGAGGCGCTTACGCTGGCGCTACCATTTCATTCGGATCTGATGGCGCGCCGCAGCATACCACGCTTACGGTCTTCGATTCGACCACCAGCGACGCCACGGTCTCGATCTCCGCGCTGACCGTCCTGGTGAGCGCCCCGAATGCTCATCAGGGCACAATCCCTGTCGGCGAGTTCATCACCTTCAAGAACACCGGCCCCAAGGCATTTGTCGGCAACGTGGCGCCGGCCAACGGACTGCCGATGGGTTTGCTGCGGTTCGCGCTACCCGCGGGTGCCACAAATCTGTCTATGGGTGCGGGCTTTGGACAAACGCAGGTGTTCCAGGTCTCATCAGGTTTTGGCGCAACAGCTACCGTGCCGCCAGGAACCAGTCAGTTCGCGTTCGCGTATGATGTTCCCTACACATCAAGTACCTATGCCTTCTCGCTGAAAGCCGAGTATCCGACCGCGAAGGTCACGATACTTTTACCCGCGAATCTTTCCGTGAGTCACGGTTCGCTGTCGCGGAAGCCGGACGTCACTGTTATCGGAATGAAGTATCACCTATACGACGCTGACAACGTGCCAGTGAACGCAGTGACAGCAACGACTTTCACTGACCTGCCGCTTCCCGGCGAGGCTCCTGACCTTAGCATCCCGCTGCTCCTGGTGATTGTCGCGTTGCTGCTGGTGCTGCTCGGCGTGGCGACGTGGCTGTACCTGACGCGAGGCGATCTGGCGTCGATACTGCCAGATACCAAGGTTGGGCGAGGTGCCAGGGCGAAGACTGCGCCTGAGTCACCACCAGCGCAGGACGAGGCGACACGCAAGCGTTTGCTGAGCGAACTGCTGGTACTCGAAAATCGCCATGCCAGGGGTTCGATAAGCGGCGAGGAATATGAGCGTACGAGAACGCGGCTAAGGGATGAGCTAAAGGCCATACTGCGTGCGGAAGGTGAGCCAAGATCCGCGAGTTCAGCTCTGGTTGCGGAGCCGGAAGAGGCCGTTTCGACGGAAACGACCGCGATGCGACAGGGAGAGCCACTGGCAGGAGGACATTCATGAACGCGCGTGTCTTGTCCTCGCTACCAGAGGTAAATCACATCCAACCGGTACAACAACTGGCAATCAACGCAGTGGACGTCGTGAAGTCGTATGGCTTCAGGCCGACGATCCGTGACGTGTCGTTTTCAATCCAAACGGGTACAACGACCGCTCTGCTTGGTGCGAATGGCGCGGGCAAGACAACACTGCTGCGTATGCTAGCGACGCTGGCAAAGCCGACCAGCGGTCGCCTGGTTGTGAATGGACTGGATGTGCGGCATGACGCTGCTGCTATACGTCGACAGATTGGGTTTGTCGCGCATCAGCCACACGTGTACGAGGACTTGACCCTAGTCGAAAATCTGGTGTATTTCGCGCAACTTTACGGCATCTCTGATTCGCGTGCGCGTGCGCTGTCGCTGCTGGAATGGGTGGGGCTGAGAAAGCGGGCTGGCGACCGGGCTAACTCACTTTCCAGGGGACAAACGCAGCGCCTGGCAATTGCGCGGGGGATCATCCACGAGCCGTCATTGCTACTGATGGACGAGCCTGATACGGGACTTGACGAGGAAGGGCAGGCGCTGCTGGAAACGCTTGTCAGGGAGCGCGAGGCTTCGCGGCGGACGACCGTGCTGACGACTCACCAGCTCGAGCGTGGTCTATTGTTGTGCTCTAGGGCGATGGTTCTCGTTAAAGGACGGCTCGTTTTCGACGGAAACGCAGCCGAGTTGACGGCAAGCGGCGTGCGTGAACTCTATCACGCTGGAAATGGAGCGCCGCGATGATCGCCACCAGGAGCCTCTGGCGGCAAACCGCCGCCATCTTGTGGAAGGATGTTCGCTGCGAGATACGCACACGCCAGGTGTGGATCTCGATGGGCCTGTTTGCCCTGCTCGTGCTCGTTGTATTCAACTTCGCGGTTGACCTCCATGTATCTGATATTGCCGCGGTTGGGCCGGGAGCGCTGTGGATAGCCTTCGTATTTGCCAGCGTGCTTGGGCTGGGCAGGACGCTGGTAGGAGAGCAGCAGAGCGGATCGTTTGATCGCTTGTTGGTCTGCCCCGTTGATCGGCGCGCGATTTACTTCGCCAAGCTGCTCGGCAACTTGCTGTTCATTGGAGTGGTCGAGCTCGTTTCGATACCAGTGTTTGCCGCGTTGTTCAATGTGACCGTCGGGGCCGCCGCATTGATCCCAATCGTGGCGCTCGGCACGCTTGGCATCGCGGCGATCGGCACGCTGTTCGCGGCTGTCACGGCGAATACGCGGGCCCGTGAAGTACTGCTACCTGTTCTCATCTTTCCGCTTATCGTACCAGTGGTGATCGGCGCGGTGAAAGCGACGCAGGCGCTGATCGTTCCTCCGGCGGTAAACACTCCGTGGTTAGGTCTCATTGCCGCCTTTGACGTCATTTTCCTGAGCATTTCGGCCATCACGTTTGAATACGTGATCGAGGAGTGAATCGTATGCAGCTAGCAGGCCGGAATCTTGCCAAGACGGCCACCGGCGAAAAGCAAATTACTCGGCGCCCGGCATGGCTGGAATCGCTCGAACGATTTGGAGAGCCAGCGCTCATTGTGGGGACGGCTGTTGCTATCCTGGTCGGGTTATGGATGGCGTTTCTGTATGCGCCAACGGATGCCGTCCAGGGGAACGTCCAGCGCATCGAATACTTTCATGTCGCGATTGCATGGGTCGCGTTTCTGGCATTTTTTGTGGTGTTTGTCGCCAGCGCCCTCTACCTGTGGCGCCGCGATGTGCGCTGGGACTTTCTGGCACGGGCAAGCGCAGAGATCGGCGCGGTTTTTACGACACTCGTGCTCATCTCTGGGTCGATCTGGGGACGCGCGTTTTGGGGCGTGTGGTGGGCGTGGGATGCCCGCTTAACGACGACGCTGATCCTCTGGTTTATCTACGTGGGATATCTCGTGCTTCGCTCGTACACCGGTTGGTCAGAGGGAGGGTCTCGTGCAGCAGCGGTGCTGGGCATTGTCGGCTTTGTCGATGTGCCGATCGACTATCTCTCGGTGACGTGGTGGAGAACACTCCATCCTGCTCTCCAGGTGCCGCTCGGTGGTCAGGCTCAGGCGCCCGCGTCAGTCGTTAATACGCTTATGGTGTGCTTGCTGGCCTTCACGTTGCTGTATAGCTTTATCCTCTTGCAGGTCTATCGCCTGCAGCACATGCAGTACGATGCTCAGCGCCTTCGCATGAGTATCGAGGAAGATCAGGGGTAGTCACGATGCAAGGTAATACCGCGTTGATCGCAGCCTATGCCATTATCTGGCTTGGCGTGCTGGCCTATCTCGGTTGGATTGCTTTCCGGATGCGCAGTGTCCGGGCGGATGTTGAGACGGTGCGGCTGCTTGTGGAGGAGCGCAGGGAAGAAGATTCGTCCGCGAGCGGCTCACGTTAGGGCTGATTCGAAAGAGTGGACGTGCTCATACGCCGTCCTGTCTGTGTGAATACGTGTGAGGCAACAGGAGCAGGAGAAGTTTCGTATGCCTGAGAACTACGAGGTGCTCTACACTCACCCCAGCGGTGCGACGGCGACGTTTGTGCGCCACGATGGCGAGCTGGACGCACTGGCGAAAGGCCTGGATGCGGAGCAGTTCTGGGTTTTCAAGAACGTGAAATCGCTTCTGGTTCGCAATGAGGAAACCGACCTGGTTGAGGCGAACCAGATGATGAATCGGGTGGGATTTTCGGCTACAGTTCGGGAAATTACCGCACCTCAGCCAGTTGCCACCGTACCGGCGGCTGTGCCCGAGATACTCGTTGCCGACGAACACGCAGGTCCACATCTTCCTGGGCCTAGCTATTGGCCTTTGTTGCTCGCCGGCGCGGCCACGTTCGCCTTTATTGGCCTCATTCTGTGGGATAACATCCTGCCTGGTATCGTCGCGCTTCCAATAGCAGGTATTGGACTCATCCTGACGTTTGTCACCATCATCGGCTTTGGACTTGAACCCGCATAGTATTCGAGGGAAAGGCTATTCAATTCATGAGTACAGTGATCACTCCAGCCGAAGCGAACGAGGAGGCCTCGGTGCAGCACCGTCCCTTGGGATGGTATGGCATGATCTTCTTTATCGCGTCTGAGGCTGTGTTCTTCGCCAATCTCATAGCGTCTTACCTGTACCTTCGAGTCCGTGCGGGCGTATGGCCTCCGGCCCCTTTCACTGGTAAGGTGCATCTCGATGCTGGCCTTTCAGCGATTAATACCGTCGTGCTGCTTTCAAGCAGTTTTCCAATGCATTGGGCGGCACGTTCGATCACGAAAGGCAACAAACGCAATCTCACCCGTGGACTGCTGCTCACGGCTGTTCTCGGCGCGATCTTCCTGAGCGGCCAGCTCTTCGAGTATACCCACTCGGATTTTGGTCCAGGCACGGGCATATTCGGATCAACGTTCTTCACGTTGACTGGATTTCACGGCGCGCACGTAACCGCTGGCGTGCTGTTCCTTCTGGTCTGTTTCTGGCGTTCAACGCGTGGCGACTTTACGAAGGAGAATCATTTCGCCGTCAGTGCGGTCGAGATGTACTGGCACTTCGTGGACGCGGTGTGGATTGTGCTCTTCACGGTGTTGTATCTTCTCTAGGAGAAATGTTGTAGGGTGGAGCACGCGGATTTCTCAGCGTGCGCTGCCCCACACTCTTCTAGGTAAGGTGGACCCGATTATGGAGCACCCACATGGCACAGGAGGACTCCAGGCCAGCGCCCGAGATATGGGGAGCGGGGAGCGGAGTGCGGGGTCGCTTCGTTGTGATATCTGCCGGCGACGACTTGGCAGCACGCTTGCATTTGTTGAGGAGACCGGCGACGTTCCCGAGCCTCGACGCTCGTGGACGCTCTGCGGCGAGTGCGATCAGGCGGTGCATGCGCAGTTAGTGCGCGCACCGACGCAATCCCCGCTGCGTTTGCGCATCGCGGTGGGCCTTGTTGCGAGTGAGCGCACTCCGGAGGCGCGCCGCGTACAGTTCGGGCAGCTCAGCGACACCGCATGGATGAAGCTCTTCTTCTGGCTGTTCTTCATCACGATGTTGGTTCATCTGGCGGTTATCGTCGCTATAGCAGGGATAATTAAATAGCCATGTCGATGCGTGAAACTCTTCCGTCGAAGACAGAGCAGCATGTGAAATCTACTTCTGCGGCTGCTACGACTGGTGCCTGGCGTATCGCGGCACTGGTCGCTGGCGATATCCTGTCCTTTGTAGTGTTCACGGTGGCCGGGCGGCGCAGCCATGACGAGGCGCTTACTGCCGCGTACATCGTAGGCACCGCGTTTCCATTCGCGCTGGGATGGTTTGTCGTGTCGCCGTTCGCGGGCGCATTCCGGCGCACGCTCTTTGCGTCGCCACGCAGGATGCTGGCGCGGACCGAACTTGCCTGGGTGCTCTCGTATCCAGCCGCTCTGGTATTTCGTGTGATCTTCTCCACTGATCACCGGATGCCGATAAGCTTCGCCATTGTCATTCTCGTCACGAATGCCGTCTTTCTGGGTGGCTGGCGTACTGCGTTTGCAGCGTTGGCACGACGTCGCTGACAGCGATTTGCGCTGGGATACCAGGACTTGGCCCGGTGGCGGTGGTATACGGCAGACGCGTTGTCTCACGGGAGGAGACGCTTTGTGCAACAGGTGAAGCTGTTTTCAGGGCCCTCGTCCGGCGAACAAGCCGCCGTACTCGAAGCTGAAATCAATGCCTGGATGCGCAACGAACATCCCCATATTCTGTTTTTTCAGCAATCTGTCGCTGGGAATTCCTGTTTGATGAGTTTCGTTTACGAGTTCGCCGAGGATGCCACCAGTGCTGAGAGCGAGCAGGCAGCCGAAGTTCCAGAGGTTTTCGAGCGTACTATGGAGCATGCCGAACTAGACCCGTCTCTTGATTCAGGGCAGCTACCTGAAGCGGAGCTACCCTACTGATGAAAGCGCACGATACTTCTCCATATCTCGTCTACAGCACGCACGATGGCGCGGTTGGCGAACGCCGAACTCTGCGGGCAATTGACTTTTACGGCGAGGTACTTATGCCAGCGGATCTTATTCCTCTTCCGGAGAGTACGACGCTTTCGATGTTGCCTCAACGCCTTGCGGTGGGGATGAACGCGAACGGCAAGCGCGAGGTGCTCTCTGAACGATATGGATGGGCGCTGGCAGCGTTACTGCCCATAGGCTTCACGCGCACGCAAATGCCCGCATACGAAAAGCTGACGGGAACAGAGCCTCTGCCTTTTTTTGGGTATACGGCTGTCGCGGGGTGGCGCGGTCGGCTCTACGCTGCCGCGGTACAGACGGATAATCCGCATCACTGGCTACCGGCCAGGTTTGAGCCGGCTCGCCTCGAAGCGCGCGTACGCGAACGTTTGTCGCTTGATCCTGAGAATCGTGTGTTGCAGCAGCATGCCCATTGCGCTCTCGATTATCACTGCCCGACGGCGAGCAACCTTTTTTTCGGTCGCTGGGAGGGCGCGGTTGCGGTTTCACCTGGATGCAATGCGCGATGTGTTGGGTGCATTTCCAAGCAGGATGAGGATGACTTGGTTTCACCGCAGGACCGGTTGCAGTTTGTCCCGAGCGTGGATGAAATCGCGCGAGTGGGCGTCGCACACCTCGAATCAGCTGAAGATGCCATTCTGAGCTTCGGTCAAGGATGTGAGGGTGAGCCGCTGCTGCAGGCACGGCGCATTGAGCAGGCGATAATCCGCATCCGGGAAGAGACGCAGCGCGGCACGATCAACATCAACACGAACGCAAGCAATCCAAGGGCGCTTCAGCGCCTGTATGATGCGGGCCTGGATGCCCTGCGAGCGAGCACGATCTCCGCGCGCCGTGAGACGTACGACGCGTATTACCGGCCCATTCGCTATACGCTGGATGATGTCAAGTTGTCTTTGACGCGCGCACACGATGCCGGGGTTCACACCTCGCTTAATCTCCTCTGCTTTCCAGGGTATATCGATCGGGAAGATGAGGTTGAGGCACTGGTGGCATTTCTTCGCGAAACACATGTCGAACTCGTCCAGACGCGCACGCTGAATATTGATCCAGACCTCTTTCTCTCACGAGTGCCCCGACCCGCTGGACGGCGTTTAGGCATCGAGACGATGATCGAGACGCTTCGTCGGGAAGTGCCTGGGTTAGAGATCGGCAATTTCACTCGCCCCGTGAAACGGGGTCGTCCTGCGTTGAGCGCAGGATGAGGGCCGCGCGCAGTACGGTGCCTTCACTTAGGCCCGTCAGGCAGGGACGCGGAGGGCAGCCTTTCAAGGTTCCAAGCTCATGCCCGCGATACATGCACGGGCTGCATGGCAACTCCTCACGCCTAAGCACGCGGACCAGGTTGGGATCCGGGGCCCACGGGCGCCACGCGGCATGGTTGGATGGGCCGAAAATCGCCACAACAGGCAGGCCGAGAAAAGCGGCGAAATGCATGGGGAACGAGTCATTCGCGATGAGCAGGTCGACTGCTTCCAGCGTTCGCGCCAGGTCATCCAGGGTTGTGGTGGCCGCGAGTCTGAGCCAGGATGGAGCGCCGCAGCGCTGCAGTATGTTCTCGGCAAGTGTGCGCTCATCTTCGCCCGCAATCACGATGATCTCGTCCCCCGTGGCGTCATGCAGCTTCTTCGCAAGCCCCGCAAAGCGAGCTTCCGGCCATCGGCGCGCGATACTGTACGTGCCACTGCCGGGGTGGAGCGCGATACGATGAAAAGACGTCGGGCCGCGTGGGTGCGGTTCCAAATCAAGGTCCGATGCGGTACTGTACCGCTCGCTACCCACTGGCTCGACGCCTGAAGCGTACGCGAGGTTAAGAGCGTATTCGGCTTCGTGACACGCGCCGAATCCGAGGTCTGGCACGCGCACGTCCAAGAAATGTCCGTATCCGTTATCCAGACCGATAGTAGTCTCTGCGCGCAGTAAACGAAGCAGCGCCCGATATTTCCACCTGCCAAATGCGAGCGTCAGATGGTGGCCCAGGATGACGGCGTCATAGCGCGAATGCCGCAGCCTCAGCAGCGTGCACATGAGCGGTACCGATTTCCAGGGATGTTGCAGCCAGTGGCGCGGGTAGTCGAACGCATACTTGTCAAACGGGTAGATGGTATCGAAATAGCGTGACCTGGCAGCTAGTGGTGCTGAGGCATACGTCGTGAGCAGGTCGATCTGGGCGTCGGGGTAGCGCTCGCGCAAGGCATGCATCGAAGGCATCATAAGAAGCATATCCCCAAGTGAAGCCAGTTTTACCACAAGGATGCGCGGTGCGGGTCCAAGCCATACCGGCGCCGGAGGATCAGGGATATGCCGACGCATGAACATGATCTGATGTCTCCAAATCGGGATGCATGACTTGTGCACCTTGCGCAAGCTGGCGCTCTACCGCGCGAAACACGACATGGGGTAATAGTGATTTCATGCAAATAGGATCAGCAAAGCGGCATTCCGCTGTTGCGCTCGCGTCATAACACGGAGAGCACCACAGACGTTGCCGTAGCACGATGGCGCCCGGCGCAACCGGACCGCTGATTCCAGGGTCAGTTGGTCCGTGGAGCGCCACTACAGGCGTTCGTAGAGCGGTGGCAATATGCATGGGTCCGCTATCCCCAGTGATGACGACATCCACAGCGGCCAGCAAAGCTACCAGTTCGAGGATCGTCGTGGACCCTACAAGATTGACGGCGCGCTCCCTCATGCGCTGCTCTACCTTAGTGACAATGTCCTTTTCTCCCGGAGCACCGGTGAACACGACAAGCGCATTGAGACGGGTAATCAGCATATCGCCCAGCGCCGCCACGTGTTCAACTGGCCAGCGCTTGGCACTGCCATTACGCGCACCCGCGTGTATCGCGACGACAGGGCCGTGGCGCTCGAGGCGCTTGCGGCTCTGCTCGATGGTTTCCTTCATCCGCCGGGCGGCCTCAGCATCGACATACAGGAGCAATTGCTCATCACCCGGCTGCACAATGCCGCCGGCCGCCCGCGCCAGCTCCAGCACGTATTGGACCTCATGCCTGCGCTTTGTGTAGCGCCGCCCTGGTAGGGGATCTGTCAGGAAGAACGGGTAGGCTTCGCCTCGATACCCGACCCGTCTGCGCGAGCCGCTGAGCCTGGTGAGAATGCTTCCGATATCTCCCGAGATGCTGATGGCCAGATCGTAGTTTTGCGCGCGAAGGGTCCGGATGAGCGTCCACGCCGTGCGCCACGATCGCAGCGCAAGTGCCGTTTGTGGCCGGCGCCAAACGCTTGGGTCAAACGTGTATACGGCGGAAATATCGGGATCGTTCTCAAGGAGAGCTTTGTTGCCGGCGAGAACGAGCATATCGATGCAGGCTTGGGGATATGCTCGACGAAGTGCGCGCACTGCAGGAAGTGACAGCACCACGTCACCGAGTAAGTCCACACGCACGACGAGGATGCGGCGGACCGATGAGTCACCCGCGGCAAGCGAGGGAAATGAGCGTCGTGCCCGCGTGGCGAATCCAACGATGCCAAGCACGAGTTTCAGCATCCACTGCGCGCCATGCTTCGTAGGCACTTTGAACCGGTTGGCCAGTCTGCCTTCAAGTGGGCGACGCACATCATAAGACGACACGCTCGCTTGCCTTTCTTTCGTGCAGAAGCGATTTGTTCGACTGCCCGCTTGGGCCATTATTTCTCGCACAGTGACGTGTTATGTCGCAAGAATGGAAGCTTAGCGCTTCCCGCTCTCATGCACATAGCATACCGTATCGCACCTTACGACGAGGAGCGCGGAGCCGTTTGGGTTACGGCAAGACAGATCCGCTCCAGCTCGTTCGCATAGCCGTCCCACGTAAAGTGGCGCGCATGCTGTCGCCCGCTCATTCCCATGCGAAGACACTGTGCGTCGTCGTGGAGCAATTGGTGACATGCGTCGACAAATTCGCATGCCTGTGTGACGAGATACCCGGATACTCCGTGCTGAACCAGTTCTGGCAATCCCCCTTCGGGCGTGGCAATGACTGGTTTTCCGCTGGCCTGCGCTTCGAGAACGGACAAGCCATACTCTTCGCGCTCGGGTGTGAATACGAGGAACCGGCTGGCCGCATACACTTGATTCAATTGCTGTCCTACTAACGGGCCGCACCAGGTCACACGCGGACCGGCAATGCGGCGCAAGCGATTGACATAGGCGGAATCTCCCGCACCGACTATCTTGAGTTCAGCGTCGACATCGCGCCAGAACGACAGGAGGCGTTCGAGTCCCTTCTCGGGGGCGAGCCGTCCGACGAAAAGACCATACGTTCCCACAGCAAGCGGCAGGTCGAACAGCTTTTCGTCGACTCCCGGAGAAGCTATGTCGGCTGTGAGTCTATATCGCTCCTGAATTAGCCGGGCGGTGTATTGGCTATTTGTCACGACGGCAGCCGCATTTTGGAGCGCGGCGTGGTCCATCTGTCGCCGCAAGGCAGACAGTAGGCCGCCTCCACCATCGAGATACTGCGAGCGCATGGTATGCACGTAACATACGGTTCTTGGGAAGCGAAGCGCCAGAAGATGCGCGCCGAACGAATGTGTGATCGCGATATCGGCGTCAGGAACCGCGCAAAGCCACCCGGTTCGGCTCATGGCGCGGCATGGAAATGATCTCAGCTCGCTGTAGGTATTCTGAGGCTCGTAAGCACCCGCCCATATCTCAATTTCATGTCGTCTGCCGAGACGCCGGGCGAGCTCCAATACGCAGCGCTCTCCTCCCCCGAATGTATTCAATTGCGAATGTGCTATCACGATTCGCACGCGGTATGGCATCCTATCCGAGTTAGGTGGCAAAGAACATGAGAGCGCTCACGCAAGGCCACCATACGTGTCACGGAGTGAAGCGATCTCTCTGGCCGAAACGGTTCGCGTCAACTGGACCGGAAGTTTCGCGTCCTGCGCTTTCCGCAGCACGTGAGAAGCCGAATCGAGCGAGTCAAATAGAGCAAACAGCGTTGGACCACTGCCACTCATGTGCACTGGTCCCGCGCCCGCATGTACGAGCGCGTCTCGTAGATCACGTATCGCAGGAAAGAGGCGAAATGCCACGGATTCCAGCGCGTTTGTGCACTTCCCCCGTGGGAGCGGATTATTCTCGCGTACAGCCTGGGCGACCTCTCGTGAATGCTGGCCGTCGGTCCATTCGGACGCAGACAGGTGGTCAAAAATCCTGGGAGTCGAGACGCGGACCGGAGGCGTCGCGATCAATACCCAGAGCGGCGAAAGCTCCGGCAAGGGAGTAACTTGTTCGCCGCGACCCTCGATGAACTGTGTTCCCCCACGTATGAAGAAGGGTACATCCGACCCAAGTTGCGCACCTATTTCCTGCAACTCTGATTCGGGCAGTTTAAGGCGCCACAGTGAGTTCAGGGCAACCAGAGTCGCTGCTGCGTCGCTACTCCCACCACCCATGCCTGCCTGAAAGGGTATGCCTTTGCTTATCTCAACGCGAATGCCGGGACGGTGGTGTTCCAGATATTCGCGAAGTCGCTCGGCCGCCCGAGCAGCCAGGTTATCCGCGCTATTGAGCTCGTCGACATCGCAAAAACACGAAGTCGCACGCGTGGAGGACTCACAGAGACGGATTGTATCAGCCAGGGCTACGGACTGCATGATTGACGCGAGATCATGGTAGCCATCAGGCCTCTTGCCCAGCACGTCAAGCGTCAGGTTAATCTTGGCGTACGCCATGGTGAAGTGACAGATGGGCACCGCTGACCGCCTTTTCCGTTTCTAGCTTTGCGTCGAGAGTGTAGTCCCATTATAATGGCTTTCGTTGTGCTCTTGCGTAACGATCACTCACTATCTGACGTGAGGTTCCCTATATGCTCAAGCGTGGCCATGATGCGAGGCGCGCAGCCAGGTCTCCCCTTGAACCTCACTTTGCCTGGACTCCGGAGGATGTTATCGCATTTCGCAACTTCCTGCGCTGGTCGCAGGCGGAGCTGGCTGAGAGGATTGGCACACGCCAGCAGACAATTAGCGACTGGGAGTTGGGCAAGCACCGGCCAAACGGAATGAGCAAGCGCACGCTTGATCGCCTGGCGGCAGAGGCGCGATTTTATGGAGGCGAAACCGCCGGACTCGCGTACAGCCGTTCAGCTCGCCTAAGGGAGAACTAGTGGCTCTATTATCGAGTATTGATGGAACGCTACTGAACGCCGGGGCGGTGCTGCTGGGTACTCTTGTTGGGACTTTCCTGGGAGATCGGCTCCCGGCACGGCTTCATGAAAGCCTGTTTGGCGTTCTGGGACTTTTCACGGTTGTGATCGGGCTGGAAGACGCGCTTGGCGCAAAGAACCCGTTGATCATGCTTGGCGCTCTCCTTCTAGGAGTTCTGGTCGGCGAGGCCCTCGATCTGGAGGGTAGCCTGTCACGATTTGGTGACTGGGTGCAGAAGAAGATCGCACACGATGGCTCGCCCGTAAGTGAGGCTTTCGTCACATCCAGCCTCGTGTTCTGTGTCGGACCGCTGTCAATTCTCGGCGCCCTGGATAACGGACTGTCTGGCGACATTACGAAACTGGCGATCAAAGCGACCCTCGACGGGTTTGCCGCGCTGGCCTTTTCGGCAACACTCGGATGGGGAGTCGTCCTTTCAGTGTTCGTCATCTTGTTCTACCAGGGCACGATTAGCGTGGCAGCACAGAGCGTTTCTCCCCTTCTCGATGCCAATCCTGCTATGATTGAGGCTCTCACCGCAACAGGAGGGTTGATACTCGTAGCGATTGGTCTCAAACTTCTCAAAATTCGCGACCTACGGGTCGCGAATTTCTTGCCAGCGCTCGCGCTGGCGCCGCTGATCGTTGTCGGGTTAGCCGCGGGCGGCGCATTGCTGCACTCGATTCACTGATTTGCTTCAGGAACCTTGAGTGAGCTCAAGCCAGCGCGAGAGCTTCATCTGCCAGCGTGGATTGAGCGAAGACCCTTGCAGAAATGCCGTGATTTCTGCCGCATCCAAACGGGAGAGGCGTGCGATGTCGTCAACGGATAGCCGGCGAATCGCCATTTCTGCGTTCAGTTCCGCCCGAAGTGTGAGTGCCTGGGCATCCGCGATGCGTTTGAGGTTGCCCATCGTAGGCGGGCGTTTGAGTTCGCGATGAGGTTTTTCGTCGTCCATGGCAGGTTGCGCCTTTCTGTGTATTCTATTCGTTTATCGTATAGCATGTTATGCGGATTTTGCCGACGACGTGTTGCGCCCAGAAGTAGGCTCTGGCACTCGTTATTGCGGGTGGCTTGACTAGCTAATAGAATAGTGCCATGTTTCTGCTTTTTCATGGTTCTGACGAATTCTCCGCGCATGAAGCTCTGGCACAGGTGCGGATGAGCCTTGACTTTGGTCTCAACGAGGACCGCTTTTCCGGCGCGGACGGTGACCTTGCGTCCATTCGCGTCGCATGCGATACACTACCTTTTTTGAGTGAGAACCGGCTAGTCATTGTGGAAGGACTGCCGAAACGCCGCAAAGGCAGCAAAGATGGTGGTGAAAGCGATACGTCTGACGGCGTTGCGGAACCTGACCGGAATGACGATGCCGGGCGTGATGGCCAGCGTGCCGGGAAGTCAAGGAAGGTAAAATCCGGCGGTTCCTCGGATGCCCGGGCTTTTGTGACGGGTCTGGCAGAATATGTCACGCATGTGCCAGTCACCACCGTTCTTGTGATTCTGGCTGGGGAAAAGCTGGAAGACACTCATCCCCTGCTGAAAGCGGCCCGTGACTCAGGAGAAGTGCGGCTGTTTGACGTGCCACGTGCTGGCCGACTCGAACAGTGGGTGGAAAAGCGGGCCCACACACTTGGATTGGCTATATCTCCAGAGGCGATCCATTTCCTTATGGAGGAGACCGCTGACAACTTGTGGCTGCTCGCGAATGAGCTGGAGAAGCTGCGCACCTATGCCGGCACTAAAGGAGAAATCGGACTAGACGACGTACGCGTCTTGTCTCCTGGTTCGCGCCAGACCAGCGCATTTGACCTCACGGACGCGCTCGCTCGCCGTGACACCGCGCGAGCATTCGCCCTAGTGCATGAGCGCCTCTCGGCAGGCGAATCGCCTCTGGGGATTGTAGCGCTTACCGCGTATCAGACCCGAACGCTCATGGCGGTGAAGGCCGGGACCGAGCGAGGACTGCGAGCGTTCGAAATCGCGCAGGGCGCCGGAATGGCACCTTTCGCCGTCGAGAAGGCGCTTCCGCTGGCGCGTCGGTTTACCTTTGCGCAACTGGAGTCTGCGCACCGGTTGCTGCTTGAGATCGACATGGCGCTGAAGCGTAGCCGCATGACGCCGGATTTGGCGATGGATCTGCTGGTGACTCAGTTTGGAAAGGCGGGGTAACCCACCACCGCGTCGTATTCTCGCGTTCATGATTGCTCCGGGATCGCACAGGATAGGAAAGATATTCCGTGTCACGACCGTCAGTAGCCTCCGAAAGCTCTTCCGCCGTCAGCCACCCTGCGCGGCGGGCATCCTGGTCCGGCGCGTTGCACCTCGCGACGCTGCTCCTGCTTGCTCTGGCTTTCGCCTTGAGGCTTTGGCCGCTTATGGGCCGTTCGATCGATTACGATGAAGGCGTCTACTGGCAATCATTGCGTGCGATGTCGGAAGGACACCCGCTTTTTTCAAGCGTCTTCAGCTCGCAACCGCCGTTCTTTTTGCTCGCGCTCTATCCGTTTTATGCTCTTCTCGGCCAGAACCTTGCGGCGGCGCGGCTCGGCGTAGCCTTCTTCTCAATCATCGGCATCCTTGCCATGTATGCGTTGGGGCGAATGCTGGCAGGGCATTGGGTGGGACTTTTGAGTGCTTTGTTGCTCGCCGTCGATCCCATTTACGTGCAGCAGTCGCATTCGCTTCAGGCGGAGGTTCCGGCCGTTGCGTTCGAGATCGTATGCGTCGCGCTGGCCGTGCTTGCCACGCACCACTCGGGCGCGCGCAGGCGCCTCTTCGTCACGGCGTCTGGTTTGGCGTTAGGGCTTGGGACAATGGCCAAACTGTTCGATGTCGTTGCTGTAGTCCCAGTCGTCCTGTACGTGGGACAGCCGGTTCTGCAAGCGGTCTGGCCGCAGCCCGGAAAAGGGAAGGACGCGAACGAAATCGTCAAGGCGGCCCGTTCGACGTTGATGGACCTGATACTCTTTGCAGTCGGCGTCATAGTCGCGTGCGCCATTGTCGTTGCGCCCTACCTCTCCTCGTTCGGCGCCATGTACGATCAGGCCGTGCGGTTTCATCTGGCAGCTGCACATGCCGCGAATCTGGGGCTGAAGCATAATATAGGCATGCTCCTGCGAGATGGGCAACAGGCGCCACTGGCCGTGCTGGTGCTCGTCGCGTTTGCTCTCGCCTTCAGGGCACGCAATCTGGCCTTGATACCGCCGCTTGCATGGCTGCTGGCTTCCGTTCTGTTGCTCGTCAAGCAACAGCCGCTCTTTGTTCATCACTTCGCGCTCCTTTCGCCCGCACTGGCTCTTAGTGGAGCGCTGGCTCTGCCGCTGGCTGGCGCGGTATGGCGCGCAGACCATGCCGCGGCGCGAAAGCGATCTTGGCTGCGCGCTTGTGTGATCGGCATTTCCGCAGTGGTAGTGTTGGCATCACTGATCATGGCTTTAGGTGAAGTCCGCTCAGCGGCTCAGCCGGTCTCGTCGCGTGATGCCCGCATGGCTGCCGCGCTTCGTGCGGCGTCTTTGTCAGGTGCTGTGGTGGTGAGCGACGATCAGTATATCGCTGGACTGGCAGGACGCAGCGTGCCACCAGAGCTTGTGGACACGTCACAAGTGCGGATTCAATCGGGATACCTTACCGCGCCGCAACTGGAATCCATCATCATGCGTGACCACGTGAATGTCATCCTTTTTGCCAGTGGCCGTTTCAACCTGATTCCGGGATTTAGCGCGTGGGTGCAACAACGGTACAGCGTCGTCGCTCGCTTCGGAAACGGCGCGTATCTCTACGTGCGTACATCTTCGGCGCCTGTACCCGCGTGACCATGCCCGCACAGTATTAGAACTTCCAGTAGGCGAGCAGTGAAGCAAGCGGGACAGTGATTATCACCAGCCAGTCTGCGGCGCGAAGTTTCCCTTCGTGCAGCAAGGTAGCTTCTGCACCAACTCCGTATCCCCGCGCTTCAAGCGCGGCTTCCAGATTTTCAGCTCGGCGCAGCGCTCCGGTAATCATCGGCACTAGTAGCGCTCCCATAGCCTTGATCCGGTGATTGAGGCTGCCCGTCCGAAAATCGGCTCCGCGAGATAGCTGTGCGCGTATGAGCTGTTCGGTCTCGCGAAAGAGCACAGGAACGAACCGTAACGCGATCAGCGTCATCAACCCGAATTCATCGGCAGGCAACCTGAGCCGGCGCAATGGACGGAGAATCAGGACGGTAGCTTCGGCAAGCGCAACTGGGCTTGTGGTCAGCGTGAGCGTGAGCGAGCCAAGATACAGCAACAGGAATATCGCGGATAGCGAAAACGCGAACCAGATGCCATCGTACGTAACGATGACTGGGCCGAATGTGTGCCATGTGTTTCCGGGCGTCCAGGCGAGGGTGAACGGCAAGCCCATGAGGATAAGAAGCACCAGCAGGCGCATGCGCTGCCACACGTAGCCTGGTCTTGCGCCCGAATCCGCCAGGCCGAGCAGTAGTATACCGAAGACAACCATGTACGTTCCAAAATGAAAGTCACGGTGGTTGGCTACGAACAAAATTGCCGCGAACCAGACCAGTACGGCGAGTTTCGTGCGTGCCCGGAGTCGATGTACGAAGCTTGTGCCTTCCAGATAGGTGCCAAGTGGCAAGGAATCTAGCATGCTGGCGGCTCCGGATTGGCGTATGATGACGCATTCGGCTGGCGCGCGCGCCTGATTGCTTCAGCCACGGTGTTTATGTCAATTGATTCGACGTGGCCGATTAGTCCATGAGATTGCGCGAGTGTCACGACTTCGGTCAGCGGTGGTGGCAACAGACCTGCTGACATGATTTCTCGAGCGTGCCGGAATACCTCGGCAGGCTGGCCTGCCAGCTCCACTTTGCCGTCACAGAGCACATAGAGGTAATCTGCCAGCTCACTGACCTCCACCATATCGTGTGTCACCATGATGATGGTGATTCCAAGCGACTCGCGAAGAGCGGTGAGGGCTGCGTACAACTGATCCCGGGCTTCTGCATCCAGTCCTGCTGATGGTTCGTCGAGGACGAGGTAGGCTGGGTGCATAGCGAGTGTTCCCGCGATGGCGACACGGCGTCGCTGGCCGCCACTCAACGCAAACGGGGATCGCGTCAGCAACGATTCGGTAGGTTCCAGAGCTACGGCTCGCAAAGCGTCCATGACGCGCGTGGAAATTTCCGAGGGACTCAAGCCAAGTTGACGGGGGCCAAACGCCACATCGTCATACACGGTTGCCGCGAAGAGCTGTGATTCAGGGAACTGGAAAACGAGACCGACCTTTCGCCTCAGCGTGCGCAGATCCTCGGCCCCCGTGTCGCTGGTCACCGAGATGTCGTCCACCTGTACTTCGCCATGTGAGGGCCGCAGCAAACCATTGAAATGCTGAACCAATGTCGATTTTCCGGAACCCGTGACGCCAATGATCGCTGTGATCGAGCCTTCGTGTATAACGAGGTTCATGTCGCTTAGCGCTGTTCGCTCAGCAGGAGAACCCTGGTGATAGATGTGCGTAAGATGGCTGACGGTGATACTCACTGATGACTCTCTAGCCAGGCAACTAGCAGTTCGGGCGTAATCGCGTTCGCTGGTACATCCACGTGTCGGGCGCGCAGGTGATTGGTAAGCTCTGCGAGTGATGGGATGACCAGATGCATCTTCCTCAATTGGTCCAGATCAGCAAATGCATCGCTTGGCGGCGCATCCAGCGCAATGCGCCCGTTGTCGAGGATTACCACGCGATCCGCGAGCGCCACCTCTTCGAGCAAGTGCGTCACATGGACGATGGTCAGCCCCCTGTCGCGATGAAGCTCCCGCAACAGTTGCGTCATCTCACGTCGCGCCTGTGGATCTAACAACGCTGTTGGCTCATCAGCCACGATGCAGACAGGTTGTAGCGCAAGCACACCTGCGATTGCTACTCGTTGTCGTTGCCCACCAGAGAGATTATTCGGTGACAGCGAACGCAGGTGGCTGATTCCCGTCGCGCTCATGGCCCCCTCTACACGTGTGGCGATTTCGCTTCTTGGCATGCCCCGCGCGGCGAGACTCCATCCAATATCGTCTTCCACCGTTGTGGCGATGATCTGGTTTTCAGGGTCAGAGAAAATCATGCCGATCAAAGCTCGTGTTGCCGCCAGTGTGCTCTGGTCGCGCGTGTCGCGGCCGCGCACGAGCACTCGCCCTGCGGTAGGCGTAATGAGCCCATTCGCCAGCCGCGCCAATGTCGATTTGCCGCTTCCATTGCGGCCGAGAATGGCGACATACTCACCGAGGCGTATAGTGAGGTGTACATCTGCCAACGCAGGAGCAGCGCCCCGGCGCATAGACATCCCGCTGGTGTAGACGTAGCTCACATGCTGGAAGTCGATCAACGGATCGCCTGGCATCTGCGGGTTCCGTATCTCAGTTCCTTCTGTCATGTAGACCGCGTTCCTTTTTGTGCATGGCTTCCGCGACTCGTTTCACCCTCGCGCAGGGGCGTGAGACGCCGTGGTAGCCAGAGCGTCACCAGTATGAGCCACGTGGCCCATCGCACGATAAACAGCGGCGGGAACGGCGGCACATCGTGACCTAGCACGCGCACGGCGGTATTTGCCACGGAGTACTGCAAAACGACCATGGGAACAGCTGCCGCGATAATGGACGCGAGCAGTACGAGCGGCCACATATCTACCGCGAGCCGGCCTATGGCCGTGAGTGCTGGTCGCACGGCAAGCCATTGCGTCCACAGACCGCTGAACTGCGCCGCACTTGCCAGAATGCTCAGGAGCGTCTGGACGCCGTTGCGAATGCTGTCGACCACATCGTGGATGGGTAATCCTCCCGCGAAAATTACAATGAACGCGGCTGCGAACGAAACGGCGGTCAGCAGAGCTGTTCCGATGGCGACGAGCGTTACTCTGGGCGTGTGTCTGCGCATGCCCCAGCCCAGCAGCATACCGAGCACACCTTCTAATCCCATCCTCCAGCCGAAGTGCGGACCTGAGATTACCGTGACAAGAAATGCGGCTACGGCAGCGGCTACTAGAGTTGTGCGCGGACCTCTGCGTAGAGCCAGCACCGCGAAAGGCGCTGGTACGGCAGGCGCAAGCGCGACACCGATCACCGGCAGGTAGATGGTGAGCAAATCGAGCAGGACGCCAACATCCGCGAGTAATCCCCCTTCGGCCAGGTCGCGTGCACTGATCCGAACGGCATTTCCTTCGGGATGAGTGGAAGGCGGTTTCTGCGACTGGGGTGCGAATCCTCCGGCGCTGTTCTGTGTAGTGGCTCCCTGGCTGATGATCTGTGCATCCTTACCGGCAATATCGCTAGGCATGATCATCCCGTCTCCGTGCCACAAGCAGTAGCACAACCGCCCCCGCCATGCTCATGGGAACCCACACAGGCACTGGCCGGTTGAGCATATGCGTTGCCACCTTGCGGCCGACGGGAGTGCGCAAGTCGGGATTAAGACTTGGACTTTCAATGATGAGCCTGAGGTCGCCTCGTTCGGCGCGCTCAAGCACGCGTTCGAGAGAGCGTGGAATACTCGACAGGGCCCGCGCCATCGTGACGCTTTCGCGCATGACGTCCCGCCCAAGCTCCTGCACGCTCTCAACACCGAAAAGACGCAGGAGTCCGCTCACGCCGTCAGTGCGAATCATTTGCCGGGCATAAGGAGTTGCGGCGTCGATAAAGTTGAATGAGGGCGAGAGCGCGGTCGCAAGGCCGACAAGCATGCCAACGGCTCTGCCGAGAAACGCGAAGTGTGATGGAAGCCGGAATGGCTGATCGTACAGAAGCTCTTCCACATCACCCATTACGTCAGAGACATCTATCTCGCGTAGCTTGCCGAAGGGCATCGCGCTGAACCGCCCGAGTAGCATGCCGATAGCCTGTTCGATGCGGTCAAGCTGAGCTTCTTCGCCGAAGAACCCAAGTACACCAAGTCCACGTACGACGAGATGCGGATCTTGCTGGACGATTCCGATAAAGCAATCGACCATTGCCTTTTTCATCCGGGAGGTTATCGTTCCAACCATGCCGAAGTCGACAAAGACCAGCGTCGCACCATCAGCGCGTGGCTGCACGAAAATGTTGCCGGGATGCGGGTCCGCGTGGAAGAAACCGGTTTCGAGGACCTGCCTGAAGTAGAGCGCGACGATTCGATGCGCGATGGCATCGCAGTCAACGCCGGCAGCTACGAGCGCTTCGGTATTACCGACTTTGATACCTTCCATCCACTCGAGGGCAAGAATGCAGTGGGTGGTATACTCCCAGATTACTTTGGGCACGATGACATCGGGCTCACTGGCAAAGATGGTCGCGAAGCGCTCCGCGTTGCGCCCTTCGCGCACGTAGTCAAGCTCTTCGTACACCGTTCGGCTGAACTCGCGGTACAGTCCGTTCAGGTCGAGCATCTTATTCGCGTTTGGTGAAAGCCTTCCAACCACATTCAGGACGAAGCGTAGTGTACGCAGATCGGTTCTGACGATGCCGCCGATTCCCGGTCGCTGCACTTTTAGCGCGATTATCCGTCCATCCTGGAGCCGCGCCCGGTGCACCTGTCCAAGCGAAGCTGCGCCCGCGGGAATCTTATCCAACTCAACGAAGACCTCGCCTATGGGCGCCTCAAACTCGCGCTCGATGACCTTCCGTATTCCCTGAAATGGCTCCGCTGGCACATCGTCCTGAAGCTGAGCAATCTCGTTCAACGCTTCCTGCGGGAGAAGGTCCGCACGCGCGCTGAGAAACTGGCCCAGCTTTATGAGAAGCCCGCCGAGCGCGACAGCAGTGAGGCGAAATTCTCTCAATACCTCACGCAGTGCCTCAACGTCAGGCCGGACGTCATACTCGCCGCGCGCCTGTGCTCGAACCACCCGACTGCGTTCGCGATTCATGATCCATAACGTGCGAAATAGCAGGCGAGCGACTCGGTACGTTCTCCAGATGCGATTTCGTTTGCCCCACTGGGCTGGGTCCAAATTCACGCCTGGCTCCAGTTCACCACGTGCCACCCCGTCTCCGCGCATTTGCCAGGTGGCTATCAATTGACCCAAGCGTATTATCGCAGGTCACACTATCATACGTGTAGAATGCTTCAGCAGACATATATCAGTACAAGATGCTATCAGGAACTTTCGCCGGGATGTGGCGCGGAAAGGGTGGCACCATCGTGTCCGACAGGCAACTTGGACCGCGCGGACTGCCCGATGCACCAGATAGTCTTTGGAAAACCCTTGACGCAACGATAGTGTACCGCAATCCGTGGATGACGGTCAGCGAATATCGCGTGAGGCGACCCGACGGAAACGATGGTATATATGGCGTCGTGGATCCCGGCGATAATGTGTCTATCGTGGCACTTGACGCACAGGCATGCGTCACACTGGTGGGGCAGTTCGCCTATCCTATTCAGACGTTCGACTGGAGCATTCCCTCAGGCAGAGTGGACGAAGGGGAAGATCATCTCACTGCCGCGCGGCGTGAACTTGCGGAAGAGGCCGGATTGGAGGCGGCCAGATGGAATCTGCTGGGTAGCTACTACCTAAGCCCGGGCATTTCGACTCAGATCAGCCACATTTACCTCGCGCGCGAGTTGAGTGAGATCCCGACCCAGCCGGAGCCTACCGAGCGGATCACGCTAAGGCGCATGCTACTGCGCACGGCAGCGGACGCATGCTTGCGCGGAACCATACGGAGTGCGCCCGCCGTGCTTGGCATTCTGCGGACGTGGCTGATGACGGACTTTTCTGGGAGCGGTACATAAGTCAGTCAATTACTGGTATCGTAAAGGGCAGGACGTCCGGCAATTCGCCAAGGTCCACGAGCGCGGCATCCGGGTGGCATTGCCGCAACTGAGCTAGTTTGTGTACTGGACCCGTCGCAACGGCAATCGTTTTGTATTGATGCGCAGTGCCGCACGCGATATCCGCTGGCGTATCACCGATCACGTAGGTTTCCTGGGGCGCGAAGGAACGACGGAACACCAACTCTGCGCGGGAGCGCGCGATTGGTGGCAGCATCTCACGCTGCTCGGCCTCGTCACCAAACCCACCGTAGCGAAAGAATGTATCCAGACCAGCCGCGCGCAGTTTGGTCCAGGCGATGCGCTGGATATTTCCCGTTACCAAACCAAGCGGAACGCCAGACGAGTTCAGCCATTCCAACATCTCGCGGGCGTGAGGCGTATGATACGCGCTAAGGTCGTCATCAACGAGACGTTCGTACTGATCAGCAGCTTCTTGAAAGAATGCAGGTAACGACGCCATGATTGCGTGATAGGGCAATCCCGCCTGTTCAAGACTCCGACGCGCAATCGCGGTGTCTGTCATGCCCGCGGTTGTACCGAGCGAATCTGGATCAATATGCACGCCATAGACTTTCAGGGCGGCGTGGCATAGCGCGTTTCTGTGCGCCGGTGGCGCGCCGCGAATCAAGGTGCCGTCGATATCAAACAGAACGAGCATGCGTGTCCTCAATGCGTATTGGGCTGCCGAGCCGCCATTTGACTCTCTGCCGCGAGATTGCATGTAGGCAGCCTACGCGCATATGATACCATGTTGTGTGGCGCTTCCTTTCCGTAATGTCAGCCCCGCAATATGCAGAGGAGTTACGAGCGTGCAGCTTCGTTTTGAGTTGGGTGACCCTCAGACGCCACGCGGACACGCTATACTCTATGCCCGCTCAAGCGATGCTCAGGGAACCATTCTCGCGACGTATTGCATTGTTCTTCCGATTCAGTTTTCTCTAGGCAAGTATTTACCACCCATGTTCGCGAGCCAGTTGCCAGGCGGAAATCTGCCGGACTCAGAATCAACGAGCGCTGTGCCGATACCGCCAATGCTGGAAGATGTGCCAAATATGGAGTCTTTGCGGCAGCTGGCAGAGCGGCGCGGTGATGACCTGTGTGAGATAGGCACGATCCTGCTGGCCAATGAGGGACAGCGGATGTCATATGCCGCTGAGGCATGCGCATCGTACGCTCAGGCATACAGTGAGTACGTTGCGTCGTGGCCAGCCATCGAAACGGGCGAGTCGGCGAGCGCACAGGAAGAACTGAACGTGGAGGACGTGCTGGCGGAGGTGCTCCCTGAACGCGACCGGCTGAATGAGATGGCACGTCTGATCGGGCAGGCGCGTTATGCGATGGAAGGGCGCGATCAGCATGTTCTGGATGAGGTCGGTCGATCCATGCGACGAATCGCGCGTTCACTGCCCGAGAAATATCGTGCTGAGCTACTTGTGGAGGCTGCCCTCCACCCGGATGAGCCTCACGCACGTTTGGCGACGCTCTACCTTGAGCGAGCATATAAGCTAGCTGATGAAGCGTACACCGAAATTCCTCCCATAGAACAGGAGATCCGCACATTGCGGGATAGCCTGGAAAGCGGCAGCTAGAGGAACGGTGGACCTGAGGACGTGAGGAGCTAGGCAAAGCTATGCCGATGATCGTCAGTGCTAATGTGAGCGCTTTGCTCGAAGCGATTTCCGCGGGCGATGAAGCCAGTGTCATTCGTGAGACAATACGGCTTATTGGTCCCGAGAACGTACCGCCGGCGAAGGTGGCGGCACGGGCGGGTATAGCAGCGGCATGGGCCGGCGGGGACGGTCATCCGCTGGCGACTCTCGCACCCGTAGGACGTATCACGCTATGGATGAAGTCAGTACCCGCTGGCCCAGAACCAGATGCGGATGAGCGTCTTTCGCTCGCTCGCGCGGTGCCGCTCGTACAAGCCTTTATGGCAGTGCAGAAGCAAGTCCATCGAGGGTACACCAGCCCGCAACCAGCACTCCCCGAACCTATTTTTCCTGCGCAGGTTAAGCGAGATGACGGCGTCCTCGGGGCGTTGCGAGAGGCGATATCAGCACACGATCTTGAACGTGTACGAGGCCTACTCATGGGGCTGTATGCCACGGGCACGGATTATCGCTCATTGCTCACGAACATTTATGCCACGCTCGCCCATCGATATCCTGAAGGCGGCCATCCCCTTACGCTGGTGGTGGCGGGGACGCGCGTGCTCGATATGGCCGAATGGGGCGACCGCATGCCCGCTTTCATCTACTGGGTGACGCCGATTATGCTGGATGTCGCAGCGGATACAGATGTCGCGGAGATGGCTCGTTCTTATGCGCAAAGTGAGGGGCATGATCTTGGCTGGGTGCGAAAGCGGCTTTCTATACCCAAGGAAGAGGCGGCTGGTGCGCAGTTCCAGCGGGCGGTAGTCAATGGCAGCGCGACGGATGCCTGCGATGCTGTCGTTTCGGCATTGCGAGATGGCGCTACGCCTGCTGGCGTGGCCGCTGGTCTGGCGCTCGCCGCCGCTGAGCGAGTTAACTCGGTACCTGGCGATGATTGGGATGGTCTTATTCGCGCGGCACACATCCTTGAGTATGCCCATTCGGTGCATACGGTGATGTTGCACACGCAGAATGAGGAGGTATGGCCGCTTCTGTACACAGCCGCATGCGCGGTGAATTCAGTGCACACGACTGGAAATCCGGCGGACCTTGAGCGGGGCGCAAGTAGCGGACCATCGGCGACACCAGGGGGCCTGATTGCGGCTAGTATGCTTCGGCGGCTGGAAAGCCAGCTGTTTGAAGGAGATACGGCCAGCGCGCTCGCGCTCGCGCGGCGATATCTCCAGATGGGACATCCGGCGCGTGCGCTCGCTGGTGTAGCGTCGTATGTGGCTTCTAGCCGGGACGTACAAGCTAGCCAGCCGTATAGTGACCATATCATGCCGTTTATATCAGCAGCCGTCGAGGAGTATCTAGCCCTGCCGCCCGCTCTGGCTGCTGGCGGCTACAATCCACTGCTCATTGCTGCACTGCGGATGGCCAGCGAATTCACGTCAGGTCATCGCGTGCTTGATATGGTCAACGAAGCAATTAGCACGCGCCTTACGGCTCAGTGAGCCAAGGGTATCTGGCTCGCTGAATCCAGGTGGCCCGCACGTACCAGGTCGCGCCTGCCTTCCACTGGAACGCAGGCGCGCCATTTGCTGTTTGCCTGGCCAGTACCGGGCTGATAGAATGTGACGAATGGTAGTTCCCGAGTGGCGCGTGCCAGAAGGGAGGCGTACGGTGGAGACTCCTGTCACTTTTGCACCTGATCGACCGGGTGAATGGGGAGCGCCCACGTCTTCGCTAGGAGAATACCAGACTGCTGAAGCTGTTATGGCTGACGGGGCAAAGATATTCTATCGTTTCTGGCGGCAGCCGCAGGATATCGCGCCGGTACTGGTACTTCTCCACGGATTGGGTGCACACTCGGGCTGGTTCATAGATATGGCTAACAGTCTGCACGCACGCGGATTGAGCGTGTATATCATGGATCATCGCGGGTTCGGCCGATCTGGTGGTCCACGCGGGCATGTTCGCCGAGGTCGTGTCTTTCTTGATGACACGAAGGCGCTACTGGAGATGATCCGAGTTCGCCATAGCGGAACTCCACTGTTTGTGCTCGGTCATAGCATGGGCGGCATCTTTGCCGTACACCTTGCTGAAGAGCTCGGGCGGCAAAGTCCGCGCGCGTTGCAGGGTATTATCCTGATGAATCCGTGGGTGACGGATCGGGGTTCTGTTGGTGGACTCGCGCAGCTTCGCATCGCCCTTATGGGAATGGCCGGGTCTCCACGATTGTGGCGCGTGGCGGGCGGTCCCGAGGTGATGACGACATCGAGAGAGGCGATCGCGATGCTGAACGCGGACCCATACTGGGTGCGAGCCCAGAGCGCGGCATTTCTGTACCAGGTGACGCTGCTTCGAAGCACAATACTTCGACGTGCGAGGCAGGTGCAGGTGCCGGCGCTTGTGTTGCAAAGCGGACATGATCTGGCCGTCGTACCTGAGGCGTCCCGGAAGTGCTTTGATACGCTTGGGTGCACAGACAAACGCTGGATCGTATACCCTGAGTATTCGCACGATTGCGAATTCGAATCGAACAGGGAACAACTCGATACTGACATCGCGGCATGGATTCAGGAGCATCTCTCCAGCTAGGGAGTGCGACAATCCATCCCCAGAGATACGGACTACATGCTCGATACCATACTTGCCCTGGCGCGAGTGTTTCGCGCCGCAGGATACGATCTGTATATGGTTGGCGGAACTGTTCGCGATTTGCTCATGCATCGTGATACACCGCCGGATGCCGATCTTGCCACGAATGCCAGACCAGATGAGATCAAACGTCTGGCCAACCTGACTCATCCGGCAGCACTTGTCTCTGTTGGTGAGCAATTCGGTACTATCCGGCTGCACTATCGACGGCAGGATGTGGCATCGAACACGGATGAGCCGATAAGTCCGCAGCCACGTGCTGTGGTCGCATCCGTGGAGCCGGGGATGGACATTGTTGAGATTACGACTTATCGCAGTGATGTCTATGCCACGGATTCGCGCAAGCCTGAAGTGACATTCGGCGACAGACTCGAAGATGATCTGTTGCGGCGTGACTTTACGATGAACGCTATTGCCAGAGATCCGCTAACCGGCGATATTATTGATCCCTATGGCGGCCGGGAAGATATCGAAAGGCATCTTGTTCGTGCTGTCGGTGATGATCCGGTGCGTCGGTTCGACGAAGATCCGCTGCGCATGCTGCGCGCGGCTCGGTTTGCCGCGCAGTTCGGGTTCGAGATAGAAAAGAATACGGCTGCTGCGATTGCCCGGCAAGCCGCGACTTTGCAGAAAATCTCGCGCGAGCGTATACGCGATGAGTTCACCAAGCTCTTGGTTACGCCAAATCCCGCTCTGGGTTTGCGGCTTCTCGTCGATCTTGAGCTTATGCCCTACATCGTGCCTGAGGTGATTGAGCTGAAGGGCGTGAGCCAGCTGCCCAATGACCGTAAGCCGGCTCCTTCTAAGGATGTCTATGCCCATGTGCTCAAAGTCATCGAGCGGAGCCCTGCACGACCTGCGTCGCGGTGGGCGGGACTTCTGCATGACATCGCTAAGCCACGTACCAGGACTGTTGAAAATGGCAAGATACACTTTTTTGGACATGAAGATATCGGCGCGGCGATGACCCGCGACATCCTCAAACGTCTGCGATTCGACCGTCCGTTCATCGAACACGTGACTCGACTTGTGCGCATGCATATGCGCGTCAACGCTTACACAGCCGACTGGACTGATGGGGCAGTACGCAGATTAATGCTTGAGGCTGGAGATGCACTTGAAGACTTGCTCGACCTCTCGCGTGCGGATATTACGAGCTACCGGCCGGAAAAAGTGAGCCGTGCCGTCGCGCGTATCGATGAACTGGAGGCACGGTGCCGCTGGTTGCGCGAAGCCGCTGAACGAGTGCCCATGAAGAGTCCGCTCGATGGAGACGATCTCATGCGCATATTCCAGCGGGAACCCGGGCCATGGCTGCGTCCTGTAAAGGAGTATCTGCTGGGCCTGGTTCTTGATGGGGAGATTGCGCCCGACGATGTGGCAGGCGCGGAAGTGCGAGCACGCAGGTTTGTGGCGGAGACGGAAGCGTCGCCGCCCACAGCAGAAGCACAGCAGGGGAGTGCGGCTGCAGGTGGCGGCACTCGAAGCGCGCGACGGTCGGCGGAATACAGTGACGAAGCAAGGCACAGCGCGCGCATCGCGAGCCGGCGAAAGTCGCGGCAGGCGCTCTCCAGTGGGGCGGGCCAGGATCAGGAGGCGGGGCTGCTGACAAGTCGCGGTGTCGGCTCTGAGGGACGCAGCTACCGACCACATGCTATGCCGGCCCATCCTCAGCACGAAGAGGGCGCAGTGCGAGATGACATCGTTCGATTTCTCAACAGCTACCTGCAAATTGACCGTTTCCAAGACGTTTCACCAAATGGCATGCAGGTTGCCGGCAAGGCGAACGTACGCAAAATCGCGCTAGGTGTCAGTGCAAATCTGGAGTTGTTTCAGCGTGCGGCTCAGGCTGACGCGGATATGATTATCGTGCATCATGGGCTCTTTCTGGAGCGGGGCCCGCACGTGATACATGAGCGGCTCAAGCATCGGTTAAGAGTGCTGTTTGAGCGTGACATATCCCTGCTGGGGTATCATCTGCCGCTGGATGCGCATCAAGTCATTGGCAACAATGTGCAGTGGCTTCAGCGTCTGGAATTCTCTCTGGAGTCTGCCGACTTCGCTTTATTCGGCGGGCAACCTGTTGGCGTTATCGGTGTGCGTGACGCGGCAATGCCTGTGGGTGAACTCGTGCGTCGCGTAGCAGAACTTGCGGGTGGTGCGCCACGCACCTATCTCTTTGGCACATCCGAGATCCGCCGCATTGCGGTGGTAACGGGGAGCGCGCCGCAAAGTCTGGATGAGGCCATTGCGCGTGGCTGCGACGCGTTTCTTACCGGTGAGGTTGCCGAAGGGACACAAGCCGTAGCGGTCGAGGGACATGCGAATTTCGTCGCCGCGGGACACTACCGAACTGAGCGATTCGGCATTCAGGCACTCGGCAGTCTCCTGGAAAACGAATTCAATGTCGAGTCAGTCTACATTGATGTGCCGAACGACGCTTGACCATCGGAATATGCCTGCGCTAGGGGGCCGTTTCGCGGTAACCGCTTCCGTTACGTGCGCTACCGTTGTGGCGTCTCGCGGCCTCTCGCCTGGCCGGTTTTGCCATCGGCACCGGCTACTTCTGGTGGGTAGATGTCCGCGACTGAATTGACGATATAGGAGGGCCGATACGGGAAGCGCTCGACATCCTGGCTCCGTGTGACACCGGAGAGGACAAGCACGGTTTCCATGCCAGCTTCCGTGCCCGCGACGATATCCGTATCCATGCGGTCGCCAATCATCACGGAGGTTTCGGAGTGGCCCTCGATGCGCCTCAGCGCTGAACGCATCATCAGGGGATTGGGCTTCCCGACAAAATATGGCTTGATTCCTGTAGCCTCCGATATCAGGGCAGCTACCGCGCCGGTGGCTGGCACTATGCCGTCTTCAGTAGGACCAATCACATCAGGGTTTGTCGCGATAAACCTGGCACCCTGTGACACCAGACGGACGGCTTGTGTCAGTCGCTGGAAGCTATATGTCAGCGTCTCACCGAGGACCACGTAATCTGGTCGCACGTCTGTCAGTATGTAGCCGACATCATGAAGTGCTGTCGTGAGACCCGCCTCGCCAATGACATACGCCGTGCCCTCAGGCTTTTGTGACTGGAGGAACTGCGCCGTCGCCAGGGCAGAGGTAAAGATTTCTTCAGTACGCAGATGAAGGCCAGAGCGGGCCAGCCTCGCCTGCAGGTCTCGCTGCGTGTACAGGGAATTGTTCGTCAGGACCAGAAAAGGTATGCCACCGTCGCGGAGACGGCTGACAAACTCCTCCGCACCCGGAATGAGGGTTGCGCCCTTGATGAGCACCCCATCCATGTCCATCAGGAAGGTGCGTGATTTCGACGGGACGACACGTCTGTCTGGCACAGGTTGCTCCGTTTCACTTCGCCCGGGCCGCGTGTTTGCGCATGCTCCGCTGATATACTGCCTGATATATGCTTGCCACGCAAGTAAAGCGCCGTGTTCCCTGCAGAGCTGTCTCCAAGCGGCATCCTACTTGCGGCGAAGACGCAGAGTAGGATACAATCCGGGCGCGCGACCGGTGGACGCGCTCTGCATAGAAGGTGGCAGGCAAAGAGCGGATGGCAGATATCGACACAGAAGCTATTCGGCAGAAGCTCACTGCTGAGCGGGACCGTCTGCAGACGGAACTTGCTCGAGTCAATGGCGGTCTGGTTGATGGCACCGTAAGTGAGATCTATACGCAGGAATCCGATACTCCGGGTGATATGGCGGACGATGCAGTGTCCGTCTCGGCGTCGGAGAGCTCAGAAGCTATCGCGCTGAATCTCGAACAACTGCTTGCTCAGGTCGATGGCGCTCTTGCACGTCTGGACGCTGGTGCCTATGGCATTTGCGCCCGCTGCGGCAAGCCTATTGCACCGAGGCGGCTTGAGGTTCTTCCCTACGCGACACTTTGTATTGAGTGCGAAACGATCGTGGAACGAGAGGCTCAAGGTTCTTGAACATGACGCATAGATCTGGCCGGCTTGCCGATGTCGTTGTGATCTGCACCGCTGTAGTAGTCATCGTCCTTGACCAGTTGACCAAGCATTTGATTACTCAATACTTCGACAGCGGCACATCGCATCAGCCCATACGTCTTGTCGGCAGCGCGCTGCAACTTCAGTACGTGGAGAACACGGGCGTAGCATTCAGCCTGTTCGAGGGCCAGGGTATTCTCTTCATTCTGATTGGAATCGCCCTCGTCGCGATTGCTGCACTGTACTGGCGCATGCGTGCCACGGCCTCGCGATTCCTCGCGCTGACGTTTGGTCTGGTGCTTGGCGGCGCGGCAGGGAATCTCGTCGATCGCTTCTCACATGCGTATGTGGTAGATTTCATCCATTTCCAAATTCCCGGCGTATTTGACTGGCCAGTATTCAATGTTGCAGATAGCGCCATTTCCGTCGGTGTGGTTTTGCTTGCCTTCATGCTTTGGACTTATGGGGGAAAAGATACTCACACCGTGGAACAAAGCAGCGTCTCTGATGCTGTGAGCGCGCCCGCAACGCGAGAGTCGGGCGTTCATCGCCAGTAGTATGAACCGCGCATATCCCCTTCCGACTGGAGCTTTGCCTCTCGTGCCACTAACTACCTCTAGCTCTAAGCCAGTGAACACACCGCGCGAGATCGTCGTCAGCGATCGCCTCGGTGGAATGCGACTGGATCGCGTGGTCGTGGAGTCTGTTGACGGTCTCTCGCGCAATCGAGCGCAGGAGGCGATTGTGTCTGGCGCGATCACGGTGAACGGCCGGAGGGTAAAGGCAAGCTTTATCGTCGAGCCGGGCATGGTTGTGCAGATAACTGTCGGACTTCCGCCGGAGCCACATATAAGCGGCCCAACTTCATCATCGGGCGCGAGCGGCAAGCTCGCGGTTGTCTATGAAGATGAGCATCTGCTCGTTATCGATAAGGCACCCGGGATCGTTGTTCACCCCGCACCGGGCCACAGCGATGGTACCGTGGTCGATCTGCTAAAAGCGTATCTGCCTGGGCTGCGCGCTGGCGGTGATGAGACGCGTCCTGGTATCGTTCACCGGCTCGATAAAGACACCTCCGGCCTGTTAATTGTGGCGAAGACCGATGCCAGCCACCTCGCTCTTACTCGCCAGATGAAAGCTCACCGGATCGTGAAGCGCTACATTGCGCTGGTCGAAGGCGAGATGCCCGCGACCGAGGGTGTGATCGATGCGCCTATTGGACGTGACCCACGCACTCGCCAGCGCATGGCGTTGGTATCTGTCGCGGCAGGAGGCAGGGAATCGCGCACACGATTCCGGGTGTTGCGCACAATGCGGGGCAGGTCGCTGCTCCAGCTGGAGCTTGAGACGGGCCGCACGCACCAGATTCGTGTGCATCTCGCCGCGATCAAACATCCCGTGGTCGGCGACGCGACGTATGGGCGTGCTCAATCGCCTTTGCCCCCAAGGCAGTTTCTTCATGCCGCTGAGCTGGAGTTCGCTCATCCGGTCACCGGCCAATGGCTCACATTACGTGCGCCGCTCGCGCCTGACCTGCAGCAATTTCTCGACTCAGTAGACTAGGTGCTTGCTCTCTCGACTTGACCGGCTCAAAGCGGTCCATGTACACTCTTGAGCAATCTGCGTTGGCTGCCAGAAGCGTGGCGTGCGATATATGAGCGTTTGCTCCTTCAGTTGCTCGACTTCGTGGCATGGAAGTGGCGTATACTGTAGTAGAGACTCGTCGACCTGCACTTGGCAATGCGCGCCGGGAGGTGGCCGTGTCGATTCACATCGAGCCGCTCTATCTGTGCATTGATATCGTCGTGTGGATGCTCATGTATCACGCGACGTATCGTATTGTGGGTGTCATGCGTGATCCATCGCTCGTCTGCTGGGCGGTGGGACCGTTTGGTGTAACCCCAATTTCACTGCGCGAACCTTCCGTAAAGAATCGCATTGCTCAGTTTGTGCTTGCTGCGGCTATCATGATGGCAGCCGTGTATGTGAGCCTGTTTGGCGTGATGCGCGCACCAATTTCAGGTCCAGACATATCGGGCGCGATGCGTTTGCTTGTGGCAGTAGTGCCGGTCGTCATCGCGACGGTAGTTCGCCTGTTCCTACTCGCGCTCAGCCGCCGCTACCCGCTGTGGGGCGAGGCCCGTGTGCTCACAAGAGTCCAACGCAGCGTAGCACTCGGCGCACGCATTTACTTCACCCGGCGCGGGCGAATGTTCCTACGCGAGCGGTTTGGGGCGACGCCGCATGAGTTCCTGCGCATGGTGCGGTAGTGAGGCTCGTGAACCGCAATGGGCTGACGATGTGAGGAGGGCTAGGAGTGGGGACGACTGCGCCTGCGTGTCTATTCTGTGGAATTGCCTCAGGCTTGGTACCGAGCGATCAGGTATATGCAGACGATGAGGTCGTCGCTTTTCGAGACATCCATCCTCAGGCGCCACTACACGTCCTTGTGATTCCTCGCCAACACATTGAAGGCATTTCGTCCATTGGACCGGAGCATGCAGCGGTTCTTGCCAGACTTCTGCAAGTAGCCAACCGGATAGCGGGTGAGCAGGGTGCGGCGGAGTCAGGATATCGGCTCGTTTTCAACTCAGGTCCCGATGCTGGTCAAAGCATATTTCATCTCCACCTGCATGTGCTCGGCAAGCGAAAGCTTCACTGGCCCCCAGGCTAATACGGTGTTTACCCGTTTGACCACACACCTTCATTCTTCGCCGGGAAGTGGCGACGACAAAGCACGGAAAACGATCAGAGAAGGATACCTATGCCGTTATTGTATGGAAGGTTCTGGACACGCGGTGAACTGCTTTCCCGCGTAGGAGACATGTCTCAGGTCGCGAGCATCCGACCATCGACATTGACCGAAGGCCGCAGTCGTGGCTGCAGGTTGCTTGATTTCAACGTTGGTGACGGGATGCGCTTTGGCGTGATGTCAGACCGCTGCATGGACATACCATATCTGGAGTACCGTGGCGTTCCGCTCGTGTGGCATTCACGCAATGGCATTGTGGCGCCGCAATATGTCGCATATCATGAAAGCGAGTGGCTACGCTCGTTCGCAGGCGGACTAGTGGCGACATGCGGTCTTACTCAGGTAGGGCAGCCATGCGTAGACGGTGATGAACACCTTGGGCTGCATGGAAGGATTGGTGGTGCGCCGGCTGAGGAGCTATCCATCCAGCAACATTGGGTCGGAGATGACTACGAACTAAGCGCGCGCGGGACGATGCGCGAAACGAGGGTCTTCGGCGAGGACTTAGTGCTCACGCGGACGATCAGCAGCCATGCGGGCTCCAAGCGTATCTTTCTCCACGACCGAGTCGAAAATCTCGGCGAGCAGACCTGTCCTTTCATGATTCTCTATCACTGTAACGCGGGCTACCCGCTGCTCGGCCCTGAAGCACGGCTTATTGTGCGCGACGAGCGCATTGAGCCGAAGGATGAGCATTCGCGACAAGGATTGGCGAACCACACGCGGTTTGAGCCGCCGCAGGAGGGGTGGTCGGAGCAGAATTACTGGCATAGCGTCAAACCTGACGCCAACGGCGTTTGCTCAGCGGCTATCGTGAATGACGGATTACGGGTAGACGGATTGCGAGGACTTGGATTCGCGATTCGGTGGAAGCGCGATCAACTCTGGAATCTGGTCCAGTGGAAGCAGATGGGGGAAGGCGACTACGTATCAGCCATTGAGCCAGCCAACTGTCATACCTTAGGGCGTGTGAAGGAACGCGAACTCGGCACACTTGAGCATCTCGCGCCCGGCGAAGTGCGAGAATTCGATCTTGAATTTCTGGTGCTGGCCGGCGAACAAAATATCCGTGAGTTTGAGGCGCGGCTACCTTCCTAAGTCTGAGGGGCGACTTCAGCCTGCCGCTTGAAGAATCCCATGTCGGCGGCGGCGCGCATGATCGCGGTGGCATCGAGCAGTCGCGGCCCGTTCCAAGTAGCGGCGATGGTGATGCGGTCGTCTTGGTTGATACGAAGTGTCCGTTCTCCGTCAAATGCGAGCGTGCATGGCGAACTTATGCGCACGCGCTCATCCATGGGGACCACACGCCACGAGGTCACTCGTGCTGTGGTGATAACGCCTGGCGCAATGGGTAAGTCTACCAACTCAGTAGCAGGTTTGCTGCTCCCATCCGGCGCGAGAATAACCTCCAGCATGCCATCTTCCTCTGGCGAAAATGGATGGAGGGCGGCTCCGATGGCCGCCAGCCCGATGCAGCCCGGCTCCGCCTGCGTGAACCACATGCGTTCGAGAGTGTCGAGGTTGGTGATCGCTCGTGCACCAATGAACGGCACGAGTGAGACGGCTGCATCCACGAGCGCAATATCGGAGATCGTATCGCGAGATGAGATCTCGAGTCGCTTGGTGCGTGATACTGCTTGTGCTTCGTCGATTCGTCCCGATGCGTAGTAGCCGGCCGCGAGTCCGGCTATAGTGCCCTCAACGTGTCGAGGCACCACGTTATTGGTTCCGGTGGAAAGAGCGAGAATGGGCGTCGTGCCGCATCCTTTTGCTACCGCGCGATTTGTTCCGTCACCTCCGAGCGTGATGATGCAGGCACAGCTTTCCTCGCGCATTAATCTCGCCGCTTCAGTCGAATCAGTGGCATCCGAGACGTAGTCCATGGCAAGTGCGCGGGTCGTGAGCGTGACGGCATTAATGTCGGCGGCATTCGCGCATATCTGATGGTGGTCTGGCATGAAGAGCACCTCATTAACGCCTGCTGCCTGCAAACCCAGCAGAATGCGTCGCACGACGCGCACTTTCTCCTGAGAATCCACGACGGAGCTGTAGCCGCTAATCCGTCGCAGGTCGTGGGCGGCAGCCGGGTTTGCGACAATGCCTACGCGCGCGGTCATATGGCAAGCGCCCCGAACGTTTCAACGGTCTCGACCATGCGCTTTACCTCTTGAAGGAAAGCAGCCGCCGGAGCGCCGTCAATAGCGCGGTGATCGAAGGTGAGGCTTAACACGATCATGTGGCCCACGGCGGGCTGTCCCGCGCGTGGGACCACCGTTTCGCGCACTCTGCCTATCCCCAGTATGCCTACCTCTGGCGGATTCAATAGAGGGGTAAACGCGTCGATATCATAGGCGCCGAGCGTCGTAACGGAGAATGTGCTACCGCTCAGCTCGTCCAACGCCGCGCCTCCATTACGTGCGCGTTCTATGGCTTCATGCGCGCGGACCACGAAGTCGGGGAAGGACAATGCACTCGCGTCACGAACAACTGGCACCAGCAAACCCTGATCGACCGACACGGCCAGACCAAGATGGACTCGGTCATAACGAGTCAGGACGTTCTGGCTATCCAGCGTGGCGTTGAGGTGCGGATGATGTTCCAGCGCACGGAGCACTACCCAGGACAGCAAATCCGTGTAGGTGGCGCCTATGCGATCTTTCAGACGGTCGCGAGCCTGGACCAGCGCGGAAGCATCCACATCGGTTGTCAGGGTCAATTGCGCGGACTGTTGAACCCCCTTCAGCAACCGCTCAGCAATGGCTCTGCGCAAACCCTGTAGTGGTTCGCCAGCGGGAGCAGCTTTTCGGGAATCCGGCTTGGTAGCGGCGGACCCAGCCGCGCGCCGCACGTCCTCTTCTGTCACACGTGTGCCGTCCGCCGGCTTAACCTGGCTTAGCTCGACGCCCAGCTCGCGCGCAAGGCGGCGCGCCGCTGGCGATGCTGGTACGAATGCGGATGGTATTGCCGCGGCGGTAGGAACAGTGGGGACAGGTTCAGATGTGGCTGTGGGACTGCCTGCCTGGCTTTCCTGAGGGGCCGTGACAATTTCCGCGAGCAGCGCTCCGCGATGAACGACATCTCCGCGCTCGACCAGTACCTTTCCAAGAGTGCCGTCACTGGGAGCAGCGATCTCGATGGTCGCTTTTTCGACCATGATCTCACCCAGGACCTGTCCAACTTTAACTTGATCGCCCTCGTGAACGAACCAGTTCGCGACGAATCCTTCCTCCGCCGTGCTTTCTGTCCACTCTGGCGCTCTTATTTCAGACATGACGTGGCTCCTCATTTCGTCTTCGCGGGCGCAAAACGGTACACGTGGACGCGACAGACGGGGCATTCCGTCCGGCCTGTCGCGCCGTGCAGGTACCAGCTGTATGCGTAGAATACTCGGCTAGCGGCCCATCATCTCACGGATAGCCGTCTCGATCTTTTGCGCATCAGGAAGCACATACTGCTCAAGTGGCCTGCTATAGGGGATGGGTACGTCGGGCAACGCGATCCGGCGGGCGGGTGCGTCGAGGTAGTCAAGCGCGTTTTCAGCCACGGTGGCGATGATCTCTCCCGACATGCCGAAGCTGCGATAGTCCTCGTCCACGACGAGCAGCCGGTGCGTCTTCTTCACTGACTGGATGATCGCCTCGCGGTCCAACGGCACCAGCGTCCGCAGATCAAGCACTTCCGTGGAGATGCCTTGTTCCTCCAGCTTCTTGGCTGCTGAGAGTGCCCTGTGCACCATGATGCCGACTGTCACGACGGTCACGTCGGTGCCTTCGCGCTTGATGTCTGCCACGCCGAACGGAATCGTATATTCCTCCTCAGGCACTGGTCCGGCAGAGGCCTCGAGCATGCTCATCCAGCCAAGACCCATCACGCCTTTATGCATGAAGTAGATGACGGGGTTGTTGTCCCGGATGGCCTGTATCATCAAGCCCTTGGCCTCGTATGGCGTGGACGGTATGACGACCTTCATCCCCGGCAGGTGCGCGAAAACGCCGTAGAGTGCCTGGGAATGCTGGGCAGCGTCGCTATATCCGGCGCCGTAGGCCGTGATCAGGGTCACCGGCAGGTGAACGTTGCCGCCGGACATATACGTATTCTTGGCCAGATGATTGTAGATCTGGTCCATGCACACGCCGAAAAAGTCGGCGAACATCAGTTCAACAATCGGGCGCATGCCTTCGGCTGCGGCTCCGATCGCGGCGCCGATGAAGGCCGTTTCAGAGATGGGCGTGTCACGTACGCGCTCCTCGCCGAACTGGTCGAGCAGGCCCTGCGTCGCGCCGAAGATGCCGCCATATCTGGCGACGTCTTCGCCCATCACAAACACGCTTGGATCGCGTGCCATTTCCTGTGCGATAGCTTCGGATATCGCCCGCGCCGTTGTGATCTGTCGTGTTGGCATCGAAACAGCCATGGTATCCACTCCTTCTGATGGTAGGCAAATGCGTATTACGCTACGAACACATCCTCCAAAGCTTCAGCCGGAGCGGGATACGGGCTCTGGCGCGCGAACTCGATGGCGTCGTCGACAGCCTTTTGGGCTTCCTGCTGTATCTGTGTGTCCTGCTCAGGAGTCATCCATTGCTGGTCGAGAAGCTGCTGGCGCAGTCTCTGGATGGGATCATGCTCTCGCAGATGCGGTACTTCCTGCGGATCACGGTACAGCTCCGGATCGCCCTGGAAGTGACCAAGATAGCGGTCGGTATGTACCTCAATCAGCGATGGGCCTTCACCACGGCGCGCCCGCGCGACTGCCTCCGCCACGGCCTCGTACACGGCGACTGGGTCGTTCTCCCGAATGGAGACTCCCGGGATGCCGTAGCTCTGCGCGCGGTCGGCGTTCGATGTGACGGCGGTTGCCTTGTTCTTGGGTACAGAGATAGCGTAGCTGTTATCTTCACAGATGAACACGACCGGCAGTTTCCAGATGCTCGCGAGATTGAGCGCCTCGTGAAATACACCTTGATTCGCGGCGCCCTCACCGAAGAACGACACAGCCACGTCGTCCCGTTTTTGCATCTTGAAGGCAAGAGCCGCTCCGCACGCGGGCGGCATTCCCGCGCCGATGATCCCTGAGCAGCTAAAGTGCACGTTGGGATCAAAGAGGTGCATGTGGCCGCCTTTGCCTTTGCCGAGACCTGTCTCTTTGCCAAAAATCTCAGCCGCCATCTTCTTGAGATCGACGCCCTTTGCAATGGCGAAATGGTGGGGCCGGTGTGTACCCGTCACTGCGTCCGACTGACGCAGGTTCAGGCAGACTCCGACCGCGACTGGTTCCTGTCCCGTTGCCAGATGCATCTCACCGGGGACTGGTCCCGCGCCGATGTCGAAGACGGGAGACTTGCCCTCTCCATACACTTCCACCATCTTGTCTTCAAAATCTCTGATGGTGAGCATCATGCGGTACATCTCAAGCGCGGTTTTCTGGTCAATTGGCATGCTGGGACCTCCTTTGCGTCCTGGCCCGCTCCGGTGCGAGCCTTCAGAACCGCGGATCCGTCACCGTTCGCACATGGATTGCTGGATCTCCGCCAGCGAGACGCGTTGTACGCTCACGCGGCGAGTAGTTAGCGACCTGTTTGCGTTAATAGAAGCAACTCGTCTGTGGTTCGCCGGGTGTGATCATCCGCAGCCCGAGGCGTGCTTCAGCTTCAGCGCTTGCGCGCATCACCTCCCGTATGATGTTTCTTGAATGCAATGCATACTGTTCCGCCGAAAGCGACACCGCAATGGAAGCGATTACGCGCGGATGGGCCGTCGTGCCCTCGAGGACGAATGGAACGCCGACGCAACAGGTGCCCGCCCTGAACTCTTCAAGATCGAGTGCGTAACCACGCCTGCGAGTGGCATCGAGCACGCGCCGCAACGCATCGAGGTCGACCAGTTTCTCGCGAATCTTCCGGGCCACGGCGGGCTGATCCGCGTAGCGTTCCAGTGCCTGCTCTCCTCCGGCGGCCAACAACGCTCTGCCTAGCGCATGCAGATGGCTGCCTCCGCGGAATCCGACGTAAAGTTCCTGCACCTTTTCCGCATCTGGGCCTTCGACAATCGACTGGATGACAGTGTCTCCGTCCTGCCAGAGGGCCAGGTATGAAGCCGCATGTGTGGATTCGGTGAGTTGATAGAGCAGGGGTCTCAGCGGCTTCCACTCTGGTCTGTCAGACACGCGCAGGGCGACTGAATTGCTGAGATAGGCAACCTTCAGGCTCAACCGGACACAAGCGGTTTCGTCGTCCCGCGAAACGTAGCCGCCTTCGAGAAGGGAGTTTACGAGATGATAGCATGTGCTGATGTTTAACTGCAGCTCGCTCGCTATGCGCTTGATCGGGAGACCTTCTGGGTGAAGGGCGAGCAAATCAAGGACATCCAGCGCTCTGCGAACAGAGCGGAGCACGTCGTTCTTCGCTTGTGAGGAAACACGGCTGCGCATCGGACGACGCCTCAGCTATCTGTTCGCGTGGGTGTGTCACTGCTTGGTGATGAGTGTAGCACCGCTGAAATTATGTCCGCAAGGCAATATTTTCAGTATTTGAAATGTTATCTAAGCGTGATAAAGAAGCCAATTCGCGGGGGTCTTGCGCAAACTGAGGCATGCCCAGACAACTCACCAGCAGTGACTGTCTATGCGATTGGGCTGCAGGGCACCACACATGGCACACATGGCACACATGGCGCAGGAAATTAGCTCCCCACCCGACGAAGCTTGAGTCAGCTCAGGGCGGGTGGGGAGCAGGAAATGTATCCCCTAGCGGGCGAATATGCTCGTCGCGGGTTTCTGGACTGGTTCCGCGTCAGGCACTATCGCCGGAACTCCAGCCTCAGTCAGCTCTGACAAAAACGCCTGCATATCCGTGTCGACTATAGCCGCCAGTTTTTCCAGTTGGGCATCCACTCGGTGCACGAGACTGTCGAATACCTCGCGCGACTGAGCCGTCGGCGCGGCATCCGCGCTGCCAACCGTGGCCATCAGTTCGACCAGCTTGTAATTCAGTCGGGCGGGGAAGCGGAGCGTATCGTCATCCTCGGCCGCTCGCGGCTCGATGAGTTCCTGTTCGATGGGTGCCAGTTTCTCTAGAAGCGCATCCGCCGACCGCGAGATGTGCTCATGTGCATCGTTGCCTCGGCTGCGTCGCACGGCGTCCCGAACCTGCCGACGCACACTGCGCAACCGGTGAATTGCGTCGTGCGTCTCGGAAACCTTGTTCCTGATCTGCATCAACAGCTGGAATTGTGCTTCCAGATCCTCTTGCGCGACCTTCACGCGCGGATCAAGCCGGATCTCGAAGTCTTGCTCATACGAGCCATCCGGCGTGTCGAGACGAACACGATAGCTTCCCGGGACCGCTTGTGGGCCGGAGACGACGCCACTGCGAGCCGCATACCCATCGACTGGATGCGCAGCCGGGTATTGCGTGTCCCAGTAGAACCGGTTTACACCTGCCTTCTTAGGAACCCTTGTTTCCGGTTGTTCGAGACTGAACGTCGCCGTCGAGGTTCGTGGGTCACCGGCGACAGAAAGACGCTTGGTGCGCTCTTCGCTGGTGAACGAGATGATCTCGTTGCCCTGACTATCCAGGAAAGTGAGCTTGATCGCCTCCGCTGGCTCAGCGTGAAGGAAGTAGGTTACACACACGCCGTCGTGAGGGTTCTGCCCGCTGGTCAGATTGAGACGCTCGCTCGTACCGTCTGGCTTCGTGATCTCCGCTACCTGGTATATCCACGCGGCAGAGTGTGTGTAGTTTATGCCAGGCACGTTCGCCGTGCCCCAGCCGCCATTGGAGACGTAGCGCACATATGGCTGCGGCGCGAAGAGATATGCCTTCGTTTCGTGTGCCTGCGCGTTCCACTGGCGCAGGGGTGATATATCATCGAGCGACCAGAACGATCTTCCGTGCGTAGCGAGCACGACATCATTGTCCTTGATCACCAGATCATGCACAGGAACAACCGGAAGGTTGAGCTGAAGCGACTCCCAGTTTTCGCCGTCGTTGAACGAAACCCAGACTCCTGTCTCCGTACCAGCAAGGAGTAAGCCTCGCCGTTGCGGGTCCTCGCGGATCGAGCGCGCATATACATCGGTCGGCAGACCATTGACGATCTTCTGCCAACTGGAGCCGTAATCCGCTGTCTTGAAGAGGTACGGCTGAAAGTCGTCCAATTTATAACGATGAGCGGCGAGATAGGCCACGGCCGGATCATGGGGAGATGGCTCGATGATGCTGATCACGGACCATTCCGGCAGATCCGGAGGCGTGACATCTTGCCAGCTCTGGCCACCATCGCGCGACACATGTACCAGACCATCGTCAGAGCCAGCCCAGAATAAGCCGGCTTGTCTGGGGGATTCCGCAAAGGCGAAAATGGTGCCGTAATATTCGGTGCCGCAATTGTCAATCGTAAACGGCCCGCCAGAATCCTGAAGACGACTTTCATCGTGGCGTGTCAGGTCTGGGCTGATAATGTCCCAGGTGCTACCTTCATCCGTAGTGCGGAAAACGTGGTTGCCAGTTACAAAGAGCACGTTCGGGTCGTGCGGGGATAGCATGATGGGAAACGTCCACTGGAAGCGGTAACGGGTATCCTTGGCAGGCCAGCCGATCATGGCTTCTGGCCAGACGGTAATCTCGCGACGCTGGTTGGTGGTGCGGTCGAAACGACTGATATATCCCTGGTAGCTACCGGCGTAAATGATGTTGGGATTATCTGGCCGAACCGCGATATAGCCGCTCTCGCCACCTCCAACCTCGGCGTAGTCCGAGGGCAGAATGGCCGTGTTGGGTGAGCGGCTTGGTATGCTCATCGTGGTATTGTCCTGCTGGGCGCCGTAGATGTGGTACGGGGTCCGTGTGTCTGTTGTGACGTGATAGAACTCAGCCGTCGGCTGGTTATATGGCAACGTCCATGATTCGCCACCCGTGAATGTAACGCAGGCGCCGCCGTCGTTACCCTCAATCATCCGGCGCGGATCGCGCGGATCGATCCACAGGTCGTGGTTATCACCGTGCGGGATTGCCATTCGATTGAAAGTGCGTCCGCCATCTGTTGACCGCCACAGCCGGACGTTGAGGACCCATACGGTCTCCGCGTCGGTGGGGTCCGCGACGAGGTGCTGATAGTACCAGGGCCGCTGACGCAGACCGCGGTCGTCACAGGTCTTCTCCCAGGTGGCACCGCCGTCATCTGAGCGGAATAGCGCGCTATCCTCGGATTCGATAGCTGCCCAGACTCGCCCAGGACGGGCCGGCGATACCGTGACGCCCAGCTTGCCTACGGTGCCTTTGGGTAACCCATGAGCGTGGGTAATCTCAGTCCATGTATCTCCACCATCTGTGGAGCGATAGAGACCAGAACCTTCTCCTCCGCTGATGAGTGTGTGGGGTAAGCGCCGTGCGCGCCACATGGCTGCATACAGAATGCGGGGATTGTTAGGGTCCATAGCGAGCTCATTGGCGCCGACGTCGCTATTCACGAAAAGAACGCGTTCCCAGGAGCGCCCGCCATCGCGGGAGCGATAAATGCCCCGCTCGTCATTGGGACCATGCGCGTGGCCGAGTGCCGCTACGTGGACCACATCGGGATTCCGAGGGTCGATGCGGATGCGGCTGATGTGCCGGGTCGATGCGAGTCCCACGTGACTCCAGGTCTGGCCGCCATCCACCGACTTGTAGACTCCGTCGCCGTGTGAGACATTGCCACGAATAGTGGCTTCGCCCATGCCGACATAGATGGTGTTGGGATCGGAGGGTGCTACGGCAATGGCTCCGACGGACGCGCGACGGAAGAAGCCGTCGGAAATGTTCCGCCAGAGCTGACCGCCATCGGTTGTCTTCCACACGCCGCCACCTGTTGAGCCGAAGTAGAAAACCTGGCTATTGACGGGGTCCCCTGCGACTGCGACTACACGCCCCCCACGGAATGGCCCAAGGCTCCGCCAGGCCAGCCCAGGCTCAAACGTGCCTTTTGGCGGGAGTGGGATGTGCTCCTCTGAACTATCGCCGGTCTGGATGTGCTGGCTCGAGTTCTCACTCATGAGATACCGCCCTTCTGCCTATCAGCCCCAACATGACATGACACCCGCCTTTTCAGCGTATTCACCTGTACCGTGTCTCTGTATTCAACCATACTTTTGAGAAGCGACTGGTGATCTCGCTGCTCGTCGTGAAATGTCGTTCCGCGTGAATGCCCACAGTGTAAGCCTGACGCCTGGACCCGACTGTTCCTAAGGCGTGAGCGCGAATGGCATACACTTTGCTCTAGCCTTCTCTATAAAAGTGTAAGCGCTGCCCAATGAATAGAGATGACATCCATTCTCATAACAGAAGGAAGGGCACTTGTGAGCCGCTTTGATCGCTACACTCCAGAAGCCCGCCAGGCCCTGAGCCAAGCGTATGACATAGCTTTGCGTCTCAACGACCATACTATCAGCACCGAGCATATTCTAGCAGGTATGCTGGAGGCCGAGGGTTTTACTATCACCAGCATCATCTCAGGACTTGGCGTGAATATTACACGCTTGCGCCAGGCGCTGGAGTTTGTGATCGGCAAGAACCCGCGCCCTCTGACCCGTGAGCCTGAACTCAGCAGGCCTGCACTTGCCGCGCTTGAGCTTGCCGAGCACAGTGCCGAGGCGCAGAACGCGCCACAAGTAGGCGTAAAGCATTTGCTCGAAGCGCTGCTTACCGACGACAAGGACATCGCCGTAAGCGTGCTTGAGAGTTTTGGCATCACGCTGCAGCGCGTGGAGGCGCAGGCGGCACTCATCGAGAAGACTGGTAGTGGACATCCTGCCTTCAGCGTGGAGCATCAGCAGCGGTATGCTGCGACGCCTACACTGAATAGCGTCAGCCGCGATCTTACGTCGGCGGCGCTGGCTGGCCAACTCGATCCCGTCATTGGACGGGAACAGGAAATTGAGCGGGCTATGCAGGTGCTCTCGCGGCGCAGCAAGAATAATCCGGTGTTCATCGGCGAGGCGGGTGTCGGCAAGACGGCCATCGCCGAGGGCCTGGCTCAACGCGTGGTTTCGGGGCAAGTGCCAGAGCTGTTGCGAGACAAGCGCATCGTATCACTGGATGTCGGGTTGCTTACCGTCGGGACCAAGTATCGCGGTGACTTTGAGGAGCGGCTCAAGAAGATCATGGAAGAAATCGTCTCGAGCCAGCATGTCATCCTGTTTGTGGATGAATTGCAGGCTCTCGTGGGCGCTGGCGTGGCCGAGGGCTCCATTGACGCAGGCAATCTGCTTAAGCCCATGCTGGCGCGGGGTGAGTTTCAAGTTATCGGCGCAACGACGCTTGAGGACTACCGTAAGGCTGTCGAGCGCGACCCCGCTCTTGAGCGCAGATTCCAGCCGATCATGGTACGCGAGACTTCGCTTGACGAGACGATGGAAATCTTGCGTGTGCTGCGTCCTCGCTACGAAAGCTTTCATCACGTGCGGATAACTGATGAGGCGCTGCATGCCGCTGTGCAGCTTTCACATCGCTTCATCAGCAGCCGAAAACTGCCGGATAAGGCGATTGACCTGATCGATGAGGCATCGGCACGCGCGAACGTAGGTCGCTCAACAACCCCATCTGACATGCGCTCGATGCGCGAACGGGTCGCCGAAATCGAGCAGCAGAAAAATGTGGCAATCAGCGAGCGCGATTTCGAGCGTGCCTCGGATCTGCGCGATGCGGAAATTGCCTTGCGGCACGACATGATGAAGCGCGAAAGCGAGTGGGAGCGCTCCCGTGACGACGGAGCGCCGGTTCTGGGCGAGAAGGACATTGCTGATATCGTTGTGATGTGGACGGGCATCCCGGCTGTGCGGGTCACGCTGGAAGAATCAGAGCGCCTGCTCAATCTGGAGAACGACCTTCACCGACGGGTCATCGGGCAGGACGAGGCAGTTACCGCTGTGGCGCGCTCGGTCAGGCGCTCGCGCGCAGAGTTGCGCGATCGTCGGCGGCCGATCGGTTCATTTATTTTCGCCGGCCCAACCGGTGTAGGAAAGACCGAACTCGCGCGGGCTCTCGCGGCGGCTCTGTTTGGCAGCGAAGACGCGCTGATCAAGCTGGACATGTCAGAATTCATGGAAGCGCACCATGCCGCACGGCTTGTCGGAGCGCCTCCGGGGTACGTCGGCTACGACCAGGCGGGGCAGCTAACCGAGGCGGTGAAGCGCCACCCCTACAGTGTAGTGCTGTTTGACGAAGTTGAGAAGGCGCACACGAAAGTATTTGATCTGCTGCTGCAGATCCTCGAGGACGGTCGGCTGGCCGACGCCAAAGGCCATGAGGTCGACTTCAGGAACACGCTGATCATACTGACGTCAAATGTTGGCGCGGACCTGCTGGGCAGGATGAGTTCGTTCGGCTTTACCCAGTCACATACTGACGAGGAGGCCGAAGCGGTCGCATATGTCGGCATGCGTAATCGTCTTATGCCTAGAGTCCAGGAACTCTTCAGGCCAGAGTTCCTAAATCGCATCGACGATGTGATCTTCTTCCACGCGTTGACGCGGATACAGGTCCGGCAGATTCTCGACCTCATGCTCGCACAGACCTCGGCGCGTTTGAGTGAGCAGCTCATTGAACTGCGTGTGACCGATGGAGCCAAAGACGCTCTTGTCTCCGCGGGATACGACCGGGAATATGGGGCGCGGCCACTGCGCAGGGCGGTTCAGCGCATGCTGGAAGACCGGCTGGCGGAAGGCCTGTTGCGGAAGCTCGTCAAGCCAGGAGACTGCGTGACGGTGGACAGGGGAGATCGAGGTAACCTGTTGTTGCGGACGAACTCGGCGGTCCCTTTGCTTACCGATGGCCATCTCGATGTCGTAGATCATTACGGTCTTTTCGAGTAAACTGCCTGGCGATGAACGTCCGATCCGAAGTCAATGGGAACACCGCAATTCGCCCGCGTGTTCCCATTTTCACATTTGATGTATGGGGCGCGGATTACCGGGCCGCGAGGTCGATGACCTGCGCACCGCTGGCGCGTTGAAGGTGCGCGGGTGAGATGCGGAATACCGCGTTGGGTGTGCCTGCGGCGGCCCAGATTTCGTCGTAGGCCATGAGATCTTCATCCATGTAGGTAGGTATGTCGCAGGAATGGCCGACTGGAGGAACGCCGCCGATAGCAAAGCCAGTGGTCCGACGAACTGTATCCGCGTCCGCTCGCTTTACTGGGCTTCCCACCGCTGCCGCCAGCTTGGCTGTATCCGCGCGATTCTCCCCGGAAACCAGCGCCAGTATTGGCGTGCCACCAGCGAGAAACAGCAATGATTTCACAATCTGGCCAACAGAGGTGCCAATAGCGGTTGCTGCGTCTTCTGCCGTGCGGGTACTGTCGGCAAATTCCCTAATCTCAGTATCTATCCCTGACGCTCGAAGGGCTTGCGCTACACGCGCGATCGATGGCCGCATCTGCATCGCATCGGCTCCCCACTGGTCACTCTTCCGTCAACTGGACAGCAACTCCGGCGCTATGGTCTGGGTCTATCACCACGTCGGAATCCACATCAGTATATCGTACGCCACGGCTGACGAAAAAGCTCCGCGCGGCGTCGAGGTTATCAGTGTGAACGCGCACAAGCGCTAGTCCCTCTCCAGCGCGTGCTAAACGCTCGCTGACGACGCCAGAGTATCCTGATGCGGCGATAGTGAGAATTTGATTGCCACTCTGAAAGCGCAAGCTGTGCCGGTCGGCGCTGGACTTGTCGCCTCTATCATCCCCGCTGGTGAGGTCAAAGTAGTCTTGATATCGCCGTGCCATGGAAACCGGATCGCGGGCCGCTACCACGATTTCCGCTATGCGGGTCGCGCCGTTGGCGTGATGAGCCAGCGTTGCAGTGCCGGCGAGTGCCTTGCGGTGTTCCTCGCCGGACGAATCATGCTGGATGACAAATGGCAGCGGCTCTGCGTTCGACCACAGATCGCCAGAAACACCCTGGATTATTTGAACAGTGTTCCAACTGCGCTCGGCGCCATTGTCAGCGACCAGCGTACCCGGCGTGGGTCCATCCGTTTGCGCTCCCGCCGCGCGTAGATGGAAGAGACTCGCCCGGATATCGCTGGACTGAAGCGCAAAGCCTACCCAGCCGGATGCTGTGGCGCGCAACCGTTTACGGAGCGTGCTGGAAGCGATTTGGGAATTTTCCACTCCCAGAAGCTCGATGTAACTGTCTTCGAGCACGATAATGCGGTTGCGCGTCCCCAGATGCGGATGCGTCCCGCCGCCGCTCAGGTGGAAACCGATATGTGAAAAGGCTGCCTCCAGGTTCCTAAAGTGGGCGCTGGCGGCAATGACGTGATCTATGCGCTCAATCATAGCTGTTCCTCCGGACATTATGCGTCAGTGTCTCCGATAGCTGGCTCGGTCTTTATGCCGGGCGCCGTGCCCTCGATGCCAAGTGTGCTCGCCATGGCTGGGCGGATGCGGACAGCCGCAGATAAGGCGGCATCGAGCAACCATGGCGTCAACCGGGCGAACTGTGCCACCGGGCCCAGGAGCCGTGGCACTGAAACCTGACGTCGATGGTGTGTCAGGAGAAAGGCAATGACTCTGCCGACGGACTGGGCGCTTATGCCACGGCCTGTAAAGTCTTCGCCCATTCCGGCCACTTGGCCAAATTCGGTTTTGACTGGGCCGGGATTCACCACCGATACATGTATGCCAGTAAACAGCAGTTCTCGCCGCAACGCGTCGGACCAGGTTACCAGCGCGGCCTTCGCGGCGGAATATACTCCGACCGGTGGAAACGCGGCGAACGCCGCCAGCGACGCGACGTTGATGATCGTTCCTCTTGTGCGGCGGAGGTGGGGAATGGCCTCTCGCGTAAGTTCAATCGGAGCGATTACGTTGAGGTCAAACATGAGGCGAACGTCATCCGGCGGGAGCGCCTCTGTGCTGCCGGAGCGTGCGCCTCCTGCGTTGTTGATCAGAATGTCCAAGCGCCCAAACGCGCTTATGGTCGTCGCGATAAGTTGACGTCGATCTTCAGGCTTCGTCACATCTCCTGGCACGACCAGTACGCGCTTCCCCTCATCTGTTAGCTCACTGGCTATTGCTTCAAGTCGCACGCCTCGACGCGCATTCAGCACCACGGTGTAGCCCTGGCGAGCAAGGATTCGCGCGGTTGCCGCGCCAATGCCGCTTGACGCTCCCGTGACGATTACGACCTGCGTCGCGCTCTCGTTTGTCATGTGGTGACCTCTCACTGGCTGTTACCCTCTGTAGAGAAGTAGCGCAGCATATGGTTTCCTGCAATGATGACGTGAAATGCAATTTGGCCTGTAGAATAGACGTAAAGGGTCTGGTGTTCAGTTGAGGATGTCTGTCCATGCCGATCAACTCTAAGAGTGTTGCCGCCATTGCCGCCGCATACGGATTTGGCATCGCTGGATTTTACGCTGTGGTGGCGCATCGCACTCGACATGGCATGCCGGATGCCTGCTCATTGCGCGATGATGCCAGTGTCGGACGTCAGAGATTGCCGCGTGTCTCGATCGTTCTTCCCGCGCGGAATGAGGAACGCAACGTGCGCGAATGCGTGTCATCTCTGCTCGATCAGGACTATCCTGATTACCAGGTTATTGTCGTAGACGATGCGTCGGAGGACGCCACGCCTGCAATTCTGCAAGAGATGGCGATGAGCCACCCAAACCGAGGGCGGCTTGCCCTAGTACACGTCGCCTCGCTGCCGGAAGGCTGGGCCGGCAAGCCACATGCCCTCCATACTGGAGCTACTCAAGCGACTGGAGATTTGCTCCTCTTTACGGATGCGGATACGCGGCATGCGCCTGACACTTTGTCATGTGCTGTGGGTGCGGCTCTGGCCACCGAGGCGGATCTGCTATCACTGGCAACACACATCGACACGCCAGACTTCTGGAGTCGCGTGTTGATGCCGTTTGCGTTCATGGGCATCAGCATGATGTATCCGGCCGCGCGGGTACGTGATCCGAAGAGCCGGGTGGCAATCGCGAACGGCCAGTTCATCCTTATCCGGCGACAGGCCTATGACAACGTGGGCGGCTATGCTCATCCAGACCTGCGGGCGACGGTTGTAGACGACCGTGACCTGGCTGCGGCAGTCAAGCGAAAAGGCGGCCACCTTGTGCTCGTTGATGGTCGCAAGCTCGTACGGGTGCGCATGTATCAGAATTTTGCCGAGCAGTGGGAAGGCTGGGGCAAGAACGCGTACGCGGGCAGCCGCGGCGGTATGCTCTTCTACGTGCTCATGATTGCGGGCGTGCCTGCGACAGGTATTTTGCCGTTCGTCCTGTTAGGCGCCTTACCACTGGCACGTGGCCGATTCGTAACGCCGGTGGCCGTTGCTGCCGTGCCATCCGTCGCCGCGTCGCTCGTCTTCCGAATGAAGCTCAATGCTGAGCTTGGAGTGCCGCGTCGCTACATCTGGACGCATCCATTGGCGGCCGCTGTATTCACTGGTATCCTCATACGTTCCGCCTGGCGGGTGCGCACAGGCCGGGGCGTGATCTGGCGAGGAAGAACATTTCAAGTGTAACGCGCGGTTTGCCCGGTAGCTGGGATCAGGCGTCGTTACCCTGCAATCCGATATCCGCAGCTTGCGTGGACATGGCGGCGATCATGAACGTGATATGCTCATTGAGGTCGACCCCAAGCTCTGTCGCGCCCTTGATGATGTCATCCCGATTCACGCCGCGCGCGAAGGCTTTATCCTTCATCTTCTTGCGAACTGAGCTTGCTTCCAGACCAATGATGCTTTTGTTTGGGCGCACGAGAGCAGCCGCCGTGATCAATCCAGCCAGTTCGTCGCAGGCAAACACCGTCTTGGACAGCAAGTCATCGCGCGGGATGCCATGGTAGTCATTGTGAGCGATCACGGCGTGGATAATTTCATCGGGATAGCCAAGCTCTTTGAGCCATTCAGCGCCTACCCTGCCGTGTTCCTCAACCGTGGGGTGTTCTTCGTAGTCCACGTCATGCAGGAGACCGGCAACTGCCCACAGATTTTCGTCCTGGCCGAATTTGCGCGCGTATGCGCGCACGCCTGAGGAGACGGCAATCCCATGGCGTACAAGGCTTTCGTTACCATTGTGCTCGCGTAGCAGCGCCAGCGCCTGATCGTAGCTCAACTCCATCGGTTGTTTCGCTCCTCTATTCATCAGTGGTGATTTTCCGCACAACGCCGAGTCCTGGTCCATTTGGAAGTACGAGCTTGCCACGCTCATACCGCACACCCGTGAACGGATCGTCCGCTATTAAGAGTGGACCGTCCAGATCCGCGTAATCGGCCATCGGCGTCAGGTGAGCTGCCGCGGTGATCGCGAGCGAACTCTCAATCATGCACCCAATCATAACCCGCATATGCAGCGCGCGTGCCGCATGGATCATGCGAACAGCTTCCGTCAATCCGCCGCATTTCATGAGTTTTATATTGATTCCGTCCGCGCACCCCGCCAGATGTGCCACATCATCGAACGTGACGCAGCTCTCATCCGCGATAATCGGGAGAGCGCTATGTTCGCGGACCAGACGCAAGCCATCGAGATCTTCTGGCGCAACCGGCTGCTCGACAAATTCGATGTCATATTCGGCCAGCTGCGCGATCTTGCGGATGGCTTCTTTCGGCGTCCACGCGGCATTGGCGTCTACCCGAAGGGTGGCATCCGTCACGTCACGTATGGCGCGTACGATCTCAAGATCGTTTTCCGTGCCGACCTTGATTTTTAGAATTGGGTAGTCACGCGCTACTCGGGCTTTCTCCGCCATGCGTGCTGGCGTGTCGATCCCGATGGTGAATGAACTGACCGGTGTCCGTGCGGGATTCAGGCCAAGCATCTTATAAACTGGCTGGCCAGTAAGCTTGCCGGCAAGGTCATAAAGCGCCATATCGAATGCCGCCTTCGCGGCGGCGTTACCGTGGTGAAACCGCTGAGAAAAAGCCTCGCTCGCGTCGAGCAGGTAAAATGGGCTTTCCGGAAGGACGTCCGCGAGCAACCGCAGGGCTGCTTCTACGATTGTTCTTTTTTCCCCGTAGTAACCGCTGGGAGCGGCCTCGCCCCAACCTGTCTGCCCGCCGGATCTCACTTCTACAAGCAAATTGGATGCGACCTCCTGCACGCCTCTGGAGATGCGAAAGGGAGCAGCAAGGCGAAGATCGAGATGCGAGAATGTTGTCTCCACGTGTTCTCTGCCTTTCTCTGCGCTTACTACGACATGCGGGCGTGGGCAACAAGCGCGTCGATAAGCTGAGTCGCGCCGAAGCGCACCGGATCAGTCACGGGCAGGCCGAGCTCGCTCTGGGCTGTTTCGATTGCTGCCTGTGCTTCCTGAGTAGTGAGACCAAACGTGTTTAGCGCCAGCCCTACTACTGGCGCAGGCTTGAGCCAGCCAGCCGCGTCCTCATATAGTTGCCTCATTCGTGAAAGCGGAGGGATGCGCACATCGTAATCGTGAATGTATTCTCGTCCGGCCTGATGGCAGAGTATGAGCGCATCGGGCGCTGAGCCGTGGATGAGTCCGAGCGTGACGGGAGAATACGCGGGATGGATCAGGGAACCCTGTCCCTCGACGAAGACCCAATCGTAGTGTTCAGCAAGTGGAAGTACCATTCCCTCGGTGCCGCCAGCGAGGAAGTCGCTGATGAAGCGATCCGCTGGAATGCCCATACCGGCGATCATGATACCCGTCTGGCCCGTTGGGGCGAAAACCGACGACAGGCCACGCTCGCGTGCCGCGCGATCGAGCTCGATTGCGGCAGTCATCTTGCCCACGTTGCAGTCGGTGCCACAGAAGTAGACAACGTGGCTGCCCGGACGGTGTGGAAGAGCTTCATTGATGCGCATCGCCAGATCTTGAGGGGGGCGGCGAACGTCCCAGATGGTAGTGCCGTGGGTTGTTGCCGCTTGCGCCAGCTCCGCATCGTCGCTCAGAAAGTGATGAAGCCCGCTGATGACGCTCAGACCTGCGCCGATCGCTTCAAGAACCGCGCCGCGCCAGGCATCGGGCAATCGACCTCCAATTGGGGCGATACCTATCATCAGGGTGTCGGGATCGTAGCCAAGCGCTTCGGTAACACTTGCGACGACTGGTATCTGAAGAGAATCGCTCCGCTGGATGCCAAGCACGTCGTATGCGTTGCGTCCGGCTTGGGTGCTATCAATGACGGCGACGACGGTATCAGGACTGTAGCGGATGACCCCGGCAGCGGTCTTGGCGCTTTGCCAGTTAAAATTTCCCTCAGCCAGGATGGCGATTCGTCTCATGAGATACCCCCAGCGGTGGAATAGGGCGCGTTGAGCTGCGTTCAGGGAGGAGCACGGCGCGCAATCGCGCAAGCGTATAAGCGGGACCATTATAGCATGACCTGCATTCGACCTAGCCATTGCATATAGCCTATGGCTATGAATGTGCGACGGCAGCCAGGGCGAGCAGGCGCTTCAAACGCAAAAACAAGGTTTCATATAGCCATAGACTACGCAGAATGGCATGCAACGATAACGTATGATAAGGTACAGTCCGAGGGGACGGGCAGGACGTTGATATCGAGTACGTAATGAGGGTCTTACGCATTGATGAACCAGGATTTGGAAACCGGACATGGCACTGCTGTGAGTAATCGCGCCGCTCGCAATCAGACCAAGACGTGGATGATCATCGTCGCTGTTGGCGTGATCATCGTCGCCGGACTCGTCACGGCGGCAGGGCTCTATAGACGCCATCAACTGAGCGCTCAGTCGGTATCGCTTCAGAACGTCCAGACGGTCAGCGGACAGGGCAACAGGCAGGTCGGTCCAATTACAATTCAGAGTACGGGATCGTGGCGGCTCGACTGGTCGTGTCAGGCAGGCAGCAAGTTCAGTTTGACGGTACAGAGCATAAGCCACACATCAGGCGATGTTACCATCGCCCCGTCGACCTGTGATCCGGCTGGCACGTTCATCCACGGCGGCACAGGCACGTACGAAGTAGTCGTTACCGCGACTGGCACGTGGAAACTCCAGGTCTACGACTATCGATAACCTATGCATCTCGGCAGTGCATGGTAGCGCTGTCCGGCTGCGCACGGCTGTAGCGTGGCTCATCCCAGTGGAAGCCGTGCGCGAGGAAGTATAATCTGCCCTTCATCCACCGAGCCCGCCGACAGGAAATCGCCTTCGGCATATGCTCTAGCCGCAAGGGCTGCGGCAATCGCATCGAGTGTGTCGGCTGAATAGAGGTCACTGGATGCGTCGGGCAGAGCGATGTAATCAATGAGTGCTTGTTGTGTCGCTTTGCGGGATTCGACCGATGTCTTCCTGTCACGCGGGTGCCGACCTCGCTGCCCGCGCCGAATGCCCAGCGCAGCCAGAACGCCAGACGGGAAGGTCTCGATGACCGCGGTCTGTGGGTGTTTCTGGACGATGCGCCGGGCAAGAACGATCGCGCGAAACGTAAGGCCGCCGAGAAACGAAACAGGGAATGGCCGGACGCCCAATGTGCTCCATAGCGGGTCTCTCTCTGCGGCACGTGTATAGGGCGAGCTGTCGCTGGTGTCAACGGCGAATCGGTCAGCACAGAGCGCCGCGAGGAGCGGGGCAGGCAGACTCAGCGGCGCATCGATCGCAATCACCACCGGGCGCACGACGTCGATGATATCGAGTATTGCGCCGTCCGTGGTTCCTGACCACTGCCCGCTCACCGTGGGCAACGAGTCACCAGCGCGTGGCCAGGTGACCGCGACTACCGCAGTAGTGCCGCTGCTCGCGGCAAGGTCAATTCCCATAACGTGCGCAGGATCACTCTTCGGTGGGCAGATCATACTTGGCGAACAGTGGAGTTGGTTGTGGAAGTCTTCTGCCCGCGGGAACCGGATCGAGTTGCCAGCCGACCGACGTGAGCTGTCCCTCACCTCCCAGCAGTTCGTGAAGTCGCTGCGACGAGAATGGCAGATATGGCGCGAAGAGCACTTTGAGTCCACTGAGCAGCTGAACCATCGTGAAGACGGCTGTCGCAGCGGCCTCGCGGTTCGCCTTAATTTCCTTCCACGGAGCCCGTTCTTCGAGATACCTGTTTGCCGCGCGCGCTACGCTCATCGCCTCGCCCAGCCCTTCGCGCAAGCGCACCGCTTCGATGGCCGTGGCGGCGGCTTTTAGTCCGCGTTGCACGCTGGCAAGCACTGCTTCGTCCTGTGCCTGTTGTGGTCCTGGTTCTGGCACGACACCATCAAAATGACGCTGCAGGAACGTAAGCACTCGATGCGCTGCATTACCGTATGTGGCGACAAGCTCATCGTTATTGCGCCGTACCAGTTCATCGAAAGTAAAATCGGTGTCATGACCCTCCGGCATGGTGGTCGTCAGGTAGTATCGAAGAGGGTCGGCCGCATAGCGATTCAGGGCATCGGTCGTCCAGATGACATTGCCCCGGCTGGCGGACGCCTTGGTGCCACCCATCGTCATAAACTCATTGGCGGGCACATCATACGGGAGCACCAATCCGCCGAATCCCATCAGCATGGCTGGCCAAATGATCGCGTGGAAGGCGATGTTATCTTTGCCAATGAAATAGTATGAGCGTGATGGGTCATTGCCGTCGCCATTCACGATCCACCACTTGCGCCAGGCCTCCGGGTCGCCCGTCTTCGCAGCCCATTCAATGCTCGCCGAATAGTACCCGATGACCGCGTCGAACCAGACATAGATGCGTTTGCCGTCGTAACCCGGTAGAGGTATGGGCACGCCCCAATCGAGGTCGCGGGTGATGGCTCGTGGCTTCAGACCTTCTTTGATCCAATTCAGCGCGAAGTTGACGACGTTGGGTCGCCAGTGCTCTTTCCCGGATTCGAGCCATTCGCGCAGTGGTTTCTCCAGTTTTGGCAGGTCCAGAAAGAAATGTTCCGTATCGCGGATTTCTACCTGGTCACTGCCACACAGCCGACAGCGCGGATGAATCAGCTGCGTTGGGTCGAGTGTACGACCGCAATTATCGCACTGATCTCCACGGGCACTGGTGAAGCCGCAGTATGGACATGTCCCCTCGACATACCGGTCGGGCAGAAATCGCTTGTCGACCGGACAGTAGGGCGACTGCATTGTGTCCTTGAAGATATATCCATGCTCCAGCAGGCGCATGAAGAACTTCTGCGTCAGTTCGTAGTGATTTTCCGTTGTGGTTTTCGTGTAGTTGTCAAAAGAGACGCCGAGCCGATCAAGCACTGAGAGGATTTGGGCATGATAGCGTTCGGCAAGCTCGCGCGGGGAAATGCCTTCACGATCAGCATCCACTGTAATGGGCGTCCCATGCATGTCGCTGCCCGATACCATGAGCACGTCGTGCCCGGCCATGCGGTGATAGCGGGCAAAGATGTCCCCTGGTAGGATCGAGCCCACGATCTGGCCGACGTGCGTGCTGCTCTTCGCATATGGCCACGCGACGCACACGAGAATACGCTGAGATGACGTTTCGCCCATCGTCTGGAGGTACCTTTCACACGCCTACTGTCTACGGTAAGACGGCACAGTAACAGTACTATTGTATCCGGTTATCGCGGAGTCGGTTTGGGCCAACGCGAGACGGCTATCCAGATCTGTCGGCATCCTAGCCCGATTAGGCTGTAAGCCCAACTGACATGGATGTTGTACAATAACAGGTGGTGATGGGCAATGTGCTGTTCAGCATTACCCCTCGCACGAGATAGTTTCGTCGAGGAAAGAATAGGATATGTCGCTTTTCTATCAGAACGAGCAGACGGGCGCGCAAGCCCGCATGGGACGGTCAGGCGCTGGTTTCTACGTGGAGGCATGGCATCCTGACTTCTCGCTCCCGCTGCGCAAGACGTACGAGTGGTATCAGGAAGACCTCGCGACCCGCGACTTCGAAATCCTGCGGGCTGTCGTTGGCGGACCTGGCAACCGGCGAGAACTTGTCAACGCTGGCTAGCAATGATTTCACAGTACAACGATGTACAGCCGCCGCCTTGTTGCGGGTAATGATAGAGATAGATAGGCCCACCGGCGCTTTGACCGGTGGGCCATTTCTCTGCATGCGTAACGACGACTGGAGCAGCGCTCTAACTCACCACTAGTAGACCTCGATATCGGGTCCCCAGCTTTCCAGCCGCTGCTTGATTGTGCCGAGGAATCGCGCCGCCTGAAGCCCGTCCAGAATACGGTGATCGAACGACAGTGAAAGATACATCATGTTGCGAATGGCGATTGCGTCATCGACCACAACGGGGCGCTTGACCACCGCATCCATCGTGAGAATGCCCGCGTTGGGTTGATTGATGATGGCCATCGAAATGAGCGTGCCGAAGACACCAGGGTTGTTCACCGTAAACGTGGCGCCCTGGACGTCTGTCGGCATCAGGCGATTTGACCGCGCTCGCGACACAAGATCGCTCACCGCTCGCGCTATGCCAGCGATGCTTAGTGTGTCTGTGTTGCGGATAACGGGGACGATCAATTTATCGTCTAGTGCGAGGGACATTCCGATGTGGATGCGCTTGTGAAGCGCTATTTTGCCGTCTTCAGTCCATGATGAATTGAGGTACGGATGCTCTTTGAGCGCCTCGACTGTGGCTTTGATGACGAACGTCTGGAAGGAAATGCCACTGTTTTCTCGTTCGCGGAACTCCGCCTTGTTCTTATCCAGCCAGCGCGCGATGCCGGTCATATCCACTTCGACAACTGTGGTGGCATGAGGAGAGGTGTGCTTGCTCCGCACCATGTGTTCCGCAATGGCGCGGCGCGCAGGCGACGGCGTCACCAGATCGACATCCTCACCGATGGAAACGGACAGCGGTGGTGATGCGACAGGCGTGGGCGCGAGGGCCGGTGCGGCTGGAGCCGCTGCCGGTTGCTGGCGTGCGGACACGTACGCCAGAATATCTTCCTTGCGTACTCGACCGCCCTCGCCGGTGCCGGCGATCTCGCTTAGATCGATCTGATACTCTTCTGCCATCCGTCGCGCGAGCGGGGAGACTTTCTCAACCCGGTCCTGTACGGATGTTGTCGCACGAGAACCATTTGTCGCGCTTGCCGTTGCGATCGGCGCAGTGGGTGCTGTTGCGCCGCTGGGAACAGCATTCGAGGCGGAAGTCTGAGACGCCTGAGAGGCCTGAGATGCCGACGCCGTCGAAAGACGACTCCCGGACGTCTCTTCGATCTCGGCGATGGGCACACCGACTTTGACGGTCTCATCCTCGTTCACAAGAATGGCAACCAATCGCCCGGAAACGGGTGACGGCAACTCCGCTGTTACTTTATCTGTGATGATCTCCACCAGAGACTCGTCTTTGCGCACGTCTTCGCCGACGCTTTTGAGCCAGCGGCCGACCGTTCCCTCCGCGACTGATTCGCCTAGCTGTGGCATGGTTACCTGAGTTGCCATGATGGCTATTCCTCCAGCTCGCACTACGCTGTGCTGGCGCTGGTCGCCAGCGAATGTATTGTACACGCACGGCACTTCACTGTGCTCGTCATGCTGCTATGCCCGCCTGGCATGGTGCGGTGGGGTGCAAAACGGCACACCGGTACGTTGCTGCCTCGCTCCGGCGAGAACTCTTGCACGGTTCATGCTGGGCTTGCTGCGCTGCCAGGCGTATTGCGCAATCTCAGTAATAGTAACAGGACGGCAAGGCGGTGTCAAACGCGCTTGCGTACTCTTCTCGCCGCGCGCGCGAGCCTGACTCCCGCGTAGAGTGCGATGCCAAACGCTATCATCGAGAGCCAGATATCCACTTGACCAAGAATGATGCTGGAGATGTTCACCCCATTCGAAAGCGCGAGATAGACAATCGTCAGGATGGCAAATACGAGCGTAGCAATCGCTGGCGACCTGCGATAGAAACGCCGCACGAAATGCTGCAGGCGCAATAGGACACCTACCAGAATGATGGTCGCCAGCGCTACAACAAACTCTGTTCCATTCTTGCGCGTAGCTACCTGAGCGGCGAAAATAAGGAGCGCTCCAACCTCTCCCGCGATGGATGCCAGCATGATTATCACTGACGAAACGGTAGAGAGCTGTGGGTGCGCACGTGCTGCAATACCGCAGACCGCGAGTGCCGCGATGGCAAACGGCAGAGCTGCAACCGCCCAAACAACATAGTTGCCATAGGGCGCCACAAAGCGCGCGGAACGGGCCGCGCTCAGGCTGACCAGGCCAGCGTCGACGGATACACCCGGCCAGGGTGTGGCAGCGGCGACAAGATCTATAGCCCGCTTGATCAGGCCGAGATATGCGATGGCCGCAGCGATTGCCCAGGCTACCGCGAGCGAACTCATCTGAGCCGCCACAGCGCGAGGGTCAGCCTTATCTCGTTTGAACATACACACCCCTTGCTACTGATGGAATGCCAGACCTCAAGTGTCTGCGTTTCCCTGAGCCTGCCTGCTTCTGACATGGTAGCAGGGAGTGTCTAGTCGCTAAAGCCTGTTTCCACGGAAATGCTTCGTATAGCCAAGGACTATGAAATACGCAGTTCAACACAAAAGAAACGACACATTCCGCACACAGGCACCCCCTCTGTACTTCACATTGCAGAAGCAACGATAAGCAAACCGAACGATCCATCCCGCGACCGTCCGGCAGAACTGGCACAATGGCAAACAATCAGATACAATATCGTTTAGCACATATGTTCTAAAACACACGCGCGCGATAACCGGTTGTCGCGCTGTGAGGAAGAATAATCACATGTAAAGACGTGGATCACACAACCATGTACTAGCCGGGCAACCGGTGAAAACGGGGAGGTAGATAGCATGGCGGAAGCACGACACTTTCCAGCGAACTGGCTCATTGGGCAGGATTTCGACCCGAACGAGCATCTCATCAGCCTCAAAGGGCGAGATTATCTGAACGTTCAGAACCGCTTACTCTGGTTTATTCGCGATCAACGAGCCCTTATTGCGGCTGGGCTGGCAACGAGCACCTACGTCGTCCGCACAGAGCTGGTTGAGATGGACCGGGAATCGGGGTGGGCGCAGTTCAAGACATTTGTACGCGACGTGCTAGGCAATGAAGTGACGATGTATGGCTCGGAGTCCGCCAGGGACTTTCCGGATTACGCCGAGAAGGCTAGCACGAAGTCATTGGGGCGCGCGCTGCTCGCGCTAGGCTATGGAACCGCTTTCGCACCTGAGATTGACGAAGGCGTGCGGGTCGTGGATGCTCCGGTCGAGCGGACTCAGCCACCCAAGCACGAGGTTGGTGCGAATCACAGCATCAACATGCTGGCCAATGAATCATCGCCTGCGCAACAGGCTGGCGGAGCAACAGAACGCCAAATAGCGAGTATTCACAAGCTCTGCGAGGCGCTAGGCAAACCAGAGCCTGAGGCGGGACTGACCTACAGTCAGGCACGGGAACTCATTACGCAGCTCAGCGGTGAGTACCAGAAGATGCGACGCGCTAGTTGATTGAATCGTGATAAACAACGATTCGGTATGAGGAGCAGGCGACAGGTTCCGCCTGCTCCTCACTATGTTGCCTTGTGGAGCGCGTTACCAGTAGCGCTCTTCCTTCCACGGATTGGCGCTGTTGCTGTATCCGCGCTCTTCCCAGAAACCCGGACGGTCCTCCGTCATGAATTCAAGACCGCTGAGCCACTTGGCGCTCTTATACGCATAGAGCTTCGGCAGAATCAACCGGACGGGGCCGCCGTGGTCTGCCGGAATTGGTTCGCCATCGTGCTTGAACGCGATGAGCACGTCATCATCGTCCAGCGCCGAAAGCGGCACGTTAGTGGTGTATTTTATGCTGCTATACGAGTGCTCCATCACATGTGTACATTCCGGTTTTGGCCGCGCGCGACGGAGTATCTCTCGAATGTGCACGCCCTCCCAGGCATTATCATAGCGACTCCAGGTGGTCACACAATGGAAGTCAGCGGTGAGTTGCGTCCGCGGAAGAGCCTGTAGCTCTTCCCAAGTCAGCTCCATGGGATTCTCCACGGCTCCCCAGACGCGAAACCGGTAGGTCTCAGCATCAAACCGTGGCGTCGCTTCGTAGCTTAGTACCGGCCACTTCTTCGTCTGGTACTGCCCTGGTGGCAAACGATCCAGACCATCCGGTCGTTTCTCGACGTGCGTCTGATTATCTGTTCCGAAGATACGTGAAATGTTCATACAAGCTCACCCCAAAACGTGATAGAAGTCCCTCCAAAGAGTACGGCAAAACAAGATGGGGTCATCTCCCCCCACGTTTACGAAAGTCAAAGACTCTCTTATTATGCTGTCTGAAGAGCTGAGGCCGCAATGACCGCTCCATGCCGGCAACTTCCCTTGACATACCGGCAGCTATCTGTAATCGTACCTGGTAATGAAGCCGCGACTTATGATATCCGCGGATACCAATTCAATAGAGACCAGCCGGGAGGTTATGCGTGGAATTAGGCCTTACAGGCAAGAAAGCTGTCGTTACTGGGGCAAGCCAGGGAATTGGCCTCGCGATTGCACACGCATTGCACGCCGAGGGAGTAGAACTGCTCCTCGTCTCGCAAACCAGAGACTCCCTTTGGCAAGCGGAACGCGAACTCACCGGCGTGGAGCAGAGCGTTCCCGCACCGGTACACACAGTGGTCGCTGATATCAGTCTGGTCGCAGAGATTGAACGCGTGCGCGATGAAGCTTTTCGCCATCTCGGCTCGGTTGATATTCTCGTGAACAATGCGGCCCGTGCGTTTACTGGCGATTTCTTTCGCATGCCCGAACACGAACTACAAACGCTCTGGGACGTAAAGGGGCTAGGCTACGTCCGTATGGTTCGGGCAATCGCTCCGCATATGATGGAACAGAGAAGTGGCTGCATCATTAATATCGTCGGCAGCACGGCACGCGTCCCTACGGAGGATTTTGTCGTAGGAAGCATGGTTAATGCCGCGCTCGTCAACTTTACTCGTGGAATCTCACGAGAGCTGGCACGCCATAACGTCCGCATTGTCTCAATCAGTCCGGGATGGACTATGACCGAGCGTCAGCGTCGTAGCTTTGAGATGCAGGCAGCGGCGCAACATGTATCGGTAGAGGACTTGGAGCAGCGAGCGGCCCGCGCTATTCCTACTCGTCGCCTGGTGAACTTGGATGAAATCGCAAAGCTCGTGCTCCTGGTGGCGTCTGATATGCTGCCCAATCTCACTGGAGAAGATATTCTGATCGATGGCGGCTCTTCGCCGTCGATTTAGGGGGTGGGCGAACAAGGCGAGAACATCGCCCCACGGGCACCAGAGTCTAGCGGGGCACCTTTAGGTCCAGGCCAGTACCTTGCGGTGAGTTCAAGGAATCCGTATAATGGCGCCGCAAACTTCTGGCCGGCATCAGGATAGGATGTGCCGGCGTGTCGCAGCGCCAGATAGAGGCAAACTGACCTGAGGAAGGAAAAATCGTTACACTATGGAACTCAAAGGTACACACAAGTTCGCCGCTCCTCCCCAGACCGTATGGGATGCGCTACACAATCCGGAGACGCTTAAGAGCTGCATTCCGGGTGTGGATGAGATGATGTGGAAAGACGCGAATTCGCTGTATGCTAAAGTTGCCGGGTTTGGTCCGATGAAGGGGCCTTTCTACTTCACCGTACCTGTTGTCGCGCAATCGGCGCCCAGCCACATGAAGCTTGCTGTTAATCGAACAGCGATCAAAGGCGCGCTTGAAGTCATGCTGAGTCCCGAGGGAAGTGGCACGCTGCTCACCTATACTGCCAGCGCGACGTTCAGCGGCGCCGCCTCTGTCATAGACAATCCTCTGACGCGTCCTATGGTCGACAGCCAGATCGGCCAGATCTTTTCGCGGCTCGAGTCGAAGATTGGGTAGTATACCCACAGCGGAGTGAGAAGTAGCCGGCTGTTGCGTCATTTCCACTCCGCTGTACCTTCCTTTCGCGAAGCGACGGGGATGGCAGCTTTCTCTTCCTACAAGCCTGGCAGGCATCGTGGCCGCCGGAGGTAGCTATGGGCTCAACGAATCTGCCTCGTGTCGCCGTGGATTTCGATGTGCCAGTCCCTATGCGCGATGGCACAACTCTGCGCGCGAATATCTACCGGCCGGAGAACGCCACGACCGCGACGTATCCTGTATTGCTGACTCGCACCCCGTATGGTAAGGATTTACCACTCGGTGGCAGCACGCTCGAGCCAGTGCAGGCGGCGAGGCGCGGCTACATCGTTGTCGTACAGGATGTCCGTGGCACCTTTGCCTCAGAGGGGACGTGGTTCCCTCTGCTCCACGAGGCGGATGACGGTGAAGATACAGTTGCCTGGGCCGCCGCGCTGGCTGGCTCTAACGGCGCGGTCGGCACGTACGGCGGCTCGTATGTAGGGTTTACTCAGTGGGCAGCCGCGAAGCGCCAGGTGCCTGCGCTCAGAGCGATGGCGCCCATGATCACCTGGGATGACCCTTTCAACGGCGTACTTGCCCGGGGTGGCGCACTGGAACTTGGGCTGCAAGGTCACTGGACACTAATGACCGGCCTTGCGCAAATGTTCCGGCGCTACCCCAACGCCCCTGCACAACTTGGTCAAGCGCTTTTCGCACTTGCTCAGGAGACGGATGCGCTGCCGCGCTCAGGATATCAGGAGCTGCCGCTGGCGGGATTTGGACCACTCTCCCGCCTGCAACTCGCAGAGTACCTTGACTACTTCCTTCAGGACGCGATCGCGGCGGACCGAAGCGAACCGGCCCGAATTACTTCGGCGTATGGCAATGTGGACGTCCCGATGCTGCACGTCGGCGGCTGGTACGACGTCTTTCTCCAGGGAACGCTCAATAATTTCGCGACCATGCATGCCCGAAACGGTGCGCACCAGCATCTCTTGATTGGTCCGTGGGCTCACGGGCAGTTTGGAAGCACACAGGGTGATTTAGATTTTGGGCTGTCATCGTCTGGCACGTTGCTTGACCTGCAAGCCGATCTCATGACTTACCAGTTGTTGTTTTTCGACCGCTGGCTACGCAATGTGCCGAACGGGATGGACAATGTCGCGCCGGTGAAATATTTCCTCATGGGCGCGAACATCTGGAGGTCGGCGACCAGGTGGCCCCCTGACGCGGCGGAGCCCGTCCCGTGGTATCTGCGAAGCGGAGGCCATGCGAACACGTCGTTAGGCGACGGCATTCTCGCGCCTTCCACGCCGGAGGTCGAGGAACCAACGGATTCATTCCAGTACGATCCCGTACACCCGGTTCCCACGATCGGTGGTGCTACACTCATGCATCCGGTGCTGCGCGCTGGCCCGCGCGATCAGCGACCAATCGAGCGGCGCGAGGATCTCTTGGTATATACCTCAAGAGCGCTTGAGGCACCGTTCGAAGTGACCGGGCCGGTGCGCGTCGTGCTATACGTATCCACTGACGCGCCGGATACGGACTTTGTCGCACGCCTCGTAGACGTCTATCCGGATGGCACTTCAATCAATGTCACGGATGGGATTCTGCGCATGCGCTGGCGACATGGTACAAGTGAGCCCGCTCCCCCGACTGAAGTCGGCAAGGTGTATCGGGTCGAAATAGATCTCTGGAGCACCAGCTTGCTGTTCTTGCCCGGGCATCGTATCCGACTGCACGTGACCAGCAGCAACTTTCCGCGATGGGACCGTAATCTGAATACTGGCGCCGAGGGCTGGACGTCAACCGAAACGCGCGTCGCTCACCAGCATGTGCTGCACGATGCCGATCATCCGTCACACATCCTGCTTTCGGTAATACGCTGAGCGGAAATCACCATGAAACCATGCGGCAGAGGCGGGCAGCACCCCGGCTGCGCCACTAAGAACGCGGTTCAGCTGGTAGCTGGCTCAGCAGGGCGGCCGCGAGAACCAGCGCGTCGCCAATGCGAGTGATTCCTGCGCGCTCGCTAAAGCCAGGACCACATGCAAAGGTTAGCGGAGCCTCTGGCCGGAGTTGAGCGCGTGCGACGAGCAACTCTGCGTCCATCAAATGCCGCAAGATTGGATCAATTTCGTCAACTGAACGGCCTGTTGCTCTGGCGATCGCGACAGCGCTCAAAGGCTGAACGGGTGCCGCCCGTTCAAGTGTCACAGCAGCAACGAGCACTTCCAGTTCTCGCCAGCCAATCGACGCCCGCCGCTCCGGATCGCTCGCGGGGCCAGCAAGAAGGAGCGGAACGATCCGTGCTGCGGCGACATCAAATGCGACTGGCTCCAATTCGCCACCAGGCTCCAGCGTGTGCGCCAGTGCCCGAAAACTCGGCAGCGCGCGCGCCAGCGCCGCCAGTGTCGCGCGGGAAGGATTCTGGGCCGAATGGTGACCTGACTCCAGCTTGGAGAGGTAACCCTTGGAAAGGCCGGTCAATCCGCTAAGTTCAGTCAGACTCAGCCCAGCGACCTGGCGGGCGGCACGCAATAACCGGCCCCACTGCACGTGCCACGGCAGCTCGGCATGCTGGTCATCCGGTGAAGCAGCCATTTGCCATTCTCCAGCAAAAGGCAACGCCAATCAGTAGTTTCAGGAGTTCACGCATCAGCAGTATAGGCGCTCGCGCATGCAACAGCAAACAGACATCCCAAGCGTACCTGCGAGCAGATAGCAATCGGTGTTAAAATAATGCGAAGTAGGGCTTGGAGGTGTCTTTATGGGGAATATCCAACCTGATGCACAGATACGAGCCGCTGTGATCGGATATGGCCTGGCTGGCGAAGTGTTTCATGCACCGCTTATTGACTCGACGCCAGGTATGACGGTGTCCGCGATTGTAACGAGTGACGCGGACCGCCGCGCGCGGGCGGAGCGAGATTATCCTCAGGCGCGTGTCTACACATCCACGGATGAACTTTGGCGCGACGCCGCCGATTATGATCTGGTCATCGTAGCGACCACCAATCGAGCGCACGTCTCTCTAGGGATACAGGCCATGCAGGTCGGACTGCCGGTTGTCGTCGATAAGCCTGTCGCGGGCAGCGTTGCGGAAGCCGAGAGATTGCTGCGGGTCAGTCGCGAAACGGGCAGGCTGTTTACTGTGTTTCAAAACCGACGCTGGGACAACGATTTCTTGACTGTGCGGAAGATTGTGTCGGCTGGCATGTTGGGGCCGCTCACACGATTTGAGTCGCGGTTCGAGCGGTACCGTCTCACACCGAAGGAAGGCGCATGGCGAGAATCCGCGGCTCCCGAAGAAGCTGGCGGACTGCTATATGATCTCGGCAGTCATCTCATCGATCAGGCGATGGTACTCTTTGGCGAACCAACACATGTCTACGCCGAAGTAGATGTCCGGCGCCCGGGTGCTGCTGTCGATGACGATACGTTTGTCGCGTTGCGGTTCGCGAGTGGCGTACGCGCCCATCTGTGGATGAGCGTCGTCGCGCGCGTCGGCGCCCCCAGGATGCTCGTGCGCGGTCTTCACGGTACCTTCACAAAATACGGACTAGATCCGCAAGAGGAGGATCTCAGCAATGGCTTGCGTCCGGGCGATGAGGGATGGGGACTTGAATCGCGCGAGCGCTGGGGACATCTCTCCACTGACGTTGATGGACTGCATTTCGACGGGCCGGTAGAATCACTGCCCGGCTCGTATGAACAGTTCTATAGTGGCGTGCGGGACGCCCTGCGAACCGGCTCACCAGCGCCAGTTGATCCCACGGACTCCATTCGCACCTTGCGCGTCATCGAAGCCGCATTTGAGAGCGCAAAGCAGGGGGCCGTAGTCAAGCTGTAGGGTACGTCGTGACACACGACAGGATGACGGCTTTCAGAAGCGTTACCGCGTCGTGTGTCGTGCTACTGGCTGCTTCTGTCGAATCATGTGCTGGCCAGTTGGTCGAAGATCGGTTTGAGGGCGGGATATAGGGCGCGATACTGAGCACGCGCTGCCGCATAATGTGCTACTGCCTCCGGCTCCGGGTCCACGCGCGCCCCGAGCGGCAAGCCCCGGCACGCGTCCGCTACGCTTGACCACGCCCCGGCGCCTACCCCCGCCAGCAAGGCCGCTCCATAAGCGGCACCCTCGTCAATCTGCGTCGTGACCAGGGTGACATTCAGCACATCCGCCAGAATCTGCCGCCACAGGTGGCTGCGCGCGCCGCCGCCGGAGACGCGGAACTCCTCGATCAACCCTACGCCTGCCTCTTGCAAGAGCGTGAGGCTATCCATCAGTCCATACGCCACGCCCTCAAGCAGAGCGCGCGTCATGTGGCCACGCGTGTGCCGCAGCGTGAGTCCGACCCATGCGCCTCGAGCATACGGGTCAGGATATGGAGTGCGCTCACCGCTCAGATAAGGTAGAAACAGCAATCCGTCGCTGCCATGGGCAACCCGGCCAGCTTCGCGCAGCAGGTCATCGAAGCTCACGTCAGGCGCGAGCGCATCGCGGTACCACTGCAAGCTGCCAGCCGCGCTCAGCATGACACCCATCAGGTGCCACTTCCCAGGGACAGCGTGACAAAACGCATGAAGCCGTCCTCGCGGCTCAATCAGGGGAGCATCACTCGGCACGAAGACGACGCCAGATGTCCCCACGGTCAGTGCGGCAATGCGGGGGGCAATCGCTCCCACGCCAACAGCCTGCGCTGACTGGTCACCACCGCCAGCAACGACCGGTGTTCCTTCGCTGAGACCCGTGAGCGCGGCAGCGGTACGCGAGACTACACCCGTAATCTCCGTGCCCTCGAATGAAGGCGGCAGCCACTCGGCTGAAATATCGAGCGCGCTCAGCACGTCGGCAGACCAGGTGCGCGCGCCGATGTCGAAGAGGAGTGTTCCCGATCCATCGGCCTTGTCGATAGCGTAGGTGTCCGTGAGCTTGAACCGCACGTAGTCTTTGGGTAGCAGTATGTGCCGTATGCGCTTATATAGCTCCGGTTCGTTGCGTCGGACCCAGAGGATCTTGGGCGCGGTAAACCCTGTCAAAGCGTCGTTGCCGGTGAGCTGAATCAGACGGTCAACCCCAATAATCGAGCGGATCTCGTCACATTCACGAGCCGTCCGTTGATCGTTCCATAAAATCGCGGGCCGGAGCGGTTCACCCGCCTCGTCCAGCGCCACCAGACCATGCATCTGACCGGTCAGACCAATCGCTTGTACATCGTCACCGCTCGCGCCCACCGTGTCGAGCACCTGTCGAACGCTAGCCACAGTGGCCATCCACCAGTCGGTCGGACGCTGCTCAGACCACAAGGGATGGGGCGTCGAAAGGGAAAGTGGCGTGCTGGCGCTCCCAGCGACCGTACCGGCATCGTCTACGAGGAGTGCCTTGGCACTGGTTGTCGAAACGTCTATACCCAAAAACAACCGATTGTTTGCCATACTGCAATTCCCCCGGTAGCACCAGGCGATACCCAGGCCACGCCTTCAACGCACGCCGAGGAGTAGATCGACCGTTAGCTGATCGAGTCGCTCGTAGGCATAGCCGCGCGCTCGCAAGGCCGCGAGATCAAACTGAGCAGAGCGGAGCGCCTGAGCCTTTTCGGTGGAATATGCTCCCTTGAACTGCTCGACTTCCGTTTCGCCCGCATTCAGCTCAGCCAGCAGCGCCTGAATCTCCGCATCCTCGTTAAAGCGGTGCGCTTTCTCTTTGAGGATGAGATAGCTGCGCATGCACCCGCGCGCAAAGTCTTTGACGCCGTCCAGGTCTTCCGTGCGGTATGCGTGCGCATCGAAGTGGCGGCTGCCGCTATAGCCCACGTCTTCGAGCAGCTTCACCAAAAAGAATGCGGTCTTGAGATTGTGTGAGCCAAAGCGAAAGTCTTGATCGTAGCGGGAGAACACCTGGTCGTTCAAATCGATGTGGAAGAGTTTGCCTGCGTCCCATGCCTGTGCCACGGCATGCACAAAGTTCAAGCCAGCCATGCTTTCATGAGCAAATTCGGGGTTGACGCCTACCATCTCTGGATGATCCAGTGTCTCGATGAATGCCAGCATGGCAGCCGTCGTTGGCAGATAAAGATCACCGCGCGGTTCGTTTGGCTTGGCCTCAAGCGCGAAGCGCAGACTGTACTTCTGGTCGCGGACATATTCGGTCAGGAAGTTTAACGCCTCGCGGAAGCGCTTGAGGCTATCCAGCGGACTTTTCATGGCATCGGACTCTGTGCCTTCGCGTCCGCCCCAGAAGACATACACGCCAGCGCCAAGCTCCACACCGAGGTCGATGGCTGCCATCGTCTTCTGAAGAGCAAACGCACGGACCCGCGGATCAGTCGAAGTAAACGCGCCATCTTTGAAAATCGGATCAAAGAACAGATTCGTAGTGGCCATCGGCACCACCAGACCGGTCTCCTCGAGCGCCAACTTGAATTCGCGTACGATCCGGTCGCGCTCTGAGGCAGTGGCATCTAGAGGCACCAGATCATTGTCATGGAGGTTGACGCCATATGCCCCGACCTCCGCGAGCATCCGTACCGCCTGCACAGGGGAGATCGCCGGACGCACTGCGTCGCCGAACGGATCACGCCCGATGTTGCCTACCGTCCAATGGCCAAACGTGAACTTGTCCTGTGGTTGAGGAGTGTATTGATCTGCCATATGAACTATCCCTTCCACTCCCGATTGCTCCGCATGTCGCGCGAATTGGCCCGGGGTGCAGCAAGATCCTGGCAGCGCCCGCCAGCGAGAAAAGGAGCATCTGGTGTTGATCGTTCGACAACTGATACTGGCCCCGACACCGTGCCAGGGCCAGACTTGGCCTCAGGAAGTCGCGCTCCGCCTGCGAGTGAGTGCGTCTGCGGTCACGGCAATAAGCAGCACTACGCCTTCGATCATGAACTTGACATCGGTGTTACCACCGAGCAAATCAAGGCCGTTGGACAGACTGCCAATCACCAGCGAGCCGAGAACGACCGCCCATACCGAGCCGCGACCACCGAAAAGGCTCACACCACCGATAACTGCCGCCGCGATTGCGTTCAGCAGAAGCGTCTGGTCAACCTGCGAGGTACCCGCGTCAAGACGCGAAGCCAGCAGAATACCGCCGACAGCAGCTAGCGTGGATGCCAGCACGAACACGACGACGCGAATGCCGATAACGTTGATGCCGGCCCTGCGGGAAGCTTCGAGATTGCCACCCGTCGCATAGATGTGACGTCCAAATCGGGTAAATCGCATGATCAGCCAGAACACAAGGATGAACCCGATCAAAATCGCTGGTGAGAGCGGGATGCCCAGATACGCGGTGAACAGCGTGATAGCCAGTGCGACGATCACCACCGCGACCGCGCTTTGAATGAGCACTTCCCGCGCTGGCCCCATTGGTAGCCCTGCTGCCTGGCGGCGTGACCGATTGATGAACAGCCCCAAAACATAGAGGCCAACCACAACCAGCGGCAGCCCGATACCGATCACTGGCGGCAGATAAGTGGTCGCCAGCGCTTGTATGGTGTTGTCATTAATGATCAGCGTAGTCTGCGGGAACAGCACGTGGATCGCGAGTCCTTGGTAGCCGATCAGGCCAGCGAGCGTCACGATAAATGACGGAACGCGCAAAACGGCCACAAATATCCCGTTCACCAGGCCAATCAGCGCGCCAGACACAACTCCGGCCGCGAGTGCAGCAACAGCGTTCCACCCATGGTTGACCGACATGACTGCGGTAATCGCGCCGCAGACGTATGCCACAGCGCCAAGTGACAGGTCAATCTCGGCGATCAGGAGCACGAGCACCGACGCCAGCCCAAGCATACCGATGGTGGCGATCTGCAACGTGAGGTAGGTGAGGTTCCGTGGACTCAGAAACAGTCCCTTGCTCGTTATCTGGAAGAAAACCGCAATGATGACCAGCGTCAGCACAACAGGCAAACTTCCCAGATCCCGGCGCGACAACTCGCTCCACCAACTCTGTTTCGGCCCCTGCGTCGCGGGCTCGCGCCCGGAGGGCTGGGCTTTTTGAGTGGCAACTTCACTGCTCATGCCTGCGCCTCCTTATCGGTGTCGCCACCCGCAGCGGTTGCCTCGGGTATTTCACCAAACTCCGCGCCAGTAATGGCAGACACGACCTGTTCAGCCGTTGTGCTGCGAATATCGAACGTCGCGACTCGTCTGCCGAGACGCATCACGATGACCCGATCTACCACGGAGAACACATCCGCCAGATTGTGCGAGATGACAACGACAGCGAGATCCTGCTCACGCAGGCGGCGAATGAGATTGAGCACCTGCTTCGTTTGAGCGACACCCAGCGCTGCTGTTGGCTCATCGAGCAAAATGACCTTGGCTTTGCGCAGGATGGTCTTCGCAACGGCCACAGACTGACGCTGACCACCTGAGAGCGCCGCTACCGGCACGCGGACTGAAGGAATCCTGACATCGAGCTGGCGCAACACTTCGCGAGTCTGCCGCTCCATATCAACTTCACGCATGGGCCGCACAAGAAATGGTACGATGTTGGAGCGTTCTTCTCGCCCCAAAAAGAGATTCGCGACCACATCAAGATTATCGCAGAGCGCGAGATCCTGGTATACCGTCTCTATGCCCAGTCGCGTAGCGTCTTGCGGTCCAGCGATATGCGCCTTGGTACCTTCGACGAAAATATCGCCCTCGTCTGGTATGTACACACCAGATATAATTTTGATCAAGGTTGACTTGCCAGCACCATTGTCGCCCACGAGGCCCACGACTTCCCCGGAAAAGACCTCAAAGTCAACATTGGACAGTGCCTGGACGGCGCCGAACGTTTTGGAAATACCCTGCAGCCGCAGTGTCGGAGTCCTGGCGCCAGCAGTGACGCCTCCAGGGATGTGGGCTGCGGGCTGTGGCACGGGAGCATTATCAGCCATGCTAATCCTCCGCGGAATGTCGGGGCGGTGGGGCGCCGGATCCGCTTTAAGCCACACCTGTAAGCACAGAATAGTGAAGCCACCCACATCGCCGCAATGCGGAACACTGCCGGCGGCCGATTCGTTTCACGCATGCCTCTCTTGTGTGGCAGCAAGAAGTGAACGGCGCACCGGCAAAAAGTTACCGAGCTTGTTCCTCAGGATCGGAATGCTCGCAAGAACAGGAACTTACGAGCAGATGCCGTTGGTATTCGTGCCAGCGGGAAGACCCGAGCACAGCTGTGCCTTGGTCACGAAGCCATCAGCCAGAACCGTCGAGGCGATGTTGGACTTGTCGACGGAAATGGGTGTCTCAAGAACGGAGTCAATGTTTGCCCCGCCCTGTGTCTTCGTCTTGCCGTTGACCAGCGAGCTAACGCCAGTGCCCTTGCTGAGTGCGGCGACAAGCTGCCCCGTCGCGTCGGCTTCCTTCGCGATTGGCTTGTAAACCGTCATCGACTGCGTGCCTTCGAGGATGCGCTGCAGACCAGGGACAGTGGCATCCTGGCCGGTGATCAGCACCTTGCTGGCAAGGTTAACCGGTTTGAGCGCCTGAACCACGGCGCCGCCCAGATCATCGTTAGCCGCGTAGACGACCTGGATGTCGTTGTGCGTCTTCGTCAGAGCAGCTTCCATCTCAGACTGGCCGTCCGGCGGGTTCCAGTTTGGCGTATAGGTCTCATATACGTTGGTCAGCTTGCCCGCGCTGATCAGTGGATCGAGCACCTGATGCGCGCCCTGGGCAAAGAGAATGGCGTTATTGTCCGTCTGCGCGCCCTTGATGAACGCGATATTCGTGTGACCATTGGCTGTGAACTGGGAATAATGATCGGCGATGTACTGGCCCTGGAGCTGGCCAACCTTCACATTGTCGAACGAGACATAGTAGGCGAGGTCGTTGCTCTGGATCAGGCGATCGTAGGCAATAACCGGTACGCCCTGCGACTTCGCGCGGCTGACGATAGCCGCGGCTGCGCTGCTGTCGTGGGCAGCGACGACCAGGATGCAATCGCCTTTGGTCAGATCGGTTTCTGCCTGGGACTGCTGGGTATCAGCACTGCCGTTCGCATTTGTGTAATCGATCGTTGCGCCTGGCAGATAGTGGTTAATGGCCTTCACGAGCAGCGGATGGTCATATGCCTCCCAGCGTGGGGAGGAGTTGGTCTCCGGCAGAAGGACGCCGATCTTGGTGCAGTTCTTGGCCGCTGAGAACGTTGTGCCGGTCGACGTACCGCCTGTTGAGGTTGTTGTGGAGCTGGTGCCGCAGCCTGCCAGCAGCCCTGTCACCAGGCTCGCGCCCAAAAGCGCCGTAACTGCCGCAACTCCGCGGCGTGAATGGATTGCCATTGCGTGTGAACTCCTTCGTTGGAATCAAGCCACTTACTGTGGGACTAGCGCCTGATAGCACTACCGGATATCCGGTGGCAACCGCAACTTGCCTCCCTTCTTCACTATGATTTCATGCCCCTCCCGTGACTGCATTGCGGTGGTAGCCTCCTGTATTCAAGAGGTACTAGCCGGGCCCGTTGTCATGAGTAGCCCGTCGGAAGCAGACGACGGAACCGCGCTCTGGTACCTTGAGAGCGCGGCGGCGACTGCTGGTGGCCGGAACGCGGCATCGAGGACCGCCGCGACCGCACCGAGCCCTATTGCGTCCTGCGCGAGAGCGCCGAGCTGGATGCGCGTTCTGGCCCAGGCAACTGGTAAGCTGCGCTCGGCAGCCGTACGCCGGAGCGGCTCCAGAAGTAACTCGCCCGCGCTCGTATATCGACCGTCGACAAGCACGACCGAGGGGTTGAATAGGTTAATGAGCGTTGCTACCGCGATGCCGATACGCTCGCCAGCATGTTGCAGCGCCGAATATGCCGCCTGGTCGCCTGAACGGGCCGCCGCGGTCACGTCGTCGAATTCAGCGCCTTCCATGTCGCGTAGCGCGGGGGCAGGGAGCGCGGCTGTGTCCTCCCCGCGCAGGGCGGCAATATGCGCCAGTGAACGCCCGGTGCGCGCGTCGTCGATGATCGCCCGCGTGCCAGCCAGCGCTTCAAGGCATCCGATGTTGCCGCAGTCACATACGGGTCCCTCCTCGTCGAGTGTCACATGACCAATTTCCCCCGCGCTCCCGCTCGCGCCTCGATACACGTGGCCGTTGAGCACGAGGCCGCCGCCGATACCGGAGCCGATGTTGATGTACGCCAGATCCGGAATGTTGCGTCCGGCACCGTATCGGCACTCGCCGAGCGCGCCCATATTAGCGTCATTGTCCAGATAGATAGGCACATTGAGTTCGCGCTGAAGCCAATGACGGATATTGACGCCGCTCCACCCGGGCATGCGCGGTGGCGACACGAGCATTTCGAGTTGGGCGTCAAGCGGACTTGGTACGCCAACCCCGATGCCTATGACGCGCTTCCAGTCGATGCCGGCTGACTCGACGAACTCGCGAAGACGGGCGACAAGAACGGGGAGACTTGCGTCCGGGCCCTCGACAGTCGAGAATGGAATAAGACTGCGAGCAAAGATGTCAGCGGCAAGATTCGTAGCGAGGAAGGAGAGGTGGGTACGACCCATCGCAATACCGATGACGCAACCCGCCTCGGCGTTGAAGTGTAACTCGATCGCTCTGCGGCCACCGCTCGGCGCGGCACTGAGCATGCTACCTTCGCGGATGAACCCTTCCGCGATGAGCGCATCCACAATGCTGCTGACAGTAGTACGGGAGAGACCTGTTCGCTGGGCAATAGCAACACGCGCAATAGGCCCAAAGTCGAGAACGGAATTCAACACCAAAAGGCGATTGAACTCGCGAATGGTATGAATGCCGAATCCGCGCATAGGCGCGCGATCGCCACGCTGCGCTCGCTCACGCGAGCGCAGTTCCCGGACTAAATGTTGCGCCGTCCGGCTCATGCCTAGCCTCCTCGCTAGCGCCTTACCGCCGCAAACTGTAGCATAGGGAGGCCAGTTTGTCAAGCGGCTTTACTATGCTCACGGCAAGACATTTCATCGTTTTCTGACAGATGCGTTCTATGCGATCTCATATTGCGGGGAACAATACGGGGCGGCCAGGCGTCCCTCCGTGAGAGGAAAAGTCCGTGGCACGGCTAAATTGGCAGTGGCTGAGGAGGACGGCGATGTGGCAGTTGAGGAAATGGGCAATAATCGGCGCGGCATCATTCGCTTTGCTCGTCATGGTCACGTTCGCGAGTTGTAAACGTATGTCCAGTACACTGGATAGCGCCGCACCAGCGAACACGTCTATCTCAACAGCGACTCTTCAGGCGACCGCGGTCGCAAAGCCCTCTAGCACACCGTCTGCACCGACCAGTACAGCAAGTGGGCTGATTCAGGGCAGGGCTATCGCGACGCCTGCCTGTCCGGTTGAACCTGCCGATCAATCCTGCCCGCCCAAGCCAATTGCAAATCTGCAGATCGTCATCACTGGCGCTGACCGAAGCGTACATACGGTAGTAACCGATGCAACCGGACACTTCAGCATTACGCTGCCAGCGGGGACATATATCCTGACGGCGACTTCCCAGCAAGGACTGCTCCCTACGCAGCAAAAGAGCATCACAGTCGTGGTTCAGGCACAGATGACTGCGAATGTCACACTCCAGTTCGATTCAGGCATTCGCTGACTGTTGTCATTGTTTGATACAATGCCCGTCAGGTCAGGTTGATCTGGGGCCAGCGGCTCGCCACCAGCATGGCTCCCTGTATGTGCCATGCACCGGCAGCGTGCGCGCAGCAGTTCCTGCTCTGATTGTCGGTGCACACGCAGTATGAGCGATAACTTGTATCTTCGATCCATGCTATTTGTGTTCCGTTACCGGCGTCCAGCTGGTTTCGCCATATTACATCCGGGTTCGAGTGTCATCCTGCAAACGGATGCTCTCGGCGCGCAAGCATTGCGATGGCTGCGTGCGGGTGCATCCACCAGTGAAATAGCCGATCGGCTGCAGCGCGTTGACGTCGCGGCAGCGGAACACTGGACGCTGATGGTCAACCGGCTGAGTGAGCTCGGCGCTTTAACGGCCTCCAAACCTCAGCGGAAAATGAGTTCCGTGTTAAGAGCGGTGGCTGAACATATCGGAGACACAGGTTTTGCCGTGCTCTCGACGCTCGTCTCCATTTCCCCCTATCCCATCGCCCAGACAGTATACTGGTTATTCCCTTACACTCCGTTCGGCGTGCGCACATTTCGCCAGACGCGTTACTGGAGCATCAAGCATCTTGAACAGGCGAGAGTGGCCGTCGAAAGTTCAAAGACGTTAGCGGACATCGCGCGAAGGTCCAGCGCCGCAATGACGCGCGCTTACCTCCTGTGGGGATTCTCAGTCGTGATGCAGCCCTCCCACTTTGAACGCTTGGTCAGGCACTTGGCGGAGAAATCATCATGGACAAGGATCAGCACCACAATGGCGGCGCACGGGGGAGTGGTGGCGCTGCTGCACTGCGAGAGCTATCCAGCGCTTGTAGCGGCGATGCAGGCGTCCGGACGAACTGTCGCACTAGCGGCTGACACATGGACATCGGGCATCCCACTTGCCTCAAACGAGACCTTTCAAGAAGAATTCCCACTCGGTGAGCTCGTGGATACGCGACAGCGAACAAGTCTGCGAAAACTCCTGCGGGTATTGCGCAACGGCGGCATCGTGGTAGTGCCGTTTGACGCGCCAGAGACAGCATCCATTCCTGTCGGAGGCAGGCCGCATGTGGAGTTTCTGCGGCATTCGATTACTCGATTCAACGGTGCGGCATGGCTCGCGCGACGTGCAGACTCACCACTCTTTTTAGGCGCAATCGTTCTGTTCGATGGGCATCTGGTCCTGAATTTGCATCAGGTCTCCGAAGAGGCGATGCATGCGGCCGATGACTCGACTGCCGTAGAGACAATGACAAATAGCCTCTATGCGGCGGCCCAAGCATTCATATATGACCATCCAGAAGCCTGGCTAGGCTGGTGCTACTTTGACACACTGGAACAGCACAGATAGTTCAGATATGGAAACGCTGGGAACAGGTTCCTCTGGCAGCACGGGACCAGGCGCGATCCCCCCGACCAAAGCGCTTTTTCGTACTGATTCCGCACCCGAATATGCCGCGCCGATGGTTTCTGCTGTTATCGCCACGCGTAACCGCGGAGCCGGATTGCTTCCAACAGTTCGGGCCATTCTTGAGGGGTCGCTACGTTCGGTTGAAGTGATCGTTGTCGATCAAAGCGACGACAATGCGACACGCAGCGCCATTGACGAATTACTTCCTGATACACGCATTGTCTATGTTCGCGATGTGGCGCGTGGAGCATCCCATGCGCGAAACGTGGGGTTCCGCGTGGCGCGCGCGGACGTGATAGCGATAACCGATGACGACTGCATACCAAGCGAGGACTGGGCCGAGTCACTATACCGTCTATTCCAGCAGGATAATTCGCTAGGTCTGGTCTTTGCATCGGTTGTAGGTCCTCCGATAAGCCACAGGACATCAGCCGTACCAACGTTTGTCCCAAGTCGCGGTCGGCGCGAGCAGGGGCTGCGAGGTAAGGGGCGACGGCTTGAGGGCATCGGCGCAAACATGGCGGCGCGCCGTGAATCTCTGGTCAAACTCGGTGGCTTCGACTGTGAATTCGGCCCGGGGAGTATACGCTACAGTGCGGAGGATCTGGAGTTGCACTATCGGGCATTGAAGTCAGGTATACCGGTCGCTGTAGTTGGAAGCCCCGTCGTCATGCATCTGGGCGTCAGATCATTTGGGGAACGGTGGACTCTATGGCAGCGCGATGCCCGAAGCATAGGCGCATTGACTGCCCATTTGTGGCGTGAGGGCAGCCCGCTGACCGCAATGATTGCGTGGTACTGGTATATCGGACGAATAACTCAGGCAGCCTTTTTTCATATTGTGTTCTTTCGCTATCCGACGGGTGTGCGCCTCGCGGCATGGACATGGTGGAATTCGCTTTGCGGCATCGTCGAGGAAGTTCGTCGCCCCGCATCGGAGAACGGCCGCACCGGCGTTTCATAGGGAAGTGAAAAGCCGTATCCCTTCACTATTTCCGCGGCACAGAACCTGCGCGCACTGATACGCGATGTGCGGGCAGTTGAGGGGCTTTCGACGGAATGAACGAGACACGGAAAGGAAAGGATTTCATGAAAGCTGTGGTGTGGCATGATGTCGGAGACATCCGGCTCGATGACGTGCCAGATCCCACTCTTCAAGACTCTACCGATGCGATCATACGGTTGACTTCCAGCGCGATCTGCGGAACCGATCTCCATATGGTCCGGGGAACACTCCCTGGAATGAAGCCTGGAACTGTTATCGGTCACGAGGGCGTCGGTATCGTTGAGCAGCTTGGCCGCAACGTGCGTAATCTGCGGCAGGGAGACCGCGTTGTCGTCTGCTCGACTATTGCATGTGGTTACTGCTCATATTGTCGAGCTGGGTACTTCTCGCAATGTGATAATGCCAATCCGCGTGGCAAAGATGCTGGAACCGCGTTCTTCGGTGGCCCGGAAATGACCGGCCCATTCAATGGTCTCCAGGCGGAATACGCACGCATCCCGTATGCGAACGTCACGCTGGTGAAGCTGCCGGATGAAGTCAGCGACGACCAGGCGATTCTGATCTCGGACATCTTCCCCACCGGATACTTCGGCGCCGATCTGGCCGAGATCGAGCCGGGTGATGCGGTCGCCGTATTCGGTTGCGGCCCGGTAGGGCAGTTCGCGATTGCCAGCGCGCTTCTAATGGGGGCTGGCCGCGTGCTCGCTATCGATACCGTACCCACGCGCCTCGCGAAGGCCCAGTCGCAGGGCGCGGAGATCATTGACTACAATAGCGAAGATCCCGTCAGAACGCTTAAAGAGCTGACAGGCGGAATCGGTCCGGACCGGATCATCGATGCGGTAGGCGTCGATGCGAACATGCCTAGCCAGGGTCCCGCGGTGCAACGGGCACAGCAAAACAGCCAAACGTTCCAGCGCGAGCTCGAAGCGATCGCGCCGATCCAGCATCCGCACGACGGAAACTGGCATCCGGGTAACGCGCCGTCGCAGGTGCTGCAATGGGCCGTCGAGTCAGTGGCCAAGGCCGGCACCATAGCCATTATCGGTGTCTATCCGGAATCCGCCCGGAATTTCCCCATCGGCGCCGCCATGAACAAGAACCTGACGGTCAATATGGGCAATTGCCCGCACAGGCGGTATGTCCCCCAATTGATCGAGCTTGTTCGTAGCGGCGCGATTGATCCAGTGTCGGTTCTGACCGAACTGGAACCAATGCAGGATGCTATCGGGGCATACCAAGCATTCGACAGGCGTGAGCCCGGATGGCTGAAAGTGGAACTATCTCCCGCAGGCTAGAGCCACTCTCAATGGGGCATCGTCCGCCAGTGTTCCTGGCGAATGTCTGCCCGATGACAGCCTACGAGGCGGCATAAGCGAGTCTGTGCAGTCCTTCAGCGAGCACAGTAATTCCGGCAACAGCATCTTCGATGGTCGTATATTCGGCGGGCGTATGGCTACGTCCGCCTTTGCTTTGTACGAACAGCATGCCCATAGGGTAGCGTTTCCCCATGACCTGTGAGTCATGACCCGCTCCACTGTGCATCTGAAGCGTTCGCACTCCCACGCTGTCTGCCGCAGATGTCAGCGTGGCGCGCACATGGTCGTCCGCTGGGCAGGGCTCCAGGTCCAGCACCCTCTTCACGTTGAGCGCAAGGCCTCGTCTCGCGGCGACCGCGGCAAAAAGCGCCTCATGCTGCGCGCAGAGTTCACGCAATGCGAATGGATCGGGATGGCGTACATCGACCGTGAAGAGTACACTCTCGGGGACGATGGCGGAGCCTCCTGGCCGGGCCTCTATTCGCCCAACCGTCGTCACCGCCGGTCGACCGCGGTCGGCCGCTGTCTGGATCACGCCCTGAATGATCTCGGCCGCACCTGCCATCGGATCGCGCCGCCAGTCCATCGGCGCCGCGCCGGCATGATCTGACCGGCCAACAAGCTCCACGGCATACTGGCGCAAACCAGTAATCGCTGTAACGATGGCGACAGGCAAACCGGCCTCCTCCAGCAGCGGTCCTTGTTCGATATGTAACTCGACAAACGCTCCGATGTCGTCCCGCGCGGCCTCAGCGAGATGACTGGAATCGAGCCCGACCGTCCGCATAGCGCCTGCCAGCGTGATGCCCTGCTCATCCACCAGGACATCCGCTTCACTTGACCTGGCTATCCCAGTTACAGCGCGCGATCCCCAGAAATTCGTACCGGGAAACCGGCTTCCCTCTTCTTCGCAGAGGGATACACATTCGAGTGGACGAGCCGGTACGCCGTATTGTTCTTTGAGCGCCATCACCGCGATCAGTCCGCCAACTACACCGAGCGCCCCGTCATATCGGCCACCGGGCAACTGGGAGTCAACGTGTGAACCAGTTACGATCGATGGCGCATTCGACTCGCCAGCGAGCCGACCCCAGACGTTTCCAACCGCGTCCCAGCGCACGTGAAGGCCAGCCGCCGCGCACCAGGCTGCGTACTGCTGCTGGGCATGTACCCATTCTGGCGTATATACCGCGCGACACACGCCTGTACCATGGCAAGCTCCAAACTCAGCAAGGCGCATTAAATGGTGTTCCACGAGTGCTGAATCGATGTAAGCGGACATGTACGGCTCCTGCGTCACCTGCAACATGACACCTTCATCCGCGAGCAGAATAGCACGAACAGCGTCATTCGACGACGGTACAGCAGCATACGCTGTCAGTTTCTAGCTTGCGCGTCTAAACAAAAGACGCTTATGTCATGTCTAATGCTTATACGCAAATTGGCCTTTGCGTATAAGAGACGTAACCCGCATGGTTTGCTCATGCGTATTTCGCTATTCATCAGTTGTTTCATATAGGAAACAATCAGTTGAGAGAGTGGAGGCGATAATGGGTTGTGGCATACTATGTAGCTTCAGCGCAAACCACGATTTGCGATAAATATAATAACTTAACATAAATTTAGTATGGGTACAAATCTGTCGCGTGGTTTTTGGGCTTTCCGTACGCATTTCGCCGCCGATCCGTTATGAAAACGGCACGACATGTTGTGCTACGCTGCTTGTGATACCATCATGTGACCGAGTGAAAGAAGTCTTCGTGAATGGAAAGAGCACGGCCCCCGCGCAGCGTAGCGTCTGGCCTTGTGGTGACGAATGTTGCCGTGCTCTTTTTCGGACTCGCTGGCGTCCTTGGCACGATCAGCATGTTTCCCGCCCCGCTCATCACGCTGGCTCGTGTCCTGCTAGCCACGCCCGTTTTGGCGATCGTGGTTTTCAGTCGTGGCCTGAGTGTCAGGCCGCAAGGTCGTTCCCACTTGCTTATTCTGGTTGCCCAGGGCGCGCTGCTTGCCATCCACTGGACCGCGTTTTTCCAGTCGATCGTCGTATCGAGCGTTGCCATTGGTCTGCTGGCATTTTCGAGTTTTCCACTCTTTGTGGCCGCACTGGAACCTCTGCTGCTCAAACAGCGGCCGACGAAGCTACAGGTCATTGCGGCACTGTTCATCGTTCCAGGCGTTTATCTGCTCGTTCCGGCATTTAGCTTCGGCAATACGATAACTGCCGGCGTGCTATGGGGTATTCTCGCGGGTGCTACTTTTGCCCTGCTCTCAGTAGTCAACCGATGGCTGGGCCGCTCATATCCCAGTCTCGTCATCAGTCTATATCAGGATGGTATAGCGACACTGGTGCTCCTTCCTGTACTCCTTTTCGTCACGCCCGCGCAACCAGTTACGCTCCGCACCGCCCTGGCGCTCGTCATGCTGGGCGTAGTGTGCACGGCGCTCGCGCACACGCTCTTTATTGAGGGCATGCGCGGCATCTCAGCGCAGATGGCGAGTCTCATCGCCAGCCTGGAGCCGGTGTGGGGGATCCTTTTCGCTCTTCTGCTGCTTCATCAGGTACCCACCGGACGCACACTGGTAGGAGGCGGCATTATATTAGGGGCGGCGCTAGCGCCACTGGTCGGTTCGATCCTGAACGGAGAAATGCGGACCAAACCGTCATGACGCAGGATCGTCGTTTCCGGGTGCGCTCTCTGACGGGTCTGCACGGTCGCGCTCCGAATGACTGGACGCGTGCTCTGTCGCTGTAGGGGCGAGCGTGAACGGCCTGCGGTGCTTCCGTGCGTCGAGATGGGCAAGATACCCTTGCGTCGTGCGAATATCAAGATGGCCGAGCCAGCCCCGCACGTGTTCAACTGACGCCGGGGGCCGTCCGTCGTCCTGGTTACCCTCGAGAAGCGCAATTGCGGTACTGTGACGCAACGCATGCGGCGAAATACGGCGGTTTTCGCCTTCCCCCTCTCCCATAGTGTTCGCACGCATAGCAAGCCACTGCGTCTCAACGCGGTCAACGATACAGCGTATCTGCTGCGGTGAAAGTCGCCGGTACACGGGGCCCTTCGCGGTCGGGCCGTGCGGGCCAACATGCGTGGAAAGCGAACGGTGTGACTGCGAGAGAAAAAGTGGCGTCTCCCGATCAGCTCCGCGATCCCAGCGCCTGCCCGTGCTTGTCAAATAATCAAGCAGCGTTTGCATGAGAGAGCCCGCCAGCGGCAACGTTCGGCCGCCGTGCTGGCCCTTGGTTTTTGCATCGGGAAGTACGAGCCACCATTCGGCCATGCCATCGTGCCACTCTCGCACGACATCGCCTACGTTCAGTTCAGCGAGCTCAACTGCGCGCAACCCCGTGGCGAGCGCCAGCGCAACGAGCGCATGATCACGCTGTGCGGTACGCGCCCCTGTAAGACCCGCGCGTGAGCGTACCAAATGGCTCTCTGGGTGCATGTCCTCAGACATTGTCGTTCCCGCTGCTTGCTCCGCTAGCTGCCGCGCCCGCAACGCCCGTGGAACTCCCCATGGGCCCCGCTGGCTCACCCGCGCTCGCCATGGCTCTGTATCGTGTGCCTCGTTCCATGCCTCCCGATGCTTGATCGGGTACTCCGCGGCCTCAAGAAATGCAGCCCAGTCTTCTTCTGCCAGAGCCTGATAGGGGCGCCTGCGCTCAACGCGGAGTCTGCGAAGCGCCGCGCGTATCTGGTCCTGCGTGAGGTGATGCAAAGACCCTGTTTGCACACAATGGATAAGAAACTGGCGCAGGGCAGTGAGCCTCAGATTCACCGTCGCTGGCGACAAAGGACTTCTTAGGTCGGCGTCCCGCCGCTGCCGCGCGTGTGATCCGTCGTTTTCGTTCCCTGGCGGGAGAGCGGTGGCCGTCTGCTGCGCGAGCAGGCGAGACGCTTTCATCCACGGGCCGCGCGATGATTTCCTGCTGTTGTCTGTGTGCGGAGTTGCGCGCAATGCCAGCGCACCTCGATAGGCAAGCAGGAGATCATACGAAAGTTCGTCCAGGTTTGCTGAAACGCCGGGTGTTTCAAAAAAGTAGCCTACGGCCTTGGCATATTCCTGCTGGGTGCGTCCGGGATTCAGGGTGGCAAGCCAGCGAGCCAGCTCGTGTCGCCACGTAGAAATCCCATGCGGGCCGCGTTGAGAGGAGTAGTCGTCGAACACCTGCGCGATTTCGATCAACTCCTCAGCAGGTGCGGCGGGTGACGTTCTCTTGTCTGCTGGTGCGCCGTCACTGACGTTCATGAGCCTGTGTCTCCCGTGGCAGACTGCGCCGTGCTAGCGGACCCGAACAGCCTCGATCGCCATGAGTAGTTCTTGGCGAGTAAAGGGCTTCACCAGCTGGCCATGAGTCGCCGGAATGTCTGGCGCGGTCAGGCGGATGGTGGACGACATGAGAATTACGCGATGGTCTTTGTCCAAGAGTTGAGGATCGCTTTGGATTTCCCGCCAGACGCCGATCCCGTCAACTACGGGCATTACCACGTCGAGGAGCACTACATATGGCTCCTCTGCCTCGCGCAGCCGCTGCAACGCGTCTCGGCCATTCGCGGCGCTTAGCACCCGATATCCTCGCGGTCGGAGCACGGACATAATCATCTCCCGAATTGGTGCGCTATCATCTACGGCAAGCACCGGCACAGATGTAGCCATCGAGAAGATCCCTCCGAACCAACGCCGGCAAGGCCGTATGTCTTTGGTCGAGACCAACACTGGGCGCAGTGGACGGTCTTTCCGCGCTCTTTGGGCAAGCTTAGGCGTATTGTACGACTCGGGTCAAACTCTCTGGATGGACGCAGTACCCTCGTCCCAGTAGGCTATACTAGGGAGGTACTACTCTGCGCTCTGGCACAATCTGACTTTACCCGCAGAGTTGCAGGCACAGGAGAAACGAGCAGCGCAGTTATGGCAAAAGTCACGACGGGAACGGGAGACGAGGGCTACACGAGCCTACTAGGGGACCAGCGGGTGGCCAAATATGATCCTCGACCGGAAGCGTTTGGCACGGTGGATGAAGCGACGTCCGCGCTGGGGCTTGCCCGCGCTTTGACGGATGACGATCATGTGAAAGATGCCATTTTGCAGATGCAGCGCGATCTGTATGTGCTGATGGCTGAGCTTGCCACACCGCCAGAGCATCTTGCGGCCGTCGGCATGCGCATCAATTCCGGCCACATCTCGCGGCTGGAGGCGACCGAAGAGCAACTCAAGACCGAAGTGGACATCCCGAACAAGTTCATCATTCCTGGCGATTCTCGCGATGGCGCGGCACTCGATCTCGCACGCACGGTAATACGGCGCGCCGAGCGGCTTGCCGCGCGACTGGTACATGACGGTACCGTTCAAAATCCAGAGGTGCTTCGGTATCTCAATCGGCTTTCGGATGTCGTCTTTATCCTTGCGCGTTACGTCGAGGCTAAGCATGGTGGCAGCACGCGCGCATCTGTTTCCTAGTCGCGGGTACTGTTACATAGCATCATTGTCACTTACTGGCGTGGAAAGTGGACATGAGGGTAGACATACAGCACGGCGGTGGATTGCACGTACCAGCAGGTGCCTATTCGCTTGACCTCCAGGTACGCAGCTACGAAGTGGCACGTTCTGGTACGGTCACCCAGGCGATGATTCTACGGTATCTGGAGCATCTGGCCACGCAAGCATCCGCGGAGAGGGGCTACGACTACGCGTGGTACGAGCGCACTGGATCCGCCTGGGTAGTCCGCGATATGCAACTCGTTTTCGGCAGATTGCCGGTCATGGATGATCGCCTGCGCATGGCGACCTGGCTGTCTGACTTCAGGCGCGTGCAGGCCTTTCGAGAGTATGCCATCTGGAAGCCCGCCACCGGCCAACTGATTACGCGCGCGCGCGCGCGCTGGGCATACATAGATCGGTATAAGGGAACACCGCGACGCATACCGGATGAACTTCTTGGAAATTTCGACACGCTGGGGTTCGCAATGCCTACACGTGCTTTTGCGGTGCCCGAAGGCCGCTTTTCGACCGACCGGTATGCACTGCGTGCGCGGGAATATGAAGCGGATTCACAGCAGCACATCAATAATTGCGCCTACGCGGACTGGCTGGATGAGGCCGCATATGCAGCGCTGCAGTCCGAAGCTGATGGGCAGCGGCAAGTACTGGTGCCGCGCGCGCTGCATATTGAATACATTCGCTCGGCTCAACCCGGCGATAGCGTGGTTATCGAGACGCGGAGCCGACTGCGTCCGCGCGCGGTTGAAATCTCGCAGGACGTTCGCCACGAAGACACCGGCGTGGTGCTCGTTAAAGCACAAGCGCTGCGCTTGCTCATGCCTGTTGGTCACCGCGTTTAGCGAGTGAGCTGTTCGCGGCTAACTGATGTCATCTCACCCTCAAGGCGCTGCAACATGTCACGATAGATTCGGCGCACACCACCAGGAGCAAACGTGCGCTCAAAGAAACCTCCCACCCCGCTTCCGCCTTGCCATTCAGTTGTGATGATAACGCGTGCCTTGGATGCGTCATTGGTCGGCGTGACGTGCCAGGTAGTGACGAGCGAGGAGCCGGCATCTCGCTCCACAAGCGTGCGCTGTCCGGGTTCCATGACGTGCATCTCATATGCGCGTTGCCTGCCACCGGCGTGCAAGACGTAGCGCACGACAGTGCCCGCGCCCTTGCCACCCTTCTCGACAATATAACCTTCATAATTGGAGGGCAAAATCCGCGGCCTGCTCTGACGATAATCAGAAATGAACCTGTACACGGCGTCTGGCTCGCTTGCGATGGTGCGCGCTGCCTCGACATGAATCGTGCTCATGTGACTCCCCACTCAAAAGGCTGGACTTTTTCTCGCCATCTTGCCCAGCAAGTCCTGTACCGCTCAAGGTCATCTACGCGCGCGCGTCTGCCTCCAGGGCGTGGAGCAAAGGCAAACACGCTTCGTCATTGAGTGTGGGCGTCCAGTCTATAATGGCGTCGAAATGGTCAAGCGGCAGGCGATCTGGAAGATTTCTCGTGGCGCGCGTCACTGGTATGAGATACCGGCGCAGGTACCGCAACGCGATAGCAAGCGACCGATAGTTGTGCTGTTCGCGCACCAGGGCAATCGCGTCCTCCACGAGTAATGCCGCAGTGATGACACGCGCCAGAAAGCGCGTCACAATGACCATCTGCACTTCCTGCTCCTCACGCGGACGGGTCAACATGTCAGAGAGTTGATCCGCCGCATCATCAAGCAGTTGTGTGCACAGGTGCGCGGCACGGGCAATCGTGCCGTCGTTATGGAGACTGATACGGCTGCGGTAATGTGAGATAAGTCTCTCTGCCGCGCCGGGCTGGCGCAACGCCCTGCCGACGTCGAGCGCGGAAATGTTGCCCGTGCCCTCCCAGATCGCCTGAACTTCGACGTCACGTAACAAGCGCGCGTTTGGCCAGTCCTCGATGTAGCCATTGCCACCGCGTACTTCGATACCTGCTTCCACAACGCGGCGAGATTCGTCCGTCACGTGGTATTTCGCGAGTGGGATAAGGATACGTGCAAGCACTGCCGCCTCGGCATCGCCGGCATCCGCTTGGGTGAGTTGCCATGAGCCTTCAAAGAACAGCGCCGTCTGCGCCTCGACATCTACTTGCATGTTGAGCAGTTGCTCGCGCATGAGGGGCAATTCCGCGAGTGGTCGTCCGAACGCGACGCGCCCCCGCGCATGCACGATTGCCTCTACGAACGAGCGGCGAGCGAGCGCAGCACTTGCTGAAGCACACCCAAGGCGGGTGATATTCACCATTTCTGTCATCTGATGCCAGCCGCTACCCGGTCCACCGATCAGCAGAGCCAGCGCGTGATCCAGCGTAACCTCGCCACTGGCGAACGACCGTACGCCGAGCTTGTCCTTCAGGCGCTCGATGACGTAGCTGTTTCTGCGCCCGTCGGGCAGCAGACGTGGCAGCAGGAAGAGTCCAAGACCCCGGGTACCCGCGGGCGCTCCCACCGGGCGAGCGAGCACAAGCATGAGATCGGCGCCGACATTGCTGCAAAACCACTTTTCTCCACTTAGCTCCCACCAACCCGCGAGCGAAGTCGATACGACGGCGGTGGTTTCCACCATGCCGAGATCTGAGCCCCCCTGTTTTTCCGTCAAGAACATGGCGCCAGTGAAGAGTTGCTCCATATCCGTCGTGAGCAGCGGAGGCACATAGGTGCTCTGAATTTCAGGAGAAGCGAACTTCATCAGCGTACGCGCTAACGCGCGTGTCATGCTAAGCGGGCAGAATAGACCTGATTCTGCCTGTTCCGCGAGGTAGATCAACGCGTCGTTTGCCATGAGGCTGGCCTGGTATCCTTCTCGCAGGGTTCCTGGGCGCATGCTCAAAGCCGCCATCGCGTATTCCCCGTACAGTATGCGCTCGAGCGCGCGATAAGCTGGAGAAGGGACGACCTCATCTACTCGCTCCCCGCGCTTGGTGCGCTGCACCAGTGCAGGGGTCTGGCGATCGGCCTCAGCGGCGAAATCCTCTATGTCGTTTCCGATTCTGCTGCCAAGCGCGCGCAGCTGGGCCTCCAACAACGTATACTCGGTATGATCGAGCCTGCGCCACAGCAGAAACCGCAAGTACGGATCAGCCTCGTAGAAGTTCACGTCGCGCGTATCTGGCATTGCGCCCACGTGCGGCTCGGGATGCATACCAACTGCCTTGAGGCTGGTGATGGTGGAACGGGTGACCATGACAGGCGCTCCTTTCAAGCTCCGGCCTGGATTGTTCGCACGAGCACGTGGACTAGCGCCGCACTGGCTGAAGAATAATCGTCGCCAGCGGAGGCAGAGTGAGTGACAGCGATTGCGCACGCCCGTGACTGGATATCTCGTCCGTCGCCACATGGCTCTGGCCAACATTGCTGCCGCCATAGAACACTGAATCGCTATTCAGCACCGTCTCATAGAGTCCCGGCAACGGCGCACCGATTCGATAGTTGTAGCGAGGCACTGGCGTGAAGTTGCAGACAAACAGCAACAGATCGGATTTGTCTGCGCCGTACCGAATGAATGAGATGACACTTTGCGCCGCATCTGACCCATCGATCCATTCAAATCCGGCTGGATCGAAGTCAAGCGCATACAGTGATGAATGTCTCCGCAACAGCTCATTTAGATCGCGCACGAGCGCACAAAGCTGGCGGTGTTTAACCACTTCGGGATTACGAGGATCAAGCAAACCCCAATCAAGAAACCCGGCATGGTTCCACTCGGTCCACTGGCCAAACTCGCCTCCCATGAACAGATGCTTCTTGCCAGGATGTCCATACATATAGGCATAGAGCGCGCGCAGGTTTGCGAATTTCTGCCAGATATCGCCGGGCATTTTATCGAGCATGGATCGCTTCAAATGCACCACCTCGTCGTGCGAGAACGGTAAGATGAAGCGCTCGGAATAGGCATACATCATCGAGAAAGTCAGCTCATTATGGTGATACTTGCGGTGCACGGGATCGCGCGAAATGTAGTCAAGAATATCGTGCATCCAGCCCATGTTCCATTTGAGCGAAAAGCCAAGGCCGCCATCCTGCGGCGCCGCTGTCACCCGTGGCCATGCTGTCGATTCCTCTGCGATCATGAGAGTATGTGGCTGCTGCTCCGCGACGACGGTGTTGCACTCTTGCAGGAAGCGCACCGCGTCCAAGTTCTCGCGGCCCCCGTATGGATTCGGAACCCATTGGCCAGGTTCGCGTGAATAGTCAAGGTAGAGCATCGAAGCCACGGCGTCGACTCGCAACCCGTCGATATGGTAGCGACCGAGCCAGAAGAGCGCGTTGGCGATGAGGAAGTTGCGCACCTCATTGCGCCCATAGTTGAATACCAGCGTGCCCCAGTCGGGATGCTCGCCTTTACGTGGATCATCATGCTCATACAGGTGGCTGCCATCAAACAGCCGTAAGCCATGCTCATCGCGCGGGAAATGCGCCGGAACCCAGTCCATGATGACGCCAATGTCATGTTGATGGCAGTAATCCACGAAATACATAAAATCCTGAGGCGTGCCATAACGGCTTGTTGGCGCGAAATATCCCGTCACCTGATAGCCCCATGAGCCATCGAAGGGATGTTCCGCCACTGGCAATAATTCGATGTGCGTGTAGCCAAGGTCCTTGACGTACGCCACGAGTTCATGAGCCAGATCGCGGTAGCTCACTAGCCCGCCACCGGATGAAGCGCTCGCGGGCCGCCAGGAGCCGAGATGGACTTCATATACGCTTATCGGACCCTGGAGCGGGTCACGGTTCGCGCGTGCGTTGAGCCACTCGCTATCTCCCCATTCGTAGCCTGCCAGGTCCCACACGCGTGATGCGGTGCCAGGTCTCAGCTCCGCCGCGAATGCGAACGGATCGGCCTTCAATACGCGATACTCGTGATTCCAGGAAAGGATGGCATATTTGTAGAGCGCGCCGACTGAAACCCCCGGAATGAAAATCTCCCAGATGCCGTTGGAACGCAAGCGCATGGGATAGACGCGCTCATCCCAGCCATTGAAATCGCCTACCACGCTCACGCGTCTGGCGTTCGGAGCCCATACCGCAAACTCCACACCCGCCGCGCGGTTATGCACCATCGGGTGCGCGCCGAGCCGGTCGAACAGTTCGAAGTGCCTACCTTCGCCCATGAGGTAAAGGTCGTAATCGGTGATGATTGGTGGTAAGGCGTATGGATCCGCCGTCACCTGAACATCACCGGATGAATGCTGGACTTCCAGTTGGTAATCCGGAAATCCGACGCCAGGCACAACAACGCTGAACAGACCAGCTGGATGTATCTTGCGCATCGTTAGGTGCTGAGCATCCGGCTTACCAGTCGCGTGATTGTCTTTCGCCGCAGAGGGATGAGGCACAATGCTGATGGCCGCGGCATCGGGGCGAAACACGCGAACTATCCACACCGGCTGGCCCTGTATGGTCATACGATGCGGTCCGAGCACATCAAATGGCGCTCCATGCCTGCCAGCCGCGACGAGATTGATCGTCTCCGGATCAATCGGATCATTGAGGGATGCGGTTGTTCCGTGTGGCTCCGTAGATGTGCTCATGAGTAGTGTTACCCCTGCCTGTGTTGAACACAGCGCACAGCACCTCCCGAGACACTAGGTGAGCTTCTCCGGGTGATGCTTCTTAAAATAACGCACGTATCCCTGCGCGCTCATCAAGTAGTTTGTCGCAAGCTCATATCGACGGACAGAAGCTTCTGTGTCGCCTTCCGTCTCCCGTGCCACCTCTGGATCGGCATACTGCGCGAGATCATGTGCGAGCATCTCGTCACTCTCGCCTGCCCGGATACCCCTCAACATCAACTCGCCCCAGTCGTAGAGACGCTTGCGCAGCTGGTCAAGATGTTCGGAGACGCCACCTGCAGGCCCGAAGTGCGGCAGATACAACACCTCTGGCCGCAACTCTGCCAGCCGGTCAATGCTGGCTGACCACTCCTCCAGATTGATATCTGGCGGAGGCGTCGGAGGACGGACGAAGGTGCTGCCCGCAAGCCGCACGCCAGCGACATCGCCAGCAAAGACCGCGCTATGATCAGCATCATGAAATGCGACGTGGTGAATGGCGTGGCCGGGAGTATAGAGCGCGCGAAGCCTGCGATTGCCTATCGCAAGCACATCCCCATCGTCCACCGTTGTGATCCGGTCTGCGGGCACTGGCAGAATATCCCCCCACATGACCTTCATCCGCGCGCCATAGATCCGTTCGGCGCTCACAAGCAACTTGGAAGGATCGATCAGGTGCGGCGCGCCAATGCCGTGCACATAAACGCGCGCCGCCGGGAACCGCCGTACGAGATCTCCCGTCGCGCCTGCGTGATCAAGGTGGATGTGGGTGAGGACGATATGCCGCAATTCGTTGGGATCGAAACCCGTGCTCCGGATACCCTCGAGCAACTGCTCAACCGTGACGGCTGAGCCGACATCAACCAGCGCCAGCCCATCAGGACCGGTAATGAGATAGCTCGCGATGACACCTGGTTCACCAAGAAAAATAGTATCAAGTAGCCAGAGATCTGGCGCAAGTTGTTGTACCGCACCACCTTGCGGAGCCATGGAACTTACCTCTCTGCCACGGGAACGCCTGCCAGCCCCAGCCAACAGATAGATACACGCATACTGCCAGCCGGCCTCAGCGGTCGACGTGTTCAGTCGGCATGGATACGTACATCGTACCATGCGCTAGCATGCTGGGCAAGAAATCACGCGGTTGACAACGCAAAGCGAGTTGGCGGCTGGTTGCGCAGAAGATCACCGCATGATACACTCCGTAGCATGTGTGCGCTCCACCGTACGGGCGCGATGTACCGCGTATCGTTGCTTGTGGAGATGGCGTTGTGCCTAACTGGCATGCTCGCATAGTCGAGTCCATTTTCTTGGGAGGAATCACGTTTCCGTGTTGCAGTCAACAGAGGATTCGCCAGCATCGTACTTTGCCGCTCAGCGCTGGAGCATTTCGCGCCGGCTGGGCCTACTGCTCCGAACCCAATTCGATGATGAGGGCATGACGCTCTCGCTGCACGAGATTTCTGATCGTACAGATGGTCACCTTTCCGTCGAAAGGCTGCGCGAACTCCTCGCCGATCATGTGCAAACCAGCGTCGCCCCGACAACTATCGACCTTCTTGCGCAGGCGTTTGGCGTCACGAGCGAGTTTTTCACAGCAGATGAAGCTGTCGCCACGTACATTCGCCAGATCGAGGACGACTACCTTGCCGCCACCGAAGGCGGAGCCGACCAGCAGGCGAGCCTTCAACTGAAGGCATTCGCCGTCCAACTGTGGACAGACAATAGCGAAGAAGTGGTAGCATAGCTGATATGTTGCATGGTTGATTCGTGGGACACTTCGTGTTGCCGCGGATCAACTGCTGCATGTTTCGGCGTACTGCACCTGGCCACGACTTCAAGCCAACGGTACCGCAGCGTTACGAATACACTTGCCTCTCGTCGCCGCGAATGAGACCCATACAAGGTCTTCTCAGTCTCTTGCCGCAATCGAGGTTGGTACGTGACGACCCGTCGAGTTTCCAGGCCCCGGCCCGAGCAGCGAAAGTACGGTACCTATCACGGCACCTTGCTTCTCATAGCGCTTCTCGCGAGTCTGTTTGCCGTTTTCATCATTCTGCTACTTGAGCGACCGGCATTGACACCCCTTAAGAGAGTGATAGAGACGCGTAACGTCCCTGGTGACTGGTCAAAGCTTGCCTTCCTGCTTCACATTGCCATAGGGGCACTCGTCGCTGGGGTGCTTGCCTACGGCCTTGGTGCAGCCACAATTGCGTTCGCGCGGCTGGCTACCTATAACCGCAGACTGCACAGATATTGTCGGCAGTATCTGACAACGTACGCACCTCTTCGTATTCCTTCCCGCCTGCGCATGATCGCTGCGACACGGGGGCAGAAGGATGCGCAGGCATTGCTCGACCGGGATCACTGTGTGCTGGTACTGGGATCGCCCGCCGCCGGCAAGACAACGCTTTGCCACACTATGGCCATGGAGCGGAGCGGTTTCGCATCAGTCTGGATGCAGTTCCTGCACAGACGGCGCATTCCTGTTGTGATTCCTCTGGTCTCGGCTGCGCTCGACTGGGAATACGGTGATGTGGACCTGATGGAATCAGCGAGGATATTCGCTGAGCGCTTTGCCACACGCGGGCTCATGGGTCAGGTTACCGCGCTTATCAAAGCTGGGCGTGTCGTACTATTGCTCGATGGCCTCGATGAGATTGACAGCCGTCTACGCTCGCAGGTTCTTGACCAGACCGTCAGGATGAACCAAACGTCACGTGTGTCTGTCGTCCTGTTCTCACGCCCTGCGCGAACTGTGGATACTGATATCGCAACGATCGCGCAGAATGCCTCCTTTGACGTGCTGACCATCGAACCAATCACTTCAGCGGACGTCGTTGCATCCCTGAAGTACGCGCGCCTGCCGTCCGGTGTTCGCAGACCACACGGCGAGCACATCACAACGCTGCTTGAGGACCGGCTTCTCCTCGAGTACATTGCTGACCGCCCCACGCTGGCTGCGCTGCACGACGCGTGGTGCTCGCCTGAGGATTTGCCAGCAGGATATGGACACTTATTGCGCCGCTCCGTGGAGAAGCGATTGCGCGCAACCACGCACGGGCTGGATGCTGGACGAGCACGGGAGATCATGTCCGTTTTGGCGGCGTCACTCTGGAATGCCCGGCAAGACGGCATCACCGTCGCTCCCGGCACCAGCCTTGGTAAAGCTCTGGCTGAATGGCTAAACGCGAACCCGCCCCCTCGATCAACCATCGTACAAGGAGTGAGTGCATGGACTCTTAGCCCAGAGGAAGCACAGCTTGTCGCGGAAGGTGCGCTGGCCTCTGGGATGCTTTCATGCACACTGGATCGCCGCGTCATCACGGTAAGCGACTTCCACACGCATGCGTGCCTGACCGCGTTCTGGCTCGAGCTGACCGATACTGGAGGGCCAATCGAGCCCGAGTTGCTCGATCCGCGCTGGGCATCTCCCGTTCTGCTCTGGTCGAGCATTGTGGCGGATCCGCAGAGAGTCATCTCGCGTATTGCCCTGCTGGGCCGCGGAACATCATCAGCCGGAAACGAAACGCATTATGCCGCGCTGGCGCTTGCCGTTATCGGAGCGGTGGCGGCGTACGCACCGATATTGGCCGAGCAGACTGGCCATATGCCACCAGCAAGCGCGCTGCCAGTGAGCGTTGACCAGGGTCTGCGCGACGTGCTTGACCTAGCCCAGCGCTTCGTTGATAACCCCCTGACACAGGATGGCCTTGCGGACGGGCTCCGCACCGTGCAAGAACATCTCAACGATGACGTCACAATACCCATCTCGTACCTTACACATCAGCCAGCGATTGGTCGCCTCGTGCGAGCCCAGTTGCTGTGGGTGCTCGGACTCCTGGCGACTCCTCAGGCCATTCGCGCATTACTAGGGCACTTGCGCGACACAGACCCACTCATCCGGCAATCGCTTCACGGTGCGGTTGTGCTCGCTGGAGAGCAGGCGGTTGAACCTCTTCGCCATGCGCTCGGCGATCCTGATGAAGTTGTGCGGACGCGTGCTGGTGAAGCGCTCGCGCTCCTGGGCGATGCTGCACGTAAGGTCGCAATGGAGGGGCTAGCAAGCGCCGATCCAATGCAACGAGCCGCATCCGCACGCACGCTCGGCGCGTTACGTACTGTGGGCGCAGTGCCACAACTTATTGCCGTCCTGACGGAGGACAATCCCACGGTCCAGATGGCCGCAGCCGCCGCATTAGGGAAGATTGCCGACGACGCATCAGTGAACGCGCTGCTTGCCCATGCTGTCGTTAGCGATCCGCGCGTACGCACTGCAGTAGCACGAGCGCTTGGTCAAACACACGCGAACAGTGCTGTTCCCACGCTGCTGACCATGCTGGATGATGCCGCGAACAGCGTGCGCGCGGCTGCGGCGTGCGCGCTTGGCATCCTTGGAGACAGACAGGCTATCCAGCCACTTCGTGCCCATCTGCGCGATGTCGACCCTACCGTGCAAAGTGAGGTAACCCACGCATTACGTCGTATCAGCCAGACGCGTTCACTTCAGTAGGACCACGGCTAAAGATACCGCCCCTGATGTTCCTTTGGCAGCGCACCAGAGCCGGTGTCCAGACCGTCAAGCCATCCATGTTCATGATGAACTGCTATGCCGAGTCTCTTGCCATCAGCTTCCGTCATATAGGGCAGTATGTGACCATTCAGAGCCACTTTGCGCCTGACCCGCTCGCGATTCTCTCGTGCCAGCCGCACCAATGTCTCCAGGCCGCTGATCGCGTCGTCCATGTTGTCGTCAATGCCGCGCGCGTCGTGCGTGTGTTCTTCCCAAAGTAAGAGGCGGAGACTGCGAGCGGATTTTTCGTCCGCGACGACAATATTGAGCTCGGCATCGCTATGCATGCCTCTGCTATTGAGATTCGCGGATCCCGCTGTCCACCATAGATCGTCCACGATCATCACCTTGCCGTGGGTGTAGACCGGTCGATAGACGATTTCAGTATCATCATCGCCCATTGTTTCTGAGCTGCCCGCTGTAAAGACATACAGGGAATCCTCCGCGCCACACTCCTCGGCTTGCTTGCGCAGCCACGTTACAGCCCCATCCGTAAAGGCGCGACCGCAGTTTGGATGATCGGGCAATACCATAGCGATGCGAACGCCACGCATAAGCGCATTTGCCAACTCACGCAGGATTTCTTGCATGTGCGGATCCTTGCCGCCCCACGCGAGCGAATCCAAACCTCTGAATACCTCACTCCAGAGATACTGATTTTCAATATAGATGAAGCGATGCGCAGAGCGTATCGCCCTCAAATACGCATCCAGAATAGTGGCAATACCTTCGGGTGCGAAACTGTACGTCTCTGGCGGTATCGTGCGTACCATTTGCGCCTTTACGCCATCTTCGCTGACAGCTCCGACTGAAGATGGCAGATCGGCTGGCCAGGTGGGCCCGTTGTGCCGAGCGGCGACATCCATCCACCGTTGTACGATATTCATTTGCACGTCAGCCACAACCGGCCCTTCAATTCTGCAGTGCACATCGTGCCACGGATGCGCCGATGGCGAACGGACGGAATGCCGCAGTGGATTGAAACACGGATGGTGATGCGTGTCCCAGCGGTCGTAGTCACCTGTTTCCTCGACAGTCAGATCAATGCCACCCACGTACGCCAGGGTGCCGTCAATGACGGCACACTTCTGGTGCAGCGATTGGGTCAGGTGCGTGACTCGTCTGCTACTATCATCCAGCAGGCACTCAACTCCCACCTCTGCCAGCAGGTGCGCCTCTTTCGCGGGATCATTTGTCAGGTGGCTTCCCAAATGATACGCATCCCAGAGCAGGACGCCAACGCGGACGCCATGCGCAACCGCATAGCCCAGGACATCGCGTACCGTAAGTTCGCCAGATTGCCAGAGCGCGATGGCGTCTTCAGCAAGGCCCTCGTCTCGCAGGCCTGAGAGGAGCTGCTGCTTTTGAGATGCGTCTGCCGCGCTCCAGATGGTATCTGAGCCTCTTACCATCTTCAGCCCGGCGTAAATGTCCCATCCTGCGAGCAGGATATACGACTTCGCACTCAGAAACGAGCGACACATCGCCAGCATGGTGGCATGGCCATCAACCAGAGGGGTGATGCGACAGCCCGAGCGCGCTGGCACATCTCCTTGTGCCCAGCTACCTGCTGAAATGTCGTCGTTCATATGCATGCCTTTCTCGATTTCTTGCTGAGCCACAAAGCGTACCCACGATTCAGGAGTGCGCTAGTGCATATCGTTCCAGAGGGTGCCCGCCGATAGCCACAACAAAGCTGGAGCCAGGGGAGAGCCAGGCTACACTGCCAATGTTCAAGCTATCACAAATGCCGGGAATAGTTGCCAAGACGTGCCCGGTGGATACCTGCTCGACCTGAAGCCCGGCCGCCTGCTGGGAGCGATCGCATTGGAGCAGTGTGGATCCGTCCGGGGAGAACCAGACGAGGAGATCCGTGGAAGCGGCCTTGACGTCGCTGGAAATAATGTCGGCAACCGTGGCGTCTGGTGGCGCGACACCTGATGAGCCAGATCCGGAAGTCGCCACTGCTACCGGCTGACTAACCGTGGCCCAGAGGACGTACTGCCCATCAGGTGACCACGTCAGCAGCGCGTGGTGAGCCGCGATGTCAAGCGGGGAAAGACCGACGCGGAGTGTTCCGCCAGCATCCTGATAGACATGGCTGCCTGTGACCTGCCACAGGCCCACAAGTGGGGTACCAGGGGCGACGATGCCCGTCGCTCCTGCCGCCCCTGCCGGTGCAGGCGTCAGCTTGCCATTAGATGCCCACAAGAGCAGTGCTCCGTTTTTGAAGGTTGAAGATGGATCAAGTGATGAGACAGGATCGCCGGTGCTGGCATCGTAGATCTGAACGGCGGGAGCAGCAGGCAGTTGGGCGTCCCACCGCTCCTTGCCGCTCGCTACTTTCCAGACGACGACGGATGCGCCATCAGCGCCCGCCAGGTATGCGCCATCGAGCGACCACGCCAGTGCCCCCGGAAGCGCGCTGTGCGGCCAGGTGAAACGTGCTGCCAGGCTCCCATTGGTCACTTTCCAGATGAGTACCTGGCTCGTCGTACCGATGCGCACAGCGCCAGCTACCATCGTGCCGTCAGGAGAAACGGACAGAGTACGCGTATCTTCTGAATCATTGCCAAATGTGAACGATGGCTTCAGAGGCTTCTTCGCGGATGGATTGAATACCGACGGAGGGTTAAAAAACGGGATTCCGCTCGTAGCACTATGTGGGGCTGACGTCAGCCGATAGACGCCTAGCTGTGCGATGACGATCACCGTCAGAACGAGCATGATCACTTGACCGCGGCGAGAGATGCGCCGCCGCTGCGTGGGACGGACGCGAGCGAGTTTTCGGGCGATCTCCCGCTTCTCCGTTGGCACGTGGCTGAGGCCCTGCCGCTGGCAGACTGAACATGAGCGCACATGCTGTTCCATGGCCGCGTTGAGCGCTGGCTCCAGCCGTCCCAGTGAGTAGTCGAGGAGGTGCTGCGCGGCCTCGCGGTGGCTCAAGACGGGGATTGGCGCCTTCTTGCGCCTGCGCTCTCTCACGGCCCACCCACCTTATCTGCCCAGCCCCATCGTGTCTCCTGTAGGGTAGTGGTGAACGGGCATACTGTCAAGAATATGATACCAGCCAGACATGCAAGACAGAGGAAGTCCCAGCGCATTGCGTGCACAAGAGACAGGCACCTATAATACTCGCGCGACGCGTGTTCCGGAGGGAGAAAGAGTGCCTAGCAGTGGACAGGAAACCTTCAACTATACCAGATAGTATGGCATATGGACGGCCTAGCGCGGCTTCAGTTCCACTCATTGACGTGCAGATGTATCGGCCCGGACCCTATTTCGCGCTCGTCATCCTGCTTCTGCCGCCCGCGATTGCCCTCGTGGCGGCGGCCATAACCCTCAATACCAGTAACTCTATCCCAGTCTGGCTCCCATTTCTCCTGCTTCTGTGGATACCGGCCCTTCCGGCGGTCTGGCTGCTTGTGCAGAGCGTGCGCACGACATCCCGCACGCTGGCTACGGGCCGCCCGTGGCGCACTTGGCATGAGGTATCGTGGACGGAAATCGACCGGGCCGAGCAACGAGGCTTCACGATCTATCTGCATAGCGTAGACGGCCGTTCAGTATCTTTCGTGCCCTTGTTGCTGCAAGGCGGGGCTCATCTGGAGCGCCAGCTTTTCTTACGCCTTCCCTCGCATGTGTTCACGGGGAGGCTAGCGCGCAAGGCACAATCCATCTTCCCTGGTGATGCCATCGCGATGCCGGAGGACGGACTGAGCGGCTCGTTTTCAGCGCGTCCACAGCGGCGGTGGTTCGCGCTCCTCATACTTACGGTTGTCATAGCGGCGGCCTGTATCGTGCTTGCGCTGCAGCGGCTTCCGCTCGCGGAAGCCATTCCCGCTTTCGTGATTTGCGGCGTCATCATTCTCCTCGCGCTTACGTTGGCGATCTGGCTTGCGCAGACGATAGACGTAAGCGAAGAAGGTGTTGAAGTAAGCTGGTCATTCCCGCGACGCTCGTCTCGTATTCGCTGGCGCGACGTACAGATGGTGGAGCACTCATCCGGCCAGGCACTTATCCGGCTGCGTGGCGTTCACCGGCTCGTATGCATTGGGCCGACGCTGATGAATCCCTCTCAGTGCATGCTCTTTCGCGCATTCTTGCACGAATACTGTAGTGGCCGAGGTATCCCGATCGTGCGCCGGCCCTGGCTTGTCTAGGTTCTGGCTGCACCCTGGCTAGCGTGCCACGCAGATAGGCTCTTCAATCGTAACGGGCATCGATGGTTTGGCACTTGGCCCATGCTTGCGCAACCGCGAGGGAAGAATGCTTTCCTCTTCGCGATATTTGGCGATCGTGCGCCGTGCGACGGTGAATCCATCCTTCGCCAGTAGGCGCGCAAGCTGTTCATCACTGTACGGCCGGCGCGGATTCTCGCTCGCGATCAACTCGCGCAACGCTTTCTTTACCGGCAATGACGAGTCGAAGAAATCGTCAAAGAGAACCGTTCGCCCGCTTGGTAGAAGCACGAACTTGCCGTCAGTTGCGCGGCTCACTGTGGATTCGTGCAACCCTATCTTGCGTGCGACATCGGCACGGGTCAGCGGTTTGAGCGCGCTCTGCCCATGCTTAAGATAGTCATACTGAAGCTCGATCAATGCGTCGGATACGCGCTGCATGGTATCCCACCGCTGCTTGAGAGCTGAAATGAAGGAGCTCGCCTGCTCAACGTAGCTGCGGATGTGTACCTTCTCGTCGTCTGTCGTCGCGACTTGGACGATATGTTTGCGCGCCCAGAGGTATTCGCGATTGACCTGGATGTCGTACCGATGGCGCTCGACCACTTCTGCCTCGAAGCCATTGCCCTTCTTGCGAATGACCACGTCCGGCCGCACATGCGCTGCGGCTTCGGCTACATCCGCGAAGTCCGGATCGAAGCCGTGCGTGGGGTATGGATGCAGGGTATTGCGAATAAATTCCCACTCAAGTTCTACTGTGCGTGGGGCCTCACCGATCGCGCGTGCCACCTCGCGGAAATGACGGAAAGCAAGTGCTGAGAGATGGTCGCGGACGAGCAGTTCGGCTAGCGGACGAGCACGGCCGCGCTCGCGAAGGTGTCTCAACTGGATGAGAAGACATTCTTGAGCGCCGCGAGCTCCCAATCCAGCGGGTTCCATTTGATGGAGCGCCTCCAGGACGGATTCGACTCGCTCCTCATCACAATCGAGCACCAGCGCGGTGTCCTCGACAATCGTGCTCGGCAGGAATCCGTGATGATCGAGACTGCCGATGAGATACTCTGCGATCTGCTCGTCCTCCGCGGCAATGGATGCGCACAGCATTTGCAGCAGTCCCTCGCCACGCCCTGACGAACCGGCAACACGCATTAGCGGATCGCTGCCGTCATCATCCGGAATGACACCGGCCGCTCGGCTGCCCATATCGAAGATGGGGTCATATGCAGCATCGTCACGCGCGCTTGCGCCCTGGCCACAGACGGGGCAGGGACGCCCAGGATTATCAAGTCCTGCGCCGCAGTATGCGCAGCATTCCCGCTCATCCACCTCGAACGCGGGATTGTTGTCGCGCTCTCGCGCCACCGCAGCGGCAAGCTCCTGGCCCGGCATCTGCAGCAGACGCACCGCTATGATTTGCCGGTGCGAGATCAGCTGACTCTGCTGTGGGCCGACCGTCGAATCAATGCGCATGTCCATCACTGCCGAAACCATCCTCTTCCAACTGCCACGCGAACATCTTCCGCGAGCTGTGCGCCGCCCATACACCACTGGCAGGCAGGCGCTTGACTCTGCCGTTTCACCATAGCGCAAATACCGTGCCGATTCAGCCTCAGGAATTGCACTTGCCTGAAGTTCGTGTCAAAATGTCTCACGATCTGCCGTCACATTTCGCCACAATTCACTTCGGCATGATGCGGAAAGGCTAGTAATGACGCGGTGATACCAGTGTTTATTGCGGATGCCGGAGCGGGAACTGCTTCGTTGATCATTGCTATCGGTCTTGCGTCGATTGTGTTTCTCTGCACCGCATTCATCGTCGCCGCGCTCATGATCCGGTCACGCTGGGACGATATCGCCCGTAGGCGGGATGGGAAATCATCGCATTGATCAGCTGTTGAAGTGGCGCTGCGTCGCCAAGCGTACAAGTCGACGTATCCCTGCCTCTGGCAGCGTATCGATTGCATTGCCAGCGGCAGTCGTCAGTTCTTCAGCCAAACCTGCGTTCTCACGTGTAGCGCGCTCAAGTTCACCCATCCTCGGAAGCTCGTGTCGGCTCTCTTCTGCCAACCGGGCGAGCAACCGTATCCAGCGCAGACGGATCATGTACTGGTCTTGGGCAGTTCCAGCCGCGGTATCCTCATACGGGCCGAGGGCAACAAGTGCGGCACCCTCGGGTGTGAGCACGCGTTTTACCGGCTCTTCCGGCTCTGCGATCGTTTCTTGTCTTCTTGCCAGTGCCCGGACTTCCGTGGAAGATTTCGCTGCGTACACTGGGTTGAGTGGCAGGTAGGCAACCATATCCTGATATCTACGGTTATCTGGCTGCGCAAGCAATTCGCGGAGGGCTGCCTCACCAAATTCCGCGCGGGGCGCAACACGAATGCTGGCGAGTTCGAATAGCTCGCGCAGTGCGACTTCACGGTCGCTGTAGTAGCGCGGATCCAGTATCTGCACAATCTTGTCGAATCCGACAACTATGTTGATCGTGCAGTCCGCAGGCAGTACCTGCCGCAAGGCCCGTGCTTCGTCTACATACAGACCTTTATTGAACGCAACAACCGCACCGTCTGGAAACACGTGGCTGAAGGCTATGAGCTGAGTAAAGCGGTCCTCCAGACTCGCGCGTTCGACCATCTCCTTGTCTATCGTTGAAGTGGCGATGCCCCAAACAATCATATCAAATCCGCCCTCGCGCAGAGCGGCCTCCGCCAGCGCCACGTGCGCGGTGGTCAGTGGATTGAACGAGCCTGTAATGAGTGCCACCGATTCTGGCCGAGCGAACCGTTCGCCCGCATACAGCGCGTCGACGCTGACGTGATCTACCGCCTGAAGATTGTGGAGACGGACGTAAAGGTCGCATAGCGCGGCGGTATCATCTAACCGTGCGCGCGCGGCCACATAGCGCGCATGCCATTTCTGCCCAATGGAAGCCGCCTGGCTGGTGACTGCCTTATCGGAATCGCGCTGGCCTTCTGTGCGCTGCTGTTTGTCGTTCTGCTCATTACCATGTGTCATATTCATACGTATAGCACCACTTCCTCGAGAGTGTCGGGTGCGTTCACTGATAACGCGAGGTGAATCCACATATGCATCAGGTGGCAGCGATTGTACTCGCGGCTGGCCGCTCCTCACGCATGGGCGCACATAAGCTGTTGATTGAGTTCGGAGGTGTACCCCTCATCAGGTATTCGGTTCAAGCCGCGACAGCCAGCCAGGCAGATCCCGTCATCGTTGTGCTCGGTCACAATGAGGAGGCTGTGCGGTCTGTACTGCCCGCGGGCAGGCAGATGTACGTGACCAATGAAGAGTTCTCTTCCGGTATGGCAACCTCGTTGCAGGCAGGCATTCTTGCAGTGCCGGAGAGTGCGAGCGCAGCCATCATTCTGCTTGGTGACCAGCCGCTTGTGTCCGCGGACCTGATCGACGCTATCCTCGCTGCTTCGGCTGTCCATCCGGACCGCATCGTGGCCACCGGATATGGCTCCCGTATGGGAACGCCGGTCCTCTTTCCCCGCGCGCTGTTTGCGGAGCTACTGGCGACCACAGGCGACGTTGGCGGTCGCGAGGTGATTCAGCATCATGTGGACGAACTCGTGCTCATTCCAGCACCCTCGGCGGTCATGGCCGTAGATGTCGATACACGAGAAGACGTTGAGCACCTTCGACGTATCTGGAAAGGGCGCATGTCCTGATCTATCGGCGTTGAGCCTCTCCCCATTCGCGCAACAGCGGGTCATCCCGCTCAGGTATCCACGTACACAACAGATGCGCGCTATCAGCGTTTAACTCATACCGGCCCAACCCAGCGGGAAGCACAACCGTATCCCCGCGCACGAGGTCCAGCGCCGTTTCGCTGGTGTTCAGCGAGCATGCGCCCTCCAGCACAGTCAGGATTTGGCAAGACGTTTCCCGCGTTGTGCGGCTCGCCCCGCCAGCAAGGCGCCATTCTTCCAGGATGAAATAGTCACAGGCGACGAGCATGCTGCGCGCGATGATGCCCTGTTCTGGCGGCCGGGCAAGCGCTGTCGCTGTTGCCAGGGCTGGCGGCTCCAGTCGCATGACGTCCAGCGCTTGCTCAAGATGCAAGTCGCGCGGCATTCCGTTAGCTTGTAGCCGTCCGTAGTCATACAGTCGGTACGTCACGTCCGAATACTCTTGGATCTCGTACAGCACGATACCTGCGCCGATAGCGTGAATCGTTCCGGCGGGAACAAAAATCACGTCGCCTGGCCGAGCTTCGAAGGTGTTGAGCAGTTCTTCCAGCCGGTTCTCAGAGACTGCCGCACGTACCTCTTCAGCGCTGACGGGGCGCTTTATGCCATAGGCCAATTGGGCGCCAGGCTCTGCCCGTAGCACATACCACGCTTCGGTTTTGCCGAGTTTGCCGTTCTCATGAGCGGCGGCATACTCATCGGTTGGATGGACCTGTACAGATAACCACTGCTGTGCATCAATGAATTTTGCGAGCAGCGGAAAACGACGTCCGTAAATCGCAAGCGCGCGTGAACCCACCAGTTGCTGACCAAACCTGCCCACGAGTTCGCTTAGCGCCGTGCCAGCAAATGGTCCTTCACGCACGACGCATGAGTTCTCCGTCTCCCATGACTCACCGATCATCGCTTGACCTGGTAGTGCCTTGCCTGCCACGTCTCCCAGATTTCTGCCTCCCCAGATTGTTTCGTGCAGACTTGGCGTGAGAGCGAGTGGTCCTGGAGTAGCGGTGTTCATGCGCATCTTGGGCCTCTGGAGATCATCGTAAGCTGTTGAGTAAAAGAGATTGCCGCGACGGAGACAGTATCTCACGTCGCGGCAACCAGATAGGAACCTTTGTCCTTGCGTGGCACTAGACCTTGTTAAGTAAAGTGATCGCCCGGAGCACTTCCTCTCGAGCCGCCTGGGGAGTCTCTGATGCCAACGTCTCTTCAACGTGGCACTTGAGCACTTCCTCGGCGACTTTATCCATGCCTGCGCGAGCAGCGAAAATTTGCGTGACGACGTCCTCGCAGGGTTTGCCGTTTGCTAGCATGCTCATAATGCCGCGGATTTGGCCCTCAATTCGACGCAGCCGCATGATAAGATCCGGTTGTGGAGATTCTTCAGGAATCGCCATGGAAGTTACTCCGGTTCCTGGGGTAAAAGCCTCAGATGCTGCCCCTGCATGGATATGTTGCCATATCCTGAATGAGCACTACACTGCCGTGGCCAGAGCATCCTCGACATGCTTGCGCAGCACGTCGCGCGAAACCAGACCTACAATACGGTCAATCTCGCGTCCGTTCCGGAAGAAGACGAGGGTCGGGATGCCCTGAATACCCAGACGAGCAGCCGTATTCTGGTTGTCATCTGTGTTGAGTTTGGCGAATGTCATCTTATCGGTATATATGCCCGCTAGCTCTTCGAATGCGGGCGCCATGAGCAAACAAGGACGGCACCAGGGAGCCCAAAAATCAACCACAACAGGCTTGTCAGATTTCAGGACACTTTCACCAAATGACTGGTCGGAAACTTCGACATACTTATGATCTGCCATATGTGCTCCTCCCGGAAGCTGGAGAAATGGGTACCCACTACCCTACCGGGGTATCGTATATAAATCTAGCACTGTGCGCACACAAGCGTCAACCCGGTTGGCATTCATGAGGCTAGCAGTGAATAGTCGCCCTGCGCATGCGTGCCAGGAACCGATGAATACGCTACTATGTGATCAGTGGAGCGCCGTGTTGGGCAATACATAGAGGACTTTGGCGCGCAGGCGAGCGAAATCAGGTGAGAGACATGGCTTTAGCTGACGGTACGATTTATCTTGACCACGCCGCAACCACACCAGTGGCGCCCGATGTCTTGCAGGAAATGTTGCCATATTTTAGCGAACGGTTTGGTAATGCCAGCAGCGTGTATCGGCTTGGCCGGCAGAGTATGGCTGCACTCGATGCCGCGCGTGAACGCGTTGCTCATGTGTTGGGATGCAGGGCGGCGGAGATTGTCTTTACCGGAGGTGGATCGGAGGCGGATAACCTCGCCATAAAAGGCATCGCGTACGCATCCCGCCGGCGGGGCAATCACATCATCACCAGCGCCATTGAACATCACGCCGTGCTGCATACCTGCCAGCAGCTCGAGCGCGAAGGGTACGAGGTGACATATCTGCCTGTGGATCAATATGGGCTGATAGATATGCGTGCGCTGGAGTCCTCGCTCCGCGACGATACAGCGCTCGTTACCATCATGTACGCCAATAATGAGATTGGCACGATTGAACCCATCGCCGAGATAAGTCGTCTGTGCCGGTCTCGTGGCATTCCATTTCATACTGATGCTGTACAGGCGGGCCCGGTATTGAATCTCGATGTCGCCACACTTGGCGTCGATCTGCTCTCGCTCTCGGGGCACAAGTTCTATGGGCCTAAGGGCGTTGGCATGTTGTATATCCGTCAGGGAACCCGTCTACAACCACAGATTCTCGGCGGCTCGCAGGAACGCAACCGGCGAGCGGGCACTGAGAATGTCGCGGGCATTGTAGGCGCCGCATTCGCGCTGGAGCGCGCCCAGCGCGATCGTGAGGAAGAGTCGTCCAGGCTCGCTGGTTTACGCGACACGCTCTGGGAGAATATTTCACACATCGATAACATACACCTCACGGGGCACCCACATCTGCGATTGCCTGGCAGTCTGAGCGTCACCATAGCAGGAGTTGAAGGGGAGTCGCTCCTTCTCAATCTGGATTTGCTTGGCATCGCCGCATCGAGCGGCAGCGCCTGTTCATCTGGATCTGTCGAACCATCTCATGTGCTGGTCGCTCTTGGTGTGCCAGCTTCAGTGGCTCGCGGCCATCTCCGGTTGACGCTCGGCTCCAGTACAACGGAGGAGGATATTCAGTTCGTTTCGCGCGAGCTTCCTCAAGTGGTGGAGCGACTTCGTTCACTTTCCAGCCGCCCGGCAAGCCTATGAGCGGTTACCGTAGCGGACGGCTTCGCACGTGCGAGACATGCAGTGGCTGATGTGATGCAGGTAACAGGAGCGAGGCAGGAAAGAATGGTGTATTCCAGCCTACAGGGAAAAGTCGCACTGGTAACAGGTGGTTCTCTCGGAATCGGAGCGGGCATCGTCAATAGGTTGGCTGACGAAGGTGTCGCGGTTACACTCGATTACCATACGCACTCGGGCGCTGCGGACGACATTGCTAGGGGTATTGAGAAGCGAGGCGGCAAAGTCCTCGTAGTACAGGCTGATGTCTCACAGGTAGCCAGCCTCGCGAACCTCGTATCACGGACTGTGCAGGCATTCGGCCGGCTTGATATTCTTGTGAATAACGCCGGAATCGAGGAACCCACGGCGTTTGTCGATGTATCGGAAGATGCGTGGGACAGGCAGATCAACGTCGATCTAAAGGCAGCGTACTTCGGCACGCAGTTCGCCGTACGGCAGATGATCTCACAGGGTGGCGGCGGCGTAATTATCAATATATCGTCTGTGCATGAAGATCTGCCAATGGTAGGCAATGCCGTCTACTGCGCTGCGAAGGGTGGCCTGCGCATGCTGACGCGAACACTCGCGGATGAGCTGGCGCCGCATGGTATTCGCATCGTGAATGTTGGTCCCGGGGCAGTGGCCACGCCCATCAATAAAGCAACACTCAGCGACCCGCACAAGCGTGACGCGCTTTTGAATGAAATCCCACTTCACCGCATTGCTGAGCCGGAGGACATCGCCAAAGCAGTAGCGTGGCTCGCTTCCGACGAAGGGAGCTACATAACTGGAACGACGCTGTTTGTTGATGGTGGCCTAATGGTATCCGCAGGCGGGCTGTAGTCCGGTAGTCCCGCAGTCCGGCGGGTTACACCGATAGTTCGTACGGGTTTCTGATCCTTGCGAGCGTCCGGCGACTGCCGGACGCTCGTTCCTGATTGTCCCGGTTGTTCGTATCCTATGGCTATATGAAATTCGCTTTACATGCGCGCGGCGTGCGTGCTATTGTAAAATCCAAAATACGACTCGGCGTAAGGCAGATTCAGCGGGACGAGTACTCGACTTTGGCCAACAGAGAGCGTGAGCACATGGTGAGAGCTCACGCCGGACCCAGACTCGACGAAAACCACCCGCCAGCCCACCACTGAACGACGCTACGGTGCGCCCATTACGTGGTAGCGGAGGCTCCGTTATCGGCCATAATGAGGCACGCATCCCGCTCGCGTCCGCGACGGGTACCGTGTGATATGCGGGTGGAACCACGGAAGCGCAGGGCTCTTTCGTCCCAATCGGACGAGTGAGCCCTGCTTTTTGTTATCCATGTCGCGTCCTTGTACAGCGCGTGGAATTGAAACGAGGTTTCGGTCATGTCAGTCGAGGAAGAGCTGAATCAATCAGTGGCGTACACGCCACTGCAGCGTATGCGCCATAGCGCGGCACACGTTATGGCCGAGGCGGTGCAGTCGATCTTTCCCGAGGCCAAATTCGCCATAGGACCAGCTATCGAGGATGGCTTCTACTATGACATGGAGCTTCCTCGCCCGCTCACGCCGGATGATTTTCCCGCTATTGAAGAGCGCATGCGGCAGAGCATCTCATCCAACCATCCGTTTGTGGCGAGCAAGTGGCCGCGCGAGCAGGCGCTCGAATACTTCCGCACGCACAACCAGCCCTACAAGATCGAGATTATCGAGAATCTTCCCGATACCGAAGTGGGCATATACGAGCACGGCCCCTTTCTGGACCTCTGCCGCGGTCCTCATGTAGAGCGCACAGGACAGATTGGGCCATTCAAGCTTATGCGTGTTGCCGGCGCGTACTGGCGCGGCGACGAACGTCGCCCGATGCTCCAGCGGCTTTATGGAACGGCCTGGTTCACGCAAGGGGAACTTGATCACTATCTCTGGCAGCAGGAAGAAGCCCGCAAGCGAGATCACCGCAAGCTAGGCCGCGAGCTCAATCTCTTTACGTTCAGCGAGGACGTGGGGCCAGGGATCCCGCTCTTCCTCCCCAAGGGCGCAATTGTCCGACATGAAATGGAGGAATACGTACGCGAAACGCAGGAGCGCTACGGCTATCACCACGTCTGGACCTCCAATATCGCACGCGTACGTCTCTATAAACAGTCTGGCCACTGGTTCCACTATCGCGACTCCATGTTCCCCAAAATGCAGGATGAGCGCGACGCGTGGGAAGGTGAATCCGCCGAAGAACTCGAGGACAACAGTTTCGAGCTGAAACCGATGAACTGCCCATCGCATATCCTGCTATACAAATCACAGTTACACAGCTACCGCGAGCTTCCTATCCGTTATGCCGAATTCGCGACGCTCTATCGCTATGAAAAGGCTGGCGAGCTGACGGGCCTGACCAGGGTACGCGCACTGACGCAGGATGACTCACACATCTTCCTGCGCCCAGACCAGGTGGTCTCGGAATTCAGCAGCCTCGTGCAACTGGTCCGCGAGGTTTTGGAAACGTTCGGCCTGACGGATTACCGTGTGCGCCTCTCACTACCAGATCTGTCCGACCACGAGAAATATCACGGTGACGTGGCCATATGGGAACAGGCCATCGCCGACCTGCGGACGGCGCTCGATAGTCAGCGCCTGCAGTACGAGGCAGCCGAGGGAGAGGCGGCGTTCTACGGTCCCAAGATGGACCTGATGGCCCGCGATGCCCTTGGACGTGAATGGCAGCTTTCGACGATTCAGCTTGACTTCTTCAATCCACGCAACTTCGAGCTTGAATATATTGGTGAAGATGGGCAGCCACACCGGCCGGCTATCATCCACAGGGCGATCATGGGCTCAACTGAGCGATTCATGGGCGTACTTATCGAGCACTACGCCGGCGCATTTCCCGTCTGGCTTGCTCCCGTTCAAGCGGTGGTGATACCCATCGCAGATCGCCACGGCGAATATGCTGCACAGGTGGCGGAGCAGGTCCGAAAAGCTGGACTGCGTGTCGAGATGGATCTCCGCGCCGAACGGATGAATGCCAAGGTGCGAGACGCGCAGATGCAAAAAATCCCATACATGCTTGTTGTGGGTGATAAAGAAGCCGAGAATCAGACCGTATCGTTGCGACTAAGAACAAATGAGAACCTCGGCGCGATTCCGGTTGACACATTCTGTCAGACGGCAGGACGAATCAAATCCGAGCGCAGCCACCAGCTCTGGCGGGAACAGTCGCCGAGTTAGGACACGCCCGCTGGGAGAGGAACGGAGTACATATTCTCTCCCAGCGCGGATGTTTCGGGCTGCCGTTACGCATCATGCAATCTCGCGCGGCGAGCCAGATCTGAATACGCTTTGATTGCCCGCGCCAGGGCGTGCGTCGCGTCGCTTCGGACCTGCTCAGCTTTCGACAGCGCGAGGTCATCCCGTGCAGAGGCGAAATCACGCCACTGCGCGGGATCGATGATTGTAGCCATCCAGCGCAGCCACTCGCAGCGCGCGACGAATAACTCGGCCAGTGCCGTGCGCCATGCGGTATATCCGAGGTCGCCTTGCTGTGGGTACTGTGCCAGAACGTTCATTGGCTGCTGGCCGACCGCAATCAAATGCGTGGCACGCTCACGCAAGTCGCGCAACTGCTTCACGTCCGCCAGCACGCCGATGCTTCCATCTCGTTCTGGCACAGTCGAAAAAACATGCTGCCAGTCCTCTACCCACGCGTCCCAGGCCGCGAATGTCCGCTCGAAGTCAACATATGCCTTCTGTAGAACACCGACTGCAGTCGCCACCGCTGCGCGCCCACGCAGGCGTTCCTCCGCACTATCGTGAACCACGACCTCTTCAAGCGTTAGCACGCCGCGAAGAAGCTCGGCCCGGATCTCGCCCGCAAGTGCGGCTCGCCGGGATTGTTCTTCCGCGCTTCGCTCGGCCGCATGAACTTTGCTCTCGATCAATGCGTTTAGCTTTGCCGCCAGTGCAACACCCGTCTGCACTTCGATTCCAAGCTTGGTCGCAGCCTCAAGCGCGGGCTGTGTCGCTTCTGACGAACATAGCAGGCGTTTTTCGGCGCCGCCCGCAGTGGCGAGAAGCGCGGCGAAGCGCTGGACGTCCTGCACGGTCAGCAGCGTCTGCACGGGAAATCGGAGAGCGCCCACCACAACTGTCGATTCGGCCTTTCTGCCATGCCAAATGGTTATATTTTGTCTGTTCTGCACGCGCTGGATCCTCACCCCGTCCTGGTCGAGGGTCCATTCGACGAGCTCCAACCACGCGTGATCCGTCATGGCGACAAGATCCTGTGGGACAAGGCCATCGTCACTATGGCTCCCATCGGAGCGCTCAAGCTTCGGCCGTGCGCTCGCCGAGAGTCCATTACGGCGACGCGTGCAAGCAGGGCAGAGTAATCCACCTGTAGCCGCCAAACGGCCAACACGCGCAGGCGTAGAGCAGAGTTCGCAAAACGGTGGAAGAACGTCCTGACGTCCCAGGTCCACAAAAACCTCGAGCACCGACCCGGCTCGTGTGGGCAGCGAGACGCGCGCCATCGGGGTGGTGATGCAACATACGCTATCCAATTCGACATCCACACCTGTCGCGTACGCATCATAGAGACGGCTTATTTCTCGCTCATACGCGGCCTCGAGGTCTGAACAAGCGCTTGGTTCTTCGCGTATGCGCGCTTCCAGCGTATTGCGCAGATCGTCGATTCGTGCCTGCAACTCGCCTTCGGCGCGCAGCCGGAAAAAGCGCCCTCCAGACTCCAGCCGGGGACGCAGAAGTTCCTGTGCGGTGGCATACGCGCGCGCGACGACCGAGACGTGCTCTTCATCCACAGGGGCCGTCACGGCTTCGTCTAGCTCATTAGCTGCCAACGTGCGGACGGGCTGACCAGAGACAGGATCGATCGCCAAGCGGAGCCACTCTTCGTTCCGTCCACGCCGGTCACTCCACGCCAGCCGGAAACCGAACTCTACCGTCATGCGCGGTTGCACCTCGACGACACGGAAGTGTGATGTGGTGGAAACGTCGGGCAGCACCAAAGCCCCTTCTCGTAGAGGGCACGCTTCGCAGCTGACCGCTGCGTCATCGCATTCCAGGCAGGCTGCGCATTCGGGCGCCGTCATGCGCACACGATCTGCCACAATTCTCTCTGCTTCCGCCCTACGCGGTAGCGATATGCTGCTGACCGCGCCACGCTCGGATGTCACTTGTCTGAGCGTTTCCAGTTCCGGCCCGCCTTGCACGAGCAGTACCACGTTCGCATGTGCACGTGCCACGCTTGGCGAAACCGTATACTGGGCACTTGAGCCATCGGGCCAGCTAGCGGTGATGAGATCCGTCCGCTCCACCCGTACATGCGTGCCTTCCGCGCGCAACACATCCAAGGCGAATCGCAGCACGTCATCAGATACGCCGAGTTGAGCTGAACGCGGGGGTGACACATCCTCGGCCGGTGCAGCAATGCTGGCGGCTGGTGGCATGGCCTGAAAAGAGGCAATATTATCCTTCACCGGCTGCGACTTCTTGCGCCAGAAAAAGAGCTTCACCCAAGCGCCTCCATCGTGAGAGATGCCGAAGCCGACAGCCGGGCACTACCTCGATCCAGTTCTGCCGCGAGCGCTTCCATTTCCGCTTGAAGGTCGCCCGGTGCGTCGGCGCACAAGAGTGATTCGAGGATGCGTTCCTCAAAGTCGAGCTCGCCTTCCTGCACCTCAGACAGTACCGCTTCCAGCTCTCCCACCGTCATCGTAAAGAGATTGATCTTGTGAAAGAGCAGCCGCAAAACGTAGTCATCAATGGTATCGCGCAACGAGAAGTTGTAGACCGCGACGTCCTGCTCTTGGCCCAGTCGGTGAACTCGCCCTATTCGCTGCTCGATCCGCATTGGATTCCAATGCAGGTCATAATTGAACACCGTGTGGCAGCGCTGATGAAGATTTAAACCTTCAGCCCCGGCGTCGGTGGCAATGAGCGTGTCGATTTCGCCCGACGTAAACTGAGCGATCAGCGTATCGCGTTCCTGCCTGCTCAACGCGCCCACGTAGCATGCTGGCCGCCTCCCCGTCTGGCTAATCGTATCCCGCAGATGGTATGCGGTTTCCAGGCGTAGCGTGAAGATTACCGCCGGTTCACTCCCAATCTCCGAAAGCACGGTAAGGAGCAGTTGCTTCTTTGCGCTCTTTATGGTCTGGCAACGATCAGCCAGTTGGATCAACTCGACTTCTTCATCCGGGTGCTTTTCAGCCCTCCGCCTCAAAGACATTTCAATGGCCTGCGGGCTACTGCTCAAAGACTGCTGCAAAGCCATAATTTCGCGGACCACCATACCGCGATTCCGCGGCTTCGTCGGCCCGGAACCGGCATCGAGAGGTGCCGCTTCACGTTTGGTCGAAACCGGCAACCTCCGGTATAGCGCCCGCAAGTAATCTGTAACGTCGCTAATGAGCGCGTCCTCTTGCGGGTCCGGTTCGATGCTACGTGTGTATACCGCTCGTCCGGCGAAATGAATGCCGGCGTCCGCGCGTCTTGTCCGGCACATCACACTGCCTACTACCGCACGCAGTTCTTCTGCTCTTTCAGGCCGCAAAACGCGAGCGGTTCCCATGTCCGCCACATAGCGCATCTCGAACTCACGTTGCGTGCCAAACCGGCCCGGTGACACCAGATCAACCAGACTGTACAGGTCAATCAGGCGATTCGAGATGGGCGTGGCAGTGAGCAGAAGACGCCATCTCACACGCAGCTGCGCAGCATATCGTCTGCGCTTGGAGTCTGGATTGGCTAGGAGATGCGCCTCGTCAACGATGACCATATCCCAAGGGCGCGCGGCCACCCGGTCAAATGACCGCACGAACTGCGAAAGCGAGCAGATAACACGCGTCTCTCGATCAAAGCCGCGAAAACTACGATCATCGGACATGACGAATTGCTCGTCGAAGCGTTCGTCGAGTTCCTGCTTCCATTGGCCCAGCACGGACTTGGGGGCCAGAATAAGCGCCGAGCGAACCGCTCCACGTAAAGCGAGCTCTTTGTAAATGAGCCCGGCCTCAATCGTTTTCCCGAGGCCCACCTCGTCCGCCAAGATAGCTGCCGGAGCCATATCGCGCAGCACCCGCTGGGCAACCCGCAATTGATGGGGCAGAACTTCCAGCCGATCGCTCAGCGCGAGCGGCGCAAGCAGTGTGTCAAAGCCCAGCTGGGAGCGCAAGCTCTGAGCACGCACATAGAGGCTGTACCAGCGCGCCAGATCGAGCGTCTCGTTCGGGTCGTTGCACAGACGCGAAATGCGATCAATCAGTCGATGAGGGTCACCAAAGGAGAGGGCAAATGAAACAGCGGGTTGAGGCACTGCCTCATTTTGGGAGCGTTGCACCTATACACCACCACCAACACTACTAGGCCGACCGATGCTCATACCCAGGCGGGCGGAGAAGAGTATAGCACCCCCGCTACACAGGCATAGGGGCGTAGTGACTTATGGGCGGCGTGACCATATATAAACCCAGAGGCATTCTCGCGCGGGTACGCAGTCGTCACAGAGCGAGTGTGGCGATCTCCGGCGTCAACGTGCCTATGCGACGGAAGCGCTCGTACCGTCGCTGCAGCAGATCCACCACGGAGAAACGCTCCAGTTCCCCGAGGTTGCGAAGAATCGCACGCTTGACTGATTCCGCTGTAGCCACATGATCGCGATGCGCTCCACCTACCGGCTCGGGGATCACTTCTTCGATCAGGCCCAACTGCAACAAGTCACCAGCCGTGATCTTCATCGCTTCGGCAGCATCGGGCGCGAATGCCTTGTCTCGCCACAAAATAGAAGCCGCGGCCTCTGGCGATGCGACTGTGTAAACAGCGTGCTCCAACATCAGAATCCTGTCGCCGACACTGATGCCCAGGGCGCCGCCGCTGCCACCTTCACCGATTACGACGCAGACAATCGGGGTACGAAGTCCAGCCATCGCGCGAAGATTCTCGGCGATCGCCAGCGAAATGCCCCGCTGCTCATCCTCGATGCCGAGATACGCGCCAGATGTATCGATCAACGTTACCACAGGCATGTGCATGCGCTCGGCCTGTTCAAAGAGTCGTAGAGCTTTGCGATATCCTTCTGGATGAGCCATACCGTGCGTCCGCTGCTCCCGCTCCTGGATGGTGCGCCCCTTCTGGTGACCGACCAGCATGACCGTTTTGCCAGAAAGGCTGGCAAGGCCGCCAACTATCGCCCCGTCATCGCCATATCGGCGGTCACCGTGCAACTCAAAAAAGTCGTCGCACATCAGCTTGACGTAGTCGAGCGTGTATGGACGCTCACGATGCCGCGCAACCAGCACACGCTGCCAAGGAGTCAAGTTGTGATACAACTCAGCGGTGCGGCGCTCGAGTTCCTTTTCAAGCTCAGCCACCTGGGTGCGCTCACCGGATCGCTTACGATCGCTGTGGCGTTGAAGAGTTTGAATGCGCTTCTCGATCTCTGCCAGTGGTTTCTCAAATTCGAGATCATACGCCATCACGCACCTCCAGTGAAACAGCCTTCGAGAGTCCACCACACGATGTCGAACAGTGAATCGGAAGAATTAGCTCGGTGTTGCTGCGCGCACACCCGCATATAGCTTCAGCAAGCGCGCCAATGTCTGCCTGAGCGCCCGACGATGCACTACCGCGTCCATCATGCCGTGTGCCAGCACGAACTCAGATGTATTGGTATCCTTTGGCAGGCGCTGGTGCATAAACTGTTCGATGACCCGCGGGCCAGCAAATCCGACAAGCGCACCGGGCTCAGCAAGAATGACATCACCGAGAAACGCGAAACTCGCCGCGACACCACCGGTGGTTGGATCCGTAAGAAGCGAAATATACGGAACACCAGCTTCCGCCAGCTGCGCTAAAGCCGCGGATGTCTTTGCCATCTGCATGAGGGAAATCAAGCCCTCCTGCATGCGCGCACCACCCGAAGCGGAAGCGATCAGCAGAGGCACCCGGTGATCGCGCGCATATTCTATTGCCTGGGTTAGCTTCTCGCCAGCCACTGAGCCCATGCTGCCGCCAATAAACCGGAAATCCATGATCGCCAGAGAGAGAGGTAAGCCATCAATCAAACCATGGCCGCTGACAACCGCTTCATTGAGATGCGTTTTTTCTCGTTCAGCAGCGACTTTATCACGGTATGACTGCGAACGACTCACAAACTGGAGGGGATCAGCCGCCGGCAGATCGGGAGCGATTTCGACGAAACTTCCCTCGTCAAGCAGCAGATCGATGCGCTCACGGGCGCTGAGGCGGAAGTGATAGCCGCACTTATGGCAAACACGCAGGTTCTTCTCCCAGTCTTTACCGAGCAAAAGCTCGCGGCAACTGGGGCATTTGACAGCCAGGTTGTCGGGTAAAGAGCGCTTCTTGTCATCAGCATGCGCACCATTCAAGCGAAACACGCTCAATGCCGGTCGCGATACATCCCTCACGCTCTACCCCCTACCTCATCCAGTGCCATCTACCGTCCCAGCCCGTATCGCCGGGCACTGGATACAGATGCCCTGCTGCGAGCAGGGCTACCTTGCCATAGTGCCGCAAAACCCTGTAGCTAGTCAACAGGGAGGCGGTGTTTTCTTCCGTGGCCATTACTCGAAAAGCGCGTCCACGAATTCTTCAGGATCAAACGGCGCGATGTCGCCCACGCGTTCGCCCGTGCCAACGAACTTGATCGGCAAGCCAAGCTCCGAGGCGACGGCGAATACGATGCCCCCTCGGGCAGTGCCGTCAAGTTTAGTCAGGACAATGCCACTCACACCGGCGTCCTGTACAAACTGCTTGGCCTGCGCGAAGCCATTCTGGCCGGTTGTCGCATCCATGACGAGCAGTACCTCATGCGGTGCCTCAGGATCATATTTCTGTAGCACCCGCATGATCTTCTTGAGCTCTTCCATCAGGTTGAACTTCGTATGCAGCCTGCCCGCAGTATCCACGATCAGCACATCCGCATTGCGGGCCTGCGCTGACTGCATGGCATCATACACCACTGCCGCCGGGTCCGCGCCATGCTGGTGACTCACGACGGGCACTCCGATGCGCTCACCCCACGTTTTGAGCTGCTCAGTCGCCGCGGCGCGGAATGTATCGCCAGCAGCCAACATGACACGATGTTTCTGTCGTTTGAGCAACTGTGCGATCTTGGCAATGCTCGTCGTCTTGCCGACGCCGTTGACCCCAACGACGAGATATACCGAGATGGGCGATGTATCAGAGAACACGAGCGGCTCCGGGTCACCCAGCAAGAGAAGAAGCTCTTCTTTCAGTGCTTCGCGTACCTGCGCTCCGGTGGTGAGGTGCTCAATCTCGACATGCTGCCGCAGCGTCTGCAATAACCGATCGGTCGTCTCGACACCCACATCGCCGGTTATCAGGGTTTCTTCCAGATCATCCCAGAACTCGTCGGTTATCTCTTCCGCGTCAAGTGCTTCATTCACACGTCCGAAGAGATTGCGTGTGCGCGTGAGCCCGAGCCGGAAAGGATTGCGAAGAATCCCGCGAGCCGAACCAGCAGACTCAGCCTCAAGAGCATCATCATACTCTTCAACCGGCTCGACCTCATCGCCTTCTGCGGCCGCGGGCTGCTCGATAACCGAATCATCGACAGTCGCTGCTGCCTGAGCCATCGACGCGGTGGAAGCCTCAGATGCGTCCGGCTCACTCGTCGTCCCGGCAGAGGTTGGCTCGGGCGCGACCTGAACCTGCTGCTCGCGTGACTGATCCTCGTCACGCCTGAATAACCCTTCACGAATTCGCTTGAACACGCGCCTTTATCCTCATCGTGTGCTCGGAGGCACTGGTCAACTGGCGTCTGTGGGCGGACGAACACCTATCATGCTATCGTCGCGGCCCGCCAGAACCTGAGAAACCGCACGGCAACAAGCGGCAACGTACGTCCGTCATACCCGACCGGACGTATCTGTCGGCCTAGAGGCGTCTCACCCTGATCTTAGCGTGAGCTCCGATAGGTATGCATCGACCCATCGCTTACCGGCTCATTTATGATGATGTCGCCGTTGCGGATCTTTACATTATACAAGCAATTCGGGTTAGTGCAGACCCAGGCTTTGAACTGTATCGAAGCCCCCTGGCTGCCGAAATCTGACAGCGGCACGAGATCTCCTGCGCCACATTTGCGACATCGCGGAAACGTAAACTCCACGCCCAACACCCCTTCCTTAAGCTCCGCGTCCCGTGCGCACGTACGTGTGTTACAGTGCCACCATGCCTCGTCGAAGTAGGTAGCAGACCGGCCCAGAGCCTCGCAGCCGCAACTGTCGGCCCACGTTGAGCGCCCCGGTCACTATATCACAGCCCCAATCGCCGCGGGACTTGACGCATTCCGGCATTTGCCGCATTGCTGGCATAAATCGGGCCAAGTACACCATGCTGCGCTACCCTCTCGCGGGGGGATCAGTACCTGCCACATGCGCGGATCGCTCTAAGCCGTTAGGATGGGTCTGTGTCCCCCATATCGTGTCATCCGTCTGGATTACTGCAGTAGTGAGTGGCTCCGACGGTAGGCATCCGGCCCTGTTGTAATTAGACTCGTGCCGCATTATACTGCCCGCGCAGGTTGCTTCTCAATCTGATGACCTTGGGTCAGTGCAGGACGACGGCTGGCCCGCCATTCCGCGCCAGATTCCCACACCGCTCAGGAGGTTTACGTATGGAAAACCACCGCAAGCCGGCTCGTCGTGCAGCGCGCGGGCAGACCAGGTCATCAGATGCGCAGGCGTCTACAGGCATGGACCCGCGCTCTGACTCACAGTACGAGTTGCCCGTTCTCCCCGTGCGGAATACTGTGCTATTGCCACACATGGTAGTACCTCTCTTCGCGGACCGGGAACCCGCGCAGCGTGCCATCGAAGCGGCCATGAGCGCGGACCAGCGTATTCTGGTCGTCTCGCAGCGCACAGAGCAAACAAGCGATCCCACCTCACAGGATATTTATCTGACTGGTACGGAATGTACCATCAGCCGCTTCCTCCGCATGCCCGACAATACAAGCAGTGTCCTCGTGCAGGGCATGCAGCGAGCCCGCATTACGAGCTGGGTGCAACATGTGCCCTATGGGCGCGTGACCGTGCAGTCACTGCCCGACCAACCGTCAAGCGATCCCAAAACCGAGGCACTAGGTCGTATTGCGCTCGGCTTCTTCGAAACATGCACGAAGATGAGCCAGGAATTGACAGAAGATGCATATGTGCAGGCTCTAAACATCGAATCGCCAGGTATGCTGGCTGACTTCATCACGGCACAGATCGAACCGCCTGTGGACGTCCGCCAGGAGATCCTTGAAACGGTGGATATCGACGAACGGCTGCGCAAGGTCTGCGAGGTGTTGAAACGCGAGCTGAGTGTCCTGGAGCTGGAACATCGAATTCGTGACGAAGTGCATCAGGAAGCAGACCGTGGCCAGCGCGAGCTGCTGCTGCGCGAGCAGCTTCAGGCCATACAGCGGGAACTGGGCGAAGCCGATCCCACAGTACAGGATACTGAGGAACTCCGGCGGCAAATCGAGGCCAGTGGAATGCCGCAAGCCGTGGAGACCCGCGCGCTGCGGGAGGTATCCCGTCTGGCTAACTTACCCTCGCTCTCACCGGAATACGGTGTGCTGCGGTCATACCTGGACTGGCTCGTCAGTGTGCCGTGGAATGCAACCACTCCCGACCGGCTGGACCTGGCAGCGGTAACCGCGTCACTGGATGCTCGACACTTCGGCCTCGAGAAAGTGAAGGACCGCATCGTTGAATATATTGCCGTTCGCAAGCTGTCTCCTGAAGGGCATGCCCCCATACTCTGTTTCGTAGGGCCACCAGGAGTAGGGAAAACGACGCTTGGCCGTTCGATTGCTGAAGCGCTAGGCAGGCGTTTCGTGCGCATATCGCTCGGCGGAGTTCACGACGAAGCTGAAATCCGTGGTCACCGGCGAACCTACGTGGGAGCGCTTCCGGGCAGAATCGTGCAAGCCATGAAGACAGCTGGCACGATCAATCCTGTCATTGTCCTTGACGAGATAGACAAACTAGGCTCCGATTTTCGCGGTGATCCGGCGGCCGCGCTGCTCGAAGTGCTGGACCCTGAGCAGAACGCCACGTTCTCAGATCATTACCTGGAAGTGCCCTACGACCTCTCCCACGTCCTCTTCGTTGTGACGGCGAACGTGCTCCATACCATTCCGGCGCCTCTGCGCGACCGAATGGAGATCATCGAACTGGCGGGTTACAGCGAAGAGGAAAAGGCGCACATCGCGATGCAATTTCTCGTTCCTAAGCAGCGGCGCGAAGCAGGTCTGACGCCTTCGCGCATAGAGATTGACGAGCGGGCGCTGCGGCGAATCATCCGCGAATATACCTTCGAGGCGGGAGTGCGCGGGCTGGAAAGGGAAATCGGCGCCATTATGCGGCGAGTTGCCAGGCGCGTCGCCGAGGGTCGCCGCCACAAAGCCATCATCACATCGTCTCGCATCCCGGCATATCTAGGGCCGCAAAAGCACTTTCCTTCTGAAGCCGAAACGTGCGATGAGATTGGCGTTGCGACGGGTCTGGCCTGGACGCCGGCGGGCGGCGATCTGACCACAGTGGAGGTAATGGCAGTGCCGGGGCATGGCAATATTACGCTCACCGGGCAACTCGGTGATGTCATGAAGGAATCCGCTCAGGCGGCCCTCACCTACACACGCGCGCGCGCTGACTTGCTCGGCCTGCCGGCGCTCTTCTATGAGGAGCGTGACATACATGTACACTTGCCTGCTGGCGGCATCCCCAAGGACGGCCCCTCGGCAGGTGCCACTATGGCGGTCGCTATCATTTCCGCATTAATGGAATGGCCGGTTCGTAAAGACGTCGCTATGACCGGAGAAATTACACTCCGCGGACGCGTTCTTCCGGTTGGCGGCATCAAAGAGAAAGTCCTGGCGGCCTATAGGGCCGGCATCACCACCATCGTCATGCCGCGGCGCAATCTGAGTGATCTGGAGGACGTTCACCCGGAGATACGCGACCGACTCACGTTCGTGCCGGTGGATACCATGGATGACGTGATACCCGTGGCATTACGCGGCTTCACTGGCCGGCACGCCGTGGAACCTGCTGTCGCGGCCGCAAGTGGTCCGCTCTCGCGGTCCACACGCCCGCTAATCGTCTCACCGACTCCGGTCTCCGTCCCAGGCCGAGTCGCACATCCGCGCCCACGGGCACGCGGCGCATCCGTATCGGTAGAGTGACCCGAGGTAGTTATCGCCTTTCGTCAAGGTGGAGACGCTCGTACTCAATTTCCATGCAGCGATCCTGCACGACGTACAGCCCGGCTTCCGAGGCCTTCGCCGCTGCCGCGTCGTCCCGTACGCCAAGCTGAGTCCAGAGCGCTTTTGCTCCCGCCGCAATTGCCTGGTCTACGATCTCCATCACATATTCGGACCTGCGAAATACATCGACTATCTCAGGCCTGACCGGTAACTCCGCGAGGGACGCAGAGACGCGGCGTCCGAGCACCTCCTTGCCTGCCAATAACGGATTTACTGGATAGATATCGTAACCTTGTTCTTGCAGATACGCAGCTACCCCATAACTTGGTCTGGCAGGATTATCTGAGAGTCCAACCACAGCCACCCGACGGTACGAGTGCAGGATCTTCCAGATGTCTTCATCAGTTTGCGCGATGGGCAACCGACTGCTCCATTATCTGAACTTCGGACTACAGAGATGATTCATGTTTGATACTGTAGTGCAGAAGCGCCACGCAGGCGATGCGCCGCGGCTAGGCGCATGCTCCTACACATGCTACAATACGCGCTGCGGCTGGACCCGCGCTCATCTGGAACACATTGGTCACATATGCCAACACCCGCTCGCCAGCAATACCTGTCAATCAAAGCGCAGCACCAGGACGCAATCCTGCTCTACCAGGTCGGAGACTTCTTTGAGACCTTCGATGAGGATGCGCGTGTGGCTTCGCGCGCGCTGCAAATCGTGCTGACCGGGCGTTCGTATGGTCCTGAGGAGCGCGTCCCGCTCGCTGGAGTCCCCGTTCATGCCCTCGACACATACGTAGGACGACTTCTTGAACTTGGCCACAAGGTTGCCATTTGCGAGCAGGTGAGCCCTCCCGGGCGCGGGCTAGTTGAACGCAAGGTGACACGCATTCTCACGCCGGGCACCGTAACCGCCCCCACAATGGTGGCTGCGGCGCGTGATAACTACCTCGCCGCGATAACGGTTCAACTGGAAGGCGCTTCTAACAAGCGCCGCGCACGAGCAGGACTTGCGTATATCGAAGCCACCACGGGAGCCTTTGCGTGTACAGAATGGCACGGTGATAGCGCTATCGAGCAACTGCAAGCAGAGCTAGACCGCTTAAGCCCCGCGGAAGTCCTCGTCTCTCACGAGGAGGCCACGCGTGACCTGTTCCCGGCAGTACAGGGTATGAATTTGCCGACGGTCACGCGAGTATCCGAGCGCATGTTTCGCGTTGCCGCCGCAAGGGCAACGTTGCGCCATCACTTCCATGTGTCCTCGCTCGCGGCCTTTGGCTGTGAAGACAAATTGGCGGCTGTAAGCGCTGCCGGCGCCATCCTCAGCTATCTGGAACAGATGAATCCAGCCCTCCTGACTCAAGCTCGTGAACTGGATACATATACTACCGATGATTTCGTACGGATAGATGCCCGGTCACTCCGTGCGCTGGAGGTCGTCGAGCCATCGCGAGTCACGTCGCCAGGCAACTCCGGCCCGACACTGCTCTCTACGCTCGACAGCACCCGCACCTCCATGGGCGCGCGTCTCCTGCGCAGGACGATACTGCAACCCATTCGAGATCGCCTCGCGCTGGAGCACAGGCTCGATGCCGTTGAGGCGCTCGTCGTGCATGCGGAAGCGCATCATCGTTTGCGCGCGCTGCTTGATGAAGTCACCGATGTGGAGCGACTGACTGGTCGTATTGCCCAAGGCTCCGCGACACCGCGTGACCTCTATGCGCTGGCGGCATCGCTTCAGCGCGTGCCATGCATCGCAGACGTGATTGCTCCACCGGAGTTGCGCGCGCTACATGAGCTGCGCATGCAGCTCGATCCGTGCCGCGAAGCCGTCGAGCTTATCCTGCGAACCATAGCGGACCCTGCTGAGCCATCCGCGCATACGATCAAGCCGGGGTACAGCGCCGACCTCGATGCGCTACGGGCATCCTTCAGGGAAGCGCGGGAGTGGATCGCCTCGCTTGAGGCCGCCGAACGTGAACGCACGGGCATACGCTCGCTCAAAGTGGGGTACAACAAGGTCTTTGGTTACTACATCGAGGTCACGCACACGCACACGGCCAAAGTGCCCGCGCATTATCAGCGAAGGCAAACCCTCACGCATGGTGAGCGTTATATGACTGCAGAACTGAAGGAACACGAGGCGCTTGTACTACATGCGGAAGAACAGATAGAGGCACTTGAAAGGACGCTCTATATCGCAGTGCTGCAAAAACTCGCGGGCTATCACTCTCGGTTGATGTCCACAGCTGGCGCACTGGCGCAGCTAGACGTCTGGCTGGCACTCGCCGAGGTTGCCATTGTTCGCAACTACACGCGCCCAGAGATCTCAGATTCCACCGAGCTATTCATCACACAAGGCCGGCATCCCGTCGTTGAGGCCAACCTGGATGGCGAGCAGTTCATGCCGAACGATACAAACATTACGACGCTCACTTCCAGCAGCGAGGCACAGCGCATCATGCTCCTGACCGGCCCGAATATGGCCGGCAAATCCACCTACCTCCGGCAGGTGGCGTGCATTACGCTGCTGGCCCACATAGGTTCGTTCGTTCCAGCCGAGCATGCGCGAATCGGGCTGGTAGATAGCATCTTCGCACGCGTAGGTGCGCAGGATGATCTGTCGCATGGGCTCAGCACATTCATGGTCGAAATGGTCGAGACCGCGCACATCCTGCATCGCGCAACCGCACACAGCCTGGTCATTCTGGATGAAGTCGGGCGCGGAACGGGTGCGCGCGACGGGCTGGCGCTTGCCAGAGCCATCATGGAGCACTTACACGACGTCATCCAGTGTCGCACGCTTTTCGCGACCCACTACCACGAGTTGGCTTCTCTGGCCGAAGCATTGCCTGGAATCTTCCTCGCGCATATGGAAGTCATCGAGCGCGAAACAGACGCGATCTTCCTGCATCGTCTCGCACCCGGCGCCAGCACCGAGAGCTATGGTGTGCAGATCGCCCGCATGGCAGGGCTACCCACCAGCGTAACGCGACGCGCGCACCTTCTGCTGGCAAGCAACGTTTCCGCGGCTCTTGCGGAAAGTCAGGCAGACTATTGTGAAACGTCATCCCGATCTGAACGCGCGTTCACGCCACGCATACGTGAGGCTGACATACACGATCTGGTTCTCACTCTTGCCGGGATTAACATCGCTGACACGACGCCTCTCGATGCGCTCAACCTCCTCTTTGCCTTGCAACAGCGAGCCGTTCATGCGCTTCAGGTAGAATTGCGATGATCTTATCTACGAGACAGCAAATACGTCGCCCCATCAGACAACTGCCACAGGAAGTTATCGAGCGTATCGCCGCAGGCGAGATCATCGAGCGACCGGCTTCGGCTGTGCGCGAACTTGTCGACAATGCGCTGGACGCGGGGGCAAGCGAAGTTCAGGTCGAGTTGATCCGCGGAGGACTGGAACTGATTCGCGTCGTCGACAACGGCACCGGCATTCCGGCAGATGAAGTGAGGCTCGCCTGTCAGGAGCACACCACCAGTAAGTTAGGATCCTTTGAAGAACTCGATGCCATCGCCACCCTGGGCTTTCGTGGAGAGGCGCTCGCGAGTATTGGGGCAGTGGCTAAGCTAGACGTTTGCAGCGCCAGCGACGAGTCAGGCGTCGGGCACAGCGCTGCGGTGCGATTCGGCACTGCGGAATCGGCACCACCACGAGCGCACCGACCTGGCACCACCGTTTCTGTGCGCGATCTATTCACATTTCTGCCTGCCCGCAAAGCAGCACTCCGCGGAGCCGGATACGAGACGCGTGCCATCCTGTCGCTTCTGCAGAAATACGCGCTTGCCCACGCTGGAATCCGCTTCAGATGCATATCCGACGGGCGATTGGTGCTGCACTCGCCTGGCACCACTCTTGAGGCGGCGATCTTGGCCCTCTTCGGTGCGGATGTCGCTCACGCGATCACGCCGCTGCCGGAGATCCGCAATGCTCAGTTCACCATTTCGGGCGCGGTCTGCGGAGCTCATATTCACCAGTCAAGTCGCAACCTGTTAGTCGTAACGGTCAACGGCCGGATCGTGCACAATCGGACGCTTTTGGACGCACTGGAAGCGGCCTATAGAGGCATCATGCCCCGCGGGCGGCATCCTTTGGCCGTCGTGCATGTAGCGACTCCGCTCGAACACGTGGACGCCAACATTCATCCCGCCAAGCAACTGGTGCTTATTCGCGATGAAAACGAAATCGCATACGCCTTGCGACAGAGCGTGCACGAGACTATGGGCCGCACGCCACCGCCTGCGGACACATACGGCATGAAGCCAGCGGCGAGCGCCATACGCCAGCTGCGTCTCCCATCTCCGCGAAAGCGGCGGGGTCTTTCGACCCGGCCAGTGGGCGACTTAGCGGCTGTGCCTGCTGAGCATCTGGGGCGTCCTCGATATGGTCAGCTTGAGGCACTGTGCCAGTTTGATGAGACACTCATTCTTGCGCGAGATGCCGCGAATAATCTCCTTCTGATCGATCAGCACAGGGCCCATGAGCGCGTACTATACGAGCAACTCCTGCGGCGCGCCGAGAACAGCACGCAAAGCGGCATTGCAGACGACTCTTTCCTTCCAGCGCGACAGATGCTGCTTGATCCCTTGCTCGTCGAGCTCTCCATAACGCAAGCAGCCAGACTCATCCCCCGTCTCGCAGAGCTACGCAATCTTGGCATCGACTGCGAACTGTTTGGGAACACCGCGTTTCTCGTGCGTTCCTTGCCCGCCCAAGTTACTGGCGACGCAGATGCTCGCGATATCGCTGAAGTATCGCTACGCACCGCGGCGGAGAGCGACACCGACTGGAGACACCGCATGGCCGCGGCGCATGCCTGCCGATCCGCGATCAAGCGGGGCCAGACATTGTCGAGCGAGCAGCAACGGCACCTGCTTGCCGAACTCTCGCGGGCGGCGACGCCGGCATACTGTCCGCACGGCAGCCCTCTCATATTGCACATGGACCACGATCAACTCGTTCGCGCCTACCGGTGGTAGCTGGGACGGGTATCCTGCGACATGATATAGTGCCACCGAAATGTACTTGCGGCTTCTAGCTGATGGATTGAACCGTCGTGAATACTCTCGTCTCAGCAGTGTCGTCCGAAGAACATCGTTTTCTCACCGGGAAATACCGAGTAGCCGTAGAGGCACTCTTGCCTTCCGGTGAGGCGACTGGCAGTATTACGGAAGTGCTCGCAGCGCCTGACCCTGAAGATCTCGCCGCCGCTCTGCATGTGACCGTGGACACTATGCCCCGTCTCGAACGGCTTTCATTCGTCGGTGGGTTGCCCGGCGAGATCGTTGATGTTGAGGTATCCTGGGCGCTGCCACGCCAGGGGAAAAAACCAAGTCGTCATGCTCCCGCGCCATGGGTACGGATCATCGACATACTCCAATCGTCTCCCGACCGACAAGTACCAAGGTGCGCCGTCTTCGGCATTTGTGGTGGCTGCCAGCTTCAACACATGGACTACGCCACCCAACTCCACTGGAAGCGGGAGCGGGTACGCGATGCACTTCTGTCAGCCAACGTCGCTGAGGTGGACCCTCTGCCGACGATAGCCTGTACTCCCCCTTGGGGCTATCGTAACCATATGCGCTTTTCTGTAAATCGTCGGGGCCAGGCCGGGCTTACCGCGCGTGGGTCGCACAAGGTTTTGCCGCTCATCTCCTGCCCAATTGCCCATCCCGAAATCAACGTACTCCTGAGTGAGTTGACGCAAGACTGTCTGCCGCAGCCTCAACTTATGGTCCGCTACGCCGAGGGAACCCGCCAGATCCTCACACAGCCCCCTCTGCCTTCGCACGCTGAATCGCTTCTCAGTCAACGTGACATAGCTGTGCGTCACGGCGATATGGAAGAGCAGCTGGCCGGTGAAACGTTCCACATCCGGCCCAGCTCCTTCTTCCAGACCAACTCGCGGCAGGCTGAGCGGATGGCTGCCCTCGTGTTGGAACATCTCACGACGAAGGGCGGAGGAACGCTCGTCGACGCCTACTGCGGAGTCGGCACGTTTGCGCGGCTCCTCGCGCGTCACGCACGTAAAGTGATCGCAATTGAAGAATCCGCCAGTGCCGTTCGGGATGCCCGAGCTAACCTCAATGATCTGGAGAACGTCGACATCATACAAGGCAAGGTTGAGGATATTCTTCCGCGTCTTTCCGAGCGCATCGATGGCCTGGTAATTGACCCTCCACGTGCGGGATGCTATCCCACTGTGCTAGAGGCTCTGCGCGCAAGACGCATTCCCCGCGTGGTCTACGTCTCGTGCAATCCAGATACCCTCGCACGTGACCTCAACGTGCTCACACGTCCGGGAGGCTACCACATCGTGTCAGTGCAGCCGCTGGACATGTTCCCGCAGACCGTTCACATCGAGAGTGTCACCCTGCTGGAGAGTGTTCAATGACGGTTCATACGCTGTATCTGGCTTCATCGTCTCCACGCCGTCGGCAGCTACTCAAGCGCGCTGGCATACCGTTTAGCCTGCATGTCGTACCCATCGACGAGGATGCACTGTCTGAGCAGTACGAAGGACCACTCAACCTGCTCGGCGAATTCCTTGCTCGGCGCAAGGCGCTCGCGGCATTTGATGACCTCCGTTCGCATGGCCAGAGTGGGATCGTGCTGGCATCCGATACTACTGTTCTGCTTGATGGTCGCTCACTGGCCAAACCTCATGACGAGGAAGAAGCCGCGTTCATGCTGAGGAAATTGCGCGGTCGAGAACACATTGTTGGCACAGGCGTGGCCCTTGCGGGTCCTGAGCCGGACGCACTGGCCTCCGCACATTCACTCACTCGCGTTCGAATGCGCGAGTATTCAGACGACGAGATAGCGCACTACATCAGCACCGGTGATCCGTTTGACAAGGCGGGCGGATATTCTATCCAGCATCCCGAGTTTCAACCTGTGCAGAGCTTTAACGGCTGCCATACTGGCATCATTGGCTTGCCACTTTGCATCGTCCGAGCCTTACTTGCCAAGTGCACCGCGCCAGACGACACGCCACAGCGGCACTCCGGGCAAGCTGTGTGCGCGTGGTCACGGCTGTGCACGCAGCCATTTCCAGCCGCCGGCTGCCTCTCCTCCGCGTCGGCGCGAGAAGTCACGGACTAGGGTATGTTGCGAGGCCGCTACGCTCCTTCGCCCTCCGGTCCGCTCCACCTCGGTAACCTGCGCACAGCGCTGCTAGCCTGGCTCTTCGCGCGATCCCAGGGCGGCGGCTTTACCTTGCGGGTTGAGGATCTCGATCGACCACGTACACGATCAGGAGCAGCCGATGCCATTCTCGGTGACCTCCGCTGGCTGGGCCTCGACTGGGATGAAGGGCCAGATACCGGCGGACCGCTAGGTCCCTACATCCAGAGCGCTCGCATAGACCTCTACCGGCATGCACTCGCGCAGCTACGCGCCAAAGACCTCGTCTATCCGTGCTACTGCACCCGAGCCGAGTTACAGCAAGTAGCAAGTGCACCGCATCCGGGAGAGCCCTCGCACCGCTATCCAGGCACCTGCCGAAACCTCACCACACACCAACGGCAGACACTAGAAGCAAGCGGGCGTCGCGCAGCATGGCGTTTTCGCGCGCCTTCGCAGGCGATCTCGTTCGACGATTTGGTTCAGGGACGGCAAAGCGATAATGTAGCGCAGAGCATGGGCGATTTCATTGTCATGCGCAGTGATGGGATCGTCGCATACCAGTTGGCGGTAGTCGTAGACGATGCGTTGATGGGCATCAACCAGATCGTTCGTGGCGCCGACTTGCTCAGCTCTACTGCACGTCAGCTTGCGCTTTACGATGCGCTCGGCTTCCCCCGCCCACAGGAGTATGCCCACGTTCCGCTCGCGCTTGGCCCAACGGGAACTCGCATGGCAAAACGCGACGCATCAGCGGGAATAGATGAACTGCGAGCGCGAGGTGAGACGCGTGAACATGTCCTGAGTGCACTCGCCTCAAGCTGCGGCCTCGCTGAAGCCGGGCAACACGTGACGCTGGCACAGTTGACAGATCATTTCGTGCCTTCGCGCCTGAGCCGCAGTAACAGCAGCATCGCGCTTTAGATGACGGTGGAAACATCAGCATCCGAAATTGACGGCCGACTCTCCGGCACGTATACTCGAGAATACGGCTCAGACCCAAGGCAAGAGGGGTGACATCCCATGGTGACAAGCGGAACGCGTCCCACTCCATCACGCACGAACCAGCTGAGTGACTCTGATGGTTTCTTGGACCTGGTGGGTCACGAACTGCGCACACCTGTAACGGTGCTTCGAGGGAATATTCAACTCCTGCAGCGTCGCTTTCGCAAACGATCGGACCGCGAAGACGATCTCTCGATCATGAACACCATGCTCTATCAGATTGAGCGGTTGAACCATCAACTCGACGTTTATCTGGCGAGTGTTCATATCGAACAGAAACGTTTCGCCGAAGTCGTGGGGCCAGGGGATCTCGTCGCCATAGCGCGCCGCCTCGTGACGATTTACTCTGGAGGCAAGACGGACCACACACTGACCCTTGAGACCAGCCTCTGCGAATTGCCCGGCATGTGGGATGTGCGCCGAATTGAAGTTGTGATGTCTGAGCTCATCGCCAACGCCATCAAGTACAGCCCGGAAGGCGCCATCACGATACGTATCGACCGGGTTGACGACATTGCCCGCGTCGAAGTTCGCGACCACGGTATCGGAATTCCGCCAAAAGAGCGCTTCCGCGTGTTTGAGCCGCGCGTACACGCCACCAATGTCGAAAACGCCGGAGCAGGACTCGGGCTCTTCGTGGCGCGCGAAGTCATCCGGAACCACCACGGAAAGATTGGCTTGCGCTCAGCACCTGGCGGAGGCAGCGTGTTCTGGTTCACGATTCCGGTAGCCACTCCCCGAAACCTGTCCGCTGGAACCTCGCGGCCGCAACGTGCTGACCGAGGCTTCGAGAGCACGCCAGAAGCAACATCCGCGAAGCTGAGCCGATTTCGTACGCCATCTCGCAGCTAGGCAGTTGACTTCCGCAGCACGGTTTGGCCGGCAAGGATGAATACATTCCTCACCGGCCAGGAGCGGTCAAGCTGGAGGCTGCACCTCAGAGATCAGCAAGCACCTCTGCGGGCTCTCCCAGACGCCCCAGAAAGATGGGCACATCGAGCTTGGTGTAGCGCCGCACCTCAGTTGCGCGCAGCGTCTCCATCATGCGGCTAATCTCGGCGGGATCATCTGACTCGTTCGCCAGAATGAATTCGTAATCGCCGAGGCCGAATGAATCCACCGTGTTCGCGAGAACGCCGCCGCCTTCTTCGTCCGTTTCGGTCTTGGCGGGTGCCTCGGCTACGGCGGTTGTGCCGCGTCCTGCTCCAGCCAATTCGTTCTCAGGCGCAATCTTGTCGCGCGGCACCGCGTATTTACGGCCCACAATGCCGTGTTCAGCCATCAGGTCACGACGTCGCTCATACGGCAGCAGGTACCATTCAGCGGTCTTCACAAATGGGTATACGCTTATGTACTTCTTCGGGGCCGCGCCCTGCATGAATGCTGGCGAGTGTGCCGGATCGTACCGACCACCTGCGACGACGCCAACGTACGCCTCCCTGGTGATAAGGTACTTGCCTAGACCAGATTTGCGGAGGCTAACAGCGAGTCTCTGGATGGCGTCGAGGTCGACGCCATAGACCCACATCATCAGATCGACATCCGGGCGGAATCCTATAGTCGAATACATACCCCGCAGCTTAACGCTGGGTTCACGACCTTCAATCGCCGCCAGAAATTCCGCCTTGCTCGCACGCTGTTGCTCTTCCTCCAGCCGGAGAAACGCGGGGTCCGTCTTAAATAGCCAGTAGACGGCATAGGTTGTTTCACTCGCCACTTGTTGGGTCATCATGATACTCCAGTCGGCCTGAGAAATCTCTACCGCCTGAGCGGTTGATCTTGCAAGGCTCTCGAACGTTTCGGGCATCTGCCCACCATTGTAGCACCGCCCGCGCTGGCGTGGTGACATGTTGTTGCCCTGGCAGTCCCAGATCCTTGTATGTTGCTTCGCCGCCCCATACAATGCCCATTGATGAACAGACATCCGTTTCGCCTGCCCGCTCGGCGCATCGCTGCCACTGCAGCCGGCTTGAGCGCTATACTCGCCAGCCTGATTGGAATGCTCAGCGGGTGCGCGGTACATCCAGCCTCCAGTGAACTGGCATTTCTCCAGTCGGGGCAGCTTTGGACGATCCTGAGCGACGGTACCGGTGCAACGCCTATAGATAGCGGACCAATCGCAGGGTTTTCCTGGTCGCCAAACCACCAACAGATGGTCTTGCGCACCGTAACGACATCAACAGGCGCGGTAAACGCTTCCGATGCTCCAGGCAATCTGGAGATCATCAGCGTTAATGGCGGATCTACCCTCCAGATCACGCCTCAGGAGCAGGGCATCCTGCGCAGCGATGGCTGGTGGAATGCGCAAGGCGACCGACTCGTCTATCGAGAATCACTGCTGGGAGCAGCCTCGCCACCCATGTATTACGTGTCGCAGTCGGATCAGCCGGTTGGCATCGCACGTAAGCTCGTGCTCGATGCCAGCGGTATTCCGGCGTTGTCACCTGACGGCAAGCGCGTAGCCGTCGTAAACCCGTCGGGTGCCCTTCTTGTGGGTACACCAGGATCTCACGGATCTGTCGTGGCAGCGCACGCCCTCGTGACCCTTCCAGGATCCACGTATCCCGCGCGGGTGCTCTGGCAGCCACGGCACGATGCACTCCTTTACATGCGGACCGCCCCCGGCGGCATCGCGCTCGTATTGCACCCAATCGGAGCGAGTGAACGGGTCCTCCTGACGTTGCCGCAAGTAGAGCAGGCGGCATTCTCGCCGGAGGGAACTCAGCTTTTGGTGCAAACACCCGGTCATCTCGCTCTCTACAATATCTCTTCCAGCACAATCTTGCGCATGAGTTGGAGCGAGCCTGATAATAATGCGCTGCCGTGGTGGTCAGCCGATGGTCATTCACTGCTCGTCCAGGATAACCTCGGCTTGAGCCTGGTCGATCCGCGGAACGGTACAGTGAAGCGGGTCCTTCAGGTGCCCGCGACGGCTACTGTGGCGAGTACATCCATATTCTGGACTCCCGCAACCAATAACCTGTGGTCACCGGACGGCCACCACATCGTCTTTGCAGCGGCCCAGGGGGCACGCTGGCAGGGCAAGGTACTTGCCGCTCCCCCCGCTGGCGATGAGGGCCTGTATACTGTTGCTATTACATCCAGCGAACAGCAAGTGCCGAAACTGATACATTCCGGCAGAAATCTGGTGCCCGCCTGGAGCACTGCGGATCCTTCGACGACATTTCTCGTACAGGGGGGCTGATGCCAGGGCATGTCAGCCCAGTTACCAGGATGGTAGACACATGACCAAACAAAACGGGAACAGCAACAGCTCCCACTGGACCGCTGACGAACCGGTGGATGATGATTTCGATCCGGAAGAATATGACCTGACGCTGCAACTCGAGCGGCTGGAAACGCTCGAAGAGGATATGATCGACCTCGGGGTCGAGAATCTGCATGACGTGCGGAAGAAGATCGAAGAATTGCATGAACGGCTGGGCACGCATGACTAGCGTGTGCAGCTAGCATGTTCTCTCATAGTGAGTAGAGCGCTAGCTGCACGCCGGCTGGCGCAGTGCTAATTGCGCAGGGGTCTGCCTGTCTTGAGAAGCGCTTCCATCCGTTCCTGTGTCTTTGGCATGCCGCACAAACTCAGAAACGCTTCGCGCTCCAGGTCAAGAACATCCTGCTCCGTAAGGGTATCGAGAGGCGAGCAGTTGCCGCCAGTTAATACCCAGGCGAGCTTGCCCGCGACGACTCTATCGTGTTCTGATGCCTTGCCTTGAAGCGCCAGCCCCTCTACGACCTGCTCAAGGACGAGCCGTCCTCCCTCACCGGCAAGGTGAAATACCGGAGGTTCGGGTGTCTTCCATTGGCCGCGATCACGCGCGTCCGCCAGAGCCAGCGCATCCGCTTTCGCATCGGCAAGTAATCGTTCGCGGTCAAGCGTGATCCCGTCCGTCTTGCGCAGGAAGCCATATCGTTGCGCGTCGAAGGCGCTCGTGGCAACCGTCGCGACAGCAACCACCTCGAACGCATGTCGTGAGACGGGGAATGGTCCCTGCTCGCGTGTCAGCCCCTGCCAGCGCGCGAGCATTTCTTTGCAGCCACCACCCGCCGGCACCAGTCCAGCACCAACTTCGACCAGTCCGATGTACGTCTCGACTGCGGCACGCACCTTCTGTCCGTGCATCACGATCTCCGCGCCGCCGCCGAGTGTCCGTCCGGCAGGTGCGACGACCGTGGGTACCTCGCTATACTTCAATGCCATATTCGCTTGCTGCAGGGCGCGTATCGCTTTATCGATCATCGGCCACATGCGCATACGCGCGGCCATCAGCACCATGGCAAGGTTGGCTCCGGCGGAAAAATCTGGCGCTTCGTTCCCAATGACGATCGCCCGCCAGTTCTTCTTGCCTTCCTCAACAGCCGTCGTCAACATCGTGGTCATCTCATCGTCAATGGCGTTCATCTTGGTGTGGAACTCCACACCGAGTACACCGTCACCAAGGTCGATGAGCGACGCACTGCGATTCGACTTGACTGTCTTGCCAGCCTGCTTGAGCACGGTCAGATGTAGCTGTGGCCCCTGGTCGGGCACTGGCTCGTAGCTCTTCGAGACAAAATCGAAGTACCGCGGTTCTGGCCCGCGCGCGTAAAACCGCTTCTCGTCGGTCGCCAGGACGTGCTCCACAAGTGGCGGCAGTTGCCTGCCTTCTGCGGCATATCGCGTGGCCAGGTCCTGAACACCCAGCATGTCCCACGTCTGGAATGGGCCTGCATCCCAGTTGAATCCCCATCGCATAGCGTTATCGATGTTAACGATGTCATACGCGATCTCGTCCGCGACAGCAGCCGAATACAGCAGAGTGTCACCGGTTAGTTCCCATGCCAGCTTGCCGGCACGATCACTCGCGTTAACGACAGTCCGCACGCGCTCGGAGACATCGGGATTCTCTCGCACGCTATCGAGCGAAGAGAAGTGAACGGAGTCCTGCTCACGGTATTCCATCGTGGCCGGGTCAAGCACCAGGATAACACTGCGGCCGCCATTAGACCCCGGAACACGCTTGTAGAAACCCTGGCCCGACTTGTCGCCAAGCCATCCCCGCTTGATCATCTCACGCACAAATTCCGGCATCCGGTAAATGTCTCGCTGAGGATCGTCAGGCAGATTCTCATAGAGATTGTCGGCTACGTGTACGAGCGTATCGAGACCAGCAAGGTCAGCAGTCCGGAAAACAGCAGAACGGGGTCGTCCCATGGCGGGACCAAGTATGGCGTCCACCTCTTCGATCTTGTAGCCCTCATCCAGCATACGGTGAATAGTCGCCATGAACCCGTACGTGCCGATACGGTTGCCGATGAAGTTCGGACGATCCTTGCAGTAGACCACGCCTTTGCCCAGGCGATCCGTGCAAAACCGCCCCATAAACCGCATCAATCCAGTGTCGGTCTCTGCCGCGGGCACAAGTTCCAGCAATTTCATGAACCGTACAGGATTGAAGAAGTGGGTGACGAGAAAATGCCTGCGGAAGTCCTTGCTCCGCCCAACGAGCAGCATCTCGGCAGGCAATCCCGAAGTGTTAGAAGAGACGATGGCCTCAGGCTTGCGCACCTGCTCAATACGAGCGAACAGGTCACGCTTAATATCGAGCTGCTCTATTACGGCTTCAATGATCCAGTCTGCCTCGGCAAGGCGACCAAAATCATCTTCCGTATTGCCAACCGTGACCAGGCTCGCAGCCCGCTCCGTGAAAAACGCTGACGCCGGCTTTGCCTTCATGGCTCGCGTCAGGCCCATCTGGGCAATCGCGTTGCGCGTGGCTCGATCCGAACTATCTCGTGCATCCGGCGGCACGATATCGAGCAGGTAGACAGGAATGCCAACATTCGCGAGCAGTGCCGCGATGCCAGCGCCCATGATGCCGGCTCCCACGACTGCAGCTCGCTCAATGGAATAGCCCATGCGGGACCTCCCTACAGCCGCTCGATGATCGTCGCGACACCCTGGCCGCCGCCCACACATAGGGTGGCCATGCCAATCCGCTTATCCAGCGTCTGCAAGTCATTGAGCAGCGTCGCGATCAAACGCGCCCCAGTAGCGCCAAGCGGATGGCCGAGCGCGATGGCCCCGCCATGTGGATTCAACTTGTCCTCGTCGATGCCCAACTCACGAATCACTGCCAGTGATTGCGCGGCAAACGCTTCATTCAGTTCGATCACATCAATGTCAGAGAGCCGCAGCCCAGAACGAGCCAGCGCCTTGCGCACGGCTGGAACCGGCCCGATGCCCATGATTTCTGGCTGCACGCCTGAAACCGCCATCGCGGTGACACGCGCCAGCGGCGTTACGCCCAGTTCCAGTGCCTTCTCGCGAGACATGAGAACCGCAGCCGATGCACCGTCATTGAGCGGGCTGCTGTTTCCCGCCGTAACCGTCCCGCCAGCGATGAAAGCGGCCTGAAGCTCTGCCAGTCGCTCTAGCGACGTATCACGACGCGGGCCTTCATCTGCTGAGACCACTGTGCCATCAGGCAGTGTTACCGGTGCGATTTCGCGCGCGAACACACCATTGTCGGTCGCCTCAATCGCGCGCTGATGGCTGCGAAGAGAAAACCGGTCCTGTTCCTCTCGTGAAATGCCGTATTGTCGTGCGAGATTCTCAGCCGTCATTCCCATCGGAATGTAGGACTGCTGGAATGCATTCGTTCGTTCGCCGGGGACGCAACAGACTTCTATCCCCTCGTCGTTATTCATGAGGCGGGGATTGAAGCTCGGATTGAAGCCGCCCATCGGCACACGAGACATGCTCTCCACGCCGCCAACGACAAAGAGATCACCCTGGCCAAGCATGATCCCCTGCGCCGCGAAATTGAACGCCTGCAAACTGCTGGCACAGAACCGGTTCACGGTTACGCCACCAGTCGTAACAGGCAATCCCGCCAGGCCCGCAACGATGCGAGCCAGATTCATGCCCTGCTCGCCTTCCGGGAACGCACAGCCGAGTATGACATCCTCCAGAAGTGCGAGATCCACGTTCGGTACCCGCTCGACGGCCGCGCGAATGGCCACAGCCGCGAGATCATCTGCACGTATTGCCTTAAGCGCGCCCTTGCCAGCACGTCCGATTGGAGTGCGCACCGCGCTCACTATGACTGCCTCCGGCATGGTTCTCCTCAACTTTCACGCCGCGCGGGTTTGGGGTGCGGTCAACTCCGCCACCCTACCCCGGCTCCCGCTCGGCTCTCACACACGCATGAGTACCCAGGTGACGCTCATCTCCGTCGTCAACCGATCTACTTCATCAAAGATCCGCACGTGAACGGGAAACCGTGGCTTGTTGCCTGCAAGCGCGTCCTCGCGAATGCTGTTGACCGATTCTGCATCCAGTGCGGCCGCAGCGCGCAGCGCGCCGGCTGCAGGCCGCAGATAATGAATCGATGCATCCACCGCGAGAGGAACGATGCCGTGCGCCTGCAGGTCGCCAAATCTTGCGACGACGCATGCGCCAGCGGCAGCCTCGCCAAGGCCAAACTGCGCCGCGGCGTGGACGGTTCCAACGTGATTGAGGCGATCAGGCGATGATGGCATACGCACGATTGCCTCACCATCGCCGATCTCCAGCACTTCGACGCCAAGCACCCGGTTGAATGGAACGGATTGAGCCAGCAAAGCCACTACGGCGTCTCGATCCATTGCGCCCGTTTCCTTTTACGATCACTCGCTACCTTAGCGGATAGCCGCCGCTCTCCGCGATGACGCCCGCGAGCTCACGCTGAAGCGGCACAACGTCGCGTTCTGGATCACCAAGGTACGCACGCACGCGGGCAAGCTCCTCGCGGCGCTCACTGCCATCGAACGCCATCGTGAGCACGCCTTCCATCGCCGCGCGCGTCTCTCCGAAGAATTTCAGCACCACCATGTTCGCCAGCAGCTCGTGGCTCCTCGCATCCGGCGCACCATTTTGCGCAGCCGCAAGCGCGCGACCTACCGCGCTATCCATGGCGAAAATATTGATAAGCTGGTTAGCGGTGTATTCGAGAAACTCCTGCTCCTCGCGAATCGTTGCCATGAACTTCATGCCGGCCTTCATCACGGCATAAATGGATGCGCGTTTCGCGCGCTCCACCAAGTTCACCGCGTCACGAAGTCCAGCGGGGGTCTCAGGAGTGGCAAAGTCCGGCGCGGAGCTCGATGCGACCTGAGCATCTACTTCAGGGTACACGCTGAACACATCGACGCGGTTATCCATCGCGCGCTGGAAAAGCGTGCCGGCAGCTACCAGCCGGTTGACCTCATTGGTGCCTTCGAAGATTCGGTTGATGCGGTTGTCACGATAGGCATGGGAGATGGGATATTCATCCATGAAGCCATATCCACCGAAAATCTGCACGCCTTCGTCCACGCACCGAGCCAGTGCTTCGGAGCCAAACACTTTCGCAATCGAGCATTCAATCGCGTATTCCTCGATCGCTGTAAGTTGCGCTTGTCTGTCATCGCCCGCCGCGACACGAGCATCCTCGACCATGCCTATCGTACGGAATGCGAGTGCTTCGGCCGCATAGACATCCGCTGCCATATGGGCGAGCTTTTCCTTGATCATGCCGAAACCGTGCAGTGGCCGCCCGAAAGCTTTACGCTCATCGGCATATTTGGCAGCCATATCCAATGCACTCCGGGCTCCTCCAGCACTGCCAGCGCCAAGTTTGAGTCGGCCAATATTCAGAATGTTAAACGCGATCTTGTAGCCCTTGCCGATCTCCCCAAGCACGTTCTCAACCGGCACATGAACATTGTCAAAGTACACCGTGCGAGTCGAGGAACCCTTGATGCCGACTTTCCGCTCTTCCGCACCGGTTGAGATGCCCGGCCACGCGGTCTCGACGATGAACGCTGTATGCTTGGTATCATCGACTTTGGCAAAGACGACCATCAGGTCAGCAAAGCCCGCATTTGAAATCCACTGCTTGGCGCCGTTGAGGATGTACGACTTGCCATCTTCGGAAAGCGTCGCGCGCGTCCGAATCGCCATCGCGTCCGAGCCGACGCCCGGCTCGGTCAGCGCATATGCGCCGATCAATTCGCCCGTCGCGAGACGTGGCAAATACTTCTCTTTCTGCTCCGGCGTGCCATAGAACACAATCGGCATGGAACCAATCGTCGTATGGGCACCGTGAGCCACGGCGAACGAGGCTTCCCGCATCTCGTGCGCGACAAGCGCGCTCACGACAAGGCCGAGGTCCGCCCCGCCATACTCTTCCGGGATGTCGATCATGAGCAGCCCTTGCTCACCGGCTTCTTTGAGCAGCGCGGGCATCAACCCCGGTTCCTGGTGCTCGATCGCCTCATTCTTGGGCAATACCTCACGCTGAATAAACGTAGCCGCCGATTCCTGAATTTGGCGCTGCTCGTCGGTAAGCGTCTCCAGAGTGAGAAAATGCTGTTCCGTCACGCGCTTGGTAAGAAAAGCCGCTCCGTGTTCGAGTTGAACTTCCGCTGCCATGGGAGACTCACCCCTTCTCCATAACTATCGCTGAAACGTCACGCATACGTTCGATCCATACATTTACGGTCGCTCGTCACGCGCATTGGCCTGAGATGTCGTCGTCTCTGTTGAAAGCGCTTCCGGGTGTTGGGCCACATATTCATCCCGCAAGGTTCTGCGCAGCACCTTGCCGACAAGCGTCTTCGGCAAGCTCTCGCGGAACTCCACTTGCTTCGGCACCTTGTAGGCGGCAAGCCGCTCGCGGCAAAACGCAATTAGCTCGGCTTCCGAGAGTTTTTCGCCCGGTTTTACCACCACATATGCACGTACAGTCTCGCCGCGGTACGGATCTGGAATGCCTACTGTGGCCGCTTCGAGCACTTTCGGATGGGAAAAGAGCACCTCGTCTACATCCCGTGGAAAAATCTTGAGACCGCTGGCGATGATAATGTCTTTTGACCGGTCAACGACCTGAAAATACCCGTCACTGTCCACAGTGCCAATATCGCCGGTGCGCAACCACCCATCGCGCAGCACGAGGCTGGTCTCATCAGGGCGCTGCCAGTATCCTTTCATCACCTGAGGTCCGCGCACCACAATCTCCCCCTGCTCACCCGGCGGCAGGAATCGCCAGGTCTCAGGATCGATGATCGCCGCGTCGGTATTTGGCATCGGCAAGCCTATGGTCCCGATGCGCCGGTCGCCTTGAGTGGGATTGCAGTGCGTCACCGGAGACGCCTCAGTGAGTCCATAACCTTCGACCAGACGTGCCGGTGAGATGGCCTCAAACCGACGCTGTACTTCAAGGGGAAGCGGCGCTGACCCACTGATGCATACTTTGATCGACTTCAGATGCAGGTGACGGCGCTCGGCCTCGCGCGCGATCGCCAGATACATCGTCGGCACACCTGGAAACATATCCGGCCGGTAGCGGTCAATAGCCTTGAGCGCGTCGCGAACCGTAAACCGGGGAAGCAACACCATCGCCGATCCGCTGACGATACTCAGATTCATAGCGACTGTGAGACCGTAGACATGAAAAAATGGCGCCGCGCATAACGTCACGAGTCGCCCGGTAAGCGGCTGCTCACTCCACGTCCACGCCTGCATGGCGTTCGCCAGCAGATTGCGATGCGTCAACATCGCGCCTTTGGCCACACCCGTCGTGCCGCCTGTATATTGCAGCACAGCGATGTCGTCAGCCTTTTGCGGCTCTGGCAGCGGCGCAGCCTCAATGCTGGATGATCCCCGTGAATCCACCAGCGCTTTGAAGTGGTGCAGTGCGACTGGTCGTACATGGTCATGCGCTCGCTTGTGGCTCGTCCCGCGCTCGGTGACGCGCTGGCGTATGCGGAAAACCGCTCCCAAAGCGGCTGGCAAGTAATCGGGGATGCTTGCGACGATGATGTGTTCGACGGACGTCTCATCCACGATCTCGAGCAGCGTGGGAAGCGTCATATCCAGTGCCACCACGACACGTACTCCAGCATCGCGGAGCTGATGCCGCAGTTCTGGACCAGTGTAGATGGGATTCGTGGGCACGGCGATCGCGCCCGCTTTGAGCGCGCCGTAGAACGCGATCGGAAACTGCGGAACGTTCGGGAGACAGATGGAGACTCTGTCCCCTGGCTGTACGCCTAGTCGAACGAGTTGGTGAGCGAAGCGATTGACCAGCGAGAGAAACCGGGCATACGTGATACGGGTCCCATAAAATAACAGAGCTTCATGAGCACCAAAGCGTTGTGCGGCTTCTTCCAGTATCCAGCTGAGTGGACGGTCGGGAATTGTTAGTTCGGCTGGCACACCGGGAGAGTAATGCTGAAGCCACGTCCGCGCCTGACTCGCTGGCCGGTTGTCTCTGCTATCTGACATTTCTGGCGGCATGGACATGCTATCGTGCATGGCTGACTCCTCATTGAGTTGGAAACGCACCGGCCTTGCTGGCAGTAGTATACGCCGCCACCATCTTGCCTCGCGTTGTAGCCAGCTAACCATTTTTGTGATAGAGTTGTACACTAGCTAACAGCTTGGCGACGCGACTTTGGCGCAGTGTGGCCAGTTTGACGAGAGCAGAGATGAAAACACAGCCATTTACCAGATTCAGTGAGTTGAATGACTCAGCGAGTCGCGATGCCGCCGAGTTCGGCGCGCTGGTGGCGCACTTTCGCCAGCGACGCGGGCTCTCGCAGGGACAGCTGGCGCATGCGGCCCGCCTCTCCCGCACGTATGTGTACCATCTTGAGACCGGACAGAGGCGCGCACCTTCTGTGAAAGTGGCACGGTCGCTGATACGCGCGCTTGAGTTGCATGGAGATGACAGGAAACGCCTGGCAACGGCATTCTTCTCACTGACGGGCGTGCAGATTGACGATGATACAGAAAATGAAAACCTGTTTGATCAGAGAGAGCTGGCGGCACTGCTGGTCCATAACACGGCATTCCCTGCGCATAGCCTCGACCGGCTCTGGCAGATCTGCGCGTGGAACCCACCGGCAAAGCAGCTATTCGAGTTAGACGAGTCGGCGCTGGCTGTGCGCAGCAGCAATCTGCTCGCGGTCGTCTTCGATCCGGTCTACAGGGTGCGATTCAGACCGTGGGAAACACTGGCGAGAAGACTGCTCGTTGACTTCAAATACAACACGCGCAGCCTGACCTACCTGCCGGAATACCGCGATTTATGGCGATCACTGCGCGCCCTGCCTGATTTTCGGAGGATAGCGGATTCATCAGATCCTGGTATCTCCAGTGCGCCAAGTTTCGTGTTCCAGATGCGCCACAGTACGCTCGGCACACTCACCCTGCGGACAACTGTGACTGTCTTCAGCGGAGTATCAGACTATTCAATGGTGACATACGTGCCTGGAGACCAACAGACGCTGGCAAGTTTTGCACTTCAGGGTTGGCAGGTACGTGACGTACCAGAAGAATAGGTGCGCGCGATGCATGAGGAAGTGATGAAGCGCCATGACTAACAACCCCGGGGCGACTGGACACCCCAAGCATACTAACAGGCTGAGCAAGGAGTTGAGCCCGTATCTGTTGCAGCATGCCCACAACCCTGTCGACTGGTATCCGTGGGGAGCGGAGGCGCTGGAGCGCGCCAGGCGCGAAAACCGCCCCATACTGCTCAGCGTTGGATACGCGGCCTGTCACTGGTGCCACGTCATGGAGCGAGAGTCCTTCGAAGATGAGCACATCGCAGCTTTCATGAATGAGCACTTCGTCAATATCAAAGTCGACAGGGAGGAGCGTCCGGATATTGATGCGCTCTACATGGATGCGGTCCAGGCACTGACGGGCAGTGGTGGCTGGCCGATGACCGTGTTTCTTACCCCTGATGGAGCGCCATTCTACGCTGGTACATACTTTCCGCCGAGAGATCGATACGGCATGCCATCGTTTGGTCGTGTGCTCGCTACAATGGCAGACTACTATGCCAACCGTCCAGATGAAGTCGAGCAGCAGGCACAAGCATTTCGTGACTTTTACCGTCAGCGATCCGAGGGCAGATTGAAGCAGCCCACAGTACCAAGCAGACAAGAGTTCGACGGTCCATCGATTTTGCTTGCGGCGACGGACCGCCTCGCCGCAGACTTCGATCCCGTGCATGGTGGCTTTGGGCGAGCGCCCAAGTTTCCGCACCCGATGGGACTGGAATTTCTCCTGCGCATGCTGTCGCGTACTGGCACAGCGCGACTAGACAGCGAGGAACGTGAGCGGGTCCAGACGTTGCTGACGCGCACGCTAGATGCGATGGCAGATGGCGGCATGTACGATCAGGTAGGCGGCGGCTTTCACCGTTACTCCACCGATGCGCGCTGGCTCGTGCCGCACTTTGAAAAGATGCTCTATGACAATGCTCAGCTGGCACGCGTCTATCTTGCCGCCTGGCAATGGACAGGGGTAGACCGCTATCGCGCGATCTGCGAAGAAACGCTGGATTACGTTCTGCGCGAGATGGTGGGGCCTGCGGGCGAGTTTTACTCCACACAGGATGCCGATAGCGGTGGTGTCGAGGGCAAATACTACGTATGGTCGCTCGATGAGGTGCGCGGTCTGCTCGATGAAGCGGACGCGGACATCGTGTGCGCCTTCTGGGGAATAACAGCTGAAGGCAACTTCGAGGGCAACAACATCTTGCATCGCGCTGACACAGTCGAGGCTATAGCGTCGCGTGCGCGTGTTAGTCCGGAGACTGTCACGCGGGCCATCGCCAGAGCACGGGTAGCATTACATGAGGCGAGACGAGCTAGACTCGCTCCCGCACGCGATGACAAGGTTCTGGCGGCGTGGAATGGTCTTATGCTCCGTGCGTTCGCTGACGCTGGGCGCATTCTGAACCGAGAAGATTACCGCGCAGCCGCCCGGAACAACGCGGCATTCATACACGACAATCTCATCGTGGATGGACGCGTGCGCCACTCCTGGCGCGATGGCGTCACAAGTCAAATTGGATTCCTGGATGATCACGGCGCTCTCGCGAATGGACTCCTTTCGCTGTATGAAGCCACGGGCGACGTCCAGTATTTACTGGAGGCGCGCCAGGTCCTGGATCAAGCACTCACGTGGTTTTGGAGCGATGATACGGCAACCTTCTACGATACCGCGCATGACCATGAAGCTCTGGTCGGGCGACCACGCGAGCTTTCGGATAACGCCGTTCCATCGGGCACGAGCCTGGTTACTGAAGCGCTCATTCGATGCGGGACTTTCTACGGGGACGACCACCTGCGCGCACTCACCGAGCGCGTTCTGCTTCCGCTCGCGGAGACGGCCAGCGAGATCCCGCTGGGGCTTTCCCATCTCCTGTGCGCGATGGACGATTTTGTTGGCCCACTGCACGAGATCGCCATCGTCGGCGTAAAGGCAAGGGAGGATACTCGCGCCCTGCTGCAAGCGCTGGCGCGCACGTTTCTTCCTCGCATGGTACTGGCCTATGCCGAACCTGCCGAGGTGGACACGACACCGGTACCGCTGCTTCAGGACAGAACGATTCGTGATGGACAAGCGATGGCATACGTTTGTCAGGGCTTTGCCTGCAAGGCTCCGGTCAGCGATGGGGATGCTCTCTTGGCTGAAATTGCTTCGTCAGACGTCGCCTAGCATGTGCCTGCTCTCTCACCCGATAGCGAGCGGGCGATGGTTTCCCTGATGTCGCATAGGAAGCGGCTCCATCAGTCCTACACAGGCTCTGATGGCAGGCAAAATGTGGTAAAATGGGGGAGATGGCGGGTCGCCCGTCGTACTCGCGGCAACGGCGAATCGCTGGGCCTGTATCGACAGGAGAAGCTTGACCATGCCGCCGTACTCGCCGCGCAGCATGTGCAGGTTCGTCCCGGCGTTCCTCACGCAGGGAGCGCATCTCGGCATGATCCCGTCACACTCGTCATTCTGCCTGTCCGTGTGCCGGTTCCGTTCGGTGACATGGAATAGATACAGTATGAAATGGTCTTTGCTTTCGCGCATATACATTCGACTCTTTGCATGTGCCGGAGCGCGTATCGAGGAGGAATCTAGAACCATATGGCAATAGCGCAGCGAGGCGGTATTACCGCCGCAGAGAGCAGCTACACCGCCAGTGATATTGAAATCCTGGAGGGCCTCGAGCCTGTGCGCAAGCGCCCCGGCATGTACATCGGCAGCACCGACATTCGTGGGCTGCACCACCTGGTGACCGAGGTCGTTGACAACAGCATCGACGAAGCCATGGCCGGCGTCTGTGACCGCATTGTCGTAACCATCAATGAAGACTACTCGATCACAGTAGAGGATAATGGTCGCGGCATTCCTGTCGAGCCGCATCCAAAGTCCCCCAAGCAGTCGACCCTAGAAATCGTCATGACGACCCTGCATGCCGGCGGCAAATTCGGCGGCGATGGCTACAAGCAGGGTTCCAGCGGTCTGCATGGCGTGGGTGTCTCAGCTGTCAACGCGCTTTCCAGCTACTGCAAGGTGGAAGTGAAGCGCAATGGCAAACGCTACATGCAGGAATACCGCATGGGCAAGCCGGTCACTCCTGTGCAGATGGTCGGGGTCGCCACAGGAACGGGCACCCGTACGACGTTCAAGCCCGATCTCACGATCATGGAAACGAATGATTTCCAGTTCGACGCCCTCGCTCAGCGTTTCCGCGAGATGGCGTACCTGAACCGCGGGGTAACGATCAAGCTGATCGACGTCCGGCCCGATCGCGAACAGGAAGTGACATTTTACTTCGATGGCGGCCTCAAGTCGTTCGTGCGACACCTCAACCGGACGCGCAACGTACTGATGGCCAAGCCGGTCTATGTCGAGAAGAAAGTTGACAAGACGCTGATCGAAGTAGCGCTGCAATACAACGATGGCTACAGCGAGACCGTTTTCTCGTTCGCAAATGGCGTGAACACTGTCGACGGCGGCTCGCACATTACCGGATTCCGGTCTGCGCTGACGCGCACCTTGAACGAATATGGCCGCAAGGTCAACCTGCTCAAAGAGTCCGACAGTAACCTTTCCGGTGATGACGTGCGAGAAGGTCTTACGGCCGCCATCAGCGTGAAGCTACCCGAGGCCCAGTTTGAGGGCCAGACAAAGGGCAAGCTAAACAACGCGGACGTACGCACACAAGTTGAGACCGTCGTGACAGAGGAGCTGATGCGCTACCTCGAAGAGACACCGGCTGAGGCGAAACGCATCCTCGACAAATGCATCAACTCAGCCCGCGCACGCGATGCTGCCCGGCGCGCACGCGAGCTTGTGCGAAGAAAGGACGCCCTCGATTCGACACTGCCAGGCAAGCTTGCTGATTGCTCGGAACGGCGCGCGGACCGGTGTGAGCTGTATCTGGTAGAGGGTGATTCGGCTGGCGGCAGCGCCAAGCAGGGGCGCGACCGGCATTTCCAGGCCATTTTGCCTTTACGCGGCAAAATCCTGAACGTGGAGCGCTCACGACTTGACCGGATGCTGGCGAGCGAAGAAATCAAGAACATTATCACCGCACTCGGGACTGGCATTGGTGATTCTATGCAGTTCGAGAAGCTCCGCTACGGACGCATCATTCTCATGAGCGATGCTGACGTTGACGGCAGCCACATCCGGACACTGCTGCTCACGTTCTTCTTCCGCCATATGGAGCCGCTCATCACAGGCGGACATCTATATATCGCGCAACCGCCGCTGTACCGTATTCAGGTTGGCAAACAGCGCCACTATGTGTACAGCGATGCAGAGCGTGACGAATTCCTTTCACGACTCGGCGAGGGCAAGAACGCCGCGGTGAACCGCTACAAGGGCCTTGGCGAGATGGATCCGGAGGAACTCTGGGAGACGACAATGAATCCCGCAACCAGAACCGTTCTTCAGGTGACCATCGAAGATGCCATAAAGGCTGACGAAACGTTCTCCATGCTCATGGGAGATGAGGTCATGCCACGTAAGCGCTTCATCGAGTCACACGCCAAGTACGTCAAGAATCTCGACATCTAAGATCTAAGATCATGACGCGGCCCAGGAGTATGTCTCCTTGCAAGAAACCCTTTCTCTGGGCCGCGCACCAGCGCGCACTACGACGTGAGCAGATGGTCGAGCCGCGCCAGCGCACGGCGCAACGCGTGTTCGTCCTCGGCCGGCAAGCGCTGAATGTACTGGGCGATGAGCCGCTCCTGTGCTGGCACGACATCCTCGTATAGCTGGCGACCTTCAGAGGTAAGGTACACCCGCATGCAGCGACCATGCTCGACCCGTCTGATCAGGCCACGAGTCTCAATCTTTGCTAGAAGCTGCGAGATGTTGCCCTTGGTAACGAGCAACCGGTCGGCAAGCTCTTGCTGCGTCTGGCCCTGGGCACTTCCCACTTGCGCTAGCACGTCAAATTGTGCAGCCGACAGATCCCACCGCCGAAGGTGTTCCGCTGATATCCGGTTGATCTTGTCGTAGATACGCGCTATACGCATCCATGTGACGACATGGGCGTCTCGCAAGCGCGGCAGTGGCTGAGCGTTATCTTCCATACATAACAGTTTAGCTCTAAACAGCTACCCTGTCAACCGGACAACGGGAGCAGCTCTATGAATTGAGCCCGTGCTCCTCTTTCACCCCTGGATCTTGCCGTTCGGGTAGTCTCCGAATGATGGCTCCCGCGGACAAGATGACAACAATCAACAACACGCCACAGAGCGGTACCCACCCGATCCCGGCGTCTGATAACACAATGAGCCCCCAGACAACAAATGTGGTCCCTGGCACAACGACCCACCCGACCTGTGCGGGCAGTCCACCGCCTACGGGTAGACGCACCCAGCGCCACGCGGGAATGGGCGCGCTCCCGCGTATGATGAGGTATCCACTGGCAAGTAGTAGTATCCCAGACACCGCTGCCACCGCGGCGCCCGCCATGCCCGTCACTGCGTCGCTGCCACCCATGCTCGTAAGCAGATAGCCGATACCGCCTGCGACTACGAATCCAGTGGCTGCCAACCCACTCAGCCGATTCGCCCGCGTCGCTGGCTGATCCACTACCGGCGACCTACCGCTCCTGGTCGTAGGGAACCGTGGCGGAGTTGCCCTCAACGGGCGCGACGACGGCATGCGGACCAGCAACCAGATGCCAAGAGCCAATCCGGCTGCACCAGCAAGTGCCAGACTTGCTGCAACGCTATGAGGAAGCAACTCCACAGGTACGAACAGCACGGCAGGCAGCAGAAGGACGCAGACGATACCGATGCAACCGGCGGCTGTAGAGCGCGTGAACCGGTTCGGCAGAGGTCCACCCTGGTCCATAACCTCGTCGCTATTGTGGCTTGGGTCAGGACCCGAAGATGGGGAGTCAGTCATAATAGGGAGACCTCCTGCTCCTATAACACCAGTCAGCACGCTACACGTCGCGAGCCGGCATAGTATTCGGCATATAGTGCGGGTCCGAGAGCTGACGGTCGCGATTCACACTATTTTTCGCACAGTACGCGTCGTAGATATCGCGGGCATCGAATCCCTGATCGAGCGCCAGCTGCACGAAGAAATGCAATATGTCCGCCATTTCCATTAACCTGGCTTCACGTGTGGCGGCAGCATCTGGCTGATTCTTCCACGGCTTCCAGCCGAGGTCATCGTCGAGCTCGCAGCATTCGTGAATGATTGACCGCGTCCATGTCGTACATCGCTCGTCCGGCGGCAAGCTATAGAATGCATCCGGTCGCACGCGGCGGTAAAAGTCCGCGAGGTCTGCCTGCCGAATAAAAATGTCCGCCAGCATGTCATCGCGCCTTGTCGCGCCGTCGTCACGCGTGTTTTCAGGAAGGCTCACAGGGAATTCCTCCGGGTTGACAACATCATCCTCACTAGTGCTACTATAGTCATCCGCAAATACGTTGGAGCATGCGGACATGCTTTTATCGCATCGCGCTCGCGCTTACGCGAAGCGTAACCTGGATACGTATCCCTACATAAGGGCCAATCAATGGCGCTCTACTCGAGCAGAATCCGTCCGGGCCGCATGAGGGCGGGAGGCCGATATGCTAGGTCGAACCCGCTTGTCTGAGGACCGAAACGAAATCAGTATGGAGCCGGATGGAAACGACCTGCTCCAAGTTATATATGAAGAGAACCTGAGCGCAGTATACAGGTTCATCTACGCGCGTGTTGGCAACCGGGAAGAGGCCGAAGATCTCACGTCTCAAGTGTTCACAAAGGCCGTCGCGCTCGTAGACAGTACGCGAGACCGGTCAAGTATACAGGCATGGCTGTTTCAGATCGCGAAGACAACTCTCGCGGACCACTGGCGCGACCTGTACAAGCACAGACCGTTCTCGCTCGAGTCGCTCCTCGACGCGGGGTGGGAGCCGGCGGACCCGGAACCACGCATCCCGGCGGAGCCGGACAAGCGTGTTGAATATATCTTGAGCAGGCTTTCGCGACGCTATCAGGAAGTACTGACATACCGATTTCTGATGAACTTGAGCATCAGAGAAACCGCCACCCGCATGTGTTTGACGGAAGCAAACATAAAGGTTCTCCAATTTCGGGCTTTGAGAAAAGCTGCGGAAATCGATCAGGTGGTGTCACAGTAGAGCTGTTTTTCTGCTGGAATGCTACGGAGGCAGCATGAGCCCACACGACGGCGACGAGAAGCAACAAGAGGAATTCACGACTCCTGATGAGTCGACCGACGTCGACACGGATGCGAGCGCACAGCGGGTTGAAGAGTATACGCGCCTGCACGAGCACATCGAGAGACTCCGCGCGGAAAAGCCTGTCGATGCCGGCGGTGTCGTCAGCCAGGAGGAGCTTTCTGCCCTGCAGATGGTCGCGCTTTTCCGTGCCGCCGCTCCAGGTGTGGCCGAGCCTACGCCAGAATTTGCACGTGCGCTGCGCGATCGCTTGGCCACCGCGATTGAGCAGCGGTCCGCTGCTCCACGCAAGGTGTTTCGCCTGTCGCGGCGGGGGTTGATCACTGCGGGTCTCTCAGTTGCCGCCGCTGCCACTGGCATCGCCGTTGGTGCGGCAGTCGAGCATTCCGCGAATCCCACGCCCACCGACCAGGTCGCGCTTGTACCCGACGGCACGGGCACATGGGTCCCCATCGCAGACGCTGCCGCCGTGTCGGTAAATGCCGTCTTGCGCTTCACTCAGAACGGTATTGCCGGTTTTCTGCACCATACCCCAGATGGCTATGTCGCGCTGTCAGCCATCTGCACGCACATGGGTTGCCTGCTAAACTGGAACTCAGGCACGCGTACGTTTGATTGCCCCTGCCACGGAGGCGTGTTTACGGAGAATGGTGTGACGGCTCCCAATTCGCCGTGGCAGTACAGCCCGCTACCCCGGCTGAATGTGCGCGTCACAGGAGGACAGGTAGAAGTCTATCTGCCCGACCCAGCGAAAGCGAAAGCATCGTCAACAGCCGCAAAATCCTATTCGCATGGATCAAAGCACTGGAAATAGTCGCGGGTGCGGTCAAATCCGCAGTCGAGATGGAAGGATGCCGATAGCCTCGCGGTACTTCGCCACGGTCCGGCGAGCCAGAGTAAGCCCGCGCTCGTGCAGCAGCACCGCAAGCTCTTCATCGCTATACGGCTTCGACGAGTTCTCACTTGCGATAAGCTCTCGCAGCAGATCTTTAGCGGCCAGTGAACCGTCGAAGAAATCGTCGAACGATACAGTCCGCCCGTTCGGAAGCAACACAAACTTGCCGGCAGTTGCCCTGCTCACGGTGGATTCGTGCAAGCCAACATGATCGGCCAGCTCACCGCGCGTCAGTGGCTTGAGAAATCGCACCCCATGTTCCAGGAATTCACGTTGCTGCTCAATGAGAGCATTGGCGATCAGACTGAGAGTTGCCCACCGCTGGCGGATGCAGTCCATGAAAAATCGGGCACGCGCTGCATATTGCCGGATGTGCTGACGTTCGCCTTCGGAAAGACCTGACGGCGAGGACGCGTTTACCCGGCACTCGCGATACAGCGAGCCATACGTAGCGTTGAGATTAAATCGAAAGCGACGACTCTCGACCACTTCAGCCTCGAAGCCGTGCTCCGTCGATCTAATGATCACATCGGGGCGGATGGCCGCGCTGCGGTCACCATTCAATGAGAGACCGAGATCAGGCAAATCTCCGGATTCGAACGCATGCCCAGGAAACGGGTTCAAGTTCGATCGTATAAAATGCCACGCGTCTTTGACTTGCGTGGCCGTCACGCTCATCTCACGTGCAATCTCCGCGAAGTGATGTTCGCCCAACTCAGTAATGAAGCGATCCACCAGCTGATGCGCAATGGGATGCGCCTGCCCCTGTTCTTCGAATTGCCGCAACTGGATCAGCAGGCATTCTCGGAGGTCGCGCGCGCCAATTCCTGGAGGGTCGAGAGTCTGAAGAACGCCGAGCACATACGAAATGCGCGCCTCTGGCGCACGCAGAGTTGCGGCGGCATCTTCAATCGTGACAGAGAGATACCCGTGCGAATTCAGGTTGCCGACGAGATATTCGGCAACTTCCAAATCCGAATCGTCGAGAATAGCGCCGAGCTGGCGCATCAGGTGTTCGTGAAGTGTAGCCGCAGAGCGAACGAACTCCAGTGGATCATATTCCGGCTCATCAAGTGATGTAAGACCTGATGCGTATGCCTGGGTGTCGTCTTCCCAGCTCGCCTCGTCGCTGCGGGGATCATGCGAGGGCTCGTCCGTTTTCAGATCACATACCGGGCAGAGACCCGCGTGCAGCGGTGCGCCACACCGGAGGCACTCAGCCACTTCGTCTAATTCAAGCGCAGGATTTTCTCTCAACTCCTGTGAGACGTACTGCTCAAGTTCCTCAGCGGAACACTGCAATATCTTGATCGATGTGATCAGCTTCGCAGATATGTTGAGGCCCTGACGGGTCGTGATCCCCTGCACTTGTTCGAGATACATGGTCTACCGCCTTCGCACTGACGCCATCCTGCACTAGTGCTTTAACCGCTCGTCATTCCAGCTCACACATCTCCGCACGCCCGCTCCGGTACCCGTTCGTTCCTCAGGCGATCCCCAATTCCCATTTCGCATCATCCGACATGCGGTCAGGAGTCCAGGGAGGATCGTATGTGAGCGTCACGCTGCAGGACTCAACGCCCGGCACTTCACGCACGCGATCCTCAACCTCCGCCATGACTTGCGGACCAACAGGGCATCCGATTGCCGTTAAGGTCATCGTAATTGATGCGGCAGAGCCTTCGAGTTTCAGGTGATATATCAAGCCCAGATCGACCACATTGACCGGAATTTCAGGATCGTAACATTCGCGCAAGGCCGCGTAGACTTCGGCGGGATCAATCGTCGTCTCACCAACAATTTCCGCCGTTTCTTCAACTTCCGCCATAGAAGATCTCCCGTCATGACTTCAGGCATCGACAGTTTCACTGGGATGCACCAACAGTCACTATACCCCCGATACGTTCGCAGGGTCAAAGAAAAAGCAAACACCCAGCCGGTCACAAAAGTGAGCTGTCGAGCATTTCCAGTGCCGCGATGAGCGAAGGCGTCAACGCCATCGATCCTGTTTCAACCGCTAGGCGAAGCTCGTCCCGCCCGAAATATGCGCCTCCGTCGGTCTCGCCGGGATGAAAGCGAAACGGACCGTCGCTCACTGCGGTATAGATAGCTGTGATCTCGGTTTCATACGGAGATGCTACAGTCGTTTTCTTGCGAAACGCGACGGGAAGCTGTATGCCGAGCTCTTCCTCGATTTCCCGTGATGCGGTTTCATCGTATGACTCTCCGTGAGCCACATGGCCCGCAGCGGAAGCGCACCAGTAGCCAGGATACAGATCCTTGTGGCGCGACCTCCGTTGCAGCAGCACGCTTCCATCCGATCCGAAAACCAGCACTTGCACGCTCCGATGGAGTAATGCGGGGTCCGCATGCGCATCCGCTCTGCGCACGATACCGATGACGTTATCGTCCGCATCCACCAGATCAAACAATTCGTCGGGATTGTCACGAAGCTCGTCTGTTGGCATGCTTACCCTCTGAAAAGCCCATCCTCTGCAGCGCTGCTCGGTGCCGACTTTCGTGCGTCACGAATTGGTCCCTCGTATGTGGGCGTCCGGCAGTGGCGCGTGCCGCCCTCTCACTCAACACTATCCGTATCATCAAGCACGTAACGTTCGAGCGCAATCGCGAACCCATCTTCGTCGTTGGAAAGCGTGAGCGCGCGCGCTGCCTTCCGGGCTAGCGGATGGCCGTTCTTCATTGCGACGCTCATGCCTGCGGCGCGCAGCATGGACAGGTCATTGATGCTATCGCCAATCGCGAAAACATCTGACATGGAAACCCCAAGCGACGACGCCAGCGCGGCCAAAGCAGCGCCCTTGGATGCCTGCGGCGCGAATACGGTGAGTTCCGCTGAGCCGTAGCTTCCTAACGGAAGAAGTTGCGCTCCGGCTGGTGCCCTCCTGAGGAGCCGCTGCACAGGAGCAAGCAGGTTAGCTGGTCCAAACGCAACCACGCGTAATGGTTCTTCGGCCGCCACGTGTAACCTCTCGAGCTCGATGGTCTGCACCTGCTGCGAAAATCCCTTGAGAAAAGCTCCATCAAAATCATGATGTGACGGCGCGGGAGGTACGAGCAGCCGCTCACGATCTCTCGAAAGCGTCTGCACAATGGGACGCAGGTCATGCTCAGCCATGAGCATGGCGACATCACGCACGACATCTGAGGTGAGCGGCATGCGGAGAAAGATCGTTCCGCGCGGGTGGTGACGGACGAGCGCGCCGTCATACAGAATGAGCGGGCCTGCAAGCCCCAGCTCATCAGCGACCGGTGCAGTGCCGACGTAACGTCGAGCAGTTGTCAGCGCTACATGCACTCCCTGCTCAACCACCCGCTCGATCGCGCGCTTGGCACGAGGAGAGACTTGCCCACGCGAGTCAAGTAACGTCCCGTCGAGATCGGAAGCCACCAGTTTATACCGCCCCACAATCCCTCCTGAAATCCATCATGCCGTTTTCAGTGCCGCTGGCGCGCAAGCACCCGTTATCGCTTTGACGTGACGCTGGATTTCCATTGCCGTACGCGCATATATGCGATACCGCCTACCGTAGCAATGGCAACCACAATCGTGAAACCGAAGAGCGCCATATCGGCTCTGACATGCAACACTGCAAACCCGGCCGCGCTCAACTGGTGATCGTTGACGAGTACCGCCTCCGATCCCGACACGACGAGTTCGGTGACTCCGCTCCCGATAAACCAGATAGCCAGTGCGGCAAGGACCATGAACTTGGCCTGCAGCCAGATTCTCCTGCGCCACACTTCCCAGACAACGACTCCTCCCACACCTATCTGAGCCACCGCGAATATCAGCGACAAGGCAAGATCAGCACCGCTTGGCTTCACTGTACTTTGCACCCCATACTAGCCGTGCCTGTCGCCGATATATTCATCAGCGATCCAAGTTGGCAGACAGTCTAACCCTAACCGGAAAGCATCCGTACATCATGATGGTAACACGCTGGAAGCACGGGTCGCGTATCTTATATGCCACGGACGCTGGCCTCGCCTGTCAATAGCAGAACGTATGATCATCACATGATCCTCAAGGGAGGCAATGGCTCAACCATGCGTGAGATTGCGATTCGCACACAGCAACTGACAAAAGACTTCGGCGCCATTCGCGCGGTGGACCACATTGACCTCCAAGTGCCAGCAGGCACTGTATTTGGCTTCCTTGGCGCGAATGGCGCGGGCAAGACCACCACGATCCACTTGCTCCTCGCACTCCTCGATCCAACAGGGGGCGCCGCTGAAGTCCTAGGCTACGACACCCGCACGCAAGGCCAACTCATTCGCCAACAATCCGGGGCTCTTCTGGAATTCAACGGACTGTATGAGCGACTAACCGCGGAGGAAAACCTCGACTTCTATGGTCGGATCTGGCATCTGCCGGCGGCAGAACGCGTCGCGCGCATCAAAGAATTGCTCACGCACCTTGAACTCTACGACAGGCGAACCGATCGAGTCGATAGCTGGAGCCGCGGCATGAAACAGAAACTGGCGGTTGCACGCGTTCTGATGCATCGCCCGAAACTCATCTTTCTCGATGAGCCAACCGCCGGACTCGACCCGATAGCCGCCGCGGCCTTGCGAGATGACCTCGCGAGCCTTTCCCAGCGAGAGGGCGTCACCGTCTTTCTCACGACACACAATCTGCCAGAGGCTGAACGTCTGTGCCAGCAAGTCGGCGTGATTCGCGAGGGCAAGCTGATCGCGATAGGAAGCCCAGACAGTCTGCGCGTGAGGTCGGGCCGATTTCGTACTGAAATCAGCGGCTCAGGATTTTCGGCTGATGTGATGACACAGTTGCGATCGCTTCCCGACATCGTGAATGTCGAACTGCAAAATGGACGACTCATCGTGGACACCAGTCGGGAGCGGTCGATGGCGCCGATAGTGACTCTGCTCGTTCAGGGTGGCGCGCAAATCGAAGAAGTGCGACGGGGAGCGGCAAGCCTCGAAGAAGCGTTTCTCGCACTCATGGAGGTCCAGCAATGATGATAGACGTTCTGACCATGATGTGGAAAGAGCTGCGGGAATACTTCATCCGGACGGGCAGCGGCAGACGTGGCGTTGTCGCCATTCTGGCTATTGCGCTGGTCTTCAGCGTGCTCATGCCGTACCAGCTGGGCGCATCGTGGTTCACCTCCATTGTTGCCGTGCCACTGTATGGGTTCTACCTCCCAATTTCCCTGGTGACAAGCGTCGTGGCAGATGCATTTGCCGGCGAACGTGAGCGTCATACCCTCGAGACATTACTCGCATCACGCCTATCGGATCGTTCGATTCTCCTCGGCAAGATTGCGTCGTGCTTTGTGTACGCATTCGCCATCTCCATCGGGGCGGCCGTGGTCGGAGCCATAGTCGTTGACATCACGCATCGGTCCATCAATGAGCACTTTTATGGTTTCGGTGACTTTGCCGCACTCATTGGACTGGGAATTGTTTCAACGCTCTTGTTCACGTGCCTTGGCATCATCATTTCGCTGCGTGCCCAGTCCGTCAGGCAGGTCCAGCAGACATTAGGAATACTGTTCACTCTGGTCTTCCTCGTTCCTTTCCTGATCTTTCAGTTTCTTCCGGTGGCCGCCAGAATACAGTTGGGGCAGCAAATCGCCCATATCACGCAGTCTGGCCAGATTGGCGCACTTATCGCCGCTGTCCTCGGCGCGCTGTTAGTGCTAGATATTGGTTTGCTCGGCATCATCCAGGCGGCATTCCGACGCTCGCGCCTCATCTCCTCATGAGCGTTGACCCGCTTGCAGCACGTAATCCTGCGATTCACCGCGACGGTCGACCTGTCATAGTCGCCTCCAGGCATGCTACGATGTAGTCCGGATGAACACTCCATCCGAGGAAAACATGAGCGTTCGAAGTATGGCATAGTTGCCATGGAGGTCGATCAGATGGACTTGAAGGGCCTGCAAGTAACGTGGCTTGGTCATGGAACCTTCAAGCTGCGCACAGCCGAAGGCAAGGTGGCGCTGCTCGATGCCTGGGTCCAGAACAACCCCGTTTGCCCGGATGAGGCAAAAAACGTCGGCAAACTCGATACAATTCTGGTGACGCACGGTCATTTTGATCACATCATGGACGTCATCGATGTCGCGCGTGACGGCCAGCCAGACCAGGTGATCGGCGTATTTGAGGTCGCCGCCTGGCTAGAAAAGAAGGGCGTAAAGAATACCGTTGGGATGAACAAGGGTGGCTCTATCGATCTCGGATGGATGCGCGTAACGATGGTGCATGCCGATCACAGTTGTGGCATTACCGATGGTGACCAAATCATCTACGGCGGTGAAGCAGTCGGTTATGTCCTTCGCTTTCCTTCCGGTCTGACGCTCTATGCCGCCGGGGATACCAATGTGTTCGGCGATATGCGCATCATCAACGAGCTGTATCATCCCCACGTAGCCATTCTCCCAATCGGGGACTTCTATACGATGGGTCCCGCCGAAGCTGCGTATGCAGTCCGCCTGCTCGGCGTGCAGCAGGTTATTCCGGCCCACTACGGCACTTTCCCGGCCCTCAACGGCACTCCAAGCATGCTGCATCAGGCGCTTGAAAGCAGTGGCGTTCACAACGTCGAAATTGCCGAGATCAAACCAGGGCAGTCCATCTCATAACTGACCCATCGCGCGCACGCGATGACTGGCCAGAGACCTCGCTAGCAAGGCTGGCTTGCCATCGCATGCGTACATAGCGCCAACACGTGAATAGCGTGGTCCGTCCATGCTATAGTTAATCGCAATGAGACACAACGTGAGCATCATGACCGAGGGAGCGCAGTGCCATGAATGATGAGCGAAAGCAGCCGCTGGTGTCGGCGCTTCCCCAGAATCCACCATCCGATGACATTCCCATGTCGGGACCGCTACGCGATCGGTACGGACGCAGAATCAAGAACCTGCGCATCTCAGTCACGGACCGCTGCAACTTTCGCTGCGTATACTGCATGCCTGCGCAGGGTTTGGCGTGGCTCCCTCGTAACGACTTGCTAACATTCGAGGAGATCACCCGTGTCGTCCGCGTGGCCACTTCCCTTGGCATTGAACAGGTGCGTTTGACAGGTGGTGAGCCAACGGTCCGGCGCGACCTGCCGGCCCTTATCCGGATGCTCAGCGCCCTTCCTCACCTGCGGAGCCTCAGCCTCACGACGAATGGCGTCTTGCTTGGAAAGCTTGCCGGACCACTAGCGGAAGCAGGCTTAACGCGCATCAACGTAAGCCTCGATTCACTGGTGCGTGAGCGATTCGCCCAGCTAACGCGGCGCGACCAGTTAGAGCAGGTGCTTGCGGGCTTGGAAGCGCTTGAGCACTATCCAACAATACACCCGATCAAGATCAATGCGGTCGCTATGCGCGGATTCACGGAAATCGAGGTGCTTGACTTCGCTCGCCTCGCCCGTCGGAAACCATACGTCGTCCGATGGATCGAATTTATGCCGCTCGACGCGGACCAAATCTGGCGGAGAGAGGACATCCTCACCGGCGCGGAAATCAAACAGATTATCGAGGCCGAGTTTGGCCCCCTTCTGCCAGTCGCCTCGGAGAACCGCTCCGAGACGGCCCGCAGGTACACATTTAGCGACGGCATCGGCGAGGTTGGCTTCATCAATCCGGTAAGCGAACCATTCTGCAAAGACTGCGACCGCATTCGCCTCACCGCTGAGGGCGAGCTGCGCACCTGCCTCTTTTCGCACACTGAAACAGACCTGCGGGCAGTGTTGCGGTCCGGCGAGGACGACGAAGCGCTGGCACGGGCAATTCGCGTAGCCGTCTGGCACAAAGAGCTAAAACACTACATTAATGACAAGCGCTTTCTGCGTACGTCGCGCTCAATGTCCATGATCGGCGGGTAACCCTTCTCCACGTGTCACATGCATCTCGCTGAACACCGCCGGTGCATGCGCTGCGGACGCGAAAGCGCATCAAAAGCGCATCAATGTGCTCGCTCTCCACCCATTGCCTCGTAGCCCTTGGCTATAGGAAAATCGCCATCAGCGAATGGCTTCGATTGCGGCCACCAGTTCCACGGCCGACGGGAACGCGCCAGCTCCAGCAGCGAGTATCTGGCGATAGAGATCGTAACCTTCGCCTGAAAAATCTCGCTTTCGTACGGCACTCAGCAGCCCATCCCGGCATCCGCTGGCGCCAAGGCACGGTTCCAGTATCAAAACGGGACACCCCGCGCGCACTCGTTCCGCCGCTACACGAATAAGGTCAATATTTCCACGGCCGAGAGGCATTGGGCATAGCACCAAAATCGCCTCGCGCGGCAATTCACGTACGACATCCAGTCCCTGCCTCGACACTGGAGCATATGGTGGCTCGCTGATACACAGCACAGCAAGCCGCTGAGCAAGCGCGTGATCGCTATCGCCTACGTTGAGCGGTCCAGCGGTGAACGTGATCTGCGCATCCGCTAGCGAGCGCATAAGCAATTCGCCGCTGCCACCACCGGCCAGCACATGCACGCCGGCCATAGCGGTTGCATCTTGCCGCTCTGCGATGGCGGTCATGACGTGCCCATCAGATGGCAATACGCTCAAGTGCTCCTCGCCGCGCAAGATACCAACCTGCACTGGCGTCTCATATACGGTGGAAAGCAACCGGTCATCCAAAACAAAAGCCGGTGGCCCGTCGCGAAGCACCGAACGTTTCAGCAGAATGAGCCGGGAAAAGTACCGGGCTGCCAGGTTCAGATCGTGAATTGCCGCGATCACGGTCAGGCCGCGCTCCACATTAAGACGTTGCAGGAGAGACAACAACTCGATTTGGTGACGGATATCAAGGTGAGCGGTTGGCTCATCGAGCAGGAGAATATTCGTTTCCTGTGCCAGCGCCAGTGCCAGCATCACACGCTGCTTCTCTCCTCCGCTCAAGTCATGATAGACGCGGTCGGCCAGTTCCAGCGTAGACGTCTCACGCAAGGCAGTGTCGACGGCAGCGGTGTCACGCTCTCGTTTCCGTGTCCACATGCTATGATGCGGCGTCCTCCCTAACTCGACGAGCTGCCGCACCGTATAGCGAAATTGAACGCTGAATTCCTGAGGGACGACCGCGACAGCGTACGCGATTTCGAGGCGTGACATGTGGTAGAGATCGCGCCCCGCGAGCGCGATCCGCCCATTCGCCGGACGTAGTGCCCCCGATGCCAATCGCAAAACAGTCGTTTTTCCGGCACCGTTTGGGCCCAACAGCCCAACCATCTCCCCTCTGTTGATGGCGAATGTGAGGTCGTCAATAGCCCCTTCATCACGATAGCCGAAGGAAACTCCATCAAATGCAAGGGCCGGCTCCGTGAGGGTCTGTTCCATCGTGTGCCTACCACATATAGCTCAGGCCAGCCGTGCGAAGCAACCAGAGGAAAAACGGTCCGCCCACCAGCGCGGTGATGACTCCGAGCGGCAAGATCGTCGGCGCAACCAGTGTGCGAGCGAGCATGTCCCCCAGTACGACAAACGTAGCTCCAAATAGCGCACTGGCCAGTACCAGGAGGCGATGGCGCGGCCCCAGCACAAGCCGGCAGATATGCGGAGAGACCAGGCCAACGAATCCTACAAGTCCGCTAATCGAGACTGCCGCAGCAACCAGCACCGAAGCAGTCGCAACGATGGCCGCCTTCCACAGCTCGACGCGCAAGCCAAGCGAGCCGGCCATCTCCTCGCCAAGGGCCAGCGCGTCAAGCACGGGACCAAGCCACCACGCCACCCCCAACCCAGCAACTGTGAGTATCGCAGTAACGCCTACCTGCCCCCACGACTGCACTGATACGCCGCCGGAGATCCAGAGATAGAGCGCCGCAAGATGAAAGCCACCCGACGACGTGAACGTGATTAGCAACGTCTGAGCGGCAGTCAGCATAGCGCTCACAGCGACGCCGGCCAGAAGCAAGGTCACAACCGGCGTCTGGCCGCGCGCCCGGGCGAGCTGATAAACCAGTGCGACAGCCACCAGCGCGCCCATGAACGCTAGAATCGCCACAAGACTCAGGCCCAGCCACGCGGCTGCGTAGAACGCGGGCACCATGAACGCGATGGTCGCGCCAAGAGCAGCGCCCGAAGATGTGCCCAATAGCAGGGGATCTGCAAGAGGGTTTCGCAAAAGACCCTGAAACAACACACCCGAGACGCCAAGCGCGGCGCCTACCAGTGTTGCTCCTGCTACCGTCGGCAAGCGCAGCTGTACGATAATGACAGAATATGCGACAGGCCAGCGCACCGGCAGATGTACCAGCGGGAGTTGGTTCAGCAGGATCTCTGCCGTCGTGACAGGAGAAATCTGGACTGATCCGACTCCTGTCGCCACTACGATGGCAAACATGAGCAGCACAGCGAGCACGGATAGGCTCCAGGCACCAGCCAGCCTATCCGTCAGTCGTCGTGGCGCGTGCCTGCCTGTCGGACTGGCGCCCGCTACAGATGACTCCTCGTCGACTGCGTTTGGCCCGTCTAATGGCTTTACCACCCGTTCATTCCCCCCCGTACAACCGCTACTTCACCGTCTCCATCACGGAAACAGCTCCGGATGCAGATCTTTCGCCAGCTGTTCCAGACCATCGACTACTCGCGGCCCGGGACGCTGAATGATATCCGGATTGATAGCGTACACTCGCTTGTTCCGGACAGCGGAGATAACGCTCCAGCCAGCCCGCTTGTAGACAAGCGCGGGATTACCGCCGTAATGCGGATCTTCCGTCAGTACGATGATTTGCGGGTTCGCGGCGATGATGCTCTCATCACTTACCTGAGGGTACCCACCATTACTCGTATCTGAGGCGAAGATATTCGTACCGCCAGCATCTTTGATGAGTTCATCGCCAAACGATCCTCCACCGAAAACGTATGGCTTGCCCGGAGTACTATCGTCAACCTCCATATACACGCTCACAGGCGCCGCCTTCGCCACAATCTTTTCTACTGCGCTGATTCGCTCACGCAATGTGCTGACCAGCGCTGCAGCGGGCGCTTCATCATGCATCAGTTGCCCGACGAGCTGGATTTCGACGAGTGATGTCGAGAGATTGGCAACTGGCAGATCAACGACAGGAATTCCCGCAGCCGATAGCTGCTTGTCCGTCTGTGCGGTTTCACCGCCATAGCTCAGTATCAGATCAGGCTTGAGGCTGATAATGGTCTCCACGTTTGCCGCGCCATTCGCGTCTGTGATCTTAGGCTTGGACGCCATCGCGGCTGGATAGTCAGTGTAGTAATCCACCGCGACCACACGTGATTCCAAGTTCAGTGCGCCCAGCATCTCGCTATCGGTGGCTGTTAGCGAGACGACGCGCTGCGGTGCATGCGCAGGAATCTGGATAGGATTGCCGTCTGCGTCCCGGCTGATCACCGGCTTTGCCGATGCCGACGTGGCCCCGCCTACACGAGTGGAGGTGCCGCACGCTGCCGCACTCAACACCGCTGCGGCGAGCAGAGTAGTTCCAATGAGGGTAAACCAGTGCCTTGTTTGCGCGCCCATGGGTCTGCAATCCTCAATTTCATTGAGAAGGGCTGCGCGGCGCCTCGCCTCGCCCATCTTTCCGAAGCCGTATCACCGCAACCATGACTCACAAACACAAAAGCGTCCTCTTCCCGGTGCGGAAAAGAGGACGCAAAACCTGTGTGCTGCTCTCTTCCTCTTGGCGCGAAGGATATGAGCGAGTTCCGCGAGGTCGGTCTCCTGGCTTCTGGCTATCGCACTGACATCATCCTCGCTGGTTGCGAAGACTGGGAAAGGTCATCGTGCGACGCTTCTCTGCCCTTCCCGCCGCGTACAGCGGCAGTGGACCCTCACAATTAACGAGGTAAGAGAAGCTGTTCACCAGTCACAGTGGCGCGTCCGCATCGGCTTCTAACCGATTTCCCAGACGGGGACTATCCCCGCCACCACGCGGTACGGTGATTCAGTTGTCAAGCGGAGTATAGTGTGGCGCGGGTAGACTGTCAAGCACCATGCGCTAGCCGAGTGCAAACGTACGCGCACAACTCCCGTTACTTGTGAATGACACGCAACAGAAGTACGGAAAGCTCAAACAGCGCCGTAAAGGCCACCCCGATGATAACGGGACTATAGGGGTCCGCACCCGGCGTAATAACGCACGACAGAAACCATAAGCCAAACAGGATGTACATCCGTCGCTGGCGAAGCATACGGCTGTTGACGATACCTACGATGCCGAGAAAGGTAATGACGAGAGGAAGTTCAAATACGATGCCGAACGCCAGCAGAAAATACGCGACGAATGTAAAGTAGCTGTTTGCGTCGACCAGCAAGGTGAACTGCCCGCGCCCGAAGTCCACCAGCCAGTTTATGGGGAACCGCAGTGTTACGAAGCCTACGGCAAGGCCGACGATGAAGAGCAGCACGCCAAGAATTGTGAATGGCTGGGCGTACTTCTTCTCCCGGCGCGTGAGGCCAGGAGCGATGAACGCCCAGACCTGGTAGAGAATGACTGGAGACGCAATGGCAATGCCAACAGCTATCGCAAGCTTCAACGCGATCAGAAACGGCTCAACGAGTCCGGTGACGACGAGCTTGCCACCCGTAACGCCGTGCAAGCTGTTCGCATAGGACGGCAACGGCAAGAGGAGAAAATTAAGAATAGGCGTCCAGAAAACAAAGCACACCACCGAGGCTACGGCCACAGCGATGAGGATATAGATCAGCCGCCGGCGTAGCTCCTCGAGATGTTCGATAAGCGTCATTACGCCGCCTTCGGGTTCGTCACCTTCTGGTAGCTCATGGCCAAGCTCCGCCTGATCCAGGCCAATGCCGCCGATCTCGCTCGCGGCCATACATTGCCTCCTCGCCCTCAACGTGATCACCACGGACGCACAGCACCCGAAGAACGGAAATCACGTGAGAACAGGTACTCCGGTCTCGCTCGCCTGCTCGGCAGGCAACCTTCCTCGCGGCAGTTACAAGTGTGCGCAGCATGTACAGCGACGTCTCCGTTACGTACGATGCTGCGTCACCACCCGTAACGTCCTTATTACTGACGATCTGTCGTCGTGGACTCGCTCCTGGCGGTCGGCACATCTTCGGTCACGGTGGTGGCGAGTTGTGGCGGGGCCACCGGTGGAACGACTGCTGGCGGAGGCTGCTCCGGCTCTGAAACCTCCTTCATGGACCGCTGAAATTCCTTGATAGTCTTACCCACAGCAGAGCCCATCTCAGGGAGCCGCTTGGGGCCAAATATCAGCAACGCAACTCCCAGCAGGATCATGATGTCGTACCAGTGAAAGCCCATACTTTCTTCACCCCGTTTCTTGGTAGAGGTCCCTCGCGCAGCGAGATTACCTCGATTATAGTCCACAGGAGATGGTGCGTGTAGGTGCAGCGGCAATTCGTCCCAGAATTCTTATATAACATCCTGGCCCGAATGCGCGAAGCCACCAGCGCACACGAAGCATTCACGCTGCCGGCTTTCACTGCCTGAGGCGCTTGAAGACCTGCCAGACACCGCTTCATTCAAGGAACGGTGTGGTATGCTTGATAGCAGGAAAGAGAACAAGTCGACCGCCGAGTTGCGTGATCACGACAAACGACTTCCGTGAATCATGCGATGCCGAGGCATGATACAACACAGACAATCATGTTCATTTGCCACCCATGCTGTGCTGGAGGGAGCGCGGATGCCACATAAGTTTGATACGAGACAGAAGGATCATCTGCTCTCGCCCGACCGCTATGAGTCCCTCAAGCCCGAACAGCTTCTGCGCGAACTGGGGCTGCGAAAAGGCGATACAATGGCCGACATCGGCTGCGGACCAGGTTTCTTCACCATACCGGCCGCCAAGATCGTAGGCAGCACCGGCAGAGTAATCGCTGCTGATATTCAGGGCGAGATGCTTACTGCCGTTCGCTCGCTGGTAAGCGAAAACAATCTGAAAAACGTCGTGCTGCTGAAAACGAGTGACACGCACATATCCGTTGCACCAGATTCTTGCGACTTCGTGCTGCTGGCGTTCGTGCTCCACGAGATTGAGCAGCGCGCGACATTTCTCCACCAGGCAGCTCGATTGCTGCGGCCGGATGCGCGCCTCGTCGTGCTCGAAACGTACGCGGATCCCTCCCGCGCTGCGGGGTCCGATGCGAATATTCCGGTAACGCCAGATGATCTCGATTCTGACGCCGCCGCTGCTGGGCTGCGGAAAGTCAGGCAGCAGGACCTTGCTGATGGTCATTATCTATGCGTATTTTCTCGTGCTCTCAAGCCACTTCAGACCAGCCCGAGCGCCATCGAAAGCCCAGCAGGCGCGTGACTCAACTGCTCTCTTTTCCGTATAATTGTCGGATGGGGAGTAACAGAAATGAGTAGAACGAGCGCCATCTCCGACGGTCAGCGGTCACCGGTCGTGAGGAGGGCTGAAGGGAGCCATGATTGAACGCGTACGAGCAGCTGCTAGCGATCAAGAGCCAGCTTGAAGAAAACGGTGCCCACGAAGATAGCGTGTCGTTGGTGGAAAAATTTATCAAGCGCGCCGAGGCTGAAAAGGATAGCCGGACGTCCATCGCGCAATCCGCGATGATCCGCCACCTCCTGCGGCAGCGCGAGGCGCTTGACAATGACGCCATCTTCAATGATATGCAGGAGTTGCTGGATGTACACGAGAACCGCAAGGTCGATCCCGATGCAGTTCGCCCGGCCTACGAAGATAACGAACGGAGGCCGAAGCCACACAGCTACTACCGTGCGCTAAAGGATCGCAAGCCGGGCACAGACCGGTAGGCCATCAATCCGAGTTCGAGGTAGTTCCAGGCGATACCAGTCTATTACCCGGGATCGGCACCGGAGTAGTGTACTACCCCGCAGCCTGTTCATACGTATGACATATGGATGTCGCAATTCATGTCGCGGCAGTGTCCATAGACAAAAGGGGTCTACACAACTATGAGCACAACTGGCCGGCCAAGGTGGTACAAGCCCGACTCGGGCCTCGCCGCCCGCATGGTACTTACCATGTTCCTGCTCGGGCTGGTCTATGTCGTCTTTGGAGCAATTCTGTTCAGGCTTGGCGTTGGCACCGGATTTCTGGTCATCGTCGCGGCGGTGATCGCCATCATGCAGTTGTTCTTCGCCGACAAGATTGCTCTCTTCTCGATGGGAGCCCAGATCGTTACGGAACAGCAGGCCCCGGCCCTGCACGATACCGTGGCGCGTCTTGCCGCACAGGCAAATTTGCCAAAGCCGCAAGTCGCCATTGTGAACTCGGGCATTCCGAACGCGTTCGCAACTGGCCGTGACAAGAACCACGCGGTTATCGCGGTGACGACCAGCCTGCTGAACACCCTGCCGCAAAATGAACTGGAAGCTGTGCTGGCCCACGAATTGAGCCACATTCTTAATCGCGATATGCTGGTCATGACGATTGCCACCTTCTTCTCGATGGTGGCGGCACTCCTGGCCCGCAATCTCTACTGGATTGGTCTGTTCGGCGGCTTCGGCGGCGGATATGGCGGCCGCAGGCGCAATGACGAAGGCATGGGCTTCATCATCGCTCTGCTGGTGTCCGTCGTAACGTATGTCGTCAGTTTCATCTTGATTCGCGCGCTGTCGCGCTATCGCGAGCTTGCCGCGGACCGCGGCTCGGCGCTCATTACTGGCGCCCCTTCCAATCTGGCATCAGCGCTGCTTCGCATTAGCAACACTATGGAGACCCGCGGCATACCGCAGCAGGATTTTCGGCAGGCTGAGGCGGTAAACGCGCTGTTCATCGTGCCAGCGCTCCGCGGCGAATCGCTGGCGACACTCTTCTCCACTCACCCGCCCATTAAGGAACGCGTGGCCCGGCTCGAAGCCATGCAGAAGCAGATGGAGCAAGCGACGAAACTCTAGCATGCGTTGCCGCTGGCTTGAATGCGGATTGTACATGTAGGTGCGCACCTATACGTGACGCGCAGGGAAAGGGATCATGGGATTCTTCGACACGCTGTTTGGCCGCCAGAAGCCCGTGCCGGTTGGCCCCGAGCGCCTGTTCGCCATGAGCACCGCTCAGATCACCTTGGAGACCGCTCAGAATCTGACGCCGGAGAACACTGCCGCGATGTGCTTCAAAGCGGTGGACTCCGGCCCGTTCGCGCAGATACAGTCCGAACTCAATCAGATGTTGAAGGTATCGCAGCAACAGGATCAGAGCGTCACCTATCGGGTCTATCAAGACAAGCTCGGATATAGCTGGCTTATATTCTCCAGTAAGGATTTTCAATCACTCGTCACGACCATACATGTCGCGAGTCGTTCATTGCTGGATCAAGGCTATGGCAGTCAGCTGCTCTTCGCGATCTTTCCGTTCAAGCGTGAAGAGGGTGGCACCGTCTACTGGATGTACAACTACAAGCGCGGCTCGTTCTTTCCTTTTGTGCCACAGGTAGATACGCACGATACGCTGCGCAGGCGCGACAATAGCGAGGAGCTACGCCTGGCATCCGTGATGGAGAACGAGCTGCCGGTCGAACAGGAGAAAGAGCGGTGGTATCCCGTTTGGGATCTACCGTTTTAGGCGTCCCATTTCCAGTCGCATACAAAAAGCAGGATGGTCGAGAAGACCGTCCTGCTTTTCCTCTGAGAGACTCGTCGCGACCCGTAGTTTACTGTCCAGGCGCGGACTGCATTTCGACCTCATGCAGTTGTGCGCGGGCCTCAGCAAGCGTCATATCTGCCGCGGGCACGATCAGATCTGAGGGAACTATCTCATCGTCGGGCACCACCTGTCCCTTTTCCTCGACGAACGCGATCAGCTTCGCGAGTGTGGCGTGAAAGCCCTCGCTGTCGTCCGAAGAAACAGCCGCGTCGAGCTCATCATCGAGCCGCCTTACGTCATCCATATACTCGTCGGCGAGCCGGTACTGATTCTCCGTCTGGATGCGTACGATCATCGCGCACCTCCCTATTCACTAGGCGGAGGCAGTTGCTGCTGGCTCTTATCCTCGCCAGAGGGAAGCTGCATCTGCGCTTTCAAGGCTGCTAGCTCAGAATCCACGCCAGATTGCGTTGAAATCTGGGCGAGTTGCTGGTCAATATAATCGCCGCCGCCCGCGCCGATCTCAGGCAGGGTGCCAGATTGCGTCAGCTCGTCCATAGCCGAAGCGCGAGCCTGCATCTGCAACACCTTATCCTGTGCGCGCTGCACGGCCAGGTTCACATCCGACATCTCCTCTGAGATGCCAGTATAGGCTTCCTGAATCTTTACCTGAGCCTGCGCCGCGCCGTACTGCGCCTTCACCATCTCCTTCTGCGTTCGGAACGACTCCACCCGCGTCGAGAGGCGCTGCTCCATTGCAACAAAGCGATCCTGCTGCTCCTTGAGCTGAGCAATCTGTTGCTCAAAACCGCCAATTTGTTGCTGAAGGGCTTGTTTTCGCTCCAGTGCCATGCGCGCCAGATCTTCTCGCCCAGCAGCGAGGGCCTGCCGTGCCTGGCCATCAAGCTTATCCATCTGCGAATTGATCTGCGCCTGCTGGAGTTCGAGACGCTTCTCGCTAGTGACGACATCCGCGATGCTACGTCGCAGATTTTGCAGTTGCTCCAGCTGCTTCTGGTAGGAATAGTCGAGCGTCTGACCCGGATCTTCCGCGCGATCCAGGAACGAGCTCATCACCGTTCTAATGTAATTGGTAAAACGCGATAGAACACCCACGTACGTACCTCCTCTATGGGGGTCTGCGCGCATCCGCGTCTACTGCTGACGAATGAGCCCGAGAACTTCGTCGCGACGGCGCTCCATTTCGTCTCGCGTATCCGCCTCGAGATTCAGCCGGAGCAGCGGCTCAGTATTGGACGGCCGGACGTTGAACCACCACGTCGGGAACGAGACCGTAATCCCATCCAGATAGTCAATGTCCGCGCCCTCCGCTGTATAGTGACGGTCGATCTCAGCCATACGCGCGCGCTGATCCGATACTTCACTATTGATCTCGCCGCTGCGGAATCGCGTGTCGATAGGAGCCAGCAGCTCAGATACAGTCTTGCCGCTCTCGCTCACCAGTTCCAGCACGATGAGAAACGCGATCAATCCCGAATCCGCGAACCAGTTATCGCGGAAATAGAAGTGACCGGAATGCTCGCCACCGAATATCGCGTTGTGCTCTCGCATCTGTGCCTTGATGAACGAGTGACCCACACGTGTCCGTACTGCGTGACCGCCCTCACGCTCGATCAACTCAGGTACGCTTCGCGAGCAAATCAGGTTGTAAAGTACCGTGGAACCTGGATGCTTGCGCAGCAAGCTCTGCGCGACAAGCGCGGTAACCATGTCGCCGCCAAGCAACCGGCCGTGCTCATCCGAGAGAAACATGCGATCAGCGTCCCCGTCAAAGGCTATGCCCATGTCGCACTGCTGCTGCACGACGACTTTACGCAGTTCTTCCGTATTTTCTGGTTCAATGGGGCTTGCCGGATGGTTCGGGAATGAGCCGTCCAGTTCGAAGTACAGGGGAACCAGCTCGCAAGGCAGTCGCTCGAACACCGCCGGCATGATCATGCCTGCCATGCCATTGCCAGCGTCGACGCCGATTTTGAGAGGTCGCACTTTGGCGACATCAATGAACGAGAGCGCATGTTCCACGTAGGCCTCAGTTACATTGCGCTCCACGACACGCCCATGGCGCTGTGGCTCGTCAAACCGCCCGCTGAGGGCGATATCCCGGATGTCGTTCACACCGGTCTCCGAACTCAGCGCAACCGCACCTGCCTTGCACATTTTCATGCCGTTGTATTGCGCAGGATTGTGGGAGGCAGTGATCATCACACCGGCTGGATAGTCGAACTTCCCCACGGCGAAATAGAGTTCATCGGTGGTCGTCAGCCCGAGATCGACGGCATCTGCTCCCTGATCTGTGATACCCCGGATGACCGCCTGCGCAAGTTGCGGCGATGAGGTGCGCATATCCCTGCCGATGGCAACAGCGGGCACCCCAAGATACTGTACCATCGCCCGGCCGATTGCGTATGCGGCATCCTCGTTCAGTTCACCAGGATATACCCCACGAACATCGTACGCTTTGAAGATCTTCGGATCAATTGATGAGGTGCCCGGCATCTATGTTCCACCGTCCTTTCACGAACCACAACTTACCCATCGAAACAGTTTCGCAACCGCTGCCGCACAACTCATTCCCGAGCACGGGTCAGAGATCACGAAAACAGCACAGGCAACAGGAGCAAACCGCGACCAAGAATCTCACCAATGAAAATGAAGGCGACGCACAGATATAACATACCTGTGGCAGACTGAAATGAGCGACCTCGTGTCAAATACAGCGCAACGGCTCCGAGAACGAGCGGAGCGCCGAAACCGAGTATGTACTCAAGCCACTGCATCGCTCCGGCGCCGAGGGGTGCCACTCGCTGCTGCTCAACAGCCGAGGCAGCACTCTGACCGCTCGGAGTTGCCGTCGAAATGATGAGGTGACCGCCTGACGTCTGGATTGTCGTCCCAGGCGCGACGGGAGTGGTCGCGACATGCGCGTGCGCCGTGCTCTGGCCGATGCCCAATGTGAAGATGAACTCCAGCGCGAGGGCGGCGAGTAGCAGCGCTGTCATGAACTCCAGCGGCTTGCCAGACGCGGTAGGCGTGTTGAGATACCAGTGACCAAGAAGCATTGCCGTCATTACGCCGCCCAAGGCGACACCGCCGCACAGCACCGCTAGCACAACAAGTGCACCCCCAAAGTGCGTATCCGCCAGGAGACGGTAACCCATGCCCTCTACAAACAACGCGGCGATGCCCAGAAGCGCTATGACAGCCCCGATCGCGAACCGTGCCACGCGTACGCGCGGTCGCGGACCCACTGCGTCCGCACTCTTGCGCTTGGCTGCGGCCCCGCTCTGCCGGTCGCGCCAGAGGAAGATGTTCCATGGAATCATCAGAAGCGTCATCGCCACGAGTAAGGGACCCTGGAACCGTATCCATGCACTGTCGAGGCCATAATCGCTCGGGTGGGCTGGCGTCACGGCGCGCATCGCCAGCAGCGTGATGACCGCGAACACGAAATAGAGCACACCCTGAAACACGACAAAGCCTCGGCTTGTATCGCCGCGAATATCCAGAAGAAATAGCGATAGGAAGGAGCCAGTGGTCAGCTCCAGCATCACCAGAAAGAGCGCAAGAGGAAAGATCTGCATATTGCCTCTTCGGTCTGTGCGCAAGCGCGACGTGGCTACAGATGGCCGGTGCGCACCGGCATGTCTCGATTATACACCTCCGATCAGACTCACTGTCCACCGCAAGCAGCAGCTAGCATGCGACCCTACTCCTGCGTTACGATACACATCGAACCAATCGCGGCTACGTTTACCCGACCAGCAGAAAGAACGGTTACCGCACGCAGTGGATACACAACAGATGATGCCCGGCGAAGGCGCGCCTTCGACCAGCAGTGACGGCCCCACAGGAGCCATTTTCGAGCGGCATGTCTTCATCTGCACCAGAGGCGACTGGTGTGCCGAAATCGATGGGGATGGACTCGGCGTTCACACCCGCATGAAAAAGCTGGTCAAAGCCGCCGGATTGACAGGGCGAGTGCGCATCAACCATTCCGGCTGCCTCGATCAGTGCGGCCACGGTCCGATGATGGTCGTCTACCCAGACAACGTATGGTACTGGGGTCTCCATCCCGATGATGTAGACGAGATTGTCAGGGAACATCTCGTCGCCGGACGGCCCGTGGAGCACCTTATCTACCGCAACAAACCGGGACAGAACAAGCTGAAGCGGGACGCATCACGGTGCCCAATCGGGCGTCCACGGCGGCCAGAGGGAAAATGAAGGTCCATATCTGGACTGATTTCGAGGCCGTTGCTGGCATCGCTGACTGGGTTCAGATCGTGGCAGTCAGTCATGGCTACCCGCCTGGCAGCCGGCAGTCGCTCGCCAAGCTGAATAACACCACAGAGGGTGCGCGCTCATAGCCACCCATGGTGATGTTCCTATCGCGCCTGTGTTGGGCGACAAGGTAGCGGTTCGCTCCATGTCTTCCGCCGATCCATCACGGTGGTTATCCTCACGCGTGCTATTCTCGACTGACCGTGGATTTGAGTCACTCGATCCCGCTTTACGGAGTGGCTTGAGGCGTAGCGCTCCCCGTATGCATCGGCAACACTCCAAACCGTATCTTCAACGCGAGAATGCGGTCAACCGATTCGTCTATGCGCTGCTGGCTGATCTGGCCAGACTGGATCGCGCTATGCAACGTGCCGAGCGTCTGCTGCATTATGGCAGGGCTGGAGATGCCAAGTGCCAGGTCGTCGCCCGCCTCTATCGCCATCACCGCAGCCTGGGGAACGCTGTAGTGTAGCGTAATGCCTTCCATGTTCAGGTCATCCGTAATGACCACGCCCTGATAATGCAGTTGGCCACGTAGCACTCCGGTGACCAGCTTGGATGACAGTGTTGCCGGCAGCGCGGGATCGATCCCCGGAACGATAACGTGTGTCACCATGATCATACCAGGGTTTTCAGGCAGCAGCGCACGGAAGGCGGCAAACTCGGTCGCGTCCAGCTGGCTCGGCGTGCGATTGAGGCTCGGCAACGTCGCGTGAGGATCCTGCACAAGGCTGCCGATACCCGGCCAGTGCTTCAGCGTGCCGATGACGTTGTTCTGCTGCAAGCCGCTTAGAAACTGGCTGGCGTATCTATCCACCGTCGAGACAGAGGAGCCAAAGAGCCGCGACTGTTCGAACGCATTGGGAGTCAACCGCACATCCACGACCGGCGCAAAATCCAGATTCATCCCCAGCGCGCGCATCTCCTTCGCCGCCGACGTGGCCGAGGCGTACGCCCGTTGCGGGTCGCCACTCGCGCCAAGCGACTGCGCTGACGGATGTGCTGGATAAAAGGCCGCAAGCCGGTCCACTAATCCGCCTTCCTCATCCGTTCCGATGAATAACGGTATCGTTGCATGTGACTGCATGTTAGCGGTGAACGACTTTACCTGCGACGGGCTGACCATGTTATAGCCGTACATGATTATGCCGCCCGCATGATATTGCCTCACCATCTGATCGACTTCTGGCGTGTATGAGGTAGCATTCGTTTGAAAGATGATTAGCTGGCCGAGCTTCTCATCAAGCGACATATGAGACAGATACCACGCAACGCTCGCGTTCACTCCCGGTATGTCTGGCACTCCCGTTGATGGCGCAGGTGTTGGAGCCTGCGTTGCCGTCGGCGATGGCCTCGGTGTTGGAGCTGGCGTTGCCGTCGCTGATGGCTTCGGCGTCGGTACGGAAGCGGCCGGATTGCCAGCGATTCCGCAGCCCGCCAGCATCAGAAGAGTACCCAACAGCGCGCTCGAGCGCGTCACGATATGCTTCATCCTCACATGTGCTCGTGCCATTAATACGTCCCTGTGCTCTCTTACGCCTCGGCGGTTACGCCAGCCGCCACTTCCTCCTCGCATCGGATATATACCAGACGTTCGAGGGCCACAAAAACGGACTGGCGGCAACATCCCCTCAGGATATCACCGCCAGCGATGCGTCCGCAGGTCTCTAGCCTAGCGAGCAGTGCTCGTTACAAGCGGAATCTTGGAGACATTCCACCGGTTGTTCGGGCTCTGCACCTCATACTGCACCATCGAAATCGCGTCAGTGGGGCAGCGCACGATACAGAGGCCGCAGCGAATGCACTTCTCCTCGTCAATGATCATGTCGGCACCGCGCTCCCACGTCGCGGCCGCGACCTGATGCAATGGGTCGCCCTTCACGACGCGCGTCAGCCCTTCCATACTGATGCAGTCGTATGGGCAGATGTCGACGCAACCACTGCACAGGATGCAGATCGATGGGTCGATCATGATGTTAAGCTGACACTGGAGGCAGCGTCGTGCCTGGGTGACCGCTTCTTCTGGACTGTAACCCGTCTCGGCCTCAACCGTCATGCTGAAACGCTTTTGCAGCGGCAAAGTCGGCACGACCTGATAGGGAATCGACTCGTAATTGTCGACCATCCCCCGGCGGAAGTCAGGAAGTTCGATCTCAACCGCGTCTTCGCCGGCCTGATCGTTACCACCCAGATACCGGTTTATGGCGGCCGCCGCGGCTTTGCCATCGGCGATTGCCGAAATGAGGTTTCGTGCGCCCTCCGTGAAGTCGCCACCCGCGAACAGGCCGGGATAACTCGTCATCCACGTATCGCGATCAACAAGCGGAATACCCCAGCGATTGACCTCCAGCCCCAGCTCCTCAGCCGGAATCCAGGACGTATCGGCATACTGACCAAAAGCGCTGATAACCGTATCAACATCGAGGACGAATTCGGAACCCGCCACCGGCACTGCCCGCCGCCGTCCGCTCGCATCCGGATCACCCAGACGGTTGCGCACGAGCTTGATGCCGCTCACATGTACGCCATCCTCACTGAGGACTTCAGTTGGTGAGACAAGATACACAAACTCAACGTGCTCCAGCATCGCCTCCTCAACTTCATATTCGTCAGAAGGCATCTCCTCCTTGGAGCGGCGATACAGCACGTATACCTTGTCGGCGCCAAAGCGGACAGCCGAGCGGCAGCAGTCCATGGCGGTGAAGCCGCCGCCCAGAACGGCAACCCGCTTGCCGCAATACACCGGCTCGCCAAAGTTAATCTTCTCAAGGAACGGCAGACCAGCTACGACACCTTCCAGATGCGCACCGGGTATCTGTTTGTTGTCGGGTCCCGTCAGCGGATTCGAGAGCATACATCCGGCGGCAAGGTAGACGGCATCGTAATCGTGCAGCAACTCGGTCAACTGGACGTCTCGCCCGACGGTCGTATTGAGCCGGACCTCCACGCCAAGCGCGTCGAGATACTCATCGCATTCCTCACGAGTCACCTCGCGCGGCAGTCGCCAGACAGGAATGCCACCAACCATCATACCGCCCGGGGCCGGATACAGATCAAAGACCGTCACTGGATAGCCGCGTTCCGCAAGTTCGCGCGCACAGGCAATTCCCGCCGAGCCAGCGCCAACAATCGCGACTTTCTTATCCTGCGTGATGGCTGGCCGAGCGGGCAGATGGCGAAACTCGCGATGATCGTGGGCAGCCCGTTTCAACCAGCAGATGGCGACTTGCTTGCCGTCTATCTTGTTGCGCCTGCATACCGGCTCGCAGGGTCGCGCGCACGTGCGCCCGAGCACGCCTGGCACGACGTTACACTGCCGGTTTAGCAGATACGCTTCATCGAATCTGCCTTGCGCGATGAGTCCGATATAATTCGCTACGTCTGTGTGCGCCGGGCATCCGACCTGACAGGGAATATTACTCTTGAACCAGTCAGGATCAGCTTCTTCGGAAAAATATCGCTCGTCAAGTCCTACATCTGGATCGAGAGACCGGCTTGGGTCCATCATCATGGGTAAACCCTTTCGCGCAGCAGGTCTGCCGAGCGCGCACCGCTCAATGCGGTTAGTGCGTGGGCAGCCTGACATCGCTCTCCGCACCGGTTCGCATCACGCCACCGGGATACGCCGGGGGACCGAGGACATAGCCTGCCAGTGCTCACGGGAGAAGTCAATCTGGCAGCAACCGGGTGCAACGTGGCCTAGCCCACCACATCAGCAATGAAAAGTATAACATGGTACGAACAGTGGCGCCAACAGCAAATTAGCACAATTTGCCACATACCATCGCGCAGCGAGACCTATCAGTGGCCTATGAAGCCACGCCAGAAGATAAATACGCGCTCCCTCAACGGCGCGTGCTCCAGCGCGCGCAAATATGGATCTCTGTTCCAGAGCCACTCCGCATGTTCACGCGCTTCGTTGACCAGTTTCGTGTCGGTGAGCTTGGCGATCTTCAATTCTGGCAGCCCACTCTGACGCGTACCGAAGAAGTCTCCGGGCCCGCGTAGTTGCAAGTCCGCCTCGGCCAGCGCGAACCCATCAGTCGTCTGCTCCATAATGCTCAGCCGCTCACGGGCCAATGCGGAGGCATCCTGGCTCAGCAGGTAACAGTACGATTGATGCGCTCCGCGGCCAACGCGTCCCCTGAACTGATGAAGCTGCGAAAGTCCAAACCGGTCTGCATCCTCGATGAGCATCGTCGTGGCATTCGGCACGTCCACGCCTACTTCCACCACGGCCGTCGCGACGAGGACATCAATCTCACCTTCCCGAAATGCCCGCATCACGCGGTCTTTCTCCGCCGCTTTCAGCTGTCCGTGCACCAAACCCAGCCGCAACGTCGGAAACACATCGGCCTTCAGGCGCTCGAACTCTTTGATGGCCGACTTCGCCTCCAGCGCCTCGGATTCCACGACAAGAGGACAGATAATGTATGCCTGACGCCCCTGCGCGACCTCTGCCGCCACCAGATCATACGCTTCCTCGCGCTGCGCCCCCGCGCGCCACCGTGTGATAATCTGGCGGCGACCTGCAGGCATCTCGTCGAGAACCGACACGTCAAGATCGCCATAGAGCGTCAACGCCAGCGTCCGCGGAATAGGGGTCGCTGTCATCACGAGCATGTGGGGGTTTTGCCCTTTACGACGAAGCAGATCGCGCTGCTCGACGCCGAAACGATGTTGCTCATCGACAATCGCCAACCCCAACCGTTTGAAGCTCACGTCATCCTGGATCAGCGCGTGAGTGCCGACCGCGACTGCCGCTTCCCCACTCGCCAGCGCGTCGCGAGCCACTGCCCGTTCCCTGGCTTTCTGACTTCCCGTCAGCAACACTGTTTTCAGGCCAAACGGCGCAAGCACCGCGCTCAGCCCACGATAGTGCTGCTCAGCCAGAATCTCAGTCGGCGCGAGCAGCGCGCCCTGATAACCATTCGCCGCACACGCTAGAAGCCCCGCCGCGGCCACGACCGTCTTGCCGGAGCCAACGTCACCCTGAAGCAGCCGACACATTGCCTGATTCTGCGCCAGATCGCGCAAAATCTCCTCAATCGCGCGCCGCTGCGCGCCGGTGAAGGAGTACGGCAGCGTGTCTTCAAGACAAGACGCTGTGAGAGGCCACAATCCGCCCGTGAGCGCATCAGGGAATACTGGCTGTGGTACTTCGCCTGTGGACTCCTCACGGTCCACTCCCGCGAATATGAGTGACCGCGCCACAGGCATGGGAGGCGAAGGCGGCCCTTGCCGCATGTTCGAGCGCTGGGTCAGCATACCGAGTTGGATCAGAAAGAGTTCATCGAATGCATGCCTGCGCTGAGCTTCCGCGAGCAAAGCCGGGCTATCTGGATAGTGAATCTGCGCGATGGCTTCGGGTAGCGACATGAGCTGGGCACGGCTACGGACTTCCGCGGGTACATACTCTGGCACGAATGGCGCGCAGCGGTCAACTGCCCACTTGGTGAAGCGCCGTATAGCCTTGGGGTGCAAACCCTCCGTTAGAGGATAAACGGGCACCAACCTGCCCGTATTGATGAGATCACCTTGCTCCGGAAGCTCGTGGCTGCGCACGGAGAACTCGACGCTGTTCCCAAATCGCTGCTTGACGCCCGTTGCCACGATATACCCGCCGCGCGGTAGCTGCTTCAGCAGGTATGGCTGATTGAACCAGCTTACGCGGATCGCGCCAGTCTCATCGGAGATGCGCGCAATCGTGCGCACTCTGCCGCCTTTAGTTCGCTTGTTCTCGACCTCCCAGATCAGTCCTAAAACAGTGCAGACTTCATCAAACGGCAGCATGCCTATCTTCTGCAGTTTGCTATAGTCGCGATGCTCACGCGGAAACATGAACAGGAGATCTCGCACCGTAAGAACACCTAGTCTGGCGAGTCGCTCTGCCTGTGCGCTTCCCACGCCGGGAACAGACGTCACCGGTGCCTGCAGCAGATACTCATCCTCAGGCCGCGGAGCGGGCCTGCGTGGTTCCGCTGATGCGGCGGTAGCGGACGCGATACGCGGCGCACTGGGAGGCGGCGCGGCCAGCGGCCACTCTTCGGGAGTGGTCTCGTGCGCAATCGGGCGCGCTGCATGGAACTCGGGCCGCCGCGGTGCCTGACGCGAGACGGGAGCATGAGTCGCAGGGCGTGTGCCTTTTGCCTGCGGGGAATCCCCATCGAGCAATGCCAGCGCCGCGCGCACCCGCGCCGTGCGCTGCATGGTATCCAGAGCATGATAGTCGGTAAGCAGGCGCAGAATCTCGCTGGCGGGCGGCAGCAGCCTGGCATCGCCCTCCATCCTGTCTGCGGCATCCGACACTTCGCGAGACCAGTTGGAGATAAACGCCTCAAGTCCACCCGGCTTCACGGCGGCGTCGGCATGCCCGGTACGCTGTTCATGCTGGAGAATTCGTCGTGCCCGCATGGCGAGCTGACGAGCGAGTTCAGCGGGTTGTCCTTGCGATGCGGTTGCCATACCTGATTCGCGTCCCTACCACGCTGGCATTATCAACTGCGCTACTTCAACTACTGCATGATTCTCGCGTTTGGCCCCTAGCGAGACCAGGAAGTAGCTTCAAGCGCCGTCATCTTGCCTTTCATGCGGATTGCCATCTTCAGGGCTGCCTCATGCGCACGCTCTTCAGCGCCATCATGAAGCGTTGCCAGTGGCGCGACCTCGCCATAACGATGCCGGAGCCCTTGCCAGATGAGGTGGTCGGTAAACCAGGGATTCTTCGGCAAGACCGGTCCATGCAAGTACGTTCCATAGACCTGGCGATAGCGCGCACCTTCCATCCCGTCTGTGCCGTTATTGCCGCTACCCGCCAGCACAGTACCCAGCGGAGCGACTTTTGGGCCAAGGTAGGTGCGACCGCTGTGATTCTCGAATCCTACCAGCGTTCGCTTGCTGCCTCGCGTGAAATCACATTCGACGGCGATGTGATTCATGAAGCGCGTGTCGCCTCCCACGGTATACAGATCGAGCACGTTCGCGCCGTCCAGCTGGGGACCGGTAAATGGCTTGTAATATTGTCCCAGGAGCTGATAGCCAGCACATACGGCGAGAAAGACGACATCGGATTCAGCCGCCTCGCGGAGACTGTGCGCCTTGCTTTCCAGATCGCGCGCCGCTACATCCATCTCTTTATCCTGCCCTCCGTGGAACAGGATCAGGTCGAACTGGGTGAAGTCTGGCGTGACGCCCACCGGAACCTCGGTAACGTCCGTCCGCAATCCACGCCACTCGCTCCGTCTCTGGATCGCGAAAAGATTGCCACGATCTCCGGCAACACTAAGAAGAGTGGGGTATAGGTGACAGATCCTGAGCGTCATAGGCGTCATGCGTATTACTCCTCCCAGAAAGGCGGCACCCAGCCCCTGCGTTGCATTATTCGGCGCAATTCATGCAGCGGAGTATATCCTGCTAGCACATAGAGCGTATCTCCGGGCGCTACCTGCGCGAGCGCGCTATCGAGCGCGGCCTGCCTATCAGGAATGACCGTAATAGCATCTTCCGCCACGCCAGCGTACTTGAAGCGCATTGCCAGTTCATCAGCCTTGGTGCCGCTCGTAACGAGCGTGCTCAGTTGCGGCGTAAGCTCCTCCAGATCAATATCCCACAGCCAGGCGAAATCTTCCCCATCCGTAACGGCATTGGAATGTGCGGAAAGCAAGTGCTTCTTCCCTGGCTGCTGCAAGATGGCTCGAAGAGTCGTGTTGTATGAAATAGGATTCTTGACGAAGGCCAGAATTATGCGCTTATCACCCGCCTTGATTTCCTCAAGTCGCCCGAATGCCGGGCGCATTTCCTCAAATGCCTTCACCGCGATTTCCACATCGAGTCCCATTGCCAGCGCAGCGGCAATGGCGCCCGCGGAGTTATAGACGTTGTGAAGTCCCGGCAGTGACAGCTGATATGAGATTTCACCGACAGGTGTGCGCAACGACACCTGAGACGGGCCGAGGGCCTGGGCCGCGACATGCGTTACCGCTACATCGAGGCGTGGACGAGCATAACCGCAGGCCGGACACCGGAACGCGCCGAGGTGCGAGATGTAGACTTTCTCGTACGTGAGATCATGCTGGCATTTCACGCAGCGAATGGTGTCCGCCGCGTGCTCAGGCACCTGCGTTCCTACGTCACTGGTCTCCATGCCGAAATACAGGCGTTTCGCGACGGCATCGGGAGCGAAGCTGGCCACCAGTGGATCGTCACCGTTGAGTACAATCGTCGCGGATGCGGGAAGCTGCCGAATCATCTCCTCGAGCGATCGCGCGACGCTATACAACTCGCCGTAACGGTCGAGTTGGTCCCGAAAGATGTTATTCACCACAACGACATCGGGCATGATCTCGGGGACAGCGTAGCGGATGGTCGCTTCGTCAATCTCGAAAACGAGCGCGTCAGCGTCGAGATGCCCCGTCAGGCTGGCGCCATTGACGGCCACAGCTGTCACGCCGGGCAAAAGGTTCGAGCCAGTCCGGTTCTGCGTGACATGCCGCCCGGATGTCTCTGACAACGCTGCAACCATTCGACACGTTGTCGTTTTGCCGTTGCTCCCGCAGACGACAACTTTCTTGGCAGTGCTGTGCCCAACTACTTTTCTCAATACGTCAGGATCGATACGCCGCGCGATGATTCCCGGCAAGCTCGTGCCGCCGCCCACGCGCAGCACCCGTCCTGTCGTTCCGGCCAGTTTGCCCGCGGAAAGCGCAAGCGCCATGCGCGCCGCGCTCAGAGGACCATTGTGATCCAGGCGTGTCATCTCCTGCGTGGAAGCGCTCGCCTTGCCAGCCTCGATTCCTCTCGAAGCCGATTCGCCCGCAGCGGGGCGTTCTTGTTCTGTCACCGCATTACTCGCGCTGTATGTTCCATCCCCATCTTCATCCGCGCTTCCCACCGCTGGCCGAAGCTCGCGTATGGCATAACGCTGCGGGAGTATAGCACGCCTGGCAGCACTGTCGCAACGCGAGCGGGACTTTATGAGCGCACAGCCGTGCCAGTTAGCACGTTACCATCTATAATATGGCAGCACATGCTGCGCTGAGACCAGGGCTGGCTGTCCTTCGCATGAGATGGAGAAGAACGATGCCGCGCGCGATTGATTTTCACGTGCATCTGCCGATTTCCGAATTCATGGATGTCGCCATCGGCACGTATCGTGCTGCCGCCGAACGCTATTTCAGGAGCGAGGTCAAGCTCAAAGACATCGAGGAGATCGCCGCGTATTACGGCGAGCATAACATGATAGGCGTTCTGCTCGCATGGGATGCTGAGACCGCGACTGGCCTCAAACCACTGCGCAATGACACCATCGCGGAAATTGTGCGTCGCTATCCGCAGCAATTCGTTGGGTTTGCCAGCGTCGACCCCCATAAGGGCGAGAGAGCCGTGCAGGACATGGAGCGGGCGGTACGTGAGTTAGGGCTTTCCGGTGCGAAGTTCCATCCCGGTGTGCAGGCATTCTATCCCAATGACCGCACGTTCTATCCTCTCTTCGAAAAGATCACTGAGCTAGGCATCCCGGCACTCTTTCACACGGGCACCAACGGGCTTGGGGCGGATATGCCCGGCGGAGCAGGCATCAAGCTGGATTACACACGCCCGATCTACCTCGATTCGCTCGCAGCTGATTTCCCTGATCTGACGATTATCGGAGCGCACCCTTCGTGGCCGTGGGAGCAGGAAATGCTTGCCATCCTGCAACATAAGCCAAATGTGTATAACGACCTCTCCGGATGGCTCCCCAAATACATCCCGCCGGCACTGCTCGAAGCGGCACGCGGACGAATGAATCACAAATTCCTGTTCGGATCAGACTATCCGTTCATCACGCCTGACCGCTGGCTCAAGCAGTTTGAGCAACTCGAGGGCTGGACGGCGGAAGCACGCGACAATGTGCTCTGGCGCACGGGCCAGCGTCTGCTGGCGCATACCGCTGTGGCCAGCGCGACATTTCAATCGTGGAATGAGATGTAGTACTTCCTATGTGCCCACGTCATGGCACGGCGGCGAGAGCGTTATACTCTGGGCCTGTGCAAGCACACCCATAGCGCCACACGGCATGATGCGGAGGAGACGAATCTTTGACGGCGACGCAGTATACCGATACACCGGAAACAAGCAGGCTATGGCGAGCGCGCGCGTATGTGACGCAACTGGTTCGCCGTCTCAGCCGGGATGAATGGCTGCTCATCGGCATCGTCTTGCTGGCGTATGTCTATGTCATCTCGCCCGCCAATACCAATTCGCTCAGCAGGTATGACATGGTAGACGCGCTGGCGCATGGCACGGCGATTATCGATGCGCACGCCTCCAATACCATCGATGTCAGCTTCTACCATGGCCACTACTACTCGCCGCGCTCCATAGGGCTATCGCTCGTCGCCGTCCCCGTGCTCTGGGCGCTGCACGCGATCGAAGTGATAACCCATACCCATCCGACCCTCACGGAGCAAATCGGGTATCTCAACATTTTTACCGTCGTGCCTGCGTCGATTCTGGGCGTTATCGCGTTTGAACGATTATTGCTATACCTGCGCCCCGGTTGGCGTGGCACACGCTGGCCACTCGTCACAACGGCCGCATTCGCGCTAGGCACGCTCTTCTACCCATTCAGTTCCGTGTTCTTCAGCCACGCATTCGGCGGCGGTCTGGTGTTTGCGGGCTTCTATCTCATCATTCGCGCACGAACCGCGACGCGCGAACAGCGTGACCGGTATATCATCATCGCTGGACTGCTGGTAGGGCTGGGCATCATTGCCGAATATCCCACGGCGCTCATCATGGTCGTCCTCATGCTCTACATCTGGTTCACGTATGGTGATGAACGCATACGGACGGTCGTTCTCTTTGCGGCTGGCATGGCTCCGTGGGCACTCGTGCTAGGCTGGTACAACTGGTTTGCATTCGGCAGCCCGTTGCACATGAGCTATGACTATGTTGCCGGAACTCAGTTTCAGGGCCAGCATAAAGGGCTCTTCGGGGTGACATGGCCGCATCCGGGCGCCGCCTGGGAAATCGTGGCATTCCCCCGTGGCCTGATCGTGGAATCACCATTTTTGCTCTTGATCCCGCTTGGGCTTTACCGATGGTTTCGCTCCGGATACATGCGGGCCGAGGCGCTCGCGGTAACAGCCATCACCGTGATCTATATTGCGTTCGTATCGTCCTATTTCCTGCCGATGGCAGGCCAGAACCTACCTGGTCCACGACTGCTCGTTCCGATGCTGCCCTTCGCGTGCCTTACTCTGGCGTGGGTACTGGACGACGCGCGAGCGTGGCTTCGGGCCATCATCGCACTCACTGTCGCTTTCGGGATTGTCATCTCTACCATATGGGTCGTGCTAGGTGTACGCGAGTACCACACCTATCTCACGTATCCTGTCACGGATCTGTTCTTGCCAGTGCTCAAGACGGGATACGTTCCGGCGAAGAACGGGCCGACTCCTCCCAATTTTGGAACCCTGCTGCTTAAGCTGCCGCAAGGCCCGAGTGTCTGGCTCATGCTGGCAGGCATGGCGCTCTTCGTCGGCTGGTGTGCCTGGAGCATCTTCCGCGGAAACCAGCTTCCCGCATCATTGCACAGTGCCGCGTCTGGCGATGAGGTGTCTCCCGAACCCGCTGCGCAAGCCCAACTCCCGTGACCGACGAAAACTGGGTGAGCATGCCCGTCTGCCTACAGGCAACAGCGAAGTGCACGGGGATACGGACCACAGAATGCAACCTTTCGACGCTCGCCCGCACAGAACACGACTCTGATATAATAATCCAGTGAGAGATGCATCAATTCCGTGTAAACGCTCCGCTTGGGATGTTGCACTCACGCGATCTGGCACACTCATAAGGCATAGATGCGTATGACTTTACCTGTGGACGACCTCGCAGGCCACCCTCCGAGAGAAGGTTTCGACCAGTTCCAGCTAGTCTTTGGCTCTCGCGGCTCAGCACTCGCGCTTTGGCAAACACACTGGGTGATCGACAGGGCGTGCGCCGCATGGCCAGACCTGCAAACGACTATCGTTGAGATCAATACACGGGGCGACGCGACCCAGCATCTTGATACCCCGCTTGCTCAGCTCGGTGACAAGGCCATGTTCGTCGAGGAGTTGGAACGCGCGCTCGATGCGGGCAACCGGTCGTCTCGGGGCACGGCCACGCCGGCTCCGCTAGCCATCGACGCCGCGGTACATAGCCTGAAGGACTTGCCCGGTCAACTGGATGCCCGATTCACGCTCGCGGCCATCACAGAGCGCGCCGACCCTCGAGATGCGCTCGTGTCCCGCAGGGGACTAGGATTATGGGATCTTCCACATGGCGCCAGGGTAGCCACGAGCAGTCTCCGGCGCAAAGCCCAACTGCTGCACGTCCGGCCTGACCTCGACATCGTCAACATTCGCGGCAATGTGGACACACGACTGCGCAAGACGCTCGCTGAGGATGGACCAGATGCGACAATTCTCGCCTATGCGGGGCTGGCGCGCCTCGGCCTTGAACGGTACGTGACCGAGTTGCTCTCCCCGGAAACGCTGGTTCCCGCCGTGGGGCAGGGCGCGCTCGCCGTGGAGACACGCGCCAATGACGAACGTACCGCTAGATTACTCGCCATAACCGATCACGATGCCACTCGCCAGTGTGTAACGGCAGAGCGCGCGGTACTCGCGACGCTGGGAGGCGGCTGTTTCGTTCCGCTGGGCGCACATGCGACGGCAACGGAGGATAGCACGCGCATCCGTCTCGTAGCTGTCATCGCCACGCCAGACGGATCGCGGCTGATACGTGCTGAACGTGTCGGTCTGGCTTCCATGGCGGCGAATCTTGGCAAAGAAGTCGCGGAAGACATGCTAGCACAAGGAGCTGAGGCCATACTGAGCCAAATCAATGTGCGATAGATGTCGATTCGGTCATGAAAGAAAGTGACATGCAGGGCAGCCACACCACGACACCGCACAATGCGCTTTCCGGCAGGCATATCATCATCACGAGGCCTCGTGAGCAGGCAGATGACTTTGCCCTACAGCTCGAAGCTGCAGGCGCTCGGGTGACGATCATGCCAACCATTAAGATCGCACCGTTAGAGACGTGGGCGGATGTCGACGACTGCGTCAACCGGCTGGCAAGCTTTGACTGGATCGTTTTCACGAGCGTCAATGGCGTGCGAGCCTTTGCTCGGCGTCTCGATGCGCTTCACGCTACCTGGGACCGGCGTGGACGTGCCCGTATCGCGGCGATTGGGCCGGCAACCGCCACTGCGCTTGAAGAACAAGGCGTGACCGTAGACATGATGCCCACTGAATACGTGGCGGAAGCGGTAGCGGACGGACTAGGCAACGTTGCCGGACAGCACATTCTGCTCTTGCGCGCGGATATCGCCCGGCGAACGCTTGCGGAAGATCTCAGGCTGCGTGGCGCGGAGGTTGAGGAGGTGGCGGTCTATCGTACCGTTTCCGTTCCGGCGGAGGAGATGGATCTCGCATTTCTTCTCTCCACTGACCGGCCAGACGCAATTACGTTCACGAGTTCTTCGACAGTGCGCGGCTTCATCGACTCACTTACGAAAGCCGGGTATGAGCCGCGGCATGCCCTGCACGACATCGCGCTCGCAGCCATCGGACCGATCACGGCCACCACGCTGCGTGAGCATGGGCTCGAGCCTGCCATCGTGGCAGAGGAGTACACGACGCAGGGCATCCTGCAAGCGCTCAGGGGGTTCTTTTCCAGCACTCGCTGATTTGAGAAGGAGCATTTGACGTGAACGCTACGGCGATCTTTGAGTTACTTGCGGCCATCGCCGCGCTGGCCGCGGCTGTCTTTATCTTCGATCAGCACCTCAACCGCCCTCGTCCGCACAAACTCATGTGGTCTCTAGGACTTCTCTTTTATGGCATCGCGGCCGCGGCGGCGTTCGCTGGTAGCGCGTCCCACTGGACGCCTGTTGAATACAAAGCCTGGTATTTCTTCGGTGGCATACTCACCGCCGCGTATCTGGGTCTGGGTTCGTTTTATCTTCTCGGTCCCCGCCGCATAGCCCATATTCTGACCACCATCGCAGTCCTCATCTCGGTGTATGCCCTCGTTCGGGTAGTTTCGACGCCATTCAGCCAGGCCACCATCAACCAGCTTGCTGGCTTTACGACCGCTCAGGTGACTGACGTGAAGACGTTTCACCCTCTCCCTGGTGATCTTTCAGCCTTGGCCATCGTCATGAATATTCCCGGCGCGCTTTTCCTCTTCGGCGGTGCGGCGTGGACGGCCCTGAAGTTCTGGCAAAAGAAGATGCCCGGCTACCGGTTCGCATCGATGGTGCTCCTTGCGCTCGGCGCCATTTTCCCCAGTGTGCTCACCGGCTTACAGCGGCTTGGATACAGCAGCGGCGCCTCACTAGGTGAGTTCCTTGGTGCGGCGTGCCTTCTCACCGGCCTGCTGATCAGCCATGACGTTTTCACCGTCTTCCGTGTGCCATTCACACACATCGTTCTCCACGAGCGGGCCCGAAAAGCCGGCGTCGCGTGAGCGATTCGCACACCAGCGCGTTTCGCTTGCCAGCGCACTCGTTGCATATACACAAGTACTAGGCGAATAAGGTGGCGATCTGCGCCATCAGGATAGGCCAGACGGGTAATTTCGCCCTGGTTCTCTTGCCATGAGGGGCTTGCTCGCCTACAATTACCCCCGCTGAAACACAAGCACGAAGGCCCGATCCACAAGTTCATCCACTGCTTCACGACAAACGATGTATGCCGCGAAGCCGATATAGCGCTGACATCAGATGGAAGGAGGCGCGCGGATTCAGACGCACGCATCTGGCGAGCGCTGCTTCCTCCGCGCAAATGCTGCAAGCCTATGAATACATCTAGACCGACTGGGCGACCGGTCGCGACGGACGCCTATCCCTCCGGTCCGCCTGTACCAAACGGCGCGCCGCCTGAGCGCAGGCTTGCGCTTTCGGGCATGATTCGTCGCAGGCTCATCTCCATGGCGGAACGGGATCAGCAGCGCAGCCGGATTATCACGATCCTAATTCTCGCGCAGGTGATGCTGACGATTGCGGTTGCGCTCGGAAATGTGGGCCAGCCTGGCTCCGTACCTGGTTTGGCTATTGCGGCCGCTGCGGTCATCATTTATCTCGCCGCACTCATAGCAAACCGTGCCTTCCACCGGATTTCGACGGCAGCCTATATGCTCATAGGTGGCGGCGCACTCACAACTGCAGCCAGCGCCCTCATCCCCGCGCTAGCTGGTGATCCACGCCAGGTGGGGCAGGCATCGCTGCTTTTTACCGTGGTCATCCTTGAAGCGGGTTTGCTCTTCGCCCAGGAAGTGACTCTGATCACCGCGACCGCCACAAGCGCATTCACCGCGTTCAGTCTGCTGCTGAGCATCGCCTTCGCAACACAAATCGCGCGCCAGGAAGCCTATCTTCTGATCGTGACGACGCTTGGCATCGAGGCGCTCGCCGCGCTTGTCGCCTGGTTAGTCTCCAACTTCATCTTCGAGGCGACATTCGAGGCGCAGCGCACGGAAGATCTGCAGTTCGCGCAGGCTCGCCTCGATGCACTGCAGGCGAACTCATACGATAATGAACGCGATGTCGATCAATCCGTGCGTGCCATACAGCAGACCATCACACGTGTCATCGGCGGCGAGTACGGCATACGGGCTGAGCTTGCGGAAGGGCCCCTGCGCCCCCTGGAAGATAGCCTGAACCTCCTCCTTGAGCGCGTGCAGTACGCTAACGAAGCCGACCAGATGCGAGCGCGCCTGGAAGCCGCGGCACTGCCACTGGTAGACGCGCTCTCACGCATGTCGGATACCGGTACGCTTACACCTTCCAGCCTACCCATCATGACGAACACGCCACTCGATAGCGTCGCCGTAGCGCTAAGTCAAATGCAGACGCACATCATGCAACGCACGACACGCATCCAGCGGCTGGCAAGTGACCTCGTTGGCGCCATCAGCCACAGCCAGGAAGGCTTGAATGGAGTTGACGAGGCGATCCAGGAGTCAGGACGCATCACAGGAGCGCTCGTCGCGAGCGTGCAGACCGTTCAAGACACGCTCCGCGGCGAACTCGAATTGCTCGTGCGCCTCCAGCGAGCGATCAGTGAACTGATGCCACCAGAGACACGGCGTGCCGTTGGTAGCATCAGCCCGACCGAAGCGGCGGTGTGGCTCGGGCTTGGCCCTGATATCGGCATAAGGGACGGTCTGACGGATGAATTCGAGGTAGTCGCCTCCGGTGAGCCGCTCGATGCGAGCGACGTAGGGTCATTCACTAAGCCGCTCGCGGCAATCGATGCCGCCGCCATGCAACGAGAAATGGAAGCCGCCGGCACCACAGAGAATCTTTCAGTTCCTGCGGACACAGAAGGAGAAGCGTCTTCTATTTCGCTGTCCGCAGCCGAGGCACTCTGGCGCCTGGTGGAAGCGCTGGCGGGCGACATTAAAGAGATCGACGGCGCGATGGGCCAAATCGCCCGCGATCTTGGCATTCAGACACGCCATCTGCGCAAAGCAGACGGCGACATTGCCTGGTTCCAGCAAGCGGTGAAAGCCATGCGCAGCAATTCCGAGCAGCTCCAGCAGATCGCGGGGGCGAATTTCCCGCCGCCGGGTCCAGGAGAGCCAGCGCCAGCCGCTTCCTCCCGACCGCTGGAGATGCCGCTTCGCGCGCCGCAGCGCACGCGACCACTCGCGAGTGAGTTCGAGAAACTGACGCCCGGTATCCTCGACGCCCTCGACAAGCCAGCTCCCGGACAGGAAGAGCCGCCCGCTCCTGGAACGCTACGCGCCAGCGATCTCATCTCACAAGATGGAGAAGATTCACCATTCCTGGGCCTAGACTAACGGTCGGATAAAAAGGGGGAGCCACCCCGACGGATGGCGCCCCCTTGTGTTATGATCGCCAGCGACCTAATAGATTACCGATTCGGTGTAGTCGCCGAACACTTTTCTGAAGACCCCCATAATCTCGCCCAAGGTACAATATGCTCTCACGCAGTCGAGGATAAACGGCATCGTGTTCTCCGTACCCGCGGCTGCTGATTCCAGCGCAGCAAGCGTTTGCTGAACACGCGCGCTATCTCGCTGATCGCGCACTTTGCGTAGCCGGTCGAGATGAATACGCTCCTTGGCCGGATCAACATACAAGGTGGGAACCGGTGTTTCTTCATCCAGCGTAAATCCGTTTACGCCGACGATGATGCGACGTCCACTCTCCACTTCCTGCTGAAACCGATAGGAAGCTTCGGCTATCTCGCGCTGGAAGAAGCCATTGCGGATGCATTCGAGCACTCCGCCTAGCTCGCGGATGCGTTCTATGTAGTCGAGAGCCTGCCGCTCAGTCTCATTCGTCAGCGACTCGACAAAATATGAGCCTGCCAGCGGATCGATCGTATTCGCCACACCGCTCTCATACAGAATAATCTGCTGCGTTCGCAATGCGATACGGGCGGCGTTCTCCGTCGGCAGCGCAAGCGCCTCATCGAGTGAATTTGTATGCAGCGAATTCGTACCGCCAAGCACTGCCGCCAGCGCCTGAAGGGCCACACGCGAGACATTGATCTCGGGCTGTTGTGCCGTCAGCGAAACGCCCGCGGTCTGCGCGTGGGTACGCAGCATCCATGACCGAGGATCCCGGGCGCCATAGCGCTCTCGCATCAGATGCGCCCAAATCCGTCGTGCCGCCCGGAACTTGGCGATCTCTTCGAAGAAATCGTTGTGAACATCGAAGAAGAAGGAGAGTCGCGGCGCGAATTCGTCGATCTGCAATCCACGTTCGAGAGCGGCATCCACATATGCCAGCCCATCCGCGAGTGTGAAGGCAAGCTCCTGCACGGCTGTCGCACCGGCTTCACGGATGTGATAGCCGCTGATGCTGACCGTGTTCCACTTCGGCATATGTCGGGTACCGAACTCGATGGTATCAACCACCAGGCGCATGGATGGTTCGGGTGGAAAGAGGTATTCCTTCTGGGCGATGTACTCTTTCAGAATGTCATTCTGAAGTGTTCCGCCCAGTTGCTCCATTGGAACGCCCTGTTTTTCGGCTGCCGCGATATACATCGCCCAGATTACCGGCGCTGGGCTGTTGATCGTCATGGACGTCGTTACTTTATCCAGCGGTATGCCGTCAAAGAGGATCTCCATATCCGCCAGAGACGAGATGGCTACGCCGCATTTGCCAAACTCGCCAAGCGCCATTGGGTGATCGTGATCGTACCCGTAGAGCGTGGCCATATCGAATGCCACCGAGAGACCCATTTGCCCCTGGTCGAGAAGATAGCGAAACCGCTCGTTCGTCTCCTCAGCGGTACCGAACCCCGCGAACATGCGCATCGTCCACGGTTTGCCACGATACATTGTTGGCTGCACGCCACGTGTATAAGGGTACACTGCTGGAAAGGCAAGGTCACGTCCGTAGTTCAGGTGAGACGTATCCTCAGGAGTGTACAGGCGCTTGATCGGCATGCCTGACTGCGTTGTCCATGACTCATAGCGCTCCGGAACACGCTTGAGCGCGTCCGCCACAATGGACGACTCCCAGCGCTCTCGCTCACGCTTCACATCCTCGACAGCCTCCGGGCGATACATCCCTTCTGGACGTTCCTCATCTCCGGCTCCGCTGGCCTGATCAGTGTTCTCCACATCATTCGATCGCGGCCTCTGTTCTAGCATGCCATGTCCCTCCAGATGCAGCCTCAGCCGCGTTAGACTTCAATCGACATTGCCACGGCGCCGCCGCCGCCCAGGCATAGTGTTGCCAGTCCACGGCCACCTCCGCGGCGGCGCAGCTCATAGACGAGCGTCGCCAGGATGCGCGCTCCGCTCGCTCCGATGGGGTGCCCAAGAGCTACCGCCCCGCCGTTCGGATTCACGCGATTCCAGTCCCAGTCCAGTTCCTTGCCGTTGGCGAGCGTCTGAGCGGCGAACGCTTCATTGACCTCGATGAGATCAAAGTCACTCAGCTTCAGACCAGTGCGTCCCAGCAGCTTGTGCACGGCCCGCGGAGGGCAGGCGAAAATATACTTCGGCTCGATCGCCGCCGCGGCGTAGCCTGTTATGTGTGCCAGTATCGGCAAACCCAGTTCGCGTGCCTTTGCCTCGCTTGCTACGACTGTAGCCGCCGCGCCATCACTCAGCCCTGGTGCATTGCCTGCAGTAACGGTTCCGCCATCTTTACGGAATGCTGGCTTGAGTTTAGCGAGTGCCTGCAACGTGGTATCGGGACGAATCGGCTCGTCCCGGTCGATGACGACGGTGCCGCCCTTCTGCGCAATCTCAACCGGCACGAGCTCATCACGGAAGCGCCCTGCTTCGGTCGCGGCCTGGGCGCGCATGTGGCTTTCGTACGCGAACTGGTCCTGCTCCTCGCGGGTGATACCAAACTTGTCGGCGATGATCTCGGCTTCTTCACCCATGTGGACGTGCTCCACGGCGCACCATAGCCCATCATGAACGACGGCATCAACCGCAACCGCGTCGCCCATCCTGAAGCCGGTGCGCGCCTTCGGTAGCAGATATGGCGCATTACTCATGCTCTCCATGCCACCCGCTACGAAAAGGTCACCGTCTTCAGCCTTGATCGCCTGCGCCGCGAGCATCACAGCCTTCAGGCCAGACCCGCACACCTTATTTACTGTGAATGCCGGCACATCGGCAGGAATATCGGCCTGGAGTGCGGCCTGACGCGCGGGAGCTTGTCCCACGCCCGCCGACACGACATTCCCCATAATGACTTCATCGAGGATCTGCGGAGATACTCCCGCACGTTTAATGGCTTCCCGGATGGCAATTGCGCCAAGTTCAGGCGCAGTCAAGGACGACAGTCCACCGAGAAATCGCCCCACTGGAGTGCGTGCCGCACTGACAAGAACGGGATCACGGTCCGCCATGACATGGCTCCTTTGCTCGCAACAACACGCAACGCTGCGTGAGAAGTAGCTGTACCTGCCGTGCATGCGCACGGTCTTACGCCATTATAGGTTCCGCGCGAAGGAGGGGTCAAACGCTTCTAGCCGCCCCGCGCATGACTATAACTCGCCGTCTGGGATATCGTCCTGCATCTGTGGTCGAAGTCCCTGCCACCGAGTGAAATTGTCGAGTTCGATGCCGAACTGGTCCAGGACACGACCGACCGTCTGGTTGACGATGTCGTCAACAGACTGTGGCTTCGCGTAAAACGCGGGTACAGGTGGCATGAGTATCGCGCCATTTTCGGCTGCGGCCAGCATGAGGCGGATATGGCCGATATGAAGGGGCGTCTCGCGCAGCAGGAGCACCAGCTTTCTCCTCTCCTTGAGGCATACATCAGCTGCGCGCACGAGCAGATTATCATCATACGAATGCGCAATGCCCGAAAGTGTCTTGATGCTGCACGGCGCCACAATCATGCCGTCCGTCTTGAACGATCCGCTGGAGATGATCGCACCGACATCGCGCTCGCTATAAACCGCATCGGCAAGCTCTCTTACTTCAGCCACGGAGCGTCCTGTTTCGAACACAATGGCTTGCCGCGCCGATGGAGTCATCACGACGTGTGTTTCGATGCCCTCCACGGCCGATAGCTGCTCAAGGAGGCGAATGCCATAGATGGCGCCCGTTGCGCCAGAGATGCCGATAATGAGCCGCATACTCGTCGTGTCGTGCTCCCGCCTGCAATGTGAGCGATAATCAAAGAAGAGCAGCATGCTCGTCGATTCTATCATACCAGCTTCACGCATGCGTCTGGGCATTGCGGCAACAGCGAACGCGCGATGCTATAGTTCATTTGCGCATGCGCCGCCCAGGACGGTCGCGCCTCAAGCGAACTGCGCAGAACACGATACCTAGAAGAAAGGGACATCAGCAAGATATGGCTGCAAACGGTAACTCTCCCCTCAGCGGAAAAGCGGCGATCATCACAGGTGCGAGCGCAGGCATAGGGCAAGCCGTCGCGCGGCATTTTATACAGGCGGGAGCAAACCTCGTGCTCGTCGCTCGCCGTGCGGAGCGGCTTGAGCAGCTCGCGGCGGAGGCCAAGGCCGCCGGCGTTCGCGCGGTACCCATTGTTGGTGATGTGCGCGAAGAGGAGACCGCACAAAAAGCCGTCGAGGCAGCGCTCGCATCGTTCGGTCGCATTGATGTGCTCGTCAATAATGCAGGCATCGGCATCTATAAGAACCTGGCCGAGACGTCGCTTCGGGACTATGACGAGATGATGGACACGAACATGCGCAGCACATTCATCTTTTCGCACCATGCCGTGCCTGTTTTGATTCAGCAGCGCGCAGGCATGATCATCAATATTTCATCAATGGCGGGCGTAATGGGCTTCCCGGGTGAAGCGGTTTACTGTTCGACCAAGTTCGCGCAAGTAGGTTTCACCCAGGCACTTGACCGCGAATTGCGTCCATATGACATCAAGGTGGGCGTTGTCTGCCCTGGCGGAGTCAAGACGGAATTCGCAATCGGCACCGGTCGCACTGAGGCCGACGTGGCAGAGTCCGGCATGCTGGAGGCAGAAGACGTTGCCTCCGCGGTGATGCTCATGGTCACACAGTCAAGCGGCTCACGTGTGATGGAGATTCGCATGCGACCGATGGTAGAGCCTCTGGCCGGTCGAGACCCGGAATAGCATATCTGACGACGGGCGCGGGGGCATGTCATGCGAAACCCTCGCGCTCGCCTCCCGCCATCGCGTCTCAGTTCTGGAACCGGTCGGGAAGGTAGGGGGTCACGTCAAGATCGACGCGGCGCCTCTGGATCAGCGCCGCCACGAGTGCGCCCGAATATGGACCAAGTTGCAGCCCAGACGCACCGTGGCCAGTCGCTGCATATACGTTTTCGATCTCTGGCAGCTTACCAAGTATGGGCAATCCATCTGGGCTAGCCGGACGTAGCCCGATGCGTATCTCGCGCACCGTCGCGGAAGCCAGCCCCGGAGCGATGCGCAACGCTTCCGAAAGCGTTTCATGCACGCCGCCAGCGGTCAGTCGGTAATCAAAGCCAGATGCGTCTTCTCGGGTTGCGCCCGCCACAACCCGGTTTTCTGGAAATGTCAGCATATAGTGGGAATGGAAGCCGACGACCACAGGCCAGCTTGACGTATGTGCCTGCGGAAGTTCGAGATGCGCGATCTGGCCCCGCTGGGGATACACAGACAATCGCACCGGCAGCGCTGTGACCAGTTCTGGCGACCAGGCACCGCCAGCCAAGACGACCGCGCCACTGGCAATACGCTCACCATTCACCTCCACCGCTTCAGCACGTCCATGTTCCATCCGTAGGCTGGCGCTGCCGCGCACCACTCGCGCGCCATGGCTGGCCGCACCCGCGACAAGCGCGTCACGCAAGCGGCGACCATCCAGCCGGGCGGCTCCGGATGTATATATTGCCCGAACAACCGGACCGAGAGCTGGAAACAATTGCTGCGCTTCATCGCCCGAGATGAGCCGTACCTCACCTATATTGCGCACGCCTGCCGCCAGTCGATCACTGAACAATGCAAACAGCTCCGGCAAGCGCGCCGCCTCTTGATCTGAAACCGCAACGTGGAGCAGGCCGGTTACCTCATAGCCGGTATCCGGTACTCCATCTTCTGCCAGTTCCGCGAGCAGTGTTTCGTAATAGTCAACCGATTTGAATGCCAGTGGAAAGAATGCCGCTGGCGGCTTGTAACTGGTGCCCGGCGAGATGATGCCCGCGCCCGCTGCGGTGGCCTGGCCGTCATCCGCTCGATCCACAAGTGTCACTGAGACGCCTTCACGAGCCAGACGGTAGGCCGCACCCGCGCCAACGACACCTCCACCAATCACAACAACATCACTCATCGTATGCTCTCATTCCATACCGTGAAGGCTATCACCATGCGGCGCGCGAGTTCGCCATTGAATGCGTCGCCGCTGTACTGTACCATAGAGGCAACTGTGTTCAAGCTTGCTCGTCCGCATCGTACACTCGATGCAGTGGACGAAACATACGTCACATCTCCCGGCGCACTCCCACGAGGTACCACATGGCAGCAGGACGGTTCATCGGCCTTTTTCTCGCCGCGATACTTGGCGGTACACTGAATGCAGTTGCCGGGGGCGGCAGCTTCATCACATTTCCGGCGCTCTACGCGAGTGGCATACTACCCATTCAGGCGAATGCGACGAGCACCGTAGCGCTTTGGCCCGGATCTGTCGCAAGCATCGGTGCCTATCGCCAATCACTCAAGGGCATGCCTCGCATCATTTTCCTCGTGATTGCCAGCCTGGCGGGCGGTCTCGCCGGAGCGCAGATCCTGCTCAACACTTCGCAGTCGGCTTTCCTGGCGCTTGTGCCCTGGCTGCTGCTGCTGGCAACGCTATTATTCGCGTTCGGCGGCAAGCTCACGGCTTCGCTGCGCGGTCGAGTTCCTTCCGCTAAGCTGCACCCGGCTGTAGCCATCATTGCTCTCATGATCACACAATTCGTGATCGCGACCTATGGCGGATTCTTTGGCGGCGGCATCGGCATCCTCATGCTAGCTGTGTTTTCTGTGGCCGGTATGCAGGACATCAACGCGATGAACGGGCTGAAAGCGCTCCTCGCATCCTGCATCAATGGCGTGGCGGTGCTGGCGTTCGTCCTTGCGGGAGCGGTTGTATGGCAGGCCGCCGCGGTGATGGTCGTCGGCGCCATCATTGGTGGCTATGGAGGCGCCTCAGTGGCACGAAGGATCGACCCGCGACTTGTGCGCGGATTTGTCATCGTCGTCGGCCTTGCCATGACGATTTACTTCTTTATCAAGTAGCGCGGACCGGTCTAGCGCCGAGTGCCTGCGACCTCGGACACGGAACTTCCGCGAATAGACGCATCCAGCAGTTCGACCGGATGAACCGTGGGTATATCCGTCCCCAACGCATGCAGCGCAGAACCGATTTGCAGCAGGCATCCCGGATTACCAGCGGCGAGCACGTCCGGCTTGGTCATGAGCACATTCCGCGCCTTGCGCTCGCCAAGCTGACGCGCCGCCTGAGGCTCAGTCAGGTTATAGATGCCCGCGCTGCCGCAACAGAGGTCGCTCTCCGCTATGTCGACCACCTCAAGTTCCGGGATGGATGCCAGCATCGCGCGCGGCTGCTCGATGACATGTTGCGCGTGCCGCAGATGGCAGGCGTCGTGATACGCGACTCGAACCGGCAACGGATGTCGCTTCGCCTGTGGTGTGACAGACGCCAATACCTCTGAGACGTCCCGCACCTTTTCGGCTAGCCGCGCGGCCCGCTCGGCATAGTCTGGCTCGTCACGTAGCAGGTAGCTGTAGTCCTTCATGGCCGAGCCGCAGCCGGCGGAATTGGTAATGATCGTATCGACTTCCGCTCGCTCGAACGTATCAACGATCTGCTTCGCGAAACGGATACCCTCATCTTCCCGTCCGGAGTGCAGCGAAAGTGCCCCACAGCACCCCTGTCCTCGTGGAACCACCACATCGAACCCTTCGGCAGTCAATACCCGTACTGTCGCGGCATTGACATTGCCAAAGAATGCGTCCTGCACACAACCGGCCAGCATACCAACCCGTCCGCGTCTCGTGGAGCGAGCCGCAGCTGTCCGTGGCAGGCGCTCGCTTAGCATGCTCAGGCGGACGGCGGGTGCAATTGTCCCGAGCATACCCATCCGGCTTATCAGCCCGCCGCGCTTCGCCAGCGCTTGGGTTACGCCTTGCATAGGTAGACGCTGATAGAGCCACATCAGCGGTATCAGCGCGCGAAGCCTGTCACTGTAGGGAAACACGCGAAACAACATGTCGCGATACCACCGATCAGTGCTGCTTCGTTCGTAGCGTCGTTCCACCTGCCCGCGCGTAGCCTCGATGAGCTTGTCATACTGAACACCCGAAGGGCAGGCAGTCACGCAGGCCATACAGCCAAGACACCGGTCAAAGTGCGAAACGACAGAAGGAGTGAGACCGGTCGAGCCTTCGGATACCGTGCGCATGAGGACGATGCGCCCGCGTGGCGAGTCCATCTCCTCTCCCCAAAGGACATATGTGGGGCACGACGGCAGACAGAAGCCACAATGCACACAGTCTGCAATGAGTTCCGGGTCAGGCGCATGGTGACTGTCGAAAGCTGGCGCAACCTCATTACGCTTCGTAGGCACGCGATCGCGTAATCCTTCCGTTGTCACAGCTATATCCCTCCTATGAAGCGTCCGGGGTTGAGGACACTCTGCGGGTCAAAGCGCTGCTTGACTCGTCTCATGAGGTCCAGAGCCTGGGTCGGCCCCCAGAGATCGACTTCACTCGCCAGTCCAGACACAGCCTCGACCACTACAAGGCTTCCATCCTCCCGTGCGGCGGCAGCGCGACCGCGCTCCACAAACGCAGCAACCTGTCGTACCGTCCCTGGTACACGCACGTAGATCAGGCCGTGACCGACGTGCGCCCTCCATGTGAGCGACAGGCTCAACTCCTTCGCAATCTCCTCAGTCGCATCAAGCCATGTACCTATCCCGGAAAGCAGCATGCTTGCCTTCACAATAGTCGCTGGAGGCTTTCCCGGCGCATGCAGCAGGGCTGCGGCCGCGGCCCACGTCGCGCTCCCGTTGCCTTCCTCGCGCCGGACCTGCGATCTCTCCACATATTCAGACGCAATCCGCTCCACGGTGGCGGCCTGATCCTGCACGGCTTCCCGTACGCCGGATTCAAATCGTGCCAGCAGGGTAAATTCTTCGTCTGGTGCCATCTGCATGATGTCGAGCGCGACAGGAACCAGTTGCGAATGCCGGATATGGCTCGCCAGCTCGATCAAGGGCCTGAGCGCCGGTGAAGAAGCCACCACGGTCTCGACGAATTCCGGCAAGGGATACAGCCTGAAGGTAGCTGAAACGATCACGCCCAAAGTACCCAATGACCCGGTGTACAGCCGCGGCAGATCATACCCCGCCACATTCTTGACTACTTTTCCGCCGCCTTGGGCCAGCGTACCGTCTGGCAGCGCCACACGAACGCCGATGATCTGGTCCCGCACTCCGCCAAAGCGTAACCTCCGGGGACCAGATGCATTGGTCGCTATAATTCCTCCAATGGTAGCTCCCTCATCGACGGGAGGGTCAAGTGCCAGCCACTGGCGGGCGCTGCCAAGAGTGCGCTGTAATGCCTGAAGGGTCAATCCTGCCTCAACGGTGACGGTCAGGTCATGCGGCGCGTGTTCAAGAACACGTGAGAGACGGGCGGTGCTCAGGAGAATATCGAGTCGCGTCGGCGGAAAGCCCATCGAGAGCTGGGTTCCCCCTCCACGCACGCATACCGCGAGACCCTCCCGCTCAGCATACGCCAGCACGGAGGCAACCGCATCCTCGCTGTCAGGTTCACACACCACCCGCGGCGTGACGCCCGCCACCGCATCTGTGTCAGTCGCAAGACGCGCCTCGATACCCGTTTCGGACCGCAGCGCGGCCTGAAGAGTCTCTGCTGGCTGTTCCACAGCATGCTCCTGCCTAGAACCGCTCGCCTAAGCCGGCGATCTCAACTGGATGTGGTCTATATGGACCGGGCGCTTCGCCGCAGAGCCGGGGAGTGGGATATACCTTCTCCGGATTGCACAAATACTCCGGATCGAGCGCGCACTTGATCAGTTGATGTGTCGCCAGGTCCTTCTCCGTGAACATAACGGGCATGAAATCACGTTTCTCGGCTCCTACGCCATGTTCACCCGTGATGCTGCCCCCATGCGCGACACAACTGCGGATGATGGCGCCGGCCAGTTCCTCCGCTCGCTCCCTTGCGCCGTCCTCACGCTCATCATAAAGCACAAGCGGATGCAGATTGCCGTCACCAGCGTGGAACACATTCGCCACTCGCAGGCCATGTTGCGCGCTGAGATCTTCGATCTCGCGCAAGATGCCCGCGAGCGCGGTCCGGGGAATGACGCCGTCCTGCACGATGTAGTTCGGGCTGATCCGGCCGACGGCGGCAAACGCCGCTTTGCGACCCTTCCACAGCACCGCACGCTCCTGATCCGTATGCGCCAGACGCAGTTCCCATGCGCCAGATGACGAACAAATGCGCTGCACCTGCTCAAGCTGAGCCTGCACCTCAGTCCGAGGTCCATCGAGCTCAACAAGCAACACGGAGTTGGCGTTGGCTGGATAATTCGCGTGTACTGCGGCTTCAGCGGCTTCGATTGCCAGCCGGTCCATCATCTCGATGGCAGCGGGCAGTATGCCTGCCGCGATGATGTTAGAAACCGCCTCACCCGCGGCATCCGTGTGGTTGAAGGCAGCTAGCAGGGTTTCAACGGATTCCGGCTTGCGCATGATCCTGAGGGTGACTTCAGTGACTACGCCGAGCGTTCCCTCGGAACCGACGATAATCCCGGTAAGGTCGTAGCCGGGAGTGTCAAGCGCGTTACCGCCCAGCTCGATCAGATCGCCGGTCGGGAGGACCATCTTGAGACCGAACACATGGTTCACAGTGAAGCCATATTTGAGGCAGTGGGCTCCGCCGGAATTTTCCGCCACGTTGCCGCCAATCGAACACACCTGCTGGCTGGAGGGGTCCGGAGCATAGAAGTACCCATCTGGCGCCACGCGCTGCGTAACCCAAAGATTCAGCACGCCCGGCTGTACGGTCACACGCTGATTATCGAGATCGACAGCCAGAATGTCACGCATGCGCGAGAGTGAGAGCAGCACACACCCTTCCACGGGCAGTGCGCCGCCCGAGAGCCCGGTGCCTGAGCCACGCGGCACCACAGGGATACGCTCACGATGGCAAATGCGTAACACAGACTGGACCTGCTGCGTGTTCGTGGGCAACGCAACTACGGCAGGCACCACGCGATAACTCGCCAGGCCGTCCGATTCATACGTGCGCAGCTCTTCGGGGGCGGTGAGCAAACCATCGGGACCGAGAACTTCAAAGAGTTCGGCGGAGATGCGCTGATCCAACACTGGAGACTCCTATCTGCGAAACGCCACAGAAGGCACACAGCGCATAAACGTGTGATCTGCATCCCACTTTACGAGGCAGTCAACGTGGTGTCAAGGCAAATGCCAACTTAGCGCCTGCGCAATACGAGCTGACCCAGCATACCCACGAACGACACGATAAGACCGCCTACCCACAGATAATAGCCGAGCGCGTAACTCTGCACGCTGGTTACCGTGAAGCCGTGATCACGCACTAGGGGAAGCTTGTCTAGTGAGCCGATCCCGGCGAATCCGGCGCCGGCCACCAGGACGACAAACAGGATAAGCGCCGCGCCCCACAACACAGGAAAGAATATCAGTGACGCGCACCCAGAAAGTCCAATGAAACCGAGCATACGATTCAAAATCGTGACGACTGTGTTGAGAAGAATCAGGATCACAGCCATCGCTCCCGCGGCTATCGCGATACCCGTTGCCACCTTTACGGCCATCGCGCCAACATCGACACCATTAGCCGCAAGCTGAGCGTTGCTGAAGTCGCGCACAAAGATCGTCGCGCCGCTACCATCGATCCCCCACGGTTGCGAGATCGCATATGCCAGAGCGCCTACACCGAGGATCAGAAAGACGTGTGCTATAGGCAGATGCGGCAGACTGCGCCGCGCATGCGGGCGGTGCTCCTCACGTGGTGGGGCGTATGCCGGTGCGCGCTGGATCTGGCGTACGGGTTGGGGCGGAGGTGGATATGCGCTTCTATCACGCTGACCATACTGCTGAGGCGCCGGTCGAGTCGGTGCTGGCGGATTCCACGGCTGCCCGTATGCTCCCGGATACTGTGAGCCTGGCCGCTGAAATGGAGGCGCGGCTGGCTCGGTGGTATCATCGTTCCACTGAGCGCCGTATTCCTGCTCATGCGGTGGCCGTGAGCCATATCCGGAGTCTGGCCGCGTGCGACCTCTTTCAGGGTGCCGAGGCCACTCAGGATAACCCTGCCCTGCATCTCGTGGTTCGTCCCACATCTTCGACCACTGCCTTTCAGCGTCCCATCACATCCAATCGTCGCATAAACGCGTAACAGCCGTTGATTCCGTCGCTATACTAAGACTGCCGAAATCGGAGGTCAACGTGTGACCACAAATGGCATAGATGAGGAAAGCGGCCAGATTTCATGGCTGTCAGCTTATAGCAAGAAGTCACCATTTTATTGTGCCGCCAGTATGCCGCAGGTATAATATCGGAGGTTATGCCCACGCCGGTACTTATCTGTTCACGTCATCTTCCGTGGCTATATATGGCGCGGAACACGTAATGACGAACGCATATCCGAGAAGCGAGGTTCACGTATTGCGATATGGAAGATGCTATCCAGGACTACCTTCAAACATTAGAATCTCAGCACAAATCAAGTGGCAATACGCTGGGAGCCTACCGTACTGATCTGCGGCAATTGATCGACTATCTGGGCAATTGCGGCATTTCTGATTGGAACAGTATCACTCCAGACGTCATCGCCAACTTCGTTCAGCGACTCGATGAGCTGCAATACGCGCCCACATCTGTCGCGCGCAAAGTGGCAGCAGTGAAGTCTTTTTTTCGCCATCTGCATTTGACGGGCGTCATCGTCGATGATCCCGCCTACGGGCTACAGGCGCCTCGAGTAACCAAATATCTGCCTCACGCCTTACGTCCAGACGAGATCCAGCACCTGTTCGATGCCATCGATACCACTACTACCGCCGGGCAACGAGACCACGCGATGATTCACACCATCTACTCGACTGGCATGCGCGTGACGGAACTGATTTCACTCGACGTCGGCCATGTCGATCTTGCACGCGGGCACGTGCGTTGTCGTGGCCGCAATCAGCGCGAGCGTACCTTGCCTCTGGCGCTTCCCGCTCAACACGCCATCGCGACATATCTGGAAGATGGCCGCCGGGAACTGCTACGCTCTCCAGAGGAATCAGCACTATTTCTCAATCACCATGGGGAACGACTGACCCGGCAGGGCTTCTGGCTGATCATTAAGAGCTACGCGCGTGTCGCCGGCATCTCCGACATCACACCGCACACGTTGCGTCATTCATTTGCGGTGGATATGTTAAGCAGGGGAATGGAGTTGCGCTCGGTGCAGCAGCTCCTTGGCCATGCGAGCGTTTCTACGACACATGTATACAAGCAGTTGCGTCGTGAGGCGCCAGTGCCAGTCGTATAGGAAGAGTATAGACTTCCCTGCGCGATACTCAAGTGCCTTGCCCGCGCATGTAGGTGACGCAGCCAACGACCCGGGTTTCTGGAGATACACATGAGCAAGTCGCCATATGCCGAGGCGCGTGAGACGGCCAAGGCGCTTCAACAGTACGTCATCGACCCACCGCGTGTGGCTATCGTACTTGGAACCGGACTAGGTGGCGTCGTCGACGCAATGACGTCATCCGTTGAAGTGCCATATATGGATGTCCCGCATGTGCCTCGCTCCAGCGTGGAGGGACATGCGGGACGATTCGTATTTGGCGTGCTTGGCGGTATTTCCGTCGCCTGCATGCAGGGCCGCTTCCATCTATATGAGGGGTACACCCCCGCGCAAGTCGTGCTTCCCTTGCGAGCGCTTCATCTGCTCGGCACAGAGACACTCATCGTCACGAACGCGGCAGGTGGCATGAATCCCGATTTTGCCGCTGGCGACCTCATGCTCGTGACCGATCACATCGGCCTGCCGACGCTGGCCGGGGCCAATCCGCTCGTCGGGTTAAACGATGAGGCATTTGGACCACGGTTTCCATCGATGACAGATGCGTATGATCCCGGCCTGCGCCATCTCGCGCACCGCGTCGCCGAGGAGCACCATATCCGGCTGCGCCACGGCGTTTACGCCATGGTCAGCGGACCCAATTATGAGAGTCTGGCCGAGCTACGGTTCCTTCGTCTTGCTGGAGCCGACGCGGTTGGCATGTCGACAGTGCCGGAGGTCATCGCCGCGCGTCACATGGGCATGCGCGTGCTGGCCATCAGCTGCATCACAAATGTGGCACTACCGACGGACACCCAGACGCACAAGGCGCCGTCCCATGCAGAAGTGCTGGCCGTTGCAGCGGAAGCGGGTGCTCAACTCTCGACCATACTGGCTGGCGTAGCGGCTCATTTTTAGAGCGAGCCGCTACGAGATGATGGTCACATGCACCAGCCATGAATACTGATAATTGTTCGTTCCATATGCCACGACCTCGATACCATATGTTCCCGAGTTCGTTTGCGGTGCTTTGAGGTGCCAGGCCGCCGTTCCACTCGTATCGGTAACCGCTGCCGGAGGCCACTGGTCATAGAGTGGTGCCAGCCTGGAATTTCCCTCTGGAGCGCGCAGATAGCACGTCAAGCCGACTACCGGTGACCCGCTTGCGGAAGTAGCAACAACTGTAGCAGTGAAATCGGCGCCAGCCTTCAGTACATTGGGAGTCGCCGTCAGCTTGAGCGTGAAGCCGGGCTGCGCCACTATCGTAGGAACCGATGTGGCTGTCGCTGCCGACGTGCTGGTCGGCTTTGTCGCAGATTGAGATGCGCTAGCCGTGCTCTGCGATCCACCCAGCCCCAGATCGATCCTCGAGCCGCCGTGAGCAAGTTGATTCGCGAACACGCCAGCTGCCAGACCGCTAAGTGAGCAGGCCAGCAGCACAAATGCCAGCAACCCGATGCTCAGTCCGCTCCAGCCCCCCCTACGTCGCCTCACAGTACCCTCTTAACGAATTTCTGGATAGCACCATACACGGAACCATGCGCTATCCGCCTAGCGTTGAATGCGCCGTCTCGAAGTTGCTCAACGGCACATCGGGATCGTCTACCAGCAATCCAGATGTGCTCAGAATACGAACGTCCGGGCCTAGCAATGCTGGCCCACGCCTGGCTGTGGCGAGGTGCATCAGACCTGCTTTGCGCAGCAGCCATTCCGTGAAAAGTACGTATCCAGCCCAATGCGCGGGATTGCTTGATCGCTCCCATATGGGCTCACCATAACGGAATGCCTGCTCGAAGAATTCGTTTTGTCGTATGGCAAACGGCAGTAGTTTTCGCCCGAGTGACTCGCCCTCAACCTCTCCCGCCTGCAAAATCGTCTGCACAATCTCGAAGGCGCGCCGGTTTCTGGGATCGCAGCGCGTGAGCAAAACTCCTGCGAGATCAAGCGCATGACCTGCTTCGCGCACGCGGGCCATTAGCCGCAACATGCTCTCGACGCCCTCCAGAGCCGGCGTCTCCGTGACGACGGGAATGACGACATCGGTCGTCGCCATAAGAGCATTCGTGAGCAGCGGGCCGCTTTCGCCGGGATAATCTATCAGCGCGAGATCAAACTCCTGCTCTAGCGCCCCCAGAAGACCTTCGAGCACCCGCTCGGAATGCAGGAAGGCCGCGGCATCTCCCTGGAGTTCGTCCCATGGCAGCACGAGCACGCGACCACCATTCCAGCTCGGTTGTGATCGCAGCACAACCGGAAGCATAGCGGCAGCCAGTGCCTCGCGTGCCACCATCACATCCGGGACTGTCCCTGATGGCTCCATCTGAAAGGAAACCATTACACGGGATAGCTCACCATGCTCCGACTCTGGCCAGATATCCCGAAGCGAGGAAGTAGTCGTGCCGGGTTGAGCTAGATCAACCACCAGAACACGGGCGCCATATAACGCGCACAGACGGCCAACGGTAGAGACGGTGGTGGACTTGCCCTGCCCGCCCTTCCGCACTGCGATACCGAACACCTTACGCATTCTGGAATCCTGTCCGATGCTGCGATTGCCCCGCCACATAGATCACCACGACAGTATTACAGGCCGGTTTCCGCGCTGTCAACCTGAACAGCCGTGTCTACCACATTGGCGGTATTCCCAATCCACGACCCGTGCTCCCGACGTGCCCAGGTTGACGACCAAAAATCGCCCGCCGTATCATGGCCTTTGCGAGCCGTATTATTGGCCAGCCATTCTTGATCAGGGCGTTCGCACATACACAGGCGGCACACTACACAACATGGAACGGAGCGCACGGACGATATGGAACAGGTGTTGCTCTCGCTGACCGTGGCGCAGGCAGAGGTGCTCCTCGTCGTCAGCGCGGCAATCGTGGTGCTCGTTCTGACGCTATGGGCCAACAAATCACAGGGGCTGTTCTACCGCCCCTGGTTTATCATGTTGATGCTGTCTTCAATCGTCGCAACGGCCCTCAGATCGCTACAGGTGCGCACCTTCTGGTCAATCCCAGCCGACACGCTGCTGCTCGCGGGGCTCGCGACTCTTCTCTTCGCGGCCTGCACTGCCGGAATAGTTTCCGATCCACACCAGCAGATGAGATGGTACCGCAGCTGGCTGCCGTCCGCGCTCGCATGTGTGATCACGGGCGCCGGAATACTCCAGTGGCAGATACCCGGCTCTCTCGGCTTGCCGCCTCTTCTCACGGCCACACGGGTGCTCCTGTTCGTGGGTGCGGGATTGCTGCTCGCGATGACGGCTGCGCGCACGATGTCGGTCGCCCGCGCAGCTACACTGGCAGTGAGCTTCGCTCTCGCATTTGGTCCAGGGATGTTCGGCACTGAACCGCTTTTGCCGCTACCCGAGATGACGGTGATGCTCGGGTTATTCCCGCTCGCCGTGGGGCTGACCGCCTCACGACTCAAGCTGTCAAACGTCAGACTCATTCTTGATCGCGTGAGTGTGTACGTCATTCTTGTCTGTACGCTCTTGCTTGCCTATTCCCTCGTCGTCCTGATTGTCCAGCGGGCAATTGACACACACATCACAAGAGTCGCTGAATTTGTCACACTGATCCTGAGCAGCATGGCCGCTCTCACGTTTGTGCCGCTGCGCCGCAGACTCCAGCGCGCAATCGATGTCGTGCTCTACAAGGATTACTACGAGTTCAGTCCCACACTTCAGCGGTTCAGTCAGGAACTCGCGATGCTGCGTGAAGAGGAGGATGTCATCAACTTCCTGCTCGATGCGCTCGCAGAAACGCTCAACCTCACAGGCATTGCATTCGTGGCGCTTCCAGAGGGCTTGGATACGCGCCTGCTGGCTCTCATCGAGCCGGATGATCTGCGAGGCAGGCGTGATTTTGCTACTCCCGAGGGCAAGATGCGCGTCGTAGAGGGGTTGTCTTCGCTCGGCCCGGAAAGAGCGCAACTCACTGGTGAACACCCGCTTCTCGCCGATCCCTGGCCAGGTTGCGCCGCAATCGTGCTTATCGGACCACCTTCAAAAGATCTTGGCGTTGCACTACTCGTCATCGGTGAGAAACGCGCAAGCAGCCCGTTGCGACCTGATGACAAAGCGCTTCTTATGACGGTCGCACATCAAGCAGCCACCGCACTGGCGAACGCGCTTCTCGTCGCGGGTTTGAAAACGTCATTGGCTCAGGTCCAGATTTCAACTTCGCAGCTCGTCGCCGCAAGGGCGGAGCAACAGCTACTGCTCCGCGAGCTTGTGAGCGCGGATGAGCGCCAGCGCGCTGCTCTCGCGCACGATCTACACGACGATGCCCTGCAGGAAGTCCTCTATCTGATTCGCCACTCACGTCTCTGCCTGGATTTGGCGGATAGCCTGGATGAAGCGTATCCACAATCGGCCAGAAGCGGTGCGCCGCGCGAAGACGGAGGCAAGACGCCGAAGACCACGCTGGAGCGCCTTCGCGAAGAACTTATGCAGCTTGTGGAGCGATCCCAGGTCGTCGAGAGTAAACTGCGAGCGCTCTACATGGGCCTGTATCCCGCACTTCTGGGCACGGTAGGTTTGCAGGCGGCCTTGCAGGACATGGTGGAAGATGTGCGCCAGCACTCTGGCTTGAACATCGTGTATCGAGGAAGCGACGAAGCCGCCGAGCAGGCAATGTTGTTGCCGTCCGAAACGGTGCTGCATGTATATCGTATTGCCCAGGAAGCGCTCACGAACGTATCGAAGCATGCGGGCAGCACGTCGGCACAACTCACGCTTTCGCTTACATCACATCCAGATAGCCGGGCGAAGGGCATCCAGGCACCGACGTTGCGCCTGGACGTCGAAGATGACGGATCAGGGCTGCCCATGCCGGTTGATTACGTCATGCTCCTCCGGCAGGGGCACCTCGGCCTGGCGGGTATGCGAGAGCGAGCGGAGCGGATCGGCGGCACGCTGGAACTTGCCCCAGGGACACCTGCTGGCACGCGGGTCACCCTCTGGCTGCCTTTGGTCAATTCATCAGTCCCAGAGAAGCGAACCATGGCGCTGTCTGTGGCAGGACATACTTCACGTGAGTAACATACCTTCACCCACCGAAGAAACACATCCCGTGCGCATCCTTCTCGCGGATGATCACACCGTCATGCGAGCCGGCACCCGCCGCATTCTGGAGGACGAACAAGACTTCCAGGTAGTCGGTGAAGCCAGCGACGGTGAGGAAGCCATCCGCCTCACGGCAGAGCTGCTTCCCGATGTCGTGCTGCTGGATATCGCCATGCCCAACATGGATGGCATTACGGCTTGCCGCCTGATGCGGCGGGAATGGCCGGCCGTTCGCATTCTCGTCCTCACGGGTCACAATAATCAGGCATTGATACGATCTATCCGGACTCTCGGCGTGCATGGATACCTGCTCAAATCAGCCGGCCCGCGCGAGCTCGTGGATGGCATCCGCGCTATTGCCCACGGCGCGCACCTGCTTGATGGTGAAGCCGCGCCTGCGCTGGCGGATCAGCAGGCGACCCAGGTTGAGCCGCCGACACGCAAAGAGATCGAGGTGCTGAGGGCGGTAGCTCTCGGACTCCGAAACAGGGATATCGCGGATGAACTGCATTTAAGCGTCAATACCGTCGAGTTTCACTTACGGAATATATTCACGAAGCTCGCTGCCTCGACACGGGCCGAAGCGCTGCATAGAGCCCGCCAACTTGGATGGCTCGACAGCGCCGACACGCTGTGTTAGAATAGCGCCGCTTCACTCCAGCTGCGCCGGGGTAAAAGTATCTCCATAATGAGAAGGGAATGTTCTTATGGCAGACTGGCGCAGCGAACTAGAGGAACTGCTCGCACACTTAAATGTCCAAGCGCCATTTGAGGTTGATGCGACTGCCCCGGAACGCTTCGTCCCCGACAGTTCGCCTTCGAGCAGCATTCCCGGCCGCGAGCTGGCGCTCGCACCAGATGAGCAGGCCGCCGACGGCGATGAAGTGCGTGCCGTGCGGAGCGAAATTGAATCAACCATCCGGCGGGTTCATTTGCTTGCACAAGCTGGTGTGATCGACATCGCTTTACGTGATGATGTCGTGTTTGTACTGCTAGCGCTCACACGCCCTCGACCGGCCGACTATTCCTCCGCGCCGACCTCACCACGAAGCGATGCGTCGCAGGAATGGCAAATCACCTCTGCCGCCGCGGCTTTGCGTTTCTGCCGGATTGTGCAGCGCTTAATTGATTCCGTGAGCCAGTAAGCCGAACGCATCTCCGTTACTGCTACGCCAATCAGCTTGACTCCCTCAAGCGAAAGCCACAAACATCAATTATGCGCTATAGTGTTAGACGTTGATCTTACTACGCACGTCGACGTGCATAGGTTCGGCACGGTGCCGCCAGTACCTGCGTGGCATTTCATGTGCAAGGGGCCCTTTGCCGGTCTGGCTCGCGGAGAGAGAAGAGAGCATCACGTGCGCAGACCCGCACTGCGAGTTGTAGACGCTGCCTTGCTGTTCGTCATCGTCATATGGGGCTTCTCACCCACCATCTTCAAGATCGCGCTTGCCGAACTCGATCCACTCGCCTTCGCGTTCTTACGATTCTTACTGCTCGCTGTGATCTCATCGCTCGTGCTGCTTTGGCGCAGCAGGCACAATCCATATCTGCTGAGCATAGACCGCCGCGATGTAGTCTATTTCGTGATCTCGGGGCTTTCCGGCTACGGCATCTATCAGGTGCTGTACATGGAAGGGTTGGCGCACACGACGGTATTTGCTTCCGCACTGCTCAACGCCACCGTGCCACTCTGGTCAGTGCTCATTCTAGCAGTCTTGCGCGCGGAGTCGATTCACCGGATGCAGTGGCTCGGCATTCTCGTCAGCCTTGCGGGAGTCGCGTGGTTCCTTCTCTCGGCGCATTCTCACCAATCAGAGCTCGCTGCTGACCGCACACTCACCGGTTCGGAGGTTCTCCTCGGCAATATCCTGACCATCGTGTCATCAGTGCTGTTTGCCCTATACGGTGTGACAAACAAGCGGCTGATGAGAAGGTATTCCGCCACGACTCTGATGTGCTTCACGCTTATCGTGGGAACGCTCGCCCTTGCGCCCTTTGGCGTACCCGCTCTCATCCACCAGCGCTGGCAGCAGGTGACTTGGCACGCCTGGGTCATCGTTCCGTATTCGGCTGTTGTACCGATCTACGTGTCGTACGTGATATGGAACTGGGCCATCGCGCAGACAGGCGTAGGGTACGTCACTCTTTTCAATTATGCCGTCCCCGTCACGGGCGGCATTGTGGGATGGGTTGTTGCGGGAGAGCCATTGACAACTATGCAGATGGCAGGCGGTGTCCTGGTTCTTGGGGGCATGCTCGTCGCGCGGTGGGGCGCCCAACGCGTGAACGACGCGCACGCGCTGCCGCAGCGCTTCGTCCCCGTCGTCCGGAGATCACGCGATACCGAAGTCCATGAAATGGAGTTGCATGGGGGACCAGGGGAGTAGGCTGCCAGAGGCCCGGAGCAATCGGCACGGAATCCAGCTGGATTCTCTTTGTTTTCGTGGCGGCATTGCGTGCCAGTGAATCATTGACGAGATGGAGAAGCGGCTCTCGCAGCAGATACGTCAATATCAGGCCCACGACAGCTCCTAGTGCGCCAAATGGCCAACTCTGCGCGAGAGAATAGTGCGCGTCTATGCCGATGAGACGATATGCGAGCGAAGCCATCGCTGCGAAGACGGCCGTGCCATAGATTGCTCCGCAGATCATCGCCGCCGCCAGCGTGGACCGTGATGTCTCTTCAGCCGGGTCGGCACCGGTCTGATTCTTCTCACGCACACGAGTCATTCGCGCTCTCCTCGTGCAGGCGCGGCCTGCAGTCCAATCACTATCCTATGTCCGTCACACAGTGAAGCTACCAGCCAGATCAAAAGGTCTGTCCACATGGTGACGGATACAGATAAGTGGAGAGTGAGTCATTGCTGAGATGAAGTTAAGAGTTTACTGGGTTCGACAAAACCTCGCGCAAGGCCGCTTCGACCACTTCATCCTGCTCTGGCAGCACTGTACGGGGATCCAGCAAAAGGTGATCACGCGACACCCTGCAGACAAGCGGCGTGCGCCACGCTCTAAGTCGCTGAGCAACAGCGGTAAGGTCTAGCCTGTTCTCTGCCTGCTCTGCGGGAATCGAACACGCGTCGGTTTCCAAGGTTGAGCCGGGAAGTGAGCCTCCCCCGATGGTCGATGCCGACACGACAACATCCGCACGCATGCCCAGTGATCTGACGGCGTCCGTCCACCGCGTGGCTCGGGCGAATAAAGACTCGCGCGGTGCGCTGATCGCCCGCCAGATAGGAATTTCGGACAAAGCTCGTTCATCCCGATAAAGCCGGAGTGTTGCTTCCAGCGCGGCCAGTGTCAACTTGTCCACGCGTACCGCGCGCATCAGGGGATGTACCGCGATACGCTCTAGCAGGCTGGCGCGCCCCACGATGATTCCCGCCTGCGGGCCGCCCAACAGCTTATCGCCTGAAAAGCACACCACGTCCACGCCCGCGGAGATACTTTCCTGGGGCATTGGCTCGTGTGCCAGCCCCCACTGCTCCGTCGCCACCAGGCATCCGCTGCCGAGATCATGCACTAGCGGGAGTTTGCGCGCATGCGCCACATGTGCCAGATCAGTCAATGTTGGCGCCTCAGTAAAGCCCACAACCCGAAAATTGCTCGGATGGACGGCCAGTAACAGCGATGTACGATCAGATAGCGCCTTCTCAAAGTCTCTCGCGCGCGTCCGGTTCGTGGTACCCACTTCAACGAGCGTAGCACCGCTCTGCCGCATAACGTCCGGCACGCGGAAGCCACCGCCGATCTCAACCAGCTCACCGCGCGAAACGATTACTTCCCCTCCAGCCGCCAGTGCACTTAATACGACCAGCACCGCTGAAGCATTGTTGTTTACGACCAGCGCATCCTCGGCACCGGTTAGCGCGCGCAAAAGGGAGCGCACGTGCGCGTGGCGAGATCCTCGCTCACCCTCGTCGAGGTTGTATTCGAGATTTGAATAGCCACCGGCGACCGCAACTATCGCATCCACCGCGGCGGGCGCGAGTGGTGAGCGGCCGAGATTCGTGTTAATGACGACGCCTGTGGCATTAATGATCGGGCGCAAGGTCGGCTGGGTCCAGGTATTCACGAGCCGCTGGACCTTCTCCACCAGCGCAGTTACCGACGACGTTCCTTCGCCACTCAGGATATCGCGACGAGCCGCGTCCAGTGTCTGTCTCGCCGCCTGAACGATAAGCTCGCGAGGAGCCGCATCGACCATCTCTCGCTGAATCGCCGCCACCAGTGTGTCAACCGAAGGCAACTGGCGCAACCGCGCATGAGCGTCATCGCTGGAATCAGCGTCATTGCTCGCCGTCTGCCTGAAACTCATCCCGTCAAACGCCTCTCCGCTTGTCGCCATCCAGTTCATAGTATGCCGTAATACACAGTGCATCAGCGAGCTTAGCCATAATAGCGGAAAGGTCGGCCTCGTGGAGCCTGCAAATGTAGTACTGATCCGGCAGAACACTGCGCAAGACAGGGTATACGAGTTCCGTCTTCACGAGACTGTCGCCATCGAGCTGCGGATAATCTTCCTTGAGGAGCAGGTGATGATACGGGCGGATCTTGCTGCGAAAGCTCGTCAGGGGCAATACATTTAACGCGCCGGCATATTTGCAGAACGCAGTGCTCGAGACGACCAGTGCTGGATGCCAGTGCAGGATGCGCCGCTCCTCCATTCCCGGCGGGAGTGTCGGATACGCGAAGTTCACCCAATACACTGAGCCAAACTCAACGGGATGCCAGTAGGTCGCTTGCTCTGGCGCGATCTCAGGGTGTGGCATGCAATAACGACATCTCCCCTGTAGGCGACTCGTCTCGGGCCGTCACGCGCGAGTATATGCCTGGCGAAGTGCTTCCGCACACGCCTCGCCGACCGCATGCGCACACTTGCCAGCGCGAATTCGCGGTCCGATGCGCTAATTGCCTAGCGGCTCACTGCTCCGTGGCAGAGCTATTAGAATCATCTGCTGCGCCAGCCGGACGAGCTCAAGACGCTCTTCGCGCTCTTCTTCGGATTCGTCAAGCAGAGCTTCGATAACCATGTTTTCGTATGCGGCTCTGCGCTCACGAATCGCCGCTTCTCGATCGCATGTGGTATCTGCTGTCATGGCGTGATGTCCTTTACTCGCGACCGTCGGTTCGTATTACCCTCTAACGATCAATCACTCGATGCTTCTCACCGGCCACGACGGGCATCGCCTGTGCCACGTGTGCGCTCGTCACCCCAGCCAATATATCGCGTGCAAGGTTGCCGCCGCTGGTACGTACAGTATAGCAGTCACGTGCCCTCCCCACAACCACAACGCGAGTGCGATACGACATCCACCATTTCCAGTTGGCACCGGGGCATTCAGAATGCGATGATACTGTCGCGAGCACTGTGGAACGGAGTATTGCCTTATGAGCGCGACAATTCGTGTCGGCACGGCAAGCTGGACCGATCATGAGCCATTTTATCCACCAGAGTACAGTAAAACTGCCATGCAGTCCCAGCGAATCAGCTTTTACGCTCGCTACTTTTCCGTCGTTGAGGTCGACTCGACGTTTTATCACTTGCAGCCGCCGCGTAACTTCCAGATGTGGGCAGACCGCACTCCAGAAGACTTCATCTTCGATGTGAAGGCGTACGGTGAGCTCACCTGGCATCACCGCGATGACTCGGGAACGGCCATCACTCCTTCGGCGGATACATTCACGCGATTTAGCGAGATGCTTCAGCCCATGCGCGCTGCTGGCAAACTGGGGGCGCTGCTCTTCCAGTTTCCGCCCTGGTTTACCTTCCAGGAGGAACATCTCGCATACTTTGCCACGGTGCGCGAGATGCTGCCCGCAGACACGATCGCTGTTGAGTTCCGACATCGTTCGTGGCTCGAAGGGCTGAATGCGGACGAGACACGTGCCGCGCTCGAAGAGAATGGCCTCTCCTACTGTGCGGTCGACGAGCCGCAGATCGGTTCCGGATCAGTGCCGCCAGTGGTCATGGTGACCAACCCGCGCTTCTCTATGGTGCGCTTTCATGGTCGCAACCGAAGGATGTGGTACGGGAAGGGACTTTCCAGCAGCCGCGACCGCTTCGACTACCTTTACAGCACTGACGAACTTCAGCCATGGGCTGACCGGATACACAAAATTGCGGACCGTCTGGCTGGGGGAGAAGTTCACGTCATTACGAACAACAATGCCGCGAACTACGGGATACTCAATGCACTCGATTTACAGCGTCTTTTGGGCCAGGCTCTCGGCCTTGGCGAGCCGCTACCGGATACGGTTGCCCATACGGTTCGCGAGCGCTGGCCATCGCTAGGGAGCGGATCTACATCGCCAGATGACTCCGGTGATACAGGAGATACAGCATAAGAGCCTGGCGGTAGTCGTTCATGGTTACGACACCGCTTGATGTCACGCGGTCGGTCACAGCAAGAATGCCCTCAGCGATGCCAAGATCCGCCTCATCCACAAAGCCGGAAACGCGAAGCGCGTCGATGACACCTGAAGGATCATCACTCGACGCGCGCAGCCCATAGCTGCGGGCAGCACCACGTATGTACGCTTCCAGCTGGTAACGCAATTGCCAGAAGATCTGGTGATCCGTGTGGCTTGCGTCTTGCGCGATGTCCTCAGATGTTGGAGCAGCAGGCGCGGGCGCCAAATCGGACGCAGATGCGCCAGCGTTGACAGCGAGCAGGGGCATGGTGGCAGCGGGAGGCTCTTCTCGCCGGTCGTTTTCTGTGATGGCCTCGGGCTGCATATCGTGCAGGTATTCGCTGTATAGCTGAAACAGGTCTGGTGGCAGATCGTGCGCGCTCCCGCGCTCGCTGATCACGCTTGCAGCCGGAAGCGGCCCTGTGGGAGCATCGACGAAATTCTCCGGGAGAGCTAATGAATCAAAGACATCCGACTGAACGCCAACCTCAAGCCCCGCGAATGGCGAAACGGGCGGATCGGCCGGTGGTGTGACCACGGGCATAGTGACGCTCCCAGCAGGCTCGACCGCCTCCACAGGCACGGGCTCGTGAATTGCCGCCGCCACATGCGGCCCGCTCATCGGCCCTTCCCCGCGCACAAGCACAGCCGCGAGCACACGCGTATTGTGCTCCTTGGCATCCTGTTCTCGTGGGACGTTTCTGACACTACCCGACCACGTCAGTCTTACCGGTTCCACGCTACCCACTCCATCGCCGTGCGCGACGAACTCGATAAGCCAGCGTTGAAAATCAGCCGCAAGGCGAGGTGAGCGCGACGTGAGCGATGGCATAAACCGGGCGTACCGTTGGCCGGCAAGCGTCTGATTTACCTGCATATAACGACGAATCAGGCGCTCGAAGAAACGCCGGATCTCAACAGACGCGACATCCGTGTGGTCGATAGCGGAAAAATCAACCGACCGGACGAACTGATCGATCTCGTCTCGCTTCGCGCGGTCCACTGGACGGAATCGAGTACATTGCGTGGGCTGATGAAAGAATGGGGGATAGGCGGCGTGCGCTTGCAGCAACACGCTCAATTCAGAGCGTATATGGTCGAGCTGCCGCTGGCTCAAGTCAGCGAGAACCGCCCCCATGTAGTTTTTTCTCCCTCAGCGTAGCGGGCCTACCAGGCATCTGCATCCAGCATAGGATTCTCGGCGCCAGTCTAGCATCTTCAGACAAATCCCGAAAGTGCGGTACTATGCTTTGGCTGTTCCAGTCGCGTGAATGCGCGTTTCGCATGCTCGCGCAGACCCACATGGGCAGGACGAAAGCGAGCGCGAACACATGGAACATGGCGTGCTACAATGCGACAGGAGCATGGTAGCACTCCGCGAGGACCACGCATGCGGATCGCAATTGACTACACGGCAGCTATTACCCAGAGCGCCGGCATCGGCCGCTACACACGCAATCTGGTTCAGTCGCTCGCCAGTCTGCACACCACGGATGACTTCACGCTTTTTTCCAGTGAGCTGCCGCGCAGTCCCTACCATTTGCCGCAGACAAGTAATATGCACCCGCGCCTCATGAACATCGGTAATCGCCGCATGACGATCCTCTGGCACCGTGCGCATATGCCGTTGCCAGCCGAGCTTGTGATGGGTTTCGCGGACGTCATTCACGGCCCTGATTTCTCACTACCACCCGTCTTACGGGCTCGCCGTGTCGTCACGATTCACGATCTGGCATTCATCACTCACCCTGACTGCGCGGTTCCGTCGCTGACCCGCTACCTCCACCATGTCGTCCCGCGGGCAGTCAAAGCCGCCGACCGCGTGATCGCAGTCTCTCAGCGTACGGCCGATGATCTGGTTGAATATCTCCATGTGCCCGCGACAAAGATCGCAACGATCCATCTGGGAATTGACGAGGCATTTTGCGCATCTCCCTCCACTGAGGCGATCCGCAACGTTGTCGCAAAGTACCGCCTTTCGCAGCCGTTTGTCCTGGCAATCGGCACCATTGAGCCACGCAAGAACTATGAATCGCTGATCCGCGCGTTCGCGGAGGCGCGCTATCTGCCGGACGGGCCGCGCATGCTGGTCATCGCGGGCCGCAAAGGATGGATGTATGAGGGCGTATTCGCCGCAGTGCGCGACCTTAACCTTGGCGATGCTGTTCGCTTCGTCGATTACGTGCCAGACGATGAACTCGTGCCACTCTTGCATGCCGCCGCGGCACTGGCTATGCCTTCGCTTTACGAAGGTTTCGGCATACCGGTCGTTGAGGCCATGGCCGCCGGCACACCCGTGATCTGCAGCACAGGCGGCTCACTCCCGGAAATCGCGGGCGATGCCGCGCTTATCGTTCCACCAACGGATATTGGCGCGCTGAGGGACGCGCTCGTGCTCGTCATTCGCGATCACGAAATACGGGAGTCGCTCAAACAGCGTGGTCATGAGCGCGCGCGCCTCTTTAACTGGAAAGTGGCCGCCCAGGCGCATCTGGACGTCTACCATCAGCTAGCTCGTTAAGCCCCTCGCGAGGAAACGCATGAACCAGTCAGGTGACCCGGCACCATCCGAATACGATCATCACGGCAATACTCTGTTGATCCACGCGATTCCACCGTTCGATCTCATACGAACGGTGGCAGTCCTGCGTCGACGCGCCAGCCACGTTGCCGAAGTTGTCGATGGCGGCCAGTACCAGCGACTTGCCAACCTCGGCGCTGGCGACAGGATCATCGCGACGCGTCAGGTGGCCGAAGATACGCTTCAAGTGGAAGCGCTCGATGGTCCGCTCAGCCGTACGGAAGCAGCGACAGCCACAACGTTGCTTACCCGCACGCTTGGCTTGAGCGTGGATCTGCGAACAATCTATCCGGCTCTGGATGCCATTCCTGCGCTGGCTGAGATCGCCCGGAAATATCCTGGTATCAAGCCACCGAGGTTTGATTCGCTATGGTCGACCATTCTCAGTGTGGTGCCCTTTCAGCAGGTCAGCCTGGACGCTGGAATGGCGATCCTCAACCGTCTCATCCGCACGTGTTCCACTCCGACCACGTATGCCCATCGGGATTATTATCCGTATCCCTCAGCAGAGGCCGTGCGAGACGCATCGACGGATGTTCTTCGGGCCTGCGGCCTGAGCCAGGCCAAAATCACGTCGTTGCAGACTATCGCGCGGATACTAGCTGACGGCACGCTCACCGATCAAGATATCAGTCAGTTGAACGACAGAGAAGCGCTGGCGCGCCTCGTTGCATTGCCCGGAATTGGCATATGGAGTGGACAGGTGATTCTTTTGCGAGGATTCAGGCGCCTTTCCATGTTTCCGAGTGGCGATTCAGGGGTCGCTCGCAATTTACTCAATCTCGCCCGGCGCACTCCCGACAACATGCCAGTAGATGAAGCACAGATACTTGCTCATCTGGGTGATGTACGCGGATACGCGTATTTTCTCTTGCTGGCATGGAAGATGTGGTCAGGGACTGCCGAGAAAGCCGGGTAATGCCAGATCAGAAGGACATCGGCCATGCACGACGAAGCTGCACACGTCCCAACGCATGTCGTGACGTGTTTCCTACTGCGCAAGGGTCCTGAGGGCGATAGAATCTTGCTTGTTCAGCGTAGCCAGGCAGTCCGCACGTACAAGGGACATTGGGCCGCCATCAGCGGCTACCTTGAGCCGGGCGTATCTCCCGAGGAGCAGGCATACACTGAGTTGCTCGAAGAGGCCAATCTGAGCCGCAAAGACGTCCGGCTCATCACGGCAGGGCAACCGGTAGAGTTTCGAGATGAGTCAATCGATCAGTCGTGGGTTGTCCACCCATTTCTTTTTGAGCTGATGCATCTCGCGACACTCAGAACCGACTGGGAGGCAGCGGACCAACGCTGGGTGGCGCCCGAAGCGGTAGCTTCTTATCCCACCGTCCCGCGCCTGGTCGAGGCGTTGCGCAGCGTGTATTCGGGCGGGAGCGGTAATGTCGACATCAACATCGAGTGACGGTTCGTCGCACCTGCCGCCTGAATTGGCGCGAATCTACAGGATCGTCCATGACGACCGCACGCACGGTGCCAGCTGGATCGCGCGCTACATCGCAACCGCCCTGGCAGAGGTACTGCGGTCGAGTCCGCCATCCACAGACGACCAATCACTCCTTTCCATACGCGCCCTGCTGCGACAGATAACGTCGGCACGCCCAAGCATGGCTGCCGTGGCAAACTCAGCCGCGGCTCTCTGGGCAGCGGCCGACACAGCGGACGTGCCCGCGCTCCGGCTGCAATCGCTACTCGATGCTGCCGAGCAGGCGGTGCAAGCCTGGGATACGGCTGCCAGCCGTATTCTGGAGGCATCGAGACCACTCCTCAGCGGCACGCTGTTGACCCACAGCCACTCTGGAACTGTCGAGAGCGTCCTGACCGGCCTGGTCGCGAACGCACCGGGACGATCCAAACATATCATCGTCACGCAATCGCATCCGGGTGATGAGGGTATCACGTCGGCGCGGGCGCTTGCGCGGGCAGGCGGGCGCGTGACGTTGATCGCGGATGCCGCGTGTGGGCTGTACATGCCAGAGGTGCATGCTGTCGTCATTGGCGCGGATTCGGTGCGCGACGATGGCAGCGTCGTGAACAAAATCGGGTCGTATCCGCTGGCGCTGGTAGCTCGCAGTCAAAACGTACCCGTATATGTCCTCTGCGAAATGCTCAAGATCGCTCCCACGTCACTCCCACTTGCGTTTGAAGAGATGAGCGCCGCGGAACTCGGCGCACAGCCGGAAGACGGCCTGGAAGTTCGCAACGTTTATTTCGACCGGACGCCCCACGAGCTCCTGAGCGGCATCCTCACAGAACGTGGAATGCTGACACGAGATCTGATTGGCGCGTGGGCGCGCGAGCACGACACGGCCCTACGGCACCTGCTGCGCGGATGACCCGCTGCCGGCCAGTGTCTTCAGAGCCAGCACAGCGCGCCCGTACGCCTCGGCTGCCGTCTGCCCATCGTAGTAGCCGGCCTCGATCATAACACGATACTTGCACTTCCATCGACGCGCCGCGGCCGGCGTGAGCTTGTAGAGGCAGTACCCCGCTACGAGAGATTCGAGCGTCTCGCGGAGCGCAGTCTCCCGCGTATCCACGATGCCTAGCATGCTGAGTGCGTCGACTACCTCGACCTGTATATCGTCCACGGCACGTCCCTCCCCGTTGCCCTGCTGTTTGTTCGCCTGTGCTTTCTCCACCCGGACCACCGTTAGTGCCTCTACTGATCTATAAAGACGTCAGACAACCCAAAACAATGTGTAGAATACCTGGCAGGTGCCAGCAACCGCATGACGAAGGAGAACGTGCCATGACACCTGCGAAACAACGTAGTAGTGTTCGCCAGGCGAAAACCCTGGACGTCGGCATAGAGATCACCAACGGTGGCGCTGTGGTGCGCATGCTGGCTAGAACGACCGCCGGGATCTTCCGTCACAGTGCTCGAATCGCACAACCTGCAATGCCCGCAACAGTTATCGACTCGATCAATAGCCTCATCGCGAGCGCCCGGAACCAGCATCGCGCGTCAAGCGATGCGCCCCTATCCGTCGGTGGCATTGGCGTCGCCATATGGGGGCAGGTGGCAGCAGACGATGCAACCCAAGAGGGTGTGGTAGTGCGGATGCGCCACTCACATCTGTGGCAACACGTGCTACTGGGCAAGATGCTCTCGGAACGGTGGCAGTGCCCGGTTACGGTTCAAGCTGCCGCCAGCGCGGCAGCAATCGCTGAATCCGAGTTGCTGGATGAGACCGAATCCGCCGCGCTACTGTATCTTCTACCAGAGCGAGACCTTCCCGCCGTGATGGTCTACAATGGGACGCCCGATCGTGCAGTGGCAAGTGATCCGGCACGCTTCGGCCACTGGCCCAGCGGAGGCAAGCGCATATGCTCATGCGGAGCACGCGGACATCTACAGGCGGTGGCATCTGCGCAGGCAATCGTGCGCAACTTCATCGGACTTGCTTCTACCCGCGAGGCGGACTATGACGCGATGATGCGCGGAAGCGGCGGACGAGCGGAAGCGATCACCGCTGCGTCTGTGGCCGCGCTCGCTGCACAGGGGAATCCGTCAGCCTCCATGGTGATGGGTGATGCGATTTCAGCTTTAGCTCCAATCCTGACAGGCCTTGCCACCTGGTATGATGCGCGCTCGATAGCGATTGGAGGCATACTGGCAGATAGTGAAGATGGCTTTGTGGCGCCACTTCGCGAGGCTGTCGCCGCGGGCATGGGCAATTCGCGAGCGCCAGTGCGTGTTCGCGGAGGCCGCGCCGGTCCAGCTGCCGTAGTGTATGGTGCGCTGCGGCTGGGAGAAGCAGCGGCAGGCGATTGACTATGACCACTGGCGAGAAGATTAGCCACCACATCAGGATACATGGCATAATGCACATCGCATGGATATGGGCACATCACATCGACTACGCAACAGAGTGAGGCACCGTTGATATCGAGCGGCAACCACGAAGGGCTAGTCCTCGCGAATCGCTACCAGATCGGCACCCTGGACGCGAACGGCAAGCTCTGCGCCGTCTATCGCGGCCACGATACAACGCTCCGACGACCGGTAGCGATCAAGGCGGTGCCTCCGGAGTTGACAAACACATACCGAACCGCATTACACGCCATCTCCACACTGGCGCATCCCGCGATTATCTCTACCTACGACGCGATAGAGCAGGATGGCTGGCTCTTCGTCATACAGGAATTCGTAGCCGCACGGTCGCTGGCACTGTACCTGCGCAGCGGAGTTCCTGCTCAACGGGCGATTGATCTCGGATTGCAGATCGCACGCGCGCTCTCGTATGCGCACGCGCACGGCATTACACACGGCGATCTGACACCTGCTGCCGTTCTTGTAGATCGTCACGCGATCGTTCGCATAAACAATTTTGCCGCCCCACGCGACGAGGCCTACTTCACCCAGTACACAGAGATGCGCTTCACCTGCGATGATGATCAACCCGGTGGAACGGAGACCACACTCACCGTGCCCGTGCTGACCTCAGAGGTCCCGGACGACGAGCCGCGTGCAGAGTCGCCCGCCCCTATGCGGGTGGAGGATAGTGACCCACAGGTGGATGACGTATGGGCAAGTGGCCTGTTACTTTGGCTGCTGCTCACAGAGCCATGCCAGCGGAATAGCGTTGAGGAGAGTTCTAGCACAGTAGAGCGCACATTCCGGCAAGATGTGCCGGATGACGTGCGCAAGGTGATATCTCGCATCGTGCTGCGCACGCATCCACAGCGCATCGTCACGGCGAATGCGCTTTGCGAAACGCTGGAGACGCTGCAGCAGTTCCTCGCGAATGAGCGCGCTCCCATCGCTGAAGAAACGCCTCCAGCGCTGCGAGCGGCGCGCGCGGCGGTAGCGCGGGAAGCAGCATGGTCCGCAGAGGAGACGCTCGCCAGTGCGCGCTCGTGGGTTCCGCTTCCAGGCGATCCGGAGGCTAGTCCCAGTGGCGTCACCGAGCCTGCGCCATTTGCCGCTCCGCCTCCCACGATGGTGCCTGGAGCGCCCCAGATCAATCTGCCCATGCGCCAGTCCCGGTCGTCATCGGCAACGCTGGAATACCAGATGCGGACATCGCAGCAGGCCCAGCGCACCCCATACAGCGGTCCGTTCGTGACGGGAGAGCATCGCGAGACAGGAAGTCGCTCTGGAATGAGCACCGCACTGATCGTCTTCTTGCTGGCGGTCGCGGCATTCATCATCTTTTTCCTCATCGGCTTCTTTGGCCCGTACGTCCTCGGCAGCCGGGGCTAGCACATACTACGTGGACGCGCATCGTCGCCAAGTCTCTGGAGGAATTGAACATGAAGCATCTCTGGGCGCCATGGCGCATGGCCTACATCGACAGCGAGGGGACGCACGAGGAGGGATGCATTTTTTGCCGCAAGTCACAATCGCATGACGACGAAGAGAACTTGGTGCTATACCGCTCAGATTCGTGCTTTGTCATCATGAATCTGTTTCCTTATAACAATGGTCACATCATGATCGCTCCCTATGCGCACAAGCCGGGAATCACAGATCTCGAAATACCCGTGCTCGCGGATATCATGTCCACAGCCCAGTTGTGTGTGCGCGCCATTGGAGAAGCGATTCATCCAGATGGGTTCAACATGGGGATAAACCAGGGCACAGCCGCGGGCGCCGGCATTGCCGACCACTTGCACTTTCATATCGTGCCAAGATGGAACGGCGACACGAACTTCATGCCCGTGCTGGCAGACGTGAAGGTAATGCCTGATTTCCTGGCCAACACGTACCGGCAGATTCGCGCCAAACTTCCCTCGTAGCCTTCGCCTGTCATCCACACGCCGCATAGTGCGCGGATGCGGCACGCTATAGGCGCACTGTGCGATCTTGAGGTGCGAGCAGGCTGACTTGCGGATGAGACCATCCACGCACTATCATGAAGCGGATTTACCGCGCCAAATGACCGGCAGTTCACTGGCAGGAATTTGGTGAGAATGATGGAGTCACACACGGTTCGCCTTCGTGCCATAGTTGAAGGGCAGGTGCAGGGAGTCGGTTTCCGATTTTTCGCTCAGCGACGCGCCTCATCGCTGGGGCTGCGCGGCTACGCGCGCAACCTTCCCAACGGAAACGTGGAAGTTGTCGCCGAGGGTGATCGAGCGTCTCTCGACCAATTGCTCGCGGCATTGAACAGAGGTCCCGGCGCCGCCGACGTCACCGCAGTGAACGAACACTGGGAATCGGCAACAGGTGAGTTCTCTGGATTTCGTATCCGCTACTGACAAACAATGCTCTGACATACGGCCTGTTCAGGCAGCTCACGAATGGAGCAGCGCTCGCATGAGTATCGATCGCAAGACAGTTGACCATGTCGCGCTTCTAGCGCGCCTCGCACTTTCGGAGGAGGAACGGGATAGGCTGCAAGATCAGCTTGGAGCGATTCTTGAGCATATCAACGTCATCGCCGAGGCCGACACCAGTCAGGTGCCTGCGACCGCTCACATTCTGCCATCGACGAATATCATGCGGGCCGACCAGCCTCGACAGTTCCCGCACCCCGAAGAGCTCGTTGAGCGCGCGCCTTCACGCGAGCAGACGTACATTCGGGTACGCGCTGTATTGGATAACGAATAGCCCCGCGCCCCGCGCACCATGCCAGGAGACACTTCAGTGCCTGAATTGTGGCAACTCTCAATCACAGAAGCCGCTAAACAGATGCAAAGCCGGCAGATATCGTCGCGCGAACTCATTCACGCGCACCTCGACAGAATGGGACAGGTAGAGAGTCAGCTGCGGTCATTTGTGACCACCACTGACGAAGAGGCACTGCGCGAGGCAGACCGCATCGACCAGCGAAGGATGGAAGGTGAGCCACTTGGCCCGCTCGCCGGTATTCCGATTGCCCTGAAGGACGTACTCTGTACACGCGGCGTGCGCACGACCTGCTCTTCACGCATGCTGGAGCACTTCGTTCCTCCGTACGATGCCACCGTTGTCTCGCGGCTGCGCGAAGCGGGTGCCATCTTTGTCGGCAAGACAAACATGGATGAGTTCGCGATGGGTTCCTCAACGGAGAACTCCGCTTTCTTCCCGACCCATAATCCATGGGATCTGACGCGTGTGCCCGGTGGAAGCAGCGGCGGTTCAGCGGCCGCGGTGGCGGCAGGCGAGTCGATGGCCTCGCTGGGGTCCGATACAGGCGGTTCGGTTCGTCAGCCCGGCGCACTCACCAACACAGTCGCGCTCAAGCCAACGTACGGTCGAGTTTCCCGCTTTGGATTGATCGCATTCGCGTCGTCGCTGGACCAAATCGGGCCATTCACACGCTCCGCAGCCGATGCCGCCCTCATGCTCCAGGCCATCGCGGGGCGCGATCCTCTGGATTCGACGTCCGTAGACGTCCCGGTGCCTGATTACACCGCTGCCCTAACTGGAGACATTCGCGGCCTGCGCATTGGTGTGCCGGCCGAGTACCTGGTAGAGGGCACCGAACCGGGCGTACGCAAAGTAATCGATGACGCCATCGCGACTTTTCGCTCGCTCGGTGCCGAGATAGGCGAGTGTTCGTTGCCGCATACCCGCTATGGCGTAGCCGCGTACTACATCGTCGCGCCGGCTGAGTGCAGCGCCAACCTCGCCCGATATGACGGCGTGAAATATGGCTTTTCGCTTCGCGAAGTAGACGGCGATATCGTCGAGGCAGTCTCACGCACGAGGGCAGCGGGCTTTGGGTCGGAGGTGAAGCGCCGGATCATGCTCGGCACGTACGCGCTCTCATCCGGATACTACGACGCCTACTACCTGAAGGCCGAGAAAGTACGCACGCTCATCAAGCAAGACTTCGAAAGCGCGTTCCAGACGTTCGACGTGTTGCTCGGCCCCACCTCGCCAACCGTAGCCTTCAAGATTGGCGAAAAGATTTCGGATCCGTATGCCATGTACCTCAATGACGTCTTCACCATCCCTGCCAATCTTGCGGGCATCCCTGGAATATCAATACCGGGCGGCTTCAGCGAGGGATTGCCTGTCGGCGTTCAGCTGTTAGGGCCGGCGTTCGGGGAAGCGACGCTCCTGCGCGTCGCTGATGCGTTCCAGCGCGTTACCACATTCCACACGAACTGGCCGGCGCTCGATACACGGAAAAAGTCGCGCTGATACGAATGGGCACGAGACGAAAACTCATCCTTAGAACTAGTGCGGCCGTTTCGCCATCTCGTGCCCTTGAGAGGAAATTGAACGCGTGAGGCTGTTTCTCGTCCGGCATGGAGCTACCGCGAATAATGTTGAGCAGCGCTACACGGGCCAATCCGACATTCCATTGAGCGAGTTTGGTGAACGACAGGCTGAGGCACTTGCGCGCCGGCTCGCGGAGCAGCGCTTTGATACCCTCGTCTCGTCTGATCTTCAGCGGGCATACGCCACTGCCGAGCGAATCGCGCGGGGACGTCACCAGGAGATCCACGCTGACCGCGCGCTCCGGGAAATCGATATGGGCGACTGGCAGGGGCGCACACCAGCCGAAGTCGCCAGCACTGGTGGTGAGGCACTCGCGCGCTGGCAGGCGGACCCGATCCATTGCGCGCCTCCGGGTGGGGAGACCATCGCCGCCGTGCGCGACCGGCTGGCGCAGGCACTGGCAACGTGGCGGCATCGCTATCCCGATGGCAACGTGCTATGGGTCACGCATGGTGGTGTTATCGGCATCCTCCTCTGCCACGTACTGGGCATGGACCTCAACCGGCGCTGGCAATTTCGCCGCGATAATGCCAGCATCACTGAACTCGAGGTCGGCGTGGACTACGCCGTCATCTATCTCGTCAACGATACCCACCACCTGGCGAGCCTCCCCACTCCCGAAGCGGTCGAAGCGCGGCAGATCCTGTAGCGGCAGTGCGTGGAACCTTTCACCGTGCGCTCGCGTCACTTCTTCATCTCCAGCAGGCACACCGCGTCGCGGCAGGAGACATGAAAAGGGAGCGAGCCACGTGAATAGAAAGCATCGCCTCACAGCTGAATTTCTCATTGTCGCGGCGCTGGCACTGTCGCTCGCCGCATGCGGCGGCAGCGGCGCACCATCGACGGCGTCACGAGCTTCGTCAGCATCGAATAGCGCCGGCTTGGCAAACAGTTCGGCAGCCCCATACGCGCCACCGGCATTGTCGAAGTCATCCGCCCAGCAAGCCGGTTCGACCCAGTCCTCCGCGCCCACGGGCCAGACGTCCTATCTCTCCAAAACGCTGTCTGTTGACCTCGCCGTCAAAGACACGACAGCGACTTCACGCGCACTGCAAGATTGGATAAGCAGTACGGACCCCAAATCGATGTCGATAGGCATGACGTACAATCAGCAATCAGACAATGGCTACACGATTCAGATGACGTACAGCGTTCAGGCGACACTGTATCCGCAGATCGAACAGTATCTGGCCGCCTATGCCGCGTCGCATGGAGGCAAGCTGCTCAACCTGCGCGAAAGCGTGCAGGACCTGACCAATGACTACATCGATACGCAATCGCGTCTGACCAATCTGCGTGCCGAGCAGCAGCGCCTCCTCACCCTGATGAGCAAGGCGCAGGCGCTTGGCGACGTCTTGTCGATCAATCAACAGCTGACGGATGTCGAGGGTCAGATCGAATCGCTCGAAGCACACCAGAGCGCACTCGAGAGTGAAGTGACGATGTATACTGTGACAATCAACCTGATGCCCCTGAGCACGCTCGCCCCCGCGCCAATCGCAGACACCGGATGGCATCCCACGCAAACACTGAAAGATGCGCTCGCAGCGGCACTCGTAGTAGCGCAAATAGTCGGCAGCTTGCTCATCTGGCTTGCGGTGTTCAGCCTCTTTCTGCTGCCCATCGCGCTGCTCTGGCTCGTCTGGCGGCGCGTGCGCGGACGGCGGCGCGCGCCATCGGTAGCTGCTCCGATTGAGAGCCAATCATAACTGGACATTAGCCGACCGGCCGGCCTAACGTCATCTGCCTCCAGCGTGGGAGAGCGCGCCCAATGGCCCATGCGACAATGTGTGGCGCGCCTTCCTCCCAGCCAAGCGCCTGCGCGAGCATCTCTGCCTCATAGGCGTGCTTAATCGGCGCGAGGCAGAGCGCTAGCTCAACTGCTCTTCGACGCTCGGTGAACGATTTCCACGGCAACTCGCGCACGTACGCATCGATAACCTCGCGCTGACCAGATGTATAGGGACTCCGGAACTTATCATCAAGCGGCAACGAATGGCCCGGTACATCATCCAGCAGCAGGTCGATAGAAAAGAAAGGGCAGCTCAGATTCGCTTCTTCCCAGTCCAGCAGGAGGAGCCGCCCGTCTGTCCGAACCAACACGTTGTCGAGCTGGAGGTCGACGTGATCAATAGACAGAGGCCAGTGCTCGCTCTCAAGCTCATACGTCCACGCGTGGATAGCAGGCAGTGCCCGCTCCAGCCGGTCCGCTACAGTGGCATCAAGCGCGAATTGGCGCGCCAGATCCTGTCCATCCTCCTGCCAGAAGTGGATGTGCTTCGTCCGAACTACGTGGAGCAGCGCGTCGAACATGTCAGGCACGGTGACGAGCGGTGCCCGCGGCAATCCGACAAGCTCCATCGGTGCTAATGCCGCTACGTCCGCCTGAACACGCGCGATCGCCAGAGCGGCCTGCAACAGGACACGAAGCGAAGCACGTGGTCGACGTCCTTCTACATCTTCAAAGAGCATCCACACCATGCCCGCGACACGCGACCACGCCAGCAGGTCAGGCACGTCACCATGGTTGATGCGCGTCAGCAAACTGGCAGTGTGGCCAGCCTCACCGAACCGTGGGAGCCATATCGCTTTGAATATGACTGAGCTTTCGCCATGACTGGTCGTCGAGCGAAACCGGGCGGTGACGCCCCATGACTTGGCGCGCAGCACGGCCAGCGGCCCATTGATGACAGGACGGCCGGGAAGCGCATCCGCAATCCACTCCGCCACATCGACAAGCGGAAGCATTCGCTCGGGCCAGCGAGCCACGTACCACCCTCCGCATGCTCACGGATGCGCTGCCGCACACGTCATTTCGTCCGTATGGAGATGCCTCGCCACTGTGCGATCAGGCCATCCCGCATGAGAAGAAAGCTCATCCCATCGAAGGAGACTCTCACGCCTGTCGCGATTGTTCGGTATGACCAGCGCCACTCCGCGGCGGCGAGACTGGTATGCTCATCTTCCACGCACTGCGAAACGTCAAAATCAGCCTCGTCGTGTCGAGTGCAAAAATCCTGAAAGAACGCTTGAATCTGTTCACGGCCAATCCATGTGAATGCGGGTTGTTCTTCGTAGCGTGCGTCCTCAGCGAACAGTGAGGCAGCAGCGCCCGCGTCGCCTACATGAAGATACTCGCCGAGGGCGCGCAAGCTATCGCACGCGCCCACCCTAACGCACCCCGAAGAGCGCGTCGCGTTCGGCGGAAGTTGCATACGCCTCACCGCTGCGGATCAGCTCTACTACTTTCTTTCGGCCTTTCGGGCTTCCGACAAAGACCGCGCCGACCAGTCTGTTCTCGCGGAAGAAGAACTTCCGGTAATCCGTCCCCCCCTTGTCGCCTGGCATCGACCGTGACACAGATTCAAGTTCGGGATTGTTTGACTCCGCGATGCCCATCACGGCGATGTTCGTATCGAACAGGGGACTCGTGTATGTCGGTACGTCGTAATATGCCTCATGGCCGCCAGCCATGTTGGTCGCTACCAGCCGCCCGTGCGCGAGAGCGTTATCCCATGTGCCCATCGTGTGGTGCTTCGCGATCATGGAGTCATAGAACTCGGCTACATCGCCTGCCGTATAGACGCCGGGGACGTTCGTCTCAAGATACTCGTTGGCGATGATGCCATACTTGCGCTCAATCGGCGTGCCATCCAGAAAACTGTGATTCAACGTCAGACCCAGGCCCACGCCGATCACATCCGAGGCATACTCGCGGCCGCTTGTTCCGATGACACGCTTGGGCACGCCATTTTCAGCAACGACTTCCGCGATAGAATCACCGTGAATTACTTCGACACCGTGGTGCGTCGCGATCTCATCGACGAGCTTGCCACCTTCCTCGTCCAAAACGTTCCGCAGCCAGTATGGCCCGCGCATGAGCCACGTCACATGCACGCCGCGAACATTGAGTCCCTCTGTCAGCTCATATGCGATGAAACTCCCGCCTAGCGTGACAGCGGATTTGCTCTCCAGGGCAGCGGCGATGATCTCCTTGGTATCATCCAGCGTTACGAAGTTATAGATGCGCTTCGTACCCTGCGCACCCGGCACACCTAGCGGATTCGCCCAGCCGCCTGTCGCAATCAGCAAGGCATCATACTTCAATGGCTCTCCCCGGTCGAGGTATACAACTCGTTCATCGGTATCGACCGACGTCACCATCGTTTCCGTCATCAGCTTGATGCGCTGTTGTTCGTGCCACGCAAAGTCGCGAATCATCACTTTCTGCTCAGTGAGAAACCCCTGCAGGAAGCGCGGAAGCGAGACGCGGTTGTACAGCGGGTACGGTTCATTGGTTAACAACCAGATGTCACATGACTGATCGTTCTTGCGCAGCATTTGGGCACACGTAGTACCCGCAATGCCATTCCCGATGATGACGTATTTTTTACCGACTTCTGCAGCCAATTTCCACACTCCTCGCTGAGAGAGCAGCCCTTCCGGTGCATGATTGCCGTCGCTCGCTACACGCGACAGCGATAGCCTGTACTGGGTGTCACTATCTTAGCACGCTGCGACCGCGAGCATAGCGGCGCCCTGTGGATCGATCACAACGATGTGATACGCCGGATCGGAGGCCGTCACACGCACCTCGACCGCCTCCGATGAAGCGATCGTGCCCGCGAGACTTGCCGCTCCGCCGGTACGAGCGCCCGCCAGCGCGAACCGGGCGTCCGGAGCATCCTCGCTTGCGATGGACCACGACATCGCATTGGCGCCCAAATTACGCAGCGTCACCGTCTGTACACCGTTTGCGCAAATGGCAGGTCCGATGGCGAGATCACCGGCGAACTCTGACATGGTACTGACAGTCGCGGATGCGCGGCCCACCGTCGCGGCAGGTGTCGCGGTAGCTGTTGTCGCTGACATGCCGCGGCCAGTGAGTGAAAGAGCAGCTTGCAGCCACGATGGAGTGCCAGCGCCCACCGCCGGAATCGTAACGCCAATGCCCAATAGCGCGCCGATCACCAGCAACACAGCCGCGATGAGAGAGCGGCGCAGTAGACGCACTATGCCTCGTTCGCGAGGCCGCCGTACGGGCAAGGAAGGCAGTTCTCCAGTATCTGTATCTTCATCCAACTCAGTGGCCGGGGAAGGCTCTCGCTGGGAATCCGGCGACGATTCCTCTGCCACCGGATTATCCGCGGATTCGGGTCGGACATCCGCGACTGGACCATCCACCGTTTCTGGCAGTGCCTCTCGCATGGATTCGCTCGCTGCCACGTCTGGCGCGTCGTTTACCGAAGCAATCTCGCGGCGATGGCTTTCTTCAGTGTCCGCGGCTTTGTGCGCCGGATTGGCCTGACCAGCCGGAGCTGGAACGACCGCGTGCGTGGCGGTGCTCCTGCCTAGCTGTCCCGAGACCGCGGCGCGTGCTACAGCCGCGAACTTCGTTACGGTACCCTGTCGCTGTTCGGCCAGTTCCGGAGCCGACTGCACGGCCCGGCGAATATTGCGCTGGACCGCTAGCGCCAGATCGTACGCTCGTTGCGCCTGCTCAGCGTTAATGCGACGGTCCGGATCATCATGGGCGCGAAAGTTACGCTCATTGTTGAGTCGACGAATATCATGGGCGAGACCGCGAAGATCGAGTCCAGCCTCGGTAGCTGCCTGGACGAGCTCCGGCATTCGATTGCTGGCAGCTATTTCCTGCCACCGTTGGGTTACCGCGCTGGACGGCATCGCCGCGATCTTGAGCAGCAAATAGCCCTGAAGCATGTTCTTGATAGCAGAAATGCCATCAGCAAGAGCGGATCGATATACCAGGTCATCCTTAAGCAGCGTCTCAGCTTTGTTCATGAACGCGAGCGATCGTGTAAAACGCTCGCGCGCCTGGTCACTAAAGACATTCGCCACGAGGGTCCTCCTGTCGTGCGCAACCAGTGGCACGCCGGATCACTATAGCAGCCAGCCCAGGTAACGCCAAGGCACCAATCTGGCTATAGGGCGTATTCGACCCGCGAGACGGCAATGCTATGATGATGCCAGCAGAGGGAGTACTGTTCATATGGCAGAAGTGACGATCAGAACCATCACCATCGGTATACCGGAACCGCATCCCGCGACACTCCACGCGCTGAAGCGGGCAGCGGAGATACTGGCAGCCGCGCGGACAGCGGCAGAGAACGCGGGTTATACCGTGCAGACGACGAGACTAGCCCTGCGCCCACTCCTAGAAGATCTCGCTGACCAGTCGAACGCGCAGATCGAGCGATATGCTTCCCAACTCCAACAGGCGTGTGACGATATCGATGCCGGGTTCTGCTCCATCGGCCCGGCTCCGGCCGATGATCCGTCGTTCCCGCTGGAGCGTCTCGACCTACTGCCGTCACTGCTCATTCCACATCCGGCGCTCAGTGCGACTGCTCAGCTCGCGAGCGTGCGACACAGCATTCGCACTGATGCGGCAGAGCGCGTAGCGCAGGTCATGCATGCGCTTGGCACGCACAGCACTGGGGAGACGAATTTTCGCTTTGCGGCGCTCAGCATGTGTGATCCGGGCGGTCCATTTTTTCCGCAGGCGTATCACCGTGCCAGCGAATGGAGCGTCTCCGTTGGTCTACAAAGCGCGGGATTAGTTAACCGAGTGATTGCTGGACTGGCGGAGAAAGCGAGGTTGCCTGCGACTATCTTGACGGACATTCCTTCCGCCATACAGGCAGCGCTCACTCGTGAAGTCGGGCTACTCGCGCCCACGATCGTGAAAGTCCTGCAGCAATTCGATGTCGCATTCGGAGGATTTGACCTCTCGCCAGCTCCAATGGCAGCCGAAAGCATCGCAGATGCAATCGAATCCGCTGGCCTTGGCGTCTTTGGAGAATCTGGAACGCTGGCGGTCAGTGCCGCTATTACCATAGGCATACGTTCCGTTGAAACGCTCACATGCGGCTACAACGGGCTGATGCTGCCAGTGCTGGAAGACGCCACAATAGGTGAGCGCGCCGCCGAGGGCAAAGTAAGCACGTTGTCCTTGCTGGCATTTTCAGCCGTCTGCGGCACTGGCCTGGATACCGTGCCCATTCCAGCCGATACAGATCGAGAGCGGATTGCCGCGCTTTTGCTAGATATGGCGAGTCTGGCATACCGGCTACGCAAGCCCCTTTCAGCGCGACTCTTTCTCGTGCCAGGCGCGAAAGTAGGAGACCTCACCAATTTCGCATCGCCTTACCTGACCAACACGCGTGTGATGCCGCTCTAAGTTCGCGCAGCCACAGTGCCCGACTTTCCCCTGTCGTTTGACGGCTCAGATCGCCACCGGTACACTTGCCCCGCTGCACCGGCCGCGGGCGGTGAGGATGGTAGCGTAGCCTGCGGCTGCTTTGGAGAGGAACAGGGCATGTGGTAATGTCAAATGGCTTGCTGCTGGCAACAATATTCGGATGTACCGCCGCTGTTCTGGGCCTTATCGTTGGCTCGATCGCGCTTTCGATGCTTCTCAGGCGGGGCTATGGCCCATTTCTTCGGATACTGGCTTTTGGCCGTCACGCTGGCAAGCGTCGCAAAAAGCAGCTCGGTCACGCCGCTGAACTCGAGGAGCCGGAATACATCCACGTTGGCCGGCAACGAGCCCGCAGCCGGAGGAGTTATCAGCAGCGCTGAGCACGGGTTACCTGCCGACCGGCATGCCGCCAGGATGGTGTACGATATGCGTGAGATGTCACTTCCGTACCGCAGCCCGGCGTTCACAGAGGAGTAATGGCGTGATTCCTACCCGCTCGCAGCATCCTTTCCTGATGCACGATGAGGTCATGCTCGCGCCAGAAGCTATCGAGCGATACCTCCACGCCGACGAAGTTGTGCAGGCACAGCGATCAGCACTGGCAGCGCGCATCGCCGCCGCGCGGCGTGTCTGGCTCACAGGCTGTGGGACGGCATACCATGCCGCGCTGGCAGGTCGCTCTCTGCTGGATGATCTGTCGAAGGGAGCGCTGGATGCCAGAGCTGTTGAAGCATTTGAGCTCGCTCACTACGAGCACAACTTCTCCGGACCGGCTGATATGCTTGTCGCTCTCAGCCATAGCGGGCGACCAACGGCTACTAATGACGCTCTGACGCGCGCCAACAGCACGGGCGCGTATTGCGTTACCATTACCGGATTTTCGGGGAGTCCCGCCGCGTTAGCCGCGGATGCCGTTTTGGATACAGGATATTCCGCAGCGCAATCGATGGCGTACACGATCAGCTACAGTTTGATGCTCGTCGCGCTGGCCGACCTGGCCACCCGCGCGACGGAAGCAATGCCAAATATGCGGCCGTCCGGCTACGCGGCATCGCTCGCCGGAATCGCATCGATGCACCGCACAGCGCTTGCCACGTCTGACGCGGTGCATCAAATAGCACACGCGCTGGCCCATCAACGTCGGTGGATATTCGCTGGCGGCGGCCCAAATTACGCTACCGCGCTTGAAGCCGCTCTGAAAATGCAGGAAACGAACTATAGCGCCAGCATCGGTTTGCAGATTGAAGAGGTACTGCACGGCCCGATAGCCACATTGGGCGAAAGCATTCTCGTACTCCTCGCGCCACCGGGTTCGACGCGTGAGCGCGCACTCGAGCTGATCAAGTCCGCTCATCTCGTGGGCACGCAAGCCGTTGTGATCGGTGAACAAGGTGACGATATCCTCACGGCAGGTGACTTCTCCATTGCGCTGCCGGCAGTGCCGGAGGCGCTGTCGCCACTCCTCTATCACATTCCTGTCCACTTGCTTAGCTACTGGCTCGCGGTAGAGACCGACGCCAATCCCGACGTCATGAGGCGCGACAACGCCGCTTACCTAGCGGCCCGGCAGTCGTACACGCTGTAGGAGATGAGGATGCCGGCCAGGATAGAGTTCGCCGCCTCGATTGCCGCCCTTGTACTCGATTTTTTTGCTCTGCTCGCCCTCTTGCTCGGACCTGTGGTGCCGTATTGCCGCGATAGCGGGTCAGGGATGGCGAGCTGCCGGTCCGTCGCCTACACCAGTCTGCTGCGCACCGGACTCGATCCGGCGGCCTGGCTGTTCATATTGGGCATGTTCGCGCTCATCCTCATAGCGGCAGGGGGCGGTATCGCGGAATCCCGGCTGCATATTGCCGCAGGCAGCATACCCCTGCTGGCGGCAGGTGGTCTCAGCACGCTCGGGTGCCTGATCGCGTCTACAGGTCTGGGCATGTTCTACCTGCCCGCGCTTCTGGCCATCGGACTTGCCGGTTACGGCTCCGTGCTCGCGCGCGTACGCAAGAGCCGCGGCATGCCTGAAACCAGTTCCTCATTGGAGTGCGATTCCCAGAATGTGCGTTGACATGGCCTGCGCGCAGATGCTATGATCGCAGCAATGAAAGGAGGTGGTGTGCAGTGAGTGAACGTCTACGCTGCGCAGGCAGCATGAAAGCTCTCCGCACCTTTCCAATGGGGGAGATCCACTGCTAACAGAGCAGTGTAACGCTTTCGCCAGGTGTGGTGAGAACCTGCCTGCGCAGTTCAGCCGGGGAAAGAGCCAGATCGGTTTTTTCCCCGGTCTTTTTTTGCACTACGAAGGAGGACAACAGTGAGCGCTCATATCCCTCCTGATGATCGCCCACCTGAACCTGCCCTTAATATCGCCGAGATTCAGGAGTGTCTCATTACGCTCCAACTCGGTCATCCACTGTTGTACTATGCCTCCATAGACTCAACCAACACACGAGCGGCTGAGCTTGCCCGTGAAGGAGCTGCCGAAGGCACATTGATCGTCACCGACTATCAGACGTCCGGGCGTGGCCGGGTTGGCCGCCCGTGGCGCACCTTCCCCGGCAAGATGCTCGCCTTTTCGCTGGTACTCCGTCCCAACTTCCCCGCACAGTTTCTCGTCATGGCAAGCGCTGTTGCCGTGCACACAGCGGTCCTGACGCTCGGCCAGCTACCGGTGACCATCAAATGGCCCAACGACATCCTGGTGGCAGGTCGCAAGGTGTGCGGCATTCTCATTGAATCCAGCGGGGACTATGTGGTGCTCGGCATCGGTCTGAATGTCAACGGATCCTTCGCACAGCATCCTGAGCTTGCCCAGCAGGCCACCACGCTGGAGCAGGCCATGGGCATGCCAGTCCGGCGCGAAGCCGTTCTGTGTGCCGTGCTCACATCGCTGGACCGCATCTATGGCACACTGCGGAGTGACGATCAGGCAGCACGAAAAGCGCTGTGGCAACAGTGGCGTGAGCGTCTCACGACGATCGGAAGAGCAGTAGATATCGTACAAGGCGAACGCCACATTCGAGGGCTGGCGGTGGATGTCGACGACGACGGCGCGCTGCTCGTTCGTCTGGAAAACGGCACGCAGCATGCCGTGACGTGGGGCGACGTAAGCCTGTAGGCGCTTGCCGCCCGCTTGACACACACGATACACTTTGGCATGTTCCTCAGCTCTGCTGGTCCGCGGTCCGGGACCATTCGACACGTGGAACACGTTCAAGCAAACCTTCAGATGAACAAGGGTGTTTCATGTACGACGATCCGTCCACATCAGCACAGCAGCTACACGCCAACCAGACTGCAGGTTTCGATCCGCGCCACATAGACCCACGAAAGGCGGTTGATCCCGCCATCATAGAGAAGATGGTGCGCGCGCAATCGGCTGTACGCGCACAGGCACAGGCTGCGACGACGGTGTATATCGCGACAATACTTGGCCTTGCGTCCTCGGCATTTGGCCTCATCGCCGCTCTCGCCTGGAACTCAGCTATTACGCAGATCCTTTCGGACAACCTCAACGGACCATTAGCTGGGCTGCACCTGCCCAAAGGCACGATCCTGCTCATCTACGCGCTCATCGTCACGCTTATCGGCGTTTTTGTCATTGCCATGCTGAATCGCGTCGGTCGGCGAGTCGCCGCGAAGTCCATGATCGAGAAGTAAGCGGCAATGCCGTGGCTTCACGCCCGGCGTGGCCGCGCATACGCGAGAAGGCAGCCCGGTTCCTTGTGATTGGGTCGCTTAGCACATACACTACAGATACACGCCAATCCATGAGGAAGCGCGCAAGAGGCAACCCGCGGCGGCAAAGGGCAGTGACGCGATGTACAGTTTTCACGACGGCGACAGTGACGATGCCTGGCGCCGCCGAAGCACTTCTGAAGACACAGGAGACGACACGCCCGAGCCCGATTATTATGGCGTTCTCGGCATAGCGCCGGATGCATCAGATGAGGACATTCAGCGCGCGTTCCGGCGTCTGGCCAAACTCTGGCATCCCGACCACTTCTCGCACTCGTCTGCTGAGCACCGCGCACGAGCCGATCGCCGCATGCGGCAGCTCATCGCGGCACGCGATGTGCTCGCGGACCCAGAATCACGCACGCAATACGACGCGCGCCGGCGTCGCGGCACGCCATACGACGAGCCGCAAAGGGCATACCCCGTCCATCAACCGACGCCGCCGTATTTTGGCGGGGGCTACTCCGGCACCTTGCAGCACGCCTCGGCCAATCCAAATGGCGCCGGTCAGTTCGCCGGCATACTTGCGCTTGTGCTGGCAATCGCGATTTTCGGCGGCGCGCTGAGTGGCGGCCTGGGGTCTTCCGCGCCGGCTCTCATCGTATTCGGCATACTCGCGGTGTTGCTCGGCATTGCCGCATTGCTCTTTATGCCAGAATCTCATCTAGCGCGCGGGGCCCAATCCTGGATGGAAAGTGATCCGCAACCTTCGCCTACCCATTCCGGGAGTGCTGGCTCAGCGGCTCAGGCTCCGCGGCGAGAAACCCGCCAGCAGCCTCCGGGAGACGCATTCCAACAGTTGGCATCAGACGCGCTGGCTGACGTACCCCAAGAATTTCAGCCATGGCTGCGAAACGTCCTTATCGAAATTGTTGACGAGCCGAGCGATGAGATGCTGCGGGAACTGGACGTCCGGGAGGGATGCACGCTTTTTGGCTTATATTCTGGCGTACCGCTTCCCAAGCGGTACGGCCGCGAAGTGCCGACGGAGATTATCACGATATTCAAAGGGCCCATTCAGCGTCACTGCGAGGAAAACCCGGTCTGTATGCGCGAGCAGGTACGCCGCACGGTTCTCCATGAGCTGGCACATCACTTCGGCATCGACCACGCCGATATGCCAGACTGGATTCGTTGACACGATGAGGAGTACCAGATGACCACCATCCACCGTATCGGGGTCATTTCCGATACGCATATCCCTTCGCGCGCGACGCGCATACCAGACAGTGTGCTCAAGCATTTTGAAAACGTTGAACTCATCCTGCACGCAGGCGACCACTCAACACTGGCGGCTATACGGCAACTTGAGGCATATTCGCCGGTCATCGCTGTTCAGGGGAACGTCGAATATCCTGAGATCATCTCAGCGGTACCAGTGAAGCGAGAGATCGAAGTCGGCGGGGTAGCCGTTGGTCTGATCCACATCCTTGGAGAAAAAGCCCACTACGCGCAGACTGCCCGGCGTGAGTTTCCCAGTGCGCGTGTCGTGGTGTTCGGCCACTCGCACATTCCCTACCTCACTGATGAAGACGGCCTTATGCTGCTCAATCCTGGAAGCGCGACTGACCGGCGATTCCAGCCTGCCTGCACAATCGCGCTTCTGGAAATTGCCGACGGCGCTCCAAGGGCCAGGATTATCACCCTGCCCTAGCGCCGCCATGCGAGCCCGACCAGGTCCGGCACGCATCAGCCGGGAACGGCTATGAACGGATTGCACTAAACGCCTGTTCCATCCGAAGCGCCGCATCTTCAAGCCGGTCGTCGGGCACTGTAAGCGAGATGCGTACATATCCTTCGCCGTGCGCGCCAAAGTTCGTCCCGGGCGTCACCGCCACTCCCGTGCGCTCAAGGAGATCCATGGCGAATTGAGCCGATGTCTGTCCGAAGGCAATTCTGGGCCAGAGATATAAGCCTGCCTGAGGCACCTCAACCTGCATTCCCAGTCCACGGCACACGGTCACCATGCGGTCGCGCCGTCGCTGGTAAATCGCATTCCGCTCATCCAGCCACGATTGCGGAAGCGCCAATGCTCGCGCTGACGCGAGCTGGATGGGGTTGAAAATGCCCGTATCGATATTACTTTTGAGCCGAGCCAGCCCCGCAACCACGACGGGATTGCCCGCGATCATGCCGACGCGAAAGCCGGCCATGTTGTAAGCTTTCGACAACGAATGAAGTTCGACCGCCACATCCAGTGCTCCCGGCACCTGTAATAGGCTCGGCGGACGTGCGCCGTCATAGGCCACTTCGGCATAGGCCATATCATGCACCAGCAGCAAATCGTAGCGGCGAGCGAACCGCACAGCTTCCTCGAAAAACGCCATAGGCGCGCACGCGCCTGTTGGATTGTTTGGATAATTCAGCCAGAGCATCCGCGCCCGATGCAGCACGCTGGATGGCACCGCGTTCAAATCAGGCAGCCAGCCCCGCTCGCTATCTAGGGGCAGAAAGTAATTTTCGCCGCCAGCCAGCGTGACGGCAGTAGGATAGACGGGATAGTTTGGATCGGGCATCAGAGCCACGTCGCCATCGTTGATGACAGCCAGTGGCAGGTGCGCCAGCCCCTCTTTGGACCCAATCAGCGGCAGCACATGTTCCGATGGATGCAGCATAACGCCAAACCGCCGCTCAAACCATGCGGTAAACGCCTGGCGCAGCTCGATCATGCCAGCGTATTCGGGATAGCGCTGGTTACGCTGATCTCGCGCGGAACTCTCTAGCACATCCAGAACTTCCGCCGGCGTCGGGAGATCCGGGTCACCCATTGAGAGACTAATAACGTCTATACCCGCGGCGCGCTTTTCCGCGATCTTGCGCGCATATTCCGCAAAATGGTAAGGAGGCAACGATTCCAAACGGCGCGATAGCTGCATATGAGCGGTCTCCTGTGATAGCGCGATCAGCTTGACATCACATCCGCTGGCAGTATAGCAGAGACAGGGCGGCAAGCGAGACACCGACAGTCAGTGCTGGGCGAACTCTACGGCCATATTCTTGACACTCGTACTCAGGCATACCTATACTCGACCCTGTATCACGCGGAAAAGCCCAGATGCTCGGCCAGCGATAGAGCGCGGACGCAACGCGGCGGGAGGCGCGATTGACTATCGAGGAAGGCACCGTAGTCGGACCGTACCGGCTAATCCGGCGCATAGGAAGCGGAGGAGCTGGGGTCGTCTTTCAGGGGCAGTTCATAGACGGCTCCTCGGATCACCCCATCGCCGTCAAAGTGCTCCACGGTACAGCGGCGGATGAAGCCGCGCGCGGCATAGTGGAACAGGCAGCAGCCGTCGCCGCACTTCGCCAGCCACACTGCATTCCACTTTACGGCGCGACCGACGATGGCGGGCGGCTAGCGATCGCGATGGCTTACGCTCCAGGCGGCTCGCTTGCTGATGCGCTGCGTAGCCCTGCCGAAGATCGCGTATCGTTGCCCCTGCCTGTACCGGTCGTCCTGCGTCTGATTACACAACTTGCCTCCGCGCTCGACGCAATTCATAGGGCAGGCCAGATACACGGTGATCTCAAGCCAGAGAACATCTTTGTGCGCACCGCACCAGATGGGCGCCCGATCGCGACGCTCGCAGATTTCGGGCAAGCCATGCTCACGAGTATGGCCGCTCATCAACTCACGCAGACCAGTCCACTGAACGAGCAGCAAGCGCGGTGGGCGCGCCAACAGATGCGTTTTGCGGCGCCAGAGCAGCGCGATGGAACCGGCACACCGGCTTCCGATCAATATGCGCTTGCAGCCCTTGCGTACTATCTGCTCACCAACACAACCGCTTCACCATCGCCAGCCGGTGTACCTGCGGCATCTCACATGAACGCGACGGTGCCGCCTCAACTGAGTGCGGTACTTGCACGCGCGATGGCATACTCTCCCGAGCACCGCTACCAATCGATCGGCCAGTTCGCACGAGAAGCGCGGCGCGCATTTCTCGAGGCGAGCCCGTCCGGCGCACAGGTCGGCGTGACGCAAGAATTCGCGAGTCTGGGTGCCGCAGGTCAAGCTGCAGGCAAAACTTCAAGCGCACAGCAGATGGCGATCAGCCGGGCGGCGACATCCAGCGCAAGGACATCGCGTGCGCGTAAACGAACCGGCACACGCCTGACCCGTACTCTAACCGTTCTGGCCGCGCTCGCGGCGCTTATCGGCATTCTCGCGTGCGCCCTGAGCTTTCGTTCGCTCGCAGCGATGGATGGTCTTCCGCACATTACGCTGGGAACGTCATCTGGCAGCCAATCCACGACTGGAAACAACACACAACAGGCGCCCACGTCATCTCAAGAAGCGCGCCTTGCCGAACAAGACTGGCAGAATATTACAGCGCAGTCTCCGATTTTCACGGATAGCTTGAAGAGCGGATCGAAGTGGACCGCTCGAAGTAGCTCTATCTTCATCCGCTCGGATGGCTTGCACCTGCGGAATAACTCCAGCATGGATGTGCTGATTAGCGACGCCCCGGTATCGGCATATAAACTACCTGCCGGCGTTGCCGCTCAGGTGACCGTTCATCAGGTAGCCGGAAATATTGGTGATTATGCGGGCATGGTCGTTAAGCCCGCAAACCCGTCTGACGCAGCCTCGTTTTACTGTTACGTCGTGTCCCCTGCTGGCCAGTATGCCGTCTGGGCGCGCGTACACGACCAGTGGAACTTCATACAGACGGGATTCTCTAGCTCGCTGCACACCGGCGCCGGCGCGACAAATACGCTAGGCATTCTCATGCAGCCCGGGCGCCGACAGGCCACGCTGTTCGCGAACGGCGCGTGGGTCGGGAGCGTCCAGCTGCCGCCAACATCGTCGACGCGCATCACCAGCGTGGGTCTTATCGCGATGGATACCGGTTCAGAGATCACCTTCTCGCAATTCTCGCTGTTCGTCGCGCCATCCAGCTAGGCTCGCGACTCTTGGCGATCATCCGCCTCCGCGCATTATAGTGACACAAACAACGACATGAATCCGTGAGCGGGAAATGTAAGTACGCTCCGTCGTGAGGACACGCCATGTTGACCGTTGAGGAAGCGCAAGACCAGATACTTCGTCAATTTCGCCAGATCGAGAGCGAAGACGTCCCGTTACCAGATGCCCTTGGACGCACGCTTGCGGCGGATGCAGTTGCACATGAGAGTTTGCCAGCGTTCGCCAACTCGGCAATGGACGGATACGCCGTACGCTCAGCAGACCTCGCCGACGCTTCGCCCGAAAGACCACGCACGCTTCGCCTCATTGGGGAATCAGCGGCTGGCAGGCGATTCGAGGGGATGGTCGAGCCGGGGACAGCCGTACGTATCCTGACAGGCGCGCCCGTGCCCGAGGGCGCGGATACTGTGCTACAGCAGGAGCTTACCCGGCCTGCGGGCGAGATGATCGACATGCATGCGGCCTCGCCTGTGGGCAACAACATCCGCTTTCCCGGTGAAGATGTGAAGTCTGGCGATGTGCTCGCGGAAATGGGGTCAGAAATAGGCCCGTCAGAAATCGCCCTGTTTGCCGCGTTAGGCGTCCATCCAGTCCGCGTGACCAGGAGGCCGCGCGTTGCTATCCTGGCGACTGGAGATGAACTTGCCCGACTCGGCACGACGCCAGAGCCAGGACAGATTCGCGAGAGTAACTCTCCGTATCTCGCTGCGGCCGTGGCTCGTGCGGGAGCCGAGCCAATCGTCCTGGGCATCGCGCGTGACGTGGAAGACGACGTGCGTGCCAAGCTTGCAGCGGCGAACGGCATGGACCTCTTGCTGACTTCAGGCGGCGTCTCTGTGGGCGATTACGATCTCGTCAAGCAGATTCTCTCTGAGCAAGGTGATGTAGCCTTCTGGCGTGTCCGCATGAAACCCGGCAAGCCCGTGGCCTTTGGCCGGCTTGGCGACACACCGCTGCTCGGATTGCCCGGCAATCCGGTATCCGCCGCAGTGACATTTGAACTATTCGGGCGCCCGGCCATCCGGACAATGCTAGGCAGCAAGCATGTTTTTCGTCCCAAGATTGAGGTGGCGGTGGATGGTGAACCGATAGCCCGTGGGGATCGCCGCCAGTACGTGCGCGCGAGACTATTCGCTCGCGGCGGAATGCTGAGCGCGCGGCCAACCGGCGCTCAAGGCTCGCACATCATCTCATCGCTCAGAGGAGCGGCCGTTCTGCTCATTATTCCCGAGGGCGACGGGACGATCGGACGAGGTGAGCATGTGCAGGCGCTCGTGCTGGGTGATGGAATACCAACGATGGAAAGCTAGCATGCGCTTCTGGTGCCATGATTACGTGGACACAGGCGCGCTACGACCGACCTCGACGGCAACGCCGCTGGCAACCAGCTCGGCCGCTAGCCGCAGAATCGTCGATTGAGGGGCTTGCAGGCGCCGCACGATTTCCCAGAGCGGCGCCTTCCCGTCAATGGCGGTCAATAGACGCCACTGGTCCCGCGTAAGCTGGATCGCTGTACCGCTATCCGGGTCGATCTCCGCAAAGTCGAGGACTGCCTCTGGTGCAAGAGGCACCAAGTCCCGGGGACTGCCGGCTCCACGCCCTCGTCTTGCCGCTTCCGCCACCAGCAGGCCCACGGGCAACGGAAGCCAGACACGCCCAGGCGGCAACGATACACCTTCTTCAAACACGAAGTCGCCATCGGGCCACTGCATGACCACGGTCAGCAAGTTGACTGCATCACTCACGGCGACGTGCCGCATTTGTTCCTGGCTCAACAGCTGATTGGCGATCAACGACCGCACCACCTGAACGTCGGGAACCTCGCCAGCCCGGTCGAACGGTACGCCCACCGCCATTTCAAATTGCTCAGGGCTGATAAACCCCGCGCGTGCCAGGTTATGCGCGAGCACCTGCGCTGACCCGATGCGCTCCGCGAGCAGCCACTGGCCACCCGCAAAGTAGATCGCGGCGGTTCGATCTCCACGACGCAGATACAGGCGCCCGGTTCGCTGACCGCTTTCGACGAGGCGCAACACATCCGACAAAGCAAATTGGCGTAGATTGCCAGCGAGGGGCATCCGCACCTCCCGTTTATGCCATCGACTATCCTGCCCGACGAGACGCATGTGTACCGCATCATACACCATTGTGCCGAGATGGACACCCGGCGACCGCCTATCACGCTGCGGCCATCGCGTGAGGGCCGACGTCCCTGCCTCGCTATCATGGTGAGACTCGACGCGAGGAGCATCCATGACCAAAGACATATGCGCCGGTCGACGCAAACTCATACTTCCCTCACTAGTTAGCGTTCAGGGGTATTTGATACGATGTTCGCGTGAGAGATGAGTGCGCTCATTCAGCGGCAACTCATGCTGTCTAGCTAGCGTATGTATGTATAGGGTCAAGGTTCGCGTGAACGGACGTTTCCTTTGCGGCCAAAGCGCATGTCGCAGTCCGCGGATCACCTATATCAGGCGCTGACTGAGCCCAAACGGCCGAGAAAGGGAGACACAGAGTGGGAACAGGTGGATCCGCTCTGATAGCTAATCAGGCCGCACAAAGCCAGGTTGGTGTGCATCGCGCGGCCGAAGGAGCTAGCGCGGTGCATACTGCGGACATGCAGGAAGATGCGACACTAGTGCGCCGGACGCTTGCAGGCGATCAGTCCGCGTTCGCTACATTAGTGGAAAAATATAAGGACCCGGTCTTCAACGTCGCCTATCGCATGCTCGGAAACGTGAGCGAAGCGGAAGATGCCGCGCAGGAAACGTTTGTGCGCGCCTATACCCAGTTACATACCTACAAGGATAACCATCGGTTCAGCACGTGGTTGCTCTCGATCGCTTCGCATCTAGCCATCGATCAGCTGCGCAGGCGTCGGTTTCTCGCGCTTCCGCTCGAGAATGTGCCATTCCTGGAATGGATTGCGGATGCTGGAGCCGGGCCAGAAGAATCCGCACTTGCCGTCGAAGCGTCAGACGAGATGCAACGTGTGCTCAGCGTACTGCCGGCGAAATATCGCGCGGTTCTCGTATTGCGGTACTGGCACGATCTCTCGTATGACGAGATCGCGGAAATCCTGCACCTGACGCCCGCGCTCGTTAAGGCACGACTTCATCGCGCGCGTGAGCTTGTTGCCCGTGCGATGAGCGCGTCTGACACGGCATCGCCTGATGGCACACCGAAGCGTCGACAGGCACGACAAAGCAGGCTACACAGGGAGACGCGGAGTGAGAGGGCATGAAAAGTGGGCAGATATATTTGCCGAGATCGAGTATGACATCACGCTCGTGACGCATCAGGCATCAGCACCCGATGAATGGCGCGGAAGGCAGAGCCAAGTCAACCGTTCAGACGACGGCGATGAGCTCGATGCCTGGCTGCGCCAATCGGCGCGCCTGGTGGGCAACACAATCACTCCACCGACAGAGTTCACGGCCCGGGTGATGCAACGCGTCAACATGTCGGCACAGGCTTCGACAGCGGAATCAGGCGTACCATCTGCATATGCGAAGCTACGGCCATCCGCGACGGCCATCGCCAGTGTTGTTGTCGTGTCGATACTATTAGTGCTCATACCGAGCTTCGTGATCGCCGTGCAGGAGCCAGCTCTTGCGCTCAGCATACTTTCCTGGTTCGTCCAGAGTCTGCTCGCTCTGGTTACGACACTCGCGTTCGTAGCGGAAGTCTTGGCCGCATTCGTTTTCAACGACATCGCCATGATTACACTGCTGGGAGCGGTTGCACTCATCGCGATTCTCGGCAGTCGGGTGCTCTTCCCGGCACTGCGAACCCTCCACGAGGCGTAGCGCCATCATGCGTTCACATCACTGGAAACACGCGAGGATCGCGTTGAAACGAGCTGTGAGCGCCGCTGGTGCCTTGCGTAGCCTGGTTTTCGCCGCATGCGCCGCTCTTGTGCTCATGCTCGTCGCTATCATGGCCTCCCTCACACTCCAGCTTCCCACTCAATCAAGACATGACGCCGTGGCGCTTGCGGAACCCGCTGCGCCAACCCAGGCAATCAGCGTTTTCACCCAGACGCCACCGCAAGCCACCGCATGCGAAAAGAACGGGTCAACCACTTTCGGATCAGATGTAACAGTGCTTCAGGGGGAAAGCGTATGCGGCAGCATGATGGTGATGGGTGGCTCCGCTTCCATTCAGGGGCAGCTTGATGGGAATCTGACCGTGGTTGGTGGCAACGCGAGGGTATCCGGCCTCGTCACAGGCAACATAACAGTCATGGGTGGCAATCTAGAGCTGTTATCTGGCGCGGACGTCTATGGCGATGTAAGGGTTTTGGGCGGCAAGACGACCCGGGAGGCAGGCGCCATGCTCTCCTCGCAAGCGGCCGAGAACTCATCCGTACCGTTTTGGCCGCATCCCCGCTGGCTGATGCCCGGCGAGACGACTGGAAACCTTTGGCTGCGGCTAGTGTTCTGGGTTTTGGCAGCCGGATTGAGCGCACGATTTTTCCCCCACGCGCTCACGCGCGTACGTGACGTCGCGCGACATGCCTGGCCGGTCGCGTTCGTCTCGGGAATCATCGTAGCGCTGCTTGCCGTGATCGCGGGCCTGGTGCTGTTTATCTCGTGCCTTGGCATACCGCTGGCGATTCTGGTGGCATTGGCTATGTGGGTCGCCTGGCTTTTCGGCACGGTTGCCGTTATCGCGTGGGTCGGCGGCCTGGTTGGCTCGCTCGCTGGCATCAGGGCACGCTCACTCTTCTGGCCCACCGTCATCAGTGCGGCCATATTTGCCGTGTTGCAATCCGTTCCGGTTCTAGGCGGACTCCTGCTCTTCTTTACGGCAGCCACTGGCACAGGCGCAGTCGCACTCGCGCTCGCCACCAGGCATAGAAGACGAAGTTGGCAACGCGGATGAGCTCACGGTTCCTCTGCCCCTGGCGTATGCTACAATAGCCGTAAATGTACTGAAAAGAAGAATGCGTGCGCACGCCCGCGCTATTCAGAATGAGCCGACAGGATGGCAGATCTCTCCTCAGGTGACAATCCGTTTTCCCGCCCGGAGGCGGTCAACCTTCCCGAGGAGCGGCCGAGCGACGCGCCGGTTGTGGAGATGGAGCTCACTGACCTGGCCTACGGAGGTGATGCCGTAGGTCGATATGATGGTCGCGCTATTTTCGTCGCTGGCGGTCTTCCTGGTGAGCGTGTGCGCGCACAGCTCACGCGGGAACGCGTCAATTATGCGCGCGCGCAACTGGTTGAAGTCTTGCGCGCCTCACCATACAGAGTTGAACCTCGCTATCCTGAACTCGCTGAATCGGGCGGCTTCCAGTGGCAATATATTGCGTATCCGGCGCAACTGGAGTGGAAAACAGAAATCGTCCGGCAGCTTCTCATCCGGATCGGCAAGCAATCTCGGCCCAATGTGCTCAGCGCGATTGGTATGCCTGCGACCAGTGACCCGTGGCGTTACCGTACAGTCGCCCAGTTCGCGATTGGCGCCGATGGCGCAGTCGGATTCAGGCGGATGGGAAGCCATGACGTTCTGGATATGCCTACCTGCCCCATAGTTCATCCTGCTCTGGAAGCGCTATACCAGCGAGTGCGGGCCTGGATCCAGCGAGAATGGGGTGCGGATGCGAATCAGTATGCCGAGCGATTCACACTGCGTGTTGCGGTGGGTGCGCCCGGAAGCCCGGAGACAAGCGCGCCGGGAGAATACGCGCTCCATGAGCCGGTAGGATTACTTGCCATCGAGGCGCGTCCCGGGAGCGCGATCGACGATGCCGGAGGGCCGCACGTTATCGGACAGGCCCTTCGGGTGGAAGCGCCTATGCTTGCGGGAGTGGTCATTCTGGGTTTGCCCGGTGGCCGCGGACGCGTGGTGGTAGGCCAGGACTATGTGCATGAGCAGGTGCTCAACCGGACCTTCCGCATTTCGGCAGGATCATTCTTCCAGGTAAACCCCTCCCAGACTCCCGTGCTCGTCCGCGAGGCGCTCAGCTGGCTCAATCCGCAACCCCGGGACGAGGCGCTTGACGGCTACAGCGGCGTCGGGCTGTTCTCGATGTTCCTCGCGAGTCGCGCCCGCCATGTACACGCCATAGAATCACAGCCCAGCGCCGTTGCCGATGCCAGAGCCAGCGCGATATTGAATCACGTTACGAACCTCACGATATCCGAAGGTGTGCTCGAACGTGCGCTTGGATTGATGAGCAAACGCAACGAGCATATCGATATCGCGCTTGTCGACCCTCCGCGAGCGGGATGCCATCCGCGCGCCCTGGCGGAGATCAAGCGGCTCGCGCCCCGCACGCTCGTCTACGTCTCCTGCGATCCGTCAACGCTGGCTCGTGATCTGAATTTACTGTGTGCCGATGCGTACCGGCTCATTGCGGTTCAGCCCGTCGACATGTTCCCTTTTACATCGCACATCGAAAGCATTGCCGTGTGCGAGCGCGCGCAGTAAGCATTCCGTACTCTGCCGCGTCGCGGGAATCCCTAGAGGATCAGGTTCAGGAACGAGCGAGTGCGTTCGTGCTGTGGGCTGGTGAAAACCGCTTCCGGCGCGCCCTCCTCGACGATGTAGCCGCCATCCATGAAGATCACCCGGTCGGCCACTTCGCGCGCGAAGCCCATCTCATGGGTGACAACGATCATCGTCATGCCTTCTTCAGCCAGCTGCCGCATCACCTTCAACACTTCGCCGACAAGTTCCGGATCGAGCGCTGAAGTGGCTTCGTCGAAAAGCATCAGCTTGGGATTCATGGCGAGAGCACGCGCGATTGCGACACGCTGCTGCTGGCCCCCAGAAAGCCTGGCAGGATATGAATCCATCTTGTATTCAAGGCCGACTTTGACCAGCAGCTCGCGTGCCCGTACTTCGACCACCTCACGCGCCTCGTGCTTGACATGGATCGGCGCCTCCATGACATTCTGCAGCGCCGTCATGTGCGGAAAGAGGTTGAACCGCTGGAACACCATCCCAATCTCGGAGCGCATGCGAGCGATGTTCTGCTCGCTATCCTCAACCAGCCTGCCATCCGGCAGTTCGCGGTAGCCAATCAACTCGCCATCGATGTAGATACGTCCCTGGTTAATCTTTTCCAGGTGGTTGATGCAGCGCAAAAACGTCGTCTTGCCGGAGCCGCTCGGTCCAATGACTACAACAACTTCACCCTTGCGCACCTGCATCGACACTCCACGCAGCACCTCAATCCGGTGGAAGTGCTTGTGGACGTCGCGCGCATCTACCATGGGAAGGGTGCCGTCGGGTGCGGCGTTCATCTGCCCGCTCTCGGCCGGGGACTGTGCTCCATGTGGTGATTCCATAGTGTTCTATCTTCTCCATCAAACCTCTACGCGTAGCCTGTGCGCCACTTCGAAAGTGAGTACACGCTTATCGGTGCTCAATAGGGAGTTCTGCCGTCGGCTCACCGGCTATCGCAGCCGGTATTCCAGCGGTCGCCGGCCGTCCAAACCCAATTGCGCGCTTCCACCATGACCCGCCACCAGATGTAGTCGGCTCACGCGTAGAGGCTCCGAGTTTCCGCTCAATCCAGACTTGAACGAGCGTCCAGATCGTTGTCATGGCCAGGTACCACATGGACGCCACGACGAGCAACTCAAGCGACAGAAACGTGGAAGACGCGATAGCCATTGAGATACCGAGCGTTTCTGGCAGAGATATGGCCGATGCCAGCGAAGACGTTTTCAGCATATTGTTGAATTCATTGCCAAGTGGAGGTACGATCACCCGCAACGCCTGCGGCAGGACAATTCGTCGCATCCCGAGCCAGTAGGTCATACCAAGCGATTTTGCGGCTTCCATCTGCCCGACATCTATGGAGTCGATCCCGGCCCGCACGATCTCGGCCATATATGCGCCCTCATTCAGCGCGAGCGCGACGATAGCCGCCAAAACGGAGTCCATATAGACATTGTGGAATCCAAGCGGCGTGAACCAGTCCAGGCTTTTGAGCGGCCTGCTAAGAGCGATGTACGCCAGCAAGGTGTAGAGAAGCAAAATCTGCACGTAAACAGGTGTGCCACGAAATATCCAGATGTACGTATTCGCGAGCACGCGCGCTACGCGCAGCCGGGATCTCCGCATGAAGTACAGAAGCAGGCCAAGCACGGTACCAAATAGCTGAGCCAGCACCGAGACCATTATGGTGATGATGACGCCCTGGATGATGAATGGAGAAAACAGGTATTTCCAGACTCCTGCCCAGTCAAAGCTGCCGCGGAGTGTCAGGATCTGAAGAAAGAAGTTGATGATTGGATTTGGAGAGAGCATGCGATGACCTCATCTGTATTGGACACTGGATGGTGCATCATACCAATCCAGGCATCGACGGCACATACTCGCGGCAAGGTACGGACACCAAAAACAATCGTCATCGCATACGCCGAATCAGGCTCCGCATCGCGCCATGCCCACACACGGCATGGACGGCTGGAGCGCGATGCCCCGGCCGTCCGCCAGACTAACCATGTGAGTATACAATGCGTAACACGCGCTACTTGAGCGGTGGATACGCTCCGGCCTGCTGTCCCCATTTCTTGAGGATGGCAAGATAGGTCCCGTCGGAACGCATGCTATTCAGCGCGTTGGTCACAGCCGTCTGCAGATTGGGATTATCTTTCCGCATGACGAGCCCTTGTGGCGAGGGAGAAACGGTGATACCACCGACTTCAAGTTTGCCTGGATGCTGCGAAACGAAGTAGCTTGTGACCGGCGAATCCTGGTAGCTGGCATCGGCGGCGCCGGTGATCACCTGCTGGATGACCACGTTCTGATCGGCGAAATGTACGATCTTGATGGGATTGCTTTTGCAGATCGGAGCCTGACCGGACGTGCCAGGGCCAGTGCCATTGGCGTCTTCGACTTCGTCCTTCTCGACTGTTCCGTCCTGCACGGCGATGACTTTGCCGCACATGTCGGCAAACGTCTTTATGTTCTTGGGATTCCCTTGGGGCACCAGGATCGACTCACCAGCCGTGAAATAGGGAATCATGTTGACCTTCGCCTGGCGATCACTGTTGATCGTAAACGAAGAAATCGACATGTCATACCGCTGCTGCCCAAGGGCGGGGCCGGTCAGATTGGGGATGATTGTGCTGAAGTCCGCCTTGACGATATCGGCCTTCAGGCAGAGCCTGCGCGCAATTTCACGCGCGAGATCCATATCATAGCCGATGTAGTTGTTTGGATTGTTGGGGTCAGCGAACTCAGCCGGTGCGTAGGTGGTATCACTGGCGATGGTTAGCGTTCCCGGGGTGATCAGATGCCAGGATGCTACTGTGGCGCTGTCGGCACAGGTTACCGTCGATGTGGCCGTAGCCGAGGCTGCGCCGCCGGTGCCGCCAACTGAAGTGCTGCTGGCGCCGCACGCCGAGAGCAACAGCGCGAGGCCCGCTGCCAGCGAGAATGCGCCGGCCAGAATGGCGCGCCTCCTGGTTGAGCGCCGAATGAGAGGGTCCGGACTTTTCATGCGTATGTCTCCACGTACCTTGAGGCTCCCGCCTGTATGCGGATCAGTGCGACCAGTCAACCACTTCGACAATCACCCCATAATGAGTGCCTGCACGTTGGTCCACAACCTTGGTGCTACATCGGCGTGCAATGGTTGACCACACGCACAACAGTACGCCTAAAAATAGCCGAATCTCTCAGAAATCACAATACTGAGAGTTACTCTAGAAGGTGAGGTCAATTCCGTGCCGGCGCAACCAGTGGCGGTGTTTTTGAAAATCGGGTGACGTCTGACTTACGAGCGACCAGAAGCGCTCCGAGTGGTTCATTTCGCGCAGATGGCAGAGTTCGTGGATCGCCACATAGTCCAGCACTTCTAGCGGAGCGAGCAACAGGCGCCAGTTGAAGTTCAGATTTCCTTTGCGCGAGCAGCTTCCCCAGCGAGACTTCTGCTCCTTGATGGCAATCCTGCCGTATCGCAGCTTATAGTGCTGGTTCCAGTACGCGATGCGCGCGGCAAACACGTCATGCGCCTGCTGACGGTACCACGATTCAAGCGCCGTGCGGATGCCTTCCGGAGCAGTCCCCATGCCGTCTGGAGAGTAGACGACCAACATATTCTCGTAACGCTTGACCTGTATGCGCGTACCAGCGCGACGCACGAGCGCGAGACGCAGGCTTTCTCCAGCGAAATCGAGCAATGCGCCGTCCCGCAGCATGCGCGGAGCGGATACAACATGCTGCGTCGCCATGCGGTCCAGATGAAACAGGACCCAGGTTGATTTCGCGCGCAGGAGTTCTTCGGCATGCGAAAGCGAGACTCTGCGCGGCACTGTCACGATGAGGTCATCCGGAGGCCGGATGGTGATGCGCAGGCGCGTGGCGCGCTCGCTGACCCGCACTCGATAGTGCACCTGCCTCCCGTCAAGGGCAATACTCCGATGTGATTGCGGCTCGCTGGCTTGTACTCGCGGCGCGTCGCTTCCCGGCGAGACCGATGCATGACCAGACTCACGGTCAGACTTTCCCGGCGGCCCGCCTGCCATTGCCAACGTCCTTTCCCCATAGCGCAAACCATCTCGTGGGAGTGGTGTCAGTATACTGTATGCTGGCATGGCGGGATACAGGGCACGACCTTCGCGCGACGGCACGCCACGGGACAAGCGTTCGCCTCCATGGACGCTCCCACATTGTCAACCCTCTTGGCGCGATTGACCCAAATCCCGTAGTCTCCCGTGATTGCGCATGTTATAATCGAATTTGGATTGCGCTTGAGACTGACTGTAGTGTCTGCGGATGCACCACACCGCATGTCGCGCATGCCAGTCCGCACGTATGCGCGTCGATCAGTTCTGACACGCGTGTTCCAACAAGAAGGGACTTCTGCCCAGCATGAGTACCAACATGCAAAAGCGTGGCAAAGACCTGCCTGTACTACCTCCCCGCACACCCGCGGAATATATCGCCGGCCAGCAGGAAGCGAACGTCGTCGTGACGAGCCTGGCCGATATGATCAAATGGGCGCAGAATTATGCCCGCAGCAGATCGATCTGGCCTCTTGGCTATGGGCTGGCCTGCTGCGCCATCGAAATGATGTCTGCCGCTCAGGCTCACTACGATCTGGCGCGCTTCGGCTCCGAAGTCTTCCGCTCCAGTCCGCGCCAGGCGGATTTGATGATCGTCGCCGGTACCGTCTGCACGAAGATGGGACCACGCCTCGTGCGCCTGTATGAGCAGATGCCCGAGCCCAAGTGGGTGCTTTCGATGGGCCAGTGCGCGACATCTGGGGGAGAGTTTTACGATAGCTACTATACCGTGCAGGGTGTCGATACCCTCGTCCCGGTTGACGTATATGTGCCTGGTTGTCCGCCTCGGCCAGAGGCTCTTGTCGAAGGTATCCTCAAGCTGCGTGAGAAAATCGAAAAGCAAGGCTTGAAGATTCGCGGCGAAGAGTAAGGAGCAGGTCATGCGAGGCATACTTCAGGGGCTGGGGCTGACGATGAGTCACCTTACCCGGCCCAAGGTGACTCGGCTGTATCCATACGAAAAGCGCACACTACCGGCTCGTAGTCGTGGCCTCATCCAGCTCATACAGGAAAGCGGGCAGGATACACCTTTCAACCTCAAGTGCGAGGCATGCTTGTTGTGTGAGAAGGCCTGCCCACCGAGGGCCATCACGATAGAAGCGCGTCCAACCTTACGTTTCCGGCGACGGCCGTATTTCTCCGAAACGTCAGTTGCCGGTTTCTATACCCCGCGTATGTCTGAATACGCCGTCCGGTATGTGGACAAGCCGGTTTCCCCTCCAACTATGACGCCCGTCGCCACTGATCTCGAAGAGACGGTCGACCTGGCACCGGCGGATAAGATTCTCGATAACGCATCGCTCGAGGCCTGGGACCTGACGAGCATCATCAATCAGTTGATGCAGACGTACGGATCGCTTCCTCTGAGCGTGGCGTGGCGCATCGTGGAGCGTCGCGGAGTAGACATCAGCGATGTCTTCGGGATAGCAACCAGCAGCCCCTACTTCGCTCCAGCACGTCCAGCCAAAGGACAGCCGTTGCGTAAGGATCAGGTAGAGCGTGGCCCGTCGCCCTCGACACGTGGCAAATACGGAAACATCAACCACAGGAGGGGTATGAGTGCCTGACAGACAGTTTCGGCTCCTGCCCACGGCAGATCAGGGGCCAATGGTCGCGTTCGACGACTACAGACGCTCCGGAGGCTATGCCGCTCTTCAAAATGCCGTCACGTCACAGCAACCTGAACAGGTTTCAGACGAGGTGGAGGCCGCGCGGCTGCGTGGTCGTGGTGGTGCGGGCGTTCTGACCGCTGAAAAAATGAAGCTGGTCGCGCGCGCGCCGCAGTCTTCCAAATATGTTGTCTGCAACGCGTATGACGCGGATCCCCGCTCTCGCATCAGCGAGGCCCTCCTCCTGCGCAATCCGCACGTCGTTATTGAAGGTATGGCACTTGCCGCCTATGCAGTTGGCGCACACGAGGGCTTTCTCTACATGCGCGGAGGGAACAGCGACCTGGCGGAAACCGTGAAGCGCGCACTGCTCGAAGCGCAATCGCACGGAGCGATAGGCCAGTCAATCTTCGCAACGCCGTTTGAGTTCTCTGTCACGCAGGTCGGCGTTGACGTCGGCTTCATGGGTGGCGAGGAATCGACGCTGCTACAGATACTGCGCGGCCGTCCGGCGAAAGCGCAGCAGCGGCCTCCCTATCCGACTGAGTACGGCATGTATAACCAGCCGACGCTCGTACTCAACAGCGAGACAGCAGCCAATCTGCCGTTCATTGTGGCGCGCGGCGGGGAAGCTTTCCGCGGCAGCGCGTCATCCGGCGTATCCACTGGCACAAAACTCTTTACTATTCTTGGACTCGACCAGGATGACCTCGGCACGGTAATAGAAGTGCCCTTTGGTACCGTTGTAGCGGACGCATTCCGAGCCGCAGGAGTCACATTAAGCGAGAGTGCCGCCCGTGGATTCAGCGTTGGCGGCATGGAGGGAGGCGTATTTCCCCTCTCCGAGTTGAACTTGCCGCTGGATTTTGAAGCTATTGAGCAGGCAGGCAGCATCGTAGGCTCCGGCATTGTCGAAGCGATCCCGGCAGATATGTGCATGGTCCGGTGGACGATGGACCGGATGCGCTATCTCGCGCAAGCCTCGTGTGGCAAATGCGTTCCCTGCCGCGTAGGAGTGAAGCGCATCGCGGGAACGCTTGAAGGTATTGCCAGCGGGATCGGCAAGGAGAGCGATCTTGCTCTTCTTGAAGAATTTTCTCACTACGTGCCCGATGGCTCGCTGTGCGGGTTTGGCGTCAACGCGCCTCGTCCCGTTGTCACGGCTATGCAATTCTTTAGCGGTGATTTCACCGCCCATCTGGAGGGTACATGTCCGACCGGCATGTGCCAGCCTGTCCGTACACATCGATTTGCCACGAAGCATGTGTTGTAGTCTGGTCGCTTGAGTTGAAACGACCAGCGCGTTTTGACGATGATTCCAGCGACAGGCGCGGAAGCACCAGCAAAACCGGCATGTGACCTGGCAAATGCAGATGAGAGTTGAGGAAGATATGGCTGTCACAATTCGTGATGAGCAGGGTGCCACTCAGGGTGGCGAGCCTTTCAAGCGCAATGAGCACGGTCAACCTTCGTTCGAAGTCACCATCGATGGCCGTTCCCTGCAAGCGTACGAGGGCCAGACGGTTCTGAGCGTCGCCGTAGACAACGGCATCCTCGATATACCTAATCTCTGCAATGACGAGAAGCTGGAACCGACATCAGCATGCCGGATGTGCCTGGTGGAGATCGAGGGCGCGGAACGTCCGCTGCCATCCTGCAATACGCCTGCGGTTCCCGGCATGGTCGTACGAACGAAGTCTGATCGGTTGACCCACATTCGGCGCACGAATCTCGAGATGATGCTCTCCGATCACAACGCCTACTGCCAGCCTCCCTGCCAGGTGGGTTGCCCAACACATATCGATATCCCGGGCTATCTCGAGTTGATCGCGCGCGGCGAGAACCGCGAGGCGGCGCGACTCGTCAAAGAAGTGCTACCATTTCCTTACATCCTGGGCCTGACGTGTCCAGCGCCCTGCCAGGAAGTCTGCCGCCGCGCGCTCGTCGAGGAGGAAATCGCCATCTGCCGCATGCACGGCTTCGCGGCTGAGCAAAACCTCGATGATCCGCCAACACCGTACGTGCAGGAGCCGACAACAGGAAAGAAGGTGGCGATTGTCGGGGCGGGACCATCCGGCCTCACCTGCGCGTATTACCTTGCGCTCAAGGGACACTATTGCAAGGTGTTCGACATGATGCCACAGCCCGGTGGCATGCTCCGCTACGGCATCCCAGAATACCGGTTGCAAAAAGACATGATGGATAAGGAGTTTGAGGGTGTCTGGCGACTCGGCGTAGACCGCCAGTTCAACGTCAAGCTCGGCGAAGATTTCACCATTGACGACCTGTTCAAAGAAGGGTTCGATGCGGTGTATCTGGCAATCGGCGCGTGGACCTCAAACGAGCTTGGGCTGGAAGGCGAGAATTTGCCCGGCTTCGTGAACGCCATCACGTATTTGATGGATAAGACACGCGGCATGCCGGTACCAGTCGACGATTCCCGCGAAGTCGTGGTGATTGGGGGCGGGTTCACCACCTTCGACTGCACGCGCACGTCACTTCGCCTCGGCGCCAAGGTGCATACAGTTTATCGTCGCGGACGCAAAGAAATGGGCGCCACATTTGAAGAGGTGGAGGATGGCGAGAACGAGGGCACCGACCTCCAGCTTTTCGCGGCACCATCCAAGATCATTGAGAAGGATGGCCGCATCTCAGGCGTTCAGTTCCAGCGGATGCAGCTTGGCGAGCCCGACGCTTCCGGTCGTCGCCGTCCGGTGCCGATCCCGGGAAGCGAATATGTCGTCGAATGCGACACAATGATACCGGCCATCGGCCAGAAGCCAGATAAAGCCGTGCTACCCCCCAAGTCTGGTGTCAACTGGACGAAGCGGCAGACCATCGAAACCGACCCGTACAACCTGATGACTGCGCGCAAAGGCGTCTTCGCTGGCGGTGACTGCCAGCTCGGCGCGGCCACCATTATCGAGGGTGTCGCGCAGGGCAAGCTGGCCGCTCGTTCTATTGACGCCTATCTGCGAGGTGAGGATGCCGGGCAGATTTCGCGCGTGATCGAGGCTCAGGAGCGCAAGCCAGACCTCTTCGATATCGTGCCATACAAGCCCGTCGAGCCGAAGGTCAAAATGCCCATGCTGCCCTATGAGGACCGCAAGCGGAACTTCAGCATCATCGAGATGGGCTATACGCAGGAGCAGGCAAAGCGCGAGTCAGCTCGCTGTCTCCAGTGCGCGTGTCCGGCGGTGGGTCAGTGCGATCTTCAGCGATACAGCATTGAATATGGCCTGACGGATAACCGATTCCATGACGGCGAGCCGGAGGACTACCACGATTACGATTTTGACCTGTCACACAGCTTCATCCTGCGTGATCCGAACAAGTGCATCAACTGCACGCAGTGCGTGCGCGTCTGCCACGACGTGATTGGCCCGAACTGCTATGGCATGTTCGGTCACGGTTTCGATACCATCGTCTCGACACCGTTCAACGTTTCGCTCTTCTCCACTGACTGCGTATCCTGCGGCGCCTGCGTGCAGGTGTGCCCGACCGGTTCGCTGATGATGGCGGAGCGCGAACTTGTGCGATGGGACTTCGCGCTTGACCGCTGCATTTTCTGCGGCGACTGTGTTGAGGTCTGCCCACACGGTGCGCTCGGTGAGACACCCAACTTTGAGTTGTCGTTCTACAACCGATTCGGGCGCGATGTGACGATACCTATGGATGACCTCGCCCGCGCCCCATCATTCCTGGTACGACAGCGTGTGCCACGCCGGGAAGAGGATGGTCCACTCGGCACGAATCCGCTCGTGCGGCCGCTGCCGGCGCGTCCCATCCGAGACTGAGACGAGCACGCCGAGGAACGAGACCAGAGCGGCGGCGATACACTGCTACCGCAATGGTCTCGTTCGCGCTGTCACATGCCAGCACGACGCAGCCAGACAAGCACGAACTGATTCGCAGTACGCAAGTACACAGACAGAGGCGGTAACGGGTTACAGCCCGCGTTAGCCATGCGCTCTATGACATAGACATCTGCGCGGCGGTCCGTACCTGGCTGAGAAAAGGGTAATCAATGCGTGGAATCCGGCTGATCAATGGCGACGAACCTGATCGTAACGCATGGCAATCGCCTTCCGTAACGACAAAGGCACCACAGCCCGTTGTGGTCGCAGAAGACGTCACCAAGCACTACACTAGCGGTAGCGCTACCGTCACCGCACTGCGCCACATCAATCTTCTCGTTCAGGAAGGGCAGTTCGTCGCGATACGGGGGCGATCAGGCGCGGGCAAAACCACGCTCCTTAATCTTCTCGCTGGTCTGGATAACCCGTCGGCGGGTCGAATCACGCTTTGTGGACGTGATCTGTCACAACTGAACGAGCGCGCACGGACGTTACTCCGCCGCACGGAACTCGGGTTTGTGTTTCAGTCGGCCCATCTCATTCCCGCTCTCTCCGCGCGGGAAAACGTCGAGATACCACTTCGGCTCATGCAGACGTCACCCTCCGAGCGAGACAGACGTACGCAAGAGGCGTTAGCCCTGGTGGGTCTCATTGAGCGTGCCCATCATCGCGCACCTGAGATGTCTGGAGGCGAGCAACAGCGGGTGGCGATTGCCCGCGCTCTCGTCCATGCTCCCAGGCTGGTGCTCGCGGACGAGCCGACCGGCAATCTAGACTCTCATACTGGCCAGAGCATCGTGGAGCTGATGCTGAACGTGGCCCACATGGCCGGAATTGCCTTCATCGTTACGACCCACGACCGCCAGATATCTCGGCTTGCGGACCAGGTATACGATATCAGCGACGGCGTGCTTAGCCTTGGTGAGCCGTAGTACGCTGGCTCTTCCTGCCGGCTCCTGCTGCTTCCATCTGAACAAGCGCGTAGCCACTCGCATGTCGTCCGCTGATATGCAGTCGAAGAACGTGCGCACTGTAAGAGGCTTTATCGTATGCAAGCTGATTCTTCGCTCGTTACGCCCACGATTGAAGAATATCTGGAAACGATTTACAACATGTCGATGGAAGGCGATATCGTTATCGGCGCGCGACTCGCCGAGAAATTTCGAGTAGCACCACCAACCGTCACCGAAACCCTCAAGCGGATGTCACGCGATGGCCTCGTTGAGCTGGACAACAAGCGGCAGATCACGCTGACCGACCGTGGCGTTGAGCTTGCCGAAGCAGTCTTGCGCCGTCACCGGCTCACTGAGCGATTCCTGGTCGAGATGCTGGGAATGCAGTGGCATGAAGTTCATGAAGAGGCATGCCGCCTTGAGCACCACATCTCTGGCGCTGTCGAAAGCCGTGTCGTCGCCGCGCTCAACCATCCCACGACGTGCCCGCACGGCAATCCCATCCCTGGCTACGTACCGAATGCGCGCACCTATCTGCGTGACCAGGGAGCCATCAGGCTGACGAACATGCCCACAGGTGCCAGAGGCCGAATTCTCTGCGTATCCGAAGTAGTGGAAGATGAAGTGGAACTCATTCGCTACCTTCATGACCGTGGACTGACGCCTGGAACGGTGGTAACACTCAACGAATTTGAGCAAAAGGAACAGGATACGCGGGAAGCGCACCTCTCCACACGCGACATGAGTACGTCTATCCCGGATCACGTTGCCTATGCGCTATGGGTCGTTCCGGAATAAAAACGCGCCAACGACAGCTCGCTGGCACAAGACAGGCGAAACCAGACAACGCTCGGGTGGTCATTCAGGCGATGGGGGCCAGAGCGGCCACACGTCACCGCACCACCTGAACCGTCTGAGCGGGGCGAGCCAGACCCGGCCACGCGCGGGAAACCAGATAGGTGTATGTAAAGGTCCACTGAGATGCGCGTGCTCCACGCTACAGCATACACCTCCATCTGCTTGCCGGTCGTTCCGGCTGCGGGTCCTGTGTTGCGATGTATGAGTCACCCGCTGCTTTATACGCTTGCCAGCGATGCATCCGCACTCGCGCTTCACTCGCTATAGACGGCCGGCTTGAGGACGCCGATATATGGCAGATTACGATAGTGTTGGGCGTAATCGAGTCCGTACCCCACGACAAAACGCTCCGGGATGTGGAAGCCGACATATGATGCTTCCAGTGCCTTCTCTCGGCTGGTGGCCGCCTTCTCCTTGTCAAGCAAAGCACAGACGCGTATGCTCGCCGGATTGCGGCGCCGCAGGTTTTCCATGAGGTACCGCAAGGTCAGGCCGGTGTCGATAATGTCTTCGACGACGAGGACATGCTTGCCCTCAATTGACTCGTCCAGATCCTTGAGGATGCGCACGACACCGCTGGATTCAGTGCTGTTGCCGTAGCTGCTAATCGCCATGAAATCAAGCGTAACGGGAATGGTGAGGTAGCGCGCGAGATCTGCCATGAACATGATCGCTCCGCGCAGGACGCCGACGAGAATCAACTCCTTCCCGCGATAATCCGCGCTCACGACAGCCGCCAGAGCCGCGACGCGCGCCTGGAGCACGTCTTCGGAGATGAGCACTTCTTCTATATCATCATGGAGATTCGTCGAGATAGGCAATGAGAACACCCTCTTCCTGCTCGTCACCGCGCCACGTAAGAGCACGCCGGCTCATCAATCAGTCTCGTCCGGCATGGTCGATATCGACTCGAGCTCTAGAATAACGAGCTGTTGCGACTCTTTTGTAACCCGTACTCGATCATCAACGCGGTAGCCAGCTACCCAGATCAGGTGCTGGCCACTAAACACCAGCGGCACCCTGAGGCGCTCACTCCGTGGCACCTTCGCATCGGTGAAAAAATCCTGCACCTTCTTCTCACCGGCCATGCCGAGCGGGCGAAAGCGGTCGCCTGCCTGCCACGTACGGACGGTCAGCGCGTGCCCAACCGCGCGCGCATCCACAATTGCGCGACGGCTATCCTCGCTCGCTGCCACAGACACATTGTCGGGCGTGGCATAGTATGTCCTCAAACGCCATCCCAGAGCTGGAAGCTCCACCTCACCGGGTATATCGAGACGTACGCTGGCTCCCATCCCAGCGGCACCGCGCTCTCGCGGCTGAGATAGACGCATGACCTGGAGTGTAACGTACTCCCTGCTCACTCGCAAGCCTGCGGGCAGATGAAGGGCCTGCCCACTTCGCCCATGCGTAACCAGGCGGTCAATCGCCACAATGTGCGCCGCCTCAATGGTCTCGCGACCAGGTGCTATGCGGGCAAGTGCCTCGCGGTAGAGACGGTAACGCAACGCTAGCGGAAGCTGCTGGAGACGCGCCAGGTCAAGTTCCACCGTATCGGAATGTGCCTGCTGTGCTACCTCGCGCCAGGCGCCTGTTACCTCACCTTCGAGATAATCTGTGTCAGCTGCGATGAGCCGTGCGTTGCGGGAGAGTGTCTCGCGAATGCCCGGGTTGATCTGACGCAGCACAGGCAGCACGACGTGCCGGATACGATTACGGGTGTATTCGGCGGATGCATTACTGGGATCTTTGAGTGGCTGCCAGCCACGGGCCTCGCAGTACGCTTCAGTCTCCGAGCGGGTGATGTCGAGGAGCGGGCGAGCGAGATCGCGAGCAAGAGGAGCCATTCCAGCCAATCCCGCGACGCCAGAACCACGAATCAGGTGCATCAGGATCGTCTCAGCCTGGTCGTCACGCGTGTGACCTGTGCAGATACGTGCGGCACCCTCTGCACGCGCGATCCTGCGGAGAAAAGTGTAGCGCACAACGCGAGCGGCATCTTCAATTGAACGATGCTCATGGCGGGCCAGTGCACGGACGTCGACACGCTCCACCACGCACGGCACTCCCAGCGAACCGGCGAAGCGCTGCACCCATTCCGCTTCGGCAGCGCTTTCCGCACGTAGGCCGTGATCGAGATGCGCAACAAGAAGCTTCTGTGGCATTGTATCCGTGCGCCGGTCGCGCATGTCCGCGAGCACGCCTAGCAGGCACAGCGAGTCTGGCCCGCCGGAAACTGCCGCGACGATGGACGCGCCCGCAGTCCACAAGCCATCTTCACGCACCGATCTCGCTACGCGATTGAGAAGAATGTCGCGAATGTCGCGCTGTGCATTCACCAGATGGGCAGCTCCGAAACCACCATGCCGAGACGCGCGAGCGGCATGCGGCGCCGCCCGCACAAAGCGGCGACCGGGGACCACATGCGCGCCTCAACCTATCGCCACGTCGACCAGCGAGCGTCTAACCGATGAGCTGCTTGACCGCTGCAACGATGTGCTTCGCGCTGATGCCAGCCGCGTCTAGCAGTTCATCCGGCTTACCAGATCCAGGCATGTCGCGTACGGCGAGTTTCGTCACCTGCGGCAGCGACTCGCCCGCTATCTGCTGTTCAGAGCCTGCGAACGCTTCGAGCACGGCATCGCCAAGGCCACCCTCAGGCCAATGGTCCTCGACGACGACGATCTTGCCGCCGGTTGCTCGCGCCGCCTCGTGCAGTGTTCTAACGTCTATGGGCTTCACCGAATACGCGTCGATAACACGTATGGCAATCCCCTGCGCCTGCAGGTCATCGTATGCTTTGAGCGTCTCATGGAGCGTAATGCCAGCGGCGACGACCGTAACCTGATCCTGACCTGACTGGCGAACCACCTTGCTTCCGCCCACCGGGAATGTCTCGTCTGCGTCGTAAATCACCGGCGTCTTCTCGCGGGTGGTGCGTAGGAACGAGATGCCCTTGTGTTCAGCCATCGCAGCGACCAGGTGCGCCGTCTGGTTTGCGTCGGATGGATAAAGCACCAGGCTCCCGTGAACCGCGCGCATCATGGCGAGATCTTCCAGAGCCATCTGGGATGGACCATCCTCGCCGATGGAGACCCCCGCGTGCGAGCCAGTCAACTTGATATTCGCCCTCGAAATAGCCGCCATGCGGATGAAGTCATATGCGCGTGAGAGGAACGCGGCGAAGGTCGAGGCGAAGGCGATATATCCACGCACGCCCAGGCCGATAGCAGACCCGATCATCTGCTGCTCAGCGATATACTGCTCGAAGTAGCGGTCCGGGAACGCCTTGGCAAAGTACTCGGCATATGTCGAATTGCTTACCTCGCCATCCACAGCCACGACATCGCTTCGCGCTGCGCCAAGAGCGCGTAGCCCTTCACCGTATGCCGTGCGCGTGGCAACGGCGCTGCCCAGTTCATAATGAGGCAGTTCGAGCGTGCCAGCGGAAGCCCTGGTGGCTGGTTGCGCGGACTCAGGCTTGCGCACATCCACGACGATATGGTGTTCGCCACCCAGTTCCTTGATTGCCCGCTGCGCGGCATCTTCAGGTAGCGCTTTGCCATGCCAGCCATTTGTGTTTTCGATTTCGCTAAATCCCTTGCCCTTAACCGTGTGCGCAATGATGAGCGTCGGCCGCTCCGTCTGCTGTTCCGCCTCATTGAAAGCAGACTGCACCTGATCGAGATCATGCCCGTCAATTAAAACAGGATGCCAGCCAAATGCGCGCGCGCGAGCCGCGTACGCTTCGCCATTCCAGCCGAGCATCGTTTCGCCTCGCTGGCCAAGGCGATTCATATCCAGGATACCGACCAGATTGCTCAGCCCGTAATGACCAGCCAGCTCCAATGCTTCGTAGATAGAGCCTTCCGCCATTTCACTGTCGCCGAGCACAACCCAAACGTGATAGGGCAGCTTATCGAGATACTTCCCCGCGAGCGCGATTCCTACGCCGATCGGCAGCCCCTGGCCGAGGGAGCCGGTCGCGACATCCACCCAAGGCAGCACGGGTGTGGGGTGCCCTTCGAGCCGACTGCCGAACTTGCGGAGCGAAAGCAGTTCCTCATCACTGATGGCTCCTGCCGCGCGGTAGATGGAATAGAGGAGCGGCGCGGCGTGCCCTTTCGAGAAGATCAGGTGATCGTTATTTGGATTGCGCGGGTTGTCAAAGTCGTATCGAAGATGTTCATAAAGCAGAACGGCCATAAGATCCGCCGCAGACATGGACGACGAGGGATGTCCTGACCCTGCCGCGGTCGTGCTTCGAATACTGTCGACTCGTAGCTGCTGCGCTAATTCATGCCACTGTTCTGATGTAGCCATTTAACATTACTCCTGGTTCCTATCGCGCACAGGCATCGTCGCGCCTGTGTTTTCTGTCGCCTCGCGTGCGACACGCCGCAATTCCGCCCGTCTGAGGGTTTTCTGTACGAGCGCGGGGAGGTCGGCATTCAGCTTGGAATGCGCAACAACAGAGGTCGCGCCTAGTGTACGCGCGAGCGCATGGCTTTCCGAGTCAACATGCGCGCCGTACGCGAGCACAGGCACATTTGCCGTACGCGCCGCCTCTATGCCCCGCTGCCAGTTCATTCCACGCTCTGCCAGGCTGATGCAGATGAGATCCGGCGGGCTAACGCGAAGCGTCTCTTCCAGAGCTTCGAGTGTGCGCGACGCCTTGACTGTGTAGCCTGCGCGCCGGAGGGTATCCGCGACCTTGACGGAGAAGAACAGATCAGCATCAGCGACCAACACGCTACCCATACGCCCCAGTCCCTGATCTGGTTCGCTAGCATTTGCCATGATGAGCCCCTATAAAATGGCAGCACGCCACGAAAACCCATCCGGTGAGAGCAGCTCTGTCAATCGTCGGTGCGCTCATATATCGGGTGGTGAAACTGGTCAGCTAGTTCCGTATTAATCACACGAATGTCGCTCCAGTGCTCCGGCGTGAAGACGTGCGCGCTGCCCCGGCAGTAGGGCTTGCCGCACTTGCGCTCGTGACTGGTTGCGAAGACGAGATTCTGACCCTCAACCGTAATCCAGATGTGCTTGCGTGAGTAGCCGTCTCCCCATTTCAGCAGCAAGCCGCCATCGTATTCATCGAACCGCCCCAATCCATACAAGTAATCCCGATTAAATCGGTTGAGGATGTCGCGCACATGGCTCGCGTCTACGACGTGCGCCGCGTTGGCGTTCATCTGGGTCGTAGCCTGCTCATCGAGATCCTCGTCAGGTATAGTTAGCTGACGACTGGAACCGTGCGCTTCGATGATCATGTCCGTGATATCTTGCGCTTCCTCGTCCGTAAGCTCGCGAGGCTGACCGACTATCTTAAGCTTCTGCCCATTCCGGTTCAGGGGATTCGTCATGTCGTGAACCTGATCCTTCCCGTTGTGGCGTGTGGCCTGAAGCACCAGTTGCGGTACGTGCAGACGTCGCTATACATCTACAAAAAGTCTACCACTGTCGAATAAGTGCTTGCCAATAGCAGCACCGCGAACGCGCCGGCAGCACGAGACGAGCGCAAGCACAGAATCGCCAGCTAGGTCCACACTTCGACAAGCCCATTGCGCAACCCAATCGCCAGCACACGTGCCCTGCCAGGGGCAAATTGAATTGCGGTAATCTCGCTCGCAAGCTGCCAGCGCTGTACGAGTTTGTTCTCGCGCGTCTCCCAGAGATCTAGCTGCGAGTTGCGTGCCACTGCCACAAACTCTCCATTGGGCGACAGTGCGATCCGGCCTTGCGTACCTATATCCCCCACACGCACAATCCGGCGTTCATTCTCCGAAATACGCACCAGTTCCACGCCAACATCAGGCACACCAAACGCACACCACGAGAGATCCGGAGTCGCTATCAGTGGCAGTTGTGCCTCCTCGCGCCTGCGCACCACCTGTCCTTTGCGTCGCGGCTGCTGGTTGCCAAGAAGGGAGGTATGTTCAAGGTCCCACACATGGATCACCCGCGCCTCGGGGATTCGGTCTGTTTGGGTGGAGGAAAAAGTCATCAGTGAATGACCATCGCGCGCGAGCACTCGGGCCTGCACTCGCCATAAATCGCCCGCGGTGCCATATCTGCTGGCAGTGGGGCTTTCGACACACCTGAGCGGCAAGGCAGCAGCCGCGTCGATCTTGCCCACAAGAGGACGCGTCATAACCGCCGAACCGGCGCGCCCAGCGAACGCCCACTTGAATGGGTCCTCGTCAGCCAGGGATATTGGCGCATCCGGCAAAGCCAGGCGTACCGCTGCGGGCGTATCAAAGAGCGCAGCGTCCACCGCGCCAGAGGGGCCGCTTATGCCGGTAGACCATACCACTTTGCCGTGGCTCACCTGCCAGACCCGCGCGCCAAGTTGAAATCCCCAGGCCATGGCATATGCGCCACCCGGTGAGAACCGAAGCTCCTGCAACGCGCCAGCTGCGTTATGGCCGTGAAACGCGAGCCGGATAGTGAGCCGTCTCGCGGCGACATCCCACACGTGCACGTTGCCGTCAATCAGCCCAATCGCCGTGTGAAGCGCATCTTCGGTGAATGCGACGGCTGCGACTGGGGCCTCTTCAGGGGTCATCAGGACGGTCACGAGTCGAAGTGGACCGGAAGTGGCTGAAACCGTGCCAGTGCGTCTTGTGTGCCGTGAACGCTCTCCTCGCTGGGGCTGATGAGTTGACGTGGACCCGGCCGCCGACGGCCTGGGCTGCAACCCTGATGAGTCAGACTGCACCACCGGCGCGGGACGCCGCGCGTCATATTGTCTGCGACGCTCGCCGTCGCTGAGCGTCTGGTATGCCAGGTTCAGTTGCTGCATGCGTTCCAGACTGCCCGTCCCCGCGACATCTGGATGATACTGACGCGCCAGGCGCCTGAACGCGAGCTTGATAGTCTCTTCGTCAGCGTCTGGCGACACCTGCAACACCGCGTAATAATCTGGTTCCTCGGTCATGCTCGTTTTATACATCCCACACAAGAGCACCGCACATTCCCGCAGGATACATCTATAGCTCTAGTATGGCACATATGACAGTGGAGAGACGCGAGCAACATACGCGCACGCATGAGGTTGGCTCAGTTCTCCGGCTCTGGCTCCCGTGTCATCCACTGGAAATAGGTATGGCATGAGCGACAATAGCACTGGCGAGTCGAAAGCTGAGTTCCGAAATACGAGAGTTGTTCGGTATCCATCGATCCACAGAACGTGCACGTGATGGGCGTACGAGACGCAGGGAGCGGCGAAGACGCATGATCCGCATTACGCTTCATGCTGGCACTATCATCCATGCGACACCTCGCCAGCGCTCGCGGAAGCCGTGAAAGATGCCGCGCTCGCCTCCTTCGCGGAAGAGTCAGAAAGTTGGTATCCATTCCACTCATGCCAGGGGAGAGCGACCGAAAGCGCCCAGCTCCCATCGCTCGCGAGTTGAACGGGCATGTCAATTTCTTCCGCGCGCAACACGGGCGCTACTTGAGCAAGAAAACGAGACCGCAGTACATCAGGAGATGCATCAAGAATGCCTTGAACCGTTAGATCGCCGGTTTCCCCTTCTGGTCCAAACCAGCACAGCACCTCGTCCCAGGCGAGCAGCATGGACTGACGCAGCGCCTCCCGCACGCGGGTCCCTTCTCGTGCGAGCTTGCGCACCCAGGCATCGCCATGCAGCGTGTGCGTCTGCTCTTCCTGCAAGACCTTGCGACTGCGCCCGGCAAGTGCCTCAAAGCTCGAGTGTTGGGCAGACGCAAAAACCAGCGTCAATGCGCGATCGATCAGAAAGTTCGCAGTGACGAAATCCTCCCAGCCAGCGAATGGCCGCTGCAGGAACGAGAGAGCACGGAGGTGTGTTCGTGTTTCCGGATCATTCTCGGGGCCGGCCTCAGGCGTGAGCGTGCGCAGCAATGGGTAGAGCGCACGCGCATGGCCAAGCTCATCCTGGGCCATCGCAGCCGCGGCTACGGCCGCTTCCAGCGTAGGGGCACTGCTGCACCAAGCGGCGTATTGTCGCCCCAGCAGTTGCTTGTTATCCGCCAGCCGCTCAATCAGGTCCGCCACTGGGGGAGTGGCAACATGCTCTGCCATGGTCGGCTCGCTCCTTATGCTTCGATCACCGTCACGACGGCATCTCTGGGAACTACCGCCATTTCGATCCAGGCAAACTCATCATATATGCTACGGGCGTAGACACGCGCGAGATCAGCGTCATCGGCTTCTACCGTGCCAACCTCGTGCAACGGCTGGTCATAGGATCTGCGGGCAAATACAAGCCATACTCGGTCGGGTGAAATATGCGCCTGCGTGCCACCGCGCTCCGCACGTTTCCGTTGCTCTCCCTTCATACGGCGATTCCGATCATCTGAAGCGCGTCCCGGCCTTCTTCGGTCAAACGGCTCTTCGTCCAGACCGGGTCCCACACCACATCGATCTCCACGGACGTGATGCCTGGCACCCTCGACAGGGCAATGCGCATATCGTTTTCAATCATCTCAGTCGCCGGGCAACCCATAGCGGTATAGGTCAACGCGACGCGAGCGATGTTGTCGGCCCGGCTCGCGGAAACAATCATCCCCATATCAACAATCGAAATGCCCATTTCAGGGTCCTCGACCTGACGCAGCGCATCCCATATGGCATCATGTGGGTATACCGCGCCAACTGCCTCCTGAACATGTGCGGCAGCCATCATGCCACCTCCAGTAACCGCTGGAGACCGCGGTGTCCGCGCTGCACCTGCTCCACAAACTCGGCATTCTTAGGACCGCGTTGCCGCCAGCGAGCCATGACGTCGTCCCACGTAATGGGGCCATCTTCCAGCAGCCAGTGCTTCGCATTTGCGTCGAATGCGGCGGGAAATGCGCAATCGATCACCCATTTGCCACCGACGTCGTCGAAATGCGCGGGCACCCTGAAGCCTAGCTCCTGGCAGAGCGGTACAGCCGTGCTCATCCACGTCTGCCGCAGTTCGTCGTTGCTCTTGCCTTTGAAGCCAAAATCGAGCTGTTCGGTGTGCTTCTTGAGATCATCCGGCAGGCCAAACCACTCGACCGTCAGCAGGAACATCCAGTCTATCGCATGCTGCAATCTTTCATGCTCCGCTGGATCTGGCGCGAGCTTGCGCATCCACTGCTCCCCATGTCGAAGGTGGAACGTTTCTTCTTTATCCACTTTGACGAGCGCGCGTTTCCATGGTCCGAGGGTCGTGCTCCTGTAAATGTCTCCGAGCAGCGTGTACCCGGCGCGATCGTAGAAGGCATTGGCGACGATCAGTTCGTAGAAGCTATCCAGGGGAACGTCGAAGGCGTAGGGGTATTTCCATTTCACAGGGTCACGCGCATAAACCAGTTCTTCCGTATCGACGCCGAGGTCACGCAGCAGTCGATACGCAATGTGCGCGTGCCCTAGTTCATCCTGAATGATGGCAATGACGGAGCCAAAGCTGTTGAGATTGGGCGCGAAACTGGCGGCGTGCATGTAAGCCGGCGCACTGATCAACTCCGTATCGGCGGAAACCGTCAGGATACGCTTGATACCTTCCAGGTAGGTCGGACTCATATGCTCGATCCCTTCGACGAGCTTATTTTCGCGAATCCGCTCCAGTGCAGCTTCATCGGTCAACGGAGCATTCATGCGCGACCCCCTCCAGGAGTTCAGGCGTGATATGTTTTCCCCTCACGCGTCTCTATCACGACACGGTCATATCTCCATTTGGATATATTTCATCTTATGGAACCTCGCTCACTGGTGTCAAGCATCTTCGATCGGCGCCGCAGCTTTCCAGCCGTCATCGCGCAATGCGTCGCGCGCAGCGGCATGCTCCGCCAGCCGCTTGCTGCGGCCCGCGCCACGACCGGCCACGAAATCCCCGATCAGTACCTCAACGATATAGGTGCGGTCATGCGATGGCCCAGACTCATCCGCTACGCGGTATCGCGGAGTGATACCAAGCAGCGCTTGCGCCTGTTCTTGCAAGAAGGTCTTGTCATCCTTGATTTTGCTCTGTGCACCGAGTTTATCGAGGGCACGCCGCAGAAACGGCTCAACGAAAGCCCGTGCCGGTCCAAAACCACCATCGAGATAGATGGCCCCTAGAACCGCCTCGAACGCGGAAGCGATCAGCAAGTCACGGTCGCGGCCACCGGTCGCTTCCTCGCCGCGCCCCAAACGAAGGTATCGACCCAAAGCAACTTCTCGGGCAAACTGTGCCAGAGTCGATCCACGAACCAGCGCCGCACGAAGCGTCGTCAACTCGCCCTCGCCCACATCAGGGAAAGAGTGGAACAAGAGATCAGAGGCAATGATCTCCAGCACAGCATCGCCCAGAAACTCAAGTCGCTCGTTCGATATACCCGTGCCGGACTCATACGCATATGACCGGTGCGCCAGCGCCGTCTCAAGTAGCGCGCGATCGTGGAAGCGATGGTGTATCGATGATTCCAGCAGATCTAGCTGGTCGGGCACCGTCGCATCTTCGTGCGCTGAGCCGCTCTTGCCCCCTCTGCTGCCACGTGCCATAGCGAGTTACTCCACAACCAGTCCCTGGCCCTCGGAGACATCGCCTATAACAAAACATGGCACGCCGCTATCGTTGAATTCCCGCGTGATGCGATTCAACTCGCTCCCCGCAACTGACGCAAGCAGCCCGCCCGATGTCTGTGGGTCAAAGAGGAGCAACTGATCGATTTCTGAGACAGTTTCACCTAATGTGACAATAGCACGCAAGTAATCCCTGTTGCGACCGGTTCCGCCGGGAGTGCAGCCAGCCGCCGCATATGCACGGGCGCTATCCAGAACAGGAATGTCTTCAAGCCGGAACGACAATCGCACATGACTCTGGCTCGCCATCTCGCTGGCATGGCCTAGCAGCCCGAAGCCCGTTATATCCGTGCAGGCATGGACAAATTCGCGCATGCGGCGCAGCACACGACTGGCGCCAGCATTGAGCTGCACCATGCTCTGCGTTGCCAGCGCAGTATCTGCCTCGCTTGCCTTGCCATCCTTAAGCGCAGTCGTGATAGCGCCCGTCCCGATTGGCTTCGTCAGAATGAGCGCATCACCAGGCATCGCCCCGCCTTTCGTGAACAGCCTGTCTGGGTGCGCAGTGCCGATGGCCACCAAACCATACTTGGGCTCATGATCCGTCACCGTATGGCCTCCGGCGATGATAGCGCCAGCCTCCCGCACCTTTTCCGCACCTCCGCGCAATATCTCGGTCAGGATGCTGTGGTCCAGATCTTCGGGAAACCCGACAAGATTCAAGCAAAACAGCGGGTCGGCGCCCATCGCGTAGATGTCGCTCAAAGCGTTGGCGGCCGCAATCGCGCCGAATTCATACGGATCATCCACGATCGGAGGGAAGAAATCCGTCGTCGCGACTATCGTCTGCTCGTCACTGATGCGATAGACAGCCGCATCATCCGCGTAATCAAGGCCAACGAGCAGATCCGCATTGTCTGGTTCAAACATGCCGGCAAGTGGACGCAGCACGTGCGCCAGGGCCTCCGGGCCCATCTTCGAAGCTCAGCCAGCACAACTCGCGTACGATGTCAGGCGAATCTGCCGTCCAGGAGTCATGAGATTTCCACTCCAGTGCGGGTTTTTTGAACGTGTCAGCCACATGTTCATCGGCCACACGTTCGCAGAATATCTGGGCGCAAGCAGGCATGTCAAGCAACCTGATCACCCATGCTTCCCGTTGGACTCCCAAAGCACACAGAAATAGCCGGAACGGCAGGCAGCTTGTGCCCAGCGTTCCGGCCAGTCGAGAACAAGCGGGGACCGCTCCCTCAACATGGATTTTTTAGGCCCGTACTCCTGGTTTTGGCAACCTGGCACTAAGCGTATCTACCGCCTGCGGAGCCTGAGCCAGCACCGAGCTGACAGCCTCGCGAGCCTTCGGTGCTACTGTCTGGTATTGCTCTTTAGCCGTCTTCAACGCGCGATCGCTCACCTCACGAGCGCGCTTCGTCATGGTGGTCGTCTGCTCTGCGAGTCTGTCACGGTTCTCACGCTGCGCAAGCATGTATCCCGCTGCCACTGCCGCCGCACCCAAAGCGCCCGCCGCAATGATCGCTATCACCCGTCCACGCGTCATGCCGATGCCCCTTTCGTCATCGCTCGCAGTCGCGAGCCACTCGCGTGTGTTGTTTCCTCACAGTGGAGACGTCGATATTCTTCACACGGAGCGTTCCCTGTACATCACACCACTTACTACGGGCATTATCCGTTGTGGTTTCGCTCTATGACCATGTTACCCGTCACGAAATCGTCACGACTCGCCATCCGGGCGGTCATCCTGAGCGGTCTCGAGTTCCGATGGGGACGTTACCTGGAATTCCGGGTTGCTGCTCTGTGGCAAGACATGCGGTTGATCCGCATCAGGCGGCGCATCGAGCGACATCACTCGTAAGACCGTGGACTGAAACTCTGCGTCTGGTTCATTGGGACCGCTAGAATTGTCGATCGGCACGACCTCCGGAGCGGGTTTGGGCAGCGTGCTTGATTTGCCATCCAGCACCCACGCGCCGGGCAGTGTTACAGGCAATCGTGGCGAGCGCTCGCGGCTCCATCGCAATGCGCGGGCGAATTCGGCGGCGTCGGCGAAGCGATTGCCCGGCTCACGGCTCAACGCAAGCAAGATCACTTCTTGCAGCGGTGCGGGCACATCACGCCGAAATACGCTCAGTAGAGGCGGATCAGCTACCATGCGACGAGAAGCCGCTGCCAGGGGCGTCTCGGCTTCGAACGGCAGGCGACCCGTCACAAGCTCATACAGCACGACGCCAAGCCCATAAATGTCTGATGACGGCCCACCCGGTTCACCGAGCACCTGCTCTGGCGAGAGGTAGTCAGGCGTTCCCAGCACTTGCCCAGTCGCGGTGAGCGTTGTCAGATCTCCGCCAACTTGGCGCGCAATCCCAAAATCCGTCAGCTTGGCCAGCAACTCGATGCGCGAGTCGAGTATCAGCACATTTTGCGGCTTCACGTCTCTATGGACAACACCGCTCGCATGCGCGGCACTTAGCGCCTTGCACAACTGCTCACCGACGCGCCACACCCAGTCGAACGGCAACGGACCATGTTGCTTCAAGACCTGCTTGAGCGTTGAGCCAAAAATGTATTCCATCGCCACGTACGGCACTGGTTGATCGGCATCTTCCACCCACGGCATGCGTGAAGGCACGGGTAACGGCAGCGTGTAGCCAAAATCAAGAACCCGCACGATATTCGGATGCGTAAGAGTAGCGGCGAGGTGTGCTTCGCGTCGGAATCGGGCGGCGGCTTCGGGAATCATAGGTCCGTTAGTACGAAGGACCTTCACGGCTACAATGCATCCGGTATGCAGATCCTCACATCGATATACGATGGCAGTGCCGCCTACACCCACTCGCGCGAGGACGCGATAACGGTCCGCCAGGGGTGAGACTGCGCCATCAGAGAGTGGCTGCGGTGCCGGTAGCTGGCTGCTCATGCGGGCCTTCCATCAACGCAAAGATACAGGGTCTCACCGAATTACGCGCACCTATCGTATCACACCGCGGTAGCTATGCCCGCTCCCGACTACAGACCGGGCAAGGCAAACGCAACCGCCGCGATCATGGCGTAGAAGGCGAGCAGCTGGAGGCCCTCAAGCCACGTCGTTTCTCCATCCAGGCTCACCAGCGCGTAAACGAACGTAGCCAGGCCCACGACCACCAACTGCACTGGTTCAAAAATGAGTTGGAGCGTCGTCTGCTGTGCGCCGAGGCTCGTCGCAAAACTCAACAATACTAGCACAGGCACCACGAAGAGCGCGACCTGAACGCTTGAGCCAGCAGCCACCGACATCGTCGTTTCCATGTCGTTGCGCCAGGCGCTCACCAGAGAATTCGCGACTTCGCCAAGATTGCACGCGAACGGGAAGAGAATAAGGCCGACGGAAAGCGGGGTAAGCTGTGTATTGCGAATGACGTTGTCTGTGACGCTTACCAGCATATAGGCAATGCCAACCACGCACACGGTGACGATGGTGAGTTTGCCAAATGCGAAAATCACGTCCTCAGGACGTCGGCGGCGGAACTCGCGAGCCTTCTCACTCGCGACATCAGCGGTATGCTCCTCAACTTGCACTTCCTTTTCAAGCTCAGTCTCGTGCGATTCGTCGGTCTGCAGCAGGGGCAATCCATCACTGTCTGCAATGGCAGCCGGTCGCTCAGCACGCGCATGTCCCTCCTTCACATGCCGGGAAGGATGCGCTTTCGTGCCCCACCCCAATATCTCGGACGCCAAATAGGCGCAGTAGCTCACGATAAGAATGATCGAGAACGGGACACCGACAAGGACAACCGCGTTATCCGGCACATCAACCGCCAAACGGATGGCCAGCGTTGGCAGCGCGAGACCAACAACTGCGAGCGCCATCATCGATGCATAGCCTGCCGCGCTCTCCGCCTTGAATCGCATGCGGCCATTGCGAAGCGCTCCGATGAAGACGGAGAACCCCAGCACAAAGAGGACATTATTGATGACCGAGCCAATCAGCAGCGCATGCACTACCTGCAAGTCGCTGGATACGATGACGGCCTGTCCGAGATGCTTGCGCGCGTGCAAGAGCAGAATAATGCCGATGGCCAGTTCAGGTGCGTTTCCAAATGATGCCCCAATCAGTCCGCCGGCTTTGGGGCCGAAATACAACGTGAGCGTATCAGTCAGTTCACCGATCAGTGTCGCCAGCGGAATCAGCGAGATCAACGCAAAGGCGAAGATCCAGACGGTGAGTTGACCAGCATACGGTCCCTGTCCATTGAGAAACCAAGCTCCCAGCGCTAATGGAACTGCCAGGAGCAAAATGTTCGACCACCGGCGATACACCGCAATCACAGAGAACCCTCCCAACCAAGGATCCGCACTTGCCCGCTTACCACACAACGTTAGCCAGTGTACAGCATCACCAGGCAGGCGAGTACTCTGCAATACTACACTCTCATTTATCAGTAGAAAAGCTTAGCCGAACCGCGGGCTAAGCTTGTATACTACAGGGCGAACCATGCTCGAATGGCAAGAACGCAAGAAGGGCAAGCCGATGGGGAAGACCACCGATCACGAGCTGAAAATGGAAGCGCCACCCACTGAGCAAGGTGAGGCGGCCGCGGATACGGCGATGGACCGGCTGGACGGCGCCGCTCCAATACGGGTGCTGCTCGCGGATGACCACCTTCTCGTACGAGAAGGCACGCGCCGCGTGCTGGAGAGTGAAAGCGATATCAAGGTTGTTGCCGAATCGGGCGATGGCTTCGGCACTGTTCAGGAAGCCGAAAGGCATCGGCCAGATGTCATCATCATGGATGTGGCAATGCCAGGCATGAGCGGCATCGAAGCGACGAAGCATATCAAGGCAGTCATGCCCGAGGTCGCCGTACTCGCGTTGACCGCGTATGACGACGATCAATACGTACTGGCACTGCTCGACGCCGGTGCCGCGGGCTTTCTGCTCAAGGATGTAAGCGGGCAGGAGCTCGTCGATGCCGTCCGCGCTGTACACCGCGGCGAAGCGGTGTTACGGCCTGGTGTAGCTGCGCGTGCTCTGCGGCGCGCGGTTTCGCGCACGGGTATGGTGGTCGCGACGACACCCCCGCTCTCTGACCGGGAAATGGACGTCTTGCGCGAGGCAGCACGAGGTCTTGCTAACAAAGATATCGCGCGCCGGCTAAACCTGAGCGTTCGCACGGTGCACACGCATCTTGGCAACATCTTTACCAAGCTGGGCGTTGGGTCACGCACGGAAGCTGTATTGCTGGCCTTGCGGCGCGGCTGGATCGCGCTGGAAGAAACCGAAGGCGCGGACGAGCAGGCGCACGAACCGCACTAGCGCGTCATAGCGACCAATTCGACCCACTTGCCGCTTATGCGATTCATGGGGTAGGCTTACGCTGATGCCGTTGCGCTGCCCAATGGTTGGAACTTGCGGGCACCAGCACTGAGAGCCGTACCAAATGCATGTAGGCGCGAGCCAGTTGCGCTCTCACCAACGTTCGCAGCGATCGTTAGTGGTGGCTCTGCTGCCGTACGGATCGATAACCCTTGCTGCGATCATTATCGGGCACTTCTGGCCTGAACGAGTGCCGCCGATCTCACCGGCAGGCGGACTTTGGGTGCTCGTGGCGATCACGCTAGGCGTCGCTGCTCTCACCTACTGGCTCCGCCACAACTACCGCCTGGATGGCGGAACTGTCCGTGATCTGCCCGATCCGCTCTATACGCTCTACCTTGCGATGATCATTCTGGTGGGACTTCATCAGGCGGTCATGCTTGCCGCGATCACGCCGCTTCTCGAATCCGCGCCAGATTACTATCGCCATCCAAGACGATCGATTGCTGCAGTACGCCAGTCCGCGGTGGCCGCCACGACAACTCTCGTCGCGGGTATTCTCAATATCTGGCTGACGGATTTTTTCGCGCATTTCATTACTGTTCTACGCGCGCATCTCGTCGCCGCCATTTTCGCTTCAGCGGTTATGTTCCTGGGCGTCAGCGTCGCGCGCGCGCTCGATCGTTGGGGCAATCTCAAGCATCTGCGCGACATCTTTCGGGAATCGACTATCCGCTACCAGGGCCTCTTGCTCAGCATAGGGCCAGTGCTGCCGCTCGCCGAGTTGATCGATAACGTTGAATCGGAGTTTGCATGGATTCTTTTCCTGGTGCCGCTCTGCGCTGTGTACTATCTGGCAATCGTAAGCGCGCGGCTGCAACGGCGCACGGAGGAGTTGCAGCAAACTGTGGGGCAGCTGAGCAAGGCACGCAAGCGTGAACTGGAACTCGTCAATTACGCGGCACTCGTGACCCGCGCGCAAGAGGACGAGCGCCGACGTCTGGCCCGCGAACTCCATGACGACACGTCGCAAACGCTGATCGCACTTGCGCGAGGTCTGGATACGCTGGCCTCCCGGCGAATGAATCCGCCACTTTCCACGGTTGACGAACGGTTTATCCGCGAACTGGGAGAGTTTGCGAAGCGTACTCTGGATAGCGTCCGTCGGGCGTGCCAGGACCTGCGCCCTTCGGTCCTGGATGATCTGGGACTCTCACCCGCTCTCGACTCCCTTGCATCCAGCACAACCCAGCGTGGACTCCCAGCAACGTATGAACAGCGGGGAGAGTCGCGTACGTGTCCGCCGGAAGTGGAAGTCACTGTCTATCGCATTGCCCAGGAAGCACTGTCAAATGCACGGCAACATGCCAAAGCAACCAGCGCCTCGATGGTCCTGACCTATGGGGAGGGTACGCTCGAACTTGTTGTCTCTGACAATGGCTGTGGCTTTGATTACCCCGAACTGCTGGCTAAGCCTCCGTATCTCATCCGCCAGGAGCAGAAGAGCGGCCTCGGCCTGCTTGGCATGCGAGAGAGAGCAGCACTCATTGGGGCTAAGCTCGCTGTCGACACCAGCCCAGGCACTGGGACGACCATTTCACTCACCGTCCCACGTGCGGCCACGCGCAGCGCGACAACCGATTAATCCACGTTCGGCCCACAGCCTCCAACCAGAACCATGACACCCTTGGACGCCTGCTGCTGAGTGCAATTGGCCGCGAGCTTGAGGACTGCATTGCCTGCCCGCTCACTAGCAAACCGCCCGATGGCACAGCAATTGCTGGCTTGCCTGTCTTGTGAATCAACGGCAAGCATGGACGTCTTGTGCGTCTAGCGCAGACAGTGTACTGGAGTACGCGATGATAACTGCTAGAGAGGATTTGGGTGGAGTAGAGCAACTGACGGATGACCGAGAACGCGTCGTTCATGCTCTCGTTTCACACATGCACGAGACGCTGGGCGATATTTCGGGTTTTCTGAGCGAAACGTCCGAATATGTTCTTTCGGCCCCGGGAAAACTCTTGCGCCCGCTGCTCCTACTAGATGCCTGCCGGGCAGTCGGCGGAGATCCGGCGGCGGTATTTCCGGCCGCTGTCGGTACGGAGTATGGGCACATCGCCAGCCTCATACACGACGATATCATGGATGGTGATGAGAAACGACGCGGCCAGGACACCTTACACGTCAAATATAGCCTGCCTACCGCACTTCTGACCGGCGATTATCTCATCTTCCAGACCTATCTGTCCTACACGGAATGCGCGGCGAATGGAGTCCCCGCAGAGCGCATTCTCCGGGCCATCCAGATGCTGAGTGTCACATGTATCGAAATGTGCCGAGGTCAGGCGCTCGAAGAGGAAGTGGTCGGAAATCTGGACATCAGCGAAGACATCTATCACGAACTCATTAGACTCAAAACCGCTAGCTTCTGCCGGTCCGCGGCCGGCGTCGGAGCTTGCCTTGGCGGCGGCGACGAGGATGCGCTGCAGGCATTGAGCAATTATGGGACAAATCTCGGCCTGGCATTTCAAATCATGGATGATGTGTTGTGCTATGACGGAACAGCCAGCCTCGGCAAGCCGCATACCAGTGATGTCCGTAACCGCAGGGTCACGCTGCCGATCATCTACGCTCTGCAGGCAGGTGGACCCCAGGCCAGAGATGAGATCGCATCTATATTCTCGGCAACGGACCTCTCCGAGGAGGAGGCACACGCGCGGCTCGTCCATGTTCTCGTACAAACACGCGCTATTGACCGCGCCCGCGCAGTGGCCTATCGTTATACCAAACGGGCGAAGCAGGACCTCTCCCGCCTGCCAGCGAGCGAAGCGCGGACGCGGCTGCAAGCACTCGCTGACATCTTCCTGACTCGCAATCACTGATCTTCCACAGAGGTACTACATGCAGGAAACCGCATCGGAGTTGCCTTCTACCATCACCAAGCGTTCCGCGTCTTCTGATGGCCCCTCCAACATTGAGGAAGCGCTGGCGCACGCTGAGGCGTACCTGCGAGCGCACCATAAGGAGACGCATTGGGTTGGAGAGCTTTCGTCGTCCGCGCTCGCCACGGCAATAAGCATCGTCGCGCTTCAACTCGTGGATGCATCGCTCTATGTCGGCAGGATCGCTCAGGGTCGCCAGTGGCTCATAGCCACTCAGGCAACTGATGGTGGCTGGGGCGATGCGATTGTCGACGCCTCCAACATCAATGCGACGAGCCTGGCGCTAGCCGCGCTTATCTTTACTCTGCCAGCAAGCGAGGACGAAGCGGCAAAATCCGCCATTGAGCGCGCCCGACGCCGTCTGGATCAGCTTGGCGGCTGGCCGGCCGTGGCTGATCCAGAGCGGTGCACGCTTAGCGGCCCATGCCGCACGGTTGCCGCACTGGCGGGTATCATGGACTGGCGCAAGATCAAGCGCCTCCGCCCGGAAGTCATCCTGCTTCCGACATCGCTTCGGCGCACGATCTCAACCACATTTCCAGCGTACCTGAGTATCTCGACGCTTCACAGCATCACCGCCTCTCACCCACTCAACGATCTTCCTACGTATAAGCGAGCCCGCACTATGGCGATACGCTGGCTCGAACAGGCACAAGGTCCGAACGGATCATTTGAGGAATCGGCCTTCCTGACGTCGGTGATAGTGGCTTGCTGGACAGCCGCTGGGTACAGCGATCTGCCATGGCTACGACCGGCGATCGAGTTCATACTGGCAAGCCAGCGCGCCGATGGGAGCTGGCCGATTGACCGCGACCTCGAGACATTCGATACAGACCTGACGGTGTTCGCTTTGAAAGAGGCTGGCATACCCGTTCCCGCGGAGGAAGAAGTGCTAGCCTGGCTTTTGGCCCGGCAATTCACTACTGACTGCTTTCCGACCGGGGCACATCCGGGTGGCTGGGCGTGGGCGATGCCCGCAGGCTGGCCGGATGCTGACGACACGTCCTACACAATGCTGGCTCTGCGCTCGCTGGGCGTGCCCGCTGACGATCCAGCCATCATCCAGGGCGCCGATTGGCTGGAACACATGCAGAACACTGACGGCTCCTGGTCGACGTTTGTGCGTAATTCACGGATGCCGTTCGATCATGATTGCCCCTACATCACCGGGCACGTACTCTGTGCCCTGCAGGCTGCGGGCCGACTTGCCGAGAAGCCGTTCATTCTTCGCCGGGCTCTCCGCTACCTGGAGCGTGCCCAGCACTATGATGGCTCATTCGCCTCCATCTGGTTCAGGGAAACGACGGCTGGCACGGCATCTGTCATCGAGGCATTATATAAGTGCGACCTGCTGACATTGCCAATGGCCCAGCGCGCGCGAGAAGCATTGCTGCGCAGCCAGAACGACGACGGGGGCTGGGGCGGCATGCGATTGCAGGCCAGCACGGCTGAAGAAACAGCTTGGGCCATCATGGCGCTCCTACGATGGCCAGACGACGCGATCACGCGCGAGGCCGCAAGTCGTGGCGTGCGATGGCTTGTGACCCACCAGCGCGCGGATGGAACCTGGGCTCCATGGCCTATAGCCCTGTACTATAGCGCGATGTGGTACTCGGATTCTCACTACGCAATCGCCTTGCCGATGCAGGCACTCGCACGCGCCAGAGCATACCATGTCGATGGGTAGAGTCCGAACGAAAGCATTGGCGCACCTGGAGATGATGCGCCCCTATACCATGTTCCACTCCGGCATGCTTGCCATCGCCGGCGCAGAGATCGCTTCAGCGGGCACGGCGGCGCCCTGGCGCGTCATCCTGGCGGCTCTCGTTACGATCTGCGGGTGGGAAGCGGGGCTCTACGCGGGCGACTATTACGATCGTCATCTGGATGCGGTCGCGAAGCCGTCGCGGCCGGTTCCATCTGGCCGCGTCTCACCTCGTGAGGCATTCCTGACGATGGTCGTCCTGATCGGCGTAGGCTACGTGAGTGCGGCCATGCTCGGCTGGGCAAACCTGCTGCTCGCGATATGCACGACGGTGCTGGGCATCGCGTATTCGAAGACGTTCAAGAATAAAGCGATTCTGGGAAATTTCGACCGCGGCGTGCTCGGAATCTGTGCGGTGCTGTTTGGCGCACTGGCGGGAGGATCGATCTTCCAGCTCTCCGTGTTGCTTCTCGGCGTGATGGTCTTCTTCCATGATGCAACGACGAATCTCGTTGGCGCCATTCGTGACGTCGAAGGCGATCGCGCGGCTGGATACAGCACCGTTCCCGTAGTGTACGGCCTTGTGGCCGCCGTGCGCATTGTGTGTGGTCTTGCGCTCACCTGGATTATCCTGGGTATCGCTCTCATGATTGTCGCGCACCCAACCCCGCTCGCGATTGTGTTATTTCTCGGCGCGTTGACGCTCGACGCGATTGTCTACATTCCCATGTGGCGCGCTCCCGCTCAGGTGGACAGGCCACAGGCACTGACGGCTCACAAGTATCTCGTCGCGGAGCGCCTCACACTACTCAGCGCAATCATCGCCATATTCGCGCCCCCCGCGCTGGTACTCGTGTTACTTGCTTGTACGCTGGGCGTGACGCTTGGCTCGCAGGTCGTCTTGCGTGATCGGTATGAGCGGCAGGAAATCACGAAATCACCGTTGAGCAGCCAGGCCAGTCATGGTGGATAGATGGAGTGAGCAATGCGCATCGGCATCGTAGGAGCGGGCGCAATCGGCTGTTACCTGGCCGCGCTGTTATCCGCTGCAGACCATGCGGTGGAGCTGGCAGGTCGCCCCGAACAAATCGACGCCATCAGGCGGAATGGTCTGCTCGTGACATTTCCGGATGGGCGACAGGCACGCTATCCGCTGCGCGTTAGCACTGATCTCACCGAGGACGTCGATATCATCCTTCTGGCAGTGAAAACCCAGGACATCGTAGCGGCCTGCAAGACTCTTGGTGATCGTTACGCCAGAGTTCCGGTAGTTGCCCTCCAGAATGGCGTGCAGGCAGACAGGCTGGCCGCTGAAGTAGTTGGCCGCGAACACGTGATGGGTGCGGTCGTGATGTGCGGGGTCACGTATATTCAGACGGCCGAGATTTCCGTACAGTTCGCTGGCTGGCTCATTCTGGGTGAAGCATTCGGACCACCTCAGCCACGCACGCGCCACCTTGCGCACGAGTTGCGCAAGGCGCTGCCAACTTATGTGGCGCGCAATCTGGAGCGTACGCGCTGGAGCAAGCTGATATATAACCTCATCAACGGTGTCAGCGCGGCTACTGGGCTTACGCAGCCAGAAATCATGCGCACAAGCGAGGGCCTCGATATCGTTGTTCGCACGTTTAAGGAAGGCTATCGGGTCGCTCGGGGCTCTGGCATCACACTCGATCACGGCGTCTACGGACTGGAGCCACAGGCCCTCAGGCAAGACCCCAACGCATCGCTCGTCGGCCTGCTGCAGGCCAGCTTTACCGCGCTTGTGTCCGCGGGTCCTGAGCCGCTCGCGAGAGGTGTGCTCATGCTGGCGAGCCGAAGCCGCCTCGGTGCGCTCTCAGTACGCAGCTCCACATGGCAGAGCATCGTGCGGGGTCGACCTACCGAGATCGACTACCTCAACGGCGAAATCGTTCGGCGGGGCAAGGTGCTTGGTATCGCCACTCCATACAATGCGCGCATTGTTGATGCAGTTCACCAGGTAGAGCAGACGCATGAGTTTTTGCCGATCCATGCTCTTGTTCCCGCACGGCCCATCCCTTCTGGATCCTCGAGCTAGGAGACACCTATGGATACCGTACCAACCCATGCGGAGGATGCGTCAGCCAGGGTGACGCAAGCCACTGCGGCCATCGTATGCGAGAGCACGAGCTGTCTGCCCGACGATCTCATCGCCACGTACGGTATTACGATTATCCCGATTCCGTTCGTATTCGGCGACGAGACGTTTCTGGATAACGTCGATATATCTCGCACGGAGTTCTATCGAAGGCTGCGCCAGACGGGCGCTCCACCGAAGACGTCACCACCATCGCCCGGAGAATATCTTGAAGCGTGGAAGCGGGCGGCGGAGCGATCCAGCACGGTCATCTGCGTCACGGTAGACAGCAAAATCAGCACGCTGCAGCGGTCTGCTCTCCTCGCGCAAGAGATGGCGCGCGACGCATTGCCAGGAACGCGCGTCGAGATCGTCGACTCGCTATCTGCCGGCATGGGTCAAGGCTTCGTCGCTTTGGCCGCTGCGCGTGCGGCGACACGAGGCGCAGCGCCCGAGGAAATCATCGCCGAGGCTCGCGCGGTGAGCCGGGCTATGCATATGATCGTAACGCTCGATACGCTGGATTATCTCGCCAAAACCTCTCACATTCCCCAGATCGCCGCGTTCCTGGGGGGAGTTCTCGCCATCAAACCGATATTTCAGATTTCGGGTGGCGATATTCACGTCCTTTCTCGTCCCCGCACGAGACACCGCTCCTTGGAGCAGCTTATGGAGCACGTTCGTTCGATGATGCCAGCAGGCTCAACGCTGCACGTCGCAGTGCAACATGCCGAGGCGCTGGAGGAGGCTGAAGCATTCCTGCGCACTATCCAGACAGAGTATACATGTGTTGAGAGCTACGTGACAGAGTTCACGCCAGTCATGGGCGGATACTGCGGGCCGGGCCTCGTTGGCGTAGCATTCTATCGGGAAGAGGACATTCATGCCGGCTAGCGATGTCGTCGATGTCGACGTTCAAGCGCGAGTGGCCCAGCGCAAGCAGTATGAGCCACTCCTCCTGGCTCGCTCCAGGCAAAGCGGGTGGTCGCGGGTGCTAGTGATCTGCGCGGGCGGATATCTCTATGGCTCGCTTCCAGTGGTCTATCTGCTCGGCAAGCGAAAGCGGGTCGACCTGCAACGCTCTGGATCAGGCAACGTTGGCGCTACGAACCTCATGCGTGCGGCAGGGCCCGCACGGGCGGCCGCAGGCTGGATTTTCGACGCATCGAAGGGCATCGTCCCTGCATGGATCGTGCGCGCCGCCGGTGGAACACAGCGTGAGGCAGAACTTGCCGGTGTCTGCGGCGTCGCCGGGCAATGCTGGCCGCTCTTCTTGCGCTTTAACGGCGGTCGCGGCATCAGTGCGTTCGTGGGGGCTGCATTCGCGCTCGATAGGGTAAGCTGGATAGCATCTATCGCCCCCATGATCGGCGGTTCTCTCTGGCGCGTGATAGGCTCACGCCGCACCGCGACACGCGGAGTCGCTGCGGCTCCGCGGAGCCGGTCGGTTCCTTTTGGCTGCTTCCTCGGCGTCTTCGCTTTCTGGCTTGTCAGCATGTTGCGTCGTAAGCGCCCGCCTGAACTCGTGGCACCAACTTTGCTTTCTGGCATAGTGATGGCGCGTCGTTTGACAGCGCCGCAACCAGATGACAGCAGCCACGGGCCGCGTGTGGCGCCCATGGCACTGCTCTTCCGGCTGCTATACGACCGAAACACGCCGGATTGAGCCGGCGCGCACGCGCGAGAGGGTGAGGGTGCAAGGATGAACGAACCACGGCGCATACTTCTGCTGGCGCTCTTACCCATAGGGGACTCGCTCTTTACCACGCCGACCATCCGTGCCATCTGCCACCGATACCCGCGGGCTAAAATCACAGTGCTCACACATTCGAGTACGGCGCCACTAATGCGGTCAGTGCCAGGTGTCGATGACGTACGCATTTTGCCGACAGATAAGGACTGGCGAGGCAGCGGGTATCTCTTCCGCTTCTTACGTCGGCTGCGTGCGCTGCGATTTGATGTATCCGTGGATTTTACGTCACCAGCGTACAAGTGGATTAGCATGGCCGCAGGCATACCGGAGCGCACCTATATGAAGTTTGATCCGCTCTGGTGGCTCATTCCACAGCCGCACGAAACGTGGCGCCACACACACGCGACGGAACACTACTACAACTGCGCCAGCGAACTTGATTTGCCGCCATGGGATCAGGTAGATCACCAGCTAAGCTTGTCACTATCCAGCAGTGCGCAGGCGCAAGCGCGCAGATTTTTGCGCTCACGCGGCGTAGTCGATGAGAACAGGCCCATTGTGGCTATTCACGCTGGCGCTCACGGGCTGGGCGAGCTCAAGCGCTGGCCGGCGGATCGGTATAGCGCCGTCGCGCGCTACCTTCAACAGCAGTGGAACGCGCATATTGTGCTGCTTGGCGGTGACGAAGACAGAGATATTGCCCTGAGCATCGCCGACTCACTCGATCAGCGCGCTATCGTGGCCGCCGGTGAGTTCTCGCTGCTGGTGTCATTGGCGCTCCTGGACCACGTATGGCTTTTCCTGGGGAATGATTCAGGCCTGTTGCACGCTGCGGCGGCTCTCGGTACGCCGTACGTTGGGATCTATGGACCGACGGCACCCGCGAACTTCGCGCCCGTTCCAAAATATCATGATCAAGGGGTCATTGTGACGCCGCCAGTGCCCTGTGCCAGGCCGCGGTATTTTGTAGGCGGTGACCCCATCTGGTCGCATGCATGCTGTGACGACACATGCCAGGCACTGCTCGCCATCACACCCGCAATGGTGATCAATCAAGCGGAAGGCCTCTTGCGCAAGCACGCGATCACGTTACAGCCACGGTAAGTCGTCGGCCAGCAGCGCTAGCGCGATTCTCGCGCGCCGCACACGCAGTGTTACGGCCAGTAGGGATGATACGGGTACCAGTGCTCAGGGTACTTGGTTATCACGGACTCAAACCCCTGGGCGATCTTCTCCGTGAGCATCCGCACGTTCTCCTCAGGGTCGAGCGCTGGATCCGCGCGTAGCGGCGGCTGCGCGCTCAACACATAGCTCGCATCCTCACGGCGCACGCACGAAACCACCATGACCGGCGCACCCGTCCGAACCGAGAGGCGCGCGGGACCATCAGGGAACGGACTGGGTTTCCCGAAGAACGGAACGGATATGACCTGTACGCCTTTATTCGCCACGTCGCTTAAAAGCACCACGGCTTCATTGCGTGAAAGCGCCCGGAAGAGCGCCCGCAACGACCGGTCGCGCGGCACGAGCGTGACACCCTGCTGCTCGCGAGAGCCAGCTACAAGCTGCGTTCCCCAATCGCTCTCCGTCACAATCGTCAGCCTGCATTGGAAAAGCTGCGCGAGAATCGCCGCGACATCCCAGCTGCCAAGATGGGGCAGGACGAAAATCACACCGTGGCCGCCTGCGATCGATTCACGATAATACTCTTCTCCGTGAGCTTCCATATTATGTGCGAGGTCCGCGACCGGCGACGTTCGCGCCACCAGAAAATCGATTGCCATGCGGCCATAATTCCGTATGCTCGCCCGGGCAAGCCTGCGCGCCCGCGAGTCGATAACTTCGTTGCCGAGGACAATGGCAAAGTTGCGCTGGATGATTGGCAGACGCGTCCACCACAGATAGCTGAGTGGAATGGTGATCGCGTCAGCAGGTACATAGCGAACGCGTCGCGGCAGCCTGCGCAGCGCTTCGCTCACGCTATCCATCGCCCTGCGGCCAGCCGCAAGACTCAGTTCACCGGCTCGGGCGCGCCAGCTCGACATAACTCCCACACTGAACCGACTTCCACTCGTGACCGCCTCTTCAGGCTTTCTCGTCAGCGCGCTCATACCTGGACTCTCTACTCTCTACCCATGTACTCACCCGCGTAGGGTAGCAACCAGTATGCCGAAATGCACGCCAGCAAACATGCTGCCCTATGATGGTACGGTTTCGCCTGTGCCCTGGCCTGGCGAGCGCTGTTGCTCCCCGGCGCGAGAGTCGCTGGCATGGGCTCCATCTCTTTGCGGCTGACCATCACGCTGACTGCGACTAGCCTTAATTGTCGCGTGCTGTTTGAGCGCAAGCGCAAGCTGGTCCCTATAAACCAGGCATCCGACGAGCCCAATGACGATGGATGATCCAATGCTGATGACGCGATAGATGATCTCGATGCTGACGGCGGCGGTTCGTGTTAAGCCAACCAGTAAAAACGCGCCAGTGCCCGAAAGCTCGGTGGCGCCGAGGTCAGTCGGCAATGGGATAATGAGCGTGACCGCAAGACTGAAGAAATACACCGCCAACGCGTCGCCGAACGAAATATTAACGTCGAGACCGCGTGCGGTCAGGTACAATGCCGCACCGCCAAGGATCAGGTAGAGCAGTGAGTTGACGTAGGTAATCGCCAGAGTTCGCCAGTTCAGCAAGTCGACAAGTGCGGCACCCAGGTTGCGCACTTCCCCCATGATCTTGCGGGTCGCCTTATGGTTTCTGACCCACTGAGGCACTCTGAACGCGCTGTGATGGCGGGCGACCAACCAGCCGACGACAACGGCCACCAAGACCCCGCCGATAATGACGACCCGCAGATAGAAGGTCCAGGCTCCCAGCCCGAGTATGACAACGCCGGTCAATGAAACAGCCACCTCCGCCAGAACCATCAACGTGGTGGCTGCCGACGTGGTACCGATATCTTCGCCAGCAGTAACGTTGAGTACATAGTTCTGCAGATAGTTGCCGATCGGCGCGCTCTTCGCCACTTCACCAATCAGAAACGCGAATATTTGGGACCGGCGCTTTTTGCCGAGGCCCAGACGGTCAAGGAGGAAGACCCATTGCCATCCCCGAACGATCTCATAGCCAGCAAACAGCAGTAGCGTCCATAGCAGATAAATACGCTTGAAGTTCTGCATCGCGGCAATGACCTGATCGACGTTGCCGAACGCGAGCAGGGCGGCAAAGATTGAAATGCTCAGCACGATGGGCAAGATATATTTCGGCTGCAGCAATCTTTTCATGGCAAGTACAATCCATGTGATATGGGTGGAGTACCGAGCGTCACGGCGCTGACGTTGGTCACCAGAGCTATACGCAAGAATGAAACCACGAGACCGTTCTAGTGTTGGACGGGGATCAACCAACACAGTATGATAGACAACATACTCCATGTGTCTGGCATGTGCGATTCGGCTTGCGATAGCGCAGCATAAGGTGGCTGGCGAGCCGCCACACGGTATCTACGTCAAGGAGGTATGCATGGGCTCTACCATACGCGCGGTACGTGGCTACATGCTGAGGCATGCCGGCCAGTTACTTGCGGGGGTAGTGCTAATCATCGTCGCCAATGTCTTTGCCCTCGTGCCACCCCTCATACTTCAGAGAGCCGTGGATAGCCTCAGTCAGCCCAACGCGACACAAGCCCTCTTCCGCTACGCCGCGCTCATCGTCGGAGTAGCGCTCGCTGCCGGCGTATTTCAGTTCTTCAGCCGCTTCACCATCAACTCAATCTCTCGTTATGTCGAATACGAGATGCGAAACGAAGTGTTCCAGCACTTTCAGCGGCTGGATCTGGAGTACTTCCAGCAGCGCAAGCTTGGAGATCTGGTAGCGCGGGCAACAAACGATCTCTCGCAAGTTCGACAGATGCTCGGCCCGGGCGTGAGCAACCTCTGCAACGCCATGGTCGCATTTGTGCTCACGGGCATCGCCATGCTCAGTGTCGATGTGCGTCTGACCCTCTACTCGCTGACGGTCATGCCGGCCATCACTGTCTTTTTCGTGCTCATCAGCGGCACGATCCGTCGCCACTTTCGCGCCGTTCAGGACCAGTTTGGGGAGGTGTCGGCGCGCGCGCAGGAAAACTTCAGTGGCATTCGAGTCGTGAAGGCATACGCGCAGGAGGCGGCAGAACTTGAGGCGTTCAACCAGGTGAATCTGGAATACGTCACGCGTAGCATCACATACGCGCGGCTTAATTCGCTGCTCTACCCTAGCATGTACTTCATTTCCGGGTTAGCGGTCGCCATCATGCTCTGGCGCGGCGGTCTGGATGTCGTCTCGGGCAGGATCACTGTAGGCCACCTCGTCCAGTTCACCGCGTATCTTGCCGCGCTCACCTGGCCGATGATCTCGCTCGGCTGGACCGTAAACCTGTTCCAGCAAGGCTCAGCCTCGTTGAGCCGCATTCAGGAAGTGCGTACGACTTTGCCAGCCGTCGCTGACCGGCATGCAGCGCTCGGCACGTTCGCACCCCATGCTGGCAAGATCGAGTTCCGCAATGTCTCATTTTCATATGGCGAGCGGGAAGTGCTCCACAACATCAACCTGCTCGTACCCGCGGGCACCTCCCTTGGCATCGTAGGTCCGACTGGATCCGGAAAATCCAGTCTCGTCAATCTCATCGCGCGCATCTATGACGCGACAAGCGGCAGCGTACTCATCGACGACCACGACGTGCTGGATATACCACTCGCGGACCTGCGCCAAGCTGTCGGCTACGTGCCGCAGGAGAGCTTTCTCTTCTCTTTAAGCTTGCGTGAAAATGTAGGCTTCGGAGTTGACACACTCACGAACGAACAGCTTGAGCACGCGCTCGAAGTCGCTCAGCTGGGCAAAGATGTCATTGACTTCCCGCAGGGCGTCGAGACGATGGTGGGCGAGCGCGGCGTGACACTCTCTGGTGGTCAAAAGCAGCGCGCGAGCATCGCAAGAGCTATCGCACGAAACCCGCTGATACTTATGCTGGACGAGGCCTTTTCGAACGTAGATACCAATACCGAAGCCGCTATCATGACACAACTGTCACACGTCATGCGAGATCGCACGTCGATTATCGTCGCTCACCGGATTTCGACCGTGCAGCACCTGGATCGCATTATCGTCCTACGCGACGGATGCATCGTTGAGGAGGGCACACATACAGAGCTGCTCGCGCTGGACGGCACATATACCGCACTGTACCGTCGGCAGCTTCTCGGCGAGGAACTGGAAGAAAGTGATCTTGCGGGCAGCTCAGAAGCAGCGGATTAAGAATATCAGGAGGTGGCCTGATTGGCTCAGACGTTCTTCCATGATGATGAGATACTCGGCAAAGCATACGATGGGCGGCTCGTTCGCCGCCTGTGGCAGTTCATACGCCCGTATCGCCGCCTGTTCTACCTCGCGCTCGCGCTCTCGATCTTCAGTGTCGCCAACGACCTGTTGGCGCCGCTCATCACTCAACGCGCCATCGACCGGTACATCGCGCCCAGCGGGCCGACAGCGCTCACGCTGGCCGAGCGCGCGAACGGCATCTTTGTTATGGCGCTTGCCTACTTTGGCGTGCTGGGTCTGGGATTTCTTTTTCGGTATCTGCAAAATTATCAGATAAGCGTGCTCGGACAGCGCGTCATGTATGACCTGCGCTCGCACATGTTCGAGCACTTCCAGCAACTCTCGCTCTCATACTTCGATCACAATCCCGTCGGACGGCTCATGACACGCATCACGAACGATGTAGATGCGCTCAACAGTCTTTTCACGTCAGGTGTCGTACCGCTGTTCGCGGACCTTTTCACGCTGCTCGGCATCATGGTCATCCTCTTGATCGAGGACTGGAAACTTGCTCTTATCGTCTTTGCGGTATTGCCGCCGCTGGCGTTCGTCACCTCCAAGTTTCAACAGGTCATGCGGCAGAACTTCCGGGCGATTCGTGTCCGTCTGGCTCGCATCAACGCCAATATCGCAGAGAATATCGCTGGGACCCAGGTCGTTCAGCTCTTTAACCGTGAGCAGCGCAATTTCGAGATTTTTGACGAACTCAACGTAGACTACCGCGCCATGTCGCTGCGCTCTCTGCTCTACTTCTCGCTCTTTTATCCTGTGGTCAACCTGTTCTCGGCCATCGGCACGGCGCTCATTATCTGGATCGGTGGCGGACAGGTCGTTTCTCACGCCCTGGAGTTAGGCGCACTGGTAGCCTTCATTCAATACGTCGACCGCTTCTTCTTGCCTGTGCGCGATCTGGCCGATAAATACACCGTTCTGCAATCCGCCATGGCCAGCTCCGAACGCATATTTCGCGTACTCGACGAGCCTGTGATCGTCGCGGACCCCCCCAAGCCAATCTCGTTGACAAGCGTGCGCGGCGAGGTGGAATTTCGTGACGTCTGGTTTTCCTACAATCAGGAAGACTGGGTGCTCAAAGGGGTCTCATTCAAGATCAGAGCGGGCGAAAGCGTCGCCATCGTGGGCGCTACCGGAGCAGGAAAGACATCGCTTATTAGTCTGATCTCGCGCTTTTATGACGTGCAGCGCGGTGAAATTCTGGTGGACGGGCATGATGTGCGCACGCTCGCGCAATCCGATCTCCGCCGCCATGTTGGCGCGGTACTTCAGGACCCGTTTATCTTCTCAGGCACTATCGCTACCAATATTCGCCTCCACAATCACGACATTACGGATGAGCAGATCCAGCAGGCGGCAGCATTCGTAAACGCGGCACCGTTTATCGAGCAACTGCCCCGGCAATATGCGGAGGAAGTGCGCGAGCGTGGCGCCGGTCTTTCCTCGGGCCAGAAGCAACTTATCGCGTTTGCCCGCGCCATAGCGTTCAATCCGGAAATCCTGCTTGTTCTTGATGAAGCTACGAGCAGTGTCGATACGGAGACTGAGGCGCTGATTCAGGATGCGCTAAAGAAACTCCAGCGCGGGAGAACGTCGATCATCATTGCGCACCGGCTCTCCACTATTCGCGATGTGGATCGTATCATCGTGCTGCACAAAGGTCGAATCGTTGAGGAAGGCACGCATACCGCGCTGCTGGCACGGAATGGCTTCTATGCGCGCCTCTACGAGTTACAGTACGTGGACAGCAAGGTCTAGCCTGGGAGAGAAGGACACGCAGCAAGAGCGTCATCCTCCAGGCGTCGCCGATGGCGTTTCGCTGGGGGTCGCACTGGAGGTTGCCGTGGGAGGCGCCGGAATGCCCGCCAGCGTCGGATCGATGGCGGCGCCGAAATTGTCCACGCCCCATGATGACCCGTAGAGCGACAGCTGCAATTTTACCGTATAGGTGATGTTGTGACTGCGCTTCACGGTATAGACCAGCGTCGCCTTGTTCTGATTGACCGATTCACTCACTTCGGTCGCACTCGTCACGTAACCGAACGTGGTATCCGCATAGTTGGCGGCGCTCAGAAACTGGCTTCCGCTATACTGCACGCGCAAGATAGGCGAAAGGTAGTTAGACTCAAGCTCGACGTAGTTATGTTGCTCCATGTCGTACCAGAAGCCGCTCGCCGTCGCATTTGGATCCGGTTTGGTCTGCACGAGCTGCAGAGCGGCAAAGCCGCCGACTGCGCAGGTGGCGCAGAGAAAGAACGACGCGATAGCCATGACGAAGGCCAGGAGCACGCCATTCGGCTGAGCAGGCAATTGAAGTGGGTGAGCGGAATGGAATGTCTGGCGGAGTGACCGGATGCGCAGGTACCTGGCGTACCGTTGTTCTCGTTCTTCGCCTTTGCGCGTCTCAGGGGCAATTTGCACCTGAAGCATCTCATCGCGTATTTCCTTGAGGCGTTTGCTCGCGTCACGCAGTTCTTCAGGCGTTGCCCGATGACTCTTCGCCTGGGCAGTGATTCGCCGTCGAGTGCGATCCCGCATGCCGCGCTTCCCCTCCTTGACTTATGCCGGATGGCAGCGCGCGTACTATACCGGCTATGCGCCAGGCGTGTCAACCCGCATGGGACCGTGTTATGCCACGTGCAGTGAGCGCCGGGCCAGCCAGCGCGTACCTCGTGATACGACCCGCTGTGCATCGACAGAACCTTGACCCACGAACAAGCATGCACCTATACTCGGGAGTGCTTAGCAGTCAACGCCGACATGCAGGAGAAATCAATGAGCGAATTCACCATAGTAGTGCTTCCCGGAGATGGGATCGGGCCCGAAGTCATCGAACAGGCGGAACGAGTTTTGGAAGCCGTGCTGACCAGAGCGGGCCATACAGCACACCTTCGCCATGCGCTCGTCGGCCAAGCCGCCATCGAAGCGGAAGGCGCCGCCATCAGCGATGAAACGGTAGCTCTCTGTAAAGCAAGTGCAGGCATACTCTTTGGCGCCGTTGGCGGCATGGGAGTGGGCAATCCGGGAGCGGCAGCGCAGCCCGAGCATGCGCTCTTTCGCTTGCGCAAAGAGTTTGAACTATTCGTGAATCTACGACCGGTGCGTGCCATTCCCGCTCTGCTCGATGCTTCATCATTGAAGGCCGAGGTTATTGACGGCGTTGACCTCATTGTCGTTCGCGAGCTTACCGGCGGTCTGTATTACGGCAAGCCGAGCGAAATACGTGAGGAAAACGCGGAACGGACAGCGATCGATACGATGTTCTATAGTGAGCATGAGATCGAGCGAGTCGTTCGCTATGCCTTTGAGCTGGCTCGTACACGATCCCATCGCGTGACATCCGTTGACAAGGCCAATGTGCTGAGTTGCTCACGCCTCTGGCGCAGCGTGGCGCAGCAGGTTGCCGCGGACTATCCGGATGTCGAGCTCAAACATATCCTCGTGGATTCCTGCGCTATGGCGCTCATTCGACAGCCACGCGACTTCGATGTCATCGTCACTGAAAACATGTTCGGCGACATCTTGACCGACGAGGCATCCATGTTGGCGGGCTCCATGGGGCTGTTGCCATCCGCCAGTCTCGGCACCAGGCGGACTGAGCACGGCTATTTTGGCTTGTATGAGCCCATACACGGGACAGCACCAGATATCGCCGGGCAAGGCAAAGGAAACCCACTGGCAGCGATTCTCAGCGCGGCGCTCCTGCTGCGCCACTCACTGGGACTGTCACATGAGGCAGAACTAATTGAGCACGCTGTGCAGCACGCGGTAGACCAGGGTTACCGCACACCAGACATCGCACGCCCGGGCGCGGAAGTGGTTTCTACACATGAGATGGGAGACGCCGTCCTCAAAGCGATCTCGGCACTAGCAGCCGGATGAATTACGTCGATCCGCTACCCCATCTTGCCGCGAGGAGCGGGGCCAAGCGCCCGCTGTGCGCGTCGCAGCGCGGCTATCTCTTGTTCACGCTCTTGCACATGCTCATCAGACTGATACGGCTCGCGTTCTAACGCATCGAGCCGCTGCATCAGGATAGCCTGATGGATCTCCCAGCGCAGGACGTTGCGCTCATAGCCCATTTTCATGTGATGCCCCATCACTCGCGTGTACGCTCTACTGGCGTGATTGGACCAGCGTCGCAATGGTGTTCAGCAGTTCCTCATCCTGATACGGTTTCACCACGTACGCGTCCGCGCCCAGCTGCAAAGCGCGCTGCTGATGCTTCGTTGCCGCGCGAGAGGTCAGCACAATAAGCGGCAGATGCCGGTACTGCTCCTGGCTACGCACGGTAGCCATCAGCTCATATCCATCCATCCGCGGCATCTCAATGTCGAGCAGAACGGCGGCCGGAATTTGCCTGGCGATGGCCTCAAGAGCCTCGACACCGTCGCGTGCCGTCTGCACCTCCCAGCCATTCGCCTTGAGCATGTTGCTCACGACGCGACGCACGCTCGGACTATCATCTACCACAAGTACGTACGAGTTCTGCTTGGCCGGCGGGACCACAACGCGGTTTTGCGAGGAGCTGGCCGAGGCTCTCGGCGTGACGACAAATTCACGCGATTGCGGGATTCCCTGTCGTATTGCTTCAGGCGCATACGCTGCACTGCCAAAGCCCTTCGTGGCCTCTCGATAGGTTGGCACAGGGCTGGTGGGCATCTGAGTGATCGCGGCCGCCGCTGGCGTGCTGAGCGGCAACTTTAGTGGAGCACGCGGAGATTGCCCGAGCAATTCGTGCATCTCCAAGATCAGGACCACCTGGCCATTACCCAATACTGTCGCGCCAGCCACACCGGGGACCTCTCGCAGGTGGGGACCAAGCGGCTTCGCCACGACTTCCTGCTGTGCCACGATAGCATCGACGACCAGTGCTACGCGCCGCTTGCCCGCATTTACGAGCAGCACGGATGAGCGCTCATCCACAGGCGGCACTTCAGCCTTTAAGTAGGACGCCAGATGCGCGAGAGGATACCGCTCGCCTCGCATCTCAAGTGATGGCACATCGCCCTGCGACACCTTGTAATAATCCAGCCTGCCAATCTGATCGACGACGGCCATGGGAATGGCAAGCACCTGGTTGCCAGCCCGGACCAACACAGCGCGTGCGATCTGCAGGCTGATGGGAAACTTCATCGTGAAGACCGTGCCCTGCGACACGGACGACTCGACTTCAACCGTACCTCGCAGCCGCGTCACCGTATCCCGCACCACGTCCAGCCCGACGCCACGTCCGCTTTCCTCAGTGACCATATCCGCCGTCGAGATACCTGGCCGGAAAATCAGATTGATCGCATCGCGCTCCGAAAGCGAGCTATAGGCGTCGATCCAGCCGCGCGCGACTGCGGTCGCTCGGATGCGTTCAGGATCTATGCCTCCGCCATCGTCCCGCACGGAGATAGCCACCTGATTGCCCTCATATGCCGCGGAGACAAGGATCTTACCGGCTGATGACTTACCCGCCATCTCGCGAACGGCAGGCTGCTCAATGCCGTGGTTAACCGCGTTGCGCACGAGGTGCAACAACGGTCCAGCGACCTCCTCAAAGACCTTGCGGTCGACCTCGGTATCCATGCCCTCGGCAAAGAATTCGATTTCCTTGCCTTCTTTGAGTGCCGATGCCCGTGCGGCGCGATAGAGACGTGGAACGAGCGATTGCAGGGGCACGAGGCGAGCCTTGAGAAGGCGGTCCTGGAAGTCTGACGTCAATCGGTTTTCGCGCGTGAACGAAGCCTGCGTCTCACGAACAATGGATTCCATCTCATGGGCGAGCGTCACGACATCGGCCACGCTCTCACTCAGACCTCGCGAGAGCCGGTGGAACTCCGTGTAACGATCCAACTCCAGTTCATCGAACTCATTGGACTGTAAACCGGCAGGTAGCGCACCCGAATTGGGACCGCGCGAGAGCTGAGCGGCCCACTGCGCATCGCCTGACTGTGTGCCAAAAGTCGCGCCATTTGGCCGCCCGCTAGGGAGGGTTGCCGCTTCGAAACGGGTCTCAAGCTGCGACCCGATTTCGCGCAGCCGCTCGCTGACCATCACCGTATCTGAGACTAGCCTCCCCGCGCGCTCGATGCGCTCTTCCAGCACGGACCGATTGACAAGCAATTCGCCGAAGAGCGTGACGAGTTCGTCCAGCTTGCTGAGCTTGAGCCTGACGCTCAGGTCACCCGCCGGTGTAGCGCCGGTCTTGCCTCCGTCACCGTCCTCTGCTATCGTTGCCGCGGATACGTCGCTGCGCGTAAAGTCAGCCGCTGGATCCGGCTGCGCGATCTCGACTGATTTGCCGCTCAATCTGGCGTAGCGAGCCACGAGCTCATTTGCCAGCGCGTCGCGCTCTCCTGCCGATTCCGTTTCACTGGAGACGAGTTGATCGAGCGTTTCAGCCGTGTCAAGCAGGAGGCTGTGTACTTCGGGAGTGAGCGATGTCCCTTCCTCTACGAATCGGTCGAGCACATCCTCAGAGGCATGAGCGATGCGCTGCACATCAAGAATGCCCATCATTCCGGCGGCACCTTTGAGCGTATGCATGGCGCGCCGGATGGACTGCACAACAGACAGATCGCCTGGTGTCGCTTCGAGCTGCGCAATCCCGGATGTAATGGTCTGCAAGTGCTCAAGCGCTTCCTCACGGAAGACTTCTTGCGCCTCCGCGGATTGTTCACTGGTAACTTGAACCGGCTTGGGCATCCGTTCCGCGCTGGTCCGCATGATCGGGAGCATCCCATCAACGGAGGCATTGCCAGCGGGCGGACTGCCAGACGTGAACTCTGAAAGCAGCTGCCGCCTGACTTCAATCTGCACTTCCTGCCGCAGCCGCTCCATTTCATCACGGCGCACTGCGGCGGCGACCTCATCGCGCACTTCATCTTCCAGTTCGCGACGCAGCTGTTCACGCACCTCGCGCTCCACTTCCGCACGTGCGCCAGGCGAAAGTGGCTCCGTCCTCAGATTTTCCTGACGTTCAGATGTCAGGTCGCCCGCTCCGCTTGAACGAGACCAATTCACATGAGCGATAGTGGCGGAAAAGCTGCCGTCCGGTGCATATTCCGTCGACTGGGCGAAACGAAAGCCGGCCTGCACTCCCTGCAAGGCAGACATCAGGCCATTGAGCGCGTCGTCTATTTCCTCCTGCGTCACGGCGATCTTGCGACCAGAGGCATGCAGCATACCGATGAGCTGCTTGAGCCGGGTAGTAGTCACCCATACCACCGAGAGTGGCAGATACCTGCGCACGGAATCGGGGCTGTTTCGCAGATCAAGCCCCATCTGCACGCCGACCCATTCCTCCAGCCGGTCCAGCGCGTCTCGCGAGCCATCGAGGAATGTGCGCAACTCCAGGCGCTCGTCTTCCATCGACTGCGTCGCTTCGCGTATCGCTACGGCAACGTCGCGCAGCATCGCGACATGCCGTCTTACAGAGTCCGCTTCCGCCCGGATCTCGGCCTGCGCAAACTGTGCCGGGGCCACTTCGGGCGCGCCTTGCGGTTCCTGACTGAATCCTGGCTGTCCCGGCTGCTTATATGGCGCGGTGTTCCATGCCGGCAGCGCACCCGTATTGAACAGTGCCACATCTTCAGATTGCGCGGGTGTGACGGACTGAGGCAGTGAGGCAGTGAAATCCTGCGCTGCGGAGGAAGTCGCGCCGCCCGCCTGGAACGCGCGCAGGATGTCATCGAACGATTCGTCGTGGCGGGTCGCTTCCACACCCGGCGTCGATGCGCTCAAATCCGCTTCGGCGCGCGGCGATACACTGCTGCTCGCGAACGGATCAAACGCCGGCACCGCTCCGGTGGGCAGATCGGAGGTCGAGATACTCCAGTCCCCTGTCGAAGCAGGTGGCGATGACGCTTGAGCGGCGGGGGACGTCTCACCAGAAGGAGCGGGACCGTCTGTCTCTTCGCCCTGCCTCGCCCCAGGAGTGGAGGTGCCAGCAGATGAAGACGAAGGAGCAGCGAATGCTGCCAGCCAATCGGGAATCTGCACAGGTACATCAGCCGAGCCAGAAGGAATATCGGCGCCGTTCGCCCGGTTCTCGAGAGACGACACACCCGGCGCCGCGCTCGCGTGTTGCAAGGAAGCGCGATCAGAGACGTCCTCCGCGACCACCGGTCCCTCGTCTTCTCCCGTACGCACGTAGACAACGAGTTTGCTCAGCCGGCCGAATGATCTGCGCAACAAACCGATGGTGGCCAGGTCCAACGGCGTCTGGTTGTCGAGCGCATCGCCAAGCGTGTCTTCCATACCTTGCGCCACTTGCGCGAGGCCCTGATACTCCATCATCGCAGCGGAACCGGCAATGGTGTGCGCCCGCCGGAACGCCTCCTCCAGCGCAGTCGCGTCGTCAGGCTGCTGCTGCAAGCGATCCAAGTGCGTCTGGATCTCCGGCAAATAGCTATTGACCTCTGCGAGGAAGCTATCGAGAATAGCAGACTTGTCGAAATCATCAGACATAGCTTACGCACCCACTGATGCTTGCGCAGCGCTCGTATGCGCGAATCCCGTTCATCCGAACACTACTTGTACAGTTCAGGGAATGGAGGATTGACTGCCGGCGCGGCGCCAAACTGTCCCTCGGGATAGGCCGGCTGAGGCCCGGCAGGCTGTTGCGCGCCTGAGCCAAAGTAGCCGTCATAGTCGTTGTACAGATAGCCGCCCATGTCTGCTCCTGCAGGCAATGGGGCAGCAGCCGGCAAAGCCGGAAGCGGCGCCTGCATATCGCCATTGCCCCAGCCCGAATTGCCAAGATTCGGCAGGTTCAGCATGGGCGGATAAGCATTCTCCGGCTGCGGCAACAGCGCCTGCGGTTGCAGCGCCTGCTCAGGCAAGCGGAACGTCGCCACTGAAGCGCGTAGCTGCTCCGCAAGCTCGGCGAGGTAGCTGACAGCGGCCGTGGTGTCCTGCGTTGCGGCGTTCGTCTGCCGGGTGATTTCCGCGATTCGCGTCATCGCGACGGCGACTGCCTCGGATGTCTGGGCGCGTTCATTGGCCGCGCGTGCGATGCCTTCTATCATCTTCGCCTGGCGATCCACGGCGCCGTAAATGCTGCGCAATGCCTCGCCAGCCTCATCTGCCAGCCGCGAGCCATTTACCACTTCCTGTGTGCTTTCCTCCATAGCGACTACCGCTTCATACGTGTCGCCCTGAATGCTCTTCACAATGGTCGCGATCTTCTTCGTCGCCTCAGTCACGCGCTCCGCCAGCAGTCGAATTTCATCCGCGACCACCGCGAACCCACGTCCGTGTTCACCCGCCATTGCGGATTGAATCGCGGCGTTGAGCGCCAGCAGGTTCGTCTGATCCGCGATGTCTTCGATCAGACGCACGATCTCGCCTACTTCCTGCGAGCGCTCGCCCAGCCGCTTGATCTTCTTGGACGTATCCTGCACATTCTCGCGGATATGCACCATGCCATCGATGGTCTGGACGACGGCATGCTGGCCGCCCTCAGCCGTACGAAGCGCCTCGCGTGCCATCTCAGCCGCAGCCAACGCATTTGTCGCGGAAAGCTGAACGAAGTCCGCCAGCCGCGCGACGGCCTCTGTCGTCTGCGAGATCTGCGCGGACTGCGCCTCAGAGGCTTGAGCGACTTCCGCGGATCGGTCGAGCAAGCGTCTGGTCGCGTTTGTTACCTGAATGGTGGTCGCCTGCACGCGTCCGACCACTTTCGCCAGTTCCTCGATCATATAGTTGAACGAGTCCGCGAGGACGCCAAGTGTATCCGGCGTCACTTCTGCCTGGACACGCAAATCGCCATCACCAACCGCGCTGACTTCCTGCAGCAGCTTTTCGATCTGAGCCTGCAGGGTGGCGGCGTTCTGAACGTCCGGGCTGCCCGCCTGTGCCGCGGTAGAGGTTGTATCCAGCACCGAGTTGACCGCCGCTGAAAGCATGGCGAACTCATCGTCTCCGATCACGGGTGCGCGCACGCTGCGGTCGCCTTGCGTTGCGACGCGGCAGAGCTCGGCAAGTTCAAGCGTCTGCGAGCGGATCACGCTCCGCATCCGCATCCACGCTGCCGCGACCGCAACCACGACAACGACCGCCAGCCCGAATGTAATTCCCCAGAGCGTCGTTTCAGGAGGCAGAGCGTTCAAGCTACTGACCTGATGAATACCCCATGCGCCCAATCCCAGCAGTGCTGCCGCGGGCACGAGCATTGAAACCGCCATGAGGGCATTCAGCTGCGCGCCGAGCGACCATCGCGTGCGCGACTCATCATCCATAGACGTACAGGCCTCCCTCATCCGTGGTCTGCCGGCCGTTCCGTTCCCTGAACAAGCCAGACTTCCACGTATAGTAACCGCTGAGCATCAGTCCGTCACACAGAGCATCATCTGGAATGGCTCATCGTTTGCTGCGTTCCACCGCAAGCGCGAGTCCATGACGAGTCTAGATTACCACGTTGTGCCTACTACTGGATGAGCCATATGGGACCGATGTCGCAGCTGGCAAGAGAAAGGCTTTCTGTTTACGAAAAGTCGGCACGATAACGATGCATCTTTTCAGCGTAAAGCAGTCGCCGGGGATCCAGCAGGAATACGGTCCGGCCCTCAAGGTTCACGGCTCCTGTCGCGTATGGAGTCACCCACGCGGGAACACTCACTGCGGTGGCCTGAGGCATCGGGTTGTCGAGCGAGCGCATCTCCGTAACGCCTTCGACCATCATGCCAATCGTCATCTCGCCATCAGTGAGCACAAGCACCCGCGCGCGTGGCGTCAATGACTGGGATGGCAAGCCGAAAAATGCCGGCAAATCGACTACGGAAAGGATAGCGCCCCGGAGATGAATGACACCGAGCACCCAGGCAACCGTATTGGGAACGGATGTGATATCCGTAATACGCTCAACGCCCTGCACGCTGTCCGCGGGAAACGCGCACTCCACATCACCGAGAGGAAAGACAATATGCTGAGGGCGACCGGAGACTTCCTGATTCGCGCCGACACCCATCATTCGGGAAAACTCGGCAACCTGGTTGACGTCTGTTAATCCGGCGCGCCGCGCAAGCTCCTGGAGCATTTCGGGAGTCACAGATCCGCTTCCCTGGCCCCGCTCGGCATGAAGTGTTCTCAGCGCCTGCTGCAGTGATTCAGCCATACCGGAATATCTGCCTACGCCATCTGCACCAATTGCGCCATTCGCCGGAAACAGTCGCTCACGAGAATCGCTCATCTTACCTCCCGCCATGGGAAGCGGTAGACCATTGCATGCCACTTGTATTTCTACCAAAGCCGCGTCGCCTTGCGCCCTACAGCAATGAACGCACGCTTGCCAGCAGATCATCCTTGCTGAATGGCTTCGTTAAATAGAGGTCGGCTCCCTGCTGAAGCCCCCAGCGCTTGTCGAGTGGTGTGTTCTTGCCGCTAATCAGGATGATCGGAATGTCGCGACTTTGCTCCAGTTGCTTGAGCTTGCGACATAGCTGAAACCCGTTCTGCTTGGGCAGAATCACATCCAGCAGAACGCACTGCGGCCGCTCCTGAAGCACTTTTTCCAGCGCCTCATCGCCGTCGATAGCGGTGATCACCTCATATCCGCTCTCGCGGAGCGGGGTCGCAATGAGTGTTAAGTCCGTCCAGCTGTCATCAACAACCAAGAGCTTGGGTCCGGGCATGTGCGCGTACTCCCTCGTGCTGACTTCCGCCGGGACCTCGTCGCTCCATCGCCCGGCTGTTGCTTGTCGCAACGTCACCCTGATTCCGCGTGACGCGGCCTAAACACGCCTGCGCATTCGCTGCTGTCGCATTGCACGCTGGGCAGCGTGCTCGCGCACAACAGCCGAGTTCAGGTGTCGTTTTACCGTCTGCACCAACTCAGCCGAGTCGAACGGCTTCGTGATATATTCCGTCGATCCGGAGAGCCGGCCACGCATTTTATCAAATAGTCCGTCTTTGCCACTCAACATGATAATAGGCACATCGCGAAACGACATATTGCGCCGTACGATCTGGCAGATGTTGTATCCATCCATGTGCGGCAGCATGATGTCGAGGAGAATCAGGTCCGGCTGCTCATCAGCCACTGAGGCGAGAGCGCTCAATCCATCGCCTGCGGTGACCACGCGAATATGCTCGCGCTGCAAGGTTAACTGGACGATTTTGCGCACCGTCGGACTATCATCGACGACCAACACAACGGGTTCGTCCACTTAGCTAAACCTCCTGCGGGCATCCTGTACGCCGTTAACGGCATAGCTTACATTCGCTGCGGAGCCAAGGACCGGCGCAAAGCCCTGTTCGGCGCGATCCTGCTGGACACGTTCGGCTGCGCGCCGGCGCACATGACGTTCGATCTCTTCATCGATCTCACGCAAGAAAGCCGACCACAAATCCTCAAACTGCCGTCCGGCCCGTGAATTGCCAACCTCATCGGAGAGTACGCGGTCAAACACATGCCGCATGAGCTGTGAGAAGACCTGCACGGCGTCCCAGTAGCATTCTGCAAGCTCCTGGCCGCGAATCACGCGATCGAGCGTTTCGAGGTCCTGAAAGCTGATCCGGCCGTTATTGAACTGGATAATCGCGTCCATGCGCGGATAGCGCTGCAAGAGAGCCGCGAGTGCCGGACCGACGGTCGCCGTGAGATACCGCGTGACTTCCGGTTCAGGCACCTCACCGCGCCCACGAAGCGCACGCGCGAACTGCGCGTGATGCGCGAGAAGCCCATTGACGCAGTTCGCCATCGTGCGCACCAGCACAAGCAAGCGCTGCCCGTTTCCGTGCCGGCTCTCCTGCGAAAGTTGATGCTGGCTCTGGGTGAGCAGATTCATCAGGCTGCGCTCGAGCTCTGTCTCCAGCCGGGCATCGACGACTTCGATCAGTCCGAGATTGAGCAGTTTCTGCATGATCGTCGCAACCTGGGGTTCTGGAAGCAGTAAGGCGTATGAAATCGCGCTGAGGGGGAATTGTCCGTTCGAGAGACAGAGGACGTGTATTTCTTCACGTGTCAGACCAAGGCCCGTGATATCTCCGCTGAACTCTGGCTGCGGCATCCATCTGGCAACCGTGCCTCTGGAAAGGGTGGGAGCATCCGCACGTCCCCACTCATCAGCCATGCGCAGCGACTCCAGCAACACATGGTCAACGTTCAGCGGTCGGGCCGCGCCCGTGCGGGCCTGCAGTCCCGCGATGTCACGCAGGAATTCGAAGCGGCCCCGCTCCCAGCGTATCGCCCGGCTGATAGACTGAATCACTCTGAACTCGGTCCGCTGTTGCTGCTCCACCGGAGACATGAGGCCCCAGTGAACCATCGTGCTCATCACAGCCGCCGGACTGGAGCCAACGTTCTGGCGCACGGTATTCGCGTCATCCCGGGAGACCCGCCCCAGCAAACGGAACATATCGATGAGGTCAGGGGCGGGAGTTCCTGGTTCCTCCAGGTCAATAATCTGACCGCTATCTAAAAATATCGCCAGCCGCTCAAGCCCCGACGTCACGCTCAAGACACCGGTTTTCCCGCTCAACGCCAGCATTTTCAGCGTAGCCTGTAAACCCAGGGTCTCGAGATTCCCATCTAATATCCGCCCCTGAGGTTCCATCTTTCCTCCCGGTCCATATCCATCCGCACTCTACGGGTCGACGAGGCGCATGTACACTGCCGTGGGGCTTTTGACGCCGTTGTCTTGGGCACCCATACCCCTAGGACCGTTGATCCCTGGTGGCTCGGACTATTGTATCACACTGTTGAGCGCATACAAGAGGGAATTCATGCGCATGTGACGATATACGGTGACCACCTGACACCTTCGTTCGTTATAGTGTCTCAGATCGTGTGGAATGCCGTCCGTTCGCTACGGAGCCGTCGCGCCGAGGCCGGCTGAGGACGTTGTCGCATAACCCGTCAGTTCAACGTATCCAACGCCCCGCAGACCCTTGCCACCAGCCGTGCCGTCAATGCTCACCGCACCCTCCCAGTACGCCACGCCCGTTGAGGATGTCGTGACCAGCTCCTGATCCTTCAGCTGTGGCGTAAGCGTCAGGCTCAGATGTTGTGATGCAACTGTGATGGCCCAGCCGGAGGGATATACTCCGCCTGTCACGGGACTCGTCCACGTTCCCAGCACTCGTATATGAATCGCGGACGCCGGAATCTCGCTGGCGGACCCGTCGGCAGCGACCGCGGTACCAAAAGCGGAAACCGGCTGGTTTTGCGCGCCGCGGATCACATACAGCATGTATTCCGTCCGGTTATCCAGCTGGATGCTGTACCAGTCCCAGCCGGTTCCCGCCAGCGTGAGAAAGTTGCCCCACTGGTGGTCCATCCATGCCTGGCCGGTCACCGGCACGCTCACACCATGATCCACCACACTTCCCGTGACGGCCATCAGCGGGCGTGAATAATAGTACGAGAAGCCGGCGTCGCCGTACGAGATGAGCCCGTTCCCGCCGTGCAGGACGGGCGGCGTCTCAGCCTTGAGCGCGAGATCAATCGAATAGCCGGCCATCGCCGCCCGCAGATGATCACTCCCATTCAGCCCCGAAGCGCTCCACCCGTCCAGCGCGAGATGAAATCCCTGGGTGGAACCCGAAGGTGGAATGACCGAGGCAGACTCGAACGCCGCCCGCTGATCGTAGTGAAACTGTCCGCGGGTGATGTCGCTCACGGCGAAATGGGCGGCATAGTAGGGCGAGAGTCCGCCGCGCAACGTCTGGAAAAACGTCAGTTCGAAACCGTAGGTATGCGCGTGATCTGACGCATACAGATGGCCCGTGTAATACCACCACTCCGTCAGGTCATGATGTGGCGCCTCGTCCTGTGGAAAGCGCACTGGCGGCAATGGCGTCGCGGTCGGCGCCGGCCTCGCCTGGGGCAACGTGCCGCCCGATGCGATGGTTCCCGGCAGGCCGCACCCGGCCAGCAGCACAGCAATCGCGACAATGCTGGCGGCCAGCGCAGCATATTTCCGCCACCTGCTCATTCCCTGCCTCCCAGCGGAGCGGACTGCCATGCGGTATCGCTCGCCTTGTCTTCTCCGGCCATACCGCCGTGCCCGTTGCCTCCATAGACATTGCCGCGCAGCCAGCGGTTGAATGGCCACGGCCACCACCAGTTGATCGTGCCGAGCAGACGCATCGTCGCCGGAACCAGCAGCCCGCGCACCAGGGTGGCGTCGAGCAGGACGGCCAGCGCCATGCCAACACCCAGCGCCTTGACGATCACGATATCGGCTGTGGCGAACGCCATGCTCACGACGATCACGATGGCCGCCGCGCTGGTGATGATCGCCCCGCTGCGTTCCAGCCCCAGCGCGACGCTGCGTGTATTGTCACCTGTCTGCTCATACGCCTCGCGGATGCGCGAAAGCAGGAACACCTCGTAATCCATCGAGAGGCCGAAGAGCGCGCAGAACATCAGGATGGGCGACGAAGCTTCAACGAACCCAAGCGGCGTGAAGTTCAGAATGGTGCTGAAGTGTCCTTCCTGAAAGATGAAGACGAGCGCGCCGTAACTGGCGACAATCGACAGCACGTTCATCGCGATGGCCTTGAGCGGCAGCACCAGCGAGCGGAAGAGCATCGCGAGCACGATGAACGTAATCAGCGCGACGATCAGCAGCGCCTGCGGAAAAGCGGTATAGAGCGTATTCACGTAATCAATGACGCTTGCCGTGCCGCCGCCGACGAGCACGCGCGAACCGGCGGGAGGAGGCGTGTTGCGGATCGCCTGCACGAGCGCCTCGGAACGCTGGTCTAGCATGCCGTACTTGCTGGCCACCTGCACCATCGTCACGTCAGTGCCCGTGAAGGCCGCCAGCGATTGCTTGATATACGGATCGCTGATCAGCTGCGGATGGCTGTACAGGAATTGATATTGCGTCATCGTGAGTCGCGGATCGAGAGAGACGATGCTCGTCACGCCCGCGACGCGCGGATCGGCCTGTATCCGGCGAACATACTCGTCCAGCGCGATCAGATTTTTCTGGCTGAGCGGGCTGCCGGGCGTCTCGACGGCGATCACGATGGGCGAGAGCGAGCTCTGGTCGAAGCGCTGCTGCAGCAGATTATACGCCGCGCGCGACTTCACGCTGGCCGGCAGGATCGAAGCGTCAGGCGCGGCCAGCCGCACGCTCAGGAACGGGATGCCCAGCAAGAGCAGGAATCCCAGCACCGGCACGAACGTCATCACCGGATGCCGCATGACGCCCATCGCGAGGCGATGCCAGAATCCCGTCTGGGGCGTTGCTCCCGCGCCACGCGCTCGCCTGCGTGGCAGGCGGACCGGCAGCGCATTGACGCGAGTTCCCAGAATGCCCAGCAGCGCGGGCAGCAGAGTGATCGCCGCAAGAATCGAAAGCGCGACCGTAATCATGCCGCCAAGCCCGACGGATCGCAACATGTTCAGCGGGAAGAGGACCAGCCCCAGCAACCCGATGGATACGGCCAGTCCCGAAAAGATGACCGCTCGCCCGGCTGTGCTCATCGTCCGGCCAATCGCGTCCGCGACCTCATGGCCAGACGCCACCTCCTCGCGAAACCGGCTCACCATGAAGAGCGAGTAGTCGACACCCAGACCAAGGCCAAAGAGCGTCGTGATATTCAGGGCAAATACGGAAACGGGGCCGGAACTGGCAAGCGCGAAGAGCAGCGCCAGTGAGATGACGACACTACATCCGCCCACAATGGCAGGCAGCGCGGCAGCAATCACCGAGCGGAAGACCAGCAGGAGCGCGATAGCCGCGAAAGGAAACGCCAGCAGCTCCGCCCGGCGCAGATCGGCCTCGCTCACCGACTGGATATCGGCGTAGAAGACCGGCCCGCCCCCGATCAGCATATGCAGATTCGCCGGTGTCACCAGCCGCTTGCGCAGCTCTGGCAGGTACTTCGGCGCGGCGTCCGCGCTGGCCTTGAGCAGCACCGTCGTATACGCGGCGTGATGATCCTTCGAGATCTGGCTCGGACTCTGCGTATAGGGCACGATGGCTTCGACTTCAGACCACTGCGAGAGACGGGCGACCGCGGCACTCGCCTGCGCGAGAAATTGCGGGCTTTCAGCAGTGAGCGTCGAGCTGGAGAAGATAATCAGGACGCTCGTAAAACTCGTGTGCAGCCCGCTCTGCAAGACATCGAGCGCCTGCTGCGACTGCATGGAGGAGGTGGAGAAACCGCCGGGAGAGAGCTTTTCGGGAGCGCGGGGAGCGAATGGCAGCGCCGCGAGCACGATCACAGCCCAGCAGACGAGGACGATGTAGCGGGCGCGCACGAGCGCCCGGCCAAGCCGGTACAGCATGAACGAACCTCATCTCCCGCGAGCCGCCTTGCGGCCACGAGAGCGCCCGAAATAAAATAACTGGGTGCCCGGTCGTCGCTCTGCGCTACGACTTCCGGAGACACCCATACAATATGTACTGCCTTTGCGCGATGATTTGCAAGGGTTAGCACAATCTCGACGGGTGATGCGCGGATACTCATGCGCGTATAGATGATTGTACTGCGCGGATCACCGCGCGCGCCCAGTGATTTTTGCCTAGCGCGTCATCCGCTGGCCTGCCCGGCGAGGAGCATATGCAGTGGCCGAGAACGACCGCGTGATCACCGTCAACCGCCAGGCGTACCACGATTACTTCGTGGAGGAGACCATCGAGGCGGGTATCGTCCTGACGGGCACCGAAGTGAAATCGGTGCGCGAGGGAAGGGTCAATCTGCGCGGAGCATACGCGCGCATCGCTGGAGGCGAAGTGTGGCTCGAAGGCGCGCATATCGCGGAATATGAGCATGGCACGTATATGAACCACGACCCGATGCGCCGCCGCAAGCTGCTCCTGCACCGAAGAGAGATCAACCGCCTCACGGGCCGCATCCAGACCAAAGGTCTGACACTCGTGCCGCTCAAGCTCTACTTCAAGGATAACCACCTGAAAGTGGAGCTCGGTCTATGCCGTGGCAAAAAGCTCTACGACAAGCGCGAGGCCATCAAGAAGCGGGAAATGGAGCGTGAGCTTGCGCGCGTCGTTCGCGGGCGCTAGCCAGCTCTCAGCGCTTTTCGTGCGGTCGCGGCTACCACGCCCGCTGTCCGCGTAGCCTGGCGCGAGCAGAGCCGAACGGGCTTCCTCTCAAGGCACGATTCAAATGCCGCGATGTTGCCCGCCCGCACCCCTCTCCCGCAGGGCGGAGGAATTTCGGGCGGGCTGAAGTCAGGTACCGTGGCACGGCTGACCGTGCCACGTCTTACCTCGACTGCCACGGTGATCGTGTCACTATTGTAAGCAGAATACAGAATCCAGTAGAACAGGAATTGACGTTATGCGCTGGGGACCGCACGCACCAGGCGGAACCCGTTATCGCCGTCGGTGCCGACGGGATCGCTGCGGTAGCGGTAGGCCGCGCGCGCGTTCCTGGCGCCGCAGCGCCACGAGCCGCCGCGCAGCACACGATTCTCAGTAGCACGAGCCTGCTTGCGGTCATCAGTCGTAGTGTAGGGATATGGCTTGTACACGCTCGCCGTCCATTCCCAGACGTTGCCCGCCATATCCTGCGCGCCGCACGGGCTGGCGCCGTTACGCGTCCCTTTGGCGTAGCTCCCCACCGGCGTCGTCCCGATCTTGCTCTCGGACGTGTTGCACCGGTTGGAGTCGAACTGGTCACCCCACGGGTAGATGCGGGCATGGCCCGACGCGGGATCCCAGCGTGCGGCCTTCTCCCATTCCGCTTCGCTGGGCAAGCGCCACGGCTGCCCAGTGCGCTCGGCCACCCAGCCAGCGTATGCCATGGCATCGCGCCACGAGACGTTGACGACCGGATGATCGAGCCGCTGGAGTTGATCCTCCCACCTTAGGGAGTTAAAGTAATTTGTCGGCTTGGCATGCCCGCTGCGCACGAAGCACGCGTATTCCGCCACAGTCACCGGAAAACGCGCGATCTGAAACGCTGGCAGCGTCACGCGATGCTGCGGTTTCTCGTCATCTAAAGCCTCACGGTCCTGCGTGGGATCGCTCCCCATCAGGAACGGACCCGCCGGCACATCGCAGAGCGGCGGCACAATTACCTCTTGTCCTCTCAGTATCTGCCCGGTGAAGCCCAACTGCGCCAATCGCGGCGGGAAGCGCTCCGGCGGGATGGCTGGCGGCTGGCTGACTCGCTGGGATGGCGCGTCAGCAGGGCTGATGGCGCGCGGCGGGAAGCGCGCCGGAGCGACGGGAGGAGCGTCCTGCGCAGGTTTCGGCGTCGCATCCCGCTGGATGGGAGCGGTGGCCGGGCGGAGCGCCGCGACGGTACGGCTCGCGGCCTCACGGGGCGGGAATGGCTGCAGGCCAGCGGCTTCGATTCTCCTGAACGCGCGCAGGTAGATCCAGTCCGGCAGAAAATCGCTCGTCTCGATTGGCGCGCCGGTCACCGGCAGCATCGTGCGTCCCGGCTCGTCGCGGTAGAGGTCATACGCCCAGGCGCATTCGTCCGCGACCCACCCTGAGCGGTGCATGGCGGCTTTCGAGAGGATCACGATGAACACGTGCCGCCGGTGCAGTTCCCGCTGGATCTCGCGCAGCAGTTCGCCCGAGGTCAGGTTGTGTTCGTCATACCAGACGGCGTCGCGGTCGCCCAGCAGTCGCCTGAGTTCCTCCACGAATTCACGGCAGTAATCGTCGTCCTCGTGGCTGTGGCTGACGAAGATGCGGATTGGCTCCGATGACGGCGTGGACATGGGGATATGCTCTCCTGGCTGGCGGCACACGGGCTATGCCCGGCTGCTGCTCCAGTGTAACATCACCATGCGCCGACGGACAAGGGTAGGCGCACCGACTCGCTCACCGGCACGCTCACGCGACGATTCCGGAATAGCAGGGAAATGTGGTATACTGAGATTGGCTCATCGGAGCCGCTCCTTCTCGGGGATGTCGGGATTCGACAGGCAGGAGAAGGGGTCGTTTGCAGGCCGAGGTGCCGGTATGCACCCTCGTAAAACCACCGGCAAAAAAATAGCTGCCAACAACGAACGGCCAGCTCTCGCTCTCGCTGCCTAAACACCAGTGAAGCGCGTCCGTCCGACCTCCGCCTGGCGGGTCGGGTACGGGCGACAGACAGTCAGGCTGTGCCAGCGAGGACTGCTCGCTAATCGCTGGCAAGATTCAGCGAGCCGGCGCAGTGGAATCCCGCCGATGGGAGTCCGCGGCGTTTAAGCAAAACGTCGGATAAGCCTGTAGCATATCGGCTCAGTCATCTGTTTGGACGGGGAGTTCGACTCTCCCCCATCTCCACCAGCAAAGCCCAGAGTTCAAGCGCTCTGGGCTTTTGCTTTGCCTGGCCCGAACACAATTCTCACCACGATTGGAGGGAGGTCCGCGCGCTCGCGTCAGCGCGGTGGTGCATCGGTTGAGGATGCACTGCACACAAGCCCCTCTGCTGGCTCAGTGTCATTACAGATTCGCCACAGTTCTACCTCAGAATACCGTGCCATACTCGCAGCGGAACAGGCACTCCATAGCGAGACGAGACGGGCGAGCTCTCACAGGCTACCCGACCTCTCATGGCCTGCGCGCCTATAGCGGACGCCAGCAGGGTGCTGCTTCCCGCTTCAGCGAACGGACCGCCACCGGCGGTTTGTTCGCTCGTATGGTTGCGTGGCATCAGGCGAGCTATCCTTGGTGGAGCACCGCTCATTCGTACCCTGCGGAGCCGTCAAGCCCTTGAACATTGCGCTGAGCCGTCATAGAGGCACTGGCGAATAGTGCCAGTACCATCCCGCATCTGCTCATCTCGCGCTGCTGGCGTCTGGCACATCATGAGAGGGAAGCCCTAGTGAACGACACAGTAGAGTCCGCGCGCCAGGATATGCCCCGACCCGATGCTTTAGTTACACCCATCACCACTCGTTTGAGTGGGTTGTGGCTCGTCGTGGCACGTGCCGCCTGGGGCATCCTCTTCGCTGGAATTCTCGCCCTGTTCGTCACGTCGCTCCCCGGTTTCCACGCCGGTATCCTGAATCCAAACGACAACGCGGCGCTCTCACCCCAGGCAGTGGAGGCACTACTGCGCGCTGGAATCACGCTGGATGCCTACGCGTGGGCCTCACTCGGCGTTTTGTGTGTGACGGTGTTCGGTTCGGTTGGTATTGCGCTGGTGCTATTCTGGCGGCGAAGTGACGACTGGATGGTACTGCTGATCTCTCTCTTTGTCGTCCTCTACCCCGTCGCCAACTTTATTCCCACCTCCGCTTCCGCCACCACAGCCGGCACACTGGCCGAGCAGGTGGTGAGTATCGCGATGTTTATACCGTACAACGTTATCTTCTACAGCCCATTTCTGCTCTTTCCAACCGGGCGCTTCGTACCACGGTGGTCCTGGACGCTTCTGATCGGCTGGATGGCGTGGATCCCCACCTTTGGCCTTTTTCCCCCTCCGCTGGGCATCGTGTTGGCCTTTGGCTACCCGTTCTTTTTCGGGCTGGCCATTGTCTGCCAGGTCTATCGCTACCGTCGCGCCTCCACGCCAGCACAGCGCCAGCAGACCAAGTGGGTCGTATTCGGCATAATCCTCACGCTGCTCATCAATCAAGCCTTCTGGCTGCCCACAGGGTTCACGCCGCTAGGTCAGACGCTTTATGCGCCTCTCGTCTTTCTCGTCTACCAGCTTGCGCTCCTCCTGGTCCCGGTGACCTTTTTCATCGCCATCCAGCGCTATCGCCTCTTCGAAATCGACGTGATCATCAGGCGGACGCTGGTATACGGCACACTCAGCGCCTTGCTGGCCGGGACGTATTTCGGCAGCGTCGTGCTCCTGCAGCAGATAGCGCGCTCATTCAATGGGCAGCGGCAGGACTCGACACTCGTGATCATCATCTCCACCTTGCTGATTGCGGCGCTCTTCCAGCCGCTTCGCCGACGCATCCAGGATACGATTGACCGGCGGTTCTATCACGCCAAATATGATGCCAAACAGACGATGGATCGCTTTGCCACCATGCTGCGCCAACAAGAACAAGTCGAACTCGCCCAGCTTAGCGCTCATCTGGTTGAAGTGGTGCAGGAAACGATGGCGCCAGCTTCAGTCTGGCTTTGGCTCACTCCGTTCCATCGTGATTCGCCTCAGGCGGCGTTTCCGGCAAACCAGCCGATGATCCTCGCAGACGCACCTCGAACAGTTGAATGGAAAGGCGTCACTCACGCCGAATAGCCGCCTGCCGCGCATGCGATGCAGCATGTACCTTATATGGGTACTTCATAAACACCGACTCGCTCCGTGATCCACGTATCGTGTGTCACCGGACCTATCAGCACCGCACACAGCGCGTTAATGAATTCGTAACGTCTTTCGTAACGGTTGCGTTACGGTTAGCCTGTATACTCGACAGCGAATGAGGAAACACCCGGATGGCGGGCAGTGGAGAGGCGAGCAGGTCATGACACACTTCTTCGACAGGATCAGGAGGCGGCCGCACGAGGCCAAGGCCGAGCCGCTGATGGCGCAGAAGCCGGCGACGCAGCGGGCGCGCAATACTCCGCCTCCGGTCGATATCGCGCCGGACGATCCGCTCGTCGCGTACTTCCTGAGTTCTCCTGGGGCAGTTGAGCTGGCGAAGCTCCATCTCGATTCACCTGCCCTGCGGGCACTCATGGCAGCGGGCATTGCCATCGCTGTTCCACTGGTCAGCCAGGGTGAGCTGGTTGGCGTGCTCAATCTCGGGCCGCGCCTGAGCCAGCAGGATTACTCATCAGATGATCGCGGGCTGCTGAATACACTGGCAACTCAAGCCGCGCCAGCCGTCCGCGTGGCACAGATGGTCCGCCAGCAACAAGCCGAGGCGCGTGAACGCGAGCGCATCGCGCAGGAACTCCGCATTGCCCGCATCATCCAGCAGACGCTCCTCCCCAAGGAGTTGCCGGCGCTTCCCGGATGGCATGTCGAAGCATACTATCAGCCAGCCCGAGCCGTCGGCGGCGATTTCTACGACTTTCTGCCGCTTGAGGATGGCTGTCTCGGGATCGTCATTGGCGACGTGACAGATAAAGGTGTGCCAGCGGCGCTGGTGATGGCTACCACACGCAGTATCTTGCGAACGTCCGCGGCTGTGGTCGGATCGACGCCAGGCCAGGTGCTGGAGCGAGCAAACGACCTCCTCTACCCCGACATTCCGGCGAAGATGTTCGTCACTTGCCTCTATGGCGTGCTCGATCCGGCAACCGGACGGTTCAAGTACGCCAACGCTGGACACGATTTGCCCTACCACCGCCACGCCTCAGGCGCGAGTGAATTGCGCGCGACGGGCATGCCTCTCGGGCTGATGCCGGGCATGCGCTATGAAGAGCGAGAAACCACCTTGTGGCAAGGTGACTGTGTGCTCCTTTATAGCGACGGCCTTGTGGAGGCGCATAACCCTGAGCGCGAGATGTTCGGTTTTCCGCGCCTGGGCGCGATGATGGCCGATTCCAACACGGCGCCACTAATTGAGCGGTTGCTCGATGCGCTCGCGCAGTTCACCGGAGCCGGGTGGGAACAGGAGGATGATGTGACGCTCGTAGCGCTGCAACGCGAGAAGCAGCGCATACCGATGCTCTCGGGCGACCAGGCCACGAGTGGGTCTGGTGCCCGCTGGAGCGACGACGACAGCGAATGGCAACGAGTGGCCGCGTTTGAGGTGGCGAGCGCGCCAGGCAACGAACGGCAGGCGATGCGGCAGGTGGAGGAAGCCGTAGCCGGAAACGGGCTCTCGAAGACACGGCTCGAACACCTCAAGACAGCCGTTGCCGAGGCCACGATGAACGCCATGGAGCATGGCAATCATTACCAGGCTGACTTGATGGTGCGCGTTGAAGTGTTCAACAGCTCCGCTAAGATCGCCGTCCGCATCCACGATTTTGGGGGCGGCGAGTCAGCGCCCACAGTCGATACGCCTGATCTGGAAGCCAAGCTCGCCGGAGAACAATCGCCGCGCGGATGGGGATTGTTCCTGATCAAACACCTCGTGGACGAGATGCGTGTCACCGGCGACGAGGTCTATCACACGGTTGAGCTGATCATGCATCGAGAGGAGGGGGCTTTCCATGCCGGCCAGAGCGCTTGAGGCGCAGGTTCGCCACCGCAAGCCACGCATCGCGGTCATTGAGCTGCACGGAGAGATCAACGGCTTTGCCGAAGAGGTGCTCAACAGCGCATACGCCGAAGCAGAAAGTGAGGAGCCTGAGGCTATTTTGCTGAACTTCGCTGACGTGGACTACATCAACAGCACTGGCATCGCCCTGATCGTTTCTCTGCTCGCCAGGGCGCACAAGACCCATCGCCAGTTGCTTTCCTGTGGTCTCAGCGATCACTACGTGGAAATCTTCAACATCACTCGCCTGGTCGACTTCATGGCGGTTTACCCGGATGAAACCAGCGCGCTAGCTGACGTGCCAGCCCGTGAGGACGAATGAGCCACTTAAAGGAGGGAGAGGAGTACCATGCCAGAAGCCACCGTCACGATGGCTGTCCGCAGAGTGGATCAGGCCATCAGCATCATTGACATCACTGGCGAGATGACCGCGTTTGGCGAGAGCATCCTCATGCGGGCGTATGCGGAAGCTGCCGAACCGGGCGTGCGTGCGGTCATTCTCAACTTCACCGGCCTTGAGTATATGAACAGCAGCGGCATCGGCGTGCTCGTCACCTTGCTGATTCGCATGAACCGCCTGAAGCAGCATTTGCTTGCCTACGGGCTGAGTGACCACTACCAGCATATTTTCGAGCTCACGCGCCTCAATGAGGCCATCGGCATCTATGACACTGAGATTGCCGCGGTTGCCGCCGCGGCGCGCCTGAAGTAGCCATTGCGTCTTCGCCAGCACGATTGAGGAGCACTACCATGTCGTCACCATCTGATCCCAGCTCCACGATTCCCGCTTCCAGCGCGCCCGTAAACGCATCGCCGCGTGACGCCGCCTACTGGGCACAGCAAGGCACCAATCTTCGGGTTGGCGCGGCGCCACTCAACGAGGTCAACAACGTTGATGGGCGAAAGGCCGTCGGGCCACTTCAGGGCTTCGGCAAGATGTGGCAAAAGACCTACCGGGTACGCCTTGCCGGCAGCCCGGTTACGCCGACGGAACTCATTCGCACGTGGAAAGAGCGTTTCCCGTCATTCTGGCCGCGTGGCAATCGCTTCTACGTGCCGCTGACGGGCATCATGCCCGGCGAGGTGGCACTGCTGACCGTCAAGGCTGGCGGCATGCCGCTCTCCACAGGCGTGCTTGTGCTCTATGCCGATGACGAATCGTTCACGCTGATGACGCCGCAGGGCCATATGTTCGCTGGCTGGATCACGTTCAGCGCCTATGAGCAGAGTGGCGTAACGGTGGCGCAGACGCAGGTGTTGATGCGCGCGAACGATCCCATCTACGAATTGGGTCTGCGCCTCGGCTTCCACCGCCAGGAAAACCTCTTCTGGGAGCATACTCTGCGAGCCGTGGCCACCTATTTCGGCTGTGCCGACGCGCCAGTTGAGACTGCGAGCGTCTGCGTGGATCCGCACGTGCGCTGGTCGTACGCCGGGAATATCGTCCACAATGCCGCAGTGCGCACGCTGGTGCTCGGACCGACACGGTGGTTCCGCCGCTAACAGGAAGCGTCCGCCTAGTAGAGAAGGCCGTATCGTGGCGATGCACATGGAGTACGATGCCCTCATCATCGGCGCCGGTCCCAACGGACTGGCAGCAGGTATAACGCTAGCCCGCGCCGGTCACTCCGTTGTCCTCTATGAGGCAGCGGAGCAAATCGGCGGCGGCTGCCGCTCGAAAGAACTGACGCTGACCGGTTTCGTACACGACGTGTGCTCGGCTATCCACCCGTATGGCGTCGCATCGCCGTTTTTCCAGACGCTGCCGCTCGACCGGTACGGCGTGGAATGGGTCCATTCGCCAGTGCCGCTGGCGCATCCGCTCCCAGGCGGCCGCGCAGCGGTGCTGGAGCGATCACTCGATGACTTGCCGACGCTCGGGCACGATGCCATAGCCTGGCGCCGGCTGTTCGCGCCGGAGGTAGCTCACTGGGAGGCTATCGCCGACGGCGCGCTGGGGCCACTGCGCCCGCTTCACCAGATGATGCATCCGGTGCGCTCGATCTGCCTGGCGCGCTTCGGCGTGTATGCGCTGCGATCCGCCTCAGGGCTGGCGGAACATCTATTCGCCGGGGAACCGGCTCGCGCCCTCATCGGTGGCATCGCGGCGCACTCGATGCTCCCGCTTGAGTGCAGACCTACCGCGGCGGCTGGCGTCCTCATGGGCACAATGGCGCACGCGATAGGATGGCCGCTCGCGCGCGGCGGATCGCAGCGTGTCGTAGACGCACTGGCAGCCTACCTGCGCGACCTGGGGGGCGAGATCGTGACGGGATCGCCCGTTACCTCGCTCTCCGGTCTGCCCCGGACTCGCGCTATCCTGGCCGACATCACGCCGCGCCAGCTACTTGCGATCGCAGGTGATGTGTTGCCGGTACGATACCAGGCGCAACTGGCTCGCTATCGCTATGGACCAGGTGTCTTCAAGGCGGATTACGCGCTTGACGGACCCGTGCCGTGGCTCAACGCAGAGTTGCATCGCGCGGCAACCATTCATGTTGGGGGAATACTGCCTGAGATCGCGGCGTCGGAGCGAGCCGTCTGGCGTGGGGAGCACGCGGAACGCCCGTTCGTGCTCGTCGCGCAGCAGAGCCTCTTCGATCCCACACGAGCACCGGAGGGCAAGCACATCTTGTGGGCATATTGCCACGTGCCATCTGGCTCGGACGTCGACATGACCGAGCGCGTCGAGGCGCAGATCGAGCGCTTCGCGCCCGGCTTCCGCGACCGCATCCTCGCCAGACATACGATGACGGCAGCCCAGATGCAGGCATATAACGCGAACTACGTTGGCGGCGACATCAATGGTGGCGTGTTTGACTTGTCCCAACTCTTCACACGGCCGGTCATCACGCCCAACATCGCCAATCCGTACGCCACGCCGGTCCCTGGCCTTTACCTCTGCTCATCCGCAACTCCGCCGGGTGGCGGTGTGCATGGGCTCTGCGGTTTCTTCGCCGCCCAAGCAGCGCTGCGCGATATCTTTGGGCGCAAGACGGGCGGGCTCAAGCCCGGCTCCGGCACGCCTGCGGGCGATCAAGCGCGCGGCAATGAGGCAAGGCAAGTGCCTGAGTCGCGAGCATCCATTGCGGGAGAGCAGGTACGATGAAACGACGTCTACTCGGTTGGAGCGTGCTTCTGTTTTGCACGGCCGCATACGTGGTAGCCGCGTTTGCCTTCTCCAGGAGCGGCACACCAGATCAAATGCGGGTTACATTAGTGCTACTGGCAGCGTTCTTCATGTATCCGGTAATCGGCTCACTGATCGTGACGCAGCGGCCAAGCAACACCGTTGGCTGGATCTTCTGCGCGATCGGTCTGGGCACGGCGACCACGGCATTTTCAGCGGGATATGTTCAGCAAGCGGTCGCGGCGCACGCCGATACCCAGCTGATGACCGGTATCGTGGACGCGGTCGGCAACGCCGTCTGGCCCCTCAACGTCGGACTGGGCTCGCTGCTCCTGCTGCTGTTTCCCGATGGCCGTCCGCTCAATCGCCGCTGGCTGATTATCCTCCTGCTCGATGTGGTCGCAATCGCCGCGGAAGTGTCTTCTGGCTTGCTGCAGCCCGGTCCGCTGGAGAAAAACGGGCTGGTCGAAAACCCGCTCGGCCTGCGAGCGGCGGCTCCCGTTATTTCGTTCGTATCGGCGGCTGGAAGCCTGCTCCTGGCGCCGCTGGCACTGCTGGCTATTGTCTCGGTTTTCATACGGTACCGCCGCGCGAGCGGCACACAGCGTCAGCAGATCAAGTGGTTCGCGTATGGAGCGGCGCTCATGGCGCTCATCATCCCGGTGACGATATTCGCGACGACCCTCCTCACGCCAAATGGACAGGACACATCCAATAGTGCGCCGAGCACCATAGGTTTCGCCCTTGGATTCGTCATGCTGCCACTTGGGGCCGGGATTGGCGTGCTGCGCTACCGTCTCTACGATATTGACGTCATCATCAACCGCACGCTCGTCTACGGCTCGCTCACGGCGCTGCTGGCAGGCGTATACTTTGGCAGCGTCATTGGCATGCAGCAGCTCGCGCGTCTGCTGGTGGGAGCGCAAGGCGCGCGGAACCCGTTGATCATCGTGCTCTCGACGCTGCTCATTGCCGCGCTCTTCCAACCTTTGCGAACCCGGCTACAGCGCACCATCGACCGCCGCTTTTACCGGGCGAAATACGATGCCGGGAAGATATTGGCTACCTTCGGGCAAGCGCTGCGGAGCGAGGTGGACCTGAATAATCTGCAGGAACACCTGCTTGCGACCGTCACTGAGACGATGCAGCCTGCACAGGTCTCGCTCTGGCTGAACCCAACCCAGCCGTCGCGACCGCCGCGATGAGAAGGCCTATGGCTCATCACGTCAAGTCATCCGGCGTAACGCTGGCGTTAACGGATACAGGATGCTGCGTCTATACGCTGGCAAGTGAGTCAGAGGGCTAGAGATCTCAGCAAGCAAGGAGATCGTGCGTCCGCCCTGAGAAGGGATTTGACAATGAACGCCACATCACCATCGCCTGTATCTGCTCGACAACTTTACCCCATGCCAGAGGCGACCGGCGGTGAGGCTGGTGAGACCCGCCTGTACGGCTGGCGGCTCGCAATAGCTCGCACGCTGGTCTACACCATCATTGCCATTGCGCTGGGTCTCTGCTTGCTTTCACTGCCCGGTCTCGTGGCACGTCTCGCCACTCCCTGCGCGGATCCGCTCAATGGCTGCATGCTGTCGCCACAACAGGTCACCCAGCTCGCTCAACGTGGCATCACTCCTGGCGTGGTGGCCGCCGGCATCGCCGCGCTCTCATGGCTGGCCGTCTTGCTCGGTGGCGGGGTGGCAGCGGTGCTGCTATGGCGGCGCTCCGACGACTGGATGGCCCTTCTCGTCGCGCTGGCGCTGGTGCTGATGCCAGTGGGCTTCATGCCGATACTGATGGGGCTGGAGAGCAGCGGCGTATGGAACCTGCCTGCCAGCGTGCTGTCAAGCGCCGGCATCTTCATGCTGGTCCTCCTGGCGGCGCTCTTTCCCGGCGGACGTTTCGTGCCGCGCTGGCTGTGGCTGCCGGTCATGGTAGAAGCATGGATCATATTTGGGCCCAGCAACCTCATTGACCTGCTCGGTCCATTCGCGGTTCCACTGGAGCTGACTGCTACCCTGAGCATGATCGGCGGCCAAATCTATCGCTATCGCCATAGCTCAACGCCGGTGCAGCGCCAGCAGACCAAGTGGGCCGTCTCTGGCCTGGTCGCCGCCATCGTACTTAACCAGGCGTTCTGGCAACCCGCAGCGTGGGGCCTTGTACCACAACCGCTCGACTCGCTCTACCTGTTGCTGTTCACTCCCGACAGCTTTCTGATGGTCGGTGCTGTGGCAATCTGCTTTGGAGTGGCGATCCTCCGTTATCGGCTCTACGACGTTGACGTGCTCATCCGCCGCACGCTGATTTACGGCACGTTGACCGTGATCCTGGCAGGCGTCTATCTGGCTTTGGTGCTCGGCGCTCAAGCCGCCTCGCATGCACTCACCGGCAAACGTGGTGAGGAACCAATTGTCATCGTCGCTTCTACCCTCCTCATCGCGGCCCTCTTTCAGCCGTTACGCCGCCGCATCCAACGCGCCATCGACCGCCGCTTTTACCGGACCAAGTACGATGCTGCCCGGACCCTGGATCAATTTGCCGCGACGCTCCGCAGTCAAGTTGATCTGGCTGAGCTGAACGGGCATCTGATATCAGTCGTGAACGAGACGATGCAGCCGGCATCCGTCTCGCTTTGGCTGAGTTCGCCACACCACGACGCGCAGCCGTGAGCATGATGATCCGTTTGCGCGCTACACGCATGAGTGCAGTGACATCGGCGCACGACGCGCTAGTGACTCCATCGCTATCCCTGCTCGCTGGTCAAGCCCATATAGCCGATAGTCGTCGCACCCTCAACTTGCATCATCTCGTGTACGAGGGAACATCTCAAAGCGAGTTCGGCTGCTGATGTGCGAACGCAACCAGAGAGTCATATGTCGGCTGCATCGTCTCATTCACGACTACCGTCAGGTCGTCGGTCAGTGCCTCCAACTCTGTCCGCGAGCGGAGTGCCTCAGCAAACCGAGCCAGCGTACGCGCAGTGTCGTACTTTCGGCGAAAGAACCGCCGGTCAATGAGCGCCTGGATGCGTCGGCGCAAGGGGCGGAAAAGGGCGACGATGACGAGCGTGGTGAAGACAATGATGAGTGGCGATTGTTCCTCTGTTCCTCATCGCTCCCATGGATGAGACGGCTCATAACCGTCTGGATGCCAATGACGCCGCCGACATAGACGAAAGCGAGGATGGCGGTCAGCGTGCCATAGACCAGCGTGCGGTTGATGAGCACATCGACGTCCCACAGCCGATAGCGCAGCATGGCGAACCCGAACGCGAGCGGGGGCAAAGCGAAAAGAGGAATCCACCCTCATTGAAAACCAACAGATAGGCGGCGCTGGACTCGGCGAGCGCGGGGAATCCTACCGACAGCACGGTTAGGCCAATGCCCACGGTGACCGGCGCCGCAAAGCTGAACGCCACCCACTTTGCCTGCTGGCGCTCGATGGGGCTGGATATCCGGAGATAGCGGTAGAGTTGGACACCCGCCACTATCGACATCTGCACCAGCGTCACAAACCAGCCGACCGAACTCGAAGGAGTATACCGCAGTAACGGTACAGTCGGGACGAAGTCTGAGAGAACCGCCATGACAAGCAGTGCGACGAAGGTCCAGCGCATCCAGTGCGGCGCGAACCGCCCGCTCGGGAACAGGAGGAAGACGAGTATAATCAAGCTTTGCGCAATGACCACCAGGTAAGAGTGAGGCCTTGTCCAGGGAGACGGGCCAGCAGGCAAAATGGTCGCCACGTTGAGGGGCCCCAGTGCCACCAGCAGGAGCGCGACCAGGACTGCCATCCGATCTTCAAGTCGGCGCCAGACGATCAGCGCGCTGACTCCCCAACAGAGTGCCAGGCTGATGAGCATGAGCGTGACCGTAACCGCGGCATACCCCTCGAGCGAGATGCCTATCCCCTTGAGTGCCTCGACCTGCCAGGAGGTGAGCTGCTGGTATTCGCAGGCGGTTCTGCCGCACGGCGTCTGTAGTTGTGTTAGGTACGCCGGGAGGCTGACGAGAGAGATCGCCAAGGTAAGCCCTATCAGAGCGAGCCAGGGGCCTCGAGCGAGAAGAGGCTGGTACCCGTGCCAGCGCGGGGAGCCATGCAGGTCACGGCGCTCCGCCATCGCGGCTGGCGCACTCTGAACGTTCATCAGCGCATCCCCTGTGGTTACACTGGGCCGCATGTAGCTGGCACCGTGACGATATGAACCAGGCTCTCAGATGGCTTCACCCGCGGTCGTTCGACGAGGTGAATCGCATCTGCAATCGCCCCAGTGTTCGTCACGTCAGTGTTTCATCGCGTATGTTTGCACGATTGCACCCGCTCCAAGGCGGGCTGGGGAGCACCTGGGTTCATCGGTGATCCGATGCGCTCCATGAACGGCATGGCGTACAACCTTTGGATGCGGACTGACTGGGCGGACGATAGCGTTACCGCACAGGTGCGCGTGGCGCGTCCGCCGCGCCAGCGGTAGCGACTAAATCTCTCCGCTTCGGCTCCTTGATGAAGACACGCGACCGCACAGCCAGCATGCCGGAGAGCGCAAAGTTCACCAATGCATTGACAGGATGGAAGGCCTTGAGCACAGGCACACCGGCCCAAGTGCCAGCTTCAGTCAAGGCGACCTGCATCACGACCAGGCAGAATCGCGCCCAATTTGTCCCCGCGACACGCCGAGGCATGCGCGCGACGAACGCGAAGATGTCTCCGAGCAGGGTCGCGAACAGTAAGAAGCTCCCATTGATAATGTGCGCCTCGATAGACGCGCTCCCAAACACGTACAAGCCCGCCAGAAAGACCTGCACGACCACCGCCGCCGCGATGACCCAGTTCCTATAGCATAGGTACGCTGTAGGGTACGTGTTGCCATGGTGTACCACCACAGGCGTGGATCACTCAGCTACTGCCTTGTTTCGGAAGGAGGCGAAGCAGCGCCTCAGGGCTGTCGGCTGTACGCTACTGTCCTGCCATGATCATACTGGCTGAACGTTACACAAACGCTACTACGAGCGTTGCGGCGGGTGATTTGCAGAGCGTAAGTGAGGGGACGGGCAAGTCCCCGATATCATGTTGCGCGTATCTCATATTCACGAAGAACCCGGGTACACCTGTTGCCGGGAAGCCCATACTGGTGCGGCTGCGAGAAGCCCATACCATGCCAGAGGACTTGTAGCCACTTACCGCCCTATACTCGCGCCACAGCAGGCGCGCACGTCGAGGCTCACCACTCCGCCAGCTTCCAGATCGCAGGCTGGACGGCGCCGGCCTCGACCCCAATCTCGGCGTAGATGCGCACCGCCTGCTTCAAGTGTGCCATTGCCTCTTCACCGCGCCCGCACGCGTACAGCAAATCAGCGAGATTGTTGTGCAACGCCGCCTCATAGTGGCGGTCACCTTGTGTGGCACACAGCGCTAGTGCCGCTTCGGCCAGTTCTACCGCTCGCGCCACATCCCCGGCGCTGCCGAGAGCGAGCGCGAGGTTATTGAGCGACGCCACCTGTACACCCGGATCGTCAAGTCGCTCCGCCAGCTCCAGGCTGCGCTCCAGATACTGCCGAGCTAGCGCGCGCTCACCTTGATCCCGCGCGAGGAGACCGAGAATGTTGTGCACCTGAGCAAGCGCCCGTTCGTCTCCAGCCTCCGTGGCGAGGTGAAGCGCCTGCTCCGCATGCTTCTGCGCCTCGTCAACCCGGCCTCGATGTCGTGCGATCAAACTCCAGTCGGCGTGCAGGCGCGCTCGCTCACCCGCTGCGCGGCCCTCTCCCGGAGATGCCAGCGCCGCTTCGAGGTGGCTCCGTGCCGACTCCCACTCGCCTCGCCGGATGTATACGTTGGTCAGCTTTCGTTCCAGACGCGCAAGAGATGCGGCCGGCGCGCTACTGGCTGCCACCTCATAGCTCGCGAGCGCAGCGGCATATTCGCCGAGAAGCGTGTGCATATCACCGATCGCTTCGTGCAGGGCAATCGTGTCTGGATGTCCCAGGGCCAGCGCAAGCTGAAAGTGACGCAGCGCTTCCGCGTTGGCGTAGAGACTCCGCGCCAGGTCACCCGCCAGCTTGTAATATTCGGCGGCGGCCATCTCATCTCCGGCCGCGAGATAATGCTGCGCAATCTGCCCGGCCGGAGGGCCTCCGGATCGCTGCCGCCTCGCGGAGGCAGCGAGCACTTCCGCGGAGCGCCGATGTAGGAGCCTGCGCCGAGCGAGACTGCACTCACTAGAGACCAGAGCGCGCAGCTTCTCATGGGTAAAGTCATACCTGGGACCGCTGCCGTCAGCACCGCTCACCTCGCTGATGAGACGGCGCGCTATAAGTTCCTCGAGCGCCGCAATCGTCTCCTCCTCACTTCGCCCGCTCGCCTCGCGCACAGTAGCGAAATCGAAAGAGCGTCCCAGGATCGCGGCAGTCGTTAACACCTGCCACCCCGCTTCGCTTACGGCGCGCAGCCGTGAGCGCAAAAGGTCATGCACGCCTCCCGGCACAGTCCAGTCCTGTTCTCGTGGCAAAAGCGCACCACTGGCGAACGCATGCACGTACTCGGCAATGAAAAACGGCAGACCTTCTGTTTCCTCATAGAGCCGTGCAACCACCTCTGGCATCTCGCTGATCCCGGTCGGGCCAAGGGCGAAGGCAATCCAATCGCCTACCGCGTCGGGCGAGAGCCGCCCCAGTGTCAGGTGTGTCGCGCAGCCATCGCGCCGGATTTCCGCCAATAGCTGCCAAAGACGTTGGTGCATTGAAATGTCGCCGCTGCGCCATGCCAGCACCATACAGATATCGCCGGAGAGACGTCGGGCCAAATACGCCAGCAGGTCCAGAGTGGCGCTGTCCGCCCACTGTAGATCATCAATAGCCAGAAGACCGGATCGCGAGTCGCTACGACACATCGCCAGGAGAATCTGCCGCAAGCCCTCGAAGAACCGGCTCTGCGCTCCAGGGCTCTCAAGCGGCGGTGCGCTCGGCAAACCGGGCCGGAGGAGCGCAAGCTCCGGCAGCAGCCGAGCGCCCTCGCTCAGCCAGTGATCGGCTACATGCTCCAGACGAGACGGGGTTGGCTGCTGTATGAGGGCGGTTCGAAGAGCTGCCGCGATGGGCGCGAAGGCAAGCGACTCCTCTCCCTCGTAACACGGCGCGCTGATCGGCCTTGCGCCTCCATGCAGCGCGTGCGCCGCCAGTTCCGTGATGAGTCTCGTCTTGCCGATGCCAGCCTCGCCTTCCAGCACCAATATTCGGCCACCTGATTCAGTCGATTCGTACACGTCAAGTACAATCTTCCACTCACGTTCGCGACCGACGAATGGCTCAGGGGACGGACGGTTTTGCGAAGACGCTGGACGCTCAGACTCCAGCCTGTTATCTGGTACGCTACGGGACGTGACTCCTCCCACACCGGACACTATGACAGCGCGGGCGGCGGTTCCGGATCGCAGCGGTGGGGCTTGCGGCGCGCGATGTTCCTTGATCGCCTCGTAGAGACGCGTTGTCGCTTCGAGTGGGGCGACACCCAGTTCTCGATCGAGGATGCGCATGCATTCGCGATACTGCTGCAGCGCGGCTGAGCGCTGGCCGGACCAGTCCAGCAGACGCATCATGTAGCGATGTGCCGGCTCGTGCAGCACATCGAGTTGCAGCCAGCGTCGCGCGTATGGCAGAGCATCGGAGAAGGCATGACGTGCAATCAGAATGCGAGTGAGACGCTCCAGCGATTCAGCGAGCTCGCGTCGCAAATAGTCGCGCTTCTCCAGTTGCCACTCTTCGAACCCCGTCGCGCCGCGCACATGAAAATCCGCTAGAAATTCACCCTGGTAGAGCTCGACGGCTTCGCTGAGTGGTTCCAGACAGGCGACATGGACATCGCTCGAACCGTGATGATGCGCGCGACATCGCGCCAGCAACTCGTGAAATGCGTCCACATCGAGATAAAGCGCAGCGTGCTCGTTCACCGCGATCGTGTCGCGCTGGCTGCACAGGTACGCCTGGGGCAGAGCGGCGTTGAGTGTGGAGAGCGTGCGGCGCAGAGTCGAGCGGGCATGTATCTGGTCATACTCTGGCCACAGGAGATCAGCGAGCCCGTCACGCGTGTGGGCGCGCCGCTCGACGCACAGGTACACCAGCATCGCGAGTGCTTTGCGCGTATCCACAGTCAGCGGTTGCGCGTCGCACTCGACACGAAACGGCCCGAGCGTTCGCAGCGATATAGTCGACATTCGTGGTGCACTCCCCCGCCCGCAGTGTAAGACAAGACGAAGAAGAGTCGCAACTACTTGGTTCCGTTGCGCCCGTTCGAAACCGCATCGCCAGCACGTGATTCCGCCACGCACCCACCATCCGCCATCATGCCTGGCAGGGACAAGCTGAGGATGCGTTCGCCGTGTTCGTGTGCCGTTACTGCCGCGTCACCCCCCGAACTGAGCGCATTCTCTGGCAGTGCGCGCTCGACGTGGTGATAAAGCGACTTCTCAACACATGCAAAAGAACGCTCTCGCGCCAACTTGTCGCGACATGTCAGCGTCACACAATCCGTACGCCGCGCTGCGCCATCGAAAATGCCGGCTGACGCTGCTTTGGAGTTCCCCACCACCTATGGCGAGCAGGCGACCACTGTCACGCTGGACGGGAAGTCTCATCTATGGCAGGCCGCCATCGCAGCGTTGAGCATAGTGAGAGTTCAGCCATTCTGCTCCGTAAGCAGCGTAGAGAAAAACGACGATCCAGTACAGGCTGAACGGATCGTCCTCAAACGCACCGCACTAGCGCGGTGGAGAAATGCAGCAAGGGAAGCCCGTTTCTCCGGCACACATGTCGTTCCACCATGTTGCAACGACCGTGCTCAAGGGCGATGCTCTCGTGTCGCTACGGCACAAGGATAAGCTTCCGGCCAGCGGACGCAGACTGCCGCTCCCATGCCTGGCCCGCGTGCGTAAGCGGCACAATTTCCCGTTCAACAGTACACTGGCCGGCGGCGGCATACGCGAGAATCGTGTTCAAAGCCTGTGCTTTCTGCTCAGGGGCGAGGGCATTATTGGTATAGCCGAGGATATTGTGGAGGCGACTGCGAACGGTAGCCGATTCAAACCGCGCAGTGGCTCCCGCCGACGACCCAATGTTGACCAGCCGCCCTTCGGTGGCAAGCGCCCGCGCGGCGGCCTCGGCTGGCTGCCCCCACAGGGGGTCGATTACGAGATGCAGTGGACCCTCGCAGGCCGCCATGATACGCCCGTAAACCTCATCTACGCTGTTACTGGATAGATCAACAGTGGCATCCGCGCCCTGCGCCAGCGCGCGATCTAGTGCCTGCCGGTCGCGCGCTGCGGCAATCACACGGCCGGCACCCAGCAGCCGAGCTGCCTGGACGGCCACCTGACCCACGGCTCCGCTCGCGCCAAGCACGAGCACCTGCTCGCCTGGCTGGAGATGCCCCCGCCACGTCAGCGCCATCCAAGCGGCGATAGAGGAAAGCCCAAGCGCCGCGACGAGGTCATCCGAGACGCCGTCGGGCAGCGGAAGCGCGGCCGCTTCGTCGATCACGCAAAACGCTGCCATGCTGCCATCGCCCGCCTTCATCCCCGCATCGCATGAGAACCAGACCCGCTGCCCGGCAGAGAGCGACTCCCCTTCCACAACCGTTCCGACTCCCTGCACGCCCGGTACATAAGGAAGTTGCGGCTTGCCAAAGTACGATTCGCCAGACGCGCACAGGAGATCGAGGGGGCTAATAGGCGCCGCAGAAACCCGAACCAATGCCTGGCCCGCGCCTCTGCTCGGAACGGGACGACGCATGTGCTCCGGCCGGTCGCCATGCCGGATGATCACGGCAGCGGACATATCAGCACTCGTCATGTTATCCTCCCGCTACGACGCAGCGAGCGCGAGCCATCTTCGCCTCGTTACGCACAGATCGGCTCAATGCCGGCTAGCTCTGCTCCTTCTTCCATGCGGCCCGTCCGCCATCCCAGTCAGTATAGGTATACGGATTCTCGATGGTCTGGACTTCCGGCTTCTCTGGATTCATCGCTTCATGCCATGCCTTCTCTCCCATCTGGGAAAAAGCATATTCGACCGTCGCGGTGACTGCCCGCTTTGCTCTGGCCAAATCGACACCGCGCAGGTGGTGGTCATACTTCACCACACTGCCGTCCACCATGACCGTATGCACGTCGCCGCGTCCCGCTTGGAATACGACATGACCGTAGGGATTGATCAGCGGGAACATCACGGGCGATTCATCGTTCTTGATGAGCACGAGGTCGGCTCGCTTGCCTGGAGTGATGCTGCCGACCAGGCTCGCCATGCCTAGTGCCGAGGCACCGCCCATCGTCGCCCAGTTGACTACCTGCTCAGCTCGCAAGTGACAGTGCGTCACCGTCTCATTCTGCTTGTGCGCCTCCAGATGCTCGCGAGACCGGTCCGCGCTGAGAGTCGCGCGCATGGCGGAGAAGAGGTCGCCACTCCACCAGACGCTCGTATCCATCGAGAGCGAGACGGGAATGTTGTGCTTTCGCAGCTGCCACGTTGGTGGATACCCCTGCCCAGCGCTCTGCTCACTCTCAGTCGAAACAGACGTGTATGCGCCCGAAGCGGCGATACGTTGATATGAGTCGTCAGAAAGCGTGGCGGCATGGACGTAGATGGTCGAAGGGGTCATGAATCCATGTTCAGACATCAGCCGAATGCCGTCGTCATTGGTAGCGCCCCAGACGCCCGCGTGTGTAGTCACCGGCAGATTGAAGTCACGAGCCGCCTCGAATGCTCCCTTTTCCGGAAATGCCGGATCTCCCGTGACATCAAACGCCAGCTGCATACGCAGCATATCGCCGCGTCCATCGATGCGGCGCTTGATGAAGTCAGCGAACTCCGGTGCCCTCGACCATACCCAGGGTGCGCCCAGCAGGTTACCATAGGCCAAAACGAACCTGCCAGGAACATCTTCGAGCGCGTCCACCGCGGCATCCGCATGTTGGATGGTCTGCAGGCCGTGGGACCAGTCAACTGTTGTAGTCACACCCGCATCGATGGCTTCGATGGCAGAAAGCAGATTCCCCGCGTAAATGTCCTCAGGACGGAAGATTTTACCCCAGTTCAAGTAGTAGAACTGAAAGTAATTCGTGAGCGTCCAGTCGGCTCCGAATCCACGCATAGCCGTCTGCCACATATGACGGTGCGTGTCGATCATGCCGGGCATCAAAATGCCCTCAGACGCGTCGATCTCGACGGTGCCATCGGGAACAGTGAGTTGCTTTCCAACGGCTGCGATGCGCTTGTCGGTGACCAGCACATCGCCTCCCGAGATCATCCCGAGCGAAGGGTCAATCGTCAAGACGGTGGCATTACGGAAAACTACGGGGCGGCCAAGTGCGAAATCGTCGGCGGTCGGAGCGCGGTTCTGGCTCATTCTGCTCACCTCATTGTGTCCGGCCTTCAGGATGCGAAGCTACCAATGGATCAAACCGGCGCCGGTCTCTGCCGTTCGCCTGGCCCCGGTGCCAGCGTCCTGTAACCGTCGTAGCCCATCCACAGAGAATCGAGGAGCCTGCGTGTCCGCTATACGGACAGTCGTCCGCCAAAAATGCTACACGGTGTCTGATACGCTGTCAAGCGGTTATGTCATCCGAACTTCGTGCGCCCAATTCTCGATCATCTGACGTACTGGATCAAGACATTCTGTACTATGACATCAGATCGGCATCGCAGAATCTTGCGCAAAGCTACTTCACGCCACTTTCTTGACTTTTCTGACAGAGTCCCCGCTAATAACGATGGAAAGTCGACCACATAATGACAACTACCGCGCCGCCGTCTGGGGCGACGCATACGGCGCTTACCAGTCACGATGATCGGGGAAGCACGATGCGTGAGCACACAGGGCCAGACTTCATCGAGGCTCTGGCGCGTGGCCTGGACGTCATTCGCACATTTGGACCCAACCGGGCGGCGCTTAGCCTAAGCGAGGTGGCATCAGCCGCCGGGCTCGCGCGGCCAACAGCGCGTCGCATCCTGCTCACGCTCCTGGAGCTGGGTTACGTCCGCACCAGCGGTGGCATGTTCACCCTGACTCCACGTGTCCTTGAGCTTGGTATGGCGTATGTGGGCTCGGCCAGCATCTGGGACCTGGCACGCCCCCATATGGAACAGCTAGTCGCCTGCACGGGCGAGTCGTCCTCGCTCGCGCAGCTCGATGGCTCCGACATCGTATACGTCGCGCGCGTAGCGGTGCCCAAAGTGATCACATTCGCGGTGACCATCGGTACCCGCTTTCCCGCATTGCAGACATCCCTCGGCAAAGTGCTGCTGGCGACGCTTTCACCCGAAGAACTCGCGACAACGCTCGCTGAACCTAGCCGCTCGGGTATCACACCGCGCTGGAATCCCGATCCGGAAGAGCGCGCCCGGGTTTTACACGAGGTGCGCACGCGCGGATGGGCGCTCACTGATGAGGAGCTGGCGCCGGGCATCCGCTCCATTGCCGCGCCGGTATGCGACAGCGCCAGTCACGTGGTAGCGGCGCTTAACGTCAGTGTCCATGCCGCGGAAACGAGTGTTGAGACGCTCACGACGCAGTACCTGCCACTACTGCTTCAGACGGCGAAGGCAATTAGTTCAGATTGGACCTTGCGACGAAGCCGTCCCGAGGTCACGATCAGCGCTGAATCGTAGCATGAGGCGAGGCGCCGGTGTGGCGGACTCCATCTTGACACTGCCGATAACGGCCGGTACCATATTTCACGGACACCTGTCCGCTATGCGGACAGGCACAGGAGTGCGTCTGACACGGCACGCCGAGAGCAGACCCGACTTCTGCTGATTGCTCACAAGCGGATGAAGCGGAGGCTGAAGCCTGATGCCAGACCCGACCTCAGAGCATGCCACTACGGATTCTTCAAACCGCCCAGGTCCACTCGATGGTTTGCTCATTGCTGATTTTTCGCGGGTGCTCGCCGGCCCCTATTGCACCATGTTGCTTGGCGACCTCGGCGCAACGGTCATTAAAGTCGAGAGCCCTAGCGGAGACGACACACGTACCTGGATGCCGCCTGTTCGAAATGGCGTTTCGACATATTATCTGTCCATCAACCGGAACAAGCGTTCGGTTACACTCGACCTGAAGGATCCAGACGACCTCCGGCTGGCACAGGAGCTCGCCACGCGCGCGGACGTCTTTATCGAGAATTTCAAGCCTGGCGGACTCAAGCGTTTCGCATTGGACTACGAGTCGATCAGGCAGCGCAATCGCGGAATTATCTACGCGTCTATTAGCGGCTTCGGGACGGCACAGGGCGCATCCCTGCCCGGATATGATCTGGTGGTACAGGCGATTTCCGGCTTGATGAGTCTCACAGGAGATCCAGACGGGCCTGCTTATCGAGCCGGCATATCAGTATTTGACGTGATATCCGGTATGCACGCGGCTATCGGCATTCTTGCGGCCTTGAACGCCCGACATCATACCGGCGAGGGCCAGCACGTGGAAGTAAGCCTGCTGGCCTCCGCGCTTTCAGGGCTCGTCAACCATACCTCAGCCTATGTGGCAGGGAACGTTGTGCCATCGCGCATGGGAAATGCGCATCCAAGCCTGTTTCCGTACGAGCCGCTGCCCACAGCGGACCGGGAACTGATCATCATCGCCGGAAACAACGGGCAATTCAAAAGACTGTGCGCGGCGCTTGGTCTCACCGAGCTGCCGGACGACCCGCGTTTCGCCAATAATGATGACCGCACGCGCAATCGCGATTTGCTGCGTCCGCTGCTGGTCGACCGTCTGCGCACGAAGACCGCCGACGAATGGTTTCAGGTGCTTACCGAGGCTGGCGTATCCTGTGGTCCCATTAACGATGTGGCTGGCGGCGTCAAGTTCGCGCGCGAGGTAGGACTGGATCCCGTCGTGGAGGTAGGGACCGGCGACAATGCCATCCCGATGATTCGCAATCCGATCACGTTCTCCGCAACTCCTCCGCGCTATGTGCTGCCGCCGCCCGCGCTCGGCCAGGACAGTGATATTATTCGAGCCTGGCTTAGCCGTCCAGCTGAAGAAGGTCCACTGAATCCAGAGCCGCCGGCTAGTGAGACCTGAACACCCAATCGGACAGTTCGTAACCCGATACCGGTCTCACGCATGCGGGAAGGAGTTGACTCATGGGAGATCAGCGTTCGCCTGAATACCCTACTGGGATAGGCACATCCGACGCCGATCGCATCCAACTGCTCGGCCACGACCTGGCGAATGACATTATCGGCAAGGTTGGCTTTGGTGAGCTTGCCCTCTGGCTCGCGACGCAGCAGCGCCCGACTCCCCAGCAAGTGCGCGTGTTTGAGGCTGTACTTGCGTCGCTCGCAGACCACGGATTTACGCCAACTGCCATCGCTGCCCGCCTGACGTTCTATAGCGCTCCTGATTCGCTTCAGGGCGCGATAGCGGCAGGTTTGCTGGGTGGCGGCTCGCGTTTCCTGGGCGTCACGGAGGATACGGGCCGCTTTCTCGCGCGCGTGCTAGCGGGTGTGGAAGGCGATCTACCGGCCACTGAAGAGCAGTGGGATGCGCTCGCTCGCCGCGCGGTCGCGCAGGAGCATGCAGCCGGCCGGTTCATTCCGGGCCTGGGGCATCCAGTGCACAAGAAAGGCGACCCGCGCACACCTGTGATCATCAGCATCGCTGAAGAGGAAGGGCTTCGCGGACCGCACCTGCGCCTGTTCGAAGCCATAGGCCGAGTGCATGCTGAAGTGCTCGGCCGCCACCTCCCGCTCAACGGCGCAGGGGTCTGCGGCGCCGCGCTCGCTGATCTCGGCCTGCCAGCCGAACTGCTGCGCGGCGTGGCGCTGCTCGCGCGAACGGCGGGGTTGCTCGGGCATATCGCGGAGGAAATGCGTCATCCGCTCGCCCCAGACATCTACTTCGCGGTCGATCGCAACGCGGTATATCGTCCCGCGGCGGCGAACGATGCCGACGCCTAGCGTTCATCCAGTTCGTCCAGTGCCTGCGGCGCGCGCAGGCCACGCCCAAAGGAGGGAGACATGGCCAACCTGGTAGCCATCCTCGCAACCACGCATCATCCATTTTTCTATCGTGCCAGCACCGCTCCCCCTGAGAGCAAACCCGATTTTGCCGACGAATGGGTCCGCAAGGTTACAGCGTACCGTGAGACGCTTACGCGGGCCAATCCGGATGTGCTGGTGATGGTCGGTTCCGATCATTTCCACCAGCTCTTCTATGACAACATGCCTCAGTTCCTGATCGGTAAAGCCCCCGTATACGACGCGAACTATTACAACGAGCAGCGCGAATTCGGCCTGCCACGCATGGTGCTCAAAGGGCACGAAGAGCTGTCAGCGTACTTGCTGCGAGAGGGACTTGACGCGGGCTTCGATCTCGCGTTCAGCAATGAGTTGCGCGTCGATCACAGCATCACCTGCCCGATCATTACGACACGTCCGCAGGCGGATTTGCCTATCGTGCCGGTGTACACGAACATCTTCGCTCCCCCACTGCCCCAGCCTCACCGCTACGTCGCGTTCGGGCGGCTGTTGCGTGACCTCGTGATGAAGTGGCCGAGCGATGCCCGTGTGGCGATCATCGGCACAGGTCACCTGTCACTTGAGCTTGGGGGCCCCCGCCAGTTTGGCCCGCACGGCCCTGATCCGGAGTTTGATCGCAGGGCCGTCAACTGGATCGCCAACGGTGATATCGAGGGGGCACTGGCGGGCGTCTCGCTCGATAGCCTCTGGGAACCAGGCAACGCCACGCATGGGTTTCTGGACTTCATGCTGATGATGGGTGTCGCGGATGGAGCACAGGCCGACTACGCCGATACGCTTGATCTCTTCCATACGATGGAGGCCTATTTCACCTGGTATCCGAACGGGGTGAACGCATGAGCAAGTATCTCGTCAACAAGTTCCTGTTCACGATTGACCGTGACCCCGAGCTCGTGGAACGTTACCGGACAGATCCTCGGGGAACGGTAACGTGGTGGGAAGCCGAGCGTTCCACCGTCATCCTGAACCTCCCGACGATGGAGCGTAGCTCGTGGCCGACTTTCACCGACGAGGAGCGCGAGGCACTCGCCACGCACGACTACGTGCGGCTGTTCGAGCTTGGCGCGCACCCGTTCCTCACGCTTACCCTGTTCATTGCCTTGTTCGAGCGAGACTACCCGGAACCGCTAGGCTTCCAGCTCGAATACGCACGCAAGCTCAAGCACTGGTCGCTGCCGTATCCGGATATCACGACGTAGCGCACATCGCGCGTGTATCACGAAGCCGCTCCCGAACATCGTCTGATGAAACAGGAGCGGCTCGTCTCGATTGCTCGCAGCTAGGGCCAGACGCGATGACAGTGCCTAGCCCAGTTCCTCACAAACGATGTCAGCGCCACGCACCATCGCCTGGAGCTTGCCAAACGCAACGTCACGCGGCAGGTACTTCATGCCGCAGTCTGGCGCGGCAATAAGCCGCTCCGGCTCAATATAGCGCAGCGCACGCCGCAGATGATCGGCGATTTCCTCAGGCGTTTCTACCCGCATATCGCCCAGATTGAGCACGCCGAGCATAATCGTCTTGCCGGGGAGCTCAGACAAGACGGAAAGGTCCAGCCTGGGCTGCGCCGTTTCGATGGATATCTGCTGCACGACGCAATCTTTCAGTTCTGGCAAAAAGGCATACTGCCCGGGACGGTCATGCACGATGGAGGCATACCCAAAGCACATATGCAGCGCGGTTGTTCCCTGGACGCCTTCCAGTGCCCGGTTGATGACATCCACCCCGTAGGCGCGGGCTTTCTCGGGCCGGGCCTGCAAGTATGGCTCATCGATCTGCACGACGTCCGCGCCGGCAGCGAATAGATCCTTGATCTCCTCATTGATGGCAGCGGCCACATCGAGCGCGAGCGCGCGATCATCTGGATAGTAGTCGTTCTGCGCCTGTTGCGTGACGGTGAATGGGCCGGGGACCGTAATCTTGATGCGATGATCTGTATTGCGGCGCAGGAACTCCAGATCACGCACTTCTACTGGGCGCGTGCGACGAATCGGGCCGACGACGCGCGGCACTGGATTGGGAAGTCCCGTACGATCCAGCGCGGTGCCGGGATGGTCGAGGTCAAGGCCATCCAGCGCGGTAGCGAAGCGATTGGAATAACTCTCGCGGCGAATCTCCCCATCAGAAATGATATCCACACCAGCGCGTTCCATGTCGCGGATGGCGATCACCGTGGCATCGTCCTGGGCCTGTTCCAGGAACGGCTCGGGTACGCGCCAGATCTCGCGCACACGGACACGTGGAGGGAGCCGGCTGCGCAGGTTTTCGCGGTCTACAAGCCAGTCCGGCTGGGGATAACTGCCCACAACCGTCGTAGGGATAAGCTTAGCCATGAGATCGCCTCTCTCGCTTCACCACATGAGCCGCTCACGCATGACAGCCCCGACAGTTCTTCGCACGGGGCGCTTCAGCCTCTCGCGTGACGCGCACGAGTAACGGAAAATCGTGGAACGTGAACCGGACACGATCCTGTCTGAGTGCCGCTGTATCGTAGCACACTTCTGACGCGAGCAGGCGTTTCGAAATTAAGGACTATGCACGATATCGGATGTCGCCCGCGTCGTACCGCCGGTCAGTACGTCTTCGGACGAGTCTCAGCGATGTGCTCTGCGATTTCCAGAATACGGCGTGCCCGTTGCGCCACCGGATAGTCCACAAACTGACCGTCAACCTGAAGTGATGCTACGCCTGACTGCTCCGCGCGAGAGAAGGCCTCCACGATGCGCTTCGCCTCAGCCACCTGCTCTTCCGATGGAGTGAAAATGCCGTTGACCACCTCCACCTGCTTCGGGTGAATACACAGTTTGCCCTGGAATCCAAGATCGCGCGCCTGCTCCGCTTCATGCGTCAGCCCCTCCGGATCATCGAGGCGCGGGTAGACGGTGTCAATAGGTGGCTCAAGTCCGGCGGCACGCGACGCGACTGCTATCTGGACGCGTGCCCAGAGAAGCCCCTCATGATGTGCCCTCCACGCAAAACTGGCATCGAGGCTGAAATCGACGCCGCCGAAGATCACGCGGCGCACGCGAGTGGAGCCAGTCGCGATCTCACGAAGATTCGTGAGACCGGCTACCGACTCGATGAGCGGCAGTAGCTCGATGCCTCCCGCGGCAAGCCCGTGCTCACGCTCAAACTGGAGAAGCAGCCAATCTACGGTAGCGATCTCCACCGCTGACTGCGCCTTGGGCAGCACAACGCCGTCTATGCCGTATCCCGCCACTGAACAGATATCGTCGTACGCGTACGGCGTCGCGAGCGCGTTTATACGGACGTACACGCGAGGGGTAGTGCGCTGCTGTTCGTCCCGCGCCAGAAGGACACGCTGAATATCCGTTCGCGCCACTGGCTTTTCGCTGGCCGCCACGGCATCTTCCAGATCCAGGATGACGGCATCCGCCGCTCCCGCGAGCGCCTTTTCGACATGACGCGCGTGGTTCGCCGGTGCAAACAGGAGTGTACGAAGCACGTTCATCGATCCTTCTCCAATGTGGCGGAGCTACATCGAACTCTGGCTCTGCGGCACAAGCACCATTTCCTCGAACAAAGCTTCCAGGGCATCTTCCGGGTCCTCACACAGACCTGAATGCACCGCCGATGGCTGGATTATGGTACTGCCAGGCGAGACAAGCCAGTGAAACCGCTCTGCTTGCGATAGATGAGCGATGGGGCCGCCGTCTGGTTCGCCGTCGCAGATTCGCCGTTGCCCCTCGAGCTGGCGCTCGACCGCGCCAACATCCAGATGCGGCCAGAGACAACGCCAGCGCCGGGAATCACGCGCGATTCGCATGCCAAGGTACCCGCGCTGCCGGCAAAGCAGAATGACTCCAACATTGACACACTCGCCACGCTCAACGCGGGGAACCAGGCGGATAACCGCGTAATCAAACGAGTTGCGCGCGCGCATGTTCGGCCTCCTCGACGAATGCGCTGGAACGGTCGCGGCGAGCCTCCAGATACGCCACATACGCTACTCGCTGCTCGCCCACACTCGCAAACTGCTGCTCTCCGCCTAGCCACACATCCGGAATGGCGTCGACAATCTCCACCAAGCGATCCCGCGTGAGCAAGGGCCGCAGGCGTTCGTCCGCTTCGTGTAGACGTGTCGCCAGCGGCAGCAAGACGTGATCCTTCACGGCAGTGAATGGCGCCCCCGCGAGCGCTAGAAAATCACCCCACGTGTGGTGGAAATACAGCGCAGCACCGTGATCTATCAGCCAGAGTTGCTTGTTCCAGATCAGCATGTTCGCGTTGCGTGCCGTGCGGTCGATATTCGTCACGTAGGCATCAAACCAGACGATGGCGGAAGCCAGGTCACTAGTTATGGCGAATGGTGCCGCCGGGTTATAGGGAAGCGCGCCGGGTAGAAAATCCAGACCCAAATTCAGCCCCGCACTGCCCAGGATGAGATCCCTCACCTCATAATCCGGCTCGTTTCGGCCCAGGGCCGGGTCCAGGTCAACGAAGACGATCTCCGGCACCGGCAAACCTAGCAGGCGTCCCACTTCGCCGGCTACAAGCTCGGCGACAAGCGCTTTGGGTCCTTGCCCGGCGCCCCGGAACTTCAACACATACAGCCCGTCGTCATCGGCTTCCACAAGACCAGGCAGAGAGCCACCCTCTCGCAGAGGCGTCACGTATCGAGTAGCAAGAACAGTCCGCAGCATGAAATCTCCGTCAGCGGCGCCCAATGTCACACACAGACAAGTAACCAAAGCATTATACGCAAACCACGAAGTGTGTCGCCCGTGCGTTCCCGGATCCGGCACTTGCGCAGGTCTGTTTGCCATATCCGCTCACACAAACTGGCGCGATCGTCTTATACTGGGCTATATGACGTTGCGGCGCCAAGCAAGCAAGCCGACTGGCGGTTCTTTCTTTCGCTCCAGAGTTTCCACGGGATGAATCATGGCACACGACAAACGGCGGTATGTGTTCTACGGAGGTCTAGCGGCAGCACTGGCGGTCATGATTGTCGCCGCTGGAGTAATCGCGGTCCAGCTGGCAAGGCTCAATGCACCCGCCGGCGCAGCGCAAGCTAGCGACACCTCGAACTCGCAGGATCAGTCCTCGTCACTTGTTGACCCTGGCACATCGTTGCAGGGCATTCAGGCGCCCGACTTCACTTTGACGAACCAGTTCGGACACTCAGTCTCACTCTCGCAGTTCCGTGGCAAAGCGGTTATCATCGCCTTCACTGATACGACATGTACGAACGTCTGCCCGCTTACCAGCCAAAGCCTGCTCGAGACACTCAATTTACTCGGGCCAGCGGCCCAGCATGTACAGCTTCTGGCTGTGGACGCGAATCCGGAAGCCACCTCCGTGCAGGATGCGAAGACCTTTTCCGTTGCACATGGTATGGAGAACCGCTGGATGTTCCTCACGGGGAGCAAGGCACAGTTAGAGCAGGTCTGGAAGGCCTACCACATCTACGTGGCGATACAGCAGGGCACTGTAGACCACACGCCTGGCGTTTTTGTACTCGACCCACAAGGTCGCGAGCAGACTATGTTTCTTACCAGCCCGCAGTACGGCGTGGTACCCGCCGAAGCACACTATATAGCCCAAGCGGTCGCGAAGGTGCTGCCCGGAGACGTGCAGATACCGTCTTCATCCGTGCCCGTGGCTAACACCATGACGCCCGCCCAGTCCGTGAACCTTCCCATCCTGACGGCGCAAGGGGAGAATGGCACAGTCGCACTCGGCCCGGGTAAGGCGCATCTGACTTTCTTCGTCGCCTCGTGGTCGGACGGCGTGCAGTCACAGCTGAGCCAGCTGAGCCAGGCCGCATCAATGATACATGGCGCGCAGATTGTCGCGGTTGATATTGGCTCGACAGAGCCCTCTACCGCATCCGCCCAACACATGATGCAGGGGCTGCAAGCTCAACTGGCGTTCCCTGTTGCCATCGATAAGACGGGCAATGTGGCCGATGCGTATGGAGTGCAGGACGTTCCCTGGTTCACGCTGACGTCTTCAACAGGCAAGGTGCTCTGGACGCACGACGGCTGGATGCCACCCTCTCAGCTTGCCGCCGCGGTGCAAACCGCCCTGGCCAAAGCCGGTTAAACCACGACGGTTCCAAGCGCACAACCCCGCCGCGCGAGGCGAAAGGCTGCGCTGGCGGGGCATGCGTGTATCAGCATGGTGACGTTCACCGCGAAGCGGCGTGAATGCTCAGGCATGGCGATGCTATAATGTCAACACTTATGTCACGCCAGCAATGCCTGGTTGATATCAGCCAGCAATGATCCCATCTCGAAGCTAACTAGCAAGGATTCGCAGGCGCATGCGTATATGGCATTTTGGCGGCGCACCATCTTCCATTCGTCTGCTGCTACCAGTCTTTCTGTTGAGCATTGTCATGCTGTCCAGCTGTGGCGCTGCTGCCGTGCCCAGGCCGCGACAGGTGAGCGTATCCTCCAGTGCTACGCCCGTGCATCAGTTTACGTATGTGGCAATAGGGGCATCCGATGCCTTTGGGATCGGCACTGCGGATCCCGACAGGCAGGCGTGGCCCAGCGTTCTTGCTCGTTCGCTTGGGACACAAACACACCTGGTGAATCTCGGCATTCCCGGCGAAACGGTGGCAGCGGCTCTTCAAGACGAACTGCCTATCGCGCTTGATTCCCATCCTGACGTCGTGACAATCTGGCTCGCGGTGAACGACATCGCCGATCACGTGCCGATTACACAATACGAAGCATCGCTGGCGATGTTGCTGTCTTCTCTGAAACAACACACCCAAGCCCGCGTCTTCGTGGCCAACATCCCTGATCTTACGGTGCTGCCGTACTTTGCCAGTCAGAATCCAGCAACGCTAGAAGCGACGATCCAGCAATGGAACGCGGTTATAGCATCAGTAACCGCTCGGTACAGGGACATACTGGTCAATCTCGCCGGCTACAGCGCGCAACTGAAGCAGCATCCTGACTATATCGCGAGCGACGGGCTGCACCCCTCGACATTGGGTGCGAAAGAGCTCGCGGGAGTCTTTGCCCTAACGATAAAGAAGTCCGGCATCTAAACAGGGGCATGGGTGGGTGAACAGTTTCTTTGATTTCTCCAGCAACTCCGTCGTCGTACCACTCCTGGCCCTGGCGATAGCAGCGGCGCTCATCCTCGGTAGTCTCGCCATACATGGGACGCATCTGGCGCGCATCGGCGTGCGCAATGCCGGGAGGAGGCGCGGACGCGCGGCGTTGATTATAGCCGGTCTGATGCTCTCAACAATGTTTATCTCAGCCGCTCTGGCTGTGGACGACACAATCTCACTCGCCGTCAAGACTGTGGCTGTCTATAATCTCGGTCGCGTTGATGAAGATGTGGTAGGCGGAGACGGCCATCTGAGCACCTATGCGAGCCACGTTGGCACAGTCGTAACAGGGATAGCTAGTAGTGATCCGCACATCGCCGGAGTCGCTCCATCGCTCGTCGTTCCAGACGTCCTCATCGCCGATGCGACAGCACGTGAAGTGCGCGGCGGCATTTCGGCTATTGGTATTGTGGCCTCGCATGCTGGCCCGCTTGGCGCTCTTCAGAGCCAGAGTGGCGCCCCGGCGCCAGTCACGGGCCTCTCGCCCGGCGAGATCTACCTGAACACCAGCACGGCGCAATTCCTGAACGCGCGGCCCGGCGACACCATCTATCTCTACTCATCCGAGTGGTTCGGAAAGCGCTACCAGTTTACCGTGAAAGAGATCGTCTCGGGCGGCTTGCTGGGAGATGTGCCATCGCTCGTCATGCCGCTGCCACAGCTTCAGGCCATCTCCGGCCTGAGCAACGAGATCAATCATGTCTACATCGCGAACCAGGGGAATGGGCTGACGGGAGTCAATTACAGCAATCAGGTCAGCAACCTGCTGGACCCCTACCTCCCAGGCGATCTGCACGTTGATACCGTCAAGCTCGACGGCGTCCGCTTCGCGTTGCAGGCACAGGACATCTTCGGGCGAATTCTCGGTCTGTTTACCCTTTTCGCGATAACCGTCGGACTGCTCCTGATCTTTCTCATTTTTGTGCTTCTGGCCGCCGAACGCCGTGCGGAGCTGGGCATGGTCCGCGCCATTGGTATGCGCCGTGGACACGTTGTGGAGATGTTGCTCTTTGAGGGAGCTGTCTACGACTTCGCGGCAGCCTTGCTTGGTGTGCTAGCCGGCCTGGGTCTCAGTGTGATCATCGTGAAGATCGTCAGTCCAATCATCGAGCGTATCGGTTTTCCGTTGAATATCAGCGTGCAGCCATCGAGCCTGGTGGTCGCGTTCTGCCTTGGATTCGTCGTCACGCTGGTCACCATCGGCTTCGCGACCTGGACTGTAAGCCGAATGACGGTGGCCGCCGCGTTGCGCGACCTGCCTGAGCCATACGCGCCATCGCCAGCACTGATGAATATGCTCCTCGCGGTTGCCAGCGCTTTGCCCATGCTGGCAAGCCAGCCCAAACGTGCGGGCGCCGCCTGGGCTGCGCTAAGCCTTGCATTGATCACGCGCGGCTGGCTTCCCCTGCTCGTTGGCATACAGATAGTGCGCTGGGGCATTGCCACAGATGACATACTGCGTTTCTCGGTCGGGTTTTCTGTTGCCGTAACCGGCGGAGCGCTCCTTGTTCGCGGGCTCGTCATCGCGATGATTCGCGTGGCGCTGCGGCTCATGCGGCACTCCGAGCCGTTCGTCGTCATGGCGCGAGCGAACCGCGCGCTCGACCGGTTGACGGCGCTTGGCGTCGGTGGAGCGCTCGCGATTTACTGGTCGCTTCCGTTCGATACGCTCAGCCAGTTTGGCTTCTACCGCTTTGGTGGCGGCATTCAGACTTTCTTCGCGGCAGGCGTCATGATGGTATTCGGTGCTGTCTGGGCACTTGCGCCCAACCTCGACCTGTTGCTGGTGCCCGCTGGCTGGCTCATGGTGCGTGTCGGGCGGCTGCGGCACGTTGCGCGCATCGCCATTTCATATCCGTCCTTGCACAGGATGCGCACAGGCATCGGACTGTCGCTCTTCGCGCTCGTATGCTTCATCATGGTTGTCATGGCATGCATCGCCAGCTCCGTCACTCAGAGTTATGACAACGTGCCACTTCAGGCAGCGGGCTATCAGGTCGCCGGTCAACCGCTCTTTGCTCCAATCGGCGGAGTCGCCCAGGTCGGCAAGGATCTCGCCGGAAGCCCGGCGTTTTCATCCTCTTCTCTGGGTATTTCCGCAATCAGCAGCGCGACCCCACTGCCGCTTGCCATCCTCCAGCCAGATGCGCAAAACGCCCGCTGGAGCGTCTATCCCACGTCCGAGATACAGGGAGCGTTTCTAGACGGCGTCGGCCTCCCGCTTGTGGCACGAGCACGGGGCTTCACGAGCGATAGCGCCGTGTGGAACGCCGTGCGCGACCATCCCGGCAACGTTGTCATAGATAGCGGTGCACTTAGCCCGCAGGATGCCGTCGCGCTCGGATTGAAACCGCCGCCAGCGCTTCAACCACAGCAGTTTATCAGTCCGCCAATCGCGGCGGGTCTGCCTGGCCTCTCCAGCCTTGAATCGATCAAGAACCCCCATGCCAGCCAGAGTGGCAATACAGCACTGCTTACGGGACTGGAAGCGGTAGCGACGAATCCGCGCGCGCTGCGCGAAGTCACGCTACGATTACGGAATATCGTGGAAGGTTCCAGAACGATTGCGCCAACTCCCATCTGGGTCGCGGATCTGCGCGGAAGCAAAGCCATACGGTTGACCATCGTGGGCATCGTCGATGACTCGACCGGACAGCGAGCGGGGCTTTTCGGCTCTCCATCCACCTTTGCGCCCGTAGAAACTGGACTGTCAGGTTTCGGCAACGAGTACTACTACTTTCGGCTGCAGCCCGGAGCAGACCCACGCACGACCGCGCTCGAGATCGGCTCTCACCTCCTGAAATATGGCTTCGAGACAACCGTGCTGCAAGACGTCCTGCTGGGCGTGAGCGGTCCACGTGTCTTCATCAGCAGAGTCATTGTAGGACTGGTTGGCCTCACGCTGCTTGTCGGCATGGCGGCGCTCGCCGTGACGGGTTCGCGTTCAGTCGTCGAGCGGAGGCAGCAGATCGGTATGCTCCGCGCTTTGGGTTTCAGGCGCATATACGTTCAGGCTATCTTTCTGTTCGAGTCGCTTCTGGTTGGAGTGGTGGGAACAGCAATCGGCCTGGCCCTCGGACTCATTCTGGTTCGCAACGTTTTCGCGGTGAACTTTTTTGAAGCAGTCGATCCCGGGCTGACGCTCGTGGTGCCATGGTGGGAGTTGCTCTGGATCTGTGTCGCGGCCGTGGCGGCGTCGGCTTTGGCCTCGCTTCTACCCGCTTTGCAGGCGGGACGAGTCGCGCCCGCTGACGCGCTGCGATATGAATAGTTAGTGGCCTCGTCCGGGTGGAATAGGATGCTGAATGGATACCCACGAGTGCATGAACGTCGGCATGGAGAGCGGCATGCGTGTAGGCTTGCCCGGATCCGCCGCCACGATGATTCGCGCGACCAGCCTCAACAAGACATACCGGGCGCATGGTCTGGAAGTACCCGCTCTGATCGACGTTGATCTCGCAGTATCGAGAGGCGAGATGGTCGCGATCATGGGTCCGAGCGGAAGCGGCAAAACAACACTGCTCAACTGCCTGGCCGGGCTGGATTCGGTCGATTCCGGCCGGGTTGAAATCGCGGGCACCGATCTCGCCCGGATGAGCGACGCGCGTCGAACGGATTTCCGTGCCCAAAAGATGGGCTTTGTCTTTCAGAACTTCAATCTGCTCCCAGTCCTCACCGCCGTTGAGAATGTCGAACTGCCGCTGCTCGTTCTTCGGCGCAAACCGCGCATGGCACGGCAACGCGCTCGCGAGGTGCTTGCCGCTGTTGGCCTGAGCGACCGTGAGCAGCACCGGCCATCAGAGCTTTCTGGCGGCCAGAGGCAGCGAGTCGCCATCGCGCGCGCGCTGGTGAATACACCCGCGATTGTCTGGGCCGATGAGCCGACCGGCAACCTGGATAGCGAAGCAGCGGATGAGATCATGCGCCTACTTGTTGAGCTCAACAAACAACTGGAACAGACGCTCGTCATCGTGACGCATGCACCCGATGTAGCCGGCCGGGCGAATCGCCTCGTGCGAATGCGGGATGGACGCATCGTGAGCCACGAGTAATCTCGGACGGAGCCGGACACATCCCAATCCGTGACAGCCCCACGGCTACGCGCCAAGCAACGCTATGCCCTCGGTGAGCGCCCTGTGCGCCATGCTGAGTTCATGCATGAGGGCATTTCTGCGCCGGACCAGTTGAACAAGCAGCATATTAGCCTCATCGCTGCCGGATGTTGTCGCTAGCAATTGGTCGATTGGCGAGAGCAGCGGCACGGGCGGCTGGGCCAGTGCTGGATCGTTGTGGAACAGTCCAGACTGCGTGTAATTGGCGCGCACGAGCGAGCGCTCAGCGGCACTCAGATGCGCATTCGCCACGGCTATCTGCTCAGGCGCAAGCGCACCACGCAGCACGTTCTCGAACCGCGTGGCAGCCTCGACGACCACTTCCGCACGTTGCACGACCTGCGCAAGTTCGAACCGTTCACCGGCTTTCTTCTGCCAGTCGCGGATGTGGCTCAACAAATCTTCGGCAGCAGCTCGCACGCTAAGCGGCAACACAGGCGCTGTCACGAACCGGTGAACGACTACAGCGTAGATGCGCGCGTCGCGAGCGAGCAGGTCAGGATCGATTTTATCGACCGTATCTTCAGGGGTATGCCACCACCAGCCGAGTCCACCAGCCTTTGTGGCCGTGCTGCCCATGAGTTGAGCAAACCCCACGGTTGTATCGCCCTGAGCCCGCGCCTGCTCCGAAAGTGACATGAATAGCGACGGTATACCGTGGAACTGGAACGACTGATCCCCCGCGCGTCCAAACCGGCTACCTGTGAATTCCGTACCTGTCAGCGCTGATATGACATCGGCCGCGCAGGGCACTGCCTCTGCCATGCTATTCGCTTCGCTGAGCACATCGGCATTCTGGCCACCGACCGAATCGATGTTGATGTGCGCGACACAGTGCGCGCGCAAATCTTCCCAGAAATTGTCGGCATACCATGCTGAGCCAGCATAGCGACCGTGTGAGTGCCCCGACCAGAATGCCAGCCGGAGTCCTCGCTGGAAGTGCTCTCTGAGCGGTAGAAGCAGGCGCGCCACTTCGAGCTGCGTGGCATTGGCCGTACCATTATCCATCGCGCCGTAGTGCCATGAGTCAACATGCCCGGAAAACAACACGAAGTCCTGCGAGCCTGTCGGTGCGTCAAGCTGAGCGGTGAGCGTTGGGATTTCGCGCCAGCGAGTATCTACTTCGGTGCACAGGTGAACCTCCGGGCGCCCACCCGCTCGGAGCATCTCGCGTATGGTGGCCGCTTCGTGGCTACCGACGGAAACGACCGGTATACGCGGCAACCGCACGGCATCTTCCGGCTCGGGCGATCCCCAAACGCCAGAGACGATCATCTCATGTGGAATGGCATCTGTATTGGCAAAGATGCAGGCTGCGACACCCGCCTCCTGCCCAGCGAGCACTTTGGCTGGAGTTGCTAGCCCGTCGATCAGGACGCACGAGCCGCGCATCTCGCTCGTGAAGTCTCCGGCATTGCCTGCGCCAGCATCCACGAGCAGCGCGTTCATCCCTTGCGGACCAGTGCTGGCAGCCATTGAATGCGTAATGGCTGCGATCTGGCGCCCGTTGATCGTGAGCGAGGCGCTCACGGGAATGCTGATGTATGCCATGCCAACGTCAAGCCGCGGCTCCAAACCAAGATCACGGATGACGCCAGCGATATACTCAAATGCGGCACGTTCCGCGCTGGAGCCAGAGAGCCGTATCCAGCGCGAGATGGCGGCGGTGTCATCCATTAGCCTTTCGCGTGAGATGGAGTCGACGAGCGTCTGTTCCCGTGGGCTTAACTGTGCGTCTGCCACATCACTCTCCTTTTACTCTCCACTCAGGGCCTGTGCCAGCCGCGAGCCGGTGAGATTATACGCTGGCCAGTAGGGCGGCCACTAGCGCCGCTCTCAGAGGTATTTCGGCTATTTCGATATGTTCGTGATAGGCGTGCGCGCCATCACCGACGGCTCCAAGTCCGTCGAGCACGGGCACACCGAGCGCTGCGCAAAAGTTGCCGTCGCTTCCTCCGCCTACCTGTACCTCATCGACAGAAAACCCGAGATCACGCGCCACGCGCTGTGCCTCTGCGAACAGCCTAACATTGCCGTCGGTCCGCTCCATAGGGGGCCGGTTCATGCCTCCGGTGATCGTGAGCGCGGTCCCTTCCACGTGCGGATGCATGCCCAGTATGGCAGAACTGACTCGCGTGGCTTCGGCTTCCGTCGCAACCCGCAGGTCCACCTCAGCCGATGCATGCGCCGCCACCACATTTGAGCGTGTCCCGCCACTCACCACGCCGACATTCACTGTTGACCCTATCTCCCGGTTTGTCATGCCATGCAGATCCAGAATCACACGGGCCAATTCGTCGATAGCGCTCGCGCCTGCGAATGGATCAAGTCCGGCATGTGCGGGCCTGCCAGTGATCTCTATGTGGAACATGCCGACGCCCTTGCGACCGGTCTTGAGCGCGCCATGATGGCTCGGCTCCAAAACGAACACAGCCTCTGCCTGGCGCGCCTCCCGCTCGATTAGTTCGCGCGATGAATGACTGCCTATCTCTTCATCCGCGTTGCACACGAAGACCACCGGTCTCTCGCTCCCTAGAGCCTCCCGCAGCGTTCGCACAGCCCAGAAGCCCTGCGCCAGGCCAGCTTTCATATCGAAGATGCCCGGACCGTACGCTTTTCCTTCCTCAATGCGAAAAGGCATCTCTCCCAGCGTTCCCGCAGGCCAGACGGTATCAAAATGCCCCACGAGGAGGATGGGCTTCTGGCCACCTGTTCCCCAGGCCACGCGTACGTGATTTCCGTGCTCGTGCGATATCACGACGTCGGCCGTGCCGCCCATCTTACGCGCATAGCCCGTGAGGAAGCGCGCGAAGTCATCCAGCGGAGCCTTGTCTGTCGATGGTGTCTCCCGTTCGACGAAGCTCCGGATATCGGCAAGCATCTCCTGCTGATGCTCCAGCGCAAATGTACGTGGGTCCACGGTCCTAATCCTCCGTATGCGAATGCACGGGTGTATACGCGCCCCGGAATGTCTGGCCGGCTGTGTAGCCGCCATCCGCGGAATAGATGCTCCCCGTCACGAACGATGCGCCTTCAGAGGCGAGAAAGACAATGACTGGAGCCATCTCCTCGGGTCCGGCCGTGCGCCCCATTGGTATGAGACGGATCTTTTCCTCGTGTTCGCGGCGCGCTTCCGGCGTGGTGACCGCCTGGTCCACTCCTGGTGTCTCGATCAGGCCAGGTGCCACGGCATTCACCCGTATGCCATATTCGGCCCATTCAATCGCTAGTTGCCGAGTGATCATGTTGACCGCGGCTTTCGATGAGCAGTAGTGCGCGACACCCGGGCGCGCGATGAATGCCGCTCCCGAAGAAATGTTGACGATGCGGCCTTTGATGTTTTGGCGCACCATCTCGCGAGCGGCTGCCTGACAGCAAAAGAACAGGGCCTTCACATTCAGATCATGCACGGCATCCCACTGTTGCGGAGTGATGTCCAGCGCGGGCGTAGAGGGGTAGATTCCAGCGCTGTTCACCAGCATATCCAACCGGCCAAACGCATCGACAGCCTCTACAACCATCCTGCGCGGCGATGTCGCATCGTACAGATCCACGACACACGGCTTTGCGGTGCCGCCAGAGGCTGTGATGGTCTCGGATGTGGCAGCCGCTCCAGTCGCGACACGATCCACGACAAGCACTGAAGCGCCCTCTGCTGCCAGCGCGATTGCCGCGGCACGGCCAATGCCGCTGGCGGCTCCGGTGACAATGGCTACTTGGCCCGCGAATTGTCGCTGTGACATGCCGTTCCTCTTCCCAGTCAACATGCCTGGCAGTCAGGCAGATAACGCTCATATCTGGTTGATGGCAATCTTACTGCCATACCGTACACCGCCTGCCATTGACAGTCAACTCGCGGGCTGTCCGTACGCAAGCGACCAACGCCAGAGAAATGACGCGCGTGAGCGTAGGCCCACGCGCATGGGGGCTAGCACCGGCTGGGCATTCCATTCTCGCCAGAACGCCCCAGCCGTGAGCATGCCGACGCTCGTTTCGCCACGACCTGAACACTCGTTGAAGCGGTCGTTCGACCTCATTCAGGATTGGGTAGCCTCACGCGGCGTTCGCGTGAGATTTCAGAGCAAACTGTCACTTGCCTCGGTACCTGCTGACAGACGGATGAAGTCCGGCGCGACGCCAGTCGCGGCTTGCTCCTCCTCAGTCAACTGTGCGTGCGTCGTGCTTGCCGGGTGTATCACCAGCGACATCGCGTCACCGATATTCGCCAGAAGCGAGAAGATTTGCACACTCTTGATGAAGCGCCTCCCCGCGTCATACCCATCTTTGATGCCAAATCCGATGCTCGCGCCATAGCCATAATTGTGATACGCGCGCGTTCTCGTGCGTCAGACGGCTCTCCAGTCCGGGATAAAGCACATAGGAGACCGAAGAGGATGCGGCTCCAGAAACTGGGCGACACGCAGCGCGTTCTCGCTGTGCCGCTCCATCCGCAGGGGTAACGTCTCAAGTCCCTGTAGAAACAGCCAGCTATTCAACAAGCTGATCGCGGGGCCCAGGTCTCGCATCATCTGGACCCGCTCCTTGAGGATATACGCCAGTGGACCGAAGGAATCGACGAATCTGACGCCGTGATACGAGGGATCTGGCTCGACCAGGCCGGGAACCTCGCCGCTCACTGCCCAGTCGAAGGCGCCTCCGTCGACGCCCCGCCGAGCGCAAGGACCGGTTAACAGGGTCCAACTGGCAAGTCCTACACTGGCGGTATACCAGTGCCAGATCAGCTTGCTGCTCTGAGGTCATTTTCCGCGGAGAAGACAGTGCCGAATTTTCATCTGATACGGCTCTCTGTCGCTGTCTTCGGGTCGTGTTCTCGTCCTCATCAAAGCCATCAACACTTGTTTGCGGTGCTGGTGTGCAGGCGTAGGCTTTCAGACAATCCTGCATCTGTGGCCATGGATGAGGTGTCGCGGGCGTCCATCCAAGGCAAATCCGCCCTCCACTCCGGATATACGGGTGAGGGCGGAAACAGACCATGATGAGCGAACCGCTGTGTCCCCTCATCTCGCAGGCATTATATGCCCGCCGGAGTTTGCACCTTGCCTGCTCTTTGCAGATGGGTTGCCAGGCGTCTTCGGGCCGTTATCCCTCAGCCACTCTTGATGAGAGCGCGCAACACCACTCGCTTGGTATGAGCAATTCTACTGAGAACGCAGTCGCGCTGTCAAGTGTGAGAGGGAGAGATTGGTGCATCTCAAGGCATGACGTATATGACAAAAGAGGTCGGGACAATACCCAACCTCTCCCTTCGAGCGTGTCGTATCGCTGGAGCGCGTTTACCAGCGCTCGCCGCGCGAGTAGTCGTCACGGCGCGGGCGATCACCGCCCCGGCCACCACGATCTCCATAGCCTCCACTGCGGGCGGGCCGCTCACCGGCCTCATCCAATCGCAGAGTACGATCACCCAGAAGCGTGCCATTCAGGCTTCTGATGGCATTCTGGGCGGCTTCCTCGGTTGTCATCTCGACGAACCCGAAGCCTTTACTCCGTCCTGTCGCTCGATCGATGATCACGCGCGCTTCGACGATCTCGCCAAACGAGCTGAACGTCTGATACAGCTGTGCGTCATCAACGGAATACGGTAGATTTCCAACGTAGATGCGAGTGCCCACTGAGGCTCCTTCAATCCTAGCATGCGCGAACTTGCCCGCTGCTGGCGTTTCAACAAAACCATACCAGTTAACCAGCGTGTCACTCGCCTTTTTGAGCGGGACAATGTGGAGGCGGCACATGATGGGGGCATCCGAGCCAACATGCAAGGAGCATCCACACGAGAGCTTCGTACGCGATCAACTGCATTCGCACTATATCACATCCGAATTGTGAGCCGCTGCGCAAGAGAACGGGGCGTCCGGCAAGGACAATTCCGCGGCGACAGCATACAACCCCTTTTACAGCCGGTCCCCAAACGCATCTCACAATTCGCGCACAGTACAAGTCTGCATTACTTCTCGCCTCTGACGCACATAAGGGTATCGTGGCTGTATCGCCGTGAAGCCGCTGTGACAGCGCTGATGCTGTGATCGAAACTCTCGTGATCTTTCCGTGAGCATCTGACGCGATAGTGCGTGTGTGGGCAGGCGCGAGCGTATATGGCCGACCATCACTCGATTGACCGGTTTCAAGATTATCTGCGCGGTCAGACCTGATGTGCTCATTGCTTATCCGCACGCACCAGACAATGCGCGAGCAGAAGGCGAAAACCGGTGTGACCTTAAACGGTTGCGAGAATCGTCAACCAGTGTGCAGAGGTGACCTTCGCCTGCGGAGGAGCTGACAATCCAAATCGCTCGCGTTGCTGTCCCATATGCATCCACACCGGGAGCGCCATCGCATGCTGATACCAGAACGCGACAAGCCAGCCACAGGCAGGCATATCGTACTGTCGAGCATTGCGCGCAGCATTGTCCGTCCCAAGGCGCTGATCCCCATCACGCTCAGCGCGGCGGCTCTGGTAGGCATTCTCTCGTTCGGCAATATCGCCACAATCGCCGCGATGATCGAATCTATTCCACTGAGAGCTGTCCTATTGTCTATCGCGTTTCTTCTGCTGTACGAACTGGGGCGGTGCATTCTGTGGCTTTTCCTGCTCCATAAGCTTCATGCGTCGATACCGTGGCGGCGCAAGCTGCTGAGCTTCTTCATGGGAGAAGTCAGCAAGACTTTGCCGATGGGCAACTACTTCCCAAACTACATCTTGCAGCAATCATCTGGCGCCGATTTCGGGTATACCTCATCCGCGACGACTGCCATCGTTCTGCTGGAGATCGCCACCTCGCTGGTCGGTCTGGTCGTTCTTGGTCTGGGGTCCTGGACAGTATGGCTCCGTCCACTCATCCTCATTGGAGCAACGGCCTTCTGCCTGCTCGTGTGGCTGAGCTATCTCATCTTCCGTGGAAAGCCAGCACCGATCTGGACGGAGCGGTTCAGCCTGTCCAGGCTGCTCATCCGTGAGTTGCGACAACTGCGCTCAGGCGCGGAGCGACTCTGGCAGCCAAGCGTTATCATCACTGGGTTGGCCATCTGCACCGTATACGTCCTCGCGGCAGGGAGCAGTCTTTATGCCATCACCGTCGGTTTGCAGGCGGCGGCCATTGGCTGGTCCGGAACTATCGCGGTGTACTGCTTTAGCCTGGCATTCGCGCTCATCGAGCCATCACCAGTTGATCTGGGCATTCTCGAAGCAGGTGGTGTTGCGGCATTTCTCGTGCTGGGTGTCGATCGTAACGTGGCGATCAGCGCCATGCTGGTAAGCCGCATACTGGGCATTTTCACGGCGCTTGCGCTCATGGCAGCGGCGTTGCTGTATTTCAGGCGCGACGTCAAGCAACTCTGGAAAGAGCCGCCCAGAGCCGCCCGCGCGCCATCATGATCCAAGCGACGCCGCATAGGTCCATGCTCCTTTCGTGTCGCAAGTGTAGAGGCTGAACGAAGACGGCGACGTCACGTCACCGTGGCTATCAAACGAGATCGTTCCAGACGCGCCGCTATACTTCAACGATGCGACAGCGGAAAGCACCCCGGCGCGTGTCGGCACATGCGCCGACTGAACCAGCGATTTAATGGCCGTGATCTCATCCATTGCCGCATCATACGCGAGAACCGTTTCTGGCAGAACAGGCTCACCGCTATATGCGGCATGATATGCCGTGATGAAACGGCTGGCGGTGGAAAGCTTCGATGGATCCTGTGCCGGGAAGAGCGCGGATGTGTATGCGGCGGCCGCGGTCACGCCCACAGAGCTTCCCCAGCCTGGGTCGTCTGCGATGAGCCCAGTGGCGAGCATACCGAGCGTTGGAGCGCCTGTCAAAGACAGTGTGCGACGGAGCAGCGCTCCGCCACTGATACCACCTGAGTAAAAGATAAGGTCGGGATGCGCTTCGATAATCGCCGTCACTACTTCTTGCGCATTGTCTTGCGGTCCGGTCGTGATCGTCTGCTGGCCACCGACGCGCGCGTGTTGTGCGCTCAACTCCTCACTGAATGCCGCAGCGCTTGCCTTGCCCGACATACTGCCATCATCCACGATAAAGACGGACTGCGCGGCCATCCCATGCGACTGCGCCGGCTCTACAGCTAGGTCTGCGGCCGCCTTTCCCACAGCCGTATCAGGTGCGGTAAGTCGAAAGAAGGCTTGCGCCTTGCCCTTCGGATACAGCCTGCTGAACGAAACGCCATCCGCGCTAGCCTGGGTTTGCTGCGTCAAGCCAGGTAATCCGGCGGTCGGGCTAATCGTGGGTATGCCATTCTGCTCAATGATGGGAATGACCGAGAGCGCCGTCGCGCTTGTGATCGGACCAATAACGCCGAGTAGGTGGCTGTCCGACGCGAGGCTCTGGATCGACTCAGCGGCAGTGCCGCTTGCCTCATCGATGTGCCTGACCTCGAGTGAGTAGCCCTGCCCAAGCGTGGCATTCTGGCCCACTGCCAGATCGACGGCGGACTGAACTGACCGTCCGATGGCAGCTTCCGCGCCGGACTCCGGGGCGATGACGGCGATGGTATACGTCTTGTCGACGGTCGGCTGCAAGGCGCAGGCGGGAAGCCAAAGGGCTGCTACGGCGAGGAGGACGACAGCCACGAAAGGCAACCTTCGGCGAGAAGAAACCACCTGTTACTTGCTCCTTCACGTGCCGGAAAACAAAAAGAAGACGTGTGCCCATGCGACGCGCCCGTCATTGATATGAGACGAACAGGGGTTGAGGAAACAGATTCATCACGTCTTGCGGCGTCTGCAATGGCCGGTCGTACTGAGTGTCACCGCTATACTGGAAAAACAGCTTGTATCCCCCATACTCGACCAGATTCTGCTGGACGAACGCCTGATAGTCACCAAGCTTGTTTCCCAGGTAGCCCCACCCATCGGATTGAACCACCACCGACACATTCGGGTTACGCTGGATCTGATCCTTGTTGTGAATGACTGATTGGTCCCACTGATGCACCACCAGCACCTTCCGGGGAAGATGCTGCTGCGTGGAAATCTGCGCCAGCTCATCAATGGCCCAGTTAATCTCGCTCGCGTCCATCCATCCAAGGCAACAGGGATAGCCGGCCGCCTCGGCATATCCCTGCGGCGTATTGGGGAAGTGGAACTCGGTATCCAGCGCCAGTTCAGTAAAGGGATACTTCTGCAAGTATGGCAGAAGATTCTCCGTTACTGCGGTCTTGACTGGCTCCGTGCCAAGCTGGAGATCAAAGAACAGCAGAAGGTTATGCTGCTGACAAAAATTGATGTACGCCTGAATCGTGGCGTCGTCAGCGAATGAGGCGCACCACTTCCCATACGCGCTGCACGGCTGTATCACGTTGACCACGAGGTCAATCGCAAGCCTGACCGGATGCGTAGGATCCAGAGCGGCATACTGCTGGCCAAGCTGCTGCAACTGCGGAAGGAAGTTATTCAGCATGTCCAGCGACGACGCCGGGCCGTTAAACTCCGTTCCGCCGGAAATGCCGTACGCCGCCACAATCCGGTTATATGGAAGCGGCGCATTAACGTCGGGATTGAACGCGCTGACGATTTTCGTTCCGAGTACGGCGGCATGCCCCACAGGCAAGCTGCCGGTCTGGCCACACCCAGCGAGAAACACCACCGTAGCGGTCAGCAGCAGGAGCGCGGCGCTCACAAGAGCATTGCGTGGGGACACTGTCCCCCGCTTCATACCTGCATGCGCCGTTATCATCGTCCTGCCTCTCTCAACATCACCGTACCGAGTGTAACGAACGAATTCACATGGGTCAACCCGCTCTGTGCCCCATCGCTCTCATTCGTGCCCATACGGTGCTGTCGCCACCAGCCCACACTCCGGCATATCCTCACGCGCTAGTCGTGCTCCCTGTCTTCCACCAGGTCGAGCGCGAGCACCGCAGCCAATAGGACAACGACATCCTGGCCGGGCGCTATATCCACCGCGTACGTATCAGTCAAGCTGATCCATCGCTTGGAAATCGTGGCGACAGTCTCTCCTGCCTGCGTCACAGTGTATTCATGCTCGAAAAGACTCCCCGTGACATGCAGATCATCCGGCCCGGGAATATCTATGGTAAATCGGTCGACAAAAGGCGTAAACAGCTTCTTACGCACCTCTGCCACTTCCTGACCCTGTCGTGTAATCTCGAACGTTGGCGTCAACGAGACCAGATGCTTGCGCACCTGCGCGACTTCATTGCCGTTGGGGTCCCGGATCGACAGCGTATTGTGCAGCGACAGCACCTTACCGTCCACGTGAAAGACGACGTTCCCCTGCTCGTCGGTGATATCAGAATCCTCGCCAAGTCGGAACATTCGCTCCCTGATGATAAACCGCACGGTCTTCCTCTTTCCTGTAGATTGCGCGCTTCTCTATGCGCCATCCTGCGCTCGCACGTCACGCGCAGGCCGGCTCGGTTGTCTAGATTACGACGCACGCCATGCCAAAGTTGGTCCTCTTCAGCCAGATCGCGCCGCGCATTCTCTGCGCACTCTCAGCGAGATTTGCCGCTCGCCACGCACCGATCCAGATACTGGCAGAAGCGGGTGATGACGCTGTGAGCCTCGCCCGTAGCGCCGTGACGCAGGAGAGACGCGCATGCGCCACGGTGACTATGCGAAGTGCCGATCAGGCTGGATGTGATCCCTTTTGCCGATGCCCCGGCGACGGCAATCGTGACAAAGCGCGTAAATAGTGCGGCAAGCGCCGCGCGTGAAGCAAACCGGTCGGTCGCGCGCAATCTCCGATGCAATAGCCGGGCGTCATTGGCACCAAGCTGTCTCGTCTTGCTACACGGGGAAGAGCGCACCAGTGGCCTATCGAAAAGGCTGTGAACGCTGATGGATGTACGAAGATTGCTGCCAGTGCCGCAATACCAGCGCAAGCGCCACTGCCACGCATGACGCTCCGATTCCTGGAAAGAAGCCATGATAGAAGAGTGGTGGTCTCAGTATCGGATCAAGCAGGAGTGTTGCAAAGATGCATGTGAAGCCGCCAACGTACAGACCCATGGCAAGCCGTCTGTACGCTTGCCGCCGCAACCATGCCACGATGATCAAAGGAGCGGTCGCGAGCAATGCGCCGAGCGCGAGCAGTGTGAAACCCATATGAACGGACATCGGCTCACCTCGTATCGCGGGTGACCGCACATACCGGTCATCCATGAAGAAGGACAGTGACCCATCACGTTCCCGCCACAGCTCTAGTCACGGCGCTAACGAGACCGTCACAGTGGCGACCGATGTTCGACGCGGCGAAAAGATCACTTCGACAGCCCCGCAGGTCGTAGCCGGGCTTAGCAGTGAACCGCGAACTACAGTCAACGCGAAGAGGAAACGCTATGGCCAGACTCAAGCCGGCAGGTACGGCGCTTCACTATGGTCCGGGCAAACCCGCGCCACAAGTCATCGTCCACAGCGTTCTTCTCGCCATATTGCTCGCCGTGTTTCTGCTCGCATCCACTCAGGTACGTGCCTATGCCGATGGTGTCACCCGCGACTCGTTCACGCTTGAAGGCACCATACCGACTCCCGTGCTCAAATTCACTCCACCAGCAGAGAAACAGAATGGCGTGGTAGCCGTCATCGCACACGGCTATGCGTCCAGCAAGGAGATGATGTCGGCATTCGCGGTTGACCTCGCCAGGGAAGGCATCACCACATACACCTTTGATCTGCCCGGCCATGGCGCCTCCACCGTACCATATGGTGGTCCACACCATGTCGGCGTCGTAGATCAATTGATTACGGCGCTCGGCGAGGTAGTAGACTACGCTCTGGCGAACGCACCGACCAGCAATCCGAAGCTTGTGCTCATTGGCTACTCACTCGGCACCATCGCCGTCGGCGGGTACGCGCTCGAACACCCTGATATGGCCAGCCTGCAGGCAACCGTGCTTGTAGCAGGCATTCTGAAGGAGCAGCCGACGGCCACCACGCCGCGCAATCTGCTCGTGCTCTCCGGCCAGTTCGACCTGCCAGGCATCAACGATACTTCACGCCAGCTGATCGCTTCAGCGTGCAATGTGCCGCCTGTGCAGGTGACGGGCATTTCGTATCAATGCCAAATGACGGCATACAACGCGCGTGAACGCATCATTCTGCCCGGGCTGGACCACATTTCCATCGTTACAGCCGCCTCGACCCACGACGTCGTCCTCACGTGGCTGCACGATACGGTCAGTGCGCGCATCGGTACGACAACGGTAAACGCTGATGTGCGGCTGCACTGGATGCTGATTGGCTTTCTTGCCGCCATACTCGCGCTCGTTCCCTTCCTCAGGCTTGGAGCCATTGCGCTGGAAATCAGATCTGGCCCGCGCCATCCGCGCGCCATTTCACACCGTGAAGAAGAGCAACAAGGCATCCATCCAGCCGTGGTATTTGGTTTGCTGACCGGAGTGCTCCTGCTGGGGCTTGCCATACTGAGAGGAATTCTCCCCACTAACTTCTGGGCTCCAGAACCTTTCCCGTTTGGATTCCTGCGCCAACAGGTATCTGCCGACGTTGCAATGTTCTTCCTGTATACGGGCATCATCCTGCTGCTCAGTTTGCGGCTTGTCCCGGATCTGCGCCGGCAGATAGTGCCGCCTCCACGGCACGAGATTGTGCCACAGGTGCTTCTTGCCGCGGGTGCGACAGCGTTTCTGACGATCACGCTCGGCGGCCTCTCGTCCTACGCATGGGAAAGCCTTGAGCTGGAACCACAACGCTTGTGGCGAGGCGCAGTATATGCCGTGATGGTCTGGCCCTTCTTTTTCGGTCTCCGTAGCCTCCTGTTCGCTGTAGGCTCGCGTGTCAAATTCCCCGCGCTAATGGACCTCGGCGCCAGTCTTCTGATCATCGCATCCCTAGGCGGCGCCATCGCACTCAATTTTGAGCGTCTGGCCTACCTCGGCATACTCCTGCCAATCGTTGCAATCATGTTGCTGATCCTTGCGGGTCTGGGCACATGGGTACGACACGCCGCGGCACAACCCGTTATGCTCACAGCCACGCTCGAAGCATTTTTACTCGCATGGATCCTTTCCGCGACACTGCCACTCATCGCCTGAATGCCGCGCAGTGCCGTGCGACGGTGATGACATTGTGATGGCAGCCCGTTGGTGCGTGTAGCCGGCGAGATTTCCAGATTGCCTTGCTATATATAGCAAGGCAGCCGTTCTCCCCGTAGCACGGTTTGGAAAGGCGCTGTGGCAAGTGGCCATCAAAACTACGCATGCAGGCTCGCCACAACAGAAGACTTCAGGCGGTTCGCTCCAGCCGGGGCGCATCAGGCGCGACGAGTTGGACTGGCTGCGGGCGTTTGCCGTTTTCGGGCTCATTCCGTTTCATGCAGCGGTCATTTTCACCACGGGATCGCGTGACTACGTGAAGGACGCTCAAACCAGCCGCCTCATGGATATATTCGCTTCGTTCATCACCTTCTGGGGCATTCCACTTCTGTTTTTCGTTGCCGGAGCGGCGTCTCGCTATGCGCTCGCGGGTCGCGGACCAGGGCGCTTCGTGTATGAACGGCTCACGAGGCTAGCCATTCCGTTTCTGTTCGCGATGGTCACGGTGGTGCCGATTCAGGTCTACGTCGGCGAATGGCGCCCCGGTGAACCGTTCCCGTCATTCGTGACCTTCTATGCGTCGTTTCTTTCCGGACTATTCGGCATCTTCCTCGGAAAGATACCCACGCAGGGAGCCAACTGGATCGGACACCTGTGGTTCATCCCGCCGCTCCTGCTCTTTTCATTGCTGACTCTGCCACTCTTTCGCGCGCTCGAAAAGCCCGAAGGACAACAGTGGCTAGCACGCCTCGCCCGCTTTCTTGGCGCGAGTGGCCTAATCCTCGTCTTTGGCACTATACCGGGTATTACGCAGGGACTTCTTCAAGCGGCTGCGGCATTCAGTCCCGCGGCGACAAGGCCGATATACGTGAGCCTGGCCGGAGTCGTGCTCTATCTGATCGTGTATATCTACGGCTACGTGCTGTATGCGGACCCGCGATTTCTGTTCAGCATGGGCCGATTCGCGTGGCAAAGCATCCTGCTTGGATTAGCCGCGTGGATCACGTATCAGATCGTCACCATGTCCGGCCACGCACCAGCCCCTGAGTTCACGTCAGGCTATATGGTGTTTTCACTCCTCCGCGGCTTTGTCGGCTGGTGGTGGGTGATGGGCATCGTTGGATGTGCTGTTCGCTATCTGCGCTTTTCCACCCGCGCGCTTCGCTATCTAACCACGGCAACGTATCCCGTGTACATCATCCACATGCCCATCCTGACGCTTCTCGCCTACATGATCGTCCAGACGAGTTGGCCGATGCTGGCCAAGTTTCTGATCATTGTTACAGGTACGCTCGTGGTCTCACTGCTGATATACGAGTTCAGTATCAGACGATTGCCGCCACTTCGCTTTCTCTTCGGCTTGCATGTGCGCCCACCTCGGGCCGGGCCAGCCGCATCCTCTCCTGGCCCCGTGTCTCCACCCGCTGCACCTGGCGATGCCCATAGCATCGCGCACCACACGGCAACCAGATGAGACACGCTCCATCACAGTATCAGGTCATTCCGCGAGCGCCCTTGTGCAGTCGCTGTGACGCTCCTGTCAACCCGCGTTATGAAGCTGTGACCTTTCTGCATGACGATGGAAACAGCTATGCGGAGTCTTCCCGCGTGCTCGTCCAGATGTTGCGCGGCAGGCGACCAGCGCCAGCGACAAGCGGCATGCCTGGCGACACGAACAAGGCCAGCGCATACCATAGGAGGAGGGCACTATGATGCCGCTCGCCATACCCTCCGCACGCTCCCGGGATCTCACTGGACACCCACCCGCCAAGCGGCAGTTTGAGCTGGACTGGCTGCGCGCGCTGGTCGTGCTCGGCCTCATCCCCATTCACGCGGCGGTGATCTTCAGCACGACGACCGACGTTTTCATCAAGAATGCCCAGCAGAGCACGCTGATGGCGTTGTTGGGCACATTCGCCGGAGCCTGGGGCATGCCACTGCTCTTTGTCGTAGCAGGCGCCGCCGCCTACTTCGCACTAACTCACCGTACGGCGAAACGCTATCTGCTCGAGCGCACCCAGCGACTCATCATCCCATTTCTGTTCGCCACGTTGACCATCATCCCGCTCCAGGTATATGCAATCGTCTCCGCCAGACCAGACGCAATCCGGGCATTTCCGCTGCCAGTTCACGATCCCCGCTTTGCCCACTCATTCGGGTCGTTCTATGTCGAATATCTGCGCGATTACGGGTACACTCTCACGCACTTCGCGCCCAGCCTCATCATTATATTCTGGGGTCATCTGTGGTTTATCCCGCGGCTGCTGGCCTACGCGCTACTGACTCTGCCCCTCTTCATGTATCTCAGGACTCCCTCCGGCATGCGCGCCGTAGCCCGCGCGGGACAGTTTCTCAGCCTCCCCGCGATGATCTTTCTGCCTGCGGTAGTGCTCGCGCTGACTGAGATGGCCTTGCGTCCCGGCTGGCTTGCCAGGTTGACCGCCCATTGGCCGGTCTACGATGACTGGGTCCAGTTTGTCTTCTTCTTGCTCTACTTCATCTATGGCTATCTGATTTACGCGAGCAGCGATCTACGCGCCACCGTCCGGCGCTCAGGCCGCATGATGCTCAGCGCGGGTGTGGTCGCGTTCGGCTTCGCCTTGCTGCAACATGACACCTTGACGACAAATCCACTCAACTATTCACTGGGCTACATCGGTGGAATACCGCTACGCAGCTTTGTCAGCTGGTTCTGGGTCGTCGCTATTCTGGCCTTTAGTATGCGCTTCTTAACGTTCTCCAACGGGCTGCTGCGCTATCTGAATGAAGCGGCGTTTCCGGTTTACGTGATCCATATGCCCGTCGTGACCATTATCGGAGTCCTCGTCATCACGCTTGACATGAACCTGTATCTCAAGTTCGCGCTCATCATTGTGTTGGCACTCGCCATCGCGCTTCTCACGTTTGACGTGGCCATCAAGAGAATTGCTGTACTGCGCTTTCTCTTCGGCGTAAAGCTGGCGCCAACTGCTGAACCGGAATGGCGCGCGGCATTCACTCCAGCATCCGGCAGTTCATCCAACAGGAGGATTCCCATGGAGGACGAGATCAGTGACATGCAGTATCTCGCGTGGCCAGCGACCCCTATTCAGCCATCAGACTTCGAGGATGAGGTGGAACACGAGGCCGGTCACAGGCACCACGGGCACGAAACACCTGTCTCAGCCGAGCTACCAGTCGTAGACCCTGCTACGACGCCCGCGCTGCCGATACCCTCCGAGCCGACGCTTGCGCAGGTGTTTCGCAATCGATCGGAACTTTTCGCTGATTCACTCCGCTGGAAGGCATGGCGGAATGGCACCTGGCTTACCATGACGTGGCGAGAGAATCAAACGCTTGTGCACAGCATCATCGCTGGCCTCACGTCGCTTGGAGTGCGCCCTGGCGAGCGCATCGGGATCCTGAGCGAGACGCGCTGGGAGTGGATGGCCGCGGATTGGGCCATACTGAACATGGGTGCAGTCTGCGTAACCATCTATCCGTCCATCGCAGAGGAAACGATCCAGTTCATTCTCACGGATGCCGAAGTCACGTTCCTCTTCCTGCAAGACGGGCAGCAGTATGCCAAGATTCAGGCGATCCGAGGGAACCTGCCTGCGCTGAGAAAGATCATCATATTCGACGACACCGAAGGACTGCCCGCTGACCCGGATGTTGTCTCATTCTCTGCCCTTCGGACACTCAGCAAGCTCTCGATACAAGAACAGGATAACCTCGCAAGGCGCTACGCGGCTGCCATCCGTCCTGAAATGCCAGCGAGTATCATTTATACATCGGGCACCACCAATCGTCCCAAAGGAGCAATCCACACACAGGCTTCAATGCTGGCTCAGGTGCGTAGCACTGGTGTTTCCCTTACTACGTTCCGCCCAGGCATGTCGCATCTCCTCATCCTTCCACTCGCGCACGTACTCGGTCGAGAGGAGCATCTGCTCGCCTTTGAGCGCGGCGGCGTAACAGTGATTGGTGAGTCCATACACACGGTCGCAAGAGACATACGAGAGGTGAAACCCAACATCCTTGTCGGCGTCCCTCGCATCTATGAGAAGGCGTACGCAGCCATCAAAGCACAGGCGCGAGCTGGCAATGCCTTCACGTGGAGCGCATTCCGCATAGCAGACAGTATTGGAGAGTGCGTTGTAGAGCTCCGCGAAAAAAACGCCCGAGTTCCAGTGCATCTGCGATTGGGCGCCGCGCTCGCTGATACGCTGGTATTTCGTCGCGTGCGTGAAGCGCTGGGAGGCCATATCGTGTTCTCAGTCACCGGGGGAGCGCCGGTAGAACGGCGCATTCTCCTGTTCTTCCATGCGGCGGGCATACTCGTGCTCGAAGGATGGGGTCTGACGGAGACGATGGGAGCCGTGGCAGTCAATCGCCCGGAGAAATACCGGCTGGGCACGGTGGGTCCGGCAACGCAGGATCATGAGGTGCGAATCGCCGAAGATGGCGAGGTTCTCGTGCGTGGTCCGTGCGTGTTTGCTGGCTATCTAAACAACCCAGCGGAAAACCGCGCGGCCCTGGACTCAGAGGGATGGCTGCATACGGGTGATACCGGCACGATTGACGCAGATGGCTTCTTGACCATTATCGGGCGCAAGAAGGAACTCATCATCACCTCCGGCGGCAAGAAGGTCGTTCCGGACCACGTCGAATCGCTGCTCAAGGGCATCCATGTCGTCTCTCAGGCAGCCGTGTTCGGTGATCGGCAGCCATACCTCGTCGCGCTGCTGACGCTCGATGAGCAAGGCATGCGCGCGTGGGCAGCCGACCGCGGAATCGTCTGGTCTGATATGAAGACGGTTATGTCCACCGACACATTCAAGGCGTACCTGAAGGACATGGTGGCTCGCGTCAATCGCCATCTGGCACACTACGAGACGATCAAGCGATTCATGGCCGTTCCCGACGATTTTACCCCGGAAAACAACCTTCTTACGCCAACAGAAAAGATCCGGCGGCAGGCGATCATGCAACGCTATCAACGCCAGATCGAGTCGCTCTATGCGGGGAACGAGGAGACTCCCGGTGTGGCTGGCAAGCCGCAGAGCCAGACCACACTACCCGTCGCCACGCCGTAACGCTGCGACGTGGCCGCGATCTACCAACAGCAGTATCGAGCTACAAATCAGTAGTCCGGTGATGATGCCAGTAGCGAAGCCAGCGAGAAAGCGTGCGCTGGGGGACCAGATGCCGGGAAATAATACGTGGGTGCCTGCAAGGAAGCAGGCACCCACCAGCACTACACAAAGACCGGCGACTTCCAATCCCCAGTGCGTGAACGACAGGATACGCGCCCGCGCCACGACAGCAAGCAGCAACAAGGACACGATCACGTCCGCGGCGAGGTATGGCAAATCGACCATCATCACTCCATCTATGTCGCGCGACAGGCCATGCAGGTATGCGCGGCAACCGGACACGATCAACAGACGGCCTAACCCTTACGTACGGGAAGCTGCCAGAGTGCGGTCGTAAATGGCAGGCATAAGACTCCGCCTGCCCGTACGAACGCCTTTCCGTACATGCTTCGTCGTGGAGGATGGCGACATGCCGTCGTGGTGCGGCCCCGGCGTCTTCGCATCTCCGCGTTTAGACGGCTGCCGGGCGTAAGTACGCAGCTTAGGCATCGCGTATCTCTCCGTTTCCTCACCCCAGAATGGTCAATCACGGTTCAAACCCTGCTGTCAATCACCCTCACCAAGCTGTGATTGCCGGTTCTCGCCAGTCAGCAGCTCCCATGCGACCGATGGTTCCATCGCCCGTGCACGTGTCAGATCGGTATTACGGGTATCTGCGTCCAGCAAAATCGTGCCGGCCATGATAGCGTCGGTCACGTCGGCGTCCCGCAGGTTGGCCCCCGTCAGGTCCGCGACGCGCAGATCCGCGCCAACCATACGAATTCCCCGCATATCAGCGCCAGCAAGCCTGGCGTTGACGAGATTGGCGCTGGTAGCGGCTATCCCACGCAAGTTCGCGCCAGTCAGGTCCGCGCCTTCAAGCTGCGCATGCGAAAGATTTGCCCGCGGCATTCGTACCTCGCGCAAGTCCGCCCAGTTCAACGAGGCGCTCCTGAGATTGACGTCATTCATCCGTGCGCCTGCAAGGTGAGCGCCATCCAGTACAGCCCGGCTGAAATCCACGCTGCACATTTCGCAGCCATTCATCTCGGCCCTGCTGAAATCCGCGCCCGCCGCATCTGCTCCCCGCATATCCACCATATGCAGTCGCGCCTCCCGAAAGATAGTGCTTCGGGCCGTCACACCTTCCAGGTCGGCGTCAGTCAGATCCGCGCCGGAGAAATCAGCCAGGTCAAGATTTGACCACATCAGATTCGCGTTACGCAGTTTCGCTTCTCGTAGATGGGCACCTGCCAGATTGACATCGATCAGTATTGCCCCATCCAGATTAGCTTCCGTAAGGTCAGCCTGCTCAAGGTTCGCGCCTTCCAGGTTTATGCCTTCCAGCATCGCTCCAGCCAGCTCGGCGCGACCAAGCTGCCAGGCACGAAAGTCGCGCTGCCCGCGCGCATACGCTTCGAGCAGCTTTTGCGAAGAAGCAACCATGTTCCACCCTCCTCGCAGGAACGTATCGAGAATGATACTGCTTATCCCATGTGTTCCGGCTGGATGAGCAGTAGAGGTACGTCCGTGTCATGCAAAATGCGGTCGGCAACACTGCCAAATGCCAGGCGGGAGGCTCCGGACGTACCCCGCGTAGACATGATGATCAGGTCACAGTCCTCCCGGGCCTGCTGCATGATCATCTCCGCGGCCTTCCCCTTCAGCAGAACAGTCGACACACGACACGGCACAGAACTGAGCCGCGATTCAAGCCAGAGCGACAGATTGCTCAAGTACTGTTCGGCATCCGACATCAGCGCCTCATCGCCTCGCTCCAGAACGCGCAGCAACGTGATTCGGTGGATCAGGGGACCAATCAGCGGCAGGGCGGCGCCGAGCGCCATTTCTGCGGCCGGCCGGCCATCGAGTGGAATGAGCGCATGCTCTAGCCGGTCACACGCGTCTCCTGGCTTGACTGGCCGGATGAGCAGGACCGGCACATGACCCTCGCGCACAAGCCCATCAGCAATACTTCCGAGCGCAGCCCTCACCAGGCCGGTTCTGCCATGCGTCGTCATGATTACGAGGCCGACTTGCGCATCCAATTCCAGTTCCATGAGTCGCGGCAATACCAGCCCGCGAGAAACGTGCGTCCGGACTGTGACACCGTGGTCGCGGAACTTCTGGGCAATCTCCTCCAGATACGAGCTCGCGAAACTGCGCTCACCCTGGTCAATCTCCTCATAGATGTCTGGCGGCACGGTCGTCCCCGGCATGGTAACGCCCGCGAGCACGGGCGCAAGTATTTGCGCGAGCAGCACGGTAGCGTGTAACGCGCGGGCAACTTGTATCGCTGGAGCAACCGCGTGCTCCGCCAGTTCTGAACCGTCCAGCGGGACGAGCAGGCGCGTGGCACCCGCAGACATCGCTTCTGGCGTCATAGCACGACTCCTATCCGACCGTAAAGAGACTCCAGGCAGGGCGCGAGCGCGCCCCCAGTGACTCATGTCTACCTTGTCACGAGTGGGTCACGGGTTCATCACGCCTTCCAGCCGGCACGCCACGGACAACTCACATATGTCCACATCTTGGCGGTGCGCAGTTCTCACCGGCGCCTGCGGTCCAGCAGGACATACATGCCGAGCTTTACATTATCCTCCACGAGGAACCACGCAAGACTCCAGATCCATATGACCAGCGCGAGTTGCCACGTGACCGGCGCCATGAACACGCCAAACAGCGCCACGAGCGTGGCTAGTATCTGCGCGATCACGATGCTACCAAGCAAAACCGCAGACGGAGCAAGTGACCAAAATGCGCGTCGCGTGCGTGTGACGAGAAGCGTGAGATGTCCGGCGAGCGAAATGCCAAGGTAGAGCGCAGTCTGCGATGCGCTGTGTGGGATGGCGAATACCACGTCACACAGGTACAGCAGGCCGAAGAACTCGAAGATGCCGACAAACCCAAGCGCACCAGCGATCAGGAGTAGTCTGGAGGTGTGCCAGCGCGTAGGTGCATCTGGAATCCGCACGCGGTCATATGCAAGCGCGATGAGCACAATCCCGTTCAACGTCGCCAGTAAACCAAGCATAGCGGGAGTCAACGGATACACGAGGAATACGGCCGACGCCAGCACCATCGAGAGCATACGCCGGAGAGTCTCCGAAACACGGTAGACTACGTAGGTATGCATGCGCTCGTAGACCTGTCTGCTCGTCTGGATGGCATCCGCTATCACCCCGAGGCCCGGCGCCAGCAATACCAGATCAGCGGAGCGACGCACCGCATCACCCGCTCCTGAGACGGAGATACCGATGTCAGCCTTGCGCAGGGCTGGAGTGTCGTTCACGCCGTCCCCGAGCATGCCCACAACGTGTCCGTTCTCCTGCAACTGCTGCACGATCGTGAACTTATGCTCTGGTAAGACCTGAGCCACGCCGTCTACGCCTTCGGCGATATCCACGCGACCCGCGTCTATCCGAGCGTCGAGGGCTGTCCCGGCATTCACGGCGATCACATGGGTGCCCAACCCGACTCGTCGCGCGATCTCCACAGCGATTGGCAGCTGGTCGCCAGTAAGCAGGGATATACGAACACCCAGATCCTGTATCCGGCGTACCGCATCGGAGGCATCTTCACGTACCGGATCAAACAACGGGATGATGCCTTCAACTGTCCACGTGCCGTCGCCCTGCTTACGCGCAACCGCAAGCGACCGATAGCCGCGCAGTGCCAGCGCCTCGGCGGCCTGCTCCATCCCTTGCCGCGCCGCATCGTTCTCGGCGGCAAGCGACAGCACAACTTGAAGCGCGCCTTTGGTAACACTGAATGACTGACCATCCGGAGCGGATACGAGTGCTTCTGATCGCTTGGACACCGGATCATACGGACTAAACCGGAGGATGTCGTAGCGGCTGATCTCCAGCGTTTCTGGTAGCTTGCTCCAGATAGCGGTATCAATGGCATCTCTCCCGTGCGCTGCGCATGCCAGCGCGGCATCAAGTATGACTTCTTCACAAGAGGCATCGCCAAAGCAGACTGGCTCACCAGCCGAAAGGAGATTCTGTGTCAGTGTGCCCGTCTTGTCCGCGCAGAGCACATCCATGCCTGCCAGTTCCTCGATCGCTTCAATGCGCGTAGTCAGCGCTCGCTTGCGCGCGAGGCGCTGGGCTCCTGCTGCCAGGGTCACCGAGAGCACCGTAGGCATCGACGCCGGGATAGCAGCCACCAGCAGCAACAGTGCAAACTCAAGTGTGCTTGTGAGCGGCTGGGCGCGCAGCACCGAGACACAAACGTTCACCATGCTGAGTACCAGCGCACCTATGAGCAGAACATTGTTCAGCGAGATGACAAGATGACTCAGATGCCCTGCAGAATTCCTGCTTTGGACCAGTTCCACCGTTCTGGAAAAGGCGACATTCTTCCCCGTCGCAGTGACTCGGGCCGTACACTCGCCGCTCACTACGACACAGCCCGCGTGCGCCGTCTCTCCAGCTTCGCACGGGACCGGCAGCGACTCTCCAGTCAATGTCGCTCGGTCGAGATCAATATGCCCACCAGCACAGACGGTGGCATCCGCAGGCACGATGTCACCCAGCTTCAGAAGAATCAGATCATCAGGCACAAGCTCGCGAGCGGCCAGTAATACCCACTCGCCGTCTCGGCGCACGGTGGCCTGCGGCGCTAACTGCCGTTTGAGCGCCGCCACTGCGCTGTTGGCACGGTATTCTTCAAAGAACGCTACCGCCGCATTGAGGAGCAGATTTGAGAGAACCACCAGCACAGTGCCCCATGCCCGCAGTACAAGCGCGAGTGCCGCCGCGCCTTCGATCATCCACGGAATCGGCCCCCATAGGTGGCGCAGAAACTGCACAACCAGGGGTACCTTTGTCTCTGGGGCTATCTCGTTATACCCGACATCCCGAAGCCTGCTTTGCGCCTCTTCCGTGCTCAAGCCCCAGGCATTGGGGCGTTCTTCGGCGCCGTCCTCTACTTGCGGCAGAGAAGTCGCCGCGCCGCTCGCCGCCGCAAGCGCCGACCGCCCGTCGCGTAGTGACTTCCTCTGAGGTCCATTCTCCAGACGTTTACCGCCGATGTCCATAGTAACCATCCTGGCGCAGTGCCCGATATGCGCCGGAGTTGTGGCACCATACCAGTCAGTCGACCAGGTGTCGGATGACATGGGGTGGCTGGCAGCGCATCGCGCCAGTAGGCGTCTCTCACACAGACTGCACCGTGAGGTACACGTTCACGTCACAACGCACCGGCAGGTGATCACGGGGAGTACACGCGACTTGGACTATTGCTCAACACTGGGCTGTGCACATGGCAGGACATCAGCGCGGACACGCATGCGCACGCTCGAAGCCATAAACACAAGTTCGCTGGGTGGCACATCTCGTGCAGTCATGAATATCCTGTGCACCTGTGCGACAGGTCATGATGAACCGATCACGATTCAAGGAGGAGTCCCATTGGCTCAGAACGATGAGATACGCAACAAGCTGGTTGACTACCTAGAGATGGCGTATGCCATGGAAAACCACATCTCCGAGGTATTGGAGAAACAGGTGCAGAGCACCGCAAAATTTCCCGACATCCAGGCACGCATACAGCAGCATCTGGATGAAACGAAAATGCATCGCACTCGGACGGAGGAGCGGCTGAAGGCCTATGGCAAGTCGCCATCCGGCATGAAGTCCGCGTTGAGCAACCTGCTCGGCAACATGCAGGGCGCCATGTCGGGCGTACGCAGTGACGAACTGGCGATGTCTGCGCGTGATGATTACGCCACCGAACATCTCGAAATCGGCACGTACGGGCTGATCACCGCAATAGCGCAGCTTGCGGGCGATCAGGATACCATCCAGGCGTGTGAATTGAATCTTCGTGACGAGATTCGCATGGCTCGCTGGCTCGAAGATCACATCGGTCAGGCGATTGTCTTTACGTTCCAGGAAGAGGGCATCAGCCTGCCCGTAGAATTAGTAAGCAACATCCAGCAGACGGTGCAGATGGGAATGACGTCCGCGCGCGCCGCGGCCGACATGCCATCTGACCAGGCACAAACCTACACTTCACCGCAAATCTAGCCGCCCCAGCGATACCTTCAGCGGCACTCCGGGCTCCATGCGCTGCTGAGGCCACAGTGTCCGGAGTGCCGCTACATTCGGTGTATAGGCGTATCGACCGCTCAATCGACGTCGCGCCGCCGGGCCACCAGACTGAGCTTTGCCCGCTCAGAACCTGTGTTCAGCTCCAGCATGAACGCCTCCTGTCTTTCTTGACGAAAGCGTCGTGCTCATCGTCGAGCAAAGCGGCTTCCCAGCTTTTCGGCTGCATGGTAGCATGTCCTCACGCGCCATGGTGACAGCTGATAGACAGGAGAAAGCCCGGTGAGCACGCAGACGGCTGTTCCGTACCGTACGACATTGCGAGAAATGCCTCAAGAGGAGCGGCCCCGTGAACGACTCATGCAGTATGGGCCTGCGGCGCTGCAGACGGCTGAACTGCTCGCCATAATCCTGCGTGTCGGCGTCCCAGGGGAAAACGTAGTCGAACTCTCGGCGCGGCTGTTGCGCCAGTATGGGGGCCTTGGGGGTCTTGCGGCCGCCGACCTGTACGATCTCTGCTCCGTTCACGGGCTTGGCCAGGCAAAAGCCGCACAGCTCAAAGCGGCGCTTGAGCTTGGCCGTCGCCTGAGCATACTCGCGCCAGAGCAGCGTCCCCAGATCACTCGACCAGATGACGCGGCAAATCTCGTGATGGTCGAGATGGCTTTCCTGCCACGTGAGCAACTGCGCGTCCTCTGCCTTGACACGAAAAACTATGTAGCTGCCCAGGAGACCGTCTATCAGGGCACAGTCAACAGTAGTGTCGTTCGCGCAGCCGAAGTGTTCAAGCCCGCCATCACCCGTACGTCTACGTCGATCATTGTCGTCCACAACCACCCGTCTGGCGACCCCACGCCTTCGCCTGAAGACGTCCGGACGACCGAGCAGCTGCGACAGGCCGGCGATGTGCTCGACATTCAACTGCTCGATCACATCGTCATCGGCAACCAGCGCTTTGTCAGCATGAAGGAGCGTGGCCTCGGTTTCTAGACCGCACTACGCGCATGCGTCTCTGTGGCCTAAAGGGGGTGGGAGTGTGGATGCAGTCGCTGACGTGCCTCCGCAAGCGCGAGCAGCGCGCGCGCATACTCCACCTGGCTAAAGAGCAACGGATAATTGCCGAGCATTTCACCCGAACGTGGGTCCACTTCCTCGGCGAAGAGGCCAGATGCGTTCGCCAACACCTCGGCACGTTTGATCATGTGCTCCGCGTCTTCGATTCTATTGGATTTGGCATATGCCGTCGCCAGCCAGAAATTGCAGGGCAGAAACGCGCCTTCAAACTGCTCCATCGGCATATTCTCTGTTCCGGGCGTTTCCAGCGGCTGAAAGCGATAGATGAATCCATCCACCCCCAACGATTCAACCAGCCGGTCAATGGTCGACTGGACCCGCGGGTGATCAGCGGGAAGAAAATCCATCACCGGTATGAGCAGAGCGGCCGCGTCGAGCGCCTCGTGGCCATATCGCTGGACGAAGCATTGCTGCTGATCGCTCCAGCCACGAATCAACACTTCAGCGTGGATCTCCCTGCGATTGCGTCGCCACACGTCGAGTCGCTCCTGCGCGCCAGCCCCCGTCCTTTCGGCAATAGTCAGCGCCCGATCAAGAACGACCCATGCCATCACCTTGCTCGCGACAAAATGCTCGCGCTGGGATAGCTCCCAGATGCCGCTATCCGGCTCACGCCAGTTCTCGCATATGTAGTCCGCCGCGCGCTCGATCATCTCCCAGTGCTGCTTCTTCCATTCGCCACCTTGCTCAACATGAATTTCAGCGCAATCCGCAAGATATCCTAACGCTCCCAGTTGAATCTGGCTGTACGCATGGTTACCCATGAGCACCGGCCGCGAGCCGCGATAACCCGCAAGATCGACACGTTCATGCTGGCGCAGGCGCTCAGCACCGGAGATGTGATAGGCCACCTGAATCGGCATGTTCGATTTCGATCCCAGTTGTGCGAGCCAGTCCAGATACAGCGTCGCCGTCTTTGTGTCTCCGAGCAACGAAAGCCCTGTGATAGAGAGCGATGCGTCGCGAATCCAGGCGAAGCGATAATCGTAGTTTCGGTCGCCGCCAATGCGCTCGGGCAACGAGGTTGTCGGCGCGGCTACAACCGAGCCATTCGGCGCATATCCCAGCAGATGGACGACCATCGCGGTTTGCTCAAGACTAATCGCGTGGCGTCCTTTGTACGTCAGGGTGGCAAGCCAGTTGCGCCAGTACTGTAGCGTATCGTTGAACGCACGCTCCGCCAGCGGCTTCGACCAATCGCCGGGCTGCTCATCCAGGCTCAGTACGGCCCAGTGTTCATCGTTCTTACGAAGCGTGAGATCCGCAATGACGCGGTCTCCATCGCTTCGCATGGGAAAGGTGGACCAGAGACCGAATGCATACTTGCCGGAGCGAATGCTAAGACCGCCCTCCACAGGCTCTATCTCAGCCGGACGATCAAAGTTCGCGCGTGGCCGCAGTTGCATGGCGCACTTCGTCTCTCCGAGCGTACATCGTATACGGCGCAAGATAATGCGCCGGTCTCGATCGCGTTCCGGGCGGTGACGCTCAGGCCAGGGCATCAGGTCCGTTACCTCCAGCCGCCACTCGCCGTTTGACCACGACGTCACAATTGCCGGGCCGTCGCTCAGATAGCCTTGTTCGCCAGTCGCCGGGACGGGAAGGCCAATACTCCAGTAACCGCCGCGATTCGCGTCGATCAGTGCGCCAAAGATAGATTCGCCGTCGTAATCTGGAACGCACATCCAGTCAATTGTGCCATCCGCCGCCACGAGCAACGCGGTCCGCCGGTCGCCCGTGACCGCATGGTTGCCTATTGAGGGATAGGCAATGAATGGCAACTGCCTTGTCATATGCACCTCCTGTGCTTCGCATTCGCTGTCGATATGGCTGAATATGTCCACTTGTACATCAGCACGGCCGGCGTGCCAGCGTTCCAGTCCCGGCGCGGACGGGGTTACCATGTGAGCAGGAACAGCAGATGTCAATGGGCATTCGACATGAGAGTGGGGAATACCTATGCGACGGCTCTCGACGGCCCGCTGGTCAAGGGAAATGGATACGCTCGTCCAGCCAAACTGAGATGGTAGCGGAGGTGACATTGCGGACCGATCTGCTTATTTTCGTACCACTATGCGATTACGAAGGAGCGGCCGGATTTACAACTGGCTCATACTCGATAAGGCATCGCCGTTCGCCGCCCCAGTTACCCGCTCTTTCCTGCTGCATGTTGCAGAGTCCGGGCCAGCACGGCGATACGGGAGGGCCGCCCGCGCAAGGCAGTGTGTGACCTCTATGATGGCATAATGGCATAGTGGCTGCTTGCGGAGATGCCAACTCTCACGTACACTAGAGGCGTCATGTCTATTGCACTACTTCAGAACATAACGAAATCTTACGGGGCGGAACTCATCTTCTCCGGCGTCTCGTTCCGCGTGGATGGTCGTGATCGCATCGGACTGGTGGGACCAAATGGAGCTGGTAAGACAACCCTGCTCGGCATCCTGAGCGGTGCGCTCCAACCCGATCAAGGTACCTTCTCGCTGGCCGAAGGCACTACTGTGGGTTACCTGCCTCAGATCATCACCTTTGACGCCACGCACTCCCTCTACGAGGAGATGCTGTCAGTTTTTGCCGAAGTGCATCAGTGGGAGCAGGAGTTGCATCAGCTGGCTGCGCGGATGGCGGAGCCAGAAACGCTCGATGATGCGGATGCGTACCAGCAGGTGCTCGAACGCTATGCTGACCTTCTAGAGCGCTTCGAGCATGCGGGCGGCTACACCACAGAACAGCGCGTGCGCCAGGTGCTGGATGGGCTCGGCTTCTCACGCGCGCAGCAATCCGCGCCCGCCACCCAGCTCAGCGGTGGTCAGCAGACACGCGCCGCTCTCGGTAAGTTGCTCTTGCAGCAGCCACAGCTGCTCCTGTTGGACGAACCGACAAATCATCTTGATCTTATGGCGATCGAATGGCTGGAGGAGTATCTGACCTCTTGGGACGGAGCCTTCATTCTCGTCTCACACGATCGCTACTTTCTCGATCGCGTGACGCAGCGGACCATCGACATCTCCCACGGTCGCGCGGAACTCTACCCCGGCAACTACTCAAACTATCTGCGGCTACGCGCGGAGCGATTGGTTCGCTGGCAACGGGAGTACGAGGAGCAGCAGGAATACATCGCCCGGACAGAAGACTTCATCAGACGGTACAAGGCTGGCCAACGCAGCCGGGAAGCCCGTGGTCGCCAGACACTGCTTGACCGCATGGAGCGCATCGCGCGGCCTCCGTCTGATCGGACGATGACTTTTCGCATCAGTCCGACGGTGCAACCGGGCCAGGTGGTGTTGAGCACCGAAAATCTCGTCGTTGGGTTTAGCGCGCCACGAACCACCTCCGCAGGAGGTCTGCCGGAGGCAACGCTTCGTGTGCAGGTTCCGGACACCGAGATTATGCGCGGCGACCGCATCGGCCTCATAGGGGCGAATGGCGGTGGAAAAACCACTCTGCTGCGCACGCTCATTGGCCACCTGCAGCCACTGCAGGGCAGGGCGATTCGCGGCCACAACGTCCGGATCGGCTATTATGCTCAGACGCATGAGCATCTTGACGAAAACGCTCTGGTCATCGACGAGGTGCGAAATTCAAGTCACCTGAGTCCTGAAGGGGCGCGCACCTATCTTGGCCGTTTCCTCTTCACCGGAGACGACGCCTTGAAAACGGTGTCAGCGCTCAGTGGCGGTGAGCGCAGCCGGCTGGCGCTTGCCAAGCTCACGTTGGAAGGCGCTAATCTGCTGGTCTTGGATGAGCCAACCAATCACCTCGATCTGCCCTCACGCGAGGCACTCGAGCAGATTCTCGCGGCATTCGACGGGACGCTAATCTTTGTCTCGCACGACCGGTATTTTACCGACGCACTGGCCTCGACGCTCTGGGTGCTGCAAGATGGCGCTGTCACTATCCACCGTGGCAACTACACCTCATACCGAACGCGACGATCACAGTCGAGCACTGCTCCAGAACGGGAGACGGTGTCGCTGAAGCAGCGTAACCCGAACACGACACGTGCGTCTGCCGCCTCACATGGCCAATCTCGCTCCATCGAACACGTGGAAGCCGATATACAGGCCGCCGAAGCGGTGCTTCGCGATCTGGAGCAGGCACTTGTGACGGCAAGCGAAGCTGGTGATGTGGCGCATATCGCGGATCTTGGTACCCAGTATGATGCGGCGAAGGAGCACCTCGATAGTCTATATGCCGAGTGGGAAGGTCTGGCCGGCTAGCCCGCTTGGCAGGCAGCCAGTGTTCCGGGCGCTAGTGCCGCGCGCAATACCGTCGTCAGGAGGATGCGACTCGTGCCAGCCATACTTGGTCTGACAGGCAACATCGCCTGTGGCAAGACAACTGTTGGTTTGATGTTGCTCGAGCTTGGCGCGACGGAGTATGTTGACGCCGATCTCGTAGTGCACAGCCTGTACCTGCCCGGGAACCCCCTGGTACAGCAGATCGGCGCGTTGTTCGGTCCGCACGTGCTCGATGCCGATGGGGGCATCGATCGCAAGGCACTGGGAGATATTGTGTTTCAAGATCGCGTGAAGCTGCGTCAGCTTGAAGACGTGGTGCATCCTGCCGTGCAGACGGCCCTGCTCGACCGGCTTCGCGCGCTCCCGCCCGATGGCATCGGCATTCTCGATGCGATCAAACTCGTGGAGTCGGGCTACGCGCCCCTCTGTCACGGCGTCTGGGTCGTGACGTGCCATGAGGATGTCCAGATGGAACGCTTGATGCACACTCGGGGTCTGAGCGTGGATGAGGCGAGAGCGCGCATCGCCGCGCAGCCCCCAATCGACGTGAAGCTCTCGCACGCCACAGAGGTAATCGAGAACGACGGCTCCATCGAGAAGCTGCGCGATCAGGTTGCCGCAGCCTGGCAAAGGTTCATCGCGTCTCTCCCACACTAGGAGGCCGTATGCCGGATCGTCGTACCAAGATCGTCTGTACACTCGGGCCAGCCACGGAGTCCGAGGAGCGTATTGAGGCGCTTATACGAGCGGGAATGGATGTCGCCCGCCTCAACTTCTCGCATGGAACGCATGATAACCATGCGGATGTTATCGCGCGCGTGCGCTCGATTTCCGCCAGGTTGAATCGCCCGGTGGCAATACTCCAGGATTTGCAGGGCCCGAAGATTCGCACGGGTGCGCTCGAAGGTGGCGGGCCGGTTGAGCTCGTCGCGGGCGAATATCTGGTCATCACGACTCAGCCCATAGACGGCACGAGCCAGCGCATCGCCACGACTTATGCCGACCTTCCTTCGGACGTCCGTGAGGGCGATCATATTCTCCTGTCAGATGGTGCGCTCGAGCTGATCGTGGACCGCGTTGAGGGAACGGACATCACAACCCGTGTGCTGCGCGGCGGGTTGCTTGCCGAGCACCAGGGAATCAACCTGCCCGGCGTGCATGTCAGCGCGCCAGCCTTGACGCCAAAAGACCGTGCCGACCTGGCCTTTGGCGTCGCCCAGGGCGTCGACTACATCGCCTTGAGCTTTGTTCGCACGCCAGACGACGTGCGGGAAGCAAAACGGCTGGTCAGCGAACATATCCGTCAGTCACTCAGCACGACCGGCGACTCCGGGAACGGTCTGGATGAGATCCCGATCATAGCAAAACTTGAACGACCGGAAGCCATCGAGCACCTGGACGCCATTCTTGAGGCAGCCGATGGCGTAATGGTAGCCCGCGGCGATCTCGGCGTGGAAATGTCGCTAGAAGATGTGCCGCTTGTGCAGAAGCACGTCATCAGCAGAGCAAATGATCTGGGCATACCGGTTATCACCGCGACCCAGATGCTGGAATCCATGATGACTCACGCGCAGCCGACACGGGCCGAAGTCAGTGATGTCGCCAATGCAATCCTTGATGGCACTGATGCCATCATGCTGAGCGGCGAAACAGCGGTCGGGCAGTATCCCGTCGCGGCTGTCGAAATGATGGCCCGCATCGCACTCGCGACAGAGCGCGACCTCGCGCCCAGGACGGTGGCGCCACCAGCCGGCTGCTCCTCCCTGCCTCAAGCAGTGAGCGGCGCGGCGCGCACGCTGGCCGAGCGCGCCGAGGCGTCCACAATCGCGGTATTCACGCGCTCTGGCCGCTCGGCATATCTCATCTCGAAAGAGCGACCGGCAGCGACGATCGTGGCCTATACACCACACCAGCACGTCCTGCGCCGTCTGAATCTGTGGTGGGGAGTGCTGCCGCGCATCAGTGCGCTCATCGGCAACACCGAAGACCTGATCAACTGGGTAGAAGAGCAGCTGCTTATAGAAGGCTTGGCTCGTTCTGGAGAGAGGGTGGTCGTGATGGGCGGCATGCCTGTCGCGGGCGAGGCCCAAACGAACTTCGTCAAAGTCGATCAACTCGCTCGCCCGGAGCCGACTTCAGAGTAGGAACGCACCCGCCACACGGACATCGAGTGACGGGTGCAACATGATACTGCAAGCGAACGAGTGGCTAGCGATCCGCTACCGGCACGAACTTATACCCCTGCGGGCCGGAATATTCAGACTGGGGACGAATGAGTCGATTACCGATCATTTGCTCCAGCACATGCGCCGACCAGCCAGCCGCGCGAGCGACCCCGAATGTCGAGGGATACAAGTCTCTCGGCAGGCCGACGGAATTCAGGACCGCTGCCGAATAGAACTCGACGTTGGTGTACAGGCGGCGCTCAGGCTTCCTGCGGTTCAGCTCCTGGATGGCGTATTCCTCGGTGCCGTGCGCCAGCGCGAAGAACTCCTCCGTGGAAGCGTGGTGGGCCATGTCTCGCAGGATTTCAGCGCGCGGATCAGTCGTCCGGTACACGCGATGGCCGAAGCCCATCAGCTTCTTGTTCGTATCAAGCGCGTGGTCAATCCACGGCTTGATGTTATCGACGGTACCGATCTCGTCCAGCATATCCATGACCAGCGAAGGTGCGCCGCCATGTAGCGGACCCTTGAGCGCGCCAATCGCGCCTGTCAGGCATGACGCAATATCTGACTCGGTGGAAGCGATGACACGCGCGGTAAACGTGGAAGCGTTCATGCCATGATCGGCCAGCAGCACAAGATACGTTTCAAGGCTCTTGATGTGATTATCCGGCGGCACCTCGCCTGTTAACATGTACAGGTAGTTCGCTGCATGTCCCAGGTCGGCGCGCGGTGCGATCGGCTGGCGGCCGCTGCGTAGCCGGTGAAACGCGGCCACAACAGTCGGGAAGAGTGCGGTGATGGTCATCGCCTGATCTACAGTTGGCGTTCCGCTCAGCGGGATCGCGGCACCCGCGGCGGAAATACCCGTGCGCAGGGCATCCATGGGATTCGTTTCGCGAGGCAGCGCGCGCAGCGCCACATCCGCGGCTTCCGGAAGCGCCCTCTTGCTTGCCATCGCGGTGTTCAGGCTATCCAGCTCGGCGCGGTTCGGCAAGTGGCCGTTCCATAGCAGAAAGCACACTTCTTCATATGAGGCCTTAGCCGCCAGCTCAGAGATGTCGTATCCGCGGTAAACCAGCCTGCCTTCCTCACCGAACACATGACTGATATTGGTGGATGCTACCACCACACCTTCCAGGCCCTTTGCTGCGAGCGTCGAGGTCATCGTCGTCCTCCTCAATCTGAGTGGAGTACCAGCACATAGACGGTGCGCCATCGTCTCTCCGCCCGACGGTACGTTTCCGGAACCCACCCAGTCACCGGCGCGGCGGTCGAACTATTGTCACAGATGATATTACTTGATTTATATTGATTTGTCTAGACTTATATAGACTCACCGTCAGATTGTCTATATTGACGGCAGAACTTCCAGGCCGTATACTAGCGGATAAGTGCACTGGCTGGAACGCGCGTTCACCGAGACCATGCAGACCAGGCTCGCTCCCGGAGGCAACTATGATCGTAATGGATGGCGAAGAGTTCCTCACGGCACAGGAAGCGTGCGCGGTCCTCGGCATCAAACCATCCACGCTATACGCCTACGTCAGCCGCGGCCTGCTCACGAGCTATCGGCAAGGCATCAAGCGCACGCGCCTCTACCGGCGCGAGGCGGTGGAGCGCCTGACCCAACTGCACGGCGGCCCACATCCACGCGAGGAGGCGCACGAAAGCGATCTGAATCATGAGGCGTGGATACCGTACGTCTGATTCATGTCTGATTTTCGCAGTGTCTTTTTCCCATAGGTCATTTCCGTACCGCACGCACGTATGCGTCCTCCCGGCCTGTTCTACTTGATTTATATTGATTTCGCCGTTGCCGCGCTCTCCCGATCCGAAACAGAATCTTCGCGCACAGTATTCCCCACGAAATTGACGGCCCGAAGCGAGCGGGATATAGTGAACAGAGTGTGTCATCCAGTACCATCTGTTCTACGATGCCAGCACCAGCCATATTGCCGTGAAGGTGCCATGAGGTGGGTTCAGAAGGGCGAAGCGAGATGGCGGAAACCTGGGAATCACCTGTGCGGTTTGAAAGCGCCGGGCGTCCCGCGTATGTGCTGGAAGGGATTCTGACGCGGCCGCTCGAAGACGATACGGGCATCGCACGCGTAGGCGTCGTGCTTTGTCATCCCCAGCCAGCAAGTTGCGACATGCACGATCCGCTAACGAACCGGCTGGCATCCGCACTGGCGCAGCAGGGCCTTGTGGCGCTTCGGTTCAATTTTCGTGGCGTTGGCGGAAGCGAAGGACAACAAACGGATGGACGGCTGGAGCCGCTGGATATCGCTGGCGCAGTCAACTTCCTTCTGGAGCAGAAAAGTGTAGATCGCTCACGGGTCGCTCTGGTCGGCCATGCGTTCGGCGCATTCATGGCACTTGCCTATGCCATGCACGATGCGCGTGTCGGGCTGGTCGTGGCTGTCAGCCCCCCGGTTTACCGGATTACGCCTGACCTCGGTGCCTTTGAGCGACCAAAGCTCTTTCTTACGGGAGAATTCGACGAAGTAGCGCCCCGGCACAAGATCGAGCCGTGGATCGAACGTCTACCAAACAGAGCGCTCCTGGTGGTGAGTGGAGCACGACACTTGATGCGTGGCCACGAAGACGTGGCTGCTGAAACCATTGTAAAGTATGTCGCGCGGTGGGCGGCAACGCCTGGGATATGATTCCGCGCGCACATGAATCAGCATAAATGGGGCGTGAAGCACCGTGGCTATACAAACGAGCAATCCACTTGTCGTCCAAAGTGATCGAACTCTCTTACTCGAAGCTGACCATCCGCTCTACGCAGAGGCACGCGATGCGCTGGCGCAATTCGCGGAACTGGAAAAGTCTCCCGAGCATATCCATACCTATCGTCTGACTCCTCTGTCACTTTGGAATGCGGCGGCGGCGGGCCTCACAGCACCAGATGTCGTCGAAATGCTGGAGCGGTTCAGCAAGTATGATCTGCCGCCAAACGTCCTGACCGACGTGCGCGATTATATCGGGCGGTATGGCAAGCTGAAACTTATCCGCTCGAATGGTGACCTCGTCCTCCGATCAGACGACCCCATGCTCATCGCGGAGGTCAGCCGGCAGAAGCGCATACAGCCGTTTATTCTCAACCAGCGCAGCCCCAATGAACTCATCGTGGACCCAGCGCGCCGAGGCCATGTCAAGCAAGCGCTCGTCCACACGGGTTACCCTGCGGAGGATCTGGCCGGCTATACTGAAGGCATCCCTCTCGCGTTCGAGCTGCGCGCTGAGACCGCGACGAACAAGGCATTCTCGCTACGCGACTACCAGAAGGATGCCATCGCGGCGTTTTACGCGAATGGGCAGCCGCGCGGTGGTAGTGGCGTCGTCGTCTTGCCGTGTGGCGCCGGCAAGACGCTCGTGGGTATCGGGGCGATGGCTGCCGTGCAGCGGGCGACGCTCGTGCTGACACCCAATACTATCGCCGTGCGCCAGTGGATCGCCGAGCTGCTGGACAAGACAACTCTTACTCCCGATCAGGTCGGAGAATACACCGGCGAGCGCAAAGACATCCGGCCCGTAACGGTAACGACCTACCAGATACTGACATACCGGCCGGCCGATGACGGCGACTTTCCGCACTTTGGACTCGTCACCGAGCACGACTGGGGCCTGATTATCTATGACGAGGTTCACCTGTTGCCCGCACCTGTGTTCCGCCTGACGGCGGAGATTCAGGCGCGCCGCCGCCTCGGCCTCACTGCGACACTCGTTCGTGAGGATGGCCACGAAGCCGATGTGTTCGGCCTCATCGGCCCGAAAAAGTTTGACGTTCCCTGGCGCGAGCTGGAACGCCAAGGGTGGATTGCGACAGCCGAATGCCATGAAATTCGCGTACCACTGCCCGACGACCAGCGCATGACATATGCCCTTGGCGAGGAGCGCGAGCGCTACCGCCTGGCTGCGGAGAATCCAACGAAAATGCAGGTCGTGCAGCGGCTGCTCGAGCAGCACGGGGACGACCAGGTGATGATCATCGGCCAGTATCTCGACCAGCTCAAGTACCTGGCAGACGTCCTTAACGCCCCGCTGCTTACCGGCAGGACAAACAATACCCAGCGCGAGAAGCTGTACGAGCAGTTCCGGCAAGGCGAGCTCAAGCGGTTGGTTGTCAGCAAAGTCGCCAATTTCGCCGTCGACCTGCCCGATGCGAATGTTGCCATTCAGGTATCGGGAACATTCGGCTCCCGGCAGGAAGAAGCGCAGCGCCTTGGGCGCATTCTGCGGCCAAAATCCGACGGCAGGCCCGCGCACTTTTACACCATCGTCACGCGGGATACGCGGGACCAAGATTTTTCGGCCAATCGCCAGTTATTCCTCACCGAGCAAGGATACCGCTATACCATCGAAGATGCCGAGAACCTTGGCCTGCTCGACGTTGGATCGTCAGACGCCGCCCACAATGGCACGCGCGCGCATCAAAGCAAAGAGCGCTCCACCCGACGTCGCAACTCGTAAGCAACCGCGGCATGCGATCCACGGCGAGGTGGTATACTCACCTTTGCACGTGGATTATGCGCGGCCAGACTGGCGGTCTCTCTACCAATATGAAACGGCGTAGCTCTTCATGTGGGCGGCAGAATTATGGAACATATTCAGCTTTCCGAGATTCCCCAGCTGGAGAATGCGCTCCTGATCGGAGCGTTTTCGGGATGGAACGATGCCGCCAGCGCTGCTACCTGGGCGATCAAGTTTCTGGTCAACCAGTGGGAATCCACTCAGTTTGCAGAGATCGACCCCGACTACTTCTTCGATTTCACTGAGCGGCGGCCAACCACCCGCATTACCGGTGGCAACCTTCGCCGCCTGACGTGGCCCGCTAATCGGTTCTTTGCCCACAAAGCTGAACGCACCGACGAGGGACTCATAGGGCGCGACACGATCCTGCTACTGGGCGACGAGCCACATCTCCATTGGAAAACGTTCGTGGGCGAAGTACTCCAGCTATGTCAATCCGCTGGCGTAACGGAGATGACGTTGCTCGGTTCCCTTGTAGCGGAAGTGCCCCATACCGCGCCAGTCCCGGTCTCGGGTGCCGCGACACAACCCGCAATGCTTCGCCGCCTGGATACGGCAGGGATTCAGCGCGCACAGTATGAGGGGCCGACAGGTATACTGAGCGTCCTGCAAGACAGCGGTCGACGCGAGGGATTCATCACCAGCAGCATCTGGGGCACAGTCCCGCACTACGTGTCCGCCTCGCCCAATCTGCCCGTCTCTGAAGCGCTGCTTGGGGCGCTGAACAGCATTCATCACTTCGACCTGCGACTGCACGACCTCTCGCGAGCCGCTCGCCGGTTTACGCAGCGGGTTTCATCACTTGTTGCCGAAGATCCCGAGGTCTCCGCGTACGTGCGTGAGCTGGAGGAGCGAAATGAAAGCGGTGATCTGGGCATCTCGCCTGAGGACGCATCGGGAATCCACAAGGTTCCGCTGGGTGGTGAGCTACCGACTCCAGAGGAGGCCATCAACGAGATAGAGGAGTGGCTACGGCAGACTCGCGAGGATGACGACGATACCCTCAACTAAGGATGGTATATTCCCACGCTGTGACCATACCTGCTCGATACCCGTCAGTATCTCTTGCACGATGCAGTGAGCAACCTGAATCCTGGTAAATGGCCCATAGATTGCGGGTTCAAGGCATGGCCGCATACTGAGACCGGAGGATCCGCAGTGTCGAGATACAATCCCTCTTCTACCAATGAGACGCCTGATCTGCACGAGAACGAGATACATCGCCTGGACGGTCGGCGTGAAAGCCTGGACCTGGGCAAGTTTCATTATACGGTCGACTCCCTCCATGAGAAGATTCCCATCTGGGGAGCCGCAGCGCGCGGTGCCGCCGGAAAACTGGGAGATGGCGCGCGGGCATTCACACGCTTCGTCAGTCAGCGCCGCGGCAGCCGCTCAGCTTTTAGCTGGCGTGAGCGCGACGTGCGAGCCCTCACCTCCACCGCATTTCGGCGTTTGCCGCTTGGAGCGCTGGTTGGCATAGTCGCTGTTATCGCCGTCGCGTTCGCGTTCATCGCCGCTTCGCAAACCGCGATGCTCGACGGTCTGCATCTGCCCAAGCCGTCTGTTCAGGATGTCGGCAGCAACGGGCAGCTTGTGCTGCGCCAATCCGCCGACGCCGTCCCGACGCCGACCACTAGTCCCTATCTTATAGGCATCTGGACGTCCACCACGAACCCCGGCAGCGCCGGCAGCGTTCGCGTGTATGTCCGGGTCACACAAGGCGTACAGCCAGTGAAGCGCGTTGGCGTATATCTCAGCGCGAGTGATGGCAGCCACTATGGTCCATATCTGACAGATGACTATGGTCTCGCAACATTTACCGCGAACTATAGCGGCCTTGGCAACTCTGGCAGCATCCAGTACACCGCCACTGTACCCATCAGCGGCAAGACGTATACCGCAGAGGTAAATCTCTCTCGCTGACGCGCTTCCTTTCGCCCGCGGCTATACCCTCCAGAAAGCGCGAGGGTCCGGACGGCATCGCCCGGACCCTCGCGTGCAGTCTGCCGCTCTAGTCGTCCGGCAGCTCCACCTTCAGCACGCCATCTTCCACCCATACTGGGTAGCTTCCGGCGTTTCCTGTCGCTGGCAGGCAAATGGCATCTCCGCTACGGATGTCAAATTGCGCGCCGTGCAGCGGGCACTCCACAACGTAGTCGGATACCAGCTCCCCGTCTGAGAGCGAGAACTCCTCGTGCGTGCAGGTATCACCAATCGCGTAATACTCGCCCTGCACGTTGAACACAGCGATTGGCGTCCCGTTTACCTCCGCGCGAATGACTTCGCCCGGCTTTACGGCACTTTCGGCGCCTATCGCGACGACAGCCATAACACCTACGCTCCTTTTATGAGGTCGCCCGGAGCGACATTCACCTCGCACTGGGAGCGAAAAACGCCACCCAGCGCGACAAGAGTCGCCTATCGCGAGGCGTCGCCACGCACACGGGCCTGAATCGTCCGGCGCAGTTCTTCACGCACGCTGGCAACTGGCATCTGGTCAAGCAGTGGCTCCACGAAGCCTTCCACAATCAATTGGGTGGCTTCGCTTCGTGCCAGACCGCGGCACATCAGGTAGAATAACTGCTCCTCATCAACTTTGCCGACGGTCGCGCCATGCGTGCAGCCAATAATATCGCTCGCCCCGATTTCCAGGTTTGGGATCGAATCCGCGCGTGCCTTCCGGCTCAGCAGCAAGTTGCGGTTCTGCTGATACGCCGCAGTCTTCTTGCCCTCCGGGCTGACACGGATGAGTCCCGAAAACACTGACCGGGCCTGATCCGTCAGCACACCCTTATAGAGCAGATCACTCGTGCCGTCAGGCGCGACATGGTCCTGCAAGGTGTATCGATCTAGATGCTGATTGCCATCCTCCACATAGAGGCCAAGCAGTTTTGTGTTCACACCGGCGCCCCGCAGGATCGTCTCGACACGCCCCTTCGAAAGCCGGCTTCCCAGCTCAACCGAGAGCAGCGTCAGCGTTGAGTCCTTGCCGAGCAACGCGCGCTCAGTATGGAAATCGTACACGTTCCGCCCCAGCGCCTGGACGGCAGCGTAGTGAAGCTGCGCGCCCTCATGCAGGATGATCTCCGCCACGCGATCGCTGAAGCCCTGATGCTCTGCCTCGAGGGACGATATATCCTCGACCACCGTGGCGATGCTGCCCGCTTCCATGACGACAAGTGTATGCGTCAGGCTTGACGTGCCATCCAGCGTGCTCCGCGCAATCACGCGCAGCGGATGCTCCAGCACCACGCCGCGCGGCACATACACGAATGCGCCATTATCCCAGAACGCGCCATGCAGGGCCGCAAACTTGCTATCCCGCGCCGGCACACATTCGGTCATGAAGTATTTGCGCACGAGCTCAGGATGATCCTGAACCGCCGTAATCATATCGGTGAAAACGACGCCGCTCTTCTCAGCGGCTTCGTCGAGCCGGTGCTCAACCATGCGTCCATCTAGCAGGCCGAGAACACCGGCATAGCGCTCATCCCGCTCTGCCTCGGGCACGAGCGTTCCCTCCTGGGCAGTCTCTGGCCCGTAGGGAACGACGTCATCGAGCCGGAGCGCTCGCAGGTCGGTGCGGCGCCACTCTTCATCCTGCCTGGTTGGCATCGGCATGCTCTGGTAGAGCTTCCAGGCGTCGCGCCTGCGCTCTCGCATCCATTCTGGTTCCTGGCGCCGCTGAATGAGCTCGGCTACTGATTCATCAGTGAAGCCACGCCGCGCAACGGGAGCGCTCATGCAATAGTCGTCCTCTCACGATTCCGGCACATGGGAAAGGCGGAGCGGCATTCACCGCCCCGCCCCCATGCCGGTTAGATTTCGTTCACCGTACGTGCATTCAGGTGCCACCCGGGGGCGGCAATTCCTTCACCGGCGCCGGCCCTGCACGAGACCGGCCCGGCATGTCGCCGCTCGCTATCCGACCGAGCCAGCCATCTCGAGTTGGATGAGCCGGTTCAGCTCAACCGCGTATTCGAGCGGCAGTTCCTTCGCAATCGGCTCGATGAAGCCGCTGACAACCATCGTGTAGGCTTCGCTTTCGCTGAGGCCCCTGCTCATCAGGTAGAAGAGCTGTTCCTCGCCAACCTTGGAGACGGTAGCCTCGTGACCCACCTCCACGTCCTCTTCTTCGATCTCGATGTACGGATACGTGTCTGTTCGGCTCGTCTCATTCAGCAGCAAGGCGTCACAGCGCACGTTCGACTTGGCGTTAATCGCGCCCTTCTGCACCTTCAGCAAGCCGCGATAGCTGGAACGTCCCGTACCCTTGGAAATCGACTTCGAGACGATTTGAGAGGACGTGTTCGGCGCGACATGCACAACCTTGCCGCCAGCATCCTGATGCTGGCCGGTGCCGGCGAACGCGACGGAGAGCACTTCACCATGAGCATGCTCACCCATCAACCATACCGCAGGGTATTTCATGGTCAGCTTCGAGCCAAGATTGCCGTCCACCCACTCCATCGTCGCGCCTTCATAGGCCATCGCGCGCTTCGTCACAAGGTTGTAGACGTTCTTCGACCAGTTCTGAATCGTCGTATAGCGTACACGCGCGTTCTTGTGGACGATGATCTCCACGACAGCTGAGTGCAAGCTGTCGGAAGTATAGGTAGGCGCGGTGCACCCCTCCACGTAGTGGACATACGAATCTTCGTCCGCGATGATCAGCGTGCGCTCGAACTGGCCCATGTTCTTGGCGTTGATCCGGAAGTACGCCTGCAGCGGAATCTCAACCTTGACGCCTTTGGGTACATAGATGAAGCTGCCGCCACTCCATACGGCGCTATTGAGCGCGGCGAATTTGTTGTCGTTGGGGGGAATAACCGTCGAGAAGTATTTCCGGAACAGATCCTCATGCTCCCGCAGCGCCGTATTCGGATCTACGAAGATGACGCCTAGACGCTCCAGGTCTTCGCGAACCTTATGGTAAATGACTTCAGATTCATATTGCGCACCGACGCCTGCCAGATACTTCCGCTCGGCTTCCGGGATGCCCAGTTGCTCGAATGTGTCTTTGATTTCAGCGGGCAGATCGTCCCACGTCTTTCCGGCTTCCTGCGTCGGCTTGATGTAGTAGTAGATATCATCGAAGTCAATGGCGCTGAGATCGCCCCCCCAGGTCGGCATGGGGCGCTTCAAGAAGTAATCCAGCGATTTGTGCCTGAAATCGCGCATCCACTGGGGTTCGCCCTTCATCACCGAGATCTCTTCGACGATCTCGTGAGACAGGCCCTTGCGCGACTTGAAGACGTAATTTTCTGGCTTGCTAAAGCCCCACTTATAGTCTTCGAGCTCCAGGCCGACATCCGTCTCCGTGCTCACGCTGCTACCTCCATCTGGATATTTCAGCAGGGGCGGCTCACCACCGTGATATAAGGTGAGATTCGAGGCCCGCCGCCAGCGCGCTCGCACTGAGCACATCCGGCTAGCCGCCTAATCCTGACTTCACAACTCGGATATAGTATGCCACGTTAGAAGCGATCAGGTCAAGGGCAGCGCATCCGTATTACAGGGGTGCTCTGGCGTATTGGCATGCCTGTGAGATAGGCAGCTTGCACCGAGCCGACCGCGCACGCTCGGCCACGATTCACAGCGGAGGCAGCACTCACCGAAGCTTAGGGGCACTGCACAATCACAGATCCAGATACTGTGCCACCCTGATCATCCGACACGTTGATGGCGTAGGTTCCTGGCTGGCCCAGCGCGGTCACCAGCAACGCGACGCTCGATCCAGGCCCAAGCGTACCGCCTCGCGGCGTGCTGGCCGCGAACTGTATTCCGCCATCCGGCTGCGCGAGCGACCACTGGCGCGCATGGCTGGAAGGATTGCTCAAAACAACACGCTGTGAGTCATGGCATGTAAAGCGCGTGACCTGGGGCTGTAAGGTCAGGTCTGAGTGCGGCGTGGCTGTGGCTCCGTTGACTATCTGCGCATGTATCACAATTGATCTTGGCTGAGATGCCGGATGAAAGAAGACTGAGCCGAGATCCAGAACGCCGAACACGACAGCTATTGCCACCAGCGTGGCGAAAAGGGGCGCGCGCCACCGCGTGATCCAGCTGTCGCGCGGTTCAACAGTGGGAGGTTGCCCGCCCGTGTGCACTGGAGGTACTGCCGGACCATTCTCGAGCATGCCGTCGGTCCTCTCTATCCACCGGACAACTGAAGAGCGCGCCGACATGAAAACGCTTTTCCGCCACGCGCATGGGTACACCTGCCAGCCGGTACTTTCGTACACCCTTTAGTATACCGGATGATTCTCCCTCTGGCCGTGAGCGGATAGTTGGGCTACAATAGGGCCTGCGCCCGCAACCAGACAGACGCCCGTCCATCTGGGTGTGTCAGCGCGGCAGCAACGGATGAACACGCAAGGTGAACGGCGGCGAGCATGAGCTGGAACGATCTTCTCGGGCGAGAACTGGGACAGTATACCATTCTCGCGGAACTCGGTCGTGGCGGCTCATCCCACGTATACCGTGCCAGTGATCCGGTCAACAATCGTGAAGTCGCGATCAAAGTCATCCCGAATGACACCGAAGATCGCGTCGGATTTGTTCGGCGGTTCCAGCGCGAGGTCCAGGCCGTCGAGCAGCTGAATCACCCTAACATCGTCGCAGTGTTCGACAAGGGCGAAACGGACGATCTAGTCTATCTGGTGATGCAATGCGTCAACGGCGGCACACTACGCCAGCGCCTTGGCAAGCCGCTGGCTGTGCATGAGGCGACCGCATTCGCGATCCAGATGGCTCAGGCGCTGCATCACGCACATGTGCGCGGCATCATCCATCGGGACGTAAAACCGTCGAACATGCTGGTAGATGCCGAGAACTCATCACATCTGCTGCTGACCGATTTCGGCATCGCGAAGCTCCAGGGCACGCGTGGCATGACGAAGTCTGGAACGACTGTCGGCACGCCCGAATACATGGCGCCAGAACAGGCCGAGGGCAAAGAAATCGACCAGCGCGCGGATGTCTACGCGCTGGGGTGCGTGCTCTACGAAATGCTCGCGGGAAGGCCGCCATTCACTGGCGCGACTCCCGTATCGGTACTCTATCAGCAGGTGCACTCGCGGCCCGCCTATATCCGGGGATTCAACCCGGAGGTGCCGCGCGAACTCTCCAAGGTGCTCGATATCGCCCTGGCCAAACGCCCAATCGACCGCTTCGGTACGGCGGACGCCTTTGCCGAGGCACTAGTGCAGTTTTCCAATGGACCGGATGGCTCCGTACAGGAAATTGCGCGCACGCTCTTTCCGGCGCGACCGTCATTTCCGCCGCCGCAATATACCCACCGTTCTACTGGCCTGCCGAAAATAGCCGGTATTCTCCAGCCGGAGGGATCCGATAAGCCTGCCATGTCGCCCGAAGACCGAGGGGCGCAGCGATCCGCGAATCCAGGCGAACGGGCACCTACGGGCCTGAATACCCAGACTCCGCCTCCAGCACCACGCGAGCGGAAAGTCACGGACCCACTTCGCTCAACGATACCGCTCCCAGCTTTCCGGCTCCCGGCGAAGCCAACGCGGCCGCTTGATCCGGAGCAACTGCGCGCAGCGGACCCACTCCAGCAGCGCGGACTGCCGGGCAAGCCGCAGGGGCCATACACGGGCGGATCTCCGCTTTATCAGCCCCATCAGCCGCAAGCGGAGCAGCCTCCCGTTCCTGAAACATGGAATCTGGCCAAACAGTACGCACCACCTGACGCTCACTTTCCAGCGCAGGACTCTAAACTGGCCGAACAGCAAACGGCACTCATGCGCGCATTCAAGGCGTCAGGAGCAACGCGGCCGGAGGCGGCGGAAGTCTGGCGACCAGATTTCTCACAGGAACCGACGCGCAGTCGCACATACCGGCGTAAACGGCGCGCTCCTCTATGGGCAGGCGCGGCTGTGGCCGCCGTGCTGGTTCTCTCAGTTGCCGGATGGATCGTCGTCAGTGCATCTGGCCTCGGAGTGACATTCGGAGGCTCGGGCGCGCACCCGCAGCCAACGTTGACTCCGGCGCTTCCACGCGCAACCGCGACTCCCGAGCCAACCGCCACATCAACGCCAGCGCCGACCGCTACAGTCAACGTGCAGAAGCAGCTCGATGCCACTGCGGCGGCGTCGTTCCGCAGCATCACCGTCGGCGCGTACAATGATTCCTCGTGCGCGCCACAGAACGCAACTACGCATTTCTCCGCCGGGCAGACGGTGTACGTCAACCTCTGCACATCCGGCTCCATGCCGAGCGCGCCGGTAAACGTCTATATCACACAAGGTGGCCAGAGACTCTACAACATCGCGACTAACAAATATCTCTCGCCAGGCAGCGCGTACTGGTATTCTCGCTACGCGCTCTCAGCCGGGAGCTACGACATGGTCGTCACGATCACCCTGCAAGGCAAACAGGCCACTGCGAAAGTAATTGCATTTACCATTGGCTGATCAACTGTTCAGCGTCGCCACCGTCACTCCGTCGCCACCCTCGCGAGCCTCGGCGGATGCAAACGCACGAACCAGCGGATGCCCGGTGAGGTGCTGGCGAACGGCCTGGCGCAGCACCCCCGTTCCCTTGCCGTGGATGATGCGAACGAAGGGCATGCCTGCCATATAGGCGTCATTCAGGTACGCGTCGAGCGCTGGCAACGCATCCTCTACTCGCCATCCACGCATGTCCAGGTCAATCGACGGTGCCTGGACTGCCTCCCGTGGAGGCAGCGTCAGCGCTGGCGGCTCATGCTCTCCCCGCGTCTGCCGCTTGCTCAGCCGCTCTATCTCCTCGACGGGAACGCGCATCTTCAGCGGGCCGAGCCGCACTTCCGCCTGTCCATCTTGCAGGGCGACCAGTTCACCCCGCTGATCCATCGAGCGTATGCGGACCAAATCGCCGACTTGAAGCTCTCCAGGTTCAACCACCTCCTGCGGGCGCTCGCTGGTACGGCGGCGCGCAGGTAGCGGAGCCGTTCGCGACTCCAGGGCGCGGGTGCGCTCGCGGAGAGCGGCAAGCTGTGCCTGGTCAAGTCGCTGGCGGGCCGCCGCGGCCCGGATGCGCGCAATCTCAGACTGCACGGATTCCAGCTCCCTGCGAGCCTGTGCGCGAGCTTCATTGATGATTCGTTCGCGCTCCTCGTTGATTGCCTCACGCTCACGCTCCAGTTCGCGCCGCTGATACTCCGCCTCCGCGCGCTCCATGCTGAGCCGGTAACGCTCGTCAGCAGCTACACGATGCTCCTGCTGGATTTCCTGGAGCATCTCCTCCATCCGCACGCCTTCAGCGCCGAGATAGCTGCGCGCTGCGGTAATGATGGATTCCGCCAAACCCAGTCGGGCAGCGATGGCGAGGGCGTTACTTCTCCCGGGCAAGCCAATGATGACCCGGTAAGTGGGTGAGAGCGTCTCCGGATCAAACTCTACGGACGCATTCACCGCGCCTGGTTCATCGTGGGCAAACGCTTTGAGTTCCGAATAGTGGGTGGTCGCGACTGTCGCGATCTTGTGTTCTAAAAGATAGGAGAGTATGGCACGCGCCAGCGCCGAACCCTCCGCCGGGTCGGTGCCCGCTCCTACTTCATCCAGCAATATCAGTGAGCCTGGGCCTGCCTCACCGAGGATCTCGACGATTCGGCTAAGATGTGACGAGAACGTGCTCAGGCTCTGCTCGATGCTCTGCTCGTCACCAATATCGGCAAAGACATTGGCAAATATCGGCAGGTCGGTGTCCTCTCGCGCCGGCACGTGCATGCCAGCCTGCGCCATCAGCGCGAACAGCCCGACGGTTCTGAGGGCAACCGTCTTCCCGCCTGTGTTGGGTCCAGTGATGACGACCATGGTGTAGTCGCGGCCAAGCTCAAAATCGATGGGAACGACATGCCCCTTCAGCAGAGGATGCCGCGCCTCCCGCAGGTGCAGATATCCACTGTCATTGATGCGCGGCTCGTTCGCGCGCAATCTGCCCGCATATCGGGCCTTCGCCAGGTGAAGGTCTATCTCCGCGAGCAGTTCGACGGCCAGCCGGAGATACGCGGCATCCGCCGCCACTTCACCTGAGAGCATGTGGAGGATACGCTCTACTTCCTCTCGCTCATCCATCTCCAGCTGTCGAAGCCGGTTGTTCAGTTCCACAATCACCAGCGGCTCGATGAAGACCGTCGCCCCGCTGCTGCTCTGATCGTGAACGATGCCGCGCACCTGGCCGCGCGCCTCGGCGCGTACTGGCAGAACGTACCTGTCCGAGCGCATGGTGATGATTGGCTCCTGCAGAGCGGAGCGGTACTCGCTAACCAGCGTCGAAAGCCGCTCCTGCAGACGATGCCGCGCCGAACCAATATCGAGACGTATGCGTCGCAGCTCCGGAGACGCTGTATCCAGCACTTCGCCCACTTCACTTATGCTTGTCTCCAGATGCGATTCCAGTCCGGCACGCAGCGGAAGGTCCTGCGCAAGCGACCGCAACAGCGGGAACGACTCGTCCAGTCGCATAATCATCCGGCTGACCTGATCGGAGGCACGCAGCGTTGCGAGCACTTCAAGCAGTTCCGGCGGGGTGAGCGTCGCTCCACGCTCAGCGGCTGTCACATGCTGGCGGATGTCTCGGGCGCCACGGATACCCGCATCCGGCCGGGTCTCAATCAGGCGGCGGGCTTCGGTTGTGAACGCGAGACGCTGCCGCACCTCGTGGATAGTGTTATCTGGCGCCAGGGCGAGGGCGAGTGCCCGGCTTGCGGAAAATGCCGTCTCATCCGCCAGCTGAGCCAGTACGTCAGGATATTCAAGTGTTTTGATGCTCTTTTGATGCATTCGGTCTTCTATCTGTAGCCACGGCTCTCACCGAGATACAACGGCCACTATTCATCACGAACAGCTTCACGCGCTGCATGGCTGCGTGAACGCATTCAACGTCGCCTTGTCTGTGCCGTACCTGAAGTGTACGGCACCAGACGCCACGATTTCGATTTGTTTTCTGCCTGACTTTCGTCACTCGGCAAACTTACGAGCGGTCTGCGATGATAAGAAAGGCGATCCAGAACGGGCCGCGCACCCGCTCCTGGCGGACGGCGAAGCCCGCACGCTCAAATGCGCCCGCTAGCCCCTCTGGAAGCGCCCGCGCAGCGTCCTGCGTCGTTTCCGAAGGCGGTTTCCCATACACGATACGCTGAATCAACAGCAATGGCGCAAGCAGCGGTTTGCCGGGTGTCAGCGAAGCTCCCGGCAAGATCACCACGCGTCCGTGAGCGCGCAGCACACGTGCCACCTCGTGAATCACCACAGGATCCAGAATATACTCAGTCGGAAATGTGCTGATAACCGTGTCGAACGTTCGAGCGTCAAACGGCAAGGATTGCGCCCGGGCGCGTAAGATCGTCGCCCGACTCGCGCCGAGTTGCCGCCTCTCCAGCTCGCGGCGTGTCGCGGCAACCATCTGTGGAGAGCGGTCGATGCCGGTGCAACGGTATCCTGCCTGCACCATATCGGCCAGCAGCGTGCCTGTCCCACACCCAAGTTCCAGGATATCGTGTCCGCGCAGGTGGGGCATCACGAGGCGCTGCCAAGTGCGCCACTGTCCGGCGAACGGAATCGTGCTCGCCAGCCAGTAGAGTGTCCGGCTGCGATAGAGCAATCCGAACAGGAATCGTGTGATGCGCCATCGCATGTGATCTTGCTCCACTTCGTTGCCGCGCGCGCATTCGCGGGGGCATGCGAATGGCCCCGGGACGCATCGCGCGCCCGAGGCCATCCAGTCGCACCGACCCTCGCGATCAGCAAGGCTAACGCGTCGCTAGCTCCGCCTCGCCCGACGGCACGAGAATGTCGTCCACTATGCCATAGTCGCGCGCCGACTGAGCCGTCATATAGAAATTGCGGTCGGAATCAGCCTTGATGCGTTCCATCGGCTGCCCGGTATGCTTCACCAGGATGTCGTACAGCGCAGTCCGTAGCCGAATGATCTCTCGCGCGGTGATCTCGATGTCCGCCGCCTGACCTTCCGCGCCGCCGAGCGGCTGGTGGATCAGGATCGTCGAATTCGGCAGGGCAAACCGCTTGCCCTTCGCGCCAGCGGCCAGCAGCACCGCGCCCATGCTCATCGACATGCCCATGCAGAACGTCGCCACATCCGGCTTGATATACTGCATGGTGTCATAGATGGCAAGGCCCGCATAGATGCTTCCGCCGGGGCTATTGATATACATGCTGATGTCTTTCGTGGCATCTTCTGACTGGAGGAAGAGCAGTTGCGCCACGACGAGATTGGCTACGTTATCGTCAATTGGTGTTCCAATGAAGATGATGCGCTCTTTCAGCAGCCGCGAATAGATATCCATTCCACGCTCACCGCGCGGGGTCTGCTCGATGACGTTAGGCACCAACAGATCACGCGGCGTCGCGATGGGTCCGCCACCCGCCTGCCACTGAAGCGCGGAGGGGTCAAACCGCGATGACATAGTATACTCCTTACGTGACGTGCTGCCTTATACCTGACGGCCGCCACAATAATCGAACGGTACGTTAAACGATAGCCCACGGCGTGCGACAGTGTCAAATGTTCCGCGCGGCTACTATTTGCGCGCTACATATTGTCGCTTCGCGTCCACTTGCATGAGTTCCATCTCCGGATAGCGTAGTGCCGTCAGCTTGCCACCGTACACACACCCTGTATCAAGATCAATCGCCCGGTTGACCCATTCGGATCGCTCGACGACCGTATGCCCGTAGGCGATCCACGGCGCGCTGCCATCCTCCGGCACGACGCGTGCTGCCGCCCAATTGCGACGGATGGGTTTGCCATGCGAAGTATAGCCGATCACGTCGCCATACATACATAAACGCGCTACGTCATCATCCCACTGTCCGATCAGCTCATCCCTGATCGCCCCATGCGTGACGATCAGACGGCCGCCGTCGAGTATGACATATCCCGGCGCTGTCTCAAACATACTCTCGGCGCGCTCACGAAGAACTTCCTGCTCTTCCTGGGGCAATGCGGTGATCTGCTCGATAGTCGTCGCGAGACCATTCGCCACTCTCACATGGTGACCACGCAGCCACCGCAATACTTTGAAATCATGATTGCCGATGACAAACAGCGCGCGCCCTTCCTGAAGCATGGCGTACGTCATGCGCAAGACGTCAACCACTCGCGGCCCACGGTCCACCAGATCACCGACCAGCACGAGTCGTCGCCTCTCAGGATGCACGAACCCCTCTCCCCGCTGCTCGTATCCCAGCTTCCCCAGAAGCTCCTCCAGTTCGTCCATGCATCCATGCACATCGCCCACAATATCAAACGGAGCACTGTCGCTCGAAGGCAGGATGCCACGTGCTTTGAGCAGCGCAACCCGCGCGACCTCTTCGCGCGAGCCGTGATCAGGATATGGATCGTATGTCACTCGCCACGCCTCCTCATGTGTCAGCTTCTTCAGTGTACCGCCCGGACGAACGGCGCGCTAGCACAAAATGAACAGGCGTGTTCCTGGTTCAGCCCACTCGCGGGTATATCATCTTCATCTGACGCCGCGACAGCTTCAGGAGACCGTGATATGTCAGTCAAGAGTGACGCGACGCACGAGCGCCATTTCGCTGCTCGCTGGGCCTCGGGCGAGTGGCGCGGCGCGCGCCTGCGCTCTTCCGCCGGCTGGCTAACCCTCCTCTACGAGGGACATCCAGGTGGCCCGGCCGGTCCGGACTTTCGTGACGCTGTACTTCTCTGGCCGGATGGCAGGCGCACGACCGGCGACGTCGAGTTGCATCTGCGCGCGGGTGGCTGGCGCGCGCACCGTCACCATCGCGATCCCGCGTACGAGCAAGTAATGCTGCACGTCATCTGTCTCGATGACCTGCCAGATCAGCTGCAACTCCCGCGCCGCGCTGATGGTGGTCTGGTACCCGTTGTTCACATTCCACCCGCAGTGGCGATGCCCCGTTTCGCGCTGCCGTGTCAAAGCTGGGGACGCATGTTGAATGGTCAGCGCCGCAATGCGCTCCTGCGCGCATGGGGTCAGGACCGGGCACTGGCGCGAGCCAAAGCGCTGATCGAACATTTCAAGTCAACAGACCGTCTTGACGCTGCATGGACTGGCAGCTCGCAGCACTTTGCGAGGAAACTTTGGCCCGCCATCGCCGAGGCGCTCGCCTACGGGCGCGACAGGGAGGCGCTTCACCGTGCCGGAGAGCTACTTGTCTGCGGGATGCGGCAAGACCATATCACTTCCTATCTGGAGACGCTGCCTCGTGTCGAGCGTACGCGGGGCGAGGCGCTCATTGTTCTTTTCATTCGATATGGAGCATCCGGATTGTGGTCCGCGATCCGGGCGAGGGCGGACAATGCCGATGCGCGGAAGGCCACGCTTGAGTTGACCGACCTGCTTCACTCGGCTGGCGTTTCCCCCGGCCGCGCGCGTATCGTCATCGCGAACGTTATCGTGCCGTTTCTTCTCGCGGAGGCTGCGACGCGCCAGTGTGCTACGACACGACTTCAGGCACTCGCTATCTATGGATCACTGCGAGGATTACCGTCGAATCAGATCACGCGGTTGCTGACACGTCAGCTTGGCCTTGCACGGCAGCCGACTGGCGCGGCCACACAACAGGGTTTGCATCATCTTTGGGCTACATGGTGCCATGAGAAGCGCTGCGACCAATGTCCGTGCAACGTGCGCGTCACCGATTGAAGCGAAGGACGCGCGAATCTGCTACACTGAGCGTATCTACATCAGTCAGTGCTCTGGAGACCCTATGATCGCGAATCTGCTGCAAACGTTTCATCATCTTCCCGTGCTCGGGGTCTATCTGTTTGTATTTGTATGGCTCGCCGCGGAAAGCTGCGGCGTTCCCCTGCCAAATGAGCTTGTGCTGCTCCTGACTGGTTCGCTCGCGGCCGGCAGCGTGGGCATTCATGCGCTTTCACCGGTCTGGCTGGTCGCGGTGGCTACTGTTGGCAGTCTGCTGGGCGCGTCGCTGGCTTACATGATTGGCTACTCTGGGGGGCGCGCGGCGGTCTCGCGGCTCGGCAAGCCCCTTCGACTGGATGAGGCCAGGCTAGCTAGCGTCGAGCGGTGGTTCGACCGAACGGGTGCCTTCGCGATCTTCGTTTCGCGGATCACACCGTTCGTGCGCACCGTAGCGTCGTTCCCTGCCGGCATGCTCCGCTTCCCACAAGCGAAATTTGTCATCGCCACCGTCGCTGGGTCGCTCATCTGGTGCACGGTGCTAGTGACGCTCGGCGATACCCTCGGATCAAACTTCACCATCGCCCTTAAGTTGATCCAGCAATACACCGTTCCGGCGATCATCGTGCTGGGCGCACTCGTCGCAGGTTACTTCTGGCTGCACAGCCGCCTGGCGCAGACGGCCCATGCGGCAACCTCCGGCGAAGACAGCGGCCAGTAACCGCTCAGGAGGAGCGACACGCGGCCCAGCGCGCCACGCACGCTGCCTGCATGCACTCTCGCCGGTTGCGTGTTAGTCGCGCCTCCGGACTTTGCCCGCATGGTCAAGTGCCGTAAGGTGAAACGCTCGACACGGCACGCGCCCGAATCGCTACAATATCATGGAAATCCGGGCGCATGCGCCAATCTTGCTGAAGGCGCTGATGACGCGGACTCACGACTGGAGCGGCGCCTGACCCTGGATATACCAGTCCTCGTCTGGCCGCGACGCTGCCTGGCCGGTCCCGATATAGAGATTCTTGGTTGACTTGGAGTATGGCTTAAACTGGCACGTCATGTCCTTCTGTCCCTTGTAGGGAGCAAGACCCGTGTCGCAGTTGAAATCGCCGCGTGCCATGCCAGCCGGTATCGGGAATTGCACGCCCTCCGGCCAGTTATAGTGCTGCTTGGCCCAGACCATTACGTCATGGAACACATAGCCCGCGCCCGCGATACCAATGATGTTGGACACCATCGGATCGCCGTTGGCATTGCCGAACCAGACGCCTAACGTCATGAACGGCGAGTACCCAACCGTCACGATATCCACCGGGCCGGTCGAGCCAGAGGACGTACCGGTCTTTGCCGCGAGCGGAATGTTATAGTTCTCCGGATACCAGGTGAGCGGGTTGTTGGCGCCGAAGTCCTGCGCACGGGCATTATTGTCGGTCAGAATGGACGTCATCATATAGGCCGCCTGGGGGCTGATCACGGAGTAGGTTGGAGGATCGGGCGGCGACTGATACAGGACAGAGCCGTTCGGTCCCTCTATCTTCAGGATCGCTCGCAAGGGAGCGCGTCGGCCGCCATTCGCGATAGTCGCGTACGCCCCGGTCAGTTGTTCCAGTGGCATGATCTGTGTGCCAAGCGCCGTCGTGGGGCCCATGTCCGCCCGCTTGAAGGTCGTGATTCCGAAGCGTTGCGCCATCGAGAGGAAGGCGTCGGCCGTCGAAGGGGAATCGCCAACGAACGACATTGCCTCTGTAGCTGGGATGTTCAGCGAGCTTCCCAGCATGTACCGGAGCGGGAACGTGCCCAAAAAGGTCTTATCGTCATAGTCATGCGGTACGTAATAGCCTTTGCATGCGGGCGCTGCCGGATCGACATGCGGCTGGCCGTTTGGATCGGTCAGCGGCACAGGGAAGCAGATTGGGATATCCTGCATCATCATGCCCGGAGTCCAGCCCATCTGAAACGCGGTCGAATACACGACTGCTTTGGTCGCGGACCCCATCGAGCGGTCAGCCGTCACGATATTGACTTTACCTGCCACCTTCGGGTTGTTGCTATTGTAATTCGCGCTGCCGACCATAGCGAGGATGTCGCCGTTTCGCTGGTCCACCGCGATAGCGGCGCCATCATATGCGTTGTCGTATTTGCCAAGTGCCCCTTGTCCCCATGGATACCACGGGTTGTTGTTGTTCTTGTTGATGTAGTTGGAAATGCTCGTCTGAATCTCGTTGTTCAGGTTGAGGTCCAGCGTCGTATAAATACGGTAGCCGCCGGTCTCCAGATTCGTAATGCCAAACTGCGTCGCGAGCTGCTCTACCACGTAATCCACAAAGCTCGGCGCCAGCTTCAAGGCTGTCACGGCGCTGCCGTCGCTGCGGCCCGCCCAGTGATAGATCTGCTGGTTGACCAGCATATCCTGGATCTGCTTGAGCGCCGTGGTGTAGTCGGCGCTCGTGAAGGTGCCCGCGCTGGCCGGCATCCCAAATTGCCTCACGTTATCGAGCACCAGCTTCGCACGGCAGTAGTCGAGCCATTCATGCCCGTGCGTCAGATACCACTCGGGTCCGAACGAGGGCTGCAGGTTTCCACAGTTCGCCGGGTTGCCCTGAAAGGGATTATCCCATTTCGCCTGCGGGCAGGGAGCCTTGCTGCAGGAGTACTGGATCGGCAGATACATGGTCGGCGCATTCGGAAGCCCCGCCAGCAGCGCGGCCTGGCCCCAACTTAGCTGTTCGTTCGCCGTCACCAGTGTGCCGTCAGCCTGCGTCTTCGGCTGCAAGCCGAAGAAATTGCGCGCGGCCGCCTCGACGCCCATATTCTGATCGCCATAGGGAATGGTGTTCAGGTACCATTCCAGAATCTGCGCTTTCGTGTAGTAGCCACTCTCCGTGACCCCAACCGAGAGTATCGCCTCGTTGATCTTTCTCTGGATGGCCTTCGCCGTATCGTGCAACACGATATTCTTCATCAACTGCTGTGTGATCGTCGAAGCTCCCTGATCCGCCGCGCCACCATGGGCAAGGTCGACGAGGGCAGCGCGCACAGTACTCGTGAAGTTGATGCCGACGTTCGAGTAGAACGTGTGGTCCTCGATGTCAATCGTGGCCCACTGCACTTTCTGGCTGATCTGGCTGAGCGGCACATAATAGTTGAAGCCGCTATTGCCGCTGCGGACGGTGTAGAGCAAATTGCCGTTGCGGTCATAGATTTCGCTGCTCGCCTGGTTCTTCAGGCCGGCGAGCCGCTGAATATCCGCCAGGTGATACTGATAATAGTTCGTGGCATAGAGCGCACCCGCGCCGCCGCCAAATACCACGAGGACGATCAACAGAATCGCGGCGGCAATGCCTGTCGCATAGGCGATTGGGTTCATGCCGATCCGGCGTATGCGCCACTTGCGAGCCAGCATGCGTGTTCTCGACCGTCGATAGGGCTCACCCGTCACATCTACGAGCAGATCGGGCGGCAAGGGCCTGCGCGGCGGGGACACGACGTTGCCTGGCTGCCGGCCCGCATCACGGATGACACGGCCCGTACGTGACATGGCCGCGTTGAACGAGCGCGACATGCCACGGGTGAATTCACGCGCCCTCGTTGCCATGCTGCGACCACGCGCTGGTTCGTCAACCACATCGAGCGCCAGAGAGTCGTCGTAGTCGTCACGCCGCCCGCGCGAGCCTTTCCCGTTCGCGCGCATGGCCCCCGAGGCACGGGCATACGCCTCGCTCTCATCGCTTGGACGTCCACGTTCAGGTCTGGCGCCGGTTTCATCCAGTGCCAGCGGGGGGCGTATAAAGCCAGCGGGTCCGCGTCGTGCCCGCGGATTCAAGCCTGATCCACTCGCCGCACGCTGGCTTCCAGAGCCGGGAGGAGTCCGTCCATCCGGCTCGTCATCATAATAGTCATCTTGTTCTGGAGCATCGTGCCGAGACGGTCCACCTCGTGTATATCGCACGCGCTCACCGGACATGTCCCCCGGTTGACCGCGGTGCCTGCCACGCATGTCCCTATCCATCAACCAGTCTCCGCGTCATCCAACCCAGACCCCAGCACCTCTCAACTTGTCACTTGCACTGCCATACTAGGCGCTTCGATCTAATTGCGCAAACGGATGGGAATATCAGGCGAATTGCCAGCGGACTGTTCCATGTCATTCCCTCCGTTTCCTGCGCTATACTCATTGCGCGGTTCATCGCACATATGCTCGTTGTATGACAAAGGAGATTTCGTACATGCTCTCGGCTTCGTTCCGGCGCGGCTCATTGATTGACGCATTCCTGCCGGCCTCGCCGGCTGCCGCTACGAGACGTCGCATTCCCGCGGGGATAGCGCTTGGTGGTTCGCTACTGATCGTCGTTGCCAGCCTGTGGGTCAATGCCATGCTGCCACTGAACGGTACGAATCCAGCTCATCCGCCAGTGGTAGTGTTTGTGGAGCTGGTGTGCGCAGGCGTGGTACTTGCCGGCGCTTCGTGGGGAGCGGAAGGTGGCACGCTGCGCACTACATTTCTGATCATGACGGGCACGGCACTCCTCGCGGCAAGCGCGCATGTCGCGTTCTATCTGCCTGGGAATCCTGTGCCTGTAACTGGGCAGACATTCGCCGTCCTGCTGGTTGGCGCTGCTCTTGGCTGGCGACGCGGACTTGCCGCGGCGACCGTCTATACGCTTGTCGGAGCGGCGGGCGTACCAGTCTTCGCTGTTGCGGGATCACCAGTCACGTATGGCTATATCGCGGGATTCGCGGTAGCGGCTGCGCTGGTGGGATGGCTGGCCGAGCACGGCGCGGACCGGCGCGTCGCAACTTCCATCCTGGCCATGCTGGCGGGCGAGGTCGCCATCTATGCCTGTGGGCTGCTCTGGCTAGGGCATTTTACCGGCTGGCCCGCCGCGATTACATTCGGATTTGCTCCTTTTATAGCCGGTGACATCGTGAAGCTGCTGCTTGCGGCGCTGGCATTGCCAGGGGCATGGCTCATTACGGGCCGTGCGCGCGGATGGGAGCGCCAGGCATGAGTGACACGAATGATCAGCGGCAAGACCAGTCGGTGAATCAGGCTCAAGACGAGCAGAACGCATCCGGGCGAGAGCCGGCGTTTTACGAATACTGGAACCAGCTCGATATGCTGAGCTGGATGGGCGCGCGCATCACCGAAAGCTCCGATGGCCACGCGACGGTCTATTTCGAGCCCGGCGAACATCATCGTGGCGCGGGTGTTGGCGCGAGAGCCGTGACGGGGGCAGTTCAGGCATATATATTCGATATCGTGACGGGCGCGGCGGTCGCATCGCTCGCCCACGGCCTGAAGCCGCAGGTCACGGTCAAGCTGGATGTTACATTCGAGCGTCCGGCATATGACGATCCGCTGACCTTTGAGGCGCACGTGCTAAGTGGTGGCCGCCAGATCTTCTTCGTTGAGGGATCGTGCCGTGATCGCAATGGGCAGGTCACGTCGCGCTGTGTCGCGATCTACCGGCGCTTCGATCACCGCATCACTGAGATACCACAGGAGCTGAGGGACCGGATGAAGAAATAGTGTCCGTCCGGACCCTCAGGTCATACACCGCGCGCCACCGAACTAGCGGCGCGGCCACTGATATCCAGCGGCAGCGTAGATCGCTTCGATGGCGCGCACCTGATCCAGCGAATCAGCCTCTGTGATGTCGGGCTTCGTTCCGTTCTGGATGCAGTCACCAAAATGCTCGACTTCCAGCCGGTACTGATCGATGCCGGTGAAGCGATGCTCGATGGTCTCGTCTCCACGGACGAGCAGGACGCATGTATCGCTATGCGCGGGTGTGTACGGGCGTGGAATGACAATGCGCCCGGCATCCCCGACGACTTCGGCGTGCTGCTGCGCCGGCAACGCGAAGCTGGAATCGACCATGCCGAGCTTGCCCTCGCCAAAATCCAGGATCGCGCCGATAGTCAGTTCGACCTCCCCGTCGGCGGGTACGTACGCGCGTGCTGAAACCGAAATCGGCGCGTGCCCGAACACGACGCGGCAGAAGCTCAGTGGATAGCAGCCGACATCCATGAGCGATCCACCATCCAGCGCGGCGCGCAGACGGATGTCGCGTGGTCGGCCGCGAATATCGAATGCGAACGATCCTCTGGCGAAACGGACTTCGCCAATGGCGCCCGCGGCAATCTGTTCCCGTACCCACCTGATCTGTGGGTGAAAACGGTACATGAAAGCCTCCATCAGCAGGACGCCCGCGCCATTGCAGGCATCGAACATCCGGCGGACCTCTGGCTCGGTCGCGGCGAGAGGCTTCTCGCACAGGACATGTTTGCCGTGCTCCGCGGCGCGCTCCGTCCACTCTAGATGCAGGCCGTTCGGAAGCGGGATGTAGACCGCATCCACCTCCGGGTCCGCCAGTAGCTCCTCATATGAGCCATATGCCCGCACTCCTGGCCAGCGCCGCGCCACCTCGGTCGCGCGCGTGCCGTCGCGACTGGCGATGGCGTGAAGCACACCATTGCGCGCGCTCCGGATACCCGGAATCACAGCCTTGATGCCGATATTGGCAGTGCTTAGTACGCCCCACCGGATCGGACGTCCTGTATCGTGCATGCTCTCCACCTCTCGTCCCCCCGTATAACTGCGCCATGCGTAGTCAGATTCAGCGCGTGACATTGATGTTCGGGTGACTCTGTTACTATACCAGTATGCCAGCGTGCATAATGGTGCCGGCCAGTGTGCGGACGTATAATGACGGCAGCAACCGCCGTCGTATCGCGACGCCACGCATCAAAGAGCCAGCGGAGAAGCAGATATGGCCCGCATACGTCCCTTGCAGCCCGAAGAAGCAGCGCCAGGCGCGAGAAGAATGCTCGAATCCTTTCGTGAGGAGCGCGGCAACATCCCGAATATGTTTCGCACGATGGCAATCCGGCCGGAGATCGCCGAAACTGCGGCGGCGCACATGCAAGCGATTTTTTCGACCGGCACCGTAGAGCCGCGATTAAAAGAGATGCTGGCCGTTCGTGTCTCTCAGATCAACCATTGCAACTATTGAAAGGCATCGCATACTGCTTTGGCAAAGCAGCTTGGAGTGACCGAAGACCTGCTCGACGCGATGTATCATATCGATCAGCACGCCGATCTGTTCACTGATGCCGAGCGAGCCGCGCTCACGCTCGCCGAGCGCATGACCACCGACGCGCACGGAGTGGATGAGGAGGTGTGGGCATCTTTGCGCGAACATTTCGATGACGGGCAGATCGTCGAGCTTGCGTCGGTGATTGGCCTGTTCAACTACTTCAATCGATTCAATGACGCGCTCCAGGTCGATATCACGCGATAGCGCGAGGCGCATGCACGCTCGGTGCGAGGGTTGACCACGCGAAAGGTGATGAAATGACAGAGCGGCCAGATACTTCTGACGACTCAGGCATGAATGAGTTGAGCCAAACGGATGCCAGAGAGGTTCTCGCCGGATTGCTTCACGATCTGGATGAGCTTTCAAGCTATCTGCAGCAGCGTGGCCGGCATACGTATGATCTGGCACAGCGGTTCCTGGAAAGCGCACGCCGCAATGACAGTTCGCGGGCATATGACGAGCGGCAGGCGACCATGCTCGAATATCAGCACTACATCTGGCACGAAATCGCTGGACTGGTGAATCAGCTCGTCGTGAAATATGGCGGCGTCACTTCAGAGGATGATTCGCCGGCAGAGCAACTCGAGTCTGGCGGGAACGAACATGGCAATGCCCAGAACTGAGCAGCCCGGCAGCACAAGCCAACAGGAGCGCGCCGCACGCCGCCAGATAGCGGCATTGCGCGTGAGCATCACCAGCTTCGCGCTGCTAGGTGGCCTTGCGTGCTATATCCTGCTCACGCAGCTTGGTGTGCCTGCGCTCGCCGCGGGGACTATCGGCCTCGTATTCGCGCTGCTCACCCGCCTCGCGATTACGGCTCTCGTCGGCGAGTGGCTGCACGCCGCCGCCAGCCGCCTCCACTCTCCGGACGGCCAACGCATGCGGCGGCGCGACCCGAGACGCTAGCGTTGCTCCATCGGTTGCATATCCGCGTCATATTCCACGTAATTGACGTCACGCACATACGGATGCAAGCGCAGGCGTTCGCCGATCTCGCTCTCGCTACCGGGAGGCACGAGCGCTAGCAAGCCGTGCTTGCGTGGAATCAGACGAATCGGGCGGGCACGGCTGGCGGCCAGCAGGCGCTGTGCCTGCCCTACAGAAACACCCTGCCGGAAAAATACCGCTATGCGTCCCGGACCAAGGAACGGCTCCTGCTGCCGCTCTGAGCCGCCCTCGAAGCGGTCCACGAAAGCCTGCGCGGCCTGTTCCGCCTGTGCATGCAGCTTCTTGAGCACAGGGCCGGCCATTGCCTGGGCACGGCCAGTCAGTTCGCGCGCGGATGCTGCAAGCTGGCCAAAAGCGTCGCCAAGGCGCGTCGAAGGCACCGGCTCAGTCGCTGGTATCGGATGAATCCCGCTCTCCCGGGCCTCATGCTGATAACGCAGCGCGCGCTCCAGGCCCGGCCGCAGGTCGCTCCACCACTGCCGCGCGACATCTGCCACCGGTCTGGCATCGCCATCCGCGAGAGCGCCTCTATCGTGTGCCAGCCGGTGCCTGCGCAACTCCTGAAAGCGTGCCATCCGGGGATCTGGCGCTCCGGTGCCGTGCTCAGCCATGCGCCCATCCGGCGCGGCCAGACGCTGCGTGCCCGCATATCGAGGAGGCGCCCACGGCGGAACAAAAGCGTCACCCCCGCGCGGCGGCATGCCTTGATCGCGATAGCCGGGCGCCACATCAGGGACATTCGCGACCGGCTTTGGCCGTGCCGCTCCGGGACCAGGACGCATGTATTCTGGCGCGCCCGTAGGTCGGCTGTTCGGAGCCAGATACACCGTAGGCTGGTCTGCAACCGCCCACTCATCCACTTCGTCGGCTATCCCGTCTGGTAATGGCTGAACTGGCGCGGCTGATGGGGGCTGTGACTGTCGTTCAGGTGGCCGAGTCGTGCCCGGATCAGTTGTGCCTGGCCTGCCCGGCTGGGACCGCTTGCGAATCGCGACGGAGAGTGTCGTCTTGCGAGGGCGTGACGACGAGACCGGCCGCATCGCATCCTGCACAACCGTTGCGGTCTCATCCTCGGACAACCCCTCCGCAGGCAGTGCGGCGGCATGCTCCGGTTGACCCGGCTCCACATCCACAGCAGGCAGCGGGCGCGTATCACGAGAGCGCGGCTGCTCGCTTCCGGTGTCCGCAGAACTGGCCTCAGCAGACGGCGCGCGAGTCTCCTGATCGTCGCTTTCAGTCGCAGGCTCTATTGTCTCGGGGCTGAACTCTGAATCCATAGGTTACTCTCCCGGCTGTGCGCGGCCCTCCCGCCGAAGCGTGCTGAGCCATTGTCGGAGCCTTTCCGACAGGTGTAACGAGCATACTCTGCTTGTGCATCAAGAGTATGCGCGATTCACCGCATAGTACCGCACATAATAGGCTGTATGGTCTATAGCCATGTCAACCAGAGGTGAGTATACCGAAAACATCACATAGCTAGTCTCGCTTCGCCAGATAGTCCTCGAGCAGCCGCGCCGCACGTTGTGGCTGGTCGGGCTTGAGCGCGTAGAACGTCATGCGATCACGATCATACAGCGTGACGCAGCCAGCGGCTCGCAACCGAATCATGTGATGCTTTGTTGTCGCCTTGGTGAGACCCAGCCGGTCGGCCAGCTCCGTCAGATACATCTCGCGTCCGGAAAGCAGGCGAAGGATGCGTAGACGTGTGGGGTCGCCAAGAACCTCAAAGAAGCGCAGGACGTCCTCCGCGGGCGGCCGGGGCTCCGGTACTGATGCTTCCGTCACAGGTTCGCGAACGTCGCATGGGTAGCAAAACGTCAGCGTACCCTGCCAGAAGTGGTAAAACACGGCGGGCCGTCCAAAATAGCTTGGCGCAAATACGATGCGCCGCAGCCCTGCGGGACGCTGCCATTCGACACCGCGCATGGCATACTCGATAAAGCGATCATGCGACATCTCCGCGCGCCGCTTGCGCAGCGCCTCGGCATCATGCTCGAGCAGCGGTAGTATGCGTGGCGCCTCATCCTTGAATACGGCATCGTCCCAGATGCGCAGCGCAGCCACGAGCTCCTGCTGTGCCCGCACTGGGTCGTTCAGCACCTCCATCACCGTGGCCTGCACCTCAGCAGGGTACATATTCACGAGGCGCTGCACCTGATTGTCATGCCCCAGATCCGCCGGCACACCACTGCCCAGAATGGTATGCAGGAGCGTAGACCAGTCGGCCGGAAGCCCTTCCTGATCAAGTAACACTTCCGCGATCTCGGCGGGAGATACCGTTTCGAGCCAGCTGAGAAACGACAGCCGGTCGCGTGGCTCGGGGCATCGCGCCACAAGCGAAATCAGCGTGCCACGAAGTGAGGTAGGGCGACCATCATCCAGGTAGTGGCCAAGTGTCAGCAGCGCATTCGGATCCAGCGCGTTGCAGCGCGCCCGAGCGGCTTCGATCCAGGCCTTGCCGACGTCGAACTCGTCACCAGTCAGATCTGAGTGCTCCAGCGTAACGTGCAAACTGATGAGGAGGTCATACGTCGCACGCGATACAATTTCGACGGTCGGAGGCGGACTGCGACGAAGATCAACCGCACGCGGCGCAGACGGCCTTGATTCTACTGGAACGTCCAACTGATTTACTCCTCCGGCTCCGCAGCCTGGCAACTCTCGCTGTACTGCCAGCCTTGGAGTGAGACTATCTCACTCCTCTTAGCTCTATGATAGCGCATTGGCAGATGCACGTCTAACATTGCATGTAAACAAGCTGCCAGTACGCTGCCAATGCGGGATATTTGAGTGGACCTGTATACTGGAAAACGTGTGACGCGCGGCATGTGTATCGTCCAGTACACGTGGGAAAGGTTGATTGGTCATGGATGAGCAGGTGATTCCTGGCACGCGCGTCGAGCGCATTCCAGTCGTCGTGCTTGGCGCCACCGGCGTTGTTGGGCAGCGACTTGTCGCGGCCCTGGCAGATCATCCGTGGTTTTCCCTTGCCGGCCTGGCCGCATCTGAGCGCAGCGCCGGGGCACGCTACGGAGATGTTGTGCGATGGAGCGTCGAAACACCTCCGCCTTCGCACGTACTGGATATGTCGCTGGCCGCCCCCGCACCGGAGCTGTTTCCCGGAGCACGCATCGCGTTCTCCGCGCTTCCTGCAAGCGATGCGCTTCGTATCGAGCCACTGTTTGCACGCGCGGGCGCGCTCGTATCCAGCAACGCCTCCGCCTTTAGAATGGATTCCGACATTCCGCTCATCGTACCAGAGATCAACGCGGAACACCTGGCCGCGCTGGATGTGCAGCGCCGCAAGCGCCGTTGGAGCGGAGCGATCATCACCAACCCGAACTGTTCAACCATTGGCTTGACACTGGCCCTCGCGCCACTTCGCCAGTTTGACATCAAGCGTGTCCTCGTCACGACGTTGCAGGCGGCTTCCGGCGCGGGATACCCCGGCGTACCCTCGCTCGACCTTATTGACAATGTGATCCCCTACATCGCTGGCGAGGAAGAGAAGATCGAATCTGAAACGCGCAAGATACTCGGTGGCTGGAGCGACGAGGCATTCCAGCCAGTTGAACAGGCCGACCTGCGCTTGAGCGCGCATTGCACGCGCGTACCCGTCCGCGATGGACATCTGGAAACCGTGAGCATCGAGCTTGGGCACGCTTGTGAGCCAGAGGCGCTGGCGCGCGCCTGGCAGGGCTTCACCTCCGAACCACAGCGACTAGGTCTACCGACCGCCCCAGCACAGCCCGTCGTCTACCTTCCCGGTGAGGACCGGCCTCAGCCGATACGGGATCGCATGCTCGGCTCTGGCATGACGGTATCCGTTGGGCGCTTGCGCCCCTGCGATATCCTGCAATACAAGTTCGTCTGCCTCAGCCACAACACCATACGAGGAGCGGCTGGCGCGGCCTTGCTCAACGCAGAGCTGGCGTACGCCCGGGGCACGATCAGATAGACCAGTTTGACCGGAATAAGCAGTGCCAGCCGAGCACAGCACAACTCAGATACGCGGGGTAAGAGTGCCTTCCTGCGCCTGCTGAATGTTGATGGCGCTATTGATCAGCCCGATGTGCGTAAATGCCTGCGGATAGTTGCCCAGTTGCGCGCCAGTGTCGGGATCGACTTCTTCAGCGAAAAGGCCAAGAGGCCCCGCGAAACTAAGCACTTTCTCGAAATGCTTGCGTGCCTCTTCGACACGCCCCAGGTAGCAAAGATTGTCGATCAGCCAGAACGCGCAGGCGAGAAACGTGCTCTCTTTGCCGGGCAGACCGTCGATGTCGCCAATGTCATCAGATGCGCCGTCGCGGATGGGACGATAACGGAAGACAAGTGCATCCTGCGCCGTCAAATACTTCCGTGCGGCATCCACCGTCTGCCCGATACGCTCGTCCTTCCAAGGGAGAAACCCAACGAGCGGAAGCCGGAGATTCGCGGCGTCGAGCACGTCTTCGCCATAGGCTTGCACGAATGAGTGAAGCTCGGCACTATACCCGTGGGTCAGCACATCCTGATGAATTTCGTTTCGCGTCTCTATCCACTTGCGAGCATCTTCGTGTTTGCCATAATGGGCGGCAACTCTCGCCGCGCGATCCAGCGCCACCCAGCACATAGCCCGCGAGTAGACGAATGGACGTGGTTCGCCGCGAATTTCCCAGATGCCCCGGTCTGTATCATGCCAGTGCGAGCTAACGTAATTGGCCACCATGTGCACGAACGCCCGGACATCACGCGCGGGACGGGGTACCGTCGAGTGGTGGGTGAAGCCTTCATGTTGCAGGTAAGTGAACGCGGCGTCGAGCACCTCGCCATAAATATCGAGCTGGCGTTGTTCAGCGGCTCCATTGCCTATGCGCACGGGGCTCGAGTTTCGATAGCCGCAAAGATGAGGCAGCTCCTGCTCCTGCAGGTTGGCTCCGGATTCTCCCCGAATGCTGTACATGATGCGTAAGGCATCCCCATCTTTAACGTGAAGGTCATGCAGGAAATGGAAATAGTCCTGTGCCTCGTGGTAATACCCCAGACGCGCCAGCGCCTGAAGCGTAAACGACGAGTCCCGAAGCCAGGTATAGCGGTAGTCCCAGTTGCGAACTCCGCCTACGGCTTCGGGCAACGACGTGGTCGGCGCGGCCACGATTGCCCCTGTTGGCTCAAATACGCATAGCTTCAGCGCAAGCGCCGACCGCGATACCGCATACTGGTACGTTCCGGTATAGCGTGATATTGCCGACCACTCGCGCCAGTACCTTCTGGTCTCATCCAGGTCGCGGGAAAACGGCTGCTGGAGGAGCTGTCCAAGCAGCGCGCGCGCTTCGTCCTGGCTGCGCGCGTAGTTCAACATCGCGATAATGCCCTGGCCAGCCCGCAAGGTGAGCGTCAGCCGCAGTGAGCCCGGCGCACCGGCAAAGGCGAGCGGCTCCGCTTCCGCCTGATCCACCAGGGCGTTCAGCCGGTGAACTACGAGCACCAGATAGCGATCTCCGGCGGAAAGAAATGCGCCCGCCGCATCATCACCCACCGACTGCGGCTCAATCGTCGCGGGCAGGCGCGCATAGTCAAACGTAGGTTTGAGGGCAAACGTGATAGATGCGGAGCCTTCCAGGCAGGTCAGCATCCGGTTGATCCTGTGGGCCGCTGCGATATCGTTTGTCGTCTGCCGGTTTAGTGCGGCGGGGCGGCCATCACGAAACGGCAGCAGACTTTGCAGGGTATCACCCAGCGACGGCTCATCCTTGCGCTTGCGTACGGGCATGTAGTCCAGCAGCCGCAGCCGTCCAGTCGGCGCCTCAAAAACGGTTTCCAGGATATTCGTCCCGGGCAGATACGACATGTGGGCTTTCGCCTGCTCGGTTGGGCCCAGTCGAAAGTATCCGCCGCGCTCATTGTCGAGTATTCGGCAGAACACAGCCGGACTATCAAAGTGAGGAAGACAGCACCAGTCAATCGAGCCGTCTGGACTCACGAGCGCGGCGGTGCGACAGTCACCTATGACGGCGTAATCACTTATGGGTCGGTATTCCATGCTCATCTCTGGCTGCGTCACCGTCGAGACGTGGCCGCGCTCTTCCATACTGCCTCCGAGTTTTCAGCCGTCGCAAAATAGAACACCACACTACATACCATACCCGGTTTGGCGATCAGAAACGCCATCCGCCACCGGCCATGCATGTTTTCAGGCTGCCTGCTGGCGCCTCCGTGGTCAATCAGTGAGAGGTACGGCGCTGGATACGAGCGACGTTCCTCAGGGCTTCGCTCCAAAGAGCCGACGTATCGCCGCCAGCATCCCGCCAGATGAGGCGGGGATGGATTCTTTCGCCGAAGTGCCCGCGTCCGCTGCACTCCTGGACGCACCCGTGGCCGATTCCGGTGGAGGCACCTCAGCAGCACGTGCCGGAGCCTGGTACGCAGCACGTAAGGCTTGCAGCAGTGCTGATCCGTTCGGAGTGCCAAGGCCGGTGCAGGCATCCCAGCCAGGCCCGGCGGCATAGCCGTTGTTATTGCCACTTGTGATGTCATGAAAAGCGGGATTCTGCGAGACGCGCTGATAGAGGACGGGATTCAGATAGCCCACCGAGCGCCCTAGCTGTTGATTGATCAAAGCGATCAAGCCCGCCCACAACGGCGCTACCGCGCTCGTCCCCCCAACGGCAAACGACTGCCCGTCAACGAGCACCCTGTATCCTGTCTGCGGGTCAGCGTTGCCCGCAACATCCGGTACGCCCCGCCCGATGCGCGCGCCGGGATTGATGGATGGCGGAACACCAGCATTCGCCTGCCAGCTTGGCAACGGGAATGTATCGCTCACGCCGCCTCCGGTTGCCGATGAGGCGCCATCGTTCCACACAGTCTCGCTCGTGATGGTACCGCCAGATGCTTCGAGTCGTGTTCCGCCACATGCCAGCGCAAATGGGCTCGACGCCGGAAAGTCTACATGGGCGAGTCCATCCGATAAGCCATCGGCCGCGCCATTATCGCCAGCGGCACAGCATACCGTCACTCCGAGCCGGCTTCCATCCTGAAACGCACGATTCATCTGCTGCTGAGCCTGTGCCGTCCAGTTCGCTTCCGGGCCGCCCCAGCTTATCGAGACCACGTTGGGTGCGTTCGTCGTATCATGCATCACGCTGGTGACGGCATCGAGAAATCCACGGTCCGTGTTGGGGGCGAAATATACGACAATCTGAGATGCGGGCGCGACGCCGCCAGCCACTTCAATGTCCAGCACGACTTCCCCATCTGCGCTGTTCGGGTCGCCGGTTGGGCTGTTGGCGCCGCCATCCACCGGCACAGCCCGCACTACTGGCGACTTGAGGCCCAGTTGCTGGAAGTACTGATCCAGATCGCTCTGCTGGTAGCCGCCGCCCAGCTCGATCAGCGCGATCGTCTGCCCTGAGCCATTCGCGCCCGCGGGGAAATTGTATGCCCGCGCGACGTCTATAGGGGAATAGGTGACCGTTGCCTGTTCGACGCGAATCAGAATTGGTCCCGCGGGCTCGGCAAAGCCAATCCGGGCGGCCTGCGGACGGTCATCCAGGCCAAACACACCCTCGACAGCCGGCGCTAGTTCCTCAGGCACGTGAATTGGTCCACTGCGTCCGCGGAAAGTCGTTCCGCGCAGGGAATACTGCTGAAGATCCACTTGGAACGCGGCGCACATGGCTGCGCACGTCCCGGCCAGCACCACGACCCGGCGCGGAACACTCGCCTCAACGACATCCAGTCCATTGTGCTTTGCGAAATCCTCTACCAGCGCGATATCTGATGGATTTGCGCCGTAGCGTTCCGCGTGTTGCTCGCGTGTCATTGGCATGGAGACGCCAGGTGCGGCCCCAGATTCACTCTCTGCCTCGCCACGCGAACGAAGATAGACACTCACTTCGATACGCGCGTTCGGGTCTGATGGACCGGCAAGGCTGGCTTCCGCGGGCACCTGCCGTTCACTTCCCGGAATCTCCACGTATCGCTGAAAGCTAGGGCTAGACATCGCGCTGCTCCTTTGCTACTTCCTCTCAAGGCGCAATCGCTTCATCGTTCCAGCACGTAGGTGCACGTCTCTCCCCGTTCGGCAGCTTATCGCGTCTTGCGCGCAAGCGTGCTGGTATGCAGCAACCATACCATATACGTAGACGGCCAGTTCTCTGCTGGAAGCGGCGGCTGTGGACTGTTACCGGGCCGGGCAGTACCGCTCGATCCACTCCATGACGAGCGCCATCCGGCGGATACGCTGTCGCGGAGTTGCGAAGGCGGAATGGCTCGCGTTCGGAAGTCTCACAAAATCCACAGGGACGTGGCCCAGCCGCTTCAGCCAGACGTACCATTCCTCGCTCTGTGAGATCGGGCAGCGATAATCGTTCTCAGCGGAGATGATGCGCATGGGCGTGCGGACGCGGCTGGCGAACGTCACAGGAGAACGCTGGCTGTAGAATGTGGGATTCTCCCAGGGCCAGCCGTAATCGCCACCCGCCCAGACAGAGTCGATATCGCCCGTGCCGAAGCTGCTCCAGAGATTCGTCACACTGTTGACGGCTACCGCGGCACGGAAGCGCTCCGTCTGCGTCACAGCCCAGTTCGTCATGTACCCGCCGTAACTCGTACCCCAAATGGCTAGGCGGCTGGCATCTATCCCGCCTCGCTCGATGCAGGCGTCAACGGCGCGCATTGCATCCTGATAGTCGCCGCCACCCCAATCGCCGTCGCACGCTTGGCCAAAGCGCTCGCCGTAACCACTGCTACCGCGCAGATTGGCGTACAGCACAGCGTATCCATTCGCGGCCAGAGACTGCGCCTGAAGAAAGAACGACTCGCCAAACGCCGCGTGCGGCCCGCCATGCACCCAGAGCACAAGCGGCGTTTCCTTTACGCCATCCGATGGGGCCGGGCGATACAGCCAGCCATCTATCTCCTGCCCATCGAACGACGCAAAGGTGAACCGCTCTGGATCTGAACTGACCCGTGCGGCGAAGAGCGCTGCATTGAGGTCGCTTATGCGCTCGCTCTTGCCGTCTGACGAAGTATGCCGCCAGATGTCCCATAGCCGCATGGGGGATGACTGCAACGTATAGATCACGGACGCGTCGTCGGCGAGGGCGAATTGCGTGACATGCGCTGTCGGGGCTTCGACCACGCGCGCAAGCTCATCACCATCGACGCTGGCTCGCAGCAGATCTACCCCGCCGCGCCGCTGAGCCAGAACATACACCGCGGAACCATCGACTGACCAGCGCGGAGGCGTAACCGGAGGCGCGGGTATATCGCTGTACTGCCCAACCGTCACACTGATGTCATGCGCGGCGAGTAGATTCCGCACCTCCCCTGTCTGTGCCGAAATGACCTGAAGCTGGTCATTGTAGTACGAATGATCGCGCATCTCAGGCTCCGCCACTGTGGCAAGCGCGTGGCCATCTGGCGACCAGACCGGTGTATTGTAATGGAACGTGGACTGCGTCAAGCAGCGCAAGGTACGATCACCATCCAACGGGAGCAGCCAGATATCATTGGTCATGTTGGCATCACGCGCATCCGACCGGTCACTGAGGAAGGCAACGATTGCTCCGTCTGGTGAGCACGCGCCACTACCATCGTCGAAGTCACCATCCGTCAGTTGCTCGACCCGCCCATCCGCGAGCCAGACGCGAAATAGATGAGTGCGGCCTTCCAGGTAGCCTCTGCCGTCCCAACGATACTGGAGGCGCGTTACTGTGCGGGGCAGGTCCGCATCGCGCTCATTCGCCTGCTTGCGCGCAGCTTCGCGTTCTGCGCTTTGGCGCTCGGCCGGTTCATCTTCCTTGACACGCGCCGTAAACCCGATCCAGGCACCATCGTTTGACCAGAACGGCTCGCTCACGCCATGACGCATGCGCGTGAGCTGCCGCGCCTCCCCTCCCTGGGCGGAGATGATGAATAGCTGTGCCGTATCGTCCGCGCGTGTGCTTGTGAACGCGATAGACTGCCCATCCGGCGACCAGCGCGGATTCCCGTCGAGCCCGACCCCGCTCGTGAACTGACGCAGCGAACCGGTAGCCGTCTCTATAACCCAGAGGGCGCTGGATTCTTTATTAGCCTTCTGGTCAGAGGTTCCGACCACGACGACGATGTTTCGGCCATTGGGGGCTAGCGCCATATCCTGAGCGAGACGCATCTGCCAGAAATCGTCAGGCGACCACGCGCGAGGTTGATCCATATTCGCTTCTCTCCTGCGAGTGAATAGCACAGCAGCAGTCTGATGGGGTTAGCAAACGCCCGTATTGTAGCACCTCGGGCTTTGGCGGCATGTACGCTATTGTTTCCGGGTGGCAACGTCGACACATCCGATCCAGTTGCGCGAAGCAGGCGAAGTGTTTCTTCTCGCTTCCTTTCGCAATTCTGGCGCAGCCGGTACACTGTGCTGTAGATCTCCTGAACGAACGCCCAGGTACGAGGAGGAAAGCCATGACAGAATCTGGCAACTTCCGGCTCAGCGAGCAGCAGCGCGCGTGGAGCGATCCGGGCTTGCCGGTGCCCGATCCGGTGGCCACGAGGCAACAGCTGCGCCAGCGCTGGGAAGCCCTCACTGATGAGCGCCGGCGAATTTGCGCGGCGATAGATGAACGCCGCGACGAGTATACTGAGCTATTGCGCGATCTCGTTCGCATTCCAAGCGTGAACCCCAGCCCGGAGGGCGAGCGGCCACTCGCCATGTTCGTCGCAGAAAAGATGCGCGCGCTTGGCATGGAGGTACGGCAGATGGAGCCACAGCCTACGCGGGTCAGTAATCTCGGACGGCTCCAGGGATCTGGCGGCAAAAGCCAGGTGGCAAACCTGCTCTATTACGCGCATCTTGATACTGTTCCCGCAGGCGACGAATCGACGTGGCGGTTCCCGCCATTCTCTGCCACGATCAGTGACGGTCGCATCTACGGACGGGGTGCCAAAGACTGCAAGCTCGGCATGGCCGCGGCTCTGGCCGCGGCAGCAGCTATAGGCTCGGCGGGAATTCCGCTGGCGGGTGACGTGCTGATCGTTACCCCTGCGGACGAGGAGACGGGTGGCCACCTGGGCATCGCCGCCATGTTAGACGCCGGCTGGCTGAAAGGCATAGAAGCCTGCATCTATGGCGAAGGTGTGCCGGAACGGCTTACGATCGGCGCGAACGGTGGTGTGCAATTTCGCGTTACGACGCATGGCCGCTCAGCACATACGGCGTGGAAACAGCTTGGAACGAACGCCATCCTGCACGCGGCGGCTGTCGCACAGGCTATCGATCAGACGACATTTCCGGATTGCGAGCCGCATCCCATCGTACCTGGCCAGCCAGTCGCGAGTGTCAATCTCATTTCGGGCGGCTTCAAATTAAACGTCGTGCCAGATCGCTGCGATCTCGATGTCGATTTGCGCTTCCCGCCGGGATACACGGCGGAAAAAGCGCTCGGCCGCATTCGAGCCGCCATTGACAATCTGCGCGCGGATGAGCGCTATGCCTCGCTGCATACCGAGATCGAAGTACTCTCGCTCATGCGTCCCTACGCCGCAAGCCCGGAGCAACCAGTGGTGCAGGCACTTGGCATGTGTGTCGAGGACATCACCGGCAAGACGCCAGCCGCCGTGGGGATGCCCGCGTCCAGCGACGCTCGCTGGCTGTACCTGGATGGACATATCCCGCTGGTCAACTATTCATTCGGCAACGATAGCGGTCACCTGCCAAACGAGTACGCCGATATCGAAGGCTACATCCAGAACATCAAGATTTATGCGCTGGCAAGCCTGCTATTGCTGGCATAGTGACAGCCGGCCCGCTTGCGCATCAGCCCTGACCGGCGCGGCCTCGTCGCTATCGTGACGCAACTGTAGGCGATTCCCGTTCACCTGTGACGGCGCTGTAACCGGCATGATGAGTTCCTGATGGAGGTACAAGCGGGGCGCGCCATGTGAGCGGCGCCGCAACCGCCAGGGGAGCAGTGGCGTGCAGAGCACCCCATTTCGAAGGGGAGTGATCGCCATGGACAGCCAGCACGTTCTCCAGTCCTTTCGTGGCTCTCCCGGCGCGTATCTGCATGTTCCGTTCTGTCAGAGAATCTGCCCCTTCTGCCCATATAACAAGGTGCTCGATGATGAGCACCTCGCCTCTCGCTATTTCCATGCGCTCGATAGAGAAGTCGCGCGCTACGCGGATGCGCTCACGGTACCGTTTTCGTCGCTGTACATCGGTGGTGGTACGCCAACACTTCACCTCGATGCGCTCGCCCCTATCATCAGACGCATACCGGTTTCAGGCGAGCGAGCGATCGAGGTGTTGCCCACGCACGCTACGCCACCCACGGTCGAGAAGCTTCACGCGCTAGGCATCACGTATCTAAGCCTCGGTGTGCAGTCGTTCGACGGTCGGATGCTCCGTCACCTGCGCAGGCCAACTACCGCGAAAGCCAATTATCGCGCCCTGGAAGCAGTGCGTGGGCAATTCGACTGTGTAGACGTAGACCTCATCTTTGACGTTGCCTTCGATGCGGAGGCGATATTCCTGCGAGACCTGGAAACGTGCTTCGAGGCCAAGGTGCAGCAGGTATCCACCTATCCGCTCATGCGGTTTGGCTATACCCCGTTCGGCAAAGCTCACCACGCTCGCAACCTGGAACACGCAACCTTGCGCAAAGCCGAAGGGATCGCCGCTCGGCATGGCTACGCCCGGCGCTCGGTCTGGACGTTTCACCGCGGCGATACCCCGGTGTACACCTCGATCACACGCCCGTACTACATTGGATTCGGCGCGGGAAGCGCCTCGTACACAGGGCAATACTTCCTCGTGAACCACTTTGGACTCGAACAGTATATTGCTGCTGTGGAGTCCGGCACGCTCCCAATCGCGCGAACGCTCGCGCTGGCTGGCCCTTTCGCGTCCGCGTACAGTGTCTTCTGGTCAGCATATGCGGGCGAAGTCGCTCCGTCCAGCCAGGCTGTGTTTGGACGGTTCTGTCCTGCTGCCTGGGGGGCGCTCTTCTCGGCATTCTCACGGCTCGGGTGGGTGGAGCGGGATGGCGAAACGTTCAAGCTCACACCTATTGGGCGGGATCACTATCACGATCTCGAACGATGGGTAACCTACCACTTCATTGAGCCGCTCTGGGCCGAGATGATGCGCGAACACACGCAGACAGCAGCGCGCGGCACGAGCTGGCTCCGGTTACCGGAAGCAACTGAGCGAAGGAACGCCTTATGGCACGTCACGGAGCACCTGCTCGAGCGAAGGGATCGGGCGGCCCGACATACCGCCAGATAGCACCATCTGACAGAAAGAATATGGCGCGCGGCTACGCGGATTTCGTCTCCTCCACCAGAGCAGCCACGAGTTCACGCAGGAAGTCGGGTATGTCCTCAACCACACGACCCCAAACGATATTGCCACTCCGGAATGCCGGCTCGTCGACCCAGGTAGCCCCGGCGTGTACCATATCATCCCGGATGCCACGCGAACCTGTCACTCGCATCCCGCGCACAATGTCAGCCGAGGACGCCACCCACCCTCCGTGGCAGATGATACCGATGATTTTGCCAGCCGAATGCACTTCGCGCACGATCCGCAGTACGGCATCGCTGCGGCGCAATTTGTCCGGCGCCCACCCACCCGGAACGACGAGCGCATCCAGGTTCGCGGGATCCACCTCACTCGCGGCGACCTCTGGCGTTGCCGTCAAGCAGTGCTTGGCGGTCACTTCCTCATGGGAGAGGCCGATGATCAGCGTGCGGGCACCTTCCTCGCGCAAGCGCATAACCGGCACCCAGAACTCCAGATCTTCAAATCCCTCGGCGACCAACACGCCGATCGTCTTGCCACTCAGTCGCATATTTCACTCTCCGCTATTCTCCTACTGGCAAATGCGCCCACGGTATCTGTGTTATCCACTGCCGTTCGTCCCCATAGGGCGGCATCAAGATATATGCCAATCGCCGCTGCCGGGACTGGATACTCTGCATGTACATCCGGCACAATTTCTGATGTCTTTGCAGGCGCTCGCCAGCGTGCGAGATTCGCAACGAAAGTGAAAGGTAACAGATCGATGCCCATTCCCACCATGCCCTTTGGACGGACCGGCCACGTCAGCACCCGCACGCTCTTCGGCGCGGCCGCGCTGGCGCGCGTATCGCAGGCCGAGGCGGACCGGGCGCTCGATGTCTTGCTACAATACGGCGTCAACCACATAGACGTAGCCGCATCCTACGGCGACGCCGAACTGCGCATCGCTCCCTGGCTCAAGACGCATCGCAACAACTTCTTCGTGGCAACCAAAGGAGACAAGCGCACGGCGAAGGGTGCGCGGGAAGAAATTGAGCGCTCGCTCGAGCGGCTCGGCGTAGACTACGTTGACCTCTGGCAAATCCACAGCATAGCTGACCCGATTGAGTGGGATACCGCCCTAAGCCCGGGCGGAGCGCTCGAAGCGGCCATCGAAGCGAAGCAGCGGGGTCTCATTCGGGCCATCGGCATTACTGGGCACGGCACGCAGATCGCCGCCAGTCACCTCCGCAGCCTGGCGCGGTATGATTTCGATTCCGTCCTGCTTCCCTGCAACTACCTCACGCTGCAGAACGAGTATTACGCACGCAACTTCAACGCGGTTCTCGCGGAGTGCACCAAGCGGAACGTTGCCGTCCAGACGATCAAATCTATCGCGTATCGTCCGTGGCTGGGACGACCACACAGCTATGCGACATGGTATGAGCCGCTTATCGAGCAGCACCAGATCGACCTGGCGGTGTGGTGGGTACTCAAGCAGCCAGGCATCTTTCTCAACACGGTTGGCGATTTGACACTGCTACCCAAAGTGCTCGACGCAGCCAGCCGGTTCGTTCCCGGCGAAACCGAACCGACCGACGACCAGATGCGAGCGCTGGTAGATGAGACACACATGGAGCCGCTCTTCGTCTAGCCGTGTGCAATGCGTCTATGGTGCTCGCCGCCGCTCGCCATCCGAAAACCGCACCCGCGGGCGGAGCGGCACGCACTGATTACAGACCCACCGGACCGGACCCAGCGTGCGATCAGGCCGTAGTGGATAGTCAAGCCGTGAATGCTGGGCGCAGAACGCTCGATGGCAGAGATCGCATGTACGCACAACCTTCGCCGAACAGCCAGGAACCGAACACGCCATATCCATGAGCGCCCTCGTTTGAGTCTGTCTGGCAATCGACGGCACGCGCACCGGAATGCCGTGTCGTAGCCATATAGATGTAACAGAGCCCCACCAGAATCGTCAGTTGCCGGGCACCTTGTGATCGCGCTGTGTGGACTGTTGGATACACTCAACATACGAGGGTACTATCATGTGAGCAGGGAGCTTCTGATATGTCAGAAGTTGTCGCACAGCACATACCAATTCGTGCCCGCTACCAACAGGTAGTCGCCGTCTTCGCCCGTCACGGGCTTGGTTTTCTGGTAGGCCGCGACTCGTGGAAGCCGCGCCACGTGCCCGCGGGAGAAGATGCGCACGAGACGGCAACACATGCTCGCGCGGTTCATCTCCGTATGGCTCTCGAAGAGCTGGGAGTTGTCTTCATCAAGCTCGGGCAGATGGCCTCTACACGTGCCGACTGGCTTCCCGAACAATACCAGCATGAGCTGTCCAAGCTCCAGGACGACGCTCCTCCGGTGTCAGCCTCCGTCATCCACAAAACCATCGAGTCGGAGTTTAACGAGCCAGTTGAGACCCTCTTCCGGACCTTTGACGATACGCCGCTTGCGGCCGCATCTATTGGGCAAGTCCACGCGGCTACTTTGCGAACCGGCCAGGAAGTTGTTGTAAAAGTCCGACGACCCGATATCATCACCCAGGTTGAAACTGATCTACTCATCATCCAGCGCATAGCAGCAAGCCTCACTCGCAGATCAGCTTTAGCCGCATCCTACGATGTCGAAGGCATCGCCGCGGAGTTTGCGAAAACACTGCGTGCCGAGCTGGATTACGAGCGAGAAGCGCGCAACGCCGAACAGATCGCCAGGAACCTGGCCACGATCCCGTACGCTGCTGTTCCTCCCGTCTATGCACATTTGTGCAGCACAAGTGTGTTAACGCTCGGACGCCTGCACGGAATCAAGATTAGCGACCGCCAGGCACTCCTCGCTGCGGGTCATGACTGCGGCCGAATCGCACGCGAGGCAGCCGAGCTGGAGCTTCACATGATCGTCGAGGACGGCTTCTATCACGCGGACCCACATCCGGGCAACTTCGTCATCACGCCATCCGGCGCCATCGGGCTGATGGATTTCGGTATGGTAGGCACCGTCTCAGCACGTGTGCGCACCGAACTAGCCGAGATACTGATCGCGCTCGCCGACCATGATATGGATGCCCTGGTTGATACACTGCTGGAGATGGGCGTCACAACGCCAGCCCAGGGCCGGACCACCTTAGCCCGTGATTTCGATCGGGTTTTCGGGGATATTTACGAGCAGTCTCTCGGTGAACTCCCACTGGGTCCGATTATCCGAAATATGCTCTCCTTGCTTCGCACATACCGTCTGCGCATGCCATCCAATCTCAGTCTGCTGTTCAAAACCATCGTAATGAGTGAGGCACTCGGCACGCAACTCGATCCGAACTTTCGCATCACCAGCGTGCTGGAACCGTACTCACGCCGCCTGATCCGCACAGTTTACGGGCCAAGAGAATACAGTAAGCGACTGATGGAAGCTGGACCTGATGTGCTATGGCTCGGCTCTCATCTTCCCCGCCACCTGCGCAGGCTAACGGGCGAACTCGAACGAGGCACGATCCAGATCGGCATCCAGCATGATCAACTCGACGCGCTGGTCAACAGGATTGAAAGCATAGCCAATCGCCTCGTCATCGGCATGCTGGTCACCGCGTTCATCATCGGTCTGGCCGTTCTGCTGTCCGTCTATCGCCCTGGCAATTCGCGCGAATGGCTGGATGCTTTCTTCGCCATCGGCCTTACCGCCGCGCTCGTGCTTGGCGCAGTGCTGTTGCGCAATCTCGTGCGCTCCGAGAGAAGGCGAATCCGCTGACTTGCCGCCGCGCGTACCACAATCCCTACCGCGCTGAAACTTGTGTATAGCCTGTGACAACTCCATGCCCTGCACGTGAGACGCGCGAGACCACCAGATTACTATGATGCACGCGTGCACAGCCGAGATGGCGAACAACGATCTTCTCGCACACGAATGGGAAGACAGGTGCGACATGACATGCGCGGAACGGCTGGAAGCCTATTTCAGGGAAAACGGCGTTCATTTTGAGAAGCAACATCACCACGTTGCGTATACCGCTCTCGAGATAGCGGCAACAGAGCACACGCCAGGGAGAGAGGTCGCGAAAGCCGTCATGGCATTCGCCGACGGCAAGCTCGTCATGCTGGTGCTGCCGGCAAATCGGATCATCGACTATGCCGAAGCGGAAAAGGCGCTGAACGTGCGCGAGTTCAGACTGGCCAGCGAGAGCGATTTCGCCAGTCTGTTTCCTGACTGCGAAGTCGGCGCGACTCCTCCTTTCGGAAACCTCTATGAGATCCCCGTCTACATGGACGAGAGTCTGGGAGAGGATGAGTCAATTGTCTTTGCTGGTGGATCGCACACGCTAACCTTCAAGATCGCGTACGCGGATTACGAGCGGCTGGTACATCCGATAAAAGTTGTCTGTTCACGCAAGAGAGCCGTTTTCTCCGCGTAAGCGCAACTGCCGGCAACGTGCCGTATTGTCCGCCCGAGGGCAGGCTGGGCACGGCCAGTTGAGGAACGTCTCATGCTGTGCCGCGTCCTGCGTGCCCTGCGGAGCATTGCCTTTTGCTTCAACACCTGCGCACACAAGCACACTGCGCAACATGCGAAAGGATTCATGCCATGCGTGGCCACAGATTCACCGCTGGTCTCGTCGCGCTACTGGCACTTATCGTTACCGTCGGCACAATCGCACCTGCGCACGCGAGTCCATCCTTGGGGCCAGGCGTCATTTCAGGGTCAGGCAGCGAGATCAACAAAGTCACTCTGTCTGACACCAGCATCGATGCGCCCTCTCTCTGGGTGAGCTCCACGGGCACCATACGGAGCGTGCTAGCCTGGACGGGCACCGACGGAGAACACCATCTCAACGTCATGACGAGTTCAATAGGCACCCGCTATTACAGCAAGGTCGTTCTTGCCGAAACGTCTCCCTGGCGTCCGGCAGTTAGCCGCACTTCAACCGGCGCGGTTGCTCTCGCCTGGACGGGCATGAATGTCGACCACTCGCTCAATGTGCTGTACAACGTCTACGGAACACAGCGCAAACTGACTTTGTGGCAGGACAACAGTTTCACCGCGCCCGCTCTCCTCGCCGCCGGAGACCGGCTTTATCTCGTCTGGGCGGGAACAGACGGAAACCGTTCGATAAACATCTGGCCGCTTTCTGTCCCGAATCTCACGCCCGGGGCGAAGATTACGTTGCCTCCACAATACAACGCCAACGCGACACCGAGCATCAATTTCGATCCGCTGCGCAACGAGTTCGTCATGTCATGGATCGCGCGTGAGCCGCTGGGCCGCGTGTACTTCGCCACGTCTAAAGACGCCGTCTCATGGAGCGCGCCTACCGTGCTTCCCGAATCGAGCGGCAGCAGTCCCGAGTTGATCGGCATACCCGCTGTGGATGCGGCGCGCATGCCCGGCCACTACCTCGCATGGACCGGCACCGACGCATTACATTCGCTGAATGTTCAGTCGACGGATGCCTACCCGGCATGGCCAGATCCAGCAACGACAAAATCCGTCTTGCAGGAGCAGGCATTTGGTGCGCCTGAAATCGGGTTCATGGGCGGACCAGCGCAAGTGCTTGTCGGTTGGACAGGAGTTGACGCGGCACATCATCTGAACGTGCTCGTCTTCACGCCGACATCGGTCTGCAACGCGGCACGCGCACCCTCGCCCGTATCCGCCACACCAGTCTATTGGGGAAATCGCACGCGGCCCGAAATCGCCCTGACGTTCGACGCCGGAGGAGAAGATGGCGTTCGCGCGACACAGATTCTGGATATTTTGAAGGCTCGCGGAATCAAGGCGACGTTCTTCTTCGAAGCTGCCTGGGCACAGGACCATCCCGCGATTGTGCAGCGAGTGCGAGCGGAAGGGCATGACATCGGCAACCACAGCGTAGATCATGCTTCGCTGACTACGCCCGTACGAACGAATGAATTCGTCTGTTACGAGATTACCCAGGCCGACCAGATCATCGCTGAATCTGCTGGCCGCACGACGCAGCCATACTTCCGGCCGCCGTTCGGTGATCTGGGCGTCTCGGGGACACAGGTGCCGCAGGTCGCCGCGAACTTGGGCTATCGCACCATCATGTGGACCATCGACCCACGAGACTGGGATCCAGCGACCACGAAGGAGCAGATTCTGTCCCGCGTGCTGGATAGCCCCAATCTGCAGAATGGCGCCATCATCTTGCTGCATGCGGGCGGCGCGAATACAGGTGCGGCACTCAACGAGCTGATCACGGGCATCCAGAGCCATAATCTGACGCCCGTGACGATGACGCAATTGCTGCGCTAACCACTTCGCGGGAATGTTCTGGGCAGTAGCGCCTATCGCTGCCTGCGAAAGCGAAGGCTAGCCCAGTCGATCCGACGCGCGCACTGCAGACGGCAGCGAGCCATACCGAAATGCCCCACCTGTAATGCCAGGTGGGGCACTGCGCTGGATCACAGACACGAGGGACGTTAGAAGCGCGTGCGCTGGCCGCCAAGCGGCTCCAGCGACTCCTCGCCCCGCTGACTTCGGCGAAGATGACGGCGGATGTATAGCACGACGCCGATCACGATCAGCAGGATGATCACGACATCCAGCCCGTGGAACACGGTGGAGAGTTGCGTAATCTTCGGTCCGAGGTTATAGCCGATCAGGGCGAGTATGAACGTCCACGGAAGCGAGCCAAGCATCGTAAAGATGGCGAACTGCACGAAGTTCATTCGGGCAATGCCGGCAGGCAGCGAAATGTAGGTGCGGATGACGGGGAGCAATCGCGAGAAGAAGGCGACCGGCGCGCCGTAGCGAGCAAACCACCTGTCGGCGCGATCAGAGTCTTCCTTGGAGATGAGAATGTATTTGCCATATTTCAGCATGAGCGGGCGTCCACCAGCCGCTCCAATCGCGTATGCCACCGTCGAGCCGATGAGACAGCCGACCGCGCCCGCGATGGCGACGCCCACCAGCGAAAACCTGTCTGGATACTGCAGCGCGAAATAACCAGCCAGAGGCATCACGATCTCGCTTGGTAGCGGAATCGCGCAGCTTTCAAGTGACATCGCGAGCACTATGCCCGCATATCCCGTCGTGATGTACCAGTTACGTATGAGATCAAGCAGCGCCTGTTCCATGCGACGTTCCGAACCCCTTTTCTGCCCCCGCGCAGTTTATAGCCATAGAACTCGCGGAGCTATGCATCCTCCGCCGACCTTCGTGGAGGCAGCCCTCTTTTCGGTATGCACCTCTTGTACCACGTTAGGGCGGAAAAGGCGAGAGGAATTGTACCTGTTGCCCGTCATGCCGAATGTTACGCACGTCACTTGCCAATACAGAACGTGGAAAAGATACGCTCAAGCAGGTCCGCCGAAGCCGTCTCACCTGTGATCTCACCAATCGCTGAGATTGCTTCGCGCAGGTCGATCGAGACCAGATCGAACGGCACCTGCGTGCGTAAGCCGTCCGCCGCGGCCGCCAGTGAAGCTCTGGCGCGCCTGAGCGCATCCTCATGTCTCGCGCTCGCAATAAGGGCCGAGCCGGATTGTGTGCTCCCGCCCAGACTCAACTCAACTATCGCTTCCTCAACTGCCTGAAGTCCATCCTCGGTGATGGCAGAAGCGTGTACCACGCGCTCGCATGCGAGCACATCAACCGCTTCCGCCTGCAACAGCACCGCGGGAAGATCGCTCTTGTTGAGAACAATGACAACCGGCACAGAACGAAGGCCGCCGCTCGCCTCGATGAGGGCCTGTATTTCGCGCGCAGCCGCATGATCGCTTTCGGAGAGCGGTTCGGAGCCATCCAGCACGAAGAGCAGCAGGTCAGCGGATTTCGCAGCCGCACGTGAGCGCTCGACGCCGGCCCGCTCTACGGGATCATCTGTCGGCGTTAGTCCAGCGGTATCGGTGATATGCACCGGTATATCCTGGACGACGGCGCGCTCTTCGATCGTATCGCGTGTTGTGCCGGCTACAGGCGTCACGATGGCACGATTCATACGAAGAAAGGCGTTGAGCAGGCTCGATTTGCCGACGTTCGGTCGGCCGACAATGACGATCCGAATGCCCTCGGCGACCGCCCGCCCGTGCATCGCTGTGGCCAGCAGCGCATCGATGCCGCTCGCGGCTTCCTGTGTCAGCACGTACAACTCGTTCGCGTCCGGTTCCGGTACTTCATCTTCGGGAAAATCAATGCTGGCTTCGATGCGTGCCACCGCCGCCATGATGGTGGCATGGATAGCGTCCAGGCGCCGGGAAAGCGCGCCCTGCATCTGCCGCATGGCCAGGCGCCGCCCCGCATCTGTCTCTGCATTAATGAGCGCCATGACCGCTTCCGCCTGCGCCAGATCGAGACGGCCGTTCAGGAAGGCGCGCTCGGTCATCTCACCGGCCCGCGCCGCCCGTGCCCCAGCCGCCAGCACGAGATCCATCACGCGCCGCAATACCAGCGGGCTACCGTGCGCATGAATCTCGACAACATCTTCGCGGGTGTATGTGGCCGGAGCGCGCATGTAGACAGCGAGCACCTCGTCGATGACATCGGAGGTAACGGGATCGACAATATGGCCGTACGTCAACAGGTGGGACTTCATCTCCTGCCCTGCCGCACGCGCCGGACGGCGGAAGACGCGTGACAGAATGGGAAGCGCCTCGCCACCACTAATGCGGACAATTCCCACGCCGCCGATGCCCGGAGGGGTGGCAACGGCCACGATAGTATCCTCGCTCTCGGACATGGAATCTGCCACCTGCTCGCTTACATCGCCTGTGAAAAACGTGCTCATTCGCACATGGTATCACGCTGCTGGCCGCTCATACAGAACGTATTGCCCGCTCGCATAGACCCTATTCCAGCCACGCACTTCCCGCAGTACGGGAACAAGACCGGCCACCCCGTCTGGAGCGGCGAGCTGGCGAATCAGATTGTCAACGACGACATACCGCGCGCTGGAAAGCCCTACGCTATACGTAAAGCGACTGCGCGGCAGGCCAGCCGGATAGAAGGATGCCGCCTTGCCCGTCATTGCCACAGTCTGAAGCACATCGGCGGAGCGCGTCGCGGGCAACGGTTTCGCTGACTGATCGAACATCCAGGCGACCTCTGGCGAGGCAAGGATGAGATCACCTGGCCGGGCATGGCGCTGAATATAGTGCGCGACACCCCCGACGTCGCGTGGCGATCCCAAAATACTGTCTTGCGGCGTGCTGAGCGAAGTGGAGATGCCCACCACATCTGATGCCGTGGCGATCCCTACTGGCGCTACGATCACGATCGCGACGACCAGCGCCGCCAGCATGTTGCCCAGCCGCACCCAGGACGCGCCAGGCCGCACGTTCTGCCACCACGCGAGAATCCCCGCGTAGAGGGTGCGCAGGCCCCGATCAAGCGCCACTCCCGCGCCTAGGGCCAGAAACGGGAGCAGTGGGACGGCGGAATGGAAGCTAGCGCCAACCGGTCGCACCTTTATCACGACGAGCGCCAGGACGGCAACCGCGGACGCGACGAAAGTCCGAGCACGCGACCCTTCGATAAGGAAAAACCCAGCGATTCCGAGTATGATCCAGGGGTCCGCGCTCAGAAAGTGGAAATAATTGACGAACAGTTCGATCACGGCCAGGAGCGGATTAGTACTCGACGCGCGAAAAAAGGTATCTACCCAGTCCATGCGCGTCGCCGCCGGCGTCACGATGATCGAGACGGCGACACTGACCACGGGGATAGCACACGCCAGCAGAGCGGATCTTATAGCGGAGCGCGTGCCGTCAGCGCGAAGAGCCAGTAGCACCACGAACACGATCCATGCGACCCCTTCGTAATCAGAGGCTGTCGCGAGACCAGCGAGCAGCGCAGTGATGACCAGCCAGCGCTGACCGCCCCGCTGGTAGTATTCCCATGCCGCGCCAAAACACAGAACACCCACAAACATCAGTTGAGCATAGGTGTAGCCCCAGCGCATGTTGGCAAGCGCGAGCGGCATAATCGTAAAAACGGCGCTCACCCACAGCGCCACACGAGGACCGGCCAGTCGCCATGAGACAAGCATCAGCGCCGCACATGTCAGAACTGCGTACATGGCGGCGAGCGACCGGATAGCAAGCGGATCATATCCAAAGAAATGAATGGCAGCGATAAGCTGGAGAAAGAAGAGGGGCGGATGCTGCGCGAATCCGTATGAGAGCGCGAAAAGCTGGTATCGACCGTGCGCCAGATTCCAGGCGAAATCGAGATTATAGCCCTCCTGCGGATCCATGCCGGGTGTGGCGGCAAGCCGCACGGTATGCAGCAGCACAAAGCCGAGGAGCACACTCACAGCGGCAGCCAGATAGGCATAACGCCGCGCCGTGGCCGAGCGGGCGCGCGCGAGAAGTGTGCTACCGTCCGGTCGTTTCGCTGCCTCCGTACGCACCGCCATCGCGCACCTCTTCCCATCCCACGCCGTTAGTGTGCAATTGAGCACGCATGATGCCACCCAGGCACACATACGCTCATTCGCCCGAGTGCTCGCCCAGCAGCCTGAGAATGCCAGCTTCTACACGACGCCACTCCGCCGTGCGCGGGTCCACCAGCTCAAAGTGTCCGGCGCCCGGCAGAGTGATAAGCTCGACGGCATCGCCAGCCACGCGGGCGAGCTGCTCGTAACGCAGACTCACCTCATACGGTACATGCGCATCCCGATTCCCGTGAAAGAGCACTTGAGGCAGGCCAAAGGGCAACAGCGCGGCGGGAGAAGCCGCGGCATAGCGTTCAGGATAGGCGTCGGGACCGCCTCCGAGCAGTTCTCGCACGACGAGTTCGCTTAACGCGAGGTCCCACGCGAGTTTCAGGTCCAGCACTCCAGCCAGTGAAACAACCCCGGCCACTGACAGCGCGTCCCCAGTCGCCAGGGGACTTTCGTGGTCGATACGCCGCCGTGCAGCCACCCACGCGGCCAGATGCCCGCCAGCGGAATGGCCAGCCGCGATCACTCGCTTCAGGTCGAGTGGATACTCCTGAGCGAGAGTGCGCAGGAAATCAACTCCACGGGCGACGTCGAGGAAAGTGCCGGGCCAACCCCCGCCAGCACTACCGAGTCGCCGGTACTCCACATTCCAGACTGCTACACCCTGACCTCTGAGAGCCATGCCCGCGTGGCCCAAATAGCCGAGCCCGACACGAGCGCGCCAGTATCCACCGTGCAACAGGATGGCAACCGGATGCGGCTCGTTCCCCTCAGGCAACCACAGTTCGCCGAACTGGTCGCCTTCGGGGCCATAGGCAATGCGTGCATCGGCGGACGGCGGCGGCAGCGTCAGAATATCGTCGCTCATCGTGTGCGCAACCTTCGGGCTCGCGCATTGCGCCTATCAGGGCTTGCTGATGCGCAATTCGCCAATGTAGTTAGTGGGCGTTGCGTCGCCAGTGAACCATAGGTTGCCGTCATGGTCAAGCGCCAGGCCATATGGGACACTTCTCGCTGTCGTCAGCGGATAGAACGCGAACACATGCGTCCGAGGATCGAAGCGAACCAGCGCGTTCGTGCTGGCACAGGCGAACCATACGCCGCCATCCTTCGCCACTTCAACCGCGTACAGGCCCGATGGTGCCGCTACTGTGTCGGGAACCGGAATTTCCTTCAACTGACCGGTGCGCGTATCAATCTCGCCCAGCACGCCTTGCTCCAGCTCAGTAAACCAGATATGACCAGAGCTATCCGCCGCGATGGAAAATACAAGAGCTTGAGGCTTGGAGAGCGGGTAGAGTCGCACGGCGCCAGTCGTGGGATCGAGGCTGCCGACCGCGCCCCCTGAGAGTTCGCCGAACCAAACCTTGCCGTCCGGCGCGACCGCAATGCTGTATGGATACGCGTTACTCTTGCCGGCGAGCGGCGAAATGTGCCAGGTGCGAATCGCTCCCGTCGCTGGATCGAGCCGGCCAATCGCGTCGCCACTAATCTCAGTGAACCAGAGCTTTCCACCGGGGCCGAACTCCAGATCCTGCGGCGCGGAGGTATGACCGTTCACGGTATTCAGCGGGTACACAGTGAATTTCTGTGAATTCGGATCGAACTTGCCGATGTAGTTGGCCGCCTGCTCTGTATACCAGACGTTGCCTGAGGCATCGATTGCCGTTTGCATGATGTTGTACTTGCCATCTGGCGGGATCCACGTCGTAATGACGCCGGTGGTCGTATTGAGGCGCGCGAGCCGGTTCACGTTCATCTCGCCGAACCATACGTTACCGCTCGCGTCGACCGCTGGCTGCATCAGGCCCACATTTGCCGTGCTAGTAGAGAACTGCCGCAGAGCAAATGGCTGGCCGGACTCATTGCCTGCCACAACGGGCGAGATAGTGGAAAATCCGCTCGGTTTAGCCGGAGCGCCTGACGTCCTGGCTGCGGAGGGGGTCCGACCAGTCCCACGGGGCGAGCCAAGCGCGCTGAGAACGATCACCGTCACAAGGCTGGCGGCGATTACGCTAAGGAAGAACCCACCGTCGCGCCTGATCCACCGTACTGCGATACTCGCCGCGCGAGGCACCCATGAAAAGGTTGCGACGCTTATAGCTTGATTCCGTACTCTGCCCATCGCTTCGTGACCAGGTCTTTGATTTCGGGGCTCATCACAATATCAGCGGGCCACGGGCGTGGGTGCCCTTCCTCCGGCAGCTTCGCTGTCGCGTCGAGCCCCATCTTCCAACCATACTTTTCATACGGCGACGAGTGGTCAAGCGCATCGAGTGGCCCGTCCACGATCAGCGTATCACGCTTGGGATCGACATTATTGCCGACCCGAAAAAGTACTTCGTGCAGGTTCTGCACGTCAACGTCCTCGTCCACCACGATGATGAACTTGGAAAGCATCATCAGCATCATGCCCCAGATGCCCGCCATAACCTTTTTCGCATGGCCCGGATAGCGCTTGCGTATAGACACGATAACAATGTTATGAAAGCCGCCCTCGATAGGCATATTCATATCGACAACTTCTGGGAGTACAAGCCGGAGCAAATGCAGAAAAAATCGCTCGGTGGCTTTGCCCAAATAGGCATCCTCCATTGGCGGCTTGCCAACGATGGTCGAGGCGTAAATCGGATTCTTGCGGTGCGTGATGGCCGTGATGTGCATTACGGGATATGGCTCGACCGGCGTATAGTGGCCTGTGTGATCGCCAAATGGACCTTCGGGGCGCAGTTCATCTGTATCCACATACCCTTCGAGCACGATTTCAGCGTTAGCCGGCACTTTTACGTCAACGGTTTTGCATTGCACCACGTCCACTCCCTTGTGCCGGAGGAATCCCGCGAAAAGCAACTCATCCACACCAGGCGGCAGTGGCGCACTCGCCGCGTACATGCTGGCAGGATCAGCGCCAATCACCACGGCGACCTCCATACGTTTGTGTTCCTGCGAGCGCGCGTCGCGAAAGTGAGCCGCGCCGCCCTTGTGAATCTGCCAGTGCATACCGACCGTATTCGAGTCATACACCTGCACGCGATACATGCCAATATTGCGCTTGCCCGTCTCGGGATCTTTCGAGTGACACATAGTGAGCGTGATATACTTGCCGCCATCCTGCGGCCAGCAGCGCAGAATCGGAATCTGATCGAGCGATGGATTCTCCGTAACCACCACGTCCTGGCAGGGAGCGTGACTCACCGTATGTGGACCGATACGTGTCAGGTCGAGCAGCTCAGGCGCGAGTTTCATCTTTTCCAACAGACCCTCTGGTGGCCGGTTCTGCACCAGATCGATCCATTTCTTGATCCGCTCGCCCAATTCGTCGAGATTGTTGACTCCCAGCGCCCAGGACATGCGATCGTAGCTGCCGAACAGGTTCATCACCACGGGCATGTCATACCCGCGCACATGTTCGAATAGCAGCGCGGGGCCTCCTGCCTTGCTCACCCGGTCGGTAATCTCCGTGATTTCGAGATCACTGGAAACCGGAGTGGAGATACGGTGGAGCTGCCCTCGCTTCTCGAGGAAGCTCAAGAATTCTCGCAAGTCCTGAAAGGCCATCACGTCCAGTCACTTTCCCCGTGGAAGACGCGCGTGTGCGCGCACGGATCTAGTCAATCGTTGAGATTATGAGCCGGGCAGCATATCGCGCCCGTAGCGTGTGCGCTTGGAGGCAAAGGCTTCACGCAAGTCTTCGCGGTCGATTCGTCCTTCTGCCTGCTCCACGCCATCGATCACAATTACGGGGATGCGGTAGCGGTACCGCTCGAACAGGACGTCATCGCGCCTGATGTCAATCTCATCGAGTAGGAAGGCATATTCAGCGGACAGATCATCCAGATACGAGCGAGCATCATCGCACAGGTGACATCCCGCTTTGGTATACAGGATCACATGTGGGACAGCCGGTTCGTGGCGCATAGATCGCTTCTATTCACAGGTAGATGATTCTGTATGAATGCAGTCACTCACGACGATCATAGCACGTGCTCGGCCGCTATCGCAAACGGTATTGTCCGCGCCTACGGCTGAGCATCGACGCAGGAATTAAAGCCAATGACGTAATCCAACCCGCCGTGTCATATAATCGTAGTAATGGTGCGGGCACGGCATCGCAGCCGTAATACGCGAAGATGCGTCTAATAGACGCGGGTAGCGATCCCGCCCGGAGGCATAATATGTCCGAATATGAGAAGGAATGGGAGAACGAGGCAGAGCGCTCTGAAGAAGAGTTAGTTCCCACGAACGAGCAGGCGCTGGAGAACGCTATTCCAGAAATGGCCAGCTCGGATGTGACCCAAAGCTCTCCGCAAGAAAGCGACCTTGAGGTCGCTGATGATAGCGCTGGAGTTGGAGAAGAAGCAGATAACGTGGTGCCGTTTCACAAGATCGGCGCCGTGAGCAGAAGCGATCCCGCAACAGCATTGGAAGAACTTGAGGCACGTGGTTTCACCGAGGATGAGGCGCTTCGGCTTATCCAGGTCTCGGACACACTCGCGACTTCACGCGAGGCACGCGAGGCAGAGGCGACACTTCGCAGGCTCCGCTTCACGCAGTGGCTCGTTGCACATGGCATACTCGATGAGTTTTCCGCCTAGCTGGCTTCATCGATTTCCAGTTAACCGCAAAAAAGCATCTGTTGAGATCATTTCAACAGATGCTTTCTTGGTTCTTGAAGTGATGATACCTGAGTGCAGCAATCTTACTTGTGTGCCCGCGCCAGGGCGGCGCGCTTTTCCATACGTGCCAGCACAGCGGGCGAGACGCCCACCGGTTGAACCTTACCCACATATCCTGAGCGTAGCCTGGTGCCTTCCCGCCAGTATGCATACCAGTATGGCCCATGTCCCGGACCACGCTTGCACGTGCTGCAGCTTGGCTTGCCACACTTGCGGTACTGCAACTGATAGGTAATATGTGAGTCCGTTGGAAGATTCGCCATGTCGCAACCGACCTCCACTGCCCGACATCCACCCGCAGGAGCTCCGCGCCCCGGCGATCACAGCGCCATCACTAGTATGGTACGAGCAGACAGCGTTTGCGGCACACACACTATGACTTCTGGCTATGACAAAGCGAAGAAGGCGGCGTACGGGATGGTTCTCTGGTGATACAGACTCGTGTACCATAGGACAAAACAGCAAAGTCATGCATGTGGACGCGCAGAGAGACAGACGGTCTGAAAGTGAGTTGAGCTTTGGCACAGTCCGGAACAGTCGAGTATCTTGTCGTGGTTTCGCACAAAGATGTGCCGCAGCAGACCGCGATCATCCAGGCATTCGCTGGAGCGGGTCTGGGCGTATTCGAATATGTTCCGGAGTCCGCCACACCTCCCGCATCCTCCCGCGGACGCACAAGACTCGGCATCGTGACGTCTGTAGCGCCCTCAACTCCTGTGCCCGTCCGCATTCTCGTCTACCGGCACGATGCGCCCGTCACGCAGAGCATGACGGAGACGACTTTCACTCGTCTTACGCGCGAGCTGGATAGCGCCGCAGTCGATGTGATGCGATCGGGGACAGTCGCCATGACGGTGCGCGTGACGTTGCCAGAAGACGATTTAGTGCCAGCTTTGGACTGGTCGTTCGCCTTGCTGCGGGCCATACTGCAAGCGACAGGGGGAGTGGCGATTGACCCCATTGCGCAGCGCTGCTATACAACCGCGGATCTTGTCGCCTTCACGGAAGGCGACCTATTCACCCACATCGCTATCCATTTTGAGCCCGATCAGGTAGATACGCGCTGGATTCACACACACGGACTACAGAAGTTTCACTGCCCTGAGCTTGAGCTGCTGGGCGTCCCCACTCCGCTTGAGCCCGAGGCCGTAGCACTCTTGCGAGATATCGCCAGGCATCTCGCGCGCGGCGAGCGAATTGCAGCGGGAGATGACATTGATATGGGGCAGCCAAGGCGCCTGTCTACTGCCACCCGCCCACTCGATGCCGACCACGCCGCGGCATTTGGAAGACTGTGCATCATCGACAGGCCGCTGCCTGCCGAGCGAGAACACCTGAGTATCACGCGCTATCTCAAGGAGGCCACGCTGCTAAGCGCGGAACATGCTTTTGCGGAAAGGGATTACGTCACCGCCACGGACGCGATCGAACGTGTGCTGACGGTTGATCCTGACGATGCTGTAGCGTTGACGCTCCGAGCGCGCATCTTGCTCGTGGATGGCGACCCGATCGATGCGCTCGGTGTAGGCGAGCTATTGACGTTGCGCGTAGCGGGCGACTATCGCGGGCCTTACGTCTGCGGACTGGCTCTCACAGCACTCGGAAGATATCCCGAGGCGCTCACGCAATTTGATCTGGCAGCCAGCCTGGACCCGGAGGCGCCAGAGACGTTTGCCGCACGTGCCGTCGCACTCGAGCGCGTCGGTTATCTTGAGCGAGCCGCAGAGGACAGGGCACGCGCGAGCTATCTCAGACAGTAGCGCCTGGCAACAGCACACTCTTCGCCGTACACGCCCATGCTGATACACCGGCATGAAAACCGCTGCTGTACCTGCCATAACGTCGCTCACCACGCCATTTCAGTTTGACAGCACCTGAGCGCGCGTGTACACTACCTGTGTGCCGACCGGCGAATTGGCTGGCATTTCCAGAGAAATTGTAAGCGGCGCACGGATGCTGGCAACCGCCCCTGGTAGAATGGGCTGCGCAGAACGGACCAGGCAAGCGCCACGGAACACTCTGTGACAGAGGATAACGACGTGTCTGACCTCCAGTCAGTTGCCCACTCAGCACAGGCCTACCTGGCCGCCAAGCACGCGGCGCGTGAGCGCGCGCTGCCGCGGTCGCGTGCCGCCATCCGCCTGTGCGCCAATGCCATACGCGCGGCGCATCGGGACGAGATCGATTCCGCCACCAAACTCCTGACGGAAGCAGGCGGCCTACTCCATACCATGTCCTCTGATTTGCATGATCATCTCGATATCTTCTATGCGGGCTTCGTAGCAGACGCCCAGAAAGAGTACGCCGAAGCGGCGCTCACCTGCGCACTCATCACGCGCGCCGACCTGCCAACGCCAGAAACGCTGGGCATTGAATGGGCGCCCTACCTCAATGGGCTGGGCGAAGCTGTTGGCGAGCTGCGCCGCTATATCCTTGACAGAATGCGGCTGGGTAAAATGGACCAGTGTGAGTCGTTGCTTTCCGACATGGATGAGATATACGCACTGCTCACGACGCTAGATTACCCGGATGCCATAACGGGCAATTTGCGGCGCACAACAGATAACGCGCGCGGGATTCTGGAGAAGACGCGCGGTGATCTCACCGTCGGCATGAGCCAGGCACGCCTCAATACAGCCATCGAGCGCATTCAGGCGCGGCTGGAACGACTCACTGATCAATAAACCATACGCCTTCGCATGGTTTCGACCAGCATCCCACATCCTGGTACGAAACCTTTCCATTTTGGCGTTTCGCCCGTCATATATCATGGAAACTTTCCGCGCGATCCCTGCCGTCCGGGGTAAACCGCGCACGAAGGAGGGCCATCACATGCGACATAGTGCGCTGCCGGGTGCGAGCGAGACGTCATCAATTGACGGCGCGAACACGCTTCCCCATGCATCCCAAGCGTCGCACGCTTCCCAAGGTAGCACTGCGCCAGTAGCTCCACGTTCCGGTTCACCCGCGCTCACGGCGCGCGTGCTCGGTGAATGGATCACCATATGCCGTCCCAAGCTTCTGCTGCTGAGCCAGCTACCCGCCTGGCTTGCCCTTACGTACCTCTGGGCCGCGGGCGATACGGTTTCTCGGGGTCTTGCCCTCTGCACATTGATTGCCCTTGCGCTCGTCCATGCGGGAGCGAACGTGCTGGACGAATATGTGGACTACGAGCGCAGGCAGCGCACTGGCCTGAAATTCAACTCACGCGAGCTCTTTCGCAGCGGAAGCACCCTGGCGGCGTCCCACTTCGAGCCGCTTTCCGTGCTGCGGTTCGGCATAGCCTTGCTCGTGGCAGGTGCGCTCATGGGCATTCCGCTGACGGGAGCGGGCGGCTTTCCCGTCACGATCATCGGGCTTGCAGGCATGCTGCTGGCAGTTCTCTATTCCTCTACGTCAATCGCATTGAAGCGCCTTCCCGGTGGTGGCGAACTTGCGACATGCCTGGCACTTGGACCCGGGATCGTGTCGGTCACAATCCTGGTGCAGGGATACAGTCTGACGGCTTCGATCCTGCTCGCGGCGCTATCTCTTGGCTTACTGGCATGCAGCATCGTCTCTGTCGTACATGTGAGCACAATCGAGCGAGACAGGCGCGAGGGGCGGTCCACGCCGTCGGCTGTCAACGGATTGCCAGCAGCCAGAACCATCGTTGTGGCAGTGATTGCACTGGCATATTTGTGTGCGGCAGGCGCGATGGCCCGGTCATCCATACCGTATAGTCTACTTACCGTGTTCTTCGCCGTTCCGAGCGCGGTAATCGCCGCGACGGGCGTACTCCACGCGCAAAGTGAGGAAGCATGGCAACTGGCCACGAGCCAGGTAGCACGAGCCTACTTTCTGTTCGTTATCTGGGCATTCGTAGGTTTGCTCGTCGTCGGAATCATTACACGAGTGCTGGCGCTCGTTTCATTCGTCGGATGATTGGCACGGCGTTGTGGCGCGTACGCTGAAAGATGCACAATAAAGGGCGGTGTAGTTGCGGTGGAAGAGGATGACATCCCTGGAGCATTGAGACCAGCAGAAGAGACGAGTCCCACGCCTCAGAACGCACAGAGCAACGACATGCCGCCCCTCTTCAGCCCCGGAGCGCACCCGCCTCGTTTTGTTGCTCGCGAGTACCAGCCAGAGCCTCTGCCTACCCGAAAGCGAACATATCTGCCCTGGTTGGTGGTACCACTCGTTATCGCTGTCATAGCCGCCGGTACATTCGCGATTTACGCCTGGCCGTTCAGTTCTCCGCCTGGCACAACGCCCATAGTGACGACACCGCAGGCAAGGGCCACATCTGGTCCAGCGCAAACGGAGAGCCAGCGGATCGTCGCGGAGCTGCCCAGCGGCATGCCCAGCCATTTTGCCTTTGGGGTGGCCAACGCGCCCGGCGACATAGCCCTGCTTAATTCCATGCGCACGCATAACGGCACGGACTGGGATTTCCGCTACACTACCCTCACAGGCGGCGTCAATAATGCCCGGAACTGGACGAACAGCAACGGGTCCGGAAGCGATGAGGCGCAACGTTACCTGGCAGAAAGCGCGGCCAACCACTTTACGCCAGCGTTCGTCTATGCCAATCTCCTGAGCTCGACATTGAGTTGCACGGGCTGTTCGGCACCACAGAAGACGTTAGCGACTCTCTCGAATACGCAGCTCATGGCGGCGTACTATGCCGACTGGCAGGTACTGATGCATGATGTCGGTCAATTCGGCAAACCGGCGCTCATTATCGTCGAACCCGACGTCTGGGGCAATATGGAGCAATCCTTGCCCGTGCAGACTGCTTCGATCAGTTCGATACCGGCCAGCGTCGCAAGCTCCGGTTTCCCGGACGCCGCGGACTATCCGAACACTGCCGCAGGATTCGCATGGACCCTCCTCCATATGCGCGACATGTACGCACCCAATGCCATGCTGGCGATCAGCGTATCGACCTGGGCGACCGGCAGCGACGTCGCGACGAGCACTGACACCCTCCTCGATCCAGTGCAGTGCGCAGAGTCAACCATCGCCTTCCTGGGGAGCGCCGGTCTGACGAGCGGCCCTAAGGGCGTTTCGCGCTGGGATATGCTAGCAAGCGATGTAGCCGATCGCGATGCTGGTCAGGACGGCGGGACATGGTGGGACGCGACGAATACGCTCTATCCCAATTTCACTCGCTATCTGGCATTCGCTCAGGCGCTACACGCGGCGGCTCGGCGCGACATCGTCATGTGGCGTGTGCCAGAGGGCAACCAGTTCTTCGACACGGAGGACAACACGGCGTACCATACCGAGGATAACCGGGCGCAATACATCCTCGGTCATGTCACCGATTTCGCCCAGGCGGGCATTGTGGGTGTCTTATTTGGCGCCGCACCGGGCAACTCGAGCATTGATGATGCCGCGCACGACGGCATCACAAATCCCGCTCCGGTGAACGGATACGGCTGCAACCAGTGCAACGTGCATGAAAGCCAGTACCCAGACGACGACGGTGGCTATTTGCGCCTCTTCGTTGGCGCGTATTACCAGCAGGGAGCGCTACAATTATCCTCACCCACGGCCTGGCACCCACGTGAGCCAGCCAATCCCGGCGCGACGGCCACTCCTGTACCAGCGGGAGCGTGCGTGGGCATTCCGGTGGCAACTATCGGGCAGATTTCCGCTTCGCCAACTCCCGTCGCAGCGGGCCAGACGGTGACGTTCACCGTCCATATCACGATGAGCTGCACAACGACGGCATTAGTTGATGTCGAAATCGTGAGTTCCTCTGCGCGAATCGCGGATGCCACCGTAAACAATGTCTCCTTCACGGCGCAAAGCGCACGCGCCATTACAGCGAGCACGACCATTCCTGCTGGCACTCCCGCAGGCGATTATCTCGTCACGGTCGGGGTGTTTCATGACGGCTGGGGCACCCTCTACGGGTGGAACGGTCAGGCGACTGTGATACGGGTGAGCTAGTTCACGGTGCCCTCAGCCGATTCGCCGCCACGCTAGCCTTCAGGCCGGCGTGTAGTACAATGTTACGGTTGGTGGCTGCGCCTCTGCCAAGACTGAAATGATAAGGATGCCAGTACAATGACCAGCCCGGCGGACACACACTCGGACGACATACTCCAAGGCTTGAATCCTCCCCAGCGTCGCGCGGTTGAGACGATAGAAGGGCCTCTCCTCATCCTTGCCGGTCCTGGCAGCGGCAAGACGCGCGTCATCACGCACAGGATCGCGCACATCCTGCGCGAGCGGCGCGTGATGCCGTGGAATGTGCTCGCGGTAACCTTTACAAACAAAGCGGCGCGCGAAATGAAAGATCGCCTCGAAGGGTTGGTCGGCCCTGACGCGCGGGACCTCAACGTGGGTACGTTCCACTCAATCTGTTCACGGGTCTTGCGGCGTGAAGCGGAATCCGCTGGCCTCGCTCTTGGCTCCAATTTTGCCATCTATGACGATGGCGACCAGCTCAATCTGGTGAAGCAGGCCCTGCGCGAGATGAATCTCGATGAAAAGCAATATCGGCCCCAGGCCATTCACGCTCTGATCTCACGCGCGAAGAACGACTTGCTGAATCCCATGCAATATGCTGAACGTGTCAACAAATATTTCGAAGAAGTCGCCGCGCGCGTCTACCGGCGTTACGAGGAATTGCTCCGCCAGAACAATGCGGCTGATTTCGACGATCTGATTCTCCTCACTCACCAGCTCTGGCGCACTCATCCGCACGTCCTGCGCAAATACCAGGACAGATATCTCTACATTCACGTGGACGAGTTTCAGGATACTAACAAGGCGCAGTACGAGCTGGTTCGCATGTTGGCAGCAGGTACACCTGAAACGCCCGGACACCTCAATATCTGCGCCGTGGCGGACGATGATCAGAGTATCTATAGCTGGCGCGGCGCGAATCCGCGCGTTCTCATCCAGTTCGAGACGGATTTTCCCGGCGCGCAGATCGTCCTGCTAGAGCAAAACTACCGTTCCACGCAGATGATTCTCGATGCCGCGCAGAACGTTGTACAGCACAATCGCCTACGACGCGATAAGCACCTCTGGACGGATAAATCCGGCGGCGACAAGATCACTATCCACGAAGCCTATAACGAGGAAGAAGAGGCAAACTTCGTCGCGGACGAGATCAGAACCCACGTCGCTCGGGGGGCGTTTCAGTATCGCGACTTCGCCGTAATGTATCGTACCAACGCGCAGTCGCGCGCTCTGGAAGAGCAATTCATTCGCTCGGGGACGCCGTACGTCGTCGTGGGCAGCAAGAAATTCTATGAGCGCAAGGAGATCAAAGACGTCCTCGCGTACCTGCGCCTGCTCGCCAACACGCGCGATACCCTCTCATTGCAGCGGATCATCAATGTGCCCAACCGGAAGATAGGGCCCAAAACGCTGGCGGAATTCATGGCCTGGTCTCAGCGTGAGAATCGGGAGCCCCTCGATGCCCTCGCGACAATTGACGCGCATCCTACCCTCTCGACAGGCAGCAAGCGCGCGTTAGCCGCATTCCACGCGATCCTCGTGGATCTGCAGTCCGCTGCGAAAGAGTTACCATTGCCCGCGTTGATTGATCGCGTGCTGGAGCGGACGGGATATGCCGCAGAGCTGCGAGACGGCACGGAAGAAGGAGATGAGCGCTGGACAAATGTGCTCGAACTTCGGCGTGTAGCGGAAGACTTTTCTGAAATCGAGCCACAGACAGCACTCGCGCTCTTTCTGGAGAACGTCGCGCTCGTGTCAGGCGCAGATACAACCCAGAATGGTGAAAATGGTGATCTCGTGACGGAGGAGCGTAATGCCGTCACCCTCATCACACTGCATGCCGCGAAAGGGCTGGAGTATCCCGCAGTCTTCATCGTCGGGCTGGAAGAAGGCGTGCTGCCGCACTCGCGCTCACTGGAAAATGAGACCGAGCTTGAAGAGGAACGACGGCTCGCATACGTAGGCATTACACGGGCCATGCGCAGACTCTATCTGACCCGGGCATTCAAACGTTCATTCTATGGTGGCAGCAGCGTCTATCAGGAGGCTTCGCGCTTCCTCGAGGATATTCCCCCAGCCCTTGTCATCAACTCGCGTCAGCGCTCCCGCACACTCGGCACTTCGCCTGACGCAGAGCGGCCATCCCAACCGTCGCGCCTGCCATCAAGCGTGCGTGCGCCTTCTCACTCTCCCTTTAGCAGGCAGGGAGATACCAGCCGAGCGCTCTCCCATCCGTCTCCGCGCGTAGCTACAGCGAGCACTCCAGCGCAACCGGATGTTCCTGAGCCAGCAACACCCGTTCCTGCCGCTGCGGATAACCTCAGGCCGGGCGACCGGGTCATGCATCGGCTGTTTGGCGAAGGAACCGTACTAAAAGTAGATGAGGGCCGCAACAGCACAGTGGTCGATGTGCTCTTCAAACAAGCAGGGAAGAAATCACTCGATCTGAGCTTCGCCCGTCTGGAGAAAGCCTAGCATTCGCGCGCTCACGACCTCCGCCGCTGGAATACGACATGCTACGCAAGCCCGCAGCAACTGTCGTATCTGGCAAGCGCGTGGGATGAATGCCCGGGAGGCAGTGTTGTGGAGGATCCACGACGATCTGAGGGAAATAACAACGAACTGGATGCTCTTAATCGTGGAGACATTTCCGCACTAACCGCCTTACCAAAGGCCGACGCTCGCCGCCCGCTGGCATATCTGGGAGCAAACGCTCGAAGTGCACGATGGAATCGTGTACTGCAAGCTTTCCTTCCGGCTCTCGTAGTAGCAGTCGTCCTGCTTGCCGGATCCGCTGCCTACTACGTGCGCTGGGGATTTAACACCGCGAGGTGGCACGGGGCAGCGCACGGCGTGCCGCTGTTCCTCGCCTTTAACGATATCGGCAGGGTCTTTGCGTCAAAAATAGGTGATCAAGCTGAAGCGGTCGCGCATATCGGATACGACGGTCAGTTCTTCTACTACATGGCGCGTGATCCGCGCATCATCACGGTCTGCGCGCACCATTTCAACCGGTGTCCCGTCGACGCCTCTCCACTCCGTGAAGAGCGCATAGTCTACCCAATGGTCGCTCGTGTCGTTGCTCTGAGCAATCCCGCGTGGATCCACGTGTCGCTCTTCGCGGTGGATTTCGCCGCGATTCTGGTGACGGTCGTCGTGGTAGGCTTACTGTGCGCCGAGACCGGTGCTTCACGCTGGCTGGCGGTGGCCGCAGGCATGTTTTGTGGCGAGATGCTGGGGCTCCTGCGCGACCTAGCGGACCCGTTTGCCGCGATGTGGTTTGTTCTGGCAATCTACTTCATGCGCAAAGATCGTCCCTATCTCTTTGCCGTGTGTGCTGCCGCAACCATGCTCTCGCGCGAGCAGATGGTGCTTATCATGCCTTTCCTCTGGCTGCCGTGGCTCATGCGGAGGCGATGGCGCACAGCCATTTTGACTGGCATCGTCGCCTTCGCTCCATTCGCCGCGTGGCAAGTGACGTTGCGCCTTATTTTCGGACAGTGGGGACTGACGGCCAGCACACAGACCACACATGGGATCGGCATTCCGTTTCATGCCCTATGGGAATATCGCAACGGCCCGGAATTCCTCGTAACGGTGGCATTTGTCGCAGTTCCGCTGCTCTTCACAATGGTCGTGGCAGCGAGCTGGCTCAGAAAATATGGCATCAGAGCGCTGCTCTCTGAGCCGCTTCCACTGGTCGCGCTGATCTACTGCGTCCTCTTGACGCTGACCGCCTACGCGGAATGGGAAGGAATGTGGAATTCGGCGCGACTCGTGACTCCCGCCGCGCTTGTGGGGCTCATTCTGGTCAGCCAGCTAAATCGCAAGCTGCGCTGGAGCTATTCCGCCATGCTCGCGTTAACGGCACTCGCGCCTCTCCTGATGCTCCCCAAGCTCTTTTAAGCGAGCCAGAGGGCCAAGACAACACGCCCTGGCCCTGACATCGTCTACCGGGCCGCGAGAATATCGTCTATCGCGCGAAGATCATCTGCGGAAAGCTGCCAGTCCGCCGCCTGCGCATTCGCTTTCACCTGCTCTGGCCGGGTCGTACCAGCGATGATCGTGCTGACTCCGGGCTGTGCGGCGAGCCACGCCAGCGCCAGTTCACTAACCGAATGTCCACGCTCCTGGGACCAGTTATCCAGCCGCTGAACCGCCTCAAGGATTTCTCGCTTGAGACGCGGCTCGAAGCGAGGATTGTTGAAGCCGCGTGTACCTTCCGGGGCTGGCTCACCCGGCTTGTATTTGCCGGTCAGGACACCTGCCGCCAGCGGAAAGTACGGAATAATGCCAACTCCAAACTCCAGGCATGCCGGCACAAGCTCCCGCTCGATGTCGCGCTCAATCATGTTGTACTCAGGCTGCACGGATACGTAGTGCGCGAAATTGCCGCGATCACTAACCCACAAGCTGTGCACCAGGCGCCACGCATCATAATTGGAGCAGCCGATGTAGCGCACCTTGCCCGCGCGCACGAGATCTGTCAGCGCATCGAGCGTCTCTTCGAGCGGAGTGTTCTCATCGAACTCGTGAATCTGGTACAAGTCAATCGCGTCAATATTCAACCGCCGCAAGCTCGCTTCGCAACCCTCGATGACGCGCTTGCGTGATGAGCCGCGCTGATTTGGTCCGTCGCCCATCTTCATGCCGACCTTCGTGGCGATCAGCAGTTCGTCTCTATGGTTCGCGATGGCCTTGCCCAACAAAGTCTCCGAGACGCCATTGCCATAGATATCGGCTGTGTCGATAAAATTGATGCCGGAATCAAGCGCCGCTTGCACAATTTCGGCGGTTCGCGCCTCATCAGCATAGCGCCCGAACGTGTTTCCGCCCAGACCGATGACCGAGACCTTAAGTCCAGATGATCCTAGCCGGCGATACTCCACTGAAACCTCCCATTGGTATGTTGACGTCATTACACCTGCCGGTGCACACGAACCTCAGTATATGACGTGGTAGCGCTCGACTGCGCTTGCTATACTGGACACGAGCATCTTCTTCATCCGACCACGAGCGCGTCAAGGAAGGGAACGGTTTAGGTGGACAGCGAGCCAGGGGCCTACACGCAGATCTGCACCGTGCTCTACGGTGGACCACCCATACTAGACGCGAATGCGATCGGCTCCGCCCTGCGCGCCGCGGGAGCTCATCAGATATCCGTTCTATTTGAGGCAGCGGGGCATGACAATTCGGGATCCATCGTGCGCGGGAGAGTGCGCATGGATGGGCATCGCGTGCACCTGATTTCCGTTGCGGAGCCAGCGCGTGACCAGAGCATCCAGCTGGCGCTGCGCGAAGCTTTGCTTGATGACGGCGAGCGCCAATTGCTCCAGGGCCACCAGGGATATATCCAGTGTCTCTATCTCGACGGCAGCCCGAACGCGCTCTCGCAACTCCGCGCGCTCTACCGCATCGCCAGCGCGCTGGTGGCAAGCTCCCGTGGAAGCAGCCCTGCGCTTGGCATCGTCGACCCGCGCGCACTGATCGCACACACAACGGTGGCGGCAACTGCGCTCTTGCGCTGGCTAGATACCGCTCCCCCGCCAATTGCCCTCTGGATACGGCTCTTTGCTATTACGGATCGCGCGGGCGATCTCTGGCTGCTGACGCGCGGCCTTACCCACTTCCGGGCGCCTGAACTCGCGCTGCGCGCAGGAGACGTGGCCGATGGCGAAGATGGCGAGTCGCTGCTCATGAGCATTGCCTCCTGGATCGTAACGGGGGCGGCTCAGGTCAGGCCAGGTGACCGGCTAGAGATGATGGCGGCGGAAGGTCATCCCGGCTCCAGCGCGTCCTGGCGGTGCGTCGCACCGGATTCGCACCTGACGTGGATGGACGCACCATTTGGCACTATCCTGCTGCGACCGGCCTGAGCATCCATCTGCGGGTGATATACTGCTGGCTGCGGTCACGTCACGTCCGCACGTACCGAACGCGACACGCTGGCACACGATTTCAGCACAATGAAGTGAGGCATGAGACGATGGAGTTCGCCACGCGCGCAATCCATGCCGGTCAGGAGCCGGATCCAACAACCGGCGCAACGATTCCGCCGATATATCAGACCTCGACCTATACCCAGCAGGGGCTGGGAGAGAATAAGGGATACGAATACTCTCGCACAGGCAACCCAAGCAGGGCGGCGCTGGAGGCATGTCTCGCCTCGCTCGAAACCGCTCAGTTTGGGCTTGCATTCAGCAGCGGGATGGCAGCGGCACAAACGGTGCTAAGTACCCTCAAGCCCGGCGACCACATCATCGCCGGAGATGATCTCTATGGCGGGACGTATAGAATATTCGAGCGTGTCCTGCGTCCGCTCGGCATCGACATCACGTATGTGCCTGCGCGCGAGATCAGCGCGTATGCCGCCGCGATGACATCACAGACGCGCCTGATCTGGGCTGAGTCACCCACCAATCCACTGCTCACGCTTGTCGATATAGCGGCACTTTCCCACATCGCGCACGAGCACGGCGTCAAGCTCGTGGTGGATAACACCTTCGCCACACCATACCTTCAGCAGCCACTCCAACTGGGCGCGGATATCGTCGTCCACAGCACCACCAAATATATCAATGGTCACAGCGATGTCGTCGGCGGCGCCGTCCTCACCTCTGATGAGAGCCTGTACACTCAGTTCAAGTTCTACCAGAACGCTGCTGGCGGTGTGCCGTCACCGTTTGATTCGTGGCTCGTCCTGCGCGGCGTCAAGACCCTTGCCGTACGGATGCGTCAGCATTGCGAGAGTGCCCAGCGCATCGCGGATTTCCTCGTGCGGCATCCGCTTGTTCGCAGGGTCTACTATCCGGGGCTGGAATCGCATCCCGATCACGAGCTGGCAAAGCGGCAGATGGCCGGTTTTGGCGGCATGGTATCGTTTGATTTCCAGGGCACGCGCGACGATGTCGATCTCTTCGTGCGCAACCTCCGCGTATTTTCGCTGGCCGAAAGCCTCGGCGGTGTCGAATCGCTGTGCTGCCATCCGGCGACGATGACGCATGGCTCGATTCCCGCGGCAGAACGCGAAGCGCGAGGGATTACTGAAACACTGTTGCGCCTCTCCGTTGGAATCGAAGACGTAAGAGATCTTATCGCTGATCTTGAGCAGGCGCTCGCCCGCGTTGAGGCCTCCAACGCTGCCACGCCCGTCACCAGGTAAGCGAGGCTCTTGACTCGCTGAATCTCGCGTGAGTACGATAGACAAGGTTTCGACACAACACGGAAAGATACAGCTCAAGCAAGATAAGTACGCGCACTCTGACTTCAGCGAGCCACGGGATGGTGTGACGTGGTGCGGAGTGCGCGGAAGTTCCACTTGCCCGCCGCCCGATGAACCGCGCAATGGCGCGTAAAGCCGAGCCGCATTCCAGCGTTATTGGAGTCAGAGGTCGCCCGCACACACTATGCATAGTCGGGTGACGAATGAAGGTGGCACCACGAGTAACCGCGCCGCTCGTCCTTTGCGATGAGCGGCGCATTGCGTATCTAGATGGAATCGTGAGATCGAGGAAGAGACCGCCATGCTGGATCTTGCTTTTATTCGCGAGCACCCGGATGTCATCAAAGACGTGGCGCGCAAGCGCCATACCGCTGTGGATGTTGATCGCCTGCTCCAAATTGACACTGAGCTTCGCGCGACCCGCAGGCAGGCTGAAGACCTGCGCGCTGAGCAAAATCGGCTTTCGAAGGCGATTCGTGATGCCGGTGGCGACAAGCAGGCGCGAGATCAGTTCATCGCGCAGGGTCGGTCCGTCGCGGCCACGCTCAAGGATCTGGAGCCACGTGAACGCGAACTGGACGCGCAGCTACGTGAACTCTGGCTATTGGTGCCGAATATTCCCGACGCGAGCGTACCTGAGGGTGAAGGCGAAGACGACAACGTCGAAATCAAGCGTGTCGGCGAGCCGCGTTCGTTCGACTTTGAGCCGCTTGATCACGTGAGCCTCATGCGCGGACTCGACATGCTGGATATCGAGCGCGGCGTGCGCATCGCCGGCTCACGCAGCTACATCCTGAAAGGGGAAGCCGCCCTGCTCGAGATCGCACTGCTGCAGTTCGCACTCGATCGCATCGCGGCAAAGGGCTTTCAGCCGCTGAGCGTTCCGGCGATGGCCAAAGAGTTTTGCTTCATCGGCAACAGCCAGTTCCCACGTGGCCGCGAGCAGACGTACGCGCTCTCAGACGAAGATCTCTACCTGGTTGGCACTGCCGAAGTCAGCATTACAGGCATGCATAGCGGTGAAATCCTGCGCGAGCAGGATCTGCCGATCAAGTACGTCGCGTGGTCGCCCTGTTTCCGGCGAGAAGCCGGGACGTATGGCAAGGACACGAAAGGCATCATGCGTGTCCACCAGTTCGAAAAGGTTGAACAGTACATCATTTGCCGGGCCGATCACGAAGAATCTGTACAGTGGCACGAAACCTTGCTGGCGAACTCAGAGGAGCTGGTCACGGCGCTGGAGCTGCCGTACCGCGTACTGAATATCTGCACGGGTGACCTGGGTGATGCGAAAGTCAAGGGATACGACATCGAATGTTGGGTCCCGTCGGAAGGACGCTATCGCGAGACCCACTCCGATTCATATTTTCATGACTATCAGGCTCGCCGCGCTGATATTCGCTATCGCGATGAGGATGGCGTGGTGCGCTACGTCCACACACTGAATAACACCGCGCTCGCATCCGTCCGGACGATCATCGCGCTGGTCGAGAACCACCAGCAGGCCGACGGAACGATCCATGTGCCGCAGGCGCTACGCCCGTATCTCGGTGGCCGCGCAGTGCTCGGCAAACCCTGGCGCTAGGCAAGATACCTCGCTCGCACAACGCAAATACGACAGTGGGGCAGGCGCTCTGCCTGCCCCAACAGTGCGTTCAACACGCGTACAGACGAGTAGATACGAGAGAAAGATCATTGCCGCCGGACGATCTCGCTGGGCGGCATGTACCTGGCAGTTTAGTGCGTGTCGTACCAGTAGAGGTTATACACGCGCAGGATGCTGATAAGCGATGAGCCAGGATCACCGTGATCAGTATAGTGGCCGGCATCCCACGGCGAGCGACCAAGAGCGCGCGCCGCGGCATCTGCACCACCGGCCTGCCCAGCCGGTGCCACCGCGCTGTAATAGCCGAGATGCGCGACACGTACATAATCGTTCAGACCAGCCTGAGGTGTGCTTGCATATGCGAACCGGGGCGGTGAACCAGGGACCGCGATGCCATTAACAGTTGGCTCACCTGGCAGTGCCGCGACGTTGCCCCAATTGAATCCGGTAAATCCAGGAATACGCCAGCCGTGCTCCAGCCCCCATTGAGCGAGAATGACGCTCGTCGGCCAGCCAGTCTCTGTGTGCGCCTGGCGCGCATACGGCAGCGCCAGTTGGATGAACTCACGCACATTCGAGGCGCTTCCATAGGTTGGCGGCACCGCCGGAGCAGGACGCGCTGGCGCGGCCGAGGTCTGTGCCCATTGTGTCATCGGGATGCACAGCTTCTGGCCGACGAAAATCAGGTTCGGATTCGCGATGTGATTCGCATGCGCAATGGCCAGCGCATTCGTGTGGTTCTGCCAGCCCAGATTTCCAAGCGTATCACCGGGCACCACCGTATGCCAGGCACAGCCGGAAGCCGCATCCACTGGAAGAATACGCGGCGCGATAGCAAATCCTGCCACCAGCAAAATCACAAGATTCGCCAGGATCCAGACGGGGGGCAGCTTAATACTTCGGGTTCTGGGCGCCTCAGCGCTTGTATGGCGCGCCGGAACATGAACAACTGGCCGGAGGCGTCCTGCTTCCGCGAGGCGACTCGTCACAGAACGCACACGCGGTGCGGGGTGGCTCTGCGTCTGCGGCCTTTCTATGCTGAAGGCTGAGAGAGGGGGCATTTCGTTCTGGAGGGGCGGTGCTACCCGCGCCATACGCCCACTTGTGTCGCGCCCGACCTCCGTCACTACTTCTTTTTCAGGAGGAAGTAACGATTCCAGAAGCGCGGTCAACTCATCCGAATCATACGCGTCAATAAGCCGTGCTTCCCTGGCGACAACATGTGCGGGTCGTTCCATCCTTCTCCCCCGCACGTCCAACCCTGGCCTCGAATCCACTGACTGGGGCGCTTCACCTGGCTGGATTCGCGTTCCCACGGCACCACCTCCTCACATGTGTTGTCACTGCGCTTTTCCGCTTGCATGTCTGCCGCAGCGGTCTTGTGCTACTCTAGCAGAACTCAGCCGATTGCACAGGAAAGTGGCCAGATCGAATGGGAGGAAAGTACCGGGAAGGTGAAGAGAATGTTACCGCGTGAGCAGGAGGCCAACAGCAAGGCCAAGCAAAGCACCGGCAAAAACCTGAATAGGTGTGTGCCCGATGAATTCCTGCAAGCGTCGCTCATTGATGCCACGCTCATGGAAGAAATCGTCCAGCATCATGTTGAGTATGCGAGCCTGCTTGCTCACGGCAAGCCGCACTCCCGTCGCGTCGTACATGACGATGCCCGCCAGCACAGCCGCAATCGCAAAGCTGGTAGAGTTGAACCCATCCACACGCCCAACAGCTGTGGCAAGGCCCGTCACAAGAGCAGAGTGGGAACTCGGCATGCCGCCCGACGCAACGATATAGCTGAGGTTTACCTTGCGCGTCAGAATTACAGACCGCAACGTCTTGAGGAGTTGCGCCACCAGCCAGGAAATGCCAGCGGCCCACAAGGCCAGATCACCAGACAATGCATGAGCGTGAGGAGTCATCCGTATCGCTACCGGTCGCCATCCAACTGAAACGTTTCTACAGAGAACGTCATACTGGCTTCATCCTGCGCATCGACGGATGCAAAGCGTAGCCGCTCGATACGCAGTTGAGCGCTATCAAGCAGAGTTTGGCAGCGCTGCACCAGCCGGACGCCTTCTTCATACAGAGCAAGCGCCTCGTCGAGAGGCAGTTGTCCGGCGTCCAGCTTCGTCACCCGGTCTTCGAGCGCACGCATTGCGTCTTCAAATGCAAGCGGAGATTCCAGCGAACCAGTAGTCTCGATATTGCTGCTCGCACCGTCGCCCGTGACAGCGCGCTTGCGTCCGTTAGCCATTGCCGTCCTCGCCTCCTCTCAAATGCACAATATGCTGGTGCTTCTCCGCTCGCCTGAGGCTGACAGCACCTGACATGTCTCTATCCGCTCCTTCCAGGACTGCCAGCGGCTCGACATCGGGCTGGCTCTCCGGCAGCCGAGGGCCAGCCACGGCGGCAATCGTGCCATCCTCCAGCCGGATCGTCAGTCCCTGGCCCGGAGTGATCTGCCGTACGCTCGTAACCAGAGTTCCCTGAGGCTCCGCATGCACAATCGCGTATCCGCGCCCGAGTGTGAGCAGCGGACTCAATGAGTGCAAATGGCGCGCCGCGGCCTGCAGCGCATCCGATTTTCGTGCCAGTGCGTGGGTCAAGCTGGCGTTCAAGCGCTGAGCCAGCTCGTCGGTCCGCTGCTGGCTCTCCTGAATCAGGCGCTCTGGTGTGGCATGCTCCAGCCGCAGCAGCAGGTGCTGAAGCGAGTGATCCGCTGCGGATAGGACATTATCGATTGCGTCGGTCAGCGCAGCCGAATATCCCGCGAGAGCATCGCGCCACTCGCGCGCGTCAGGAACAGCGGCGGCAGCGGCAGCGGTCGGCGTGGAGGCGCGCAGATCTGCCACGAAGTCTGCAATCGTGAAATCCGTTTCGTGACCCACGCCCGACACCACGGGTATCCGTGAACGAGCGATGGCCCGGGCCACGACCTCTTCGTTGAAAGCCCACAGCTCTTCCATTGAGCCGCCGCCGCGCGCCACGATAATGACGTCCGCTTCGCCGTGCGCGTTTAGCGCATCCATCGCGTCCGCAATCTGTTCTGCCGCACCGTCGCCCTGCACCAGCACGGGAGCCACCAGAAGCCGCACCAGCGGACACCGTAGCTGAATCGTCCGAACGATGTCACGCAGCGCTGCCGCCTGAGCAGACGTCACGACTCCTACCACAGCCGGAAACTGCGGCAGTGGACGCTTGCGATCTTCCGCGAACAGCCCCTCAGCTTCCAGACGTGCCTTGAGCGCTTCGAACCGCAAATGTAACTCGCCTATGCCTGCCTCAAGCACCTCGTCGCAGTAGAACTGAATATCACCTCGCTGCTCATAGATGCTCATGCGCCCGTGGACCATTACCGAAACGCCGTTGCGCATCTGCGGCAAGTTGTATGCGGAACCGCGAAATAGCACGCACTTCACAGATGCCGTCTCATCCTTGAGCGAAAAGTAGCGGTGACCCGCGGATGACTGCGTGTAGTTCGTGATCTCGCCACGGACCCAGAGATCCTGAAGTTGAAAATCGTCCTCCAGAATCTCACGCAGATAGCGCGTCAACTCACTTACCGCTACTATGCGCATGGTGCCAGCTTCTTTCTCCGGCTCCTACTGCAAGCTCGCGCATCGCATCCCAGCTGAAACGCGAACGCCCTCACTCGGCCTCTATCGTGAGCAAAGGCTGACCATATTCCACGGGTTGACCGTCAGTGACCAGGATGTCAGCCACCTTACCCGCTGTGGTCGCTTCCACTTCGTTCACCACGTTAAGCGCTTCGATGGCCGCGACGATCTGCCCGGGCTTTACGCTGTCTCCAACCGTTACGAGCGGCTTGCCACCAGGCGCCATGCTGGAGCGATATATGCCAACCAGTGTTGCGCGGACGCTCGTCGCTGAGCTAGAAGCCGTTGCATCTTCGTCGCTCACAAAGGCAAACTCGTCCGTCTCGCTCACATCGACATCCGCCAACGATACCACCTCGGGAACAGGCTTGCGCAACACGAGTTTCATCGCTGTCTCTTCCTGCTCGACAACCAGTTCGCAGATATCACTGCTATCCAGCAGCGAGACGAGCTGTCGAATCTCAGCGATGCTCAAATCAGGCTGATTCTGTTCACCCGAGGCATCCACACTGTTTTCCGAGCGCTCGCGCGCCATGCCGCGCCTCCCGTTATTCACATCCACACCTCCCCGACGCTGCTAGCCTACACGCTCAACATACGTGCCGCTTTCCGTCTTGACTTTGATCTTATCGCCGGTACTCACGAACAGAGGAACCTGAACGACGAGACCGGTCTCGAGAGTCGCTGGCTTGGTTCCGCCAGTAGCGGTGTCGCCCTTGAACCCCGGCTCCGTATACGTCACCGTGAGATCGACCGTGATGGGCGGCTCTACGTTGATCGGCTCGTCGTTGTAGTAGACGACTTCAAGCTGCATGCCGTCGAGCAGATAGTATTTTGTGTCACCTAGCTGCTCAGACGTGAGTGGGATCATCTCGTACGTGTCGTTATCGAGAAAATAGTAAGTATCGTCGTCCTTGTACGAGTACTGGACGGTATGGCGATCAAGATACGCACGTTGAAACCGCTCACCCGCGTCAAAGGTACGCTCGATGATCGATCCCGTTCGCAGATTGCGAAGCTTGATGCGCACGATGGCGCCGCCGCGGCCCATCTTGATGTGTTGCCACTCCACGATCGTGAAGAGCTGCCCATCCATCTCGATGGAAATACCCTTCTTCAGATCTCCAGTAGAAATCATCTTCTCCTCCAGCGACGCAGCCCGTGCCGCTTCAGGGCCGCGTCATGTATTGCGTACTCTCCGTGCGTGCTCGCCACTGACGTTCCTTTCGCAACGCGCATGCAAACCCAGAGAATCATATCATGCCGCCCGGTAGAGCGCACACGTTCAGACTTGAACCGCTCGGGCTACGACAAGACAAATCGCTTATGCGATGAATTAAGGATGCGGATGCCTGTTTCCGTCACTACCGCGATGTCCTCGACACGCACCCCGCCTTTGCCAGGGATGTAAACGCCCGGTTCGATGGTAATGATCATCCCCGGCGCGAGAGTCTCATCGGTTGCGAACCGGCTCAGCCGCGGCGCCTCATGAATTTCAAGTCCGACGCCATGACCGGTGCTATGGGTGAAATACTCGCCAAATCCCGCTTCGGCAAGACTGCCGCGTGCGAGCGCATCCGCCTGCTGCCCCGTCATGCCAGGCACAATGCCAGCTTCGCATACCTCGAGTGCGCGCACTGCCGCGTCGTAGATGGACTGCATCTCGGCCGACGGTGCTCCCAGGCAGACTGTCCGTGTCATATCAGAGCAGTAGCCATCGAACCTGGAACCCATATCGATCGTGACTGGCTCGCCTTCACCAAGCACTCTGCTCCCAGGGGTAGCATGAGGCAAGGACGAATTGGGTCCGCTTGCCACGATTGACTCGAATGCCAGCCCATCGGCTCCGCGTGAGCGCATGAAGCGCTCGATTTCAGCGGCCACCTCACGCTCGGTCAGGCCCGGACGCAGATACGCGCAGAGGTGTTCGAATGTCTCGTCAGTTATAGCAACGGCGCGTTCGATGAGCCGGATCTCCGCAGCATCTTTGACTACCCGCAACGGCTCAACAAATGAGCGTACAGGCATAAGCTCGATGTGTTCTCCTTTGCCGGCACTCTGTAAGGCAGCGGCCAGGTCGTCGCGCAGCGCCACCGTGACGTGCGCGGCCTCGAATCCGATCGTGCGCGCGCCTGACTCTACAACGACCGCGGCAGCCGCGGAGGCAAAATCACCCTGGCGCTGCACGATGCGCAATCCAGGGCACTCGTGCTCGGCGATTTCGACGTAGCGCCCGTCGGTGATCAGCACGACATCTGACTGCGTCACATAGAGCGCACCCGCCGAGTCGGCGCCGGAATCGTGTCCCGTGAACCCGCTCAAGTAACGCCGGTTCTCCGGATTGGTAACGAGCAACGCATCCAGTCCTCGCTCGCGTACGCTGCCACGTACACGCCCCAGACGACGCTGGATGGTGGCAGATTGCGATTCCTGTGTCTCCTGTTCAACCGTCATAACACGACTCCTGAAGGGAAGTTTGAATGCGCGTGCGTCGCGCGATAGTCGTCCACAAGTGCTTCAACGGCGAGAAGATATCCGCGCCAGCCCAGACCCGTAATTTGCCCACGGCAGACCGGCGCCAGCAATGACGTATGCCGAAAGGCTTCCCGCGCGTAAATATTCGAGAGGTGTACCTCTATCGCCGGCTTACCCGTCCCAGCGATGGCATCACGCAGGCTGACGCTGGTATGCGTCAGTCCGCCTGGATTGATCACTATACCCATCGCAGCACCGGTTTCTTCCTGCAAGAAGTCTATCAGCGCGCCTTCGTGATTGGACTGAAACGTCCGGATTTCCGCGTGAAGTTCCTCGGCTCGACGCGCGATCCGTTGATTGAGCTGGTCGAGCGTCAACTTTCCGTAGATCTCCGGCTCCCTCATTCCCAGCGTGTTGAGATTGGGGCCATGAAGCACCAGCACGCGCAGCCGTGGGCCAGCCATACTCTCGCTCATCAGTTTCATTCCTGTCAGTTTGAGCAGAACGGTATATACGGCATATACGTGCTCACGCCGTAGATGGTGAGCCTGCCGCCGCTCCGAGTTCAAGAAGCACTGCGCGCACCGTCGATTCCGGTACGTCATCCAGCACCGTAGCTGCACCGACTGCCGTTGGCAAGATCCAGCGCACGCGCCCGCCCCGAACCTTCTTGTCCCACAGCGCTGCCGCCACCAGCTCATCAACGTCCAGGCCGCCGAGTTGGGTGGGCAGACCGAAGCGTGCGAGCAATGCTTCCTGTCGCGCGGGCACATCCGCGGGCGTGACACCGTGGCGCACCCCGAGCCGGGCGGCAAATGTCATGCCCATTGCCACCGCTTCGCCATGCAGCCAGCGACCGTAGCCAGTCACGGTTTCTATCGCGTGGCCCAGCGTATGCCCGTAGTTGAGCAGCACCCTGCGGCCGTCGTCAGATTCCTGCTCGTCCGCGCTTACTACAGCACCCTTTATGGATACTGACCCGGCGATAATGTCGGTCAGCGCGCGCGGGTCCAGCCGTTCAAGCTCCCCCGCGTGGTTCTCGATGCGAGCGAAATAGGACGCATCCAGCGCGAGACCATGCTTGATGACTTCCGCCCATCCCTCGCGCAGGCTGCGCTCCGGCAACGAAAGTAATACAGCCGGATCAGTGAGGACGAGGCGCGGCGGATAGAACGCGCCGATCAGATTCTTGCCGCGCGGGTGGTCGATGGCGACTTTGCCACCGATAGACGCGTCCACCTGCGCCAGCAAGGAAGTAGGTACATGAATGAGTGGCATGCCACGCAGATAGGTTGCGGCGGCGAATCCGGCCAGATCGCCGATCACGCCCCCTCCCAGCGCGATCACACCCTCGTTACGCTCGGCTCGCGCATCCGCCAGCCAATCATGAATGGCATCGAGATACTGGCGTGATTTGCTCCCCTCGCCCGCCGGCACTATCATCAACCGGACGTCGTACCCGGCTTGTTCGAGCAGGTCATGGATCGCCTTACCGAAGATTGCGTTGACATGGGCATCGGTAACGAGGTGCAGCCGCCCCGGCAGATGCAGTGAGCGTAATCGTTCAGGCAGGTCCGACAGCCCGCCCCAGGCCACCAGCGCCGGATACTTCCCCCGCACGCTGCGTATCGTCATCTCGTATTCGCTGGCACCGTCAGATGCGAGCAGACCCCGCGTAATCAGCCTGCCCACGAGCGCATGTGCCACATCGGCTGCATCCAGAGCGGTGGTGGCAAACGTATAATCCGCGACCTGATACCACGGAAGCCGACGTTCGTACAGCGCACGCATGCGATCAAGCGGATCACCGGATGCCAGCATTGGTCGCCGCGACGCGACGTGCTCAGCGGATAACTCCGCCCGCAAGCGCGCCAGGCAAATCTCCGGGCTCGCGTCGAGAAACACCTGCCAGCCCGTTTCCGCCATAATGCGCCGGTTTTCGTCGCGCTCACCGATGCCCCCTCCCGTCGCGACCACCGCATTGCGGGCGGTACTCGCCGCCAGGAGAGCCTGATGTTCTCGCTCGCGAAAACCCGCCTCGCCCTCCGCTGCAAAAATCTCGGCAATAGAGTGGCCCGCTGTCTGCTCGACCTGTGCATCGAGGTCGATCAGCTGCCAGCGCAGGAGCCGCGCAAGCGCCGCGGCCACAGTGGACTTGCCGCTGCCGGTGGGGCCAACGAGGTAGATACGTTCAGCATACCGCGTATTCATGCGGCTATTGTAGCATCTCAGGCGTTTTCATGCCCGCAAACATAGCGAGGGGTAGACGCCCCGGACAGGCCCGGGAGCTACCCCTCGCAGCGCTACGTGTATTGGAGCGTTCTACGCATCGTAATACAGCGAGAACTCCATCGGAGATGGGCGCAGCCGTATTTCGGCCGATTGCTCGCGCTTATGCTCGATATACTTCTCGATCAGATCACTTGTGAAGACGCTGCCAGCCGTGAGGTACTCGTGATCCATTTCCAGCGCGAGCAGGGCTTCGTCGAGCGAGCCAGGAACGGACTTGATCTCGCGCTTCTCCGCTTCACTCATCTCATAGATATTTTGGTCAATCGGACCAAACCCGTGTTCTCGTGGCTCTATCCCCCGCTTGATGCCATCAAGGCCAGCCATCAGCAGTGCGGAGAACGTCAGGTATGGATTGGCCGTTGGATCCGGAGGACGGAACTCAACACGCTTCGTCTTCGGATTTCCGGAGTACATCGGAATGCGTACGGCGGCGGAGCGATTGCGCTTGGAGAAGACGAGATTGACCGGCGCCTCATAGCCAGGTACCAGGCGGCGATAGCTATTTGTTGTTGGCGCGGCAAAAGCGAGAACCGACGGCGCGTGCGTCAGCAGTCCACCGATGAAAAAGCGGGCCAACTGTGACAGGCCGGCATAGCCCTCCTCGTCAGCGAAGAGCGGCTTCTCGTCCTTCCAAAGGCTCATGTGTACATGCATGCCGGAGCCGTTGTCGCCAAATATCGGTTTGGGCATGAATGTAGCCGTTTTGCCAGCGCGCCGTGCCACATTCTTGACGACGTACTTGTACAGCAACACATGATCGGCCATCGCCAGGAGGGAGCCAAAGCGCATGTCGATCTCGCACTGCCCGCCAGTAGCTACCTCGTGATGTTGCGCTTCTACCTCAATCCCGCACTGCTCCATCGTCAGCACCATTTCGGTGCGCAGGTCTTGCAGGGTGTCGGTCGGTGCGACGGGGAAATACCCCTCCTTCGGCCGGATACGGTGGCCGAGGTTCGGCCCGGTATGCCCATTGGTTTCTCGCCAGGAGTTCCAGTGCGCCTCATCGCTGTTGACGATTGCCACCTGCTCGTTCTGCGTGGAGGCGTATCGCACCTCGTCAAAGACAAAGAATTCGGCCTCCGGGCCAAAGTATGCGGTATCGGCTATGCCGCTGTTTCGCAGATACTGCTCGGCCTTGCGCGCGACGAAGCGAGGATCGCGCGAATAGCTATCGAGCGTGCCGGGCTGCGCGACATCACAGATGAGGCTCAGAGTAGGCTCAGCCGTGAAGGGGTCCAGCATCGCTGTCGTGGGATCAGGGACGAGCAGCATATCGCTTTCGTCGATTTGCTGAAATCCGCGAATGCTGGAGCCGTCAAATCCGACGCCCTCGCTGAATATGCTCGTGTCGAAGGCGCGCATGGGGATGCTAAAGTGTTGCCAGGTTCCTGGCACGTCCGTAAATTTGAAGTCTACCATCCGGACGCCCTTCTCCTGGGCCATCCGCATCACATCATCGGGCGTCATCGTCATGGTGAGTGCTCCACCTGCTCATTCATCCGTGGCGCATGTGGCTCGTAGATGCACAACATGCACAATCACATCAGCCATAAGAATTATAGACACGCCGAAGGCCAGCCCAAAGCGGCGAATATGGAGATAATTCACGGCTGTTATTAGTCAATTTGCACAAATCCTCGCTACGCAATGATTGAAGTAGCGAGAAATGGGTGGTCAAAGAATTGCTGCCTATGCCGTGTATGAAGACACAGTCCCAACAAGCAGACACGATAGGTAACCGCGTGCGGTCGGCTATACAGGCGGTCAAGCGCGTGGTTGCCCGCATGCGCAAGCCGCGCCCAGATCACCTCCTCTGGGGCACGGGTGGCCTTCTGGCAGGACTGCTCCTCGCGTTTGTCATTGCTGTCTGGCTTGCGCCACAGCCTGTTACGTCACCTCCCGTCGCTCAAGATGCAGGGGATGTGACGATCACCATGAACGACATATTTCTTACGTCGCTTGTCGTAGAGGGTGTGGCGCAGGCGAACTTTCCCTTCAAGGTTACGAATATTCGCGCACATATTGAGCCGGGGTCAACGGTATTCGTGCGAGGAGATGCGCCGCTGTTGCAGCGCGAACTCACGGCTACAGGGCATCTAAGCGCAGAGAATGGCGTGCTGGTGATGCACATCACGCAGGCCACCATTGGCGGCCTGAATTTGCCAGCGGTGCTGCTGAGGTCGTTTGAGCAGCAGTTCAACAAGGAGGCAGCGAAAATTTCCAGCAATTTGCAGGTCGGCGGCGCCACGTATCGCGTCGCAAGCGTATCATCCACTTCAGGCAGAATCAGCGTATCTCTTGCCCGAAAGACCTAGCGAACGGCACGCAAGCGCTCTCGCGCTTTAGGCATAGTTGATGGTTGCGAGCTCCGCGCGAAGCCGTCGGATGCGCGCCCTATACGCATCTTCAGGCTGTGCGTCGCCACCCTTCGCTGGTTCTCCACAGGCGACATGCCAGTGCCGGAATGCTAGCCCTATTACCGCTTGATGAAGTGCACGCGCTCGCATGTAAACGCGCAACCCACCGATTGCCAGCATCCTGCGCTCTGCCCTGCCCCGCAGGCTCGCGTCCTGTACAAGAACGTACTCATCTGGCGTGATCGAGCCAGCTTGCACCTCACCCACAAGATATTGGCGCACAATGCCGGATTCTCGTTGCAGTGAACGCGACACAATACCTAGCAGAACCGCTTCAGCAAGGAAAAGCGGCACGTATACGGCAAGCAGAGCGAATACTCCGAACAGCATCGGTCCGCCTGGAGTCAGATGAAACTGCTGCGCCACGCGTACCTCAAATACCGTCGCATCGAACAGGGTATGCAAGACAATCGCGGCCAGCAAGCCGGCCAGCATCCACCACCACAACACTGTTCTCTGGTGCCGCTCGCGCATATATCCCAAAGCCGCGCCGACGAATCCGGTGAATGTGGAGTGCGCAAGCCATCCGAGCGCTATGCGACCCGCGAACAACGCCTGTATGTCCACATGTGCGCTCAGAACAAAATACAGATAGTTCTCAACCATGCCAAAACCGGCGCCGATAGCCATTCCGTAGAGCGCGCCATCCGTGACGTTATCGAATTGATCTCTGACCATGACCAGCAGCAGCACAAGCCCGGCCCCCTTGAACACCTCCTCCACTATGGCGGCCACACTTGCCTTGAAAATGGCCGCCAGCGCCGCGGAAAAAAGCCCTGAGCCCGCCACGAGATGCAACAGGCTCCGGGTAACAGGAGGCTCAATGAAGACGGCGGAGGGCAGCGCGATTACCGCTCCCCACAAGAACGCAGCGCCAAGCAGCAGCCAGGGCTCGCGCTCGTAGCGGTCAAGCATGCCGACCACGAGCGCTACGCCAGCGACGGGTATGAGCGGCACGGCCATCGCGGCTACTAACCGGCCAGCGCCGGTAGACGCGATGATGTTCTGGCCAGCCAGCGTCATGATGCCCAGTGTGATCATGCTGCCCAGCAAGAAAAGGAATACCAGGCTCAGGCTGGCGAGCGGCCAGAAGTATCGCCCATGATCACGGGACAGCGCGAACTGGAGCGTGATGCCAGGCGCAAACAGCGGATTAGCGCCAGACTTCTCAGCAGATGCCGAGGAATCAGTGCGTATCGCGTCTGGCCGCACGGCCGGTGCAATCATCTGGAGCGTAGTGTTCCCGAGCGTAAAGCTGTCACCGGGCTGGAGGAAAGCATGCTCACGATAGTAGAGACGCGAGTCATTCAGGAGGATCGCGCTGCTCTGTGACGCATTCTCGATAACCCAGCCATCATCGGTATGGTTCAAATAGGCATGACAGCGCGACACGGCCGGGTCGAGCAAAACGACGGAGTTTTGCAGTCCCCGCCCAATGCTCTGAACGTCAGAACGGATCGGCCAGACCTTAGCGCCCCCCAGAAAAGTACCATTCTCACGGTGATTGCGATCGGGAAGAACCCGGAGCACGCCGATACTCTGGTCGGTCGACGATGGATGGGTGGTCACAAGCGGATGTGTTCGCAGTCTCACCCTGGTCCTCACTGCAGTTGGGATACACCATGCCAGCATCCGCCACTGTAACACACGCCCGCGTGATGTCCATCGTCGCGCACAGACAGTACCAGGCAATACCCCCTACCCTCGACTGGCAGTTGATCGCGCGTCGGAAGCATACGAAAGAAAAACAGGCTCCATGCGCAAGAAGTCTGTCGTCCGGCGTTTGCGCTCGAAGTCTCTAAACGCTCGCAGCACGGATGTCTCGTCTAAATGCAGCGACTGAGCTACCTCGGCCACTGGAGTGCCGTGTTCCTGCGCGTACCAGAGCGCATCCATAAGCTCAAACGGCAGCCGGAAAAAGAACTCCTCCTGCGTACACTCCGCACTGTAGGTGTCGCTTGTCGGCGGCCTCTGGCGAATCTCGTCCGGAACACCCAGATAGGCAGCGAGCTGATATACCTGAGACTTATAGAGGTGACCAATCGCCTGGATGTCTACACCGGCATCGCCATGTTTGACGAAGAAGCCTTGATCATGCTCGTTCTTGTTAGCCGTGCCCACCACCGCATAGTTAAGCGTCTCCGCTTCAGTGTAAAGGGCCATCATGCGGCTACGCTGTTTCATGTTAGAAGCAGCTACGATCTTCAGGTAAGCGGCTGGTGGAAGGATTTTGCGTTGCTCCCGGCCATCGGGAAAGATTACGACAACCGAAAATACGTTGAACGTATCACGTTCAAGCAGATCTCCTGGAAGGACAATTTTCACCTTGCACGTTTCGGGATCGTAGTCAGGAATCACGGACGTGATGGCTTCGTCACGCTGGCTATAGCAACCGAACGCCGCCAGGCCGGCCGTGATATCGATCGTTTTCGTCGTTATGGCAAAACGATCCGCGACCATCTGTGCCAGGCGGGCACTATCGGGGCTGCTATCCTTATCGGGCAGGATGAGCGCACGCACCCGCTCCGGTCCAAACGCTTTCGCGCACAGAGCCAGTACGGTAGATGAGTCCACACCACCGCTAATTCCAACCACGACACCATTGCGATGAAAATTCTGGCGCACATACCGGCGCAGTTCCTCGACAATATGCTCGGCCTCGATCTCGGGGTCAATCGTAAGGGCATCAAGTGTCACGCTGTTTCCTCCATAGCGCGGTTATCGCGACAGTGCTCGCTCCCTACTACAACGGCGAGCCGTATAGCGGTGAGAGTCACCATTCGGTCAGACGCATTCTACAGCCAGCTTCCGCGCATTCCCATGCGTCCAGGGTGGAGGAAACGTAGAGATTTTCAGAGAGTGGCGCACTGCTCACGACGGCTTCAGTGGGTCTGTTAACTTCTTGCCGGCCTCCGACGCCTTGATCGAGCGCCACTGGCAGCCGGTGGCAAGACGTCAGGACGGTACGGTGCGCTATGTACTTCGGCAATCGGGCAGAGCCGGGCCTTGGGCACAAGCCAGAGGTATTGATAACCCGGAGCAAGTGGTTTGCCCGTCTCCCATTCACCAATCCACTGTGGTGGCACGAGCACGACTTCAAGCTGAGAATCCATGCTCACCATGCCCATCCGCTTGCGCTCGTCGCATGCCACGATTCCCGCCACAACATCGACCGGAGGAAGCGCTCCATTTGCGTCATGTCCTTGCCAGCGCACGTAACGCTTCACGATACTCACCGAGTGGCCTTTCGCTCTCGTATCTTCAACTCCGCAACGATGCGTTCGCCCGCCCGACGAGCGGGACGGCGTATACGCGGAATCGATCCGCGCAGCGTGTCCTACCATAGGATCCGCTGGATGTACGCAGCGTTTCGATCTGCTCTTCCGTCATTCCGACAGCGGATGTGAATTCAGGTTATCGCCGGCCTGCCCCTGTGAGAAACAGCGTGCGTTTTGCGCACGGGCGATATATCCTTAAGTACGCCATATGCAGACGGCGTCGAGACGGTATAAGCGAGAGAGGGATATGCTCAAAGCAGGAAGCGAGCGCGGCACCGCAACAGCCGCACGTGCCACGCGAACTCTAGTCGCCGCTATCGCCATCATCGTTACGCTGGTCGCCAGCATCCGCTGGGGGGTATCTCTCTTCGACGCGGCACACAGCATCGCCGGACGCTATGATTTCTCCACATACTATGCGGCAGCCCTGGCACTTCGACAGAATCCGCATGCCAACATCTATGATTCGGGCGTACTCGCGCGCGCCGGCTCCGCAGGTCACGTGCTCGTACAGCCGCCGCTGGCCTATACGTACCCGCCACTTTTCGCTCTGCTGTTAAGCCCACTGACGTTGCTGTCCTTTCGCGTACTCTCACGACTCTGGCTGCTTGGCAATGCCGCGCTCTGGCTCGCGGCTGGGTTGATTCTAGCGAACGAGGTTCGCGTGCTCGTTTTAAGACGTCGCTCCAGTGAGGATCGGCCGGATCGCATTCGTCTCGCGAGTGAACCTGCGGCAATGATGGCAGTCTGCCTGATGTTCTGGCTGACACTGGCCAATGCGCCCGCCATCCAGACGCTCGTCACTGGGCAGATCAATATGCTCGTGCTTCTGCCACTTCTGGCCGTGCCTTGGTTAACGCGTCACCATCACGAGCGGTGGGTAGGCATTGCTGTCGGCATCGCGACCATTCTCAAGTTCACTCCCGGCATTCTGATCATCTGGCTGCTGCTGCGCAAGCGCTGGCAGGCGGCGGGTAGCGCGCTTATTGCAGTCCTCGTTCTCTCCGCTCTCACCGCTCTGGTGACCGGACCGGATATGCTGCTGACTTCAGTCGCACAGGCGCTGCGCGTGGGCACGCATGATGCCACGCTCGGGCACAACGAAGCGCTATTCGCGCCGCTGCTCACTGGCATTGGGACGCTCGCGCCGGCATCCCTGGCGCTGGCTACACCGGTGGCGCGCGTCACGCAGCTTGCGCTGGCGCTCGCGGCAGGTTGGTTCATCTGGCGCAACCAGCGAGGCGACGCCGCTCATGAGAACGCTCTCTATGGCCTTGGGTTATGCGTGATGCTGCTCGTGTCGCCGGTCGCCTGGGTACACCATTACATCTGGCTTCTCCCCGCCGAGGCGATCGCGCTCGGCACGATCACGCTTGCCGCTACGCGAGCGAAGGGGCACAGCATGACTATTGTTTCGCTGGCGCTCGTGCTCGTCGCATGTGTTACGCTGGGGTGGACCCTGCCACATGGATGGGACACAAACCCTCATCCCGCCGTCATCACGTATCTGGGTGCTGGCTTGTGGCCCTGGCTCCTCGAGCTCCGTCCGCTCAGCGCGTTGCTGCTTGGAGTCATGCTCGCGTGGTGGGCGTCACGAACTGAAGAGACGAGCTCTACAGCGACCAAAGTGAGCATTACCTAATGGCGACAGGGACGGCGATTCTCGGCGGCGGAGCACTCGGACTCACACTGGCGTATCGGCTTGCCAGAGCTGGCCAGCGCGTAGTAGTGCTTGAGCGCGAGCCGCTTGCGGGCGGATTGGCAGCGGGTTTCCGCATTACTGAGGAAGGGCCTTGGCTGGAGCGCTTTTATCACCACATTTTCCGGACAGACACAGATCTTGTGGCACTGATACGAGAGCTGGGGCTGGAGTCCAAACTCTTTTGGGGCCGCCCCAATACCAGCCATTATATTGATGGGCGGGCCTACCGGCTCGATGGCGCGCTTCCGGTTTTGCGCTTTTCGCCACTCCCGTTTTCTGATCGCCTGCGCATGGGAGCTGCCGCCGCTTTCCTGAAGGCCCTGCCGTCACCCGAACCTCTCGAAGGCAAAACCGCCGCCCAATGGCTCTCACGATGGATGGGCCCCAAGACATATAAGGTAGCCTGGGAGCCACTGCTACACGGCAAGTTTGGCCAATACGCGGACGAGATCGCGATGCCGTGGATGTGGGCTCGGCTTCACTACCGAACGGCATCGCTTGGTTATCTGCGCGGCGGCTTTCAGCAGCTCTACGACCAGCTCGTCGCCGCTATCGAAACACATGGCGGCGAAGTCCGTCTGGGTACGGAAGTGCGCGAAGTCCGACCTGGCGGCGAGGGACTGCGCGTCATCTCCTCACACGGAGACGAGCAGTACGCGCGTGTTGTCTCAACACTCGCCTCCCGGCTGACGTTCCGGCTGGTGCCTGATCTACCAGCCGAATTCCGCGATACATACAACTGGGGTGCGGCATTCGGCGCCCACTGCCTTATTCTTGCCCTCGACCGGCAGCTCATGGGCGAGGTGTACTGGCTGAGTATCACCGATCCATCGTTCCCGTTCCTGGCGGCCGTTGAACACACCAATTACATTCCGGCCACAGAGTATGGGGGACGCCACCTCATTTATCTTGGCAATTACCTGCCAATGGACCATCCGACCATGCATGCCGGCAAAGACGCGCTCATCGAGCAGTACACACCATTTCTGAAGCGCCTTAATCCCTGTTTTAGCGGCGACTGGATTACCGATTCGTGGAGCTTTGCCGCCCCGTTCGCACAGCCGATAGTGACGACCGCGTTCAGGCAGCACATTCCACCTCACGCAACGCCGATAGCGGGACTGTATCTTGCAAACCTGTTCCAGGTCTATCCGCAGGACAGAGGACAGAGCTACAGCGTACGGCTCGCCAATAATCTTGCGCGGAGCCTGCTCCAGAAGTGATCGTCCGCGCATCCGTGGCGCTGCCGTGATTTTGCCACCCTGCCGTCGTGACACCCGCGTGACCGGGCTGGTCTACGTCTGCACCTGAGACATTTTTCGAATACGACCTAGCAGCGTTCACAGGGAGTCACACAGATGAATATCCAAGGCGCCAGTATGCTGAGCCAGGCTCCGTTGCAATCCACGACTCTGGATGACCTGCTCCCGGCATTTGAGACATACATGGCCGAGGCCATAGGCATAGCATGCCCACCAAAGACGACATACGCGGCCATACAGCGACTACGGATGTCCGACATGCCCCTCGCACAGTTGCTCGGCATGACACGCTCGCTTCCGCTTCTGGTACGGGATCTCGTGCAGCAGCTGCGTGGGAAGATGCCAATTCGATTGGTGATGGCCGAGAAGCCATTTCTCGAGCAGATGACTGAAAGTGGGCCGTGGGTGCCTCTCGTGGAAGACATTAACCACGAAATCGTGTCGGGGCTCATCGGCCAGTTCTGGACGAAGGATTTCGGATTCAGGGGAATGCGAAGCCGCATCGAGTTTACGGCATTCAACGAGCCAGAGTATGCCAAGGTGGTGACGAATTTCCGTGTGGAACCGGCTCCCGGTGGCTCCGTGCTGATATCAGAGACACGGGTCCATTGCACGAGTCCGGATGCGGCGCGCAAATTCAGCAGATATTGGCTTGTCATCCGGCCCGGAGCTCATCTCACCGTCCGCAGCATGCTGAAAGCGGTCAAGCGGCGCGCGGAACGAGCGCCGGAATCGGACCACTGGTAACCCGTGGTTTCGGTCCAGAGATGTGAGCGTGACGTTCTCACCCGCCAGCGCATCGCGGAGACTGCTATAATGAAGTGCGCCCCTGTAGGGCGCCACTATGGTGACCGCGCGTATCCACACGGTAACGATAGATGCGGGTGAGTCGCGAAAGTCGCGATCTCCTTTGCTCAAGCGAGAGCGCCGTCAGCCATAGAAGTAGAATGCCGTGCTCACTGACTATGCCCCAAGGAGAACGCTGTGTCCTCCCACTCACCGGAGACCGCCGCCACGGACATCGATTCGCGCGCACTTGAAGAAGTCGCGCTTACACGGGAGGAATATGCCCGCATCGTCGCGCTGCTTGGTCGTGTGCCAAATCGACTGGAGCTGGGTCTCTTCGGCGCCATGTGGAGCGAACACTGCGGCTACAAGAACAGCCGCCCCCTGCTGAAGCGGTTTCCCACAACGGGGCCACGTGTCTTGCTCAAAGCGGGTGAAGAAAATGCCGGCGCAGTGGATATCGGCAATGGCCTGGCGGTCGTCATGAAGATCGAGAGCCATAATCATCCAAGCGCGGTCGAACCATACCAGGGTGCCGCAACTGGGGTTGGCGGCATCGTGCGGGATATCTTCACGATGGGAGCACGTCCGGTCGCGCTACTGGATTCCCTGCGCTTCGGGCCGCTCTCCGAGCCACGCAACCGGTACCTCTTTCAGGGCATCGTCGGCGGTATAGGCGGCTATGGCAACTGTCTCGGGATTCCGACCATCGGCGGCGAAATCTACTTTGATGACGCGTACAGCGGCAATCCGCTGGTGAACGCAATGTGCGTCGGCGTGATTGAGGCAGGCAAGCTGATTCCAGCGCGAGCCGCAGGCACAGGTAATCCTGTTCTCGTCGTCGGTGCTTCAACCGGTCGCGACGGTATACATGGGGCAACATTTGCGTCAGTCGAACTGGATGAAGCATCTGAGCAGCGTCGCCCCGCTGTCCAAGTAGGCAATCCTTTCACGGAAAAGCTGCTCATGGAAGCCTGCCTCGAACTTCGAGACCAAGGCTGGATTGTCGGCATGCAAGATCTCGGCGCGGCGGGCCTCACGAGCTCCACCGTCGAGAGCGCGCGAAAAGGCGAGGCGGGCATCGAGCTGGATGTGCTGAAGGTGCCGAGGCGCGAGTCGGGCATGAACGCATACGAAGTCATGCTCTCCGAATCACAGGAGCGCATGCTGGTCATCGCGCGCCTGGGGCACGAGGAGGCCGTGCGGGCGCTCTTTGCTCGCTGGGGCTTGCACTCAGAGATCATCGGTCACGTCATCGAGGAAGAAGTCATACGCGTTCGCGAGGGCGAGCAGATTGTCGCTGAAGTGCCAACACGACTGCTGACGGACGAAGTGCCAGCGTACGTGCGCGAGGGAGTCCAGCCGGAACAGCTGGCAAGTCTCTGGCAGTGGGATCCCTCGACACTTGCGGATCACTTGCCGCCGGCCGGAGATGCGCTGCTCCACCTCATCGGCTCGCCTGACCTGTGCAGCAGGGCTGATGTCTATCGCACCTATGACACGATGGTCGGAACGAACACTGTCATCGGACCGGGAGGCGATGCGGCGGCAGTGCGCATACGAGATACGGGTGATCGCGATACAGGCACATCCATCGCGTTGACGACAGACGGCAATGGGCGGCTGACTTATCTGGATCCCTACAATGGTGGCGCTTTGGCCGTCGCGGAAGCCGCCCGCAATCTGGTATGTACGGGAGCGACACCGGTAGCACTGACGAATTGCCTCAATTTTGGCAATCCTGAAAAACTCGACGTGTATTACCAGCTCGCGCAAGCCATAGACGGTATGGCTGAGGCTGCGCGTGTACTCCAAACGCCGGTCATCTCCGGGAATGTCAGCTTGTACAACGAGAGTTTTGGCCAGGCAATCTTTCCCACGCCCGTCATTGGCATGGTTGGTATCATTGAGGGACGCGAGCCAGTGCCCAGCGCTTTTCAACATCAAGGGGACGTTGTGGCGCTGCTTGGGGCTTGGCCTGCCTCCGTCCGTGACCTTGGCGGGAGTTCGTACCTGAGCGTCGTGCACAGCACGGTGGCAGGGAGGCCGCCACAGCTCTCGCTTGAGCGTGAAGCCGCGGTACAGCGCCTCACACTGGAAGCTATCTCTAGGGGAATGATTCATTCCGCTCATGATTGTTCCGATGGAGGGCTGGCCGTCGCGCTGGCCGAATGCTGCATCTGGGCGGGAATGGGTCTGCAGGGAGTAGATGGGGATCTCCCGCTACGGGATGCAAACGAGCTCGAAGTGACCGCGCTTCTCTTTGGCGAAGCACCATCGAGAATCATCGTTTCGCTGTCCCCGGACGACTGGAATGCACTCGTGGAGATGGCGCGAGACGCCAGAATTCCGGTTGCACGTATCGGCACAGTGGGAGGCGATCAGCTCACCATTGGCACGGTCCTTGAGGCACCTGTCGCAACGCTCCACGCCACCTGGCGCGGCGGATTGTCCGAGGCGCTTCACCGTCACGCGCAGACAGAGACGACGTCCGGAAGCTAGCTCTTGATTCGCGCGGCTCAGAGGAGCGCCACTCGATGAGGCTGCCCGCATGGATACTCAGCCATTTGCCATGCAACAACCAGGGCACGATGCAGTCGCAAGCGCTTTGCGTGAGCGCCTCGTGGACCAGCTGCGCATGAGCGGCGTGCTCAATGAGCAGAACATCGAACAAGCCTTGCGTAAGGTGCCACGGCATATCTTTCTGCCCGGCGTTTCCCTCAAACAGGCGTATGCGGATATAGCTGTTCCAACCCGATGGGAAGACGAGACTCCGGTTAGCTCTGCCTCGCAGCCTTCGATGGTGGCCATCATGCTGGAACAGCTCCAGCTTTCCACCGGCATGCGCGTGCTGGAGATCGGCGCTGGCACGGGCTACAACGCGGCTCTTATGGCAGAGCTCACTGGCTCGATTGGGCGAGTGATCACGCTCGACATTGACCCGGAGATTGTGCGCGAAGCCCAACAGCATCTTGCCGCGGCAGGTTATCGCAACGTCGAGGTTATCGCGGCTGATGGTAGCTCCGGGTATGCTCCGGGCGCGCCGTATGATCGCATCATCCTGACGGTAGGCGCGTCAAATATCTCGCCGGCGTGGGTGGATCAACTAACTGACGGCGGCCTCCTGGTGATACCTCTCTGGCTCGGCGGACCAGAAGCCAGCGTCGCGTTCCGCAAGCATGAGGAGAAATTGGAGAGCGAGTCACTCGCTCCATGCGGCTTTATGCGGCTGCGGGGCAGTGGCGCGACCGCGGAGGAGTGGGCTTCCCTGCCGGACGGTCGCTTTATCTTCGCGGAGCATGCGCAGGAACTGGCGCCTGAAGTGCATGCGCTGCTCCACTCCCGTCCGCGTCGCCGTCTCTACCTCCGGCCAGATAGTGGGCTGCTCCAGCGGCTGGGACTTCGGGGCTGCACGCTCGTCGCCATCTATCCCGCTAATCGTTCGCCGCGCGCGCAGCAGACATCACGCAAATCTCGTGGACATTGGGGCGTATTCGCACGTGATGAGGAAGGGCCATCGCTCGCGCTCTTTGCCACGCTATTGCCCATGCTGCTAGTCTTTGGCGGGCCTGCCGCGGAGAATCAGATCAAGCGAGTGCTGATGTATGAAGCATCTCAGCCCGCGCTCCCCCTTGAAAGGTGGAAGATCACGGCATTCCGCCGCGACAGCGCACCCGAACCGTCCCCCGGTATTGTACGCGTACAGCGCGACCAGTTCACGATTGATGTCCGTATGTACGCGTCGCAACCGCGCGATGCGGAATGGCAGGCTACTGTGGAATGACGACCGGCAAGGTAACTTCTTGCGACTTGATGCCATTTCCCGATGGCCGCAGAAATGACACCTTCACCCGCACACCATCATCTTTGCGCTCAAGGTAGCTGCGGATCTCTTCCACCGTCTGCGTGGGCTGGTTATCAAGCTTGTAAATGATATCGCCAGGCAGAAGTCCGGCGCGATGGGCAGGGCTCCCCTGCACCACCTGCACGACTTCCACAGCAGACGCCTTCTCGATCTGGAAAGCCCGACGGATGGACTGTGCGAGCATCCCGCTTTGCCCCGCGATGCCAATCATCGGCCGCCGGACCCGACCGTACCGCATGATGCGCGACGCGACCCAGTTGACGGTATTGATCGGTATCGCAAACGCGAGGCCCTGCGTCGCCTGAAGCATCGCGACATTCACGCCGATCACCTCGCCCTGCGAGTTGACGAGCGGCCCGCCAGAGTTTCCAGGATTGATCGCCGTGTCGGTCTGGATGATGTCTTCGATAGGTCTGCCGCCGTATCCAGGCAACGTGCGATGCAGCGCGCTCACGATTCCAGCCGTCACGGTGCTCTGCAGGCCGGCTGGGCTGCCGATGGCCACCACGAGTTGACCGACGCGAACCTTGTCGGAATTGCCAAACACAGCAGCTGGCAGCTTCAGATCGGCTGGTGGGGAGATACGTACAACCGCGACGTCGGTCTCAGGGTCCTCGCCGACAACAGAGCCGGGCAGATCATGCCCATCCGCTAGCGTCACAACAATCTCGCGGGCGCCATCTACCACATGGCTATTCGTCAGGATGTAGCCGTCCGGCGCGAAGATGACGCCTGAACCGGCTCCCTCGGCCATGCGCGGCATTCCACCGAACATCGAGGGCTGCATGACGGCCTTGCGCACGCCGACCTGCACAACGGCAGGGCCAACCTTGCTCACGACGTTCATGATCGTGCGCGAGTACGAATCGAGTGCTTCCAGTTCTGCTGCTGACTGTGGAGGGGCGTTCAGGCCGTCCTCGTCGCGCGGCTTGCCAAACCAGGCCATCTTCCGTGCCTCCTATGCCGGGAGCTGCCGTTCGCCTGTGGACCGCCCATAGAGGACTACGGCTGCGCTCCTGACCGCTCATGTATAACATATTATAGAGCAGTGTGGACGCACGGGCAATTGAACAAGCGCCGTCGTAGCTGGCAAGCGCAGAGCACACGGAGCATTCGGCTCGAGTCCTCGCCGGCCAGCATACCGCTATTCGACGCGGGCAGGAACCTGACACGTCTGCACCATCGCGCAAGCCTCTCTCACCAGACTGATGAGATCATCAATGGAGAAAGGTAAGCCGAGAACGGGAATGGCTCGGCCAGTCCAGCGATTGAACGTTTGAGGCACGCGCTCCGGTTGCGAACTGAGCAATACATACGCATGCTGCGGAAGGTCATCGCGCGCAGCGATGACCGCATCGCTCCATTCATCGACAATGACGACCAGTGGTGACTCACTTACAGCTAAGGCGACGCGTGCCACAGCGGCATCACGCACGCCACCCGCCGCTATGCCAGCATCTTCAAGAACGAGTTCGATAGTCTCTCTCAGTGCCTCATCGGCTTCCACTACCAGGACCCTGTTCATGTGCCCACCCGCCTTCTCCATTCTTTCTGAGCGGCAGGCTATCAGAATGTTGTCACAACCTCGTCACAACGGGCAGTCAAGGCCTTACAGATGCGTATCAGCCCCAGCTAGCTTCTCAGGCAAGAACCACCGCCTAGATAAACGGACTCGCTCCCGTCACACAAATTGACAGTCCGCGCGACAGCGGCATATCATGCCGGTGAGGCGAGCAGGAGTCACCAGACGTCGCCGCCGGATTTGGGCTTTGGAGGCGAGGAGCACCATACCTCAGCCTCCGTTTTCTTGTACGCGGCATCGTCGCCACCAGTGCGGCAGGAGTCGCCGGAACGGGATAACGTTATGGAGACGCGAGTGAATCGTGAGCCAGATCGCATGCAGGATATTATCTCGCTATGCAAGCGGCGTGGATTTATATTCCCGGGTAGCGAGCTCTATGGAGGCCTGAACGCGGTCTTCGATTACGGTCCGCTCGGAGTCGAATTGAAGAATAATATCAAGCACGCATGGTGGCATAGCATGACGCGCATGCGCGACAACGTTGTTGGCCTGGATGCCGGCATTCTGATGGCGCGGCGTGTGTGGCAGGCATCCGGCCACGAAGACGTCTTCACGGATCCACTGGTCGACTGCACGAACTGTAAAGCGCGATTCCGGGCGGATCAGGTCGAAGAGATGAGCGGCGATCCCGAGGTCTGCCCCAACTGTGGCAAACGCGGTACGCTTACCGCGCCGCGCCAATTCAACCTCATGTTCAAAACGTTTATGGGTCCCGTTGAAGAGGACGCTGCCCTGGTTTACCTGCGACCGGAAACGGCACAGGGCATATATGTCAATTTTGAAAACGTGCAGACGAGCATGCGCAAGCGCATTCCATTTGGCATCGCCCAGATCGGAAAGGCGTTCCGCAACGAGATCAGCCCAGGCAATTTCATCTTCCGGATGCGAGAGTTCGAGCAGATGGAGATGCAATTCTTCATCAATCCCGTTGAAGAGGAACAGTGGTTCGCTTACTGGCGGGAGCAACGCTGGCAATGGTATCGCGATCTCGGAATGGCCGAGGACCACCTGCGCTGGCACGAGCACGGGCCGGGGGAACTGGCGCACTACGCGCGTATGGCGGTTGACATTGAGTATCCATTCCCGATGGGATGGAAGGAGATGGAGGGCATCCACGACCGGACGGATTGGGATTTGCGCCGTCACGCGGAGTTCAGCGGGAAAGATCTAAGCTATTTCGACGACGCGAAGAAAGAGCGCTTCATCCCCTTCATCATCGAGACATCCGCTGGAGCAGACCGCGCGACGCTTGCCTTCCTGACCGAAGCCTACTCTGAAGACGAAGTCGAGGGAGAAAAGCGCGTTGTGATGCGCTTCCACAAGCGGATTGCGCCCGTCAAGGCTGCCGTACTGCCGCTCTCGAAGAAAGACCCGCTCGTTGACCTTGCGCATGAGGTGCATGATTCTATCCGCACCATCGGCATGACCCAATATGACGACACCGGCGGCAGCATCGGACGCCGCTACCGCCGCCAGGACGAAATCGGCACGCCATATTGCATCACGGTAGATTTCCAGAGCCTGGAAGACCGTCAGGTAACCGTGCGTGATCGGGATAGCATGCAACAGCGCCGCGTGCCCATCGCTGAGCTGCGCGGCTTGCTCGCCAGCGAGCTGGATGCTTAACCGGAGAGGCGAACGGGTATTGTCATCCGGCCACATTGGCCGAACCATGAGGAGGATCAGGCAACCGCTTGGTCCTCCTTTACGCTGGAAGGGACATAACGCGATGGCGCTCGACGAAGCTCTCGGCATCTACGCTGAAGCCGCGCAGGATCTCGTGAGCGCGGGGCTGGCGCTTGCCGCCGGCAACTTCTACAATTGCGCCGACCTCTGCAATCAGGCGGTAGAGAAGATTCTGCAGGCGCTCTACGTGCTGCACCATGACGGGCGCGCACCCTACGACCACGATTTGCGCCCGCTCGGAGAGCTCGTGAGCGCGCCGGGGCCCATCCTGGCCGATCTCGATGTCCTCACGCCATACCACCCCGAGGCGTTCCTGGCAGGTCGCACGCCAGAAGAGGCCGACGACGAGGTAGGTGGAGAGACCGCTGATGATCTCATGCGTCGCGCGCGAGCCATCCAGCGCTGGGCACGCCCAATGATTCTCTCCGGAATGTAGCGCACAGGAGGCGCGGCACGCATGCGCATCGTTTCACTGCTTCCGAGCGCCACCGAGATCGTATATGCGCTCGGACTACAAGATCAGCTTGTCGCGGTCACACATGAGTGCGACTTTCCATTCGATGCGAGAAGCAAACCGATCATCACGAGGAGCCTGCTGCCACCCAATCTCACCAGCTCGGAGATCGACGAGCAGGTGCGCGCACAACTGACCAGCGACGCCCATTCGTTGTACACCATCGACCGGGAGCTGCTGGCGCGCCTTGAACCAGATCTCATCCTCACACAGAAGCTCTGCGAAGTCTGCGCGGTCGCATATGACGAAGTGCTCGACGCAGTGAGCGGCTTACCGCGCCGCCCAGAAGTGCTCAATCTGGAGCCGATGAGCTTGCGTGAGGTGCTTGACGACATCCGTCGTACTGGTGCGGCAGCGGGCGCATCCGCGGTAGCGGGAGATGTCGTCACCCGCCTTGAGGAGCGCATCGAACGGGTACGTGGGCAGGTGGCCCTTGCCTCCACACGCCCACGGGTGGGTTTCCTCGAATGGCTCGATCCACTGTTCTGTGGCGGCCACTGGAACCCGGAATTGGTTGAACTTGCGGGCGGCGTTGACGAGATCGGCAGACGAGGCCAGCCGTCAATACGGGTCGAGTGGGAGCAGATGCGCGCGTTTCAGCCGGAAATAATGGTCATTTCCTGCTGCGGCTTCACAGCGGAGCGCACTAGAGAGGAGCTTCCTCTGCTGGAGGCACGTCCGGGCTATGCTGACCTGCCCTGCGTCCGCGCCCGCAGAGTACACATCGTGGATGGCACGGCGTACTTCAGCCGACCGGGGCCGCGCCTGGTGGATAGTCTCGAACTTCTGGCCAGGCTCGTGCATCCAGACGTTTTTGCCACGGACGAGCGGGCACGCTGACACGTGCCCGCCTGTTTCAGTCATACAGTCGCGAGGCGCTGCTACGAATGATATGCCGGCGCGTCGCTGGCTGGGAACGACTCTTCTGACGCGCGCGTGACCGCATCATTCGATTCCCGCGCATCCGCGAACGTCTGACTGCCACCCTCCGCGCTGGCTGATGGCGAAGCGCCAATCTGGCTTCCCACACCAGACTTGACCTGGATGCGCCGTGGCCGCGCTTCCTCAGCCTTGGGTATGTTCAGCACGAGGATGCCATTCTCGTACGTAGCATCCGCCTGGTCTGGATTGATCGGCCCAGGTAGCGAGATGTCGCGATGGAACGTCGCTGATCTCCGCTCGCGCACGATCCAGTTATGCTCGTGTCGTTCTTCGTGCGCCTTGGATTCGGCATGGATGGTCAGCACGTTCCCTTGCGAACTGATCTGGATCGCGTTCGGATCAACGCCAGGAACTGTCGCGTGGACGACGTAGTGATCTCCGGCATCTTCGACATCGACTGGCATCACGCCCCGGCCAGCGATAAAAGAGCTTGCCGGACGCACGAAGCTATCCTGAAAGAGCCTATCCATAGCTTCGCGCAGGCTGAGCATATCTCCAAAAGGATCCCAGCGTTCAAGGCTCATCTGTGCCCTCCTACGCCGCATGGTTCGCTCAAGTTGCAGCGCCCGCAAGACATTCAAGACGTATGTGGGCCATATCTGCGACGGTGTGCGGCACCACGACAGCGCCGCACATCATATGCCATATTCACCGCGAGCAGTTACGAGCGTCCGGCAGCAATCGAGGCAGCTCCACGCTGCTGCCACTGTTCCAGCGGGAGCACCTGATCCACGATGCCATAGTCTCGTGCTTCCTCCGCACTCATGAAGAAATCGCGCTCCGTATCGCGCTGGATGCGTTCCAGCGGCTGCCCGGTGTGAAGCGCGATGATATCATTCATCACTTCACGGGTGTGCAGCAGTTCGCGCGCGTGAATATCGATGTCCGTCACCTGACCACCCAGTCCGCCCTGGATAAGTGGCTGGTGCAGGTGCACGCGCGCGTGAGGGAGCGCGAACCGGCGCCCTGGATCGCCAGCCATCAAGAGAATCGTGCCGAAACTGGCGGCTTGGCCAATACACGTCGTAGCGATTGGGCAGCGGACCGAGCGCATGGTGTCGTAGATCGCCAGCCCAGCCGTTATCACGCCGCCTGGTGAATTGATGTACATGTTGATGTCGCGCTTGGGATCCTCTGCCGCCAGGAATAGCAGCTCGGCGACCACAAGGCCCGCCATCTCATCACCCACCGGCCCATTGATGAGAATGATGCGCTCACGCAACAAGCGGGAAAACAGATCGTATGCCCGTTCACCTCGCATGCTCGACTCAATCACCGTCGGGATAACCATGCTAGCTTGTGAGTGTGCGGATGTGCTCATCGTGGTATCCTCCATTCGTACCGGCTATGCCTCTTTGGATTGCCGAACGAACAAATATTCAACAGGACCCGCGCTCCCATAGGGACGGCTGACACTCACGAGCAGCCAGCCTTCTGCGCCGAGAGCATTTAGTTCGGCTTCCTTCGGTAACGTGTCAGTCTCGGGATGCAATGTGAGCACGCGATACTCCCATCGGGGACGGGGGGCATCCACCCGCTCAAATACGATGGGCGCCTGTAATGATGGAGCAGGCGTCTGCTCTGGAGCGTCCCAGAAGTGATGGCGCATAGTGTATCAGCCTTTCCTCACCTGTGATATGACATGGCATACCGGTTGCCGTACTTGAACCGTAACCCTGGCGAGACTAGAATGGAAGCAAGAATTCATGCTCACAGCATGCGCTGAGGCGGGGCGCATGCTGTGAGCATGTCTGGAGGGAGCGACGTGATGTCGGACTTGCAGCGTACCCTCGGAACAGTCATCCGGCGTGAGCGTCGCTGCCAGCATCTCACGATGAAGGAGCTCGCTGAACGCTCTAACGTGTCGACCATTTATCTCAGCGAAATTGAGCGCGGCAAGAAATATCCGTCAGCCCTCGTCCTGGAGCGGCTGGCAGAGGCGCTCGGCATCGACGTGTGGGACCTGCTCGCGCTCGTGGCAGATGAATTGCGGCTGGCAAGCCAGCCAGAGCCAGCCATTGGCTTCCAACTGCCTTCACGCGTCGCTTCGCAGCCACGCAATCTGAGCGGCGTTGTCGTAGATATGCTGGTCGCATGACTGATACAGAGCCAGCGGTGCAGAAACGTATAGGGCAAGTGACGCCGTCTTCCATCGAGCGCGCGAAGGGCGAGCGCCTGCAGAAGTTTCTTGCGCACGCAGGGATCGCATCGCGCCGCCATGCGGAAGAGATGATTTTGTCCGGTGCGGTCTCCGTCAATGGCGACATCGTCCGCGAGTTGGGCACCAGGGTTGATCCGGAGTATGACGACGTGCGCGTGCGCGGGCGACGTGTCACACTGACTCAGACGCACCTGTATATTGCCATGAACAAGCCGGATAACGTGCTCACGACGGCCACTGACCCGCAAGGACGACGAACAGTCATGGATTTTCTTTCGCCAGAGTGGCGCGCGCAGCGAGTCTACCCCGTCGGGCGACTAGATCGCGACAGCGAGGGTTTGCTGCTGCTGACCAATGATGGCGATTTCGCCTTCCATATGGCGCATCCGCGGTTCGCCCTGCCCAAGGAATACCACGCACTTGTGGACGGGGAACCATCCGCGGAGCAACTTGAACGCATGCGTCAGGGCATCACTCTGCATGGGGAGCGCCGCCCAACCGCGCCAGCCGAAGTGCGCGTGCTCCGCCGCCATCAGCATGCGACGTGGATTTCAGTCGAGATCCACGAGGGACGAAACCGGCAGGTTCGGCGCATGTTCGAGGCAATTGGATACAAGGTCGTGCGCCTGCGCCGTGTGCGCATCGGACCACTTGAGCTGGGCACCCTTCGGCCGGGGAAGACGAGGATGCTCACTGATCGCGAGGTCAAAGCCTTGCGTGCCGTGATATTTCCTGAGCAGGCCGTCGGCCGTTAGCCGTGCGAATTCCAGATTAGAGCAGCAGGCGCTTAAAGGATTCCGCTCGCGCCAGCCCCGCTGGCTTGCCTGTCTCCTCAGCACGCCGCGCCCATGATTCCGCCAGCGCGTGTGGGTCGCCTGTCTGGCTGGCATGGGCAAGCCGCGCCGCGATTTTGCGGTCGAGCGTCTCTGAGATGTCAACCCAAAAATCGGGCTGGTTCGAGCTAAAGAGCCACACCTCCGGCACGGCATGTGGTTGCAAGCCTTCATCGCGTATCTGCTCAGGGTAATGCAGCACGTCACGCGCGTACGGGTATGCCGCGTCGAGAGCGACACGCCCGGCGATGCGGTGGTCGCGGTGAGTTGTGTAGGGCGGCCAAGGATGCTCCGCATCATGCGTTATGAGCAGGTCAGGCTGCCACCGTCTGATCTCTCGCACGAGCAACCCACGGAATTCGGCAGTGTCCTCCAGGCCGCCATCGGGCAGCCGCAGAAAAACGGGCTCCTCCGCACCAATTCTGCGGGCCGCTTCACGCTGTTCCGATTCACGCCGCGCGGCCACCTGCTCACGCGGTTCCCACGGGTCGCTGGTCCCCTTGTCTCCCGACGTGCAGAGGACATAAACCGCGAGCCATCCCTGCCGCACGAGAGTGGCCACCGCTCCCGCGCACCAGCTTTCAATGTCGTCCGGATGCGCCGCGATCACAAGGCACGTGCGTCGGCCTTTGCCAGGCGAGAGTGCATCAGGCTCGCTCATGAGAGATTCGCCCGCTGGATGGCGTGTAGCTCCCGGATGCCTTTCTCAGCCAGATCGAGCATCTCATTCAGCTGACCACGCTTGAAGGGCTTGCCCTCCGCCGTACCCTGCACTTCAATAAACTCGCCCGCCTCAGTCATGACGATATTCGCATCCACCTCGGCATGTGAATCCTCAGCATAGTTCAGGTCGAGCAGAAGCGCTCCATCCACCATGCCAACGCTAATCGCCGCAACCGCCGTGCGAACTGGGTCGCGCGCGAGGAGCTTGTTCGCGCGCAATCCGTCGCAAGCACGTTTCAGCGCCAGCCACGCGCCGGTTATCGCGGCCGTTCGCGTTCCACCATCAGCCTGAAGCACGTCACAATCCAGGATGATCGTGCGCTCGCCCAGGGCGCGCAGATCCATACATGCGCGCAGAGACCGGCCAATCAGGCGCTGGATCTCGTGCGTGCGTCCGCCGATGCGTCCGGTGACGGATTCTCGATTCGAGCGCGAGGCGCCAGAGCGGGGCAGCATCGCGTATTCAGCCGTTACCCAGCCTTGTCCCCGTCCTTCCAGAAACCCTGGCACCCTGTCCTCCACAGTGGCCGCGCACAGTACGCGTGTGTCACCGAATTCGATGAGCACCGAGCCTTCCGCGTGACGAAGGTAATCGACCGTAAGCCGTACAGGACGCAGCTGGTCCGCTGCGCGTCCATCTATCCGGGACATCGCACATTCCTCATCAACTTCTCCTGGCAGTGATCACGGCAGGGCATCGCCGCTGGATGACACGAGCCGGACACTTCCGTTTGGCCATACTTCACACACCCAGGTGTGGGTGCGCTGAAACAGCTGGCGCCATGTAATGCTAAACGTCACTGCATACGCGCCACTGGGCGTTGGCGTCGTATTCATGCGCGTCGTGGCCGAGCCAGGATACGGTCCCTGCCAGCCTCGATCACTGAAATGAATCCAGAAATTGTACATCCGTGTGCCGGATCCCGTGGGAAACGTCTCCGGAGCTACAAATGGTGGATCCTGATTCGTATTCGGCAAGAGATCGGCCATCGCCGAGCGCGCAAGCGCGAGAGCCGTCAGCGGAGTGAGTGCGCGTGCGTTCGCCGCTGTATTGATGAACAGGACACGCCCATCTAGCGAAGGCAGGTATGCCAGGTGCAGGTTGGTATTAACCAGCATGGGCTGAATGGCGGGCCACGCGGTGGGCAGAGCAAGCGCGCTCACCACGGACCCGCTCGCCGCGTCCCGGAGCGCCACTTCACTGCCATTTGTCGTCACCAGCGTTCCAGAGCCATCCCAACCGAAAGCCGTGGAAAGGCACAACGACCGGGACGAGGTAGCCACTGAAGGAGCCACGTTGGCCGCGGACGGGCCGTCAAGCAAGGCGCGCACATCATACTGGCATGCCCCACGCGACGCTGTCAGATACAGCGTACCACTCGCGGCGTTCAGCGGTCCGAGATGCGCAGGGAAGGATAGTGCTACAGTGCCGAGCGCGCTCAGCGACCGGTCATCGAAGGCACTGAGCGCGTCACCATCCGCGAGAAATAGCACGACGCTGCGCGCGTCGTCGAGCACCGGCCCTTCTATCACCGCTCCCGTGAAGACGTGTGACGCCAATAGAGAACCGGATCGCGCATCGAGGACCACCGCTGTGTCGCTGGTAGCCAGAACCAGCAGATTCTGCACAACGTCGACCACGCCACCCACAAGACGCTTTCCTACAATGTCTGATGGCAAGGCAAAGCTGGCGACGAACTGCCCTGTCGCAGTCGAAAATATTGTCACAGACTGGGCGCTCACCGCATAGGCGAGATGCCGCGACGAGTCGACCAGCAGCAGGGTACTTCCGGCGACTGTGGCGGCGGGGCCGGTCAGTGGCGTTCGCGCAAGCGGGGCACCTGTCGAGCCATCTAGCACCAGAAACGCGGTCAACGCGGGCGCTGGTGGGCAGTTACCCACTGGGGGACAGACGGGCATCGAGGCGCTCACGAGCGCCACGAGATGATTGTTGCCAGAGTCGAGACCAACCAATTGCGTATTGGGCGGCGACACGCCCACGATGGCAAGTGGACGAATGGCGGGGGCGGCAACTGTCGCCTCCCCCCTCCTGATCCGTGACGCAATCTGATGCGCGAATGCCGCCCCCCCTACCACGACGATCACGAGCAGACATGATACCAGCGCCCAGGGCCATACGGCGCGAGATCTCGTTGAACGCTTTCCAGACATGCGTTCGCTGTCGTCCTCTTTCAGGCGCATCAGTTGGAACCAGGCACGTTACTGCCAGGCCATGTCGTGGCATCATCCGGGTACGATGGCTGCGGAGACTGCTGCGGGGGAAAAGCCTGCGTCTGTGCCGGTCCGATTCCCTGATTCGGCGGCAGATGCTGAATCGGATCGGGCAACGGAGAGGCCGGCAAGAACGGCACGGGCTGCGTGGCGGCCACAGTCGTCGCATCAGGAGTCGCCGGGGTGGTCGGTTGCTGAGCCTGCTGCGGCGGCACAGCACCCTGGTTCGCGCCAAAAGCGGCGGCAGGCGGCATACCTGGAGCGGCCGGTACTGCGGCCGGTACTGGGATACCCAGTCCGACGCCGTGAGGCGCCTGCGGAGCAGCGACAGCCTTCGCACCCAGGGCAGCAATGGGCAACGCAGCCGCCCCCCCGCCAGCAGACAGCGCCGCTTTCCTGCCGCGTTTTCCACGAGAGGACTTTGCCGAGACTTGCTGAGCTGCGTTCCCGGCATTAACAACCTTCCTGCCCCTGAAACGACGAATGGCACGCAGAATGAGCCGCCCAATGAAACCCACTGCCAGCAGGAGCGCAACAAAACCGATAACGGGGGAGAAAAGCAGCAGAACAGCCGCCACAACGACCAGAATATCTTCGAGAATGCTGATGACTGCATTACCAAAGCCAGCCGTGGTAGCCGTAACCACCGGCCGCGAAGCAGCCTTCACGCCATGAAAGCCGAGCGCGAGCGCGCCGCCGGAAACCGCCGCCAATAGAGCATGCGAATCGCTCAGGGAGTTCGAGGTCGCTGCCATAATGAGGGCGCCGGAGAGGGGACGGATAATCGTGTGGATCGCGTCGCTGATATGATCGATGATCGGCAGCTTGTCAACTGTGAACTCTCCTATTGAGAGTGCCCCCAAGGCGACAAGCGCTGCGGCTGATCCAAGGCCAGCGAATTCAGGGCGCAAAGGTATCAACGCACTTGATCCCGGACCAGCCAGGTTGCTGCCGATGCCGACAGCCAGCAGCGGCAAATAGGCTCGCAATCCTGCCATTGAGCTCAGGCCCAACGCCGCGAGCAATATGAGGAGAGGATATGAGTTAAACGAACTCGGAATGGCTACCGAAGCCAGCACCATAGCGCTACCCTCCCGCCGGTCTCCGCACCGGACGACACGCTCCGGTTGCGGGCCACATCCCTACCCGGACTTTCTCACATCTGGTCCGCGCGCAGGCAGTGTATCACGAATGGACCAGCTAGCAAGGACCATATCAAGCAGATGAACTGTGTATATGTACGAGTAGTCTCTTCGAGTGGTTGGGGCCGCGATCCCACGGAGTAGCAGGAAGGAAATACCATCCGGCGCGAGCATGAGCGGTACAGCGCACTGGCCGTGCTCCACGACGCACGCGACAGCCGGATGGTTCCCGGCAAACGAGCCTACTCCGCCTTTACCGTCTGAGCATACCGCGTATGGCACTCATCAATGATCTTCCAGGCCGCATCGACGGTATGCCACTCACGGACCTCCGTCTGCACGCCCTGCAGCTCTTTGTATGTACGGAAGAAGGCGGAAATCTCCTTCAGCCAGTGATCCTCCAGATTGCCCAGATCGCGAATACCAAGAAATCGCGGATCGTCATGAGGCACAGCAAGGATCTTCTCATCTGGTCCCTGCAGATCGATCATCGTCAAGGTGCCAATCGGGCGAACCCGCATGTAGCAGCCGGTAAACGTGGGCTCCTCCACGACTACGAGGACATCAAGCGGATCACCATCACGAGCCAGCGTGCCGCCAATAAATCCGTAGTCAGTCGGATAGTGCATGGAGGAATACAGAACCCGATCCAAGTGGAAAATGCCGCGCTTGTGATCAAATTCGTATTTGTTTCGGCTTCCCCGCGGAATCTCGATGATCGCCTCAACCCAGCCCTCGTTGCGATCGCCAACATATCCAGGATGTTCATGTGATGCCATGTTCTACATCTCCCTGTTCCCTATGCCGACCTCTACCAGCGAGGCCGGCACATATAGCTCCTTACGCAAGCACTCGGTTGCGGCTATACTTACTTATGATAATCACCATTTCGAGAAATGGCCCACCAGTGGAGAGAGCAAGCGCGCCAGTGCACGAGCATCATATCAGAGCGGAGGTCGAGCGTGCGGCCAGACGTGACACGCCCCATCCTCCCCGACAACCGCGACGAGGTCCCGGAAGGCCGCCCGCGCAATTCACTGATTCGATCACGACTCGACGGCTCATCCTCAGTCACGCACGCAAGCTCTTCATGCAACGCGGCTTGGCCAGCGTATCCGTAAGCGAGGTGGCCGAGGCGGCAGGTGTGACAAAGCCTACTATCTATTACCACTTCGGTGACAAGGAAGGCTTGTATGCCGCCACGCTCTGCGACGTCATTCAGGAGGTAGGAGGATATGTCCGGCAGGTAACCGAGTCGGCGCTCACCATTCGCCAGAAGGTCGACAGCCTTGTTTTTGGCTATTTCCTGCATGCCGATTCGACGATGGAACCCGTACTGCACGACACCCAGAAACTGCTCGGCCAGGAGCGCGCCAGCCTGGTCTGGAACTGCTACGAACAAAACCTGGTGGCCCCGATCCGAGCCATGATGGAAGAAGGCATGCGCACGGATGAACTTCGGCCGAACGATCCCGACATGCTCGTCCGAGCGCTGCTCGCTCTGCTGGATAGCTTTACGGCTCCAGAAGGACACTCTTCACGAACGTGCCAGCAACACCGAAAGATGGCTGACGCAGTCGTTTCGCTGTTCCTCGATGGAGTCACATCACGCGAGGTACTTTCTTCCTAGCGGGCAAATCAGCCATTTCGCCTTCCAGGCCGGTTGAATTCTACCTGTGAGTCATTGTGAGCCTACAAGTCCTCATACGTTGCTACGACCCTGCCAGCGTGCTACAATCGTGCCTCGGATACGCATCAAGCCGCGATATTCCAGCTATTGTCGCTTCGCGGGCCTGAAGGACACAGAATCCAGCGATGCGTATGACATAGCCACAACAGCACGTCTTGCCGGACCCGCGGGTTCGCTGCATCGGGAAAGTGATAGCGGAGGAACTGTATGGCGCAGGAGCGCACTCCAAAGCGGGGGATAGGCTCGTCCATTCTCAGGCTCATCAATCCTATCCGCGATCCTAGCCTGCTTGTGGCGATAATTCTCACGGCAATCGAGGAGGGAAGCAGCGGTTCCCCCGCTATTCTCATTGGCGTGGGCCTGCTCAACTGGGTGGCCGTCAAGGCCGTGATCTGGCTGCTGGTCAATTTCGCGTTCTCGTTCGTGTATCTCGTCCGAAAGGCGCTGTGGGTTGTGCGCAATCCACGCCTTTCGTGGCGACTGCTGGACGCACTGGGCACCGAGGAAATCATTATCGGTGGCCTCGCTCCAGACATGTTTGTGGCTGAAAATGGCGAGATGCATCAAGGCAATATGGGCATGATGGCGGCGATGATGGCGCAGTACGGTTATGCCGGGCCGCTCAGCGCACCGTATGACCAACAAGATTACGATGGTGCATATCAGGAATATGGCGGCGACCCCGGATATGGTCGTGGCCCTCAGCCAAGCGTGAGACTTGATCAGCAATCGGAGGAAGTGCAGGCTCTGCTCACCGCCTATAGCAAGCTCATTGAAGACTGGATGAGCTTCACCGAAGAAAAGTGGCGCGCGGTGAGTGACAGCCAGCTCGGTTGGAAGCCGCTGCGCGGTCGCTGGAATGGATGGGAAGAAATCTACGTCGATGCGTTCGGCTCGCGCGATGATGAGTTTGCTATCGCCCCAAATGATACAACGGCCAAGCGCTTCCAGAATGCTCACGATAAGGGATCGGCGGCAAGCGCAGTCGCATGCTTCCTGCGTGATCTCGACGTGCTACGGCAGCGCGTCATGAGCATTGGGAGCCAGGACGAGGATGATATGCCGCGCATGGGTGGCATCGAGTCCCGACCACAGGTTTCGCCGCGAACCGCAAAGCGCGCGATCATCCGTAATCCGATGATCGTAGATGCTGACGGCTAATGAGGGCACCTCTCTGTACGGCTGACGTAGGAAAGGCGATGGAAATGCGAGGTGTTTCACTGCGCTGGGGCCTCATTACGGGCGTCGCAGGCGCGTTTCTTGGCATTGCGGCGCTCCTCGCAGGCACGGTGCTCGAGCCCATCAAGAGCGTTACCACGGCGGAAGCCGTCGCGCTGGCGTTCTTTGTGCGGGGTTTGCTCGCGTATGCTTCCCTCGGCCTGGCGCTCGGCCTTGCTTACTACGGCGGCCTGCGCGTCGCTCGCGCACGGAATCAGCATTTTGCGGCACAAACACATGGCACCGGCAGAGTATATTCGCTCGCCGCGGGTGGCATTGCCATGCTGGTGTACTGGCTAATCACCTCGATTTACGTGATCTTTGAGCCAGCAACTCCAGCGGCGTTGACATCGTCAAGCACGATCATGGCCCTCGTCCAGGCACGACTCGTTTTTGGCGCTATCTGTATTCTGGCCGGGATAGGTCTTGGCGGCATCGGCGGCCGCGCGTCTTCCGCACGCTTGCTGCTGGACGCTTTGACCGCACAGCCCGCTCTGCCAGTGGCCGCGCAGCCCGTTACCCATGCTGAAAAAGCGCTGCTAGAAGAAAATCAACCCACCGAATAGACCCAATCGTCCTCTACGCTGGGTTGTTCAGGGGGCCCAGCACATTGAGCAGTTGTGTGACGGTAAATGGCTTGGGCAATGTACTATCAGGCATGAGATCACGTGCGCGTTCCAGATTCGCCCATGCGGAAACGAGCACAATCTTGTGGCGGCTGCGCTGTTCCGGGTCCTCATTCAGCGCGGCCATGACGCCCCAGCCATCAACTTCCGGCATGAGCAGATCGAGCAACACGACGCGTGGACCACTGCGCTGCAAGATGTCGAGCGCTTCGCGCCCGTTGACGGCTGTCTCCGTGGGATATCCCTCCAGCGAAAGCACTTCGACCAGCATCTTGCGTATTGAAGGATCATCATCTACGACCAGCACAGTAGGTTGATGCGCCATACGTTTCCTTCTCCTCTGCGCACGCCTGGAACCAACCCAGCGAGTTAGCGCGATAACGCCCGGACCATTGCTGGCGTCCGCTATGGGTGCATGCCCGGATCAGCGCTCAGTGGCAAACTAAACTGGAAGAACGCGCCCTTACCGTACTCGCTTTCCACCCAGATGTCACCTCCCATTGCGTCCATGTACCGCTGGCAAATCCACAATCCCAGACCTGTCCCCCGGACAGGCGTGGTGAGTGAGCGGGCAAGTCGAACGAATTTCTTGAAGAGGTTGGGCATGTCTTCCTGGCTTATGCCGTCGCCAAGATCGCGCACGCCGACCACGACCCAGTTCTCCGGCGCACCGGCAGCCGCGGCATGGGCACGCCCTCGCTGCGCCAGCGCTTCTCTGCGCTCAACTCGGGCAGTAACAGTGCAAGGTAGCGTGGCATCCGAATACTTGATAGCGTTGCTCAGCAGATTGGAAATCACTCCGGTCACATGTTCAGACTCGCCTACCGCCCAGATATCGGCAGGCACCTCAAGCATGACACGAGCTTTTGCTTCAGGCGCAAGCATCGAAATCGCTTCTTCCGCAGCCGAACGTACGCGAATCGGGGCCAGCGTGAGTTGAAGCGGCTGACTCTCCAGGGTGTTAGCGTCGTGCAGGCGACTGATCATGCCAGTTAGCTGACGAGTGGCCTGGCGGATCTCGCCCGCGTACTGATCCAGTTTTGTCTGATCCAGCTTGTGTCCATACCGGCTGATGAGCGTCACATACCCGTCAATCGCTGTAACAGGGGTGCGGAACTCATGCGAAACGGTGAGTATGAAGTCATCTTTGAGACGATCCAGCTCTTTCTGCTTTTCAAACGCTTCCTGCAAGCTTTGGTACATCGCCTGTTCCTGCTCGAAGAGCCGGGCATTGCTGAGAGCCAGCGCGCCCTGCGTCACAAGCCCTTGCAACAGTCCCATTTCTTCCGGCTTGAACCGGTGGCCGGATCCCTGAGGAAACGCGAACACGGCCCCGAGCGCCTGCTCTTTCTGGACGATAGGTACGATGACGCATGACCGGAAGGCATTGCTGGCCAGCATCCGGCCAAATCCGCCGCTTTCGTCCCAGTCGCTTTCCAGATTTTCGAACGCGACGAGTTCGCCACTCGCTAAGACATGTGAGAGCCCGCGCCATGCGAGTGGAACCGACACATCATCAATGCCGGCCCCGGTCGCGCCGTCCCGGGAACTGATGGCTTTGCCGCGCAGGCATTCCCCCGTCTCGTTCAATTCGAACACGGCACACGCGGAGGCATCAATCAGATGCACAGCTTGCTCAGCCAGTGCCCGAAACGTTTCCTCCGTATTGAGGGAAGTGTTCAGTGTCAAGACAGCGTTATTCAATATCGACAGCTGAACTTCCTTCTCCCGCGTACGCACAAGCGAGGCTCGCGTCTCCTCTGCCAGGCGCGCATTCTGCAGTAGGATTGCCGCCGTGCGGGCAATGGTCGTGAAGAGGTGCACATGCTCCGGAGCATAGACATCCGCGCGATTGCTCCCCGCCACGATAGCCCCAAGCAGGGTATTGCCGATGGAGAGCGGCGCCGCAAGAATCGACTGCACTGGCGCATCTCCCCCCCAGCCGAGGACGCAAAACTCGGGACGAAGCGCGCGTTCCTCCGGCGCGGAGATACACAGGGTTCTAGAAGAGCGGATCGCCGACCACCAGGGCGGCAGCGCGGACGCCGGGAAGTGCCCCATCGGCACGGGCTGCCCATCGCGCTCGGCGATTTCGTATGTTACATCATTGGCGCGCTCATGGTACAGCACAATTGCCAGGGATGGCGCATCGATCATGCCGCGTACGAGATCGCGCAGCCGGGTATAGATCGACTGCGGACCCGCACCGACAAGGTCGGAGGCCAGAGCGTTCAGCAGATCAGACTGCCCCTGGTTTTGCCGGGCCAGCCCATCCACTTGCATTGCGCGCGCAACCCTGTCCGCGTGAAGTGAAAGCATCTCCATATCGTGGGCGCTGAATGACCAGAGCGGATCACGATTGTAGACAGCTATCACCCCTATGAGATCTGTTGACGGACGGGTGACGCTGAGCGTACCAGGGCGCAAGATGGGGACCGCAAGGTGCCACGCGGCCTCCGGATCGGCTGGCGCGGATCCGCTCGGCAGCGCGCGACATTCTTCACCGCGCAGGATGACGGGGTCGCCGACCTCCCACGTATAACCAAGCAAACGCTCCCCGCGTCGATACGTGCGGGTGCTGAGCATGGCAGGCAAAAGCTGCGTGGATTGCTCGTCGATGAACTGGTCATCCAGTCCAGCGGTATCGAGCTGCTCGATGCCGGAGAAACCCGGCATGGAACCAAGCGAGCCAGCACGGGCAGCCAGGCTGTTACTCGCGGGGTAGGGCGGTGGAAACACCGGCGAAGGCAGCACCGGCTGTGAATTGCGCGCCGGGGCACCCAGAGTCCCGTGCATGCTTTCGAGCCGGGGGCGAGTACGTCGGGCGCGCAGAACAAGCACCTGGCGTGATTCGTCAAGGGTCGCGATCTCGCCGCCATCCGCACGGACCAGCGCCATCGCGCCGTCCAGCGCTTCGGCAAAGAAGTTAGTTAGAGAGGCTGCCTGCAGAGCGTGGAGATCCATCGCAAATTGTGCCCGTTCTGAAAGTGAACCACCGGGCAGAGATGAACCAGGACGCGACTGATCAGGAAGCCTGTTCATGTTCGGGCGAGCTGGCGGTAAACCAAACATTGCTCACCTCTCGCTGTCACATGTCGAGTGAATCCCGCGCGCATGTTGCGGCGTGCCGGCGAAGTTGGAGTCAGCACGCTGACTCACAGTGACACTCTCGCTGCCTCCCACCATCCTCAAGCCGTTCCACGAACGCATGTCCGCTTGGCATACCAGTGATGAGGCTTCCCTGCCAGCCGTGTCGCCGGTTATCGTACGCGCACGTACTTACTCACAAAGCGAACCTGAGCATACCACAGAGCCCTGTCGCCGGGCAACGCGTGGCATAAACCTGTGGGCGCAGTGTCAGTATACTGCATAGAGCAGCGCAGCCTCCTTGTCGCCATGATGGAGACGCCATCCCCCACTACACCCACAAACAGACGCTCACTCAAACACGTAGAAGGGGCACACGGCCCCTCCGCCCACTGTCCTCTTCGGGCCGGTGTGGAACCGTGTGCCCCCACTTACGGGATCACGAGCGCTTGAGCGCGCCGATGCCGCTCACAAGGCTCAGCGAGCAGCAAGGCCATTTGTGCCAGCAGGAGTCGACGTGACACTCGCATCGCCGAGATGTTCAACAAATGGTCGAATCAGACTCGTAAACTCTACCGGCACGACGAGCTTCGTCGATGGTGTGTTGGCGATCGATTTTAGCGCATCGAGATACTGCAGACTCATCGTCTTGCTATCGATTTGCTGCGCGGCCGCCGCGATCTCCGTCAGTGCTTGCGCATATCCCTGCGCGCGCAGGATAGCTGACTGGCGAGCGCCCTCGGCAGCCAGAATCGCCGACTGCTTTTCGCCATCCGCGACACGCACGGCAGCTTCGCGCTTGCCGTCCGCATCCAGGACCATCGCGCGGCGGCTCCGCTCGGCGGACATCTGCCGTGTCATCGCCTCCTGGATCTCGCGCGGCGGGATGATCTCACGGATTTCAACCGCGGTCACCTTGATTCCCCACCTGTTCGTAACGTCATCGAGCTTGCCGCGCAGCGTACTGTTGATATCTTCGCGCTTGGAGAGTACCTCATCGAGCAGCATATCGCCGACCACCGCGCGCAGGGTCGTAATGGCGATGCCGCGCGACGCATTCTCATATGCTTGCACGTTCAGCACGCTGGAAGCGGCATCCACGATCTTCGAATAGATCAGAAAGTCGATGGATACCGACGCGTTGTCTCTCGTAATGCAGGTTTGCGGCGCGACATCAAACACGCGCTCCCGCAGATCTGCACGGATGCCCCGGTCAATAAATGGAATCAGCAGCACAAGCCCCGGCCCACGGGTGCCCAGCATCCGGCCCAGCCGGAGCACAACCAGCCGCTGATATTCCGGCACGATGCGCAGCGCGCTGAAAAACAGCCCCGCCAGCGCCACCAGAACGACGACGATGATGATGATCCCAGCAATTGGCATGGCGAACACTCCTCCTTCGACCCGATCACGCTGAGGGCAATTCTGGCATCTTCCAGCTATATGGCCGGCGAACGTGTAGCACGACGCCTTCCACACCGACCACTTCAATTGACTCTCCGGCCGCGACTGGCTCAGCTATTGAGGTCGCTGACCACTCTTCGCCGTCCACTTTCACGACGCCACTCGGCTCCAGATCGGTAACAGCGACACCCTCCTTGCCAAGCAAGGCCTCACGTCCCGTCACGACTGGCATGTGCCGCACGCGCAGAGCCGCATGCACGATTACCAGGAAGAATCCCGCAAAGGCAAGCGTGACAACGCCGACCAGCCACGGACTAACCCGAATATCCGGGCTGAGGAACGATTGGCGCGTGATTGGCGTGAAAAGCAGGAGTGAGCCCAAGACGAATGTCACGATGCCTGCGAATGCGAGAAATCCCGTACCTGGCGTATGGGCTTCAGCGATAAAGAGCCCGACGGCCACGAGGATTAAGAGCACCCCACCCCAGTTGGTCGGGAGCATGCCGAACGCAACGAATGACAAAAGCAGCGCGACAACGCCTGAAATGCCCGGAATCAGTGCTCCGGGATGGTAGAACTCAGCCAGTATGCCTATGATGCCCGCTACGAAGAGCACATACGCAACATTGGGATTACTCAGGATGGCTGCGAGCGATTGCGGAATCTCCATCGTCGGCACCGCGTTTCCATCAGGGTCTCAAACCGTACAGGCGGCTTTAGGTTGTGACAGATTGTGTTGAAACACCTTGGGCACAGATCAACGTATATACGAATGTACCCTATTCATTGTTATGTTGAACATGCTGCAACAGATATCGCAGAAATGGCCTTCTTGATGAGTGGCTTCTATCGTCGATGTGCTCGCGAAATGCGCGCGTGAGGCAAGAATGTCCCCCGGCAAGCGCTCATCAGTCTTCGTTGACACCCTCAGAAGCCACGGTTTACTATCCTGAACAGACACGATCGCGCGCTTCCCTCGTGCGCTCGCGACGGGCACGTCACCAAAGTGGAGAGGATACCTCGAATGGCTGCACCAGTGGCTGAAACGGGAACCAATAGTTCAAAGCTCTATACTCACCAATTGCCCAATGGCTTGCAGCTGGTCGGCCAGCGGATGCCGGACCTGGAATCCATTTCTCTCTGCTATCACGTTCGCACCGGTTCGCGAGATGAGCATGAATACGGGCTGTATGGCGTCTCCCACTTTCTGGAACACATGGTATTCAAAGGGACCAGCAGGCGTGACGCCGAACAGATCACGCTCGATTTCAACCTCATGGGCGCCGAATTCAACGCTTTCACCTCAACAGAGCAGACAGTCTTTTACGCGCGTGTGCTGGGCGAGTATCTGGAACCTGCCGTAGACCTGCTCAGCGATATGATGCGCCCACGCCTCGACGAACAGGATTTTTCGCTCGAGCGCAATGTCATCCTGGAAGAAATCGCTCGATCGAAGGACGTCCCTACGAATCAGGCCTACCGCAAGCTCCTCACCACCTACTTCGCGGGCAATTCTCTCGGCCACGAGGTGCTCGGTACGACGCGCAGCATCCGGGAGATGAGCGTCGAGCAGATGCGCGGCTACTGGAAGCGTCGCTACACCCCGAACAACATGGTGTTCTCCATCGCTGGCAATTTCGACTGGGATCGCGTCGTCGCGCTTGTGGAGAAGGCTGCTGGCAGCTGGCTTGAGGGCGAGTCCGGCCGGGATGCGGAGCCGTTCGTGCCGGCTGAAGGCGCAACCCGCGTCATCGTAAAGCCGCAACAGAAGCAGCAAATCATCCTGCTGGCCACACCCTCGCTCGGCATGGAAGATTCAGACATCTACGCCGCGGAACTCGCCACTACGATCCTGGGCGACAGCACTGGCTCACGGCTCTTCTGGAACATCTTTCAACAAGGGCTGGCTGAGACGGCCGCGGCATCCCTCCTCCCGCATGACCGCACCGGCTTGATGGTCACTTTCATCAGCACAACTCCCGACCACGCGCCAACGGTTTTGGAGCTGCTGCGCAATGAGCTACGTTCGATGCAGGAAAACGGCATCGCAGAGGACGAGCTTCGGCGCGCCAAAGACAAGCTCATCAGCCGGACGGTTCTGGACGGCGACTCCGCATATAGCCGGATGCAGGACCTTGTCTATACGTGGCTTACGGAGCGTCGTTTGCGCACCATTGAAGAGGAGATGCAAGAGATCGAGCGCGTCACACCGGACGACATCCGGCGCGTACTTGATCGGTTCCCGCTCACGCACCATCAAGTGGTAACCACGTATGGCCCGCTCGATGCCCGCGCGCTCAGCCTCACGCCCACTGTCTCCGAGGATGCAGAGGAAGAATAGCCGCGCCTGGCTTCAGGAGCACGGTTCGTGTTGATCCCAACGACGCTGGCAACGCTGAGCGTGGCCGCTGGCGACGCCTCCTTCGACTGATCGTACGGGGATGATTGTGCGCCTCTGGCACGTATGTTATACTGGCGCGGCCAGCATGGGTACGCGCCCAGATGCGATTGCATGGCTGGTCAGCCGGATGGTGCCGCCGGCATGCGGGGCGGTTGTGAGGCATACTCACTCCAGGCACAAGCGGAGTATGGATATGGGCAAGTACAAGCAGTGGCTATATCACCAGGATATCGGCAAGCGACTGCGCGACCAGATCAACACGCTCGAGCAGGAACGCGCGCGCGTGCAGAAGATGGCGCCCGCTCACCCGACATCCCTGCCCGACGTGGATAACCCCATCGTCGCGGCGCTTCTGTATTACACGCGCCAGGGCAACAAGCTCAGCGACATCGATCCGATCAAGGCAGCCATGCCCGTTCTGGATTCGGACCGGGACCGACTTCGGCCCGCGACTAGCACCGTAACCCAGGCCGCATCGCCGGCCACCGCGTCTCACGCTAATAGCTTTGGCCGCATGGAATCAGGAGCTGACGACGCGGTTGTTACGAGTTTGCTGGCGCGGGCAGAAACGATGCCGGAAGATCCGCTGGATCAGATGCGCGAACTCTCACGTGCGCGCGATGAGGGCGGCAGACGAGCCGCCGCACAGGCAGGTAACTCAGACTCAGTCGGCCAGTGGTGGGAAAGCCAGCGCGCCGACGACAGCGAGTAGAATGTGGTAGGGGGTGTGGGGCAATGGCTTCCGATCCCAGCGCAGTAACAGCGCTTTATGAACAGGTTCCCCTGGAGGCCATGCAACAGGTCTCCGATAGCTACATGGCGTGGTACGTTGATCGCGTGACCCGTGAGCTGGACGAGACAATGGCCAGTTTGCGAATCGAGTTGCGCGACAACGATGCCAAAGAGGCTTCGTTTCGGCCATCCGCAAAAGAGCTTGACGCCATCGAACGGCTGCAGCACAGTGGCGTGACTGGCGCAGATCTGCTGGATCGCATGGTAGAACAGGGCGAAGACTGGCTGATGCTCACCATGCGTCGCCTGGACCACTTCGAGCGCACGGGCCTCGCTCCGAAAGACTATTCCACATGGTGTGAACATGCGCTCAGCGGCGCATATGACTGGATTGACCACGAGCGGCTCAGCTCGACGCCAGCCGCCGCAGCAGCTCCGACCACCAGCGGATACAATACCCAGCGCCCAACTGCCCAGCCGCCGGCAGGTGGCGTTCCGGAATGGATGGGGCGTGGCGGGCAGCGAGAAGAAAGCCCCACGGCTCCTGTGCCCGGAGTCAACATGTACCGGCCAGACGCAAATCACTATAATCAGGGCACACCTAGCCAGCCAGGGGTAGACTCGCGCGAGGGAGATTCGCGCAAGAAGAGCATCTTCGGACGCTGGAGCGACTAAGCTCTTCGCCGGCAATCTAGCACAACGTATCCGGCCAGAGACATATTCTCTGGCCACACGTGTCTGTAGGCTTATTCCGTGTAATGGGCACTGGATGCGTTCTGTCGTGAAACACCGCTGGCGCACAGGGTAGCGGGCAGGAGGCGTGTACTACGGCGCGCACCCGTGTGTTTGTGGGAGAAGAAGCTCGAGGATGACCGGATCCGGCAGCATGTTCACTCCTGGACCCCGCTTATGGGTCACCCCGTCGGTAACACTGATCGATGAGCCAGTTCATCTTCATGTTGAGGAGTGCGTGCCCGGTGAGCAGGTTCGACTAGTCGCACGGATGACAGATGACGGCGGGCACGCTTGGGCCGCACACGCGATATTCCGACCTGCGGCAGACGGCACGATCGACCCGGCGCGGGAGGCACCCGAATCAGGCACCTATAGCGGCGTAGACCCAATGGGGTTGTTCTGGTCGATGCGGCCGGAGCAGCGGCTTCCGCGTGGGTCCCTATTCACGAAGGCAACACTCACCGCTGCCACGGTCATCGTAAGCATCGAGACCCATAACATCACCATCGCGTCAACCTTCGTCGAGCGCAGATTCATAGCGCCCGGCGTCCTCCGCACGATGATTCGTGAGCGCGGCATTATTGGAACGCTCTTTCGTCCAGATGATGACGGCCCGCATCCAGCGGTTATCGTTCTGAGCGGGGAAGACGGAGGATTATATGAACACGGTGCCGCATTGCTGGCATCGCACGGATTCGTAGCACTCTCCCTGGCCTATTTCGGGCTTGAGGGGTTGCCAGATCGCTGTGTTCGGGTGCCGCTGGAGTATGGCCTCACCGCGCTGGAATGGCTGGACGCGCAGGACTGGGTTCTCCCGGGCGGCATCGCCATCGTCGGCTGGTCTTGCGGAGGCGAGCTCGCACTGCTGCTCGGCGCCAATTATCCGAGAGTACGCGCGGTAGTAGCCAGTAACGCCATGACACTCATCCAGTCGGAGAGCCACCCGGATGGAACGACAGAGCCACGGTGGATATGCGATGATCAGCCGGTACCCGCTGTGACCGGCCGGGTGTTGAGCAAATATGGCCCCCTGCGCACAGCCCAGCTTCGCAGACTTCTTCATCAGCATGCGCTACGAGAGGATTGCGCCATCCCGCTGGAACGCATCCATGGACCCGTTCTCTTCTTGACGGCGAGTGATGATGCCGTGCTGCCATCTCGCGACTTCGCGGAATTCGCCATCAGTCGCAGTCGCAGCGCCGGACATCCTGCCATTCGCCGCCATGTGACGTTCAAAGATGCGGGACATGCGCTCGGAACTCCGGCATTCTGGGGACTTCCGCATGTCCCTCCGGATACGCGCCCGGAATATGGCGGCACTATGCAGGGAAATGCCCGCGCCAATTGTGCCGCGTGGCAAGAGTTGCTGACCTTCCTGCGAGGGGTGTTCTAGAGACGCCGCGACCCACTCCCAACCAAGGGAGCGGGCGCACGACGATGCATTTCGCATGGGGTCTGGCTAGCGCGTTCAGGATTACGAAGCGAACGCTACGGCTGGCACACCCATTCGCGCCAGCTATAGCCATCACGCACGAACACCTGATGCGCGGCCTGGATGTTTGCGCTGGCATTGAATGGCGAATAGCCAGCGAAGCTTGTGCCGGCCCACGTGCTGGGCAGGAACTGGAAGACGCCTGAGGCGCCGCTTCCAGCATTGTACGCGTTCGGATTGTAGCCAGATTCACACGCTGCGACGTGAAGAGCCTGTGAGGCGTAAGGGCCAAACACGGCCTGAATCTCACCAGTGACCGAGCCCGAGCTCGCTACGGGAGCCGGGGCGGCCGGGTGCGCCACGTACTGCGGGGCAGGCGCTGGAGCCGGGTGCGATACCGCGGCGTGCTGCACGGACTGGAAGGGAGCGCCCGCGTTGCTGAGTCCATTGGGGACCCACGCTGGATTTGTGGAGACCAGGGCGCCCGACGACGTGCGATACCAGTGCTGGGTGCAGTGGTATTCGTTTGTCCATCCGTAGCACATCCAACCCTGATCGACATAATAGCCACGCTGATAGCGCAGCCAGGAAGCCGCATGCGCCTGAGTGATTCCAGACGCCTGTACCGTCGCGACGGTAAGAGCAACGGCACCTACGAAAACAAGAGCGAAGCGTACCGCGTGACGCGAAGTTATGAAGCGACGCACGGTGCGGATCGAATTAAGCACGAAGTAAACCTCCTTAGGCCTCGCATAAGCGAGAGCCACCGCGGCTGCTTAACCGCGTTGTACAGACCTCCTGGGAGAGATCGCGTTTGCGCGTTCTCCCTAATTGCAATCCCACCTTGCTGGAGATTGCTCCCAAACAACGCCTAGCCAGGGATACCGGCGTGTGCTGCCAACGCACGTAGGTGCACACGGCACGAGAAGCAATATAAAGACACCGACAGGGACGAGCGCCACTAATCGCCTGAGCCGATGGCCCGATAGTACTATCCAGCAGGCACACAGTTACCCGCTTGGCGCGACTTTATGACAACTAGGCGGCGAGCGTCGCGGGGTGCCGTGTGATTGCATAAGTGAAACTAAATAGTTTCAACAACAAACACATGCTTGAACTTTGGGTGAAGTCAGGGTATTATACTGACATCCCAAGCGGGACGGGCTGATTTCCGAATTCCCAACGGGTTAAAGCGCGACGCGAGCGGCTATTCGCGTCGCGATGCGAAAGAGATCGGGCTGTTATCCGGTCGGAGTCGCATCTGGTGGATGGGCTGTTTTCTATCCGCCGCGTCCTGTGAAGGTGGGCTGCTTTCCACAACACGAGCAGGCTGATTTCTGCTGAGGGACGATTTGACTAAAGGGGCGAGCGCTGCTCGCCCCTTTCGCATGTGTACGACCAGTTCGCGTTACCTTGACATGCCCAGAGCGACGTCCTCCATTTCCTACATCTCACCATTCGCTATATAATGGCCAGGACTCGACAACACCCTCACTACTCGCACCAGTGCACTGACCACGGATGACCGTAACGTGCTGGATTTTTCCGGATTCTTCGCGGATGAGAAGAATAGGCACAGTGAGACGCAAAACGACAAACGCAGTGCAGGATAGCTTTGGACGTGCGATGCCACCACAATGGAGTGACACTTATGGATGAGCAGGATATTGCCGCAGGGGCATCATCCAACCGCCGCAGTCGTGGAAGACGCTCTTCTGGCAGCCTAGTGGAGCCTTTTCCCGTGGCGCTTGACCCGCGCAATCCTGAGACACACGCCAGTCTGCAGAAACGCACCGCTTCGGGTGGGTACGAAGTCTCCGAGGCGGATATCGTTCGAGCGATACGCGCATGGAACGAGCGGGGAGAGCAGCAGGTCGTGCGCTCGCTCAGCGAGATCCTGATCAACCGCTGCATGCCTGAATTCCAACGGCGCTCGTGGGGGTTACGTCACCGGCCCGATCTGATGGAGGACGCCATCGCCGGAATGGTTGAGCAGCTCCTGCGCGAGGCGCTCGATTCGCGCGAGACGTTCATGACGCTCAATTTCGTGCACTACTTGCGCTGCCTGTGCGCAGACAACTTCAGCAAAGTGCTGCGTCAGGAAGGGTTGAGCTACCGCAGAGACGCGCAGGGCAGGCCGGCTGGTCGCCCGTTGCACGTGCCACAAGCCCTGGTGGATCGCATTGACGTTGCCGTAGATGAGAGTGACGAACAGAATGGTGTGGTCACAGGGCTTGCAGATCCCCACGACGCACTGGAAGAGCACCTCGCCAATGTTGAGGCGCAGCGCATTCTGGAGTATCTGCACGACCCTCTGGATCGACAGATCATGTCGCTGCGTGTGCTGGAGCATATGCGCTGGGACGACATCGCGAAAATCTGCGGCAAGACGGAACGAACGATGCGCCTGCGCTACGAAAAGGCTCTCGTGCAATTGCGACAGAGCATTGAATCTGAATCTGCAGCGGTGACGCGATAATTGGGAGGAGCACTACCATGACTCAAGGTTCCAGGCAAACACCGCGCGGCTCCCGAAACGCGGCGCGCCGCGCAGCACAGGACGATAGCCTGATGCAAGCGAAGATGCATCTGGTTGAAGCACAGCATCGGGGAGACGAGAATGCATTTGCCTCGACGGTTGCGGCCTTTCCGGCGCTTGCCGCTGAGCTTGCGGAGTTCGACGCGGCGCTGATCGCGACAAGTGGATACGATGCTGTCGCGTTTACGCCCCAGGTAGAGCAGATTGCCCAGCGAGCGCGCCAGCGGGGATTCGCGGCCGTGTTCGGCCCCGCAACGTCTCCATCGCTGGCAGCGCAGGCCATCAAGTCTTTGCGAGAATTGCGGCAGGCGCGCAGGATTACCCAGGTGGAGGCTGCCGGAAAGCTTGGCGTCGGCGTGGATGTGGTGGCAACACTTGAGCACGGGGGCATCCGGGTCACGTCCATCCCAGAACGCTTCTTGCGAATGGTAGGCGATTTGCTGGGCACCACCGCAGACCAGGTGCGGATGACGCTGATGACGCAGGCAGCCGTTCTGCCGGCGCTTATGCGTGATACGACCGGTGCCCAGGCGAATCAGGCGCACCCCGTGCTGGATTTCGCGGAAGTGATTCGGCTGAGCCCAAGAACCAGCGAAGAGGCAAAACGCGAGTGGCTGGCGGAGTAAGGCGGCTCACCTTTACGACGAGCGGGTATTCCGCTGATCTATGCCACTGACGCGCAGAAAACCAAAATATATCCACATGCACAACGCTGCAGTCGTCAGCCCGATGAGCAATGCGCCAAGGAGTGGCAGCGCCGCATTCACCTTGCCATCAGGCGAAAGGTTCATGGGCGTCGCGCCCAGGCCAGCCATCAGGTAGCTCACAATGAAGGACAGCACGAATGTGGCGATGGGGATGCTCGGCAGCATGAATTTGAGATAGTGGCGCGAAGCCTCGACCGATGCTGACAGATCGCGACAGAGGACGGGCATCGGCTGTGTATCGCGTGACGGCCGTGTGCCAGAGGGGAGCGTGCGCAGCAGTATGACGCGTCGGTCTTCATCACGCCGGTCGAACTCCGGTACCATTCAGCGGCCCTTCCCCTGTGTAAGCCACGTTCCGTCTGGCGATCACTTCATCCTTCATATTCACAACAACGCCTGACAGGCCTCATAGTATCGCTTCCACTGAAATCGCTTTCGATCCCCGGACGTTTTGCCCCATCGCCGCTGACTTTGTATAATGATGTCCGCAGCAATAGCCTACCTCTCAACCTACAACGGCACGCTGTCGGGTACATCACGTGCTTGTGGCGGGCAGATATACGAGGAGACCATGCAGTGGGAAACGGACATCCTGGCCGCGGCCACGGCCTGAATAACCGCAGGGCGCGCCGACATGCGCAGCGGCAACGCGGCGACGAACGCGTGAGCGGATCGGGGCGCACCGGCGAAATGCCCGTCTTGCTTTCACCATCCCCTGGCCAGCAGACCGTCTCAGCGGAGGCCCATGCGGTGTCGAGCGAAGAAGCCGCAGACGCGGACCACGACTATCCGATCAACGAGCAGGCGCCCGCTGATCAGGCCGCACCTGCCACGGAAGATGGTGCGCAACACCACAATGGTAATGCGGAAGGCGGCAGAACAGGACTCCGCCGCACGACAGATATTCCCTATCAACCCGGCCACAGGCATAACCCTGCCAGATATGAAGCGCCACCTGCCCTCACTTCCACGCGCAGTGCGCACCCGTTGCCGACAGGCGACACCAGCGATGCAGACGCCTCAACGGAGCCCGAGCAGGAGGACCCAGCGGCCTCATCTGACAGCAGCCCGCAGGAACACCCCCTAACCAACAGACCGGATGTCCGCGGAGACATCGGGCCGCTCATCGACTCGCTGCACGCCGTATTCGAGCATGATCGTGCCATCGCCAGCCAGGGTCAGGTGAGCAGGTGTGGTATCTGCTACCTCTTCTTTCCATTGAGCGAGCTCACCTATCGTACCGAAGAAGGCTTCTATTGCTGTGCAAGCTGCGCGCGCTCGCTCGGTAACTCGCATCTGCCGATGGTTCATCGCCAGCAGCGGCTATAACTCGTGCGGCATGCATTTGTGGCAGGGTAGATGGCCATCGGAACCTGCCCCAGAACAGATGCATCGCCACTCTCGGATTTGCCCAGGGCGCACCATGCGGCGGCCGGACGATCTTGCTGCCGCACCCAATCGGGCGCGGTACATTGATGGCAGCGGCAGGCTTCCATTCACCGGCCCGGTCTCTGCAAGGCCTCTTGCGATCGCGCGGAATGCGTGTTACACTACGAAAGCGTTCGGGGATGTAGCTCAGCTGGGAGAGCGCGACAATCGCACTGTCGAGGTCAGGGGTTCGAGCCCCCTCATCTCCACCGATAGCCCTCTCACAATGTTGTGAGGGGGTTTTCGTTTTCCACTCTCATCCGCACGACAAGCCCAGCCCTCCTCCTGTCAGCCGAGATGCGGTTTTCACGCGGTATCCGCCATTCCGGTAGGACCCATAGCAAGCGCATACCAACCAGCCGCGTGCCAAAAAAGCCAGAGATTATGCGGCTTCATGCCATATGGCGCGATTGACAGCCATCGCAGGTCATGTTACATTATCATGTGGCGTGCCGCGTGAAGACCTCGTGCAGCACACCACGATGCACATGCGCCTTTTGATAGACAGGGGCACGCATCCACTATGCCTGATTACATACCTGTATTGATCTTGATGGCGCTAGCACTCATATTTGCTGCAGCCGTCACGTTCGTTACGTTTATCTTTGGGCCAAAGAAGCCTACACCAGAGAAACTTTCACCCTACGAAAGTGGCATCCAGGGGATCGAAGCACCTAACCGTCGCTTCCCCGTCAAATATCTGGTGACCGGCATGCTCTTCATCATCTTCGACGTAGAAGCGGCTTCGATCATTCCGCTCGCGATCCTTATGCGCCAGCTCAAGGTCACGGGGCTCGTCGAGCTCGTGGTGTTTGCCATCGTGCTGCTCGTGCCGTTCTTCTACGTCTGGCGCAAGGGAGCGTTCACGTGGGATTAGACGAGAAGACAACAGAAACCAAGCTCACCAACCCGTGGGCGCCCGTTCAGTACTATGCGAACGCCCAGACGCCGCGCGTGCAGAGAACAGTCGAGCGCCCAGAGGGCCTGGATGTTCTCCTGACGCAGGTCAACAAGATACTCGACTGGAGCCGTAGCGCATCGCTCTGGCCCGCTACATTCGGTCTGGCGTGCTGCGCTATCGAAATGATGTCCGCGAGCGCCTCCCGGTGGGATATTTCCCGTTTCGGCGCCGAAGTGTTCCGCGCCAGCCCGCGGCAGGCGGACCTGATGATTGTGGCGGGACGGCTCTCCGTCAAGATGGCGCCGGTACTGCGCCACATCTACGACCAGATGCCCGACCCAAAGTGGGTTATTTCTATGGGCGCGTGTGCCTCATGCGGAGGCGTCTTTAACAATTACGCAATCGTGCAGGGTGTCGATAAAGTCGTGCCGGTTGATGTCTATGTTCCAGGCTGCCCGCCGACGCCCGATATGCTGATCTACTCTCTGACGCAACTCCAGGAAAAGATCCGCAGTCACATACCCAACCCGCCAGACCCTCTGAAGGTCACCGGCCAGACGTATCTGGGAAGCGAGGACTAGAAGAGCTATGGCAGAAGACCAGCAGGCCACACCCACCACCAGTGCGGACACGACGCAAGACCCGCGCGCTTCCGCAAGTGTCGCGTTGTTGCGCGAGCGCTTCGGCGACGGCGTGCTTGACGTAGTCGAATATCGCGGCGAAACAACCGTTCTCTTGCGGCCGGAGATCATCACAGAGGCGTGCCGGACTCTGCGCGACGCGCCCGATCTGCGCTACGACTATCTCGCTGATGTGACAGCGGTGGACTGGCCAGAGCGGCTGCCGCGCTTCGACGTGGTCTATCATCTCCTCTCGCTACAGACACGCGCAGTGCTACGCCTGAAGGTGGGCGTGGGTGATGACGACACTCCAGAGCCTGAGGTGCCCACCGTCACGACGGTCTGGCCAAGCGCCAACTGGTTTGAGCGCGAGGTCTTTGATCTGTTTGGTATCCGATTCGCCGGTCATCCCAATCTGACGCGCATCTTGATGCCGGTCGACTGGGTAGGGCACCCGCTTCGCAAAGACTATCCACTCACGGGATTCAGTTTGCCGGAACCGCACTGGGGTGGGCAGGTGCCGTTCAAGGCACCGCTTCCTCAGGGAACCGGAGAGCAGACGCTCAGGACACTGGACGGTTTCGAGATACCGGCGACTCCCGACGTCACGGAGCGCGAGGAGCACTGACAATGCCGCGCTCGTGTGCTCAGGGGCACAGAACGCTGCGGCAGGTGAAATAGGGGCTTGACCATGCAAACCGAGGATAGACCAGCACTGAGCGTAGAGCAGAGCGAGGAGCTCGAAGGCGGTTTGCGCCGCGACACCATGACATTGAACATGGGTCCTCAGCATCCGTCGACACATGGCGTGCTGCGCCTCGTTCTGACACTTGACGGGGAAACGATCGTCAAGGCGCAGCCGGATATCGGGTACTTGCACACCGGAATCGAAAAGACAGCGGAGAGCAAGAGCTACTTCAAATCGCTCGTTTTAACCGACCGAATGGATTATCTGGCCCCGCTCTGCAATAATTTCGCCTACTCGCTGGCCGTGGAAAAGCTGCTGGGCATCACCGTGCCCGAGCGCGCGCTCTACGCTCGCATCATCCTCGTGGAGTTGCAGCGCATCGCGAGCCATCTGGTATGGCTCGCATCAAGCGCTCTTGATCTTGGCGCGCAGAGTGTTTTTCTCTACTGCTTCCGCGAGCGCGAGACTATCCTGGACATTTTCGAGCTGTGCTCGGGCGTCCGCATGATGACGAGCTACATCATGCCCGGTGGCTTGCAGGCTGACCTGCCGCCGCAGTTCGAGCAGCGCGTGCGCGAGTTCATCGACATCTTCCCCGCGAGGCTTCGCGAATATCATGACCTGCTGACAAATAACCGCCTGTGGGTTGACCGGACGCGTGGGGTATGCAAGCTCTCAGCGGAAGATGCCATCGCGCTGGGGTGCAGCGGTCCCACGCTGCGCGGGAGCGGCGTCGTCTACGACGTACGCAAAGCATTCCCATACGGCGGCTACGACCGGTTCGACTTTGAGATACCAGTCGGCTCGAATGGCGACGTTTATGATCGCTATCTCATCCGCATGCTGGAAATGGATCAGAGCTTGCGCATCATCAAGCAGGCAATCGACAACCTGCCTGATGGTCCCTGGCAGGTGGATGACCACAAGATCGTCCCGCCGCCCAAATGGGAAATCTCCTCAAACATGGAGGCGCTCATCCACCACTTCAAGCTCTATACAGAGGGGTACCGGCCGCCACGCGGCGAAGTCTATGTGCGAACCGAATCACCAAAAGGTGAGTTGGGCTTTTATATGGTGAGTGACGGCACGGCCAAGCCCTATCGCATGCACGTGCGCGCACCGTCATTTGCCAATTTGCAGGCGCTGCCGAAAATGATCGAAGGTGAGTTGATCGCCGATGTGGTGGCGGCCATCGGCAGCATCGATATCGTGTTGGGTGAGGTAGACCGCTGATGATTACTGAGGAAACCAAGGCGCGCATGCGCGAGATCATCGGTCGCTATCCTAGCCGGCGGTCAGGTATGCTGCCTTGCCTACATATCGTGCAGGAAGCTGAAGGATATATCACGCCTGAGGGTATCGCCGCGGTGGCAGAAGCCGTCGGAACCAAGATAGACGAAGTGGAATCCATCGTTTCCTTCTACTCTATGTATCGGGAGCGTCCCGCGGGCAAGCATGTCATCAAGGTTTGCACCAGCATCTCATGCTACCTTCGCGGCAGCGATACGCTGATGAAACACTTCGAGCAGCGCCTTGGCATCCGACAGGGTGACACAACACCAGACATGATGTTCACCCTTCTGCCAATTGAGTGTCTTGCCGCGTGCGGCATGGCGCCCGCCATTCAGGTTAACGATGAGTTCGTCGAGAATGTCACACCAGAAGCTGCTGACGCGCTGATCGAGCGGCTGAGAAGCGGCGGCAGTGTGGCAGCGCACCCCGGCAACTGGAATGTGCTGCCGGAGACGGCTGCACGTGGCGGCGACACATCCAGAGCGTCTTCTGAAAAGAACGGGGCCAGGTAATCATGGCGGATACAGCGGAACACAACGGAGCAGGTGAGAAGCAACTCCCACTGGGGCCTCGACCGAAGATCGTGACGAGGGACATCGATGTACCCGGCATAGACCGGATCGACGTCTACCGGCAGCACGGCGGCTATCAAGCCGTCGAAAAGGCGCTCAGACAGTTTCAGCCGGATGAGCTGGTCGAAGAAGTGAAGAAGTCCGGTTTGCGCGGCCGGGGAGGGGCAGGCTTTCCTACGGGCATGAAGTGGAGTTTTCTGCCTAAAGAGAGCCCCAAGCCGCGTTACCTATGTGTGAACTGCGACGAGAGCGAGCCAGGCACGTTCAAAGACCGCATGCTGATGGAGCTCATTCCCCATCGCATCGTGGAAGGCGCCATCATCACGTCATACGCGACCAAGGTGCATCACGCATTCCTCTACGTCCGCGGCGAACTGGCCTACGCCGGACAACAGATGGAGCGAGCCGTGCGAGAGGCGTACGAGGCGGGCTACCTGGGTAAGAACATCCTGGGGTCGGGCTACGACCTCGATATCACCGTTTCGCGCGGGGCTGGCGCATATATCTGCGGCGAAGAGAGCGCCCTGATGGAGTCGCTGGAAGGCAAGCGCGGCTATCCACGCCTGAAGCCGCCGTTCCCCGCCGTCGTGGGCCTGTATGGCGGCCCAACCGTCATCAACAACGCCGAAACCATCGCGACGGTGCCAGCGGTTGTCGAGCTTGGCGCGGATACATATGGCGCGTACGGTACGGAGAAGAGCAAGGGAACACGGATATTCTGCCTGAGCGGCGCCGTGAACCGTCCGGGCAACTATGAACTGCCGCTGGGCACACCCATGCGCACGCTGATTGAGGAATACGGCGGAGGCATGCGGGAAGGCAAGAAGCTCAAAGCCATCATTCCGGGTGGATCGTCCACGTACATCCTGAGCGCGGACAAGATCGACACACCGCTGGATTTCGAGTCCGTGCAGGCGGCAGGCTCGATGCTTGGCTCCGGCGGAGTGATCGTGCTGGATGAAGATACCTGCATCGTCGGCGCTGTGCTACGCATGACGGAATTCTATCGGGACGAATCATGCGGGAAATGCACGCCATGTCGCGAGGGCACCTTCTGGATGGTTCAGCTGCTGGAACGGCTGGAGGCAGGTCATGGCAAAGAGAGCGACATCCCGCTCTTGCAAGATATTTGCGACAACATGTTCGGCAAGTGTTTCTGCCCACTGGGGGATGCCGCGACATCCAGCATCGTCAGCAGCATCAGACTGTTTCTGGATGAGTACCTGTACCACGTCAGAGAACACCGCTGCATGGTCGGACCTGGCGCGGCGCGGCGAATCCCGGAAGAAGTGGCTCCGATAAATGCGCGTTGAGCGCGTACGGGAAGATTAAGAGCGCATCATGGCTGATCAAGAAACTCTCGTCAATCTGACTATAGACGGAAAGCCAGTGAGTGTACCGCCGGGATCGGTGATCTGGGCCGCGGCGCAAAAGCTGGGTATCGAGGTGCCCATCTACTGCTACCATCCCAAGATGGAGCCATTGGGCGCCTGCCGCATGTGTTTTGTGCAGGTGGAGAAGATGCCCAAGCTCACTACCGCCTGCACGACGGTGGTGCAGGAAGGCATGGCCGTACACACCAACACGCCCGAAGTCATCAAGGCACGGCAGGGCACGCTCGAATTCTTGTTGATCAACCATCCGCTCGACTGCCCGATCTGCGATAAGGGCGGCGAATGTGACTTGCAGGATTTCACCCTGCGTCACGGGCCGGGCGCGAGCCGCTTTGATCTGAACAAGCGGCACTTCATCAAGCCGATTCCGGTCAGTGAGAACATTCTGCTCGACCGCGAGCGCTGCATCGCCTGCCAGCGTTGTGTTCGCTTCACGCAAAACGTGGCGATGGAAGACGGACTCATCATGGAGCAGCGCGGCTTCCGGACGCAGGTCGGTGTCGATCCAAATGCGCCGTTCGATTCAATCTTCTCTGGCAATGTGGTCGAGATGTGTCCCGTCGGAGCGTTGACCGCAAAGAGTTACCGATTCGTGAGCCGGCCCTGGGAGCTGAAGAAGACGGCGAGCGTCTGCGCCAACTGCTCGGTCGGCTGCAATGTACGAGTGGATGTGCGCGTGAATAGAGTCTTGAGGCAGTACTCGCGCACGAATGACGATATTGATGATGGATGGCTCTGCGACCGCGGCCGCTGGGACCATGACGCGATCAATAGCCCTGAGCGCCTGCGCACACCGCTGGTGCGCCGCGATGGTAAGCTTGCGCCCGCAACATGGGAAGAAGCCATCTCAGCCGTCGCAAGCAGGCTCAGTGATATCGCGTCGCATGCTGGCGGCGGCGCGATTGGCGGCATCGGCTCAAGGCATACGACCAATGAAGAGGCGTACCTCTTCCAGAAGTTGATGCGAGCCGGCTTTCAGTCCAATAACGTCGACCACTTTCATGGCAATTTTCCGCGAACGGGGAAGAATGAGCTGCCGTGGGCATTCACCAGTTCGATTGCCGAGATCGATCACGCACGCCACATTCTCATCCTGAGCGGCGATCCCTACCATCGCCAGCCGATCATTGACCTGCGCATCCGCAAGGCCATTCGAGCCGGGGCGCAAGTCTTCGTCATCACACCGGAACCAAATAAGCTCGACCGGCTCGCCACGAAAGCGGTTCGCTACACGCCTGGCACGACGCCACGGATCGCACGCGCGCTGCTGCAGGTGGTACTGAGCGAAGGGCTCACGCGCGGTGAGTTCGCTACGGCGCGCGCGGAAAGCCTGAAATCACGTCTGGCGGGCCTGGAACAGGACACGCCCGAGAGCGTGACAGCAGCAGCCGGCGTCGATGCTGACGTGTTGCGCGACATTGCGCGTGAGTTGGCTGCTTCTCCAGCCGCGATTCTGCTCTACGACGAGGCGTCAACGCGCGAGCAGGGCGGCGAGCGCCTGGCTGGCGATATGCTCGATCTGGCATTGCTCACCAATAATTATGGGCATGCTGGTGCGGGCGTTGGGCCACTCTTTGAAGCCAATAATTCGCTCGGCGCGCGTGACATGGGTGTCCTGCCCGACATGTTGCCCGGCTATCGGCCGGTCGCTGATGCGTCTGCGCGTGCTGGGCTGCGCGGCGTTTGGGGCTCTAGCCTGCCAGATACGCCGGGCATGAGCTATGAGCAGATGCTTTCGGGTGGCGTAAAAGCGCTCTACGTCATGGGCGCGGATCCCGCCAGGCATATATCCGCCGGGCAGTTGGATCGACTGGAGTTCTTGGTCGTGCAGGATCTCTTTCTCACGGAGACAGCGAAGCATGCGCACGTCGTGCTGCCCGCTGTTGCCTATACGGAGAAGAATGGGACCTTTACAAATACCGAGCGAGCGGTGCAAGTTGTTCGTCAGGCAATGACGCCACTGCCCGGAGCCAGGCCTGACTGGGAGATTCTGACGAGCGTCGCGCGCGCGCTGGGCCTTGACTGGGCATACGACAGCGCGGCTCATGTGCTGCGGGAGATCGCGCACGCGATTCCGCTTTATGCCGGGGTCTCCCGTACGGCACTTGGAACGAAAGGCGCGCGGTGGCCGTTCGTGCAGACCGGCACAGCTGCTGATGGTCGTCTTTCCGTGACCGGATCACCTCATCTGACGTGGAAGATGCTGGAGGAAGGTGTTGCTCCCGCCTCAGCGGCAAACGAGCAACTGGCTACCATGCACAGGCGAGGAGAGTGAGCCAAATGTCTGATACTGCCATGTTCCTCGTCGCGGCAGTGGTGAAATCGATCATCGTTCTTGTCGCGCTGCTGAGCATCTTCGCCTACATGACGCTCATCGAGCGGCGCATACTGGCGCGATTCCAGCGGCGTGTCGGTCCCAACCGCGCAGGCCCGCTTGGACTCTTGCAGCCGCTGGCTGATGGCCTGAAGATGGCCTTCAAGGAGCAGATCATCCCGACACGCGCGCGCAAGTTTGTCTATCTCATCTCGCCCAGCATCAGCGTCTTCGTCGCGCTCTCCGCATTCGCGGTGGTGCCTCTGGGCGATACCACCACGTGGGGAACGTCCGCCACTGCGCGCGCCTGGGCGCCATTCATCGCAGATATCAATGTTGGTGTACTCTTCATCATCTCTATCTCCTCGCTGGCGGTGTACGGCATTGTGCTCGGCGGCTGGTCTTCAGGCAACCACTATTCGTTGCTCGGCGCTCTTCGCTCGGCAGCGCAAATGGTGTCATATGAGGTGAGCATCGGCCTGACGCTAGCGGGCGCACTCATGTTCGCGGGAACGCTGAGTATGGTCGGCATTGTTCACGCGCAAGTCGATCAAGGCATCTGGTTTGTGCTGGCTCAACCGCTTGGGCTGGTGCTCTATGGAATCGCGGCTACAGCTGAAGTCAACCGTGCGCCGTTTGATCTCCCGGAAGCGGAGCAGGAGCTCGTAGCGGGCTACCTGACGGAGTTTAGCGGCCTGCGCTGGAGCCTCTACCAGATGTCTGAATACATCAACATGATTACGGTGAGTTCCATCACGGCGACACTCTTCTTTGGAGGATGGGCGCTTGGTGGCTTGAGCGGCATCCCTGGTATGCCGTTTGTCTGGTATACGATCAAGGTTGCTATCTACCTGTTTATATTCATGTGGTTGCGCGCCACGCTCCCTCGCATTCGCTATGACCAGTTGATGCGATTGGGATGGCAGGTGCTTCTGCCGCTTTCAGTGCTCAACCTGCTGGTCACGAGCGTGGTCATCGCGTTCGGCTTGGCCTGGTGGGTCAGCGGATTGTTCGGGCTTATCGTCCTGGTGATCGCAAGCAGCATCTACTATGTGCGTATCCGTCCACGGATGCGCGCGCACGCATCAAAAGAACACGAGGCACTGGAGATGCCAAGTTCGGTCAGACTGGTACGCATGAGTGCGAGCGGCGCGCAACTGAACGGGACGCGGGCGAATGGCGCACTTTCACCCGAGCCAGTCCAAACCGAAAGCAAATAGACATTATGAACTTCCGCCCCAAGCCCGTGATCAGTAATTGAGCGGGCAAAGGGCCGCGATAGAGAGGGCAAAGATCAATGGCGATGGATCTGCTCAAGGGATTGGGTACGACACTCCGGGAATTCGGGAAGAAGCCGACGACGGTCAGCTACCCCGAAGAGAAGCGTACCCTGCCGCCGCGCTTCCGTGGCCGTCACGTGCTGCACCGCTATGAGAACGGCATGGAACGCTGTGTCGGCTGCTTTCTCTGCGCTGGCGCGTGCCCCGCTGATGCGATCTATATTGAGGCCGCCGAGAATTCGGAGGAGAACAGGGTCTCTCCAGGCGAGCGCTATGCCCGCGTATTCGACGTCAATCTGTTGCGTTGCATTTTCTGCGGCTACTGTGAGCAGGCTTGTCCGACGGGCGCGATCACGCTGGAGCGCATCTACGAACTTTCCGCGTTCCAGCCTGAAGATATGGTCTATCACAAAGAGCAACTGCTGGAAGCGCCCACAAGCGCGACCCGCGGTTCCCTTGACGCATGGGCGCCTCCACCTCCGCCGGAAACGCGTACACCGCTGCCCGGCCGGCAGGGATATTTCGACGGGTTGCAGGCATCTGCCGCCGCCGTGGGGCAGGGCGACCTGCCGAAACGCCAGGAAGTGCTACTGCATTTCGAGGCGGAGGAAGGCGCGCCACAGCAAGTCGAGAGAGAAGAAAAGTAGGCGACATCATGGTGGTGGGTAATCCTGTAGCGTTTATTCTGCTGGCGATTGTCGCTGTGGCATCAGCGCTCGGTGTCGTCATATTCCGCAACGCCGTGTACAGCATGCTGAGCCTGATTGTGAACCTCCTCATGCTCGCGCTCTTCTTTCTCATGCTGAACGCGATGTTCGTGGCGACAATCCAGGTGCTCATCTATGCCGGCGCGGTCATGGTGCTCTTCCTTTTTGTGGTCACCATGCTCTCTCCCGATGCTGGATCCGCCGGGCCGCGGGATCGTCTGAGATGGCAGTGGGGCGCGGGCGCCGGACTAGCGATCATTCTCGCGGGTTCGCTCATCGTGGCCGCCGTAAACGGCTCCATCGCGCAAGATGCGCGTACGATCGGAGCCGATGCGCTGGCATCGCAGGTCACCGCGCACGGCAACACGGAAGCCTTTGGGCTTGCGCTCTTCCATGGTTTCTCGTTTCCATTCGAGCTGACCGCCCTTCTGCTCGTAATTTCCGTTCTCGGTGCAGTCGTGCTCGGCCGCCGCTTCGCGGGGCGTGAATAGGAGAGACATATGTCGCTTTCCGCGTATCTGATCGTCAGCGCGCTCCTGTTCACCATCGGCGCGGTTGGCGTGCTCGTCAGGCGAAATCCGCTCGTGATGTTCATGTCCATCGAGTTGATGCTCAATGCCGTGAATCTTTCGTTCATGGCCTTCTCGCGTTTCCTCGATTCGGTGGATGGCTGGATATTTGTGTTCCTCGTCCTCACGGTCGCCGCGGCAGAGGTCGTCGTTGGCCTCGCGATCATCGTGGCTATTTTCCGCACGCGGCGCGAGATCGATGTGGATGAGCTCAGTTCACTAAAGGGCTAGTTATGTTGAACCTGACGCCACTCATCCTGCTGCTGCCACTGGCGGGCTTTGTGGTTGTGGGACTGTTCGGACGCTACCTCCCGCGAGCAGTCATCTCGATCATCGCATGCGGGGTGGTGCTAGCGGCCTTTCTGGCAGCGGTCGCGGACTTCATCTCTATGCTCGGCATGCCCGCCGCCAGCCGCTCCAGCGTCGCCACGATCTGGCAGTGGGTGGCATCGGGCAGTCTGTCGGTGAATTTCGCGCTCCTGTTGGACCCGCTCTCGGCGATCATGTTGCTGATCGTCACGGGGGTGGGTTTCCTGATCCACGTCTACTCCATTGGCTACATGGAGGATGACCCCGGCTACTGGCGATTCTTCTCGTTCCTCAATTTCTTCGTCTTCGCGATGACGCTGCTCGTGACGGCGAATAACTTCCTCTTCCTGCTCATAGGATGGGGAGGTGTCGGCCTCGCTTCCTTCCTGCTGATCGGCTTCTGGTATACGCGGCCATCCGCTGTTGCCGCTGCGAAAAAAGCCTTCGTGGTGAACGTCATCGGCGACTTCGGCCTGATGATCGCGATCTTTCTGCTGTTCCGACAGTTCGGCACGCTCGCCTACCAGCCCATTCTCGGCAAGGCCAGCGCTCACGCCCTGGCGGGAGTTGTGACCCCTGCCGAGCTGACCGCAATCACGCTGTTGCTCTTTGTTGCGGCCGCCGCCAAATCCGCTCAACTCCCGCTGCACGTCTGGCTGCCGGATGCGATGGAGGGCCCAACGCCCGTCAGCGCGCTCATCCACGCGGCCACGATGGTCACGGCTGGCGTCTATCTGGTCGCGCGGGCCGCGCCGCTCTTCATGGCCGCGCCCGACACGCTGGGAATCATTGGAGGCGTCAGCGGGGTAACTGCGCTTTTCGCCGCTACCATCGCATGCGTACAGACGGATATCAAGCGTGTGCTGGCCTATTCCACGATGAGCCAGCTTGGCTATATGTTCATGGCCGAGTCGGCTTCCGGCTTCACGACCGGCATATTCCACCTGACAACGCATGCCTATTTCAAGGCGCTGCTTTTCATGTGCGCGGGCGCAGTGATGCACGCGCTGGCCGGTGAGCAAGATATGCGCAAGATGGGCGGACTCCGCTCCCGACTTCCCTTCACGTTCTGGACGTTTGTGGTCGGTGGTCTGGCCCTGGCCGCGATCTTTCCTTTCGCGGGCTTCTGGAGTAAGGATGCCGCGCTTGGACTCCTTTTGGAGCGAGCTGTAAGCACGGGAGTCGCCGGCTGGTGGATTCTGTGGGGCCTTGGCATACTGACGGCTGCGCTAACCGGCTTCTACACCTTCCGCCTGATTTTCGGCGTCTTTCTGGGCAACTACCGGGGCGGTCCAATTGTCGCTGAGCATGGTGGCCACGAGCGCCAGGCAGTGCGCGGCGGAGACCCGCTCGCGGCGGTACACGACGTCGGGATGTCCATGAAAGCACCGATGTTCGTGCTGGCGGTGCTCTCGGTGATCGGTGGGTTCTACGGCACGCCATTCAACGACTGGATCGGCAACTTCCTGAGTCCGGTGACTGGCGGGGTCTCCGCGCCTGAGACGGCAAATGCCACCTTCTGGACGGGCCTGATCGTCAGCCTGGCGCTCGCCCTCATCGGCATCGCTGTCGCCTGGATGCGCTACGGTGCGCGGCAGGCTGATTTCCGGCCATCTGCGAATCCTGTGGCGGCTCTGCTGGCACATGCCTATTACGTCGATGCGCTCTATGACGTGGCTATCGTCAGACCGCTGGTCGCGCTCGGCAGTGGATTGCGGCGAGGCGTTGAGGGCGTCGCGCTGGATGGCGGTACACGCGGAGTGGGATGGCTTGCGGCTCAGGCAAGCCGGGGGATGAGCAAGCTCCAGACGGGGTACGTGCGCAACTACGCCCTGGTAATCTTCCTGGGTGCGGCGATCATCGTGCTATTCTATGTGGTTCGACCATGAGCGTGATGAGGGAATACGGGCCTTGGCCCTGGATGGATAGAAGAACGTCATGAGCCAGTTTCCAATACTCACCGTGATCATTTTCCTGCCGCTGCTCGGCGCGCTCGGCGCGCTGGTGATGCCGCGCATGGCTGGCTGGGCCTGGGCGCTGATCGTGTCGCTGGGGGATCTTGCGCTGTGTATCGCGCTGTTCACGCAGTTCTCCTCAGGCACGCGGGGCTTTCAGTTCGCCGAACACCAACCGTGGCTGGCGAGTTTCGGCATCAACTACGCAGTCGGTGTGGATGGCATCAACTACCTGCTGATCGGCCTGAATGCGCTCCTGACAGTGGTGGCGGTTGCGGCATCATGGAATGTGGCGCGCACGGGCGACCGCTCGCGTGAGTACTTCGCGCTGATGATGCTCCTGAGTACGGGTATGCAGGGCGTCTTTCTGGCAACCAATCTGTTTTTGTTCTACGTGTTCTGGGAGTTGATGCTCGTGCCGGCGTATCTGCTGGTGGGCATGTTCGGCGGCCAGCGGCGCACATACGCCGCAATCAAGTTTGTGCTCTATACAGCAGTAGGATCGCTCCTGATGCTCGTGGGGATCATTGCGCTCGGAGCGGTTGTTAGCACGACCTCTCATACCGCCTATAACCTGGATCTCACGGCGCTGATACGCAATGGGGCCGCGGCATTGCCGCGCGACACGCAGATTCTCATCTTCCTGGCGTTCGCCGCCGCGTTTGCCATCAAATCCGGCCTTTTTCCGCTGCATAGCTGGGTGCCAGATACATACAGTGAGGCGCCAGTGGCAGTAGTCGTGCTTGTTGCGGGCGTTATGGCGAAAACAGGAGTCTATGGCCTCATCCGCTTCTGCCTCGCGCTCTTGCCCGTGGCGTCGCACGAACTTGCTGGCCTTATCAATGTGCTTGCCGTGATCGGCATCCTGTATTTCGCCTTGCAAGCGCTCGTGGCACAGGATTTCAAGCGTCTACTCGCGTATGTCAGCATCAGCCATATGGGTGTCATCTTCCTTGGCATTTTCGCACTCAACACGCAGGGAGTCGAAGGCGCCGTACTCCAGATGCTGAACCACGGCGTCATCATTGCCGCGCTCTTCCTGATCGCCGGCTACATCGAATCGCGGACGGAGTCCCGCCGGTTGGCGGATTTTGGCGGGCTGGCGGTGCGTCTGCCGTGGCTGGCAACGGTTTTCATGCTGGCAGCACTCGCCGCGCTCGGTCTGCCGGGATTGAACAGCTTCTCGGGCGAGTTCCTGGCATTTCTCGGGGCGTTCCAATCGAATGCAGCGCTGGGCGCGCTGGGAACGCTCGTCGTCATTCCTGCCGCCTGGTACATGCTGCGATTCTTTCAGGGCGTGATGGAGGGGCAGGAAACGGTGGTGGCGACGGTGGCGGCGGGAACTAGCACGGTAACGGCCGCAGGGGGCAGCGCGAATGCTTCGCTCGGTGCGCGCGTTCGTGATCTGCAATGGGGTGAGTTCTGGATACTCTCGCCGCTACTCGCCCTCATCCTTATCGCTGGCTTCGTGCCTTCGGTGTTCACATCTCGCATGGAACAATCCGTTCATCAGCTGCCAGCAGTCAGCACGACGATAACCACCCCCACTCACAGCATCGCGGACACATACGGAACAGTCCACACGACGGAAAGAGAGAGGCGGTAATGGATAGAGGTACGAAAAGTCAGGTGAATGCCGACTCGCTCAACCGTGTTCACCGTACTGCCATATTCCAGGCGAGAGGCACGCTATGATAGTCGCACAGATCGCGCAGTCCGCTTTTACCTATCTGCCGGCCAGTGCGGACTGGATGCGAATCGGACCTGAGCTGGCCATTCTTGCCGCAGCATTGATCGTGCTTCTGCTCGACCTGATTGACACCTCCGGTGGGCGCGGGTGGCTGTCCCTCGTGGGACTTGCGGGAGTGGTGGTCGCGCTCGGCTTCACGGAGGCGCTCTGGGTCAACAATGACGTACAGGCCGCCTTCAATGGGATGATCACATCGGATAGAACGGCCCTCCTGGCCAACACCATCATTCTTGTCGCGGTAGGGCTGGGGCTCCTGCTCTCGCCGGGGTATATCGAACGGCAGGGAATTACCCAGCAGGGCGAATACTACGCGTTGCTCCTGCTCTCCGCGCTCGGCATGATGCTGCTGGCCTCGGCAACGAATCTCATGATCGTGTTCGTCGGTCTGGAAGTGTTGTCACTGGCGCTCTACATCCTCTCTGCCTACATCAGCGGCAGAACCCGCTCCCAGGAAGCTGGCATGAAGTACTTCATTCTCAGCTCCTTTGCCTCAGCCTTTCTGCTCTACGGCATGGCATTCACCTATGGCAGCACCGGCACCACCAGCCTATCCGGCATCGGCGCATACATGGCTACACACGCGACGGCTTCGGCATTGAGCGCGTGGCCGCTGCTCATCGTTGGACTCGGACTGATGGCGGTGGGATTCAGTTTCAAGGTCTCCGCGGTACCGTTTCAGGCGTGGACTCCCGACGTGTACGTAGGTGCGCCTACAACGGTCACGGCCTTCATGTCGGTCGGAACTAAGGTAGCCGCATTTGCCGCGATCCTGCGCGTCTTTCTGGTCGCCATGCATCCCGTTGCGCCGGAGTGGACACCTGTATTCTGGGTGATAGCCGTTCTGACGATGATCTTTGGCAACCTCCTTGCCATCACTCAGCGCGACGTCAAGCGCATGCTGGCCTATTCCAGTGTCGCGACCGCGGGCTATATTCTCGTCGGCGTAGTCACGAATACCACGGCTTCGTTTGCATCTGTTCTAGTGTATCTCGCCGCATATGCCGCGATGAATGTCGGCGCGTTTGGCGTCGTGCTCGCTCTGGAGCGCGATGACGGGCTGGGAACCACGCTCGATGACTACGCCGGACTCTCGCGCAGGCGCCCTGGACTCGCCGCTGTGATGGCAATTTTCCTGTTTTCACTTGCCGGGGTGCCGCCGCTGGTTGGCTTCGCCAGCAAATGGTATGTCTTCTATTCCGCGATCATCGGGGGCCACCTCGAACTGGCGATCATCGGCGTGCTCGCGAGCGTGGCCGGCATGTACTACTATCTGCGGGTCGTGTGGGCGATGTACTTCACTGAGCCACGAGCGGTCGCTTCCCCCACCACAGCGACATCAATCAGTGGCGCGCCCGCGCTGGAGGCCATCACCGCAGGAGGAACCTCGCCTGAAAGCGGCGCAGCCGTGGCGGTCGCTGAACCAGCAGTCGCCACGCGCGCAAAAGTTGCAACGGTGCCTGCATCACCACGCACGGTGACACCCGGCACCTGGCTCGCGCTTGCCATCGCGACCATCCTCACCATCGGCTTTGGCATCTTTCCGACTGTGCTCTTCGACCTGGCGACGCAGGCGGCACGCGCCCTCCTGCATTGATGATATGCCAGTCGCAATATGCACGACACCCCGGCCCACGCAAGGGTCGGGGTGGTTTTTTCGCTGTTAATTCTTGATCAGAGTGTCACGCGGTTATTCCGACTTGAGGCGCGAGTCGATAAAGGAGAGTACTTCTTCGGCATGTCCTTCGGGCTTCACATGCTCCCACACATGTCCGATCACGCCATCTGGCTGTATGTAGAACGTGGTGCGCGCCATCGTCATGTAGCTCTTGCCGTACATGCTCTTCTCGATCCAGACGCCATACTTTTGCGCAACCACGCCACCTTCATCGGAGAGCAGAGTAAACGGCAAGTGATACTTTTCGGCGAACTTCTGGTGCGACTTTGTATCATCCCGGCTCACACCAAGAACTACCACGCCCTTGCCCTGGATCGTGGACCACGCATCACGGAAGCTGCATGCCTCCGTAGTGCAGCCAGGCGTATCGTCCTTCGGATAGAAATACAGGATGACATGAGAACCCTTGAGGTTCGCGAGATGAACCGCGCTGCCATCTGTCGCGGTGAGAACGAAGTCAGGAGCAGGTGTGCCCTCTGCGGGTACACCACCTCCCGTTGAGCCGTTACGATCAATATGGGGAACCAATCGCTCAACCTCCTGTAGTCGTGGCCGCGGTTATGGGGTCATCGAAGCGCAAACAGGCTTCCCGCTCCGAACTGGAGCTGACTCAAGAGCAGGCCAAAGGCAATTGTCAGTCCCAGTATGCCAACAACAGCCAGCGCCATGGTCAGGTTCACTGAGAATGACGCGCTCAACCTGTCTTTCTTTGCCGGCTCAACCACATACATACGCCACATTACATTGATATAGTAGACAAGCGAGATGGCGCTGTTGATCAGTGCCAGCACCACGAGCCAGGTCAGCGCGGACCCTTGCTGCCACGCACCCAGCAGGATAAAGAGCTTGCTCCAGAAACCCGCCATCGGCGGTACGCCAGCGAGAGACAGCAGGCAAAGTGCCATGCCAAACGCTATCCAGGGATTGCGCCTGCCAAAGCCATCAAAATCGCGGATGTTTTCCTGGCCGGTAGCATCCGCGAAGGCGATAATGCCGGTAAACACGCCGATATTCGTCACCACGTACACAGCGAGAAAAGCCATCATCCCCAGATTGCTCGCCGGATTGTTGCTGATCATGATGGCGGCAAGACCCACGAGCAGGTAGCCCGCCTGTCCGATGCTGCTGTAGGCCATCATGCGCTTGATGTTCGACTGCAACAGCGCGACCACATTGCCGAGCGTCATCGTCAACGCGGCAATAATTGCCACCATGATCCAGAGATAGCTGCTAGTAGACGCCACCAGGCCACCAACGACGAATACACGAAGGATGGCGGCGAATCCCGCCGCCTTCGAGCCGACGGAGAAGAACAGTGTGGATGGGGTGGGAGATCCTTCATAAATATCCGGCGCCCACATATGGAATGGCACAGCGGATATCTTGAAGCCAAACCCCGTGAAAATGAAGGCATCCGCCGCGAGCAGCAGCAAATTGCCGCTCTTCAGGCCCGTTGTAGCTGCGGTAAAGATCTCACGCAGATCGGTGCTGCCGGTCGCCCCATACAGCAGCGCCATGCCATACAGGAGGATGGCGGACGACATCGCTCCCAGGAGCACGTACTTCACCGAAGCTTCCGAGGAGCGCGCATCATGTCGCGCGAGCCCCGCGAGAATATACAGCGGGATACTGGTGAGCTCGAGCGAGATATACACCGAGATCAGTTCGCCAGTGCTTGCCATCAACATCATGCCCGCGAGGGAAAACAGGATGATGCTGTAGTATTCACCGATGGTGACCCGCAGATACTTCTCGACATAGCCCAACGAGACTAGCATCACGCCGAAGCCAATCACCAGAAACAGGAACTCGAAGAACAGCGCGAAATTATCAACGACAAGCATGCCGAAGAACGCCGTCGCCGGGCGCGAGCCAAACCAGTTGAATGCAAGCGATAACGTGAAATACAGTGGCACGAGCAACCCGGTGAGAGCGATGGCCATCGTCAGTCGGCGGCGCTTGGTGACGAGGTCAAGCCCCAGCACCACAAAACCGAGAAGGACCACGCTCAACTCAGGCGAGAGCATCCAGATCTGAGTGGCGTCGATATGGCTTATCATGGTTCTGCTCCTGCCTCCGGCCTATCGTGCCGCGATCGTCTGTACGGTCGTCAACATCTGATGAATGCTGGGAGTCAATAGATCGACTATCGGCTTCGGATAGATGCCGACAAAGAAGATCACTACCGCGAGCGCGACAAGCGGGAGAATCTCCGGAATTGTGCGCGCATCCGTGAGCCAGCTCCATTTCATGTTGAGCGGCCCGTAGAAGGCGCGGCGCAACATCCAGAGCAGATATCCAGCCGTCAGCACGACGCCAAAGGCCGCTGCGATTGTCGGCCCCGGCAGCAACGCGAACGTACCCGTGAAGACCAGATATTCCGAGATGAATCCACTCAAGCCGGGCAAGCCAAGAGATGCAAAACACGCGATCGAATACAGCAATATCAAGAGCGGCATGCGCTTGGCGATACCGCCGAAAATATCAATATCCCGCGTGTGCGCCTTCTCATAAAGCACGCCGACCGAGAAGAACAGCATGCCCGTGATTGTACCGTGGGTAAACATCTGCAACGTCGCACCGGTAAGCGCCGCCTGCCGGAAATCCACACTCGCCGAAGCCGCCGCGGCCGCACCCGCGACGCCGAGCAGCACGTAGCCCATGTGGCTCACGCTAGAGTAAGCGATCATCTTCTTCATGTCCTGCTGGACCATCGAAGCGCCTGCCCCCCACAGCACATTGATCGCGGCCAGGATGCCGAGCGCGGGCGCGAAGAGTGTCGCGCCATGTGGTACAAAACCGAGGCAGATGCGGATCAAGCCATACGCGCCCATCTTCAGTAATACGCCCGCGAGCAGCACGCTCACCGCCGTTGGCGCTTCTGTATGCGCATCAGGCAGCCACGTATGCACCGGCCACATGGGGATCTTGACCGCGAACCCGGCGAAGAGCAGCAGGAACACCACAAGCGGCAGCGCGACCGTCGTGCCGAAGAAAGGTAGCGTGCCGTTGACGCTCGCCGCTTTCGCTGCCAGATTCTGGAATGTTGCTGATGTGCCGCCCGTCACGAAGTACAGCATGAAGATGCCAGCCAGCGTGAATGATGAGCCGACCAGCGTATAGATCAGGAACTTCCACGCGGCATATTCGCGTCGCTTGCCACCCCAGATGCCGATGAGGAAGAACATCGGCACCAGCTCGATCTCCCAGAACAGAATGAACAGGAACAAGTCGAAGGCGGCGAAGACCCCCATGACACCGGTTTCCAGGAAGAGCAGCAACGCGAAATAAAACTTCGGGCGCTTTTCGGTGTGCCACGAGCCAACCACCGCCAGAAAGGAGAGCAGGCCATTGAGAATGATCATTGGCATGCTCAGGCCGTCGGTTCCCAACGCGTAGTTCACGCGGAAGTGGACGTTCCCGAGCGTGACATCAATCCATTTAGCGCTCTCAAACCAGGCCGGATGCATCACCGTGCCAAAGTTCGAGCTTGGACCACCAAGCAGTCCAAAATAGAGCCACATCGAGAGCAGGAAGACGACGAGCGTGAAAGCGCCCGCGATCCAGCGTGACATGCGCTCCGGAAAGAGCAGTACGATTACCCCCGCGAGGAGGGGCAGGAATACGATAGCTGTAAGCATACTGGCGTTCCTTTTCCCCTCACCCCTACTTCCTGATCACGCCGACCGCGATGAAGAACGCGATCAGAATAATCATCGCGCCGCCGAATAGCGCCGCACCGTAGTTCTGCAGGAATCCAGTCTCCGTGCGACGGGTTATGCCGCCAAGTCCGCGAACGAAGCGCGCCGAGCCGTTGACGAGACCATCGATGACCACCCGATCAAAGCCGGCCGCAAACGCAGCGAGACCGAGCAGTATATATCGGATGATGAGTGCATACAGCTCATCGAGATAGTAGCCATGCCAGAGCACTCGCTGCACAAATGCGCCAACGGGATTGCTCGTCAGCACATTCGCGGGAATAACTCGCACTCCGTACATCAGCCACGCCACGAAAATGCCCACCACGCCGAACCCGACGCCAATATACGTCAGCGGGTCCACACCGGGAGTGACAGTGAAGGTAACTGGCGTGCCCCCATTCAGGAACGCCGCGAAACCTTCGCTGAATCCGAAGAAGCCCGCGATGCCAATGCCAATGGTCAGCAGCGCGAGAACGACGAGCGGAACGGTCATTGTCCAGGGAGATTCATGCGGATGCGATTCTCCGCGGTACTGCTCACGCCCACCCCAGAAGCCCAGGGCCGAACCGCCGCGCCCACCAAACGTCAGGAAGAACAGGCGGAACATGTAGAACGCGGTGAGGAACGCGGTGAAGAGCGTCAGTCCGTAGATGATGTAGTTGCCTCGCTCGTAGGCTGCCGCGATGATTGGATCTTTGCTCCAGAAACCCGAGAGCGGTGGAATACCCGAAATGGAAAGCGTCGCCACCAGGAACGTCGCCGCGGTCCACGGCATGAACTTGGCGAGTCCGCCCATCTTGCGCATGTCCTGCACGCCAACGGCGTGGATTACGCTGCCAGACCCCAGGAAAAGCAACGCCTTGAAGAAGGCATGCGTGAAGAGGTGGAACATGCCAATGGTATTCGTTTCCGCCATCGCGAGTCCGGAGAACATGTAGCCCAGCTGGCTGATCGTCGAATAGGCCAGCACGCCCTTGATATCGTTCTTGACAAGTGCGATGGTGGCCGCGAAGAACGAGGTGAACGCGCCGACGTAACCAATGACCAGCAGCGCCTCAGGGCCACCAGGCGTGTGCGCGTAGATCGGGAAAAGCCGAGCGACCAGATACACGCCAGCGGCAACCATTGTGGCCGCGTGGATCAGCGCGCTCACCGGCGTTGGGCCAGCCATCGCGTCCGGCAGCCAGACGTGCAGCGGGAATTGCGCCGACTTACCCACAGCGCCGCAGAAAATAAGCACCATAGCGATGGTAACCGCTGTGGGATTCATGGCATGCGTGGCCGAATCAAGCGCCTGGAAGTTGAAGGTTCGGGTGTTTGCGAACAAAATCAAAATGCCGATGAGAAATCCGAAGTCGCCCAGGCGCGTCGTAAGGAAGGCCTTCACCTGCGCCGTCGGCGGATAGGGCAGTTCCGAATCTCTTGGAGGCGGCTCCTGCGAAAACCAGAAGCCAATCAGAAGATAGGATGACAGCCCTACCAGCTCCCATCCGATGAACAGCACCAGGAAATTGGCCGCTAGGACCAGAATGAGCATGGCGAATGTGAAAACCGCTAGCTCTATAAAGAACCGCGGGTAACCGGGATCTCCGGCCATATAGCCGACAGAATAGAGATGGACAAGTGCGGAGACGACGGTCACGACCACGAGCATGACCACCGTCAGCCCATCTACGCGGAACGTGATGTTATACGAGAGTGGTCCGAAGGAGAACCAGGTATAGATATGTGTCTGATACCCGTTATGGAGAAGCGTGGGATCAGAAAGAAACTGGCCCAGAATCAGCAACGAGAGGATGGCGGCGCCAAAGAGCGCCACAATACCAATGATGCTGCTTACCATGGCCCACAGGGTCGTCCTGCCGCCGTGCCCGCCATGACCGCCGCCATGATCATCCGTCGCGCCATGCCCATCGGTCGTTCCATGGGTTGCGTGCTCGACCTCCTGTGCCTCCGCCACCTCGTGTCCGGTGTGCCCAGTGGGAGTGCGACTAGAGAGCAGGTCAAGCGGGCGCGTGATGAAGAAAATAATGACGACCGCCGCGAGAGGTAGAGCTGGGACAAGCCAGACGTAATCTACAGGGGTCATCGAATTCGCTCCGTTATCAGGAGTGCGCCGGGCAGTATGTCATACCAACCGCCGCCACACCACCATCTCCTACCAGCGCATCAGGTTGATTTCGCCCACATCGATCGTATTGCGTCGCCGGTAGATCGCAATGATCATCGCCAGGGCAACCGCAGCCTCTGCGGCGGCCACCGTGATAATGAAGATCGCGAAAATCTGTCCAGTCAGCCTCGCTCCGGCATTGCCTTGATGAAGAAAAGACGCCGCATACGCCACCAGCGTGACGTTTACGGCGTTGAGCATGACTTCGATAGACATCAGGATCGAGACCGCATTGCGCTTGCTGAGCGCGCCGAACAGACCTATGCAAAAGACCAGCGCACCCAGAACGAGAAACGAATTGAGCGTCACCATCGCCGCCTACTCCTCTCGCCCAATCATGATAGCACCGACGATAGCTACGAGAAGCACGATCGACGAAATTTCGAAGGGCAGCACATAACTATACGAGAATGGGCTGTACAGCAACTGCCCCAGCCGCACGACCGTTCCCCCCGTGGTGCCGCTCACACCCGCCAGCGGTATGACATCGCTTGGAGAGCCTATTTGCATCTGGCTTGAACCGACCGCGTAGATGATTCCCGCCCCAAGGATGACGCATATCAAGGCGGACAGCCACCATTGACCGCTGAACGGATTGCTCGTACGGGCCATGCTGTGCTGGGTGAGCATTATGGCGAAAAGGATCAGAATCGTGATCGCGCCCGCATAGATGAGGATCTGCACAATGGCGATGAACTCGGCATTCAACAGGACGTACACACCAGCCGCTGCCCCAAAGACGAGGACGAGGAAAAGCGCAGCGTGTACAATCCGCCGCATCATCACGACAGCAAGTGACGATCCTACCATCATCACCGCCAGCACGTAAAACACGACGGTAGCAAGACCACCTGACATGTTGGGGTTCCTCCACCGTTTTGTCCGGGCAGCGCAAGACTCTCTGTGGTCTGAATCGAGGGCCAACATCACACAGCCCGGAGAAAGTCGCCATCGGTTATTGTACTACCGAATGTCAATTGCGGAGCTTGGCGATTCCGCTTGAACTCAGCACTTCGCATGAGCACAAGGCTGAGGTACTCCTGTAGAGTAAGACGTTCCTGCGGCCGGGAAGTCTCCCACACAGAACGTTTGTCACCCTGTGCCGCGAGTGGCATGATCCCCGTGCGATGCGGTAAAATAAAGGGTTGGAGGAGTATATACCAATTCTATGACAGCAGACACATCTCTTGCGGCAACAGAGCTTGCGCGACTACACATACCCGCGGATGCGGCCCGGCTTGCCCGTCCGCTTACACTGCGCGACGGCAGGGAAGTAACCGTGCGTCCAATCCGGCCGGATGACAGCGAGCGCATCCGCTCGCTCCATGCCCGCCTCTCGGTCGATGCCATCGTCTTCCGTTTCTTTCGGCCCGTTCCGGAGCTTTCGGACGAGATGGTGGAACACCTGACACGTGTCGATTACGAGAATCGCATGGCGCTTGTGGCCACAACAGGGGAAGGAGTGGAGGAGCAGGTCGTAGGCGTCGTGCGCTACGAGCGGATCGGGGCGGAAACGGCTGAGGTTGCCTTCGTCGTCGAGGACGCATGGCAGGGCGTCGGCATCTCTACCACGCTGCTATACATGCTGGCGAACTATGCCAGACCACGCGGCTTCACCAAGTTCGTAGCCATCACAATGGGGTCCAACATCCGCATGCTCGATGTGCTACGGCACTGTGGGTATCCTTTCACCCGCAAATTTATTGACGGAGAAGTCGAAGTCGCTCTAGATATCACGCAGCAGCCCAGGCCCGCATACGCGACGAACCCGGCATAGCGGAGCCAGTCAGGCGCAGACGGCGTACCCGCTTCCTGAAAGGTAGATGGAGGGCACGCAGGGTGTGCGGAACGCGGGATGCTGCCAGCGACGCCGATGGCCCTATCGGGCTAGGCGAATATCACTCTCCATGCTACACTGGCCTCGGTAGAAGCCGCTACCCACAGGGTGGCGTGATGTGATGGCAGGAAGTAGGGTGAATCGGTGCCTACGTCGAAGGTTCTCTTTCATTTCCTCGGCGCGCTGCGGCGGGCGATCTCCCGCGTACTTCTGTGGTTTTTCGGTGTGCTCATTGTATCCATCGTTGTTGTAGAGGCAGTGGGTTACTTTGCCGCGAATCATCCCGCGCAATACCGTCCAGCTCCGCTCACAAACGTTGCCGCGGCCGTAATCGGACTTTCGCTCGCCTACTCTGTAGCGGTGACCATTCTCATTGGCGAAGTGATCAGCTTCGCGATACAATCGGTCGAGGGCTTCGAGCACGAAGCGAAGCAGGAACTCGGCAGCGTAGAACAGCTTGCTGAGTCGGTCGTTCAGGACTTCGAGCATAAGGAGCCTCACCGGTGAGTCAGACGTGGGACCCAGAAGCACTGCGAGGCATGCGACTGGGCTCATGCGTGATCGAACAGCCACTCGGTGTTGGCGGCATGGGCGCGGTGTATCTCGCCCGACAGGAACGTCCGCGCCGCCAGGTCGCGATCAAAGTTCTTACGCCACAGCTTGCCGCCGATCCCGAGGCATGGCGGATATTTCTCGCGCGCTTCCGGCTCGAAGCCGATGCGACGGCGGCGCTTGATCATGCGAACATCGTGCCCATCTATGAGTTCGGTGAGCAGGACGGTATTGCGTACCTCGTGATGCCCTACCTGGCGAATGGATCCGTTGACTCCCTGCTTGCTCACGGACCGCTTGCGGTAAGCCAGACGGCCGATTACGTCGCTCAGGCGGCGGCGGCCCTCGACTACGCCCACGCGCACGGAATCATCCACCGGGACGTGAAGCCATCCAACCTGCTATTGCATCCCGATGGCCGCCTGATGCTGGCGGATTTTGGTATTGCGCGCCTCACCAGCGGGCCGGTAGGGGATTTTCGCTTGCCCAGATCAGCGAAGCTTTCCTCTGCTGATCTGGCGCTCACGCAGCTCGGTACGGCGATGGGCACGCCGGAATACATGGCGCCGGAGCAGGTGCGCGGGGAACCAGTTGGTCCCTCCGTCGACACCTACGCGCTCGGCATCGTTGCCTACGTAATGCTGTCGAGCCGGTCTCCATTCGCCGGATCAGACATGCAGGATGTCCTGCGCCGCCAGATCAACGACCCGCCATATCCCTTGCGCGCATTGCGCGACGACATACCACAGCGTGTGGAAGAAGCCATCTTCTGGGCGATGGCGAAGGACCCCGCTGATCGGCCCGAATCAGCTTCCGCATTCGCCGCGGCTCTTTCACGCGCGGCCCGCGCACGCACGCTAAGCAGCCTGTATGAGCGTCTCTCCTCACGCGGAGAAGGACATCAGGCAGGAGTGAAACAGGCATCGCAACAGCTTCCCGTAGTCGCAGCGCCCAGATTTCGCGGGCATACGGTAGAGATGCACTCTGCCGAGAACGAAACGGCGCATCTCGTCCGCCCAGTAGCACAAGGAACCGCAGAGGGTGGACTGCCTGCGGCAGGCGTACCGAGCGTCTTACATCCAGATGCCCCTACACTCTTCGATCCCGGGCCAAGTCAGACGCCATCTCCAGACACGTTCTGGCCAGGCGCGCAAGCGGCCCGCCCATACCAGCGACGACGGTCAGACAGTGGAAAGTGGCTGCTTGGAGCGTTCGCGGCTGCCGTTGGAGTCTTTGTCTTTGCCTCGCTCGTACTTGTCGCTTTGGCCCAGAATGGTAATTCGCTCATGTCGGGTTTTGGCCTGGCAACCGCCACCAAAACCGCGGCCCCTACAGCTACGCCCATTCCAACCGCGACGCCAACGCTTGTCCCCACGGCTACGGCTACCCCATTGCCCGCGAACTGGCTCAGCGTCAATACGAACAGCATTGATATCAGTTGTGGCGGAGACCGGCGAACGACAATCCAGTTGAGCAACATCGGCCCGCAGACCGTCCACTGGTATTCGAATACTCCAAGCACGGGCATCTTTACCCAGATTCGCCTGTCGCCAACGTCAGGCCGGATCGCGTCTGGCGGCCAGACCACGATCAGCATTACGAATTACTCGTTACAATCGAGCGAGGGTGATATCCTGTTCGTTCCGGTCGAGTCGGATGCCGGCAATCCGGTCGCCGTCCACTATACGGCAAACGGCTGCGGATAGGCTCGTTTTACATCAGAACACGCTTTACACCGGCTGGCTGTGTACTGCCTCGCGCCAACGCAAACGCGAACGGCACGCTGAAGGCGGTTTCGAGTGGCGTCGCTGGGCGCGAGCGGCTCTTGCGGCTCACCCAGTGGCGCTAACCGAGCGCATCCCGTCCATATTTGGCCGCGATACGAACAAGCAAACGCTCACCAAATTCCGCGGGCACGTACAGCATGGCGTCTTCAGGCATGGCTCTGGCCAGCCACCACTCCATAGCGATACCAGGCAGCAAAAGAGCGTCCCCGAGTGGCATGCCCCGGAGAACATTACGCAGCATTCGCGGAGTCACCCAGAGTAATCCGCTCGCCCCAGGTGCCGCTTGACTGTCTTCACATGAGGCGACGCGATACGCCCTCACGATCACTGTGATAAGCCGGCGCGATGTCTCGTCCGGCACAATTCGCTCCACTCGCAGTAAAGGTGTAGGTCTATCGCCCTCATCCGGCATCAGTCTGTCGACCGCATGGCGAGATGACGGCCCATACAGATGAGGACTCGGAATGATCGTTACCCGCCGGTTCAATTGCTCGCGCGCTATGCGCGAGACCGTCATGCCCGGCTCTTCACCACGCGCCACCTTGCCAGCCGGTAGTGCCGCGGGCATCAAGGTATAGCCGGGAATAGTGCTCCACGATCCAGGCGCATCGAGTATCAGCGCGAGCTTGCCATCATGCACGAGCACAAGGGAAGTGATCTGATGTACCTCGCTCCCCTGAAGCCCTGGCATTCCCGATTCCATCGTCGATCGCTCCCCGCTAGATGTTGCAGATGCGTCAACTGCTCATGTGTCAAACACAGCTCAAAGCCGTGAAGTGGTGAACGGTACTATTTTAAAATACTGCGTATATGTAGCTCATTCTGCGCCGGGATGCGAGACGAAAGAACGTCACATACCCCGCTCGCGCGCGGGCCGTTACAGGCCGCAAACGCGCGGCGATGCCGGTGCAGCGCGCTCGCTTGACACTCGTTCCATCCCGACCATACAATTTAGAAATCCATTCCATTGTACAGGTGGGCGTTGCTTGTTGCCTCACGAAGTGTGAGATGCGCCCCATCTGGGGCTTGTTGAGTGCCCCGCGTCGTAGTACGGTTGATAGCGGCGAACGCCGATATTAAGGTGAGTTATGGTCAGGAGAGATCTTTCTCAGGACGTGGCGGACCGCCCGCATTACTATAGCCAGTTCTGGGTTGACGTAGCAAGCGGAAAGCGTGATGTAGCAAGCAGCAGTCCGGAAGAGGCAGTCGGGGCTCTGGGCGAAGAAGCCGATGAGTTCGCGGAAGACTATGTCGAGCCTGCGCCGGTAGCACCACCCAAGCCCAAGGCGCCGCGCCCGGAGCCGAAGCGAACGGAACAGCGGCCCACTATCACGTCGTTGGCCGATCTGGCGAATATCGATTTGCTGATGAAGAACTCAGCCGAAATGCAGGGCGATGAGGTGCCCGATCTGGAAACCGGCCCGATGGACGACCTGGAGTCGTTCCAGACAGACGCCCTTCCGGACGATGAGGAGAACGTCGATGCCGCAGATGACATCGACGAGAACGAGCCGGAGTATGCGGAGAGCGAAAGCGACGAGTTCGACGACTTCGACCTCGATGTCGAGGAGGACGAGTGGGGCAATACTCGCAAGTCTTCGAAGCCATCCAAGCCGCGCCGCCGCGAGCGCGATCGCCACACCAACTTTTAGCGCCCGCAATTAGAACGGCATTGCTGAATCCGGGTATGAGCAGATTCTGTGCTCGTGCTCGGGTTCTGCGCATGTAGATCCATCGCCTTATGGCTTCAGGTCAAGGGTCTGGAGCCGGATCTCGTCGCCTTCCTGCACACGATTCGTGCTGCCGGCAGGGAGCTCAATGCAGTATAGCGCGCGCGATACGACGGGACCAATGGTCCATGGCCGCAGTCGCCGCGCTACCCGCACCACTCGGTTGCTCGCATCGACGAACACCGCATCGATGCGCATGCGCATAAAGAACATGTGAATGCTGGACGTAGGAATCAAGACGAGCCCAGTGCCAGCTGGCAATAGCTTGCGCCCTTGCAGTCCCAGAAACCGGGCGGTAAAACTCTCGGCTACTGCTGCGCGCTCAGCTAACCGCTCGCCGGAAGTAACGTCATCCACCGTAACGTATCGCATGGCTCTCCTCCCGTTTCCTGTTGAGTTGTAGCTTTGCTCCGCCCCATGCGCCACGGACCAGTATAGCGTGTGTGTCGCGATTGTGGCATCGACCAGCCCGCATCAGCGAACCGGCGGAATTGGCCGGCAGACGTGGACACGCGCAGCTCACGGACCGCGGCGCCACCGGCCGCGATTTGCGCCGCAAGCATCTCGCAATGGAATAAGGAAGTTCACGGCCTGGTCTGGTTGCTTTCTGGCCAGAGCCGTCATCCAGGACGCAGCGGTTGCCGAATGGAAGCAGGAACCAAGCTCACATCCGGCAACGATACAGAGTAGCGAGAGAGCGTCTCTCAACGTCGCGTAATAGTGTGTGGGACTGTCCCCGTACACATATTATGTAGTGCAAATATCAGCGTTCCGGCATGTCCTACGCTGCCGGCAAATCGCTATAATAGAGCAGTCAGCAACTCTCGCGTAACTCTGAGAAATGGCCCCTTTGTCCTAATTGAAGGGTGTAGTCGCGGCGCGAAGGCGCAGTTCTGATGCATACTGCGTGTATCGATTGATAGCCCCTTGCATGACGTTAACGCAAACGTCGGATTCCGACATAAAGGCGGTTTCTACACATCCCTGGAGTTAATCCGCTTCATTGGCTGCGTCAACTGATGGGCATCTTTTGCAGGTTCAGCGAGTTGCGCAGCCGATGCATATGGGACGGTTGCCGCGCCATATTGACACCGCGCTGTACTGTATTACTATAGACATGAGTGAAGGTATCTTTTATCGTAAGTGTTATCTGGCAGGTAGATGCCGAACCGGGAAGGAACTGGTTCGGCTCCGACAGTGTAGCCAATCCGCCCTGTAGATCGTCTAGAATAGATAGGGTCTCCTGTCCATACTCAGAGTCGTAATTCAGGACAACGTGAACCCGCCTCCCATTACGACATAGAGAAACCATACACGCAGTGGCGCAGTTTCAGAGATGGTAAAGAGAAGAGAGGTCAGCATGGAGACAACACATACCGCGCGGCACCCATCGACCGCAAAGCTGGGGCAGCGGCTCCGTGAAGCCCGCTTGCAGCGAAACTTGACACAAGGAGAAGTGGCGCGCGGTCAGTTTAGCGTGTCATATATATCAGCAGTAGAACGAGGTCAAATACGACCCAGTCTGGGAGCCCTAGAGAAGCTTGCTGAAAGACTGCATGTTCCGATTACGGATCTGCTCACCGAGAGCGAGCTGGAACAACGACCGATCCGGTATGGAGAGCCGCACGAGACATATGCGGAGCGGATGACTGAAGAGAACGAGGCACGTCTCCGTGAGGCTCGTGTGCTCTACTATCAAGGCAATATAGGCGATGCAATTGAACTTCTGACGCGCACATCGCTGCAGCGGCTCAACCAGCGCGAGATTGCTCTACTACATTTTCAGCTGGCAGAATGCTACCTTGCCCGTGAAGCGGCGGAAGATGCTCGGCGTGAAGCTGCGCAAGGCATTCTGGTGGCTGAACGCGTAGGCGATGACGACCTGACGCAGCGATTGAGGGCAGCTCTCGGGCAGGCTTACGCCCTGCTCCACAGCCCAGAACTCGCGCTCGACCAGTTTCGCTCTGCCATCAGCGCCTTGGATACGATGGACGAATCCGACCCAAGCTTCCGGCTGCAACTCCTCACGGACGCTGGCACTCAGGCCATCGTGAAGGGCGAGATCGACCAGGCAGTTTCATACTTGCAGGATGCGGCGAGCGTCGCCTCTGATATCGCCGATCCCGTACGGCTGGGAACCGCGTTTTGGGCGATAAGCCAGGCGTATCGAGCGCGCAACGACGCGTCGCAGGCACGCTATTACGCGATTCGGAGTCTAGCGGCCTTCCAGGAGGGCAAGGCCCGTTCCCTGGTTACGCAGGCCTATAGCAGGCTCGGGCGCGCGCTCGCGCTGAACAGCCAGGAAAGTGAAGCATTCGAGAGTCTGCGCGTGGCTCGCGAGCTTGCCACCGCGCAGCATGACCTTCGTGGCATGGCGGAAGTGGATCGAAGCCTGGCAGCAGTCTACCTGCAAGAAAACCGGCCGGATGACGCTCTCACGGCGGCGCAAAGTGCGCTCGCCCATGCTGAGTCCATTGGAGATGTGGAGATGCGCGCTGACGGGTTTCTGATGCTCGCACGCATCTATACGGTGCAAGATCGGGTTGCGGAAGCGTCGTCGAGCTATGAGCAGGCAATAGATCTGCTGCAAGAGACGAGTGCGAGCGAAAAACTCCAGTCCGCGTATGAGCAGTTCTCCGCATTTCTCGAAGCGCACGGTGAGCGAGAGCGCGCATTTGATATGCTCAAGCAGGCATACCGCTCGGGTATCCGCTCAGGCGTAACCTTGTAGATAACTCAATTCACTGCGATTGCCCCCTTCGGTCTGCCTGGTAAGCCGCGGTCTGGTAGGGGGCAATGCATTTCGAAGACATTGCTCACGGTGGCAGCCGCCTGTGTACTTGGCTGACTTGTGACCTGGTTAATGCCCTCTCTGTCGACACGGAAAGTCATCCCTTGCATCTGATCCTGTTTTAACGTGAGTTCGATACTGTTAGCGAACTAACAGCTAGGCGGCGAGGGCGGCAAAGCGCGAGATGGGTTGCACCTCGTGCCCGTTGAAACCGCTCGCGTCGCCCGCGCAGCTTTTCCTGACGGCAACGTCTACCTCCGGCTGCGCGATGAATTGGGCACGCTCTTTGACGATTCACTGTTCAGCGCCGTTTACGCCAGCGAAGGGCAACCCGTCCTCCATCCCTGGCAGTTGGCTCTCGTCAGCGTCATGCAGTTCATGGAAAATCTCAGTGACCGACAAGCCGCGCAAGCCGTGCGCGCCCGCATTGACTGGAAATACGCGTTGGGTCTGGAGTTGACCGACGAAGGCTTTCATTACTCGGTGCTCAGTGAGTTTCGCTCGCGACTGGTGCAGGGCAGTCTCGAACAGGCGTTGTTGGACATCTTGCTCACGCGCTGTCAAGAACGTGGCTGGCTCAAAGCGCGCGGACGCCAGCGGACAGACTCGACCTATGTGCTGGGGGCGGTCAAGGCGCTCAATCAGCTCGAACTGGTCGGCGAGACCCTCCGGCACGCGCTCAATGTCTTGGCCACGGTCGCCCCCGACTGGCTCAAGCCACAGGTCCAGCCAGCGTGGTGTGAGCGCTACGCCGAACGCATCGAGGACTACCGCTTACCCAAAGACCAGACCGAGCGCGACGCGCTGAGTGCGACCATTGGCGACGACGGCTTTACCTTGCTCGCCTGTCTTGAACGGGCCGCGATGCAGCCAGAATGGGCCTGGCTCAAAGACCTGCCCGCCGTGCGCCTCATGGAGCAGACCTGGGCGCAGCAGTAGCGCCAGGTCGACGGCCATGCCCAGCGCCTCTCACCCAAAGAGATGCTGCCGGTCAGCGAGTGGTACCGCTCACCGTACGATGCGGAGGTCCGCTACGGCCGCAAGCGCGACTTCGACTGGATCGGCTACAAGGTGCATGTGACCGAGTGCTGCAACGACAACCTGCCCCATCTCATTACCCAGGTTGAGACGGCGCCCGCTACCCAGCAGGACCACCATGCCCTGAAAGCCATTCAAGCGAAGTTGGCGGACAAAGACCTCGTGCCACAGCAGCACCTCGTCGATGCCGGTTACATCAGTGCCAAACGCATCCTTGAAAGCCGTGACATGCACGATGTTGACCTGATGGGGCCAGTGCACGTCGACCCGAGTTGGCAAGCGCATACCCCTGGCGCCTTCGATGTCTCCCAGTTCCACATCGACTGGGATCACCAGGTCGTGACCTGTCCCCAGGGCGAGCACAGCGTCGCCTGGCATCACGGCAAGGATGCGAAAGGCAAGTCGGTCGTCACGATCTGGTTCGCCAAGCCCACCTGCCAAGCCTGTCCGCTGCGGATGCGGTGCACCAAAGCGAGAGTGACCGGGCGGAGCATGACGATCCGCTTTCCACGAGAACGCCACGAGATGCTCTTGGCCGCTCGGGCCCGGCAGCGGGCGCCCGAGTTCCGTGCCGTGTATCAGGCGCGCTGTGGGATTGAAGGCACGTTCTCCCAAACCACGCGCAACACGGGGATGCGCCGGGCCCGCTATATTGGTCAGCGCAAGATGCATCTCCAACATCTCTTCACCGCGCTCGCGACCAATATCCTACGCCTCGTCTCCTGGCTCGAAGGGACACCGTTTGCCAAGACGCGCATCTCGCGCTTTGCCGCTCTCGCCGCCTAGCTGTTAGTTCGCCAACAGTATCGAACTCATGTTAACAGTAGTGAAGGTCAGCCGGACGGAGCGGCTCGAAGCGGAAGAAGTCCGGCTGATTTACCTCCATCTACAGGGAACGCCACACCAGTCACGAAAGCCGCCTGATCGCTCAATAGAAACGTGACGACATCTGCGACCTCGGTGACCGTCGCGACACGGCCAAGCGGCACGCGATGCGCCGCGTATTCAGCATGCTGGAGCAAGCGTGTGTCAACCGGACCTGGACAGACGGCGTTAACTCGAATGCCATCTGCCGCGACGTCGAGCGCGACGCTCTTGGCTAGCATGATGAGCGCCGCCTTTGTAGCACAATACACCGGGTCCTCCGGATGCGCGATCAATCCTTTGGTAGAGGCGTTTAATACGATGGCTCCGTGGCGCCTCTTGCGCATGGGGGGCAGGGCCGTGTGGAGCAGGAGAAACGCTCCGTTGAGGTTGGTAGCGATCGTGTCATGCCACTCGGCTGGACTCAACTCATCCACATGTCCAAGACAGTCTCTTCCTGCGCTATAAAAAATCACATCTGGCGCTCCCCATCTAGCAAGCATACTGGCAAGTTGCCGCGGAAAGCCCTCCTGATCGCGCACATCTACCTGCACAAAGAGGTGCTGGCCATGTTCACCCAATGATTCCGCCGCCTGATGCCCTCTCCGCTCGTCGCGGCCGGTGATGATCAGCCGCTGGTAACGCTGGGCCAATTGCGCTGCCACGGCATAGCCAATTCCAGAGGTGCCACCGATCACCCACGCGACATCGCGGGCGTCCGCCTCTTGCGCCATCGTCACTCTCCACAGCGACTATCAGGCTCGCTTGCCTGCACCTGGCATCGCCTTCAGATGATAAGCTAGCCCATCGCCTGGTGTAGCTGCACTGCGCCAGCGCGATGGAATTCGTCTCTGAGTGTGGTCATGAGCGAACGGTACCGGTCATATGCTTCATGGTACATTTCAAAGGTGTCTGACGCAGGATCGATTTGTACCGTCTCGCGCACCATTACAGAAGTCGCTTCTGTGAGGCTGGCATAGTGCCCGGACGCGACAGCCGCACAGATAGCGCTGCCGAACGCTACTGCGTCGTCCACCGCCGTGAGGGTGATTGGTACGCCCGCGACATCAGCGAGGATCTGTAGCCAGAGCTGGCTGCGCGTTCCGCCTCCGCAGGCGCGAATAGTACCTATGGGCACACCAAGTGAGGCGAAAGTCTCGAGAATGTGACGATTGCCGAAAGCGGTTGCCTCGTAGACCGCGCGCAAGAGATGCCCAACACCATGCGCCGTGGTGAGGCCGAAAATGACGCCACGCGCCAAGGGATCTTTCACCGGCGTACGGCTCCCCTGCCAGAAATCGAGGACAGTAAGCCCTTCTGCACCAGGCGGCACCTCCGCCGCCAGCGCATCAGCCTGGGCATAGCGGTTAGAGGCTGTCGCAAGGTCGCCGCCGAACTTGTCGAGTAGCCACCGGACCGTTCCACCGGTGCTTGCCTGCCCGGCTTCCAGCGTCCATGCACCCGGTAGCATCGCCGATTCAAACGGCCCCCAGAGGCCGGCATGAAAGACGGAGTGATCGTTCTGTACGAGTTGGCAAGTGGAAGTACCCGTGATCAGGGCCACTATGCCCGATTGCAACGCATCGATGCCCACCATGCCGGCATATGCGTCAATACCACCCATTGCCACGGTAATGCCAGCCGGTAACGCCAGCGCTTGCGCTGCCTCCGGTGTGAGCTGGCCAGCACTGGCGCCGAGCGGAACCACGTCGTGAGGCACCTTCATCGGCAGATCATCTAGGCCAATCGCACCAAGCAAGCGAATCGGCCAGCCTGCCTCCGTATGCTCATCGGCAGTCGGACGATAGTGCCATTTCACGGCTAGGCTGTTGAGGCCAGCTACCCAGTTGCCGGTGAGCTTGTGGGTGAGCCAGCTCATCTCATCAACAACATAGTCTGTCTGTTCCCAGATCGACGGCAACTGCTGTCGCAGCCAGAGCGCCTTGGGCAGAGGCCATTCGGCAGGTACGTCCCCACCGCAGTACCGCAGCACTGGATCATGCGTAGCAGTGATGAGTCGCGCCTGTTCGCTCGCTCGCAGGTCCATCCAGAGGATACTGTCCAGCAAGGGCATACCATTATGACGCGCCAGCACCACATTGCATGGTGAATCTACGGCTAGCCCGACAATACGCTCCGATGATACCGCGGCTGCGGAAACACACTGCCGTACCGCGCGGACCATCGCCGTCCACCACGCTTCGGGATGTTGTTCCGCCCAGCCTGGTTTCGGGTAGCGCACCTCATATGGCACATCACTAGCAGTTACTGGCGCGCCGGTCAGGTCAAACAGTGCCGCGCGAAGCGAGGAGGTTCCCGCGTCAATACCGAGTACGAGGGGTTCCGATTCCATGAATCGCTCCTTCCATCCTACCTCACAGTCGCCATCCACACTGAGGGATAATCCGTGTCAGCGGCTATAGACATGCGTCGTCACGCCGAGCAGCTCGCCGATCAGCTTGAGCTCCGCGACCCAATCGCCATAGACCGCGTGAATGTGATTGCTTGAATACGTCGAGAGAAAGTCGTCCGCGGAACACTCAAACCGGGCAAAGGCATGTGGCCATTCATACGTTGTCTGCCGCATCAGGGACTCGGTTGTCTCGGTATCGAAGGAGACAAACGCGCCATGCACGATGCGCAGGTGGTATTCGCCCGCGGCGCGCGTGAAGCGTGCGAACGTCGCCTCCCCTGGGGCAGCAACGAAGCGCACGCTAGCGCCGCCAGCCGGGAAATAGAAACCTTCGGCGAAGAAGTCGACGGATGGAAGATTGTCCTTGGGCGAGAACGAGCGCTGCGCGAAATAGGTAGCGTGCTCTCCTGAGTTGCAGAGATCCCAGATATCCCGGTCGCTGTGGTAGTGGCGCACGTCGGCGAATAGCACAGGTGTATGCGCGAGGGATTTGAGTATCTGCATGGTCAGGGCGCCGTCCATATCCGCTTCCGTGGCGCAAACGTGTGGCTCGTGGGGGCCGTGCCAGTCATAGGGATCGTTGAGGAATGCTTCGGTGACATCCATGGTGCAAAAGGAATTGGTCAATTCCGGCTGCGCCTTGATGCCCGAGAAGTCAAGCCGGTAGTCCTGGATAAGCCGCTTCATGGCTTCGGTCGCCCGGATCTGCAGCTTGAGCTTCTCTGGGGTCAGCTGCTTACCATCATAGTGAATCGCGCCGACATGCTCGTTAAGCCAGGCAAAGGCATCTTCGATCGTACGCTCCGGTACCTCCTGGGCCAGGCGCACAATCTCCCCTTGATCAATGTGCTCGACATCTACGCCAAATGTGCTCAGCCATTGCGCGGGGTCGGCGGTCGCTGTATACATGCCCATGGGTCGCCCGCCGACAAGCCCAAACGTCTGTCCACGTAGCTGGCGCACAGCTGCGGCTGCGCGTACGAAGGCCACGATGCGCCCATAGACTGCCTCATCCTCAAGGCTACCATACGCGCGCTGGCAGGATATGCCCACTTGCGCCAGCGCCCCCGCACTGGCTAGCATGCCGACGAGACCGGGATATTGAGGATTCACCTGTCCGTAGAGCAGGAATGGACCCGGAGCAAAACGAGAGGCGAGCGCCGGCAGGTGCGGGAATGCCCAGACAGCAAAGTTGAAGATGGTGCAGTCACATCCCGAGGCCGCAAGTCGTTTTGCTTCGTGCACAGCCTGCTCGTTCGTCGAGACAATGGCCTCGCCAGGCACGACGCGAAAGCCATCGGCTTCTAGCCGGTGCTGAAGCTGCTTCTGGAACTGCCGGTTCAGTGGTTCTACTTCCTCTGCTACGAAGGGGCGCCCGTCGGAAAATGTCAGGATGCCAACTGTCACCATGTCTTGCCTGTCCTTTCTGCGATTGCGCTTCCACGTGGAATCACTGACGCGCTCGCGCACCAGCAGTACGTCTGGTGATGCCTGAAGAGGCCCGTGGACGCGACGAGCCACGCACATGAAGCGTCGGAGTGAGCATAAACTCCTGGCGGGTCCAGGGAACGCCACCTTGCATGCGCTGGATGAGCCGGAGTGCGGCAGTGCTACCAAGCTCATATGCCGGCTGGCTGACCGTCGTCAGCGAGATGGCATCCAAGTTTGCCCAGGGCATCTCATCAAATGCAGCCAGTGCTACATCTTCTGGCACGCTCAGGCCCAGGTTCTGTATCGCGACGAGAGCGCCCATGGTCATCTGGTTATTGGTGACAAACAGCGCCTCAATGGGTGCGCTTCCCGAAAGCAGTTCGGTGGCATGCTGGAGGCCGCTCTCCTCCTTGAACGTGCCGTAGCGTTCCAAGGCTGGATTGTGTGGAATCCCGGCATCCGCCAGCGCCTTGCGGTACCCATCGCGCCGCTCCACGCCTGTCGTTGTGCCGGATGGCCCGGTGATCAGCCCGATCTGGCGGTAGCCATTGCTGATGAGATGCGTGACGGCTTCATAGGATCCGCGGACGTTATCTACTAGCACGGCGTCGGTCTGACCATCCCGCAGACGGCGATCAACTGCGACCACCGGGATATGGCGCTGGTGTAGGATGCGGAACGTGCGCGTCCGCTCGCTGGTCGGCATGACAATCGCGCCCGCTACGTGCTCGGCGACGAGTACTTCCACATAGCGGCGCTCCTTTTCAGGGTCTTCATCCGAGTTGCACAGAATGACGCTGTAGCCGTTCTGGTGCGCGACATCTTCCACACTGCGTACGAGCGCCGTATGAAAGGAGTTCTGAATATCGCTAATGAGGAGCCCGATGATGGCGGAGCGATTCGCGCGCAGCGCACGCGCCGCGTTGCTGGGGCGGTATCCCAGCTCCTGAATGGCGGCATTGACACGCACCACAATCTCTTCATTGACGCGGGGCACACCATTGAGTACACGCGACACCGTGGCGATCGAGACGCCCGCGCGCTTCGCGACATCCTGGATGGTTGCCATAATACGCCACCGTTCCGCAGAGACGAGGAGGATTTGTTCGCTTGCCGGCCAGAGATGAGTTAGATCACATATGTTGCGGTAACGTTTTCCCACAGCACAGCCTTGCATGTAGTGTAGTTATCACGGAACGGTATTGTCAATGGGTGTGCTGGAAATCGGACATATTCAGGATTGTTATCGAATACACGGCATGGCTTGACAGGCTGAGGACTGACGACTATACTCTGCGCCAAGACGATTTTGTGAAATCATTTTCACAAAATGCAATGGAGCGACGTCCTTCGCCAGGCGTGGTTCGCGCCAGCCCGCGAGCCAGCGACAGAGGTGTGCGCTATGTACCTCGAAGACGTCCAGGTCGCCGATACGCGGCTACCGCCCGCCTGTCACTCGCCAACACTATGCGAACTGCCGGATGATGGCCTGCTGCTCGCATGGTATGCCGGCTCATTCGAGGGCGCCGCAGATACCATCCTCGCTAGCGCACGGCGGACAGCGGATGGCGCCTGGACCGCGCCTCGCGTGGTGCTCTCCCTGCCAGGCTTGCCAGTAGGCAATCCAGTCCTCTGGTGTGAGGGGGAAACGGTGACGCTCTTCTTCGTCATCGTGTATGGCTCTTGGTGGACTGAATCAAAACTTGCGTGCATGCGCTCGTATGACAACGGGGAAACGTGGACCGCTCCGAGTATTCTGCGGACCGAGCCTGGCTTCATGTGCCGCGCGGCGCCGCTCAGGATACGCAATGGCACGCTGCTGTTGCCGATTTACGACGAGCGTACCTGGGCGCCACTAGTTCTCCGGCAGGAGGCGAACGCGGGGGAATGGATGCTGGTTGGCGACACCACTGCGCGCGGCAAGGCAATCCAGCCCGCACTGGCTGAACTTCCTGATGAGTCCATCCTCATGCTGTGCCGGACCAACCAGGGATCACTCTACCAGTCGTGGTCGTTCAATGCTGGTCGGAGCTGGACAGCCTCCCAGCCTACCGCCCTTCCGAACCCCAACAGCAGCATCGCTGTTGCCAGCATACCTGGCGGCGTCCTGCTACTTGCCTACAACCCCGATGAACGCGGGCGAGGGCGTATGGCTCTCGCGCGCTCCGCGGATGGAGGCATCACGTGGTCACTACCGAAGGTAGTAGCAGAGGGGCGAGGAGAGTATTCATATCCGTTCATGGTGCTCTCGCGTGATGGCACACACGTCCATCTGGTCTTTACCGTGCATCGCATACATTTTCGCCACATGGTGCTGGACGAGTCTTGGCTCTCCAGCATGGAATCCGCTTGAAACGCACGAGCGCCCGCGCAGGCCAGCCTGCGGGAGAACCGCGGGATCACGTCGAATGGACATCTAGCCTTGACGACGAAGGAGGTTGTGCCCACCGAGAAATCGTTTACAACATGCTCAGTGAGTGCGTATCCTGCCATGGAGTATGGCAGGCACGAGTAGTGGAAGGGGCTTCATCGGTGAAGTACTCATACTTGCGATGGTTGGGAGTGCTGTCTCTGGCTGTGCTCCTTTTCGCCACAGGCTGTGGTACCCAAAGTTCAGGTGCTAACTCTTCGACTAGCAAGAGTGTGACCGTCACGCTCTGGTCGTGGACGCCGGTGTCCACAACCACGCAGAAGATCGTCGCCGCCATCGAGAAAAAGTATCCCAACATCCATATCAACGCGACCATCGAGCCGCACCCGGCCTACAATACCGCGCTCAAAGCCGCAGCAGCATCCAATTCACTTCCTGACATCATTGGTCTACCTGCCGGCTCACAAACACAGGAATATCGCAGCCAGCTTCAGCCGCTCAACAGCATTGCCCAGCAGTTCTGGGGCGCGAACTGGCAGAGCAACTTCCCCAAGGCCGCCATATTCCAGGCCCAGCTCGGCAATCCCTCAGGCGACACTAATTTCTACATGTTGCCGCAGGAAACCGAAGTGCTGACGGTCTGGTACAACAAGACGATCTTCAACAAGTTGCACCTGAGCGTGCCGCAGACCATGAACGAACTGATCAGCGACGCACAGAAGATTACAAGTGCGGGATACATTCCGTTCTATCAGGGTGCCGCTCAGACGAACTTCGATACATGGATGTTCATGCAACTGGCGGCCCAGACGGATATGCAGGCGCTCCAACAGGCGGATATCGGTAAGGCAACCTGGACCGATCCGGGGATGATTCAGGCAGCGCAGGCTTGGAAGACGCTCTTCACGAAGCAGGTCTTTGAGCCTGGCGCGCTCGGCAATACACAGTATCCGACGGGAGCGAACCTCTTTGCCGCTGGCCGCGTCGGTATGATCCTGCTGGGTTCCTGGTGGTTGCAGGAGACGCAGCTGCCTAACGTGCCCAATGGCTTGAAGACCATGTCCGACTACGGCATGTTCTCCTTCCCGGCCATCGCTCCCGGAGGGCAGCCGACACCAGTGCTTGGCGGCGTTGACTTTGGCTGGGGTTTGACGAAGAACGCCAACACGTCGCCAGCGGTCGAGCAAGCCAGCAAGACTGTGCTCAAGGAACTGATTAGCGGCGTCGGCGAACAAATCTCGTTGAATGATTTCAACGACCTGCCCGCCTTTCAGGGCTTCAATCCGACGGTTCAGCCGTCACCAGAGGTTCTGAACCTCTATCACGAGTTCATACAGCAGCTCCAGACGGCCCAGAACCACCTGATTGGGAACCCGACAATCGAACAGGCGCTGGATTCCAACTTGCAGGCTATAGGCGCTGGCACAGAGACCCCGGAGCAGGCCATGCAAAAGGTACAGGCGGTTGCCCAGGCCCAGTCATAGTAGGTCATAATAGGTCCGATGGCGTAGGTCCTGGCGGCGTTCCTCGTGTGGCAGGACCTACGACGTAAGCACATGTATCGGGGTGGCATGAGGAATTGTGCCGTCCCGGCCTGGCGCGGGAAGGGGCTGGTATGGTCCAGGCAACACCGTATGGGCAGGCAAGTCGGCGCACAAGTTGGCTTTACGTAGTGCCTTGCCTGCTTCTGTTCGGAGCGTTTCTGGCGTTCCCGATCATATTCAATGTCGTAAACAGTCTCTCGCACGCCAGCCCCAGCGGCGCCCTTGCCTGGGGACTTCGCAACTATCAGGATCTTGCCGCCGATAGCGTCTTTTGGGTTGCCTTTCGCAACTCGCTCCTGTGGGTTGTCTGCACGACGCTCGTCCAGATGGCGCTCGGCTTTATCCTCGCGGTCCTGCTGGAGCGTATGGTTACCCGTGGGCGTGCAGTGTACCGCACGTTGCTTTTTCTGCCCATGGCGATCACGCCTACGGTCATCGCGATTGTATTCGAGAATATCTACGCGCCACAGTATGGTCTGCTCTATGGATTGTTCGCCCATTTCGGCCACGGTGAGAGCTTTCCCGTATTCCTGGGTGATCCACGCACGGCGAGCTTCGCTATCATGGTCGCAAACGTCTGGCAGTGGGTGGGCTTCTACGTCCTGATGTATTCCGTTGGCATTGCCAATATCGATATGGAGCTGGTAGACGCCGCCGCAGTGGATGGAGCAACGGGATGGGCGCGCGTACGCTACATCTATTTTCCACTGGTACGCGCGACACATCTTTCCCTGCTGATTCTTGGTCCAATCCAGGCCCTGCAGCAATTCCCGCTGATCTACCTCATGACCGAAGGTGGTCCCGCCAATTCGACACAGGTCATGGCAACCTATATCTTCCAGAAGGGCTTTGTCGAGAACAGCATGCATTACGCCTCAGCGATTTCCATAATCCTGTTGCTCGTAGCGCTGGTTATCGCTGGCATTGAACTGATCGCGACGCGCGGCGACTTCGCCATCACAGGGGTACATGCATGATGAATAGATCCTCACTCGCGTCAGTTTCCAGCGCAGCCAAAGAACAGGCCATCGATGTCGTTGCGAGCCGTCGCGCCAGGCGGTTGCACGTCCTGTCGTCGCGGGGCGCTGCCTATGCTGTGGTCTCCTTTGTCACACTGCTGAGCGTCTTGCCCACATTCTATATGGTAGACCTCTCGCTACGTGATCCGATCGCGAGTTTCGCGCCTGTGCTCATCGCGGGCCATCCCATCTTGGATAATTACCAGATGGTGCTGCAAAGCGCTGATATGTATCGCTACTTCGTGAATAGCACGGTTGTCTCGCTGTGCAGTGTCGTGCTCACGATCATTGTGGTGCTGCTCTCCGCGTTCGGGCTATCGCGTCTGCGCATTCGCGGCGGCACCGTTGTGTTCTACTTGCTGATTTCAGGTCTCATGATTCCCTTGGCCTCACTCATCGTACCACTCACGGTTGAGCTCAAGAATATGGGCATGCTGAACACCTATTGGGGGCTGATTGGGCCTTTCACAGCTATCGGGACGCCATTTGGCCTACTCGTAATCAAGGGCGCAATGGATAACTTCCCGCGGGAGCTTGAGGAGGCTGCCGTTTTGGATGGTGCTGCGGCCTGGCACGTACTCTGGCGCGTGATCGTTCCGGTGATCAGGCCCTCCATACTTGTTGTAGCAATCTGGCAGTTCCTGTATTCCTGGAACGAATTTTTCCTGTCTCTCGTCGTCATGACGGACGCCAGCATGAAGACCGTTCCGTTACTCCCGCTCCAGTTCGAGGGGCCATTCATGACCGATCCTGGAGCGCTGTTTGCCGTGCTGACACTCGTCTCAGTCGTGCCGATGCTGGTGTACGCTGCGCTGCAGCGGTGGTTCGTCGGTGGACTCATGACGGGCAGCGTCAAAGGATAGAAATGCCATCAAAGGCGCCATCTGTGGCGGATCGTGTGCGCATGAATATGCACGCTATTTGGCAAGGAGTATGTACGTGTTGCGAGGAGTTTGGACCGCGCTACCAGATATACACCGTCCCGACCGTGAGGCGCTGATTGACCGCGCTGTGCCGCGCCTGCTCGAACGTGGAGTAGACGGCATCTTCGCGCTGGGCACTACTGGTCGAGGGACCGACTATACGGTTGAGCAGCGCGAGCGTCTGCTGGAGCGGATCGTGCGCGCGGCAAGTGGAGGACCGCACATCATCGCAGCAGTATCGTCCAATGTCGCCGACGACGTGCGTCAACTGGCTGCCCATGCGGCGTCTATCGGCGTGCGCGGAATAGCGTTCACCCCACCCTATTACAACTCTTGGTCGCCCGATGAGTTGAAGGCGTGGGCCGAGGCCGCGCTGGCGGCTATCCCTCCGAACCTAGAGATATACGCATATCACATTCCGTCCGCGGTCCATAATGGGTGGGACGCGTCGCTGGTCTCATGGATGCGGGAGCGCTTTGGCGTCCGTGGCATCAAGGATAGTAGTGGAGATGTGGGGCAACTAATAACGTATCTTGCACTTGCGGGAAGGAACGAATTTAGCGTCCTGGTCGGCAATGAGCGCCTACTCGTGTACAACCTCATGATGGGCGGCACTGGCGTGGTATCTGGACTCTCCAGTGCCTATCCGGATCTGCTGGTTCGCGCCTATCGCGCCTGTTTAGCAAAGGCGTGGGACGACGCCGCGCATCTGCAGGCAGAGATCAATGCGCGCCTGACAGAGTTGGATGGATTATCACCACGCGCCGTATCGGACATCCTCATCGACTTGGCTCACGCATCAGGAGCATGGTAGCGCTCGCCTCATTATGAGAACATTCGTCAGGAATGACTCGTAGGCGTGCTTGCCGAGTTGATGTGGTAGCACGTTCAACCCCATTTATGGGAGAACGTGCCCACTCTGCCGGTTAGCACCGCACGCATGTGCTATCGCTCGCGTCAACCAACCTGCCACAGCGCGGTGACCGGCAGGTAAGGTCCGTGGTGGTGGTGCTGCAATTCCCACTTGACAGCATTGGCTGCGCGATACGCTGATCACCAGCTTGCGACTGCGGAAGTAGTAGTTTCAATCCTCGCCAGGCACTGTCATGCCCAGCGCTTCTGAGTTGCCCGGCAGAGCGCTCCGCCGTCATGCAGACCGCTGTCTGTGCACCACCATGCTGCTATCTTGAAGTTGACCCCGTTTGGCAGTTCTTCCGAGAAGTTGGTGAACCCAGTTGAGGGGCTGGATGACCTCAGTGGCACGATGCAGTCATTCCGTTTCTTGGCGGAGGTGGCCCACCATGTGAATGATGCCAAGAAATCGGCCGTTTGATATTGAGTAATCGGCCACCTCAGGATCACTGATCACGTCGTCGCAAGAGTTTGCGCCTGCTGTTCCTGGCGCTGTTCCAGACTCTGGCGAAAGAAGCTCTCACCCTCCAACAGCAAAATATGACTGCGATGGACCAGTCGGTCGAGCAGCGCCGCGGTCATGCGTTCATGACCGAACACCTCCGTCCAAAGCGCAAAGTCGAGGTTCGAGGCGAGCGCGACGCTGGCGCGCTCATGGCGATCCGAGAAGAACTGGAAGAGTAACTCCGCCGCTGTCGGCGAGAAGGGCAGATAGCCGACTTCATCCACCAGCATGAGCGCATAGCGGCGATACTGCGCCAGCAGCTTGGGCAGACGCAACTGCTGCTGGGCCACCTCCAGTTCATTGGCCAGCGCAGCCGCCGTGCGAAACAGCACGCGCGAGCCGAACAGGCAGGCGGCAAGACCCAGTCCAATGAGCAGATGGGTCTTGCCCAGGCGACTGGGACTGACCAGCAGTACGTTCTCATGCTGCGCCAGGTAGGCGCCCTGCGCCAGCTCCAGGACGCGGGTCTTGGGAACGGAGGGGACGACGGAGAAGTCCTCCAGGCGCTTCTCATAGGGGAACTGGGCTTGCCGCAGGTAGCGGCGCAACTGGTGGTCATGCCGCTGAGTCACCTCCTGGGCCAGCAGCGTTTGGAGGTAGCCGAGGTAACCCGCACCCTGCTGCTCCGCTTCACGCGCTAGCGCCACGCAATCACGTGCCATCGCCGGCAAGCGCAACTGCTTGAGATAGCTCTGGATCAACGCGAGTTGCGGGTCGGTCGTTTCACGCACCGCGCCTCCCGCAGTGGACGCTGTGGCCACATTGGAGGCGGAACCTCTTCGTGTACTCATCTGCCCTCACTGCCTGGCGCACCTGAGGGAAGAGCTGACGAACCAACGAGCAAGCGATTGTAGGCGGTCAGGTCCGGACGCGGTTGGGGCTGGGAGTATTCGGGATAGCGCTCGGAGTCCAGCGGCGCGGTCCCCAGCGACGGCTCGTCCGCCCAGTGCAGCAGTTGGCGCACGGCGTCGGCGCTGTAGCGGTGGCTGGCGGCAGTCAGCTCGAGCGCTGCGCCCACCTCGGCGACTGAGTGCACCAGACACAGATGCAGTATGCGCGCGAATTCGCGATTGCCGTCGTGCAAGCCCAGTGCTTCCCGCTCGCGGACCAGGCGTTGCCGGTAGCTCTCCCAACTAGCAGGCAACACGCCCTGGCGCAGCGCCGAGGCGAAGGGAACCGCAAACGGCTTCGCCAGCAGCAGCGGCACGTAGTGGCGGAAGTCCTCGATAACCTGCCCACGCCGATGGCCGCGGGGATGGACGGCAACTTCCTCAGTTCCGGCGAAGACTCGGACCGAGAAGGGGTCTACTTTGAGCGTTAGGCGTGCGCCGACGTGGCGTGTGGGAACCGAGTAGTCGTTGGTCTCAAAGCGGACCCAACCTGTCGAACGCACCACCACTTCGCGCACCTCGACGACTTCGACAGAGTACGTCGGCAGTGGGGTGAGCAGCGGGCGTTCCTGTGCCAGCAGGTCGGCAATGGCGCTCGCTCGTCCTGTCATGACGCGCTGTTGTTCCGTCTGGCACTGCTGCGTCAGCAGTGCATTCAACTCCTCAAAGCCGTTCGCTTCAGGAATGGGCACGAAGTAGGTCCGCCGCGCATAGCCCGCCAGGTTCTCCACGCTGCCCTTCTCCCAGCCCGCGTGCGGATTGGCAAAGATAGCCTCATAGCCGTAGACGCTGTGGAAGTGGCGGAACGCCTGCTGCTCCTGGCGTGAGTGGCCGCGCAAGAGGTGGGCGACCGCCGGCTTGAGATTGTCGTAGACGATACTCCTCGGCACGCCGCCCCAGAACTCAAAGGCACAGCGCTGCCCGAGCAGAAAGGTGTCTTGCCGCTCGGTGGGGAAGACCGCCAGGAACATCGCGCCCGAATAGCGCAGCCGCGCCGCCAGGAACGGCACCTGGAGTTCATGACCGGCCAGCCTTACCACGGCATGGCCAAAGTCCACCTCGCCACGCTCGGCAGGCGTGAAGGTGAGCGGCACAAACGCCTTCGCCACCTCACGGCGTGCGAGGCGACGCTCCCGTACGAGTTGGCGCACGGTGGATTCAACGACGGCGATCCCCATATGGCACAGCTCCACCCACATCCGGTGCGCGGTCCAGCGCTGCTTGGGCGCGCGAGCGCGCAGACGCGCATTCTCCTGCAACCAGCCCTCGATGTGCGGCACGATCTGGTCGCGCACTGGCGTTGGGCGCGGAACGGCTCGCCGGTACCGTCGCTCTGGCTCCTCTGGCGCTTCACGGAGCAGCCGCGCCGCTGTGTCACGCGAGACGGCAAACCGTTTCGCCGCCGAACGTTGTGAGTGCCCTTGCACAAGCACCCAATCGCGAATATCGTCACGTACGGTCACTTCGTACACCTCATGACCTCCCCACAACCTGAAGCCGTTGCATGCTTCAATTCTAGGGGAGACGGTTAACGAAGTCGCCGGTTTTTACAACATCGACTGGCCGATATTAGAGTATCGTTCACCACCTTCGGATGCACGCCGCGACTGAGCAGTAGCGTCGCTGCCGTATGGCGCAGGTCATGGAACCGTATGCGCGGCAGTCCGGCCCTTTTTAGCAGTGGCAAGAAACTGTTCCGCAGTAGGTTTCTTGCCTCCATTGGCCGTCCAATCGAGTTGGGGAAGATGAGGTCGTGGTCCTCCCATACCTCGCCGAGCTGGATGCGCTCCTCGAGTTGGCGGATGCGATGTTTCTTCAAGGCGTCGAGCGTGATAACGGCCAGCGCAACACGACGGCGGCTGCGCGCGGTCTTCGGCTCAGAGGCGTGCAGTCCAGCTGGCCGTGTGTGCACACGAACTGGCAGCAGCTGGGCACGGAGACGGGACACATGGCCTGCTCCGAGCCTAACCCGCAGCAACTGCCGAAATATGCGCACTGGGAGGCAATTGTCGCGCCTGCTGGCAGCACCCTGCTGATCGCGGACTTCAGCAATGCCGAGCTGTGCATCGAGGCGCCTACCTCGGGCGACGAGGCGATGCGGAGCGCGTTTGGTGAGGGACACGACCTGCATCGCGACGCGGCACGGGCGATCTTCGGGCTGGGGCCGGACGAATGATCCACCTGATAGCGCGCTCCGATCACCCGCCATTGCACGTCGTCTATTCAGCTCCCATTGCCTTCAGCGCGGCAGCCAGAGGTTCACCATAGAAGATCGGGTCAACTCGCTCCACTACGTCTCCCGCAACCTCCAGGAATGATCGCTTATTCTCGACCGGGATGAGCGCACGTTTTGCGCCGTTGTCCATTGCGACCTGGAGCGGCTCAGCCAGTGAGCGAGCGGGCAGGATGTTGCCTTGAATGGTGAGATCGCCCAGAACCACCAGGGCCGCGCGAGTCGGTCGCTCCTTGATAGCGGAGTAGAGCGCGATGAAGAATGCGATGCCGGCCTGGGCGCGCTGGCCAGACCCAGTAAGGTCTATCGCCTGGGCATGATAGTCGTAGGTCCCCAGCTCGCGATCAATACCCAGTTCGTGTGCACGCGCACGCATATAGTCAAACGCGGTGGTCAGCGCAGCCTTGGTTGCCGCATCAGGACTTCCGGTGATGCGCAGTTTGCCGCTCCCATTGCCGATCTTGCTTACCTCGATACGGTGCAAGGCGACTTTATCCTCCTCAGTGAGGGTCGCGCTATAGACGCTGCCAGGGGGCAGCGGATCGGCCGAGATGAGATCGCGCCCACCTTCCTCAGGAACGCCAACGAAGTGCTCCTGCATCGTCTCATGATCGAGATAGGAGAAACTCGTCTGGTAGAATTCGAACGAGCCGAGCTTCTTGAGCTGCTCTTTCACGCGTCTGCGGCCCTCCAGGGCGAACTCCAGGTATGTGCGCAGCTCGCTCACGCTCACATCGCGATCAGGATGCAGGAGCTTAACCAGTCCAGAGACGGTTTTGCGGACGGCTTTCGCGTCACGGGTATTGAGGTGCGCGCCGAGCGAATAGTGCGCGTCAATAATATCCGTGAAATTCTGCTTGCGGAGCTCGCGAAGGGCTTCTGCGAGATAATCAACGACGAACCCGTAATGCTCAGTCTGTAGATGCCCAGTCATTTTCGGCATTTCCCAGCCCGGAAGATAGTAATGGATGCGGTCAATAAACGCCATGTCATCGCGCATGGCATCGGGCAGCGGTGAAAACAGATGCGACGTGCGTACCAGCACGTCCACCGGCTGATTGATGTTGCCGAGGTAGACCATAGAGGCCTCGGCCCCCAGCTCTTCTCGCCCGCGGCTGAATGAACCGGACTCCATATAGTCCTTGAGGATCTGGACGGCTGACTTGTCGCTGAACTGGATACCCGCGACCTCATCAAAGGCCACGACATCCCAGAGCCCGATCAAGCCCATCTTGCCGGTACCCATGTTATAGAAGAGGTTCGCGGCGGTCGTTTTGCCACCGGAGACCAGGATGGCATAAGGCGTCGTCTCGCGGTAGACGAAGCTCTTGCCGGTGCCGCGCGGGCCGAGCTCAATGAAGTTGTAGTTGCGTTCGATCATCGGGAGCAGCCGCGCAAGGAACAGGAGCTTGAGGCGCCAGCTCATACCCTCTGGCTCGACGCCGACGCTTCGCAGCACGAGGTTGGCCCATTCATCTGTCGTGAACTGCTTGCGACCCTCGACGTACTCGGCCAGGGTGAAGCCCGCGAGCTGGATGGGTTTGAGGTCGGTGACGTAGAAGGGATGACTATCGCGCTCGTCGTCATCTTCTCCCCGGTATTCCAGATTGATCTGCGCCCAGATGCCACCCTCGAGGAGACGCGGATACTCGCGCATAAGATGATCCGGCACGTGCAGAAAACGGTTGCCGAAATTGGCCATCTCGCCCCAGTCATGACGCTCGGTCGAGCGCACCTTGATCTTGTCGATGTAGGTGCCCTGTCCGCGGTCCTTGACGGCAAACATGGCTTTGTTCGCCTCGTCAGGGCGGATAAAGTTCTCAGCGAGCTGAAAGTTGACGAGGCGCAGGCCAGCTTGAATCGAGACGGGATCGTCGGTCGCGCAATACTTGCCCAAAAGAAATTCGAGCACATACACGGGCACATTGGCACCGACCTTGACTGTGCGCACAAGGTCCTTACGCACTACTCGCCCGGCAAAGACACCGGTTACTTTGCGATCAAGCTCCGTATCGGCCATGGTATTCTCTTCTCTCCTTTATCGCGCTACTGAATAGCGATGCGCATCTCGACCGCATCCAGACGTTTGAGCTCGCGCCCGGTACGGACATCCAGCAAGGAGATTGTCACAGTGTCGCCGCGTACACGCTCTGGCTCGATTTCGAGCATGATCGTGCTTGGTTCCAGTTCGGTCTCATCGTGTTCCGAGAATTGCAGCTGTATTTCCTGCGTGAGAGCATTGAGTCCGTATGTGGCAAAACGTGGCGTCGAGACCACCTCCCTGCCTGAGTGAATCTCGACTCGAACGGGCGGTACGTCCACGGCGAACAGGCTACTGCGGTGACCGCTGATCGTGAGGGAGCACACCCGTGTCGTGATGTGCCGGGAGCCAAGAACTAGCGACCACTCAATATCACCCGTGACGGCTGTGCTCGTGTGTGTCCTTATCGGTGTCAACGTTGCGACGGGAACGATCAGTTCGGGCAAAGAGAGACCGCCGTGGAAGTACGCGCGCGCGCCGCCCTGCGTCTTGAACGCCCCGAATCCCCAGGGTACCGCGATCTCCAGATCAGTCGCACTCAGATCGAATGCTGACAGCGGCGCCCGTAGATAGGCAGGACTCGAAGCGCCACCACGACCCACCCAGACTCTGCGGTGCAAATCGAGCGTCTGGCCGCCAGGAGAGTCTATTTTCATCGCGGAATCCAGCTCTTCACCGAAGAGGTAGCCATGATCGGCAACCAGGATGATTCGCTGGCAGCCCAGTTCGACCAGACGTCGGATGCCACGCACGAGATGATCCAACAGGTTATCCATGAGGGCCCGGGCGAGGCTGATGTTATCCATCTCGGAGACAGCGTCGATCTCCGGCGATGTGACCACGACCAGGTCCGCCGCGGTGATCTCCGCTTTGAGTGCCGGCTTTGGCGCGAGAAGGTCGTCGAGCGCCATATCCACAACACGCGCGCGGCTCATGTCTGCAGCGGTGGGAGCATGAGCGCGAAGCCAGGCGAGGCGGCTTGCGCGATCACGCAGAAGCGTCTGCCCGATCTGTAACCCCAATTTACCCGAGCCAGCGGCAACGACCTCCACATGCTCAGAAACGTCTGGCAGCAGAGACGCCATGCCGATCTCGGTGATGGTGGGGACACTACCAACCGCCGCATCGAGCTGAATATTAAAGGTGTCGCTCAGACCGCGGGCGATCTCGCGTGCGATCTCATACCGCAGCGCGTCCACGAGGATATATGCCGTTTTTCCCTCTTTGACCGATGGAGCCACGAAGCGCTGGAAGACATCGCGCTGGCGGATGAATGAGGGGAGCCGAAAATCTTCCGCTGCCAACGCCTGGGTGAAGTGAACCGCAAGCTGATCGCCGATATCCATATAGCGCCGCCGTGCCCGCGCCAGCAATTGAGTCAGTGGTTCATGGTCAGCAGTGAAATCAAAACGCCTGCTCCGCTGCTCCAGCTCGCGGTGCCAGGTATCCAGCTCGCACCACGGATCGTCCCCACCGATGTAGTTACGGATAAGCGACTCCGCGAGCAGGCCGTTCTGCTTTAGGGCGGTTTCGATATCCGCGCTCCGCAGGAGCAATCTGCCTGCCGAGTCAATCAGTGACCACCTCGCCTGCATCGCGGGCTGCCGTTGCACCCAGAAACCGCGCAGGCGCGCATTGCTCAATCCCAGCAGGTCAGCGGATGGTTGCGCGATCCAGGCGCGTTCAGCGGTCTCTTCTACCGCTCCTTCAATCGCGGCAAATGTGTCGCAGTCGCGTATCTGGTCGAGGCTAAACGGAATACTCGCGAGGTCCAGCTCTCGCTCCACCTGGTCGGCATAGCGCGCATAGGCATCGCCTAGCTCACGGTCATGGCGCCAGCGGCGAGCGAGATGGCAGCAGGCTTCGCGCGTGTTTGTCGCTGTGGCGACGCGCAGAGAGACGAGCTGAGCAGGAACCGGCGCGTTGAGGGTGGCCAGCAGATCGGTGCAAAGCATATGGCGGGCGAGCTGAATGCGCAGTTCGTCTAGCGGTGCGCTGGGAAGCTCGATGCCGTAATAGTCGCCGAGCACGGTGGCGACATCCGGCTGCGCGCCCTTGGCCACAATCGTTTCGTCATAGCGCGTGTCGCACAGGAAGGCTAGCGCGACCTCCTCTGGCTCGCTGGTGTCGAAGATGAGCGCGATGACACCAGGGTTGGCCTGCTGATGAATGCGCTCGATGGAGGCTTCGACCTCTTCGAGGGTAGCGAGTTGGCCTGCCTCGATCTGGCGTTCCAGTATCTTAATCTGATCGGGTCCGAAGGTATCCTTCAGCGCAGCGCGCGTTACCACGGAAAGCCGTGTGTTCCGCTGCCAGGGCTGCTGGCCAGGCTTGATCACCGCGCCCGCCGCGGTCAATTCGACTAGGGCGTCTTGCGTGGCGTCTTCTGCGAGCGGCACATAGACGAGCAGGCGCGGCGGTTCTTCGTTCTCCAGCAGCGGCGAGATCTGGTGGCGCAAGGCGATGAAGCTGGCGTCATAGCGGACAATTGTGGTTCCGGGCAAGGTTAGGGTGGAGACGAACTCGGCATAGTGCTGTTCAGGATCGAACCAGACCACCAGACCGCGGTCATCCACCTGTTTCGTGATCAGTCCGCGCAGATACTCCCCGACAATTCCCACGTAGTCCTCCAGAGGCAAGACGTCTTCACCACGTGATATTCGTGGCTGCCATTATAGATGATGGCAGCAGCCGAAAAAACCGTATTTGACGACGACAGCGGCCGTTGCGCCAACTCTCAGTTATCGTGCGCGCGTGGCTACGAAAATATGTCCCACATGCGCTCGATAAGCTTTTCGTTGTGCTCCGGATTATGCATATCGAACGCCCGGACAGCGGCTTTGATCGCTTCGTCGTCATCGCGGATATCTTCATCGTCCTCACGGTTCGCGAGCGGATCGCCCGTTATGTGAAAGAGTTCGCCTAGGTCGTCTGGCAGACGGTAGACGCCCTCAAGCTCGAGGTCTAAACAGTATTGATTCGTCGCTTCCATCAGCCGCTCACCCATTTCCGGGCGATATCCATTGCTGATGAACTCCCTGAGCAACTGATCAAAGGCAGCATTGCCTTCCGTCCAGCGACGCATCAGGTCCTCTGGTGAAAAGCGGTCCAGGTATCGCTGCCAGGACGCCAGCATCATGTCCAGACCCGGCAAGCCGGTGCTTTCGCTGTTGGTTGCCTCAGCATCTCCGGGCTTCACCGGTTCCGGGAGGTCAGACCGGCAGAATTCGACGGCATGACCGAAGTCATCGAAGAAGGGTAATCCGTCGCCCATCGGGGATGATCGGCGCGACATATTGAGGACTATTGTTCCCGGCATCAGGCGCTCAGGGAATGATCGGCCGGCATTCGGTCCGTCTTTTTCCCAGAGTTCGCGGTATTCTTCGTAGGTCATGGGCATGGGTGTGCCTCCATGTGGAGTGCTATGGGTCTGCGTTAACTCCGCGTTCCGTCAGGAGCGCGCCTCTAGTAGTGGCATCCGCTTCAAGATCGTTACGCCTTCACGTGTCCCTTCTCTTTGAGCTGCCGGCCGATGGAAGACCATTCGTATTTGCCAGCCAGGAGCTGCTGCCAGGCCGTTTTGGCTTCCTTCCAGGGCGTCGCCTCCCAGACCTGTGCCATGCACAGCAGCACGCCGTCATTGAGATCGGGCGTGAGATAGTGGCGAGCCGCCCGATCCAGGGCGTCGCGGAGCTCCCGCAGATCGGCCAGCAGCGCCTCCTGCCGGTCTATCGCCTGCGTTATTCTCCGCGCCTCGGGGCTGCCTGGTTGGGCTGCCGCTTTCGCCGCTTTCATCTCATCCCGATGCCGCTCTTCCAGACGAATCTTTGGCAGCAGGTGGAAGTTGAGCGCCTTGAAGAGTAGATCGGCATCGAGCCGGTGGTAATAGAGCCAGATGGCGTAGTTATGCTGCGGCGACTGAAGCAGCCAGTAGATGGGCGCCTTGCGCCGGCTCTTGGAGTAGCGCTTGATATGGAAGTCGTAGAACAGGCGCGGATTGCGGAAGTAGTCGCGCAGGTCGCGCGCGCCCAGGATATCGCACGCCTCAGCTTCGATGGTGTCCGCCCGTTCGCCCCAAAGATAGTCCAGCACGGCGCGTACCCGGCGCACGATGTCGTTGGGCGCATCCGCGTCATCTACGAGGATGCCGTCCCAGGCGACGGGCAACGGGTACTCATCAGCCGTGGTGCTTGGTTGCGCAACTTTCCCATCGGGCGGCAGCGTGATGGCATCGGGTCGCGCCCGCAGCCATTCCTCGCTCACGATGCGCTGTTCTGCCGCGGGCAGCCCATCGGGACCGACGAGCGTCCCCGGCGCGCAGACCGGCAGCGGCGCGAACGGCTCGGCCAGCGCGGGCGCGAGCGAGACGTCACGCCCAATGCGGATATCCCAGCGACCAAAAGCGCAGCCGACAGCGTACATCAGGAGATCGGCGGCGAAGCGGTTGGATACGACCTGCAAGCCCACCTCGCCTTCCGCCTCCGCGGGCTCCTCCTCATCCTCGCCATTCGCATCATCGCCACCGGTGCTTTGCCCATTCATGCCCGGCTGAGCATTCCCATCACTGTCCTCGATCTGCGCGCGGTCCTCGGTCGAGAAGCCGTAGAGGGCGAAGCAGCGGTCGTCTATCTCGCGCTGGATCGTTGCAAGCCTGTTCTGGCGCGAGTCGGCCTCCAGCGCCAGCGCCGCCATCGCGTCTCGCAGCGTGCCCGCTTCGCGCAGCCGGACCAGCGCGGGCGTGGTGAAGGGATGCGTCACCTCGTCGTCGCGGTCGGCGTCGCGCTTGAGATCGTGCGCCTCGCGGGCCAACGCGGCGAGCATCTGCGTGTCCGTGGCGCTCAGGTCAGGCACAGGCATCTGCTGGATGAGGCCAACCTCGTATGATCGAGCGGCCGCTGTTGCTGCACCGAGCTGGAGAGCTAGCAAAGCCGCGAATGGAGCGGAATTCACGACCGCTAATAGCGCGAGGAGAGTGGCTGACTCATCGTCCTGTACGAATATGGCAGGTCCCTTGTCCGCGAAGATACAGCCAGCGGGCATAACACGCACACTCAAGCCAGACGTTGTGCGGCGCGGATAGGTGAGGCCGGGGCGGAAGAACAGATCGGCAGACGCAGGGCGCTTGAGTGGACGATTGATCGTGCCTTCGAAGCCTCTATACGTACCCTCGTGCTCATCCCAGTCAACAAGTAAATGAATGTCGGAATAGTAACGGCCGTATTCCCCGCCTTTGGCTAATGGCACCCATCGTATTCTGCGGCCGATTACATTGCTCGAGACCTCTGAAGACAACCTTAGGTAGCGAGAGTCGTCATCTGTGCTGTTCGTTCGACGAGCTATACGAGTTTCATTCTCAAACCGGGGCAGACACATGAATATATTTCGCACGTCCTCGCTCACCCAATACGCGAACGGAGCGCCTGGCACCTGTCGGAAAGAGGCGGGGTCTACGGTGTAGACGTCGGGAGCGGGTGCGGCAGCGCGGGTGGCGGCGATAGCGACGCGCAGGGCTGCGGCTTTGTCGCCGGTGGCGAGCAGGCGGAGGAAGGTGGTGGTGGGCATTACGGTTCTCTCCAGGCAGTAAGGGTCTTGCGGTCGTAAAAATCCGGCGCGCAGTCGTTCCGATGCTCAAATGCAACGGTGACTGCGGGGCGACGTGTTGGTCACGCGCGTTCCCGTGGATATCCATCTCTTATGGGATGTAGTCTCCTTTGCGTGAGCGGCGGCCTTTGCCCCACTGAGCGGGTATGCCAAGGCCAAGCTCCTCTTCCTCACGATACGCGAGCGCTATATCGCTTCTGCGGTCTTCAATTTCCCAGTCGTGATGGCGCGATTGGCGTTTCTGCTGGCCCGGCAGCGATGATGCCCTGCGACGTTGCGGGCGCTTCGCTTGCGCGGATGCTGGCTTCGGCTGCGCGGGTTGGCGCTGTGGCTGTTTTGGAGTGGAACGTTCACGCGGCAGCTGGTATTCGACCTCGAAGGTGGCGCCAGGAGTGTGACATTGCTGTTGCAGAGCCAGAGCGTGGTCACACGCCTCATCGAGCGAGTGGAATGTCCCTTTCACGCCAAACCTGCGCTCATTCTCAACACGCACGACTGTGTAGTGCTGAGGAGCTGACCGTTCAGGCGTGGTGATACGGCGAGGAGAGCCAGGTGCCGCTGCGTTCCGTTGAGGTGTTCCGGATTCAGGCGAGCTACGTCGCGAAGAACCCGCACTCGCGGTGATTCCTGCGGTTGAGCTGGGAACAGACTGATCAGTCCCACGTCGCGCTGCGCTCGCGCCTGAAAGCGGCCTATTGTCCCTGGCGGTACGGTTCGTTGTCGATTCGCCCGGCTGCGATCTCGGCTTGGGTGTGGCGCGGGAGATATGCGACGTCGCTGCGCGTGAGCTCGCCGCGGGCTGCCGCTCGAAGCCGGCGAACAACTGCTTGATCCATTCGCGCAGACCACCCGAGCGCTCTTTCCGGCTCTGGCTGTCATCAGGCGATGGAGGTGTTGGCGCACTGGCTCTTGTGCTGCGCCTCGTAGATACACGTTTCCTTTGCGGTGTTCTCCCGGTTTCTGTACCGGAGATGTGCGCTGTTGAGCTTGGCGCGCGGGGAGCGGGTGGAGGCATGGTGCCTGGGCCTTGCACCCGATATTCCACCTTCCGGTGTGTCTCCTTCTGCTGAAGCCCGACCGCAAGCTGGTTTGCCTCTGCAAACGTCTTGATATCCCGTGCCACTAGATCGCGCAACCCGCCATTATAGCGATAGACCGAGTACATCTTGCCGACCTCCACTTCGAGGCTTACGCATGTTGGTCAGTATGCTCCGGTGAGATCACGATCTCGTCTCTGCCAACCCACAAGAATACTTTCCCCTGGCCGACGTCTCGACGGTCACTTCTCCTTCTCCAGCACGTAGGCCGCGGTTTCGACCATCGCCGTATCCAGCACGCCGTAGCCAAGGTCGGCCAGCGCGATGGGACGCGCCTCGCCGAGCAGGATATCCTCGCGCCACTTCTGGAACGACGTGAGGAAGAAGCCCGTGCGCGAGGTGATCGCCCCCAGCCGGCCATGCGGATGGAGCAGTTGCAGGCCACGCTCGACGAACGCGGCGTAGATGTCGTTCTTCGTGCGGGGATAGCGCTTCTCGATATAGGCCTTGGACGGCAGGCTCGGCTCGCCAAACGGCGGATTCATGAGCACGACGCTGTAGCGCTTGCTGAGCAGTTCAACCAGCGCGAAGCCGCGGGCGGCGTCTTCCGCGAAGAGGCGGCGGGTGTAGCGCTCACCCTCATCAGGACTACTCGCGGATTCAGCGAAGCGGCGCAGCGCCTCCAGCACGCGCGGCTCGGCCTCCGTCTCGAAGAAGGCGACATCAGATACACCAGCGTAGTTGAGCACTTCCTGCCGCGGCGGCCGCTGCGCCTCGAACATCGTCAGCTGCACGTTGCCGCCGCCCGTCCTGATCCATTCGCGCTTGGCGCGCTCGATCTGCTCGCGTAACTCGCGTTCCACCTGGAGCAGCGAACCGGCCTCACCGGCCAGCTTCATCTGGCCCCAGACCTCTTCCACAAGCGGAATGAGCGCGGGCGGGTCGAGCGTGTTCCGGAAATCGCGCAGCAGGTCGTACTCGCCGGGCATCGGTTCGGCATAGACGAGATTCGAGCGGCGAATGGGCGGGCGCTCATCTCCCTTGAGGCCTAGGTTCGCGTACTCCCGCTGGGCGCGGAGCCACAGCGCGAGCGCCGCGATCTGGATAGCGCGCAGATCGATATCCACGCCGTGCAGGTTGTGGCGCAGGATCATTCCCGGCACGGCAGCCTGGAATTTCGAGAAATCACCGTCGAACTCACCCCGCAGCGAGGGACCGAGATCACCGTCTTCCCACGCCTCGACATAGATCCGCGTCAGCAGGTCGAAGCTGTAGAGCAGGAAATGGCCACTTCCACATGCCGGATCGAGCAAGCGTAATTCTCGAGGATCGCGCTTCTCGCGATGCGGGACGAATTCCACTTCACGGTCCCACGCGTCGCAGATGGCGCGATGGAGCGCGTGCCAGTAGCCGAGCGCTTCGCCTTCGGGAGTATTTCCGCAATGATGCCAGCGGTGCTGCTCGAAGAAGAGGCAAAGCCGTAACTCCTCGAAGGAGCCGTCAATCCTGCCAGTCTCAGCGTATTCCTGCCGCTTGCCGTTCGCGAGAGACTCGACGAGATCGAAAGCGCGGCTTTGACCGGTTGTAAGACCTGCTGTAGCACCCACGAGGTGCACCCAGGCGTAGGTAAAGCCTTCTACCGTGTTAGCGTACCGCATGAGGGCACCGATGGAATTGTCCGGTCGGTTGGGACGGAGCCACATCCGACCATAACCTTCCAGCGTCACCGACCTGTCCAGTTGAGCGTCGAACTCTTGCGGCTCGCGCTCACCCGGGTCGAGCCAGATCGGATGTGGCTTGCGGATCATATACTGGCAGCGATCGGCGAGCGCGGTTTGCCCGTGCATCGTCTCCCACCACATGCGGCCCAGCGTGTTATCCACCAGGAATTCGACGACGTAGCGGGGCGTATAGAACTGATTGCGGAATGCCAGCTCGTAGCTGTTGCGCGGGGCCTGGCTGGCCTTGCGCGCCTCGTCGCGCAGCTCTTTGGGCGTGAAATACTGGTAGATCCAGCCGATGGTTTCATCTTCATCCCAGATGCCGGCCAGCTCCGGGTCGTTGATGCGGTCCAGCACGGCATCGAGCACGCGCTGTGGCGGGTAGAGCCGGTTGGCCGGATCATCCGCTGAGAACAGGACGTGTATTTCTTCGCCCAGCCGCCGACCCGTCCAGTTGAGGAAGTGGCGATATGCCCGGTCCTGCTGTCCGCTGGACCAGAGCGCCTCGTCGTCGGGATGGTCCGCGAGATAGAACTTGAAACCGTTGCTGTTCAGGCCGCGAGTGACCGTCTCGCGAATGAGCCTGCGCCGCTCCAGCATCTTGTATGCGCAGAGCCGGTTGAGATGCGTAAATGCCACTTCACGGACGAGCTGCGCGACGGCAGCGGACGGCGTGAACTTGCGCGCGTGCAGGTGGCGCAGGTAGCCAACGATTTGCTCGCGGTAGCCACGGTCCACAGCGGAGAGGTGCGTCATGCGCTCGGCAGCTTCGATCTCGCCGCTACGATGGATGCCGAACTGTCCTTCGAGCACATCTGCTATCGCGTCCTCCAGCAGCTTGCGGCTGGCCGTGACCGTGAGGCGGAGGGTGTTGCGGGCGGATTTATCCAGGGTCATAGCGCTGCTACTTCCTGGAGCGGCCGCTCCTGCAGCGCCTGGATGCGCTCAGTTACCAGCTCATCCAGGGCGAGGCAAACGTGCATGATCGTATCGGTCGAATGTCTGGCCCAGGCGTAGCTGATGTCTTGCTCGTCACCATCCGGTTCGGCCTGGGGACGATCCGCTCTGTGGACGATATCGTTGCGCCTGCGTGTCGTCTCGTCGATGACCTGCATGAGTTCTTTCTTCTCACGGTGCAGCTTTCCCGCGATCTGGTCCCACGGCCGCTCGACCCCGAGCAGTGCGCCGACGGCGTGAATGCCTTTGCGCGAGCTGAGATACTTGAAGCTGGAATGCGCCAGGATCTTGTTCGCGATGAAGAGCGGCGCGCTCGGGTCACCAAGCAGGCGCAGTGTCTCGGAAAGCGAGAACGTGAGGTCCTTGAAGTACTCCTCCAGGCTCGCATCCTGCGGCAGGAAATCGCGGCCACGCGCCTCGATCACCAGTGGCAGATTCGCGCGAAGGAGCGACGGCAAGTAGGTATCAAGGGCTGTGCAGGCGGCAACGACTGCCTGGCGCAGCAGGTTGTTGAGCGAGTGCTGCCTGAGCGCGCTACGCGGGATCTGAGCGCTTTCACGAACCAGCCCGATGAAGATTTCGTTGTAAATCAGCATGAGCTCTTCGCCACGCTTGGCATGCACCAGGCTGGCTATTGACTTGAGCAGGTCGCCTTCGGTCTGTATCTGCTGGCAATCGAGCAGGCGGTAGACGCGCAGCAGCAGATCGGCGGGTCGCAACGTATCCTCGAATGTCTGGCGTGGACTGAGCATCGGAATTTCCTTTCCACTCGCTATTCGATGATGATGCTAGCGCCCTGATCGAGCAGCTTCAGCAACTCATCGCGCAGTCGCTGCAACGCCTCATCTATCGCCTCCTCGGAATCGAGCGCGCCGCCGAAAAATTCCGCCGCGCGAATCCGGCGCATCGCACGCGGCTGAGCGTCGCCATCCGTTTCACTGGCCGGCGCGACCAATTCCCGGACGTGCCCTTTCACTTGCGACACATAGCCGGGGACGGCCGCCAGATCAGATTCGATCTGCGAGAGCGTGGCCTTGCAGTGCGCGCATACGGTCGCGTCGCCCGCGAGATCCGCTTCCGGTCCGCAGGTGCGCGCTTCCAGCGGTGCCAGAAGCGCTGTACGAGAAGCTTCCGCCACCTGCTCCCACTCTGGCAGACCGCGGATATCGTCTATCGCCCTGGCGTAGCTCTCAAAGCGCTTCGTGTGCTGCTCTGCATAGTGCGTGGCGTAGGCTGAGGATATGGCTGACGCAAGAGACGACACCCGGGGCAGATGGTCGTATAGCGTGTCACCCGCGAGAAGACTCGTGAGCTCATCCGTCCCTTCCGCGAGATGCTGCTGCTCGCTGGAGGCGGGGAGCGCTGGCCACTGCTCCTCCAATACGCGCCGCGCGGTCCGGATCACATCAAGATTGGCCGGAGTCAGCGTCTCGCGCACGCGACGCGCGCGCGCGCGCATCTGCTTCAGCGAGGCGCCTTCGCCCGCGAGCATGCGTACGCAGTCATCCGATGCGCCGTTCTGGATGTTCGTGAGCATCTGATAATACTCGTCAAGTGTCTCCAGGCCGGGCAGATGATTGACATTGACCTCAGCGCGCACGGGCACGAGCAGGGCGATCTCTTCGTTGGCGAGTCGCTTCAGTGTCTCCGCGATGGCGCCTTCCTCCACGTCCACTTCGTCGCCGGTCAGCTCTTCGTAGTTGCGGACTGCGGTGGTGAGCATGCGCAGGTCAATGGATTCGCGCGGCGTGAACGAGGCATTGCGGAATGCCGGATTGCTTACGAGCGGTGTGCGCGACTGCGGGTCCTGAGCGTTTCGGTAGCGGCGTCCCTGGTATGTGACCTCGATAGCGCCCGCGCGCAGCAGCGTCGCCAGCACGAGCTTGATGACGTCAAGCTCCCAGCCGTAGCCGATGCCTGTGAAGCGCTGTTCGAGATCCTTGCCGGTGACTCGCTCGCCGTATTGCTGCCGGTTATTCAGGTAGCCAAGGATTTCCTGGGCAATCTCGGCTCTGGTGTTGATGACGAACTTGCCGCCCTCTTTGGTGACGAGATGCAAACCCTGCTCGCCGCCATGAAAAATGGCTGGCAGCGCGTTCAGATTGGCCGCTTTCAGCACATCTTCCGCTTCGTTGCCGCTGAGCCTGCGCGCGCCGAGCTCCAGCTTGGGATAGAGGTCCGGCACCACCGCGGCGAAGAGGTGGCGCATGATCTCTGGGAGGGTCCGCCCAAGCGACGAGGCATCGTAGGAATTGCCCCGGAAGAAGCCCGTGCCACTCGCCAGCGCCTCTGCGAGCTTCTCTTTCAGCCGATCTTGCAGCCGGCCGCGCTCCCGCTTCTCGGCGTCGAGCAACGGCCCCAACTCTCTGGCCCGCTCGCCCTGCGCACCAATCTGATCGTACTTCGCGATCATTTGTCTGGAGGCGTAGAGGTTGTTGATCAGGTCATCCACTTCGGCGTTGAGCGGGTAGACCCAGAACACCTCGTATTCCTTCTGACGGCTCTCGTCACGGGCGAGGTCTCGCTCGTGCTGGTAGTCGCTGCCAGCATCCGCCGCGGAGATGATGGCGAGCGGGATAGCGCCCGGAGCGCCGCGCTTGCCGTCTATGGTGACGCCGATGGTAAACGACTTTCGTAGCGTCGGATGCGAATAGGTGCGCAAGGTGGCATCGCTGAAAATGCCGGCGATCACCTCGTTCCTGATCGCGTTGCGCTCGATCTGCTTCGGATCGAGGTAGCCTTTGCGCTCGCTATCCCACCGCTTTTCCTGCGCGGTCTGCAGCTTCCAGCCATCATCTGTGAGCCGGACGAACTGCGCGCGCTCCAGCCGGCGCAGCGCAGCCTGCACCTCCGGCAGAGGCGCTGAATCGCCGACCTTGCTCACCAGCACCGCGGCGATATTCGCATCGGAACGGGGTAGATCGCGCACGAATTCCAGGAGGCAGATGGCTCGCGCGACGCGCGCCGCCCAGCCGGCATCCTCCGCATCGCCCTTGAAGCGCTCGACGATGTCGCTGATATCTTTCTGCTTCTCGGAGGAGAGGTTGCCTTCCACCAACTCGTAGATGAGGTCAAGCGTGACGAGCGTGCCGAGTGGCTTGACGGCGAGATCCGTGCGCGGCGAGATCAACATCTCGTGCGCCTGCTTGATGATTGTGCGGTTGCTGCCACCCAGCTGGCGAGGGGCTCCCGGCTGGATGCGAATGCCGGACATGATATCAATCGAAAGCTCGATGTAGTGTGGCAGGTAGGGGTAGAACTGGACGAACTCCTCTGGCCGGATATCGCTCTTGCGGGTGGTATGGTCCAGATGGCACGCGGTGTTGAGCTGACCCTGCGCCTGCGCGAAAATCTGGCGCAGAATCGGCTCCGCCTCTGGCCGCTTGCCGAGGACGCGCTTCGTGGCCACCTCGCGGATATCCGCCGGCGCGAGATCCACACGAAAGGTGAAGCGGTCCTGCACCTTCGCCAGCTCGACGCGGCGCGAATCAATGGCGGCGACGACTTCGTCCAGCTTCTCCTGGCTGGTGACGGTGATCCAGACGGGCGCGATGGCCTTGCGCGTCCGCACGCGATTGCGGCCCTCCTGGCCGAAGCGCTCGACTACCGCGCGCAAATCCTCGATCTTGTCAGCACTGCGCGCGACGTACTGACCGACCTCGTCAATGATGAAGCTGAACGTCTTACCGGGGCGGCGGCGTTCCATCAGCAGGAACGCGCGATCCACAAACCGTCCGACGCTGATATCTTCGGTGCGCCCGGCGCGCGATCTGGCCCAGGAGTCCGGCGCGGGGAACGTGCGCGGGTCCATCTCATGCAGGATAGCGCTGGCCCGGCTCATCCTGGTGGAGAGGATGCGCACCTCGGACCACGGCTTCTGCTCGCGTTCCAGGCAGAGCCGCTCGAACTCCGCAAGCTTTCCGTCGCCTTCCAGCTCGATCTCCAGCTCGGCGATGTCGTAGTCCTGCGCGTAGCCAAGATGCCGGAGCAGTACGGTGTACATGATCTCGGCGATCTTCTGGTTCGGATTACGCACGGCACGGTCAATCGAGACATCGAACATGATGACATCAGTAGGCACGCGCTGATTGAGGAAATCCACCAGGGCGGAAATCTCGCTGTCGTTGACTTGCGCTTTGAAGAGATCGGCGGCGCGTCGCCCCAGCACGGTCCGGTCAGCCAGGACGTAGCCGAGAATCTTGGCGAAGGAGGATTTGCCGGAGCCGAAGAAGCCGGAGATCCAGATGCCGATGCCTTCGTGTGGTTGCGCGGGCGCCTCCGCCATTGCTTTGAGCAGCGCGCGGTACTGCTCGCGGATACGGTTAGTGACGACATACTCCGTCAACTCGCGATACACCGTCTCTTCATCAGCCTGATCAACCTTGATGATCTCTTCGATCTTCTCGTGGAGATCCCGCTTGAGCAGGTCCTTGATGTGCATCGTCGCAATCTGCATTACGCATCCTCCCTCGCGTCTAGCGCTCGTCAGCGATTCTCTCAGTGGAAATATATGCTTCCTGCGGGTTCCCTGATCGTTGCTATCCCGTTACCAGCCGGTCCAATTCCCGTGAAATCAGGCGAACACATGCCAGACTGATAGCCTCTCTGTATGTGAGCTAGACCGTTCTAGCTCAAGGTTCAACGCCCATCACCATGCTCGCCGTCGCGTCTGCCCGCGCGCTCTGCGGTTCCGGCTCGTCACCCTGATGTGGCGGAAACGCCGCGCCTTCGAGCACGCGAGCGGCGGCGGCGAGAAGCTCACCGGCGAGGGCGAGCGCATCCTGGGCGAAGAGCTTCGTGGCGACTTTGCACGACGGCGCGAGCAGGTTGTCCGCGGTCGGCGCCGCGTATCGCACTTGCAGCACGATGCGCTCGGCATTGGAGTAGACATGCACCTGGCGACCATCGTCGCAGCCACGCGTCCAGACGCGCATGTTGGGAGGGTTTGCCATCGAGATACGCCTCCAGTCACTCGACCTGCTCGACCGCTAGGTGCTCCTCATGCCCGGAACGGACAAATGCATCAGACGCGCGCCTCCACACCGTGCGCGATGGCGTAGCTCTTGTTCTCGCGGCACGCCGCCAGCACGCGGTCGGGCCAGTAGCGCATCGCTGTATGCGACCAGTCATACGTGCCGCGCTCCAGCTCCGCCCAGCACGCCTTCGGTTCAGCGGACCACGCGGGCAGCAGCGGATAGAGCGGCGCGAGGTTGATGAGGATGCCGTCATCCAGTTCCGGCGCCCACCCGGCGATCTCGCCGCGCGAGTTGGTCTGCGTCGTGATGGCCGCGAGCGCCTTGTCAAACGCTTCCAGATCGGCCAGATCGGCCTCCAGCGCCTCCAGCTCGCGCTCGGCCCGGCGACGCTCGGCTCCCTGCGGCAGGTGTTGCGCGCGCTCGCGGAGCGGGGTGGCATCCTTGCGCAGCAGTGCCGCCCGCCCGGCGACGTAGTGATTGCCGCGCAGCAGGTGCAGCGTGTCGCGCGTTACCCGCTCGGAGAAGAGGTAGACGCCATAGCGCCGCTTTGGCGACTGGAGCAGCCAGTAGATCGGGCGCTTGCGGTAGCGCTTGACGTGCTCCTTGAAGAAGTCACGCGCCAGCCACTCGGCCAGCGGCTTGCCACCCGTCGCGGCGGCGATCAGCGCCTCGGCCTCGCTCTCGCCCACGAGCAGTTCCAGCGCGCGCGTCACCCGGCCCGCCAGATCATCCGGATGCCCCGAATCGAGCACAGCGATCCCGTTGGGAACGACCAGCGCGGCGATGTCCCCGGCGACATCCGGCGCGAGCGGCGCGACAGCCACCATCTCCGGCGCGGGCGTCTCGCCAGGCGCGGGCAGCGCGGATACCCCATTGCCGAGCGCGCCCTCAACTCCCGGCTGGAATCGCCCCAGCGCAATGCCCACGGCATAGCTCACCCACCGCTGCGCCAGCGCCGCTCTGCCCTGCCCGTTCGCGCCATTCGTGCTCTCCGCGCCCGCCCGCTGTCCGCGTGTGGCCGCGACCGTATCCCCGTCCTCGTCGCCACTCGTCATCTCCTCAGCCGCGCCATCCGCGCCGTCCATGCTCCCCTCTCCTGAGGGAGAGAGGCCAGGGGTGAGGTCAAGCTCCGCTTCGATTGCCGCGCGATCTTCGGCGCTGATGCCGTAGAGGCGGTATACTTCCTCGTCAATCTCGCGCTCGACCGCCGCCAGCTCCGCGTGCCGCGCTGCCACACGCTCGATCCCATCCGGCCACGCGGGCGGCGCCACGAACTCGTACGTCGTCTCATCCTCGGCGCTATCCGCTCGCGCAAGTGCGATGGCGCGGGCGACAAGGACGTTGAGCGTGTCGCTGGAATGTGTTGGGATGGGTAAGCGCTCAAGGTCGTTCGTGTAGTAGTTAACAGTCGGGTTGAGGAGACCAAGAAAGTGGGCGATCAGTTCTGAGTTGAGCAGCGCAACTACCTCAATCAGCTCCGGCTCTGACGCCATGAAGATGCAGTTGCCCGCATGGTCGAAGGGCATTGTTCCAGGCAGGTATCGAGCAGAAAACGCCTTTGAACTAATTGCAGTGTACGTCACGCCACGGCGGAAGTAGTATTCGGTGTTCTTTGCGACCCACTGCCATTTGCCTTTGAGATAAGGATATGCCTCACAGATGTAATCTTTTATTTCATGACCATCATTCGCCCAGTTGACGGTATACTCCTGGTTTCCCCACCACCGCTGGAATTCGCCGCCTTTCATGTAAGGAAACCAGCGCTTGCGCGAGGCGCGGGCCTCGATGCCGCTGGCGCAGCCAAAACCGATACGCGGCGCGCCGATTTCCCACCAGTAGCGCAGGAAGCGGAAGTTATCGGCTGTGGCGAGTCCCTGGCGTGGCTGCGCGATGTCCCCCAGTTTGGGCAGCGTCTGGAAGAGATGGCGCAGGCCGGGCGTGATCCAGTAGACCCACGGCGAGCCGGGGATAGCGTCGAAGTCGCCCTGGCGGTAGCGGTAGACGACGGGATCGGACTCGCCAGCCTGGAGATGGGCGGCGGCGCGCTCGAAGCCGCGGCGCTTGGCCTCGGCGTCCGGCTCGCGCACCAGACGGATGTACGTGCCCGTGCTGGCGTCGCGGCGCATGGTATCTGGCTCGGCGCGGAGAACGAAGAGCGTGGTGTTAACCTTCTCGCCACCGATCTCTGCAAAGGCGCGCGGTCCGACATGAATCATCGTCTCGATGGCAACGAGCTTCCGCAATTTGGCCCGCAGGTCCTCATAGCTGCTGATGAACATGAACGACTGCTGTGTGATCATCGCAAGCCGCCCACCCGGCGCGAGCAGGTCCGCGCAACGATCAATGAACGCGGCATAGAGATCGCCTTTTGAGGCTGGATAATCCTGCTTGAGGAAGGCGCTCATGGCTGGCGACATATTGCGGCTGGTCATATACGGAGGATTGGCGGCAACGATGTCATAGCGGCGGAGCATTACGTCCAGCAGGCGCATGCCTTTTGTCGCCTCGCCCGCGAAATATGTCTGGTCTGCGCCAGCCCGCGCCTGTTGCTTCGCAAATTCATCGAACGCCTGCACGATCTGGGCTTCCAGAATGTCCCAATAGGCGTCTTCCTCAGCCTCTTCCTCGAAAAGTCCGCGCAATTCCGGAAACGGCAAGCGTCCCTGGCCCTCCAGCCGGAAGCGCGCCCGCTCCTCCGCGACGATACGGCGAATCTCATCCTCCAGCCGGATGAGGCTTCCAAGTTCGTTCGCGCCGCTCAGCTTCTCCCAGAGCTTGCGTATCAGGCGCTCGTAGATGGGCCGCGAGAAGTGCGAGGCCTCGATGAAGGCATTCAGCCGGTTGCCGTTGAGCAGCAGGATATCCGCGCAGGCGAGGTTGCTGTGCCGGATGGTGACCCTGGAGTTCAACGACGCGGCCTTGAGGTACAGCGTCAGCGCGGAAAGCTGGACGGCGCGCAGGTCAATATCAATGCCGAAGAGGTTGTGGTCGATGATGGCGGCGGGAATCTCGCTCGCGTCGCGCACGCTCGGCTGCGACGGCCAGCCCGGTTGCCCCGCGTGCTCCAGTTCCTCCTCGTACATTCGCGCGAAGAGGTCGAACGCGACCAGTCCAAAGTGCATCGTGCCGCACGCCGGGTCGAGTAATGTGATCTCATGCACCGGCTTGACCGCAACGGTCGGCGCATCTACATCCGGCACGAGATAGTCCAGTGTCTCGCGCAAGCGACTACCGGGATGCATCTGGAGCCAGAGCCGCCCAAGCGAATTCTCGACGAGCGCGCGGACAATCCAGCGTGGCGTGAAGAGCTGTGTCGCCGCGGGAATCTCGCTCGCGCTAATCTTCGCGCCCTTGTTGAGCCGCCCAAAGACCTCGGCTTTCTCCTCTTCGTTGAAATACTGGTAGATCCAGCCGATGGTCTCGTCGTCGCTCCAGGCGGCGGCTAGCTCGTCAGTATTCACGAGCGCCAGCAAGTCGGCCAGGGCACGCGGGCGCGGACAAAGCCGGCTGGGCAGATTATCGGGATCAAACAGGACGCGCACCTGGCCCGCCATCCGCTCGCAGAGGCTCAGGAGAAAGTGGCGATAGGTGGCATCACGCGGCCCCTCGCCGAGCGCATCCAGCGGCAGCGAGCCTTCTTCATAGCGCGCGTAATCCTCTTCGTGCCCCGGCTCCGTCAGCCACAGCATGAAGCCGCCGGATTGCTGACCCCTGCTCACGCTCTGGCGAATCAGCCGCCGCGCCTCCAGCATCTTGAACGCGGCAAAGCGGTTGAGCCAGGTATACGCCACCTCTTTGGTCAGCTTCTCCACGGCTTCGCGCGGGCTCAGGCCAGCCGTCTTCTCGTCCGCGAGCAAGTGCTCCAGTCGCGCGCGCGTTTCGGCAACCTCCGGCAGCGTCTGGATAGCTGGCAGCTTCTCCGCTGGCTCGAAGCGCCCGTCGCCGTGCAGGCCATACACGCCTTCCAGCAGTTGCGCCGTCTCCTGCGTGAGGAGCTGTCGCGCTTCGAGTGTGAGATTGTGCAGCCGGTTACGAAGAGCACTGTCCATGGGGTTGATGCATCCTTTCCCGCCATCGGTCATCCGCCTCGCCGCGGATGGTTCGTGCCAGCCTCCTGTATGGTGAGGAGCGTGTTCTAGCCGTAAATCTTCACGCGATAATTGCCCATCGCCTCGTGGTGTTGCAGGTCCATGAAACGCAGGCCAAAGTTGCCTTCCAGCGTGCCGGGGTAGAAGAGGATCGCCGGAACCTCTGTCTTGCCCTGCATTTCATCCAGCATGCGCGACATCTGATAGATGTTGGGCGCCATCGCCGCCGCGCGCGTCAGGAACACCACGTGTCGCCGTGGGTCAAGCGGGCGCGTGCGCTCGACCAGCATGTCCGTCAGCGGGCAGAGTTCCGGGTCCGAGAGGATCGTCGTGACGGCGTCCTGCGCGTAGCGAAAGTCGTAGTCCCGTTCGACCGTCACAATCGCGTCCAGTCCCTCAGTTGTCTCGATGGCATGCCAGAGGAGATCAGCGAGCGAAATCACCTCTACGACCTTGCCGGTCTGCTCCAGGCGGTTCTTGAGCTGTCGCGTGCGTCGACGCATCTCCCACTCATCGCCCGGCTCATAGCGCAGGACAGCGAACGGGAGGTCGCTGTGCGTGCTGATGCGCATGGGGGTGGCCGTGAGATCGCGTTCGAGCAGATCAATGCGCTCGTCGAGCGAGAGCATGCGCGTACTCCTTCAGGCTAGCCGCGGGAAACTCCACACGGATGACACGTCCGGCGGCATGATATTCGAGCAACCGCTCCTGATGTGCCTCAAGAAATAACTGCTCCACGCCGGTCTGCGAGAGGAAGAAGAGATGCCAGGTTGGGTCATGGAACAGCTTATCCCCGGAGCGTTGCGTGCGCTGCAGCCAGAACGCGATGAAGGCGAACGCCGCTGGCGGCAGATAGACTGGTGCCAGTCGCTTCTGCGCCTTCCCCTGCACGATGCCGAAGTCGCGTAGCGTCGAGAGCAGCCCTCGGGCGAGGCGGCGGATCGTCGCGTCGGACCACGGGCGCTGAGCGCGTCCGGCCTCCACCTGCGCGCGCAGCCAGACCTCCAGCTCCTCCGTCCGGATAGTACTTCGCCCCAGCGCCAGCAGGGGAGCGAGAAACTCCGTCACCGTGTCGCGCAGCAGCGGATCGAGGCGCGCGGCAAGCACGAAGAGGATTGGCCGCAGGACGGCATCCGAGACGCCTTCCCGCACGAGGGTCACCAGCGCCGCCAGCGTATCCGGATCATCCAGATAGCGCTCGCGGAACGTCTGCAACATCTCAGGAATGCGCGAGCGCGAGGTCTTGGCGAACACATTTTCGGCGCGCATCCGCTCCAGATTGCCCGATACGTCGGCGAAGAGGTCCCATTCCGCCAGCATCATCTTTGTGTCGGGCAGTAGCGCACCGACATGATTGATGCGCGTGGAGTACAGTGGCTTTCCCGCTACTTTGCTTGCCCGCGCGGATCGAGAGGGCATGATCGCTGCACCGTACCCTATCTAGGAACGTCGTGGAATGCCCGCGATGGGGAGAGGCGACGTGCTTGCATGACGTTCCTTCCATGCTACATGAGACTCGGAGAGAACGCAAGATACCAAGCGATTTATCCGCATGCTGGGTACTATCACAGCTACATCACAGGAAGCTGCCGACATGTTGCCCGCATGCATGTTCACATGCCGTTCTGGTTCCCTGTCGCATGGCTATTTTCTTCGCATTCCTTACATGCTAGAATGAGCATTCCAGTATTACACGGTTCGGCAGTGTCGTACAGATTGGCAATATGAACCCGCGTCTCGGCCTCAGGGATGTGTACAGCCGGTGGAGCGGTGAGCACCTCGACGACGCTTCATTGGTCCCAATCCCGCAGACGACTCGCGTACCGGATGCTGTATCGCATAAAACGCGATGGATGGAGAAGGAAACGCCGCATGCAGAAGTTCGCTCCGGTCTCAGACGCGCGCCTGCGGGCAGCGTTTGATGCGTATAGGCATAATCCGGTGTATCGGTTTCAGGTGCACCTGCGCCGCATGCGCGCGCGCCAGATCCGCCAGCTCCTCTCCAACCCTGATGCTGTCACATTGGACGTTTTCAACCACGAGGTCTGGGAGTTCGAGAGCAAGACCATCCGCAACGGAACGCGTGTCCCCTATGATGCTCTCGTTGACGAATACGGGAAAACGCAGCGCCTCGATGAGTTTACACGCGATCTCGAAGCAGGCGTCATAGAGTTGCATGGCAACTACATGTGGGGATCCGCCACAAAGGTCTATGGCGCGATGTTAGGGCCGGACGTAGAAAAGAAGACGGCAAACATCCGGGAGGCACTGGCGATTCTCAATGACGATACGCTCACGCCACTGGAGCGAGCTACACGGATTGAGAAGACAGTGGTAGGCTTTGGCCCCAACATCACGACCGGCATCGTGATGCTCTGCTTCCCGGACCAGTTCGCAATTTCGAATAGCCCGTCGCGCACGGTTCTGAAAGAGCTAGGCTACGATGTCGGGGCAGACACGAACTTCGCGCAGTTCGAGAGCGCTGCCAGGCAGCTACGTGAGAAAGTCGGCGCGGAAGACTTTCTTGAACTCGACTTCTTCCTGTACCTGATCAGCGCGGACCAGATCAATCTCCAGCCACGCATCGTCAAGATCGCTCCCGGCGAGCAGGCGCGGCTCTGGAGTGACTGTCTGGCGGGAGAGTATATCTGTGTCGGGTGGGACGAGCTAGGCGACCTGGGCCAGTATCCGTCGAAAGATGCCTTGCGATCTGCCTTCTATGAGCTCTACGCGCCCGAGCCGGACCAGCACGGTCCGGCGTCCGCCAACGTAGATGAAATCTGGACACTACGCGAGCTGCTACCAGGCGACATCGTCATCGCGAACAGAGGAACATCCGAGATTTTGGGACTCGGTGAGGTGACCGAGCCGGGCTACGTCTGGCGCCCCGAACGAAGCGAATATAAGCACACCGTAACGGTGCAGTGGGATACGTCACTGGCCGGGCGCATTCCGGAGCAGAAAACCTGGGCATTCAAGACGGTAGCACCCGTCTCGCTAGAGCTCTACCAGAGCATCATCGCGCCCGACAAACCGGCATACTGGTGGGTGAATCAGGGATCGTCGTATGAGCTGGAATCCGCGGGAGGCTATCTCTACGCCTCGCGTGAAAGCCGTGGCGGAGCCGAGCTCGCGCATCACCAGCGGCTCACGCAGATGCGCCCTGGCGACCTGGCGCTGCACTATGCTGATGGCGCTGTGAAGGCAATCAGTAAGATACGAGATGCTGCCGTCGTGGTCAGCGAGTCACCGAGTCCCGCAAGGGACTATGTGCTGCCGGGCTATCTCGTGCGCACAGACTACTATCCGCTGCCAGACCCCATACCGCTAGCGAGCATACCCCTGGACTGGCGAACGCCCGCAGCTGCCGGTAGTGAGGACAATCCGTTCGACAGCAATGGGAATCCCAAGTTCGGCTACGCCTTTCGTCTGGATAGTGATTTTATGGATCGCCTGCGCGTTCAGTTTCCCGACCGGTTCCCTGATCCAGTGCTACACCCACCTGCCCCGGCGCCCATCTCATATGCCGCTCCATCCTTTGACGAGATCCGGGAGGCGATCGAGCGCGCGCGCTTGCGTCTGGCGGATCAGACGGTGCGCCGCTACCACCTCGCGCTCAAGACGCGGGGCTTCGTCATTCTCTCCGGCTTGAGCGGGTCGGGAAAAACCTGGCTCGCGGTAGCCTACGCGAAAGCCGTCAACGCGGAGCATTTGGTCGTGCCCGTCGCGCCAAACTGGACAACGAACGAAGATCTGCTGGGCTACTATAACCCTATTGATGGCAAATACCACGACACGCCGTTCAGCCGGTTCCTGCGCCGGGCCGAGCGCGCGTATCTGGATGCGCGCGTCGCGGATGGCGAGCGCCACTCACTGCTGTTTGATCGTTCTCCAGCCATAGATGCATGGGGACGGCACCGTCTGCCGCGGTCGTGATCGTCTCGCAGAACGCGTCGAGCGCCACGTCATCGGGTTGTAGCGTGTCCCCCGCCGCGAGTGTCGCCGGACGGCACCAAAACTTCCGCGCCTCTGCAAGCGCATGCGTCACCTCATCGCGTTCGACAGGACCGTGATGAAACATAGTCTGGGGACTCGAGTAGAACGCGGGCGCGGGCAAAACCGAAAGTGCCGCACGGATTCCCGCGATATCAGCAGAACTCAGCGCCTCCGACAGAAGATCCCGTCGCACTGCGAACCCATCCGCGCCCGCTTCGCGTGCCAGCCGGATGGCGGCGTCGAGTGGTACCCCATCACGCGAGAGGACATTTGCGCAGACATAGACGCGAACGTTCTGGTCCGGGTGGTCGCCTTGTCCTACGTCGATTAGCATGCCACCTCTCTGTGACTTCATGACATAACAATGTCGCACTGTGAGGTGTGGTGCAGTGACTGTGTCACTGGACGGTGGATCCGGATGCCTGGTTGATGACCTACATGCCACATGTAGGGGAGTTTCCCCGAAGCTTCACACGCTCCGGCGAGAGTGAAGACCCGGTTGGACCTGCTCATGCACAAGGCGTTGGAGCACCACCCGCACCAAGCGTAGATAGACAAATGCCGCGCTCGTCGCAGGCAAGAACGCGTAATCCATTCAAGTGTCAGGTATGTACGAAGCACGCGATCGCATGCACGGCAATCAAGCGGAGCGTGGAGATGGAAACAGACACCCGTATGGGAGATTCCTGGCCCTGACGCACCCTCACCCAGAGAGCCGCGCGCCGATGGTAGGCATGGACGGTGGAACAGTGCAGTAGCGCAAATCTCTTCGGATTCCCTCGCATCCTTGCTTGGTTCCGCTCCAGACATGATAATGGTCTGAAATATATGTTCAACATTGCGTTCCCCACCTTACCAGATCGAGAGGATATATTCATGACCACGACTTCGCTTCTATTAAAGGATATCTACGGAGGCTGGGATAGCCACCAGCAAGCGCTGATGCGTGCCGTCATTCCGCTGACATCGGAACAACTGGCGTGACGTCCCCGCACCCAATTAGAACTCCGTGAACGAACTGATCGCTTATATCGCTGGTGCCCGGCTGTGGTGGTTCTATAAGATGAGCGCTCCTGGATGCGCTGCCCTCGCCCGTCAGATTGCTCCCTGGGCAAGTGAAGAGTTCAACGCAGGAGATAGCAACGAGCTTAACAGGTGATTGGAGGCCAATCTGCAATGGGAGGAAACGCTGATACAGACTTCCGTCGAACCGCTCAAGTGGCTGGAGTCGAGCTGGCAGATGATCGAAACAACCCTTGACAGCTGGATGGTGGCCGACCTGGCACAGACCTGTCGGCACATCAGAGAGAGCAAGATATATGCGGTGACACGCCAATGGGCCGTCTGGCGTGTCATGTCCCACGACCTCCGTCATAGCGGGCAGCTTGCACTGATGCCCGGTCTGCAAGGCATCGACGTCCCTGAACTTGGCGACACAGGCGGACACCTGAGCCCATGGTCCTTGACCGAACTCGATACATGGGGTGCGATCAGGAACACCGAGTGCTTTCTCAAGAGAGGTGTTCGGAGTGAGGAAGGCAACGATAGGGCTTAATAAGAGCATCCAAAGGAAACCCCGATGCGCTGAACTATCTCGCCTGTTTGCATATGCTACGGGCTAATCTTAACTTCAATGAGAACGACACCAGAATCTATCCTCCAGAATCTATCGAATGGTACTGGCAAGTCCCTCGCGGAGGCGTAGCATAGGATACCGGGAAATGCCTGGCTTCCGCTGTAGAACTGGCAACGTAATCCGCGGTGACCCAGGGAGTGATGATCGGATGCGCAGATTCTTCAAAGCCAGACCCATCGTGGTGATCGATAACGCGGTATATGACCAGCTCGCAGCTACCTGGTGGCACGAGAATGGCATCTTGCACATGCTCAAGGCGGGCCTCAACCCGTGGCGCATCCCCTACTTTCAGCGGGTCTTGGCCTTTCGGCAGGTCGATCCGACCGGCAAACGGGCTCTGGACGTCGGCTGCGGCGGGGGCTTAGTCGCGGAAGAATTCGCGACCATGGGGTTTGCGGTGACTGGCGTTGATCCCTCCTATGCGTCACTACAGGCCGCCCGGGATCACGCGGCACAAACTGGACTGCGCATCGAGTATTGCCATGGGTATGGTGACGCGCTGCCTTTCGCGAACGAGACGTTCGAGGTCGTCTATTGCTGCGATGTATTGGAACACATACGGACCTGGGACGCCGTGGTGTGCGAGTGCGCGCGCGTGCTCAAGCCGGACGGTCTCTTCCTCTACGATACACTCAATCGCACCGCTTTCAGCAAGCTTCTTGTGATCAAGCTCTTGCAGGAGTGGCACTATACGCGCGTCCTTCCTCTCCATCTTCACGTGTGGGAAATGTTCATCAGACCCGCGGAATTACATGCATCGCTGGAGCACCATGGCTTACGCTCACAAAACATGAGAGGCATCAACCTCTTCATGAATCCCATCCAGGCGCTCAGGGCCATACGACAGTACAAGACCGGCAAGATATCTGGCGCCGAATTGGGGAAGCGCGTGAGCTTGCGGGAAGGCGCAAACATGGCGGCCAGTTATATGGGATATGCCATCAAGTAGCGACCAGAGGGAAGCGAGGGTACGACCTGATAAGGGGCAAAATGTCGCATCCGTGCCGGGCAACGTCCTCTAGGGGTAGCGCGTGTTAACTACAGATCTCGGAATGTGTTAGCTGGGACGTTTTGCAGTCAGTTTTGCAGTCACGGAGCAAATTAGAAGAGGACTGGGTACGGGGTAAAACGTGAAAACCCGCTTGAGAAGCGGATTTGTGAGGGCAGGTGGGACAGGAATCGAACCTGCAACCTGCGGTTTTGGAGACCGCTGCTCTGCCTAATTGAGCTACCCACCTAGGACGCGATTCAGCATACCGCAGCCCGCCGGACACGTCAAGCCTCATCTGGCGAGCGAGACTCCTGAATTTGTGGCGCCCGGTGCCTTGCTCTTCCGGCAGGAGGGAGGCCACAGTCTTCAATCCTCAACCTCCGCGCCCACCTACCGCGCCTCCAAGCAACTCTCCGCGCGCACTGTTCCGTCACGCGCGGTCGTCAGGGTCTACGAACAGTTGGGCAAGCACCTGCATCGTCACATCCGGCGGGATCTCGTCATACTCGGCCAGCGACCGGATCCGCGAGACGAGATGATGAAACATCTTGTCCACCAGCCGCTGACCAAACCGGCTCACTATCGCCCTATCCGCATCAGAGAGATGCTCAAGCTGGAGCAGCGCACTCTCGAGCTCCGCGCGCTCCGATCGATCCACATGACGCCGTAGCGCCGCGATCCCCGGTACCGCCATCCGCACCGCCCGCGACCGCACGTACTCGCGGACCCCTTCCGACACGATCTCATTGACACGTTCGATCTCCGCCTGCCGGTTTGGGCCTTCCACCAGCGGCGCGTCGGTTCCCAGCGTGCGCAGCGCATCAAGCGAATACAGCGTTACGCCAGGCAGATCACTTACCGTGGCTTCCACATCAGGAGGTACCGCAAGATCGAGGATGACCAGCGGTCTCGTCCGGTTCGCGGCGCTTTTCACCACATCCGCCGCTCGCAGGACCGGGTACGGCGCCGCGGTTGCGCTGATCACCAGATCGATATCCGGCAACACATCCACGATATCCGCCAGTGGCACAACTCCGGCCCCGAGCCGCTCCGCCACCTCCACAGCCGACGCCGCCGTCCGGTTGGAGAGCATCAGCCGACCTATGCCTTGCTCCCGCAGGAGTGCGCCGCACAATTCACTCGTCTTGCCCGCTCCAATCAGGAGCGCCGATCTAGCCGCAAGCGTTCCAATCGTCTGTTCCGCGACGGTGATCGCCAGCGCCGCAATGGAGATGTCGGCGCGTCCGATCTCAGTCTCGGTCCGGGCCCGTTTCCCAACCTTGAGTGCTGTGGTGAATGCCGGCCGCAATTCTTCACCGAGCGTATGTTCCGCCTCAGCGATTGCCATCGCCTCGCGCACTTGCCCCAGTATCTGCGCCTCACCAATCACCATAGACTCAAGACCCGCCGCCACATTGCAGAGGTGGTTCACGGCCGGAATACCCTCGTATTCATACAGTACCAGCGCTAACTCCGCCGGCAGGTCGCTGAACGCATCCGCAGACAGGGCTGTCGAAGCTGGCAGAGATGCGTATTCCACAGCCTGGCTGGCATTTGGGCTGGGCGTTGCTGAAGAAGGGACTGATGAAATGACTGCTGTGGCGCCCTGAGAATACGCCGCCGTCAGCAGACGGTAGACCGTGGCGCGAGCCGCGGACCAGTCTTTCGCCGCCAGATATACCTCGGTCCGGTTGCAGGTCGACAGGATAACGGCTTCATCTACCTCAGGCTGCGCGGTCAACGCGTTCAGCGCGGCTGATAGCCGGTCATCCGAAAAACCGAGCCTCCCGCGAAACTCCGCGGTCGTGTGTCGATGATCGAGCCCAATTAACGCTATCATGATGTCCGTGTACTACTCTTTTATGTGTTGCGGGCACAACTATTGGCGACAACTCTGTCCCATCGTGTGTACCTGTGCTTCATATCTTATACTATGCTCGTCCACTGAGGACATATCGGGCATTTACCGGATATTTCCTGTCAGGTGCAGCAGCCTGCCTTCGCGGCAACCGGCTCGCCCTCGACAACCTTCCAGTCCGTTCGCTGAACTGTTATCGCGTATTGCCTGAAAAGGTGGCACACACAACGGAGCACACTCATACAGCTATGCACAAGGTGTACCTCGGACTCGGCAGCAATCTCGGTGATCGGATGGAGAACCTGCGTCGGGCGATTGCCGCGCTGGCGCCATACGTTACCATCGAGGAAGTCTCCTCTGTCTATGATACCGCTCCTGTCCATATTTTGAATCAGCCGCGCTTTCTGAACATCGCTGTCGCCGGGCACACATCGCTCTCCTCACTCGCGCTGCTTCATGTACTCAAGCGCATCGAATCTGATCTTGGCCGCACAAAAGGCGAACGGTATGGCCCAAGGCTGATCGATATCGACATTCTCCTCTATGAGGACGAACTGGTCGATACGCCTGAGCTGACGCTCCCGCATCCGCGTATAGCTGAGCGCGCATTTGTGCTGGTTCCGCTCGCGGAAATCGCAGCCGATCTCGTTCATCCGAGGCTGCAAGAGACGATTGGCGCGCTGGCGCGGCGCGTGGATACCGCTGGTGTGCATGCCGTAGGCCACTTGTTCACCCCAATGCCATAACGTATAATGGCGCGGGTGACAGCCGCCACCGGCCGCGCTCTGATCCAACAAGGGAGGCCGGGCCGGTTCGCGTGTGATTCGATCTGTTCTTTCCGTCCGCTCGCATACGTACTCCCGCGCGCTGGAGCGGCCCGTTCACGTCTGCTCAGTTCCGTGCATGAGACGAGGAGATACGCGTGTCCAATGGTGGTGACCTGAGAGGACAGCTGAGCGCGTTCCGGCTGGAAGAGCTTCTCCAGATGATGGGACTCTCGGCGACCACCGGCGCGCTTCACCTGCGTGAGCAAAGCGGGCGTGTCGGGCTCATCTACTTCGATGGCGGCGCGCTCATGAGCTGCATCGAGCTGGATACCGAAGCCCTTACGCTTGGGCACGTCCTGCAACAGCTCGACATGGTCAGCAGCGCGCAACTCGACCATGCCTTTCACCTGCAGATGCAAGATCCCCTTGGCAAGCGAATAGGTGAGCGACTGATCGATCTTGGGGTGTTGTCAGAGGAACAACTGAACCAGGCGCTGAAAACACAGACGCTCTGGACCGCGCGTGAGCTATCGCTCTGGCGCGAAGGAACGTATGAGTTTCACCCAGGCGAGCAACTTCCGTCTGGTGGATCGCATATGCGGCTGGATAGCACCCGCGTCGTGATGGAGGTCCTGCGCTACCAGCATGAATGGGAGAGCCTGCAACCATTTCTCCCTGATGGCATGCGAACGCACGTCATGATGGCATTTGAGCCACCCATCGGCCATCCGCTCGTCTTTCACGCGCAAGCCTGGCGAGTCATATCGCATGTCAACTCCCAGCACACGGTGCGGCGCGTCGCGACGTCGCTGCGCATGCCGGAGCTGGATATCGCTCGCATGATCGGACCGCTGGTGCAGGAAGGTCTGCTCGTGCCGGCAGGGCCTGCTGGTGGACCCGGCCTGCCGGAAGAAGCCGAGCGACTAAGCCTCGATCGGTTCGATCTCTTTACGCTGCTCATCAGCATGGAGCAGGAGTGGCTCAAGTGCAAGTCAGCGGCTGACCAATTAGTCGCCCTCGCTGGATTTATCAATCAGACGATGCTTTCACTAGAGCAGGCCTGTCAGGCTACCGGACTCGCACTGGCGCCGAGCACGCTCACTTCGCTGCTCGAGCGCGAACGGCTGTTCGGCATCGGAGACTACCAGTTTCGGGTCTCGCACAACCGGATCGATAAGGACGATTTCGCGGCCTATTGCCGTCGCATGTTTGAGGGCTCGGCTCGGGGTCCGATGGGAACGTCAAAGGCTTTTTATGACCAGGCGCTCGCCGTACTCGTAGCGGCGCTGGGCACGGCATTCGATGCGATTAATTCGCGAATCGCATCTCCGGAAGAGCGATCGCAGAACAGGGAGGCCTGGGAGGCTCTATTTCAGACGTTCATGGATGCTGGTTCGCGCTAGGGTCTGCGGAGCCAGAGATAACACGCGGTGATGTTGCGAATGCGGCATCGCTCCTCGTGTGGGATCGGTGCTTACGTGCCTCGGGGGTCCGTCAAAGGAGGTGTTCCATGGAAATCGACGCGGCCGCGGGTGGAGTGGCGCCTCAAGCCACCTTCAACGACATGACACCTGTCACTGCTCCCGTTTTGCGCGGAACGGTCATGCTGATCGACGATTCACCAGCCGTGCGGCAGGTGATACAGGCAAGTCTTTCGCGTGTCGGTATTCGCATCTCCACATTCGCGGATGGCTTCTCCGCTATGCAGGCGCTCGTGCGGGGGGAAGTTGATATTCCAGATATTCTCCTACTCGATATCGGCATGCCGCGTATGGATGGATATGAAGTCGCTCGCATTCTTCGACTCAATGAGTCCTTCCACAAGACGAAGCTCGTTATGCTCACGGCCAAAGACGGCCTACTTGATCGCGTTCGTAGCCGGATGATTGGCGCCCACGATTATATTACCAAGCCATTTCGGGTACCTGTCGTGGTTGAGCGCGTCAAGGGCTATCTTGCCGAGCTCTATCCGCCCAACACGCTAACGCCGGGCGCGTGACGCTTCGCGTGCGCGCGACTATCGCGAGACACAGCACACACCGGGCTTGCTCATGCCTTGCCCTAAAGGAGAGCGTTCCATGGATTCAGCGCATGACTTGCATGGAGGGCTTATCTCCCTCGCGACCGCCATGCGCTTGGGAGGTGCCGCGGAACTTGACCACTTGCTCGAGACGCTGCGAGCCAGCCGTGGCGCGGAGGACGAAGTCGCCACTCCTCAATATCTCCTCTATTCGCGATGTGGGGTGGGCCTCGCCGTGCCACTGACCGCGCTGCGCGAAGTCTTGCCCGGCATGCCAACAACGACCCCACTGCCGTTCAGCCCTAACTGGCTTCTCGGAATCTTTCCTTTGCGCAACGAAATACTGGGTCTGGTTGATCCGGCGCCTGTGCTCTTCCCGCAGATGGATGTAGCCGAAATCGCTGACTATGCCGTCCGGACGGCGATAGTCGTCGGCAGCGACGAACGGGCGCTCGCCTGGGCTGTGGATACGGTTGGTGAAATCGTTCAGGTCGCGGACGCGGATTTGGCGGCACTGGAGCGGCTGCCTGAGCGATTGCGCGACACGCCACACTATGCCATAGGCAGCATACGCCGCGAGGAGCCAGCGGCAGAGTACGTCGTCCTGGATGCGCAGGCAGCGCTTACGGGCATGCTGGAAGCCCTGCAAGAGAGTGATGAGCCACATGACTGATCACCTCTCACCGGATTCCCAACGCGACACGATGTTGCGCAATATGCAGGATGCACAGGTGCGACTGGCGCGAGATCCTGCAAGCGTTGGAGCATTTCGTGCCGCGCTCGCTTCGCTTATCGAGTGGTGCCAGTCGCGTGACATGCGTGAGTTCGTTACCCTTCTCACCGAGATTGACTATACTGTGCGTGACGTGCCAGGGCGCGCGTCCTTTGGTCCAGTATTCGCGGCCACCGCCTATGCACGTGACGTAATTGGCCGTGCCAGCGACCAGGTGAACGCCACGCAGCGGGAAGAAAACGCTGTGCTATGGCAGTTCGTCGAGCGACTGCAAGAAGTTCGCGCGCAGGCACGCCCCAGTGAGACACCTCTCGCGCCGGATCTGCCAATACAAGACGAGGCCAGTGCGGCGCGCGCGGCTGAAGGCGAGGACCTCGCTCCGCCGAGCATGGACGTATTCAGCTCGAGTACAGCATCTGCGGAGTTGACTGATGATGAGCGCGAGCTCATCGCCAGGTATGCCTCATCTACGCTGAACACGGCAGAGTGGCCCGCGCAGGAAAAGATGATCGCGCCGCCAGCGGATGGGACCTCAGCCGATCTGGATGCAATACCCCCCGAGATCAAGCGTCAGTTCGTGCTGGAAACCACTGAAGATTTGCAGGACCTGCGGGCGCTCGTGTTGCAGTTCGACGCGCGGCCAGACGATCTGACACCGCTCGGCGGCATGGCGCAAATCGCCCACAAGATCAAAGGCACTGCCGGAACGCTTGAATACGACACGCTGGCCAGGCTCACGTATGTCGCGGAAGACATCATCAAGTCACTGCGCTCGCGGAAGATTCCCACCGGGCCGGAAGCGGCGGGCGTGCTGATGCGCGCGCTCGAATTGCTCTTCATCGCACGAGATGACGCTGCGGCGGAGCACGACTCTGATCCCGCGCTCGTCAATGAACTGGCGGCACTGCACCACGCACTCGAGGAATACGCGGCCTCTTCTGAGGCTGCGCCTGCCAGCCGCGATGCCTCGTTACCTGCCACATTTTCGCCAGCCGTACGCGAGGAGCGAGAGACTACGCCGCCATCGCTCAACGTGGAATCCAGTCTGCGCATCGACATTCGACGGCTGAACGCCCTCATGCGCAGCCTCAGCGGACTGGCCATTAATCGCGCGGGAGTCATGCAGCAACGAGCCGAGGTCCTGCGCTTGCAGGGAGAGCTCGCGGCATCACTGGCGCACCTGGCTGAGCTTGCTACGCAGATCAGCGACACACTGCCGACGTATAGAAACGAGCGCATGTCCACAGGAGATTGGATGCCCCACCATCCGGACGTCGCGGCGATTGATCGCCCCGGCTGGGATGTGCTGGAGCTCGAGCGCTACAGTGATTTTGATCATACGGTCCGCGCGTTCGCCGAAGTTGTCGCTGATGTCGATACGACGAGCCGTGCCGTGCGGGCATCTATGCGCCACCTGGCGCAGATAAGCGAAACACAGGCCAGTCTGGCGACCCAGTTGCAGCGAGAAGTCCTGGAGCTGCGCCTGATTCCCCTGCGCACGGCGGTATTCGAAAGTTTGCAGGTGGAAGTTCGCCGCATGGCAGCCGATCTGAAGAAACACATCACCTTCACCATCACCGGCGAGGAAACACAGATCGATCGCAATATCAGCGAGTCGCTGAAAGAACCACTACGCCAGTTGCTGAGGAATGCTGTGGTGCACGGCATCGAGTCGACCGCGGAGCGGCTGGCGGCTGGCAAGTCACCCACCGGCTCAATTTGGATGCAAGCGACATACTCCGGTAGCGAGGTCGTGATCGAGATCGGCGACGATGGGCGAGGCATCAATCCGCACAAACTGCTCGCAAGCGCGATTGCCGCCGGGATCATCGACGGCGAAACCGCAAGGAACATGTCACCCGCTGATGCGTATGACCTCATGTTCACACCCGGCGTAACCACCATCAGGCAGGCTGAGATTGTGGGCGGGCGTGGCATAGGGCTGGATGAAGTGCGCACGCAGATACGACAGCTCAAAGGATCGGTCTCGGTGCGCAGCGAACCCAATCACAGCACAGTCTTCCGCGTTCGTGTGCCGATCTCGCTTAGCCTGGTGCACGCGTTGCACGTGATGGTGAGTGGCCACCAGTTCGCCGTGCCATTCGGGTCGGTTCACTCCACGCACCCAGTTTCGCCCACCGATATCCTCACGACTATTGAAGTCTCGGAGAGCGGGGACAAACGGCCAGTTGAGCGGAGGCGCATGCGCATCGAGCATGGTATCGTGCAACCGGCAGGCGATGGATTTACTTCGGCATCCTATGAGGAGATACCAGTGTTCTCCCTGGGCGAGTTACTTGGCATGCAGCAGGTGGTTCGTCCCCTCGCTGTCGCGCTTGTCGTGGAGGTTGGACGCCACCGGGCGGCCGTGCTCGTGGATGAAGTGCTGGATGACCTGGATCTCGTCGTGCAGGCGCTGCCACATCATTTGCGGCGCAAGGCCATCCGTGGAGCAACGGTCACGCCTGACGGCACTCTGGCACTGTTGCTTGATCTGGTTGAGCTGCTCGCGGATGTGGTGGAGCGAAAACGGCGGCCACCTGTTGCGCGCCCGCTACCGCAACCCGCGGCTATCCACACGCCTCGCGTGCTGGTCGTCGATGATTCTGCCACATTGCGCCGTTCACTGGAATTCCCGCTCATCCGTGCAGGATTCGCGGTCCAGCTGGCGAAAGATGGCATTGAGGCGCTGGATATGATGTTGCAGGCCGCGCCTCAGGCTGTCCTGCTCGATATCGAGATGCCTCGCCTGGACGGCTTTGAGTTACTCTCTATCATACGGAGCACTCCGCAGCTCGCACAGATTCCGGTTGTCATGCTGACCTCGCGCGCGGCGGAAAAGCACCAGCAATACGCGGCAAACCTGGGCGCGAATGCCTATCTCATCAAGCCATGTCCGTTCGAGGTGATTATCGAGACGATACATACTCTGATCAAGCAGGCATCGGTCCACGCGCATGCCTTATGACAGGCGACTAAGGGGTATGAAGACCACGAATGGATACAACGAAGGATAGGTTTTCTCCGGTCGGGCGCATAGGGGCCCAGGTGCTCGCGATGCTCGCCGTGACCGCGGGCCGCGCGGCGGGTGCGCTGGCGCGCCGACTGGGACGTGGAGGCGGCACGAGTCTCCCTGGCAAACTTGCGTATCAGATCGACCCGGATATCCTGCGCTATCTCGCGCGTCAACTGCGCCACGGCAGCGTCGTACTGACCGGCACAAATGGCAAGACGACCACCTCCGGTATGACTGCGAGCGCCCTGCGCGCCGCCGGTATTCGCGTCTGGCGCAATCGCGAGGGAGCCAATCTCGTTCAGGGCATTGCCGCGGCGCTGGTCATCCGCAGCACGCTGATGGGACGCTTACGCTGGCATGGTGACGCAGCCGCCGTGCTGGAAGTGGATGAAGCCGCGTTTCCCGCCGTCGTGCGGGCGGTTCGTCCCCGCATAATTGTCGTCACCAATGTCTTTCGCGACCAGCTCGATCGTTATGGCGAGATTGATACGGTGCTTACGCGCTGGGCAACAGGAATTCGCTCGCTCCCGTCTGAAACCCAGCTTGTCCTGAATGCCGATGATCCCTCCGTGGCGTCACTTGCCACCGTCGCCTCGCATCTGCGCGTCACGTATTTCGGCCTTGAGAGCGCGCTTCCCGACCGGAGCGACGAGCCAGCAGACACGGATGTGGTCGATACGCGCACCTGCCCGGTCTGCGCTGCTCCACTGTCTGTTTCCCTCCGGCTCTACAGTCACCTGGGCCACTGGGCGTGTTCCGCGTGTGGCTTCGCGCGTCCATTGCCCGACGTCATAGCGCGCGATATCACGAGCACGGGCATGCAGGGCAGCGCCTTCACCTGCGTAATCGATGGGACATCCCTCGCCGCAAGCGTCCCACTCCCCGGCGTGTACAACGTGTATAACGCCATCGCCGCCGTGGCGGCATGCCACGCGCTGGGCGTGCCGCCGGCGGTTGCTGTGGAGGCTATCGCGCGATTCGAGGCGGCTTTCGGACGCGGCGAGCGCATTCAGGCGAATGGTCGTCAAGTCCGGCTGCTTCTGGCAAAAAATCCAACGGGTATGAATGAGGTGTTGCGCGTGCTGGCAGCCGAAAGCCGCCCGCACCTCTTACTATTGCTAAACGACCGCTTCGCTGATGGCGAGGATGTCTCGTGGATCTGGGATGCGCGGTTCGAGCTGCTGGCGCCTGCTACGCCAGCCTCGATCACGGTCAGCGGCACACGCGCTTACGATCTAGCTGTGCGGCTGAAATACGCCGGCATTTCTCCCGTCACGGTTGACCCTTCCATGACGAGCGCGCTTGACCGTGCGCTGGCGGCGACACCCGCGGGTGAAACGCTGTACGTTGTGCCGACGTATACGGCGCTGCTGGATGTGCGCGGTGTGCTCGAGCGACGGGGCTACACGACACCATTCTGGGAGCCAGCACATGCGCACTGAACGGCCGAGTGGCACATACCGTCTGGTACTCGGGCATCTCTATCCAGACCAACTCAATGTCTACGGCGATCGCGGCAATATCATCACGCTACGTGAGCGATGTCGCTGGCGTGGCATCAAGCTCGATGTGGTGCCGCTCGAAATGGGTGCGGTCCCTGATCCGCAGATGTATGACCTCTATTTCATTGGCGGCGGCCAGGATCGCGAGCAGGTGGAAGTCGCGCGCGACCTGCGGGGAGTGAAGGCGGGACCGCTGCGCGAAGCCATCGAGATGGATGTGCCCGTGCTAGCGGTCTGCGGAGGCTATCAGCTCCTTGGCCGCTTCTATCGTCCGGCGGAGGGTCCCGACATGGAGGGCCTCGGCATACTGGACGCGTGGACCATTCATCGAGGCAGCGCGGCACCGAGGCTGGTCGGCAACGTGGCCTTGAGCTGGAATGGCAGTACCCTTGTAGGCTTTGAGAATCACGGCGGGCGCACGTATCTGGGTGAGAACGCCAGACCGCTGGGGCGAGTGCTCGTCGGCTCCGGCAACAACGGCGAGGATGGCGGCGAGGGATGTGTATACCGCAAGGTCTTCGGCACGTACCTGCATGGGTCGCTTCTGCCCAAGAATCCGCACTTCGCCGACGAAGTATTGCGGTTGGCACTCCAGCGCCGCTATGGGGATGAAGCGCGTGATATCTTAACTCCGCTCGATGATCGCCTCGAATGGCAAGCGCATCGCTACATGCTGGAACGGCTGGAGGTCGCCCTGGACGGCGCGACGAAGAGCGCGGCGTCTTCCACCCGCTGACGCGCAAGGTAGCTTTCCGTCCGGCAATTAGCTTTCCATCCGGCAAAGAGTACCATAATCTGTTACCGTTGCGGTGCCATCCCTCGTTCTACAGTTGTGGTCGGTGAAGGACGAAATTCCACCGATTCACAGGCGGGCGCGCGCATGCCGCAAGGAAATGTGAGGCGCCACGTGAGCAGTCGTTCAGACTGGCGGTCGCCAGAGTCCAACAAATCGCGGTATCATTCGTAGTAGCAGTAGCTGACACAATCGGCATGCAATCTGGCACGATTTCTGTCAGGTCTTGCATGCGGGCAGAGTATCCAGCGAAGTAAAGAGCAACGACTATGCACGGTTCAAACGTCCTACCACACGACGGCGTGGCCGGCCGTAGGATCCGCCGAATCCGAATAGCGCAGTGGCGAGGTGAGGTGAGGCGCATCCGCTAAATGTCCGGCTCGTGACGATCCGTGCTGTGGGGCGACATACGATGCGCAGCGGGAGGTGTCACACATGAATCAGTACGAAGATCTGCTGGTTGATGCGTTGCTGGACCGCGGTTTCACGTTGGACGAGGCCACGAGTCTGATTCGACTGCAAGAACGCATTGAGTTCGAGCGCCGTGAAGAGGTGGAGCGCCGCGAATTCACGTCGTGGATGAAACGCCTCTTTGGTGAAAATGCGGACGCATGATTCGTTCTGGGCAGTGATACGTAGAATACACCCTGTGCGCTGGAGTGAGGCAAGCCTTGCTCCAGCGCATTTTTGTTCGGAAGCCGCTGATTTTGCCGATGCGCGTTAGCTTGCGGGCAGATACCGTGCATGATAGAGTTACCGTAGGGCACGGTTCCTGCTACGGATGTGTTTCCATCGCCGCCCGTGGCGAACCGTGATAGACAGCGCCGCTTGGCATTGCTTCCCCTTGGCAGCCGGCAACCGAGCTGTGATCTTTGCTGGTGGATTGGCGATGCGTATCGCGGACAGCAGTGACGCTGTCCATTTCGGTCACGAAGCACAGGCGCACGTGTGACTGCTGCCTTCTCGTTCAGCATTAGCAGTCTTACGAACAGCAATGTTTCGCTCTGGCATGACAGCGCGTGTCATACGGATTTTCAGGAGGGCTGCACATGAAGGCCGTCGTAATGGCAGGCGGTGAGGGATCACGCCTGCGACCACTTACCGTAACACGTCCCAAGCCGATGGTGCCTATCGTGGGCCGTCCTGTCATGGAGCATATTCTTAACCTGCTCAAGGATCACGGCATCACCGACGTCGTCGTGACTGTCCAGTATATGGCAAGCGCTATCGAAGACTACTTCGGAGATGGCAGCCAGTTTGGCATGCATATCACGTATTCCCGTGAAGAAGTGCCCCTGGGAACCGCGGGCAGCGTCAAGAACGCCGAAGAATTCCTGGACGAGCCATTTCTCGTCATCAGCGGCGACGCGCTTACCGACTTCAACCTCTCGGAGATCATCAAGTTTCACCGCGACCATAAATCGCTTGCCACCCTGACTCTGGCGCACGTCTCCAACCCGCTGGAATACGGCGTGATCATCACCGACGATACGGGCCACATCCGGCAATTCCTGGAAAAACCAAGCTGGGGTGAGGTTTTCAGCGACACCATCAATACCGGCATCTATGTGCTGGATCCCGTCATCTTTACGTACTTCGAGAAGAACAAGCCGTATGACTTCAGCCAGGAACTTTTCCCTTTTATGCTGGAAAAGGGAGATCCAATCTATGGCCACGTCGCGGAGGGCTACTGGTGTGACGTGGGGAATCTCGCCGAGTACATGAAGGCCAGCGCGGATGTGTTGCAGGGACGCGTGAACGTACCTATCTCCGGCACGGATCTCGGCGGCGGCGTCTGGGCGGAAGATGGCGTGGAAATCGCCCCGAACGCACAGATATTTGGCCCGGTATTTCTTGGCCACGACTGCAAGGTCAAGAATGGCGTCATCATCCACGGTCCCAGCACCGTTGGGCATTACACCATTGTGGATGATCGCGCGCAGATAGACCGCAGCGTGGTCTGGAACAACTCCTATATCGGCGAGCGGTCCGAGCTGCGCGGCGCGCTGGTCGGCACATCCACGAACATCAAGAGCAAGGCAGTCTTGTTTGAAGGCGCGGTCATCGGCGATCATTCGGTGGTCAATGAGGGCGCCATCGTGCAGCCAGGCGTGAAGGTCTGGCCAAATAAGGAAATTGAGACCGGCGCCGTCATCACCAGCAGCATCATCTGGGGGTCTCAGGGCAGACGCGCACTCTTCGGGCGCTATGGTGTGACCGGCCTTATCAACGTGGACATCACGCCTGAATTCGCAGCGAAGCTCGGCGCGGCCTATGGTGCAGTTCTCGCGAAAGGCTCGGTGGTATGCGTTAATCGCGATAATCACCGCACGCCGCGTATGGTGAAGCGCGCCATTATTTCCGGCTTGCCTTCTGCCGGCATCAACGTCTCCGATCTTGAATCCGTACCGTTACCGGTAGCGCGCTACTACGTGCGAACGACTGACGCCGCGGGCGGCGTCCATATCCGTCTCTCTCCGTTCGATCCGCGCGTCATCGACATTAAGTTCTTTGATGCCAGCGGACTAGATATCAGCAAGAACGCCGAACGCAAGATCGAGAACCTGTTCTTCCGCGAGGATTTTCGCAGGGTCTACCTCGATGACATCGGCCTGATCTCTTACGCGCCTGGCGTCAATGATCGCTATACATCCGCTTTCCTGCGCCAGCTCGATATGGACCTGATACGTAAGCGGCGATTCAGGCTGGTGGTGGACTACGGCCACGGAGCGAGCGTCGAGGTCATGTCGCCCATCTTTAACGCGATTGGAGCAGATGTGATCGCGCTCAACGCCACGCGCGATCCGACTCGCTATTCACGTACGGCTGAGGAGTTCGACCGCGATATGCGCGTTTTGGCGTCCATCACAGGCACGCTGAAGGCAGACCTTGGCGTGCGTATTGATACGGGCGGCGAGCGTATTTTCGTGGTTGATGATCGCGGCGAGTTGGTGGATGGCGGCAAGCTGCTGGCAGCCATGACCGAGATGATGCTGCATGGGCGCGAAGGTGGCACCATTGCCGTGCCTGTGACCGTACCGAGCGTGGTGGAGAAAGTCGCCGAGCATCATAAAGGCAAGGTCATTTACACCAAGGTGCTGCCGCACGCCTTGACATCCGCCGCGATGCGACCCGGTATGACGCTCGTCGGCGATGGCGCGGGCAACTTCGCTTTCCCGGAGTTCCACCCGACGTTCGACGGCATGTTCGCCATGATGCGTCTGCTCGAATCACTTGTTCGCTTCGATACGCGGCTCTCCGAAGTCGTGAACCAGCTGCCGCCATACCATCTCATCCGGACGCAGGTCAACTGCCCGTGGGAGTACAAGGGCCGCGTAATGCGCATTTTGAGCGAGCAGTACCGTGAGCGGCTGGATGAGGCAATCGACGGCGTCAAGATCGATCTCGGCGAGGAATGGGTATTGGTACTGCCGGATGCAGATCGCCCGCTCTTCCATGTGCTGGCGGAATCGCGCTCGCGTGACGCAGCCCAGGCACTGGCGGACAAGTACGCGCGAGTGGTGAGCGGGCTGCAGCACTAATCGTCAGGGTAGGTGTGACTGGTTGCACGGAGTTATCAGTGGTGAGGGCAAAGTTTCCCGCGTGGCAGCGTATTCAGGGGCGTGGGCGCGTGCTTCTGCTTCTGGTACTCGTGGCTATTGTGGTGGTAGGCACGCTGGGATACATTGAGCGCCACAACATTCGTCTGCTGTTTGATCGCTCAGACAATCCTGTTGGGGGTGTGCCTGGCTCTGTGTCATTGCGTCTGCCGTCCGGATTTCAAGCCAGCATATGGGCATCCGGCCTGAATATCCCACGGTTCCTGGTATTCGGACCGGATGGCACACTGTACGTGGCTGACCGGGGCTCCGGCACGATCGTAGCCTTGAGTGATCCGGGACATACCGGCCATGCGAGCGAGCGCACTGTCGTCGCGAGTGGTCTGGAAGATCCGACAAGCGTCATCTACCACGACGGTGCGCTATACGTCGGCGAGACGACGCGCATCACCCGCCTGACGCTCGGGCCAGATCACCGGGCCACCGCGCGACAAGTTATCGTTCCGAATTTGCCAGGCGGCGGCCAACATACTTCCCGTACGGTGCTAATTGGCCCAGATAACCGGATATATGTATCAATTGGCTCGACCTGCAACAACTGCGTTGAAACCGATCCACATCGCGCCGCCATCTGGGTGTATAACCTGGATGGTTCTGGCGGCCATCTCTACGCGAAGGGGCTGAGAAACGCGGTCGGGCTTGCGGTAAATCCGTGGAACCAGCAGGTCTGGGCCACCAACAACGGGCGCGACTATATGGGCGACAACGAGCCGCCCGACACCGTCTATCAGTTGATCGACGGTGGCAACTACGGCTGGCCTTTCTGCCACGCGGGTACTATCATCGATCCGGACTTGGGGCACGCGGGCTCCTGTGACGGCGTGGTGCAGCCACTCATCCGCATCCAGGCTCATTCCGCTCCGCTCGGGCTGGCCTTCTATACCGCGAGCCAGTTCCCGGCAAGCTGGCACGGCCTGTTCATCGCGCTGCATGGCTCGTGGAATCGCACGGTTCCGACCGGCTACAAGGTGGTGTTCGTGCCGCTGGATGCGCATGGCGAGGTAGCGGGCGCGCCACGCGACTTCGCGACTGGCTGGCTTACGGGCGGAAGCGATGCGCCCGGCAGGCCAGTGGGCCTCGCGGTCGGACCAGACGGCGCGCTATACGTCACGGACGACCGTGCCAGCCTCATCTATCGGATCAGCTATCACCAGGCGGCGCAGTAGCCGGTGACAGCGGGCGCAGCCACGTCATCCCTGGTTGATGGCCGCCCGCAACGTCTTATCCGGGCACTTGCCAGGGAAAGTGCGCTCGTAACAGACCATGCAGTAATCTCCTTCGCGCTCGTCGTTCTCTTCACCCGTTCCGTAGTAGGTGATGGTGTGAGGATCGCAGGCCCAGTGCCCGCATGGACGCAGTCGCGCCTCATCACGGTGTGGCAGAACGTGGGGAAATTCGTCGATGTAACAGCGATGCGCACGCTCGTTGCCGCCATCTGTCATGCACTACCTCGCTTACGCTGGACAAATCAATAGAAATGGGCAGTTCTGGCACGTATTCTGGTCGGGCTTGGGAGGATACACCCCGCTCTCTATGCCCTTGATTGTCTCCTCCAACTGATCTTGGAGCTTGCTCCGGCGATATCCTTCGACGACCATATCCTCGTCTACGCCGGTAGTCAGATTGCGCAGCCGCAGCGCGCCATCGTTCGAACCGTTCTCCTGCTCGGCCGCCAGCGCGTACAGCAGGGTTCGCAGATCGGGCGCAGCCGCGCTCTCACCAAGCCGGTGACGCACCAGACGAACCCGCTCGCGACGTGTGGGCATACCACTGTGCCGCATATGCTCACCGGTATGAGATCCGCTCGATGGAACCGGCTCGCGCTCGATGGCGTCCAGATGCAGCGCGATATCGTGATCGCCGGCCCGCACCGTCATATCGCGATCAAATTCCAGCGCGGCGCTTCTTGGCGCATCTGCCGGATCTCCGGTGAGCATTGCCCAGGACCGCCGGATGACTCGTCGTCCGTGTCGCCGGTAAAACTCCAGAAATGGCTGAGGCGTGCCCGCCTCAGGCAGCTCCGGATCAGCAACGAATCCGGTCGCCTTTGCCGCGCGTTCAGACCGTACCGCATGCGCCCATTGCTCTTCGAAGAGACGCTCGGTCTCCTCCTGTGTAGGAGGTGGCAGACCCTCCTCCTGTGCCGCCCGCATCCGGCGGTGCAGTTCGGCAAGGGTACCGTGAATGCAGCGTCGCAACGTGCCCAGGCCGATTTCGCGCGGCTGCAGGCCATAAATGTAACGGTAAGCGAACTGCCGCGGACAGCGACTATATGTTTCGAGCGCAGAGATCTGGAGTGGCCCCGTGAGATCGGGCTGCTCGTGCGCTTCGACGTAGCGTGTCTCCAGCTCAGGTGTGGCATGCCCAGTTGTCGCTCCATTCCAGCGCTCCTGATGGAGTCGCTCTCCCAGACAGGCGACCACAGGCTCAAGGAATGGCGACGGGCGGTAACGCATGCGGCCGTAGCGCTCGGCACGGCTCAGGACAAGCTCATCCCGTGCGCGGGTAATCGCGACATAAAACAGGGATGCTTCCTCGATGATGTGATCATGCTCCGGACTGCTTGTCTCCGCGCTGGAAGCACGCACGCTCTCGTGCTCCGGGACACGCCCGTAGCGGCGCTGCGTTGGGAACTTCCGATCTGCCAGTTCCGGCAGGTAGACGACAGGGAACTCCAGCCCTTTGCTCGCATGGACGGTCAGCACGCGCACACCATCCACACGCTGCAGGACGCTATCAGCGGCCGCACCAGCATCCTGTCGTAAACTCACAACGACCCGCACATAATCCAGAAACGCGGCGTAATCGGCGCCTCCCGGAATGCCATAGTTGCCACGCGAGCGCAAATCATCAAATGCGCGTGCCATGCTGATCAGACGCTCCACACTGACCGCAGCTTCCGCGACCTCCGCGTCACCTGCGCGCATGCCCGCCAGCAACCGCCTCCCAAGGCTCGTCAGCGAGAAGATATACCGTGAAAGCCCAAGCGCGACTGACGGCGCGCGCCGCAGGTCCGCCAGCACGACGCTCAGCCTGCTCATTCCCTCGCGACCGGAAGGCGAAATCTCGACTTCAGACGGGATCGACCGCAGCAACGCAAGCGGAGATACGCTGCTCGCGTGTGCGGCGCTGATGCACGCTCGTGCCTCCTCACGGGTGAACGTATGGTCGCTCACACGTCCGGCCCGCAGCAGCCCGCTGCCGCTCACATCATCCACGAGGGAAAGCACGGCGAGAATATCCTTGGGTAGATCCTGCTCCAGCAGTGGTACCGCGACGTGCGCGCGCAAGCCAGCTGCCGTGAGCGCGGCCGCGATACGCTGGCACTGACGGCGCGTCCGGCAAAGTACCGCCTGCTCGCCCAGCGCGCGGCCAGCCTCATGCCGCGCGCGAATAGCCTGGATCAGTCCGGCAAGCTCGGCATCTTCGTCACGCGCGAGCGCCAGCGAGACGGTATGCCGGCGCACCGCATCACGGGTGGCATCTAGCGGCAATCGGACCACATCAGGAGCGCTGAGAAGGAATCGCTGTGCGACGGCATGCGCCACCTCAAGTATCTGCGGAGCCGAGCGGAAGTTGCGTTGCAGCGTATGAATCCTACTTCCCGGATATTCCTGCGAAAACTCCGCCAGCGTGCCTGGAGAAGCCCCACGGAACCGGTAGATTGCCTGATCCGCGTCTCCGACGGCCCAGATGCGCCCTTCGCCACCCGCCAACTGGCGCAACAGGATAGACATGGCATGGTTGATGTCCTGAAATTCATCTACCAGGACGTGTTGGTAGCGGGCGCGGTACTCCGCGAGCACGTCTGGATGCTCGGCGAAAAGACGCACCGTGAGGGAGATCAGATCGCCAAAGTCGGCGTCTCCCCGCTGCTGAAGCTCCTGCTGGTAGGCGCGATAGACTTCAGCCAGCTCGAGCGTTCGTTCAGCGGCCTCGCGCTCGTCAGGTCTGTTGGCGCGCAGGAGCCTCGCACGCGCAACCGCCTCATACTGAGCGGGATCGAGCAGGTCATCCTTCGCCCGTGAGATTGAAGCGAGCAGCGCTGGAAAATTGGCTGCCGGAGCCGCGAGCGGCTGGAAATATCGCAAATACAGCCGGTCGCTCAGGTCGCGCAGCAAAAAAAAACCTTCGGCCTCGCTCACCAGCCGATAATCCGCGCGCAGCCCTACGAGCGGGCCATACAGCCGCAAAACGTTGCCGCAAAACGCGTGCATTGTGCTTATCGTCGGCAGTGGTACCGGATTCTCCCCAGCCGCTGGCACACTCGCTTCGTCCGGCGCGAGCAGCACTCTCAAGCGCTCGCGCATCTCAGTGGCCGCCTTATTCGAGAATGTGAGCGCAAGCATGGAGCGTGTAGGCACCTTGCGTTCGTGAATGAGATAGACGGCGCGAGCAACGAGCGTGCTGGTCTTGCCTGTGCCCGGTCCAGCGATGACGAGTGCCGGCGTCTCTGATTCCGCGGCCGCGCGCTGGCCGGGATCGAGGGCCGCGATCACGCTGCCCAACGACCGAGAGCCGCGCTCCTCGCCTCGCGTCGCCTCATGCGCGGAAGGAGTGAGCAGCGCGCTCAGCTGCCGCAACAACACATCCTCCGAAACGCCGAATTCGTCTGTGAGCGCCCGCAATGTTGTGTCGTCGGCATTGCCGCGGAGGTACCGCTGCAGAAGGATCTCTGGCGGCAGGAGCAGTGCGCTGGCAAATGCATTTGCCTCGGCCTCGCGATGGGCACGGACGCTATATACCTGGCCAGGTCGAAGCGCTTCCTCGGTGGCAGAGAGATCGAAAGGCGATTCAAGGTCTAGGTCGTCGCAATCTTCACGCTGGGCCTCGCTTGTGCCCAGCGAAGACAGGTCCGTCTGACGGTGTAGCACGTAATGGCCGATTTCATGCGCAAGCGTGAAGCGACGTATTGGCTCGGCAATGCCATCACGCAGGAAGATCAGGTTTTCACCCGGCTCTAGCCAGCCGAGCGTGCCGGATCGCCGCGTGGCGGGATGAAACGTCGCGGTATCCAGCCCCAGCCGCGCTGCTATGCCATCCACAGACGTCTGGCCGCGCTCCGGATCACGTGCGTCAGCGCCGAGCATATCGAGCAGTCTCGCAGCGGCAACGCGCGGGTCAAGGCTATCCTGCACAGGTCGCCTCCGGCTGGATAGGTGTTGCAAGACAAATTTCGAGCGTAGATGCCGTGGTTTCCGGCGCCCTACACTCGAACAACAGTACCAGTCTATTGTACCATATGGGAGCACTTGCAACGCCCCGCGAGAGCGCGGGAAAGCAGCAAGAATTGCGCGTTTGTGTGCTATACTTCCGAGCGTGACATGTTGCGCGATGCATCGTTTCCTAGTGCGCAGGAGCTGTGTCGTATGGATGCTGATGAGATACTGGCCGAAGTACGTTCGGGCAGCGTCCCGGTAGACTGGTATGTGTGGGCTGTGCGACGAAAGATCGTGCTCTCACGCGCTCTCAGGTGGATTGCCGGCAGCTTGCTCGCGCTCGTCTGCTTTCTCTTCATTGCCGTCCACACGATTCCAAATAACTTCACGCACGGAGTGCTCGGCATCATCCTGACCAGCATCATCCTGCTCATCTTCGGCGGCGCGGCGTTTGGCGGGCTCGGCTATGCGGTGAGTGATCTGTGGCTCGCGCAGCATGCCGACGAGCATTTGCTCGTGATCACGCCAGACGACTTCCTGAAAGTTGACAGGAACAAAATCACGCATGTTCCGATGACCGATATCGCGCTCGTGACGGTCAAAGGCGTGACCGACTCGACTCGACCGGCCGAGACGTTCCTGGAGCGTACATCGGGCATCAAGAGCGCCGACCGCATGGCGATGCTCATGACCGGGCAGATGTACGGCCGCGAGCCCAAGCGTGCCCCGTCGCTGGCATTTCTCGACACGCGAACGGATCGTGAAGTCATCGTCGCCACGGACGACGCGTATGATGACCTTGTCACCATTGAGCGTGTGCTGGCCGGGTATTCACGAGGCAAGCTCATGAGCAGCTGACGTGCCTCAGACCAGAAGTTGAGACGCGCAGGAAAATAACAGGAAGATAACCAGTATAAGGGCGGCTGCTACCAGCTCCGGACGCTCCCGGGACGTAAGGCACACGGCGCCGCCCTTTGTTGTGCGTAGTCCGCGCCCACGCGACCCGCTACGCCACCGTCAGGAGTACTGTTGGCATGATTCGAGATACGATCTATCAGCTCGTGGCAACGTCGATCGCCGCGCTTATCGAGCAAGGCGAGCTACCGGCAATCGAGGTTCCAGCCATCGACGTCTCGCGCCCTCAGATCGCCGCGCACGGTGATTATGGGACGAATGCTGCGATGAAGCTGGCTTCCGCTACCAAGGCCACCGGCGCGAAGACAAATCCCCGGTCGCTCGCCGATACCCTCGCAAGCCGGATGCGCGAGACGATAGAGCTCGTTCCAGCATATGCTGCTATCGCGTCAGTGGAAGTCGCGGGGCCCGGCTTTATCAATTTCCGTTTGCGGCCCACATGGCTGCTCGATCAGGCAGCCGCGGTTATCAGTGCGGGCAATACGTTTGGCGACATAGACGCCGGGCGCGGCAAGAAGATTAATCTTGAATTTGTGAGCGCGAATCCAACAGGGCCGGTTACTGTAGGCAATGGGCGCGGCGCGTTCATTGGCGATACGCTCGGCAGTGTGATGCGTGCCGCTGGCTTCAACGTCACGAAAGAATACTACTTCAACGATGCCGGGGCGCAGATCGAAAAACTCGGTCGTTCCGTTGAGTATTACATGCGGCTCGCGCTTAATGAGCACAGTGCCGCACGTCCAGAGGAAGGCTACTTCGGCCCATACTACGAGACTGTCGCCGAGCGCATACTCGCGGAAAAAGGCAGGGAACTGCTGGCCCAGCCAGAAGCCACACGTGCTGAGACAATTGGCACCACAGCGGCGGCAACCATCATGGGCGACATCCGCGCGACGATGGCCAAGCTGCGCGTGGAATTCGACGTCTTCTTCCGTCAGGATTCACTCAATACCAGCGGCGAGCTACAGGAGAGCATCGAAGAGGTGCGAGCCGCGGGACACACCGAGGAACGCGACGGCGCACTGTGGCTAAAGACCACTCAGTTTGGCGATGACAAAGATCGGGTGATCGTCCGTTCGAATGGCGAGCCGACCTACTTCGCCTCAGACGTGGCCTACATGCGCAACAAGTTCCGGCGCGGCTTCGACCGACTCATTTATGTGCTCGGTCCGGACCATCACGGCTACATCGCGCGCCTCAAGGCAGTCGCGCAGATACTCGGCCACTCCGCTGATGATCTGCACGTGCTGCTCTATCAGCTCGTCACCGTCAAGGGCATGCGCATGGGCAAGCGACTTGGCAATGTTATCACCCTGGACGATCTCAATGAGGAAGTTGGCCCGGACGTCACCCGATTCTTCTATCTCATGCGCTCAAGCGACACACATCTGGATTTCGATCTGGAGCTTGCCAAGAAAGAGACGGACGAAAATCCCGGCTTGTCCGTCCAGTACGCGCACGCGCGGTCAGCCGGCGTGTTCCGCAAAGCCGCGGAGCAGAACGTGACCGAGGAGCAGTGGGGCGAGGCCGATCTCACGGTTCTCGCCGCGGACCCGCCCGATGAGCTGGCGTATGAGCTGGCGCTCATGCGGGAGTTGTTGCGGCTCGAAGAGGTTGTCGAGCGCGCGGCGCTGGCTCTGGAGCCGCACCACTTGACACGCTACGGCATGGATCTGGCTGAGGCATTCCACCTCTTCTACGACCACTGCCCGATGCTGAAGGCGGGAGCCAACGTATCCGTGCCGGTGCGAAACGCGCGGCTTCGGTTGCTGCGGGCAGCTCAGGTAGGACTGGCGCGCACGCTGACCCTGCTGGGGATGGAAGCGCCGCAGCGGATGGAGCGCGAAGAAAGCCAGGCAGTGACCATCTGATCACTCCCTGGCTTGATGGACAGGCTTACTTGACCGCGATTGACACCGAGAGAATCTTGTCGGTCGCGGTCATCTTTTGCGCGACTGAGAGGCCCTGCGTAACGGTGCCAAAGATGTCATAGCTCTTGGAAAGCACCTTGGTATCATCGCCCGTGCAAATGAAGAACTGGGCGCCGTTTGTGTTCTTGCCGGAGTTCGCCATTGCCACGGTGCCAGCCGTGTAGTTCCCCGTGATAGGGTCATCATTGAACGTGTATCCCGGTCGCGCCTTCTCTTTCGGGTCTTTCAGCGGCGTATCGCTGACGGTGCCGCCCTGAATGAGCGAAAGCGTTGAAGGCTGCCCGTCGATGGGGCTGGGTTGACCGGGCTTCTCGATGCGCCAGAAATACGTGTTGTCATAGTAGTGCTGCTCCGCCAGATAGACGAAGTTGTTTACGGCGAGCGGTGCCGTCTTCGCATCGAGCTGGATGACGATTGTGCCCTTGGTCGTCTTGAGAGTCGCCGTATATGACTTATTCTTATTGATCGTCATATTGGGCTTCTGGCACATGTGCGTGGTCAGATTGCAGGATGGCGGCTTCGCCTGAGCCACCGCGAACGGGCCAAGTCGCTGTCCGCGTGCGAAGATGACCGCACCAATAACGATAAGTGCCACAAAGATCGTAGTAGCCCATGGGTACGTGTTGATGACCGCGAGTGGGCCGCGAGGTTTCGCGCGCCGCCTGGCTGCGGGGACGCGCCGGCGCACTGGCGGTGTGGGTGGAAGCGAATGCGCTTGCTTGATTCTGGCCATGCGCCGCGCTTCCGCCCGCTTGCTCGCTGTTTTTGGCATCGAATACGTGCTCCTCGTTGTCGTTCGTGTTCAGGTTCATGGTCTGACGGCACATAGGTGTAAGCTGCACCTGGTTTACACCGTCTGGTTGCGGCATTCCAGCGCCCGCAGTGGCCTGAGCGTATAATACGCGGGGGAGCGGGGACGGTCAAGTTCGCGCCGCGATGGGAGCCAGCGAACACCGCATATGCTCACTGAGGGCAGTATATACCGTGCTGCGAGCCGGTCAGGATATACATAGAAGGCGCTATGGCAGAGATTTCTGAAAAGCTTCAGGCAGTTCTTCACTCACTGCCACATAAGCCGGGCATATACCTGCACAAAGATGCTGACGGCACGATCCTCTACGTCGGGAAGGCAACCTCCCTCTATCAGCGCGTGCGTTCCTACTTTGGCGATCCGAGCGAGCTTAGCCCGAAGAACCGGGCACTCGTCGCCAAGATTGCCGATATTGACTATATCGTCGTCGGCAGCGAGATCGAGGCGCTGATCCTCGAAAACGAGTACATCAAGCGCTTTCAGCCGAAGTACAATGTCCGCCTGCGCGATGACAAGAACTACCCGTACATCAAAGTCTCACTGACTGAGGATTTTCCCCGTGTCTACCGGGTGCGTAGCTTCCGCCATGACGGCAACCGGTATTTCGGGCCATACACCAACTCCGGCGCGGTGGATGCCACGCTGGATCTGATGAACAAGCTCTTCCCCTATCGCACATGCCGCTACGACGCCTCGACGTGGGCGCCGCCACGCGGGCAGGAAGAGCAGCCGCCGGAAGGCTGGAGGCCAAAATATTTGCCGCGCCCTTGCACCCAGTATTTCATTCACCGCTGCACGGCTCCTTGCGTGGGAAACACGACCCGCGCCGAGTATGACGAGGTGATCCGGCAGGCCATTCTCTTTCTCGAAGGCAAGCAGGAAGAGATTCTCGACGAACTGCGCAAGCAAATGCAGGAAGCCGCCGAGAACCTGGAGTTTGAGCGCGCCGCTGCCCTGCGCGACCGCGCGAAAGCCGTGGAGCAGGTGCTGGAGAAACAGAAGATCATCCACACCAGCGGCCCGGAAGATCAGGACGTCGTTGCGCTGGCATCGGCGGACGACGAGACGTGCGCGCAGGTATTCTTTTTCCGTGGAGGAAAACTCGCTGGCCGGGAATATTTCATACTACAAGGCACACGCGAGACGCCGCCCAACGAGGTCATGGGATCCTTTCTGCAGCAGTTTTACGATCAGGCGATTCACGTGCCCGGTGAAATCATCACGCAAGTGGCGCCGCAGGATGCGGAGGCGCTACGGGCATGGCTCCGGCAAAAGCGAAGTGGCGCGGTTACTTTCACGGTTCCCCAGCGAGGCGATAAGCTCCGGCTCGTGGAGATGGTCGCGCAGAATGCCGCTGAGGTGCTGGAGCAGCAGCGCATCAAGTGGCTCTCCGACACACAAAAGACTGCGCTTGCGCTCGATGAGCTGCGCGGCGCGCTGAATCTGGCCGCGCCGCCCCAGCGGATAGAGTGCTACGACATCTCGAATATTCAGGGGACCAGCGCGGTCGGCTCGATGGTCGTCTTCGAGGGTGGCAGGCCAGCGAATCAGGAATATCGCCGCTTTCGCATCAAGACGGTTGAGGGAGCCAATGACGTTGCCAGCCTGCAGGAAGTGCTCAGGCGACGGTTCAAGCGGCTCCAGGCGGCTGGAAATCTTACGCCGGAGGAGATCGAAGCGGGCGGCGAAGAGGATGAGCAAGTGCTGGCTGATATGCCAAACGAGGAGGGCGTCAATCCCGACGAGACGGGCGATCCCTGGGCACGGATGCCTGACCTCGTGATCGTAGATGGCGGCCGCCCGCAGTTGAACGCCGCGCTCGCCGTGCTGAATGAGTTGGGGGCGCAGATACCAGTGATCGGCATCGCGAAAGAAGATCACGGCAGCATCGGCACCTACGAGGAGATCTATCTCGTGGAGCAGCCGGATCCGCTCGTCCTGTCGCGTGGCTCGCAGGGACTCTATCTGCTGCAGCGTATACGCGACGAGGCACACCGCTTCGCCATCACCTATCATCGACAGGTGCGCAAGACGAAGACCTTCCGCTCAGTGCTCGATGAGATACCCGGTATCGGGCCCAAGCGCAAGAAGGCGCTCATACGCCATTTCGGCTCGGCGCGAGCCATCGCCGCCGCCTCAGTAGATGATTTGCTCGCGGTTCCCGGCATGACACGCGATACGGCGGAGCGCGTGAAGGAACACATCGGCAACGGCAAAGCGGAAGTGATGGAAGCACAGGGCTAATCCATCTTGCGGGCTGATCTCAGGCAGCAAGCGGCGCGTCATCCGCGCGAATCGGGCTGGGAGCGCAGCCTGCGTGTCAACCGGCGGACACTAAGGGCGAGCGATTCTCGTGTCCGGTTCGGCGGCTCCCGGTCGGCGTAACGGGCCGCGTCGTACGCGGCACTGATCGCATCCAGATCACTGGCTGGCTGTGATGGCGACACCAGCGTATACTCTTGCGAGATGCGTAGCGCGAACTCATCCGGCGTTTCTGTCGGGAGCCTGCCGTGCTGGCCAGCGTCAGCCGCGCGCAGCACTTCCCGATAGAGATAGCGCACAGATCCAGCAGCGAGAGCGTCGCGCGGTGCGGGCTCCCGGTGCGGGAGCATCCTTCGGAGGAACGACCGGACCTGGCTCCCCAACAGCCCGCTTGTGCCCAGCGACTCCCGCTCTTCAATGACTCCTTCCTCCTCCTCAAGCGCATGGCTCCCCTGGCGGAGCAAGGCCCAGCGCAAGATGAGGGCGAATATCGCGATGACGATGATGATCACCAGCACCTGGATGAACTGGAGGAGGACAGGCGAAGACTGGGTGCAGTCGTTGCCCGGCCCTGGGTGGCAGTTGCTCGCTTGCAGAGTCGTTGGCGGCAACGTTCGGGGATGCGGCGTGAGCGTGGGCAGGTGGATGTGCGACGCCACCGCCAGCAGCGCAGACGTCGCGACGCTGGCGACACCTGTCATGATATTCGCCACGACATTCCCGGCTGGCCCCAGCGCGCGCAGCAACGCGACCGCACTGTCGTAGTTCAGCACCAGGCTGAGCACGAGCGCGAATCCAACGATCACGAGCGAAAGCAATAGAGAGGTGCGCAGCCACGGCCCTTCTACCTCGGCAAATCCGCTGGCCGACCGACTCTGCGCGCGGCGCTCGGCAAGGCGGGCGATACTCATGGCGATCAGTCCTGCCAGCACGTCGGCGGGTAGCAGAAAGCCAAGAGCACCCATCGCGACCGTTCGCTCGCTGGTGGGGAGCACAACCGCCCCCAGCAGTATCGCAAGGACCAACACACCAAAACTGGCGCGAAATCGCTGCATCGTGCTGTATGGACCGGGCAACACAGTACCGATCATCAGCCCTCGCCACCATACGTAGAGGACCAGCATCGCCAGCGTAATCGCCGCCAGGACCTGCCCGTCGCGCTGCACCGCCGCGTGCGCGATCCCGCTTCCGGACGCCTGAAATGTGAATGCGGGGGAGGTGGCCAGAGTGAAAGCATACGCCAGAAGGAAGGTGAAGATGCCAGCTACCACGCCCACGGCGCGGAGCGCGCGCTCGTACACCCAGCCGGCGACCCAGCCTGCCAGGGCGATCAGCAGCAGCACGAGCACAGAGACGGGTGGCGTATCGCCAGGAGCCGCTGCCGTGCCGGAGACCACGCGCAGGAATGCCGAAACTGGCAGTATTTCCAGAATCAGCGTGATCAGTATGAATATCGCGCCTTCCAGACGCCTACTTGATGGTAAAGGCGCTGGGGACCCGAGCGCGGCCGGCCCGTTCTGGCTCACGCGCTGCTCCATTCTGTCTGGCATTGGCGCCTTGCTTGCCGCCGGTATCCGTGAACACGGTGTGAGAGAATGCCGCGGGCCCATCGGTTGCCCGGCGATTCGCGTCGCTGCCGAGTATGCTCGTTGTGATCTCATGCCAGCGGCGCTGGCCCCCGATGTGATGCACGCTTAGACTGACGAGGTGGCTCTTTCCCTCGTCATCCATGCCGCCAATCGTGTCACTTTCCGTGAGCAGCAGCGACACATCATAGCCGTGCTCTCGCGCACGTCGCAATGCAATAATCAGCGGGACGTCCACGACTGATTCATTGCCGATAAAGATGATCGTCGCGCCTTTAGGCAGCTGGCGCTCTTCAAGCGACACGAGCAGATCCATCGGCATGCCGAAATACGGCAACAGGCGCGCGAGTCCATCCAGCAAGCGCGGCAGGTGCTCGGCGCGTGAGGAAGGCGGTATCCGCAGACGGACAGCGCCCGCGAGCTGCGCGTATGCTGCTCCGCTGCCGCTGGACTGCTGCGATGGCGTTGGATCGTCTGGCTGGGGCGCGTGGTGTTCGCGCGCGGCGCTCAGCGTGCCATTAGAATATAGCCCAACGGAATATTTCTCATTCATCGCCCAATCCGCCACTGACGCCGCGCACGCAATCGCCAGCTCCGCGAGGGTCCGATCACTACCCAGGCTGATATTCGATACGGTGCGGACATCCACAAAGATCGCGACGGTGTGGCGCGCGGAGGGTTCGTAGACTTTGCTCTGCAGTTCTCCCGTTCTCGCGGTTGCTTTCCAGTGGATGCGGCGTGGCTCATCGCCCGATATGTAGGGTCGAATCCCATTCGTGAAAAGCGGATCTTCAAGCAGCTTGCGCTTGCTCCTGATCTGGCCGAACGGCGCGATGGGATCGAGCCCAAACCACTCCAGCGGCACCACTGGAGGATGCACCAGCAGAACGGACCGGGCCTCACGCGTATACTCGCGGATCAAAAGGCCGAAGGGATCGCTGATGCCTAGCGTAGCAGGGCCAAATTCGTGGGGCCCACGAGCAGACGCAAGCACACGGTACTTGCGCCGCACGCGCTGATAGGCCCAGAGCGCGAGCGTGGCGTCCAGTATGGCGCGCTCATTCTTTGTCGTGGGGGCGAGGCGAACGCGTTCGAACGGTAACGCTTCAGGCGCTTCATCACGCAGGTGCACCCAGGGCAGCGGCAGAGGCAGATGGTTCTCGATGCTGACATCCATCTCGACGATATCGCCGAACATAGCGCGCGACTGCGCGGGCCGCTGCGTGAGGCGCAATCCGTCGGGTACGTACCGATACCACAGTTCGGGAACCACGCCTACAATCGCTACCAATACCGCCGCGAGAAAGAGCAGAGGCTCGCGCACGAGCAGACTTGCCACAGCGAGCGCTGCGCCGACGATGTACATGACATGCCATGCCGCCAGATTATCATCAAATCCCGCGGTCTCGCCGGCTGCCGCGCCTTTGCGCCAGAAAAGCAGACGCAGTGGCCCGGAGCGAGCACGGCTGGCGGTTTCAGGCTTATCGGCCTTCAACGCGTATATTCTCCACAGGTACGGCGACTCGCTCTACAATTGACTCGACAACCTGCTCCGCGCCCTGGCCGCGAAGCCGAGTCTGTGGCGTGACCACAAGACGGTGTGCCAGAACCGGCACAGCCAGATGTTTGACATCATCCGGCTTCACAAAATCCCGGCCTTGCATCGCCGCGTGCGCCTGCGAGGCGCGGAATAGCGCCAGTGCGGCGCGGGGGCTGGCTCCAAGCTCGATAGCAGGATGTGTGCGCGTCTCACGGATGAGATCGAGCAGGTAGCCTGCCACCGCTTCCGACACATGCACACTCTGCACAATGGGCAACGCGCGAACAAGTTCTTCAGCGGAAACCACCGGTTGCAGCGTATCCAGCGGCTGCTCGGTTTTAAATCGGAACAGCATCGCCTGCTCTTCCTCGCGGCTGGGATACGAAATGCGCAGCCGCAGGAGGAAACGATCGAGCTGCGCCTCTGGCAGGGGAAACGTGCCTTCCAGTTCGATGGGATTCTGTGTGGCGATGAGCAGGAATGGCTCCGGAAGACGCATCGTCTGGCCATCCACGGTCACCTGTCGTTCCTGCATCGCCTCCAGAAGAGCGGATTGCGTGCGGGGCGTTGCGCGGTTGATCTCGTCCGCAAGCACAATGGACGCGAAAATCGGACCCGGACGGAACTCAAATTCGCCAGCCTTCTGGCTGAAATAGCTGACGCCGGTCACATCGCCCGGCAGAAGATCAGCCGTCCCCTGAATGCGGGCAAACGGTACGCCGAGCGACTTTGCCAGCGCCTTCGCCATCACTGTCTTGCCCAGGCCGGGAACATCCTCGATGAGCACGTGGCCCTCACTGAAGAGCGCGGTCAGTAACAGATCAATCGCCGCGTCTTTGCCGACAATGACACGACCCACATTCGCCCGCACCGCCAGCGCGGCGTCGCGCACGGCCAGTGTAGCAGAGCTAGCGGGAGAATTGCCGGATTGTAGCGGTAGGTGATCGCCATGCATGCTTTCAGTGCTCATCCTGATGATTCCTCTCCATTCAGGTGCGCGACGCGACCGAAACGCCCTCCCGCTGCCGCACAATGCCGGTCACGCAGGAAACGGCGCGAGAAATACCGGTGCTCCGCGCTTTCACTATACCTCACGCGCGCTCGAGCATTCTATCGAATTTCTGCGGACTATTCGAAAATGTCGTCGTCCAGCGGCTGAACCCATGATGGTATGGGCGCACTGCGCACGGGGAGAGGACAAACGCGCGGCGGAAGGCAAAAATCCGCGGACGCATCGAGCAAATCGAGAAATCGCGTGGCAATCTCCGGATCAAAATGGGTCCCGAGGCCAGCGGCGATGCGCCCGCGAGCCTCGGCTGGCTCCATCGCCCGTTTATATGGTCGGTCTGACGTGAGCACATCAAAGACGTCCGCGATAGCGATAACGCGCGCGCCAAAAGGAATCGCTCCTGCGGCCAGTCCATCCGGGTAGCCGGTCCCATCTACACGCTCATGGTGGTGCAGAACGATCTCAACAAGTTCCGCGGGAGCGCCATAGATCTCAAGAAAACGCGCGCCAATACGTGGATGCGCCGCCATGGTAGCGCGCTCATCATGCGAGAGAGCGGTTTCCTTATGAAGTACCGCGTTGTGTATCCACGTCTTGCCGAGGTCATGCACAAGACCCGCCAGCGCGATATCACGTGCCGCACGGCGACTGAGCCCAAGGTGACGAGCGAGGCGATACGCATAGAGCGCTACTCGCCGGGAATGCTCATACGTGATAATGTCGCGCTCGCGAACACTGTTCGCCAGCTCGTAGACGATATTCTGCGTGTGCCGGCGAGTGCCGGGAACTGTCTGCCGTGCGAGCGCCACCAGGCTTCCCTCTTATACCATGGTACCATGCGAATCAGAACGCGCGATAAACAGAAGCTCTCCAACTCTACGTACTACGACGCCTGCTGGCCTGAGGAGTAACTTCTGTTGATGCGATAGTTGCTTGCTGGTATAGCGATAGCACACGCTATGTCCACAACTTCCCATGCGGTGTCCTCAGCATCCACACCCGCTCCATACACAAATCGTCTTTACAGCATCGAACGCACGCGTCATCACGTCAAGAGGCTTGTATCGCGACACCACCCCATGCCCGTTACATATTCATCCGGAAACAGGCTCTACCGGCGAGGTTGCAGAGGGCGTGCCGGCTCTATCACCCATGAGCCGCAGGCACGAGGCATTCTTGACAGGCTCGTCATCAGAGCCAGCCGTCTGGCTCACAGAGATATCGTAGCGGTCGGCACTAGACCCATATGGCAATCGAGCACGATCCGCAACCGCGCGACGTGGTGATGGATATCCCCTGCGCCGTGCTGGCTGGGGTATGATGTGATGGTGGGTGTTCGCCGGACTGACAACTATGCCTAGTGTGATACGGTTTCGGGCGGTGACGTGCGATTGTCAACAGCCCAAGCCTGGACTATCCGCAGAGGTTTACCCATCCAACCTCTAGCACAGAGAAACGAGCAATCCCGATGAATCCAGTGGAACAGGTCGTACAGCAGCTTACCCTCGGCAGTGCTGTACGTGAAAATCACGCGCTGGAGCACGCGACCATTGTGCTCCTCTCGAAGCAGTACCCTGACGCTCGCCTCTCTGGCGTCTCATTCGCGAAAGGCTTCTTTGTATTCGGCGACGTGCCGACGTCGGAGGTGCGGCCAACCGCCGAGCGCGCACTGCAGCGCTTGCGCGGCGGCGAGCCGGAGATGGCCATCCATGAGCGCTGCGGAACGAATCTCGCCGTGGCAGGCATGCTGACCGGCCTTTCGGCGATGAGTATCGCCCGCCTGCGCAAGCCATACAATACCGCCAACAATGTCATCCTGGCTTCGACGGCGGCGCTTGTGCTCGCCCGGCCGCTCGGCCTGCTCGTTCAGCGGTACGTTACCACGCGTACCCCGCGCAGCACGATGAGCATAAAAGGCGTCAAACGGATGACTGTGCTGGGTGCCCCCGCGCACTTCGTCTCCACGGAAAATCCCGGAGCGCACATGCTGGCATCCGCCTCCTGACGCGCCTTTAGAACGCCGCGAGCGGGTTGCCGCAATTCGGGCAGCGATCAGCGCGCTGACCTGCGAGTGTGCCGCAGTGCGGGCAGCGTACTGGTGACACAAATTGTGCTTGAGTCGCGCTTGTGACGAGCGGCTCAGTCGCCACCGGCACGCGAGATGGGCCGGCGCTGGCAAAGGCGGGAACTAGCGTGGCGCTCTGACGCGTGCTCGCCCCCGCTTTCGCCCCGGCGATAGATTCATTGATACGCACACGAAGCATAGCCAGCCCGACGAGGCCAATACACGTAAACCAGCCGAATGTCATCAGGTTAACCACTGCCGGGTCGATGTTGCCGGGCAAGAGTGCCAGCAAGGGTGACCAGTCCCAGAGCGCGTGAAGTGTTACCGCAAGCGCGAATGCCAGAATGACACCGGAAGTCAGACGGAATGCGCGTGTGCCACGATCGCGCCAGATCACGGCGCAGACAAGCGCAGTCCAGATGCCGTGACCGAAAAAGGCAAGCGCCATGCGAGCAATGAGCTGTTGACTCATGGCGTGGATGCCAGCCAGAATCACCACGCTGATATCGGTGTTAACCGCCGACGCATGCATGAAACCCGAGAGAAAGGCCACGAATCCGTACCCGGCCGTCTCGAGCGCGGCGAATCCCATCCCAGCGGCAGCGCCCAGGATAAGTCCGTCCAGCTCGCCGTTTAGCCGCCGGTCGCGCAGCACCCATGCCACCGAAACCACTTTAGCGCTTTCTTCACACAGCGCGATGATGATGGCGCTCATGAGGCCAATCGAAGTGCTCGTACTGTTGAGCGGCACAACCAGGGGTTCTATGAGCGCGGAGATCGTGAGCCCCACGACCGCGCCGCCCATAAATGTCATCCCAACGACGGGAGCCGGCATATCAACGAAAGCACTCTGTTCCCAGCAGAACACAACGAAGACCACTGGCACAAGTGCGCTAGCGATCAGCATTTCCAGCGGAACCAAGTGCAGGTTCTGGGTAGATGAGAGCGCTGCGGCAACCACGGCAAAGGCGAGCAGCCCCACCACCAGCAGTCGCCAGTACCGCTTGTGCAATTCGCGCCCGATGCGGTCACTCAGTCGCGCAGGGCCATCGCCAAACAGCGCCATATAGGGGTGCACGGGGGGCGCGGGCGAAGCCGGCATGATGGATAATGGCATCGCACCCGGCGTTTGATGCGGCCCTGGGCTGCCGCCAGGCAGGATCTCCAGGCCCATATGCGGAGAGAACACCGGCGCATCCTGAGAGGGTGGCCGAACGTGTGCAGGGTCCTGTTCGCTTGCCTCGAGCGCCACGAAATACAGCGTCGTATTGCCGAGCTTTACGGTATCACCGGGAGCAAGCAGCATGCAGTGGCGCAACGCATGTCCGCGCACGAATGTGCCGTTGACAGAGCCCAGGTCTTCAATTTCGTAGCCGCGTTCCGCCCAGCGGATAACAGCGTGATGCCGTGAGATGAGTTGATCGCTGATGATCAGGTCGTTGCTCTCCATGCGGCCAATCTGGATGGATGGCCGCGCCAGCAACACACGCCCCTCATAAGTGTAGCGGCTATGCCAGTCAGCGCCTACGATCATGAGCGCCGCGGGATACGGAGGCACACGTGACGAGTGCGCCGCCGCGGCAAACCCTGCTGGTCTCACGATACCCTCCCGCGGCAAGATCGAACCGAGCGCACCCCGCTTCTAGCGGGTCGTTGCGAGCATATCAGCGAGCCAGCGGCGCGTCAAAATACCCGTACCAAATGCTCGTGAAGGAAATCTACCAGCGCCAGAAGCGTTCGATCTCAATGCCAGGGTACGTGCGGCGAATACTCGTCACGTAATCGCGCAGCATCTGGTGCAGTCGTTCTCGAGAGCCAAACTGCTGCGATATCTGGCTCGCGTACTGTGCCATGGCTTCCTCGCGCAGACCAATGAGCCCTGAAACCTCGACGATTTCCGGCTCCATCATGATCTGGAGCTCATCACGGCGGGCGTTCAGTGCCTGACTTTGCGTGACATACGGAAAATCCTCGTAGAACTTCACGCTGATCTTCCGTTGCGCCAGCCGGTCGGCAGCAGAGCAGCATAGCTGGTGATCGACGTGGTGGCCGATGCCAAGCGGGGCATAGAGAACCGCCAGCGGCGCGCGCGCATGCATGGTCAGGAAGTCTGCTTCGAGCGCTTCATCGAGCTTTTGCTCAGCGGGATGGACCATGCCGAAAAGTGACTCTTCGCTCGAGTAGTAGGCAGGTTCACCGCGATAGATGGCGTCTGGATAATCCAGCCAGAGGGTATCCGCTCCAAGCAGGTTCGCCGCGTTGGCATCCTCATGCTGCCGCTGGCGCACAACTGCCGCGGGGTCATCGCCCAACCTCCACTGGTTGCGCTGAAGTTCCAGCGCAAGCGGACTCACAGCACCAGCGGCCGGCGGAGCGCCGCCGAACACCGTGACGATGAGCACTTTCTGTCCGGTACTTGCTTGCAGCGCGATGGAGCCGCCGCATGAAAATACCGCGTCGTCGTAGTGCGGCTGCAGATAGATATGGCGATACTGCGAGGTGATCTCTTCTATGGATGTCAATTGCATGAGGCCTCCTGGAGTGTTTGGATGAACGCGTCCAGCTCGTGTGCGAAGCCGAGTTGCGCAGTCATATGCACGAAGTCCTCCGGTATCGGCGCGATCACCGTGCAGGGCTGTCCCGTGCCTGGATAGATGAACCGTATCGACGCGGCGTGGAGCATCGCGCGCGGCCACTGCGTGACGTCTGTGGAATTGCCTGCATAGAGCACGTCACCCACAAGTGGATTACCTGTGTGGGCCAGGTGAGCGCGAATCTGATGCGTTCGGCCGGTAACAGGCTCCGCCAGGACGAGCGCATGGTTATCGCGCGATGCGATCACGCGATATGCGGTACGCGCGGGCTGACCAGTCGCAGAGGCAATGACACGGCGGCGGTCGAGAGGATCGCGCGCGAGTGGAACATCAAGCACACCTTCTGATGGAGAGATCTGGCCTTCCACCAGCGCGAGATACCGTTTGGCGATACTATGCCGCTCGAACTGGCGCACGAGCGCTCGTCGTGCCAGATCCGTCTTCGCGAAGAGGACAACGCCAGATGTCTCGCGGTCAAGCCGGTGGAGCAGCCACGGTCGCGATTGGCCGCGACACGCCTGCAGAGCGAAAACGGCGTCGCACAAGGTGTCTCCAATGTGCCGGTAAGCGGGATGGATCACGATGCCAGCGGGCTTGTTTACCGCGAGAATGTGATCATCATCGACAAGCAGCGTGAGATTGGCCTGCGGCTGAGCTGCCAGTCTCAGCTCGCTCGCGTCATCTTCCAGGCTTGTTGCACTTTCCACCTGACGCCTTGTTCTCCTCGCTGCTCTACCACATCACCCGCGCATCACACTTGATGTAGTATACCGTGCGCATCACAACCATTGAGATGTGGCTACTTCACCCTTGCGTATCACAGTAAATTTCTCCTACACTGCACGCGAGACCAATCGTTCCCCAACGGCGGGGAACTGTATCAAGCGCAGGAGTCTACCGTGCGCCATGTGCCAAATCTGCTCAGCCTGGCCCGTATTCTCGCTACGATCCCCCTCGTCGTGCTGATCCTTATCAATCAGCCCTGGGCCTATCTGGTGGCGACGCTGATCTTCGCTCTGGCCGCAATCACAGACACATTCGATGGAAGAATCGCACGAAAATACCGCCTTGTGTCGAATATCGGCATTTTTCTGGACCTCACAGCCGACAAGGTCTTTGTGGTCGCGCTGTTGACGGCGATGGTGCAGGTCATGATCGTCCCAGCCTGGATCGTCATCATCATCGTCAGCCGGGAGTTCATTGTATCAGGTTTGCGCTCGCTTGCGGCAGCACAGGGAGTTGTCATCCCGGCTGGAAAATGGGGCAAACAGAAGACCACGTTCACCCTGGTGGCTATGGGTGGCATCATGCTTGGGCTGGGATTCGGTGGCGGGATCGCCTTCCCGCTGGGGCTGAGCACTGGAGGAGCACCTTCATCCGTCGCGGATTTAATTGTTGGCCTGTCCGATGCCATTCTGATTCTGGCCGTCATCTGGACGATCTTTTCCGCCGTCGAGTATATCCGCGGCGCATGGGGTCTGCTCGCAGGCGGCAAGTAGTGGTGGTGGATGAGCGGCCGTGCCCTCGCTGGCCGCTCGCCTAGTGGCCGAGGCTCAGCTTGCGTTCGGTTCCTGCCAGCAGGCGCTGTATGTTGTCGCGGTGCGACCAGATGATGAACGCCGAGCCAGCCAGCAGGTAGATAGCGTGCTGAGGACTGTCGTGGCCCGTGGCGGCGAGCACGATGTCGGTAAGTGCCGCGGCAGCGCAGCCCATAATGGACCCGAGGGAAACGTAGCGAGTCGTCGCGATGGGTACGATGAACGCGATGAGCGCAACCACAAATGAGATGGGCGAGATGCCGAGCATTGTGCCCGCGCCCGTCGCCACGCCTCGCCCGCCAGTGAAGTGGAGAAAGAGCGAGTAGTTGTGTCCGAGCAGTGCGGCAAAGCCGGCACAGCCGTCCGCCCACCCCTGTAACCCTACAGAGATGTCTGGCCCGACCGGCATGAAGACGAAGCGCGCCAGCAGGACGGCAACCAGCCCCTTGCCAGCGTCCATAGCGACAACCAGCAGAGCCGGTCCGGGTCCGAGTGTCCTCAGAATATTCGTGGCGCCTGTCTTTCGGCTGCCATACGTGCGCGGATCTACATTGCCGAAGAGACGCCCAACAAGCACGCCACTGGGAATCGAGCCGAGTAGGTAGCCAGCGATGGCGGCAGCTACCAGCCGCAGGACGATGGCAGAAGGAGACATCGGGCGCAATCCTCTCTACCTATCGCGAACGCAATATGCGAACTGAGGATATGCCGACATACCTGCCGTGTCAATGGCAAGCCCGGAACACCGGGATGCCTGAGAGTTACTGGAGAACCGCTAATCAGCCGTCTCTCTCGCTGCTGTGTCGGTGGTGCGTACTGTGCCAGTGCGCACTCACCAGCGCTACCGTCAGCCAGACGAACGCCACGGAAAACAACGTCGTCGAGGCGCGATGCAGCGGCACCTGAGCCGGCATAGTCAGGCCTATCCAGCCAACCAACGCCAGCAACGGCGCAGCGATCATGCCGCCGAGCACCGCGGCGGCTGTGGCCAGCTCAACTATCCAGTGCCGTAGCTGACTGCTCGCCAGGAACATCAAAACCGGAACGATTACCAGGGCGATGCCAACCATTCCTTGCTCCCGCAAGCGACGCGATCTTGTCTGTTGCGTTGTGTGCATCTCCTGGCCGGTTGGGTGGTCGTGGTCCCGGCCATGAAACGGTGTATGCATATTTCGATCCTCCGCCGCTGAGCCCGCGCACGCGCGCTACCCTGGCAACGTGATATGTCCTTCGCGGCTCATTGTATGTTTCCGCTGCGAGAAACGTCCAAGTCGTATCGCAGACATGCTATGTCACACGCTGGAAGGCATCCCCGCCTTCCTCTCACCCACACGAGTGAGTAACGACATAAGCCTTGCCGCGTAACACAGGCCGCACGGCTTACGCTCAGGACGTCGAAACAACATCGCGAAAATAATCGCAGTCATCTCGCAGCGGACACCTAGTACATTCTGGCCGTCGGGCGTGGCAGATCCGCCGCCCATGCGCTATCAGGTCCACGTGCATCGTATGGCGCCAGTCAGGTGGAATGAGGTCGCGCAATTGCCTGTGCGCCTCGACGGCATGCACCTGCTGGCCGATGAATCCAAGTCGTTGTGTAACGCGATGCACATGTGTATCCACTGGAAACGCCGGTCGTCCCAAAGAGAAAAGCAAGACGCATGCCGCAGTCTTCGGCCCCACTCCCGGCAGACTTTCCAGATACTCCGTCGCTTCGTCGAGCGGAAGATCATTTAGCACGTCCAGCAAGGGCATGTGATCCGCAGTACGCATGGAAAGCTCGCGGAGCACTTGCTGGATGCGTTCCGCCTTCACCTGCGCCAGTCCGCCCGGCCTGATCGCTTCGGCAATCGCCGTGACGGGAGCATCGCGCACGTCTACCCACGAAGGAAAGGAGGCGCGTAGCTGTGCATACGCCCGATCCGAATTGACGTCTGAGGTGTGCTGAGACAGAATAGTTCCGATCAGACTACCCAGAGGATCATAATCAGGTTCCCAAGGCGGGATGCCATATGTCTCGACGAGCCTGTCATAGACTCGCTCGATCTTGTTGCGCGGCGCGTCGCCGGGTAAAGCGTGTACAACTGCCATGAACGTTTTTCGCATCCTTCCGCTCTAGTATATGCATATGGCCGGAGCACGTCGCGAGGCTGGTAGCACGCCACTCACTTTCTCGCCGGTGATACAATGTGGCTCCGTTTGAGAAGAGGGGAAGTAGATGGGCACTACGCGCAGCATGGAGACATTTCTGGAAGAGCTGGGATCCTCAGCACCGGCTCCGGGCGGAGGCGCGGCTAGTGCCGTGGCTGGCGCGCTAGCGGCAGCACTGGCGGAAATGGTTGCCCAGCTCACAGTGAATAAGCCACGCTTTGCGGAGGTCCAGACTACCATGCGGAGCGCCATCGAGCGGACCAGGGCCGCTCGGGACGATCTGCTGCGACTCGTATCCGAAGATGAAGCCGCATTCCAGCGGGTGTCCGCCGCCTATCGGTTGCCCCGGACCTCCGATGGTGAACGGTCGAAGCGTAGTGCCGCCATCCAGGAGGCGCTCGCGGAGGCGATGCAGCCGCCGCTCCAGATTATGCGCCGGGCATGTGAGGTCGTGGAGCTTGCCGCGCAGATCGCCATGAGCGGCAATCCCACAGTGGCTAGCGATGCCGGCTGCGCTGCGCTCATTGGCGAAGCGGCGGTCCGTGCGGCGGGGCTGAATGTCCTTGCCAACGTCGTTCTGCTGAACGATGCCGCCAAAGCATCGGCCGCGCGCGAAGAGATGGCTCGCTGCGAGCAGCGAGCGGCGCGCGCGCGTGAGGAAACCTTGCGCACAGTGGCGGAGCGGATGCGAGCATAGAGGAAGCGGTGAACGAGATGACGGCGCATGTTCTCGACGGACGCAAGATCGCACGCGCGGTCCGCGATGACCTCTCGCACGCCGCTGCGCGCCGCCGGGACGCCGGCCTTCCTCCAGCGGGGCTTGCGATTGTGCGCGCTGGCGAGGATGCAGCCTCCGACGTGTATACGCATGCCCTCGTGCGGACGTCGGCGCGCGTCGGCGTTGAGGCGTCGGTCATCACGCTGCCCTTCGATACTGACAACGATGGACTGCGTGGCTGCATCGAAGCGCTCAATCAGGATGAGCGGGTGCATGGTATTCTGGTCGCGCTTCCGCTGCCTGGCCACCTTTCACAGCGCACCGTCGCCGAAGTGATCGACGCCCGCAAAGACGTCGACGGCATCAGCCTGCGAAGCGCGGGGAACCTCTTTCTGCGCTTGCCAAGCTTTGTGCCATCGACCGCGGCGGCTGTTCTGGAGATTATGGACCGGTCAGGCATCGACCCGCAAGGTCAGCGCACCGTCATCGTCGGCGCGAGCAATGTCGTGGGCAAGCCCCTGGCATTTCTGCTGGTTCACCGTGATGCGACCGTGACCGTCTGCCATATTTACACTCGTGATCTGCGCGCCTGGACACTTCAGGCGGATATCCTGATCACCGCGGCCGGCAAGCCGGGACTCATTACACCGGAGATGGTCAAGCCCGGATGTGTCGTGCTGGATGTCGGCATCAACGTGCGCGAGGATGGGTCCATCGTCGGTGATGTGGACTATGAAGGCGTGCGGCAGGTCGCCGCGGCCATCACGCCAGTTCCTGGGGGAGTTGGCCAGTTGACCAACCTGATGCTGCTGAAGCAGACGCTTCTCGCCGCGGGTGAAGGTCCATCACACGGCGATGCGCCAGCGGATTAGCGCGTGCGTGTGTATACTACTGTAATCTTCCGCTGACGAACACAGCTGTGCGCAGCCAGTCAAGGTGTCGTCAGTTCGGTGCTATGACACGACCTGCCCCGTCTGGAGAGCTACCAATGGCTGAACCGTTTCTTGACCGCCTGCGTCTGGGCCCCGTGCTCTGTGACGGCGCGATGGGCACCATGCTCTATGCCCAGGCACCGGAAAGCAGCATGCATGGGCGATGCTTCGATGAGCTGGTATTAAGTGAGCCGGAGCTTGTCCAGCGGATACATCGCCTGTACATCGACGCTGGCGCACAGGTGATCGAAACGAATACGTTTGGTGCTAATTCCGTCAAGCTGGGCAAGTATGGCCTCGCCGACCGCGTGGTGGAGGTGAACCGCAAGGCGGTACAGCTCGCTCGTGAGGCACGCGAGGTCGCCGGTCGCTCTGTGTTTATCGCGGGTGCCGTCGGCCCTTCCGGCCAGCTCATAGGCCCGGCAGATACGCTCCTGCCGGAGCAGATGGAAGCGTTGCGCTCAGTCTATCGTGAACAGATTGGCGCGCTCATCGAAGGCGGCGCAGACCTCCTCATCCTGGAAACGTTCTCCAGTCTGGTAGAGTTGCGGCAGGCGGTGATGGCGGCGCGCGACCACGGCAACATGCCCCTCGTGGCGCAGATGACCTTCGCGGAGGATGGGCAATCGCTCGCGGGCGAAACGCCGGCCGAAGCTGCTGTCGCGCTCGCGCGGCTGGGCGTCGATGTGATTGGGGTCAATTGCAGTATCGGACCGGCAGGAACACTCGACGCCATACAGGAGATGACCGTCGCGTTACGTGAGAGCACTGATATCGATCGCGATGTGATGCTCTCCGCTCAGCCGAACGCTGGTTTGCCAGCGCGTGTGGAGAACCGCTTTCTTTATGTCGCCAGCCCGCGATACTTCGCCGACTATGCCCGCCAGTTCGCGGAAGCTGGCACACGCCTCATTGGCGGATGCTGTGGCACGACACCTGATCACATCGCGGCTATGAGCGCGACACTGGCTGAACGGCTTTCGAATGACCTCCCGCATGTGTGGCCAGCTTCCACAGTGCCAGCCACTCCTAGCCGCGCTGTACCCAGCGACCGCGCCGCCACTCCCCAGCCTGAGGCTGAACTGACTGAATTCGGCCGTGCGCTGCTCGCGGATGACTTCGCGGTCAGCATCGAACTGGATCCTCCCAAAGGGCTGAATCCGCGCAAGATACTGGATGGAGCCGCGTATCTGCGCTCGCGTGGCGTACGCTTCATTAACATCGCCGACAGCCCGATGGCACGCGTTCGTATGAGTTGCCTCGCTCTCGCGCGTCTCATTCAGGATGAACTGGATGTGGAGGCCATCGTCCATTTCACGACACGCGACCGCAACATCATGGCGCTTCAGTCGGACTTGCTTGGCGCGCACGCATTGCACATCCGCAATATCCTCGCGCTAACGGGCGATCCACTGCGCATGGGAAACTATCCGAATCTAACAGGCGTCTGGGACCTCGATTCCGTCGGGCTGATTCGCGTGTTGCGAGGCATGAACGCGGGACATGATGCCGCGGGCGCGGCACTCGGCACCTCGGCGCAGTTTTTCATGGGAGCGGCGCTCAACCTGAATATGGAAGACGCGCTGATCGACGTCTCACGTGAGCGTGCCCGCCGCAAGCTACAGTTTGTCGCCGAAGGCGCTAGCGCGGATGAGAACGAGCCATCGCACCTGCATCCGCAGATGACCGAAACAGAGCTGGAACTGCACCGCTTGCGCCACAAGCTGGATGCCGGCGCGCAATTCATCATGACGCAGCCGATCTATCACCTGGAGCCGCTCATCAATTTCTTTCAGACGTTTGGACCTGTTGGCGTGCCGGTCGTGCTAGGTATGATCCCCCTGCATAGCTCACGACATGCCGAATACCTGCACAATGAGGTGCCGGGCATCAGCATACCGGATGAAGTACGCGCGCGCATGCGCGCGGCAGGCGACAAAGGACGTGAAGTGGGAATCGAGCTGGCGCGAGACGTCATCGCGGCGGCACGCGCGCGGGGGTTGATTCAGGGCGTCTACCTGATGCCATCCTATGGGCGCTACGATCTCGTCGGTGAGCTTGCCCAGGAACTGATGCGTATGCCCCGGCCGCATGCGGATGCCTCGCCACGCCACTAGCACAGGTACCCGCAAGAGCAGCGAAAGACGCCCGCCGCTGTGACCTTCCCGCCGATACTAGAGGCGCTCAAGCTCCAGCGTGAACACGGCCTCTTGGCGGACCTCAGCGGTGATGATCAACTCGCCGCTGCCCATGCGCTGCCAGGTCATCATGCCGCTCGTGCTGGAAAGCCGCATCGGACGCAGGTGAGACGGCAGCCAGATCATGAACGTTCCCAGCGTCTCACGCTCGATCTGCGCCTTCCACTCGACGATCTCACGTTCGGCATCGTACTCCCATTCAGCGATCTCAACCGCGCCCTGCGAGATGTGAAAACTCGTGGAAAGCAGCTGTGGCTCATCACGTCGCTCACGGATCGCGAGAACCGCCGCGCCGTGGGCCGGAACCCGCACGCTGACGCCGATGCTGGACGTGCCCAGATAGGTACCTGACCAGAACTCGGCGGCATGGTGTTCCGCTCGCGGCAGTCCCAGATCACCCCATCTAACGGGAATCTCGCGCTCAGCGTCACTGCCATTGAAGAGGCCAAGCAGCACCCAGTGGCCCCACGGACGAACGATGTCTGCGCGCATGCGCTCCGGTATGCCCGCCGCAAAGTAGTTGTCTGGGAGCGCGTGTTCCCGCATCGGGGGTAGCAGTCGCGATACGATATCAAGCCGCTCCAGCGACAGTTGCGAGATGCGGTCTGAAACAAACACAGAGCCACCGGAAAGCCCGACGGCAGACGCGAATGCGATAACTTCATCGAGCGTCAGCTCAGAGTGATGCTCACGCACGATCAGGCAGTCGGGATCATTGATCCACAGAGCGGGATGCATCCATGACCGCGTAATCGTATTGCGAACGGCGCCGGCAAGATTGGGAGCGGCGTGCCGATCACTCACCGATCTGGGCAAACCGCCAACGTATGGCGGCCAGTACGGCGCGCTATCCGGACCGACGCGCATCGCGTCCAGCAAGCCTGCCGCGCTCAATAGCGGGCAGCCGCAACCCGTGAGAAAGACGTCGTTGCCGACGACCTCGCGTATCAGTGCCAGCCCTTCTCGTAACGCTGAGGCGCGTGTCGCTGTGGATTCGTAACGCGTGCCTTCGAGTGCGGCAGAGACCAGAAAATCCAGCTTGAGGTAGTCGAAACCCCAATCCTGCACGATGGTGGCGAAAAGCCGCCGTAGCCAGGTTTGCGCCTCTGGGTGAGTCGTATCAAGACCGTACAGGTCAACATTCCAGTTATGGCCCCCATATGCCGGCATGGCCTGACGGTTCCGCACCAGCCAGTCGGGATGCTCATGCGCCAGCTGGCTATCCGCCTGGACGGTGAAAGGCGCAATCCACAGTCCCGGCCGGTAACCGGCTTCGCGGATCATATGCGCCATCGCGCCCATGCCGCGCGGGAACTTGTCGGCGTCTACACTCAGCCAATCGCCTACGGCAGTCTGATAGCCATCGTCAATCTGCACGAGCTTGATCGGAAGTGAGTGGCGCACAGCGCGCAGGGCAGCGAGATTCTCGACAACAGCCTCTTCAGAGATATTTGGATAGTAGTAGTACCAGCTGCTCCAGCCAGAGGGCGAGGACCGAACCGCATGAACTTCCTGCTCACGCGCGACCGCTGCGGCGTATTCGCTGAGTAGTTCCTGCTGCGTTCCGACGGCAAGCATAACGGGCGGCGTGGTAACGGTTTCGTTGGGCTGCAGGGTAAAGTTGTCGAGGAGCGTACACGCCGCGAGCGCTCCGCCAGAGCGATCAACGTAGACCTGCCCCAGCCACTCGTCGGCGGAGAGAAACCCAGCCAGAAGCGCCTCGCGCTGTTCCGCGCGGCCAATCATGCCGACGCTCTCACTGACGACATCCACCACGCCTTCAACTGGCTGCGAGGGATCGCGGCCACCGGGACTATGCCAGACCACCATATTGCGCTCGCGTGGTCGGAGATCAGGAATGTCTTCTGGCAACCCGCCGGCGAAGCTCCATGATTGCCAGCCATTCTTATAGGCAGCAAATCCCCGCTCACGTCCCGCGAGCCTGAGGGAATCATTCGACCACCACGCTCCGGTTACAAATGGGAATACCCGGCGCAGCGTAACCGGCCGCGTTCCCCGGTTACGTATAGTAAGCAGCATGCGCACGAGGCTGCGGTCGTCGTAAAGACAGACAATCCACTCAACGGCCAGCGGCTGAAGTGCCACTGGAAATATCCTGCGCAGCAGAAAGCCCTTCCCGTGCGCATCGACGAGCGGTTCGGGCTGGGACTCAAAGATATCCCAATCGTCCAGCCCCAACCCAACCGTTCTTGCCAATTTCTCTGCGCCAGATGGGGCAAGCTCGATCAGTGGTCCGCCCGCAACGCGCGTCTGCGGGTCAGATGGATCCAGCAGGATGAGTTCTGCGTCCTTCGCCCACCTCACCTGCAGCTTGCTGTTTGTCGCGACGATCTGGTCGCCGGTTTCTCCCTGCTCATAGCTGATTGTGATGTGCGTCATGAACTCGTCCAGGCTCCATCAAGCGACCGGTAGTCATATATGAGCGCGGGCCATACAGCACGTGCGATATGCCACAAGCGCGTTAGATCATCTCCTATGCCTCAAGGTAGCATCTCGCACAGGGGCGAGCAATCACCACGTCAGGCAAAAAGGTTGTAGTGTGGTTGCGAACTGCGTATACTGCGCCCTGGACGTCAAACGGAAGAGACTATAGACGAGGAATACATGGCGACGGGGAAAGATCAGCGAGCACGCAACCTGGCCGGTTCTCTAGGCGCCGACAAGACGCAGAACGCCCGGCCATCGCTAGGTATGCGGGTCTTGCCCTCCGTGCTTGGCGGCATGACAGGCATTGCCATCTGCGTTGTCATCTTCTTTGTGTGGAGAGGCTCGTCGCCACAGCCCGTTCCGGTGCAGCCGTTCGCTTCGGCTGTGTGCTCCAATCTCAAGCAGCAGAACTACACTGCTCTCTACTCCCAGTTAGCTTCCCAGCTTCAGCAACAGGGCACGGCTGCTCAGTTCGCTGCGAGCCAGGAGCAACTCGATCGCCTGTATGGGACGGTGCGAAGCTGCACGGTTTCTGTAGCGACGCAAGGTAGCCAGGCTACCCTCACCTATCAAGTCCAGCGTAATGGGGCGCACGCAAAGAACGGTATCGTTCAGGCACAATTGGTCTCGGGCGCATGGCGCATCACATCCTATGACTCATCTATTGTGCGTGAGCAGCGTCCACAGCGCGCGCCAGGGGTCTCGCGAAGCGCGTCAGCCGTCGGGGTTTCAGTCACCTGAAGAGGGCCGGTGCGACTCGGTCTCGCAGGCAATGGCATCAAGCTCACACCGCACCATGTATGTTCCAGCGCGCAGCCTCTGGGGAACAGATTGCATTTCGAGTAACGCCTGTTTGTCGCAATCCTCGCAGGTCAGGCACATACCCATCAGAAATGACAGATCGACGGGATCGGTGGGAATAGATACCTCCTGACGTTCAATCCCAACCAGTGTAGTGAGCGAGGACAGGTATTGTCGCAAGATGCGATGCGCTTGAATGACGGCGTTCCCCATGCCGGGACCGGAAAGCTCGATGTCGTTGAACGGACGGACACGTCCAATCAGGTACGGTTTGTCTTGCCGCAAGTCAACGATTTCAAACCGCTTTGTGCCGTGCGTCAGCAGATTGTAACGACCATCGGGCAATTGCTTGTAACTGACAATACGCGCAAGCGTTCCGACACGTGCCGGAGTCTCCCCGCCTTCGGAAGTAGGTTCACCCGTCAGGACGACACCGAACGGGGCGTTATCCGCGAGACAGTGCGCGACCATGGCCCTGTAGCGCGACTCAAAAATATGCAGGGGCAAAACCATTCCGGGAAACAGCACGACATTCAGAAGAATCAGCGGAATCTCGAATAACTCGTCTGGTTTCCCCATCTTGGATACGCTCCAGTCTACCATCGGATGCCCATGTCGCGATGGTTCCTGAACATGGGGTGTAAAAGTTCTATGGCAGAGTGTATCATGGCTTTGAAAGAGCGTGCCAATGCGCTTCATCCTTACGCAGACAGGACGGCGCGCTCGATCCCGCGAGGTGAAAGGTGAGCCGGCGTGCGCGAGGTGATTGGTCACGAATCCGCCTGGGAGCGACTGACACGCGCCGCGGATACCCGTACGATCCGTCATGCGTATCTGCTCAGCGGGGTAGAGGGCATCGGCAAGGCGAGTCTCGCGCTCGAGTTCGCCCGCTACCTCGAATGTGAACAGCCCGACCCGACAGAGCATGCCCCTTGTGGAACATGCAGCTCCTGCCGCAAGATTCTACACCGGAACCATCCTGATGTGACACTCGTCGAGACGCAGGAAGGCAAGCGCCAGCTCGGTGTGGATGCCGTGCGCGATGCCGTCGTGCGAACTGCAAATCTCGCCCCTTCATCGGGTGCCTGGCGAATTTTCATCCTGCCTCAAGTGGAGCGCATGACCCCCAACACGACGAACGCCCTGCTCAAGACGATTGAGGAACCGCCGCCCGGCGTCGTCCTGCTGCTCACGACGAGCAACCCGGATGACCTGCTGCCGACGCTGCTCTCACGCTGCCAGATCGTACCGATGTATCCGGTGCCAGTGGAGCAGATCGAAGCGCTGCTACGCGAGCGACTCCATGTGCCACCAGCAGAGGCCCAGGCGCTCGCCCGCTCGTCCGAAGGTCGCCCAGGTTGGGCAGTACGCGCTATGGAGCATCCTGAACTGCTGCAGGATCGCGAGGAGCAGATGAAACTCATCCAGAGGGCAGTGAGCGCTGCGCGCGATGAACGCATTCGCATTGCCGGGCAGCTGGCCAAGGATGGTGACACGGCGGCACGCGCGCTGGACTATTGGGCGCTGTACTGGCGTCGTGTCGTGCTCGCGGCCCATGGCGCGGAGATGCTCCCCGCACGGGACGACCCCGCCAGGCGGCTTGGGCGCGCCATTGGCCCAACGCGAGCGCTGCGATTTATGCAGGCGCTGTTGCAGGCGCGCACGGCACTGGAACAAAACGCCAACGCCCGCTTGACAATGGAGGTCTTGATGCTCGACCTGCCGCAGCCAGGTGCGGCAGCCACACGCGGGTAGCATGACCAGATCGTCAACGTTCTGTATCGCGATGACGGCACTCACGGATGGCGAGGGAAGGCCGGCGGGTGGTTCGACTAGATGTGCTATGCATGACACCTTGTATGACGCAGTGGGATATACTGCGACAGCATTGTAGTTGCGCAGGCTGTACCAACGCTCGCATGGCATCACGGATGGGCTCGCTCGCGGCAACGCTTGCCTTTCCACGATGGAGCGAGCTGGCGCCACGGAAGGATACAGAGCGGCATGGCCACAGGCACAAGCGGCGAGTTGCACCTGCCACAGACGACCACCTCCAGCGGCATCGTTTCAGCGCCATTCTGGAAGCGGCATCTGCGCGCGCAGATACGGTTATATGCGTCAGCCCAGAGACGCGGGTCTGCGGGTAAGACCTATTGTTCCGCTGTCATGTGGGGCCTCACCACGTTTCTGAGCGCCTTGCAAGATTGTGCGACGCCAGAGCAGCTCCAGGCGCGCGGCAATCAGGCGCGCTGGTGGGACGAGCTGTGTCGCGAGGAACTTGACAGCACAACGCTACTGGAACTGCGAATCGGCGACGTTCCCATCTCCGGCCATGGGCTTTCTCAGGCGGCGCTGGCGCTGCGTTACTTCGAGCTTGTGTCAGGCGTCACCATTGATTCGACTGCCGTCCTGGGCGATCCGCCCCACACACTGCTTCTCTGGATCGGCAGCGAATGAGCGGCAAGTCGCTGATGCTGGGAATCGATCTGGGAACGTCCAGCGTGAAAGCTCTGCTGTTGCGCGAAGATGCCCAGGTGGAGCGCGTCGCTTCCGCACCGTACACGCTACACAGGTCCATTGATGGAACGGCAGAACAGGATACGAATGACTGGTGGCATGCCCTCCGGTTGTGTCTCGGCCACTTGCGCGCGGCGGGTGCTTCTCTGAACCATATCAGCGCAATCGGGTTGAGCGGCCAAATGCACGGCCTCATCACGCTGGACCGCGCAGGCCAGCCTCTTGGCACATGTCACACATGGGCAGATACCCGCTCTAGTGCCGCGCTGGCCGAGCTTGCCGCACGCGTTGATACCGTACGCCTGTCGTCCATTACTGGCAGTGGTCCATATACGAGTGCGACCGTCAGCAAGATGCTCTGGATGCGCGCAAACGACCCCGAACGCTGGCGGCGCACGGCGTACGTGCTTCTGCCTAAAGACGAGATGCGCCGCCGTCTCACTGGAGTTCTCGCGACAGATCCGAGCGATGCAAGCGGGACGCAGTTGCTGGATATCGGTACGCGCAGGTGGTCAGATGAGCTGCTCGCCGCTCTCGATCTCTCGCCGGGGCTTTTGCCCCCAATCCTTGAATCCGCGGCGATAGCTGGCACGCTGAGCCGGGATGCCGCGCACGCGCTGGAACTGAGCGATGGCATACCAGTGGTGACGGGTGGCGGCGATGCAGAGTGCGCCGCGCTTGGGGTGGGGATCGACGGAGGCCCGGAACACGCGCGCACGGCCCTCATCTCACTCGGCACTGCCGCACAGTGCTTTCTCGCGGTTAATGCGCCACGCATTGATCCTTCTGGCTGGCTGCAGACCTTCTGTCATGTGGTGCCAGACCACTGGCATGTGATGTACCCGTTGTTGATGGGTGCCTCTGCGCTGGACTGGCTCTCTGGACTGACATCCCCGCCGAGCAAGGTGCGTGTGCCAGCGGAGGCGTTGCTCGATGACGCCAGAATGAGTCCTCCGGGTGCCTGCGGGCTGATTTTTCTTCCATATGTCGACGGCATGCGCGTGCCTGTCGAAGTGCCTACGCCTCAGAGTGCGTTTGTCGGACTGAACGCGCGGCACTCACGTGCCGATCTGGCACGCGCCGTCGTGGAAGGAATCGCGATTTCACTCGACGGGGGCATTCGCGCAGCGCAAGCCAATGGGCTAGCGACCGAGCGTATCCGGCTCGCGGGAGGCGGCGCCCGACATGCCATCTGGGCACAGACGCTCGCCGATGTTACGGGCCTGCCGGTAGAGCGCTGCATTGCGCATGACGCATCCGCGCGCGGTGCCGCTCTGCTCGCGGCGCAAGGAGTCGGCGCGCGTGAGACCGTTTTGCGCGCGCTGGAAGATTCGGCGCTCGTCAATGAGGTAAGCGCTCCCGTCACCGAACTTTCGCCGCTCTACCAGCGAAAAGCAGCGATCACTCATGACCTTCTGTCGACACTCCGGCCCGCCTTTCGTCAGATCGAGGCGAACCTCTCTTGAGGGCGTCCCGGATGTTGTACTATAGATGGTCACCGCTCGCGGCAGAAAGTTTGAGTAGATACCGTGATCAGTCCTTATCAACATCTTGCCTTGCGGCCTGGCCGCGACTATCCTATTCGCAACGGCCACCCCTGGCTGTTCTCCGGCGCGTTTCAGACCTTACCCAAAGATCTTCCGGCGGGGAGCGTGGTCGATGTCGCTTCCGCTCAGGGCGAGTGGATTGCGCGCGGACACCTCAGCGTGCGCAACAGTCTCGCGTTCAGAGTGCTTACCAGGCAACAGGACGAACCGATCGATGCGGCGTTTTACCGCCGTCGTATTCAGCGGGCGGCAGCCTTACGTGCGCTCCTGCCCCAGGACGTAAGCGCCTATCGGCTCATCCACGCGGAGGCGGATTTCCTGCCTGGCGTCGTCGCGGACCGGTATGCCGACTGGATTGTCCTGCAACTACACACAGCCGGTAGCGAGCGGGATCGCGAATCTATTGTCGCCGCACTGGTCGACGCGATCAAGCCAGCCGGCATCTTGATACGCAACGATGTGCGCGTCCGCGCACGCGAAGGATTACCGGCAGAGGGCGTCGAGGTGGCATACGGCTCGGTACCTGAACGCATCGAGATCAGAGAGCACACTGTTCGCTATCTCGTGGATCCCTGGTATGGCCAGAAGACTGGTTTTTTTCTCGATCAGCGTGAAAAGCGCTCTCTCGTCGCGAGGATTGCCGAAGACAAGCAATCGCTCTTGAACTGTTTCTCGTACTCCGGGGGCTTCGCGCTTGCCGGGCTTTCGGCCAACGCGTCCTTGCATACCGTCAACGTGGATGCATCGGCCCCCGCGCTCGACCTCGCCCGCCAGAACTACGTGCTCAATGGCCTCGACCCGGCGCTTCACGGATTTCACGCCGGCGACGTCAACGACTATCTGGATGCCGCGCAGCGAGAGGGACAGCAGTTCGATGTGGTGGTGATCGATCCACCCGCTTTCGCCAAGAACATCGCGACACGTGAGCGCGCCCTGCACGGATATGCGAATCTGAACGCGCGCGCGGCCAATGTTGTTGCGCCTGACGGCCTGCTGCTGACGTGCTCATGCTCTGGCGCCATCAGCCAGGAGGATTTCGAAGGCGCAGTGCTCGGCGGCCTCTTGCGCGCCGGACGGTACGGCCAGATCGCGCATACCTGGGGTACGCCGCTGGACCATCCGACACTCCCGGGCTTCACTGAGGACCGCTACCTGAAAGCGATCTTGTTGCGGCTCGACTAGCGCCTGCTAGAATTGCTTTGCCAGTCGCAAGTTGCGCCGCATATCGAGCCACGTTCCCGGAATCGCGGCAAGCTTCCCTCTGAGCGGAACGTGCGCGCGCCGCCGGAACACGTCGTACTCATTTCGCCGGATGCGATGCAGAATCTTGCGGTAGAGCGATGCGCTGAGCGCTATGGCGAGCCGGGCGTCCGCCTGCAGATAGACGATGCCGCGCAGTCCGCGCTGATAATACTCCTCCGCGCGCGCGATCTGAAATTCCATGAGCTTGATGAAGCTCTCCGTCACAGTCCCTCCGCGCAGCGCCTCGCGTGTGCAGATGAACCGGCGCAGGTCTTCAGCAGGCAAGTAGATACGCCCGGCAGCGGCATCCTCGCCAATATCGCGCAGAATGTTCGTGAGCTGCATGGCGATACCCAGATCGACAGCCGCCTCTAGCGCGGCGGGATGTGTGTAGCCCAGAATTGGCGCCATCAACAGTCCCACCGTACCGGCAACCCGGTAACAGTAGAGCCTGAGATCATCAAACGTCTCGATGCACGTGCCATCAAGATCCATTGCGACGCCTTGAAGCAGCTCAAGCGCTGGCTCAATAGGCACATCGAATCGGTTCAGCATGTGCGCCCATGCCGTCATCACGGCTCCTTGCGGATGGCCGGAGTACGTCGCTCTCAGTGCCTCGTTCCAGGCGGCGAGCGCTTCGTGCCGGTCACCATAAACGTCTGGCTCGTCTGCGATATCATCTGCGATCCTGCAAAACGCATAGATCGCCCACGTCGCCAGGCGCTTTTCTCGCGGCAGGAACAGCGAGCCGTAATAGAACGTCTTCGCGGCCTCGCGCGCGATTTCCCGGCACTGCGTGTACGCATTCTCTGGTGTCCATCCGGCAGTCATCTGTGCCATTTCGGCATGGCGCGGATGGGGATGGTATTGCGTCGGGACATCCACTCCCGCGATGAAGCCGGCGCCATGCCCACCTGAGATGCCCTCGGAAAAATGAGATACATCCAGGCGCCAATGGGTGCGGCTGCTGTGAGGCATGGTGTCCTCCCTGACCTTTCCGACCTACGCATCGAGCGTGAACGTCGCGAGCTGTGAGCTGACAGCATTGAACAATATATGTATATGCTTTGTACATGATGACAAATAATGTATGCCGGAGTCAATAGCACTTTGCCAGGCGGGTGAATAGATCGTGCGGAGATGTCCGAAGAGTGCTGGAACATCCACTTCGCTGGAATGCATACAACCTTAGGGCATTTTTGGCGTACACTGAACGTGTAGCACGGACTGTGCCTGTGAACTGGCTGCCGGGCGAGCATATTCCTGAAATTGATGGAAGGGTCTAGTACGCGATGCGTCTCATTTTGTACCTCGGCAAAGGCGGTGTCGGCAAAACAACGCTTGCCGCTGCCACGGCTGCGCGCGCCGCAGTGCTGGGTAAGCGCGCTCTTGTTGTTTCCACCGATCTAGCGCACAGTCTGGCTGACGCGCTCGACGCGCCGCTCTCGGCGACACCCCGCCAGGTCGCCCCAAATCTCTGGGCACAAGAAATCAACGTGCTCGATGAAATGCGCTCTCACTGGGGGCAAGTGCAGGATTACGTCAGCAACATACTGAAGAAGCAGGGTGTCAATGATGTAGCAGCTGAGGAAATCGCGCTCATCCCCGGTATGGATGAGATCGTAGGATTGCTGAATATTCACCGGCAGGCTCGCGATGGCAATTTTGACGTCGTCGTGGTGGATGCCGCGCCGACTGGAGAGACGGTCCGGCTCCTGAGCATGCCCGAAACCTTCCTGTGGTACGTCAATCACGCGAATGGCTGGCGCAACGTCGCCTTTAACGCCGCGAAGCCGCTGCTCAAGTCATTCCTTCCGGGAGTGAACGTGCTGGAGTCGCTGGAGAAGCTCAACGATCAGGTACGCATCCTGCGCGGCGTGCTGACCGATGCACAGGTCAGCTCGTATCGCCTGGTCGTTACTCCGGAGAAAATGGTCATCAAGGAGGCGCTCCGGGCAGAAACCTATCTCGCGCTTTTCGGCTATCCTATCGACGGCGTCATCTGCAATCGAGTGTTGCCGTCTCCGGAAGGCAGTGCGTTTCAGGATGCGCTTTTGCGCGAAATGGCCAGGCAGCAGCAGGGGTATTACCAGCAAATACATGACACCTTCGCGCCGCTGCCGGTATGGGACGCGCCTTTCCGTCCGCAGGAAATCATTGGCGCCGAGGCGCTCGCCGAACATGCACGGAGCATTTGGGGTGACGACGACCCCACAAAGGTCTTTCACGTCGGCTCACCGCAAGAGCTGCTCAAGCAGGGTAGCGGCTACGTACTCCGCTTGCCACTACCTCATGTCGAGCTGGCCAAAGTCGGCATGGTGAAGAAGGGCGACGCTCTGATTGTCGAGATTGGCAATTTCAAGCGCGAGATCGCATTGCCGGCAGTGCTGGTTTCGATGGACGCGAAAGTGGCGCGCCTGACGAACGGCGCGCTAGAGGTCGTGTTTGAGCCAGCGAGCAACGCGGTATCCGCATCATAGCCACCAGTACATATCTATTCCGCGAGCATAATATGGCTGAATCACAACCGAAGACACCAGCAATCGCCGAGCGCGGCATCATCGTGCGCGGTGCGCGTGTGGCAACTGCGATGGGCGGCGCGTCCCGTGAGTTGCTGGCACGCGCGCCCCTTGTGGTGCTTCCAGAGGCAGGCTACGTCTGGCGCGATTATGCATCTATCATGGAACGCTTCGCGACGGAGCGACGCGTGTTCGCGCTCGACTGGCCGGGATTCGGTGAATCTGAGCCGCCAGCGGATGGGGACGCGGCCTATGCTATGCTTGCCTTGAGCGCGTTTTTGGGGGAGTGGCTTACTGGCATTGGGGTAGCGCGCTGTGTTATTGCCGCGAACGGACTGGCGGCGGCGGTAGCCTTGCGCTTTGCGATAGAGCATCCAGGGCGCGTCGCGGGCCTCGCACTGATCGCGCCGGCTGGCTTTTCGACAGCCGGACGCGCGCGCTCGCTGATCACGCAGCTTGCCAGCAAACCGTGGATCACGCGCCGATTCGGCACCGGCCTCTCGTCATTGGCGCTTGGCCCCGAAACCCCGGCGGGGCGCGCGATTCTTGAGCGCCAGCGCACGCAGCGCACTACGCCAGCGTATAGTGGCTATATGACCGCGCTTTCCGCGTTCTGGCGCACATTCGATCAATCCGATGCCGCGCTCGCGGAAGGCGCTGCCTCGATTCAGGTGCCCGCGGTGGTCGTACGAGGCGCGCTCGATCCGATCATCACTGAGGCTGATGCGCATAGAGCGGCGCAATCCATCGGCACGCGCGGCGCGCTCGAAATCGTGTTGCCGGGCGCGGGACATCTCCCATTCCTGCAACAGCCTGACCGCGTGCTCCAGGCAATCGCGGGTGTGCTGGAAACCGCCGAGCTGGGGGCCGCGAGCCGCGATTAGACGTGGCTCACCCGGCCGCCTGCCGCGCGCCGCAGGCGATCGCGTAGCGCGAGCCCCAGCCCCGCCGAGTCGAACATGCGTGTCAGAATGAGATCCAGCCCCTGGCTATCGAGCGCGCGCAGCGCGGAATAGAGCTTCCGCGCGACCTCGTCGGCATTATTCGCCGGACCCAGCGATTCACGCACAACGGGCAGGTCGAGAAATCCGAGCAGATCATCATCCGGAAGGAGCAGGCCCACCCGCTTATTCTCCGCCAGCGCACGCACGGATTCCTGGCGTATCGCCGCAAGCGTATGCTCAACCGTGCCATCGAACACGATGAGCCGGGTATGCGGAGCGTAGTGCCGCTCCATCTGGCCTGGAGCGCGCGCCGTTGTGTCACCCGAGGACGTTGTGGTATCCGCAAGAGCAGGCGCCAGGACATCTGGCACAACCGTCCGGAGCGCTTCGAGCGAAACGCCGCCGGGGCGCAGGATGCGCGGTGGCGATACGGTCACATCGAGCACAGTCGATTCCACGCCGACTGTCGCCGGGCCGCCGTCGAGAACGCAATCGATTTTGCCATCCAGATCGGCGAGTACGTGCTCCGCGGTGGTCGGGCTGGTGTGCATGAAACGATTCGCGCTGGGAGCGGCGACCGGTATCGCGGCCGCGTGCAGGAGCGCTTGCGCCACAGGATGACTTGGCACGCGCACGCCGATGGTATCACCACCAGCTGCTACCACCACGGGAACCCGTGCTTTTCGCGGCAGAATCATAGTCAGTGGCCCCGGCCAGAAGCGACGCGCAAGCTCATGCGCGATATCCGGAACGCGCTGAACAATATCACCGAGCTGATCACTCGACGCGATATGTACAATGAGCGGATCGTTGAATGGACGCCCTTTAGCAGCGAATATCCCAGCAACCGCTTTAGCGTTCAACGCATTGGCCCCCAGGCCATACACCGTCTCAGTCGGAAATGCCACAAGCCGGCCCTCGCGCAGCAGCTCCGCCGCGCGCTCGATGGATGAGGCGGGAGTGCCATCCTCGCGCACCGGCAAAATGATCGTATACGCCGACGCCGTCTGATCGCCCAACCAGATCACTCCAATATGACTAGCCAATTCATGTACATCTGACTTATTCTATCTTACCGTGGGATAATTCCGCCGACACTGACGCTGGCCGCGATTATGCAGGACTGCGGGCGTGCCGTCCCGTTGCAATTTAAGAGGCAGCGGTGTATCATTGGCGGCGTTCGCAGCCACGTCGTTGACGTACAGGCGCAAATTACCCGTTACGAGGACGATTTTGTTAGCAAAGAAGCTCAGGCTCGTAGCTGCCGCGCGCACCGACATCGGCCGGCGCCGCGAGCGTAACCAGGACAATGAAACCCATCTCATACCAGAGGATGAGGAACTCCTGGACTCACGTGGGGCCATGTTCGTCGTATGTGACGGCATGGGTGGGCACGCGGCCGGAGAGATTGCCGCTGAGCTTGGCGCCAAGACGATCCAGGAAGTCTACTACTCGCAGGGAACCGCGGATATCGTGCAAAGCCTGGCAGTCGCTATCAAGCACGCGAACGACACCATTCACAACTTCGCGCATGAGAACCCCGACAAGCTTGGCATGGGAACGACGTGCGTTGCACTCGTGATACACGGGGGCAAAGGCTATTTTCTCAATATCGGCGATAGCCGTGGCTACATCGTGCGCCGGGGCGCCATGCGGCAGGTGACTCAGGACCACTCGTGGGTCGCTGAGCAGGTGCGCGCGGGCTTGCTGACTGAGGAACAGGCGCGCACCCATGCACATCGCAACGTGATCACGCGCAGCCTCGGCACGCAGCCCAACGTCACTGCCGATCTCTTCGTCGAACCGCTCTACGCGGGGGACCGCGTGCTTCTCTGTACGGACGGTCTGCATGGTTACGTCGATGAAGCGGAGATTGAGCGCGAGATGGTGACGCATGTCGAGCCAGACAGCGCGGTGAGCCGGCTAATCGACATGGCAAACGACAATGGCGGGCCGGACAACATTACGGCCTCCATCGTGCACATACTCGAAGTGCCTGACGCTATCGAAGATGAGGCGACGCAGCCAGCCATGCCCGATAGCATCGAACGCACTACGACCCAGCCGATCCTCGTGTCGACAGGCCCATCGGAGGCGCTCAAGGCGCCTGGTCGTCGGGCACGACGGCGGCGCGGGTCACGATCGCCAGCTCAGATCGTGGCTACCAACATGCTGCGGCTTCTGGCTGTAGTCGCGCTGGTTGTTCTCGCCGCGGATATCTGGTACGTCGCGCTTGGTCCATACGCGGTGTCACGGGCAGCCACCACACGCGCCCAGCAGGATGTCGCGCGTGCGCAGCAACTGGCAAGTCAGGCCAAGACCAGTGACCCGATGAGCATGCTCAAGGCACTGGCACAGGTGAGGCAGCAGTTGCTCGCCGATGCTCATAATCCGGATGCTGATCCAGCGGCGCGGCAGGGCGCGCAAACCGCAATCACCGCGCAAGTTGTTCCCGCCGTGCAGCAGAGTATGGAGCGGTACAATGAGACAGCGATGATTACGGAGATCCCCTCGACCAGCGTGACGACATACAACGTCACTTGCACCGGTTCGGGGCAATCCGTCCTCACCAATGTCTCCGCTATGGTCGCGCTACCCGCTGGGGCGGCGGCGACAAACGGATCGACGCAGCCTGTCTTCGTGCTCAACGGAGGCAACCTGTTCCAGGTAAACGTCGCGCTTGATTCCACGGGCGCGCCCAAGCCCGGCGCCCCAGCGTGCGCGGCGACATCGGTATCAGGCGCGTCCGCCACTCTGGCCATTGCGGCAGATGGCCCGACACTCTATACGCTCAGTCGTGATAGCTCCGGTGGGTACGGCGTGTATAGTCTCTCCGCTCAAAGCCCGGCGCCGGGAGCGCCCCCGAAGCTCACGAGCAAACTGGTATTTCAGCTTCCAAGCCAGCAGGGCGATACTCCAATCGCGCTGGCAGTGAACGGGACGAACTACTCCGTCGGCTACAGCGCCGGAAATGGTCCGGGTGGCATCTGGGTCTTCAGCGGCAGCGCGCCTAAGTCACCCGCGCAGGTGGTCACGCTGCCACAAACGAACGGCGCTCCTTCGATTTCCGCGCTCACGGCGGCGCACGGGACGATCTATGCCCTCATGAGTGATGGAAGCCTGGGACAGATCGACTCCGCGCACAATTATCTGCCATTGCCTGTCACCGTGATGCCTCCTGTTGCGCCGTTCCCGCCGTCCTCGTATACTGGCGCGTTGCCCGTGCCCACGGTGCCCCAGACTCCGGCAGCGCAGACCCCAAGTGCCGGCGGGAGCAGTAGCGCGACGTTGTTTTCCACGAATGCGTCGCTGGCTGCCGTCTCGACGAACAAGCCCATCGTACTGGTCGGTGATGCCGCATCGGGCCGCGTGGTCAGCTTTGCGCCAGGCGCGACGCCGGGCCTGCAACTGGCGGGCCAGTATGTCTATGGAAAGCAGCTGGCAGACGTGAGTGGCTTGGCGGCGGCACAGGCCGGGCAGATGCTGACGATCTACTTGTGGAGTGGCTCGCAGCTTGCCACCTATGATGTCGCCCAGCCGTAAAATGCGCCCACAAAGCGGTCACAAGAGCCGCCGTCCAGTTGCCCCGCGAGCCGTGCATGTGTCATGCTGAGAAGCTGTAGGGCAGATGCACCTGTGACCACTCACATCGCGATTTAACCGGCTAGGCGTGCCCGGGCGCATGGTGTGTCTGGCAGATACGGAACGCCTAGTGGCAAGGATAGAGGAGAACAGAACAGTGGCAGCGCGCGATACACATAAGCGCACGAACGCCGCGCGGTCGCGGCATGAAAGCGAGCCGCACTCGTCCCTGGCGACAGCGCTACGCACGGTTTCGTGTGGCGAATTAACCGGCGAGAACGCAGGGCAGCACGTAGTGCTCACGGGCTGGGTGGCTCACCGGCGCGACTACGGCAAGCTGCTCTTTATCGATCTGCGCGATCGCTACGGTCTGACCCAGGTAGTCTGCGATCCGGAGCGTTCGGCTGCCGCGGCAATCGCGCATGAAGTGGCGAGTGACGTGCGGCTGGAGTACGTGTTGCGCATAGAAGGAGTTGTCGCGCGGCGCCTGCCTGGGAAAGAGAATCCATCCCTGCCAACTGGCGAGATCGAGGTCATCGCTGAAAGCGTCTCCGTGCTCAATACGGCAAAAGCCACGCCGTTCCCCATCGCTGATCACGTATCCGCGGATGAGGCACTGCGGCTGCGCTACCGCTATCTTGACCTGCGGCGCGATAGCATGCGCAAGAGCATCGAACTGCGCCACCGGGCCGTCAAGCTCATCCGCGACTTTATGGATGAGCGAGGGTTTCTGGAGGTCGAGACGCCCATCCTGACGAAGAGTACACCGGAGGGCGCTCGCGATTACCTCGTGCCCAGCCGTCTCTATCCGGGCGAATTCTATGCCCTCCCGCAGGCGCCGCAACAGTTCAAGCAGCTGTTGATGGTCGCGGGCATCGACCGCTATTTCCAGATCGCCCGCTGCTTCCGTGACGAGGACCTGCGCGCGGACCGGCAGCCCGAATTCACGCAGCTCGACGTCGAGATGTCGTTTGTGGCCGAACGTGATGTGATGGAGCTGATCGAAGAGATGCTCATCCAGCTCATCACTGAGACCACGGACAAGCACATCAAGCAGCAACCATTCCCGCATCTCACGTACGCTGACTGCATGAGCCGGTACGGCACCGATCATCCAGACCTGCGCTTCGACTTGCCCTTGCGGGAGCTGGGCGATCTCGCGCGCCTCGGCACGTTCCAGGTATTCCACGATGCCGTCGCTCACGGAGGGATCGTAAAGGGATTGCGCGTCCCCGGCATGGCCAGCATGACACGCAAAGATCTGGATGAGCTACGCATGTTCGCCCAGCAACTTGGCGCCAAGGGGCTGGTGACGCTTGCCCTGCTTCCGGATGGACCTCGATCACCACTCACCAAATTCATGAGCGAAGGCGAGCTTGGCAAGCTTATCAACCATATGGAGGCAACTACCGGCGACCTCGTCCTTTTCGTCGCGGATGAAGAAAAGGTTTGCAATGACGTGCTCTTCCGCCTGCGCAATCGCATGGGCGAGCGCCTAGGGCTTATCGACGAGAACGAGATGGCGCTTTGCTGGGTGGTGGATTTTCCGCTACTTGAAGTGATCGTCGAGAATGGCGTGCAGCGCTATCACGCGACGCACAATCCTTTCTCAGGGATGAAACCCGGCGAAGAGCACCTGCTTGATACCGATCCGCTCAGCGTGACCGCCCGCCAGTACGACATCATTTGCAATGGCTATGAGGTTGGCGGAGGCAGTATCCGGATCAACATACCCGACCTGCAACATAAAGTCTTTCGTCTGCTTGGCTTGAGTGAAGAGCAGATCAAGGAGCAGTTCGGGCACATGCTCGAAGCCTTCGAGTTCGGGGCTCCTCCACATGGCGGTATCGCGCTCGGCATCGACCGGCTCGTCATGCTGCTCGCAGGTGGCGAGACCATACGAGACGTGACGGCGTTCCCCAAAATGCAGAATGGCCAGGATGCGCTCATGCGCGCACCATCCCCCGTCACAGAGGAACAGTTGCGCGAGTTGCATCTGCGTGTGCGCGAGTAGGCCCGAACCACGACATGCCCCCCGGCTGATGGCTCGAACGGGAACATTCTCCGGATGGGGATTCCACATGAATCCCCCCACCCGCTTTCTTTCGCGCTTCGTGCCGCTGGGCGCATGATGCATCCGTTACTGCCCCTATGAGGGGGTCGGCATGGCAGTCAGGTCCGGCGCTGGAGTTGGGGTAGGCGTTGGAGTTGGTGTTGGGGTTGGAGTTGGGGTCGAGTGACCGTTTCCGTGGCCCCCTCCTCCCGTGGCGTTTCCGCTGCTGCCTCCTCCCGTACCGCTCGTGCCACTGGCTGGCGTCTGGGTAGCGGCAGGCGTTGCATCATGAGGCGCCAGTTGCCCAGAGACGTTGTTAAATATGTGTACAATCTGCGGCCCAAGCGCGGCGATAGCCCCCACGGTCACTGTCACCACCAGCGCGATGATCAGGCCATATTCCACCATACCCTGACCGCGGCGGACTTTCCTCCGACAAGCGTGCATCTCGATCCCCCTAGCCTCCCCTGCGTTTATGCAATCTCATTCACTTGCGCAGCGTGTGATTGCCAAAGCAGATGGAAGACCAGAGGCGCGTCAATTGACACGTTTTTTCACGCGGACAACAACAAGGGCATTTCCGGTGGTCACACAGGCGCTCTTGTCACCGCTCTCCCGCCGGAAACATGCGACGTCACGCGGATTCGCGAAGATGCGCTTCGATCACTGGTATGACCCGCTCTATCGCTCCATCCACCGACAGTTGAAGGGAACATCCCGCCGCGCGGACGTGCCCGCCTCCGCCGAACTGCGACGCGATCGCGGCCGCATCAACCGGCTCCGTTGTGCGCAGGCTGACACGTGTAGTGCCGTCACTCTGCTCCTTGAAGAGCGCGGAGACCGCCACGCCATCGATATCCACCAGATAGCTCGGCAAACCCTCATCCATATCTGGTGTTGCGCCAACCTCGAGCATGTGCTCCCTGCGAATTGATGCCCAGACGATCCTGCCATCCGCGGATCTGCTCATGCTACGGTTGATGACGATGCCCCAGAGCGCCGCCTTGGCGTATGGCTTCATCTGGTACATGGGCTTAATGACCCGTTGTGGCACGGCGCCACGACCCACGAGATACGCGCCAGCCATCAGTGTTTGCGGCGTGGTCGCGTCGTATTCGAAGGAACGTGTGTCGGTGATGATTCCTGCCATGAGACACAATGCGGCGTCAGGATTGATATCGATCTTGCGGTTGAGCAGAAACAGGGTGAGCAGCTCCGCAGTCGCGGCGCAGCGCGGGTCGATGACGTTGACGGCGCCACAGCCCGCTGAGGTCACATGGTGGTCGAAGTTCAGAATCACGGCGCTGTCGAAGAACGCGCGGCTATGATAATACAACGGGCCGTAGCGCGGCAACTCACCGGCATCCAGGGCGATGACCAAAGCATTCGTGTCCGGCGGCACCTGCTGCGTGACCTGCTCTCCTCCGGGAAGAAACGCCAGATACGGTGCCGGAACCGGATCAGCGCAGGCGACAGTACAGGTCTTGCCAAGCGGTGTGAGCGCATGCGCCAGGCCGAGTGCGGACCCTAGCGCGTCCGGATCCGGATGCTCGTGCGCCAGGATGATAATGTGGTAAGCATGCTCGATCAAGTCCCAGGCCCGCGCGGCGAGGTCGCCGTCGATGCCTGTCGCAAGCAGCTGTTCCAGCGCGGGCATACGCGTCGCCGCTTGATCTATTTCTCGACCCACGTGGTCTGTCATGGGGTGTCCATCCATCCTCTGTATATGCGAAATATGCGAAGCGGCGGGCGCCGCACATGTCTTCACATGATGCCACGTCCCGCCGCCATGCGACGCTATTCCTGAGCTACTTGGTTCCCGGATCCTGAGCGGCCGCCTCCAGTGGCGTATCCTCGGGCTTTTGTGCTGTTGTGACCTGGTTGATCAACCCGATAAGCTCCACACCGCGCTCTATCGATTTATCGAGCCGGAACGAAATTTCCGGTGTAAAGCGAATAGTCATCCGATGCGCCAGCTCACGCCTGAGGAACCCCGAGGCATGATTCAGCGCGGCAAGCGTATCCCTCTGTTCCTGCTCGGAACCCATCACGCTTACGAAGATTTTCGCGTGGCGCAGGTCCGCGGAGACCTCCACGGCTGTAATGCTGGCAAAGCCGATCCGCGGATCCTTCATCCGGGTGCGGATGAGGTCGCTCATTTCGTGATTGATCACTTCGCCTAGCTGGTCGGAGCGCCAACTCTTTGTCATAGTTCACCTCCGGCGGCGGCAGCAGATTGAGAGATCGCTGATCTAGCGACAGAAGCCAGGAATGCAGGCTCAAGGGCTACAGCTCGCCATCGTGTCTAGTATAGACTCTCGATCCGGGAACCACATCCCTTGTGGCCTTATGGCTGTCGCATGACATACACCACCGCCTGCTGCTTCGCGGCGGTGTCTCGTTCTTGAATGAGACAAGCGAGAGGCACCTCCACATGTGGGGATGCCTCTCGAAAGCGGGCACCGTATTGCGGGCGTACAAACTGTTCCCGCCAGGCGCGACCGGCCTAGACTCGAACCTTGCTGAAGGCTTCGACGACGTCGCCGACCTCCAGTTCATTGAAGTCTTCGACCAGGATGCCGCATTCGAAGCCCTGAGCGACTTCGCGCACGTCGTCCTTGCCACGTCGCAGCGATTCGAGCAGACCGGAGAAGACTTCCTTTCCGCCGCGCAGCACACGAATCTGCGACGAACGGACGATCTTGCCATCGGTCACGCGAGCGCCGCCGATGATGCGTTTGCCCGCCTTGAAGGTCTGCATAATCTCAGCATGACCGTCAATCTGCTCTTTGTAGACCGGTTCCAGCATGCCTTGCAGCGCGGCATCGATATCGTCGAGTAGCTTGTAGATGACGTCATACGAGCGGATATCGACGCCTTCATTCTGTGCCAGCCGCTGGGCGGCGCTATCGACCTTGACGTTGAACGCGATGATGATGGCCTTTGACGCGGATGCCAGGTAAACATCTGTCTCGCTGACATTGCCCACGCCATCCTGAATCAGGCGGACTTTTAGTGCCTCCGTACCAACGCGACCCAGCGCGTGCTTGATCGCTTCGACGGTGCCCTGCACATCGCCCTTAATGAGGAGGTTCAGCTCCTTGACCTTGCCCTCCTGCATCTGCGCGTACAACGTATCAAGTGTCACGCCGCCCTGCGCAGCTGCCGAAGCTTCAGATTTGCGCTGCTCAACGAGCGCGCGCGCGGCCTTTTCATCGGCAACGACTTCGAGACGGTCGCCCGCTGACGGCACCTCTGGCAAGCCCAGCAGACTTACCGGCGTACTAGGGCCAGCTTTGCGAATGCGCTGGGCAGTATCATCAAACATCGCGCGGACCCTGCCAAAGATCGTCCCCACGACGACGATGTCGCCCAGCTTGAGTGTTCCCTCCTGGACGAGCAGGCTTGCTGTCGGGCCGGTGTTCCGATCCAGTCGCGCCTCGATGATCACGCCATGAGCCGGACCTGTCGGGTTGGCCTTAAGATCTTGCATATCGGCGACAAGCAGGATCATTTCGAGCAGATCGGTGATCCCGATATTCTGCTTGGCCGAGACTGGCACACAGATCACGTCGCCACCATACTCTTCGATGACCACGTTATGCTCAGCCAGTTGTTGCTTCACATGGTCGGGATTGGCTCCCGGCTTGTCGATCTTGTTGAGCGCGACGATGATAGGCACCTGCGCAGCCCGGGCATGGTCAATCGCCTCCACCGTCTGGGGCATGACGCCATCATCAGCGGCTACTACGATGACGGCGATATCCGTCACCTGTGCGCCGCGCGCCCGCATCTGTGTGAAAGCCTCATGCCCAGGCGTATCGAGGAAGGTGATCTTGCGACCCTCGACCTCCACCTGATAGGCGCCGATGTGCTGCGTGATACCGCCAGCTTCGCCAGCGGCCACTTTCGTATTCCGGATCGCATCTAGCAGCGAAGTCTTGCCATGATCGACGTGCCCCATAACCGTGACGACCGGTGGGCGTGTGGCGCGGCCAGGCTCATTCGCGTGTGCCAGCGCGCCGATCTTCTGGGCCTCCGTTCGCGCGGCAACCGCCGGAGCCGCCGGAGCCACGGCAGCTTCCTCAGGCTCGAATCCGAGCGCGGTGGCAGCTTTGGCCGCCGTCTCGTAATTCACGACCTGATTGATGCTCGCGAACGTCCCGTTGCCAATCAGGGTGCGGATCACCTCATTGACAGAAGTGCCGAGCAAATCAGCCAGATCCTTCACCACGATTTGCGCGGGGATCGCCACGGGTCCGGTAGGCTTTACCGGAGCCGCCGGGCGCGCGCCATTGCCATTGCCGGGTCCTCCCCGGCCATTGCGCTGATTCGCGCCTCGGCCCCTATGCTGCCCGGATGGCCGACCATGCGCCGGTGCTGGCCGCGCTGGCGCGCCAGCCGGTCGTGGCGCTCCCGGCGCGCCGGTACGCTGCGGCCCTCCGACTGTGCCGGAGCGGCTCTGGGCTCCCGTGGGCCTCGTGGTTGACTGTGAAGCGGTGCGACCGGTGCCGGGTGCTCCCTTCGTCGTTGGACGAGATGGCATATCTGGCATGTATCCCTCCTTCCGGGGATGCCCCAGCAAAACAAAAGGCCGGCCTTTCCAATGGAAAGGTCCAGCCCCACGCGGTGAAGAGGATGCGTTCGGATTCAACGAGAATCGTTCGTGGTGAGCGGATACCGCTCAGGCAACACGAACAAACTGGTTAACCACACATAGCAATGCTCTCACTATCCCGCGCTGGGGTTTTGTTGAATTTGATTCACGATGATTGCCGCATAGGGCTGAGGGGAGTGAAACATTCCAGTCTTGTGGGAATATATGACGGTCTACCGTTTCATCCCGGGCCCATGCCAACCAAGATATTTTGCACTACCCTGGCCCGGATGTCAAGCAGCCTCTCAGCGCGAGAACCGGCAACCGGAGAGTGGAGTGATGGCTTCAGCAAAGCCCTTCATCCACTCTCCGGTTTGTGTATATGGTGGTCAGCGACGCGCAGGAAGGGGTCTGTGGCGCCGCTGACGGCCTGAGCCTACTTGCCTGGCATCAATGAGCCAAGATCGAAATTAGCGTCAGCGAGGCGCTCAGGGTCGCTGACTGGCGCCGATGCCGCGATCAGATCCTTGAGCAGATCCATCTGTGCGTCATCATTTACCATCAGCGCGGCCCTGAGTGTGTCCTGCTCAACATAGAGAGCCATAAACTGTTTGCTGGCCGTATCACCCCGAATGACAGTGCGCGCACTAGCGGAAGGATAGCCAAGCATGTTGAGCGAGACGTCGAACTGATCCGAGAAGAAGTACGGCACATGCCGGTATGGCTCATCACCTCCGGCCATATTCGCGCCAGCCGCCTGCCCCGAAGCAATGGCATTGTCCCAGTGCTCGAAGTGCATCCGGCCCGCGATGGGGTCTGGATACGCGGCGACATCGCCCGCGGCGAAGATGCCCGCCGCTGCCGTCTCCAAACGCTCATCGACGACGACACCATGCCGCGGGTCCACTTCAAGTCCAGCGGAAGCAGCGACCTCCGTGTTGAGTTGGATGCCCACACCGACGACTGCCATATCGGCTGATATGTCTTCTGTCGTATGCGACGCGTCTACCGGAGCGATACGGACGCCCGCGATATGCCCATCCGACCCCGCGACAAACTCCGTCGCGGTATATCCGTATCGGAGTACGGCACCGTGTCCCGCGAAGAGTTCCTCGAAGAACCGCGAAACCTCCGGCGATACCAGAGAAACCCATGGGCGCGGCTGCGGCTCGATGACAGTCACCGTGACGCCCTTCATGAGCGCACTCGCGGCTACTTCCATGCCAATGAAACCGGAGCCGACTACGACCAGATGGCGGCCCGCGCTGAGTTGCTGCCGTATGCTATTGGCATCGTCAACCGTTCGCAGCAGGTGTATGCCATCCAGATCCATACCGCTCACTTGTAGGGAGCGTGGCCGCCCGCCCGTCGCTATAAGGGCCGTCCGAAATCCGATGCTGCTTCCATTCTCCAGTCGCGCTGTGCGGGCGCGAGAATCCAGCGCCGAGACGTGCGTACCCGTCACGACTTCGATCCGCTGCGTGTCATACCAGTCTGGAAGCTGTACGAAAATGCCGCCCTCGCCGTAGATGCCCTCAGCATTAATTTCGCCGCGGAGATATTCTTTGGAAAGCGGGGGCCGGTTGTAGGGCAAATGGGCTTCGCTACTCACGACCACTATGCTACCATTGGGATCGCGCTTGCGAATCTCCTCCGCGGCAGAGGCAGAGGCAAGTCCGCCCCCAATGAGCAGATAATCCACATCACGCTGGTTTCCTGGGGCTGTCATGGCGTATGTTCCTTTCGCTCCCGGCGCCTCATCGTGCGCCTCACCGTACCCGCTAATCCTGTCGCGGAATGAGCAGCACCTTTCCGGTCGTTTCGCGTGCGGAGAGCGCTCGTTGCGCTTCGCCAGCCTGTTCCAGCGGGTAGCTATGCCCCACGTACACATGCAGCCGCCCGTCACGTATCCAGCCGAAGAGATCATTCGCGCGCTGAAGGAGTTCCTCCCTCTCCGCGACATAGTGCGCGAGTGTTGGTCGCGTCAGGAAAAGCGAACCCTTCGCGTTGAGAATCTGCGGGTCAAACGCGGTTACGGGGCCACTGGATTGCCCGAACAGGACGAGATACCCGCGTCTGCTGAGGCAATTCAGGCTCTTGTCAAACGTGGACTTGCCAACGGAATCATAGACGACCTGAACGCCTCTATTGCCAGTCAAACGCCGGGTCTCGGCCTCGAAATCCTGCTGCGTATAGATGATAACGTCATCCGCGCCATCGTGTCGCGCAAGCTCAGCCTTGGCCTCTGTGCCTACCGTTCCGATGACGCGCGCACCGCGCATCTTGGCGATTTGCACGAGCAGCCGGCCGACACCGCCCGCCGCCGCATGCACCAGCGCGGTATCTCCAGCTTTCAGGGGATAGCAACTGTGCGTCAGGTAGTGCGCCGTCATGCCTTGCAGCATAACCGCCGCCGCCGTCTGCAGATCGACCCCTTCTGGAACTGCAACCACCTGTTCCGCTGGCGAGATCGCGTACTGCGCGTATGCGCCCGTAAAGTCACGCGATGCGACTCGATCACCGACCCGGATGCCTTGGACGCCTTCGCCAATCGCATCTACCACTCCGGCGCCTTCGGCCCCGAGCCCCATGGGAAGCGCGGCCTTGTACTGGCCCAGCCGGTAATAGATATCGATGAAATTGACGCCGACTGCTGCCAGCTTGACCCTGACCTGACCGGGACCTGGTTCCGGAACGGGTACATCCTCAATCTGAAGAACTTCCGGGCCGCCATGCGAGTGGACACGAATCGCTTGCACGTTCATCCTCCTTGCGGGCCGGATCACGTTTTCTCCACGTCCCGGCTCCGCACGCTATGCATGGTCCATGAGCGGCATCTTCCGCTCCCATGTCACGTTTTGTCACCGTTCTGACTTCAGGGTTTCCTCAACCACATCAGCCAGAGCCTGAATAAACAGAACGTCGGTATTGAGCGACTCTGTGCGGGCGAACGTCATGCCGTTTTCCTCAGCCTGTTCGCGAGCGCCGACCTCGATATCGTAGAGAATTTCGAGATGGTCCGCGAGGAACTGCACAGGCGCGATAATTACATGATGAAAGCCCTTCTCGCGCAGAACTGGCATGAGATCGGCGAAATCAGGCTTGAGCCATTCTTCGGGTGTATGACCCGCGCTCTGATAACAGAACATCCAGCGGTCATCGGGAATCCCGGCGAGCCTGGCCACAGCGGCGGCCGTCTCGTGCAAGTGATTGATGTAGTCCGGCTCATTCTCGATAACGCGCTTGGGCATGCTATGCGCCGAGAGGAGCACTGGCACGCTGTCGCGCACGCCTGGGGGGAACTTTTCCAGCGCCGCCCGCACCCGACCGGCGATGGCCTCGATGAAGCGCGGCTGCATGTGCCAGTCGCCCGCTACCTTGACGGTCAGATCATCGCGATGGAGCCGCTGCACCCCTTCATCCACCGCCGTGATGTATCCCTTCATCAGGATGGGCGAATACTGTGGCGACATGATGATGCCGATGAGCGTATCCGCGCCGTTCGCGGCCTCGGCCACCATATCCTGCACAAATGGGGGCGAGAAACGCATGCCGGCTGTCACGTGGAATTGTGGACCATCCGGGTGACGTCGTGTCAGTTCCGCTTCGAGGGCCGCGGCCTGGTCCTGGGTAATCTGGATTAGCGGCGACCCGCCGATTAGCTCGTACCTTCGCCGGAACTCGGCGAGCAGCTCCGGTTCGGGTGGCCGGCCACCGCGAACTCTGGTCATGTAGTCTGGGATATCATCGAGCGTCGCCGGCGAGCCATAGGTCATGAGTATGACGCCGATCCGTGAGGAAGAAACCATACCGTGCTCCAGTGCTTGCATGATCTTGCCGCACGCGGCCATCTCTGATATGGGGTGCCGCGTAGCGAATAGTCCATCTCGTGTGCATACGGTGCGTGAGGGTAGCGTTTCCACGCACATCGCAGATGAGCGTGCGTGCACCCCGCAAGCACTCGACTTCTCACTATATACCTGGCGCACCACAAGCCGTCCACTGGCGATTTCACGCGTGCTCGGGTGGCAAGTTGCCTGGCGGCTGCTGCGCGGTGTATCGTTGAGGCGCGGGACATCTCTATATTCTGGTTACCGCAGTTGCGAGAATACTACCCACCGGGGCGAGGCTGCCAACCGGTGGTCTGTCGAGGAGGCAGAGCAGGCATGAAGATAGCGGGAGCTGGCGCGCTCGTCACAGGCGGCGCGTCCGGACTTGGCGCGGCGACGGTTCGGCGGCTCGCGAGCCTTGGCGCACACGTCACGATTGCCGATCTCAACGCGGAAACAGGCAACGCGCTAGCCGCTGAGCTTGGCGGGCAGGCACGGTTCGTCCAGGCGGATGTAACAAGCGAGGAATCGCTGCGCAGCGCCACAGACGCCGCCAAAGACCAGCAGGGCGGGCTACGCATTCTCGTGAATTGCGCGGGCATCGGTGTTGCCGAGAAAGTGCTCGGCAAGGAGGGACCGCACGACCTGAATCGCTTCGTGAAGGTCATTCAGATCAATCTGGTTGGCACGTTCAACGCGTTGCGCCTGGCAGCGGCTGTCATGAGCGAGAACGAGCCAGATGCCGAGGGTGAGCGCGGCGTGATCATCAACACGGCTTCCGTGGCCGCGTTTGAAGGCCAGATTGGCCAAATCGCCTATTCCGCCTCAAAAGGCGGCATCGTTGGGATGACACTGCCCGCCGCTCGTGAGCTGGCACGCTACGGCATTCGCGTCATGAGCATCGCGCCCGGCATCTTTGATACCCCGTTGCTCGCAGGCCTGCCGGAGCCGGCACGCATCTCGCTCGGCCAGCAAGTGCCTTTCCCCTCGCGGCTGGGTCGCCCCGATGAGTACGCCGCGCTTGCGCAGCACATCATCGAGAACGCGATGCTCAACGGAGAAACGATCAGACTCGATGGCGCGATCCGTATGCAACCGAAGTGAGGAAAAGCTTGTCCTCATCGCCCGTGGACTCAGCAAGACTCACTTGTTCAAGCGATAGCCACCAGTGAGCGGTTAGCTCTCCACGTTCGGTATGTCGCGCCAATCGGTCCACAACATCTCGTAGACGCTCTTCTTCACCGTCTACGAGATGGGCTATTGCGTCGAGATCGTTGAAACACAGTGTGCGGTGAAAGCGATTGAATCGATGAGGGCCAGCGTGACGAACCTGCCGCTTTATGCCCAGGTCATGCCCACGATTGCAGATACGTGACCACGCCCGATTCGGAAATGCTTCCATGATCTCGAGTTGGGAACTCTTGGGATAGAGGCGGCGGACTATTTCATCCTCTTCGTCTGTCCAGTCTTCCGCCACATTTGAAGACGAACCACGCCAAATCAATGCTACATCGGGACAAGCTGCAATTCCTGTCTGCCAGGTGACATGTAAGAGCAACACATGCGGTGAGATGATATTGAGTTTAATCTCTTGAATGACTTGACGCGCCAATCGCTTTTGCCCTTCCAGTGATAGGCTCTTATACTCCATCACCAGATGCGAGAGTACGAAATGGAAGTTCGGGATGACATCAACCAGATCTTGTTGCTGACGGGCCTGTTTCGCCCGCAATTGGGCTCGATGAGTTTCAGCCTCCTGCAACTTAGATAAATACCGTCGTTCAGTATCGGGACTCAGCGGGACGGCCGGATCCGTAAGCAACTTATCTAGGCGGACTATTTGAGCATCAGCCCTTTCAATTTGAATTTTCAGTGATTGCGCTTCATCTTGGGAATCAGACTTTCTTCGCTCCCACGCAGCCTTGATCCTGTCTGCCATGTCAACATCGTATTGCGCTAAGTCGCATAGGCGTTGAATGATGATCTCATCCAACTCACGGCAAGGAATCGACCACATTTTTTGCTGGTGCATAATGCCCGTCTTGTTAGCCCAGCCATCCCCCTTATAACAAGCGTATCGAGGCCGATTGTCTCGCTTATGGGACAAGTAGCTTACAGCGCCATTGTCACTTTTTAGCATTCCATGCAATATGGCAGGTGTCTCCACACTGGAAACGGTTGGAGAGCGGAAGCTCTTGGTGCGGAAGGGTGTACCATCGGGATAACGTCCTGTAATCGCGGCATATGACGCGCTTAATAGATCCATCGGTATTGCTGGTTCATGAGCATTGGCCAAGTAGGTGGGGTCGTTACTCTCTGTGGCTATTTTGGCGTACCCTCCCAGCGTCAAATTGCTAAGATAATACCGAATAGACATGGCAGAACTGAACGTATATCCTCCTGAAACGGATCGCATGCGCGTCTTAAACATGTATCGCTGCGCGTCGTCTGGCGTGAGGTAAGGGAATACGTACGGCAGTGTCTCGATATAGTTGACCATTCGCGAGAGCGAGAAATCGAAGTCCCTGAAGCGCTCGAAAAGCTCGACAGCGATGGGCTGCCAGGGTTTGTAGATGACCGGGACCTGTTGATCCTTCCACATACTTCTGTCGATGACATATGGAGCTGGTATATTCCCTCCGCCATACAATCCGCGCTGAATCTTCTGCCGCCGCGTATCATGCATATACGCAACCTGCGTTGCCAGGTAGGAGTACGCTTCCTGCATCTCACGCTGGAAGGCTTGAAGATCTCCGATCTTGCTGAAATCATAGACACTCCGGCCCGGAACAATTAACAGAATGCGCTTCTTTTCGGCAAGCATCGTGAACATGCTCGCATAGGTTTGATGCTTGTCTCTGAACAGGCGATCAGCGCGGGCAACAACAATGCTTCCAATCACATCGTTAGCGATGTCCTGGTACAGACGAGTGAGCTCAGGGCGTTCGCTATACCCTTTAGTTCCGCTGACTCCGGATCCCTCATCATAGAGGATGATATTCTCCGAGCCTGAATCTCCGCGCAGTTTTATGGCAACAGGGACCAGAGACTCCTGTTTCATACGGGACTCGCGCGAATCCAGATCTGCCCCCTTTTTGGACTGTCGTATCAGCACTCCCGTTTTTCTAGTTAGATCAATGCTCACACCTTTCAAATCGAATTCTGGCACTTGTACTGAATTAATGATTCGCATATACTATCTCCTTGTGGACAGACTACATGACTGTCCTCGAAATGCGGTGTTAGACGTTCGTTAGAATTCTAAATATCATCGACTACATCGTTCTATAATTTGCATGACTATCTTTTGCTACGCATACTGATCATAGAAGTTCGAATAGACTTCACGATTTTTTGCGAGGAGAAAGCACATGAACAACACTCAACGACCCGGCCCGAAGCGTTTTAGTAGCGTCACCATTCCCTACCTGCGCGAATGGCGTATGTACCGCACCCTAACACAGCTTGATCTTGCCCGAGCTGCGAAGGTGACCAATCTCACCATTTCCAAACTCGAGGGCGGAAATCGTGCCAGGTTTCACACGGTTCGTGCTCTTGCGGCAGCGCTGGACATCGATGTAGACGATTTGCGATACAGGATGCCGCCAGCAGCATAAAGCAGCATAAAGAGGAGGCCCACAGCATGCTTTCACCACGCTGTGGGCCTTGCAACGCCGTCTATACCCCTGTAACGAGTCAACAGCGCTGGCCAGAGCGACACTGCTTTAACTGAAATTACGCCGCTCTCTATGTGCTCTACCTAGTATAGCGAATGGAGGCGGGCAATAGCCAATAAGGAGCCATTCAATGGCAAAGAACAACGTAAAACGGAACCGCGACTACCAAGACGATGAATACGACGAAGTCCACTACGAACCCGGCAGTGAGATACACCATACCGACTCCGGTAATGCCCGTCGCCTTGTCAATGAGCACGGAACAGATATCCGGTATGTGATGCAATGGAAATCCTGGTACGTCTGGAACAATCAGTATTGGGAACGTGACCGAACCGGAGACGTGATGCGACGTGCACAAGAGACGGTCAAGCACATTTACATGGAAGCCGCCACCACACCTGATAGGGGTCGCAGACGGCAGCTTGTGTGGTGGGCGATGCAATCCGAATCAGCGGCGCGACTAGGCGCAATGGTGAAGTTGGCGCAAACTGAGCAGAAAGTAGTGGCCGTACCAGAGCAATTCGATGCCAAACCTTGGCTCTACAATTGCCGCAACTACACCATTGATCTTCGCTCAGGTGAAGCGCGGAAGCACCGTCGCAGCGACATGCTGACCAGTGCGGTTAATTTTGATTATGACCCCCTTACTGAATGCCCCACATGGCTTGGCTTTCTCTATACCATCACAAATGGCAATCAGAATCTGATCGATTTCCTTCAGCGGGCCATTGGCTACAGCCTCACGGGAGATGTCAGTGAACAGGTTATGTTTATTGCGTGGGGTAGTGGGAATAACGGAAAATCGACCCTGCTAAACGTCATTCGTGACCTCACCGGCGCATACGCACGCACGGTCAGCCCCGATACCCTGGCGGCAAGCAACAAGAACGGTGGTAGCGGCCCAAGCAGTGATATCGCACGACTCAAGGGTGCCCGATTCATTTCCGCGATTGAAACCAGTCATGGGCAACATTTGAACGAGTCTCTTATCAAACAGCTCACCAGTTCTGAACCCATGACGGCACGTTTCCTCAATCAGGAGCATTTCGAATTTGCTCCAACATGGAAGCTGTGGCTTGCCACCAACCACAAGCCAAACATCCGAGATACAGACAATGGCATCTGGCGACGTATCAAGCTGATTCCGTTCACGGCCACCATTATGGCCAGTGAAGAGGAGAAAAGAGCATTTCCCGCAAAGCTCCGTGCGGAACTTCCTGGCATTCTCCATTGGGCCATTCAGGGATGCCTCGAATGGCAAAAGCATGGCCTTGGCATACCAGCAGAAGTGGAAAGCATCACAAACACATACCGCAACGAGATGGATGTCCTCAGCGCGTTCCTGAGTGAGTGCTGCGTAGAGGCATCATCTGCGCATGTCACATTCCAAGCTCTCTATGAGGCCTATGACGCATGGTGTGGAGAGAATCACATACAGCAACTCGGTTCACGTACGTTTAATGCGCGACTCCGAGAGCGCGGCCACATTGAAGGCCGTGGCACAGGTGGCTACTCGGTGTGGCGCGGCATTGGCATCAATGCTGATCGTGTTACTTCACTCGAAGGGCCCGATAATTCAAAAGTGAAGCAACTTCACTTGCTCAAGACGGATCGCAAACTTGCATAAATTTAGGAGTTGTGACGCCAGAAGTGAAGCAAGTGAAATGTAGTGAAGTAAATTTAGGGGTCCGAGGAAATGAAAAAAACCTTACGTAGAGACCCCCAAAAATGCTTCACAGTACTTCACTACTTCACTCGGACATACTGCAAACTCAGGTGAATTCCCGATTTCCATGGTGTGTGAGGCGAGAGAAATTACTTCACTCTCCTCACACACCGAGCCCAAAAGTGAACTAACGCAGGTTTCCTTTTCCCGTGAGTGCCAGGTGGCCTGGGATGAACATGCCGGCACTCACGCTTATTGATGGTGGGTTTCGCTTGCTCACTCCAGACGGTCTTGCACCGCATTGCAAGAGAGCTATTGATAAACGGGCAAACGAGATCTACGCCATGCTCAAGCCTGATCTTGACTTCTACATGATACCGACGGGTGTTGGGTCAGAGGAGCATAACCAGTAGACGCTGCGAAGAGATAATCGCGGCTGAAACTGCCACAACTGCTATGCAGCACGGTGCAGATAAATCATACCGGCCTGCTTGCAGGTAGTTACCTGCCGACTTGACGGCAGAGGGAACATGAGCGATGAGCAGCTAATAGCTTGCGGGCGCATGGTATGGCTCTCCCGACAACGGGTCCCAGCATGCTCCTACACGTACTGGCCCGTTAGGCCGTGCTCAACATCACCTCTACGGCATCGTGAACAGGATAGCGGATTTACTTTCATCCCAGGTTGCCGGTAGGGCTTGCCGCTTGTCGTGTTGAATACTGAAGTGTTGTAGGAACCGCCGCGCATCCACCATATAGCGATAGCCATGCGGTCGAGTGAGTTTCAATGCCCCCTCGGCGTCCTCGTCCGTAGGAATGATCACTACCTGTCGGGTTCGGGGATTAAATCCGAGTTGCACCCAGGAGATCTCCTCGCCCTCCGGCAGGAGATGTTTCGCCAGATCAGGAGCAATAGTGAACTGGCCGGTTTTCAGTACCGATACCGTCGCCATGGCCTGAGGGCCACCTGCGCGCTTCGGCGGAATGTATAGTTCAAACCCTTCTAACGGGTTACTTTCCATTCCCATTTCTGGCTCTTCTCGTTGGGCTGTTCTCCCACGTGGCATGTTTATGCAACCTTTCCCAATCGCTTCTTTAGGTGGCATTGTAGATAGTCAAATACATGTGCGCAACAACATAAACGTTGTGACACATATCATGTTCAGGTTGCAGATGAGAATATTACTAGCCTCAAGTACGAAGCAGGAAGAGCACGCTATATGATCAGTCCGAGCCGAAATTTCTTCCTGATCAACTGCCTGCAATACTGCAAAGCGCTACAAGTCATTTGTACTTTGGCACCAGAGCAACTTACCAGCATGCGTTGACTCGACGACACATGACTGGCTCTGTCACAATGTTGTGACCTATGCAATTTTGTGTGCCGGGTGGTAGCATTTAGATGGGTGACAGGTAACCTGATAGGTGTCATTCCTGCCCCAGCAACAATGTTTGGTCACTATGAAAAGTACGGTTTGCCTTAGTGATCGGACGTGTCTACTACGTACGGACATAGTCAAGATGCGGCCACAGTAGACCAGATCTGTCTGTCGGCAATTGTATTTAGAACTGGTCTGCTTCGTGCTTCACTTGTACGGGAACTGCCGCTTCGGACCTTATTTATCTATTTGCGTTCGGCCACAATCAGGTGAAAGGTGTCTGATGGTCTGCCACCGGTTGAGCCTGCCTTGACTTTGTTGCCCAGTTTGCTAGAGTAACGGTGCATGCCAAGCACGAATGTGAACAGAGAGCGGAATACCAATGTTCGACCCAGAAAACGAACTCATGCTCGCAGAAGTAGCAAGCATGTATTATGAGCAAAATCTCACGCAGGAGGAGATCGCCAAGGCCATCGGGATCTCGCGTTCAGGTGTTTCACGGTTACTTACCCGTAGCCGTGAGCTTGGCCTTGTTCAGATTCAGGTCCGTCATCCACTGCAAACATCGCAATCTCTACGGCAGGACCTCATTGCGCGCTTCAATTTGCGTGATGCCCAAGTGCTCGTAGTCGACCAGCCTGGAGTTAATCTATTACCGAAACTGGGCCTGCTCACCGTGCGATATTTGGAACGCGTGCTCGAGAACGGTATGACCGTCGGTATCTCGTGGGGAACTTCAATACTTGAGGTTGTAAATGCGTTATATCCGTCCCGGCGTCTCCAGTTAGACATCGTGCAACTTATGGGATCGATCAGCGCCAACTCCCCAGATGTCGATGGTCCGGAAATCGCCCGCCGCTTTGCCGCGGCGTATGGCGCTCACTGTTACTACCTTCACGCTCCGCTGCTGGTCAGGGATTCAGCAGTCCGGGACGCATTGGTGCAAGAACGGAACATGCGACATACATACGAAGTCATGGCCCGTATGGATATCGCACTGGTCGGGGTGGGAGCAGTAAGAGGACCCGCGTCCGGGCTTTTCCGGGCTGGGTATCTTAACGAGACTGAACTGGCCTCTATTCGAGAACAGGGTGCCGTCGGCGACGTATGCGGGCTTTACTTCGATGCGAGTGGCGGAATTCGAAATTTAGAACTGCATAACCGGAGGATAGGTGTTCAGCCGGAGACACTACGTCAGGTGCCCCTGACAATCGGTGTTGCCGGGGGATCACACAAGGCTGAGGCGCTGCTGGGCGCATTGAGAGCCGGACTCGTGAAAGTTCCGATTACGGATGAGGAGTGTGCGAAGGAACTTCTAAAGCGCGACAATCTGGATCGTAGAAACTACCAGAAACCAGAACTGGCAACCAGGGTTCCAATGCCTTGATGCTACCGCGCTCACTTCGTCTCATCGAAGTTGCTCTCCACCAGTCGAATTAGCGTCTCTACCGCAGTTGCTTCGTCGCGACCGTCCGCAATGATGGTGATGACTGTGCCAGTGGTCACCCCAAGGCGCAAGACCTGGACGATACTTTTTGCGCTCACTTGCTTGTCATTGTTGCGCACGGAGACAGAACACTCGAATCGGCTTGCGCTCTTAACGAAGAGCGCAGCGGGACGGGCATGCAATCCCGCCCTGTGGGCGACAGTGACCTGCGCAGTTGTCATATACTTTTCCCCGTCAGAGATTGCTATGCAGACATCAGCCGAGTTATTCCGAGAGTGCGCTTCGTGGTCCGAATCAATGCTACACGAGCAAACGTGGTTCTTCCAGGAGTTCGCGAAGCGTTGCCAGGAACTTAGCTGCAACCGCCCCATCAAGCACACGGTGATCAGCGGAAAGTGAGAGTTTCAGGAGTGAACGGATTTCGATAGATTCCTCTCCATGAGCGTCTGCGATGACTACCGCCCCTCGTGTGATGCGACCGACTGCCAGAATGGCAGATTGTGGTTCATTAAGGACCGCATGGAACGTATCGATGCCGAACATGCCGAGATTTGAGATCGTGAGAGAGCCGCCCGAAAGATCATCTGGAACGAGTGTCCCTTCGCGCGCGCGGCGAGTAAGTGAATCCACTTCTGCGGCAATCTGCTGAAGTCGCATGCGATCTGCGTTGTGCAGAACGGGCACCAGTAAACCGTCAGGAACCGCTACGGCAAAACCGATATTGATGTCTCGCCAGAGTTGAATGCCTTCCGGCTGCTCTGTTCCTTGAGCGGGTACAAATCGTGCATTGACTTCCGGGTGCTGGCAGAGTGCCGCAGCAACCGCTCTTACGAGAATCGCTGTGAGGGTAGGGACGACCTCACGGCGACGTTGAGCTGCCGTTTTGGCAACGGCCCGAAGGGCCTCGGCTTCCGTCATATCCACTTCAATATCGAGATAGATATGCGGTGTCGTCGTAAAGCTGTGTGTCGTGCGCTCGGCGATGGTGTGCCGCATCGAGGTCAGTGGAATGAACGATGGCGCCAGTTCGTCAGTACGTCCGGGAGGCGCCTTGTGAGCCAACCCGTGCTCATCAGGCGAAAGCGATTTCCCGTCAGGCACACTGGATATCCCATTACCGGCAGTAGCAATTGCATCCTCAACGTCGCGAAGCCGGATTCGGCGCCCAGGCGTAAGTGCAGTTGAGTTTACTAGCGTCTCATGCGACAATGCATGCGCCTGAGCAACCTTACGGGCAAGTGGTGTCAAAGCCGGCTCATCACGTTGGATGTCAGCGCCTGGCAGACCCGCGAATGCACGAACATCAGCGGCGCGTAGTGGACTTCCAACTCGATCGCTGTCGAAACTGTTAGCGATGCTCTCAAGATCGACACCCAGTTCCTGAGCGATGCGGCGTGCGGCAGGGGTAGAAGGCACTCGCACTCTTGATCCTAGCTGCTTGCCCATGGCGGAGACCGTGTGCTCCTGCTGTGTTGGTTGGTTCGCTAGTATGGCGATGTCGGCACCAGGATCAACAGTAGCAGCGGGACTTTCCGTTTCACAGATCAAGATCGGTTCACCTACAGGAACGGTCTGCCCGCTGTCGGCGGCAAGCCTGGTAACTCTACCTGCAAATGGTGCTTCGATCTCGAGTTCCACTTTGTCGGTCTCTACCTCGGCAAGGACGTCATCCTTTGCGAAGATATCGCCAGGAGCAACGTGCCAGCGTACGATCATACCGTCGGTCATCGTCATGCCTAACTTTGGCATGTCTACCGTCCGCTGCATGGACTGCCCTCCTGATCATGCGAAGTTACGTATCATTAATGCCCTTCACGTACCAGTCGACGGGCAGCAGCCAGAATATCCTCTTCTTGTGGCACGGCGGCACGCTCAAGCAGTGGATTATAGGGAATGGGAGTATCGGCACCGCCAAGACGGCGAATCGGCGCATCAAGGTAATAGAATGCATCGCTGCCAGTAATGCGTGCTACGATCTCGCCACCGAATCCGCCGGACTCCACTGCCTCATGAACGACCAGCACGCGTCCAGTCTTCTGGACTGAAGTAAGGATCGGGCCGTCATCCAGGGGGCGCAGCGTACGCAGATCAATCACCTCTGCCTCAATGCCCTCCTGGCTCAGACGTTCGGCTGCGGCTAGTGCCCGCGGAACCATGATGGAGAATGCAACGATGGTGATATCGGTCCCGCTGCGCTTTATGTCGGTTACGCCGAGCGGAATCGTATATGTGCCAGAAGGAACGGAACCTTTCTGACGGTAGAGCAATTTGTGCTCTAGAAAGACGACGGGATTGTTGTCGCGAATGGCAGAGATCAGGAGACCCTTAGCATCAGCAGGTGTCGCAGGCAGTACCACTTTTAGGCCCGGAACATGAGCGAACCACGCCTCAAGACTCTGTGAGTGTTGGGCAGCTGCCCCCGTGCCTGAGCCGAGTGGTGCACGAATCACAAGCGGTACCGTCGCTTTGCCACCGAACATGTAGCGAATCTTGGCGCCCTGATTGACGAGCTGATCCATTGCCAGGGCCAGGAAATCGCTGAACTGCATTTCGGCGACAGGACGCATGCCCGTTAGAGCAGCGCCAATCGCCGCGCCAGCGATTACTGCCTCCGAGATCGGCGTATCTCGAATACGTTCTTCGCCGAATTCATCAATCAGTCCACGAGTGACCGCGAACGCACCACCATATATACCGATGTCTTCGCCCATCAGAAACACTGTCGGATCGCGCCGCATCTCCTCGGCAAGTGCCGTACGAATGGCTTCTGCATACGTCATTTCAACAGCTGGCCCGCCATCTGGAACCTCTTGCGCGATTACGTTGCCTTTAGAGGGGTCTTGAGATGCTGCAGCACTCATTCGGCATACACTCCTTCCAGGAGGTCTTCAGGGCGCGGGTCCGGGCATGCGAGTGCGTAGGCATATGCATCTTCAATATCGGCATATGCTCGCGCACGAAGTTGCTCTATCACATCAGACGTAAGCATGCCGTCTGACACACAGAGTGCGATGAAGTGCTCAATGGGATCTCTCTTCCGCCACTCTGCAATTTCCTCGCGGGTTCGGTACCGGTTTTGGTCACTCTTGGAGTGCCCCTTGTAGCGATATGTGCGTGCCTCAATCAACGAAGGGCCATTGCCTTGCCGTGCACGTTCAACCGCACTGGCAACTGCATTGTGTACGGCAAAGACGTCATTTCCATCTACAGTCTCGCCCGGTATTCCATAAGCAACTGCCCGATCCGCAATCGAAGCTACGCGAGTAGCGCGTCTCACAGACATCGACATGCCATATTGATTGTTCTCGCAGAGAAAGATCACCGGCAGATCCCAAACCGCTGCAAGATTGATGGATTCATGGAACGTACCTTCGTTAGCCGCTCCATCGCCGAAAAAGCATACGCATACCTGGTGCGATCTCCGCATTTTGATGCTCAAACCCACACCTGTAGCGATTGGGATTCCGCCGCCCACTACGCCATTCGCGCCGAGATTACCCATTGCGACGTCGGCAATATGCATCGAGCCACCTCGGCCCCGGCAATAGCCCGTCTCCTTGCCCAGCAGCTCAGCCACCATTGGATTCAGATCAGCGCCTTTGGCAATGCAGTGACCGTGGCCGCGGTGCGTGCTCGTAATGTAGTCTTCCGGTAGCAAGGCGGACATAGCACCAACAGGTACTGCTTCCTCGCCTATAGAGAGGTGAGTCGTTCCATGGATTGCGCCCTTCATGAAAAGCTCATCTACCTTCTCTTCAAAGGCGCGAATACGAAACATCGTCGAGAGAATGCGCACTCGAACATCAGCCTGTGCTGAAGCACCATTTCCATGCGTCTGGGTCACTGGTGGTGTCCCCGAGGGGGACAGACTCTCGTATCCAGGATGCGCAGACTGTGCGAATCCAGACGATTTTTGAGACATATGGCCTCCAAGTGGTCGTAATGGCCATCGTCAATGTGCATATAATGCACATATGTGCAATGTAGCACGGTCACTGCTAGTCGTCAAGCGCCGCACTTTGTTATCAGAAAATATAGTCACCAAATGTACTTGACACAGACTTATGATATCAGTACACTCTCTGTCAGTGACATCTGTTCTCCTATTTCACATTGGTGAAGTGGCGGAGGGATACTCTTGCCATCGCGCAGCCCCAGGTTACTGACACTGGAAACGTTTGGCTGCTGTGACTGTGAGCATATGCGTCTCTGTCATCTAGAGCGTGCCCATACGTGAGCATAGGCCAGGTGCTGATGATACTGGCGAGATCCTTTGGGATGAACGGTGAGTCGTGGGCTTAATCCGGCTGGAGGCTTCGGCGTCAGGCTCATCAGGCGATGGGACCTTAGTGAAGTTCATTGCCCAAAGCAGGCAAGTGTGAGAGCAACGGAGCCCGGTAACACAGGAGTTAAACCATGCAGTACTTGCCGTTTACCTTGTTACTCCTTGCAGCCCTGATCTTGACGATGTCATTGGCCCATCTGCAGCATCGGTACTACATGCATACCGTCAACCGGCTGGCCGCTCAGTACCGGCAGTCCGGCTATGTATTGTGCAGCGGAATTGCCCGAGGGCGCTTACGCGGAGCCATTGCGATCCTGGTCATGCGACGTGACAGTAGCACCATCGAACATGCGGAAATTATGGAAGGAACTTCCGTCCTGGCACGCTTCCATATCCAACAGAATTTACATGGTCAGGCGGTGAACGCGCTCGCCATGCCCTCCCTCAGCCGTGCGGCAAAAGATGCGCTACAAGATGCCGTCCGGCGTTACGAGCAGAACTTTGCGAGATCTTCAGACGCTGATACTTCAGTGAGTTTGCCAACGACTGCAGAGCCTTCACCGACCCACAGGATAGCTGGCGCGTGATCTAGCCGTGGGGAAGACTTGATACCCATCTTGCGGGTGTGTCGCCAAACTCGATTGAACATGACTTTTTCACTGCAAATTGACGCAACAATTCTGGGCTGGCTCACTTTACCTTTGCCGGCCGCTAGAGAAGGAGGTAAATGCTACCGTCCAGAGCTTCGGCGCTCGTGTATGCGTCACGGGGAAATGAGCGCGTAGCGGTAGTCGTATTCGACTAGGGAATGAGCTGCCCTGTGGCGCGCCTTCCGTGTCCTGTTGTGTATCGAGGAGGATACCAAGCATGAGCGGTGTGTCCAACTTTGTCGAGTGGGTCGGTACCCACTTCATCGGACTCTTCAATGCTTCAGGTCAGCAGTTTCTGGGCTTAATATCGGGCATTCTGCCGACGTTAATCGTCCTGCTGACGTTCATGTACGCTGTGGTGAAATTCATTGGTGAAGAGCGCGTCACACGAACGGTCATCTGGTCGTCGCGTAGTTGGCTAACGCGTTACACGATCATGCCGATCATCTCGGTGCTCCTGCTCACCAATCCCATCTGCTACTCGTTTGGACGCTTTCTGCGAGAACGCCACAAGCCAGCATTTTATGATGCGGCAGTGTCCTTTGTGCATCCTGTCACCACGTTTTTTCCTTATGCGAACGCAGGTGAGTTATTCGTATGGTTGGGCGTGGCTGACGGCCTTACGAGACTACATCTCTCGATCGTTCCACTTGCGATCCGCTACTTCGTATTGGGTATCGTCGTTATCTTCATCCGGGGCGTCGTAACGGAGCGAATCACCGAGGTGATCATCGCGCGGACCGGACGGACCGAAGTATTCCGTGAATTCGACGAGAAGTTTACGGTAGGCGCTAGCGGTGAGGCCCAGACGCTCGGAGCAGCAACCATTGGGAGGTAACGCGCCATGGCAGATACGGAAGATCGGCTGACATACCAGGCCGTATTTGTCCGCCCAGGTACGGGCGGCTGGGGCCGTGGCCTTGTCATTCAACCCACGGAAACACGTAACAAGGTCATCTCGGTCACGGGAGGCGGCATTCATCCAGTAGCTGCAAGAATCGCCGAGTTGTCGGGAGGAGCCGCAGTAGACGGATTTCGCTCTGCGGTGCCAGACAACGAAGTCCTGTGTGCAGTTATTAATTGTGGCGGGACGGCAAGAATCGGCGTGTATCCACGCAAGCGCATCCCAACGATTGATGTCTATCCGGGAGCACCCGGTGGCCCGTTAGCTCAGTTCATCACGGCTGATATCTTTGTGTCAGCTGTGACAACCGCCGAAGTGGAACCCTATGCGGGCGAGGCTCTTCCTGCCTCGACCACCTCAACAGTTGAGGCAAATAGGGTTGTCAACGCAACGGACGCCGGGACTAGCTCTACCCATTCAACACTTACTGCTGTCGCGACATCGCCTACAGCGCCTGCGCCTACTAGGGCACCGGGACTCTATGATCGCGTTTCGAACGCATTCATCAGGTTCGGGTCCGGTATCGGGTATGTCGTCAATACGTTACTCGCGTCAGGACGCGACGCGATAAACCTGACGATAAACACCATCCTGCCTTTCATGGCGTACGTCAGTCTGCTCCTCGGCATCGTGCTGTACACCGGTCTCGCGACTGACATCGGCAACATCCTGAAGCCACTGGCAAGTAACCCACTGGGCTTGGTGCTCATCGGCATCATTACAGCCTTGCCGTTCTTGTCTCCTATTCTCGGACCAGGAGCCGCTGTCGCCCAGATCATCGGCGTGCTCATGGGAACAGAGATCGCGCTTGGTGTCATACCTATACAGTATGCGCTGCCCACCTTGTTCGCCATTGATGGACAAGTGGGTTGCGACTTTATACCAGTTGGCTTAGGTCTGGGCGAAGCACAGCCTGAGACGGTAGCCGTCGGCACTCCGGCAGTTCTGTTCAGTCGGCAGATCACGTCACCACTTGCAGTTGTTCTGGCGTGGGTTGCCAGCTTTGGTATGTACCCGCGATGAACGGCGTTTACTACCGTAGCACGGTAGTACGGCTCGGCGAGGAAGTGGAGGATATGCTGCGCGAAGGCGTGCTCATCTTCTTCGCTGAGCCACTGCCAGCAGTGCTTGAAAGCGTTTCGATTGTCCATCAGCCCACACTAATTCAGACAGATGCTGTCCGCGAGGGACATCTTCTGCGGATTGGTGGCCGGATCGTGACGATCCGAGCGGTGGGACAGCTAGCCACGCACAACTTGCGTACATTGGGCCATCTCGTTGTCTATGCCGACGGGGCAACCGAGCCAATGCTACCTGGAGCCATCCATGTGGACTCATGTGAGTGGTCGGCTCCTCAACCAGGCGAGATTATCGAGCTGTGGACGGGCGACCTATAGCCGGATTCAATCCGAGCCAGACGACCTGACGAATGACGTGATTCCTGCAGTCCACCCCCGCACTACAGCGGCCCCTCACTTGCAGCAACCACACAACCAATCATGGAGAGCGCATTATGAATTTCGCCGAGCGATTGCAGGTGCTAGAGCGTGAGCACCATCCCATACGTGTCGCGGTAATTGGTGCGGGTCAGATGGGAAGCGGCCTGGTAGCACAGATTACGGCGATGCAAGGAATGAATGTGGTAGCACTCGCGGATATTGATCTGCCTCGATGTCATACGGCATACGAGATGGCAGGTATTGATGCCAACCGAATCGTGGAGGCGAACGCGCTACGTGACGATACCTTACCAGCTAGTTCAGTGCTCGCGACAACTGACTGGCGTAGAGCCGTGACATTACGCGATGTAGATGCTGTGGTGGATGCTACAGGTATCCCCCTTGTTGGGGCTCAAATAGCCACGCATGCCATTCACAGCAAAAAGCACGTGGTGATGTTGAATGTCGAAGCCGACGTCACTGTTGGACGTTTGCTCCGTTTCTGGGCGGAGCAGGCAGGAGTTGTATACACCGCATCTGCGGGCGACGAGTATGCAGCAGCTAAGGAATTGTACGATTTTGCTACAGCGCTTGGCTTTCACGTAGTGGTTGCCGGAAAGGGTAAGAACAATCTGCTGGATCGCCAGGCCACGCCGGAGTCGGTAGCCAAGGATGCTGAGACACGACGAATGAATCCACGCATGCTGGCTTCATTTGTGGATGGCACGAAGACCATGGTGGAGATGACCGCACTGGCCAATGCAACTGGACTTGTTCCCGATGTTCCCGGTATGCATGGGCCAACAGCATCCGTAGACGAATTGACGGATGTGTTCAGTCTCCTGTCTGACGGCGGCATTATTCACCAAGCTGGCGTGGTAGATTACGCCTTCGGCGTGGCTCCAGGTGTTTTCGTTGTGTTTACGTCAGACCGTCCCATCATCAAGGAGGAACTCACCTACCTGCACTTGGGAAAGGGGCCCTATTGGGCACTCTATCGGCCATACCATCTAGCTAGCTTAGAAACTCCGCTATCTGTTGCCCGTGCTGTACTGTATGGAGAGCCCACGATTGTGCCTCGCTACACGCCAGTAGCGGAAACGGTGGCTGTGGCAAAATGTGATCTCCCTGCGGGCCATGTAATTGACGGCATCGGCGGCGCGGATGTATACGGACTCATCGAACGGGCGGACGATGCGGAATCGGAGCGGCACCTCCCTCTCGGCCTGACGGAAGAAGCCACTCTCCGCTGCGATGTCGCCGCCGGATCGATTTTAACGTACGAAGACATTGGCAGCACGAGCCAGCAGTTCATCTGGCACCTGCGTGCGCTTCAAGACGAGCTATTTGCTGGACGCGAGCGTGCAACAGCAAACCGGGCTGTCTAACGCCGTGATCGATCCGATCACGGCAAGATCAAGACAGTGTCAAGGTCTTCATCAAGCAACCTACACTTCTACGGACTTCGTCGCGGTGCAGGTTGCTTGACGCGCCTGATTCCGCTACGTCCGCTCGTGCGTCAGATTCGTGTCGGCATTCAGTTGAAGCACTGAGCGCAGTGCTTCAGAGGGCATGCTCCATAGCGACACCAGATGGCAGACTGGACACAGACCTGCAGCTAGCGGTACATCTATCGTTGCATTGCCCGGTGTTCTATAGACAAATGCCGGATGGGCTCCCCACCCTAGCGCCATGTCGCCCATAACCAAGGGGCTTCGACAGCCCGGACATAGCAAAGGAGCCCTGCTTTCTCTCTGCATGGATGCTCGTTGCTTACTCACGTTCATTCTCCAGTTGCAAGAAGTAGTATGTCAGCCAACTTTATCGCTGCATGCCTACATACACTCCCTGAACACCCGCTTAGCAATATGCGAAGCATAAAGCTCGCCGCGCACCGGCATCCTCCACATCACATACACTATCAACAGTGACTCAACTGTTGACACCGTGTGGAGAAAGTGTGATAATCCTGCACAGAAGATCACGCACACGAGTGCGTCAGAATTTTTACACGCGTCCGTTCACCTTGCGAAAGGTGAACGGCACAGGTCAATCAGCAGCCTTACACATTGTAGCAGCCGTTACTCTGCTTATGATGGATGCCTCCTACAGATGAGCGCATACCTGCACAGATGACAATGCTTTGATCAGAGTGAATCACGCGCCCGCACCGCAAAGTGCAGGCGAAGCGTTGCTCGGTATGCTGGCCGCCACTTACAACAGACAGATATCGATAGATTGGCAACGCGGAATGCCGAGGTGTTGGCCATGACCACAGCGACACAGGTTTACACTGCAGGCCTTTGGTGCTCAAACTGTGGTGCCGAAACCGAGCACTTGGTTCTCTATGCCGGCGCATACATCAAGGAGATACGGTGCACCGTCTGCGACGCCACGTATACCCGTGAGGCTGAGACTCTCCGCGATGACTTTGTACACGATCTTCCAAAGCGAGCCCGACGTCTTGCGCACCAGGGTGTTCATGAGATTCGCTATCATCCACGCGAGTTCCTGCCACACCTCCCCCAGGAGTTACTCGTGCGTTCGCTTGGATTTTGTGCTGAGCTGTACGCAATCACAGCCACAGGTTCGAACAGTTCACGGCACCGGGCTCGATGAAGACGGTAGGCGTTTGGCGGGAGCATCGGACTCTGTACCGATTTGCCAGAGTGAAACGCTCACTCTGCCAATCACTGATATACTTTATTGTGTTCACATGAAGCCATCTGAAGTCGTCGCAATCAACAGCGAGCACACCTCGACTGAGACGGAGTTCGAGATGACCAGGCCCGCTCTGAAACACTCCGCATGAGGGACTGGTTTAATGCCGGCACCGCTGCAACATATACAATCAGTAACTGTCGCAGTTATCCTCTGCGCAGGGCAGGGCACGCGCATGTCCGCTGGGCAAAACAAGGTGCTATTACCGCTCCTGGGGAAACCGATGCTGGTGTATGCAATCGAAGCGTTCCGGCAGGCGACGTTGGTACATGAAATCCTGCTTATGGTACATCCTGACGAGCTAGCATACTGCCAGAATGAAATCGTAGAAGCCTACGGTTTGACCTGTGTACGGGGCGTTGCTGTTGGTGGTGCCACGCGCCATCAATCAGAAGAACGGGCGCTGAATGCACTACGAGGACGTATCGAGACGGGTGAAATCAACATAGTGCTCGTCCACGATGCTGCTCGGCCATTTGTACACGCAACAGACATTGATCGGCTGGTACAGGTTGCGCGCGCAGATGGCGGCGCAATCCTAGCAAGTGGTATAGCATCCGATGAACTCATTGTTCGTATCAACGAAACCGGCCGTATAGAGGCTGTTCTACCATCGAATGAGTTATGGCGCGCCCAGACGCCCCAAGCCTTCGAGGCAAAGACATTGCTTGCGGCCTATGATATTGCACATACGGAAGGATTTGAGGGTACTGATACATCATCCACCTTTGAGCGCACTGGCCAGGCCGTGCGAATCGTTCCTGGCTCTGTCGATAACTTCAAGATCACCACGCCGCGTGACCTGCTCCGAGCCGAGGAGCTTGCTCGTCGCATCTTCATAGTATAGCCCAGCACAGGCCATCATAAGTCCGTTCGAGCTTTGACAGGAGAAGCGACCTATACTAGGCTGAGAGAGGGCGGTGAAATCAATGGGTGGTACCAAGCCCACGCTTTCAGTTACCTTGACCACTCAAGACGTCACGGCGTTGCACTAGCATTTCCGAGCTCCTGTCACACCACAAGCAGTGGCGGTGCGTGTGCTCGGAGCATTCTGGGAGCCAGCCTATGACCAGTATCCTCACCACTGTCTCTGTCCCTCACCTCCCACAAGCCATTATTGTCGGCGCCGTGCTGGCATTTCTCACCGCGAATGTCCTGATGACCGCGGCGATGAGAGCCGTGACCACGACCGTCAACGTGTGGAGCATTACCATGAAAGCCGAACAGCCCGGCAATGGCCACCTCCTGCGGGCGGCCTGTGCCAGCGTCAATGTGGTGCAAGAGGCCGCTACTTGACGACGACCAAGGACAGCGCGGGTCAGACGTTGCGCGGCCAGCATGACTACGTCCTGCATTTTCCAGCCGGACAACTCCCGCCGAACGAGGCTTTCTGGTCGTTGACCATGACCGATGTGGTCGGGTACATGGTGAAGAACCCCATCGATCGCTACAGCGTCGGCAGCCGCTCCCGCCTCGATAAAGAGCATGTTCCTGCAAGGAATCTACCTTACCAGTAACGACATGCAGAGTTCATCGAATTTCGTGCGTCGCGGCGCACCAATCAGTACCGGATCACCCATGTATGGAGCAGCTCTACGCTGACAATGTCGTACTGGAGCGGTTCACTGAGTGGCAGGAAAGGCTGGTGTACGCCGGTTATCGTAAATGTGTCATAAAAGCTCCTAACAAGCAGCACTATGCTATAATCACTGCCACGATAGCTTACAGGCAATTCAGAGTTAGAACGTACTCGGAGGCATCCATGCACAGATGGGAATATCTGGTGTTGCGACTCGATGCCGAGCGGTCTTCTGGCCAAAATGTTCCTCACTTCATCAACGGCCAGGAAATCCGCGACTGGGAAACACAGCCCAAGCTGCTTCATGACATGATGAATGAATTGGGACGCGAGGGATGGGAGTTGGTAACAACATACCAGGCGGTCAATTCTCTCGTTTTCAAGCGAGGGCGGTAGGTAAAACGTGAGATGACGCGGGCGTTTCCTCGTGTCATCTTACGTTTAGCCACTCGTGATCGACTAAGTAGGTGGACAGAAGGATACCAAGAGTGATAGGCTGCTCTCAGGGCAGAGGACGGCAAGGAGGGCGGCGGATGCGTTTGGTAGCGTTGACGGACGCGGACCGAGGGGCGCTCGCCGCGGCGCTGGGCGCCACGAAACGGGTGCGGGAGTGGCGGCGGTTGCAAGCCGTGCGCCTGCTGGATGAGGGACGTGAGGCGCCCGAGGTGGCGCAGGTGCTGGGCTGTAGCGCGTCGAGCGTCTACTACTGGGCCGACGACTGGCGCCAAGCCGGGCTGGCGGGCCTGGCGGAAGGGCCGCACGCGGGCCGTCCCCGTCGCCTGGATGCGGACGCCGAGGCGACGCTGGCACAGGTACTGGCCGACGACCCGCAGGCGCACGGGTATGCCGCCACGGACTGGACGGTACCGCTGGTGCGCACGGAGTTGGCGCGGCGGGGCGACGCGCTGAGCGAGCGCACGCTCCGGCGCACGTTGCACCGCTTGGGCTATCGCTGGAAGCGCCCCAAATACGTACTCGGACGGCCCGACCCGGCCTACGAGACAAACAAGGGGCGCTCGTAGAGCAAGCGGCAGCGGGAGGTGGTGATCACGGGACGTAACGGCCGGCGCGTGATCCACGGCGCCCTCAACGCGACACGCGGCGAGTTGGTGGAGCTCGTGCGCGAGCGCAGCCGCCAGGACAACTGCATCGCCTTCATCGAGCGGCTGGGCCGGGTGCGCCCCGACGTGCCCAAGCTGCTGATCTGGGACAATGCGCCGCCCCACCATCCCAAGCGGGTGCTCGAAGCGGTCGAGAAGGCCCGCCTCACCATCGCGTGGCTGCCCTTTCGCTCCCCGGAGCTCAACCCGCTGGAGGACCTGTGGCGGCTCCTGAAGGCCGTCGTCGCCGCCAACCGCGTCTACGACACCCTGGATACGCTTGCCCGCCAGGCCCTCGCCTGGCTTGACGCCCATCTCCCTGACGCACTGCTCACCTGCTGCGGCTTGCGCTCGTCCAAATTTGAATGGCTACCTACTTAGAGACGCACATCGCGTCACGGTAAGATGTCTATACGCCTTACTCGTCGTCGGGCGCTCCCAATTGCGGATACTCTACAGACGAGCTTATTCGCTTCTCCCTGAATTCATGTAGAACTTCTCCAACTTCGTGCGCCGCATGCCCAAGTCCGGTTAAGAAGGCTTTAGCCGGCTCCCTAAGTTCTCTGAAACTCTGGGCTACAGGCTCCTCCCACTTTTTTAACGTCCCGGCAATCTCTTCGAAAGCCCTAGCCTGTCTGTCGACAGCATCAGCTTCCTTGGCCCTATCGTGAACTTGATTTGGGGTTTCCCATGTTTGATATCCACCGCCCCCTATTGGTCCCACACTGGCATTAAAACCTCTTCCCGTGACTGAGCTATCCTCTTTGTCCTTCGAATGGTTCTTGTCGTGTCCCCGCATCGATGGCACTCGCTTCCTCTAACAAAGGCTGCTCGATTAAATATGAGGTATATACCATACGTACTAGAAAGAAGCAAGGGCGAGCACGTGCAAGAGAGCATCCTAGGAGTGCGTGGCCGTCCTGACCCCCGACTGGCGCAGAGTGTGAGCCCCGTGTTGAATGGCAACATCGTTGACGTCACGCAGCCTAGTTCCAAGATCGATAAGAAAGTGTTCGAAAAGCCGCTCAGCGAGCAAGAGCTGCCAGCAGATACCCTATCGGATCGATGTCTCAAACACGGTTCGGAGGGTATCTGTGGCATGGCAAATCAAGTGTACTCGAGCGACCTAAACGATGCCGAGTGGGCGCTGCTTGCGCCGCTGGTATCGCCCGCCAAGTCGCATGGCCGCCCGAGGAGGTCGAGATGCGGCGCATCATGAATGGCCTGTTCTACCTCTTGCGCAGTGGTTGCGCCCGGCGCTATGTTCCCAGGGAGTACGGCGCCTGGTAGACGATCTATTGGTATTTCCGGCAATGGCGGCTGAATGGGGCGTGGACCAAGATGCATGCGCAGTTGCGTGAACTGGCCCGGTTGCATGCGGGACGCGATCCCACGCCAAGCGCGGCGATCATCGACAGCCAATCCATCCGCACCCACCAAGGGAGCCGCGCGGCTTCGATGGGGGCAAGAAGATCTGTGGACAGAAGCGCCATCTGCTGGTGGATACCTTGGGGCTGCTGCTCAAGGTAGTCGTCCATCCGGCAAGCCTGCATGATCGGCTCGGCGCCAAGCTGCTCTTGGGGGCGTTAGGACTAGGGTTTCTACGGCTGCGGCTCACCTGGGCCGATCAAGGCTATGCCGGTGCCTTGCGCCAGTGGAGCAGAGAGGAAGTTGGCGTCACGCTCCAGATCGTCTATCCCGGGTGGAGACAACTCAAGCGGAATCTGCCCGAGCTGTTGGATGAACTTGGATATCAACCCGATTTTCATGTGATCCCGCGCCGGTGGGTTGTAGAACGGACCATTTCGTGGTTAGGTCGTGCCCGACGGCTCAGTAAAGACTATGTGCGACTGACTGCGAGTAGTGAGGCCTTGATCTATGTTACCTGTATTCGCTTACTTCTCGCCCGCTTGGCATGAATCAAGGTGGCAAGCTTTCTCCTACAGTTTCTAAGAGCCTGTTTCATAACTCACAGCGGGCATCCGGCGGTCTTGCATAGGCTGAGGCATGGACAGCCAGACCCCGCTCTACGCCACCAATTTGATGGATGCTGAATGGGCGCTGCTCGAGCCACTCTGGCCACCTGACGAGCCCACCGGTCGTCCGCGTGTGCATCCGCTGCGCACGATTCTGAACGCGATCTTTTACGTCCTGCGGACCGGCTGTGCCTGGCGCTTCCTGCCCCAGGAATGACCTGCGTGGCTGACCGTGTACGGGTATTTTCGACGCTGGCGGCGCGATGGGACGTGGGAGCGCATCCATCACACGCTGCGCGAGCGTCTCCGCTTGCAGTTGCACCGTGAGCCGGAGCCCGCCGTGGGGTCGGTGGACAGCCAATCGGTCAAAACGACCGACGTCGGCGGCGTGCGCGGCTATGATGGGGCCAAGAAGTTGGTGGGGCGCAAACGCCACATCCTGGTCGAATAAGAATGACTGGTGCACGTGGTCAATGTCCATCCGGCCAGCATCATGGACCGTGATGGCATCAAGTTGGTCTTGGATGAGGCGACGCGACAGCAATTGCCACGCATGCGCCTGCTCTGGCTGGATGCGGGCTATAACGGGCGTGGCAAAGGCCGCGACTGGGTCGAGCAGGTCACTGGCTGGCGCGTGGAGACGGTCAAGGCGATCCATCGTTTCAAGCGCTACTGGGTTCCCAACGATATCCCGCCCGACCAGATCGATTGGTCGAAGTATCTGCCTGAACCGGGTTTCCATGTCATCCCGCGACGCTAGGTCGTGGAGCGCACGTTCGCCTGGTTTTCGCATAATCGGCGGCTCAGCAAAGACTACGAACGACTCTGCGCCACCAGCGAAGCCTGGATTTACCTCACCATGATCCGCCTCATGCTCCGTCGCCTCGCGCGTCGGAAGGAGTTATGAAACAGGCTCTGATACACATCGCGTTCAGGCGAGGGTAAACGGTAGAGGGACTCGCCTTATTCACGTAGCACCGCCTCAACCGCTCGAATACGAGCGAAAGCCAAGACACATCTCATGCACGATGGGACTATGGTCTAAAGACGAAGTGGCTAACTGGCAGCCGCAACATAGATGCTCTGACCTGCGCCCGCATAGCAGTCATAGATGTGCTGGTAGACGTCATCGCATTTCTGCTGGTAGAGCTGTGACGAATAGCTGCGTGGCAAACCGGCATCGAGGGCTTTTTCTACCGCGAGACGGACTGCAGCCCGCGTCTGCTGGCGTTTCTTCCAATCCAGCACTAACATCTCATGCTTGAGCGTCTCCAGCAGGTCTCGCGCGACACGTTTCACCTGGTCCCGCTCCTTGTCAGAAAGTTGCACCTTCGGTCGGGTCAACAGGTCGAAGATGGCCAGTTCCTCTTCGCTGAGATTCTCGGAGATGGTGCGTTGCTCTTCGTCGTTGAGCGCCTGTGCTAGGCCCAGGAGCTTGTCGAAGAATACCTCGACATTCATGCTGCCCGCATTGTAGTCATCAATCAGGTATTGCAGGCGAGTCAGGTAATCCATCCGGCTGCGATTGAGGCGAACCATGCGCGCTACTTTGGCGGAGAGTGCGCTGCGCAGCTTCTGTGCTTCCGTATGCTTGTGCGCACTTGCGAAATGCGCGCGGAGCGCATCGAAATCAATCTGGCTCAGGTCGACAGTGCGACTGGTCACGTAGCCTTCGCCAGCCTCCGCAACGCCGTAGATCACATAGCCCTCGGCCGCAATGGACTCATCGAGCAACTTGTCGATGTCATCCAACACTTCTCCGATATCGACGGCAGGCATCTGTGAGCGGATCGTCTTGGCGATGACGGCAAAGACTGTCACGAGCGGGCTGTACGTGCTCGCCATTGGATCCGGCAGAATCGCACGATATAGTCGAGCCACCACTGTTGCACGTTCCAGATAACGCCTTCTGACGTCGTCGGTAGTAACCAGTGTATCCACGGCATCATCCAGTAGACGCACGCGAGCAAAGCCCTGCGCCTGAATGATCGCGTTTGGATCAATCCCCTGGCTCATACAAAATGCCTGAGCTTCGGCGAGAGCTGAACCGAGTGCGGCGATCAGCTGGCTCTTGTCCTTGATAGGCAGGTCACCCTCAGTGCTGGCTCCTGCCAGACCTGAGCCATAGATGGCCAACGCCTTTTGCAGATCGCGGAAGATGCCGACGTAATCTACGATCAGGCCGTTGACTTTGTCCTGGAAGACGCGATTGGCCCGCGCAATCGTCTGCATCAGCGTATGGTTGCGCATGGGTTTGTCGAGATAGATCGTCGTGAGGCTGGGCACATCAAATCCGGTCATCCACATCGCGCAGACGAATACGATACGGAACGGATCTGTGGGATCTTTGAATTTGGTTTCCAGATCTTCTTTGACCATGCGCCGCCGGTGCGGCGTGATATCCAGCCCCTTCTTCTGGAACTCCTCCACTTCATTCTGTGCCTGGGAGACCACCACCGCCATGTCGGTCGCCTCCATATAGGCGATCTTCGCGGCCAGTTTCTCCCGCTCCTCACCTGTGGCCAAGCGCAGGTCGTGACGAAGGTTGTTCAGGTAGCGCTGCCAGTAGACCTGCACCTTGTCGTACATGCGTACCGCTGTTGCCTTGTCGATCGAGACCACCATCGCCTTGCCCTGCTGGCCACGTCCCATAAAGTGCGCGACGAGGTCTTCGGCGATCTTTTCGAGCCGGTCGTCATGTGTGATGAGGTGATACTCACGCGCAAATTGCCGCTCCAGCAGCTTCTCCTGATCCTCGTCGAGATCAGCGCTCTCCAGCAATCGCTGCATGTCTTCGTTGAACGCCATGTTCGTGAGCTGGAGCTCAGGGACACGGTTCTCATAGTAGAGTGGCACAGTGGTGCCATCCTCGACAGACTGGCGGAAGTTATAGACGCTGACATAGTCACCGAAGACGTCACGCGTCTTTTCTTCGCCAACGATGAGAGGCGTACCCGTAAAGGCAATGAAGGCGGCGTTAGGCAAGGCATTCCGCATATTCAGCGCGAGTGTGTCGTACTGGCTGCGGTGCGCTTCATCGGTAATGACGATCACATCCGAGCGATCTGAGAGTCGTGGGTAGGGCTGCCCTTTTTCAATATGAAACTTCTGAATCAGCGTAAAAAGGAGTCGATGATCCTCTCGCAGTAAGTCCTGTAGATGGGCGCCACTTTCCGTTTGGATGTGCTGCTCTGTCACGACGCCTGCACCCGCGAAGGTACTGTAGATCTGATAGTCCAGCTCCAGCCGGTCTGTCACGACCAGGAAGGTCCAGTTGCCCGGCACTTTGCGGAGCACCTTCTGGCTGAAGAAGACCATGGAAAGGCTCTTGCCACTCCCCTGCGTATGCCAGAAGACCCCGAGACGCCCCTGATTATCGCGAAGGGCACGTACCGCATCAAGGGCGTGATTGACGCCAAGATACTGATGGTTCTTCGCGATGATCTTGACCGTCGCGCCGTTCATATCGGTAAACAGCGTGAAGTTCTCGACTAGGTCAAGCAGTCGGCGCTTCTCGCAGACGCCGCGGATCATGGTTTCCAGTGACACGACGCCCTGCTCACCTTCGCTCGCGATCTTCTTCCACTCATAAAAGTGTTCCCAGCCAGCGGTAAGGCTGCCGATACGGCTCTGACTGCCATTAGACAGAATGACAAATGCGTTGTACCAGAAGAGCTGCGGGATGGTGTTCTTGTAGTCACGCAGATTGTCGGCGAAGGCATGCTTGAGACGACGGTGCGCGGCCTTGAGTTCAACGAGCACGAGCGGGATACCGTTCACAAAGCCAATAAGATCAGGACGCCTGGTATAGATCTCCCCGGTAATCCAGAGCTGCGATGCAAGGAAGAAGTCATTACTCTCAGGATGATTCCAGTCGACGATCAGGACCGTTTCTATGCGTTCTTCTTCGCCATCCTCATCCCGTGTGCTGATTTTGATGCCATGTTTGAGATAGTGGTAGATGTCGCGGTTGGCGTGAACGAGGCTCTGTGTACTACGATCGCGGGTGAGTTCCTCGATCGTTTGATCAAGCACGTCGCGAGAAGCGTCAGGGTTCAATCGTTCGAGAGCACCTCGCAGCCGACGTACCAGTACCACATCCGAGCGCGTCTCTCGGCCCAATGTCCCGTTCTGGCCTAGCACTTCGTCGTAGCAATTCACGGTCTCCCACTCATGCCGACGAAAGAGATCTATAGCCGGGCGTTCGACGAGCATATCCTCAGAGTATTCATGCATGTGACGCACTCTTCCTCTTTGATACAAAGCTCTTTTCACGTGACAGGTAGTTTCTATTGGTCATAGACGAAAAGAGGTGGTCATCACTAAGCAGGTTTAGCAGGTCCCATGGTCGTGCTGGGTCATAACGAAGACCTCTCTCACCCTCCACGTCAACAATTTCGACCTGGAGATCTTCTCTCTCGCGTATGGTCCGTTCCAGATCGTCGATCGTTATTTCGTCCAAGTAGTCCTGGAGGCCGATATTTCGGAGCTTTAACAGCTTGCTTAGTGGTTTTTGACAGTCGCGCATGAAATCCTCAAAGCCTAGAATTGGAATTCTCTTCCGTATTCTTTGAAGCGTCTCCTCGGCTACTGGTCTAATGAGCTCTTCCATGCGGAATATCGTGTGAAAGTTGTATTGGTGAAAAATGAACAAGTGGTCGCCAAGCTGTACGCAGTCAAATTCAAGATCAAACAAGAAAGCAGACTCCTGTAGTCGATCATACTCCTGGTCTCGTCCAGTCCAGACGACGCCAAACAGCGAATTTCCCAGGACCTTAGAAGCGTTGTACATGCGATAGGCTACAATCTGCTTCTCCGGAGACAACCACGGGCGAACGGTAGCACTGTAAAATCGCAAACTCGAGACAAATCGTTTATCGCGCATATCTCGCGGAGCAACTCGTGAAGTCTGATCTTCTGTGAGTGCGGATACTTGTGCGCTCAAATTCCTGTATGCAGGCAGATACAGCCATTCAACAACATGATCACTCTCTGGTCGTTGACTCGCATCGTAGGCAATAAGTTCAAGGCCGCCTCTCGCTCGTAACTTTGCGTAACGCCCTAAGAACGTGTTCAGGACGGTGCTAAATTGCATAGCCATTGATTCGGAAATGCCTAGGCGTGTATAGCGTGGGGTTATGGTGCTCGCCTGAGATACGGCCAAATGCACTACGGCCGCGCTATTCTGCAGAGGCGTACTGAGAACTTCGTCAAGCATCTCGTGGGCACTCGTACTCACCGTTTCGGTGGCAACCCGGTTCGCAATCTGTGACATGGTTTCTCCTTGGAGGCACTTTGAGAAATGTCCAGTCAGCCAAGTCCGTTAGGTCTATGCGTTCGTTGGGAGCAATACGGCCCCGCCCGAGCACGAAGTAAGCAGAAGGTTCGCCCTTGATCGAGACTTCATAGACGTGAAATCCGCACAGTATCAGCATGGGATTAATGTGCAGCATGTCTGAATTGATGTAAACGACTGCGAGAACGCCTATGAATAGCAACAGAGCTGCACACTCTTGCCATGTGTTGCTGAATGGGACACTCACAAATGGGATCAGATAGCTGGCAATGTAGCTGAGCACATCTCCGTCACGTCGCCTTATCGTTTGAACTGTGACCGTAAATCTGCTTCGTCTTCTCGCCACAACTTCAAAGTGAAGCAGCATAGCCAGGAAGCAGAACACAGCTATGCCGAAGCATATCCATGCCACAAACGGCTTGTTCTCTAGGTACAGAAAGAAGAATACGAGCGCTAGCGGCACATAGGAGCTCCCAAACAGAAGCAGTTTTATTGGCAAGCTAGCCATAATCGGTATCCTTTCTGACTCAAGCTCCCTGCATGCTCAAGTATTCTGGCTACCGACAGACTCATTGGAAGTCATATTTTCCGCTGCTGAGGTGGTACGCTGTCATTTCTACACCCCGATATCGGGCCACATGTTTTAGTCGCGTATCAACGACATGGTGCGATCCCGCTACATCAGCTACGCCGCGTCTTCACTTTGCTTGTCGAATGCCTGCTCGATCAGGAACATAACGTTGTCGAGATCCTCTAGCGAAGAAATGAACGTCTCAACATCGCCGTTTCCCCAACGACCCAGATTGGAAACGTCATGGCACACATCGAGCGGATCGACGATCTCATCGAAGCGCATGTTGAGGGTGAGGCGGAGGCGCTGACGCTGCGGCTCGATATCTACAAAGTTCGTCACCACCTTGTAAGCGATATAGTAGCGCTTGATCTCTTCACGCACGGACGAGTCGAGGTTCAAGATGCGCTTTCGGAGATGCTCAAAAAGTTCGAGTATGTCTCCTTGAAGGTAGGTGCCGTAATTGGTCTCGGTAAGCGCATACGAACGTGTGCCTTCCGCCTCGCCCAACCGCGTGTAGCGCGCGAGCGCTTCTGCTGAGAGCGCAGGTGCCGTCCAAATTTGTGCCGCTTTCCTGGCGAGCATCTGCGCACGCATGTTGATCTGCTCTTCGCCCCACTGTGTCTGATGGGCAACGCTCTGATTGAGGCGCAAAGGACTTTCGTCAAAGCCACCAACGATCGTGCGCTTTTCACTGAACGGGCGATCACTCAGCTCGGGGTTGTAGCCCGTTAGCGTCAGATTGCCGATAGTATGCAGATATGTCGCCTGGACTTGCTGCCAGTTTGGCCCAAGCATGGCACGCCAGGATTCATTGAGGTTCTCGTTCTGCGGCATGATGTGTTCGATCGTATATTCTTCAATCGTGACAGGCTCTTTTCGACCGGCGTTTTCCAACTTCCGCAGCAGGTAGTTACGGCTGCGGAAGTTGTATACGTCCTTCACTACGAAGGCGGCGATGAACTCTGGATCGCGCGGGAATCGCCGGTAGGAGTCCTTATCAAGGAACGCCGCCTCCACACTCTCACGGTAGTGATCTCTGTCCACGTCGCGAGAGAAGGTCGCGAAGGTCTTATTCATGGAATTCGTTGGGATGCCACAGATGGAGCGTCGGAAGACATAGCTCTCGACCAGCCGCAGAATCGCAAGGAAATCGTCGCGGCTGAGCAGACCTGCGCTGTAATCATCGTAAACGCTCAGTAGGAACGGATATGCGACATCAACCTTGAGGGCGTTAATGTCAGCGAGTGTGGCGGCGATTTCCTTGTCAGTGTCCTCAGCATAGACGAGCTTAATGAAATGACGCGCATAGCGATGGATATCGGCCACGATCTCGGCGATGGTGAGCGTTTCATGCTGCGCACGGTAGGCCTTGAAGGCGGCGTACACATCTTTGACGTTCGGGATCGCGCCCGATGAAGATTTGATAGTGAGGTAATCGCGCATGAAGCGATCGAACAGCGGGATGGATTCGTCACGGGTCTGACGTTGATCCATCAACCGCTGTTCCATCGGGTACCAATAGGTATTGTAGAGATGTGTTTGTTCCGCTACCTCCTGGCCCATCAACACGTAGTTGCGAATCAGATCAGCCTGGGAGAGTTCGCGGCCTGTGGAGTTGAGGCTCTCGAAGATGAGCTGGGGATTATCATGAGTGCGATCGAGTGAGATATCGACCAGGACCAGTTTGCTCACACCGTGGTAAATGCGCATGGGATCCACATCGGGGCGCCGCAGTAGCTGCAGAAAGAAATTGTAGTTGTCGGTGATGCGCTTCGATGCATCTTGCAGTGGCTCGGCGTCGTCGAGGATACGTATCAGGGTTTCTTTGTCGCTGCGAGTGAGCAATAGCTTGTAGTGCAATTCGCCGTCTTCTTGCGAGTTGAAGAGGTAGTAGGCGTTGACCTTCTTGCGCGTGACCTTACCGCTGATACCGCGCTCCTCGATGACCTTGCCCAGCGCGGCGAGCAGTAGCGTCAATGTGGTAAGTCGCTGTTGCCCATCTATGACAAGTACTTGTGGAACGGCGCTAATCTGATACAGGCCGTGCTCGACATAGACGACAGAGCCGATGAAATGGGCGGAGATCGTCTCATCTGCACTGGCACGAACTATGTCATTCCAGAGCTGCTGGCACTCCGGCTGCGTCCAACTATAGGTGCGCTGATAGATCGGTATGATGAACTGACGGGTGCCTTGTAAGAAACTGAGCAAATTGGTTTCGGTTGCCTTCATGCGGTTATTCCCTCCGTAGGTATGTCCAGTTCTTCGACACTCACCTCGCCAGACACCAGTCTGGACAGCAGTAGGTCGCGGGTGCGGTGGAGGTTGGCATTTGCCCTGCCAAGTGCTCTGAGTTGGGCGAAAACTGGAGTGATGATTTCCCCAAATGCAGCGAGCGCTTCAGACGTTGGCACCAGAAGCGGCAAACTGTACGCCTGATTGCGGTTCAGGCCAGGCACAGCAGCATCGTTGTTGATAAACTTCTGACCCTGTAGGTTGAAGTACAGGTATGGTAGCGGCAAATCGGAGCGCACGAAATAGACAGTATCTATCGGGTAGAATGCCTCATCCGACCAGTACACTTTACCCACATTACCCTTGCGACCAACGATGATTCCTGGGCCATTTACAAGCGATGTGTCGTGATAGCCCACAATTCCCGATGAGCCGTAGACAGGTACCGGTCCCTCGCGGCGTTCCTCCGCTTTAAGCGCCTTCCCGTAGGCCAGTTCTATAGCCTCTCCCAGCTTGAGCACCTGCCATCCTTCGGGTATCTTCCCCTGCAGCGAATCCACCATCCGGCACTGCTCATGACCTGGGAAGCGGTACTCGACGAACCACTCACGGTAGAGCATGCGCGCCATCTCTTCGAGGATAGCGATGCGGCGCGTGTTGTTCTCGATGAGATCGTCGTAGGCCGAGAGAATCGCGGCGATCTTGCGTTGAGTGGGTAGTGAAGGTGCGGGAACCTGAATGTCCTTAATTGAGTTCCAGTCAGCTCGTTGACGACCTGAGGCACCTGACATGCTCTTCTCAGCGGGCTTACGAACGACATCGGTGCAGGCAAGGTAGTACACGAAATCGGAGTCCGATATGCCATGCCGCCCACGCATGACAAAGAACTCGGTCGATCCGAATCCTGGGGTTCCTGGCGGAGCTTGAAACTGCGCGATTTTGCCGTTTTCTAGGCATGGTGTTATTCGAGCAAAGAGCGTGTCTGCCGCGGCGAACTTGGCGCCACCACCGGCATACTCGCGAAAGCCTACGTACACAAACCGGCGTCCTGGCTCGACAGCATCCATGGGGACAAATGGATAAGTACAGCCCCGCTCCAACTGCACCTTCGGGCTAAACTCGACAAAGTCGCCCAATGCCATCTTCTTGGCGTCTTGCATCACTCGACCTCCAGCAGTGTCGCCACGTTGGCTACGATCCGCTCTTCTAGCTCATGCGCTTCGGCATTTAGTCGTTCCAGTTCCTCGTTGAGCTCTTCCAGCTTCTCACGGAAATCGAATGCTTCGGGTGCCCGATCCGCTACACCGACATACCGACCGGGATTGAGACTCCATCCTTGTGCCGAGATCTCGCTGCGGGTCGCCACCTTACATAGTCCCGGCACATCCCGATAGCGCCCCTCAGGGAACGTCTCGGTCATGCGGTCACCGCTCCCGTGCATCGTCTCATGTTGCTCGCCACGATAGAGCCGCACGATGTTCGCGAGAAACTCGATCTGGTCCTGTTTGAACTCGCGGTGGGCGCGGTCTACCTGGTGGTAGATGGATCGCGCATCGATGAAGAGCACCGTGTCTTCGCGTGAGGTACCGCGCTTGCCCTTGTCAAAGAACCACAGGGTACATGGCAGCGTAACGGTGTAGAAGAAGTTGGGGCCAACCGCGATCATCACGTCAACCACACCGGATTCGATAATTTGCTGACGAATATCCTGTTCAGAAGCACGAGCATCACTGGCGGAGTTCGCCATGACAAAGCCCGCTCGACCCTGGTCGTTCAGGGCGCTGTAGAATTCCTGAATCCAGAGATAGTTTGCGTTGTCCACTCGCGGCGTACCAAACGGATAACGCGGATCATCCTTGACCTTCTCCTTATCCACCCCGTCAACATTGAAGGGTGGATTGGCCATCACAAAGTCGAACCGGCCAACGCAGTTGTGTACATTCTGGTAATAGGTGTTGGCTTCCTTGATGTCACCTGATAGCCCATTAACGGCAAGGTTCAGCTTACACAGACGCAGAGTGTCGCGGGTCTTCTCCTGGCCATAAATCGAGATGTCTGTCCCTGGATTACGCCGATGCTCCTCCACAAAACGAGCACTCTGCACGAACATGCCACCTGATCCACACGCAGGATCAAAAATGCGACCAGCGAACGGCTCTATCACCTCAACGATCAGTCGCACCAGGGTCGTGGGGGTAAAGAACTCGCCTCCACGCTGTCCCTCACTTTTGGCGAACTCACTGAGGAAGTATTCATAGATCTTGCCGAATGCATCGCCCTCAATGGAAGGAATTGTCGAGAAGGCTTTGAGGAGCGTTATTAGAATATCGTTATCGAGCCGCATGTACGACTTGGGCAGGACATCGCGCAGGTCTTCGTTCTCCTGTTCGATCGCTTTCATCGCGTCATTGACGGCACGTCCGATGTTCCTGCCTTCTGGAAGATGCAACAGGTAGTCGTACCGCGCTTCAGGTGGCAAATAGATTACGCCTCGGGCCTGATAGTCGGTCTTGTCAATCGAGCGCCTGCTGGCCCCGGCCTGTGCGTGGGCCTTCAACTCGCGCTCCGCAGCAACGAAGCGTTCTTCAGCGAACCGCAAAAATATGAGGCCAAGCACTGGCCGGGAGTATTCCGAGGAACGCAGACCGGAATTAGCGCGCATCTGGTCGGCGGCTGCCCAGAGTTTCTTCTCGATATCGCTCAGAAGTGATGACACAGCCAGAAATCCTTCTTAGCGTGGGTGATGACATCCCGTGCTGGCATCGCACTGTAATGCGATCTTCACACATTTACTACAGCGCCATGCCTGAGTTACGGAAGAGTAGGAGCGGAAGTAGTATAGCGCAGCGAGGAAGCATCGTAAACTCAAATAGTCCAGCTATCCACGTATGGTCAACGAGACGCGCCAACCGCGCAGAGCACGAGGGGACGCTCGTACCACGCCGTAACACAAACGTAGTGTGTCATCCAGTGTGGACAATGCTGAAGGCATTCTGCGACGGCACTAGGAATCCGTGCGCTATCGCAGAGTGCCTTCTATGTAGTGCGCTTAGCAAATTAAAACCAACAGGGCATAGAAGTCAATGATTTTCCCGTTGCACTATGACACCTTAATCGCTATCATAGAAGCCACCTTCCGGTGAATACTCGGCGTCACATAGGGGCGTAATAAGCGCCTTTCTGAATCGTGCGATTCCTAGCTTGTGTCTTGTTCATCAACCAGTGGCAGGCTGCTTACGCCGGCCAAAGCACTGTAAATTGTCTCCGCAATAATGGCTGAGGTTGCATAACCATATGTATCGAACGGACGTGATGCAACAGGTTGGTTACAAGCATTTACTGACCATAACGGATCATAAGTATCCGATAAGCGCGCTTGCGTGGTCCCCTGATGGAAAGATGCTGGCAACGTCATCCTACGACCAGACAATCTGCATTCGGGGAGCTCCGCATGGTCAATTGATGCGAAAACTCAAATGGGGTAGTGGGTGGGCGCATAGTGTTGCATGGGCACCCGACGGACGCACCCTGGCTGGTGCAGGGATCTCGGGCCTGAGACTCTGGGACACTGCCTCGGGAGAAGAACTCGACCACTACGAGTTCGATATGGGAAGGCAATCGTTTAACTGCGTTGCGTGGTCGCCCGATGCCGCATACTTCGCCGGAGGATCTAAATACTCTGGTGTGTACCTCTGGAAGTCGTCAACCAGGATACTTAAGAAATTGGATGGCAGCTCTGGCGATTCTATACGGAACGTGGCATGGTCTCCAGATGGACGGGTTATTGCCTATGCCGTTGGTAATAACAATATCTGCTTGTGGGATGTCATGGCAGGGGAGCCTCTCAAACCCTTGGTCGATCCAGGAGCGCGAGTCAATTATGTCATTTGGTCGAAAGACGGAGAATCACTTGTGAGTGGTTGCGATGATGCGACCATCCGCATTTGGGATTACAAGAGGGCACTGCAGACTGGGATATTGGAAGGACACACCAACGCGGTCGTATGCGTCACACTCTCAGCAGATGGCATGATCCTCGCGACCAGAGGTGCGGACGGCGCTTTGGGCCTTTGGCGAACGGACACATGGGAGCAGATCAGTTCGCTTCCAGCGCGCCCCCAAGGAAGAACTACGTTTGAATCAAGCATGTTCAATGACAATGTTGGCATAAGTTTTCATCCCACCAGCAACGTGTTGGCCGCAGTAGCAGATTCAAAATCTGACGTCCATTTATGGCAAATAGATTTCAATAGTCTTGCACGAAATAGTCATCCTAACGCAGTGCATTATACAAATGCAAAGGTCGTGTTAGTCGGCGACACTGGCGTGGGTAAGTCAGGGCTCGCATTAGCGCTTACCAAGCAACCTTTTACTCCGACTGAATCCACCCATGGACGCCGCGTCTGGACATTGAGTAGTGAAGATGCTGCCCTAGAAAGTGGAGCCACGGAAACACGCGAGATTCTTCTATGGGACCTTGCGGGTCAGCCGGGTTATCGCCTAATCCACCAATTGCATCTCAACGACGTAGTAGTTGCTCTCGTCGTATTTGATGGACGCAACGAAAACGATCCATTCTCCGGTGTGCGCCATTGGAACCGCGCTATACGCCACGCACAGGTGCTTCAAGGTACCAATGCTTATCCCGTGAAGAAATACCTGGTAGCGGCACGGATGGATAGGGGAGGTGTAGGGGTCAGCTCAGAACGAATTCGCTCTGTGGTTAACGAGCTTGATTTTGATGGTTACTTCGTGACAAGCGCCAAGGAATACGTGAATATAGAGGACCTCGCCCAGGCGATACGAGATTCTATCGAATGGGAACTCCTCCCTCGTATCAGCTCTACCCAGCTGTTCCAATCCATCAAAGAGTTCATTGTAGCAGAGCAGGAAGACCAACACTACCTGACAACGCTTGATGACTTATTTAGAGCGTTCACACGATCATCACAAGCAGATTACAACGCACCTGAACTTCGTCAGCAATTTGACAAGTGCATAGGTCGCATGGAATCAAGAGGGCTGGTCCGCTTACTCAGTTTTGGCGGGCTTGTGCTTATGCGCCCGGAACTGCTTGATTCCTACGCGTCTGCGTTAATTAGCTCCATTAAGGATGAGCCAGATGGTCTGGGAAGTATCGCTGAAGAACGCGTCTTATCTTGTATGTTCTCCGTGCCTACGAGTGAGCGAGTCCACGATCGTGACCAGGAAAGACTCTTGCTCATCGCGATGGTCGAAGATCTCATACGCCATGAGCTTGCGCTACGAGAGTACAGCGACGATGGCCCTTATCTGGTATTTCCATCACAATCGACGCGCGAGAACCCAGATCTGCTGAACGTTGAAGGACAGAGCGTTATTTTTGACTTTGAAGGAGCCATCTATAACGTCTATGCAACCCTGGCAGTTCGCTTGTCACATAGCGGCGCCTTTAAACGGCGTGAGCTATGGCAGAACGCCGTGACGTTCGATTCCGGGTCAGGAAAATGCGGCATTTATCTGCAGATGCTGCGAGAAGGGCAGGGTCGGCTCACGCTATTTTTTGAGAAGTCCGTGAAGCAGGAAGCACGTAAGCATTTTGAGTGGTTCATTAAGGCTCATCTGGAGCGTCGAGCTTTGCAGGACACAATTGTGCAGAAAGCAGTAGTAAAGTGCCCCAAATGTGACACGGCATTTACCGACGAGCAGGTTCAGAAGCGCCGCCGGTTGGGCTATACGTACCTCGATTGTTCAGTGTGTGAATGGAGAGTCTCTCTCGACGACGATGAGTTACCCATACCACAGTCGACGTTGCTATCGGATGAAGCTCTACAAGCGCCTGCCATAAGAGTTGTACAAGCCGCAAAGCGACTCGAAGAAATGACGCAAGCTGCTGACAAGCAGCGCGAGCTTGATGTCGTCGCAACAATGTTGCAGGGCAAGCGCGAACTAGGAAGCTATGATGTGTTCCTGTGCCACAACGGCGAAGACAAGGCAGCCGTCAAGGCCATCGGCCAACAACTCCTGCGTAAGGGAATATTGCCTTGGCTCGATGACTGGGAGCTCCGGCCTGGATTACCTTGGCAGGCGGCTCTTGAGAAGCACATCAAAACAATGAAGACGGCGGCGGTTTTCGTTAGCAAGTCAGGAATAGGTCCATGGCAACAAGTAGAGTTGGAAGCTCTCCTGCGCGAGATGGTCTCGCGTGGATGTCCGGTTATTCCAATACTTCTGGAGGGAGCCAGCTATCGGCCGGATCTGCCAGTCTTCCTTCGCGGCCTGCAATGGGTTGACTTTAATCTTGCAACGCCGGATCCAATGGCTAGTCTCGTATGGGGGATTACTGGAGAGCGCGTAGATTAGCTGAGACACCGAGCGTGCAGATTGTCTCTGTTGTCTATCAAATTAGCGCGCCGTGAACTGCACGTTTCCTAAATCATCTCTTGGCCATAGGCTATCTTCTGTAATTGGATCAACGGCTGATCTAACCGATAAGCAATGATGGGTGCTCCAACCACTCATTGGTAACACGCCGATACGAGCTAACGCCGTGGCGCAAGGTGTGTCAGCAACATTTTGTGAATCCTTTCAACTGAACTATGCTGGTACAACTTGACGAAGCGATACCCGCAGTACCAGATGTGCCACCACCACCGCCGCTATGGGTGAACCAGTGACGAGACGCAGGAGTGGATGCCCAAAAAGCCTTAGCCTGGAACCTCAAGGAGCGCCGAAAGGTCGACTACCGCTTCGTATGCGACCTGCCCCAGCATCTCATTGGCAACCATATCTGCTGTGCGGATGCGCCCACTGCGCCGCTAGTTACCTGGGGGATCGAGTGCCACTTCGCCTGGCTCGGCAACTCCGGCCATCTGATGGTCAGCTATAGGGGGGCATGTTTTCAATTGCTTCGGTTTCGATCGCTCGGGCTGCGGCGTCATCCTGCTCCGATGGGGTTCACGAAATCCATTGCCATAATTCATATTCTCATCTCGAGTCCAGCGCCGTTCGAGGGGTGATTCCCAGTACGGCCAGCGCGTCATGCATTAGCAGCGATGTCAGCCAGTGGAGCGCGAGCACTATCGCTACGAGTAGATGACGATCAAATTCTAGGCATGCGATGTTATACTGCTCACTGTAGCAATAGTATATAGCAAGAACAAAGCGTATAGGAAGACCGGGGGGACGGTGTGGTCAGAGCCGATCAACACAGGGATTACGCGGAAGAAAACCGGCACCTGCATGACACGCTCCGTATCATCCAAGGAGAACTGCGCCAAACGCAAGAGCCCCGCGAGTCCTCGCCCCCCTACAGGAACGCTTACCTGGAGGTTGCGCGGATTACGACAGAGCATGCAGCGAATATGCGACAGGCGCTTGCCGAGCCATACTTCGCTCGTATCGATTTCGTCCGCGAGGGCGAATATGTAACACAGCCTCTCTATATTGGCAAGTTCGGTGTGAACGGCGCTGATCGATCTCCAGTAGTCTTTGACTGGCATGCACCCATTGCCCAGCTCTACTACAAGCGTCAATGGCAACGTGCGACGTACACAGCACCGCGTAGCGCTATTAGCGGCGACGTCACCCTCCGACGTAATTACAGGATCTACAAGAGCCAGCTCGATGAGATCGTGGATGAAGTGCCGATGCGGAGTGAACTCGCTGCGCCGCCATCTGATGGTAGCGAGACAACCGACAAAGTGGCAGCGCCGATCAATACGTTCTTACACGATGTGCTGGCGGCACCTCATGACACCAAGCTACAGGATATTGTAGCTACCATCCAACCTGAGCAATACTCGCTGATTGAAGCACCATTGCATGGGGTAATGGTAGTGCAAGGCGTAGCGGGCAGCGGGAAGACCTCTATAGCGCTTCACCGGCTCGCCTATTTGCTCTACCAGCATCGCGATACGATTACCCCGGAGCAAGTGCTGGTGATCGGTCCGAGCGCGCTATTCCTGCAGAGCGTATCCGATATCCTCCCCGGACTGGGTGTGCACGGCATCCGCCAGATCACGTTCGCTGAATGGGCGGAAAGCTTGCTTGGAAGCGATATCAGGGTTGATCCAAGCATTGCCTCTATGGAGCATCTCTTCGATCATGCATTCGAGCAGCAAATCGGCCGAACCAAACATCGCCTGCTAACGGTCGCAGCCTCGCACCTCTACCGCCTCAAGGGTTCGATGCGGATGGCTTCTTTACTCAAAGGGCATCTGGCCGCCACTAAGAAGCGGCTTCCATCACTGTCATCCTCGATAAGTGTTACCTACACGATGCCTGACGAAAGTGATGTAGCAGTGCGGGTCCTTTCCTACGCCCATCCAGGTCGCATCCCTCTTAGTCTCTCATCGACAGAAGTTGAGCATGTCGTTGAACAAGTGCTCACCAGAAGCGCAGGTGATGACCTGCGGCTCAACGTTTTACGTGAGAGATGTGTGGAGCGCATCGTTGAGCAGCTCTGGCTGCAGTTCAAGCATCATCCACTGTATGGTTGGCCGCGGGACAAGGAAGAGCAGAAGACATGGGAGACCAGAGACATAAAGCGCAGCGAGGCATTTCGAGCCACGATGACAGACCTTGTCCGAAGCACATTGGATACGTGGTGGCCCGTAGTTACCCCGTCTAGCTGCTATAGCGCTCTGCTCGGTGATAAAAACGCGCTCATGCGTGCCGCTTCAGAAGCCTCAAGCGAGTTGTCGGTTCCGATACACGAGTGGGAAGTTGAGATGCTTCTTACGCCGGAAGTACTCCGACGGGGGTATCGTTGGCAGGTCGAGGATCTCGCTCCTCTGTGTTATATCTCCCTCATGCTCACCAACCTCCAGAAGGAACGCTACGATCATATTGTTGTGGATGAAGTTCAGGATCTCTCACCGCTTGAACTGTATCTGTTGAGCCAACACGCGAGGGGTGGCTCGATGACGCTCGTCGGGGACGTGGCGCAAGGGCTCGGTGTACGGGGAATACGCACCTTGTCGGAAGTTGACGATGCGTTGCGGGGAGTCCCAATCACCCATCAACTCATTGACATCAGCTACCGGTCTACCTGCGAGATTACCGAATATGCGAATCGACTCCTAACGCACGTAACTGCCACCGATTCTCTCCTCTCTCCCGCCCGACCTGTAGCACGCCATGGCCGGGTGCCTAACCTCGTAAAATGCACCTCTCGCCGTCACATGCTAAATAAGGTGGCTGAAGTGGTCAGGGAAGCGCAGAACACAGGTAGCCGTTCTGTAGCCGTGATCTGCAAAACCTCAGCGGCAACCAACGAAGTGAAGGAAGCACTGGGGCTACGGGACGTACCGAATCAGGAAGTTCTGGCAGGTGCTCCCCTTACATCTGAACAGGTAGTCGTACTACCTGTTTTCGCGGCAAAGGGACTGGAGTTCGATACCGTTGTAGTGGTAGACGTGAGCGATAAGACCTACATGCAACGAGAATACGATGCCAAACTGCTGTATGTGGCGCTGACGCGCGCACTACACAGTCTATACCTGCTCTGGGCTGGCACTATTAGCCCATTACTCACACAGGGGTAGTTCGCTATTCCAGCTCTGGTAACCAAGATGCGTCGTAATCATCGGGTTAACTAGCCAGTGTTTGAGCAGGTCGAGCAGGGGCGCAGCATCCGCTTCGTCCACGAGGCGCGTGCATTTGTTTGTCACGGCATGTGGCGAGCTACATCCGCTGATGTCGTAGGCCGTTCTTGCAAAGAATAAGTTAGCGGTCCTTGCCGATCACGCTGGACGTTGGACGTGTGGATGCATTCAAGCGCAAAATGGATCCGCATGCCGACGTCAGAGGTTTTCGGATAGCCGCCGTTGAAAAATACGACATCATCGTCAGGTCGACTGCGCCATAGCGCAACACTGGTTTCCACGACGCAAGACGAAAAATGCGTACGGGCTCGGTCCAGTCCGCCATGTTAGGGAATGGACTAGCTGGCTGACACCGCTATGTACCCGCGTTGTCCGCGTTGCTCACCGTTCATGCAGGAGAACACCGTTTCGTAGCCGACCTTCGACGCAGTGACACGGAAATCGAAGACCTAGTCTTCTGGCGCAAATACGATCTGATGCTGCGACCAGTTCATGCTCCCATCAGAGCTTTCGGCATATCCCTGAATGAAATAATCATTCTGGGACATACCGCAGCTTCCATTTACCGGCATGGTAGATAAGGTTGGGCTCACAGGCACTACTGTGCCCCCAATACTTGTTAGCGTACGGGTGCAGATTGATCGACCAGATGGCACCCTCCCATTCGACCCGAGATGGTCGCGCTTGGACTGTGTTCTGCTTCCGGTCTGCTCTTGACCCGTGAGCAATGTCCACTATGGTAGAGCCTAATGCGATGTAGTTCAACGCTGATCTTAATTTAATTTAGTAAAGTAAATGATATGCAGGGGAAGGCGGGATGGAAGATCAACGGGGACCGCGCAGTGAACAGCTGGGGCGAGAATTGAGTACGGCCGTCGTGCTGTTTTACCATGTAGTCGCCGAGCGTGTTGGCTTGAACGCGACCGAGTTGAAATGCCTGGATGTGTTGGCCCTAGGAGGACCGCTGATGGCTAGCCAGCTAGCGGAGAGGTTGGAACTGACCAGAGGGACCATTACCGGGATTATCGATCACTTGGAAACAGGCGGGTTTGTGCACCGGACGCAAGATCTTTTTGACCGCCGCCGCGTCATCATCACGGCAATACCGGATCAGGAGCGAAAGACCGCTATCGGGCCGATCTTCGCATCGTGGCAGCATGCGCTAGAGGAGGAACTCGCTGGTCGGTATAGCCGCGAAGAGGTCGCCGTGATCGAAGGCTTCCTTCAACGAACGATTCACGTGTTGCGCCAGCAAACAGAGCAGATCTCTTACGACATACCACGGCATCCCCTTGAAGGACGATGATCCGCGCGGGTGGAATGGGGGCGTCTCGGACCGCACGGTTCACCGGCATGATGCCGATAGCACGATCGCCTGACATGAGGCCCTACGATAGGAACGACTTCGTTGACGAGCTTCTTTGCCACGTGCTAGATCACTATCCGGGGCCAGAAAGCGGCTATTCAACGACTTTTCTTATGGGAACGAGGATCTCCGTATGTGGTGGCTGCACCTGGATGAGAATGCGGTCTGTCCGGTTGCAACCGATGCGAGCAATCTGTCGAGAAGTGCTTTCTGAGATACGTCTGGCGGTCATGTTCTGCAGCCCGTGTTCACGAAAGATCGGCACGGGAAGCTTCTCGCCATAAGCACATTGGCACACCTCGCCAGCTTTGAACTCACGAGTAATGGTTGGACGTTGCGAGCATCAGCCTGCTTTCTTCCCTGCGGCGAGTCAATGTGCCCCTCTGGGAGATGACCATTGCGGTGAGTGGCCCCATTGGTCCGGACTAAGGGGTGCGTCAAGTGAAGCACCCTGTGAAAATAGTCTGTATGCGCCCAGGTTGAGGCGGAGAATGGGTCCATACCACAACATGAGCCATCATACCGAAACAACGGTAAACCGTCAGATTCGCCTCTCAGTTCGCTTGGACACATGTTCGCATTTTCACCTATTTCGCGTTGGTCACTGTGCTGCGCGTCGATGTCCTCATGCCCGTGTCCGCTTGCCGCTGCTATCGGCTAGCTGGCCCGTACATCCACGTAGCGGCCCTCGGCCAGGTGACGCTGGTATGTACGAGTGCGATGACAGTTCGCGCAGACCAGCTCGACCAGCGAGAGATTCTGGATGAGCCTGTCCAGTGATCCGCGACCCACCAGGCTGGAGATCGTTGGCGCCTCAGTCCGGGCACGCGGCTCGAGATGATCGAACTCCATGACATACCAGGGATAGTGCTGCCCGCAATCCGTGCAGGCGTGCATCGTCTTGTAGGTCCGCACGAAGTCTCGACACGTTGCTACTCTGGCCTGTTGTCGTACCCGAGAGGCTTCGCGCGGGTTCCCCTGTCGTCGCCAGCGCCTGGCAGAGGATCGATGACATGCGGGACACTGGCTTCCAAAGAAGAAATGACCGCGTTTGCACATGCGGCCGCTATCGTCCTGCAGCGGCTCACGGTCGTAGACCTGCACCCCCAGGCATGCCACACAGCCCCCATTACTCGTATAGCGGAGGGCGCGATGTCCACGTGAGCAGAAGCGATCCGTGAAATAGAATTTGTCGTGCCGTGCGCGTGCGATAGCGCGCATCGGGGCATAGAAATGATTGATCTGGTCCATGATATGTGAATTAAGAAATCAAGGTTAGCTCCCTTTCTCTTCCCTCTTATAGCTTGCCTACAGTGGGATGGTTGTGCAAATTAACGCGAAGAGTGATGAGCCATTTGCAGCATGTGTTCCGAAAACGTGCACGTAATAGCGCCGCTGGTAGGCCGTGAAGTTGCCTTGCGGCACAGCCTAGGGCAGGGATGGTCATTCTGCTACATACTGGGGTTGTGAGTAGCTACGCAAAGGCAACGGCTTGGCAGGAGACTGGTTGCACGACATCCAAAGGCATGACCTGGAAAAGGTGACATCTTGGTCGCTGACCATGCTGGCCCTGTACACGTTCGGCATACACACGTCCCCTCGCTCTGCCGAAGAGATCATCCATGCGTGAAGGCGGGGCGGACGCATGTGACGTCATCATGAGCAGCAAAGGTGATTTTGAAACGCGCCTGTGATATCGGGCAACTAAACTGGCGCGAGTCTGGAAGGTGAGTCCGGCGCTATTCCTGAGGATAACCGGTAGCAACAATCAGGGGGTGGACAGCCCCGTGTGAGGCTTGCAGGGCATAGGATTACCCGAAGCTCTTCCCCCTGATTGCTATCTCCTCTCAAGGAGGATGAGGGATGGATGGTTCTCACATTCATGCTGCTCATGTCGTGTATACCCAGGTCCTCGGAGTAGGTGATCGTCCCTTTCCAAAACTCACCGGTATTCGGCCAGTATGGCAGCCTGTCTTTAGTGATAAACGCTGCTTTTCTCACCTCACGTCACTCACCCGCGATTACCCGGCAAACCGGGACCAGATGCATGGAGAAGATGCGGTATCCTTGCCCACAAAACCCTTCTTACCCGGGTTAGGATCCTTCTGTTTCTCTGGCCGCAGCGGACGCATGGCAGGCAACCGGGATGCCTGGAAACGCTCGGGAACATCCATCAATGCGTCGATGCGTGGCGAACGTTTCGGCGATGAACCGCACTTTGGCTATGACCCTGCTGTGCCAGACGAGCGCATGAGCTGTTTGTATTTTGAGCTATGCCGGCCCGTGTTTCTACGTGCAATTGGCGGCACCACCACGCGAGTGCAAGGGAAGATTTTCCTTCACCTCTACCCTAGCGGCTATATCGTCCTCCGCGTGGCTATCGCACTGGCATGGACAGAAAGCAAGAGCATCCAGGACGTCCACCACGACCTTGTCGAGACGCGCCCATGGCGCCGAACGCCACAGTGGCAATGGTCTTCACGGCTCGGCAGCGGAAGTCTGCCGGATATCATGGCCCAAATCTATGACTCCTTGCACAAAGCATTGTATGAGGATCCCAGGCTACAGATGGTCGATGCACCCTGGCGTTCTGCGGTCAAGGTAGCAGTTGCGCGGGAGGCTCGCCTTGATCCCAGGGCACTCGAAGACTTGCCGTATGACTTGCTCTGGATCGGTAAGGAAGACGACAAGGACTACAAATGCATGGCAATCGATCGCAATCCTAGTGTGCCAGTAGAGTTTCAACGGTCGCTGTTAGCGACGCGGCAGGGGATTGTCCTCGTGGTCCCCCCAAAGAGTGAACTCCAGTCCTTCAATCGCCGGAATGTCACGCGTTTCTTCTGGCGCATTCTCACACTTGACGAACACCTGGCACTCAAGCGGCGCATCTATGATGACTACACACGGATCCTGAACCAGGAGATCCCAAAGATGCGAGATGATCGCCTTGGCGGCTTGATCAGAAGGTTCACCAAGCGAGAAGACCTGCTCAGGTACTCCGTCTACAACAGCGACTTACCGGCATACGTTGCCGCACTTGATCGCTATGTTCAACAGGATCTCATGCCCGAAGCGTTCAACCGGAAACTCTATGCGGAGATCGAAGCAGGTGACGGGTTCACGAAGCGGCGGAAAGAATTCGGAAATCTCATCAAGGACTGGGATACAGAAGTGGAGAAATGGACCCCATTCTTGGTGCAGCTTTGGAAACAGATCATAGCACCGCTCAAATCACTGATTCCGAAAGCATCATGATGTGTGGCCCGAACCAGCCATGGGCCGTCCGACAGACGAGCAGTCGGGGCTAGCTCAGGAGAGGATTGCGCGCCATAGGCCGCTTGGCTTCGCTCCGGACATCTTTGCAACCTGCAAGTCTCGCGAACCAGGAGACGTGCAGCACCGGGATATCGCAATACCTCGCCTGAACCGTGTAAAGGCTTCTTCCTGTCCGGCTTCTTCCCATTCGTAAAAGCAGTCGTTACACGCGACGACGCGGCCCTGAGCGTCGTCCCGTAGGGAAACTACCTGGGTATGGTAGCTCTTGCACCTGGGACACGGGCGCAGGCGTTGCAAGGGTGGTGTAAAGTTCATACAGCCTTGTGGCGTAGCCCTGAAGACCACGACCGTCGTTGATGGCATAAACAAGTCCCCGCATGAGCCAGGGATCAATAACTTCGATATCCTCGCGAGTGAGTCCCTCAGGGCACCAGTCCGAAGTCAAGAATGAATCGGCTACCTGTTGAAGTGCCGCCCGTCGTTCTGACGGGTTAGAGCCGAGTAAATGCCGCTGCGTCCTGAGCATCGTCAGGACTTCAGCTTGCACGGCGTTTAAAACCGCTTGGGCTTTTTCTCGTGGAGACAATTTAGGGAGCGGTTGGGGTTTTGCCAGAAGGCGCTTGAACATGTGGTGATGTATTCCGCGGCTCACCTCCGTGGGACGTCATCGTCCTCTGCCGTGAAACGGACACTCACAGATCAAAATGAGATCACGCAGTGTCCGCTGTCATCATTGCCAGAACCGCAGCCAGGTCTATCCTCCGGAATACGCGCCTGGATCTCCATGGAAAAAGCCATGCCCGAACTATACCTGTCGTCCGGAAGAGGATGCGGCATGAACTGCCGGAACACTGCAAGCCAGGTGAGCCTGGCAGATACCGGGGACATGCCGCCGATCAATCCTTCACAAGACTATATGATGCGGGGCCTGGAGCGTCCATCGCAACCGGCAGACCACGCTCACTGAAACGGTTCTCACTGGGACGATGGGATACGGCGAAACTTTCGGAATGGTTCCCGGAACCCGGTACCTCTGGTGATGTGGAAATTGCCGTGTCCATCCTTCCGGCATTGAACAGGGAGCTGAATGCGGAACAGATGCCCGCAGAGCGTGCGGTGATAATGCCGGCATGAAGCCATTGAACGCTATGACCTCATGCCGTGTCTGCTGGAGCTCAAAGAAACATGACCTGAAGGCGCTCTGATGCCGGCTGTATCCACCAGAGCATGCTTCCGATGCTCAACGGCCTACCAGATTTTTTCAGGAATTTCTTTTCGATTGAGTAGCACACTGCCGTAATAACAGTCACGAAGCTGCGGGCAGATATCACAGCAAAAGCCATCCGATGCCACGCTATGCCGTAGATGAATGGCGTCATGGCAAATCGAACAGATATATTTGTGATTCTCCGGTCGTTCGATCATCTTTTTAGCTGCTCCTTTACGACCACCCATCTTCTTGAATTCAGCGTGATGGTCATGCTCGGCCATACGAACGGTGCACAACTGGCAAAGACGATCTTTGGGACCACTTCCAAAGACGATGCGTGGATCAACATCAAACATTGCTTGCCTCCTTGCTTTTAGTCTGCAATGAGCCGTCCAGTTCGAATGCCTGGTTGCAATGCGGGCAATGGTAGCCAGTGATCTTTATTCGTGTATGGATATGTTGATCACGGCCTTTTCGAGTGATTTCCGTCATGACCGGAACACAAAAACTACGGCAGTTTGGACAGTTCATGCGACAAGTTGGTGAATCAAGCGGTCTGGATCGTAATCCACACCCCATTCCACACTCTTCCTGGCGTCAGTCTTATACTCAGCCAGAACAATGTGGCACGATGGACAGCGATAGCGAATACCAATGAGAACAAACTGGTCGTTATACCAGTCAAACGCACCTTCAGCTTGAGCTATCTCTAAACATTCTGGGCAAATCATTCAACACCTCCGTGGATGATCGAGTTGTTCTCACGAATCCCGTCTCATTGAATAATTGAAAACTGACCCTCTGGGATAAATTGAGAGGGTCACTTTTCAATTTTATCCAGACATGCCGCTGCGGATTTTGGGGGAATCATGCGGATTCCATGACATCACTGGAGTTAGCCAAAGCGCTCTTCCGACTTCCGATGGGGCGAAACACTCGTTTAGCCATATTCCATCACTCTCGCCTTCACATGACATGCTTCTGGTGTTCCTCGCTCTGTGTTTTCAGTCTGCCGTCGCAAGGCCAGTTTTGAGCGATGGAAGAACGGGCTGAATGCGTTTCCCCATCGAGCGGATCCAGTCGAGCGGATCAATGAGATGGGAATCTCCATTGACGATCCATCACGAAGGATGGATGTATCGGGGAGCCTGGCTTTCACGCACGTCAATTTTGGCTGGGGGTGATGTCTCTGTTGTCTGGGTCCCCTTGAAGAGGTGAGGAGGAGTGGTGGTATGAGCCGGTATGTTTCGTTCTCTCCATGGGCATCTCCATCTTTCGTCTCTCTCTATCGGGATGTTCTTCTCTCCCGAAAGGGAATGGTCGTCGCGTTGATGGAGTCACGACCTCTCGTCGCGGGAAGATCATCGGGGTGTTCTCGCGCCATCCATTTTTTGCGTAGATCGCCCTGTTGAACACTATAGGGAAATTCTTGCGTAAAAAGACGCAAAAGACGCAATTGTCGATGTCCTCTTTCTCCTTGCAACCATGCACAATTGTTTCCGAGAACCTGGGCCGCAACGATTCGACAAGCTGATGGTGAGTAGCATGCCAAAGCTGGATGCAATGCCAGCCAGCGGAACATCGTCAGCCATGACGGAGATGTCTTCTCGGACCCAGATCTCTGTACTTTTGCCGATCCCAGCCGGGTTCTCCATCCTTTGACGATCCATCGTATGCCCATTACCCAGCGCTTATCACCAGCAAAATCATTATCCGGTCAAAAATCGTATAGCTTAGCACCCGCCTCTTGGGGACTCTCCGTCACGTTGCGGGCACTTTTGACCGGATAATGTCTGTTATCTGCCTGAGATTTCCCGAGCATTTTCACGGGCTTGTACCATGTTCGGATAGCGCGGTCAGCAAGGAAACGCACGGTGACTTCCGTTATGCCATTGGTGAGATATCCCTGCAGGTGAGGCACTCCTCCCCGTCAAGACAGCGTAACGCGCAACATAAGTTAATAAAGCTGGCGGTGTAACGTTGTCACGAAATTACACCACGGCCTTGAGCCGATGTTTGATAGCCCACTCTGATATGGCCGCCTCTGTGTGGTCGCTCCTGGCTGTCGAATCGGAAATAACGGTCGAGGCCGCTCACAGCATCGGCGGCCGCCTGGTATTCATGGAGATCGACATCCCAGTTGACTGAGCACACAAGGCGTTCGACGAAGACAGTGTCCAGCATCTGCCCATCCCACGTGATCTGGATCCCTACTTTTTCCAGGCTGGCGGGAGGCGAGGGACACTACACGTCTGCTATTGAGGAGCCATGCGAGACCTGGGGTAACACGGCTGAGACGGATTGTTGTTGGCTATGGGGTGTTTGGGGATGTATGTGGAGTTCGGATGGTTGCTCATATCATTCAGATAATGCTCGCAAGCCGGTCTGGACCTGCAAAAATTACTTGCCCAAATGGCAAGATGGCATACACGAATACCCTATTCCAATTGAAAATTGACCACTTGAAGTGATTCCAAGTAGTCAATTTTCAATTATAGACGCACAAACGCCCTGTTAAACATGCGAATTTGACATGACCATGCATGCCTTTAGAAGAGTTGTATTCTATTCTGGAGAAGTTTATGAAGATGAAACCGCGAAGCACCAAACGTCCCACGATGGTGATTGAGCCTTATGACGAGCAAAATGATGAGGTTTGCCTTGAAGCACTTGCTTTATTGTCGAACCCCCGCTGTCCAAGACAGCCACTTGTTGCGGACACAGGGCCCACCAGAGATCGCGATTCACAGCCAACATCGGACGTGATCGCGGCCATCGATGAAGACGCGCAAAGTTAGCATCCCTTATGCATACTGCCTTTTGTTTCCCTTGTATCATGAGAGGATGGCATGGCAAAGAAAAAGGTAGTACCACGCGAGCGCACAAGCGCAAAGCAGGACACAGAGGACAACATAAAGAAACCCATACCTATCAGGAAAAACGTGGTCGTAGATACCGAAGAAGATCAGAGGCGAGATTACTATATCGGCCTCATACTTCTTGGTCCTGGGGGTCGAGCACAGTTCTATGTGTATCTAAAGAGACGATACGAGAGAGAGCAGGAGCATTTGGCACGGCGTTTAGCCAGCTAAAATACGCTTCAAGGCGACAGTCATTTCCCGTATCGTCTCAAGCTCTTCCGTAACTCTATTTCTGACTGCTCGATGGCGCGATCAGGATGGCGCCACGCTAGAGTAACGGCAGAGTAACGGCACTGGTGAGCGAGCCCATTGTGCGTTCACCAGTGCGTGCCCCGATCGCTACGAAGCGGTTTCGTCGAGATATGTCATCGCCAGCTTCGAGAGGAGTTCAACGCCCGTTGGCAGACACTCTTCATCGAAATCGAAGAGAGGGCTGTGATGAGGCGCGTTGAGCTTTCTCTCTGCATTGGCCGACCCAAGGAACACAAAGCACCCTGGTGCGGCAAGCAGAAAATAGCTCATGTCCTCTGATCCCATGATCGGATTGCCCTGTACGATATTCTCTGCCGGAATGATCGTCTGGGCGACGGATCGCGCGAAGTCTGCCATCCGGTCGTCATTGATCGTCACCGGATAGAGCTTCTTGATCGTGACCTCGGCCTGAGCGCGATGTGCCTCGGCTGTATGCGTCGCGACCTCGCGTATACGTCGGTGAATGAACTCCTGCGTATCGGGGTTGAGCGTGCGGATCGTGCCCTGAAGCGTCGCTCGCGGTGAGATGATGTTGTGCTTCGTGCCCGCGTGAAATGTCGCTATCGTGATCACAGCAGATTCAAGCGGATTCAGCTCCCGGCTCACGATACGGTGCAGCTCGTTGACGATCGACGCGCCCACCGCGACGACATCCACCGTCTGGTGTGGCGACGCGCCGTGACCGCCTACGCCATGCACGACGATATCGAACTCGTCAGCGCTGGCTTGAACGGGACCGCCCTGAACTTTCATCGTCCCGACGGGGTGATCATTCGCCAGGTGCAGGCCGAAGCAGGCATCCACATGCGGATTTTCCATGACGCCCGCGTCGATCATCGGCTTCGCGCCGCCCGGTCCTTCTTCCGCCGGCTGAAAGACGAGCTTTACCGAACCACGCAGCTCATCGCGATGGTGCATGAGCACTTTCGCCACGCCAAGCAGGATGGCGGTATGGCCATCGTGCCCACACGCATGCATGGCGCCCGGTCGCTCAGACGCGTACTCCGCGCCAGTCTCCTCCGTCAGCGGCAGCGCATCCATATCCGCACGCAGCAGCACGGTGCGCCCAGGATTCGGGCCTGTAACCAACCCGACGACCCCTGTGCCCGCTACTCCGGTCTGGACTTCTACGCCAAGCTCACGCAGCCGCTGCGCGACGTATGCTGAGGTATCATGCTCCTGAAAACCAAGCTCTGGATTGCGATGGAAGTGGCGGCGATCAGCCACCAGCTCATCGCGCAGACTCAACGCTTCATCACGCAAGGACATGGTCTGTACCACCACTAGTCTCCTTTCAACGCATTGCCTTCGGTGTATATAGTCACCGCTGGGGTCGTGAGTTACCCCCCCGCCGCTAGGCTGTCGGCTCGCGGATCCGCGCCCCCCTGCATCACGCCGGTCTGCTGATGTATTGTGATGCCGTGCGCGTGTCCCATCATCGAATCCCATGCACCCGCGATGTGCACATTATGACCACGCGCCGCCAGCGCCTCGGCTGTCTCGGATGGAAAGCGGCTTTCCAGATTGAGCACTTCTGGCGCGCCCAGCCCCGACGCGCCATCGAGCCAGCGGGGCGTTTCGATGGCCGCTTGAATATCCATGCCGAATCGAGCGAGCGCGCTGTAGACCTGCAGATGCGTCTGCGGCTGGCCATCGCCGCCCATCGAGCCAAAGATGACCGCGGGCTTGCCGCCGCGCATCGCGAGTGACGGTATGAGCGTATGGAGCGTGCGTTTTCCCGGCTCCAGGCGGTTGGCGGCTTCCGGATCCAGCTCGAAGTACGCGCCGCGATTCTGCAGCACAATGCCCGTGCCATCTACCACCACACCGCTGCCAAAGCCGCGATAGTTGCTCTGGATCAGAGAGACGGCGTTGCCCGCTTCATCAGCCGCACAGAGGTAGATCGTGTCGCCGGTGAGTGAGCCAGGTGCTGGCGATGGCTGCGCGCGATGGCGGTCAATCTGGCGCGCGCGCATACGAAGGTACTCAGACTCGATAAGCTCCTCCGGACGGACGCGCATGTGCGCGGGATCGGTCAGGTACGCGTGCCGATCAGCGAATGCGAGTTTCTTGGCCTCGACGCCGACATGTATCGTATCCGGCGCGAGCATCGACTCGCCCAGATCAAGCTGGTCGATCATGCCGAGCATCTGGAGCGCAGTCACGCCCTGCGTGTTGGGTGGCAATTCGTAAACCGTCAGATCCGCGAAAGGGACGGAGAGCGGCGTGACCCATTCGGAGGTGTGCGCGCTAAGATCGTCTTCCGTGATGAGGCTGCCTTCGCTGGCAAAGAACGCCGCCATCGCCTTGGCGATCTCTCCCCGGTAGAACGCCTCGGCTCCCTTCGCGCCGATCGTCCGGAAGGTGCGCGCCAGATCCGGGCGCCGCATGATGCTGCCTGCGGGCGGAATGCCTCCGCCTGGCATGAAGTGTTCGCGGAACGACCGATGTGTGTAGTCCATCGTGTCCATGCGTTTCAGCGCCACGTGCAGGCTCGGCGCTACTGGAAAACCATCCTCGGCGTAGCGTATGGCCGGCTGGAGAACTCGCTCCAGCCCTAGCTTGCCGAAGCGTTCCATCGCGACGTTCCAGCCGTCGGCGCAGCCAGGGATGGTGACGGAATGGATGCCGAATGGCGGCATCCGGTCAAATCCTAGCGAGCGGTAGCGCTCGATAGTAGCCGCGCGCGCGGAGCGCCCGCTGGCGTTAAGGGCATAGATCTGCTCACTTGCCGCATCGTACATCAGGATGAAGAGATCACCGCCCAGGCCGCAAAGCTGTGGGTAGACGACCTGGAGCGTTGCGCTGGCCGCGATTGCTGCGTCGATGGCGTTTCCGCCAGCTTTGAGCATGTCGAGGCCAGCCTGCGCGGCAAGAAAATGCGGGGCGGCCACGATACCGTGCGTTGCCAGCGTCACCGGCCGGTGCTGGAGCGCATCCATCACTTGTCCTCCGGGGACGTGTATGCGGGACGACGTCTTGCCCACCCAGCATAACACGCCAGAGAGCGAGCGCACAGCCTCTGTTCCTGCGACGACAGGGAATCGCGGTCAGCATGCACGCGCTAGCGCGGGGCGAAAGCGGATGTGCCGGTGATCTCGCGCCCGACGATCAGCGACTGGATTGTATCCGTACCTTCGTACGTGAAGACAGCCTCGATGTCCGCGAAATGACGGGCAACGTGATATTCCAGCAGGATGCCGTTGCCGCCAAGCATTTCACGCGCCTCGCCCACCACCTCGCGCGCCAGCCGGGCGTTGTGCATCTTCGCGAGTGATGCCATCCCCTCAGTCATCGCGCCTGCCGTCTGAAGCTGACCCAGCCGCAGACACAATAGCTGCATCGTCGTCACGTTCGCCAGCATGCTCGCCAGCTTGTTCTGGATGATCTGGAACGATGCCAGCGGCTTGCCAAACTGGGTGCGCTCCCGCGCATAGAGCAGGGCGATCTCGTAGGCCGCGACAGCATGTCCGATGGCTTCCCAGGCAACGCCGCTGCGTGTCGCCGTCAGGACACTCGAGGTGTCGCGAAACGTGCGTGCGCCAGCAAGCCGGTTTGTCGCCGGTATGCGCGCGCCGGTGAACGTGATGTCGGTCTGCCAGACGGCGCGCTTGGCTACCTTGCCGGTCATGATCTTCGCATCGAAACCCGGCGTGCCTTTCTCGACGAGGAAGCCCCCGACGTTGCCCTCATCATCACGCGCCCAGACGATCACGACATCCGCGAAGGAAGCATTGCCAATCCATCGTTTCGCGCCATCCAGCACGTATGCATCACCATCGCGATGCGCGCGTGTTTCGAGCGCCACCGCATCGGATCCATGTTTTGGCTCAGTCAGTGCGAAGGCCCCGATCTTTTCCATCCGGGCCATAGCAGGCAGCCACCGCTGCTTCTGCTCTTCTGATCCCAGCATGGCGATTGACGACATGGCGAGGCCGGAGTGAACGCCAAAGAATGTGCAGATGCTCGCGTCGCCGCGCGCAAGCTCGGCTGCGACGAGACCGGCGGCGATGGGACTCATGCCCGGGCAGCCATACCCCTGAATACTGCCGCCGGCGATTCCCAATTTGGCCAGCTTCGGCACCAGTTCAAAAGGGAACTGGGCGCGTTCCCAGTAGTCATTGATGATCGGGACGACCTCGCGATCGCAGAACTCGCGTACTTTATCGCGAATATCGCGCTCCTCGCGGCTCAGCAAAGCATCCACCTGATAGTAGTCTGTGCCGAGCGCGTGCACCTGGGCGATGTCCGGGTAATCCGCCATGGGTATTCTCCCTTTGTGAGCGTTATCAGCGTCGATACGCAGCCGTGTCTCCGGTCAGATGGCGCGTATTCCGTGCCAGATAGTATCGGGATTTCCACTGGGCGCGGCCGGTTTCCACGCGCAGCCGGTATACTTACTACTGGGTGTGTGTGCCAAGAGAGGCCGCCACTGGCGATCCCTTTACCCTGACACGGCTACTGGCACGGTGGAGCGGACAACATGCAGGTGCGAGAGTCGATTTCTCCGGCAAAGCGAAGATCAGGCGGACGCATATGGTTTAAGACGGCTCGTCCGTTCTCGTTGAGCGCCGCCATCAGTCCCGTTCTGGTCGGCACGGCTATAGCGGTCTATCAGGGACACCTGAACGCGCTGCTCTTCATTTCGACCCTGCTCTCCTCGGCGAGCTTGCAGGTAGGTGCGAATTTTTTCAACGAATACTTTGATCACCGCTATGGGTACGACACGGCGGCCTCGCTTGGCGCCAGCACGGTGATCTTCACTGGCGAGATGACTGCCGCGCAAGTGCTGGCCGGTGGCATCGGGTCGTTCGTTGTCGCGGCTATCTTTGGCGCGGTGATCATCGTCTCGGTTGGGCCGCAAATTCTGCTCTTCGGAGTGGCTGGGATGGCTATCGCGTATTTCTACAGCGCGAGACCATTTACGCTCGCAATTCGAGGACTGGGTGATCCGCTGGTCTATCTGGCGATGGGCTTGCTGATGACGTGGGGAGCCTACTATGTCCAGATACCGCGCTGGTCATGGCAGGCGGTCGCGGCCAGCATACCTGTGGGTCTGCTTGTCGTATCAATCCTGAACATGAACAACATTCGCGATTATCCCGATGATCTCGCCGTCAACAAGCGCACCATCCCTGTCAGGTTTGGCCAGACATTTGGCCGGCGCTATCAGGTCGTTCTCGTGCTTGGCGCGTACGTCATCACGACGCTGCTGGCAGGCGCGCGCATCTTGCCGTTGCTGGCTCTAGGCGTATGGATAACCCTGCCGCTGGCACTGCGCATTGTCGACGTGGCGCTCCACGCCGACGACCGGCGATCGTTCATACCGGGAATGAAAAGCATCTCTCTCCTGCACCTGCTCTTCGGCGTGGCGCTAGCGGTGACGATTGTTCTGGCGGCGATCCTCGGCCTGTAGGTTCATATGCAGCAAATGCCTTCACAGGTGACGCGCGTTGACCTGACAAGGCGGCGGTTCTATACTCGTAACGCTCAGCCAAGATCAAATAGTGTCAGGAGGTGCGCGCACATGCCCGCGAGTCATTCCAGCCCCAGGCGCACAGCCAGATGTTCTCTCTCATGCCTGGTGGTGGCTTTGGCAGGTATGGCGCTCATGATCAGCTTCGCTGGCTGCGGCGCATCGGCAGCTACGCTCCCGCCGGTCCCCGGTGGCACCTATACCAGCCAGCAATATCAGTTCAAGGTGACCTATCCACAGGGTTGGTCCGCGAATGTGCAGGCGCAGCCATCCCAGCCGATTCCACTCGTCCTCGTGATTACCCGGACGATGTCGAATGCCAGTGCCGGCCCTGCTGTCTCTACCTTCACTGTCATGGTGTTCAGCTTGCGGGGCACAAACGCACAGGCGGCGCCCGCGGTGAGCGGAAATCATGACCTGCGGCAGATTACGCTAGGAAAGCTGCGCGCTTACACCTCAGCACCAGTAAACGAGCCGATACAGGGGACCAACGTCGCCGTCACGCACACCGACTACTTTGTGGTCTCGTCCGACTATGAGTATCAGATCAGCACAGATGATGTGCATGGTGAAAACGCTACTAGCGCGCTGACCTCGATGCTGCATAGCTTTACACTTATGAAGCCCTAGCTGGTTACTGGCTTGCGTTCCGCCGGCATCGCGTCGTGTTCTTGCAGCAGGCGCACCAGCCACGTCTCATCTTCGATGGGAATGCCGAGCTTCTGCGCTTTGGCAAGCTTGCTGCCCGGAGCTTCACCGACGATGAGATGGCTCAGGGATTTGGATACGTTGCTGGCAATCTTGCCTCCAAGCGACTGAATGGCTTGCTCTGCCTGACCGCGCGTCAGGGTTGCGAGGGATCCCGTCAGCAGGAACGTCTGGCCAGCGAGCGGCAGACGTTTGCCGTCAGCAGGTTCCTGCTCTTCTGGCAAACTGAGTTGCAGTCCCGCCGCGCGCAGTTCCTCGATAAGGTCGCGAGTGGATGGCTGCTGCGCCCACTCGTAGACACTCTCGGCGATTCTTGGCCCGATGCCAGGCAGGGTCGCGATTTCTTCCATGCGTGCGGCAAGCAGCGCATCAATCGAGCGGAACCCCTCGGCCAGGATTTCCGCCGCTTTGGCGCCTACGTAGCGGATGCCCAGCGCGTACAGCACGCGAGGAAATGGTGTACGTTTGCTCCTGGCAATCGCGTTGATGAGGTTTTGCGCGCTGCGCTTCTGGAATCCCGGCAGCTTGAGCACGTCATCCTCGCTGAGCCGGTAGATATCCGCGAATCCACGAACGAGACCCGCATTCATCAGGCGGGCGATAATTTCATCCCCCAAGCCGCGAATATCCATTGCGTCGCGCGCAACGAAATGGCCCAGCGCCTCCTCCTGCCGTCCGGGGCAGTGTTCATTGGGGCAATAGGTCACCTTCTCGCCTTCGTTGCGCACCACCGGCGTGTGACAGACAGGGCATTCCGTTGGGAAGATCCACGGCTGTTCCGTGCCATCGCGCACCTCGACCAGGGCCTTCACGACGCCAGGAATCACGTCGCCGTGGCGCTGTACGACGATGGTATCGCCAATGCGGAGGTCCTTGCGCGCCACTTCATCGGCATTGAACAGCTGCGCCCGCGAGACCGTGACGCCGCCAATCTTGACGGGGTCGAAGCGGGCATTGGGTGTGAGCGCTCCCGTCCGCCCGACCGTCACGACGATGTCGCGCAAGGTAGTGGCCGCCTCGATTGGCGCGAATTTGAAAGCAATAGCCCAGCGCGGGTCACGGGCCACAACCCCAAGTTCGTGTTGTTGCCAGCGCTCGTCGATCTTGATCACTGCGCCGTCAATCTCGAATGGGATGCTGAAACGAATTTGCCCCATATGCTCACAGTAGGCCAGCGCATCGTCGATTGATTCCTTGTGTTCGATCAGTCCGCTGACCGGGAAGCCCCAGTCGCGGATCCACTGAAGCACTTCCCACTGTGAGCGTGGTTCCGGCGCCCCCTGAATCGCGCCGATCTGGTAGGCCAGAAAAGAGAGGGGACGCTCGGCCGTCACATGCGGGTCTTTCTGGCGAAGCGAGCCTGCCGCGGCGTTACGGGCGTTGGCGAACAGGCGCGGAGTCGTCCCTGTGGCGGCCGCCTCCTCGGTAAGGCGCTCATTGAGCGCCTCGAAATCCGCTTTGCTCATGTAGATCTCGCCGCGCACTTCGACGAGGTCTGGAATCGGCACTCTGTCGCCGTGCTGGAGAGACCCTGGCACGTCTTTGACCGTACGGATGTTCGCGGTCACGTCTTCGCCGATCTCGCCATTGCCGCGTGTGGCTGCCTGGACGAGCTTGCCGGACTCATAGAGCAGGTTCATGCTCAGGCCATCGATCTTCGGCTCGCAGGTAAAGGCAAAGCGCGCATCCGGCAACTGGTTTTGCGCGCGCTGTACCCAGGCCCGCAGTTCTTCACTGGAGCGCACATTTGCGAGACTCAGCATCGGCGTGAGGTGGCGCACCTTGGCGAAACCAGCGGCAGGCTCGCCACTCACCTGCTGCGTTGGCGAATCGGGCGTCACCAGCTCCGGATGTTCCTGCTCAATCGCCTGCAGCTCACGCATCAGGTTATCGTAGTCTTGGTCGGCCATGATGGGGTTATCGAGCACATAGTAGGCGTAATCAGCCTCACGGATGCGCTCTCGCAGCTTGCGCAGATGGTCCTCCAAAGCGGGCTGTGTTTTCATCATGGCATCTCCTGGGAGGATGTTGTGTTCACCTTGCAGAATGCGCATGGCAATCTGCCAGATGAGAGTGTATCTCACTGATGGCGCCTGCCGCGACACTATTCTTTCCGGTCTGGCCCTAACCGGTTGACTGGCGGGCGACAGCCGGGCCATCAGTCGCGGGCCGCTGTCGTACGCGAAGTGCGGCTGGCAAAATGCGCGCCTCGAATCGTCTATCGCGCATGATCTCACCATCGAGATGCGCGTTGATAACGTCGTTGGCTTCCAGAATGATATGGCGCACGCGTCTCCGACTGACTTCCGGCTGTGTAATATGCTTGCCTCGTTCCACCATGGGCAGAAGCCGTAGGGCGCGGAGCTGCGACGGCTTCCAGATGGTGCAGACATCCAGCCAGCCATCGCGCGGATCAGCATCAGGATTGATGAGGAAGCCGCCTCCGTACGCTGGACCAATGCTGATATCGGCGAGAGCGAATGCGCGGCTGGGCGCGGGCTCACCATCGTAGGTGACCGTTAGCTGCGGGCAGCGCCCGTAATGGAAGAGGAGCTCTGTGAGGCTGGCAATCCAGTAAAGCGTCTGCCCGTGCATGCCGGGGTAGCCTTTCAGCCCTTCAGCCGTGGCCGCGATATTGGCGTCGATCCCTACGCCGAGCGCGTTCAGGAAGTAGCGTCCGTTCACGACGCCGACATCCATGCTCACCGGCTCACCCGCCAGGGCGATTTCCAGAGCAGCGGCAGGATCTGCTGGCAAACCAACCGCCCGGTACGCATAGTCATTGCCCGTGCCAGCGGGCACAATACCCAGCGACACGCGCCCGCCCGCCGTGAGCATCCCCGAAGCTGCCTCATTGACCGTTCCGTCGCCGCCGACAACGACGACATCGCGCCCGGCGATGGCGGCCTCACGTGCCAGTATCGTCGTCTCTCCTGACGCGCGGGTAACTCGCAGCTCGCCACGATGCGCGCGCAGCGCTCGCTCGATCAATGGCAGCATATGTCGCGCGGCACCTCGCCCGCCAATGGGGTTGAGAATGACAACAGGAGCTTCACGCTCATCCGTCTCGACTGGAGGTTCTGATTTGGCCTGCGGCTCACTCATGCATTGCGCTCCCCCAACGAGACATTGGTGTGCCTCGTAATGCGGCCTCGCGGCAGTAGGTATGTGGCTGCAGTGTAGCCGTCGCATGCCGGCAAGTAAAGCGTCTGGCGTCATCATCTGACCAGAGGGCCGAAGTTCACGCGGCACCACCATCCACATGCCACCTATCGTTCCTGATGAGCATGTTCGCGCGATCAGAAGTAGCCACCATTTCGTCCATGCGCGGGTTGCGATATGCTATAGGAGGTCGATCGCCTCCTCATCATCCATCAGTCTGAGAGCATGGAGCATATGCTGCACGATATTCCCGCAGGCAAGCCACTGGTGATCGGCGTGGCAGGCGGCACTGGCGCCGGCAAGACAACCGTCACGCGTGCCATAACCGAGGCGGTCGGTCGCGACCACGTGTCGCTGCTGCCGGAAGACGCGTATTACCGCGAATACCGCCAACTTTCGGAAGCTGAGCGTGCGGCGATCAACTGGGATCATCCCGACTCAATCGAAGTCGAACTCCTGGTCGCGCATATTCGCCAGTTGCGGGAGGGCCAGACGGTCCGGCGTCCTGTCTACGATTTCGCCGCCTATGCCCGCTCATCGGCAATTGTTCCCGTCGAGCCGCGGCCCGTCCTGATCGTGGAGGGCATCCTGATTTTCGTCGATCCCCGGCTGCGCGCGATGTTCGACGTCAAGGTATTCGTCGATACAGATGCCGATCTGCGCTTCATCCGGCGCTTGCAGCGAGACGTGCAGGAGCGGGGGCGGAGCGTCGAGAGCGTGGTGCACCAATATCTCACGACCGTTCGCCCCATGCACATCGCCTTCGTGGAGCCGAGCAAGCGCTACGCGGACGTCATCGTGCCGGAAGGCGGCGAGAACGTCGTAGCTATCGACCTCCTGCGCGCGGCGATTGTCCAGTCTGTAGGGCAGCAGAAATAGAGCGGGTGATGCCGTGTGGCGTCGACGGATTGGTGCTATCTGGTAGCGGGCCGCGGCACAACACCGTATAATGACCGAGACCGGCGCAACCGGCAGGGAGCCGCTATGCCCAGGATGCTGCGCGGCGATGAGGCAGAGATAGGAGCACGGCATGGAGCAACTGACAAATGTCGTTGTCTCTGAGAGCGAACTCGGCAATATTGCACGTGTGCTGGGACGGCTGACACAAGATACCGGCGCCAGCCATGTTCTGCTGCTGGACAAGAGCGGCCAGCTTATCAGCGCCCAGGGGCAGGTTGGCAACCGTGACATCATCGCGCTCGGCGCGTTGCTCGCGGGCGCGTTTTCCTCCTCACGTCAGGTAGCGGAGATCCTGGGCGAGCATGATTTCCGCACCATTCTGCAGCAAGGCGTACATGAAAGCCTCTATACCACGCTGATCGGGGACCAATGGCTGCTTGTTGTTGTGTTTGACAAGCAGACGCATATCGGCCTGGTCAAGCTCCTGGCACGCAGGGGAGCCGACGAGCTGGAGCGCACGCTGGAACGCGTTCTCACCGGTGGCGCGCAAGCCAAGGAGCAGGTCATCAACGTGCAGTTTCGCAATTCGGTGGCGAATACCATCGATCTGCTCTTCCAGGACTGATACGTCATGGCGCTCATCAATGTGGCAAGCCACGAAATCCAGTGCAAGATCGTATACTATGGCACCGGGTTTTGCGGTAAGACGACGAACCTGCAATACATCCACCAGAACGCGCCGCAGCCAGCGCGCGGCAAGATGCTCTCGATTGCCACGGAGAGTGAGCGCACCCTGTTCTTCGACTTCCTCCCCATTGATCTTGGCACGATTCACGGATTTCGCGTACGGTTCCACATGTACACTGTGCCCGGTCAGGTCCTGTACGAGCGAACGCGCGTCGCGGTCCTGAATGGCGCAGACGGCATCGTTTTTGTTGCTGATTCCGCTCCAGACAAACTGGAAGAAAACTTTCAGAGTCTGATCGAACTGGAAACAAACATGCGCCGCATGGGTAAGGACCTGGGGGACTTTCCCTTCGTGATGCAGTGGAACAAACGCGATGTTCGCGCGGCTGTGCCCATTGCGACGCTGGACCGCTACCTGAACCGGCGGCGTGTGGAGGCATTTGAGGCCATCGCGACGTCCGGCATGGGCGTGTTTCCGACGTTGCGCGCCATCGGCAAGGCGGTCATGGCCCGCCTGTAATCGCCTGGTGCAGTGCCGTCCCTTCCCGTATGCGCGGAACGTATCCGTGCAAAGGAGCAACTAGAATGCGGGCACTATTGAGTGTCAGTGACAAGACCGGCATCGAGACGTTCGCTCGCGGCTTGCGCGAGCTTGGCATCGAGATCATTTCGACTGGCCGGACGGCACTCGCACTGCACGAGGCTGGAATCGACGTCATGGCGGTCTCGGATGTCACCAGCTTCCCAGAGATTCTGGGCGGACGCGTGAAGACGCTTCACCCCGCGATCCACGGCGGCATTCTTGCCAGGCGTGCGGATGAAGCGCACATGGCCGAGCTTGCCGCGCACGGATTCACGCCCATTGATATCGTGGTCTGCAATCTGTATCCATTCGAGGATACCGCGGCGCGCCCAGATGCCACGACCGATGAGGTCATCGAAGACATCGATATTGGCGGCGTGGCGCTCCTGCGGGCAGCAGCCAAGAACTACCAGGATGTTACCGTTATCGTGCGACCGGAGGATTACGCTTCCGTGCTCACCGAGCTGGAAACCTTTGGCTCATCCACTGCCGAAACGCGGCGGCGGCTCGCCGCGATAGCCTTCCAGCATACCGCGCTCTACGATACAGCAATCGCGAGCTATCTGCGACGCGATACCGAGGAGGCCCTGCTTCCGTCAGATTTCAGTATCGGCCTGAGGCGCATGCAGGTGCTGCGCTATGGCGAGAATCCACATCAGAAGGCGGCTCTGTACCGCTGGGACGTGCCCGCGCCGGATGCTCCTGCGCGCAGCGGTAGCCATCCTCGATACGTTTATCCGACGGTGACTGGCTCGGAGATGCTGCAGGGCAAGGAGCTGAGCTTCAACAATCTGCTGGACCTTGATGCGGCACTCAACGCCGTTGCGAGCTTTACCGTGCCAGCCGCGGTGGTCATCAAGCACACCAATCCGTGCGGTCTGGCCTGCGGCGAGCCGCTGGTGGACGCGTACCGGCGCGCGCATGCGGGAGATCCCATCTCGGCCTATGGTGGCATTCTCGGCTTTAACCGTGTGGTGGATGCCGATACCGCTTCAGAGCTTTCCAGTATCTTCTATGAGGCCATTGTCGCGCCGGGTTACGAGCCTGAGGCGCTCGCCATTCTGCGCCAGAAGAAGAGCCTGAGACTGCTCGCCACTAATACTCCCATCGGCCCTGCTGTCGTCTCGGCTGCGCCGAGCGAGCCGCGCCTGGATGTGCGGCGCGTCAGCGGCGGATTGCTGGTCCAGACGATGGATGTCGTCACGGATCGAGAGGTGGAGCGCAAAGTGGTGACGGAGCGCGAGCCGACGCTTGAGGAAGTGACGGATCTGCTCTTCGCCTGGAAGGCCGTGCAGCATGTGAAGTCAAACGCCATCGTGCTGGCGAAGAAGCTTGCGCTCGTCGGCGTGGGCGCGGGCCAGATGAATCGCGTCTACAGCGTCCATATCGCCGCTGACCGCGCGGGTGACCGCGCGCGTGGAAGTGTGATGGCATCCGACGCCTTCTTCCCGTTCCCCGATAGCGTGGAGCGTGCCGCCAAAGCGGGCGTGACGGCCATCATCCAGCCGGGAGGCTCTATTCGCGATGAAGACGTCATTCGGGCGGCAAACCGGTATGGCATCGCGATGGTGGTGACGGGCCAGCGCCATTTCAGGCACTGAGTGCCCCACTTCCATAGGGCGAAATAGGGCGAAAATGCCTTATATCCGCGGTGTCCGGCGTTTCTTTCCGTACGTTGACGGCTTGCGGACGGCTCCCTATACTACGGCAAAGCAGTCCAGCATGAATTATTCGCTACGGTTGAGAAGGGCCACGGTAGACGATGGAAAACGAACACACAAGTCAGCGGCAATCTGGCATGCCAGGTTCTGCCGAAGACCACTCTTCGCATCCCGCATACCGTTCATCCAGCGTGGCGCCCGAAGATCTGGCAAAGGCCATGCGACAGGTCGAGCGCAGTAAGGCGCGGCGCAAGCTCGGGCGCAGGGCCTTGCTGGTGGCCGCTGGCGCGACGGTCTGTGTGGGATCTGTCGCAGTAGCGCCTATCGCCATGAAGCAGGCTGGTCAGTTCACCGAGACGGAGCTCAAAAACGCCTTCGACTCCGGTATTCAGGCAGGACGGCAGCAATTGCTCAACGAGCTCACCGCGCTGGAGGGCATACCGCTCACTGCGGCGATCGACGTGGCCGGACTCACGAAGTTCGCGGTGGATTCCATCGTCGCGCCACTGGCACGTCTCACCATCACTATCGCTGGCGATGGGCTTCAGGTACTCACGAATGCCGTCGTTTCCGCACGGCAGAATCTCGCTCGCATTAACGTGACCATCGGCCTGCTGGATAGTCTGCAAACGCTCCTGACCACCTGGCACACCAATCTGCCGGATCCAAAGCAGTTGCAGTCCTATGCCGATGCCGACCTCACCGGCGCGCAGGCGTACCTGATCGCGCTCAAGGCCAAGATTGAATCAGAGAAGAACACGACCCCCACTGCGACCCCATGACACGAACATCTGTTCAGGTGGTATAATGATACGTCGTTACGCTAGCATCCGCAGATTATACCGTATGCCCTTGTAGCCTGCCCGGCTGGCTCATATGGAAGGCGGCAGCAGGCACCAGAGGTCCCGGTCTGGCGTTCAGTTCACGGAGATGTCTTGCGCTTGGCGCGCTCATACGCGAGTGGGGAGTATCGGTCGCTATGCCAGACTTTCAGGTCGTTGCTCCGTTTCAGCCTACCGGAGATCAGCCAAAGGCCATCGAGACACTGGTGCAGAGCATCAAAGCGGGCAATAAATTCCAGACGCTTCTCGGAGTCACGGGAAGCGGAAAGACCTTTACAGTTGCCCACATCGTCCAGGAAATCCAGCGACCCACCCTCGTGCTCGCGCCAAACAAGACACTCGCGGCGCAGCTATATAATGAGTTCAAGGAATTTTTCCCGAACAACGCCGTTGAGTACTTCGTCAGCTATTACGATTACTACCAGCCTGAGGCGTATATTCCTCGCACAGACACCTACGTCGAGAAGGAAAGCCAGGTCAACGATGAGATCGAGAAGCTGCGGCTCTCGGCGACGCGCAGCCTTTTCGAGCGGCGCGACGTGCTGATTGTCGCGTCGGTTTCCTGCATCTACGGCCTGGGATCGCCAGAGGAATATGGTGAGGTGGTGCTGACGCTCAAGGCAGGAGATACCCGGCGGCGCGATCGTGTCTTGCGTCACCTCACGGATATTCAGTATGAGCGCAACGACCAGAACTTCGTGCGCGGCCGGTTCCGGGTGCGCGGCGACGTGCTGGAGATATTCCCTTCGTACGAGGATCTCGCGGTGCGCGTCGAGTTCTTTGGCGATGAGATCGAGCGCATCGTGCAGATCGACCCCCTCACGGGTGAGGTGCTCGGCACGCGTGCTCGCATCGACATCTACCCGGCCAAGCATTGGGTCACAACGCAGGAGCGACTCAACCATGCCATCGAAGGCATTGAGGAGGAGCTAGCCCAGCGCCTGAAAGAGTTGGAAGCCGAGGGCAAGCTGCTGGAGGCGGCCCGGCTACGCCAGCGAACGAACTTCGACATCGAAATGCTGCGTGAGACGGGGATCTGCTCCGGCATCGAGAACTACTCGCGCCATCTGGCAGGCAGAGAAGCCGGCGAAGCGCCCTGGACGCTGCTTGACTACATGCCTGAAGACTTTCTGCTGGTGGTGGATGAGTCGCACGTGGCGCTGCCGCAGGTACGCGGAATGTTCAACGGTGATCGCGCCCGCAAGCAGGTGCTGGTGGATTATGGCTTCCGCCTGCCATCGGCGCTCGATAACCGCCCGCTGACATTTGACGAATTCCAGAACCATCTGAGCCAGGCGGTATTCGTCAGCGCGACGCCCGGCCCATTCGAGTATGAGCACAGCTACGTGATCGCCGAGCAACTCATCCGGCCGACCGGCGTGCTCGATCCAGAGATCAGCGTGCGCGAGACCGAGGGACAGATTGATGATCTTCTCGCCGAGATTCGCCAGCGCGTGGAGAAGGGCCAGCGAGTGCTCGTGACCACGCTCACGAAAAAGATGGCCGAGGATCTCTCGGATTACCTACAGGAGATGGGCGTCAAAGTTCACTACCTGCATTCCGAGATCGATACGATCGAGCGGGTCGACATCCTGCGCGATCTCCGGCTTGGCGTGTATGACGTCGTTGTCGGGATCAATCTGCTGCGCGAAGGACTGGACCTGCCAGAAGTCTCGCTCGTCGCCATCCTCGATGCCGATAAAGAAGGTTACCTGCGCTCACAAAGCTCGCTCATCCAGGTCATGGGCCGTGCCGCCCGCCACACGAGTGGCTACGTCATCATGTATGCTGACCGGGTCACCGATTCGATGCGCCGTGCTATTGATGAGACAAACCGCAGGCGCAGCATTCAGATGGCGTACAATGAAGAACACGGCATCACCCCCACCGGCATCAAGAAGGAAGTGCGGGCGCTTTCGGATCGCATCCGGGGCGCGGACCCTGTACAGGTCGCCGCACAGGGCGCGGATATGTCCATCGGCGCACTGCCGCGTGAGGAAGCGATGCGAATGCTAAAGAGCCTGGAATCCGAGATGAAACGCGCGGCGAAGGAATTGGAGTTTGAAAAAGCAGCCGCGCTGCGCGACCAGATCGTCGAATTGCGACGCACGCTGCAAGACGCGCCAGTCCAGCGGTAATACGCGGTAGTATGAACATGCGGGGGATGTGGGGTGACGAGCGAAACGGTGGCCTATGACGCGTATCTCGAGGCATTGCCGGACGGAGCCTTCCGTGCGCTTATCCTGGATCTCCCCGGTTGTGCCGTTACTGCCACCAGCGAGGCGTTGGCACTTGAAAAGATCGTCGCGTCACTACCGTCGTACTTTGAGTGGCTCCGCTCGCATGACGATTACACGCCAATCGTGAGTGGTCCATTTAGCGCACGCATAGTGAGCCGCCAGCAGGTGGCGCCAAGCGCGGATCGCGTAGTAGCGGCGACATTTGATGCCGAGCTGGAGCCGCTGACGCGTGACGAACGGGACATCATGGTTTCGCTCATGGAGTGGGCGTTTGCTGATGTGATGGCCGCAATACGTGCCAAGAGCCAGGCGGCGGAGTCATCGCTTGGCCCGGCAGTGGCGGAATTCGCGAATCAGCAATCCTGGCTAGCCGCGCGGTTCGGCCTTAGTTTCGCCAATTCATCAGATGGCGCTGACCCTAGCAATCCAGGCAAGACATCCACACAGCTCTTTCTTGCTATGCCGGATGACGATCTGGCGCGTGTCGTGCGAACAGAGGGCGGTCAGTGGTCTCTTCGCAAAGTGATGAATCGCGGCATTGTCTGCGCCCGTGAGCTGATGGCGCGATTATCCGATGAGGCGGAATGACACCGTCGCATCAGTGGAGTAACGAGACGCATGGCATCACAGTATCCTGGTTATCTGCGGCTCTATGAGGAAGGGACGCTGGTCGAGCGTGCGAGTGAAGCATGGGAGCTTCTCCGCCGCTGTACGGTGTGTCCACAGAACTGCCCGGTAGATCGCATCAGTGGCAAGACGGGTGCCTGCCACTCCGGAACGGACATTATCGTGGGGTCGTGGAATCTGCACTGGCGCGAAGAGCCGCCGATCACCGGAACGCGTGGCGCGGGCACTATCTTCTTCGGTGGCTGCCAGGCCCGCTGTACCTACTGTCAGAACTTCTGGCTGAGTCAGCTTGGGCACGGAATTCGTGTCGGCCCGGAACGGCTCGCGGAGATGATGCTCTATTTACAGCGCAAGGGCGCCCACAATATCGACCTGGTAACTCCAACCCACTTCGTGCCGCAGATTCTCAAAGCGCTGGTAATCGCCGTCGAGAAGGGCTTGCGTATTCCGCTCGTGTATAACAGCGCGGGGTATGAGCATGTGCACGTGCTCAAGCTGCTGGACGGCGTGGTGGATATCTACCTGCCGGACGCGAAATATGCAGACAACCGTGAAGCACTGCGCACCTCCAAGATGCATCATTACGTGGAGTTCAATCGCGCGGCGCTCAAGGAGATGTACCGGCAGGTGGGCGGCCTTACACTGGATGACGACGGCATCGCGGTTCGTGGCCTCATCATCCGGCATCTGGTCATGCCGAATCACCATGCGGGCACGCGCGAGGTGCTCCGGTGGATCGCCTCGGAGATTGGCCTGGATATTGGTCTGAGCGTGATGGATCAGTATTTCCCCGCGTACAAGGCGCACAACGATCCGGACCTGAGCCGCAGGCTCACCTGGGAAGAGTATCGTGAGGCGCTGGACATTGTGGAGGATCTGCCATTCGAGCATCTCTTCCTGCAGGAGGATCTTGCGGTCATAGATGAATCAGCGGCCATTTAGAGATGTCACAGCGCTTCGTGACACGCGCCCAGACATCACAAAGCGGGCATTATTTGTGATTTCTCCGTTGGCACCTGCTGGTATAATCATCAATGGCGCTCTGATTACAGGGTTGACTGGACTCACACCACACGTATGCCCACGATGGGAGGCAGTATGAGCGATACGGCCACATTGAGCCGCATCTTCTCCAGTATTGAGGCTGATCTGGATGTAGTAGATCAGACCTTTCAGCAACATGCCACGTCCGGTCTGGAGATACTGAATTCTGCCGCCACTTATGCGCTCGCGTCGCCGGGCAAGCGGGTACGCACTGCGCTGACACTGCTTTCCGGACGATTGATCGAATACCGCTTCGAAAAGCTTCTGCCCCTGAGCGTGGCATTCGAGATGGTGCATCTGGCCACCCTTGTGCATGACGATATTCTCGACAATGCCTCCACGCGCCGGGGGTTGCCCACGATCAACGCGCGCTACGGCGACAACATCGCCATCCTGCTCGGTGATTATCTGTTCGCCAAAACGGCGGGGCTGATCGCCGACGTGGAAGACTTCCGCATCGACCATCTCTTTTCCGATACGGTGGCGAATGTGTGTGAAGGCACCATCATCGAACTGCTCTCCACGCGCAAGCTCGACCTCTCGATAGACACCTACCTCGACCGCATCCAGCACAAGACGGCTACGCTCATGGCCGCGTGCTGTAAGGGCGGCGCGACGGTGGGCGGCGGTACGGATGCGCAGATTGCCTTGCTGCACCAGTATGGCCTTAACCTTGGCATGGCATTTCAGATCATTGACGACGTGCTGGACTACGTGGGCACTGAATCGATCATTGGCAAACCAGCCGGCAACGACCTCCGCCAGGGCCTCGTTACCTTGCCGCTCATCTACGCGCTCAGGTACGAGCACAACGGCCACTTTGACCGCGTGAAGCAGGTTCTGCAGCAAGATCAGCCGCACGATGGTGATGTGGATGCGATCATCCAGTGGGTGGTAGCCAGCCCCGCGGTGCATGACGCGCTTGATCTCGCGCGCCACTATGCCGCTCGCTCGCGCGCGGTGCTCTCAGAGTTCCCCTCCAGTCCTGAGCGCCGGGTGCTTGAGGAGCTGGTGGACTTTGTGATCGAGCGCAGCCGCTAGAGCACGCCTCAAACCAAATCGAAAGGTATAATGTATGGCGACCCAGTTGCCTACTCCCTCCAGTGATCTGCATGAGCGCTTCGCTTCGGCAGGTGGCAAGCCTGTCTACGTGCGCCGTATGTTTGGCAGCATCGCCGGTGTCTATGACCTGATGAACAGGATCATGACAGGTGGGCTGGATGGACGATGGCGGGACTTCGCGGTACGCCAGATCGCGTTGCAGTCTGGGCAGATGGGGCTGGATATCGGGACCGGCACTGGCGACCTCGCCATCGCGCTGGCCCAACGAAGCGCACCGGATGCGCACGTCGTGGGCGTGGATTTCACGCCGGAAATGCTGGCCATTGGCAGGCGCAAGATCGAGCGGCTTGGCCTGCGGGACCGCATTGAACTGGTTCAGGGCGATGGCGAGGAGCTGGCATTCGACGACAATACATTCGATGCCTGTTGCTCGGCTTTCGTCGTTCGAAACCTTGCCGATATTCGCCGGGGCTTCGCCGAAATGTTGCGCGTGGTCAAGCCGGGAGGCAAAGTCGTCTGCCTGGAAATGAGTCACTCTCGTAACCCGCTGTTCTCCACCGGCTTCCACCTCTACTTTGACCGGCTCGTCCCGCTGCTCGGCAAAGTAATCGGGCGTGATTTCGAAGCCTATAGCTACCTTCCCTCGTCAGTCTCCGCGTTTCCAGACGCGCCTGCACTCAAGACGATAATGGAAGAAGCGGGCTGGTCTGACGTACGCTACTACTACCGCATGTTCGGGGTGGTGGCCATTCACGTGGGAACGCGACCAGCCGCGTAGATTCGCCTTCTTCGTCAGGAAGTGGGGCGGCATGTGCTGCCGCCGCAGAACAGCTGACGCCCGCCCGCGATGAGCAGAAGTTCCGGATGCGCAGCCACCGAATCCGCACTAGCGCCGGATACCACTGCCAGCTCAAAGACGGGCAGCGCCTTCTGCGGCACCGAGCCATTCGCCGCAAATCCGATCGCGCCGCCAGCTCCGACGTACGGATGGCTCGAATCAAACCGCAAGAGCCGACTGCGCACCGCCGCAGGGGTGGCATATGTTATCACGCCGTGTGCGACGGACATCGCCCGCCCGGTGGCGGTGATCAGCAGATCTGCGGCGTCATGAAATAGAATGGCGGTCGCATCCGGCACCGGCAACCCGGATACCGTACCTGCCTGCCCAAACTGCGCGGCAAAGGACGAAAAGAACGACGGCGATGTATCGTTCTGCTCGGTGCCTGCCGAACTCCAGGACGAGACATCCGCGAGTCCTGCAACATAGAGCCAGGGCAACGCTTGCGCGTGTATACGCGCGTTCGTCGCTGTGGAACTTGTTCCCACGCCAAGCAGAGCGGGGGTAAAGGCAGCGGTATTGACAAGCGCGTGCAGATGCGTGCCATTGCGACTGTTATAGGTATTCAGCGCCTGGGCAAGCTCTACCGCATGCGCATCGTCGCCAGAGAAGTAGATGAGGTCGGCTCCTTGCGCCGCCGCTCCGGCAACCGCTGACGCGAAATCTGGCGTAGCGTCAGCGTAGCCCTGTGGAATCACGGCCACTCCCTGCGAGGAATACGCGCTGGCTGCCTGCGTGAAGTTCGCTACGACGGCTTTGCTGCTCGCGCCGGCCTGGTCGAAGAACACAGCGATCCGTCTGGCGCCCATCTGGGTGACGGCCGCGTTCGCGAGAATCGCGGCCTGCTCCGATGTGGACGGTACCAGAGAGAATACGTTGGTCGCGCCAGCCGCAAGGCCATCATCATCCGCGACTGGCGAGAGCAGAGGCAATCCGCTAGAAGCCAGCGAGGGGATGGCGTTCCTCATCTGAGCGGATTGCGGCCAGCCGATCACTCCTACCAGATGCCGCGCATTGCCAGCCTTCCTCTCGCGAAGCAACTCGGTGACGGCTGTACCGACATCGTCAGGATTCTGGCCCGAGTTGAGGATCAGCACGCGAACGTGAGTCGCCCCAGGCAGAGTAGCCAGTTCGTTTGCGCTCGCCTGCGCTATGTAGACTCCCTGCAACTCTGAGCGCGCAGCGGTTATATCGCTATTTGTCCCAAATGATGCCGCCACAACAATGGTTATGTAGGGATCGCCTTCGAGTTGAATTTGCACGTCCTGAGCGTAAATGGCTGCCTCTGCGTCGGTCGGGTCGCTACTGAGCGCGGTCCGAAAATCAGCCAGAGCGCCGCGCAGGTCACCGCCTGTGAGCGCGACTGCGGCTTGCTGTTTCTGGGCGTTGTCCTCCTGCTGGGTATCAAAGATGAAGGCGCCACCGCTCAAGGCGATGCCTTTGCTCTGGAACAACGTCGAGAGGTCGCTGGGCGTTGGCGTTGGTTTCGTCGAGGCCGTTTGGCGCGGGAGCACAGCCACCAGCAGTCCAGCGCCAACGATGACGATCAGGAGCAGCGTGGATGCCAGCACAAAGAGTGGCTGCTGCGCCGTTTTACGCCTGGGCAATACCAAACGACCGCGCGCATCGCGAACAGGCACGAGAGCTGGCGTCACGGGCTGTGCCTCAGCGGGCATGTCTTCCTCTGGATGCGTCAGTCGCTGGCCGGAGGCAAGTGGTAAAAGCGCGCTGCGCAGCTCTGCCACGCTCTGGAAGCGCTGGTTGGGCGCCGGGCGCAGACCCTTGCTGAGAACGTCTTCCAGCTCAAGCGAGACGGCTGGATTCAGCCTGCGCGCGGGAGCGTACAAAGCGCCTGCGCGCGGCTGCGGGGCAGCTCCAGTGACGGCCTGATGCAAGATAGCGCACAGCGCGAAAAGATCGGAGCGCGAGGTTGCCTGCCCGCGTGACTGCTCAGGCGCGGCATACCCCGCGACACCGGCAGCCTGTTCCTGCTGCCTGGCGCCGGGGAAGAGCAGCAGCGAGAGCGAGTGGCCAAGCAGTGCCACCTGCCCACTTGGGCGAAGGATGATATTCGCGGGGCAGATGTTGCCATGCACTACCGGCGGAATCTGCCGCTCCATCTGTTCCAGCGCGTCGAGCGCGCGCAGTATGTACGTGATCGCCGTCACTTCGTCCAGCGGTCCCGGCGCGCGCTTCAATCGGTCCAGCAGAACGTCGCCAGCGGGTAGCTCGAACAGGAGAAAGTGCCGGCCCCGCTCAGCGAAATGCCCAATCAGCGGCGCGGCCGCACCAAGCTGCCCGAGCCGCTCGAACGTAGTCGCGATCTGGTGCCGCAGTTCCTCAGCCTGCTCAGGTCCGTACTCCGTGAGCATGACCTCCTGGATGAGGACGCGTTCACCCGCCGCCTCAATATCGGCCGCTAACATAAGCGGCGGCTCATTGCCTAGCGAAGGCGCCGCTGCCTCTCCCCATCGTTGAATCAGGCGGTAGCGTCCGCTGGCAAGCAACGTACCTGGGCCAAGCGCCGGAACCAGCCCGCCCCCACGCGTTACAGGCACCAGGGCGCCAGGGGATGCCTGTGGCAGCGCCATGAACGGCGCGCCAGCCTGCTGTTCTGGCACCAGAGCGGGCTGCGGCTCAACTCTTGCCCAAGGCTCGCGACCTGCAGGCTGTGGATACTCGGCGTCGCTGGCGTATGCCGGGCCATGCTCATCAGATGGCGGCATACCTCCCCATTGACTCCGGTGACCCGGATCGTTCGACGCGTCTAATCGCTGGCCGTCGAGCGCCGGAAGTTGAGTGTAGGCGGCAGGCAATGCTGCCCCACAGAATGCGCACTCGCGCGCATACGCATGATTCTGATTGCCGCAGCGCGGACATACCATGAGCGCGTCCCCTTGGGTGCTGGCAGCCTCGTATGCTCCTTCGCTAGGAGGCCGCCAGTGCGGTCTGTCATTTCCGCTATTGTAAAGCCTCGGGTCAACGCCTGTCGCTTCATGTTTGCATTTCCGCGCAGGCAGGCAGTAGAATCGGAATGCGCGACGGCGTCCAGTCGAATGCCGGCATGCAAGCCTTCGAGAGTGACGAGTATTATGGATACATCCACTCCTACTTCTGAAACGAACCTGCCCGCGAGCATACCGCCTCCATCCGATATGCGCTATGAGCCACGACCACCGCTACGATATGAGCGCAACACGGTGCGCGATACATGGCGATGGATGTGGAAAGACACGTTAGGGCGGGTGCTCCCATTCCTGGGAGTATCGGGAGCCTACTGGTGGCTGGCGAAGCGGGACCGGTGGCACGTCCCGCGAAGGCTCGGCCGCGATCTCGCCTTGGGCCTGGCGGTGGGTGTACCACTCGCCGCGATATCCTCGGCGTTCCGGATCTGGGCGATTCCAGGATACCGGTTGCCCACGCTCCCCGATCATGCCGTCCAGACCTCCTACTATCTCGTCGTGAACGCGCCCGCCGAGGAGCTATTCTGGCGAGGAACCGTGCAAGATCTCATTATTCAAGGCTTACGACGCGTGCTTCCCGCGCGCGTTGCTGCCGGGCTGGGCTGGGCAGCCACGACCTCGGCTTTTGGCCTGTATCACCGGTTGGGCAACTGGAGCTGGAAATCCATCGCCGGAGTGACGGCGGCCGGCGGCGTATTCGGATTGATGCACCTGGTGAAACCTAACCAGACGGGCATCCTCGCTCCTATCGTCGCGCATGGATTCGCTACCACGGGATTTTTGAACTGCGGAGACGTTGCTGCTCATGCATGGCGCGTGCTCAGGCGACCGCGGTAACGGTGTCCATCATGGACGCTCTTCACCCGCGGCCACCTCATGGATGATGGGCGCGAGGATGCGCATGGCAGCCGCCAGATCATCCTCAGCCAGTGCTCCAAATCCAAGGAGGAGGCCCGACCGTGGGTTAGAGCTGAAGTGCGGACTGAGCGGCGAGACCGCGACTCCCTTCTCCGCTGCCAGCAGAGAGATGCGCTGATCGTCCACGCCTTCCGGCAGCCGTCCGAGAAGGTGGATGCCAGCCTCAGCGGGACCAGGCACGATGAGACCAGCAAGCTCAGCCGCAAGCGCGGACACCAACGCATCCCGGCGCGCGCGATAGAGGCGACGCACACGCGCCAGGTGGCGCTCCAGTTCGCCAGCTTCGATGAATCGCGCCACGGCGAGCGCATCTCGCCAGATAGGATGCCTGTCGCTTGCGGCACGCGCCCGGACGACCGGCTCGATCAGCCACTGTGGAAGCACGGCATAGGCAAGCCGCATTGCAGGATAGAGTGCCTTGGCGAATGTGCCGATATAGATGACGTCGTCTCGTGTATCCAGTGCGCGCAGCGCTTCGAGCGGCTGACCTTCAAGGCGCAAGTCGCCATCATAGTCGTCTTCCACCACCACCGCGTGCGAGCGCCGCGCCCATTCCAGCAGCGTGATCCGGCGCTCCAAACTCATCGTGACCCCCGTGGGATACTGATGGGAAGGGGTGACAACCGCCAGATGGGGCGCGGCATCATGAGCTGGCAAAGCATCGACCCGGATGCCCGCTGCATCAACCGGCACGCCCAGAAGCCGTGCGCCTTCCGCTAGAAAAGCCGCGTGGAAGCCGATGTAGCTCGGATCCTCGACGAGCAACCATTGCTCCGGCTCGACGAGCAGCCGTGCCAGAAGTGCCAGCATCTGCTGCACACTCCCCGCGATGAGCAACTGGCCCGGATCGCTCCTGACCGCCCGCGAGCGTCTGAGCCACTCCGCGATTGCGGTGCGTGTCTCTATTGGCCCCAGTAGGGCATCCCATCGGTTCTGCCCGGTTGCCCCACGCGCACCCTGCCCATAGAGATCCGCCGGATCCTGGCTACCCACGATGCGGCGCCAGCGCACCCAGGGAAACGCCTCAGCGGCGCCATGGCCAGGGTTCAAGTCGTACCGCAGTGGGGACTCGTTGCCCGTGCCCGTCAGCGGAATCGTGGCGAGGTGGCGTGCCCAGCGGGTCAGCGGGGGATGCTCGATGCCCATGCTTTCCGCGCGCGCCGGACTACTCGCGCCGGACGTCGAGGCATGCCCGTGGTCTCCGCTGCCACGCGATTCGCCAAACGCGGGTGCCACGTACGTTCCGGAGCCAACCCGCCCGTAGACATACCCTTCGGCGCGCAGCCAGTCATACGCGGTAGCGACGGTGAGGCGCGCAACGCCCAGCGTCCGCGCTAGCTCACGCGAAGGAGGCAACCGGTCGCCGGAGCGCAGTGTGCCTTCAAGAATGGACGCGCGCAACTGGCCGTATATTTGTCGAGTCAATCCGTCGGCAGCGAGATCAGTTCGGTCAAGCGTAATGGAAATCGTGACGGTCCCCGCTCTCCAGATTGGCCTGTCACGCAGGACGTGATCAGCAAGATTGAGCAAGCCATTTTGCGTCAGCATAGCACATCCCGCGACCGCTCTTTGCCGTCAGCACAAGCGACAACCCGTCCGCAACGCTCCCGCAGCACATAGAGGCGCTTTCACTCGCTGTGATGGGAGCGTGAGCGCAATTCCCGCTGGTCTGCCATTGATCTCCATAGTTCCTCCATACCGGAGACATACACTGTGGATGTCAGGGGAACAGGACAGGACATCACATCCAGACCACCCAGACAGGTGAAAACATAGACCGAAAGCGTACGGGGAGGAACACAATGAAGACCAGGAAATGGAAACTGCTCATTGCAGCAGCGCTCGCGCTGTTCGCAGTGGTTGCGGTGGCGCCAGTCGCGTTTGCTCGCTGGGGCGGCGGTTACGGCGCAGCCGATGGCACAGGACCGCTGATCGGCGAAGCCTTTGGGGCGAATGACCAGGCCAGTCCCCAACGTGGGTATGGTCCGATGCATGATACCGCGATGGTAGGCGGTTCGCAGTATTCGCTCGTCACCATCGCCGCCGATAAGATTGGCATCGACCGGACAGCACTGGTCACTGAGCTTCAGGCCGGCAAGACCATTGCGGATGTGGCCGCCGAGCATAACGTGACAGTGGATACGATTGTAAATGCCGTAGTGGCTCAGCGCGAAGCACAGCTGAAAGAGGCTGTCAGCGCCAACCAGATCACGCAGGCACAAGCGGATGCGCTTCTTGCGCAGATCAAGACGCATGTCACTGAGCTTGTCACGTCAGAGTGGACATTCCACGGTCCGGGTGCCGGGAACGGCGCGGGCTTGATGATCCATCGCTAACGTATCCCGTAGCACGGGAAAACAGTTGATGCGCAGAGACTGCACATCACGATGAAATCCCAGATTTCGAGGTGCCGGCCCTCGCGGGCCGGCATCGCGTAGTCAAAGGCCGATGTTCGGGATACACTGAAACCAACTGGACTTGTATGCTGGATCATGAGTGAGGTAAGGCATGGCCAATCGCATACTCGCTGTTGATGATGACCAGCAGATTCTGCGCCTCATTCGGTCGTATCTCGAACAGGGAGGATATCAGGTCTTAACCGCGCCAGACGGAGAAAGTGCCCTTCGCGTAATCCGGACCGAGCGCCCCGACCTGGTTATTCTGGATATCATGCTGCCAGATAAGGATGGCTGGGAAGTCATGCGCGCGGTCCGCGCCGACCCTCAGCAGGCTACTCTCCCTATTATCATGCTCACCGCCCGTATCGAAGACACGGATAAGATTCTTGGGCTGGAGCTTGGCGCGGATGACTACATGACCAAGCCGTTCAATCCACGTGAAGTGCTCGCGCGGGTTCGTGCCGTGCTGCGCAGGGCGACACCGGAAAGCGTCTCGCAGCCGGTTGTGCAGGCCGGCAATGTGCGCCTCGATGCCGACCGGCACGAAGCTCTGCTCAACGGGCGGCCACTTGATCTCACTCCCACCGAGTTCGAATTGCTGCAAGTGTTTCTACTGCATCCGGAGCACGCGTTCACGCGCATGGAACTGATTGAGAGCGCGCTCGGATATTCCTATGATGGGCTGGAGCGAACAGTAGACAGCCACGTGAAGAATCTGCGCCGGAAGCTGGAGGCGGACCCAGGCGCCACCGCACACATTCAGACCGTCTATGGTGTGGGTTATCGTCTGCACGTGGATGAGGCAGGTGAACACGCGGAGACCTCGCCATGAACCGGTTGTGGGTGCGCATCGCGCTGGGTTTCGCGCTGGTCGCGCTGGCTGGCATCCTGACGGTCGCGTTCCTGGTGAACCGCGAGACGGCCACGCAGGTGCGCAGTTTCGTTGTTCAGGAGCAAATCGCGAGTTCGGGTCTGCCCGACCGCCTAAGCACCTACTACACACAGCATGGCAGCTGGGCTGGTGTCGAATCCATACTGCAGCCAACACAACCCGCCGCAACGCCGGCGGCCACGGCTACGCCAGCGACTGCTACCAGCGATCAGCATCCCGGCGCGGGCGGACGCTTCGGCAACGGATCAGCGGGTGGAGCGCACTCCGGATCGGGAAATGGCGCAGGCAGCGGGCGCAATGGGCCGGCGCTCACCCTGACGGACAGCAGCGGACAGGTCATCTATAGTGAGTCGGCTCATGAGACGGAAACGCGGGTAACTCCACAAGCGTTGACCGATGCGCTTCCGATCACCGCGAACGGCAAGACGGTCGGCTATCTCATCGTCACGACACCTGGCACTACGACACTTACAGTCCCCGCCACGAACTTCGTCGCCCAGATCAACCAGTCTTTGATTACCGCGGGTCTCGTCGCGCTTGGACTAGCGCTGCTTCTCGGCCTGCTGATCGCACGGGGCTTCGTGGCACCACTCAGGCACCTGGCCACCGCGAGCCAGCGCATCGCGAACGGCGCGCTGGATCAGCGAGTACCCGTGAAGGGGCCGGAAGAGATACGTCACCTCGCGCGCACATTCAATGAGATGGCCGCCAGCCTGCACGAAAGCGAGCGGCAGCGGCAGAGCATGGTAGCAGACATCGCGCATGAGTTGCGCACGCCGCTCAGTGTCATTCAGGGGAACCTGCGCGCGCTGCTGGATGATGTCTATCCGCTGGAGAAACGCGAGATCGCCACGATATACGATGAAACGCTGATGCTTGGCCGCTTGGTAACCGATTTGCACAGCCTGGCGCTGGCGGAATCCGGGCACCTTAATCTGGATCTTCAGCCGACCAGCATCGAGACGGTCGTCCGCAAAAGCGCCGCGCTCTTCAGTGAACTGGCGGCGGAAAAGGGTATCGCGCTGGACGTCGCGGTCCAGCGCGAGTTGCCGCCCGTCCTGATAGACAGCGACAGAACCATGCAGATCCTGCACAATCTGCTGATGAATAGCCTGCGCCATACGCCGCAAGGCGGGCGCATAGCTATCACCGTCGCACCAGAAGAGTCAACGCACAAGCCAGTGCTGCGCATTACCGTCAAAGATACTGGCCCAGGTATTTCAGCGGAGGACCTGCCGCACGTCTTTGAGCGATTCTGGCGGTCGGAGCGGTCGCGCTCACGCGAACATGGTGGCAGCGGCCTGGGGCTCGCCATCGCCAGCGCTCTCACGCGCGAGCAAGGCGGCGAGATCGGCGTCGCGAGCGTGCCGGGTGAAGGAAGCGCGTTCTGGTTCACCGTGCCAGTTGTTCGGGCTGTTAGCCCCTCCGTCGAACGTGGCCAGCGTGCGCCAGCGTGCGCCAGCGACATCAACGGCTGATGTGAATACGCTGCCGCAGCACGACCGCACATAGGCAGCGTCCAAGATGGCGCGTCGCGGGTCGCTGGCTACGGGCTAGAGCAGGCGCCTGCCCTGTCAGCAAGCGGACACTTCTACCGCATGAGATTATGACAATCAATCAGGCACTCGCACGCGTGACCATCACGGCGTTGACACGAACCACGACAGATGATAGAGTACGTTGCGTCGGCTTCGCCCGGACCACGCCAAGGTAGCTCAGTCGGTAGAGCACAGCACTGAAAATGCTGGTGTCGGCGGTTCGATTCCGCCCCTTGGCACCTGTGCTCCCATCATTTCTCCCCGGTAATGCCGCGCGATGCATCGCTGTGGAATCCCGCCTCCTCGTGCTCGTCCTCCCACAGGCGGCGCTCGGTACATGGGAAGGCCGGGCCGTGTATTTGACGGACCCCCATATGCTCCGCTAGACTGAAAGCCGCTACACAGGCGTATGCCTGGTGCGCGCTTCTTTCAGGGATAGCAAAGAGGATTGCATGGGACTGCGGCGGCGGCAGCGAGAGCGTGCGATAGTGAGCGTGCTCTCCTGGGCGCTCTTCCTAACAGTATCGCTCGTCGTGATGATCAGCAGCCTGGCGCACATGGCGGCGGCCGGCCCGGCGGGAATTACGCGCATCGCGCACACCAAGACGCTGGCTGGCGCCGCGAATTTTTCCAGCGGGCCGCCTCCCACGGTAACCGCTGAGGCGGCGTACGTCTTTGACCCGAGTCTCGGCTTCGTCTACTATGCCAAGGACGCCAACGCTGAGCTGCCGATGGCAAGTTGCACCAAAGTCATGACCCTTCTGCTCGCGGTGGAGCGCGGCAACCTTAATGAGATCGTAACCGTCGGCCCGGATGCCGCGGCGCTCGTCCGGCCAGATAGCAGCTTCATGGGGCTGAGTGTGGGTGAGCGGCTCAGTCTGCGCGATTTGCTCTACGGGCTAGTGCTCCCATCGGGTAACGACGCCGCTGTGGCAATCGCCGACGCTATTGGCGGTTCCGTGCCGAAATTCGTGGCGATGATGAACGAGCGCGCACAGCAGCTTGGCCTGACGCGCACACACTATGTGAATCCACATGGATTGGGCGCTCCCGGCCACTATACCTCTGCGCGGGACCTGGCAGTGCTCTCGGGCGTGGCGATGCAAAATCCGGAAATCGTGAAGATCACCTCGGTCGATCACTATTTCATTCCCAAGACCGCGACCCACAAGGCATATAATCTGGAAACAGGCAACGATTTGCTCTCCGGTGCGCGCTCACCCTATCCCGGCGCAATTGGAGTCAAGCCCGGTTTTACCGGTGATGCCGGCTACTGCCAGGCGTTTGCCGCCGTCAGACACGGGCGCATGATTATCGGCGTTGTGCTAAACGAGCCATCCTGGCAGGTACGCATTGTCGATATGCGGGCACTGCTCAACTGGGGCTTCGAGCAGGAAGGCATTCCAGCGGCGCCGCCGCCTATACCGTGGTCGCATCCATCGCCCAACGAGTAAGTTAAGGTTGCGCGTATGTTCCCAATCGCCCACGCCTGGCTCATACGTCAGCTCACTGCAGATGTGAGTCCCGCGCATATGCTTGGCTGTATCTGGCCAGACATGCTCTTCGAGAGTCCGCTCACCCACCCGCAATCACACCGTTCAGGGGCACGGCTCGCGGTATTTGCCGCTGATCCCGCCGGCCCGGGCAGCGAAACGTTCCATCAGTTTGTCATGGGTGTGCTCTCGCATGGCTCCGAACCCCACGGATTTGATTGGTATAGCGATGAGCAATATGGTGATCGCGCGCCGGAGGACAAGGGATTTGCCTTTCAGCGGGCGCTCCCTCTGGCCAGTGCGGCGGCACGAGCCTGCGATGTTGACGCGCGTGACGGCTGGTGGAAGGCGCATAATCTCGTCGAGATGGCATTCGAGCACACACTGCATCGTACGTATCCGGAGCTTGGGGAAGCGCTTACGCAGGCCTGTGGATCCGATGGACTCATTCGCGACATCTCCGTGCCGCTCGCGCGCTTCTATGGTGTTCCCGCCGAAGCGCTTGCTCACGCGATGCGACGCTTCACGGATGTTTCCGCGCTCAAGCCCGCGTCTCCGGCCGACCTGGCGCGCGTCTATGCGCTCCAGGTGCGCATCAAACATCCGGGCGCCGTTCCAGATGAGCGCGCCATCGCTGGCCTCATCGACTATGCCACTGATGAGATCGCCGATGAACGCGACTCTTATCTGGCGCACTGCGTCAGCGAGGTCCGGGCGCTGGTGAACCGCGATACAGGCGAGCAGCCTAGCTAACGCGCCTTGTCGGAACGCGCTGCTATGTAAGCCATCAGTCGATCAACGCCCACGCGCAAGTCGTCATCCGCGCTGGCGAGAGATATCCGCACGCACTCCGCCGCGCCGGGGCCAAATGCCGCGCCGGGCGCTACGGCGACACGCTCATCCCGGATGAAGTCTTCCGCGAACATCACGCTGTCGAACGGAAGCGGCTCACCGGTGCGAGGGGGCACAATCGGTATAAGTAGATAGAATGCGCCGTGAGGAACGGCCACATCGCATCCATAACCCGCGAGCTGCGCAACGGCGCGATCACGCCGCGAGCGGTACAAGCGCGCCATCTCCATCACGCACTCCTGCGGGCCGGTGAGCGCGGCATGCGCGGCGCGTTGTGTGAAGAGCGGAAGATTATTCACCTGAGCAGCAACGACGATGCCCATAGCCCCTGTAAGTCGTGCTGGAACGATTGCCCAGCCTACGCGCCAGCCGGTCATTGCGTATGACTTCGAGCAGGTACCTATGGTGATAACACGCTCGCTGTCCAGCGCACCGAGGCTAACATGCTCCGCGTCATAGATGAATTCGTCGTAGCATTCATCCGAGAGTACCCAGAGGTCGAACCGCTGGGCGATCTCGAGCATACGTTCCACCGTCGCGCGAGGGTAGACCGCGCCAGCAGGGTTGGATGGTGAATTGATGAGGAGCACCCGTGTTCTCGGCGTGATAAGCCGTTCCAGCGCGTCCACATCCGGTTGCCATCCGTTCGCTTGAAGCAGAGGATAGCGCACCATGCGCGCACCCGTCGCCGCGAGCATGCCGTCGTATCCCGCCCACGCAGGATCGGGAACCAGCACTTCATCACCAGCGCCCGTCGTACACTGAAGCGACGCCATCAACGCTCCTGTGCCGCCGGCAGCGGTTATCACCATCTCAGGAGTCGTATCGATCCCGTCCACGCGCTTCGCGCGCGCCGCGACTGCCTCGCGCAGAAACGGCATGCCCACACTGGGGCCGTATCCTTGCCGCTCATCACGCAACGAGCGCATCGCAGCCTCGACAATGTGAGCGGGCGTAGGCGCATCCGGTTCGCCAAACTCAAGGTGAATGATATCGGAACGTCCGTGTATCGCCGCGCCGATGCGGAACATGGGGTTCGGCGCGGCACCGGCGAGCGAAGGCTGGATATGCATAAAGCCTGTCTTAGTTCAGCGTATTGACAACCGCAAGGACGCCAACAAGCAACACGTTCACGCCAAAAAGGACGAACGCAATGGGAGCGAGCGTTGGGTTGCTCTGGCTCGACTGAAAAATGGTAGCGCCCCAGATGGCGACTCCATGCAGCGCGATAGTGTAGATAGCGAGTCCAATGCCTTGGAGCCATCTACGCACCGGTACGAGCCGGTTGCGCCGATAGACGGGCCGCGCGATTGCCTGCCCCCCAACAACACTCACGATGAGCGTTATGACAGCCCATGCCGCGGCTACCTGAATGCCTGGGAAATTGTGGCCACGCGTGGCCAGTGCTACAACCGCGAGCGCCAGAGCGAACGCTCCCCACAGAACCTCGACTACTGAGAAGACGAGCATTGTCTTGCCAAACCCGCCAAGCTGCTGATCGCCCAGCCGTATCCACGCGCGATTCGCCTCTGCCTGGGGTGCGGCTGCGGGAGCGGGTGTAGCCTTCAGGCGACCTGCGGTTAACTTCTCCGGATCAGCCGTCTTCGCGGGCAGCTTCACCATCGTGCCGGTAGCGGTCAAGGACGCTGGTGGCGGTGTTCCCGCTTCAGGCAGACGATTCACCGCTTTCTGCTTGGCGGACATGGCCGCCGCGACCACAGCGGGCACAGCGGGCACAGCGGGCACAGCGGCCTGTTTGGCCGTGCTCGCGGCAGTGAGCAGCCCGCCCTTGCCGCCCAACGCGACCGCAGGCATGTCTGATCTGGTTGATCTGGCCACTTTTCCTGGCACAGGCTGCTTTCCGGTACCGTCCAGCTTCCCGCCCGATCGCGCTCCACCGCGCTCACCTTGAGGAGCACCTCCATCATTGGGACGCAGTGGGCTCCCGCATTCCACGCAGGTCGCCGCGCCGGGCTTGTTCTGCGCGCCACAACGCTTACACTCCACGCCGACCAGCTGCAACTTGCCCTTGCCACTCCTGCTGAGCGACATGCTCAGCGATTCAAGGTCGCGCCGCATGTCGGCGGCAGTCTGATAGCGTTTGCCGGGTGAAAGCTCGAGCGCCTTGAGTACGATGCGGTTCGCTTCTTCGCTGATACGCGGATTCATGCGCCGTGGGGGAACGAGCACCATCCCACCTCCGGCCGCTCCGGTTTCGGCGAGTAAGCGCGCTGGCGCTTCTGGCGGGTCCTGCCCGGTGAGACACGCGTAGAATGTGGCGCCAAGAGCATAGATGTCGGTACGCGCGTCGGTCTTGCCGCGGGCCATATACTGCTCTGGCGGCGCGAATCCAGGGGAAACACCTTGCGCGGCGGTCATTGTGGGACCGGGATGTTGCACCTTGGCCAGCCCGAAATCGATCAGCACGGGAACGCCGTCAGGCGTAATCTTGATGTTCGCAGGCTTGATATCGCGGTGGATGACCGGGTGCCTGAGGGTATGCATGGCTTCGAGCGCGTCGCATATTTCGCTCATCCATTCCACCACGGTCTGCTCTTCGAGTGGCTGCTTGCGCCGGGTGAGGCTCTCGTTGAGCAGCTCTTCCAGGTCTTTGCCCAGCACATAATCCATGACGAGGTACAGGCGTCCATCTTCTTCGATCAGGTGATACCCGGCGGGGATATTCCGGTGGCGCGTGTTGATGAGCAGTTCGCCCTCAAGCCGGAACTGATTGCGCACGCCGGGATCTGGGTCAACCACCTCTTTTATGGCGCGGTCGAAGCCAAAGGTCAGATCCGTCGCTCGATAGACGCTCGCATAGCCACCGCTGCCGATGACCTGTTCGATCCGGTAACGTTTTGCCAGTACTGTCCCGCTTTTGAGCGTGGTATAGGAAGTGGGTTGGGGCACCGAACACTCCTTCTGTTCATGCATGCCAGTTCAGGCAGCGAGTGCCTCCACGATGATGGCTACGTGACAACACGTGCGCGCCCCGCCTGCTCTTCAGGGACCATCACCGGCGTGTAGACACGCTCAACACGAGGAGTTCTCATGTAAACGCAGGTTCAGGCCGCGCGCACATATAGGGCGCGGAACCTGATTGCCCGGCAGCCAGCGCTAGGATAGCACAGCCCGAATTGAGCGGTCAAGCGAAACAGCCCGTTTGTGCCCTGGCGCACCGTCTTCTCGTGCCGCTTCACCCTGCCAGCGTTCTCATCCACGCGAGCAACCGTTCGCGATCCCCACTTCGCCGAGCACCTGACGCGCAAAGCTCTCGCCCGGGCGAGAAGACAGGTAGACCCGGAGCGACTGCCGTCTTTCAGGGCGATTGCTCCGGGTTTCCACAGGTGATTCGCGGCTTACGCGCGTGCTAGCACTCGCTATAGCCGCAGCTTACGCACTTCTTGCAACCCTCCTCCATGTACAGCGTATTGTTGCCGCACTGAGGGCAAAGGTTGCCGGTCACCGTGAAGAGCGCGGATGTGACAGGATTGAAGCCATGCCCGTTCCCGCTGCCATTCGTATGGCCGTTCAGTGACGAAGGCGCAACTGGAGCGGAGATCGCGGGCGTCTCGGCCTCGCCGGATGGCGCCGCTGCCAGATGCAGTTCCAGCGCCCGCGCTACCGCATCTGGCAGCGAACGCACGCGGTCGGGTCCGAAGCCAATCGAGCTACTGCCGCCAATGGACCGCAACTGTCGGGCGACTTCCGCCGCACGCTCCTGCTGTGAGATAGGCGTATCGATGCGCAGCAGCAGCGAGATCAGCCGGCCCAGCGCCTCCGCCAGCGCGGAAACATCCGAGCCAGCCTTCCCGACGTTGACGAACAGTTCGAGCAAGCCATCCTCATCGCTATTGAGCGTGACATTGACTTTGCCTTCCGGCGCGCGCACCTGCCGGGTGTAGCCATGCACGACTTCGGGACGATTCTTCACGCCATGCGGGTAGCGGCGGCGGCGCTCTTCATCCTGCGTCGATGGCTGCGCTGGCTGGGCGGCGGTCGCGCCCTCGTTCTTCACACCCACATTCAGCACCTGCTCGCCCTTACTGCCATCGCGGAAAATCGTGATGCCGAGGCAGCCCAGCTCCCATGCCTGCATGTAGGCCCGGCGGACGTCCTCATATGTCGCGCTGTTGGGCAGGTTGATCGTTTTGCTGATCGAGTTGTCCACGCCCTTCTGGAACGCCGCCTGCATGCGAATGTGCCATTCTGGCGCAATCTCGTGCGCGGTCACGAACGGCCGCAGGGCAGGGTGCTCGGCAGCGGGATGCCCGTGCAATGAGCCATGCTCTTTGACGTAGGCGAGAACCTCGTCTTTCTCCTCGATGTCGCTGGCTTCAAGCGCATGCATGAAGAACGGATTGACGAAATCCAGTACACGATAGCTGCCATCCGGCTGCTTGACGCGATGCTGGAAGGCCAGTGCGAAGATTGGCTCGATGCCCGACGAGCAATCCGCGATGATGCTGATCGAGCCGGTCGGCGCGACGGTCGTGCGCGTGGCGTTACGCAGTCGCGGTCCATCCTTATAGATGCTATGTTCCCAGTTGGGAAACGCACCGCGCACTTCCGCCAGCTTCGCCGATTCATCCGTGGACCAGTCGCGAATCGAGCGCATGACCCGCTCGCCCAGCGCGGTCGCTTCGTCGCTGTCATAGCGCAGATCAAGCTCGAAGAGCATCTCCGCCCAGCCCATGACGCCCAGGCCGATGCGCCGATTGCCACGGACCTTCTCGCGGACGATGGCGAGCGGATACGGGTTGATCTCGATGACGTCATCCAGGAAGCGCGTCGTCAGGCGGGTCACGCGCTCAAGTTCGGCCCAGTCGATCTCACCATCATGCACGAACGCGCCCAGGTTGATTGAGCCGAGGTTACAGGCATCATACGGGCCAAGCCACTGCTCGCCGCACGGATTTGTGGCTTCGAGCGGCTCAACCTCTGGCGTTGGGTTAGCGGTGGAGGCATTGGCGCGGTCAATGAATACCAGCCCAGGATCGCCAGTCGCCCAGGCGGCGTCTACAATGCGATCCATCACGTCGCGCGCGCGCATCCGCTTCGTGACCATATGCGTATGCGGATCAACGAGATCGTACTCGTCGTCTTCCTCCAGTGCCCGCATGAATTGGTCCGTTATGGCCACGGAAATGTTGAAGTTGGTAATTGAGCCATCGCGCTTGCAGTCGATAAACTTCAGGATATCCGGGTGATCGACGCGCAGGATGCCCATGTTAGCCCCGCGGCGCGTTCCACCCTGCTTGACCGCTTCGGTCGCGCCATCGAAAATGCGCATGAAGCTGACCGGGCCGCTCGCGACACCGTGCGTGGAGGCGACCATGCTGCCTTCCGGGCGCAGCCGGGAGAAAGAGAAGCCCGTTCCACCGCCAGACTGGTGAATTAACGCCGCATGCTTGACCGCTTCGAAAATGCCCTCGAGGCTATCCTCAACCGGGACCACATAGCAGGCGGAGAGTTGAAGGTTATTGCCCTTGCCAGCGTTCATCAGCGTGGGCGAGTTGGGCAGGAACTGGTGGCGCACCATCACTTCGTAGAAGCGTTGCGCGATGTCCTCAGGCGATTCGCCCGTCTGCGCGCTCCACGTCGATTCCGCGGAAGCAACCGCCTGCGCGACGCGCCAGCACAGCTCATCTGGCGTTTCGATGACGTTGCCATTCGCGTCGCGCATGAGATATCGCTCGCGCAAAACCCGCACCGCTGCTTCCGACCAGGTGCCTGCCTCGCGCTCAGTTGTCGCGGCACGCGCATCCGGCGGGGCGCTCTTCTTCTCTTTCACTGCAATCCATCCTTCACCATGGTTCGCGTACGACTCCAGTTCGCCGCATCTCGCCATTCCAGCGTGGTCATATGAGGCGCATACATAAGCATATACCCTATATCTAGCAAATTCAAGGCATTTGACACAACATCTTGTAGGCTAGTCAAAATTACCCATGACAACACAACATTTAGCTTGAACTCGCCATAACACCCGTGACTTCTGGTTGGGTACATAGCCTGGAAGCCGGATCGCCTGCTCGACTCCTGGTGCTACAATCAGGTCTACTGGCCACTTGACGTCATACCACGCTATGAGAGAGACCGCATGAACGCAGAGATACTTTCGGTAGGCACCGAGCTGCTCCTTGGGCACATCTCTGATACGAACGCCACCTACCTCGCCCGCCAGCTCTCGACACTGGGCATTGATCTCTATTTCGTGTCTCAGGTCGGTGATAACCTCGCCCGGCTCACGGAGACGCTGACGCGCGCGCACAATCGCTCGGATATCGTCATCATCACCGGTGGACTCGGCCCTACGGAGGACGATCTCACCCGCGAGGCCATCGCGGCCGTCATGGAAGAAACGCCAACCGTCGATCCGGATCTGGAAGCGCATCTGCGCGCGTTTTTCGTCGCCAGGGGCATCACGATGCCGGAGCGCAACATCAAACAGGCGTGGGTCATTCCGTCCGCAACGCCGCTCGCCAATCCACGCGGCACCGCGCCGGGGTGGTGGGTCGAGCGCGACGGCAAGATCATTGTCGCCATGCCGGGCGTTCCCCACGAGATGACGCGCATGTGGGAACGTGAAGTCACTCCTAAGCTGGAACGCCTGACAGGGGCTACCATGTTCACCCGCATCCTGCGTGTCACGAGCATGGGAGAATCAACTGTCGAAGACAAGCTGAGGGATTTCCTGAGTTCAACCAATCCTACCATCGCCACGTACGCCAAGCGCGACGCTGTGGATGTCCGCATTACCGCCAAGGCGCAGACGAAGGATGACGCGCGCCGTCTCGTTGACGCGCTCGAGGCGCGGGCGCGTGATGTGCTCGGCGATCATGTTTTCGGCGTGGATAACGAGACGCTGCAGAGCGTCGTGCTCGATATGCTCACCGCGCGGGGGCTGTTCCTCGCCACGATGGAATCGTGCACCGGCGGTCTGGTCGCCGATCTCATCACGGATATTCCGGGTGGATCTTCCGCGTTCCGGGGCGGCCTGGTCTCCTATGCGACGGACCTGAAGACGACCTGGGGTGTGCCACAAGCGACGATTGATCGCCACGGCGTCATCAGCGTGGAGACCGCGCGCGCAATGGCGGAAGCGGTCCGCGGCGTGTGCAAGGCGGATGTCGGCCTGGGTGTTACAGGGATCGCTGGTCCCGACACGCAGGAAGACAAGCCCGTCGGCACGGTGCATATCGCTGTCGCGAGCAGCGCGGGCGTCTCTGACAGGAGCTATCAGTTCAGCGGTGGGCGAGAAGAAGTCAAATGGCGAGCCGCGCTCGCCGGCTTGAACCTCCTGCGCATGCATCTCATACGGCAGTAGGAACCTCGTCTCTGCCTACTTCACCTCTATGTTGAATGTATACGTTGCGCCATTCCCATCGTGTACGGTGATGTGGTAGGTCGTCTGATGGTTGCAGCTGAATGTACCCTGAAGGTTATCCGTCTGACGCGCGGCCAGGCCGCCATCACCGGGCCATGGCGGTGCCCAAGTTATTGCCGACGTGTCTACTTTCCATCCCATGTTAGTCGTCGGAGTAGGCTGCATCCACTGCCACGATGTGGTAGCAGATCCGGTGTTGGTGACCTTCTGCGTGAACGTGCACAAACCGTAAGGGTTAGGTGACAGAGTTGGTATGTCGCCAAATTCCAGTACTCTGGGCGGCACAGGGGTAGCGGTGGGCTGAGGAACAGGGGTAGCGGTGGGAGTGGGAGTTGGCGTTGCGGTAGGACGACTCGTGGCAGTAGCTGTGGCAGCTTGCTGGGCTGTCTCCGTGGCAACAACGCCCGCCGTCGCCGTGGCACTGGCGCTGCTCACCAGATTGGTGGGCGGCGTCGACCCGCCCGTTGGTAAACCGCCACTGGGCGCTGTGCTACTTCCACCGGCGGGCAGCAGCGCATTGTGCAGGAACGCCACACTGCTTCCCGCAATGATAGCGATCAAAGCGACAGCAGCGACCGCCGCCAGAGCAATCGCCTGCTTTCTCTGTGACTTGCGTGAGCCGCGCTGCGGAATGCCCCAGGCGGCCGGTGCGGCATTATCTGGCGGCAGTGTCAAGGCGTTCGCCACCAGAGCGCCGGATGCGGCTAGCGGCGCGTGCGTGGTCAACGGCGGAAGCGTCGTGAACTGAGCACTTGCTGCGGCGCCAGCAGCCACCGGAGTCCGCCAGTGAAACGCATCATCCAGCGCCTGCTGAAATTCGGCGGCGGTAGAGTACCGTTCAGCGGCGTCTTTCGCGAGGGCGCGCATGACCACCTGCTCAAGCTCGGCCCAGACGATTAGATTGCGCGCCGAGGGTGGGATCACCTGGGCGGTGAACACGAGCGAGGCGACCTCATAGGGTGTCGCTGCCTCAAACGGCACCGTGCCGGTGAGCATCTCATACAGCACGACGCCCAATGCATATATATCCACTCGCTGATCGACCGGCGAAGCTCGCAGTTGCTCTGGCGCCATATACTCCGGAGTACCTACTGGCAGACCGGTTGCCGCGAGTGTGCGGGCAACACCGGTCTGGCGCAGAAACGCCACTTCGCGCGCGATGCCAAAATCCGTCAGCAGCGCTTTTCCATCGGCATCGATCAGGACATTTTCCGGCTTCACATCGCGGTGAACGATTCCCTGCTCATGTGCCGCCTGAAGGCCCGCTGCGATTTGCTGCGCATAACTGATCGCCTCAGAGGGAGGCATGACGCCGATTTTTTCCATGCGGTCGCGCAGCGATTCACGAAGCACGGGCATGACGAGATACAACAGGCCCTGCTCTTCACCAAAGAAATAGACCGGAACGATATTTGGATGATTGAGCGCCGCGACCCGTCGCCCCTCGTCGCGGAAGCGCGCGACATATCCGTCGTCGATGGCTAGCGTCGCGGGCAGCACCTTCACCGCGACCTCTCGCAGGAGATCAAGGTCACGCGCGAGATAGACTTCCGCCATGCCACCCGCACCGAGAAGCGACAGCAGCTCGTAATTTCCCAGCCGGCGTCCCGCCAGGCTTCCTGGATTCGGAGTCGTCGTGCTACCTCCCCATGCCGGATAACGCATCCAGGCGCCATCCCCACCACCTGACACTCGCACTTCCTCACCTATCAGGCAGGGTGTCGCTATTGTAGTGTCAATAATCCGTTGTGTCAACGCGCGCGCCGCGAGTACCAGTCAGGCGCTATAGGCCACCGTGGGCGCTAGCGTGTGCACGATCATGCACAGTCAGGCACGGCGCGTTTACCAACCCAGCTGTGCGCATAGCCAGTTATTGACACTACGACAAGACGGCGTGTATACTCATGTGTGCGTCGGTGACATTCGCTGACGCGGCCCATCTAGCCCCCGTGGCGGAATGGTATACGCAGCAGGTTGAGGGCCTGTGCCGGCAACGGCGTGGTGGTTCGAGTCCACTCGGGGGCACCAGATCTCATACGCGGGCAAGCGGCGTGTGGGTGCGTCGGCATCCGCACGCTGTATTGTTTTCAGGCTTCTCCGGGCGGCTAGCTCAGCTGGAAGAGCGCCTGCTTTACACGCAGGATGTCAGGGGTTCGAGTCCCTTGCCGCCCACCTTATCTCGGCCGTCTTCGCGCCTCCTCCACGCGTTCCTCTTCGCTGCGAGCAGCCGACCTCATCACACAAGACAAAAGTCGCCCGGGCGTGCACCGCTCCCGCTTGTTTTCGTCATGATGTACAGGCGCGGAGCACACCCAAACATGCCGCACCAGTAGGACATTGAGCCCAGCCATCGTCAGGCTGTGGTAGAATCACGCTGCTCTACTGGCAGGCAGCTTGCGCCATGTCCCGGGCGGCAGTAGGCGCGCTACCGTGCCATGAACACAGCTCGCAGCACGCAGGAAGGCGCTCGCATGGCAGTCAGTGACAAGCTCAGGCTCTGGAAGAGCGATCTGATCGATATGAGCCGTACCAACCGGCTCATCTACCACAACGCCACCGGTCGTGGAGCAGGCATTCAGTTCCTCACCGATGCTGATATGTACTACCAGCGGCTTCTGCATGCCCGCCGCCCGCTCGTCATCAAGCCTTCCGAGACGAATCTGGACGAGGTCGAATGTCTGCGCCGGCTCAGACGCATGCGTGACCGCGCCCGCGAAGCCCTGAACGATCGCGGCACGCACGTGCTTTATCTCGCCTTTGGCATCCTCGAGTGGAAAGAGCAGGAGGCGGCATCGGAAATCGTCCGGTCACCGGTATTGCTCGTGCCGGTGATGATCAGGCGCGAAGGCATCGTTGGGGAGTTCAGCCTTGAGCGCATGCCGGAAGAGGAGCCTGCGATCAACCCTACCTTGCGCGAGCGCCTACGCCTCGATTTCGACCTCATACTGCCCGAGTTCACCGACATCGACCCGGAGCGCGAGGATGCGCCGCCCTCAGCAGTCGAGAAGGCTCAGGCATCAGTCACCAGCATCTGCGACGCAATAAGCGCCGCGATTCCCGCGCGCCTAGGCTGGAGAATCGTTCCGGAAGTGCACCTGGGCATATTCACCTTCCAGAAGCTGGTGATGTATCAGGATCTTGCGCGGCACGAGCGAGAAGCTGAAGAGCATCCGGTGCTCCAGATGCTCACGGGCATTTCCGACGCGGTACCGGACCGCGTGGAGACCGTTCGCGCTGATGAATTGGATGACAAGGTCCATCCACGTGACGTGCTAGAGATTCTCGATGCCGATTCCAGCCAGCAGGAGGCCATCGTCGCGGCCAAGGCGGGCGAATCTTTCGTATTGCAGGGGCCCCCCGGCACGGGCAAGAGCCAGACAATCGCCAACATTATCGCCGAATTGCTTGGAATGAACCGCCGCGTGCTGTTCGTCAGTGAGAAGATGGCCGCGCTGGAAGTCGTTCAACAGCGCCTGCGCGACGCGGGCCTCGGCGAGTTCCTGCTCGATCTGCACAGCCACAATGCGGACAAGAAAACCGTCATCGCCGAGCTGCGCAACGCGCTCGACGTGCTCTTCGAGGGCCACCCGCCCGATGCACGTGAGCGAGATTGGGAGCGCGAGGCAGGCCAACTCAAGCAGTCGCGAGACCAGCTGAACGAGTATGTGAGATTGCTGCACACGCCGCGCGGCAACATGAACATCTCCGCCTTCGAGGCATACGGCATCCTCGCGCTCAACGCCCATGTGCGGGCGAGCGAGGCAAGCCTCGGCGACGTGTCGACGATAACGCCTGAGCAGTTCGCTGCCATGAAAGATGCGCTGGATGGGCTGCTGGCCTGGCGCGACGTGCTGGACAACTATGAACGGCATCCGTGGCGCGAGGTGTTGATTGAAACGCCGTCCCTTGAGCTCCAGGGTACGATCAGGGCACGCTATACCGGGCTGGTGGATGCCGCCACGCAGCTCGACAATGCGAGCAGCGCGCTTGCCGTTGCGCTGTGCGAGACCGGCATGGCCACCACCTTTGGCTGGATGGAGCGGGCCCTGGCGCGAGCTGAACTGGCATCGGAATCCGCAGGCCCGCCAGTCCACTGGTTCGAGCGCGAAGCATTCGCACGAGCACGCGCCCTGCTCGATGAATCCGCGCGCCGTGCCACGGAGCGTACCGCCGCAGTCACTCGTCTCAGCCCGTTCTATCGCATTTCCCTTGCCGACGAAGATCTCGACGCGCTGGAAACCGCGCTGACGGAGAAAAGCTCCTGGCTCATGCAGCGCCTGCGTGCCGAAGACGTTACGCCGCAGGATCTGGCCATGCGGGAGCGGACCGCCCTCACGCGCGATCTGGCGACGGCGCGTGAGACGCTCGACGCGCTCGTAACGTCAGCGGGGCGCGTCGCTGAGTTCTGTGGACTGGAGACACCCGCAGATTTGCGCGGGCTGCCCGCGCTTGCCACGCAGGCGTCGTGCATCCTGCGCTCGCCCGCCCCCCCAGGCGACTGGCTGCATCCCAAACGGTTCGCGCTGGCGCAGGCTACCGCCGTGGATGCCGCCGACAAGTACTCCAAGTGCCTGAAGCGACGGCAGGTGTTGGAAGCCATCTACACGCCCGCGTTCTTTGAGCTGGATTTGAAGGGCATTGGCGAGCGGTTCCGCCAGCAATATGGCAGCGTCGTTCGCCTCGTGCTGCCTGAGTTCTATCGTGACCGCAAGCTGCTCAGTGCGACACTCCAGCCCGGCGTTACGCGCTCTCTTTCAGAAATGACGGCTGATCTCACGCTGGCGGAGCATCTGCTCGCGGATGAGCAAGTGCTCGAAGACCTGCGCGTGGAGCATGCGCGCGCGCTGGGCAGGCTCTTCAACGCCGCGCAGACCGACTGGCGCGCCGTGCAGGAAGCGCTCGACTGGACGAGGGAGTTCTTCGCCGTCTTCCCGCCGCAGACTCGCTCGGAGCGCGTGGTGGCGCTCGTCACGGACTCATCGGCGGAACGCGACCGGTTGCAGGCCCCCCTCACACAGCTCGTGGACCTGGCGCGCCAGTGGGAGACAGCCAGCGTGAGCGTCTACCGGTGGCTCAACCCACGCGCCATAGCTGAAACCCATCTCACTTTCGACGACATGCCGCCAGCCTTGCTCTCCGAAACACTCGCGCGGCTCGCCGCGGAGCTCGACGATTTCTTGCGCGCAATAGACATTGTGACAGCGCACCGGGTCCAGAGTGGCGCGCCAACGGATGACGTGCCGGCATGGACGGGCATGAAAGCCGCGCTCTCCTTCGCCCGGCAGATTCGCGATCACAATCTGTGGCTCGCGGCCCACGCGGAGGATTTGCGTGGTGAGCTTGACGTATTTGGCACCGGCCAGCAGACCGACTGGACGGCCGTGCGCGCTGCGCTGGACTGGACGGCGAGCTTTCTCGCGCTATATAGCGATGAAGATATTCCCCTCCCGCTGCGTGAGGCACTGGCACATCCCGTGGACCGCTCGTTGCTTGCCCGGATTCAGGAAATGCGCGGACAGGTGGCGCGTGGTATCGAGGCGGTCTCGCAGGAGTTGCGCTATAGTGACCGGACCATTCTGCCGGGGCATGCGTTCCTCGCCGGACGGGCGATGAGCACCGTTACCGCGGCGGAAATCGCCAGCCGCGGACGGTACTACATCGACCATCTGGGAGACCTCGATCGCTGGCTGCACTACCGTCACCAGCGCGAGGAGTGCTCGCGGCTGGGTCTTGATGCGTTCGTCGACGAGATGATGCACGTCAAGCCGTTTCCAGCGGATATCGTCGCGATTTTCGAGCAGCGCTTCTATCAGATCTGGCTCGATGGGGTGCTGAGTGAGGTGCCCGCACTGGAGCGATTCCAGGGCTCTGCGCACCAGCGCGTCGTCGACCGGTTCCGAGCGCTGGATACCGGGCGGCATGCTCACGCCCGTCGCCGCATTCAGGCCTTGCTCCACACGCGGCGCCACGCCGTCTTTTCCGAGGTAGATGGCGCCGACCTGACGCTCGCGCGCTCACTCAACCTGCTCAAGAGTGAAGTTTACAAGAAGCGCCACCGGTCGATACGCTACATCGTCCAGCGGACCGCGCCCGCTATGCTCATGCTGAAACCATGCTGGATGATGAGTCCCCTCAGCGTCAGCCAGTTCGTTGAGTCCGCCGAGCATATGTTCGATGCGGTGATCTTCGACGAGGCATCGCAGGTCTGTCCCGAGGATGCCATCTGCGCTATCCTGCGTGCTCGCCAGGTGATTGTCGTTGGTGACTCGAAGCAGCTGCCGCCAACGCGCTTTTTCGACAAGGTGATCGATGAGGATGACGAAGACGAGGAATGGATGGATGACGAGCGCACGGGACGCTCCGAAAGCATCCTGCAGGAGTTCGCGGGCAGCGGCTACCGCAGCCGTATGCTGCAATGGCATTACCGCAGCCGCCATGAGTCGCTGATCGCCTTCTCCAACGCTCATTTCTACCAGGGGCGGCTGCACACATTCCCCACGCCGCTGGCCGCGCATGGCGAGGGTCTGCGGCTGGAGTACGTCGAGAACGGGCTCTATGAGCGGGGCAAGACGAGACGCAACCGGCCCGAGGCGGAGCGCGTCGTAGACCTCATCCTGGAACACGTCCAGCGGAGGCCAGGGCAGAGCCTTGGTGTCGTCGCGCTCAGCATGGCACAGCAATCGGCCATAGCCGATGCGCTGGAAGCCCGCTTCATGCGTTACCCCGAACTGCGCGTCTTTGAGCAGGCGCTCTGGGAAGACGACGCCGGCGGCTTCTTCGTCAAAAACCTGGAATCCGTGCAGGGTGACGAGCGCGATGTCATCATCCTGAGCACAGGTTACGGCAGGGATGAGACGGGCAAGGTGGCGCAGAACTTTGGCCCTGTCATCCGCAAGGGCGGCGAGCGCCGGCTCAATGTCGCCGTGACGCGCGCCCGCCGTCAACTGATCCTTGTCACGTCGCTGCGCGCGAGCGACATTCGCGGTGATAACCTCAGCGATGGCGCGCGGGTACTGCGCGACTACCTCGAGTTTGCCGAGGCAGGCCCCGCCGTGCTGGCGCGCCAGACCGTCGCGGCGCCCTCGTCACTGGCCAGCGCGGAGCCAACGTTCGAGTCCCCCTTCGAGGAAGCGGTCTATGGGGCGCTGCGGGCCCGCGGGCTGGCGCTCGATACGCAAGTGGGCTGCTCTGGCTACCGGATCGACCTTGCCGTGCGCCATCCGGACTACGCGGGAAGATACCTGCTGGGCATCGAGTGTGACGGCGCGACCTACCACCGCTCGAAGACGGCACGCGACCGCGATCGCCTGCGCCAGCAGCATCTCGAAAGCCTCGGGTGGCGCGTCCATCGCATCTGGTCCCGCGACTGGGTGCGAGATCAAGCGGCCGAAATTAACAAGGTGCTGGCGGCGGTCGAGGAGGCGCGGAGACAAGTTATCCACGCACAGGCACAGCAGGAACTGGCGGAAATCCACGCGCAGCGTGATCTCGCGGCGTCAGAGGATGCGTAACCTGTAACCAGCCCTGTTAATGATGGTACACTTGTACTGGCTCTCTGGTTTCATCGGTGGTCTCATCATGAAAGCGAAGAACCCACATGAGTGTATCCGGCACCGCGTCCGTTGCAGTCGCTCAGGTTGCCCGCCCACGCCCGCTCACGATTGTCGCCTATGTGCTGGCGATTCTGGCATCGGCTGGCTTCGCTATCGGCGCGTGGCTCCCGTGGGTGGAAGGGATATACCCGGTATCGCTTCCGACCGCTAGCTCCGCCATTTTGTTGCACCCCTTCTCAGCGGCCCCCTGGCAAAGTTTGGAACCGCGGCGTTGGCTCTGGGGCGCAATCTCAGCTGCTGGGCTCGTGCTCTGCCCGCTTCTGTTGACCCGCAGTCGTGCCGTCACCTTGATGGCCCGTGTCATGTTCCTGATCTGGGCACTGATGGCAGGTGGAATTGCCTGGATCTTCATCCCGCATCCTGGCACCGCCGGTTCACAATTTCGCGTGTCGGCACAGTGGCAGGTCGGCTTCTATGTCTCCACCATCAGCCTCGCGCTCGCGCTGATCGCGGGCATTCTCCTGCTCGCCAGCGGGTTACCCCCGAAGCAATCTGGTGGCGCGCGCTTCCGTGGCGAGCAGATTGTGGGCACGGGCACACTGCTCCTGGCGGCGCTAATCTGGGCTGCCGGCGTCTACGCGATGCCGTGGGCTACCCTCAACTGCCGCAGCGTACCGCTCGTCCTTGCCACCTGCACGGGCTTGCCGTTCAACGCGGCCCTCAATGTGGGTATCAGCCACTACGTCAGCATGAGCTCCTTCACGCTGACGCTGGATTCAGAAATCGCCCGCGACGCGCTGCCGATTCTCCTTGGCGCGGGCGCGCTGCTGCTCGTGCTGGCGCTCGCGCGTGCGGGTGCCTCGCGTCCGCTCTGCGCCTGGGCGACGGCATGGCTGCTGCTAGCGACGGGCTGCGCGCTGCTCGCGAACGTTGGCGTGGCGGAGGTGGTGGCGTATTACACAGGCGCTCCGGCCGGAATGCCACTTCCGGTTCTCCCTCTGCAACTCCCTCCCGGGCAGTGGAACGGGGATGCTGGCATACTGGTCACCTTTGTCGGACTGCTAGCGCTGTGGATCATCGTGCTGGTGCTCTGGGTCGTCGCGTTCCGCCCCTCTCGCACGAACGTCGTCAGCTGACATGCACGAGTAGTGACGGAGTGATACAGCATCCACTCATGTGAAAGTGATCATGGCACAGAAATCGAAATGTGCAGTTGCCTTCTCTGTGCACCGCCAGTTAGCGCGCTGATCGCTTACTGGTGACTCTATCCAGTTTTCCTGCTCTGTGAAGTCTCACGCAAAATGCGGGCAGAAAGTCCTGCGGCTACGTGATACAATGGCGGAAATTCCAAGCGGCCAGGCGAGCCAAAGCTTTTTGCGCTCTCAGCGCCAGCAATCACGTCTTGGGACTGCCGTGCTGATGCTAGTGCGACACGAACTGGGGCTAACCGTCGCGTGAGACGGCAGCCCCCATCCGACGATGCATCCGGATTGTCTGACTATCCCTTGACCGAACCGGCCAGGATGCCGCGAACGAAGTAGCGCTGCAGGCTGAAGAAGACCACGAGCGGCAGAATCATCGAGACGAACGCCGCGGCAGTCAACACCTGATAGTTCGTGCCATACGAGTTGACCAGATCAGCGATGGTCACCGTCAGCGGAGACTTGGTTGGATCACCGCCGAGGAAGATCAACGCCACCAGCAGGTCATTCCAGACCCACATGAACTGGAAGATGATCAGCGATGCCAGTGACGGCACCGCCAGCGGCAGAAGGATGCGCGAGAACATCTGGATGTGTCCGGCGCCATCGATCGTCGCGGATTCGAAAAGATCTGACGGCAGAGAGCCGAAGAAGCTGCGCAACAGATAGATTCCAAACGGAATGCCATATGCGGTATGTGCCAGCCAGATGCCAAGGTACGTACCCGTCAGGCCGAGGTTCGTGTAGAACTGCAGAATGGGCACGAGCGTCATCTGGATGGGGACGACCAGCAGCGCCACGATCGCGAGAAATATCCAGTCTCGAAACGGAAACTTCATCCATGCGAACGCATAGGCAGCTACAGATGACACCGCGACTGGAATGATCGTCCCCGGAATGGCGATGATCAGGCTGTTGACAAATGCCTGGCCGACACCCTGCGCCTGGAGCACCTGCACATAGTTGTCCAGCGTGAAATGCCACGGCGGCACTAACCCTGTCCACCAGCCGCTCGATTGTATCAGGTCCGCCGGCCGGAGCGACGTGACGAAAAGGCCGAACGTCGGCACAGACCAGAGGAGCGCCAGCAACACGACGATGAAGGTGACCAGGCCGCTATTCACCCAGCGTATCACACGCTCGCGGGGAGACAGTGCGATTTCGGACTTTCCCAGCGCGCTCGATTTGCTGGAGAGCGCTGCGTCGGTCGACACCGTACCTGGGTTGAGAGGATTGTCGGTGACACTCATCGCTGTGCCTCCTGTGTGCGGAATCTCTTGATGTTGAAGACCATGATAGGTATGATCGCGATCAGCAACAGGACCGCAAGAGCGCTGGCGAGCCCGAAATTGTTGAACGTGAAGGCCTGCTGGTAATACAGGACAGCGATGACGTTCGTTCCAAAATCGCCGCCCGTCATCACGTAGATTACATCAAAGATCTTCAACAGGTTGATGACCATCGTCGTCGCGACGACGGCGATCGTCGGGCTAATCATCGGCGCAATGATGCGCAGGAAAATGGTTAGCTCACTCGCGCCATCCATACGTGCCGCCTCGATGATATCCGACGGCACGCTCTTGAGGGCAGCGGAGAGAATCACCATGCAGAAGCCAGTCCACATCCAGACGTAGACGGCGATGAGGGCCAGGTTATTCGTCGATGAATTGATGAGCCATGCCTGCGGCGTCTGGCCGAGGCGCGTCAGAATCGCGTCGAGCAGGCCGATCTGCGGCTGGCCGGTTGGCTGGTACTGATAGACAAACCGCCAGATGACGCTCGCGCCGACGAATGAGATCGCCATCGGGATGAAGATCGTCGCCTTGGCGAAGCTCTCGATCTTGACGCGGTCTACAAGAACGGCGATGATCAACCCCAGCGCGACTGTAAAGACTGTGCCCAGCACAAGCCAGATCAGATTGGTTCTCAGAACCTCAAGCAATCCCTTGGTTGTAAAGATTTCCTGAAAGTTCTTCAGGCCAACGAACTGTGTGGAGCCGGCATTTAGCAGGCTCAGCCACACGGTATAGACGACTGGATACACCAGGTACAGCGTTACCATGAACATCGCGGGGCCAACCCATAGCCAGGGGACCCAGCCCCTGCCGGCTTTCCCCAAGCGGCTGCCGAATGACGCGTTCGTGCGCTTCTCTGCGACCTGCGCCATTGCACGTCTCCCTTCCCACGAGTCTTCCGGCGCGGTGTACCGGCGACATCGTCTTGAGTCCATTTGCTACGGCTGTGCGTCACATGTTGTCGGTCGATTAGCCACACGTGCAGATTAATTGCCAATGTGCAAATCGGGGAGAGATATCTCTTCCCTCCCCGATCAGCGGTCGATTGATCCGGATACCCCGTCTAGCTGGTATACGCGGAGCTGGCGGTAGACTCCAGGGAGCTGAGAATGGAGTCGAGCTGGCCGGGATTCTGGATGTACTGGAGAGTTGCCTTCCAGTATGCGGTCTCCATGGCTGGTGGCATCAAGTCATCCGCGCCATACCGGAACGTCGTTGCCGTCGTCAGCATCTGTGCGGAGTGTGCTGCCACTTTATCCGGATACGCGCTCAGCGGTACGGATTTGTTGACGGAGGTGAACCCACCGCGCTTCACCCAGATCTCCTGCGCGCTGGCACTTGCGAGATACTTGATGAAGTCCTGCGTGGCGGAATCCTTGGTGAACGCGCTCACGCCATCGGCGCCGCCGGTGATGGCTCCAGAATACGTGTTGTTGATTGTTGGGAACGGGAAGAAATCGAAGTCCGTTCCAGCCTTGAGGTTCTTGAACTGCGACGTAATGAACCCTTCGGTGAAGTCGCCCAGGTAGTACATATACGCCGCGGGAGGCGACTGGAACGGAAGATAGCTGGCCTCCTGGAAGCCCGTGGCAAGAATGGACTGCGGCGCGCCATTGATATAGTGGTTGCCGGTCACGATCTGCCCGAACATCTGGAATGCCTTCTTCACGCTGGCATCTGTCCAGGGGATCTGGTGCGCGACCCACTTGTCATACAAGTCGGGCCCATTCAAAAGCAGGAAGATCTCGTCGATCCAGTCCGCTGCCGGCCAGCCGCTTGATGAGCTGCTCGAAACACCCATGGACCACGGATATTTTCCCTTGGACGCGATCTGGTTCGAGAGCGTGATCATATCGTCCCAGGTCGACGGTGTGGAGTAGCCCCCTGCCGAGAACGCCGACGGATTGTACCAGACGGTGCCCTTATTGGTGGCCTTCATGAAGATGCCGTACAGGTGCCCGTTAAACGTGCCAAGATCGAGCCAGCCCTGGCTGTAATCAGAGTGCATCTGATTCATATCCAGGAAGCCATCCAGCGCGACGAGCTTGCCCTGCTGTGCCAGAGGGGCCATCTGGTTCGGATTGATGGCGGCGACGTTCGGTGGGTTATTCGCGCGGACACGCGTCGTGAGCACGGTGATCTCATCGCGCGTAGACTCACTGTTGATCGTTATGCCCGACTGCTTCTCAAATGGCGCGATCATAGCCTGGAATGATGCCGCTTCCTCACCGCCCCACTGATTGAGCACGTCTACTGTCTTTGATGTGGATTTGGAAGTCGAGCCGCCACATGCCGAGAGCAGCGCACCCGCCGCGCTGGCGGAAAGGCCAAGCGCAGTTGCCCGGCGCAAGAATTCACGCCGGCCAAAACTGTCTTTGGTGTACTCCTCCACGAGGACATCAATGTCCTGGCGCTGACGACGATCCCATGTTGGCATACGTTCTCCTCTACGAACCGTGATTCAGCGACCCCGTGTGCCTTCCTGCACCTTACGGGTATCCTGGCTGACGATGCGGTGGCTGCCGGATCCTCGCGGCACCATTAACCAACTGTAGCAGGTCCTGATGAGTGCGGACTCGCCCAGAGCTGATGGCGGCCCATTGAAATAGCAGTGGCGCAAGCATAATGCGTGCCTGTTATGGTCGCGCGGGATCATCCCGCCGACGGACTGCATCTGTTCACTTCTTGTGTCGACGCTGATGCTGGTAATGGGGCGGCTACGCAGTTATCGCGCACACATCGCTTTCCGGACCGCGAGACGGCTTACGCACCCACTGCGTTCAGGTGAGGCTGCCATGCAGCCGGGAGGATGGGCATATAGGCTCCTTTACACTACTTCCCTAAGGTGGAGCTTGCGTAATACGCGTTCTGGGGCCGGAACGCTCCGGAGCAACGCACACGCAAGCGTCACTGCTTGCGGGCGGGACAACATACGGTGTACTGGCTGCCAGGATAGTATCACAAAATGACACGCCAGTACACTCTCACTACGCATCGTCAACCGGAAATATCACACTTGGTGTGTGTCACTGGCTCGCTCACGCATCCGCTCATACGGTCCGCGTCTGAGCTCGCGCTACCGGCTACGCCCGCCTGTCTGCCGGCGGCAGGCGGCGATTTCGGCGCCGCGGCAGTGACGTGACGCATCACCTATGTCAACACGCCGCCTGCTATGAGGCCGCGCGTGGTATGCTATCAAATGGACGTATCCAATCATTGCCGTGCCGGATATATACCTGAAGCGCGCGGTCACCAGCGGATCACACTCGTGACCACGCTTCGGGTCTCGATATGTGTATTAAGGAGCATGACGTGCAGACCAGCCCCGAAAGCAGGAGACCGGTGCGTACACGCTACGCCCCGAGCCCTACTGGCTTTCCCCACATCGGCAATTATCGAACAGCGCTTTTCGCGTGGCTGATGGCCCGTCACGGTGAGGGGCAGTTCGTGCTGCGCATCGAAGATACCGATCGAAAGCGGCTGGTTCCTGGCGCCATCGAGAACATCATGGAAGGTCTGCGCTGGCTCAACCTTGACTGGGATGAAGGACCAGAGGTCGGGGGTCCATTTGGACCGTACTTTCAGTCCGAGCGGCTCGACATCTACCGCGAGCATGCCGATATGCTCATCGCCAACGGACACGCCTACCGCTGCTATTGCACAGAGCACGAGCTGGAGCAGATGCGCGCGGAGCAACGCGCTCGCAAGGAGCCGGAACATTATGACCGGCGTTGCCGCTTTCTGACGGACGATCAGCGGGCCGAGCGCGAAGCGGCTGGTCGCTCGTCTGTGGTCCGCTTCGCGGCGCCGCTCGATGGCGTGACGACCTACCACGATGCGCTGCGCGGCGATCTTACCTTCGACAACACCACCATAGACGACATGGTGCTGCTAAAGTCCGATGGCTACCCCACGTATAACTTTGCCAACATCGTGGACGATCATCTGATGGACATCACCCATGTCATCCGCGGCGAAGAATACATCTCCAGCGCGCCGCGTTACGCGCAGGTCTACCGCGCGTTCGGATGGGAAGAACCGGAAACCATTCACGTCGGGCTGGTTCTCGCGCCGGACCGCAGCAAGCTGAGCAAGCGACACGGCGCGCTGCCGCTGCTGGAGTACCGCACGCTAGGCTATCTGCCCGAGGCTATCGTCAACTTTCTGGTGCTGCTGGGCTGGTCGCTGGACGACAAGACCGAGCTGTTCTCGCTGGAAGACCTTGTTCGTGTCTTCGACTACAAGCGTATCGGCACGTCGCCATCGGTCTTTGATGCCACGCGGCTCGAATGGTTCAATGGCGTCTACATCCGCAAGAAGTCGCCGGAGGAGTTGTTGGAGCTTGCCTGGCCACTGCTGCTGGCCCGATTGCCAGAAGGCACACCCGAGCCCGACCGACAGTATGTGTTGCGCGTCATCGCGCTCGATCAGGAACGCTTCAAGACACTACAGGATGTACCTCGGCTCACGTCATTCTTCTTCACTGATACACTCGAATATGACGCGCGGCTGCTCGTGACCAAGGGACTCGATGATGCGCGCGCCATCGCGCTTGTAGAACAGCTCGCCAGTATGTTTGAGACGCAGCGCGAATGGACGCATGAGCACCTGCTCGCTGCTCTGGATCGCTTTGTCATCGACCACGGGCTGATCCGCAAGAAGGCCGATGGCAGCGAAGTCCCTGATCGTGGCCCCGTGTTCATGCTGGTCCGTGTGGCGGTTAGCGGTCGCAAGGAGACGCCTGGCCTGCCGGAGATGCTCGAAGTGCTTGGCAAAGAGCGCACCATCGCCCGACTGGCGCTTGCCCGCCGCAAACTGGAGGCGCTGGCTGGCGAGACACACGAGGGATAAAGCCAGCGCCAGACGTCATCCCGCTCTCATGTCAGCAGGCGCATGCGCGCGTGCTACAATTTCGTGCGAATGCCAACCGTACCATCGAAGGGTGTAGAAGACATGTCTGACGAGCGTGAGGCCCGGCTGGAAAAACTGGCGGCCCTGCGTGCGGAAGGGATAGACCCGTATCCGGGTCGCAGCCACCGCGACCACACGATACAAGAGACGCTGGAACACTTTGACGAGCTGCACGACCGGCGCATTACCCTTGCAGGACGTCTCATGCGCATGCGTGAGATGGGCAAAGCCGCATTTGGCGACATCGAAGATGGCACCGGCCACATCCAGCTCTATCTAAAGCGCGACGATCTTGGCCAGGACGGATTTCGCCGCCTCAAGCTGTTTGACCTCGGCGACTTCGTTGAGGCGAGTGGCACGCTCTTTACGACACGCACAGGCGAAAAGACGCTGCACGTCGATCAGGTCACATTGCTCAGCAAGGCCCTGACGCCTCCGCCCGCGAAGGGAGCCGGCGGCCGTCTCAAACTCTTCGATCCCGAGACGCGCCATCGCAAGCGCTACCTTGATCTGCTGGCGAATCGTGAGGAGGAGATACCGATTTTTGTGGCGCGCTCGCGTGCCATACAGGCCATGCGCGATTTTCTCAACGCGCGCGGATTTCTGGAAGTGGAAACGCCAATTCTCCAGCCCATCTATGGAGGCGCGACGGCGCGTCCCTTCATCACGCATCATAACGCGCTCGACCGTGATTTCTATCTCCGTATCGCGCCCGAGCTGTACCTGAAGCGTCTGCTCGTAGGCGGCATCGAGCGCGTGTACGAAATCGCGCGCAACTTCCGCAACGAGGGCATTGACCGCAGCCACAATCCCGAATTCACGATGATGGAATGCTACGAGGCGTATTCCGATCTCGATGGAATGATGGAACTGACAGAAGAGATGGTGGCGTACATTGCCCGCGTCGTACACGGATCAACGCACGTGACGTATCTGGGAGTCGAGCTCGACGTTGCCCCTCCGTGGCGGCGCATGACGTTGCGAGACGCTATCCGGCAATATACTGGCATCGATTATGAGGACTTCCCGACACGCGAGGGACTCTTCGAGGCCATGCGCGAACGGGGCCTCGAAGCGGACCCGCATCTCGCGCGCGGGCGGCTCATCGACGAGCTGAAAGACACCCTCAAGCGGTCGGAGGATCCGGCGCTCAAGCAACCGTTCTTCCTGTATGATTATCCGCTGGATCTCTCGCCGCTGGCCAAGCGCAAGCCCGGCACAACTGATACTGTGGAGCGGTTCCAGGCATTCCTGGGCGGTCTGGAGCTGGCGAACGCTTTCACCGAGCTGAACGATCCACTGGACCAGCGCGCCCGCTTTGAAGATCAGGCGCGCCAGCGGGCCAGTGGCGACGAGGAAGCGCAGGTGCTCGATGAAGATTACATCGAAGCGCTGGAAGTCGGCATGCCCCCAGCCGGTGGCCTGGGTGTAGGTGTAGACCGACTTGTTATGGTCCTGACCAACCAGGACTCGATCAGAGAAGTGATTCTGTTCCCGTCCATGCGCGAGCAGAAAACGAACTGACGCGATCCAGGAGCGAATCCTCATGCTGCCAGAACGGTACGTGCGCGCACATCCTGACGACGTGCGTGCCGCACTGCGGCGGCGACATGCCAGCGACGACATGCTCCATGCGCTTGATGCGTGGCTTCGCGTCGACTCCCAGCGGAGAGAAACGGCTTCTCACTTCGATAGGCTTTCTCGGACCGCACATGCGCGTGCCGGCAATACCGGCAAGGCGCGGACCGCTCGCAAAAATCAGGAACAGGCAGCGGCAACGTTGAACGCGCTGGAGACGGAAGCGAGACACGTACTGCTGCGCCTGCCCAACCTGCCGGATGAGCGCGTGCCGGATGGGGACGGGCCGCGGCACAACGTCGAGCTACGGCGCTGGGGCGAGCCGCCCCCGATCAGTTTCCCCGCGCGCCAGCATGATGAGATCGGCAAGGCGTTGGGCATCCTTGATCTTGCCCGTGCGACGCGCCTCTCCGGCCCGCGCTTTCCGTTGCTGGTAGGCGCGGGAGCGCGCCTCGCTCGCGCACTCGCCTGCTTCATGCTGGATCAACACGCGCGGGCGGGCTACACAGAGATCGCTCCACCCCATCTGCTGCGGCGCGAAAGCATGGAGGGCAGCGCGCATCTGCCGCACTTCGAAGGGGAGATGTACGCCGTCGAGGGGCGAGAGTTATTTCTAAGCCCAACCGCTGAGGCGCAACTGGTAGCCCTGCATGCCGGAGAGACGCTTGTCAGTGCGGATCTGCCGCTCGCCTATACCGCATGCACCCCCGCGTTCCGCAGGGAGGCGGGGTCCGCAAACGCGAGCAGTCGCGGCTTGATCCGGCAACACCAGTTCGACAAGGTGGAGCTGGTTCGGATCACGCAGCCTGAGATGGCGGACGTCGCCTTCGATGCCATTCTCACTGAAGCCGAAGCCGTGCTCCAGGCGCTCGCGCTGCCATATCGGGTCGTTGCGCTTTGCGCAGGCGATCTGCCATTCAGCGCGCGGCGCACCTATGACATTGAGGTATGGATGGCAGGGCAGCAGCGCTGGCTGGAGATTTCATCCGTTAGTGACTGCGGGACATTCCAGGCCCGTCGCCTGAGACTGCGTTACCAGGAGGGCTCACGAGGGCGAGCGCAATTCGTTGCTACGCTCAACGGCTCGGCGCTCCCCATTGGACGTACGCTGGCAGCCCTGCTGGAAAACGGCCAGCAGTCCGACGGCAGCGTTACCCTTCCAGGCGCGCTGCGCCCTTACTTCGCGGCAGAGCGGCTGACGCCCACTGAGTGAGGCGTCAACACACATACATGCCGCAGTCCGCACGGCGGTTCCTCACAGCAAGCCGCGCTCGCGAAGGCCGGCCAGCAGCGGCGGCTCGATCTGAGCACGGATGGCGGCATTGGCAAACCCTGCCCACGCGACATCGGAGGAGACATTCACAGGTGCGTCGAGCTGACGTCCCTTGCCGTCGGTGAGGATGACGCCGGCCTCTTCCGCGATGAGGGCCGTGGCCAGATCGTAGGGATGGCAACTGATGCCAGAGACGGACCCGCGCTGGCGCAGCAGCGGCTCCATGAGTGGCCGCAGATCCGCGATGAACCGGTCGTGCCCGGCAATCAGCTCATAGAGCTGCCCACCCGTCGACGTGTACTGGTCCTCGAAACATTGTGCCTTGCCCACGCGGACGGGTCCGAGTGCCACGCGCACAACCTCATCATCCAGAGCGGCCAGTTCGTCGCGCCCGCCGGGGAAAAACCTGCTGATCGTGGAGAATCCCTGCTCGATGGTGGTAGCCCGGCTGGGATGCAGGGCAAGCGGCTGTGTCTCTCCAGTCAGCCGGTTCACCCGCACCGCGTGTAGTCCTTCGCCGCGAGTCGCCCACAGCGTGTCCGCGAGGTGCTGCTTTACCAGCGGAACTTCCGTCTGCACGGCAAGCTCAATGTCGCTCAGGCGGGTTGCCTCGCCGCGGTTAGGCGCGACACCCGTCAGAATCCACGCGCTGCGCTTCTGATACATGTAGACGCGCGTACCATCTATGGGATCGATCAATATGCGCACGTCCGCCTCTTCAGCGCGCTTGCCGCGCGGCAGAACGGCGATCCCCTCGCCGTATCCGGAATCGGGCAGACCCTCAGCCACCAGCACGACGGTTCGCTCTGGTGCCACGACGCGCTCGAAGTACTCCATCAGCACGTGTTCGCTCACCCGGTCGATGGCGAAAATGGTGTCGCCTTCGCGCTCATCCGACGCGACTGCTGAGAGTGTTTCGAGCTCTTGCCGCTCGGCCTGAGCGACGAGTGTGCGCCGCAACTCAGCATGCAGGTCACGTATCTGCTCAAGCAGTCGCGTCCTCTGGTGTATCATAGGCTCCCGTTCTCATTCATCAGGTCACGCTCATACGAATGAGATGCAGTATACCCCGGCGTCACTGGGGGACATGACATTGACTCGCACGAAAGCCGAGACTGTACCATTGAAGCATCAGCGCAGACATGCTATGCTGAGAAAGATTCCGGTGCATGCTGCTCATGCGCTCGGACCATCTGGAGGGATGGCAGAGTGGTTTAATGCGGCGGTCTTGAAAACCGCTGACCGAGAGGTCCCTGGGTTCGAATCCCAGTCCCTCCGCCTGTGTGGAAACCCCCAATATATGCGACTTTCCTCGTGCCCGGCGAATCTGGGCACCTGACAGCTCTTCTCCGGTGACTGCAAAACTGACTGCGCTTGAAGAATCTTCCTTGGACTGAGCCAATCTACGCGCGCATGGTGCCAGTTCGCATGTAGCGCGTGTGCCAGGCAAAAGCTTCGTCCAGGAGATGAGGAGTGTGCCTGCCAGACGCGCCATCCAGCGCGCGGCGATAGTAGTCGCGCAGGGCTGGTCGGTAATCGGGATGTGCGCAGTTCTCGATGATCTGCTGGGCGCGTTGCTTGGGAGAGAGCCCGCGCAGGTCGGCCAGACCCTGTTCGGTCACGATGACATGCACGTCATGCTCGGGATGATCGACGTGCGAGACCATGGGCACGATGCAGGAGATTGCCCCATCCTTCGCAACTGAGGGCGTCATGAAGAATGAGATATAGGCGTTGCGGGCAAAGTCGCCAGAGCCGCCAATGCCATTCTGCATACTTGACCCCATGACGTGCGTCGAATTGACATTGCCATAGATATCGGCCTCGATCAGGCCGTTCATCGCAAGGCACCCCAGCCGGCGGATGACTTCAGGATGATTGCTGATCTCCTGCGGACGCAGAATAATCCGGTCGCGATATGTGCCGAGGTGCGAGTTGACCTCGCTGAGCGCCTCGGGGCTGAGTGAGAAGGCAGTCGCCGACGCGGAGCGCAGCTTGCCTGAGCGCAGCAAAGCGATCATGCCATCCTGAATGACCTCGGTATACGCGTTGAGCCCTTCGAACGGGCTGTCGTTGATGCCCAGCAGCACAGCGTTCGCGATGTTGCCCACACCGGACTGCAGCGGCAGCAGGTTCTCCGGCAAGCGTCCGCGCCGCACCTCATGCGCGAGAAAGTCCAACACATGCCCGGCTATTCGCCGCGACACATCATCAGGCGGCATGAACGGACTATTGCGATCAGGCGCATGGGTCTCGACGATGCCGAGAATCTTTTCCGGCGGGCAGATAAGGTAGGGAACGCCGATGCGGTCATCCGGGCGAGTCAGCGGAATTGGCTTACGGTACGGTGGCAAAGCCGTACCATAGTAGATATCGTGCATGCCTTCGAGATCTTCGCTCTGCCAGGAATTGACTTCGAGGATGACCTTGCGGGCCTGCTCGATCCACGTCTTGTTGTTGCCGACTGATGATGACGGTACGAGCTCGCCATTCTCACGAATACCACTAACTTCCACGACCGCGATATCCAGCGGGCCGAGAAAGCCCTCCCAGACCATCTGCGCCACCTGACTCAGGTGCAAGTCCACGTATTCGAGCGTGCCCGCGTTGATCTTGGAGCGGCAGACAGGATCGGACTGGTAGGGAAGACGCAGGTCCACGCCGTCAACCTGCGCCAGCGCGCCATCCAGTTCGGGCGCGGTGGATGCTCCCGTCCATACACTGATCTTGAATGGCTCGCCTGCCTCGTGCATCGCGTTTATGCGCCGGGCCAGCGCCTGTGGCACCGCTTTGGGATAACCAGCCCCGGTGAATCCACTCATGCCGACACGCGCGCCAGGGGGAATGCGAAGAGCGGCTTCCTCCGGAGAGATGATTCTGTCGCGAAGCGTCTCACAGTGAATGCGCGTCTCTGTGCTCATGCGTAACGCCCCCTGGCGATGGTCGGTGCATGGTCGTGGTGTCGAAGGCAATGCGTGCCTGGCGCAGTGGCTCGACTCCTTTTTCTAGGCCACCTGTCTCACATGCGCGTCACGTACGACGCGTGGCGCATCACACGGCCGTCACGTCGCCGCCCGTAGGCCCTCGCCAGCGCGTGCCGGGTTCGCGCCGGAAAGCCAGCGCCGAGCCGCATCGCGGCGGGTGGCCTCACGTGGGCACTAGATCGCAATAGTAGAATCGGTTGTCGCGCAACACCGTTTCGCCGCGAATCCAGTCAATCGGCTGGGCGAATGGCGGACCCGCATAGACAAAGGTGTGGAATTCGCCGTTTTCGCCGCATGGGTCCCGGCTCTCTGGAAGGTCGGCAAGGAACTCCCCATCGAACTCCCTGCCCGCCCATTGCTCGCCGAGCGCCTGCCCATCCACACAGGTCGTGACGGCTTTGAATCCCGCTGTGATGAATGTACGCGCCAGCTCAAGAGAGTCCCTTCCCCACAGCGGAAAGAGCGGCTGCATCCCAGCCGCCTTGAGCCGCTCCTCGCGGTAGTGGCGTACGTCCTCAAGGAAGATGTCGCCGGAGGCGATAGTGCGCAGCCCCATGCGCAGCAACGCCTCACAGGTTCGCGCCATCCGCTTCTCATACTGGTCATTCGTGCAACGAGCCGGGATAAACACCGGCAGAAGTGACAGGCCGAGGGAGCGCACCTGCGCTTCAAGCAGTGGACGCCTCACGCCGTGCATGCTGATACGGTCGTACTCTTCGGTGACCGTCGTCACCAGTACGCGCACGCGCTGCGCACCCGCACGCGTCAGCTCCCACAGGGCCAGCGCGCTATCCTTGCCTCCGCTCCAAAGTAGCGCTATATCCTCAACCATGGATGCCGCATCCTGTTTCTCTACGAGCCAGCATTTGCCGCTGCAAGACTGCTGGTAGCCGTGCTGATAGCGAGCAAAGTAGACGTATCTGAACACTAGCATAGCACCCGATGCAGACAGTCTCTCTGGAAATAGTAGCGTGCGCACATCCGTGGCAGCATAGTTACAATGCACAGGTGATATAGTGAACGCGATCAGGCTCTGGCGGGTGCGGAGGCAAACGTAACCGACGACGAACCTTGAGGCAGTGAATGACAGCAGCGCAAGCAATTTGGTTGATACTGGCATTCGGCGCGGGCGTTGCGGTCGCGTTTGCCTGGATCTGGCCGCGACTGAGTGAAGCACGCACGAAGACACAATATATTGAGTCGCTGCTGACGCGCATGCAGATGGAAGCCGCAGAGCACCGCGGATATGCGGTTGAAATGCGCCAGCTGTTCGAAGACGCTATAGATTCCTATCCCCACCCCATCATTGTGACGGATCGTGACCGTGTGATCCTTTTTGCCAATCGGGCCGCAGTGGAGATGGCACGCATGCCGCGCCCGCGCATCATCGGCAGAGTGGCCGCGACCGTCATCCAGGATTACGATACAACGCTGCTGCTGATGGAAGCCACGCGTACGGGCGAGCGTCAGGATCAGACGTTTCAGCGCGCGACGACGGGTCAGACATGGCATGTGACGATTTCTCCTGTGCGTCCAGTTGTGGGTACTGAGAGCGATTCATTACCGGCTCCGGAGACTGGCGACCCCGCACTGCCAACCTATCTGATTCTCACCGTCCAGGATCTGACCGAGCTTCGACGACTGGAAGCCGTGCGGCGAGATTTCGTCGCGCATGTCTCGCACGAGCTGCGCACACCGCTGGCGGCGCTCAAGCTCCTTGCGGAAACCCTGACACAGGCGCTGGATAACGATCCCGCCAGCGTACGGAGATTTGCGGCCAGGATGAGCGGCGAGATCGATCACTTGTCCCAGATGGTCGCGGAACTCCTTGTGCTCTCGCGGCTCGATTCCGGGCATATGCAGATCGAACGCGAGCCAACTGATCTGGGAGGACTTGTCGAAACTGTGGTGGATCGTATGCGTCCGCTCGCCGAAGAACGGAATATCATCCTCTCCGCCAGCATTCCCACAGATCTGCCGCTTGTCAACGTGGATGGCCGCCGAACCAGCGAAGTGCTGGTAAACCTGATCCACAATGCACTCAAATACACTCCTGCCGGGGGCAACATCAGCATCGGCGCGTCGCTGGTGCTGGAGGTCAATGGGGCCGGAGCGGCAGAGACGGACCAAGGGACTCAGCCAGTGCTGCCGGTGGATAGCAGTCAGATGGTGGCGGTACGTGTCCGGGATACGGGTATCGGCATTAGCCAGGACGATTTGCCGCATGTATTCGAGCGGTTTTTCAAGGTCGACCGTGCGCGAACCCGCACACAGGTTGAAGGCGTGCCGGATCAACCGGGAGCAGATGGAGACGCGCAGACGCGAGCGGCCGCCGGCACGGGCCTCGGGCTGGCAATCGCCAAGCATCTAATCGAATTGCAGGGCGGTCGCATCTGGGCCGAGAGCAGACTTGGCCATGGCAGCACGTTCGTTTTCACGGTGCCGGTAGCCCACGACAGCGAGCGGCAGGAAGATCAGGCCGCCCCCCCACTCAACACGACACAAGCGACAGAGCAGTAACGCCGAAGATGGCAGGCCGTCGCTCCACGCGCGATCAGGCCGCTGACTCAGCCGAGCCTTCCGGCAGAAGGCCAGCAGTCAGTGGCGGGAGCTGGCGATAAAGATCAACGCCCGTAAGGCCCGTCCTCCAGCTGCGCGTCGCCGCGAGGTCAGCCAGAAACGCGCTTTCAAGGTCCTGCCGTGTTGCCTGCCAGGCAAGGCTGATCGCGCGCCGGGCAAAGGCGATGTCGTTGCGCGGTTCGATACGGTCCAGGTCCTCGAAGAAGAAGCCGCAGCTGGTAAACATGCACTGTCCCCAGTACTCGGCCTCCATCAGGCGCAGTATGCGCGATTCGCTGGCTTTGCTTGCGGGTGCGTGTCCCTCAATGGCATTCGCGGACCAGAACTGATCTGGACTGGTCCAGCCATTGCGTAAGGCAAGATAGTCATTGCGCGCGGCCCACGGATCCCGCAAGATATCGCGTGATTCCTGCTCGAAGAGCGCGTCAAGCCGAAGCGCCAGATTGTCGAGCGAGGCGCGCAGCCACGGCTTCCAGGATGGGTCGCCACCAGTGCATTCGCAACCAGCCTGCCAGCGGTTGACACCATGCGCACAACTCCACGCGCTGGGCACGCGTAGCCGGACCTCGCGCTTGGGATGGTGGGTCTTGAGGTACTGTCCCAGCGTGACGACTTCGAAGCCGAAGCTCGCTGCGCCTTCATTCACGAGATGCGCGAGGAAGCGATCGCGCCACGGCTTGTGGTGTCCGTAGAGCTCGCCATCGGTCGCAATGACGATCAGTTGATCCTCGCCCCGCGCCGCCTTCTCCTGATTGAGATGATTGGGCAGGAATGAGGCGGCGAATGTATCTGCATTCGTGGTCGTGTTCCAGTCGAACGAGACTCCTCCGCTCAGTGGGGCGTTGTAGAAAAACACCGCGATCTGACGCCCGCTTGGAAGATGAACAGCGTAGGGTTCAGTGGGGTCGCATGGCTCCGCTGCCTGCCACGGTGCCAGCACGGTGTACTGGATGCCATGGTCGACGAGAATCTCCAGCGTATCCATATCCACCGCTGTCTCTGGAAGCCACATGCCTTCAGGCTTATGCCCATAGCGGTGTTCAAAGTCAGCGATTCCCCATGCCACCTGCGTGGCTCTGTCACGGGAAGTCGCGAGTGGCAGTATCGTGTGATTATACGCTTGCGCCAGAGCATTGCCGGTGCCGATCGCCTCGACGTTCTTAAGGTCGGCGGCTATGATGCGCGCGTAGACATCCGGATGTGCCTGCTCCAGCCAGGTCGCAAGCGTGGGACCTAGGTCGAAGCTGATATGTTCGAAGTTGCCCTCTTCGGCATTGGGTTGATAACACTCAGCAGTGATTTTTTCATTGAAATTGTCAAATGGAGTCGCACCTGGCTCATGTGGAATACGGCCCGTAAAAGGATCTTCTCGCGGCGGCTGATAGAAATGTCCATACAGGCAGACATAACGATGTGAACTCATATACTCCTGCGTACCTGGCTTTCTGACATCATCCAACATCGGATGCCACCCATACTTCTACGAAGAGTATGGTGTCGCTGTTACACCTGGTAACGAGCGGCATGTGGCTGGCGAGCCACTTTGCTCACAAGTACTGGCGGATGCCTCCTCATGGTACTACCCGCACGTCGAAACAGCAGATGAAATGCCACTTCGGGGCACCGCATGCCACACCTGCATTGTAACAGGTTGGCGAAAAGTCCGCACCTACGGCAGAGCAAGTGGCATACCACGAGATGATGATAGTGATCCGCGGACCCTGGCGTAGCCGTCGATCCGGCTTCAGGCGCTGGCCGCCTGCGCGGACAGGACGAACGCCTCGTACGCTTCGCGCAGGCGGGGATAGCGGAGCAGGAAGAACCCCGCGTACTCATGGTCCAGCGGCTTTGGCTGGCGCAGCAGATGCATGCCGACATCTTTAGGCAGCCTGTTTCCCTTGCGCCCATTGCATGCCCTGCAACACGCAACGAGGTTTTCCCAGGTGCTTTCTCCGCCGCGAGAGCGTGGAATGACGTGATCGAGGGTCAATTCGCGCGAGTGCTTGCCGCAGTACTGGCATGTATCTTCATCTCGCAGCATGATGTTCGCGCGCGTGGGGCGCAGCGCTATCCGCGGAACCCGCACGTTCGCGAGCAGCTGAACGATCACCGGTTCATCGGCCGCAAGGTGACGAGAGCGAATGCCTTCTTCAATCAGCTGACGCACACGATCATCGACGAACGCTACCTTCTGCTTGGAGAGCAAGACAACCAGGCGGCGCTCCGGTATGACGGAAAGCGGTTGAAGTGAGGCGTTGAGGACCAGTACCGGCATCAGCGACTCTCTTTCTCCTCGGCCAGACGGACCCGCTCGCAGACGCAGAGAGCACTCGCTGATTCATCCGGTCGGGACGTGACGGAACCCAGGCCGAATGTGGGCGCTATCTCTGACGTCTGTGGCGGCCTCTGGCTCTTCGTGTACTAGTGAGTCTTGTTACGTGCCCGCTCGCGAAAGAGGGACATACAAAAAGCACGCCTGGACGGGCGGGTGCGCGACACAGTTCATTTGTGCCTGTCCGCGCTACCATCGCCTGCATGGCGTGCTCCCTGAAGACCTGCTCCTCACGTGTGGATATCACGTAAAGGCATGTGAATTGGTCGGGGTGAGAGGACTTGAACCTCCGACCTCAGCGTCCCGAACGCTGCGCGCTACCCACTGCGCTACACCCCGAGAAACGATTGATACTGGCAGAACTGCTGAGTGCGATATCGGGAAATTGTTCGCATGGTTGCCGTTTCTGCCATGCGCCCGCAGTATAGCATACGGCAGATTCCCACCGCAAGACGATGTGCGGCATTCCATACTGGTTGTGCTCTGGCTGCGCTGTCGCGGTGGCGCATTCTTCGTTCCGGCTCGATGCGAGCGGTATACTGTACTGGAGGGGTTGAAGCAAGCGATGAAGTGCAAACTTGTGCGCATGGTAATTCGAGCCGGTATTACCCGTCTGGCACTCTGCCTCCTGCTCTTTGGCGGCTGCGCGAATCTCCCCGCTACCAGCACCGCACCACATCCAGCGGCGGCCAGCACACCGCAAACCACGGGTACCGTCGAGCGCTCTACGACAGGCGGATCGTGCGTTGCGGCAACATGCGCCGCCCAGAGCGTCAGTGTCTTCGTCGAGCCGGATGCCGGCACCGCTCCGGTGCTGCAAGCCATCCGTAGCGCCACCCGCTCCATCTGGATCGAAGTCTATCTGTTCACCGATCGCACCGTCATTCACGCCTTGGAAAGCGCCGCCGCGCATGGCGTCGATGTGCGCGTGCTGTTGGAAGCGCATCCCTACGGTGGCGGAGATGTCCAGGCGGCGCGCCTGCTCGAAGAGCTTCAGGCGGCGGGCGTACACGCTGAGCCAGCCAGTCCCGCGTTCACCTATACGCATGCCAAGCTCATGCTGATCGATCAGGCAACCGCGTACATCATGACCAGCAACCTCACCGTCTCCGGTCTTGGCGGCACGTCCTCCTACGCCGATAGAGATTACGGCGTGATCGACACAAACAGCCTCGACGTCAGCACACTCGCGGGCATCTTCACCGCGGACTGGCATCGCACGAGCGCGTCCGCCACGGATTCGCGTCTCGTCATCAGCCCAATCAACGCGCGTTCCGCGCTAAACGCGCTGCTGGCATCCGCCCAAACGTCACTCGATGTCGAGGACGAGGAGATGTATGATCGCGCCTCGGAGGATGCACTGATCGCCGCTGCCCGGCGCGGCGTATCCGTGACCGTCGTGTTGCCCCAGCCTTCCGCGGGCGCGTCTCCTTCGCCGGATGTCGAGCGGCTGCTCCACGGCGGCGTGCGCGTGCGCTACCTGCGCGCGCCATACCTGCATGCTAAACTGGTCATCGTCGATGGGCGTCTGGCCTTCGTGGGATCGGAGAACTTTTCCGCCACCTCGCTTGACCGGAACCGGGAGGTCGGCATACTGCTCTCGAATCCCGCTGCCCTCGTGATGCTCAAGACGGCGTACGCGCATGATGAAGCGACCGCTACAGCAGCGTGACATGCGAAAGAAAGAGTGACAGGAGAAGCGTCATGGTGACGGAAATTGCCGAGTTCACCGCGAAAGCGGATCAGGCCTCAGCGCTACGGAACGGATTGGAGCAGGCGATGGACATTATCCGGCGCGCGGAAGGTTGCCGAGGCGTCCTGCTGCGGCATTGCATCGAGAAGCCGGAACGCTTCATCTACGAGATCACATGGGAGACGCTGGAGCATCACACCGTGCGATTCCGTGGCGGCCCGCTCTTCGCGGAGTACAGGGGCCATATCAACGGCCTGTTCGAAGAGCCGGTCGTTGTGCATCACTATGAGACCGTAGCCGAGCGCTAGCGGTAGGAATGCGTCACCGCCCGGACAACGACTCTGACGGTGACGCCGCCACACGCTACAGTGGGATATTCCCGTGTTTCTTCGGTGGGTTGGAGTCGCGTTTGTTCTTTAGCATGTCGAGCGCGATGATGAGCTTTTCCCGCGTATGGCGCGGCTCGATCACCTCGTCTATGTAGCCGCGCGCGGCCGCGACGTAGGGGTTGGCGAACTTCTCCTGATAGTCGCTTACCAGTTCCTGGCGGCGCGCCTCCGGATCAGCCGCGTGCTCGATATCATCCTTGAAGACGATGTTCACCGCGCCATCGACTCCCATCACCGCAATCTCAGCCGTAGGCCACGCGTAGTTGATATCGCCGCGCACATGCTTGCTGCTCATGACGTCATATGCGCCGCCGTACGCTTTGCGCGTGATGACCGTTATCTTCGGCACCGTCGCTTCACAGTAGGCGAAGAGCAGCTTCGCTCCGTGCCGGATGATGCCGCCATGCTCTTGCCCAACTCCCGGCAGGAATCCGGGTACGTCCTCAAACGTCACGATAGGGATATTGAAGCAATCGCAGAACCGAACGAAGCGCGCGCCCTTATCGGACGAGTTGATATCGAGCACGCCGGCCAGCACGGAAGGCTGCTGCGCGACGATACCGACGGGTCGGCCGTCCAGCCGGGCGAATCCTATGATGATGTTCTGCGCCCAGTGCTGCTGAACCTCGAAGAACGAGTCGCGGTCCACGACCAGGCGAATCACGTCTTTCATGTCATACGGGCGGTTCGGGTTATCCGGGATGATGTCATCCAGCGATTCATCCGCGCGATTGACCGGATCATCGCTCTCGATGACGGGCGGGTCTTCCATGTTGTTCGCGGGCAGGTACGACAGCAGATGGCGCATGCTTTGCAGGCACTCCGCCTCGCTCTGTGTGGCGAAATGGGCAACGCCACTCACGGCATTATGGACCGTCGCGCCGCCAAGCTGATCGAACGTAACCTCTTCATGGGTGACCGTTTTGAGCACGTTCGGCCCCGTAACGAACATGTGGCTCGTGCCCTCCACCATAAAGATGAAGTCAGTGATCGCTGGCGAGTAGACCGCTCCGCCCGCGCAAGGGCCCATGATCGCCGAGAGCTGGGGGATGACGCCGCTCGCGAGCGTGTTGCGCAGAAAGATATCCGCATACGCGCCCAGACTCACCACGCCTTCCTGGATGCGCGCGCCGCCGGAGTCGTTCAGCCCGATGACAGGCGCACCATTCTTCATTGCCAGATCCATGATCTTGCAGATCTTTTCGGCGTGGGCCTCCGAGAGCGAGCCACCGAAGACAGTAAAGTCCTGCGAGAAGACGTAGACCAGACGCCCATCGATCTTGCCATAGCCCGTGACAACGCCATCCCCCAGAATCTTCTGCTCCGCCAGGCCAAAATCTGTCGTCCGGTGTGTGGCGAACATGTCCAGCTCCTGAAAGCTGCCAGGATCCAGCAGCAGGTCCAGACGTTCGCGCGCGGTGAGCTTGCCCTTGCGGTGCTGCGCCTCGATGCGTTTCTCACCGCCGCCGAGTAGCGCCTGCTCTTTGAGCTTGCGAAGCTCTTCTCGCTTCTCTCGTGTTGTTTTCACGGCATGTTCTCCACTAGTCTCTGGCTGTCTCAGCTTTGCCCTGTGCTTTGCCCTGTGCCTGGCCCGTGATGGCCGTATGTCTGGAAGCGCGCTCAATCAACTCCAGGAGAACGCCATGCGTTCCCTTGGGATGGATGAAGATGCCCCTGCCCTCCGCCGTCGGTCGAGGGACCGTATCGAGCACAGGGGTATCACTCGCCTGCAACTCGCGCAGCGCCTGATCGATGTCGGGCACTTCAAGGCAGATGTGGTGCAGCCCTTCACCGTGCCGGTCCAGAAAGCGTGCTACTCCCGTCTCGGGATTGGTGGGTTCGAGCAGTTCGATTTCACTGCCACCCGGTCCGCCCGCCGGGAGGAACGCGATCTTGACTCCTTCGCCCGGAAAATCGATCACCTGAGAGGGCGCGATGCCCAGCGTATCACGGTAAAAGTGTAGCGCGTCATCGAGCCGGCGCACGACGATCGCAACGTGGTCGATGCGCTGGACGCCATTGGTCAGCATAGACCCTTATCCTTCATGCTCAAGAATGTATGCCTGGGTAGGCACAGGCATAAACACATCGCCGCCGAAGCCTCCCCAACTCCCAATCTGCGCACTATGCTTGGGGAAGGTGCGGCGGCGATTGATGCTGCCGCCTGCATGTGCAGTATGCGCATAAGGAGGGAGACGATGGCGAGACTGGCCGATCTGACCCCTGAGGAGGTGGCATCCGGATCACCCACGATCACCCCAGGCGACATGGCAGGTTACCTTGCTCAGGTTCCTGCATGGAATGTAGTAGATCGGGATGGGATGCGCCATCTTGAGCGCGTCTTCCCGTTTCCGGATTTCGCGGCAGCTCTCGCGTTCACCAACCGGGTGGGCGCGCTTGCGGAACAGTATGGTCACCATCCGGCGATCACGACCGAGTGGGGCAAAGTGACCGTTGCCTGGTGGACGCATTCCGTTGGCGGCCTGCACCTGAATGACTTCATCATGGCCGCCAAAACGGATGAGCTCGTGCGCGGCGGCTAGCCATGCGAAAGGCACGGCGTCACATGGCCTGCACTGCGGTCAGCCGTGCGGGGCCAGTTGCGCGGGGGAGGGCGCATCGTCCGGGAGCAGGTACAAGAGTCCTTCATACAGCGGCCGCGCGTACAGCGGCAGGAGGCGCATATCCGCCATCATGCCGCTCGCGAGGCCCGCGTACATCTCCCAGTCGTTGCGCTCGACCAGCATGCCGGCCCAGTTCTGTTCGGGAATCCCGTGGATGTAGCCATACGCTAGCCTCTGCATGCGCTGGAAGCGAAGGTCGCGCTCTTCCGACAACGCGACCGTGACGTCGATCATGTGCTGTTCGTGTCCGATACGGCGCGTATGCCACCAGGCATGCGCCAGCTCGTGAATCGCTGCCTCATATTGCGCCGTATACAGGAAGACCAGATTGCGGCTAGGATCCCAGTAGCCGCCGCCGCGCGTGCTCTGTAGATCTTGCACCTGGAACTGTATACTCGCTCGCAGCCACGCCATCGCCTCTGGCGTGTAGGGAAACAGCGAAAAGACCTCCTCGAGGAATGCGGCTGCGTCCGCACTCGTCGTAGCGGGTTGCGCGGGCATATATTTCGTCATCGCCTGCTCTCGTGCCTGGCGCCAGGCTTCACGCATGCGCTGCCACATGGTAGTGCCTCCCCTCACACGGCCTACTGTGCGGCGAAAGCAACCGTTTGCGAGCGGTGCTTGCATGCCGGCAAGCCCGCAATCGCCAAGCAGAAACTGACTCGCCAACACTCGCACGCGCGGAAACGATTCTTTCTTCTGGAGTATACTAGGGCCAAGACCTCACTGTGTGCGATCCAGGCGGGCGCGGCGCTGACGCCGCGCCATGACGAAGGAGTAGCTATGCAACCAACAGGAACGCACGCGCGCCCGATGACGCTTACGCAGAAGATTCTTGCTCACCATGCCGTCAGTCTGCCTCATCCCTGGGTCGAGACCGGCGACATTCTCCAGATCAAAGTGGACTGGACGATTGCTAGCGAACTCGCCTGGAATGGCATGGATCGCACCTATACCCTGCTCGGCCGCCCCAAGATACACGATCCTGAACACTTTTATCTTGCCCTGGACCACACCGTCGATCCCATTACGCTGAGCCGGGATGCCCGAACCCGCAAGCTCGCGCAGATATCGCGCGATTTCGCGCATGAGAGCGGTCTCAAGCACTTTTACGACGCCAATGTCACGATTATGCACACCAAGTTCTATCGTGAGCTCGTGCAGCCGGGAGAAATCGTGCTCGGGGCTGATTCGCACACCTCTTCTCATGGTGGACTGGGCGCCGTCGCGATCGGCCTGGGTGGCGCGGATATTACCGCCGCGATGGTGCTGGGCGAGACCTGGCTTGAAGTGCCGGAGGCGATTGCGGTTGAGTACACGGGCGCGCCACCGTTCGGCCTTAGTGGCAAGGATGTCATCCTGCGAACGCTTGGCGTGCTGGGGCGCAATACTGTAGCCATGGAGCGCAGCGTCGAATATCGCGGGGATGCCGCGCATACATTCTCGACGGATATGCGCTTCACGATCTGCAACATGACAGCTGAATTCGGCGGCCTGAACGGCATTTTCGAGCCGGACGCGATTGTGGCTGACTGGCTGCAGCGAAGGCGCCGTGGATACAACGATAACGCCCTCTACTTCCGTGCGGACGATGATGCTCCGTACACTGCCCACTATCCTGTCGATCTAGGCAACCTTTCGCCCCAGGTAGCCAAGCCGTTTTCACCCGATAACGTCTTCGACGTCGAAGACATCGCGGGCCAGCCACTCGACGGAGCGTTCATCGGCGCCTGCACTACCACGGAGGAAGAACTTGTGCTCGCGGGTCTCGTGCTCGAAGCGGCGCTGGCCGAGGGGCACATGCCGGCCGAAATGCCTGAAGGACGACGCATCGTTGTGCCAGGCGACCTGCTAATCGAGAGGAACCTGCGGGATGCCGGTTTGTGGGATATCTACCAGCGTGCCGGCTTCACTGTGGATCCGCCTAACTGCTCGATGTGCCTCGGCATCGCCAGCCGCAAGGCGGGCAAAGGCGAGGTCTGGCTTAGCTCACAAAATCGCAACTTTGAGAACCGCATGGGTGAAGGTTCTCTCGCCTGGCTAGCCAGTGCCGCCACCGTGGCGGCGAGCTCGCTCGATATGCGCGTCACGGATCCGCGGACGCTGCTTGAGCATGTGGATCGGGACCGTCTGGAGCACATATTGCAGCGTAAATCGCCGCGCCCAGTGCCGGAGATCACGACGACCGAGCCCACGATGCGGGTGTCGCCGGAGCAGCGTGGCGCGCAAGCTGCAACCAGCGCTGCGGGCACGGTTCGGGGCCGGGTGCAGCGTTTCGGTGATTCTGTCGACACAGACGCGATCATCCCGGGTGAATTCTGCCACCTGACGTCTCTCGAAGAGCTGGGCGAGAAATGCTTCTACTACGTGCGGCCCGAGTTTGTCCAGAAGGCGCGCGAGGGTGCGACAATCGTCGTGGCGGGGGAAGGCTGGGGCAGCGGTAGCTCGCGAGAGATGGCGGTATGGGCGCTTCAGGGGGCAGGCATACAGGTCGTTATCGCGCGGAGCTATGCCTTCATTCACAAGCGCAACCTTGTCAATGAGGCACTACCATATCTTGTGGTGAGCGATCCGGCATTCTATGAGTCGGTAGGTGAAGGCGCCGAGCTCGAAGTCGATCTGGAAACAGGGCGCATCCGACTGTTGCCAGATGGGCGCAGCTTCCAGGCGGAGCCAGTTTCACGCATTGTGCGTGCGTTCCAGTCTGAAGGCGGACTGGTGCCGGCCATCAAGAGACACGGCGCGGAGGTATTCTCTAAGCTCAGTGCCTGACAGAGCGGTGAAATACCGACACCCGAGCCCGGTCTGGACTGCGCTGGATGGTAGCCAAATGCGCGCGACGGGATATGGTACACTGCGCGTACATTGGCATTATCGGTATTTCACTACGGCCCCGTAGCTTAATGGACAAAGCATCGGTCTTCTAAACCGAGCATACTGAAATCCTGAATTCAAGCGGATTTGCACCTACCGAGCGGCTCTCAGAGCATCAGTCTAGAAAGAGAGCCGCTTTATGCGTCTGACCGCTGCCGCCGACAGCTGGCATTTCGCCGCCCAGGCCGCTGAACAGTCCCCTCGCACGCTCGAATGGAAACGCCAGAAGCTTGACCGCTTCATCGCGTGGTGCGCCGAGCGTGGCCTCATCGAGGTGGGTGACATCACCGCCACGCATGTCCAAGCGTTCTTGCTTGCCCTGCCGCGTGAGTGGAGCAGCTACACCCGCCACGGCTACGCCCAGGTGCTCAAGACGTTTCTGCGCTACTGCGTGCGCGAGGACCTCGTCAATCCGAAGCTACCCGCCAAACTGACGATGCCAAAGGTGGACACCAAGGTCATCGAGACGTTCCGCCCTGAGCAGCTCAAGGCGCTCCTCAAAGCCTGCGACCACGAGTTCCTGCCGTGGCTGCGCTACCGTGACCGGGCGCTCATCGCTATCCTGCTCGACACAGGCATCCGCGTCTCTGAGTTGTGTAATCTCACGCTGGCTGATGTTCACTTCGCCCGCGACGACAGCTACCTCACGGTCTTCGGCAAGGGACGCAAGGAACGGCAAGTGGGCCTTGGCAATCAGGCGAGGATGGCGCTGCATACCTACGTTCACCGCTACCGGGAAGCGCACAGCGAGGTAGGAGAGGTCTTCGTGTCACGCGACGGCATCCAGCTCACGCCCCACGGCATCGACCAGCTCATCAAGCGATTGGCGGATTGGGCGGGCATCAGTGGCGTACGCTGCTCTGCACATACCTTCCGGCACACCTTCGCAGTGAACTACCTGGCAGCTGGTGGTGATGTGTACAAGCTCTCGCGCCTCCTGGGACATGAGAGCGTGACCACGACCGAAGTGTACCTGCGAGCCTTCCAGGCGCAAGAGGCACGACGTGACCGGCGCTCTGTGCTCGACAGCCTGTGGTAAGGTCGGTCCACCGTGCGCTCACGTACTTAAAACCCAGCCACGACAGAAAACTGACGATATCAAGAGAGGAGAACACAAGTATGGAGGACGAAGACCTCGACCTGGCGGAAGCGACACTCGATTTGCCCGTCGAAGGCTATCACACCTGGCTTAAACAGCGCCAACGGGAAGAAATCGTTGGCGTACGCCCATCTGCGTCACGCAACCCGCTGGCAGAGTACATCCGTGAGACGGTCGGCATCTATTGCCGTTTGCACACGGATGGCCGACATGCTTGGTTCATCCTCCAACTGACCAAGTTGTTCAGAGGAGACAACGTGAAGTACATGCGGATGCTTCTGCCCGACTGGACAGTTCCGCTGGTCATGGACTACACGTCGTTTGCAATACAGCAAACGAGTGGTCAGCCACAGGAGAAGAACGTGTCGGCCTCAGCAGCGCTGTGCGACCTCGATGTGCTGGTTGAGGAGGCACATCGGCACAGTGAGGGGGGAGACAAGGACTAGACGACAGCGACGAGGCGTTGAGTATGCCGCTCGAAAGGGACGTGGCTATGCGATATGTCGCGCTTCCTCGCCCCTCTCGGGCGGTCCTGCCACTGCTACCGGCGTCTCAATGCCGAGCTTCTCTACCATGTTCGCATGGCAACGATTTGTGAATTGGTTTCCGCGAGTTTTGTATAATGTGAAGGAAGAAGGCATTTACACCTACAGATAGAGAGAGCCAATGTCCACACAACAGCGCGGAATGACGCCAGAGCGCATACGCGAAGCAGGCAGACACCTGCGAGAACTGCGCGAGAAACAGAAGATCACCCAGCAGGAGATGGAGAAGCTGACGGCTGAGCGCTTCGGCTGGGAGAACCGGGTCTATGCTCAGCAGGTCAGCCGGATTGAGAAAGGGCAGTTTGATAAGCCGCCCATTATTGACTTGCTGCGGATTGGCGGCATTCTCGGCCTTTCGGCAGACGACATTGCTGACATGTACGAGCTATGGCCCCCCCAGAAAAAGCGTGAACTGGCACTCGACCCGAGACTGCGTGCCGCCATCAACCTGGCGAATGAACTACCTCTCGACGACCGTGAGAAGTTCCTGAACTGGATTGAATTCGCGACCATCCAGGCTAAAGCCGAGCAACGGGCGGAGAGTCAGAAACCAGCAGCCCCGACCAGACCACGTTCCGCCCGAACCCGCTAGCGATATTGATCTCCCGGTAGCCACGGTTCGCTGGGAGATTGCGCACGGTCGATTTGCACAAAAATGAGTTATGTGTTAAAATATTTTTGCAACTAGATTTGCGATTTTCATGCGGAAGGAGGCGTAACTGGTCGTATTGCAAGCCGTTGCAATGCCTCGTGAATGTGTCCACGCCCCGCCCATGATCAGTTGCGCGGGTTTGTAGGCATGTACAACAGAGAGAAAGGATTACTCGTGGAAGTTCCACACCACGAAAGCGACGACGAGCGGACCTACGGCTCTGGCCGGGAGCGGTTCCGCATCGTCGCAGATGATGACACAAACCATGTACATGTAGGCGACATCCTCCGTGATGCTCCACCGGAAGCTGCTGACCTGCTTGTTCCGGAAGACTACACGCTCACCCCAACCAACACCTACTGGCTCAAGTCCTACAATGGCGTCAGAGTTCCGCACCCTGTCGCCACCGCACCCATTCTCATCCTTGGTCGGCTACGCGACATCGAGACCGGCGATGAACACCTGCGGTTAGCCTGGCCACGCGATGGCTGGCAACAGCTGGTTGAAAGTCGCGCCACCCTGATGAATGGGCCTGAGCTTGTGAAGAAGCTGGCCGGTAAGGGTTTCCCGGTCAATAGCGGCTCGGCTGGCAACATAGCCCGCTATCTGGATGCGTTCGAGCAAGCGAACCTGGAGCAACTGCCCCTGGAGCGTGTGTCACGACATCTTGGCTGGCAGGGTGACCGGGGGAAATACGGCTTCCTCTGGGGCCAGACTCACCTCGCATCTCATATTGACGGTACGCCTGTCACCTTCCGTGGCGCATCCACTGGCGACGAGCAGATTGCACGTGGGTTCCGTACCGGTGGCTCCATTGAGGGGTGGATAAACGGCATCGCTCCTATCGCCCGCTACCCCAAGGCGTTGCTCGGCTTCTACGCCGCATTCGTGCCACCGCTGCTCGATATCCTCGACTGCCCGAATTTCATCGTCGATTGGAGCGCTCGCACGAGCACCGGAAAGACGACGGTGCTGCGCATTGCGGCCAGTGTGGCGGGCAATCCAAATGAGGATGCGACCGACTCTGTCGTCGGCACCTGGGACACGACCCGGGTGGCGGTGGAACGCCGCTGCGGTCTACTCACGGGTCTCCCGGTCATTCTCGATGACACGAAGAAGGCGAAGAAGCCCGCAGATGTCGGCGACATCCTCTATGGTATTGCCAGCGGCCAGGGGCGGCAACGCGGCAATCTGGAAGGACAGGAGCGGACCCAAACCTGGCGTACGGTGCTGCTGTCCACAGGCGAGGCCTCGGCTGTAGGTTTCACTACTGCGGGCGGCACACGCGGGCGGGTGCTTTCGCTTCGTGGCTTGCCGTTCGACTCTGCAGAGGTTTCCAGTCTCGTCCAACAACTGAACACTGCTGTGACGTCTCACTACGGGCATGCGCTGCCGCTGTTCGTCCGTGCAGTCCTGGAGCGGTGTGCTAGGTGGTCGGACTGGCAGCAGAGCTATCAGAAGGAGCGGGCGCGCCTGGCGAAGGATGCCACGAACAATGTAGCTGACAGACTTGCCGCCTACTTCGCAGCCATCACCTTCACGGCGAAACTGGTACATCGGGTGTTCGCGGAAGCAGGTCATCCCCTGCCTTGGCAGTACACGAACCAGCTTGATGCGCTTTGGAAGCAGCTCGCAGCTGAGACTGACGAGGCGGCGGTGGATATTCGTGCGCTGCAAGACGTTATGAGTTGGGCATATGCGAGCCGGGGGCGCTTCTACTCCGGCCATTCCACTTCCAACTCGCTTGACACAAAGCTGGACCCGCTGGGCGGCTGGCTTGGGCGCTGGGAGGATGGAGACTACATCGCCTTCTTCCAGGACAAGCTGAAGAAGTACCTCGAAGAGCAGAACTATCACCCCGAGGAGGTGCTTTCTGGTTGGCGGGAGCGCGGCTGGCTCCAGTTCGACAAGGAAGGCAAGCATAAACAAATATCCTGGCCTCTCACTGGTGGAAAAATACGCATGATTGTGCTGGGAAGCAGGGTCTTCGACAGTACAGCCACGAGTGAGCGCCCTGAGGACAAGGAGCGCAAGGAGGCGGGCTGAGAGAAGCGGGGACCAGGGGCTACTAGGGGGATGGCCGGGGGGACAGGCTAAACATACACGTTGAGGGGGGGAATACCCTTTGTCCCCTTTTCCCACCCTCAACGTGTATGTTCTTACACGTCCTGTCGCCTGCCCGCAAAGGCGTCGGGGATGTGGGGGGTTGGGGGACAGCAAGTTTCCCCAATCCCACGCACAACTCTTCTGTACAGTCAACAAAGGAAGGAAGCGAAGGATGTACGACCAGGCAATCCAGATGCCCAAACGATGCAGTCATTGCGGGCAAGTGAAGAGGTGGGCAGACTTCCCCCGCTGACCAAACGGCACCAGACGGCTATTCATACTGGTGCAAGGCGAGCAAGAACGCCGCTACCCGCGCCCGCTACCATCAGGACATAGAGTGGTCGCGCCACTACAGACGCGCATACTACCGACATTGCGGGGCGCGAAGACGAGCCGAGCGGAACGCCTAACGTGCCTTCTAGGCGACCCAGTTGCAGCGTCTGGAGGCAGAGTAGCGGCAGCAGAGTGAATTGGGGCCGAGCGTGAACAATCGCCAATCTCCATCTCGTTCTGTGGCGCGTCACCACATAAGGATGAGACGGCACAGTGCATGATGGCCATGTGTGAGAAAGTCTGGCGCAACTTTCAACTGAACCGTAATTTGAGAGACGAGTACCTGAGGTCCAGAACTATGCAGACGCGGGCTGAAGCATGCAAGAGGTAGTAAACATACTTCCTCTCGTGACCTGGGGTATAGGTGTCTCACCCGCTGCCGCTGCGTCGCGTCACACATTGCGTACCGCTGCACCTCGTGCCTCCACTCACCGATGCCATTCGCGATGGCCGCATCGGCTGCTTTCTCCTACATCGTGCTGTATGGTCTCCCACACATGGTGCTTGTTCTGTAACTATTCGCCTACTGCACGCGGTATACAAAACCCCATTGTGTCTGCTTTGCCTGGTCCTTATGGACATGTATTTGACGATCTATTTCACTACTTATATTCCTGCTATCTGCCGGTTAAACGCTGCAAAATGGCGTGACAAATCGCCCCAACCTGATGTGCTTACTTCCTGCGCGGTACTCGTCAGGTGCAAAGACGACTTATGCTACAATTCGCCGCTTATCACAATCATCGGCATCTTACTGAATATTGCGTGACAATTTTGTGCGATTACTCTGGCTTCTGTGTGACGCTGCTGTGCTGGTCATAGTGTAAACCATACCTACGCATTCGCATTGGGTCGCAGGACATTGCACAGCAGAAAAGAGGTCTCTTCCCATGTCTGCGCAGACTCCAATCGAACCCCCACCCGTTGGCACCACTCCCCCGCCGAAACGTCGACATCTCAAATGGTGGCACTGGGTGCTCATTGGCGTGGGCGCATTTGTAGTGTTGGGCATTATGGTACAGGCGATGGGTGGCGGAGGAGGCACCACCACGCAATCCGCGACGCAACAGCAACAATCTCAGTCTACGCAAGCGCAGCAGCCGCAGGCGACACAGGCCCCCACGCAAGCCCCCACCCAGGCTCCTGCTCCAACGGTTGCGCCGACGCAGGCTCCGACCGTGGCTCCGACCGTGGCTCCGACCGTGGCTCCGGCCCAGCCTAAGGTCGTCCTACAAGTGAGCGGCAGCGGCTCGAAGACGACCCAGAGCTTCACAGTGAGCGGCACGTGGCAGATAGCCTATACACTTCAGCCAACTAGCTATCCGATGTTTAGCGCATTCGTCTATCCCGAGGGCGAAACAGCGCTCTATATCGATAGCATTTTCGTGACACAAGCCGGAAGCGACACCAATACGGAGCACCAGGGCGGTACGTTCTATCTGAAGATTAATGCCACCGGCCCCTGGACAGTGACCGTCACCGACTTGCCAGATTAGAGTGCTGCACACGACCGGGCCTCGTTTTCAAACGGGGCCTTTGGCGTTAACTCCATCGAATACATCGGCATTCGCTCATTCTGTTTCGTTGTCGCCAGCGTCCAGTTCGATGAGGTCATGCGATGAACGGCGAATGCCGACGCTGTGCTCGACCAGCAGCGCGACGAGCTGTTCGCCGTTCATCAGCCCGACCGGCACCGCATTGGGACGTTCAGCCTCAGCACGCGCACCAGAACTGAAGTCGCTCGTCGTGATGATGAGGCCCTGCTCGTGCGTGCCGAGTGCGCCTCGGACTTGCTGGACGGTGGGAGCCTGGATGTTGTTCCGCCACCGCTTGACCTGCACAGCCATGCGGGTACGGATGACATCGCCCACGACCAGTGTCCCGCGCACGTCGATGCCGCCATCACCGCTCAGGCTCGTTACGTCCACCTCTTCAAAGCCAAGCGCGGTGAGCAGTTGGGCGATGAGAGCTTCGAACTCGCCGGGAGGCATGGCTTTGAGTCGTGCAAGGAGCTTGTGCCGGACCTCGGTGTTGTGCTGCTGGATTTGTCCTGCCAGCCCATTGCCATGCCACTTCGTCAGCCCAACAAAGCCGCGTGGCATCCGGTCAAAGCGCGGCGTCTCACCCCGTCGCTCCCGCCGGGCATTCTCGGTGATGATTTGCGCATAGAGCGTAGCTTCAGGCGTTTGTCCCACCGTATGGAGCAAGCCATGCTCCAGAGCGAGCCGTGTCATCTCACGGTAGTGCATGGGCTGGCGGTGGGCAAAGCGTTCCAGCACGCGCTCGGCAGCGTTGGTGAACGAGAGGGTTGTGGGTGGGACAGGAGGCTGGTTCTCTATCTGGGTCGGCGTAGTCGCTGGCGCTGGCTCGGATGCTCTGGGGGAGGAGCGGGGAACAACATTGTACTCAGGCAGTCCCCAGGCTCGCAGGGCAAACCGGGCCTTGCCGACGCGCTGGAAGCGGGACTGAGCGCCGTGCTTCTTGATATCCATCGCGAGCTGGGCATGGATGGTAGCGGTAGGTGTCTTGCCCGCGGTCTGCCAGCGTCCGCTCGCCAGTACGCGCTGCGTGAGGTCCTCAACTTTCAGCGGTGTTCCGACCTCAGCTAACGCAGTAGCTGCCGCCTGCAATGCGCTCATTGCCTGTTGCCGCACCTGCATGTCCGTCATCGCTTGCCTTCACCCATCTCACGTGCTCACCACGCCCGCGTCAGCACTATCCATATGTCTTGAACGATGGCATGCCTCAGAAGGTTAGGTGCTAGGAATTTACAAAACAGCATCCAAGCTGAGCGGAACGACTTAGCCTGTCACGCCGTGCTCTTTCTCCCACTTCCAACGGCAATCTTTGCAGTAGGCAAGTTTCTCATCGTGCTGCTTGGCCCACACGGCAAGTGCACCAGGGTCGACGGCGCACGCCTTGATGGTGCTGTAGTCGCCCTCAACGAACGATGTAGCGCCGTCCGGCGCGATGTGTCCGCAGTCTGCTCGATGCCAGTACATCAGATCTGTGCTCGTCCTGTGCGCAGTGATCACAAAGCCGTCGTGTTTGTGCTGTTGGACCCAGGTTTCGTAGGCAGCGTTGGTGTCCGGTAGGTAGATTGGTTGATATTCAGCCACGAGCAACTCCCTTCATTCCGTACATGGTGATGCGTGTGGAATTGACTACGCTACTCACCGATCGCTCCCACCTCAATGTCGTCGCTCTCGTCCACATCCGCTCCCAGGTCCTCCGCAATCGCCGCGAACTGCTGGAGTGCCGTCTGCAGGTCTTCGACGATGCTTTGCGCTAGCACCTCGGGAGGAGGGAGAGCATCGGCTCCTTCCAGGCTCTCATCTCGCAGCCAGAAGATGTCGAGGCTCAGCTTGTCCCGCTTCTGCAGCTCCTCGTAGCTGAACCGGCGGAACCGCTCAGTCTCCTGTCGCTGGTGACGGTTCTCCGGATGGTAGCAGGCGACGAAGTCAGCGAGATGCTCATATTTCAGCGGGTTGGTGCGCAAGGTGAAATTCTGGTTGGTGCGCAGATCGTAGACCCACAGTTCCTTTGTCCAGGGAGTGGCGCTGGCCGGTTTACGTTCGAAGAAGAGGACGTTGGCCTTAACGCCTGGTTTATAGAATATGCCTGTGGGAAGCCTCAGTAGCGTGTGGACATCGCACTCATGCAGCAGCTTGCGTCGCACGGTCTCGCCCGCGCCGCCCTCGAAGAGCACGTTGTCCGGCACGACCACCGCGGCGCGTCCATTCACCTTGAGCAGGGTCTTGATGTGCTGGACGAAGTTGAGCTGCTTGTTGCTGGTGCTGGCCCAGAAGTCATCGCGCACGACCGTCGCCGCCTCGCGCTGCTCGCGTCCATCCTCAGTGACGTAGGTGACGCTGCTTTTGCGGCCAAACGGCGGATTGGTGAGGATGAGGTCGAAGCGGTCACTAGGGTCGCTCTTGAGGCTATCATCCACACGGACGGGGATATGCTCGTCATCACCGATGCCGTGCAGAAAGAGGTTCATCACGCACAGGCGAGCAGTGTTGTCGACGATTTCCCAGCCGTGCAGTGCATCCTGCCGCAGGAACCGCTTCTCATCCGGGTCGAGCGGGTAGTGGCTAGCGATGTAGTCATGGGTCGCGAGCAGGAAGCCGCCGGTTCCACAGGCTGGGTCACACATCGTCTCGTCCGGCTTGGGCCGCATCACCTCGACCATTGCCTGGATGAGCGGACGTGGGGTGAAATACTGGCCAGCTCCACTCTTGGTGTCCTCAGCGTTCTTCTGCAGCAATCCCTCATAGGCGTCGCCCTTCACATCGGTGCCGAGCAGAGACCAGTTGGTGTTGCCGATGAGGTCGTCGATGAGCCGCTTGAGCAGCGCTGGCTCGTGGATTTTGTTCTGCGCTTTGCGGAAGATGACACCAAGCATGCCGGGCTGGCGCGAGAGAGCGGTCAATACCTCCTGGTAGTGCGTCTCCAGGTCGGCTCCGTTGTACTGGGTTAGCGTGGTCCAATCGCAACCCGCTGGTATACGCGACGGCTGATTATACGGCGGCTCGGTCCGCTCATGCGCCATCTTGAGGAAGAGCAGGTAGGTGAGCTGCTCCACATAATCACCATAGGACATGCCGACATCGCGCAGCAGGTTGCAGTAATTCCAGAGCCGCTGAACAACGGCTTGGGAGACTGTGCTCATGGTCTTAATTCCTCTTGACGCTTTCTATGAAGCACGGTACGAACTGTCCCGAGAATTGTCGACTTCCGGAGTAGTAATAAATGCGAGGAATTGTCGGCCCAAATTCGTAATGTGTGGCACTGTGTCTTCCTCAGAACGGATGATTAGCTGCCCTCGCGGGTTGACATTGTTTGCCACCAATCCTCGGTTGTAGAGGTCTTGGAGCAGCTGCGCGTCGAACCCTTTCACCGGCATCTGTTCCCGAAAGATCGTTTCGAACATGGCACTCGCATCTGGCTTGTTGCCGGGAGCTAGGGGGTGATGGTGTCGGTCCGCCCAGTTGTAAGGGTCAGCGATGCAGTCCAGCAGGACAACGTGCCAGGGCGTAAGGGTGTCCAGCGCATCGAGAAAGATCAGCTGCAGATTGTCGTCAGGAGCGGTTCCGGCTGCGACATTGAGCACTGCATTACGCAATGTCTCAAGCTTTTCACGCTGATGCGTTCTCATGGCGATCTGGCTAACATGCAGAAATGCCGTGGTGAATGCCTCGTCCTGTGCAAGACGCTCTGGAGTGAGGCCATCCACTCGTTTGCTCAATTCGTTCAGACCACGAGCTACGTTTTCCAGCCATTCCGTCTTGCGCCGCTCCACACGTGGAGTGATGATTGCCCCCAGGACCTCTGCAGCCGGACCACCAAACGGAATGAACGAGGCGATGATTTTCGCCCCTACCAGCGCCCATTCACCAAGTGGATTGCCTGGCACGGTTGCCCGTTCGTCATCGCTCATGTTGCGCTCCTGCAGGTCCGTCACATCTTGCCTCAGTCCCCATCCCAGAGAGTTATGCGATTGACTGCGGCCACCTTCCGCCCGGCGTCGCCCCTATGCCCATTCGCGCTCCCGTTCCGCTCCTTCCGTATGCGCTCCAGCAACACGCTCGCTGGCTCATCGTTCGGGTCCTGCGGCACAAGCTGACCGGAGAATGCACGTTCGAGGATGCTCTGGCGCAGGCGCTCGGCTCGCTTGAGGTTGTGCTCGAGAGTGAGTTCGAGTTCGCTCACGACCGAGAGCCGCTGCTCGACGTCCGAGACAATCTGTTCCTGTTCGGTAAGTGGTGGCAGAGGTAGCGGTAATTCTCTTATGATGGCTAGGTTAAGATTTGGCTGTACTCCGCCAGAAGCTTGCCGTCGAAGGTCCTCGTAGTTGCTGGACAGATAGGTCTTTACGTATGGCCTGCAAACACTTGAGAGCGGGCGGAACACAATCGCGGCACATGCTTGGTTTGTCGCGGCACTTATGCTGAGTTCAGCTACTTTGCCTCGCGTCTTGCCTTCGCCGTACATCGCGACTAGGAGAGTGCCCGCAGGAAATACCTTAGCGTTGGTCTCATGCACTGCTTGGTCCGTGATATATTCCTCTGCCTCGGTTACCATGTCTGCGTTTAGCGCCCCGCTCGTGACCCATGGAATGCTTCCGCCATAATAGTCCTGGCTGCGACTTCGCAGCGGTGTTGCGCCCGTGCCAACTTCGCCAAGCTGCTCCAATCTTGCCCAGCACCACCCCTCCGGCAGTTCCGGCAAGTCCGTCGTGTCCGGTCTCTGCGGCTCGTTGTACTGCGCCTTGCTCGGGTCCTTGCCCTTGGCTCGCAGGTCCGCTTCCCACTTGGCGTGGCGTTCGGCCAGGATGCGCTCCAACAGCTTGGCGGCAGGCTCAACCTCTGGATGCGCTGCCCGCCATGCCTCGGTTAGCTTGCCTTCAACGGCGGCTTTCAGCACAGCGGCACGATAGCGCTTGAGCGCGGCCTGCGCCCGCTTCAGCGCGGCGACACCCGCGTCGAGGCGCGTGAACTGCTGCTCGATGGCTTCGACGATGCGGCACTGCTCGGACGTTGGCGCAACTTGTAGATGCATCGCTAGGAACTCGTCATCGTGGCCTGCTGGAGGACTATCTCCATATGTGATGACAGAGTTGATGAAGGAGTCCCGTAAAAATGCATAGAATATATATTTGCTGACAATACCGTCCTCTGGACGGACTGCGCAGTATGCTGTAGAAGCAACCTGGCCATCCAGTTCCAGGGGAACGACAGCGATATTCTTTAGGTAAGGGCGAACCAGCGAGAAGAGGACATCACCTGCTTTGATTGCTATTCGTGCTCGGCTAGGAGCATTAGTTACCGAAACGTGCTTGGGAGCAGTGATTTGCTGGGTGCTGTTGTCTAAAGCTTCGACATCCACGTAGAGGAAGTCTTCGCGATTGTGGGACTTGGGACTCCATGAGCCACTCGGACTCGCGATATCTAATATTCGTGCATCTACCCATCCACTAGGCAGTTCCTTCACTTCGCTCACGCCACCAGCCTCTCGTTCAGTTGCCTCAGAATATCCGGCAGCTCCAGCCCGAAGAGCTGGTACGCCTTGCCCAGGCCACCATGCTGGTTGAAGGGCACGTCATCGAAGGCATCCGTGTCGATGGACAGCGCCGCCGCCACATGGTCGCCTATCATCCGCAGCCACTGCCGCTGCTCCGCTGTGAAGGGATGCCCCTGTCGCTGCTCCTGCTCCGCCAGCCACGCCTCAAACCGCCGTTCCACCGTCGCGGCATACGGCTCCAGCACCGCTTCGCGGTCGGTGTCCCGCTCCAGCGTGTACCGCACCAAGGCCACGAGGTCGGTCAGCATGCGTGTCCCCTTGGCCCCACGTACCCGGTCACGGTCCAGCTGGGCGTACGCCTGCCAGAGCGCGTCGGTCGAGAGGCCGAGCGGCGGCAGCTGAATGGCCTCCGCCAGCCGCTTGATATCGCGGAACGTGAGCCTGGCATGGCGTGGACGGCTATAGAGCACCTGCAGCGCGGTAATCTCATCCCGGTGCCGCTCAATGTAGTCGCGGAACGTCGTCACCATCTGCCGTGCCCGGTCTGCCGCCTGCGCGTCCCAGCCTGCCAAGAGCAGCGTGTCCTGGCTCACCAGGTCAATCGTCTGCTCGTCGCGTCGCTGCGCCCGGTTCAATGCCTCACGCAGGTCCGGTTGATCGAATGGCTTCACCGCCTCCGCCACCAGTTGCTGCCGTGCCTGCTTGAGTGCCCGCTCATCCGGCTCCGACTGCCCCGTCATCTGTCGTGCCGTCTCTAGCTGACGGTCGGGGTCGAGTGCCTCCACCAACCCGCGTGCAAGCTCCCGCGTGTTCAGGCCACCGCTCGCCTCGACCACCTCCGCGGACTCCTGCGGCGTCATCCGGCCCGCCAGCCGCCCGAGGCGTCCCGCCAGCGAGAGCAACGTGTCGTCGTCATCCATCCCCAGCGCCACCGCATCCAGCAGCTTGGCGAAGGAGACCGACCGTTTGCGTTCCAGCGGTGGCTCATCCGTCTTCTGCTGCTCGCAGACCCCTACCGCATCCACTAACACGAAATGGGTCTTGCTCTTGGCATCGGGCGTGACCGCCTGGAAGTCCGTGTCGGCGATGGTCCGTGTGCCCCGGCCCTTCATCTGCTCAAAGAAGCCCTGGCTCTTGACCATGCGCAGGAAGAGCAGCACCTCCAGCGGCTTGATGTCGGTGCCGGTCGAAATCATGTCGACGGTCACGGCGATGCGCGGATGATAGGAGTTGCGGAAGCTGGCAATCAGGTCCTCGGGCTTGACCCCGCTCACCTTGTAGGTAATCTTCTGGCAGAACTCGTTGCCCCGGCCAAACTCCTCGCGCACCAGTTGCACGATGTCGTCGGCGTGGCTGTCATCCTTGGCGAAGATGAGCGTCTTGGGCACCTCCGTGCGGCCAGGGAAGAGGTCGGTCTCCAGCGCCTCTTTAAAAGCCCTAATGACCGTGCGGATTTGGTCCCGCGCCACCACGTCCCGGTCGAGCTGGTTCGCGCCGTAGCTCAGGTCCTCATCGAGTTGTTCCCAGCGGACCTTGCGCGTCAGCCGGTCGCGCCGGTCCACCCACTCGCCGCGCTCCACCGTGCTGCCGTTCTCGGTAATCGCCGTACGAATGCGATAGACCTGATAGTCGACATTGACCCCATCGGCCACCGCCCGGTCGTGTCCGTACTCCATGACCAGATTGCTGTTGAAGAAGCCGAAGGTCGCCTTGTTAGGCGTCGCCGTCAGCCCGATGAGGAAGCTGTCGAAATACTCGAGCACGCCGCGCCAGAGGTGGTAGATGCTGCGATGGCACTCGTCGGTGATGATGAAGTCGAAGGTCTCGATGGGGATGGCCGGGTTGTAGCGCACCTCTTTGGGCTGCTGGTTCGCCAGCGCACCGCCCAGCTCATAGAGCGAGATTTCCTCGGTCGTCGGGTCAGCCAGCTCCGGCTCACCCGAAAGCATCGAGTAGAGCCGCTGGATGGTGGTGATGACGACGTTCGCGACCGGGTCGATGCGGTTGGTCTGCAGATGCTGGACGTTGTAGAGTTCGGTGAACTTGCGTCCGTCGCCCGGCACGGTATACTGCTCGAACTCCTTCAACGTCTGCCGCCCCAGGTTGCCCCGGTCAACCAGGAAGAGCACCCGCCTGGCCCCGCCATACTTGATCAGCCGGTAGACACTGGAGACCGCTGTGTAGGTCTTGCCCGAGCCAGTTGCCATCTGGATGAGCGAGCGTGGGCGATTGTCGGCCAGCGAGCGTTCGAGTTTGGCAATCGTCTCCACCTGACACTCATGTAAGCCATCAGTCAGCAGTGGTGGCATGCGCCGGAGCCGCGCCCTCAGCGTGCCGTTCTGGTCGTTCGGGATGCCCTCGGGAGCCTGCTGGAGCCATTCGGCCAGGGTCTCGGGCCGGTGGAAAGCGAAGACCTGGCGGCTCCGCGGCTCGGGGTCGAGGAAGCTGGTGAAGCGGGTCTCGATGCCGGTGGTCTCATAGGCGAAAGGCAGCGGGTCACGTGCCGCATGCAGACCAGCGGGCAGGCCCACCCGGTACTTGGCGCTCTGCTCCTCCACCCCGACCAGGGTCTCGCCGACCTTCTTGGCCTCAACAGTCCCGACGGCTTGCCGGTCGACAAAGAGCAGGTAATCGGCGGCTCCGGTCGAGAGCGAGAACTCGCGGATGGCGATGCCACGTCCGGCACCGAGGTTGAGGCGTTTGCGGTCCTGCACCTGCCAGCCCGCCTGCTCGAGGAGGTCATCTATCCTGGTGCGTGCCTGCTCTTCCGGTTTCATTCCTGCCTCTCCTGCTCACTGCCGCCGAGCACATCCAGTATAAATGAAATCGAGCGAGCCAGCAATCATCCAGTAGGACGAGAGGGACCGTGAGCGGTATTACGAGGCTGCTGCAGGTGCTCTGCCCAACGCGCTATCCTTTCCATACGGCACCGCAACCAGCAGGCGGAAAACGTTTGCCGCGAAATGGGAGGATGGTGTACGCATGGCCATTCACCCTCACTTTGGAAGCATCTGCCTGCTTCTGCCCCGAAGCAACACAAGCCGAAGAGAAATGCTCGCTGCTTACTGCGTGGTGCCCGCGTGTGTGTTCAGGGAAGGCACGCCGGGAGCGAAACGCCTACTAGAGCTACCCCGTGTGGTAAACTGACAGCGGCGAAACTGGCTTCACTTGTGGTGGGACCGATGCTGTGAAACCGTTTCTCGCAGCTTAAGTCTCGGCCCTCAGAGCCTAAGTCTTGCCAGTAAAACTGTTGCCGTTCGGTTGGAGCAAAAGCGCAAGAATTCCAGTTTCCTCGGCCCCGTAGCTTAATGGACAAAGCATCGGTCTTCTAAACCGAGCATCTGGGTTCGATTCCCAGCGGGGCCACCCTTAAATTCATGAGGTGTCGTGTTCATGTAGCTTAGCCGCTACAGGGCATTCGACACAGATTCTGACACAGATTCGCCGGATTTCCGTCCGAAAAGCCGCTCCATGGCGTCACGCACAGGCTTCCGCATCTCAGCTTGCACATGCCCATAGGTCGCGAGGTTAAAGGCGACCGACGCATGCCCGAGCATCTCACTCACGACGAGTGGCTGGACACCTTCCAGCAGGAGCAGCGTGGCGGCAGTGTGTCTGAGATCATGCGGGCGGATGTAGGGCAGTCCCGCCTTCTTGAGCATCGGCACGTACTGTTGCAACCGCCCGTTGTTACGGGCATAGGGCTGTCCCGTGGTCGTGCAGAAGACCAACTGCTCCACGTTCCAACCAGCGCCGCCTTGTAACCGTTCCTGGAGCTGTGACGCGTGGTGACGCTTCAAGGATGCGACGGCCAGCGGCGTCAGCGGGATGGTGCGTTTGGAGTGTGGTGTCTTTGGCGAGCCAAGACTGCGGTGACTGCTCACTTCTTTGAGCGCCGCCGTGATCTGCATCTCGCCACGCTCCAGGTCAAGCGCCGACCACCGTAAGCCAAGCAGTTCCTCTAAGCGACAGGCGCTGGTCAGCATCAGGATATAGAGCGCCTCCAACCGGTCGCCCGTAGCCACATCGAGCAGCCGGTTGGCTTGTTCTGGCGTATAGATCTGCATATCGAGGTGCGGCGCTTTCGGCGAACGCACTAGGTCGGCGACATTACGCACTACTTGATCGTGCACCAATACATCTTCTAGCGTCGCATATAGGCAGGCATGCAGATGCCGAACAGTGTTCGCCGCTAGCCCTTCTTCCAGCTTGCGAGCATATAAGGCGCTGACCTGGCGTCTGCGCCGATTCCTAGTTGGGATCTACAGAAAGCGCTGGATAAGCTCGGCATCAAAGAAGTGCTATTTGAGAGCACCGACGGGAATCTGCAAGGCTATTCCTACGGCTTAGAGTTCGCAATTAACCCGGTGGCCATCAACCGGGATAAGACGGTGGCTCATGAGTTAGGGCATATTGTACTCGGGCACACCATGCCGCACCGGCAAGAAGGTGAGAGTTATCATCGCGGCCTGATGGAGTTTGAGGCCGAAGCGACCGCGTATCTGTTTATGAATGAGCTAGGGCTGATGGCCGATGAAACGGCAAGTCATAGCCGGGGATATATCCGACATTGGCTCCAAGATGAGCAGCCACCGGAGGTATCGATTCGGCACGTATTCTGGGCGGCCGAGGCGATCTTGAAGGCAGGGCGCGTTGCGGTGGAAGGTACTACAGGACTTCCAGGGTGATAGACAAGTAGGCGTTGACGGTCTCGATGGGGCACTTCTCCAGACTGCGGTAGCCCAAGTGGGGCCGCGCGGTAGTAGTGGACCAGCCAGCGATCCAGATCGGCTTGCAGTGCCTACACCGATTCGTAGCAGACCTCTTGCTTACTCTGTCCGAGAATGTCTTTCGGTTCCCAAAATACCGGTCACCTTGTAGTACCAGACCTTTAGACCATCCAAGATTAGCATGGCAACAAGTGTGATAACGAATAACACCACAATATCGTGCAATGAGATGGCAGCCGTCACCCACCCAAAGGTAGCCATAAGGATGGCAAGAACGATGTTTATTCCAATCATGCCGGCTACCCATCTGCTTGGTTCAAATGACCAGAATGCGTCACGGGTCCGGGTCATGATAATGGTTTCCATAGCAGAAAAGATCAGGTAAAGAAACATGAAGGAACTGATTTGGGGCGCACTGAAATGCTGAATTCTCAGATAATACCAGATGAGTCCCAACCCCAGGACCAGCCAGCCAATAGTAAAAATCGCAGCTATTTTGGCGAGTTGAGACATATCCCATTTTTCGGGGACTGTTGTCGGCCACGCTTTGTCGGTTCCCAGCGTGAGAGTGACCATATCGTTCATCACAACAATGAATACAATTAGACTTAATGAAACCGGGAAAAATCCGGTAAAGATGAAGCCAAAGGTCAGTAGCGCCGCCAATTCGGCTGTACGCGCTAATTTGGTTATTGTCCATGTCATCATTCTGCGATAAACGTGATGTCCGCCATCAATGACTTTGGTAATGTCAGCTAAACGAGGTTCGGTTAAAACGACTTTGGCAGCCGATTTTGCGACATCTGTTGCCGTGCTGACTGCAATACCCACATCCGCTTGTTTGAGTGCAGGCGCATCATTTATGCCGTCTCCTGTCATCCCAACGACTAAGCCTAATTTCTGGAGCGTTTGGACAATCTTATACTTGTCCTCTGGGTAGACATTCGCAATGCCGTCAAAATTCAATGGATGAGTCATAGCGTCTTGAGTGATCCCAATCCTGTTGCCAATCCCAACCTGCTCGGCAATCGCCTTAGCGGTGCCAACCGTATCACCCGTGAGCATGATCAGGCGGATGCCCAGTTTTGTGATTTTCTCTACCGATTCCCTGGCATCATCTCTGGGTGAGTCAGCTAAGGCTATAAGCCCTTGGCAACTCGGTTTCTCATTGTTGCCGGAAGCGACAGCCAAGACTCTGGAACCTTTTGAACTCAGCATATTAACCTGAGTCGCAAATTGGTCTGGTGTTCTAGCAATTTCGGCAATGACGGCGGGAGAACCAAGAACGACATGTTCTTGGCTTCCGTTCTGGCTGATAACCGACCTAGAGAGTTTGTGAATGGGATCGAAGGCCGTAAAAGATACTCTCTGGGGCATGGTCAATTTTCGATCCTTTAAAGCCCCCAGTATTGCGGTACTGATGGAGTCAGTGGAAGTATCATCGCTTGCGGCGGCTGCTAACCTGAGCACTTCGCCTTCTTCTTGTTGATTAAACGTAACCAGTTCGGCAACTTCTGGTCGATTATTTGTCAACGTACCCGTTTTATCGACGAGGATGATGTCGAGGCTAGCGGCTTCCTGAATGCCGGTCAGTCCGGTTATCAACACACCGTCTTGAGCGAGCTTTTTGGCTTCCAATGAATTGGCCACAACAAAACTGGAAGGCATAGAGATGGGAATGGTAGCAATAAACAAAATGACCAAGAAGGGCAATAATTCTTGCCATGAAGTTCCGTTCATGAAGGCGGCGATGATCAAGATACCGGCAAGGACAATATCCAGATACGCAAGATACTTAACGATACTAAACAGCAGCGATTGTAGTCGACCAGGAGATTCCGCGGTACGAACTAGTTCAGCGGTTTTGCCATACGAGCTGTTTGTTCCAATCGCAGATACGCTTGCGATCACCTCACCATGACTAATTGTTGATGCAGAATAGATGGCTTCACCAGGTTCTTTGGTGACATCAATTGATTCGCCGGTTACGGCAGACTCATTAACACTTACCGTGCCATTAAGAATTGCTAAATCGGCTGGCACGATATCGCCAACCCTGGCGTGAACAATATCCCCAGGGACCAGTGCACGAGAAGGTATCATCTGCCATGTTCCATTTCTCAAAGCTCGGACACTAATTTGAAGCTTCTGATGCAAATAGCCGATAGCATTCTTTGCACGCTTTTCTTGGATTTCTCCGGTTACAGCAGAAAAAGTAAGCAATAGGAAAATAATTGCAGCCTGAACACCTTTCCCCAGGATCAACTCAAATATCATAGCAGCTTCAAGCAACCAGGGGATTGGGCCCCACATCCGTTTCAGGGTGCCCATGACCGAGCCGACATGCTTTTCCGGAAGTTCATTGTAGCCATATTGCTTCCGTTTAGCTTGAATGTCAGCATCGTTTAGCCCGGCACCTTGGTAGATATTCTCGATGCCTGCTGTAACATTACTTTGAACCATAAGAAATCACCTTCTCATTCTCTATGATTTTAGAGTCAGTTAAGGACTCAAAGTCAATAAGGCGAACTGACGAGGCTACATCGATCATTCCAGGATGAACAGCCGCCCGAACAATCGATCCGGCGCGTTTTCCGGGCAGCCGAGGCGATCTTGAAGGCCGGACTCATTCAGCCTTCTCCTGCATCCTGACCACCATTTTGACCACCAGACCGGCGACAGCGCTCGACAGACAACGGTATGAGACGGACAGCGGCACAAGAAAAATCGCCGCCCAGCGACATGCGCCGGACGGGGCTGAACGGGCCAACTGGGCTTCTAAGCCGAGCATCTGGGTTCGATTCCCAGCAGGGCCGCCAAGCGCTTGCGCGCAGCAGGTCCATACGCTTGGCCCGCAGGTCCACTTCCAACCACTCCGTGTCGGCGAGGAAGTGATGCAGCGACTTGCGTTTGGTTTCGGCCAGCAGCCCGAGATGGAGCGCGGAGAACTACTCAAAGTGACGGACGGTGGCAAACAGCGTTCGAAAAGTGGGCGCAACGCTCATCCACAGAAGCCGATATATGGGCTGTGTACCGCGCTTTGGTCATGGCCGAGCCTCGTTCCAAAAGTCTCGGCCAGTATTCCAAGTGCCCAAGATGACAGAAAATGGATCAGCCAGCGGCGGCAGCCATTGCGAGTGCACAGGATGGATCTTCGCTCAATGGATCGCCATTCATTGCGAATGCGCGCGCCCGAGAACCGCCACAGTTGTCTCGGTATTCGCACTGTCCGCATCTGCCGCTGAAATGCGATGCCCGGATCTCCTTCAAAAGCGGATGTTCGCGGTAGAGCGAAACGATGTCCTGGTTACGAACTGTGCCCAGAGCGAGCGGAAGGAATCCGGCCGGATATACGACGCCGTTGTGCGAGACGAAAATGATCCCTTTGCCATCCCGCGTGCCAGTACTTTGTGCGCGAGGAGCCGAGAGCGGCGGCCCCAGGCGGGCTCGCAGGTCATCCGTTAGGGTCCTGTAGAGCGGCCCCAAGTGATACCTGTGGGCTACTTCCACTGGAGACGCGTCGGGATACCCCTTTCGCCACGAGACCACTCGCCGGAAAAACGGTGCCTCAACCGTGCGAACGATCAGATCGTACGCTGAGGCATCATACAGAAAGTGACACACATCCTCACTCGCCGCCGCGTCGAGTGCCGCGACGTCATGACCACGTCCGACGGGAATCAGAAAGAACACTTCCCAGACTTTGACACCGAGCGCCTTCAAGGTTTCTGCGATTGCCGGTAGCTCAGCAACATTGTCACGCATGACTACAGTGTTGACCTGGACAGTAAAGCCAGCGGCAACCAGCCGCTTGAGCGCGTGCAGCGTCGCCTCAAAGTGCTCGGGAACTCTTCGTATGGCCTCGTGGGTAGCTGCTGTAGCGCCATCAAGACTGATTGAAACAATCGACACGCCAAGCTTCATGAACTCAACGATTGCCTCATCTGTCAATCGCGGCGTAACACTAGGCGCCAACCCGACGGGGATGCCCAGGCTTCGCGCGTGTCGGATGAGTTCAATCGCGTCTGGGCGCATCAGCAGGTCGCCGCCTGTAATGATGAGAACCGGGTATGGCCGCCCAAACGCGGTGAGACTCTCGATAAACCGCAACCCCTCAGTCGGCGATAGTTCGCCAGGGCCAGGATTCGGCATAGCTTCAGCCCGACAGTGCCTGCACGCGAGCAAACACGCGCGAGTGGACTCCCAGAAAACGAGTATGGGTCGCTGGTCGAAGTCTATAGCCACAAGAGCCCTCCATCCGGATGGGAAGCGATATCGCCCACTCGAAGCCCCAATACGCGCCGCATCTCCACGATGTTGAGCACACGCGGTCACAGCGTCGTCACGATACAGGCTCGCGACGTCACAAATATGTCATGAGGCGAAAGTGCCAGCACAGGACTGGCTCCGATGCTCCCTCCAGCCAAGTCTGCACGGCATATAACAATGTCGGGCTGAAATATACGATGTCGATTCAGCAAGCTAAAACGAACAGCCGAATACCCGCCGGCGGTAGCGCGCGTAACCGTGGAAATAACAGGGTTGACCGTCGCAAGCCGCGGCACTCCCTTCACCTGGCATACTCTGTGCACGCAGTCACCCCCGATATTTCGCTTTCACGCGCTGCTTGAAGCACTGCCTCAGACGGCTGCGTCGCAGCTATTGAATAGGCATTTTCCGATGAAATAGCGGTGTCGAATTTCCCGCGGCGTACATGCGCTAACGATTGACATATACGCGCTATAGGAAGGGTGCGGATTTCATGGATATGGAACAATTCACAGCCGAGGCACGAGAGGTCATGGATAGCGCTCAGATTGTCGCCGCGCAAGCTCGCAATTCGCAGGTGGAACCCGAGCATCTCCTGCTTGCGCTCGTGCAGAGTTCTACTGACGCGGAGAGCCACCTGCGCCGCCTCAACGCGCAACCCGCAAGCCTGGCCCGTGCTCTCGAAACGCGCATCGCGGCGCTACCGACACTGGCGGTAGCGCCGTCGCAACTCATGATCTCGCCGCGGCTGCAGGCCGTAGTGAACCGGGCCCGCGAAGAGATGCGAACACGCCACGATAGCGCCATCGCGAGTTCTCACCTCCTGCTCGCCCTGGCAGATCAACATGCCGGCGATGAAATCGCGCGCATTCTCACCCAGCAAGGCATCACTCCCGATACAATCAACCAGGCGCTATCGGGGGGCTCCGGTGAACGGCAGTCCTCTCCTGTGGGTGCGCCATCCTCCTCGCTTGAGCGATATGGGCGGGATTTGACAGCGCTTGCCCGGGACGGGAAGCTGGACCCGGTTATCGGGCGTGACGACGAAGTGCGCAGAGTGATGCAGGTGCTTTCTCGCCGAACGAAGAACAATCCCGTATTAATCGGTGAGCCAGGTGTAGGCAAGACGGCTATCGTCGAAGGGCTTGCGCAGCGCATTGTGCGGACTGATGTGCCTGAAGCGCTCAAAGAAAAGCGCATCGTGGCGCTGGACATCGGCGCTGTGATCGCCGGGGCGAAACTTCGAGGCGAGTTCGAGGAGCGCCTCAAATCCGTGCTCAGAGACGTACAGGACGCAGCCGGCCAGGTCATCCTTTTTATTGATGAGCTTCATACAGCGGTAGGCGCAGGTGGAGGCGAAGGGGCCATGGATGCCTCCAATATGCTCAAACCCCTACTGGCTCGTGGTGAGCTACACGCCATCGGAGCGACGACGCTAGCAGAATATCGCCAGCATGTCGAGAAAGATGCCGCGCTCGAACGCCGCTTTCAGCCTGTATTTGTGGGAGAACCAGCCATCGAGGATACCATCTCGATCTTACGCGGGCTTCGGGGCCGCTACGAACAGCACCACAAAGTCCGCATCAAGGATACCGCGCTGGTGGCGGCGGCTACCCTCGGCCAGCGCTATCTTGCGGATCGCTTCCTCCCGGATAAGGCCATTGACCTGATAGACGAAGCTGCTTCACGCATACGGATGGACATGACGAGCATGCCAGCGGAGCTTGACGAGTTGATGCGCCGCGTCTCGCAGCTTGAGATCGAGCGTGAGGGACTGCGCCATGAAGACGATCCATCCTCTCGCGAGCGTTTACATTCACTGGAACGGGAGTTAGCGAGCGTCAAACAACAGGCCCATCGCCTTCGCACACAGTGGCAGAAGGAGGTCGGCGAACTCAACCGTGCGAGCCGCCTGCAAGAAGAACTGGATGCGAAACGGGTAGTGCTCGAGCAGGCCAAGGTAGACTTTGACTGGGAGAAAGCAGCCCCACTGCAGTATGAAGTGCAGCAGCTCGAACGGCAGCTACAGGAGGCAATCCAGGCACACCCCCCGGAGAACGGCAACAAGCTGGTTAAGGAAGAGGTGAATGCCGAAGATATCGCTGAGATAGTGAGCACGTGGACCGGTATTCCCGTCTCGCGTCTGATGCAGGGAGAGATGGAGAAGCTGGTGCGCATGGAAGAGCATCTGCGCCAGCGTGTCGTGGGACAGGACGAAGCGCTTTCGGCGGTCGCCAACGCGGTCCGTACGGCCCGGGCCGGATTGCAGGATCCCAACCGGCCACTTGGAAGCTTTCTTTTTCTGGGACCAACGGGAGTGGGCAAAACGGAGACGGCACGAGCTCTCGCGGAGTTCCTCTTCGATGATCCTCGCGCCATGGTCCGTATCGACATGTCCGAGTATCAGGAACAGTACACCGTGAGCAGATTAGTCGGGGCGCCTCCCGGTTATGTCGGCTATGAGCAGGCCGGCCAGTTGACAGAACCAGTACGCCGCCGGCCCTACTGCGTCGTACTGTTCGACGAGGTCGAGAAGGCGCACGCGGATGTGTTGAACATTTTGCTCCAGCTTCTCGATGATGGCCGGCTCACGGATGGGCAGGGCCGCACGGTAGACTTTCGCAACGCGATTGTCATCATGACATCGAATCTCGGCGGAGAGCAGATCACGGAGCAGGGGCTGCCGTGGTCTGAGATACGCAAACGGGTTATGGCGAACCTTTTTACCTCGATCCGTCCTGAGCTACTTAACCGCATTGATGATGTCGTGATCTTTCGTTCATTGGGTCGAGATCAGATCAAGCATATTGTGGATATCCAGGTCCGCGACCTGCGCAAGCGGCTGCTTGATCGGCATATGTCATTGACATTAACAGATTCAGCCAAAGAGCATCTCGCGCAGGCAGGATTTGATCCGGTCTATGGAGCGCGTCCACTACGGCGGGCAATTCAGCAGCAAGTTGTCCAGCCTCTTGCCATGCATCTGCTGCGAGACACATTTCACGATGGCGATCATGTCGAGGTGAACGTGGAGCGCGGGCAGATGGTATTCCATCAGGGCACGCCCACGTCCGCATCACAGACAGAAGACATGTCAGCGGGAACCTGAGGTTCCCGATCCTTTCGAAAGACCGTCGTGACCCAAAACAAAGCCACCTCGACATTCCACAAGGTGGCTTGCACGTATCTGATGGCCAGAGGTGCCCCGGTCTGCGTTGGCAGCGCGCGGCTGCGCTGGGTACCTGAACCGTGCCCAATTACTGGTTTTGCTGCGTAAGTGACCCGCGTAACGCGTCTTCCACCTGTTTGCGAATGGTCTCTCGCACCGGCTCAAGCGCTTTATCCATCTCCTGCTGGATGGATTCGCGTACCGGGGCCAGGGCCTGCTCAATCTGTTGTTGCAGGTTGCTGCGAACCGGCTCGAATGCCTGCTCCAGCTGTTGTTGTATCTGCGAGCGTACAGGGTCGAGCGCGGGTTCCAGCTGTTGTTGCACGGTCTGCGATATCTGCTGGCTCAATGCCGTCATGATAGGCTGGATCGCCTGGTTGAGTTGTTGCTGAAGCCCGCCAAATGCCTGACTGGCATCTGCCGCGACGCCGCCTACCATCTGTCCAGTCTGCTGACCAGCATTGCCGGCTGTTTGGCCGGCCTCCTGACTGACCTCACCGACGGTTTGGCCTGCTTGTTCGCCAACCTCGCCGACCGTCTGACCTGCCTGACCAGCAACCTCTCCAGTAGTCTGACCAGTCTGCTCGCCAACCCCGCCTGCCGCCTGTCCGGCCTGTTCGCCCACGTTACCTACGTCTTGTCCCAACTGCTCGCCAATATTGCCTGGTTCCTGCCCTTGAGCTTGCTGGTTCTGGTCTCCATTATCATTTGAGGGAGTGTACTGTTCGCTCAACGTAATCCCCACTTTCATGAGCCGATGCTGCGTGTGCAGCTTATCCGCGTTGAAATATCACCTTATGAAGGAGGCATACTCGCGTACGCACCCCGGCAGCCACAACGCTCGGGCTGGTCGCGTCGATCAAGTGAGGCATCAACATCGCACAAGTTGTACCAGTAGGAACAATCCACTAAACAGCGCGCTGTGGCATAAACGATCTATGGAGTCCACTGGACTTGCTGGTCCTCATTCCCGCATTAGGCGAAACCGGGAGACAGCAGGACTATTCCGATGTCTTGCCCTTGGACGTGCGCGCGCTGGATTTCTTTACGGCCGAACGATCCCGGGAGCTCGATGTGGTGCGTTTTCGCGATGTGCGTCCAGCCGGCTCATCGCCAGGATGCTCTCTCCGCGATGCGGACGTCTTTTTGTGATGAGCAGCGGATTCGTCGTCCGCTAACGCTGTTTTTCGCCTGGATGTGCGTTTGGCAGAAGAAGCAGACGGCGATGGCTGTGCGCTCGTCTGTTTGCTTTTGCGCCCGCGAGATCGTCGAGTCGTCGCGACGGAGGCTTCGGGCGCGTCCGGTGTGCTATATAACAATGGCTGAAGTATCCGCTCTACTTGGCCATCCAGCAGAACACGAACGGGTTCGAGCATATCATCCACATGCGCCATCAATTGAAGAGTAGCGCGTTGAAAGGCGATATCAATCTGCTTTTGGACAACGGCTGACACGTCATCAAGCAACCGGCCGGTGTACACGTCGAGGCGACGACGAGCGATTTCCACTGCGCTGTTTGCTTGCTCCTGCGCGGTCGATGCGATCTCATTTTGGATCTGATCGAATACAGGTGCGAGCACAGGCACAACTGCTGAGGTTGTCTGGTGGTGCTCAGCGAGCTGACCGGTGGTCAACTCGCGATTGTCATCGTCAGACGCCGCCTGGTACACTCGATCAATCCCTCCCCATCCAGTTGCTCTCCGTATGAGACCACGCACCCGCCGTCCCGGCCCGTCGAGACCGGTATGTTCAAACGAGCACGATTCATGCCCTGGCGGTGCCATAAGACCACGCAGGTGCCGTTTGTGATAAACACTCATGACACGGCAATCGCGCGCCGATCACCAAGCCAGTCAGTGCGAACTACCGCTGTTGCCAACGTCCCCAGACTTGCCGAACTAGCCATACGCTCGCAATCGTCGTAGGCCCCCACTGCGCGAGCACGCTCAGCCATCGTCCGGCTGGAAACGCGCTTTCGTTTCGACGGCGCCTCCTCCGCTGGCGTTGTCGCCACCAGATACGCACGCCGAACCGCGCGAGGCGTACTGCTCCCTCCACACGGCCGATGATTTTACCGGCGCGCCACGCGACCCTGGCCGAAACGGTTGGTAGAGCGAGCGACTGGACCTGACCTGAGACGGTCTGTCCCGCCTGTCCGCCGACCCGCTGCGCGCTGGATGCGGCTGCCGAGAGTCCTTCGCCAGATGCCTGTTCTACCCCTGACGCCACCCGGATAAGGGCTTCGGTGGCCTGCGAACCTATCTGTTCGGCGAGCGAGCGTACGTCGGAGGTCATTCTGCCAATCGGCAGATCTCGCATGCGCCACCTCCTGTTCACTCGGACTATTCCAAGCTAACGCGGAACCACATCGACCACGCGAATCACGAAAATAAGAGATAACCCTTGCAGAATTCATGCCCCGCTACGCCCCTCATGCAGCAGACGGTAAGGGAGTGGAGGCATGGATATTGCACACCCACGACGAGCCTAGCCATCGGTCGCGCACACCGGCTCGAGACCGGTGCGCACGAACCATGCGAGTCCAACACGCGTGAGATGAAATTCGCTCGCGGGCGGAAGCGGGCATCACGCCAGCGGAAGAAAGCGAAGAAAAGGTAAGGAAACTATGACTACAGCTGGACCTCAGCACCGTGGAAGTGGCCGGCAAGGCGGCGGTCAGAATAGCATGCTTCTGGAGCTGATCGACCGCATACTGGATAAAGGCATTGTGATTGATGCGTGGGCTAGGGTTTCAGTTCTGAGCATTGAGCTTTTGACCGTCGAGGCGCGCGTAGTCGTTGCGTCTGTCGAAACGTATCTGCGGTATGCCGAGGCGATTGGTAATACGGCCCTGGCATCTATGCCGCATCCACAGCAAACCCAGCAGCCACAGACCGCAGCCATGCAGCAGCCGCAGGTAGGCGCGCAGCAGGCACAGCAGGCGCTGCCTCAGCCACAGCAGGCGAACATGATGCCTCAGAGACAAGCGCAACCTGCCCAGCAAACTCAGCAGATACAGCCACAGCAAGCGCAAGGGCAGCCACAGCAGACTCAACAACCACAACCGCAGCAGCGGCAACAGCAACAGGTTCAGCCACAGCAAGGTTAGCTGCGAATGACGCGATACGCGAGCCGCACGGCCATGCCGTCTGGCTGCCAAGAGTCGGACAGCTTGCCGGCTACGACTCTAGCTGGCAGCCTGACGGGAAGCAGTGCGGTCGACCGCAGGCAAGGAGCATTGGGAGAATTCACGGTATGAGTGGAGCACAGCCGCCAAGGCACGGGACATACCTGTATTGCGTAACACGTGTCGGCCCATTCCAGCAAAACGGGTCTGGCATCCAGGCGACGGGTATCGCAGGCCAGCCCGTGCGGATGATCACGCAGGGCGACCTGGCCGCATTTGTGAGCGATTCGCCCGCCGATGAGTACGACATCACACATGAAAACGTTACGGCCCACGAAAGCGCGATTGAACAGGTCATGCAGCATGCCGACGTCTTGCCGGTCAGCTTCGGTACAGTAGCCGCCAGTGATGACGAAGTGCGCGAGCAATTGCTGCGGCACGAATCCGAGAACCTGCGCAGCCAGCTAGAGCGCGTGAGAAACCGCGTCGAGTTGGGCTTGAAAGTCTTGTGGGAAGAAGGTCCGCTGTTTTCACAGATCATCACAGAAGATCCTGAGTTGCAAGCGTTGCGCGAGCAGATCGTTGGCACGACACCTGAAGAGACATATGACATACGCATCCGTATAGGCGAGCTTACGGATGCCGCTATTCAGAGCAAGCGTGAACAAGAGACAACGGACATCATGAATGCGCTCGCTCCGCTGACTGTGGATAGCCGAATCAATAACATCATTACCGATCTCATGATCCTGAATGCCGCGTTTCTGGTTGACAAGAGCCAGGTGCGTGCATTTGGCGCGAAGGTCGATGAGATGCGGCAGTCGTCACAGGGGAGGCTCAACTTCCAGTTTGTTGGGCCGTTGCCGCCATACAACTTTGTCACCGTCACGGTGCATTGGGAGGAACCGAGTAATGCGGTTACTCAGTGAACTGCTAGCGCTTCCAGTCACGGGACCTGTGCGCGGTGTCGGTTTTGTCGTCAATCGCATTCGGGACCAGGTGGAATCCGAATTTCTGGACGAAGGCAAGGTCCGGGCGGACCTGCTCGATCTGGAAATGCGTTACCAGCATGGCGAAATAGACGATGCGCAGTTCAAGGAGCAGGAAGCCACCATCCTTGAGCGATTGAACGAAATCCGCGCCTATAAGGAATCCAGTTCTCAGGGTGAGGTTGAGCCTCCTGAGGAGGACAACGACGTATGAACGATTCGCCGGAAGCGTCAACAACTGAGCGTCCAGGTAGCGGAACGTGGGGCTGGTACCTCTACGGCATTGTCCGGGACGACGAAGAGCCGGGTGTCGACGCTGGCGAATCGACGCGGCTGGATGACACGGAGTCCCTGGAGGGCATCGCGCAGGGAAGTGTGCGGGCGGTTGTGCGTCGCGTGCCGCTGGCGGATTTCGCGCCGGAAGCGATTCAGGCGCATGCGAGTGACCCGGCATGGCTTGAACACATCGCTCGCCAGCACAATGACGTCATTAGCACGATACACGAGCGCAGGACAATCCTGCCGGCCAAGTTTGGCGCGGTGTACACCTCGCGGGAAGACCTGCGCGCCGCGCTCGCGGAAAATCACGAGACATTACGTTCCCGTCTGAACGGCATAGATGGGTGCGATGAGTGGGGAATTCACCTGTATGGCGACCCTGCAACCATCCGGGAGCACGCGGTAACCGATCACGCTGGCGTAGCTCGATTGCGTGAAGAACTGGCCTCAGCCAGTCCGGGGCGCGCGTTCTTCCTTCAGCGAAAACTGGAGGAGGAACTAGCGCGCGCGACTGATTCCGCGCTCGATGATCTGGTCGACCAGGCGTACCGCCGTCTAGCGGAGCACGCCGTCTCTGCCCGGATCAGCGCGCGCGCGGCGGCTGAGCGCATAGCTCAACGCGAGGGTGAAGTCGAAGTGATGCGCGCCGTGTTCCTGGTGCGACGCACCGGCAGGGATGCATTTCTCGACGGCGTGCGGGCAATTTCTGACAGCGAACCCGGCCTGCGCTGTGAGTACAGCGGGCCGTGGCCGGCGTACAGCTTCGCCGCGGAGATGGAGGAGACGCAATGAGTGAGGTGAGCACGGAGAAACGCAATGTGACCCTACTCGAACTTGTGGATCGTCTCCTCGATAAAGGCGTCGTTCTGTCGGGCGATATCACGATTTCAGTCGCGGACGTGGATCTGATCGTGCTTGGTTTGCGAGTGCTGCTGGCATCGGTGGAACGCGTGCAGCAGTCTGAACTAGGCGGCGTTCTATTGGCTGAGCCGCGGGAGGATCACAATGCCTGATGGCTGCTACGTATACGCGATTGTGCCCGCCAGCGCGACGCTACCCGATGATGCGACTGGCTTCAGCGCCCAGCTATGGAAGATAGCATGGCGCGATATCGCCGCAGTGGTCAGCAGCACTCGAACCGGGTCCATTGATCCAACACCGGAACACATGCTGATGCACGAAGCCATCGTGGAGGCTTTGCACACAGAGAATGCAACGCTTCCCGCGCGCTTCGGAACGGTATTGAGCGACCCGCGCACCGTCAGCCAGGCACTGGAAAAGCAATACGATGTGTTGGCAGCGGACCTGAAACGCCTCGGCGATACGGTTGAGTTCACCGTCACGGCGCTCTGGCCGGATGATCAGCGTCAGTTACACATTGGGCAAGCAGACGGAAGCGCCGCGGAGCACGAGATAGTGTCTGCGTCCACCGTCTCGCGAGGCAGGGCGTATATGCGCAGACGCATGCTCCAGTACAGAGATGCTGATATGCTGCGCAAACGAGCGCAAGCGCTTGCCGCGGACGTAGTATCAGCACTCGAAAGCCATAGTATTGACCATCGGGGACATCTTTGCCCGACGGGCCGGATCGCGCTTCGAGACGTCTACCTCGTGGCGCGAGGACAGCAACCGGCGTTCATGGCCGCATTCGATGAACTGCACGCGCAACAGCGCGCCGCACGACTGCTTCTGAGCGGCCCGTGGCCGCCATACAGCTTTCTCACGCCGCGCAGAGGTGCGATTGACCAGTAGTCCGTCACTTGCCATATTTACGGATGTGCCGACATGTGTACGGGCGGATCACATTTAGCGTGACCGGGAGTAGATAAGGAAAGTCAGCGTCATGCAACAGAATGGGCAAGAGTTACAGAGATTGAGTCAGCAGGACCCCAGCGAGCGCGTGCAAGAAGCTATGCTGCGCATGGGCAACGACCTGCGCGAGCAGGGCCACGTCAATGAAGCGCTGCAAATGTACACGAGTATCATGCAGGATTACCCCGATACGCCGGCGGCAACCGCCGCGGGAAACGCGCTGGTAGAGCTGGCGCGCTTCCTGGAGCAGAACGGGCAGCCCCACATGGCGCTCTTCGTGTACCAGAAGCTGGAGGAGCTTCAGTGAGCGGCCAAGCAGTGCCAACAGACCTGACTGACCGGCTGCATGGTGATCTCCATGAGCTAAACGATTTCGCTGACGAGCTCACGCGCGTTGATGCCGGACTACCGCGCCACATCAACGCCGACCAGCGGAATGTGGAGCAGGGCCTTGCCAGGCTTGTGCTGACGTTGATCGAACTTGTCCGGCGCTTGCTGGAGAAACAGGCGCTCAGACGGATGGAAGCAGACTCCCTCACGGATGAGCAGATTGAGCGGCTTGGGGAGACCTTCATCAAGCTGGAAGAGAAGATGACCGAGTTAAAGGCAACATTCGGCCTGCAAGATGAAGACTTCAACCTGGACCTCGGGCCACTAGGCGACCTCATGTAGGGATGCGCAGCGCGCAAGGCTCGCGCATGCGGTCCACGTCATCGCTTGGCCCGCGCATGTGACATGCCCCGGGATGCGCCGTTTTCACAGCTCATCCTCTTATGGACTGCCGTCGCGGCAGAAGATCGCAGGAGATAGCATGAGTGGCGGATATGCCGGACAACCTGTAAGCCCGAGCCGGGCGTACAGCTCAAATAGACAGATGGTAAGCGGGTCGGGCACAACTAACCTCGCTGATCTGCTCGAACGGGTGCTCGACAAGGGTATCGTCATCGCGGGTGATATCACGATCTCGCTCGGCCAGGTAGAGCTCTTGAGCATCAAGCTCCGTTTAATCGTGGCTTCGATTGACAAGGCGCAGGAAATTGGCATTGACTGGTGGCGCTCGGATCCCGCGCTTTCCTCCCAGGCGAAACAGATGGAAAGAGAGAATGAACAACTCAAAGCGCGGCTGGATCGCGTTGAGCAGCAGATAAGAGCACTGCCTCAGCCGCAGCACACATTGCAACAGAGCAACGACCAAGCACAGCCGGAGATGAAAGCCAGCGCGCCTCAGCAGGCGCCACAGCCTGAGACACGAGATGTACCGGGACGGAAGGACGACACGGGACCAAGTGCATAGGCTGCGTCCGTTCATGCGCCAGCTTTGCCTGTTGTCGCCCGGCGCGTTTACCCTATCCAGTGCGTATCATCGGAACCGCTTCGGAGGATGTGGCGGCATTCTTCTGGGCGAGCGCGGCGGGGGTGACTGCCTCCTCAACTGGTTGCCCAACTCATCTGTGAGCTGCGCTAACTCATCGCTCAGACTCCGCATAACCTCGCGAATCTGTCCGGCCATTTCATTGGCCACTTGCTGAACAGCCTGGGTGAGTTCTGCTTCGTCCCCACCCTCTCCCAGAGTGCCTACGCTGATCGACCGGCGAACATTCACTCCCGGATCGTACGCCGACGGTTCACCTGATATACCAGTCTGTTGCTCTGCGGCAGAGCGCGCTGCTCGTTGCCGGTCATATTCTTGCCGTTTCTCCGGATCGGAGAGTACAGCATACGCTTCGTTAATCGCTTTGAAGCGTTGTTCCGCGCCACTGTCATTCGGGTGAAGATCAGGATGATACTGCCGGGCAAGGCTCCGGAACACCTGTCCAATCTCTTCAGCTCCACTGTTCTCGTCAACGCCAAGAAGTGCGTAATAGCTGTCCGGTTGCATATCTGGTTCCGATTCACGTAGACGTTCCGGGCCATGCCTCCGCCGCAACGGCCCGCTGCGCACCTTCCGCATGCTGATGTTCGTTCACTTGTGCGAACATAGCCCGACGGCCAGGTAACGTACCACGAAACAGTATCCTCTTTCCTCGGGTCGGGCAGCTCAGCAGCCTACCCAAGAGGCGTACATCGGATACGAAGATGCGCACGTGCGCCACAGCCGGGGATCGAGCGGGCGGAAAAGTATTCCATTGCCTTTCAGCTCGCTCGACTTCCTTCCGTCCAACGGCACGCTCGCACTAAGAGGAACTGCCCTGGCTGTTCTGCGCGGGCGGAGTTCCCTGGGCTGGCTGAGCGCCTTGCTGAGCACCCTGAGCCGGAGAATTACCCTGCACCGGCTGGTTGGCCTGTGCCTGTGTGCTACCTTGTGCCGGCTGCTGCATCGGCTGGGTGCCCTGCACCGGCTGCTGTACTGGTTGCTGGGCCGGCTGTGCCGCCGGTTGAGCGTTCTGGTTCCGCTGGCCTCCTCCAAGAGCGCCACCAACGCCGCCGACCGTCTGGCCGACTCCCTGGCCTATTCCGCCGACCGTTTGACCCAAGCCCTCGCCAATGCCGCCGACCGCCTGGCCAAGTCCCTGGCCGAGACCACCCACGGCATCGCCTACGCCACTCGTCAGTCCGCCTATCGCGCCGCCGCCCGCGCCTTGCTGAACAGGCTGTTGCGCCGCTGCCTGCTGTGCCGGCTGTTGGACTGGTTGCTGAGGCACAGTTTGCTGTGTCGGCTGCATCTGCTGCTGCATCGGCTGGGTGCCCTGTACCGGCTGCTGTACTGGCTGCTGTACCGGTTGCTGCACCGGTTGCTGCTGTATCGGTTGCCGTACCGGCTGCTGTACTGGCTGGGCGTCCTGCTGATTGGCTGCTGGCTGTATTGGCTGTGCGGGTTGTGCCTGTTGATTGGGCGGAATATCCTGAGCGCCCTGCTGACTCGGCTGGAGACTCTGATCGTCCATAAGTTCCTCCTTGGAACCTCACCAGTTGTCGCATTCGGCCTCGCTCATCAGTGCCTGCCGGCTACATGCCTGTTACCTGGTCAATACCACTCCTTCGGCTGACAGGCCGGGCTACAAAAGCCATCCGCGAGACGTTCAAATGCGTTTCGCACGTTCCGTGCCCCTGGTCATTTCGATGTTCCTGATTGCTTTTTATGGACGGTCTATGCTCGCGATAAACAAGGATGGCCAAGCAACCGACCTCTCTGACTTTTCAGGGTGGCACATATCCTGCAACCGCCATAAAGAACTCGAAATTGGCCTACCGGTTATGTGCCGACGTTTCGAGCCTGAAACTGGTGAACTGTCGTCTCCGTCGTCATGGATACAGCGAAAACGTGAGGCGAGAGGGCGGATTCGCGAGAACAGCACCGCGCGCACGTGTATAGCCCGCAGCGTTGCGTCGAGCGGGTGGAAGAATCAGATGCGGCGTACGCGAGAGAATAACCTTCGGGAAGGAAGATGCCGATGAACGCGCAGCAGGTGAACGGCACCCAAGGCATGGGACAACTCTCCCAAGCGGATCTCAGCCAGGCATTGCAGCCAGTCATGTCGCAGGTGGCGCAACAGATCCAGCAAGTCATCAAGCAACAGATGGAACAAGCGCTTGAGCCGCTACAACAGGGAGTCGGACAGATTCTCGAGCAGGAGCGGAACGACTCGCTACAGAGCACGAATTCCCAGAACCAGCAGCCCAGTCAACCGGCTGATCAGATATCTGCGTCACAGGGCCAGTCAGATCAGCAACGCCAGCCACAAGAGAAGGAAGGGGAGCAGTCTCAATCGAAGTCCCCAGGGCAGGTTGCGCCACAACCTCAAGCCCAAGGGCAGAGCCAGCCACAAGACCAGCAATCTCAGCAAGAGGGACCAGAGCAACAGGCTCAACAGCAGCAAGGGCAACCACAGGATAAACAGAAGAAGCAGGACGAGAGTCCCCTCGTCGCAGTGCTGCGCCAACAGATTACCGATGCGATGGAGCCTGTCCTCGATGACCTGCGCGAGAACATCGAGGAAGCTATTCAGCAGCAAATGGACTATGCCATCAAACTGAGCGAAGAGGACCTGCGCCAGCAAGTCAACCAGGCGGTAGATCCGCTGCGTGAGGAGGTCGAGCAACGGGCAGACCAGACCGTTCGAGACGCGAAGCAAGAGCGGGAACATCCACCGCAGTCCAAACTCGAAGAGGCGATCCAGCGGACGGTCAAGGCTCTCAAGAAAGTCATGCAATGGCTTGCCAGAACTCTGCGCGCTTTGCTCAGGACGGTTGTCGAGTTGCTCAAGGCTGTCTTGAACTTACTGGTGGTCATCCTGCTAGCCCTATTTGAAGGCCTGAAATCGCTCGGGCAGGCAACGGGCAAAGGCGTATCAGCCATTGGCGGCGGCATAGCGGGCGGATTGAAATCCATGCTGCAAAACGGAGTCAAGGGTCTGGCGGAACGGCTGATCCCCGAAGAGCCAGCTGCGGACAATCAGGGCCAGCAGGGTCAGCGGGACGCCGCGAGCACTGACCAGCAATCCGCGCAACAGGCGCAGCCGCAGGCAGCCGCATGACATAACCATCCACTCCTGACGGGCCCGCACTGGCGCATGTCAAGCGGAGTGCCTTCAGGAGTGGATATTCCGGTCCGAGACTCCACTCACGCTGTTGCCGCGAGGCAGAGCTTTTGTTGAAGCAACTTCACGACCGAGGAGGACACCGTGGCATCTAGCCAGGGAGGAGCGCAGCCACAAGTGCCAGGAATAGCCCAATCTCCGGCGCAGCAAAACCGAGCAGCGAGCGCGCGGCAAACTCAGAGCAGCCAGCCGGGCCAAGCCGCCGCGCCGCAGCCGCCGACGACTGCGGCCAGTCAAGGTCAGGCGTCTCCAGGTCCCGAGCTGTCCATGAGCTCGGCGCTGGAACAACAAATCGCGCAAGCGATTCAGCCGGTGCTGGACGAGTTCCGGCAAAACATGATGCACGTGATGGAGCAGGAGAGCAGAGCAGCGACTGACACCACGGGAAGCTCTGCGACTGCCGCTCAAGGAAGCGCAGGCAACGAGACGCAGATGGCTCCGCCTGTGCCTGACGCCTCACCGACGCCACAGGCAGCCGTGGAATCCAGCTTGCAACAGCCGGCCAATCAGATTGCCCAGCAAGCGGCATCGGTTCCTCAACAGGCAGAGCAGGTTGCCGTGCGCAATGTGCCAGCAGCACAGCAGGCGCAAGGCGGAGTCCTTCACACGGTGCTGCAAACCATGCAGCGACAGGGGGAGCAATGGTTGCTCTCGGTGCTCGTATCCGGCCTGACAGCGCTTCTCACCGAATCCACGCATGCCGCCATACAGGGGCGCGCGGAACAGGGACTGCATAGCCTGCTACAGAAAGCATTTCAAGCTCTGCCCGATGGATCCAGCAATCAGGACATACAGGCAAAGACGGAACGACTGCTTCAGGCTATTCTTCGCGAGTCCCTGGATGCCGTATTCACGGAGAGCATGCGCACAACGCTTCAGCAGGGCACCCAGCTGACGCTCCGCGAGTCGCTCAATGGCGATGTCGGCGCCGCCCTGAGCAAAATGCAGGACATGCTCAAATCGATGGCCGAGGCACTGTTCTCGGTTCTGCGAAACCGGCGGCAGAGTGTCGTGCGGCTGTTGCTGGCACTTGGGCTGCTGGCGCTGGACAGCTCCCTTGCGCAACCTGAGCAGTCCACTGCGTCATAGGGAAGAGCAACCGGACATAGCTACTCAGGGGCGCGTCACACATATTCCAATCAGGTGCTCACACGATGCTCCGCCACGCGTATGTGTTGCCAAATAGCCGAGGGCTCTTGGCGGTCTGCTTGCGTCGGAGCGGCATGCCGCGTGTGCCGGCGATGCACGATGTTCTGGCAGAGGACGGAGCGGGTATGTCATAGTGTGTAATGGAGAAGCGCGCCGCCTCCGGCGTGAAGGTTCCGTACACAGGAAGGGGGATCGCATCATGGTTCTGGGGCACCTGGGTGTCTGGAGCACACACTTCTGGGCTGATCGCCAGGCCGTGCGAGTCGCCGCATCCGAGCTTGAGCAGCTGGGCTATGGTACGCTGTGGTTTCCCAACGGGCCCGGCATTGTTGACCTTGCAAACGATATGCTGGATGCGACGCAGCGCATCACCGTCGCATCGGGTATCGCCAGCATCTGGACACATCCGGCCGAACAGATGGCGCGCGACCTGCATGTTCTGGATGAACGGCATCCGAGCCGTTTTCTGCTCGGACTCGGCGTGAGCCACCCGCATCTGGTGAACAAGGAAGAGGCAAGCCGCTATAAGCGGCCAGTTGAGCACATGCTCGCGTACCTCGACCAGCTGGATGCCGCCCCTACACCGATCCCGCGCGAGCGCCGCGTGCTCGCCGCGCTTGGGCCACGCATGCTCTCCATCGCACGCGAGCGCAGTGCGGGAGCCCATCCCTATCTCACCACGCCGGAGCACACCCGACGAGCGCGTGAAGTCCTTGGCGAAGGTCCCATCCTCGCTCCGGAACAGGCGGTCGTGCTCGAAACCGATCCGGAGCAGGCGCGGCGCATCGCACGGGCCCATCTCGCGCGCTACCTACAGGCAGTGAATTATGTCCACAATTGGCTGCGACTGGGCTTTACCCATGAGGACATCGCCAATGGTGGCAGCGACCGGCTGGTGGATGCGCTGGTGGCGTGGGGTACAGTAGAGGACATACAGGAGCGCATCGAGGCGCATTTCCGCGTTGGAGCGAGCCACGTCGCCATTCAGGCACTCAGCGCCGACCCCGCGGCCATGCCCTGGGACGCGTGGCGTGCGCTGGCGCCTGTTCCGATGTCCTAGCGAGGGCAGCATCCTGCTAGAGGAAGCGCCCAACCATAACAGTCAGCCCCTTCCCGTATGCCGTGCAAGAACAGCAGGGAAGGGGTACTGCCATGATGAACCACGATCGGGCCGAGTCTGAAAATAGTCGCGTTACGATGTAGCGCGGAGATACATGTGAAGAAGCGTGCTTAACTGTTCACGTTGCCGATGGCCTCGCTCACGACCGACTCGTCTTCTCTGACAAAGTCCACGCCACGCTTCTCCGAGCCAATAGCCCAACGACCCAAAGCAGTGAAAATGATCACCGCCAAAAATACGATCAGCGCGATTACCGCTTGCGCCTCAGCAAAATTAGGCAGTTTGCCGGTTTTGAAGTAGGTGCTGGCGAAAGCGGCCTCCAACGTCGCGGCTGGCGCGGAAATCACGTTACCAAGCTGATACGTAAACCCTGGGAACGTCCCGCGCGCTCCTGTCGGAGAAATCTCGTTGAGGTGGACCGGAATGATACCCCATGCGCCCTGCACGAAGAACTGCATCAGGAACGCGCCTACGGCGAGCAACGCAGTCCCAGGCGCGAACACCCACAATGGGATGACCACGATACCGAAGGCTGCAGCGATGATGATCATGCGCCTTCGTCCCCAGTACTGCGACAAATAGCCGAACGTCATGCCACCGATGATGGCACCGACGTTGTAGATGATGGCAACAATCGTAACCGTGCCGGTGGCAAAGTCACGCTGCTTCTCCAGGAAGGTTGGGTAGAGATCCTGGGTACCATGCGACATGAAGTTGAACGCCGACATCAGCAATACCGCATAGATGATAAGCACCACGCTCCTGGCCGTTACCCTCGAGGCCGCTCGCGGCCGTACTTGCTGAATCTCACGGTGTTGCTGCCACACGGGAGATTCAGGAACCTTGCTGCGAATGAAGAGCACCAGCAGCGCAGGCAAAACGCCAATAATGAACAGCGGTCGCCAGCCAAAGCTTGGGTAGACCAGGAAGAAGACGATCGCGGCGATCAGGTAGCCAAACGAGTAGCCTTCTTGCAGTAGGCCCGAGAAGAAACCGCGCGACTCCGACGGCAACGCCTCCATCGCCAGTGATGCGCCGACGCCCCACTCGCCACCCATCCCAATGCCATACAGACCCCGAAGGATGAAGAAGATCGTGAAGTTCGGCGAGAAGGCAGTCAGCAGCTCAATCAGGGAATAGAACATGATGTCAATCATCAGCGGCACGCGACGCCCGAATCGGTCAGCCAGCCGTCCGAAGATCAGCGCGCCCAGCCAGCGCATCGCAAGCGTGATGGTAATAGCAAGCGTCACCGTCGTAATCGCTTGCTTAAAGTCAGTCGCGATATGCGCGACAACAAAGGTGAGGATAAAGTAATCGAACGCATCGAGCGTCCAGCCGAGGAAGCTCGCAAGGAACGTGTTCCGCTGGTCGCCGTTCAGCGACCGGATGATCCGCCATGCACCCATGGGGAGACCTCCCATTCGCACTGCAACACTGCAGTTGCGACATTCAATGACCCATTGGACCCAATCGCATGCATGGAAAAAGTTGCCGCTTCACACACTGCAACCAAGTGAACGTACCACGCATGGACAAGGTGCGTCAATCAAGCAAGAGGAGCTATATTTCTTGTCTGATGCGCGCACTGTGAAGAGGTCCCGAAATTATGCAGCTAACTTGTAGTGGGACAGTTGTACACATCGTGTGTGCAGATCACAGCGGCCGGCTGATGCCATTCGGCAAGGGAGCGCCGCGTTCTTCTGGCCTTGAAAACCAGCCTGTTCGGAGGCGCGCGAATTGGACTTGGCGACGCAGATGCATATGGCGAGCCGCTATTCGTCTCGGTATAATTGCGTATATCGCACGATGATGTGCGTCGGGTAGTGTCAGCGGCTCTCTCCGCGCAACAGGTTGACGCGCTCAGTCGCAGGATTCCCGCTGCCTGCGCTTGCGAGCTGCGCCGCGAACCAACATCTGGCGACGTGCTGGGCGGCGCTGGCACGTCTTCCTCCGTTCATGGCAGCCTGCCAGCGCCGGCAGAAACAGAGACAGGAGGATGATCCGATGGAACTCAAGCGCCATCTCTCGGGCTTCGGCCTAATCACCATGGGCATTGGCGGCGCGATTGGCACGGGTATTCTCTTCAGTACGGCAGGTATGGCCGCGCTGGCTGGTCCGGGAGTCATTCTTGCCTGGATAATCGGCGGCATCTTCTACACGTTCATCGGGCTGACGTATGTGGAGCTTGGCCTGCGCTATCCCGAGGCTGGAGGGCCGTCACGCTACAGTCTGTACACGCACGGACACGCCACCAACCTGCTCAATGCGCTATCTGACCTCATCTGGTACCTGTTCATTCCACCTGTGGAGGCACTCGCTGCCGCGGAAGGTATCAACTATTTCTATCCTCACCTGGTCAACGCGCAGGGCAATCCGACCGTTCTCGGGGCGATTGTCGCGGTCGTGCTCATGCTGCTGTTCTTCCCGTTCAATTACTTCGGTATCCGCATCTTCAGCCGGTCCACTAACTGGCTAGGTTCTGCCAAGATCGTGCTCTATGTGCTCGCCGCTCTTGGCTTCATCGGCTTCGCGCATTTCAGCAACTTCACCGCGTTTGGCGGCTTCACGCCGTTCGGTCTCACGGGAGTCTTCGCCGCGGTTCCACTCGCCATGTTTGCGTTCGGCGGCATCCGCGTGATCCCTGATTTCGCCGAAGAGACGCAGCGACCGGAAGACCTGAGACGCTCGATTCTCATCACCATCGTCGGGCAGACCATCATATACCTGCTGTTTTCCGTCGCCTTCGTCGCAGCGCTGAACTGGTCGCAGCTATCGCTACATCCCGGCGCGTGGAGCAGCGCATCCAGCCTGGCGGGCAATCCCTTTCTGGTGATAGCGCAACATGGCAGCGCCGGCTGGCTCATCGCCATCACGGTGATTATCGCCATTCTTGGGCCGTTCGTCACGGGGTATATCTACCAGGGCGCGGGCGCGCGCGTGCTCTTCGCGATTGGCCGCACCGGATTCGTGAGCGCGCGCATGAAAGAGATCAGCGCGCGCTATTCGATTCCCGTCGCCGCCCTGATCGTGTTTACAATTGTGGGAATCGTAGTCGCGTATATCGCGGCTCCGCTGCCGTCCATCTACAGCCTGATCACCGATGCTGTGGTTGCGGGCTATCTGGGCTTCGCCGCGAATCCGGTGGTTATGCTCTCCCTGCGGCGTGACGGCAATCCAGGGGTGTTGCGAGGTGGCAGTGTGATCGCTGCGCTCGCATTCGCATCGGCCTCGCTCATCACCTACTGGAGCGGGTGGCCATCCGTGCCGTATGCGATTCTGCTGCTCGCGATAGGTACCGTCGCAATCACAGTGTTACGACATGTGCGCGATGAATGGCGCAATGCGCTCTGGTACGTCGCCTACATCGTGTTCATTGGCGTGATGACATACATTGGCAGCGTAGGCGCGAAGAATTTGGTAAATTTCGACGTCGGCAGCCTCATCGTCGTTGTCGTATCCGTCGGCGTCTTCCTGCCGTGGGGTGTCGCCTCGCGGACGACGCGAACCGCACCTGTGGAGGAAGTTGCCCAACCTGAGCGTGCAACAGGAGAGAGTGGCGCGTCATTCGCATAGCAGGCTTACCGCTGGAAAAGGAATCTCATGTTCCTCTCCAGCCCGCGCACATCTGGCACAATGCGGAAAGAGCCGTCCGGTCGTGGTGATACCTGATCGTCACCACGACCCGTCTCTAGTGAGAGAGCCACGTGCCCGCCTAGCTACTTTCAGTGGTGCGCATGCCTACAGGCGCGGACTCGCGCGAACCACTCCCGGCCAGCCGCTTCCGCTGGCGCTCGCTGCCACCATGCAGATACTCATAGCCAAAGCGGCCTTTCACACAGAGGAAACCATGCGTCACTGGATTGTCGCGTGGCGATGAGACCTTCACGATCCGGTTGTCCTGTATATGCAGTTGCAGCCCACAGCCGACCCCACAGTACGAGCAGATCGTCTCTGTCTCGGTCTGCTTCGGCTCGTCCCAGGTGCCAGCTTGGCGCATCTCGAACTCGGTCCGCCCCATCAGTGCGCCCGTAGGACAGACGGCGACACAATTGCCACAGTAGACGCAGGGCGATTCTCCTAGCGGCACGTCAAAACCGGTGTCGATATGCGCGTCAAAGCCACGACCAGCCGCAGTGAGCGCGAAGGTATGCTGCACATCCGATCCACACGCCTCGACGCATTTGTAACAAAGAATGCACCGGGCATAATCGCGCACGTAGAGCCAGTTGTCGCTCTCTCGAACCGGCTGGGCAACTGTCGCGCCACCTGCGTAGCGTTCCGGCCGTGCTTCGTAGCGCTCGGCAAAACGCTGGATGGTTGGCGCAAGACTCGTATCTACAGACGATTCCAGCAGCTCGATCACGCCCTTGCGAGCGCGCCGCACGCGTGGCGAATCAGTGCTTACTTCCATGCCATCCTCAGCGATTCGCGAACAGGATGGTACCAGCGCGCGACTCCCCTTCACTTCGACCACACAGATGCGGCACGCGCTGGGGGGCGTCAGATCGGGGTCGTAGCAGAGCGTCGGCGTCTCGCTGCCTGCCGCATCAATGGCATCGCGGATTGTCGCTCCGGCGCGCACGGTAACGGGACGTCCATCGATTTGTAGCGTTATCTGATCAGGCATGATGACCTCCCGCGCCTGCCGGCAGTGGAAATACTCGCAGCGCACTCACAACTGCGCTCGCCGCCGTCTGCCCCAGACCGCAGATCGAGGCGTCCGTCATGACTGCACCTAGTTCCTGCAAAAGCGCCACATCCTCAGAGCCGCCGTGCCCCGCCGTCAGGCGCTCCAGAATCTCTACCTGGCGCCGCGTGCCCACGCGGCAAGGCACGCACTGGCCGCATGACTCTTCAGCGAAAAACTCAGCAAGCTGGTGGGTGACATCCCACATGTTTACGGTGGTATCGAATACCATCACGGCGCCGGAACCTATCGTCAGTCCTAGTGGACCTAACACGTCCGGCCGAAGCGGCGCATCCAGCTGGTCCAGCGGGACGAATGCCCCCGCCGCGCCACCGAGTAACACCGCCTGCAACGTGCTGCCATCCGGCATGCCGCCAGCGAGTTCGAGTAACTCGCGCAACGTCCCGCCCGCGGCCACCTCATAGACGCCTGGGCGGCGTATGTGTCCGCTGATCGAATACAACTTCGGCCCCGTAAACGTCGGCGCGCCGATCTGCGCGAAGGCATCGCCACCCATCAGGACAATATGTGGCACATTCGCGAGCGTCTCGACGTTGTTGATGACGGTCGGCTTGCGGAAAACGCCAGAGGTGACAGGAAACGGCGGCTTCACACGCGGCTCCCCGCGACGCCCTTCCATTGAATTGAAGAGCGATGTCTCCTCGCCGCAAATGTACGCGCCGCCGCCACGTCGCACATCAATATCAAACGCGTGGCTGCTGCCCAAAACGCTCGGCCCCAGGTAGCCGTTTGCCCGCGCGGCGTCCACCGCAGCCTGGAAGCGTCGGGCCGCGAGAGCATATTCTCCACGAATATAGGCGTAGCCTTGCGTGCCTCCGACGGCGATTCCGGCAATAGTCATCGCTTCGACGAGAGCAAATGGGTCCTCTTCGAGAAGTTTGCGATCCTTGAAAGTGCCAAGCTCGCTCTCGTCAGCATTGAGCACGACATACTTGGGGGATCCGGGAGCGGCGCGCACAGCGTCCCACTTGCGCCCCATAGGGAAGAGCGCGCCGCCCCGCCCTAACAGGCGCGAGCGCACTACCTGATCGATCACCCACTCCGGACCTGCCTGGATAGCCCGCCGCAGTGCGGCAAAGCCACCATGCGCCTCGTAGTCCGCGATGCTGCTCGGCGCCACCACACCACAGCGCGCGAGCAACAAGTTAGGAGTCTGCGCTGCCACGTGTCGCCTCCTGTATGAGCGAATCCAGATGCTCTGGCCGCACATCCCCATGAGCCTCTTCGCCAACCAGAAGCGCGGGCGCATGGTCACACTGGCCGAGGCAGGCGAACCACTCCCAGCTTACCTGGCCATCATGCGCTAACTCTCCCGGACCAGTCCCCAGCGATTCAGTCAAGCGCTGTCCGATTTCGCGCGAACCGCGCAGCCTGCACATCACGCCATCGCAGACCCGTATAACCTGCCGCCCCGCGGGCTGCGTCTTGAATAATGCATAGAACGTTATGACACCATAGAGATCGGCATACGGAACGCGAAGTTGCTGGCTCAGATAGCGCGTCATCTCCTCAGAGAACCAGCCTGCCTCAGCCTGTACATCGCGCAAGAGCGGAAGCAGCTGGTCGCGCGTGAAGTTCGGGTAATGCACCAGCACGCGATCGGCTGCGGCTCGCTCTGCCTCGGTTGGTCGGGCCCGAGGCACTTCGGGTAGCCCCAGTTCGACGCGACCATTGGGACTTCGCTTTTCCAGACTAGTCATCCTCGCCTACGCCCCTTCCTGGCTCTTCACTCTCATGTAGGCGCTTACTCTGCCCTCGGCTCATGAGAAGCTCCTGGCGCGGCAGTGACGTCCGCCGTCGCAGGCGACGAGACGGCGCCGGTGCGCACCGGCTCGATGTTTATGGCCGAAGCCTTGAATTCCGCTGTGCCCGACTTGGGATCTATCGCATGAACGGTCAGAACATTCGTCATCGCGGTATCGGGGAAGTGGAATGACATAAACGCCAGCCCGCGATACAATCCCGAATTGATGTGCGCACGCACGGTAACCGACCCGCGGCGCGAGGAAACGCGAACGAGCATGCCTTCTTCAATGCCGCGCTCAGCCGCGTCCTGCGGATTGACCTCGACGAATTCTTCCTGCGGCCGGGCTGAGTCATACAATCCGGACTGCACGCCACTGTTGTAGAACTCCAGGCGGCGACCGGTCGTGAGCGTGATAGGATACGCGCTATCTACCTGTTCAACCGGCGGCTCATAGTCTGTTGGAATGAATGGAGCAGGCGAGCCAATCAGTGGATCGCGCCACAGGCGCCAGTGCATTCCTCGCTCGCCAGGATGCTGCTCGTCATAGCATGGCCACTGCAACCCGTGCAGCTCTTCCAGCCGCTTATAGCTCATCCCGGCATGGATAGGTGAAAGCGAGCGCAGCTCATCCCAGATCTGCTCGGATGACGTGTAATTCCAGTGCGCGCCCATGCGGTTGGCGAGATCCTGCAATATCTGCCAGTCGTTGCGCGCTTCACCCGGCGGATCCACAGCCTTGCGGCAGAGTTGCACGCGCCGCTCGCTGCTCGTCACCGTACCATCCGCTTCCACCCACGATGCCGTCCCTGGAAGGACAACATCCGCGAGATCGGTCGTGGCATGTTCAAAAATGTCCTGTACGACGAGGAAATCCAGCCCACGCAGCAATCGCTCCGCGTGTATGGCATCAGCGTCTGACGCGACTGGATTCTCGCCGAGCACGTAGAGCGCGCGCAACTCCCCCCGATCCATCGCGTCCATCATGGCTGATTGATGCCAGCCACGCTTTGAGGGGATGGTCACACCCCATGCTCGCTCGAATTTCGCCCGAAGCTCGTCGTTTTCCACGTGCTGGAAGCCAGGCAAGCGATCGGGAAGCGCCCCCATGTCGCCGCCGCCCTGCACGTTGTTCTGGCCGCGTAGTGGATTCAGCCCACAGCCATCGCGGCCAACCTTGCCTGTCAAAAGCCCAAGGTTGATGAGCGCGAGCACGTTATCCACGGCGTTATGATGTTCGGTGATGCCGAGCGTCCAGCAGATCATGCCAGTGCGCGCCCGCGCGAAGTCTCGGGCCACCTCGCGGATCTTGTTTGCGGGTATGCCGGTGATCGTCTCAGCATATTCCGGCGTATAGCGCTCAACAGCGCGCATGTACTCGTCAAATCCGGTTGTGGCGTGCTGGATGAACCATTCGTGCTGCAAGTTCTCTTCGATGATCACGTGGCCCATGGCATTCGCGAGGACGATGTCAGCGCCTACGCGAATAGGCAGCCAGTCGTGCGCGGCCTCGACGGAGAGCGTCCGGCGGGGATCTACAACGACCATCCGCGCCCCATTGTTAATGCCTTTGAGCATATGCAAGAACATTACGGGGTGAGTCTCACGCGCATTGGACCCCCAGAGCAGGATGAAATCCGTCTGCTCCATGTCCACATATGAGCTGGTGCCACCACCACTGTTGAAGACCGCCGCCAGACCGGCGACGCTGGGCGCGTGTCAGGTACGGTTACAGCTGTCGATGTTGTTACTGCCAAGCACAGCGCGCATAAACTTTTGGGCGACGAAATTGACTTCATTAGTCGCCTTCGAGCAGCTATAGAAGCCAATGGCCCTCCCGCCATATTGCGCTTTGATGCCGCCGAGCCGTTCAGCGATCAGTGCCAGAGCCTCATCCCACGAAGCGGGTTGCAGTTGGCCGTCCTTACGAATGAGGGGAGTCGTGAGGCGCGTTGCACGCGTCCCAATCTGCGTTGCCATGTGGATGTGCCTCCCATAGGTATCGAGCAACCTCATCGTCGCTACTCGATCAACCTGGTCTGGCGGACGCACTAACGCATCTGCTGCGGAAACTGCTTCAAGAATATCATGATTCCCCCGCAAATACGAGCGAACGTTGAATCAAGCGACCGATCACGGAAACGTTTCCCCATATCTCCAATGCGGAACTACGCACCGCATCGGCATAACCTGTGCTGCCCAGAAGCTCAGCCCTGGCTGGAATGCTGCGCGGATCGCGATCATGGGCGCTCGACCAAACGATGTGTGCCAGCCAGCGTCGGAGGTGCCACCATGCGTATCGCTGCGGAACCAAAGCAACTTGTCATTGTAGACCGGTATACTGGCGGCCTCATCGGGCCAAGCCTGACGATGGAGGAGATGGTTGCCGATGGCGGCCGGATTCGGGCGGTCACTCCGCCTGGATGCTGGGGACCAATGATCACCCCCAAATTTGTAGGCGGGCATGAGGTTTCATGGCCAGTAGCCGTTGAAGGCGCCAGCGTAGGCGATGCCATCGCGATTGCCATCGAGCATGTCGACGTACTTTCGCGCGCTACAAGCAGTGGCACGATGCTCACGAAACAGGCGGCATATGGCAGTGATCCGTTTGTCGATAAGAAGTGCCCGAATTGCGGCACGCTCTGGCCAGAAAGCACCGTGCAAGGGACGGGCGAACAGGCCATTCGATGCGCGGTTTGCGGCGCGGAGGCAAGCGCGTTCCAGTTCGAGGAAGGCTATACGATTACCTTCGATGATGACCGCCAGGTCGGCGTAACGGTGGATGGGCGCACTGCGCACGACTTTGCCTTGAGGGCACGCGAGATCTCATCGCTGCCTGAGAAGAGCGAGCAACACCCTATCCTGCTGTATGAGCCGCATACCATCCCAGGCACACTTGCGCGCCTGCGTTCATTCATTGGAAATATCGGTACGACTCCCTCGCGAGATATGCCCGATTCGCACAACGCGGGCGACTTTGGGTCCTTCCTCATCGGCGCATCCCACCGGTTCGCGATGAGTAAAGAAGAACTCGACATCCACCGCACGGATGCGCATCTCGACTGCGATGCGGTCAGGCCAGGCGCTGTGCTCATCGTGCCGGTGAAGGTCGATGGCGGCGGCATTTATATGGGCGACGCTCACGCGAATCAGGGCGATGGCGAACTCTCGCTGCACACGACGGATATCACAGCCGATATTCAGATCCGGGTGAATGTGCTCAAGGGCCTGCAACTCGATGGCCCGGTCTTGCTGCCGGTAGTAGACGATCTTCCCTGGATTGCCCGTCCTTTCACCACGAATGAGGTCGAAACGGGCCGCAAACTAGCCGCTCAATACGGCATCGCGCTGCATGCCGAAGTTGCGCCGGTACAGTTCATCGGAACCGGAGCGACACTCAACGACGCCACGGATAACGCGATTGAGCGCGCATCCCGGTTGCTTGGCATCTCGCAGGCACAAGTGCGCAATCGCTGCACGATCAGCGGCGCGGTTGAAATCGCCCGCCTGCCTGGAGCAGTGCAGCTGTCGATGCTAGCCCCGCTCGACCTGCTCGATCGCGCGGGTCTTGGCGAACTGACTCGGCGCCAGTATGGATTGCCAAGCTAGCGTTCCTCGCTAGCGGAGGAAATCGCGCCGCGAGACGCACACGCCCACATGAAAACTGGCATCTGCGGGCAGCTTGGATGCGGATCTCGCGGCGCGAAATCGCCTGTCGCGGCTCACCATGATCGCACCAGGATTTCCACTACGCTAATCCGCGCCGCTGAGCGCGCGGGCGATGTGGCTGATGCGCGCTCTCGGACCGTACATCCACACGGTGTAGGTATCCGGCTCGTCCTCAACCTCGATGAAACAGCCCGTGTTCTCAGCCATCGATGCGGCGATCTCTTTCAGGCGCTGCCGCTCGGCCACTCGCGTGGTGTGCGCCGAGAGCGCCACCTTTCCTAGCTTCTCTTCTGGCTCCAGCAGCGAATCTACCAGCGTCACTAGGTGCTCGACGCCGAAAATAACCTGCATCGGAGGCGCATCCGGCTCCAGAGCGGATTGCAGATCTTCGTGTGGCTTGCGTCGCCGCACGGTCGGCCTCGGCATGTCTACACGCCTTGCCTGTACCTGTGTCTGGCGCTCGGACTCTTCCACGGCAAGCGTGTAAGCCTTGCGGAGTCGCTCCAGAAGTTCGTCGCGCTCCTCATCTGATACCTGCTCATGAGGATGGACGTACGCGAACAGTTCACGCTTCATATCGTGGAAGAAAAACGGCTGTGGCGAAGCTGCCTTCCGCCCGCAGTTTGGGCAGACGGGTACATTGAGCGAGCCCGCCAGCAAGCGATAGAGCAACTGCGGCTCCAACGTCACGTTCACAGTTTGGTAGATTGTATCGGTAAACTCGGTGCCACACGGGCACGCGAATGTCATCTGCGAGGATCTGGGCATATCTATACGCACGCTTTCAGAGACATACAACAGCTATACGGTGTATGGGGCATATTCCGTGAATACCGATGGAAGAACTACGACAGACCGGAAAAACCAGCACGACAGGCACCCCTACAGTGTACCACAGAGGCGGGCAAAAACCGGCTACCCGCCACACACGGCTACGTCTAGACGAACCGGCGTGCTCCGGTCGAGCAAACTCACTGCGTGGGCTGTGCAGCGTGGGTCAGCGTGGCCCGATAGCGGGCTCCTGTGGGCCGGCGGCCTTCTCCAGTTGGGGGAGCAGATACCAGGCAGTTCCAAGGCCGAATAGGGCGCCCGTGATCAGCCTGAGAATCAGATCACTTTGCCGCCAGCCAAAAAACTGTGTTCCACCATCCAGCGCCATCGGAACCATGAAGAGCAGCCAGCCCCAGAAAGGAAGCGCGTTGATGACACGATACTTGCGGATCAGCGCGAAGAGGATGCCCGCAAACAGGAGCGAGCTGTAGATAGCGAGACAGCGCTGACACAGGCACATCTGATATCCGAGGACGTGCAGGGAGTGAGACGGGATTTGGTCGCATGCGAACCGGTAGAATCCAAACACCGAATGAGCGGGTCCGGTGAAGCCGAGCGCGTACGCGACTGGCGTGAGGACGGCGACACCTATCCAGATGGCGAGTATGGAATTCACCAGTGCCAGCCAGTGTCGCGCAAGCCAGTTGCCTATGCTGTCCAGCGTGCTCACCATGGCGCGGTTGAAAGCGAGCCGGCGCGGGCTGATGCCATTGAGCACGTATCCCGCGGCGACACCAGGTACGCCACGCGTGACAGGATCTCGCCACGTGTCACGCGCCGCGTTCTGCCGAGTTTGTTTCCGCATGACCAGATCACCGCCCTCCTTTGGTTCACTCTGCGTACAGCGTAGCACACTTCCTCGCCGGAAATGAAGCGATGGCCCATATGTGCAGACAAATGACAGATGGTATAATTGCCCGGGAACTTAAAAACGCTAGCCGAGCGCATAATAAGCGCTCTCACAATGGGGCGCCTAATGTCGAAGAAAATCCAGAGCACGATCATGCTCTTTCTCATCGGTATCGGCTTCGGCATCTTCAGCGTAGTAAGCCTCATGCATGCCCATACGCAGGATGACGTCATCCAGGCATGCCTCTATTTCATTCCGGCTGTAGCGGCATTCGGCGCGTTGCTCATGCTGCCGTTCCGGCAGGCTCCATAGCGGCAGCGCGTCCGCTCACGCTACTCAAGAAGCGAGCGCAAATATGATAGGATCTCCCAATCGCGAGCACACCACCGATGTGCAACGCCGCACTCCGCACGTTCCGGGTGGTTTCCCCGTACGGCGTATGCGCAGACTGCGGCGTACTGAATCACTCCGCGGCCTCGTCCGTGAGACCGAGCTCAATCCCGCTGATTTCATATTGCCAATCTTCATCAGCGAGACCATTACCCAGCCAACTCCGATCTCATCCATGCCGGGCCAGATGCAATGGCCCGTTGAAGCAATCGCGGAGCAGGCAGTCATCATTGCTGCCAGCGGTATCAGCGGAGTCCTGCTTTTCGGCGTTCCCGCGGAAAAAGATGAACTGGGTTCCTGCGCATACGATGACCACGGCGTCGTGCAGCGGGCCATTCGAGAAATCAAGCGCGCCGCCCCGGACCTGCTCGTCATCACTGATGTCTGCCTGTGTGAATACACCAGTCATGGTCACTGCGGCCTCGTGCGTGATGGCGAGGTGCAGAACGACGAGACGCTCGAACTGCTTGCGCGTGAGGCGATCTCGCATGCGCGTGCCGGTGCTGATATCGTCGCACCGTCGGACATGATGGACGGCAGGATTGCCGCGCTGCGCGAGGCGCTGGATACCGCGGGCTTCGAGTCCACACCGATCATGGCGTACTCCGCCAAATTCGCGTCGGTGTTTTACGGTCCGTTCCGCGAGGCTGCGGAATCCACACCCCAGTTCGGAGACCGACGCGCGTACCAGATGGACCCCGCAAACGGGCGTGAAGCCGAACGGGAAGTTGAGCTGGATATCGCCGAAGGTGCGGATATTATCATGGTGAAGCCAGCGCTGCCATACCTGGACGTGCTGGCGCGTGTTCGCGATCGCTGGCAGCTCCCACTCGCGGCGTACAACGTTAGCGGTGAATACGCCATGATCAAGGCCGCCGCGGCCAACGGCTGGCTGGATGAGCGGCGCGCAACACTCGAAACACTTACCAGTATCAAGCGGGCGGGCGCTGAAATCATCATCACCTACCACGCGCTTGACGCGGCACGCTGGCTTGCCGAGCGGTAGTGCCACAGTGAACGAACCAATCGGGCAACCGATGCCGCGGACAACAAGCGACCCCGCAGCGAAGCGTATCAGACTCTTTCGTTGGGACGTGACACTGCCTGCCGGTGACATCGCCGCGCGACTTGTGTTCGTCGGCCTCGCGCTTGCGCTGCAAAACTATCTGGAGTTTCCACGTGGCGCCCTGAATCAGGCTATCGGCACCGTGCTCGCGAGCCTGCTGGCATTTGGGGCGCTCTCCGGCTCGCTTCTCTTTCTCATGCTGGCCCTGCGCGACCGCTTGCCCGGCTGGCGGTGGCCACATTCGCGCCGCGTGCAGGTCGGCGTATTGATCCTGACGCTTGCCGCATGTCCGGCAGGCATACATCAGCTTGGCACCATTGCCGCCAGTGGATTCAACCCGCCGCAGTATGCCAACGACGGCACGACGCTTGACCACTACGCGGCGCAACAACTACTGGAAGGGCACAATCCGTACGTTACGACGAACATTGTGGCGGCAGTGCGCTCGCTACACCAGAGTCCAACAAATACGACGCCGCTGATGCGTGGCGTCTTTGCCTCACGCGCACCACAGAACTACCCTACCGGCGCCGACCTTCGGGCCATCTTCACACGCCCATCGGCTGCCACGCCTCCTCCGGAGCTGGAATCTCACGTCAGCTATCCAGCACTCTCTTTTCTCGTGCTCGTGCCGGTCGTCTGGGCCGGACTGCCGAGTGTTGTGCCGTTCTTTGCACTCTGCGCAATTCTTCTGGCCGCGCTAGTCATCCTGGCATTCCCTGCGGAGCTGCGGATCTGGGCCATTCTGCTGGCGCTTGCGAGCGCGCCGGTCTGGGACGGCGCGGTAGCGGGCGTGCTTGACCTGATGTATATCCTCCTGCTCTTCCTCGCCTGGCGCTGGTGGCACAAGCCTCTGGTAAGCGTGCTGGCGCTCGGTCTGGCGATTGCTGCCAAGCAGCTAGCGTGGTTCTTTCTGCCCTACTACGCCATCTACATCTGGCAGCGGCATGGATGGCAGGAGGCAGTCAAGCGCCTTGCGGGAGCGGGAGCGATCTTTGCGATTGTGAATCTGCCATTTGTCGCAAACAATCCACGTGCATGGCTGGCGGGTGTGCTCGCGCCCCAACTCGATCCGATGTTTCCGCTTGGCAATGGTTTCATCCGGCTCGCGCTCGGCGGCATAGTGCCGCTTTGGCCAGAAAAGGTCTATCTTGCGCTCGAAGTGCTGGTGCTCGGGGTCTCTCTTATCTGGTACTGGCGGCACGCGCGCACACATCCCGAAATGGCCTTTCTGCTCGCCGTGCTGCCTCTATTCTTTGCCTGGCGCAGCCTGACGACATACTTCTATTTCATTCTGCTGCCATCCGTCGGCTTGTATATGGCACGTGCGCTGCATGTCCATGCCCAGGAGCCAGCATCCCGGGTATCTGGTCAATCGGTGGCACGGCTGGCCTCCAGCACCAGCGGAGGATCGTGACGTGGATGATACACAGACTGTCGCGAGGTCGCCCGTAGCAGGCGCGCGCGCTCTGCTTTCTCCAGTGTCACGTGATCCGCTGCTGGCACGGCGCGTGGTTTGGGGAGCATGGTTCCTCACCCGGGCTATTCTGTTCGCAGGCATGATCCTTGGCCGCAATTTTTGCGACGCCGAGTTTTATAAGTATGCGGGAGCGATCACCGGCGGAAGCCTGCCATACCAGAATTTCCCGGTCGAATATCCTCCGGTTGCGATTCTGCTCATGCTTCTGCCTGCCCTCCCGCTTGTGCCGTTCGCGCGTATCGCCCCGCGCGTCGATGTCGCATCCGGAGCCGCGCTCGTACATCTGCCCGCGCCTGACCCCGTGCGGTTCGCGGCATACGGCATCAGCTTCGGTATCGAAATGCTTGTGATCGATGCGATCACGCTGGTGTTGGTACGCAAGATCGCACGTCGCTACGTACCAGGCGATCCGCAGGGAGCATGGTCCAGCCTGCTCTACATCCTGCTGGTTTTTTGCAGCGGGGCGCTTCTTCAGAAGTTTGATCTGGCAGCTGGAACGCTTTGCCTGCTCGCGGTGGCGGCCATGTGGGACAACAAACCGCGCATAGCCGGCCTCGCGCTGGCCGGTGCCGTGCTCATCAAGGGCTTTCCGCTTTTGCTCCTGCCCGTCCTTGCCGTCTACGCTATCATTGAGACGCAGCACAAAGAGGCCTTCGCGAGAAGGATGCGCGGAGCCGTCGAACTTGTGGTTGCGAGCGGCGCTGCGCTTGCGCTAGTCACTGGAATCGTGATCGTCGGGTCAAGCACACAGGCGGTTCTGCATACCATCACGTACCACACAGGCCGCGCGGCCGAAATTGAGAGCCTCTACGCCAACGCGATGTTAGTTGTCGGCTGGATACCCGGGCTGGCGGCCCGCACGGCGTTCGAAGTGGACGGCCTTTCGCGCATCGTGCTGTCGCCACTGGGGAACATGCTCGATCCGGCATCCGTCATTCTAACAGCAGGCTTGCCGTTACTTGTATATGTCGCGTACGGCAGGCACAGTCTGAGTGTCTTTTCGCAGGGCCACGCTACTGAGCATGAGGAACAGCGATCAGCTGCCGCGGCGCTCGCCATCATGCTAGCGTTTATGCTAGCGTTTCGCGCATTGCCGGCGCACTATATTCTGGCGCTGCTGCCGCTCGCGGCAATTACACGGCTACCACGGCCGCATCTTCAACGTTTATGGATAGCAGGAATAGTAGCTGTCGGGATATTGGGCCAGGTGCTTGCGGAGCCGGCCATCTGGCATGACCTCGTCTTGCTCGCACCCGGAGGGGTGATTCTCCTGACGTTAAGAAATCTTGCGTGGATAGTAGCATTTAGCGTCCTTGTAGTGGCATTATGCCAGTGGCCATCGGCGGAATGGCAAGCAAGGGCCCAGGAGAGTACACATGAAGGTAAGCGCAGGCCAGCAGAGGCCGCGCGAGGCTGAGAGCATGCCATCCCGTAAGAAGCGGGCCAGTGTGCCACCGATTCCAGGCTTTACCCCCCGTGCGGAGGACGCAGTCGCGCATGCGTTGCGGGGCGTCGCTCCGCAGCGTGTTATTCTCGCTGCGGGTCTCATCTCGGCTTTGGTATACGCCGGATTCGCGCTGGCTTTTCCCATCACACAGCTCTGGTCACATCCACGCGATCCAAATGATCCAAGCGCCATCTATGATCTGGGACATATCACACAATTCAGCCCAATCGCGGCGGCGCTCTTTATCATCGCCATTCTCACCCTATTCGCCGCTCAATTTCTAGCGCTCACAGGAGCAGGGCGGCTCGTCGCGAAATCACGCGAGACGCACGCATGGGATCGTCGCATCGGCATCGCGATTCTTGTCTTTCCCATTGTTTTCGCCGCGATCATGGTCTGGATGCAGCCTGTCACCACGACCGATCTATATGGGTACGTGGCGCGCGGCTATCTCTACGCCCAGTTGCATCAGAATCCGATGACGATGCCCGCCACCCAGCTACCAGGTGGTTTTGTCGTCGATCGGCCCGCGGCCCCGTACGGGCCGGCCTGGCTGCTCCTGGCAGGCTTGATCTCATCACTATTTCGCGAGAATCTGCTCGCGTACATGCTTGCGTTCAAAGCGATCGAATTCGTCAGCCTGATCGCGGCAGTATTCCTGGTGGACCATCTCGCGAAAGCGCTCGCACCGGAACGCCGATGGCGTGTGAACGTTCTTTTCGGATGGAGTCCGCTGCTCCTCTTTGAGTCCATCGGGAACGGCCACAACGACCTGGTGATGGTGGTCTGCGTGCTGGCGGCGTTTGCCGTCATGTTGCGCGGCCGCTCACGCACTGCGTTTACGCTACTCGTGCTTGGAGCGCTGGTCAAATACGTCTCAGCGGTGTTCGTCCCGCTCTGGCTCGCGTATGAACTGCGCCACCGCTTACGCCCGAACCTTGAGGTTGCCCAGCCACAGGATACAGAAGCCGCCACCAGGCGATCAGAGGCCATCCATCCCGTCCGGGGCTGGATTCGCGCGCTAGCCAACACCCTCACAGAGCTGGACTATCGCGCGGCGGCGTTGCTCATCGCTGAGGTATTCGTCATCGGCGCGGTACTCGTGGTCGCGTTCTACGCGCCGTTTTGGCAGGGCTTCCATACGTTTACGGGGCTTGGTCAGCAGCTGCGGCCACGCTACTACAACAGTTCCATTGTCGGCCTGTTTTCGGCGCCATTCCAGATCGTGTTCACGCAAAACCAGTACATCGCGTTTGACAAGACGGTGCGTCTGGTTGTCTACGCGCTATTCGGCCTCTATGCGTACATCCAGACGCAGCGCATCTGGATGCTTGGAGCTACCAGCACCCTGCGTGATGTGGTGACGGCTGCCGCCAAGATCACGTTCGCGGCACTGATCCTCATCACCTTCTGGTTCCAGCCATGGTACGTCGTCTGGGTGTTGCCGCTGGCGGCGCTATCCGCTGAGCCGTTCGTTCGACGACAAGGCACGATGCTGGCGGCTGGCGCGCTCATGACCTACGCTGTGGCGAATTACCTGCTCGTAGGCACTACCGGCCTTGGCCGCGACCTATTCGTGCAGTTCTTCGAAATTCTCGTCGCGTTTGGTCCCCTGCTCCTGCTGCGCGCGGCGCCGTATGATAAGGGCTGGATAAGCATCGCGCGGCGCTATTCGCTCGCGTTTTCAATAACCCTCGAACGACGCCCGCAGTTCTGGCGCGGCTTCATGCTCGGGCTGATCGTGATCGTCGCGGCCATCCTGCGCCTCGTGCGCCTGGGCAATCTCTTTGGACAGGTTCCATCCCAGAACGCGCAGGCGGATATCCTGAAGCAGCTCAGTGGCGAGCTCCGTCTGGTGCTCTCTGATCCCCAAGGGCTACACGGGCCGTTCGCTGCTATTGAAGGCATGTTCGTCCAGATATTCGGGCCCACACCGTTCGCGGTCCTGCTCCCATCGGCCATCCTCGGCTCAGTAACCGTCGTCGTCATCGGGGGCGTCGCCAAGGAAATCCTGCGGCGGGGTGGCATACCGGGCGCAGGCACCGTCAGCCTGTTAGCAGCCCTGCTTGCTGCAACATCAAGCTGGCACGTGTCGCTCAGCCGTTCCGGGATGGAAGTCGTGTTGCTTCCACTGCTGCTCTGCCTGGCGCTCTATCTCGTGCTCCGGGGGCTGCACGCTGCGCAGCCGCATGACCCTGCGTCATCCAGGCTTGTGAGTGCTTCCACGGGACGCTATCCCCATAGCTCCGATCCACAGGACCGGATTTCCAGTCACAGACAGTTCCTGTATTTCACCGCTGGCGGCGTCGCGGCAGGACTCGGTTGGGACGTTGTACCTGGATTATGGCTTGTCCCTCTCATCCTGCTCAGCGTTCTCATCTTCTGGCGCCTGAGTGAACGTGGAAAAGTCAAACTTCCGCACAGGCACTCGCTCACGCTGGTGCTCAGCACAGCAATTGCAGCGATTCCCGTCGGCTGGTATTACATCAGCCTCTATGTAGGCTTCCCGACAGGTAGCGCGCTGCTCGCCAAAAGCAGCGAGCAGCCGGGAAGTCCGTCGCCGCTATCAGGTGCCTTCTGGGCACAGGTTGCCAGCAACGCGGGCGATGTGATACACGTGCTGATCGCTCAGGATTACAGCGCGGGCTACCCGTCTATTGGCGGCGCACCCATCATTCCTGGATTGCTCGGTCCATTCTTCTACATCGGCGTCCTTATCATCGTGATCCGCTGGCGAACCTTCGCCGCGCGTGCGCTTTTCGTGCTGCTCATGCTGCCATTGCTGGCGAGCGTAGCTGTCGGCACACCCACCAGTTTGATCGAGGCCGCCAGTATTCTGCCAGCCATGTGCATCATTCCGGCTCTTGGCATCTATCAGGTGGTCTCCTGGCTCGGGCATCTACCGATTGTCCTCGACCGCATCAACGGCGTTCGCGTGTTCTCGACGCCTGAGCAGATTGGCCGCGTTTTGCTGCTTATGTTCCTCGTGGTGAGCGCGATCCGGACGTTCTTCTGGTATTTCGAGGCGACGCTTCCAAGCGCTCCGACACAACAGTTCATTCCTGCGTACACTGGCGCGAACGTTGCATACCAGAAGCAGGGTGATTCGTCTCAATCAGTGTACATCTCGATCTTGCCGGGGAACACCGGCGAGCACTCACCGTTGCAGAGCGTTTCCCAATCCTGATAATTTGCGCGACAACAAAGAAGGGACATCTCATGGCCGAAGCATCCGCGACTTCAGCAGACGAACGAGACCGTGCTTTGCGGGTCATTGCGATCCTGCGGGAGCGCTATCCGGGCGCCACCTGCACGCTCGATTTTACGAACCCACTCGAGCTTCTCGTCGCGACGATGCTTTCGGCGCAGTGCACAGATGAGCGCGTCAATCAGGTCACGCCAGCATTGTTCCAGAAATACCGCACCGCGCCCGACTATGCCGCCGCTCCCCAGGAGGAGCTCGAAAACGACATACGACAGACCGGCTTTTACCGGAACAAGGCGAAGCATATTCGCGAGGCCGCCCAGAAGATCACAACAGATTTCGGCGGCGAGGTACCGCGCACTCTGGAGGAACTGACAACGCTTCCCGGCGTGGCGCGCAAGACGGCGAACGTCGTGCTGGGGAATGCGTACGGGATAGTCGTCGGCGTGGTGGTGGATACACACGTCGGGCGATTGGCACGGCGGCTCGGATTTACGCAGAGCGATGACCCGGCCAAGGTTGAGCAGGACTTAATGGCGCTCTTTCCGTCCGCTGACTGGCTAGACCTCTCGCACTTGCTCATCCAGCATGGTCGCACCATCTGTCAGGCACGCAAGCCGCTCTGCGCGCAGTGTCCTCTTGCTATGCTCTGCCCCACTGGCAAAGAGCAGCTTGGGCTAGACGGTGCCGCACCGGCAGAGAAGCCAGCAGCGGTGGCACGCAAGTCTCGACGCGCATCCCGATAGCGGGCTTCTGGGGGAGTGGACGATGGGGCGAGGTGCGGCCGACAGCGGCGCATATGCCAGGCGGGTAGCACCTGCGCGAACATGGCGTAAGGCGCGTATCGTGCCGCCCATCTCAACCGGCGGATTCCTCGCGATCCTTGTGCTGCTAACCTCGGCCTATTTCATTCCGCGGGGCATCTCGTGGAATTCGGATACACACATCTTCCTGACGGCCAGCATGGTTGACCGGGGATCGCTCAACCTCGACCCGTTCGCCCACATGACTGGCGATATAGCGTTCGCACACGGTCACTACTACGCGGATAAGGCGCCTGGCCTTTCGATTGCCATGATACCGGCTTATCTGCTGCTGAAATACACGCTGCTCGCCGGTCATAGCTACGCGTCACTGTATGCCTTGCCAGTGACCATGCGGCCAGATTTTCTCGTGCGATATTGTCTTGCGATACTCTATGCGGGAGTGCCCACTGCTCTCCTGACCGCACTCCTGTATGGATTTTTCTCGCGCCTGGGTGTGCCTGATTTCTGGCGAGCCGTCATCGCGCTTACCTACGCGTTCGGCACATTCGCGCGCGCGTTCACTGGCGAACTTTTCAGCCACCAGCTCTCGGCCCTCCTGGTATTCGGGGCCTTTGTGCTGCTCTATCGCGTGCGGCAGAACGAGCTTCCGGCGCGCGCCGTAACCCTGGCCGGTCTTCTGCTCGGCTACGCCATCATAACTGAATATCCAACCGCACTGATCGCCGCCGCGCTTGGATTGTACGCGCTCATCGGGAGCACATCGCCACGCATTACGGCAGCCCGGCTAATATCGGGAGCACTGCCTGCGCTCCTCATCTGCGCGGTCTATAACGCCCTGACATTTGGTAGCCCCCTCAGCCTGGGCTACGGCCATCTGGACGGTCCGCGCATGTTTCGGACGGGCCAGGCACAGGGTTTCTACGGCATCACGCTGCCGCATCCTGACGCGATCTGGCAGACGACGTTCGGTCCGTATCGTGGGATCTTTTTCCTGTCGCCATTTCTCGTACTCGCAATTCCAGGGTTTGTGCTGCTTTGGCGCGTCGCGCGGTGGCGCGCTGAATGGATGCTCTGGCTGGGTATTGTCGTATCGTATGGGCTATTTTCTGTCTCCTATTTTGAGTGGAATGGCGGCTATAGCATGGGCCCACGCCAGTTCCTGCCTGCCCTGCCGTTTCTCATGCTGCCCATAGGAGGGATGTTCACCCGAACCCCGCGAATTGGGTGGCGCGTGCTCGCACTCATGCTGTCGATCTACTCTATCGTGGTCGTTGAGTTGGCAACGGCCGTCGGCCCCCTGGTGGATCCCGCTTATCTGTCCCCTATTACGCAATGGGTCTTGCCACGCCTGGCCGGAATGACGCCCAGCCCATCTAGCGCGCTCATCCCATCCGGGCTGTCGGCGGTGATCTTCAGGCATGCGCCGCTTTTTCTGACCGCGGATCTCGACAATAACTGGGGCATGCTCTTTGGCTTGCCGGGACTCGCGCAGCTAGTGCCATTGCTCTTCGTCCTTGGCGTTCTCACGATATGGCGCTGGCAAGCGGCGAGCAGGCATGTTACAGTATCAGGCAATGGCGCGCGCGCCGCGCCTCTCCGGCAGAGCGAGGACGATACACCCGCACGGCTCCGCTAGACGCTCAGGCAGATATGACATGGTGAGGTGGAAGGGACAGCGTACGCCATATGTGGAAACGCCCGACGGGATCGGTGCGGTGGACTGCCCGGATATTGACGGCACTTGGTCTGCTGCTGCTCATAGCGGGCGCTTTGGCGGGATGGGGCGTCCCGCGCATCCATCTGCCGCTCGCCCTGTTCAGTGAGCTGAAGACGCCGCTCACTCACACGGGCCTGGACCTCAGCGGCTATCTGGGCGCGGATATCACGGCACAGGCCGTCATCATCGCGGTCGTCATTGGCTTCAATGCCACCACGCTCCAGATCGCCGGCCAGACCCACTCGCTCGCCCTCGTCCGCGTGATACTCGTCTCGATGACGCCGTTCCTGCTCTGCTGGTGCGCAACAACCGGCATTGCCTTGCTCTACTTCATCCTGCCTCCGACATGCGTCGGTCAGGCATGGCAGCTACTGTTCTGGTTCGCCGCTGTCGTCGTTCTGATGATCGCCTATCTCTGGGAGCTTCCCTGGCGCCTGTCGGGACAATACATCGCATACTGGGCGATACGAGCGCTGCGACGGGTGGCACTGGCTGACTGGGAGTCGCAGGACGCATATTCCGCCTTGCAGACGGCGGTGTCGGCGGCCAGCGTGCGGGGAGACATCGGCACGCTTCGCTCTATCACGCTCGCGCTCGGCGACTTTCTGATCTATCCACGCGACATCGCCGCGGAGGCACATCCTGAATTTGACGGCGCACGTTATCGCGCGCTCAAGAATCTCCTGGCCGGTTGCTCCCAACACGTCAGCGACGCTCCCAACGCCGTCGCCTATCATCTTGGTTTCATTCAAGCGGGCATCATGCTTCAGGCAGCAGCTATCGGCCTGACGTTTACCGATCCCAATCATGATCTCTTCTCTGGCGTGCTGCGCGAAATGAGAAAGCAGCCAGAGCGAATCAATCCGCTATGGACAGGCATTCGTCATGCACTGCTACGGGGCACCGACCATGACGATCCCTACCTGCTGATCTACTGGCGGCGGCGTGGCGGATGGACGGCGGATGATCCCCGGCGTACCAAGAGCATCGCGGAAGGGCTGGCAGCGCTCTACATCAGCTTTTGGAGCGTGTTAAGAGCAACGGGTCAAAATGCCGCTGAAACGAGTCTTAGCCTGATGCTTGATGACCTGTACCGCTACATCTCGGTGTATCTGGGAAAGCGCATGTTGCACGACCGTCCAAGAATCGGGAAGGCGCGCACTAGCGACCTGCCACTCGTGCTGCTGGATGGCACACATGCCGCCGTCATGCGCGAATGGTTGCCTGGAGTAGAGGAAAACGAGCGAATCTCTGCGATCAATAGCTACGAGCGCTACCGATCACAGCTTGCGGAGATCCTGCGTCCCGCGTTTTCCTAGCGTCGGGCAACGGGCACACGCGCACGGGTCAGAGAGTCGTGCGCAATGCGCAGCGCATCTTCTACTATCGTGTTCTGTTCGAGAATCACAATGCATCCAAGCGCTCCGCCTTGCTTTGTGCCAGAAATGACTTTAATCCCTGGCAGTGACTGGACGCTCTCGCCCGCCGTCGGCAGTAACAGCCGCGCGAGCCCTTCACGACCAGGCCTGACGAGTTTGGCGACTGGACCGTCCGTGCTGGTGCTGGTGACGTAACTGACAGAACCGGAATCGATCACTGGTCGCAATCCAAGCTGCTTCAGCCCCTCGTGGATCCCCACGATCACAGCGTGGGCGTCGGCCCACTCCGGCAGATCGGTGCTTCCGGCTGATTTGGTCGTCTGCGGCCAGCTGCTCGGAACCACCACCATCCCCAGCTCCTGCCCGGACTGCTCGAGATGACGCACCAGCTCATGCAGCAGGCGAATAGCCTCGCCATATATGACGGCTGCCTGTTCCTTCTGTGTCATAAACGCGAGCCGGAAGAACAGTCCGGTCGCTGCTGCCAGCCAGAAGCGCGACTTCCAGTTGCGGTCGTCGATGCTTGTCGCGAACGACTCCACCGCTTCTAGCAGGCTACGCTGAAAGGAGAGCGTCGCGGGCCGGGCCAGCGCCGGATAACGCACGGCATTTTCCGCGGTATCGCTCTCCCGGTCACCAGAGAGAAACGTGATATCCTCGCGCCGCAGGCCAAAATCGCGTTGTGGCTCGGCCACACGTCGATAGACGCAGATGTCGACTAACAGATTGGCAAGGTCAGCGATATAGTCGCCAGACCAGTTGATCTTGTCCAGATCGATGAGCTTTAGATGCGCGCAGTGCCGGTCGAGCATGATATTCCGCGCATGGAGATCGCCATGCACCAGGCCAAGCGACCGCGGCTGAAGCGCGGTAGCCGAACGCGCGATAGAGGAGAGGTAGCTCTCCAGCGCGCGGTAGCGCTGCTCACCAACGTGAAATCCCGCCAGTGGATTCTTCAGCCACGGAATCCGGGCCACCGCGCGTGCCATCTTGCTTTCTATTGGCGCCAAATAAAGGCGTGAGATCTGTGTTCCCGGCACTCCCGAGCGCCCAGTCATCGACTCACGGAACAGGCGAAACGACGCCTGCGTGATCCGTTCCGTGGCGGAGCCCAACATTCGCTCATGCTGCTCAGACATCGCCCGCTGGTCCCACTCGTTGAAAAGTGTCTCAAACGTGCTCATGCCAGCCAGGTCTTCCATCGTCAGATAATAGGCTGGAGAGATGCCGGACTTGTATACCTGTGTTTCGGCGGGCTGGCGCACGAAAAGCTCACGCACCGCGGCAGGAAGCTGAGTGTAATTCTCCGTTGATGTGTGAAACGCATCGCTCGTGCTGCGCTTGATGATGATCGAAGCACTCTGCCGCACGCTACCGTTCGTATGCCGGTCATCACCAAACATGGGATACCAGTATGAAAACGGCACCCGGAAGACTTGATCAGCGGTAAATCCACCCGACAGTTCGATAACATCATCGATAGCGATGTTGATACGCTCGCGTATGACGTGCTCGAGCTCATCTCTAACCGTGCCACGCTCTTCCAGCCGTGTGCGTTCCGTCTGCCGCAGAAAGTATGAAGCGATGCTGCGCGAAAGCCTGAGCTCACCGTACTGCGTGAGCAGCAGGCGCAAGACCAGCGTGTGTTGCCCGAGATCCCACCGTCGCGCCACATCGGGCGCGGCATACAACTCGCGAATATCCGCGCGCAACTCACTCAGCACTTGCCGCACATCTGGCTCGTGAAGGCGGTGCTCGGCGAGTTGCAAGGCCGAATAGAGCACGTGCATCAGGTCAGCGCCCCGCGATGGCTCGCGCTGCATCACGATGCGCGTGAGAAACGTGATAACTGTCTCCAACTGCCGTGGCGGCACGTTACCCGTGCCCGCCTGGAGAATCAGGCCGAGAACGTAGCTCAGATCGCGCGCGTTATCTACCTCAAGCAGAGGACCGCCCAAGCGTGGTGCACGTGTGACACTCACGTCCAGCCCGCGCGCGAGGTCGGGTGGCACACGCCAGCGACGGATCTGATTGCGTAGTGCGGTCACAATGCTGGTGTAGAGGCTGTCGGAGCATACCTCCTCGCGCTCTCCGGCCCTTTCAAGCGTGAGGAGCGTATCAAGGACAATAGCGGTGGTCAACACATCCGACTCGGTGACGTTGCGCACCATGCCGCCTACTGCGCGAGCAAGCAATGCACGGAAGTCCGAGCGAACAATCTCATCGTCAAAGCGACCGACGTACGCGAGCGTCTTGAACCGGCTGGGATACAGGCGCAACCGCGCCCGCTCGGAGGGGGGCAAGTCATCGGTTACCGGCAGATTAATGAGCCAGTTGCCGCTGGCGCGCACCATTCGCTCGGTGTCAGCATCGAAATTGAGCCGGTGGAGAACTTCGACAGCGTGGCATGTCTTGCGAAGTGTGTCGTGCTCATCCCGCCCGGACCAGCACGCGTGGTCTGGGTCATAGGCACGCCGCAGATACAGGTGAATTGCCGCGGCCAGCGAGGCATCCTGCTCCCGCTCGTCCTCGCCCTCAACCTCGAATCCTGCCGGACCAAACACTTCTTCCGGATTCACGGCCACCCCCTTCAGCCCTCACCGCACTATTGCCGGCTATTGTATCACTGCCCGCAAGTTGCTTGTGCAGCAGGCAAGCCGGTAGAGCGTGTACAATAGGAAAGAGCGCGTACCTAGTTTTATCCAGAACATCCTCGTTCCGGCGATGTGTTGATAGTGGCTCAACAGGGCCACGCTCAAAGGAGAGTACAGCATGGTAACCGCAGATCGCCCGTCCGCCTCTACGATCACTGATTTCGCGAATCAGCCGCTAACCGATTTCACCCGCGAGGACAACATCAAAGCGCAGCAGGAGGCGCTGCGACAGGTGGAATCTGAGCTAGGCCACACGTACCCGCTGATCATTGGCGGCGAACGGCGCTACACGACGGATACTTTCGCATCTATCAACCCCGCTCACCCGGACCAGACAGTCGCGCTATTCTCAAAAGCGGGTGTCAATGAAGTGAATGAAGCCGTCGATGCGGCGTGGCGCACCTTCCAGTCATGGCAATACACTCCGGCAACCGAGCGAGCTGGCTATCTTTTCCGCGCGGCAGAGCTGATGCGCTCGCGCCGCTTCTACTTCAATGCGCTCATGATCTATGAAGTCGGCAAAAGCTGGGTGGAGGCGGATGCGGATACGGCCGAAGCCATCGACTTTCTGGAGTTTTATGGCCGTGAGGCATTGCGCTACGGCGGCGAGCAGCCCGTCACACACATCCCGGAAGAAGAGACGGAGCTGCGCTATATCCCGCTCGGTGTCGGAGCGGTAATCCCGCCGTGGAACTTCCCCTGCGCCATCATGGTTGGCCTCACATCGTCCGCATTCGTCGCGGGCAATACCGTCATCCTCAAGCCAGCTAGCACTGCGGCGCTCATCGCGGCACGCTTTGTCGACCTTCTTGAAGAAGCCGGCGTGCCGTCTGGTGTCGTGTCGTTCCTGCCCGGACCCGGCGGCGTGATCGGTGATGCGCTGGTCGAACATCCGCGCATGCGCTTCATTTCGTTCACTGGCTCACGCGAGGTGGGCTTGCGCATCAATCAGCTCGCCGCCGCTCCTCACGAGGGACAGATCTGGATCAAGCGCGTCGTCCTCGAAATGGGTGGCAAAGACGCGATCATCGTGGACGAAACAGCAGACCTCGACGCGGCGGCAACTGGCATCGTCACATCAGCTTTTGGCTTCCAGGGGCAGAAGTGTTCGGCATGCTCCCGCGCGATTATCATGGATTCGGTCTATGACGCCGTAGTCGAAAAGGTCGTCGAGAAAGCGCGCGCCCTCACCATCGGCGACACAACCGACCGTGGATCGTACATGGGTCCGGTGGTCGACGCGAGCGCATTCCGCAAGATTCAGGACTACATCCAGATCGGCAAGCGGGAAGGCGCACTGGTTCTGGGAGGCGAGCCGCTGGATCGCGAAGGCTACTTCCTTCCGCCCACTATCTTCAAAGATGTCGCACCCGATGCGCGCATCGCGCAGGAAGAAATCTTCGGCCCGGTGCTGGCGATTACGAAGGCCACCTCGTTCGACGAGGCGCTACGCATCGCAAATGGTACCGAGTATGGACTGACAGGATCACTGTACTCCACCGCGCGTGATCGTATCGAGCGTGCGAAGAACGAGTTCCACGTCGGCAACCTGTACATCAACCGGAAGAGCACGGGCGCGCTGGTCGGCGTGCATCCGTTCGGCGGATTCAATATGTCCGGCACGGATTCCAAGGCAGGCGGGCGCGACTACCTGCTGCTCTTCACGCAGGCGAAGTCCATTTCCGAAAAGATCCGCTAGTATGCTAGCGCCGCTCACTAGCCCCAGGCGCGTGAGCGGCTCGATTCCAACTGTCGCGTACGTACGCGAGATCGCGTTGCCCGTAAATCTACTCGGAGCGCGCGTCTCGCGTGCATGCTCACTTGTCACTCCACAGCCAGCCTGCTATACTGGCGCTTACTACGGTCTGCGAGACTGGATGTGGGGGATGACGATGCGAGGGCTGGCAAGACTTCTGCGATCACGCTACCTGCTTCCAGCGTCCCTGAGCCTCATGATGCTGCTGATCCTGGCCATCGGCCTGAACCTGCTGATTCTCATGGGGTACCTGCCAGGCATCGCGCGGCAGTCCACGCCCCCACTCGTCATAACCAGTCCTGGGGCAAGCGATGGCCGGATCCAGGTATACGTCCTCGGAGCCGTACAGACTCCCGGCATATACGCCCTCCCACCAGGCGCGCGTGTGCATGATCTGGTGGCTGCGGCAGGCGGCGCGACACAGCCAGCGGACCTCACACGCGTCGATCTCGCCAGTCCGCTCGTAGATGGGCAGACTATTTATGTACCGGTCGTCGGAGAAGTGGTTCCGCTCGTGCGCGGTGGCAAGATCGACCTTAACGCAGCCAACGAATACGACCTGCACAACGCGCTTGGCATCAGTCTCACGATAGCGCGCAAGATCGTCACCTATCGCGCACAGCACGGCAACTTCACAGCCGTCAGCCAGTTGCTGCTCGTCCCCATAAGCCGCACCACATTCGACAAGATCAAAGATCTGGTGACGGTCTGAACGACCGCACCATTCACTCAGGACGTTTCGCTCGCAACGAAATGATGGGATGCATGCCGCCAAAGTGCCGATCGAGCCGCGTGATCTTAAAGCCGACGTCACGAGCGTACTGCTCCGTATCACGGTTCCAGTGGCAATTGCCGCAAAAGCGCGTCGTCACCGGAACAAGCCTGTCCTGCCAGCGCGCCTGAGCGGGTTGGTCGCTGCGGACATGCTCAACGAGCAGCAGTTCGCCTCCTGGCTTGAGCACACGATATATCTCTCGCATACCCGCTCGCGGATCGCTGACGGAACAGAACACGAGTGTCGCCACGACACAGTCGAAGCTGGCATCCTCAAACGGCAGATGCTCGGCGGCCGCCGCGATCAACTTGACGGGCACGTGGGCATGTTTCGCCCGGTTATATGCATACTGCCGCATCGTCTTGTCTGGCTCGACAGCATCCACGCGCACCACATTGGCAGCCTGGTAGTAGGCGAAGTTCTCGCCGGTTCCCGCGCCGACCTCCAGCACGACGCCGTAAGCCTGCCCAGCGGTCGCTTTGCGAAAAGGGTCAAGTGCCTTCCGGCCGAGCGCCACCCGGTTCATCCATTCATAGAGTGTCGCAAAATACCGATGCTCTGTCTCGGCACCAACTCGCATACTGCCTCCAAAACCCTGCGAATGACGGCGGACACCACCACAGCAAAGTATAAGCGCCGTACAATGGGATGAGACGAGCGCGGGAGGTACACGATGACGAATATAGCGGATGCGCCGCCTCCATATGCGGCCAGTGGCATTGTACTGGCTGGTGGCCGCAGCAGCCGGATGGGCGTGGACAAGGCGCGGCTTGTTCTGCGGGGCGAGCCGCTTGTCGCGCGTGTCGCGCGCCTGGTCGGTACAGTCACAAACGAGGTTATCATTTCCGGTCCAGCAAATCTGGCGAGTCTGGCGCACGAGGCACGAGTCATACCGGACAGCGAACCCGGTCTTGGTCCACTCGGCGGGCTCGCGACGGCGTTTGGACGAGCCACCCACGATCTCGTGTTTATCGCTGCCTGCGATATGCCGTTCCTTGTTCCAGGCCTTATGCGCGAGATGCTTTCGCAGCTGGCGGCCCACGCCGAACTGGACGCAGTCATCGTGTCGCAGCATCACGGACGTGAGCATCTACACGCGGCCCTGCGGCGGCAAACCGTGTTGCCACGCATCGAAGAACAGCTATCCACAGGCACGCTCGCCATACATCAGCTTATGGCGCGACTACGCACGCTTACCATCCCGGCAGAAATCGTCACGATCCTCGACCCTGATGGCCGCTCCACCTTCAATGTCAATACGCGAGACGACTGGCAACTCGCTCGCGCCCTCGCCGGAGAGCGCGAGGAATACGCCTGAACAACCATTTTTCAGTTCGCGCATCTCTTGACCACGCAGGTAAGGCCATGCTAATATCCGACTAGACAAGTCAGATTTAGCATGCCTGCGCGCGCTTGCATAGTGGCTAGAAATAAGGGTTGCTGGATGTTCGGAGGATCACTGCTGGCGCTTCGCGATGCCGCGGCGCCATTCGTTCTGTTTCTCCGCGAAGGGCTGGAGGCCAGTCTCGTCGTCAGCATTCTGTTCGCGGCACTGCGCCAGCTCGGCCAGACGCGTCAGATGCGTGCCGTCTGGACGGGTGTCGCGCTCGCCATCGTGGGATCGCTGGCCGGTGGAATCGCACTATACGCTACGGTGCGCGAGTACGACGGATCAACCTTCCAGACGGTCTTCGAAACGATCACGTATCTCGTCGCGGTCGTTCTGTTGACGACGATGACCTTCTGGATGCAGCAGCACAGCCGGACCCTCAAGCGCGAGATTACGGAAAAGGCATCGATGGCCGGATCGGGATTCGCACTCGGCGTACTGGCTTTCAGCACGGTAGGACGCGAAGGGCTGGAATCAGCCGTCTTTACTCTCGCTTTCGCCTTTCAGTCGAACGGATTTTATCTCATCCTGGGCGCGGTGCTTGGCGTGCTTGCTTCCATCGTACTCTGCATCATGATCTACAAGATGGGCTACCGCCTCGACTTCCGCGTGTTCTTCCGCGTGATGGGCATTGTCCTGTTGGTCTTCGCTGCCGGACTGCTCGGCAACGCCATTCAGAACATGCAGATACTCGGTTGGCTGCCCGGTGGCGCGATCCACCTCTGGAACACATCCGGCATACTCAGCCAGGATACGACCGTTGGCGACATTCTACATACGTTCATCGGCTACTCAGACACGCCATCGCTGCTCCAGGGTATCTTCTATGTGGCGTATCTCGCCGTCGCCGGAACACTGTTCTGGCGTCTGACGCGCAAGCCGGTACCACGGGTCGCCGCGGCGGCGCCATCCACGCCACAGGGCAATACGGTGCCGCATAACGCATAGGGCTGTCGAGTTCACCTTGCGCCCCGGTCACGTCAGCTGTGGCCGGGGTTCGTTGTCTTGTGCTGCGCGGGCATAGGCTGTCATAATGTTGCCGTAGCCACGCCGGATGGCACGTCTGCCACCACGCGTGGCGGATTTCAGCGCAGCAGCATGTAGCCATGTAGCGACGAGGGAGACAACGATGTCCGTTACCATCGCGACCGAGAATCTGATTATTGGCGGTAAGCGTGTTCCGGCGGCGGATGGCCGCACATATGAGACGTACAATCCCGCGACTGGCGAGGTGCTGGCACATGTCGCCGAAGCTGGCGTCGAGGACGTCAACCGGGCAGTCGCGGCAGCGCGCAAGGCGTTCGATGAGGGACCCTGGCCAGTAATGCCAGCGGCGCGGCGCGCCCGCACGCTGCTCAAGATCGCGGCGCTCATCACGCAGCGCGTCAACGAACTGGCAACACTTGAATCGCAGAATTGCGGCAAGACGATCCGCGACGCCACAGCCGAGGTCAAGGGCATAGCATCCTGCTTCGAGTATTACGCGGGTGCCGCGCGTATGCTCGCCGGTGAGATACCTCCTGTCTTCAATACTGGCATGGATCTTACTCTGCGCGAGCCGGTCGGCGTGGCGGGGCAAATCGTCCCGTGGAATTATCCGTTCGTGATGGCCGGCTGGAAGGTCGCGCCAGCCCTTGCCGCAGGCTGTAGCATCGTGCTCAAGCCAGCGAAGCAGACACCTCTCACTGCGCTAGCGCTGGGCCAGATTTGTGTCGAGGCTGGTGTACCTGAGGGCGTGGTAAACGTGCTCCCCGGCTCCGGGCCCGTAATCGGCGCGGCGCTCGTGCTCCACCCGCAGGTGGACAAGATCGCCTTTACCGGCTCAACCGAGGTCGGGCGTTCACTCATGCGCATGGCTGCGGATAACATTACGCGCATCTCGCTGGAACTCGGCGGCAAGTCCGCCAATATTGTCTTTGACGATGCGGATCTGCAAAAAGCCGTTGATGAAGCCGTACCCGGCATATTCGGCAACGCGGGGCAGGATTGCACGGCGCGCTCGCGCATTCTCGTTCAGCGCGGTATCTACGATGAGTTCATCGACCGTTTCACGGCGCGCACGCAGGCGTTGAAAGTCGGGAACCCGCTCGATAAGGCAACGGATGTGGGGGCGATCATCTCGGCCCAGCAGAAAGCGACCGTCCAGGGCTACATCACCGCAGGACAGGAAGAAGGCGCAAAGCTCACCTACGGCGGCAAAGAGCCGGAAAATGCCGAGCTTAGCCGTGGCAACTTCCTCATGCCGACCATTTTTGTCGACGTTAAACCAGAGATGCGCATTGCGCAGGAAGAGATCTTTGGGCCGGTGGTGGCGATTACGCCATTTGACACGGAGGATGATGCCGTACGCATGGCGAACAGCACCATCTACGGCCTTTCCGGCTCCATCTGGACGCGCGATCTCGGGCGTGCCCTGCGGACGGCACGGCGCGTGCGCACTGGCACGCTCTCCATCAATACGAATAATGCCATCTATGTCGAGGCGCCTTTCGGTGGCTACCGCCAGTCGGGTATTGGTCGCGAGCTTGGCCGGTATGGTCTGGAGCTTTACACAGAGGTCAAGAACGTCTACATCCAGCTATAGCCAGTAAAACACCAGTGAGCAGAGGACGTGGTGGCGCACGGAGCCTCCGCACCGTCACCACATCGCGCCTCACCAGAACTACAGCAGCCGGGATATGCCCTCGCCCGCGAGTGTGCCCGCGACGGCGGCCTGCACGGCGCCCTGCGTCTGCCCCGCACCGTCGCCAGCGACGAAAAGTCCAGGGATATTTGTCTGCAGATGATCGTCCGTCGGGAAATACCAGAAGCGCTCATCAGCAGGCGCGTAAAGCAGAGCGTCGCCTGAATCCACACCCGGAGAGAGCGTCGCGATCCGCGCGATGAAATCCTCGAATGCTTCCCAGTACGCCTGTGGGTACAGGTCATGGAATGCGCCGGCAATCGCCTCGGGATACGTCGATACAACGCTTCCGCTCGTAATCGCCTCGGCAGTCGAAGGCCGGCGCGCGCGAGCATCAGCCAGCCGCTGCACGGCAAGCTGCCCACCGAAGCGCTGATTAACAGCATCGGTGATACTTTCGCAGCCTCGCCAGGCGCCTACCGCTCCCTGTGAGCCGGGCTGCACGAGAATCGCCACATTCGTCGAAGGGGTGCGAGGACCAGCAAGCAGTGGATTGCCGCTCGCGACTCCATGTCCGTAGCGATACACCGGCATCACTTCCCCACCCGCGCAGGTCGAATACGTCTTGATGACTGCGTCGTTCTCCAGCGTGCGCTGCAACCGTGGGTCAGGGTTGATGGAAGTGAGTGCCGAATACGCCTCTACAGGAACCTCCAGACGCACGCCAAATGCGGGCGGAAGCGCTTCCACGCGCATATCTAGCGAACGTGCCATGCCAACGAGCCATTCCGCGCCATAACGACCAGGGGCAAGCAGAACCGTCCGCGCCTCCACCTGGGCAGACGACTCGGCGCGAGGTCTCAGCGTCAGCTGAAATGCGTCTCGTGCGCGCTTGATCTGTGTCACTGGCGTATCAAACAGGAACACGATGCCAGTCCGCTCGAAGTCGGCCTGCAGTCGTCGGAGAACCGACTCGCGCTCAGGAATACTGAGCAGGCGCGCTGGATAACTCATCACGTACTCAATGCCAACATCCGCCGCCCGGGCAGCCGCGGCAATCATGCGCGCATCAGGGGCAGGGCGAATGGGTGCGACGGCGCCGCTTTCGTTCAGGAATGCGTTCACCGAGCGCACGCGCGCTTCATAGTCCGAACCACTGGTCACGGTTCGCCATCCGGAAGGTGGCGTGCCCACAGGCTGCACGGGAATCGAGGCCGGTCCGAGATACAGGCGCCCGCCCCAAAAAAAGCCCGCTCCGCCATAGCCGCCCGATTCCGCCGTTGAAGCCCTGCTCCGCTCCTCAAGCGCGTGTCCCGCATCCACGACCAGGATATGCGTGCCGGGACGAGACGATAGTATCGTGTGTGCCGCCATCAAGCCAGCCACACCGCTGCCAACGACGACAACATCGTACACACTGCCATCAGTAGTCGATTCGGTCATAGCGCTAATTCCCGCAATATCTGGACTGTCCCGAAAGATTGTGCGTCCCGGAGAAGGCGTACGTCAAGCAAAGCGGTTGGTCGATGCGCACGGGCCGCGCATGCCCGCTCGCGGCTTGCATGCCGTCGGCAACTGAGCCTTCACGTCACCAGAGCGGTCGTACCATGAGTATCGCCAGTATCGCCCCGATGCTCATGACAGTGCCATAGGGCATATAGGTGTGGCTACTCTCTTCGCGAGTGCCCAGAATGACGAGGCCTATCGCCGCTCCGAAGAGCGCGGCCAGCACGAGCGACGTTATGACGCCCTGCCAGCCAACGAAAATACCAATGAGAACTGCGAGTTGGACGTCACCCAATCCCAGAGCCTCAACGCGATAGAGCAGAAATCCCAGACCATAGAGGAGGAGGAATAGCCCGGCACAAATCACTGTGCCTATGAGCATGGATGCCAGCGCCTTGCGGTCGGTGATCAGCGCGACGAGCACAAGGAGCGCGGCTGGAGCGAACACAGACAGGCTGTAGATAAGATGATGTTCGAGGTCAACCGAGAAGACAAAGGCCAATACCGCGAAGATCAGCGCGTCTAGCAGGAAAATAGCCCATGGCGCGATCCGGCCTGCGTTCTCGGGCACCAGAAGATGCGTGAGCAGAAGAGGATAGAGCACTGCGAGCGCCAGCTCGACAAGCGGACGGCGCAGCGACGCTGTGGTTCCGCAAGACGGACATTGCCTGCGAGAGGCGCGCAGGTTAAGGAAAGGAATATAGCGCGCCGCGGGCAGCGGGGTGCCGCACGTGCGACAATGCCCTGCCACCCACGGCGGCTCTTCGTCGCCGCTGATTCGGTCCGCTAGGGCATTCACGACAACGCCCACGCCTAGACCCCCCAGCGCGACCATCACATAGAACGCGACCACCATGCCGGTGCGATCCTCCTCGCATAGCCGGCAGATGGATGTTATTCCGAGGTTTCTTCGCCCTCCGCGGAAGGCGCTTCCTCTGCCCGTTCCGCGGTCTCTTCCTCAGAAGCCGCCGGAGCGACCTCTTCAACGGCGATACGCGGCGGCTCGATCTTGATTACCGGCTCATCAGTATCCGTCAATACCTTAACGCCGCGAGGCACACGCAAGTCACTTACGCTGTGCGTGGCGTTCAGCTCAGTCATATCACTGATGTCCACATCGAGCGCGACCGGCAGGTCGCCTGGGAGCGCCTCGACCTCCACAGATTCGAGCAATTGCAGAGGCAAGCCATCGACGAGTTTTTCCGCGGGTGCTTGGCCTACTACACGCACGGGTACGCGCGCGCGAATCGGCTTCGACATCTCTACCCGCATGAAGTCAACATGCTGGATACCGCCCGTCACTGGCTCGTGTTGCACCCGCCGGACAATCGCCGTCTCGCCCGCGCCATTATCCACATCCAGCTCGAGCACGGTCGTGCCGGGGTGCGTCGCGAGAAATCGCTCAAACGCGCGGGCGTCCACCTGCACTGGCAGGGAATCCCTGCCGCCGCCAAAAATATTCGCGGGCAACTTCCCTGTTTGCCGCAGGCGGCGCACGGCTTTGCCAAGAGTCGTTCTCTTCTGCACCTGCAATGTGACCGTATCCGACATACGCTATACCTCCGTTCCAGCCGGTAGACGCATAGAAGTCCGGTATTTCGCGTTCCCCTGAGGCATACCCACGAGTAACATGGCGCGCCTCACCACCGGCTCACTGGTCAGCCATTTCAGCAATTTGTACGCCGCCTGTGTACGGGCCAATTTCGCGCGGACAGGGAAGGAGACAATGGATCGCAAGCGGACCGTTCCGGAGTGCGACTCCGCTAGCGGTCCTACCCTGGCATTGGTACAATACAGGTGTGCAAACATATTGTTGTCTATGCGCGCTGTTTTCTGAGCAGAAGGTACTCGCGTATGGCAGGCACCAGCCTTCTGCGCGGAATAACAATCTTTCTGCGCTTTTCTTTCCTTCGCCTGCGCAATCCGCTCACAGGCAGGCACCTTTACTGGAGATACATGGATAAGTCTTCATCAAACGGACATGGAGCGCTCACAAATGCTCCGCAGCCACCCGAACAGCAGCCGGAAAAGCCATCGCGCCTTCTGGTAATGGTGCGGCACGGACAATCGACATACAACGTGGAGGGACGACTACCCGGCCAGATAGAAGGCATCGCCCTGACGGATGAGGGGCGACGCCAGGCGCATCGCGCCGCCGTGGCACTGAGCGCGCTGCCCATTGATACCGTGGTGACCAGCCCACTGGAACGCGCGAGGGAAACAGCCGAAATCATCGCGCGCGGCTGGAGCCTGCCGGTATGTATCGAGCCACGTCTGAAGGATACCGATGTCGGCGCGTGGGCTGGCGCAAAGATCAGCGACCTGTCGAAGTCAGATCCCGCGTGGCGCGCATTCGTAGCCAACCCCACACAACCACCGGACGGCATCGAGGGGTTTCACGCGGTGCAGTCGCGCTCGGTGGCGGCCGTTGAAGATTTGCTGCGATCCAACGATGCTGGCAGACACATCGTCGTGGTTGCTCATGCCGATGTCATCAAGCTGATCCTCGCGCACTACACTCAGGTGCCCGCCGAATCAGCGCGATTCATCAGCGTTGCGAACGCTTCGATCAGCGCACTGGCATTTCGCGATGGAGAGCATCCATATGTCCTGTCGATGAACTGGACGCCCGCACCTGACTGGCTTGTGCCGCCGACGCCCAAGCCTGCACATCCGGAAGCCGCAACGCTGCCGGCCGCGCAAGCCGAACCGCAGGCGCCCGCTCCGGCAGCACAGGAGTCGTAATTCGTCGCCTCAACGCTGTAGCGTCCCATTGTAGCTGTCGTTCCGCCACTGCACCTGAGAGCGAGAATCTGGTATGTTTGACCCGCGCAGCCCAATGCACCGCAGGATGTGGCACTACGAATCGGACCGCCCGCTTTCAGCCGCGCAACTCGTTTCGCTGGGCAGCCTGGATGCTCGCACAGCCGCGCTCATCTGGCTGCTCATTGAACGCCACAGCTCTATCATCGTGTCGGGGCCAACCGATCCCACGCCGGGGGTCGGCAAAACGACAACGCTCAACGCGATGCTCGGCTTTCTTGCCCCAGGCTCGACCCTTGTCTACACAATGGGCATGTATGAGGACTTCGAATTCGAGCAGATGGTAGAGCCAGAGACAACCTGCGTGCTTGCCAACGAGGTGAGCAATCACTTGCGCATCTATATGTGGGATTCACCCGCGCGCAAGCTCCTCCGGCTACCGGCCCATAAGTATGCGATCGCGACCTCGTGCCATGCCGATACCATCACCGATGTGCTGAAAATGCTCACGGACGACCTGCGGCTTGGGCCGGCAGATATTTCGCGGCTTGGCCTCATCGTGAACATAGGTCTTGTCGGTGAGTTGTGGCCGCCGCGCCGCAGGTTTCTAACCGTCCACTACGTCGCCCCAACCCTGCCGGCAGAAGACGCAGATGGCGAGATCGAGACGCTATTCGGGGTGCGGCTCCTGCCCCTCTCCATATGGGATGCTACCTCTGATACCTTCATATCAGCCGATCAGGCCGTGATGAATGAACTGGCTGGCATCGTCGGTCTTACCCCTGGCGACTTCGCCGCGGCGATTGACCGGCGCGAGCGGCGCATGGCGGAGCTGAGCGAAGGGCGCGGCGCGAGCATACGGGTGATGCGCGGCGCGGTGGATGCACTGATCGAAGAGGAACAGATAGACGCCACCGGCAAGTCTCAATCAACTACCGACCGGTAATCATCCCCCAAATATTCGGCACGTAACTTGCTATCAATAAGCTAGCGCATGCCTCTGTGGCACGCCCATCTATACTAACCAAGCGCGTTACTGACATCAGGGATTAAGACCCATTTGGCTCGGAGTATACACGATGCTGACTGATTCCGCGCAGGACCGAGACCTCACCTTCGGCGAGCTTTGCCAGGCGATTGCCGCCGGTGATGTTCCCTATACAAAAGACCATGATTCCTACGTCGTCACCCATCGCGAGGCACGCGCCCTGCTCCATCGTCAGCGTCGGTCAGGACACACCGCGCACAGGCATGCCTATGGTGGAACGTTGCTCCCGATTCCCCCGCTTAGCGACGTTCCACCAACCGACTATTTATTCTCCTAGAATAGAGCCAGCTCGCTTCATTTCTGGGCAGTCGCTGCGGCATAGTAGCGGCTTGCAGGTTGTGCGTGGCGAACGGTCGCAAGGAAGCGGCTCGCATCCACCACCTTCTCCAGATCCACACCAGTGTGTATGCCCAGGCCATGCAACATATAGAGCAAGTCCTCGGTCGCCAGGTTTCCTGATGCACCCGGCGCGTATGGACAGCCTCCCAGGCCGCCAGCCGAACTATCGAAGGTGTGGATACCCAGTTCCAGTGCCGTCAGCACATTTGCGAGTGCGGTTCCTCGCGTATCGTGAAAGTGCATCGCCAATCGATCAAGCGGCACGTGCGGCAACAACGCATGTACTACTTCTACAACCTGGTTGGGCGTCGCCACACCTATCGTATCGCCCAGCGACAGCTCCTCGATCCCCAGCTCCATAAGCTGCTGGGCCACGTGGACCACGGCATCGGGAGCGACTCGTCCTTCGTACGGGCATCCAAACACAACTGAGATATACCCACGAACACGCACTCCGGCATCTCGCGCCATCCGCACGACTGGCGTAAAGCTTTCGATGCTGGCCGCGATGCTCATATTGATGTTGTGCCGGGTAAAGGTCTCCGTAGCGGCGGTAAATACTGCGATCTCATGCAGCCCCGCCTCCAGCGCTCGCTCCATTCCCCGGCTATTCGGCACCAGCGCGGTGTAACGCGTCCCAGCGCGACGGGAAATACCCGCCATCACCTCGCTCGCGTCGGCCAGTTGCGGCACAGCGCGCGGACTTACGAAGGATGTCGCTTCAATGACGGGAAATCCCGCCGCGCTCAACAGATCAATGAACCTGATCTTATCAGCCGTCGTGATGACGCCCTTCTCATTTTGCAGACCGTCACGCGGGCCGACCTCGATCACCGTCACATGCTGGGGCAGTCCATGAAGTGGTGACTGCGGCATGTACGCTGCCTCCTAATCCACATCTCGCGTCTCCTGCGAGACGCCTTCGACCTCTACGAGCACTTCTCCGCCAGAGACCACGTCACCCGCCGCATGCGTGACGCGCACGACCACGCCATCATAGGGCGCCACGATGGCGTGCTCCATCTTCATGGCGCCGAGCACCACCAGCGTCTGCTGCGCCTCCACTCGCTCGCCATCGGACACCAGCACTTTGATGACCGTGCCCGCCATGGGAGCAGCCAGCGCCTGGCTGCCCCCCGTGAATTCACCTTCATGAGCGCTCGTGTCCACATCCAGCGGTCGGGGCTTATTCAGCGCGTATGCATGCCCGTGCCAGCTCACCAGCACCGCATGCCCGCGCCCGGAGACAAAGCAGCGTTCGCGCAGCGCGCCGAGTGAAAGCATCACCTGGCCACCCGTCCCAAAACTGACGGCGACAGGTATATTCTCGGCGGGGTACGGCATATCATCGAGCAAAGCTCTATAGCTTCCATCCGGGTTGGGGAAGAGCGTCACGACATGGCGTATCTCCCGCTGGGTATAGCGGAACCGCAACGCGCCGGTCCCACCCGGTGCGCTGCCTCTCCGCCACGGGTTGAATGGCTCGACTCCTCGAGAAGCGGGCACGGCTCGCACGGTATCGTATGTGGCGGCAGCCAGCGCCACTACAGGCGGTATCATGTCCCCCTGCGTGTTCGCGCTGAGCACTTGTGGGTGCTGGTCGAGATAGGCCGTCGAGGTCTTGCCCTGCTGGAAATCAGTCTCGCTCGCGATGGCGCGTAACAGCGGCAGATTCGTAGCGATGCCTAGAACTGCGCAGCGGTCGAGCGCCCAGCGCAGCCTCTGAACGGCAGCGTCACGATCAGGGGCGGCAACGATGATCTTTGCCAGCATGGGATCGTAGTACATGGTGACGTCATCGCCAGCGGCGATCCCTGCGTCGATACGTACCCCCGGCGCGCGCGGCATGTCGAACACAGATACGGTGCCAGTCGAGGGCAAATAGCCCTGGGCGGGATCTTCCGCGTACAGACGTGCCTCGATCGCGTGACCACGCGGGCTGATCTGGTTCTGGGTCAAACTGAGGTGCTCGCCGGCCGCGATCTCCAACTGAAGCCTGACGAGGTCCACTCCATTCACCAGCTCAGTAACGGGGTGCTCCACTTGAAGGCGCGTATTCATCTCGAGGAAGTAAAATGCCCCGTCACGGTCCAGCAGAAACTCACACGTGCCGGCATTGACATAGCCCGCGGCACTCGCCGCGCGCACAGCCGCATCTCCCATCTCTGCCCTGAGGCTGGGAGCAAGCGCGACAGAAGGACTCTCCTCAATGATCTTCTGGTGGCGTCGTTGAATGGAGCATTCGCGCTCCCCCAGGTGAATCACATGCCCGTACTGGTCGGCCAGTATCTGAAACTCGATATGGCGCGGCGCCTCGACGAGACGCTCTAGAAAGATTGTGTCATCTCCGAACGCCCCCAGCGCCTCCCGGCGCGCAGCCTGCAACGATTCGAGAAAGGCGGAGGCGGACATGACAACGCGCATGCCCTTGCCGCCACCGCCTGCTGCCGCCTTCAGCATCAATGGATAGCCGATCCGCTCCGCTTCACGCTCCAGCACAGCATCGCTCGCGCCGTCTTCGTTATAGCCTGGCACAGTCGGCACACCCGCCGCCGCGACCGCACGCTTGGCAGCAGTCTTCGATCCCATCAGCCGCATCGCCTCTGGCGGAGGACCGATGAAGACGAGGCCGGCCGCCGCGCAGGCCTCTGCGAATTCGGCGTTCTCCGACAGGAAACCGTAGCCAGGATGAAGCGCTTCCGCGCCGGTGGCCTTTGCGGCCGCGATAATCGCCTCGATATTGAGGTAGCTTTCGAGCGCGGGAGCTGCGCCGATGCAGATAGCCTCATCCGCTGCGCGCACGTGTGCCGCGTTGCGGTCTACCTCCGAGTACACCGCGATGCCGCGAATGCCCATCTCCTGACACGCGGCAAGAATCCGGACAGCAATCTCGCCGCGGTTCGCAACCAGAACCGAGTTAAACATCCTCACTCACCCATGCCGCGCGCCGCTTCTCCAGAAATGCGCGTATGCCTTCCTGACCTTCCGGTGAGACACGCAGGCTCGCGATCGTAGCCGCCGTCATCTCGCGCGCGTCTTCATCACTCATACCGGTCACCCTGCTGGCGACGAGCTTGCTGGCGCGAGAACCCGCTGGCCCGGCCTGGCCGATTTCGCGCAGAGTCGTGCGAACGGCATCATCGAGTTCGGCCAACGGCACGACGCGATGCACTAACCCGATCTCATAGGCGCGGTTCGCCGAGAAGCGCTCGCCCGTGGTGAAAAGCGCTCGCGCATGCGTCTTGCCGATCTTGCTGACGACGAAGGGCGAGATGACCGCTGGCGCGATGCCCAGGCGCACTTCAGTAAACCCAAAGCGGGTCTCATCCGAAGCGATGGCGATGTCACAGACCGCAGTCAGTCCGGCTCCGCCGCCGAGCGCCGCGCCATGTATCCGTCCGATGACCGGGTGACGGCAGCTGTCGATGGCACGGAACATGTCTGCCATGCGCAGCGCATCCTCGATGTTCTCATCGCGCGTATACTCCAGACTCTTGCGCATCCAGTTCAAGTCGGCGCCTGCGCAGAACGAACGTCCCTCTCCGCGCAGTACTACAGCGCGAATGTCATCCGCGTCGCTGAGAAGCGAGAACGCCGCATGCAGTTCAGCGATCAGCACTTCGTTGAAAGCGTTGTGGACCTCTGGCCGCGCGAGCGTTACATACGCGACGATTCCGCTGCGCTCGATGCGCAGGTGGCGAAAATTACCCGACTGCCGGATGTCGTCGACGCTTACCGGCTCACTCATGCGTGGCACCTCCTCGTGCCTGCCCGAACGTTCCGTAGCTCGAGCGCTTGCCTCACTCCAGGTTTATCCGACGCTGGCGCGCTCGCGCATCCACGGAAGGACAATTGGACTGAAGTCAGTATGTGTATCAAATGGGTCAATTCCTTCGCGCCGCTTCAGGTAGAAGACGACCGCGTAGGTAAATGGCGTCGCTATCACTTCATAGAGCACTTTCAGGACCCATTGCGTCAGGATCAGCGTCACCACCTCGGCCGCGGGGACGTGAAGCGCGATGCCAAACACGATGCTGATGAACATGATCGAGTCCACACCCTCACCCACCAGCGTCGACCCGATAGTGCGCGTCCAGAGCCAGCGCCCGTTCGTCGCGATCTTAAGCTTCGCCAGCACAAACGAGTTCAGGAACTCGCCAAAGAGATACGCGCAGAACGACGCGAACAACAGGACAGGGGTAACCCCCAGAATAGACGTGTACGCGGCCTGCGAAACGCCGGTCCACCCCGCGGCGGCGGCTCCTGGCAGCGCCCCTGCCAGCTCGATCGCGCCGACAGCCAGCAGATTGCACGCGAACCCCAGCCAGATGACGCGCCGCGCCAGCGCATAGCCGTACACTTCCGTGAGCACATCACCAAAGAGATAGCTCAGCGGAAAAATGAGAATGCCAGCCGGCGTCGCCAGGCCAAATGGCAAGTGCAGCGGCTTGACGGCAATGATGTTGGCAACGATTAAACACGAGACAAACAGACCAGCGATAGTCACGTACCAGCCAGAAAACTGCTGTGGCGTCGTCTTGCGCACAGAAATTCCCCATCTTCTCTCGCCGCATTCGCGATGCACAGTCGCGCGCCGGCAGATGCCTCATGGCATCCAGCATTCAGTATGCTGCATGCCATTCATGACGGTCAACCGCACAGTCATAGACGGCGAGAAGTGACGCGACTACAATTGCCTGCAAGGGAGATGACTGCGAAGGGAGGAACTCATGTCCACCATCGTGGTGACAAGCGACTTGCACCTCGGACTCACCACCGCGCCATCCCTCAGCGCGCTGGCAGAGCGCATCGCATCCGAACGGCCCGATCTCACTGTGCTCGCTGGCGACCTTGGTGAAGGTATCGACAATTTCCGTGCCTGCATTCGCCTCTTTGCAGATTTGCCTGGGGATGTCGCGGTTCTCGCGGGCAATCATGACGTGTGGGGCCGTCGTGGCATGGCCAGTGAGGACCTGTGGGAACACCTGCTGCCGGATGCGACACGCGATGCGGGTCTACTCTGGCTGGAAGACACGGTATGGCGCCGCGAAGAGACAGCGGTCGTCGGTTCGCTCGCCTGGTATGATTATTCCGCGCGCGACGATGAGGTTGGCGACCTCTCGACCGACTTTTTCGCTGAGCACAAGGGCGATTACAATCTCGACGCCCGATTTGTGCGCTGGCGATGGAGTGATCCCGAATTTGCGGACACACTGGGCGATGGGCTACTGGCAAAGCTCGATACTCTCGCGCAGGAAGACGCGATTCGGTCAGTCATCGTTGTCACCCACGTGCCTCTCTTTGACGCGCAGATGTCGCGCAAGCCGGGAGATCGCAAGTGGGGCATAAGCAGCGCGTATTTCGGCAATCTCACCCTCGGCGCGCGCGTCCTGCCGTATGAAAAGGTGTGCTGTGTCATCAGCGGCCATACGCACATCGGGCGCGACGGCGCTGTGTCACGTAGTGGAGCGGCGCCGCTGCCGGTCGTTGTGCTGCCGTCAGATTACGGCTCGCCAGCGTACGTTACCGTGCGCGATGGCTTGACAGAGCGACCCGTTATCGTTCCTGGCGAATCGACGTGGAAACCGGCACCATAGGAGAAACGGCAACATGGCGAAATTGACGGCGCTCGTCGTCGGCGGCGGCGTGATGGGACTGGCTGCCGGCCGTGCGCTCGCGGGCGAAGGCGTAGACGTCACCGTCCTCGAACGCTACACCATCGGGCACGACTGGGCATCATCCCACGGGCTGAATCGCGCTATCCGTCATGAATACGGCCGGCTGGCCATCTATAGCCAGATGGTCGCGCGCAGTCTTGTTCTCTGGGATGAGCTTGCTCGCGAGACGGGGCGGCGGCTCTACGCGGAAACTGGCGTGCTGACGCTTGGCCAGGAAGAGGACGGGCACACTCTGCCGGGATATGCCGTCATGAGCGATATGGGCTTGCCCGTTGAACGGCTGACGGCAGCGGAATGCCGGAATCGGTTCCCGCAGTTTGTGCCAGACGAGTATAGCGCGATCACATGGAACCCGCGTGGCGGCATGCTCTTCGCCAGCGAATGTCTGGCCGCGCTCGCGGACCGGCTACGTGCGCGTGGCGGCGGCATACAGGAAGGCGCGCGTGTGCGCCATGTCGAGCCGCAGGGCGATGGCGGCGTCGTGCTACTCGAGGATGGCGCGCGGCTTGCGGCGGATCGCGTGATCGTCACCGCTGGGCCGTGGGTACATGACGTGCTGCCGGAACTCCATTTGCCGGTACGCGCCACACGCCAGCAGGTGATATATCTCTCCGGGTTACCCGGATCGCTGTTCGCGGCGGGGCGATTTCCGGTTTTTCTGGCGGAAATGCAATGCTACGGCTTTCCCCAAGCGGGGCCGGGCTGGCTGAAAGTTGGCTCACACATCTTCGGCGAGACTGTGGAGCCCAATCAGCCATACCCGCCCAGCGACGATGAGATCGCCTACGTGCGTGAATTCATGCGCAGAGTGATTCCGGATGCCGCTGAGGGTATGCTCGCAGGTGTGGACCGATGCATGTACGACGCCACTCCCGATGAGGATTTCATTCTGGATAGACATCCCGACGGATCCGGAGTCATCATTGGCTCTGGATTCTCCGGCCACGGCTTCAAGTTCGGCATTCTGATCGGCCAGATGCTCGCCGCGCTCGCCACTGGCGCCGAACCAGCGTTTCCGATGCAGCGATTCAGCCTGTCACGCTTTGCCGTCTGAACGCATAGTGGGAGATGGCATGCGCGGCTCTACTCTTCACGCTCGGCGCGCCACGGAACGACGTGGATATCCGCGCCCGTCGGCTCGCGCAGCAGGCGGTCAACAACCGACCCGCGCAGAAAGCTCTGCCAGCGGCTTGTGAGCGGCTGCCCGACGACGATCTGGGTGACGTGCCGCTCGCGGGCAACCTCTGCCAGTTCGCGAGCGACATCTCGCCCGCCGCGCACCATGACTTCCGCGCCAAGGTCTTCGGCCAGCTGAACCAGATCGTCAAGCTCGCTGCGCTGGCCGCCACCAGCCGGCGTCTGGCGCCGGGCATCACCAGACGCAGATTCCACGATGCTTACGGCAATCAGCGGTGCCTTGAGGCCCCGCGCCAGCCGCCATCCATCACGCAAGAGCTGACGGGAATGTGGGCGTGCGTCAAACGCGACCATGACCCGCTCCGTGGCGGTGCGAGCCCATGCAGGCTCCTTTTCGGCTGTGCCGCCTCGCATCATCGTTTCGAGCTGGCTCTCGGTCTTCTCCGCCGTGCGGCGGAGGGCAAGCTCGCGCAGTGCCGTCAGATTGCTTTGCGTGAAGTAGCGCTCCAATGCAGCCGCCGCCCGCTCAGGAGGATAGACATTGCCGTGCCGCATGCGCGAGCGCAGGGCATCCGGCGAAATGTCAATCAACTCGACCTCATCCGCTTCGTCGAGAACTCTATCCGGCAGCGTCTCGCGCTGGCGCACGCCTGTGATCGCTTCAACGATATCGTTCAGGCCTTCAAGATGCTGGATATTGAGCGTCGAGATGACGGTGATGCCGGCATCCTGCAAATCAGCGACGTCTTCGTATCGCTTCTCATGGCGCGACCCTGGCACGTTCGTATGCGCCAGTTCGTCCACAAGTGCGACGGCTGGATGCCGCTGTATGATCGCATCGACATCCATTTCTTCGAGGGTCACGCCACGGTACGTAATGCGCGTGCGCGGCACAATTTCAAGATCGCCGATCTGCGCGGCGGTCAGTGCGCGCCCATGCGTCTCGACATACCCAATTACGACATCAGTGCCGCGTTCCTTGCGACGCCGTCCCTCGTTGAGCATCGCGTACGTCTTGCCCACGCCCGCAGCCATGCCGAGATACAGCCGCAATCGTCCCCTGCGCGGCCTGCCTGACGAATCGCCCTGCCCAGGCTGCTCAGACCGCCGCACCACTTCGCGCAACTGGTATCGGTCGAGTAATTCTTCAGGGTTCGGTCGCGTATCATCGCGATCATCATCTCGTGTCACGAAATCTGCTCACTCTTCATCCCCGTCTCGCGCTGGGTGGCATTATCAGCCATGCCCGCGAACTATCCAGTCGTATGTGAGGACAAGCCGTCAAGCGCGAGATTCAGATCCAGGACGTTGACGTATGGCTCACCAAACAGCCCAAGAAAACGCCCCGTAATGTGTGTATCCACCAGATGACGCACTGCCTGCTGGCTCAACCCACGCGCTTTGGCGACACGCGGAATCTGGTAGTATGCCCCTGCCACCGAGATATCGGGATCCAGCCCCGAGCCGGACGCCGTGACGAGATCAACGGGGATAGGCGTTCCCGGCGGCACGTCCGGGTTCTCTTTTTTCAGTTCGGCAACGCGCTGAGCGACCGTCTGAATAAATACCTTGTTGGTCGGTCCCAGATTCGATGCCCCCGAATTATCCGCCTGATACGGCGCGGGCTGCCCCTGCGCGTTGACGGTGGCCGATGGGCGTCCATGGAAGTATTGCGGCTGCGTCCAATACTGCCCAATCAGTTTTGAGCCAACCGCCTTGCCGTTGACCGTGAGAATCGAGCCGTTAGCCTGAAATGGAAAGAGCGCTTGAGCAGCCCCCATGGTAACCAGCGGATACACGACGCCCAGAATCACGGTGAACACAAGAGTCAACACAATCGCCGGGCGCAGTTGCCGGAAAAGCGCCTGCCAGCCACGGCCTCGCACATCCGAGGTGGATGCCTTTTCGACAGCGGTATGTTCTTGCTCATCTATCGTCCGACTCATATCGGATCGTCTCGCTTTCTCGCGGCTCATGCTCCGAGGTGCAGAAAAACCAGGATAACGTCAATGATCTTGATGCCTATGAACGGCAGGATGATGCCACCCAGTCCGTAAATCAACAGATTGCGTTGCAGAAGCGTCGCCGCGCCAAGTGGGCGATATTTCACGCCGCGCAGGGCCAGAGGAATCAGTGCGACGATGATCAACGCATTGAAGATGACCGCTGAGAGCACCGCGCTATGCGGGGTCGCCAGCCCCATGATGTTGAGCGCCTGCAACTGTGGATACGTTGTGACGAACACTGCCGGGATGATCGCGAAGTACTTGGCGACATCATTGGCAATGCTGAATGTGGTGAGCGCTCCGCGTGTCATGAGCAGTTGTTTGCCGACTTCGACGATCTCGATCAGCTTTGTCGGGTTCGAGTCCAGATCGACCATGTTGCCCGCCTCTTTGGCCGCCTGTGTCCCCGAATTCATGGCAACGCCTACATCGGCCTGCGCCAGAGCGGGCGCGTCGTTCGTGCCATCACCTGTCATCGCCACCAGCCGCCCGCCAGCCTGTTCGTCTCGAATCAGCCGCATCTTCGTTTCCGGCGTCGCCTGCGCGAGGAAGTCATCGACGCCCGCTTCGCGCGCGATGGCGGCCGCGGTCAGCGGATTATCGCCAGTGATCATGATCGTGCGAATGCCCATCGAGCGCATCTGGTCGAAGCGTTCGCGCATACCGCTCTTGACAATATCCTTGAGATAGATCACACCAAGGACACGCGGGCTCTGACCGTCACGCACCTCCGCCACGACAAGCGGCGTCCCTCCTGCCTTGGCGACCCGCTCGACGGTCGGTAGCAGGTCGGTCGGAATGGCCCCCACACGCTCGCTCACCCAGGCCCGGATTGCATCGCCCGCGCCCTTGCGTATCTCGCGCTTCGCCTGGCTGCCGGCACTGAGGTCCACCCCGCTCATTCGCGTGGCGGCACTAAACGGAATAAACGTCATGCTCCCGTTTGCCGCCTGGCGTTCATCCACGTTATAGCGGTCGCGGGCGAGGACGACTATTGAACGGCCCTCGGGAGTCTCGTCAGGCAGCGACGAGAGCAGCGCGGCTTCGGCCAGTTCTCGCTCACTGATGCCAGCCACAGGAATGAACTCGGATGCCATGCGGTTGCCCAGCGTAATAGTGCCAGTCTTGTCGAGCAACAGCACGTCAACGTCACCTGCCGCCTCGACGGCGCGTCCGCTCATCGCCAGCACGTTACGCTGCACCAGACGGTCCATGCCGGCGATGCCAATGGCGGAGAGCAATCCACCGATAGTCGTCGGAATAAGACAGACCAGCAATGCGATCAGCGCGGTAATCGAGACGGCATTGCCGGAATAGATGGCGAACGGCTCAAGTGTAACGACGGCCAGCAGAAAGATGAGCGTAAGGCTTGCCAGCAGGATATTGAGCGCGATCTCGTTGGGCGTCTTTTGGCGACTCGCGCCCTCAACCAGTGCGATCATCCGATCAAGAAAGGTCTCGCCGGGATTCGAGGTGATGCGCACGATGATCCAATCGGAGAGCACGCGCGTCCCTCCGGTGACGGCGGACCTGTCTCCGCCGCTCTCGCGGATGACCGGCGCGGATTCGCCTGTAATGGCTGATTCATCGACCGACGCGACCCCTTCGATCACCTCGCCATCGCCTGGAATGAGATCACCGGCCTCCACTAGCACAAGATCGCCCTTGCGGAGACGCGGCGCCCCAATCTGCTCCACGGGAGCGTCGCGCAGCGACTGCTGCCGGTCGGAGGCGCTCAGCCGCTTGGCCGTTGTTTCACTGCGCGCCTGCCTGAGCGTATCGGCCTGGGCTTTGCCACGACCCTCCGCCATGGCCTCTGCGAAATTCGCAAAGAGCACCGTAAACCACAACCAGATACCGACTCCAAAGATGAACAGCCGGCTGCTCGCGAGGCTAACAGTGAATAGGGAACGCACGAACTCGACGGTCGTCACGACGCTGCCAATCTCGACGACGAACATCACCGGGTTCTTCGCCTGCACCCGTGGATCAAGCTTTCGAAACGAATCTACGACCGCTCGGCGCGTAATCGTTGGATCGAAGAGCGAAGCGCCTTTGCGCGGCCTCCGGGCTTTTGCCACCGCACTGCCGATGCGCCCCGGACGCACGAGCGCAGCCCGGGCTGCTTCTGGCGCAACTTCCTGCCGGGTATCATCCGGCGTCGATGACGCACTAGGTTTACGGTCTGCCATGCGTACTACCTGTACTTCTCTCACCAATGAAGCAATTCATCACGACCGTCGGCTAAAACAGCTTTCCAGCCTGCATAAGCAATTGCTCCGCAATTGGCCCAAGCGCGTATGCGGGGAAAAACGTCAACGCGCCCACAATCACGATCACGCCGATTACCAGGCCAGCGAAGAGCGGTGTCGCCGTGGGGAACGTACCGGCGCTGGCGGGCACCACACGCTTTCGCCCCAGCGAGCCAGCAAGCGCCATGACGGGTATGACAAAGGCAAACCTGCCGAGTAACATGGCGAAGCCGCCGGCCCAGTTATAGAAGGCGAAAGATGGCGTTCCCACCTTCCCCGTGGCAAGACCCGCGAACGCGGACCCATTATTGCCAGTCATGGATGTGAAGGCATAGAGCATTTCGGTCAATCCATGCGGCCCCGGATTCGAGATGGCACTTACTCCGGCGGGAATGACGCTCGCCAGCGCGGTAAAGCCAAGGATAGAGGCGGGCAGGATCAGGATGGCGAGGGCTGCCATCTTCATCTCTTTCTGCTCGATCTTTTTGCCAAGGTACTCAGGCGTGCGCCCCACCATCAGGCCCGCGATAAAGACCGCAAGGACGGCAAAGATGAGCAAGCCATAGAGCCCTGAGCCCACCCCGCCGAAGATGACCTCTCCCAGGCCAATGTTGACGAGCGGCACCATGCCGCCTATAGGCGTGTAGCTATCGAGGAAGCTGTTGACCGCGCCACATGAAGCAGCCGTCGTGACCTCCGCGAACAGCGTGGAAGAGGCGATGCCGAAACGCATTTCCTTTCCTTCCATGTTGCCGCCAGGTTGCGCCAGCGACCACTCGTTCGCCGTCTGGTTCACGCCGAGATGTGTCAGCGCGGGGTTTCCCGCCTGTTCCGCACCCAGGCAGATAAATGCCCCTAGCAAAAAGAGCAGGCTAACCGCGCTGAAGAGCGCCCACCCCTGCTTTGTGTTGCCGGACATCTTGCCGAACATGTAAATCAGTCCGGCGCCGAGAGACAGAATGGCAAGCATCTCGATCAGATTGGTGAACGGAGTCGGATTCTCATAGGGATGCGCGGAATTTGCGTTGAAGAACCCGCCGCCATTCGTCCCGAAGAGCTTTATGGATTCCTGTGAGGCAACCGGCCCCTGCGCGATAGTTTGCGAGAATCCCTGAATTCCTGTCACGTGAATGTAGCTGCTAAAGTTATCCGGAACACCCTGCCAGACGAGAAAGAGCGCGAAAATGAAGCTGATGGGAAGCAAGATGTAGAGCACGCACCGGGTAACATCCACCCAGAAATTGCCGAGATGTCTGGCGGTGTGACGGGTGAAGCCCCGCACTACGGCAACGGCAAGTACCACTCCAACGGCAGCAGACAGAAAGTTATGCACCGCCAGTCCGGCCATTTGCGTGAAGTAGCTCATCGTCGTCTCGCCGCCGTAGTTCTGCCAGTTCGTGTTGGTTGAGAAGCTGACGGCGGTATTCCAGGCAAGCGTTGCATTCACCGGCCCTAGATGGGCAGGGTTGAGTGGCAGAAGGTTTTGCGTACGCTCGATCAGATAGAGCAGGAGCATGCCGACGATGGTGAACAGCAGCATGGAAACAGTGTAGAGTTTCCAGTCCTGCTCCTGCGTCTCGTCCACGCCGATGATCTTGTAGATGCCGCGTTCTATCGGGCGCACGACGGGGCCAAGCCAGGTTCTCTGACCTGTAAACACAGCCGTGAGGTAAAGGCCCAGTGGCTTGGTGATCAATACGAGGAGCGCGAAGTATACAACAATCTGCGCCACCCCGAAAAACGTAAACGTCATGGAAGTGTTTCCCCTCCAGATGCTGCGACCGGCTAGAACTTATCGGGACGTAACAGCGCGATCATCAGATAGACCGCCACAGCGAGGGAAATAAGCCCCATGATGAGATACTCAAAGTTCATCGCTGACATACCCTTGGAACAAGAGCGCCGGACCAACATGTCGGCCCGCGCATCTCCCGGCACCATTGAGCGGGCGAGAACGGACCTCCACAGCCCGCGCTCCGTGGCTGCGATAGACGTCCGTTTACAGATGTTCGCAGGCGTACACAAACGCCACGAGCACAGCGAATGTGGCGAGCGAAACGAGGACGATCACTGCATCTGCCATAGGGACGCCTCACCACTCTCGACCATAGGGCCAGCGCAGCCAGCCAGGTTACTCAAACGCATCTCGAAATCTCGCATCGGGGTTCGCTTCCTTCGCTCCCATCTGTTCCACTTCAGGTGAGCAACTGCCGAGTACGCGCTCGACCAGCCGCAAGAGCGCATCAATCGGGAACGGCTTTAGCAGCACTCCCAAGGGGCGGAACTCCTCTATGCGGCACCGTGCAGGCCGAATCGCGCTCATGACGACCACCTTTGGCGCAGAGACGTCGCCACCCGGTGTGCGCTGCCGCTCGGATTGCAGAACGCGCAGCACATCCCAGCCTGTCTGGTCTGGCAGGTTAATATCGAGCAGGATGAGGTCGAAAGGTATCGAAAATGCCGAACACGCCTCTATAGACGACGCGACGCTATCGGCCTCAGCGACGGTGTAGCCACGCTTCGCCAGATTGCGTACGATGATGCGGCGCAGCGAGACTTCATCCTCGACAACTAGAATGCGATACACACCAACCTGGCTTTCAGAGTTTCTGCGCTCGGATAGCAGGCCACTGGTTTAGTGGAGACCTGCCAGAGTCCACCGAGCTTCGTATGCGGGCAGCTGCTATCAGCCTTTCGTCCCCCTGCGTCGGCCCACACTTCGTACTGCTGTCTCGTGAGCTGACATGCCTCAGCAGTTGACGCGGGCACAAACCGATTCCCTTTGCATACCCAGTACGTGATGTCTGAATGAGCAAATGCCTCCTCGAGATCAAGGTCGAATGGCGCACGAGCACGCCTCCTCCAGCTCACGTTTTCTCTTCCGCTGCTGGCCATGCATGTCCACGACGGCACCTGCATGTCCACTTCGGCGCGCGAACTCGGACCGCAGCCAATGCGGTATATCCCGCGCGCATACGTTATTGTGTCGTGAAGGGTATAAGGAGCGTATAAGTGCCGCGAAGGCATGGCATCAGGAAAATATAAAGAATTGAGGTCCTGGCTCGCTCATGCGGGAAGATCAGGCACACGCAAGCGATAGCCGATGCCGGGTTCCGTGAGGAGATACTGGGGGCGGCTGGGATCTGGCTCGACCTTGCGTCTTAACTGGCCGATGAATACGCGCAGCAGTTGAGCTTCGTCCTCATAGGCTGGTCCCCACACTGAGCGCAGCAGGTTACGGTGAGTCACCACTTTTCCGGCATGGCGCGCGAGGAAGGTCAGCACCGCATATTCCGTCGGGGTCAAGTGAACGACTTTCTGGTCGACCGTCACCATCCGCCGTTCGAAATCAATAGTCAGCCCACCCGTCTGGAAGCAGGCCGACTCACTCCCGCTGCCGGCAGCCGAATGGCGCAACGCCACACGGATGCGCGCGATAAGCTCGCCCATGCCAAACGGCTTCGTCAGGTAGTCATCGGCACCCAGTTCCAGGGCGGATATCTTGTCAGCCTCACGGCTGCGCACGGAGAGGACGATGATCGGAACCCGCGACCAGGAGCGGAGCGAACGGCAGACCTCGATCCCATCCATATCCGGCAGCGATAGGTCGAGGATCACCACATCCGGACGCCACTGCTTCACCTGCTCCATGCCTTCGGCGGCGGTGGCAACCCACTCCACGATGAACTGCGCGTTGGCCAGTCCCGCGCGCACCGCACGCCCGATCTCGGGCTCGTCATCGATGACCAGGATACGTGCGCCACCGGACTGCCCCGGTGTGGGCTCAGGCTTCACGCGTTCGCTTGTTTGCTGACCGTCTTCCGCATCACTATCCAACTTTCCGTCCCACATCAGCTTGTCGCTTTCATGGTCTCTGTGGTTCCGGAATCTGCATCGTGCGGTGAAGCGTCCCGCTGCGTTGTGGTCGACGTGCCGGATGAGGCGGTATCCGGACGCACCTGGTCCACTCCCGCAATCTCCGGAAGCGTTCCCTCCGGGCCCGCTGCAGGTACCGGAAGAGTAAAGATAAAGCTTGAACCCATTCCTGGCTTGCTCTCCACCCAGATGCGGCCACCATGCGCCTCGATAATGCTGGCACAAATCGCCAGTCCGAGTCCCGTGCCGGCAGGTGGCCGAAAAGTCGCCCACGGCAGTTGCACATGCTGAACGCGATAGAACTTGTCAAAGATGGCATGCAGCTCATGTTCCGGTATGCCGATGCCCTGATCGGTGACGCGCACTTCTAGCTCCGGGCTGGCCAGCATGTGTGCGCTTATCGTGATCTCACTTCCCTCAGGAGAGTACTTCGTCGCGTTTTCGATCAGATTCGACAACACCTGATCGATCTGACCGTAGTCCATCGGAACCAGCGGCACATCCGGCGGGACGTCAACCACGACGTGATGATTCTTGGTGACGCCCGCGAGATCAAGCCGATCCAACACTGTAGCGATGATCTCACCGATAAAATACCAATCTTTCGCTGGCAGTGCCGCTCCAGCTTCCAGACGCGAGAGATCGAGCAGGTTGCTCACAAGACGGTTGAGACGATCAGCACTCACATCTATGGCAGAGAGCATCTCGCGTCGATCATCCTCACTCCAGCTCACATCAGACTGAAGCAGGCTGCTCGTCGCGGCTTTGATGGAAGCCAGAGGCGTGCGAAGATCATGTGTCACAGAACCCAGCAGAGCGTCCTTCAGCCGGTCGCTTTCCAGCAATGCCTCGGTGTGGATGGCCTGACGCTGCAACGTGGCACGTTCCAACGCCAAGGCTAGCTGATCACAGAACGCATTGAACAGCACCACTTGTGGATCACTCGTGGCGGCCTGTCCGGCAAGCTGCCCGCGAACCGGTCGCGCAAGCAGATCACGAATAGAAGGCGAGCCAACAATCCCGAGAACCCCGACGGTCTGACGTCCACTCTTGAGCGGGACGAAATAATGTGCCAGGCCGTTCGCGCCGCCGCCATTTGGCGGCTGTGTCAACGTGGCCGCGCCACCGCCGACTGGCGAGCCATGCTCAAATGACCACGCGATTTCTGAGGCGCTTGCGCGATCATCTCCCGTGAACATCGCCATAATGTCGCTTTCCGTCGGGACGGCCGCACGAAGCTCAAGGAGCGCAAGCTCATTCGGTACGAAAAGCGCACACCCGGCCACACCATACGGCTTGAAGACTCGAACGACGCTTTCAACCAGGGCGGAATAGAGCCGTTCCGTATTCGTTGTGGAGACAATGAGTTGAGCCAGCGAATAGAGCGTCGCAGTCCGCTGCTCGCTGGCACGCGCTTCGTGTTCGCTCTGGATGGCATGCTGCTCGCTAGCCCGCGCGTCTCGAGCGCGTTCCTGGACCTGCCCGGTAAGCTGGCCGAGCACAAGCGAGGTCACGAGCAGCGCGAATAGCGAGAGCCACTCCGAGGGATCGTCTACAGTCAGGCGATGTACGGGCGCGATGAAAAAGAAATCATATGTCAGGAATGCAAGCACTGACGCCAGAATCGCCGGTCCACGTCCATATTTCGCGGCAAGCCAGAGAACAGCCATCAAGTAGACGAGCGAGATATTCTCGACGTGCGCGAATCCGCTCACAAGGGCAATAACGATAGAGGCCACGGTGATGGCCAGGGTGGCTGCCATATAGCCCGCCAGCCATCCGTTTGGCCAGAATGCGTGTACGACACTCGTGCGAGCGCGCTTCATAGCCTTCCGCGCGGCATCGCCTGGCTGGTCGCTGCCCCGAGGTACGGAAGACTGGTAGTCTGGATTGTCCGCCAGACCATCCGCGCCATGTGAGGCTTGTGATGTCATACCGCGAGCTCCCGCTAGATACAAGCGGCGAACGCGCACACTGAATGTCTTTCGCGGCAACGCGTGAGCCGCGAGAATGTCGCCCGGTTGCGCGTATATGTCGTTCTCTTTGGTATGCTAACACAAAGCGGCAGACGACGAATCATCGTGCAAGGCGACGCGGTGAAATGCAGTCAGATTCGCTGCTGACAGGGACCAGTTGCTGACTTTGCCGCTCTCGGACTGCGTGACGGCCCAGGCAGATTGACACTCCAGACTGGCCTTGCGTACCATTGTAAGGATGATTCGTAGGACATCGGTGCACGCGACATGATGGCGCGGCTGAAGCGGAGGCGGCATGACGGACGGTGAACGCCGGCATCTGCGCAACATCGGCATAATCTACCGCGAGCGCACGCCTGAGGCCGCTGCACTCGCGCACTCGGTCGCAGAGCTCGTCAGCGGGAGCGGGCGAACCGCGTGGCTCTGCGAACGCAGCGACGACGAGGGTATCGTCAACCAGCTCCCGCATACTGATCTGCTCTGCATCCTCGGTGGAGACGGCACTATCCTCTCTGTCGCACGACTTTGCGCGCATCTGCGCGTGCCGATCCTCGGCATCAATTTTGGCCGCGTAGGCTTTCTAACGGAACTCGAACCGATGGAAGTCGAAACCAAGCTTCCGCTCTATCTGGACGGAGATTACTGGGTTGACGAACGCTCCATGCTCCAGGCCGAACTGGATATGCACGGCGACTTTCGGCGATACTATGCTCTGAATGATGTCGTTCTGGTGCGCGGTGCGGAGCCACGGGTCATCCGCATTAAGGTCTGGATCGACGGCCACCACTATAATACGACCGTCGCGGATGGCATCATCGTCTCCACGGCGACCGGATCAACCGCCTATAACCTGGCGGCTGGTGGTCCGATCCTTCACCCCCAGGTACGTAGTAGTGTCCTGACGCCCGTCGCGCCGCATCTGGCAGCGGACCGTTCACTGATACTTGAGCCAAGCGCTGTCATTACGCTGGAACTGGAAGGTGAGACTGGAGCCGTGCTTTCCGCAGACGGGCAAATCACCACCCAGATCCCGCCGCTCTCCCAGGTGACTGTGCGCACAAATGCGCATGTCACGCGTTTTGTCCGGCGCAGACCGCCGACCTACTTTTACCGTATTCTCTCGGCAAAACTTCGAGACAACCTGTAAATGCTGATCGAACTGACCATCACCGACTTCGCCATCATCGACCGGCTCCGTCTTTCGCTTGGACCTCATTTTGATGTGTTTACCGGCGAGACGGGCGCAGGCAAATCCATCATCATCGACGCGATATCCGTGCTCCTCGGCGAGCGCGCTGCCCCCGGTGTGGTTCGCGCCGGAGCCGATCACGCCATTGTAGAGGGCATATTCGATATCACGGGTGTACTCTCTCGCGTACGAGATACCCCCATGCGCGACCCGCATCCGGATGATCTGGAAGACGCCGGCGAGGATCAGGAAACACTGGGACAGGTTCTGACGGAGCTGGGCATCGAGCCAGAGGATGGGCTGCTCATCATCAGCCGTGAGATACTCTCATCCGGTCGCGGCATCGCGCGCATAGGCGGCCGGGCAGTCCCGCTGGCAATTCTGCAACGACTGGCGCGCTTTCTCGTCGATATTCACGGCCAGAGCGCGCATCTTGCCCTGCTGCGCCCGGAACAGCACGTGCTCTACCTCGATCGCTACGCGGGAACTGTTGACCTGCGCGAGCAGGTACGCGCGCTGGTATCTGACTGGCACGCCACCCGCCGCGAACTTGACCGGCTGCATCGCGACGAGCGGGAAATTGAGCGGCGTGTAGAGCTACTGCGCTATCAGGTAAATGAAATCGAAGCGGCACGTCTGCAACCAGCCGAAATAGAAACGCTAGAGACTGATCGGCTGCGCCTCGCCAACGCCGAGCGGTTGATTGAGTTGGCAATCACCACCCATAACGCCATCGCAGGCGACACAGACACGGATTCTCTGGGTGCGCTAGACTTGCTCGCATCAGCCGAACACGCGCTGGCTGAATTGCAGCGTCTGGATGCCACCCTCGCGCCGCAGGAAGAAATCCTGCAGCAGGCGTCTTTCCTCCTACAGGATATCGCCAGCACTGTGCGCACATACCAGGACACGATTGCTGCTGAGCCGGAGCGGCAGGCGCAAGTCGAAGAGCGTCTGGATCTCATCGCGCGCCTGCGCCGCAAATACGGCAATACCATCGAAGAAATCCTGGCGTATGGCGCCGCCGCCGCCGCCGAACTGGATGAGCTGACGCATCGCGAAGAGCGCACGAACGAGTTGCAGCAACGTGAACATGACTTGCGCGCACGCATCGGCGCGCTTTCGAGCGAGCTGTCGCGCCAGCGAAGCCTGGCGGCGAAGACGCTCTCCTCCGCCATGGAACACCAGCTTGACGACCTGAATATGCGGCGCGCCCGCTTCGAAGTCCAGATCCTGCATCGTGCCGATCCGCACGGCGTGCCAGCCGTGGTAACCGACGGCGCCGCAGGCGAAGGCATACAGCAGCCAGAGCGGTTCGCCTTCTCAGACACAGGCATTGACTACATAGAATTCTTGATCTCTCCAAATCCTGGTGAGCCACTGAAGCCACTCGCTCGCATCGCCTCCGGCGGAGAAACCTCGCGGCTGATGCTGGCACTCAAAACGATTCTAGCGGAAGCCGACATCGTGCCGACGCTCATCTTTGATGAGATCGATGCCGGCATCAGCGGCAAGAGCGGGCAGACGGTAGGTGAAAAGCTCTGGCAATTGGGGCGTAGCCACCAGGTGCTCTGCGTCACGCATTTGCCTCAGATCGCGGCGCTGGGAGATCACCACTACCGCGTGGCAAAGCAGATCGAAGGAGACCGTACGCTCACGCAAGTAGAGCAGCTTGACTGGGAAGAGCGCATGCTCGAGTTGAGTCAGATGCTCGGCGGCAGAAGCACGAGCGCCTCGCGCACAAACGCATCGGAACTGCTAGATCGTTCGCGCGAGTGGAAACAGGAAGTCACAGCCGCACCCACCGGCGCTTGACACTCACCTGCCCGTCCGCTATCATACGCGCCATACGCTCAACGGTAAGCGCGATCTTGCTATCAGGTAGACGTCGCAAGGAATCGGCAACGATGAGATAGCTGGGATGGGTGGTTGCCGGGAAGGATAATCGCGCATGCTCTACTGTCAGAAGTGCTACCAGGTTTCTCCAGACGGCAGCATGTTCTGCGACAAGTGCGGCACATCCCTGCTATCCAACGCTGAGGATATGCTGCCGAAGCCAATCACCCCCATGACCCCATCCCTGCCACAGTCACAGACTCCACCACGTCTCTATCGCACGCACCCCACGCCAGCGGTCGCTATCTCCTACACGCCAGACAAGTTGCCCGAAGGTAGCGACGCCCTATCCGCGCCAGACGCGATCATGCACCCCCGTATACGGTTGCGTCTTTCCACAGGCAAAACCTTCGAACTAAAGGGCAAAATGGAATATCTGGTCGGCAGGCGCGATGAAAAAGAAGAAATCTACCCCGACGTCGATCTGGCTGACTATCATGGGGCGGCGCATGGGGTCTCGCGTCGCCACGCGCGCATTATCGTAGAGGACACGGGCGTATACATCGAAGACTTGCAGAGTCGCAATGAGACAATACGCAACGGATCCCGCCTTCTCGCGCTCCAACGATATCCCCTGCAGCATGGCGACGAACTGAAGCTTGGCAACGCCGTTCTGCTCGTCATGATCTCCTAACCATGATCTTCTGGGATGAGCGCATGCACGCGCTCCATGCCAGTACGAAAGGACAAGAATCTGCATGTCTACCGATGAGTCCGCACGGTCCATACAGGTAATCGTACATCTGACCAACACCGATCCATTTATGGCCGATATGGAGATGATGCCGCCCGCAGACGCCACATTCATTTACGTGACGAATCCTCGCACACGAGAAGGCAAAAATGTGCCCTGGGACACTGGCGGCACGCGCGGATTTATCTTTCCTTTTTCGCGTGTCTCGTTTATCGAGCTCCTTGTAGACCGCAATGCGGCGTATACCCTGGAGCCATTCTTCCGGGACAATACGAAAAAGTAGCTAGCGGAAGGCGGCGCGCTAGGCTCCTCGTGCAAGGCGCGCCGCAAGCTGCGGTGCGAGACCGGCTTCCTGTATCTTGCGCTGAGTCACGCTGATGTCATACGCGACACGCCGGAACTCGAAACCAAGCACGGTATCGTAGATCAGATACGAGGCGCGTGGGTCACCATCTCGTGGCTGGCCCACACTGCCCGGATTGATGATAGCGCGGTAACCTGGAGGGATCATCCATAATCCAGGCCGGGGAAGCACACGCTCACAGACGGCGCTCCCCGGCGCTGGCGTGCGATCACGCCCGCCCTCCAGCATCGACCACGACGGCCCGCCCGGCACGGACATCGCGTAATCGACATGCTCCACCATAACGGGCCGATGGGGATATCCGGTGGGCGTTACCATGCCGGCTTCCTGCAAAAAGAGCGAAGGCACATGCGTGTGCCCAACCACACAGAACGTGGTCGCGAATGCCGCGAAATTGGGCGCGGCGGATGCCGGCGTGATGAGATATTCCCAGATAGGATTCGACGGACTGCCATGCGCCAGGGTGAAATCGCCTATCCTGGTGACCTGTGGCAGTGAGGCAAGATACACAATTTCGTCGCGCGCCAGGCGATCGCGGGTCCACTGCGCTGAACGCGCGGCGGCGCCACTGAAATCGACCAGATCAATCTTGCCAACCGCCGCCCAGTCATGGTTGCCGGGAATACAGACATCACAGCGCGAGCGCACCCGGCGCACGCATTCTCCTGGCTCAGGACCGTAACCAACCACATCCCCAAGGCACCAAACCTGGTCGAGGGGCATACCGAATTCCGCGTTGACGCGCTCCATGTCTTCGAAAACGGACCGCAGGGCCTCACCGTTCCCATGTATATCGGATATGATGGCGTATCGCATAGTTCATCCCGCAACATTTGGACGCACGTATGGGTTCACTCACATGGCGGGTATTTCGCGAAGTCATGTTGTCTGCGCCCTCGCATCTCTCCAGATGCAAATGCCCCACCCACCCTGCTAGCCCACCTGACGATGACAGGCACAAGTATACGGTAGTTTTTTCAATTGACCAGAGCCTGCTCCGCGTATGCGTCGCTCAAGCGCGGCTAGGACTTTCGCCCGACCAGTATAGTACCCTTGGTGCGTGGGCAAGCATAGCGATGATCTCGTCCGTCTCATATGCATCAGCTGAACTCCGTACACAACCCGCGCAGGTTCGCATCGGCCCGAATCCGCCATGATATACTAGGAGGTGTGTGCTGGAGATGAGGTCGGCACGGCCTCGCGCATTGCGATCTGCGATAGGGGAGGGTTCAATCTGGATTCCGCAGAGATTGCACGTTTGATCGTGGACGCTGCCGTCGATAAGAAGGCCAGCGACGTCGTCATGCTCGACATCCGCGAGCAATCGGTTATTGCTGATTACTTCGTGATCTGCACGGGATCAAATCCCCGCCAGATACAGGCGATCACCTCAGCAATCGAAGAGGCGCTTGACACAGAGCGCATTCACATCCGCGGTCGTGAAGGCAGCGCGGATACCGGCTGGGTACTGCTCGATTGCGGCGATATCATCGTGCATGTCTTTGGCCCGATGGAGCGTGAGTTCTATCGCATTGAGCGCCTCTGGAGTGGTGCTCCAACGGTGGTATACCTGCAATGACCACGAAGAAGGGGATGACGGCGATGGGGACGTTACGAAACCGTTTTTTCGTTGAAGGCATTATGCTTGGTGGCGCATGCGGGTTGCTCCTTGGCTCGCTGATCGCGTTTCAAGTTGGCTCCGAGCGCATCTCGGCAGCTCGCCGGATAGTCGAGCGCGTGGTGCGGCGGCAGGATAGCACGATCAACTTCGAGCTGATCCGGCAATAGCCGCGTCTTCTTCAGTTCGCTCGGTGCGGGTGCCTGTCCCCTCACGCATGCAAACTACTCCTCCCAATGAGGCCGCGGGGCATCCCGCGGCTCACGATATGGTGGCAGTCGCTGCGCGCGCTCGCCGTACATCCCACGCCGCCAAGGCCGCCGCGAGTATGATTCCTGTCACTGCGCCCAGTGCGATTCTGCCGATGAGTGTGGAGGTAGCCGCCTGATCTACCGATGTATCGCGCAGCACTTCGATATTCCGTTCATGGAAGAACGGCTGAAATACAACGTCACGCTGCTCAACCTGTCCCGCCACCTGAGCGGTTAACACTCCCTCGTCCAGCGCATTTAGCGCCGCCATCGCGATAGCCTGCGCGCCAGCGGCACTCGGCCAGTGCGCCCGGATGGTGACGACGCTTCCATAGTTCGTGGCGCCAATCAGGCCAGATAAATCGGCGGCAGTGATGCTACGAGGAATATCTTCTCCGTACTGTCCGGCTAAAGCGGCGCGCTCGCGCGTGTAGGCGCGCGCCACCGCCATCGCGAATGTCTGAGAGGGTATTCCAGCGTCAGCCGTGTTGCGCGCAATCGTGGCCGCGCTCACACGCTGCGTATAGGTGGCATACGTTGTGGATGCGCTCGACGGCAGGACGATCACCTCAGCCGCAGTCGTCGAGACATATGCCGGGCGCTGCGCTGCCGGTGGGCCAGCATAGAGATAGAGCGCACCCGCCAGCGTGAGCAGTGTGAAAATGACTGGCACCCACCACCATCGCCGGATCGCGCTTCGAACTGCGCTACTGCTCACTACGTGCTCTCCACGCGGTATGGTCGCTACTGCTCAATGATGTCATCCTGCGGCTGAGGAGGCAGGCGCTCACGCGACAGAAAAGGGCGCGCGTTGAAGGATGCTCCGGACGTGCCGTGCGAAATGGGTTCAGCCGGACCCCGATATTCCATACCCGCCTGGCGAGCAAGAATGGGATGCGCGGCGATGCGCGTCTCGACGAACTGCGAGAATCGCCGCATGAATCGCTGCGTGTCGAACTCTTCCGCGTGCTTGCGGATTGCCAGCGGGTCAAAGTACTCGTCGCGGAAATTGGCGATGGCATCCGCCAGTGCCTCAGGCGTCTGCTGATAAAAGAACATACCCGTCGAGCCCTCCACAATCGACGCCAGCGCCCCCCCGGAAGCGTAGGCAATCACCGGTCGCCCGCTGGCCTGCGCCTCAACGGGAGTGAGACCGAAATCCTCGTCTCCGGGGAAGATCAGAGCACGGCAATGCGCCATTTGTCGCCGCACGTCGTCATCTGGGAGCCGGCCAAGGAATTGAATGTTTCTGGCAGCCATGCGGCGCAGCCGGTGCTCGTCGCGTCCAGTGCCGATGATCCGGAGCGGCAGCCCCAGCATGCTGAACGCTTTGACGGCAATATCAATGCGCTTGTAGGGCACAAGCCGGGAAACGATGAGGAAGTAATCCTCGTGTTGCGGCGTCACCACGAAACGCGACGTATCCACTGGCGGCGGGATAAACGCCGCCTCACGCCGGTAATACTTGGCGATACGGGCCGCGACGTTCGGAGAATTAGCGACATAGTAGTCCACACGCGCCGCCGTGGCATAATCCCACTGGCGCAGCCACGTAATCAATGGAGGAAGCAGCCTGCGCCCCAGCCAGCCGACACGCTCGCGCTCGATGTACTCGTGATAGTTCCAGGCCCAGCGCATCGGCGTGTGGCAATAGCAGATGTGCAGCGCCTCTGGCTTCGTCACGATGCCTTTCGCGAACGCGCTGCTGTCGCTGATGACGAGATCATAGGCACGCAGGTCGAGCAACTCGAACGCAAATGGATACAGCGGCAGAAACGGCTGATGGTGCGACTTTACGAAGGGCAGGTGCTGCATGAAGCTGGTACGGATATCCATAGAGCGAAAACGCCGGTCAACGCCCCGGCGATCATAGATTGAAGTGTAGATCGGCGCCTGAGGAAAAAGGGCGTGAAGCGTCAGCAGAACCTTTTCCGCACCACCCATCTGGTTGAGATAGTCATGTACCAGCGCAACCCGCACGTCTACGCTCCCTCCACCAGCACTAGTATGCCCCACGAGACTTCAAGACGGCGGGGATTGTGCTAATCAGAATCTGCAGATCCAGCCGCAGACTCCAGTTCTCGATGTAATACAGATCCATGAGCACCATCTCATCAAAGACGATTTCGCTACGTCCCCGCACCTGCCAGAGACCCGTCAGGCCCGGAGGCATCTCCAGGCGAGCCTTCTCCCAGTCTTCATAGTTCGCGTACTCGGAAGGCAGGGGCGGGCGTGGACCGACAAGACTCATGTCGCCCCTGAGTATATTAACGAGTTGGGGCAGCTCGTCGATACTCGTGCGGCGAATGAACCGTCCCACGCGCGTCCGGCGCGGATCGTTTTTCAGCTTGAACTTGCCCCGCTCATCATCAGCGCACTGGGCTTTGATCTGTTCGAGCATCTCATCCGCATTGACGTGCATCGAGCGAAACTTGAGGCATTCGAACGGCTGTCCACGGTATCCCAGCCGGGTCTGCCGGAAGAGCACGGGACCGCGCGATTCCAGCTTGATCGCCAGCGCCGTCACCAGCAGGACGGGTGCTGCGAGGACCAGCGCGACTAGCGAGCCCAAAATATCGATCAGGCGTTTGATGCGATATTGCCAGCTGTTCGTCAGGCTCCGTTTCAACCCGATCAGCGGGATACCCTCGACGGCATCAACATCAATACGCGACAGACTCAGCTCATAGAGATCGGGCACCAGCTTGAAGTCGGCGCCCGCCCGCTCACATATGCGTACGGTATGGAGGATCTGCGCGTGATGGTGCGACGGGATGGCGATGATGACCTCGTGGACATGGTTGCCGCGAATGACTGTATCGAGATCTTCCAGCGTGCCCAGTGCCTTGAACCGGCCAAAATCCGTTGGTGGCCCCTCAAGATCATGCACGAAGCCGATAATCCGGTATCCGAGATACGTACTTGCCGCGATCTGCTGCATCGTCAGCTTGCCAAGCCGGCTAGAGCCAACAACGAGGAGATTCGTCAGCCCGATGCCACGCTGGTAGAGCGCGCTCAAGCCGAGCGCGATAACGCCACGCCCCAAGCTCACAATAATGATGATCGTCACCCACGAGAACGCCACCATCGCCCTCGTCTGGCTAACGAACAGGTCAGTCTGGCGAAAGACGTATTCATATGCGGAGAAAACCGCAAAGCCAACAGTCGTCGCGGACGTGACTGCCCAGAACTGCTTGAACCACGTGCCGGTGGCCCGAAGCCGGTAGATGCCTTTCAGCCAAAACGCCGCGATTAAACCAAGCGTGACGGCGATTTCAAGGGACTGGAAGGCACGCAGCGGCTCGTAAATGTACACCGTGGTGATCGTGACGCCGCGCAATACCTGGTAGCGAAGAATATATGCTGTAATGAACGCCACGTTGATGAGCACAATGTCGAGCGCGCCCATGAACAGGCGACCTGTGAATGTCTTCCAGTGTCGCTTGCGCAAGCGCTCGTCCACGCTGTAGACGGGCATAACGGGGCGCGCCGTCGCCGCCGGCCAGATGGCCCTTGTCGATGACGTCGTAGACAGGTCAGCCGGAGCTTCCGCTGCTGGCTCCAACTGCTGCTGATGTATATCCACCGTGCTACCTTTTTCGCCTCACATGGCGCTCCCTCGCCAGCGCCGCCGCCTCCGCATAGATATTCACGTAGCTCAGCGCCATGTTACTGGCGGAGAACTCATGGGCCCATTTCGGACCTTCATGCGCCATGCGTGCGCGCATATGGGGGTCTGCCAACATAGTTTCGATGGCAATTGCCATGCCATTTACGTCTGAGGGATCGACCAGCCGGGCAAGTGGACCGCCCGCTTCCGGCATGCTCGAAACATTTGACGTGACAACCGGCACCCCGCAGGCGAGCGCCTCCACAACCGGCAGCCCAAATCCTTCATACACTGACGGATAAATGAAGAGCTCGGCACCAGAGTACCATAACGGCTGTTCGTTGCGTGAAACATAGCCCGCAAAGGTGATCAGCCGCTCAAGCCCCAGCTCGCGCACCCGCTCCAGCAGCGGCTGAAAGTACCAGCCTTTGGCACCAGCTATGACGAGCCGCGGCACATCCTGGTTGCGCGCGTACACCGTGGCCCACGCCTCCACAAGCGTCTTGAGATTCTTGCGCGGCTCCAGCGTCCCAAGGAAGAGGATATAGCGTTCAGGCAACCCGTGACTTTCCCGGAACTCGGCCAGACGCCGAGGGTCGGGCTGCGGCACGAAATCGTCATCGACGGCGGGATGCACCACACGGATGCGCTCGGGGGGGATGGCGAATTCGCTGGCGATGTCGCTTCGCGTGCTCGCCGAAACCGCGACGATCAGTGTGGCCGCCCGCGCGCTACTGGAGGTGAACCGGCGCTGATAGATACGCCGCGCGGGACGGAAATACTGCGGGTAGCGGATGAAGGCGAGATCGTGAATGGTTACCACTGAAGCCATCGAAAGGCGCGGGGGCAACACATTGACAGGCGAATGAAATACGTCAATCGCATGCCGGCGCAACTCGCGCGGCAAAGACATCTGCTCCCAGAGGATACGCTGCTCAGGGCGCGCGGTTGCCCACGCGCTCGGAACAAACTCCATGTGAGACACGGTGGCCATAGGGGTCGCTGCGGCGTGCGCCATCTCGCGTCGATTGAGAAACACAGTGTAGTGCTGATCAGAGCGCGCCTGGCTCAAGCCCTCCAGCAGGGTATAGGTGAATCGGCTGACCCCAGCGTTGCGGTAGGTCTGCGCGAATGAGATAAGCTGCGCGTTAATCGCGATGCGTAACGATGAGTCAGTCACTCTGTCAGCCTCATGTTTCCGAAACATGCTGGAAGCTGCCGTTCGCGCGTCATGGCCATTGAATACACCGTCAAGACGCTAGCTCATGTTCCGCATCAACCGGCGCGCGAGCGGCAACCCGCGCGTCCATCCGGAATAGAGCAGCGGATGGTACACCGCGTCGAACGGTCCGATCCAGCTCGTTTCGTCTGGCCCGAAGCCCTGCTTGAACTGCGAGATGCCCTCATTGACGCGCCCGTTCAGATCATACAGTGTGTATCCCGCCGCCTTCATTTCTCGAATCGCGTGCCACTTCAGCAAGTAGTTGCTCTTATACTCCTGACCGGCATCAGACACGCCGCCATAGAACTCGACCGCCTGCTGGCCCGCGCACACCATCCAGAGAAACGAGAGCGGCTCATCCTCACGCATAGCTACATAGAGATACTGACGATCAGCCGGGAAGACGTGGAACAGGTGCTCGTAGTATTCGCGCGGGTGCACGCCAAAATGAGCGCGCTTCGCAGTCTCTTGATAGATGCTATAGCAGGCGCCCAGCCATTCTCCGCTTGTGTCACGCACGATGCGCGTGCCCTCGCGTTCAGCTTTGCGCACGTACTGGCGGGTCTTCGAGCGCATGCCCGCCAGAATCTCATCTTCACTGCGCGTCAGGTCAATGGTGTAGGTATCCGTGACCTGCACGGTCTCACCGCTAGGACGAAAGCCCACGCTCTCCAGCATATGCGCCGTGCCCGACTTCCACGCGGGATCAACTTTGCAAAAGATGGAACGCTCGCGCCGACCCAGCGCACGCAGGGCGACACCAAGTTCGCGCAGAGCCACGGTGTCATCTGGCGCGCACACGGGGCCACGGGGCACGTAGAGCATAGTCGCGGGCATAGCGGGAAACGGGCGCGTCAACACCTGCGCTCCCGCATGGAAGCGTTCGCCATCATAGAGCGCCACGCGATGCGCGTGCCACCCGGTGCCCACCTTGACTTCGCCCCAGCCCCACGCCTGCAGCGGATGCCCGAATGGGTGGCCCAGCACGAGCGCATCCCACTCGGGCGCGCTGCTGATCTCACGCAGTTCCATGCCCCTACCTTTCATCCGCGTCAGACGCCGCACATCGCAGGGACCGTTAGTCAGTGGCTGCCCCTCGAATACAACGCCATGAAGATGCCTATCGTAACTGGCGTACGCAGGATAACACGCCTTACTCCCGTTTGACTGCCTGGAACGTCTGTGCTATTGTCACAGCCACCACATCTTGTATGCATCCGCGCTCTCTGTGCCCGGGAAGGACAAGCTCGTGTGAGCAATGGAAGCAAAGATAGCAGCGGCGCCGCGTTACCCGCAGTCGCTCCCAATGTACCAGCATACACGAGTCCCACTTCCTTGGACGGAGATGGAAATAGCTCACCGTCGGGCAATGAGCTGCTCCGTCGGGCACGCGATCTGCTCAGCAGCCGGAATACGCCGCTGCATGTCTCAGAGCTGGCGTCTCATACCTTTGGCGTGGCGAGCACTGCATCCGGCTCACCGTCTCCCTGGGAGCGTATGCTGGATCAGTTGCTGCTCGCCTCCCCTGCCTTCGCGTGCGATGATCGGGGCTACTGGCGCCTCGCCTCATGGGATGCCCGCACACTGCCGCTCGACGTCGCGGAGTTCGTTTCCGTTGATGTCGAGACAACCGGCCTCGCGCCAGGGCGACATCGCGTGATTGAAGTTGGCGCCGTACTTGTGGCTGGCAACGAGCTTCGCGCGACATTTCGCAGCCTGATCAATCCCGAGCGCAAAATCCCGCAGTTCATCACCGAGTTCACCGGCATCAGCCCGGCGATGGTCAGCCGCGCACCGCGCGCGGTCAGTGTTCTTCCGCGCCTGCGCGACTTCATTGGCAACCGGCCTATCGTAGGCCATAATATCGGCTTTGATCTCAACTTTCTCAATTACGAGGCCGAACGGTGCGGCCTCTCGTCCGCGTTTCCCACTTCGGGCGTAGATACGATCGCGCTTGCCAGACGCTATCTCACGGGCATGCGGCGTGCCCGCCTCGACCGCGTCGCCGCCGCGCTCCACGTTCCCACCGGCACCCGCCACCGCGCACTGCCTGATGCCGAAGTCACAGCGAAAGTCTTTTTGCTGCTGCTGGCGCGCGCGCGTGAGGAGGGCTGTGAAACGCTCGCCGATCTCTTCCGCGTGCTGGATGGCATCGCCCCTGAGCATACCGGCCTGCCGCCCGCTCGCCCGACTGGCAGCCTGTATCTGAATCCCGCATGGCGCCAGAAGTTCCCCTCCACACCAGGCGTCTATCTCATGAAGGATGTCAGCGGCGAGGTGATTTATGTGGGCAAAGCGAAGTGTCTGCGCGATCGCCTGGCCTCGTATTATAGCCAGCCCCTCGGCTATACACGCAAGATGGATGGACTGTTGCAAAGCGTCCATGAGATCGAGACACGTGTGCTTGGGTCGGAACTGGAAGCGCTGCTCGTCGAGTCACATCTCATCAAACAGCTACAGCCACGTTATAATGTGCAGCTCCGCAATTATGAGCACTACCCCTTCATCAAGGTAGACATCCAGCATCCATATCCGCGATTCTACGCGACACGCGAAGTCAGCGCGGATGGAGCGCGTTACTTTGGCCCATTCCGCAGCGGGCGCATCGTGAATGCGACTATTGAACTGATTCAGAAGGTGTTCCCCGTGCGCACCTGCACACGCTCACTTCCTCCAGCGGCGGCAGCCAGCGACGCATGCCTGCGCTACCACCTCAAGCGGTGCCCAGGACCGTGCCGTGGCGTGCTGACCGAGTCCGAGCAGGCGGTGTACCGCGCGGCAGTCGACGAAGCCTGCGCGTTTCTCGGTGGCGAGCGAGAGGACCTGATTGACCGGCTGAAACAGCAGATGTTCGCGGCTGCCGCCCGCCAGGATTTTGAGCGTGCCGCCCGTCTGCGAGACGCGCTGCGCGATGCCGATCAAGTGCTGCTGGGCCAGCGGCTCGTTTCCGGCGCAGTCGAGGCGAATAATCTGCTCATCATCTATCCCTCAGCCGAAACCGAACACGTTGAAGTATTTCTCATCCGGCATGGGCGTCTGGTGCGGCAAAGCCGCGCATCTTACCAGGAAGGCGCACTCGAAGCAGCCATCAGTGAAATCATCTCGACGGCCGCACAGCTCGGGACTCCGCCTTCGCGCGTGGGCCGCGCGGAAGTGGACCAGATCAACATTATCGCCCGCTGGATACACCATCATAGTGAAGACGATGACCGCGCCTTCTTCCGGCTGCCACGTGAGCTGGACGACACAACCACCGTCGCCGCCTTTGTGGAGCACGTCGTGGCCACGGTCCGTGCCCAGAGCGCGCAGTCCGGGAACGCTCTCAAGGAAAGCTACATAAGCGAGGGGACGGACGAGCAGACCGTACAAGAGGCGAACTAAGTTGCACCAGCATGTGGGTGCTTAGTCACTTGCCAGATTCCGCAGCGCCTGCATGATGAGATCTTCCAGCCCGCCCTGCTCCGGCAATGACCGGACGGCCTGCGCGGCCTGCGCGGGCGTATAGCCCAGGCCCGTCAACGCCTCGATGACCTGCGCCCGCGTGTTCCCGCCTCCCGCGACCGGCACACTCGTCCCCGTCATAACCATCTTCTCGAAGCGTGGACGCAGCTCCAGCACGAGGCGTGTCGCAAGCTTGCGCCCGACTCCCGGCGCGGCAGTCAGACGGGCGATATCCTCCGTGAGAACCGCTTCGTAAAGCTGCTGAGCCGACATACCCGAGAGCAACCCGAGACCAATACGAGGCCCCACGCCGCCCACGGCCAGCAGTTGTTCGAACATATCGCGGTCCTCGGCGGAAGTGAATCCGTAGAGCGCCAGCATATCTTCGCGCACATGCAGGTACGTATGCAGATGCACGGCATCGCCGGTGTTCAGCCGCGCCACCAGGCTCAGTGGCACCTGCACTTTCACCGTTACGCCGCCTATCGTGACGTAGAGGCTATCGAGCGACTTCCCTTCGAGCACACCCCGAACTGCTGCGATCATACTGCTCCCCCCGGCTCAGCGGGGAATGCGCACATGCGTCGTGTGGAGATGACAGATGGCGATTGCGGCGGCATCCGCCGCATCATCCGGCTTTGGCACACTCGATAGATGAAGCAGGAAGCGCACCATCTCTCCAACCTGCTCTTTCTTGGCGAGGCCGTAGCCATGCACAGCCTGCTTCACCTGCATCGGCTTGTACTCGAAGACTGGCAGGCTAGCCTCCGCCGCCACGAGCAACGCGATCCCGCGCGCCTGGCCGACGCTAATGACCGTAGTCGTGTTCTTGGCGAAGAAAAGCTCTTCCACAGCCATCTCTTCCGGCTCATGCTCGCGCACAATGGTGGAGAGATCCTGGAAGAGCTGAAGCAGGCGCTGCGGCATAGCCAGCTGCGCGGAGGTCTGAATCACACCGCAGACCAGCAATGTGAGATCACCACGGCATTCCTCCACCACGGCGTATCCCAGCCGCGCCGTTCCGGGGTCGATTCCGATGACACGCCGCACATCAGAGGTCACGCGCACACTCCCCCGAACCTATGGCCGCCACTTACCCCTGATACTTCTCTACGATCTCGTCGGCGATATCGGCATTCGTGTAGACATTCTGCACGTCATCGAGATCCTCGAGCCGGTCGATCAGGCGGAGCGCTTGCAGGCCCTCTTTCTCACCGAGCTCGATCTTTGTCTTCGGCACAAGCGTGCTTTCAGCGCTGACGATCTCCACCTTCTTGCCTTCGAGCGCCTTGCGCACATCATCCAGACTGGACGGCTCCGTATAGATTACCAGGGTCTCGTCGCCATCGGAATACGGCAGCACGTCCTCCGCGCCAGCGTCGATAGCCGCCAACGTAAGATCGTCGGGATTCTGGTTATCCAGGCGAACCTCGATCACCCCTCGCGGCTCGAAGATCCAGTCTACGCAGCCGACCTCACCCAGGTTTCCCGCATTCTTGTTGAAGACGTTGCGAATCTCGGCGGCTGTGCGATTGCGGTTATCCGTCATAACCTGCACCATGATTGCCGCACCGCCCGGCGCATAGCCTTCGTAGGTGATCTCATCCAGTGAGACCCCTTCGCCGCCGCCTTGCGCGCGCTTGATCGTGCGCTCGATATTTTCCATCGGCATGTTGGCGTCGCGCGCCCGCTGGATCGCCATACGCAGGCGGAAATTGGCATCCGGGTCGCCGCCGCCGCCCTCGCGCACCGCGACTACGAGTTCACGTCCAAGTCGCGTGAAAAGCTGCCCGCGCTTCGCATCGTTTACGCCCTTCTGGCGCCTGATCTGATGCCATTTGGAGTGACCAGACATTGTCCCATCGCCCCCTTTTCCCATAGAAGAGCCCGACTTCCCCGTCTATCACCGGTGGGAAGTGAGCGCGATTGTATAGCATAACATGTGCTCGAAATGCGTACCCTCATCCCCGATGTGTTGGGCATCACGCACACGACGCCACGCCCGCATATTGTATCATCTGCCAAAGATAGTGCCAAACGACGCCCGGTGGCCCGCAAGGCCCGGCTCATCCCCGACCACCCATAAGGAGAAGCATCCGATGCCCCACGGCGCACCGTTCACCCGCCTGATAGATCAACTCCCGTCGACCATGCCGTTCGTCGCGCCAGAGGCGCTCGCGCGCAAGAGTGGCCGCCCCATCCGGCTGCGATTGGGAGCCAACGAAAGCCCGTTCGGCCCTTCGCCAGAGGCGCGCGAGGCAATGCGGCGGGCAGCCGATGAGATGGAATGGTACGCCGATCCGGAAAGCTATGAGCTGCGCAGCGCCCTCGCCATCTATCACGCCACCACTATCGACCATATCGTGGTAGGCAGCGGCATAGATGATCTGCTGGGCTTGGTGGTGCGCGTGTTTCTAGATCGTGGGGACGTCGCTGTCGCATCGTATGGAGCTTATCCGACATTCGCGTATCACGTCGCGGGGTACGGCGCCCGGCTGGAAACCGTGCCGTATCACAACGACATGAACGATCTGGAGGCCCTCGCACGGGCCGCGCATGCACATGGTGCGCGGCTTGTCTATCTGTCAAATCCAGATAATCCCAGCGGCTCGTGGCACGACGGACATGAACTGGCGCGATTTCTGGAGACGCTGCCGGCTGGTTGTTCTCTGGTGCTTGATGAGGCGTACTGTGACTTCGCACCTGACGCGCAAGACGTGCCCGTTTCCACTGATGATCCTCGTCTCCTGCGGCTGCGCACGTTCTCGAAAGCTTACGGCCTTGCGGGTGCCCGTGTCGGCTACGCGCTCGCTGCTCCCGCAGCCATCATCGCGTTCGAGAAGATACGCCTGCATTTCGGCGTGAACCGCGCCGCGCAGGATGGCGCGCTGGCCGCGCTGCGCGACACCAACTACTTGCGTGATGTGGTAAGGTGGAACGCTGCCGGGCGGGAGGAATTCATCACACTGGCGCGAGAGCTTGGCATGCGGCCGTTGCCGTCAGCGACCAATTTCGTTTCGATGGATACCGGGAGCGCCGAACGCGCACAAGCTATCATGCAGGCGCTTGCCCGGCGTGACGTCTTCATTCGCATGCCAGGCGTTCCACCGCTCAATAGCTGTATTCGCGTCACCATCGGCACGCCTGAGCAGCGAGCGGCTTTCGCGACGGAGCTTCGTGCGGTGTGGCCAGTGGTGGCGGAGCTAGGCTGATCGCTACGTGGCAGCGATCTCGATAAAGCTGACCAGTGTTCCCAGGAGCTGCCGCGCCTGCTGAGCTTCAGGTGCGCTGCCCGCAGCGGCATCGAGCGCCGCCCGCGCTTCTCGCACCTTCTCCAACAGCTCAGCGCCGACACGTTCGCGTGCATGTGTGCGTTGAAGGATATCCAGGATATCGCCTATCTGGCTATCGGTCGCTTCGCCTGGCGCGCTATATACTCTGGCGAGCGCAGCACGATCAGCGGGATTCGCGCTGGCTTTGGCGTGTATAACCGGCAAGCTCATCTTCTTCCGCCGGATATCGCCGGCGGCTGTTTTGCCCAGTTGCTCGTCGCGCGCCCAGATGCCGAGGAGATCATCGCGCAACTGGAATGCCAGGCCCAGCGCGTGGCCGAACGTTGCAAGGTGCGCCCGTCGCGCCGGATGCGTGCTGCTCCCGATCCATCCACCAGCTTCTGTCGCGCAGGCCATCAATGCGCCGGTCTTGCGGCCGATCATGTCCAGATACATCTCCACGCTTACGTCTTCACGCCGCTCGAACGTCATGTCGAGGTACTGCCCCTCGCACAGTTCGACGCAAGTATGGTCAATGAGCCTGCCCAGACCCGCCACAACGTCCGCCGTCACGCCCGCGTCGAGCAGGTTCCAGATGGCCGCGCGTGCGATGCCGAAGATGCCGTCACCTGTGTTGATGGCCTGGGGGATGCCCCAGATCTTCCACAGCGTCGGACGGTGGCGCCTCACTTCATCTCCGTCCTCGATGTCGTCGTGGACGAGCGAGAAGTTGTGTATGAGCTCCACGCTAACCGCCGCGGGAACGGCCCGCCGCACCAGTTCCGCCCGCTCACGCTGGCCGGCACCTTCACTGCCTGCCGCCAGTTCCACCGAAAGCAGCAGCAGTGTAGGACGCAGCAATTTGCCAGGGTTAGCGCGAACAGGTGTGAGATCCGGGCTGCGCCACCCCAGGTGATACTCGATCTGCCCATAGAAGTCATCGAGCAATGGGCCAGCGGCCTTCGGTACGCGCAGCGCCTCGCGACTGGATTGCAGAGTCTGGCGCAGACCGTCGGTGATGAGCTCCTGATACCGGCTAAGCACGGGCACGATCTCTGGCAGGTTAGTCGTAATGCCGGTCTCAGACACGAGTGTCTCCTCACTTCGTTCGTACGCTACCAACGCGGGCAGCAAATCTGGAGGCGGCGAGCCTCTAGTGGTGCAGCGCAAACACCGCAATGCTCGCGATGACGAAGATGCCCACGAGCAATCTGCTCGCACCTAGCAGGCCGCCAATCCGCCGCATTGGCTTGCACACCGAGCAGTATCGCCGGACATAGTGATAGCGCATGCTACGCAAGCCGTCGCGCACGAGCCGGACGTCCTCAAAGCGCAATGCGGTGTGCTGCTCATCGCAAATTGGCCGGTGGCAGCCGGCACACGTACTGGAATCAATATAATGCGCGAAGACCGCAGACGACCACTGCTGCGGCTTCACGGGTGTCCCACATACGTAGCAGACATTGCGGCTGGCGCGCTTCACCTGTCGCTGCGCGCAGGGCGCATGGTCCTGCAAACCAAAGTGATCCAGGCACAGGTGATGCCTGCATGTTGGGCAGCGTCCGGCGGCTTCCAGGCCGCATTCCGCACAAGACGGAATTGGGTAGAGGCTGGGTGACGACACCTTGCGTACTCCTTGCTACCTGAAGATACGCACCAGTATACCAGTACGGAGGAGAGGCATCAATTTTCGGCTACAGCGATCGTCTCGTCTTCGCAACTACGGAATTTGATGACGTGCGCTCTGCCACGGTTCGGCGTATAATGCCGCATGCTTCCTATCAGCCCGTTACATTTCGCGCAGCGCGATGTCGGTTCGGTAATGCATCCCATCGAAATGGATGCGCTCAATGTTAGCGTATGCTCGCTCGCGTGCCTGACGCATCGTGGCTCCGAGGGCAATCACCGTGAGCACGCGACCACCAGACGTCACGAGCGCGCCCTCGGCGTTTCTCGACGTGCCGGCATGGAACACCAGCACATCGCTCTCCACATCGTTCAGCCCCGTAATTGGCTTGCCGCGCTCGAATGCGCCTGGATACCCGGTTGATGCCGCTACGACGCCGCAAGCGACACGCGGCGACCAGCGCGGCTCACTCACGCGTGAGAGGTCACCATCTGCCACGGCAGCGCAGAGATCCAGCAGATCACCTTCCAGACGTGGCAACACGACCTGCGTCTCCGGATCACCGAAGCGCGCGTTGAATTCAAGCACGCGCGGTCCGTTCGATGTCAGCATCAATCCAGCATAAAGTAGGCCGCGAAATGGCGTACCAGCCCCTGCGATTGCCCGCACCGTTGGCTGCAGGATGGTCCGCTTTATCTCATCGAGCAGCGTGGGTGATACGAAATGCGGAGGAGAATAAGCCCCCATGCCACCTGTATTTGGCCCCTTATCACCATCGAAGACACGCTTGTAGTCACATGCGGGCGCAAGCGGAACGACCCTGGTGCCATCTGTCAGCGCGAAAAGTGACAGCTCGGTTCCTTCGAGATACTCTTCGATCACGACTTCCCGGCCCGCAGTGCCAAAGCGCCCGGACACCATCAGGTCGTCCAGGGCGGCCCGTGCCCCAGTTAGATCTTCGACGATGACGACGCCTTTACCGGCAGCGAGCCCGCTTGCCTTGATGACCAGCGGAAACGTGCCTCCATCCCGCGCGTAACCGTCGAGGTACAGAGCGGCCAGTTCACGATCACTAAACGCCACCGCCCGCGCAGTGGGTACGCCAGCGTGCGTCATCAGATCCTTCGCCCAGACCTTGCTGCTCTCGATCCGCGCCGCTGCCGCAGCTGGCCCGAAGACGCGTAACCCGCGCCCCGCAAATACATCTACGATGCCGGCACCAAGGGGATCATCGGGACCAACGATGGTGAGGTCGATCCCATGCTGCTCGGCCCAGCCCGCACACGTCCCGAAATCCATCGGGTCGAGCGGGACGTTTTCGGCAAGCGCAGCCGTGCCACCGTTACCGGGCGCGCAATAGAGCGCGTCCAGTTTCGGAGAGCGCGCGAGCGCCCAGCACAAGGCATGTTCGCGCGCGCCGCTCCCAATCACCAGCACTCGCATCCAATCACCTCGCTAGCGCGTGATAACCGTGGCAAACAGACCAGAAAGGCTCATCGCTCCGCTACCACTCAGGGAGCCGGCGCAATGCTGGCGGCCGCATCATCGGCAGATAATGAAACGCTTCGGCGTATTCGACGCCGATGGCCTGTCCCACGACGCGTGCCCGCGCTCTGATCGTTTCTTCAAGCCCTTCCGAGCGGATCTGACTCGCGTGTGCCATGATCGCCGCAATCTTCTTGTCAATCGTGCTCGTGATATCCACGTAATAGTTCGGCTCATCCGACGCGAAGAAGTACACGTTGTGGACACGGTGCTCCACCAGCCCGCCAGTGAGCTGTTCGGGGTAGTACATGTGATCGCGCGCGGCGGCAACGGCATCTAGCGCAGTCTGGCCGACAGCACGGTGATCGGGATGGATCTGGTAGCGCTGCCACGGATCGAAGGTAAGCACCACATCGGGACGCCCACGGCGGATTTCGAGGGCAAGTTCACGTCGGAAGGGAATATTGACCTCCAGTTCGCCATCGGCATGACGAAGGAAGGTCACCTCTTCAACGCCAAGCACACGTGCCGCCGCCTGCTGTTCGGCTTCACGCGTCGCGGCGAGCTGCTCCCGCGTGGCGGATTTGTCGTCGCTGCCTTTATCGCCACTGGTCGCCAGCACATATTGCGCGCGATAACCGCTTTCGACAAACCGCGCGACCGTGCCGGAGCAAATGAACTCCGCGTCATCCGGATGCGCGAAGATGACCATCATGCGTGGGCGGGAATCCTGTGCTTCCGTTACCCTCATATCCTGCGGCACCTCCACATTGGGGTCTCATGCTCACCTCTCAGGCAGGCAAGTCACCCTGCCAGCATACCAGCCCACACGGCGAACAGACAAGGATGTGATGCCTGAAACTGCTTCAATTGCGGAGATTGAACGCAAGGCGATATACTTTCAAGAAGAAAGTATATGGCTTCAGGCATCCTATGAGCCTGTCATGAGAGAACAGCATGTCATTTGATCCGTCCTCATTTCGTCGCACCATGAGCCACTTCACCACCGGAGTCACTGTGGTTACCACGGCCAAAGCCGGAAAGCGGTACGGAATCACCGTCAACGCGTTCGCGTCTGTCTCACTCGATCCTCCACTCGTATTGATCTGCATTGATCGCTCCAGTCGCGTACACGATGTCCTCATTGAACAGGGATACTTCGCGGTGAATTTCCTCAGTCGAGAGCAGCAGGACCTTGCCATTTGCTTCGCCAGCAACACGGCAGAGCGACACGAATCGTTCTGTAACGCCGCGTCGCGGATCGCGCAGACGGGCGCGCCTGTCCTTGACGCTACCGTCGGCTACGTAGACTGCACGGTTGAGGATGTGTATCCGGGCGGTGACCATAGCATTATTCTGGGCAGGGTACAGGCTCTCGATCATTGCGAAGGCGAGCCGCTGATCTACTTCCGCAGCCGGTATATCAACCCGGTGAACAGCCGCCAATGACTCATGATCGCATCGTAACCCGTAGCCGGCCGCGCACGCGCGCACTCATCGCCGTGCCGCCCCCAATGGCTACCGACAGGTGGCGTGCGAAGCGCGAGAACGCGCTAGACGAACTGCATTCGCGGATGTCAGTTTGTCGCAAGTGCGTTGTTGCCGGATTCCTTGGGGAGGCGAATGGAGTAGCGGGCTACCGTGGTCGCATTGGGGATAGGGTAATGGTCATTGGACAGGCTCCGGGCCGGCTCTCTGTCGAGAAAAGGATACCCTTCAGCGGACCAAGCGGCAGAGTGCTCGACCGCTGGCTCCAGATAGCGGGCTTCGCCCCTGGCGCGCTCTATCGCGAGGTCTACCTTTCCGCGCTCACGAAATGCGATCCCGGGAAAAGCCCCATCGGAAAGGGTGACCGCAAGCCTACGCCAGATGAGCTCTCGCTCTGCCGCCCGTATCTGCTGCGCGAGCTTGAACTGGTGCGCCCAGAGGTGATCCTGCTAGTCGGCAGCATGGCCATCGAAGCGTTTCTCGGCCCGATGAAGCTCAATGATGTCGTAGGCCGCGCATTCGAGCGCAACGGCGTGCGACTGCTGCCGCTGCCTCATCCTTCCGGCGTGAGCAGGTGGCTCAACGACCCCGAGCATCAGCGGCAGGTTGAGGAGGCGATGGCGCTGCTGGCAGCGAGCAAGCGTCAGTGGGAAGCGCAGTCCTGAAAAGGTGAAAAGGCACACGAATTTGCTGGATGTGCCATTTTTATAGGGCAAAGAGTTCACAATCGGAGGTAAGAGAATGGCTGAAGAGCAGACCAATTCTGCCAAGCGCGTCCTTGTCGTCATGGCGCACCCGGACGATGGCGACTTCATGGCGGGAGCTACAGTCGCCAAATGGGCCTCAATGGGCTACGACATTCACTGGTGCCTGGTGACCGACGGTCAGGTCGGCGATCAGGGAGACCAGACCATTACTGTCGAGGAACTGACCAAAGTCCGCCAGAAAGAGGCGCAGGATGCCGCCAATGCGCTGGGCGTGCAGCATCCAGTCATATTCCTGCATTACTTTGACTCGCGCCTGGAGCCCACGCTCGAAGTGCGCTATGCCATCGCGCGCGTCATCCGGCAGGTGCGGCCAGATATCGTAATCTGCCAGGATCCCACCGTGCGCTGGAACGGCCAGGGCTACATCAACCATCCGGACCACCGGGCAGCAGGAGAGGCGACACTCTCCGCCATCATGCCGCTGGCGAGCACACGGCTCTCGATGCCTGAGGCAAATGCTGAGGGACTCCCAATGCATGAGGTAAAGGAGATCTACATCGGCGGGACGCAGACACCGGATCGGTGGGTTGATGTTGAAGGCTTCGTCGAGAAGAAGATCGCCGCGCTGCGCGCTCACAAGAGCCAGATGCGTGGCTGGGATCCGGAAGAGCCGATTACGAAGCGGCTGCAGGACGTCGCCGCTGAAGCCCGCAAGCATGGCCACGATATGAAGTATGCCGAGGCATTCAAGTACATCCGCCTCAAGGACGACTAGCCCCCGGCGCACGGCAAGTAGAGGTGAGAGGCGCGGGGGCTACTCCTGCGCCTCATCCTGCTGGCTCAGATGCTTCATACGCAGCTCATGGATGCCCTTCTTGAGCGTGCCTAGCGCGACGGTCGCGCAGGTGGGCCGCGCCATGACGACCTCTCGCCCAAGATCATCTATGAGCGTCTCATAGCTCAAATCCTCGATTTCTTGCATGGACATGCCGCGCACCAGTTCAGTGACATACGATGCGGCTGCCATGCTGATCGTGCAGCCCTCGCCTTCGAACGAGACATCCGTAACGTGCCCGTCAGCATCCACCTTCGCGTACATCTCGACGCGATCCGCGCATCCCGGATTGCCTCCCGTCAAGTGCACGTCAGCATCCGGCAAAGCCCCACGATTGCGCGGATTTTGATAGTGATCGACCAGAAACTCTATCGCCTCCTGCCGGTCCATCGACATCAGCTCTACTCTCTTTCCAGTATCTCATCCAGAGATACCTTCACAGGACCACATAAACAACGAGTGAGTGGCCACGCGCTATGGCGCCCCACTCACCATAAAGTATACCGTGTAGTTGCCTTATTTCTCGATAGGCGCGCCGACCAGATTGCCCCACTCTGTCCAGGATCCATCATAGTTGCGCACGTCGCTATAGCCCAGCAGTTGCGTCAGCACAAACCACGTGTGCGCGGAGCGTTCGCCGATGCGGCAATAGGTCACCACCGGTTTGTCAGGCGTCACGCCTTTCTCGCCGTAGATGGCACGCAGCTCGTCAGCGGATTTAAACGTGCCATCTGGATTGGCCGCTATCGCCCATGGGATGTTCTGTGCGGTAGGGATGTGGCCGCCACGCTGCGCTCCCTCCTGCGGATAGTTCACCATATGCAGCAGCCTGCCGGTGTATTCATCCGGTGAGCGCACGTCCACCAGAGCGGCATTTCCATGCTCCAGCACGTCTTCCACCTGCCGCCGGAACGCGCGGATGGAGACATCGGGCTCCGCAGCATGATATTCAGTCGGCGCGTAGTGGGGAATCTGGCGAGTATACGGCCGTCCCTCGGCTTCCCACTTGGCTCGCCCGCCATCCATTAGACGGAGATCCTTGTGCCCATACATCCTGAAAAGCCAGAAGCTGTAGGCCGCGTACCAGTTGCTTTTATCGCCGTAGAATACAACAGTCGTGTCATTCGCGATGCCATACTGACGCATGAGCGCTTCGAAGCCCGCACGGTCAACAAAGTCGCGCCGCAGCGGATCCTGCACATCGACATGCCAGTCCAGCTTGACGGCATTGCTGATATGCCCTACATCGTAGAGCAATGGGTCCTCATCCGCTTCCACGATGCGCACCTTGGGGTCATCTACATGCTGCGCGACCCATTCCGTGTCGACCAGCACCTCCGGATGCACATAGCCGGACGGTGATGTCGCAGTGCCAGCCGTATCAGGTCCTGCCATGCCTCTATAACCTCTCTAGTCGTCTACTCGACGGGACATGACGCCAGCGACAGCTGACGTCGCGCGGTCGGGAATGAAAAGGCACACCACAGGCGTTCTTCAGGCTCGATCACCTGACCCGCTCTCATGTAGTGTAACACTTGTGCCATTTCTGTATCAACAAAGTCAACATTACCCTTCGCGCAAACCCAACGTCACGCGTTCGACGACATCCCCCCGTGCGCCAAGCGACGGATCGCGAAGACGGTCCCGCAAGCCGGTATTGCGCTGTGCGAGCGCGTCATTCTCCACAGCACGGCGCAACGCGTTCACGTCTCCGACCACCACACAAAGCCTGCTGGCACGCGTGATCGCGGTATACAGCAGGTTGCGCTGCAACAGCAGGTAATGCTGCATCACCAGAGGCATGACGACGCATGGGTACTCGCTGCCCTGCGCGCGATGGATCGTGCAGGCGTATGCAAGAGTCAGTTCATCCAGCTCGTGCGCTTCATACTCAACTGCAAACGCGCCGTTTCCATCCACGAAGCGCACCTCTACCCCACGATCCTCAGTGATTCTGGTAATCCGGCCAACGTCGCCATTGAAAACGCCTTCGCTGCCTTTATCGTAATTGTTACGGACCTGCATGACCTTATCCCCGGCACGCAGCACGCGCTCCCCATACACGACCTCGTCGCCTGGTGGCGGATTGAGCCGGGCCTGCAATACTTCGTTGAGCGCATGCACCCCCGCATGACCGCGATACATCGGTGAAATCACCTGGATATCGCCCACCGGATCAAGGCCATACCGGGCAGGCAGCCGCCGCTGCACGAGATCCACAATCAGTCGCTGGGCAGCGATGGGATCGGGAGCGGGAAGATAGAAGAAATTGCTGTTCGCGCTCGGCCGCAATTCTGGCAACTCACCCGCGTGAATGCTGTGCGCCGCGACCACAATCGCGCTCTCCCGCGCCTGACGAAAGAGCTCGGTGAGGCGCGTCACGGGCACTTTCTCGCTCGCGATGATGTCCGCGAAGACGCTGCCTGGCCCCACTGAAGGTAATTGATCGGCGTCTCCCACGAGCAGCAGGTGCGTATCGGGCGCGAGAGCCTTCGCCAGTCGGTAGGCGAGCAAAATGTCGAGCATCGAAACTTCGTCCACGATGACGAAACGATATGGCAGCGGACGTCGCTCGTTGTAGCCACACTCATCTGAACCGGGCAGAAATTCAAGTAGCCGGTGCAGTGTTCGCGCCGGGCGGCCAGTGGCTTCCGCCATGCGTTTGGCGGCGCGCCCCGTCGGCGCGGCAAGCACGTAGTCCACCTTCGCGGCATCGAGCACATTGAGTAGAGCGCGGATCGTCGTCGTCTTGCCCACGCCTGGGCCACCGGTAAGCACGCTCACTTTAGCGTCATAGGCCATGCGCACGGCTTCCTTCTGACGCTCGGCGAGATGAATGCCATAATCTCGCTCTAGCATCTGGAAGCCGAGCTTCCACCGCTCAGGCGCGATGCGAGGCAGGGTAGCTGGCGATTTCATCAGCAGCCGGAGCCGCCTGCCCGTGCCGCTTTCCGCGTAGAAGAACGGGGCCAGGTAGACGCGACCGTCCTCGCGAAACGCCTCGCGCTCAGCGATGAGCTGCTCCAGCGCTGGCTCTAGCTGCTCAACCGAAATCTCCAGCAGTGCGGCCGCGCGCCTCAATACCTCGTCCTGCGGCAGAAAGCAGTGGCCGTCAGTCGATGCCGCTTCGGACAGCACATGCTTGATGCCCGTCATAAAGCGAGGCAGGGCATCGCGCGGCGCGCCCAGCTTCTCCGCGAGCGCATCGGCGGTCTTGAAGCCGACACCGACGATGTCACGTTCCAGGGCATATGGGTTCTCGCGGATGGAGGCAATCGCCTGCTTGCCATAGGCACGATAAATCCGCGTGCCGAGCGCCGGAGAAACGCCGTATTGCTGCAAGAACAGCATCAGATCGCGAATTTCTCGCTGCTCGTGCCAGCCATCGATGATGGCATTCCGTTTGCGCGCGCTAATACCGGGAATTTCGGTGAGCCGTTCGGGCTCCCATTCGATAATCGCCAAAGTCTGCTCACCGAAACGCTCGACGATGCGCTCAGCGGTCTTGGGTCCAATCCCTTTGATGATGCCAGACGCGAGGTAGCGCTTCAGGCCAGCCGCGCTCACGGGCGCGTGCGAGGTGAACGATGTGACACGCAGATGCCGCCCGTGCTGAGGATGTAGTTCCCATTCGCCCGTCACCTCGATCAATTCACCGACGTTGACTGCCGGCAACGGGCCCACAAGAGTGACGAGTTCATCACGAAAAAGACGTCTGGCATCATCCATGCGCAGACGAGCCACTGTGAAGTGTGTCTCGTGATTGCGAAAGACGATTCGTTCCAGGGTTCCCGCTAATGTAGGCATAGCGCTCCGTCACCATGCATGCTGGCTGCTCGCGACATGCGAGCGGTGTGGCTGCCAGCCGATCAGGAGCATTGTACCACCCGCCTGCCGAGCGCGTGGCGCAACGAGCGGGCAACCCGTTGTGAGCGACAGTATCCGCATGCTATAACGAGAAGCAGCGAAGCGGCCCGGCATTGAGGCAGCGATGGTCGCGCGAGGAGGACTACACGTGGGAACGGGTAATCTCAAGACAAGGGCGAAAATAGGCTTGCGTAGCAGAACAGAGGGCCTGTTCAGCGTGTCGAGCGTGGCGCGCATTCCAGGCAGCCTGGGCACCATACGCAAATTCATGAATGCGGTCAACTGGAACGCCGCCACCGAAGAAGTCAAGAGCGAACTAGGCCACACCGTGGCGATTCTCGGGCTACCCAACTCTGGTAAATCAACGCTCTTCAATACGCTGCGCGGCACGTATACGTCGGCTGTTTCGGCGGAGGCGGGCACGACCAAGACACTGGTTCTCGGAGAATTTGGCCCATTCACACTGATCGACACTCCAGGGCACCTGCCCGACGTGCAGCAAACCGCGCTAGATGCCGCCTCTGTCGCGATCTATCTGCTCGACGCCAGCGAGGGCATTCGTCGGCAAGACTACGTCAACATTACCAACCTCGTCCGTGATGAGAAGCCACTCGTCGTCGCGCTCAACAAGGCCGATCTCCTGCAATCGGCTTCTGACGACGCGGCTGCCGAAGCGGCGGCGCGGCTCCACGTGAGTGATGTCATTCCGATTTCCGCCCGTAGCGGCGACAACATCGCCGAAGAGCTGATTCCGGCCATCATTGATGCCAACCCCGAAGCTGCTCTGACCATTGGTCGCGCGCTCCCGCAATTCCGCCGGCAGGCAGCCAGCAAGCTCGTGCGCAACGCCGTGCTAATCAGCCTCGCAGCCGGACTGGAGCCAGTGCCGCTAGTAGATATACCCATTCTGATCGGCACGCAGGTACGCATGGTTCTGCGCATTGGCGCCGTCTACAATGAGCCGCTCTCGGCAAGCCATACCCGCGAGCTGATGACCACTATCGCGGGTGGCCTCGTCATGCGCTATCTTGCGGAACAGGCGGCCAAGGTTGTGCCGGTTGGGGGTGACCTCGTTTCAGGCGCAATCGCGGGCGCCGCGACGTGGAGCATTGGGCAGGTCGCGATTGAGTATTTCGAGAGCGGCAAAAAGCTGAGTCGCAGACAGCTCAATGATCTCGTCGCGCGATTCTACAGGCGCTTCCGCGAGGAGCGTATTGATCAGCAGATCGTCTCCCAGGAAGGCGCCACGGTTGCGGTCACGCAAGTTCAGATTACGCCCTTGCCAGCCGCTCCCGCAGAGGATGCGCGGGAAAGCGCCGAAACCGCGATCTGATACATCTGATACAATAGAGGCAATAGACGCGGGTGCATGGAGCGAGGCAGCGCGATCTTCGTAACACTTATCCGGGAGGTCAGCGAGCGGTGAATCTGTTCGTGCTGGCGCTGCTGGTCGGCGTGGCCGGCGCATGTGGCGCTGTGGGGCGATATTTTGTAGCCGAGTATTCAGCGCGCAGGTGGCGCGGGCGCTTTCCTCTCGGGACATTCGTCATCAACATAAGTGGAGCCTTCGCGCTCGGCTTCCTGCTGCGAGCGGGAGCTTCTCACAGTGCCGCGCTCAATCAGCTTCGCCTGGTGCTTGGCACAGGTTTCCTCGGCGGCTACACCACCTTCAGCACGCTATCCTTTGAAACGCATGCCCTCGCGCGTCGCGGCCACTCACGTCTCGCATGGTTCAACGGCACGGGAACTTTGGCAGCGGGTATCGTCGCGGCTCTAGCCGGATTAGCCATCGGCTCGCTGCTCTGAGCGTGGTAGAGACAGCGCACTGGATCGGAGAATCGGCATGATCGGGCGAAGACCTGTCTTGCTCCTGCTCAACGGCTCTATTCATACGATGAGCCAGGACCAGCCCCGCGTTACCGCGCTGGCGATCGATCGTGTCTCAGGGCGCATCCTCGCGACTGGCGACGACTCCACCATACGCGCGCTTGCCGGTCCGCTGACCGATACGCTCGACCTGAAGGGCAGAACCGTGCTGCCGGGCTTCATCGATGCGCATACCCATCTTGTCGGCTACGCGATGACCCGCCTGGAAGTCAATGTACGCGACACGCATTCTGAGCAAGAAGCTGTCGAGCGCGCAGCCGCCCGCGCACATGACCTGCCCGTTGGAGACTGGATAACCGGCCACGGCTGGAGCATCGACCAATGGTCGCCGCAACGCCTGCCGACGCGTGCCTCGCTCGACGCCGCGATTCCAGACCATCCCGTCGCGCTCTGGAACCATTCCTACCATGCTGTCTGGGTCAATGGCGCCGCCTTGCGCGCGGCTGGCATTACGGCTGAGACCGCCGATCCGCCTGAGGGCACTATCGCACGCGATGGCTCTGGCGAGCCGACCGGCATGTTCTTCGAGAATAGTGCGATACAGCTTGTGGAGCGGGTCATTCCCGAACCGCCGGAGGAGCGCATCCTCGCAGAAGTGCGTAACGCGCTCGCCAGCATGCGCGCACGAGGCATCACCGGCATCCATAACATCGAGGATGCCCACAGCCTGCACCTGCTCCAGCGTTTGCACGCCCGTGGGGAGCTTACGCCGCGCGTGCTGCTGTATATCCCACGCGCATCGCTGCCCGATGCCGTCAAGCTTGGACTCGAAGCCGGCTTCGGTGATGACTATCTGCGATTCGGCGGGGTCAAGCTGTTCATGGATGGCGCGCTTGGCTCATTCACCGCCGCGATGTTCGATCCTTACGAAGGGCAACCGCAAAACCGCGGCTTGCTGACGCTCACGGACGAAGATACGACGCGCATGGTGACGGAGGCCGCCGGAGGACGCATTGGGGTCGCGATTCACGCCATCGGTGACCGCGCAGTGCATGCCGCGCTAGACGGCATCGAACACGCGCTTCAGCAAACGTCCGTCCGTACCGCGAGGGATCTGCCAGATCCGGTACGTCTGCGGCTGGAGCATGTGCAGCTTGCCGCGCCCGAAGATATCCAGCGGATGGCGCGCCTGGGCGTCATCGCGTCGGTCCAGCCATTTCATGCCGTTGTCGACCGCGACGCGGCAGAGCGCTACTGGGGTCTGCGCCACAAGCGCGCCTACGCGTATAACACGCTGCGCACCAGCGGTATCCCACTCGCGCTCGGCTCGGACGTGCCCGTTGATACCTGTGATCCGTTGCGCGTGCTCCAGGCAGCTGTGGCGCGCACGGACGACCAGACGCCCGAACGTGGCGCGTGGTTGCCCGATGAGGCACTGCCAGTGGCGCAAGCGCTCTGGTCTTATACCGCTGGCGCAGCCTGGGCCGGGGGACAGGAGGCCCATCAAGGCATGCTCGAAGCCGGTAAACTGGCCGATATGGTCGTACTGGCAGACGACCCATTCACGTTACCGGCTCAGCGGCTTGCACAGCTTGAAGTGGTCGCGACACTGGCAGGAGGCGAACTCGTGCACGGTTCGCTGGAATAGCACTGCTAGCCAGCGACCGTCGAGGCTGCTGAGGCGCGGTAGCGCTGCGCCAGACGGATGCGCTTGCCTGTAGCGGGGTGATTGTACAGGAAGAATTCCACTAGCGGAGAAGGCTCCAGTTCAGCCAGATTCTGATTCGCCAGACGGGTAAACGTGCTTTCAAATGCATCGGGGTTCCGCGTGCTTTCGAGCGCATACACATCCGCTCGATATTCTATCCAGCGACTGAAGCCGTTCGTGATGGGCAGCAGCACGAGCCCGAAGACGCCCAGAGCCAGAAACAGCAGGGGCATTGTCGCTGGATCGGCAAGTCCATAGTAAAAGCCATTCCCCGCGACAACAGCATGCAGAACCAGATTGACGATGAACAGGCCGCCTAGTGTGGTGACTGACTCAACCGCGATCATCTGTGGAATGTCACGGTGGACCTGATGTCCCAGTTCGTGTGCCAACACGACACTTATCTCATCGAGCGAAAAATCAGCGAGCAGAGTGTCGCCAAGAATGATGCGGCGCGTTGGCCCCAGACCCATGACCATCGCATTGGCCGCGGTCGTCTTGCGGCTCATGTTCATCGTGTAGATGCCGCGCACACGAGTATGCGCCTGCTCCGCGAGGGCCAGCGCGCGCGCGCGCATCTCACCCTCTTCGAGCGGCGTCAATTTATAGAACAGTGGCAGAAAGACCACCGGCGCGATCTGCGCCAGTATCACGGATACAAACAGCGCGGCGATGCCCGTCCACAGCCACCAGGTATCGGGAACAAGCGCGAGCAAAGCATAGACGAACTCAACCGCGACGAGCTCCAGAGGCAGGCTGAGCGCAAAAGACTTTCCTCGATCCATCAGCCAGTCGCGGCGCGTTTGGCGCGAGAGTCCATAGCGGCGAGGCAGGACATAACCAGCCGTGAACGCGATGGGAAACGCGAGGAGCGTGGAAGCAACGATGATAACGAGAAAGTAGAGTCCCACCTGAACGGGCCAGAAGCCCAATACTGGCTGCCAGGCGGGAGCACGAGCCACTAGTTCACGTAACCCGATGCCGAGTCGGGTGAAGAGCAGCGCGCAGATCACCACCGCGCTCACGGCGAGATTGACGAGGCTGAGCAGTCGCTGGCTTCGTGAGTGTTCGCGCGCCTGCCGCTGCCGCTCACGATCCACAACGGCTCGGTGGTCCGCTGATGGAACTTCCGGTCGTTGCGTCACATCTTCCGCCTGACTGGTCCCTGATGTATCGGGAGTACGCTGCGCAAAGCAGAGACGCATCATGCGGGTCCCTCACTCATCATCTTGTCCGCCTTTCCCTGGCGCGCCCACCCTGCTTGCGCTGCATCCTCCAGCTGAACCAGACCGCGCATGGCATGAGAGTGGGATGCTGGAAGATGCAGACAGGAATGCTACGCCTGACGCGCCGGTTCGCCGCCTACAAGTTGCTCGCCAGCCGTGATCCCTTCGGCGAAGTAGCACAGTTGCTCGACATTGATCGTCCGCTGGCCTCCGAGCCTTGGATGCGTGACCTCGAACAGGCCGGGGCGAAGCGGAGCCGACCGCACATCGAAGCCAAACCGGCGCAGTACTTCCCGTGCCTCGCCTTCACTGAGCACGCGATCTAGTCGCATACAATCCATTCCTCCAACATAACAAGTGGCCGCGGAAGGCATAGGGCGGTCCCGCGGCCGGTTATTTAGCCATGATTTCTGTGGCTCAATTGTAGGTATGTCAAGCTCGAGCCGCCTGCACTATCCTCTAGTATACGCCGTGCGGGCGGAAGTGTAGCGAGTTTACTTCTTGCGGCGGCACCGGGTCACGACTTCGCAGTCCTCGAACACCTGAACCTGGCACGCGAGCCGGACCCGCGGGTCGCGATTCTTCTTGAACGTGCCAATGCTGTTCATCGCTTTTTCCAGCGGAGAGCGAGGATTTACCGCTCCCACGGGGGAGACCGTCACACGGTCGGTCCAGCAGAGGCCGTTACCATGGCAGTTGGCGTACTTGGACATACCGAACCACATGCAATACAGCGGAACGCCATTCTCCAACGCCGCATAGCGCAACGACGCGCCAGGTTCAACTTCGATTGTGCGGTTCTCGTTGACGAAGGTCACTTTAGGCACGGAGTCACATCCTGTCTACGTGTTGAACGAACACACATGACGCGGCTGCCTCAGAACGGGCCTCGCGGCATCAGCGCCGAGACGTATGGCGGTGAATGAAACAGAACGCGAATCAGGAAACTCCACGGGAATCAGAAGCAGCCTACAAGCGAGCACGTTTTGTCACAGAGTGTAGCATGGCTCTTTCGCCGTGGTCAACGCGGAACTTCGAGCGTCATCATGGTGCCAGTGCCTGGATGCGAGGCGATGTTCAGATGAGCCTCGATCAGCGATGCCCGCTCAAGCATGTTCAACAGCCCCCAGCTGCCACGTGTCTCATACTCCATCTGCACCTCGTGCACATCAAACCCGTCGCCGTCGTCTCGTACAGTCGCGATGAGCCGGTCCGCATGCTCACGAATCTCAATCCAGCAATTCATGGCGTTCGCATGCTTGAGTACGTTATTGACGGCCTCCTGCACAATCGCGAACGTCGTCAGCTCGATATTGTGGGAAAGCCGGTCAGGGTAATCGTACCGCAGGTGCATACGCGGGCCCGGAGCGATCTTGAAGCGCTCCAGAAACTGCTTGAGCGCCTCCACCAGACCACCATCCTCAGCGTCCAGCACGAGCGGGCGCAGATCAAAGAGCAGATTGCGAATCTCACGCGTGGTGGAAAGTGCCGTCTCCCGGATCGTGCGCAGTTCTGCCGGTAACTGCTGCGGATCGTGAGTGACAAGCTTCTCGGCGAATTCGAGACCCATCACAATTTGCGCCAGCTTTTGCGCCGGGCCGTCGTGCAGGTCACGTCCAAGGCGCTTACGCTCGTCCTCCTGCGACTCGATGATACGCTCATGTTCGGCACGCAATCGCTGATAGAGGCGAGCATTCGCGACCGCTGTCGCCGCCTGCGCCGCGAGCGTACGCATCAGATCGAGGCTTGATGCGTCGAATCCTTCTCCCTCGTGATTCTGCGCCACCTCCAGCACACCCGTGACCTGCCCCTGAAAGGTCATTGGCACGCATACCAGACTCAGCGGCTGGATGCCCAGAGTGGCACTGTCCACAGCCAGCATCCGCGGATCGAACCGGGAGTCGCCCATAACGTCCATGACGAGCACCAGATCTCCCGAGACAGCGACCGAGCCAGCAACACCATCGCCCAGCGCGACAAGGGGCTTCTCATGTTGCTCGGTCGCACCAATCCCGGCATCGCTGATGTCCGTCGCGGCCCGACCCGCATCGGTCCCTTCGCCATCTGCTCGCAAGTAGACAGATTCTATCGCTTCCACACTCAGCGCATGGCGCTCAGCATCAACAAGATAGACCGCGGCCGCCTGTCCTCCCGTCAAACGCAGCGCCGCGAGAGCGATATGCCGCAGGAGTGGCGGCAGGCTCAGCTCCGCGCTCAATGTATTTGAAATACCCTGCAACACCACCAGCGCCCGAACCTGATCTTCCAGTTGCTGGCAGCGTTGCTGTAATCGCTCGTTATCACGACGCAGCTGGGCGAGTGCGGTGGCCGCACTCAGCGGCAGACTGGTCAGTATCGGGTCGCTTGCCATGAATACACCAACTCCGCGGACGATATAGCCGCCATCTCGCCTCTTGCAGAACCTCAGCGGCTAGCCGTCATTATATCGGAGATGCGCTCATGTCACAACACGACATCCCCTGGATGCTCACTCATCTGACGCGACACGCCCCAGCAATGCGCGCGCGATGACAAGACGCTGAATCTGGTTCGTTCCCTCAAAGATCTGCGCGACTTTGATATCGCGCATATATCGCTCAACCGGCCAGTCGCGCACATAGCCAGCTCCTCCAAGAGCCTGCACGGCGTCGATAGTCACCTGCATGGCGCTATCGGTCGCGAAGCATTTCGCCATCGCGGCGGCCTGAGTCACGTCCTCACCCGCGTCTATCACTGATGCCGCGTGATACACCATGAGCCGCGAAGCTTCCACGCGCATCGCCATATCCGCCAGCATAAACTGCAGGCCTTCGAACGCGCCTATGGATTGTCCGAATGCCCGCCGCTCATGCGCGTAGCGAGTGGAGACATCCAGAGCGGCCTGCGCTACTCCGACCGCGATTGCGCCGATGTTGATTCTGCCGCCATTGAGAGACGAGAGCGCGATGCGCAGCCCTTGGCCTTCCGCACCCAGCCGCTGCGTATCAGAGATGTGGCATCCATCGAAGATGAGCTCGCCCGTGGGGCTGGCGTGCAGACCCATCTTGCGCTCGAGCTTGCCGATGGAAAATCCCGGCGTGTCGCGCTCCACGATAAACGCCGTGATGCCTTTCGCGCCCGCGCGCTCGTCGGTACGCGCGAAGACGACATAGAGGTCCGCGACTCCCGCGCTGGTCACCCAGAATTTCGTGCCGTTCAGCACCCACGCCTCGCCTCTGCGCTCAGCCTTGCAGCGCACGTTCGCCGCGTCGGAGCCCGCGTGGGCTTCACTCAGTGAAAACGCGCCTAGCGCCGCTCCGGAGGTCATGGCGGGCAGCCAGCGTCTGCGCTGTTGCTCCGTTCCGAAGTGGTGAATCAGCCCCGCGACCATGTTGTGAACGGACATCCAGACCGCCGTAGACATATCCGCCTGAGCGATTTGTTCGTAAATCAAGGCACCGGTCAGTCGCGGGAGCTGCGAGCCGCCATAGGTGTCATCCACCAGCAGGCCCAGCAGCCCAAGCTCCGCGAGCGGCGGCACGATCTCGCGCGGGAAGTGATTCTCTTCGTCCCAGCGGTCGGCGTGCGGCGCAATCTCGTTCTGCGCGAATCGCCGGGCCAGTTGTTGTATCTCCAGTTGCTCGTCATCGAGGCGGAAGAACATCGTCGTCTCCCTTTCAGGCTGTTGTGTGTACGTGGCACTGTGTCGCTCCGAGAAGGATTGTGGCACGCACCGGCGCTCACTGGCAAGCTACTCCGTTTTGTATTTGAGCGCTTGACCTGTCGGTTCGTGATAGAATTCGGATGTTTGATTTCGGGCATCCCCTATTGGAGAGCACCGTAGCTGCTTCAGGAGATAGGTCAATGGCGAATCCAGATGGAGCGAGTGGCGACGTGCGCATGGAGCACGATTCGCTAGGCGACAAGGCAGTTCCCGCATCCGCGCTATGGGGCGTGCAAACGCAGCGGGCGGTCGAAAACTTCCCGATCAGCGGCATGCATGCGCATCCGGCGCTGATTCGCGCCACAGTGCTGGTCAAGAAAGCGGCCGCGCTGGCAAATATGGATACCGGCCGGCTCGACGCGCGCGTTGGCAACGCGATCGTTCAGGCCGCGGATGAAGTGCTGGCCGGCCAGTGGCACGATCAATTCGTCGTGGATGTTTACCAGGCGGGCGCAGGCACATCGCACAACATGAACGCCAACGAGGTGCTGGCCAATCGCGCGGCTGAGATTCTGGGCGGCAAGCGCGGCGACACGAAGCTGGTCAGCCCGAACGATCATGTGAACATGGCGCAGTCCACCAACGATACGTTCCCAACCGCCATGCGCATCGCGACACTCTTCATGATCCGCGAGACGCTGCCGGCAATGGAGCAACTCGCGAGCGCATTCGAAGCAAAGGGCCGGGAGTTCGACCACATAGTCAAGTCCGGTCGCACTCACCTGCAAGACGCGACTCCCATTCGCCTCGGTCAGGAATTCACTGCCTACGGACTCACGCTCCGGCGCGACATGGAGCGGCTTGACCGCACACAGGAAACGCTCTATGAGCTCAACATTGGCGGGACAGCTGTCGGTACTGGCCTGAATGCCGAGCCGGGCTACATTACGGGGGCCGTGCGCCATCTCTCACAGCTGACGGGTATGCCCTTCCGCACGGCGCGCATGCTGGTCGAGATTGCCCCCAGCATGGCCTCATTCGTGGAAGTCTCGGGCGCGCTTCGCGTGCTTGCCACCGATCTGACGAAGATCGCCAACGACATCCGGCTGCTCGCTTCGGGCCCAAGCACAGGTCTGTACGAGATCGTGCTGCCCGCCGTCCAGCCAGGGTCATCCATCATGCCGGGCAAAGTAAACCCATCCATGGCGGAGATGCTCAATCAGGTCTGCTTCCAGGTACTCGGTCACGATGCTACTGTGGCGTATGCCGCGCAGGCGGGCCAGCTGGAGCTCAACGTGATGATGCCCGTCATCATCCACAATGTGCTCTGGGCGCTGACGATCCTGAAGAACGCGATGGCCGCATTCACAGAGCGCTGCGTCGTCGGCATCGTCGCCAACCAGGAACGGTGCGAAGACTACGCATTCAAGAGCGCAAGCCTCGCCACGGCTCTCGCGCCGTATATCGGCTATCTGGCCGCGGCTGAGATTGCCAAAGAGCAGATCAAGACAAATCGCGACATACGCGAGATCGTGCGCGAGCGCAATCTGCTGCCGGAAGCTGACCTGGCTGAGATTCTCAAGCCAGAGGCGATGACCGAGCCGGGCATCGCAGGACAGGGCAAGACCAGCACGCCCATCCTGGGTCATACGAGCGCGGGCGGCTAATCGAATCCGCGGCAGAGATGTCGCATGAGCGGGCGCATATCCGGCGATTCTCCGGAAGTGCGCCCGTCTTCGTGTGGCAAAATGACACTTGCCCCACCTCAGGAACGCGTTACTTCAGGCGCGCCGGCGCATCCAGTACCACGCGGAAGCCATGCCGCCGCGATCCGATCCCTCCTGCACGCGCTCGACGGAGAAGTCCGCACCGAAGAGTGCGCGCACATCGTCAGGCGTTACGCCAGCGCGCCTGCCGCCAAGCTGACGCGGACCAAACGCATAGAGCATGTAGAGCGCGCCTGGGGCGGCCTGGTGAGCAACGCCGCGAACGTATGCCTGCCGTGCGTTGACGGGAATACCGTGAAAGCAGCCCATATCGAGCACGAACGAGCACGGTCCGTTTATGGGTAGTGAGTCGAGCCGCGTAGCGTCGCCCTGTACGAATTTGACCTTTGTCGTGAGGCCGGGCTCACGCTTGAGCTTGCGGCGCGCCTCAGCTATCGCCGGAGCGGCAAAATCCACGCCCGTCACTTCCCAGCCATGCCGCGCCAGATAGAGGGTATTCGTCCCTGTGCCACAGCCAATATCGAGCGCCCGCCCCGGAGTCAGCTTGTTCGCGCCCTCGATCGCGGCAACCACTTCCGGTGGCGTAATGCCTGTATCCCACGGCGCCCGGCCCATCAGATACATCATGCTAAAGAAGACCCGATCCAGCCCAAGAGCACGTAACACGCGCATGAAAACCGTCATCACAGCAGCAACCATTCCCTGAACTCATCCACGCCACGTGCGTGCGTCCGCGTACGGCCATTCACGCACCGTCCACAGCCATCACGAACAGATGGTACCACTGCTTCTTGCGGACCTGCATCCCCGTCACTGGGGCGCTGCGACGGCTGGCTTGCGCAGAGCACGGCTCCGTGCTACTCTCACAGGGCAGTTTGCTCGCGAGCCACCATGTTAGACGCGGGTCACACAGCATAGAGGGAGAGGACACGTGGCGGCCGGTCTGCAAGCGGAGCTACCGCGCTCTAAACACATGCGCTGGAACTTCACTGTATTTGGAGCAGATATCGCGTTCTTCAGCCTTGGGTTGAGCATATCCTCGGTCTACACCGTGCTCCCGCTCTTCGTGCATCATCTCACGCTCAATAACGTGATCGTCGGCATGATTCCCGCCATCCGGTCCCTTGGCATTTACGGCCCGCAGCTTCTGGTGGCGCGCGAGATCGAGCGCCGCAACCGCGCATTGCCATATATCCTGACGTGGACCGTGCTGGAGCGTGTGCCGTTTCTTCTGCTCGGCATCGCCACCATCCTGCTGTCGCATGGAAACGCGACAGTGTTGCTCGCGCTCTTCATGGGCATGATCTTTCTGGCGACGCTTGGCTCAGGAATCTGCTACCCCGGCTGGCTTGACCTGATAGCCCGCGCCATACCTTCCAACTGGATGGGCCGCTTTTTTGGATTCTGGAACGGGCTGGGGGGCTTCATGGGTATCGGCGGAGCGGCAATAGCGGCAGCCGTCATTGCGCGCGTGGAGTGGCCGTTCAATTTCGCACTGTGCTTCCTGATGACGTTCGGCGCGTACGTCATTTCGTATGTGCTGCTTGCCCTTGGACGAGAGCCACACCGGCAAGTGGATGTTCCCGCTGCGCGCGCGGAAAGCGACATCCCGGCTCAGATCCGCATACAGATGCATGAGATCGCGGGTGTACTCCGCGGTGATCGCGGTTTGCTACGCTTGATCCTGAGCAACGCGCTGGCTGGCGGAGCGACTATGGGCAGCGCGCTCTTCGCGGTCGCGGCACTGCGGAGTGGCGGACTGAGTGACGCGCAAGTCGGCCTCGAAAATACCGTCCTTTTCGTGGCGATGACACTGGGTAACATCATCTGGGGCCTGATCGGAGATCGCTATGGGCACCGAGCAGTTCTCATCTGGGGCGCCACCTGCATCGCCGCCGCTGCCGCAATTGCCACGATCGCGCACGGTCTCATTCCCTATACGCTCGTCTTCCTCGCGCTGGGACTGAACCTAGCGGCGACCGGTTTGGCGGGCTTGACGTTCATTGCCGAATTCGGCCCGCCCGCGCGCCGCCCGACGTATATCGCGCTCGCCTCGGTAGCATATGCCCCATTCGTCATTGGCGCCCCCATACTTGGCGGCATCATCGCGAATGCCTGGGGCTTCACGCCGGTGTTTGTGCTGGCCGGAGTCGCTGGCACCGCCGCCGCGCTGGCGTATGGCCTGCTCGTGCCCGATCCGCGCAAGCTCGCTTGCTAGTCCCCATCGCCGCGAATCAGCGACATGAACTCGGCGCGCGTCGGCGCGCTCCGTTGGAAGACGCCACGCATACCGCTAGTGATCGTCTTCGACCCGGGCTTGCGAATGCCGCGCATCGTCATGCAGAGATGCTCAGCGCTTATCACAACCGCCACACCGGCAGGTTCGAGCGTAGTCATGATAACATCGGCCAGCTGGCTCGTCAGGCGCTCCTGGAGTTGGGGCCTGCGCGCCAGTATTTCGAGTGCGCGGGCGAGCTTCGAGAGACCCACGACGCGGCCGTTTGGAATGTAGCCTACATGCGCCACGCCATGGAAAGGCAGGAAGTGATGCTCGCACATGCTATAGAACGGGATATCCTTGACGAGTACGAGCTCCTGATGCCCTTCCTCGAAGCCCACGCGCAGCACGTCAGCCGGATCCTGCCATAGACCGGAGAATACCTCGGCGTACATATCCGCAACGCGCCGTGGTGTTTCGCGCAGCCCCTCCCGGTTTGGATCTTCACCGACAGCCACGATGAGCTCGCGAACAGCCTCGAGCAGCGCTTCGCGATCGAACGCGGGTACCGACGCGGGCATTGCCTCATCGGGCTGAAAGGCATCTCTCTTGCTTATTGCCATGCGAACACTCCTGATTCACGCATAGGTGGCAGATTGCGTCGTCTCTGGCCCGCTGCGGAGGGAAGGTTCGCTCTACGGTTGTGAGCAGCCGTGCAGGTCCACATGGAACGCATTGTCTGTCTTTGTTCACAGGTAACCATATCAGGCAGATAACTGCCGCTGCAATAATACCTTTTGTGAAGCATAGCACGGACGGGCGTGATATACTTGATCCATCCGGCGCGATGCCGCGTCCTGGGTATCACAACAACCTGGCCATGAACCGGTCGGCGCACTGAAGCGCTCGGGGGCCCGAATTTCTGGGTGCACTGTAAAGGAGGGCCAGATGCGGTGTGAGGAGTGCGGTCGACCGATGAAAAATGCCGAGCTGTGGCAGCTTTCCGGCGATCCCAATGCGCCAGCGTCCAGCTCAATGCGTCACCTTTGCTGGGATTGCCGGGTGAAAGCTTCTGGCGTAGAGCAGGATGACGCGAAAGACGCGATTGTCCGTGAGGCCGAAGAGGTCGTGCGGCACCAGCAAGCGGCGGATTTGTAGCGCGGCGCACTATTCGGCTGGATGGCCCCTGACGAGAACCAGGGGCCTATCCTGCTGTGTATCCCCCATCCACCACGAATACCTGCCCCGTCACGTAGCGCGAAGCGGGCGACGCGAGATACAGCACCAGTGAACTGACGTCCTCTGGTTTCCCTGGCTCACCCTGCGGGATCTCGCGCCGAATGATCTCACCCCAATAGGGGTGTGCCAGCAGACCCGCCGTCATGTCGGTTACAACATATCCGGGCGCCACAGCATTGACACGAATGCCGTGCGGCGCGAATTCCAGCGCCAGCGTCCTGGTAAATGCCGCAATCGCCGCCTTGCTTGCGCCGTACGCGGCCATGCGCGCTATACCCCTCACGGAAGCGATGGAGGCCATCGTCACAATTGACCCGCTGCCTTGCTCTGCCATGCGCTTACCGACCTCGGCGCACATAAAGAAGCTCGCCCGCGCATTCGTATTCATGATCGCGTCCCATTCGTCCGGCGCCGTCTCGGTGGCTCGCTTCCAGATGGGGCTGATGCCAGCGTTGCTTACCAGCACGTCGACCTGGGAGAAGGCTGTGTATGTGTCTTCAACCGCCTGGTATAGCTCCGAAAGAGAGGTCAGGTCCGCTGGAATCACCTCGGCTCGCCTGCCCCGCGCGCGCACTTCCTCCGCGACGGCATCGAGATCACACCTGGTTCGGGCGACAAGCGCGACATCCGCCCCAGCGCCAGCCAGTGTTAGTGCGGCCGCCCGCCCGATTCCACGGCTCGCGCCGGTAATCAGCGCGACTTTGCCGCTCAGCGATAACAAATCACGCATGTATGGATCTGGCGCGAACTGAGCTGGCATAGCATCTCCTTCCTGCCGCCTCCTCGATGTGTCTGGTCTACCTTACGCGGTGTACGCAGATCTGCGCATACAGGATAATGGCGAGACATCGCGCGATAAGCATAGAATACAGCATGAGGGTCAGCACGTAAGGGGTACACGGTGCCTGCGGAAATCTTTCACTCTGACGAGCCTGAGGCCGACATGGCGACAGCAGCAGGTGGGAATACTGAACAGCCGCCAGAGGATGCGCGCGAAAAACAGCCGGGCCAGACTGTCGATGCGTTCATGCGCAGATTGCTCGCGCTTTCGCTGTTTTACAAAGTCCTGATCGCCAATTCGCTCATCGTGCTCATCGGCGCGGTCGCCGGCACGACGATCACCATACAGGTGACGATGCACGATAGATTCTCGACGTTCGAGCTGCCGCTCGCCATCGCGTTCGCGGTTGCGGGCGTCATTCTCACAGCCGCGCTGAATGCGCTCGTCCTGCGCGCGGCGTTCACGCCTCTCACGAGACTGCAGGACGTCGCGCTGCGCGTGCATCAGGGCGATCTCTCCGTCCGCGCGGAGCCTTCACTGCTGGCCGATAAGCAACTGACTCAGCTCGCGACGACGCTGAATCAGATTCTCGACGAGGTGCAGGAGTACGAAGACGAAGTGCGTGCGCTCTCAGGTCGCGTGATTCGTGCACAGGAAGAAGAGCGCCAGCGCATTTCGCGGGAGCTGCATGACGATACGGGACAGATTCTCACGCTCCTGCTCGTCAGGCTCAAATTGCTCGAAGCGCGCGCGGATTCGGAGAAACTGGGTGGCGAGCTTTCTGACTTGCGCCAGCTCGTTTCTGGCGCGATTGATCGGGTACGCCAGCTTGCGCTCAACCTGCGGCCACCTGTGCTCGATCAACTGGGCCTCATTCCCGCGCTGCGCTCGCTCGTGGACACCTACACAACCACAACCCATATCGCGGTACATACTCATCTCACGGACCGCCATCTTGACCTCTCACCGGAGCGAACCATCGCCATCTATCGAGTCGCCCAGGAGGCTCTGACCAACATCGCCAAACATGCCGGCGCGCGCAACGTCGAGCTGACGCTCGACGTGAAAGACAATGACCTGTGCCTGACGATACGTGACGACGGCTATGGCTTCGATATGGCCGCGATGCTGCATTCGCGACAGCGCACCGGACCGCAGAGAGCGGGAGTCGGTCTCTTCGGCATGGAAGAGCGCGCCCGGCTCGCGGGCGGCACGCTCAACGTCAAATCCGCCCCCGGTCGCGGGACATCGACCACACTACGCATTCCATTGGGAGCCAGAGAGCGAGCATCGCAATATGAAGCCACACCCCTTTCCCATGAACCTTGAGCGCAAGGAGCCACACAAAGGTTTGGAGACACCCATGCCGATACATCTGCTACTCGCGGATGACCACGCCATTTTTCGCGCCGGCTTGCGAGCCCTGCTCGATGGCCAGCCGGATATGGAGGTGGTAGGAGAGGCTGGCGATGGCGCGGAAGCCATCCGGCGAACGAAAGAGCTGCATCCGGATGTCGTGCTGCTGGATCTGAGCATGCCCGGGATCGACGGTCTGACTGCCTTGCGCCAGATGCAACGCGAAAATCTCCAGAGCCGGGTGCTGATCCTGACGATGCACGCCGAGAATGAATATCTCTTCCAGGTGCTCGAATCGGGGGGCTACGGCTACGTGCTCAAGCAGGCGGTGGATACGGACCTGTTCGAGGCCATCCGCACGGTCGCCCGAGGCGAAGTCTTTCTCTACCCGACGGCGACAACGCTGCTGCTCTCGCGCTATCTGGATCGCCATCATGAGGATGCGGAAGACTCGCCGTCAGATGTGCTCAGTGAGCGTGAACGCGAGGTCCTCGCGCTCACGGCGGAAGGTTACAGCAGCCAGGAAATCGGTGACCAGCTTGCCCTGAGCGCCAAAACCGTCGAGACGTACCGCACCCGCGTCATGCGCAAGCTGAACCTGCATCATCGCGCGGAGCTCGTGCAATACGCGCTGCGCACCGGACTCCTACGCCCGCATGACGACTGAACGATAGTAGTGAGTGACACTTTCCTCACGTCCGTCACCCTGCTAAAATTGATCGTACCACGGCGCGTGTCTCTGGAGCGGACGCGAGGAAATGATCCATGTCCATCACGTTGCCATCGGCTGGCGGGGCACCCACAGGAACGGTCATACTTGGCGCGCTTGGCCTGCTGATCGTCGTGCTGCTGTTGGTGCTGGCGCGGCGTGTTCGGGCGACCGCACGCCATCTGCGAGAGAGCAGCGAGAAAGGTCGCCAGGTCTCAGCACAACAGAGCGGCACACATCCGCTCACCAATTTCACGCGTGACGGCGTCCCGAGCGATCCGCTCAACGTCAAAATCTATGGAACCGCTGCACAGCTCGGAGCCGCTTTCGGGTCAGCGGGCTGGTACCGGGCAGATGAGATCGATCTCATCACGTCGCTCCGCATTAGCATCGACGCCATCCTCAATCGACGCTACGCAACCGCCCCGGTCAGTAATCTCTATCTCTATGGCAGAAAGCAGGACTTCGCATTTGAGCGTCCCGGCAAATCCGTGCGGGAGCGCGATCACGTGCGCTTTTGGAACACGAACCAGCAGGACATGGATGGGCGCCCCATCTGGATCGGCGGAGCGACTCGGGATAGCGCCGTTGAGATTTCGCCCGTCACGCATCTGCCGACACATCGCATCGCCCCGGACGTAGACGTTGAGCGCGCCACGGTGGCAAATGATCTGGTCGTCACGGGCTGGGTCATCTCAGAGAGCTACGAGCCGGGCTTCGGCAAGCCGACTGAGACGCACAACGCGATGGAGGATCCCTATCACACGGATGGGCTCGTCGTGGTGCTGGCGCTGGCCAACATACCGGTTGTGATCCCACTCGCGACGCATGTGCGCGGACGGGCTGGAGGCATGCTCGTGCGCCTGCTGCACAGTATTCTACGACCGCTCCTGCCCAGGCGCGGGCGCCAGAACGCGGCTGAACGGCGCAAGCAACTCCGCCAGAAGCGTTCAGTCAATACCAAATCGAAACGGGATTGAGCACAAGCTCGATGGCCATCCAGAACGCTTTCGAATGGCGATAAAATAGCACCGGCATGCCGACGGCAAGCGGAACACCTGCGAGAATCAGCGGAATCATGGGAAACTGTAAAGCGGCCAGCGGAACAAATACGATAGCAATCAACAGCTCCGTCACGACCAGGTTGATCGCTATCGCGCCCGTCCAGTAGCCTTCCTCGCGCTCGTACTCCCAGCTGCAGTAGGAGCAGCGGTCGTACATCGTAAACCCATGACGAAAGAGTTTGCCGTGGCCACAACGCGGGCAGCGCAGGAACAGTGCGCGTTGCAGCAGGAGCGTCAGCAATCCTACCATGATGGTGTTTTCTGCCGGGACATACAAGATCTCTATTCTTCTTCTGTAGGCAGCGGAACGGACAGCCGCTCTTCGGGCGTTTGCCGTAGCCGCGCCCAGCGAATGCGCTCTTCCGCATCGATGTCGCGAATATGCACATCATCGTTGTACGTAAGCAATCGCCAGCGCGGCCATTCGCCGCTGGCAGGCGCGCCGTGAGCGGGCGCATCCCGCCGCTCCCAGTGCGTGATGGATGCATTCTGGGTCAGGAACTCGATGGGAGGCAGTCGCAGACTGCTCAGTCGGAAAAAGACGACAAGAGATGCGTCGATTACGCCGCCATGACAGACCACCGTGATCGTCTTGCCTTCATGCTCGCGCACGATGCGGTCCAGCGCGGTGCCAACCCGCAACACGAATTGCGGCCAGCTCTCGCCACCGGGAGCGATAGGATGGAAAGGATCACGGCGAAAATCAGGCACACGCGCCCTGATCTCACTCCAGGGAACGCCGTCAAATTCACCGACGCGCATTTCCTGCACCTCATCATCAAAGATGATTGGTTTGCCCAGTGCGGGCGCGATGATCTCAGCAGTCTGGCGGGCGCGCGGCAACGTACTGGCTATAAGCACATCCGTCTCGATCTCGCCCGTAGCATGCAGGCGGTCACGCAGGCGCGCAGCCTGCATGCGGCCGCGGGGCGTTAACCCGAGGTCGCCGCGCATGCCGGCTGTTGGCGCATCATGGTCCGCGTTGGAAACCGACTCCCCATGGCGTATTAAATAGAGATGCGTGGCTTGCATCCTAACTCCCTTCATTGTCTCGTTCCGGCACACCAGGCAGACCCGCGCACTAGCGCGCACCGGCGGGTGAGCGCTGCTCAGCGGCCTGCTCGCCCGGTTGAGGCCTGGCCCCAACAATGACTGGCATCAGTTCGCGCACGGCCGCCAGCCACTCAGCATCCGACTCGCCCATCAGCCGCCGTGGAATGCGCACCTCGCCAAGCTGGACGCGCACCGCGTTGCGGAAGCGCCGGTAGAGCTGCACGCGATCCACAGTTACTGTGCGCCGTAGCTTGAAGATCACCTCGCCATCGCGGCTGCTGATCGACTCGAAGCCGAGATTGGCCGCTTCCGTCTTGATGCGCACCATCTCCAGCAGATGGCCCACCGGTTCCGGCACCGTACCGAAGCGATCGGCAAGCTCCATACCCAGCGCCTCCACCTGTTCCGGCTGCTCCAGATTCGCCAGCCGTTGATAGAAGTTCATCTTCAACGTGCGGTCACTAATATAGTCATCAGGGATGTATGCGGAGATGGGCAGCTCGATTGACACCGGAACTGGGGCGGGCTGGCGCGCCGCGCGCTCGCCGCGCAACTCTTGCACCGCTTCTGAAAGCAGCCGCGCATACAGCTCAAAGCCAACCGAGTTGACGAATCCAGACTGCTCAGCGCCTAGCAGGTTGCCAGCGCCGCGAATCTCAAGGTCCTTCATCGCGATACGGAATCCAGCGCCAAGCTCAGTCGCCTCAAATATCGCTCGCAAGCGCTTTTCCGCGGCAGGCGTCAGCTTGTTATCCTTATTGTAGAGAAAGTACGCATACGCCTGATGCGTGCCGCGACCGACGCGCCCCCGCAGCTGATACAGTTGCGCCAGCCCGAAGTGTGTCGCGTTATTGACGATGATCGTGTTGGCGTTTGGAATATCCAGTCCGTTCTCGATGATCGTCGTCGAGAGCAGCACGTTAAACGCGCCCGATGAGAAATCCAGCATCACATGCTCGAGTTGATCTTCAGGCATCTGTCCGTGAGCGACCGCGATCCGCGCCTCAGGCACGAGCTTCTGCAGCCGCGTGGCCAGCGCCTGGATGCCCTGCACACGATTGTGCACAAAGAATACCTGGCCGCCGCGATCCAGCTCGCGGAGGATGGCTTCGCGGATGGCATCATCTTCCCAGTGCCGGATGTACGTACGGATCGGCAGCCGTTCCAGCGGCGCCGTCTCGATCACGCTCATATCGCGCACATTCACCAAGGCCATGTGGAGCGTGCGGGGTATCGGAGTGGCAGTGAGCGTGAGAACGTCAACCTCCGTGCGGAGCTGCTTGAGGCGCTCCTTGTGTGCCACACCGAAGCGCTGCTCCTCGTCCACTACCAGCAGACCCAACCGCTTGAACGTGATATCCGGCTGGAGCAGCCTGTGCGTCCCGATGACGATATCGACCTTTCCTTCGCCCAGATCGCGCAGAACCGCCTTCTGCTCCTTCTCCGAGCGGAACCGGCTCAACAGCTCAATGCGCACGGGATAGGCTTTCAACCGCTCGCTGAAGGTGTTGAAGTGTTGCAGGGCAAGCACGGTTGTCGGAACCAGGATGGCCACCTGATGCTGGTCAAGGACGGCTTTGAAAGCCGCGCGCAGTGCGACTTCCGTCTTTCCGTAGCCGACATCACCGCAGACCAGCCGGTCCATCGGGCGCGCGCGCTCCATGTCGCTTTTGACGTCCGCGATGGCCCGTTGCTGGTCAGGCGTTTCCGCAAACGAAAAGCCTTCCTCCAGTTCCTGCAACCACGGCTGCTCGTCATCCGGCGGGAACGGGTGTCCCTGCGCGGCTTCGCGCACACTATAGAGGCGCAGCAAATCCTTGGCAATATCCGCGACGGACGCTTTTGCCCGCTGCTTCGCTCGCGCCCAATCCGCGCCGCCGAGTTTGCTGAGCGCGGGCGCATTGTCGCCCATCCCGATGTAGCGAGTGATCCGGTCGAGCTGGTCAGTTGGGATGTAGAGCCTGTCGCTGCCCGCATAGTGGATAAGCAGATATTCACGCTCCGCTTCGCCAGACGACAGCTTGACCAGCCCCTCAAAGCGACCGATGCCGTGATCCTGATGCACGATGAAGTCGCCCGGGCGCAACTCGGCCAGGAACGAGGCCGGCGTCCCACCGGAGCGGCGCTGCTCCCCATGCCGTCGTGACCAGCCGAACAGCTCACTATCCGTAAGTACGGTGAGTGCCAGCGAGCGGCTATGCCAGCCCTCGGGACATCTGCCGTGGATGAGCGCCAGCATGCCAGGGTCCGGCGGATCGGGAAGATCGACTGACGGCGAGACGACCAGCGTACCTTCTTTTCCCAGCAGCGCTGGATCGTCGAAAAACTCGGAAAGACGTCGGGCCTGCGCGCTGATGATCACGACGCGCTGGCGCGACCGCAATAATCCGCGCACATCCGTCACAGCGGCACGCAGACGCCCGCCATAGGATGTGGCGGGGCCAAGATCCGGGCAAAGCGCCGAGCCTTCCGGTCCGGACTCACGACCTTCATCCTCGGTCAGCGAAGCAAACCGCAGTTGCGAGCGGCCACCCATCGACTGCGCGAGAAACGCCCACGTGAGTTGGGCTGGCCGCAACCCGGGAGGATTCTCGCCCTCGCGTACGAGCCTGTCGGCCACCTCCTCGCCCTGGGCGACCAGCTCATCCGCCATACGGCGCGTGGCCTCGGCATCATGAAATGCCAGGATGCCATCCTCCGGCAGATACTCGACCAGCGAGGCTGGCCGGTGCAGATAGGCGAAATAGAACGCGATATCATCAAACGACTGCCTGGCGCCAAGCGCATCAAGATCGCGCTGCCAGCGTTCGCGCGCCTCCTCATGCAGCCCTACGACGTCTAGGGAAGCCAGTGCCCTAGCCGCCTGCGGCCCCCGCGTGGCCAGTGCCTCGCGCGCCGGACCGAGCAGCGCAACGTCTACCGGATTCAGGGAACGCTGTGTTTCTGGATCGAACGTGCGGATCGAGTCGATCTCATCACCCCAAAACTCTATACGCACAGGGCGCTCGAGCGCTGGCGCGAAGACATCGACGATGCCGCCACGATGGGTGACCTGGCCCGGCTCCTCAACCTCGACCGCCATTTCATAGCCCATCTCCATCAGCTGCTGCAGCAGATGCCGAGGGTCCAGTGTCATGCCCGGACGCACATCGAGCAGCGTGGAAGCGAATTCATCCGGTGGAATGACGGGCTGCGCAAGCGCGCGCGCGGAACAGACGGCGATTACTGGCTTGTCACTGGGGCGCGACATGGCGGTAAGCACATTCATCCGCTGCTGCACCGAGCGATGATCTGGCATAAGCCGCTCGTATGGGAGCGCGTCTCGATCAGGATAGATGAGGACAGTGGCTTCGTTGCCGGCCAGCACCGATAACGCTTCCGCGGCGCGCTCGGCATCATCCTCAGAGTCTACGACATAGAACAGGTGACGGCGCAGGGCAGTGGCAAGCGTGGCAATTACGTAGGGCTTCGCCGCCTCGGCGACGCCTGTCAATACAGGCGTACCGCCATCTCGCGCCAGAGCGTCTTCGAGCCGGTGCAGTTCAGGTCGTCCGGCAAGAAGCGGGAGCAATCCGCGCAACGACACTAAAAGCCTCCAAATCAGGCATTGAACATATTCATAGCGGCCTCAGCGCCCTCAGTCAGCCAGGTGTGCGCCGCGCGGGCTGCCCGATCGATGGCGTCATCTAGCGCCAGGCGTTCCTCGCCCCGGGGCGCGCTGAGCAGAAAGTCTACGTTTTCGTCGCGGCCATGTGCCGGCCTGCCAATGCCAATCCGCACACGGCCAAAATCGCTCGACCCCAGGTGGCGGATAATGGATTCCATGCCGTGCTGGCCGCCGGCGGCTCCACGAGCGCGCAGACGTATCTTGCCGAGCGGCAGATCGAGATCATCGCAGAGAACAAGCACGTCAGAAGGCATCAGCTTGTAGAAGCGGACAAGATCGCTTACCGCGGTGCCACTATCGTTCATGAAGGTCTGCGGCTTGGCGAGCAATACCTTCTCGGATCCGACCATACCGCTCGCTATGAGTGACTTACCTCGTCCGGACTCCCATTGCCACCCATACCGCGCCGCCAATGCGTCAACCGCATCGAACCCGGCGTTGTGGCGCGTATGCGCATACCGTGCGCCTGGATTGCCCAGGCCTACAATCAACTTCACGCGCCAGTCACCCCTTGAACCCCATGGCAGCGAACGTTTCGCGAACACGCGACTGCGGGGCGGTCGCGACTGCGACCCCCCTGAAATGCGCGCCTCCAATACCGGAAACACACAACCTCAGTATAGCACAGCGCCACTGGCGAGCCATGAACACGATGGCTGGCTGTCAGCCATACAAGAGGGGTAAGATACTTGTGCAAACAAGAAGCCCACTCTGAGGAGGTAGAGAGATGCCGCTCGATCCGTCGCTTGCCGGTCATGAGACGACACCCGAAACCGGTACGATAACAGTGGAAGATATCACGCAGTTCGCTCGCGCCATTGGCGATAGCAATCCCGTCTTCCGCCACCCCGATGAAGCGCGGCGCGCTGGATTCGCGGATGTGCCGGCGATGCCGACATTCGTCACGCGGTTTCGTGTTCCCTTCGCGGAAGCGGGGCTCGATCCAGAGCACTCGCAGGTATTGCACGGCGAGCAGGAATATACCTATGCGCGTCCACTTGTCGCAGGCGACACGCTCGCTGTCCACCATCGCGTGGCGTCAATTCGTCAGTCTGGTCGAGGCGGCATGGCGATCATGACACTGGAACAAATCTGCCGGACGCCCGACGGCACGCAGGTCGCGACGGGCAAGGCCATCGTCATCGTGCGCGATATGCCACCCGAGGGAGCGGCAGCCGGCGCTTCAGCGCCGCGTGCTCAGCCCGCGCTTCCATCCGGCGAAGAGATTCCCGCGCTGACGAAGCACGTCACGCAGGAGCAGATTAACGCCTACGCGGATGTTAGTGGCGACCACAATCCCATCCATGTCAATCCCGAAGCCGCGCGTGCCGTCGGCCTGGACGGGACCATCGCGCACGGCATGCTGAGCATGGCTTTCGCCGGGCAGATGCTCACCGACTGGGCGACCGCGGGCGGCAGCAAAGCAGGATGGGTAGCACGCCTGCGGGTACGATTCCAGGCGATGGTACGCCCAGGCGACACATTGACTTGCCGCGGCGTGCTCGGCGAACTCGTGGAGAGCCGGCAGAAAGTCGATCTGTGGATAGAGAACCAGGCGAGCGAGCGAGTGGTAAGCGGTGATGCTGATGTCGTGCTGCCAGAGCGCTAGCGCTCGTGGCGCCTCGCGACGGTCCCACCAACCAGCAGGATCAGGCCTCCAGCTGCCAGACCAATACCAGCGTAGGGAAGCACGCCCACGCCATGTTGCGCGTCGCTACTCTGGATCGCGGTATTGGCGTCTGGATGCGTGGTAGATTTTGCCGATCCTGGTGTGCTCGTGGCCGTGGGACGATCGACCGAATGGATGCCCGCGAATGGCACTGGTCTGCTCTCGTCCGCATTCACGCTTGGTGATGCCGTCGGCGCGGGTCCAAACGCGCTCGATGCGCGCGACGCGCTTGAAGCGGCAGTCGGCGCGTATGGCACAATGTTCCCCGCCAACGCGCTGCCGACGATTACTGCCAGACCCGCTGCCGCGACCGCACCACCAGTCCATTGCGCGAGGCGACCGGCGCGGCTGCCTCGCTTTGCCTGAGCACGATATGTCGCCACCGGCAGCGCTCCCTGTTCGGGGAGCGTGAATGAGCGTGGCGGCTTCGGCTCCGGCATCGCGCGCAGGAGCGCGCGCACGTCGCGCAATGCTTTCAGCTCCCGCTGACACGAATCGCAAGTGACAAGATGCCTCTCAAGGGCGAGCCGCTCGCTGGCGGTGAGCGCGTCATCGAGATAGGGTGAGAGCAGCGAGAGCTCCTCATGCCGCTCCCCGTGATCCGCAGGAAAGTCGCCGTTCATTCCGATGTACTCTGTTCCCCCGTGATTTTCGACTCACCATGTGGACGGCTGGCGCGCTCGTAAAGTTCCGTTTCGGCGCTGATCAGACGGCGCAGGTGCGCGCGCCCGCGCGAAATGCGTGATTTGACGGTTCCTAACGATGCACTCGTCGCTTGCGCGACCTCTTCGTATGACATGCCCTGAATATCGCACAGGATGACGGCGATGCGCTGATCGGCTGGAAGACGCGTCAGAAGCCGCTCGAGCAGGGAGATCGTTTCACCACGCAAGACGAGACGCTCGGGCTCCCAGAATCTCTCAATCAACTCATCTGACAGATGTGTTTCCCTGCCGGGGCCAGCATCCGTTACCTGCTCCTGCTCCAGCGCTTCGTCGAGCGATACGGCAGAACGCCGGTTTCTAGACCTGAAGTAGTCATAGCAGGCATTGTTCACAATGCGGAACAGCCAGGTATGGAATGCGCCACCGCGAAACGATGAGATTGCTTTGAAAGCCGAGATGAACGCATCCTGCGTCACATCCGCCGCGACATCCTGGTTGCCGAGCGTTCGCAGCGCCAGCGCGTATGCGCGCGCCTGGTAGCGCTCCACCAGTCCATTGAAAGCCAAGCGGTCCCCCTGCTGCGCACGCAGAACGAGTGCATGATCGCTCTCGTTGTCATTGGGGCCAGACGTCATGTCGCTTCCCCCAGGTAACTCACGGCGATTTCACAGGTACACGTACGTTTCAGACAGACGTCACGCACGACCTCTGCAACTGCGTACGGCCTGGCGCAGCTTCATCTCACACCCGGCAGGTTATACGGCCGCCTGTTCGCCTGCTCGCGCAGTGAGATTCGCCTGGATAAAACGATCCATGTCTCCGTTGAGATAGGCGTTCGTGTCGCCCTGTTCAGCGCCGGTGCGATGATCCTTCACCAGACTATATGGATGGATCGTGACCGTGCGAATCTGGTTGCCAAAATCCGCTTCGACGTGCGTACCCTTAATGCGCGCGGCTTCCCTCTCGCGCTCCTCAAGCTGCAATTCATACAACTTCGACCGCAGGACGCGCATCGCCACCTCGCGGTTCTGGATCTGCGAGCGCTCATTCTGACAGGTGACGACAATGCCTGTCGGCTTGTGTCGGATGCGCACGGCTGAATCCGTCTTATTCAGGTGTTGTCCGCCCTTGCCAGTCGAGCGGAATGTATCCACTTCCAGATCTTCCGGCCGAATCGTGATCTCGATTGGTTCGTCGCCCATGTCTGGCATCACCTCGACCTTGGCGAACGAGGTCTGCCGCCGGTGCGCTGCGTCGAACGGGGACAGCCGGATCAGCCGGTGCGCGCCCGCTTCGCCGCGCAGGTAGCCGTAAGCGTACGGCCCATCCACGCTGAACGTCGTGCTCTTGAGTCCTGCCTCTTCACCCCAGGTCTCATCGAGCAGCGTGACGGAAAAGCCATGAGATTCTGCCCAGCGGATATAGGCGCGCTGGAGCATCTGCACCCAGTCCTGTGCGTCCGTGCCGCCATTGCCCGCATGAATCGAGACAATCGCGGAGGATTCGTCACGTTCTCCGCTGAGCAACAGCAGAAAACGCTCTTTCTCCAGCTGCTCTTCGATCTGCGCGATGCCGTCGGCAATCTCCTGCTGCAACTGGCTATCCGGCTCGACTTCAACCAGCTCGGCAAGCTCAGTCAGTTCCTTCACACGCGACTGCATCATTTCCCAGGTGGAAATCTCGTCGCGCAGATGGCTGAGCCGTTGCATCTGGCGCTGGGCATGCGCACGGTCGGAATAGAAATCAGGCGCTAAGGATTCCTGCTCAATGGCGTGAAGTTGTGCGCGTTTCGCAGGGAGGTCAAAGATGCACCGTTACTTCATCTACACGGTGCCGCAGGTCTTCTAATCGGGAAAGTAGCTCACTCATATTCGCATCATATCGCTCTGCGAGGGCGACGTCAAGCCAGATAGCGCCCCAGATAAGGCGCATCTCTACTGGCAGACCGCAACCCATACAGGTATACTTGCCGACGAACACCGGGGCCATACTATTCACATGGGAGCGTTGCCATGCGTCTTTCTGAGCTCGGCGAATTCGGTCTGATCGCACGTTTGACTACTGGACTCATCAACCGGGCCGACGTACTGGTAGGTGTGGGCGATGATGCGGCCGTGCTCAACCCGGGCAGCAGACAGATGGTGGCGACCTGCGACGCGCAAGTGGAAGGGACGCACTTCATCCGTGGAGTTGCGACGCCGTTTCAGATTGGGCATAAGGCGCTCGCCGTGAACCTCAGTGATCTCGCAGCGATGGGCGCTGAACCCACGTGGGCGCTCGTTTCCTTGTGCCTGCCTGATTCGCTCGAAGTGGAGGAGCTTGACGGCATTTACGCCGGTATGCGTGCGCTTGCCACACGCTGGCATGTTTCGCTCGTTGGCGGAAATATAGCCGCGACATCAGGGCCACTTGTGATCGACGTCACGCTGCTAGGGCTGGTCACCCCCGGCAAGGCCATTCTCCGTTCGGGAGCACGCGCTGGCGACGTGCTGATCGTGACGGGTACGCTCGGCGGTGCCGCGGCGGGCGTGCTTACACTTGGCGCCGCCGACGCACGAACGGACGTCTCGCCACAGATGTATGCGCAGGCGCGCGCGCGCATGATGACACCAGAGCCACGTCTGGCGGAGAGCGCGGCGCTCAGCAATATCGGCACAGTCCATGCTATGATTGACCTCAGCGACGGCTTGGCTGCGGATCTTGGCCATCTCTGCGACGCCAGCGGATTAGGGGCCGAAATTGACTCGCACGCGCTGCCAGTGGATGACGTAGCGGTCGCGCTCGGCAACGCGTACGGCCGTGACCCCTTGACACTCGCCCTGGCGGGCGGCGAAGATTACGAGTTGTTGTGCGCTGTCGCCCCTCAGGATAGCGAGCGAACGGTTGATGCTGTTCGGTCGAGCGGGGGCGTGGCGACGGTAATCGGGGTGATGACACAACGATCCGGCTTGCACCTGCGCGCGCCTGATGGCAGCCTGACAGCACTGCGGCCTGTTGGCTGGGATCACCTGCGCGCCTGAGCCGAATCCACCAGTGAGGGCATCGCATGCGGGCGGAGTATGTCTGGAATCACCAGGCAGGTGGGGAGCAGGATTCTACGAGGCGGTGGACAACCATCAACGAGCAAATCGAACGCCTGGCTGAGGACACGACAGAGCTGGGCATCCTCGCGGAAGACGCGTTCAAAAACGCGGCGGCTGCGCTTTATGGAGCGGAGGCAGACGCGGCGCATATAGCGGCATCCATCGCAGCGGAAAATTACCAGATGTGCGCACAGAGCCGGCAGGTCATCCACCAGCAGGCGCTCAACCTGCTCACGCACGGTGACATCCAGCCCGAGATGATGCGACGCGTGGTGGAGATCCAGCGGATCGCGTCTGAGTTCATGCGGATCGCGGAAGCCGCGCGCGCCCTCGCCGGGCAAGCTCTGGCGCTCGGTGGCAGAGGCGACATGTACCTGAGGCGTGCGGGGGATACGGTACCCCATCTCTTTCTGCAGGTCGTACGCCAGGCCTACATAGAAGTCCGCGGGTGTGTCATCGCAACCACGACGCATGATACCGCTATCGCGCGTCGTCTTATTAGCGAAGATGGCGAGCTGGATCGACTTTTCCTGGTTCTGAAGCGCACACTGGAAAATGCCATTGCCGCGGATCCCAGTCTTGCCCCTGCCTGGCACCGAATTCTGCTCATTGCCGTCCGGTTGGAAGAAATTGGCAATCGGGTCACCGCGATCTGCGATACGCTGCTTTTCGCCGCTAGCTAGGTCTTTCTTGCAACATCGCCTATGCGGGTATGATCCGGTCGAACGGTTGAGCGCGCTGCGCCACCATGCGCAGCAACTCATCGACCGCGGCCCTCGCGTTGCGACGCAGCATCCCGTCCAGAGCTGTATCTTGCTCAAATTCGTCTTCGTCGAGCACGCGGATCGCGCCATGCGGCTCAACCCAGACGTCCAGATGCAGATCACGGCAGGCAATCGTATCGGATGTGATGATAGCAGGCTCCGCCACGTTGCAATACCAGCCTTTGAGCGCGCCATGATCGCTGGCAATCTCGAAGATGTTGTACCAGCGATCAGTGAAATACCATTCGGTGAAACGGTCGCCAGTCTCAAACGTCGTGTAACCAAGGGGTAGGGGAGGACGGGTCCAGCGCGCGTCAATGCGCACGCCGTCCGGCAATTCCTCGGCAAGCTCGCCCTCGTAGGTAACTGTCACCTCGCCCCTGGTGTTCAACTTGTGAATCGTATAGTGTCGCATAGGTGACCTGCATCAAAATCGTCGCCAACGTTACATCGCCGCGTCAAACCGCGCGGGCGCGAATAGATCCTCATCATCAGCGCGCCCGCGTATGATGATGTCAGCGAGCATACGCGCCGAGCGCACAGCCATCGCATTCCCATGTCCGGTGTAACCTGCCGCGATATACGCGCGTTCCACACCAGGGATGCCACCCACCAGGGGTAGACCATCCGGCGAAAACGCCATCACGCCAGCCCAGCGATGTGCCACTCGCACATCAGACAATCCGAGCGTCTCGCGCAAAAAGCGATCCATATGCCCCTGTACCACGTCGCCGGGTGTCTCATCCAAAACGGCCTCAGTGGCGAATGACGTATTCCGCCAGCCACCAATGACGAGGCGACCGTCCTGGCGCTGGCGCCAATACTGATAGCCTTCATCCGCATAGCACGGACAAAAGAACAGTCGCGCTTCGACTGGATCCGTCGCGAGCATTTGCCCACGTTGCGGCACGATGAGGCGCGCGAGATCGAGCTGACCTAGCCGCGGCCCCAGTTCGCCAGTCCACGCGTTGGTCGCCAGCAACAGCGTGGAGCACCGAACGCTTCCCGATGGTGTCTGCGCCAGCCATCCGTCACCGGCAAACCGCAGTGTGGTCACACGCGATTCACCATAAATTGAAGCGCCGGCGGCAGCGGCCAAGCGCGCTATGCCGCGCACGTAGCGAGCAGGATGCACCTCCGCATCATCCGGATAGAAGATGCCGCCATAATAGCCGTGTTCGCCGAGATGAGCGGGCAGTTCCACGCGCTCCGCGAGATCCGCGCGCCAGCCATCCTCTCTCAGCAGCGCGACACTGGCAACGAGCTCGGACATCTCTTCATCTGATGTCGCGATGCGCAAGCTTCCCACCTGTTGATACGAGCAATCCATGCCCACGTCAGCAAGCTCAGCGATCAATTCACGAACCATCACATGGTTGGCCGCGCTGAAAGCCCAGACGCGCCTGGCACGCTCACGTCCGAGGTGCTCTATCGCGGCGGCATAGCTCTCCGACGTCCCGGACAACAAAAATCCGCCATTGCGTCCGCTCGCGCCTGCGGCCACATCCCGCGCTTCCAGGACGACTACGCGCGCTCCCCCCCGTGCCAGAAACAGCGCCGCGGACAGTCCGGTGATGCCGGCCCCGATGACCACCACATCCGCCTCTATGTTGGCCTTGAGCGCGGGCCACCGGAAATCCATGGCGGTCTCCTGCGTCGCTTCGGCCTGCCAGATCGACGTGCTTCCCATGATACGCTCCAGTGCGTTTCCTGGCGTCGCATGCGCCGGGTCGATTCTTACAGTATCACACCCGCACATGAAACCTGGAATAGCCTCGCTCCGGCTGGTCATGCGCTGGCCCCGCCACGCAGGCAACAGGTATGATTCTGGAAAAGCGGGGAATGGTGCTCATGCTTGGGACATGAGATCAGGGAGGTTCACGTGGCATGTCAACCGGAAGAGCAAACCATCCGAGACGTCTCAGTTCATAAGGCGGCTGACTTGCTAGGCGCGGGGAATGAAGCAGCGGCGCCCATGCTCATCGATGTGCGTGAAGTCTGGGAATATCGCCTCGGGCACGCGCCCGGAGCCGTGAATATACCGCTGAGCGTCTTCCGCGCGCGCTATGCGGAGATACCGAAAGATATCCTGCTCATTTGCCACATAGGGCAGCGTAGTTTCGCCGCCGCGCAGTTCCTTCGCGAGCTGGGGTATACCCGGCTGCTGAATGTGGAGGGTGGCATGGATGCATGGGAAGCAGCGGGCCTGCCAATCGAGACGTAGATGCTCACTCCGGCGGGCCCGATCAGAAAGGAAAGCCCGATGGCTTATGCGGGACTTGCCAGCAGCCGGAGCCGCGCGGAAATATCGGCATTGGAGCGCCGGATACCTTTGCGTTCCTGCAGTTCGGATACAATCGCGTCCATCCCAACGCCGAGCGAGCCTTTCACCAGCACCAGATCACGCTGCGAGAGACGCTCGCGCACGAGCGCTGCGGCTTCACGACGAGCTTCCGCGAGACGCTCCGCCTGCGTCAGCGGCGCAGAGAACAGATGAACGCGCTCGGCTGGCATGCCTGCCTTGATCGCGGCATCGGCGGTCGCCTTGACCTCCGACCCAACCAGCACCAGCTCATCCACTGCCGATGCCGCCGCCTTGCCGACGGCACCATGCTCATCGCGAGAATATTTGCCCAGTTCGAGCATGTCGCCAAAGACGAACCAGCGCTTGCCGCCTTTCTCCACTTTGGCATGGTGGAGCAACTCGAGTGCCGCCTCGGCTGACTGGCGGTTGGCGTTGTAGCTGTCGTCCACCAGCGTGGCGCCGCCGATAGCCGTTTTGATCTCGCCGCGCCGCTTCGGAGGACGGATTTCGCTCAGCCCAGCGGCTACCATCTGAACACTCATCCCGCAGGTCAAGGCAACACCCGCCGCGGCCAGCGACGTCGTGATGGCATGGCGGCCAGGCATATTCAGGCAGACGCGCGCATGCTGATCGCCGTAGGAGATCGTGAATCGCAATCCGCGCAGAACGTCGCCCGTGATGCGCTGAGCGCGAACCATCGCCACGGGCCGGTGTCCATAGGTGACGATGCGCGCGTGCGTGCGCTTGGCCATCTTGCGCACGGCTTTGTCATCGTCATTGAGAATAGCGACTCCATCCGAGGTGAGCGCGGCGATGGCCTCGCCCTCGGCTTTGATGACGCCATCCATGCTGCCGAAGAATTCCAGATGCTCCGGGCCGACCACCGTAACCACCGCAATGTCGGGCGGCGCGATCCGGCAGAGACCAGAAATCTCACCAACCCACTGCGCGCCCATCTCGATAACGGCGAACTGATGCTCGGGATTCAGCCTGAGCAGGGTCAGTGGAACGCCGGTTTCCGTGTTGAGATTGCCCTCTGTCTTGAGTGTCGGCGCAAGATGCTGCAGCAGCGACGCGGTGGCATCCTTGACACCCGTCTTGCCGTTGCTGCCCGTGACGGCTATCACGCGCGTATACGGCTGCCGCTGCAGGTGGCGCTGAGCCAGCCGGTGCAAGACGTCCAGCGGATCATGCACCACCACCTGCGGCACGCCCCGAGCCGTCGCTTCCTCATTCGGCTCGGCACATAGAATCGCCGACGCCCCCGCTCGTACCGCATTGCTGATAAAGTGGTGACCATCTGTGCTCTGTCCGCGCAGTGCCACAAACAGCTCGCCCCGCTGGACCACACGGCTGTCAATCGACGCGCCGGCGAATCGCATGGGCAAAATGCCGCCGACAGGTCTTGTCTTTGCCGCCGCGATCAATTCATCTCGCGTAAACACGTTTACGATCCTCCGCAGCCACCATCCGCACTCCGTTTCCATACTATCGTATGCTAACGCAACATGCAAGTTGGATGCCAATCTTCACGGATGCAGTGGTCTATCTTGCAGGACGACTGGCCGGTGTATATGGCACGGTTCGCGCCAAGAGTCACACCGATACCTGGGGCTGCTACCGGCGCGCATCCGTCATGAGCAACAGATCGCTCTCCGGCGAATCTGCCCGCAACATAGGCACGGCATTACTCACATCAGCAGCGGCGCAGAAATCGAGATCACCCTCCAGCCCAATGCTTTTGACGGCGCGCCCGGCATCCGAACGCGCGAGAGCATCTCGAATCGAGGATACGCTCCTCACGTATCGAAGCAGATCCACGGCGATGGCAGCCTGCTCCAGCGGATGACACTCAACGCCGGTGTCATTCGCGGCGCGCGTGAGTGCCTCAATGATATATCCAGCGCAGATCGTATCATCGTATGCTGGATTACCATGACGTCCTGAGCATACAACGATAATGTCTGCTGAATAGTTATCCAGTGTCGCTTCGCTTGCCTCACTTCGCGTGCTTCGGCCGGCGGGATCTGCTCCTACGCGCCCGGGCATTCGCTGCACGGATGCCAGCGCGGCGTGTGCTACGGCGGCCGCGTTGCGAAGCGACCCGGCCAGCACCAATGACGCATTCTCGCAGCTGCGCAAAGCCTGCGTGCCATTTGTCGTGGCAAAGACAATTTCCTTGCCGCGCATGTCGCTGCCGGCAACAGCCGCTGGCGAATTGCCCAGATCGAAGCCTTCCGGCGCCACGCCACCCGATTCGCCGGCAAGTAGTCTCAATCCATCAGGCGTCCGTCGTGCCGCTCGCGCTTGCGCTATACCCGGCGCGATGAGCACACGCTCACAGCCACGGTCGAACAGGACGGTCAGCGTCGTAGTAGCTCGCACAACATCGACCACGATACACACGGATTGGCGTAGCGCGTCGGGATCGCTTGGCAAGAGCGAAGGCACCAGGGCCACATTGAGCTTGATAGGGCTGATTCCCAACATGAAATCTCCTCACAGCGTGTGCCAGTGTTGAATCGTATCATACGCCATATGCGACTTCAGCGGATCCCAAGCGTATGAACGAGAGGACGACGAGTGGGCACGCGGAGTGCTGGGCATTGCCAACATGGCAACGTGGTAGCATAGTGTGCATCCTGTATCCGGGAGAACACAGCGAATGCGTCCAGTACGCCACAGATGCGAATCGTATCTGGTATGGACCGGCGCAATATGCGTACGGTAGATGGGAAGCCAAGTGCTCTACGCGCCAGCGGATGCTCGCGGGCAAATCGAAGTCGACGCGAGCATAGCCTCCGTCTAGGCATCCGGCCGGAAGTCAACGTAGGTATGGCATCCCGCGGTCGAGGAGAACCACCATGGTACATGGAGGCAGATTTGCCGCCGGATGGTCAGGTGCCACTTCCGGTGAGCGTAGAGTGCGCGCGACGGTTTTCCTGCCGAAACTCACAGTAGCAGACGGTGACTGGCTGAGGACAACATTGCCGCATTTGCAGAAACATGCGCGGCCCGATCCCCATGCAGTTCGCGTAGAGGATGTGGTGCTAAGGTATCGCTCAGGTCGCCTGGGCATCGCAGATGCGCTTGATGCCACGGCCACGCTGCTGCAGCCGCTGGTATTGGCCGGGGCCAGCCTGGAGCGACGTGCCGAATGGTACATCATGGATGATGAAGATGATGAGGAAGAATACTTTCTCGACCCTGACCGTCCCGCGAAGCTGCGCGAGGCGCCCGAGCATGATCTGCTTGTCAGCGCGCGGGTGATCGTGGACGCAGCCGCGGAAGATGCGGGAGCCGCGGCGCTGCACTGGGCAGCGCTGAGCCTTGCGCACGCGTAGTGGTGAAACGGAGGCAGCAACGTGCGGGTGGTGATCTGGGTGGATATGGAGGGCATGGCTGGCATCGAGACCTGGGATCAGGTATCCGCGGGCAAGCCGCTCTATGAGGAGGGCCGCCACCTCATGACGGGCGAGGTGAATGCGGCGGTTCGCGGCGCGAAATCGGCGGGCGCGGATGACATCGTTGTGATTGACTGTCACGGCGCAGGCGGCGCGTACAGCTTCAAGAGCCTGCTTCCAGAGCGACTGGAGCGCGGCGCGACATACGTGCTTGGCCACGCATGGTGTCGCTACATCGAACCACTGGAGCAGGGCTGTGACGCAGCGCTTCTCGTGGGCGCCCACGCCATGGCGGGCACTCCCGAGGGCGTCCTCTGCCATACAGTAAGCAGCGAGGCCTGGTATAACGCGTGGATCAATGACCAGCTTGTCGGTGAGAGTGGCATCGAAGCCGCAGTCTGCGGCACATTCAACACCCCTGTTGTCTTTGTCTCCGGCGACCGCGCGACCTGCAGCGAGGTCCGCGACCTGCTGGGAGAGAAGGTGGTTACGGCCGAGGTCAAGCAGGGATTAGGTCGCTTTTCGGCGCGCAGCCTCTCGCACGCGGATGCCTGCGACCTTATCGAGAAACACGTGCATGCGGCGTTGAGCACACGCGACTGGCCGGAGCCTTACCGCCCCTCCAGCCCCATGACGTTTACCGTCGAGCTGGCCGCGCCCGACCATGCCGCCGCGTTCAAGGGCAGGCCGGGCGTCGAGCTGGAAGGTCCCCGCAAGGTGGTTGCCCGGGGCGATACGTTCTGGGAGCTGTGGGATCGGTTCTGGTATCGGGTGTGATGCGCTTAATCCACTAGTGGCAATAGGCCGGCGGCGCGCAGATGTGATACGTCATTGAGCGCGAAGAGCACGTGACGCGGCGCGCGCACGCGCAGGACGGTGATCGACGTGTTCGCGGCAGGGAAGAAGTAGTCAGCCTCGATACCAAGAATCGCGGCCACGTACGCGTTGATCGCGCCCGCGTGGCTCACCAGGGCTATACGACTGCCGGGATGGCGCGCCGCCAGGCCATCGACAGTCTGCGTGATGCGCTGCCGCAGCGCGCCGGACGGCTCTGATCCAGGTATGCTCTCCCATTTGCCCGTGCGAGCGGCCACCCGCACGATCTCGCGCAGCCGCTCGCGCAACATGGCGGCCCGCGCTTCAGCCGATTCTGGTGTTGTACGCTCGGCCGGCACCGGCCCCAGCTCCACTTCGCGTAGTCCGTTCTCTATGGCAACCGTAAGACCTTGAGTCGCCGCGACCGGCGCAGCCGTCTGGCGCGCGCGGCTGATGGGGCTGCTGTAGATCGCGCTCAACGGCACCGCCCGCAAATACTCAGCGAGCGCCAAAGCCTGCCTGCGCCCAAGATCACTCAGTGCCTGCTCATCATAGCCGCCATCGCGCACCTCTTCTGCGGCTGGCAGGGCATCGCCATGCCTGATGAGATAGATTTCCGTCGCGCCGCGCTTGATGCTGAGGAACGGATCATCCGTTCCCTGGATGGCCTCTTCCTCATGCAGGGGAGGCTGCTCTATTGGGTGGTTCTCATCCGTCATGTTCTAACCATTATCGCTGCAAGCGAGATCATGTGCATACGCACGTTATCTCGGCCATCACGTCTGTGTAAATTGCAACTCGCCGTTGCATACGGCTAGCGCCCTGCGCGCAAGTGCGGGAACGCCTTCTCCAAGCGAGGCAAAGAACGGGTCATCCGTCGTGCCCGCCAGGTGCCGTCTGTAGCTGCCTTCCAGCAGTATGGCCAGTTTCCAGATGGCAAGCGCCACGTAAAACGCCACGTGCGTCATTTGCCTGCCGGTGCGCTCGGCATACCGCGCGACGAGCTCGCGCCGTGTCGCGAATCCCGGCTGCTCCGTCACACGCCACGCGGCATCGAGCAGCGGGGACTCCGGATCGCCCACCTCTCGCCAGAACGAGAGCAGATAGCCCAGGTCCGCCAGCGGATCACCGATAGTAGCCATTTCCCAGTCGAAGATGGCAACGATACGCGGAGGCATACTGGCCGCATACATCACGTTATCGAGCCGGTAGTCCCCGTGCACGATGGTAGCGGGACCCGATTCCGGCAGGTGCGCTTTCAGCCATTCCGAGACGGCGTCGAGATCAGGCAGCGCCCGTGAACGAGAGGCATCCAGTTGTCCCATCCAGCGGCGAAGCTGACGCTCCAGATAGCCGGTCGGCTTGCCAAAGTCGCCCAGGCCCACAGCCTGCCACTCCACAGCATGCAACTGTGCCAGCGTATCGACCAGCCGCAAGCCAATCTCCCTCCTGGCGTCGTCTGAGGAAAAGACGTCCGGCAAGCGATCACGGATCACATATCCCTCGACCCGCTCCATCAGATAGAAGGGCGCGCCGATCACTGCCGTATCGTCGCAGAACAGCACAGGATGTGGGACGGGCACTTCGGTATTCGCGAGCGCCACCAGCACGCGATATTCGCGCCCGACATCGTGAGCCGTCGGCAGCAGCGGACCCCGCGGCGGACGACGCAACACCCACCGTTCGGTGCCCCGCGTTATGAAGAACGTCTCATTGGAGTGCCCGCCACGTATGCGCTCGGCCAGCACCGGTGCGTCCTCGCCAGCGATTCGCTCCGCGAGATACGCGCGCAAGCGCTCGGCATCCACGAGGGGTGGCAGCTCACCCATGTTAGTCCTCCATGTGCGCCAATGCTTATCAGTATGGCACCCTGCGGCGGGGACATACTGCACAGGCACGCGCGTCCCACCGGTAGCTCAGCCTCACCAACTGGCGCCAGCGAGCGCGGCCAGCCGCTGTCACTAGTATACGCCCAAGAGAGATACGGAGAGCGAAATGACAGCCTTCAGCAGGAAACAGCAGCCAGAGGCAAGAAAAATGGCGGACACACTCCATATCCGGTGCGCCCGCCACTCGATATCGCCGTGTGTTATGATCGCGCGCGCTCCGGCTGTTCCGGCAGCGGATAGGCTGGGCTATGCGTGCCGGGACGCGTCAGGTCGCGTACGACTTCCTTCACGTGCGCGGCGGAAAGGCCGTGAAGTTCATGCAAGAGAGCGGGTGCGCCGTGCTCGACGAACACATCCGGCAGGCCAATGATCTTGAGCCGCACGTCATGCAGTCCGCGCGCGTGTAGCAGCTCCGCGACCGCGCTGCCGAAGCCACCAGCAGCCATGCCATCTTCGATGGTCACGAGGCAACGGGTCGTCCGCGCCAGTCGCACGATCAACTCCTCATCAAGCGGCTTCGCCCAGCGCGCATTGACAGCGACGGCGCGAATACCTTCTTCGTCCCTCAGCTCGCGCACGGCTTGAAGCGCTGGATTGACCATGTTGCCGAATCCAAGCACAGCGCATTCCGCCTGGTCGATCTCGTCCTCTGGCGTGAGCAACTCCGCCTTGCCGACAGGCAATGTCTTGTATTCGCTATCCAGCGCGACGCCTAGCCCACTCCCGCGCGGATAGCGCAGGCTGACCGGGCCATCCAGGTAGAGCGCAGTGTACAGCATGTGGCGCAGCTCGTTCTCGTCTTTCGGCGCCATCACCTTCATGTTCGGCATCACCCGCATAAACGCGATATCGAAGACACCGTGCTGAGTCTGGCCATCCTCACCCACGATACCCGCTCGGTCCATTGGGAAGACAACGTGCAGATTCTGCACACAGACGTCGTGAATCACCTGATCGAATGCGCGCTGCATGAACGTCGAATAGATCGCCGCGACCGGCCGCATGCCTTCGCATGCCATGCCAGCGGCGAACGTTACGGCGTGTTGCTCGGCAATGCCCACATCGAAGAATCGCTCAGGAATCGCATCGGCCAGCTTGTTCAGTGACGTTCCCTCCGCCATAGCTGCCGTGATCCCAACGATGGATTCGTCACGCCGCGCGAGCTCCACCAGCGCATCTCCGAACACGTTCTGGTACTTGGGGGGTTCGCCGGGTTTCTTCTTCAGCTCACCGGTCTGCGGATTGTATGCGCCGGGACCATGAAATTTCGTCGCATCGGCCTCAGCGAACTGGCAGCCGCGCCCCTTCTGGGTCATCACCTGGATGAGGAGCGGGCCGTGAAGATCCTTTGCCTGGCGGAAAATCTCGATCAGATTGTGCGTGTTGTGCCCGTCAAATGGGCCAAGGAAGGTGAAACCCAGCTCCTCGAAAATGACGCCCGTCTTGCTCGGCAACACAAACTCTTTCGCGCTGCGTGCGGTCCGCCCTGCGATATCGCGTGCGATGTGACCGCCTGGCATGTGCCCAAGGGACGTTTCCATCGCCGTCGCAAACCTGCGAAGGCTTCGATCGGTGCGTATTTTGCCGAGATAGGAGTGCAGCGCGCCCACGTTATCGGAGATGCTCTTGTCATTGTCATTGAGCACAATGATCAGATCACGCTTCATCGCGCCCGCGTTATTGATGGCCTCTAGCGCCATGCCGCCGGTGAGCGCGCCGTCACCGATGATCGCGACAACCTTGTAATCTTCGCCCTGCAAATCCCGCGCGACCGCCATGCCGAGCGCCGCAGAGATCGAAGTGCTGGCGTGGCTGGCGCCGAACGCGTCATACTCGCTCTCGGCACGCCTCAGATAGCCGGAGATGCCGCCGAGCTGCTTGATCGTGTGGAAGCGGTCGCGACGACCGGTCACGAGCTTGTGCGGGTACGCCTGATGTCCGATGTCCCAGACGAGTTTGTCACGTGGGGTGTCGAACGCGATGTGCAGCGCAAGGGTAAGTTCCACCGTCCCGAGATTCGGAGCGAGATGTCCTCCCCGCACGGCCACCGTCTGAATGATTTCGTCACGGATCTCCTGCGCGAGCGTGTCAAGTTGAACGGGCGAAAGCGCTTTCAGCTGTGCAGGATTGTCAATTGTATCTAGAATTCGTCCCACGGTCTCTCGTCTCCTCTGTGCTTCGGCGCGCTGCGTGCCGTCGAGCGCCATCCAGTGCGCTACGCCGCAGACGCGACGCCACGCCGGGCCCGTCCGCTTGTTCTCGATTTCCGCATTCTCTGTGCCGCGTCTTCTGGCCAACCATACCTAGGGAGTGGCTTTCCCTCCGCGATCCTTGGCCGAAGCTCACGCGCAACAGAGTCATACAAGAGAGTCATAGAGCAGTATAGGGTGCGCTTCTGGTGACGACAAACCCAGCTACATGCCATTTGCGACACATAACTGCGCCCGCACATGCACATGAGTGCGAGAAGACCGTGAGATCACCGTCGATTCAGCTCAGAGCATCCATGCGGCGCCGGCGGGTGCTTGTCGCGCGAGTTCTTCCTCAAGCTGGTCGCGCGCTTTCGTAACGATGAGCTCGATAAGCTTGTTCGGGCTGCGCCAGCGCGCTGATTCCTTCTCTGGATCGTAGCCCCGCACGGCGATGATCTGACGCAACTGTGAAAGCGTCAACTGATGCAGACGCGCACGCAGGGCATCCTCACCTCCGGCATCCAAAAGATCTACGACGTCGAGCGCCTCCGCGACGCCGAACACGCCGAAAACGCCGCTTTCGGCCAAGACATCACGCAACTGCTCCGCAAATTCGGGGTCTGCCGCGGCAGTCTCCGCCGCGCGGGTGAAAACATCCCTAAGCTGATTGATATCCCGAATGTTCACACTCATCTGAACCATCTCCATGTGCCGTGTACGGGCGCGGATCGGTCGCGCGCCATATGCGCTGGCGCTGTATCCAGTCTAGACGCAATGCCAGCCACAAGCAACCGCCGCTGCACAGAACGCGTCACGATGCCATCTCAATTCACGCCGCACCACACTGTTCCCCATACATCGCACGGCGGGACGCCCGCTCGTGGATGGGGGTCTCTCAAAAGGAGCGCGCAGTATACACGGTGCGGAATGATGCATAGCGGATTCAGTGCCACCTGGCGATAGCGTTGTCAGCCAGTAACGGACGCCTGTCATCTCCGACCGGACGGTGCCTGGGCGGAGCCCTGGTCGACCCGCTCAGGCCCTCCGCTCTGGCTATAGCGTGTATGTGCGCTCGTGCGCTGCTTCGATGAATCGCGCGAGGAGGGTGGCTGCCGCATCGAGATCGCTCACGCTGACCATCTCGTTGACCGTGTGCACGTAGCGCGACGGAATCGAGAGGGTGATGGCCGCCGCGCCCGCGCGCGATCGCTGCATCGCACCGGCATCAGTTCCACCTCGAGGCAGCACTTCCATCTGATGCTTGATGCCCGCCTTTTCGGCGACTTCACGCATATGCTGCACGAGCTTATAGTTTGGTATGAACGAAGAATCAAAGACTTTGATCGCGACGCCATCGCCCAGGGACGTCACAGCTTCCGGCCCGCCCATTCCGGGTGTATCAAGAGCCAGCGTGGTATCGAGCGCAATCGCGATATCCGGTTCGACCGCGAAGGCAGATGTCGTGGCGCCGCGCAGGCCGACCTCTTCCTGCACAGTCGCGACAGCGTAGACGTCTACCTCATGCTTGCTCAGCTTGCGCACCGCTTCGATCATGGTGAAGACGCCCGCCCGGTCGTCCAGTGCCTTCGATATCACATTGTCGCCCGTGCGCTCTAGCGTCCGGTCAAGCGTGACGGAATCACCAATCTTGACACGCTCACGCACTGCCTCAACTGGCAGCCCCAGATCGATATAGAAATCTTCGAGCTTGGGCGCTTCCGGCTTCTCGCCGGCAAGCAGATGAATGGGCTTCGACTGTGGCATCAGCGCGCCGCGCAAAGGTTCGCCAGAAGAAGTGTGCACCAGCACACGCTGGGCAAACAGCGCGCGTGCATCGAAGCCGCCGAGTGGCTGCACGCGGACGAAACCATGGTCATCGATGTAGCGCACCATGAAGCCAATTTCGTCCATGTGCGCCGCCAGCATGACACGCGCCGCGTTCTTGCCCTTCCCCCGCTTAATGGCGACGACGTTGCCGAGCGCGTCTACACGCACTTCGTCCACGAGCGGCTTGAGCTCCTCGACGACCAGTGCACGAACGCGCTCTTCTCGGCCGGCCACTCCGGGAGTCTCGGTCAGCTTCTTGAGGAGATCAACATTTACGCCATGGTCACTCTCGCTGCTGGACTGTTTATGCTCCCCCTTCGCAGGAGTGCGAATAGCCATGATATTCCCTTTCCGAGAATGCGAAACCAAATGCCGGTTGAGGAGTGCCGGCAAAGACAGGAATGCGCGCCCCATCGCTGCCGCCCAGTTCACCAGATTATAGCATGGCGCCCGGCAGCGAAAGTCGCTCCTCACGCTGGGATGTGCCCAGCAAGAGCAGGTCACAACGAGCGGCCATGCCGCTCCAGCCACGAGACAGCGCTTTCGGTCACGTCCGTCACCCGCGAAGCAGCTTATCGTTTGAGTCGCTTCGCGCACGGCCAGCGTGAATGTTTCTGTCACCGAGGATCAAGGATAGATGCCGCGAATCTCTTCCGCCTCCGCGACGCGCTTCACCGCTAGCATGGTCGCGGCCGTGCGCAGATCGCAGCCATGGTCGCGCGCCAGTCGCGATACCTCGTCGTGCGCGTGGTGGATCACGTGAGCGAGCCGTTCGTCAATTTCCTCTTCCGTCCAGAAGAAGCTTTGCAGATCCTGCACCCACTCGAAATAACTGACCGTTACGCCGCCCGCGCTCGCCAGTATATCCGGCACAACGTGTATGCCACGCTCGGCAAGAATGCGGTCGGCCTCGCGTGTGGTCGGTCCGTTGGCCGCCTCGACGATGAGCCTCGCCTGAATGCGCGACGCATTCGCCGCAGTGATCTGCATCTCGGTGGCTGCCGGCACAAGGATATCGCACTCGACCTCTACCACGCCTTGTGGGCCAAGTCGTTCCGTGCCTGGTATGCCCGTAACCGAACCCGTCTCAGCCTTTTGCTTGATTACAGCCGCGACATCGAGACCATCCCTGCTGTAGACAGTACCGGTGCGATCGGAGACTGCCACGACCGTCGCGCCGCGCTTGCTCAAATATTCGGCGATACTGGAGCCTGAATTGCCGAATCCCTGAATGGCGACGCGCACATCGCGCAGGTGCATGCCGAGACCTGATGCGGCCACATCCAGAATCTCGACAACGCCCTTTCCCATCGCCTCATTGCGTCCCTCGCTGCCGCCAATCGAGAGCGGCTTGCCGGTGACGACCGCTGGAACGGAATAGCCGCGATGCATGGAGTACGTATCCATCACCCACGCCATGATCTGCGCGTCGGTATTCAGGTCTGGCCCTGGTATATCGCTCTGAGGACCAATGAGAATGCCCATTTCCGTTGCGAATCGTCGCGTGAGGCGCTCACGTTCACGGTCGCTCAGCTGCGCAGGCTCCACGACCACGCCGCCTTGCGCGCCACCGAACGGGATATCTACCACCGCGCACTTCCACGTCATCCACATGGCCAGAGCGCGCACCACGTCGTGCGTGAGATTTTCGGCGTAGCGCAAGCCACCCTTCGCGGGGCCGCGCGCGATATTATGTTGCGTGCGATAGCCGGTGAAGATACGCAGCGTGCCATCGTCCATACGCACCGGGAAATGGACGATCAACTCGCGCTCCGGTATGCGTAGGACCGCGCGGGTATCCGGCGAGAGATTGAGCCGGTCCGCCGCCGCGTCAAATTGGGCGAGCGCCATAGTATAGGGATCGACCGCCGCAACTTCCTCGCCCATTATCACAACCTCCCTCGCCCGAGCGTCAGCGCTCGCGGCGAAACTGATGCCCCGATTTGCAACAGATGCCCCTAAGCGTCCAGCCGCGCCAATAGCATGGGGCTCACGACATCCGGCTTTGCGCGACCGCGCGTGCGTTTCATCACCTGGCCAACGAGGAATTGCAGAGACGCGGTTTTCCCCGCCCGGTAATCGTTGACGGCGTTTGGATTTTCCGCGATGACCTCGGCAACGATCTTCTCCAGCTCGCCTGTATCGCTGAGCTGAGCGATGCCCTCACGCTTGACGATCTCCGCCGGCGCCTCGCCACTGGTAAACGCCCGCTCCAGCACGTCTTTGCCTTGCTTGCCGCTGATCTTGCCGCCTTCCATAAGCTCCAGCAGACCAGCCAGCCCCTCAGGCGACACGCTGCTCTCCGTGATGCTCAAGCCACGCGAGTTGATAAGCGCCTTGAGATCGCCTAACACCCAATTTGAGGCTACTTTGGCATGCTGCTCTGGCAAGCCGCCCTGCCACGCGGCCAGCGTTCTTTCGTAGTAGTCGGCAAGTGCTCGCTCGCTCGTGAGCGCATCGGCTTCTCGCGCTGTGAGACCATACTGCTCGACGAACCGGCGCTCACGCGCATCGGGCAGCTCCGGCATTTCCGCGCGGACACGCTCCACCCACTCGCGCGAGATAACCAGCGGCGGCAGGTCCGGCTCGGGGAAATAACGATAATCCTCGGCGTATTCCTTGGAACGCTGCGAGACGGTGATGCCGCGTTCATCGTTCCAGCCGCGAGTCTCCTGATGGATCGTTCCGCCCGAGCGCAATACTTCGATTTGTCGATTGGCTTCATAAGCCAGTGCGCGCTCGACCGCACGGAAGGAGTTCATGTTCTTGATTTCGGTTTTGATACCAAATTCCGTGGAATCAGCGGGCCGAACCGACACGTTCGCGTCGCAACGGAACGCGCCTTCCTCCATACGGCCCGTGCTCACGCCCAAGTACAGCAGCACCTGCCGCAGCTTCTCGATGTAGAGGCGGGCCTCCTCAGGGCTGCGTATATCCGGCTCGCTCACAATCTCCATGAGCGGCACACCGGCGCGATTCATGTCCACAAGCGTATACGCGCCGCCGCGCGCCGTGCGATGCACGAGCCGACCAGTGTCCTCTTCCAGATGCACGCGGGTGATGCCGATGCGCTTTTCCTGCCCATCGTGACGGATAATGAGATATCCGTTGCGGCTCAGCGGCATGTCGTACTGTGAGATCTGGTAGCCTTTTGGGAGATCGGGATACATATAGTTTTTGCGGTCGAACTTGGAAAACTCTGGAATCGCGCAATTTAGCGCCAGCGCCGTCATCATCATGTAATCCACGGCCTGCTCGTTGATCACCGGCAGCACACCCGGATATCCCAGACAAACCGGGCAGACGTGGCTATTCGGCTCGGCGTTGGCGTAGTCCGACGGGCAAGAGCAGAACATCTTGCTGGAGGTGAGCAGCTGCGCGTGTACTTCCAGCCCGATGACGATCTCGTAGTCAACCGCGGAAGGTGCGGAAGCAGATGACATGATCGCGATTACCTCTATATGCTAGCTATGCTTTTGAACAAAGCGGCCGATCCGGGTGACAGCTTCCTCGATCTGATCTTTCGCCGTGCAGTACGTGCAGCGCACAAATCCCTCGCCAGCCGCGCCAAAAGCGTTTCCGGGCACGACAGCTACCCGCTCCTCGTACAGCAGCTTCTCTGCGAATTCATCCGAGCTCAAGCCGGTTCCCGCTATAGACGGAAAGGTGTAGAACGCACCGTGCGGCTCGTAGCACGGCAGCCCAATCGAGTTAAAGCCAGCTACCATCAGCTTGCGACGCTCATCATAGCTGGCGACCATCTCACGCACGTGCTCCTCACCGTGGAGAATCGCCTCCAGCGCGGCCTCCTGGCTCATGGTGGGCGCGCACATGATTGTGTACTGATGAACCTTGAGCATGCCCTCGATGATATGCGCTGGCGCGCACACATAGCCGATGCGCCAGCCCGTCATAGCGTACGCTTTCGAGAAGCCGTCCGTGAGGATCGTGCGCTCCCGCATCCCAGGGAGCGACGTGATGGAGACGTGTTCGCCGCCGTAAACCAGGCGACTGTATACCTCGTCCGAGAGCACCAGTAGATCATGCTCGTTCGCCAGCGTTGCGATCTTCTCCAGCTCAGCGCGCTCAATCACGGCACCGGTCGGATTGTTCGGGTTGCCGAGAAGGATGACTTTGGTGCGCGGCGTTATGACCCCCGCGATTTCATCAGCCGTCACGCGGAAGTAGTTCTCAGGAGAGGTAGTCGCGGGCACCACTTTGCCGCCCGCGAAGATGACGTCCGCTTCATAAGCGACGTAGCCCGGATCTGGAATGATGACTTCATCACCATCATCGAGGATGGCGCGCATCGCCACGTCAACGCCTTCGCTCACCCCAACAGTCACCATAACCTCATGCTCTGGATCATAGCGAACGCCGTACCGGCGCTGGAGCATGTCCGCGATGGCTTCGCGCAGCGGAAGGATGCCAAGGTTGGAGGTGTAGTGCGTGTCGCCACGCTGGAGCGCCGCGATACCTGCCTGACGGATGTGGTCTGGCGTAACGAAATCCGGCTCGCCGACGCCCAGCGAGATGACATCCTTCATGGTCGCCGCGATATCGAAGAACTTGCGGATGCCTGAGGGCTTGACGGCGCGCACACGCCGCGAGAGCATCTCACGCTTCACGAGACCTTCCATCGGTGTGGTTTCTCCTCTCCGGCAGACGGGGTTGTATGCACTTGGGTGGCCCAGAACTGTAGATGGCTGAGGCACGCCTCGCGCGCGAGTCGGCGCCGGAGCAGCGGGCCCGATGCCTCATGATAGCACATCCATCCGGACTGATAAGCATGCTGAATGGCTAGGGTGCGCAGATCACAGCCATGTGATGATGCCTGTAACCCAGACGACCCATCCACGTACATGATTCTGGAGTGGAACGAGGAGAACGTTCTACCATGCATGACCGGTCGGATTTCAACGTGTCGCGGTGTGTAAGGTTCGAAAAGAGGACGTTGAGAGATGTACAACTATAATTCCCGCCCGCCCCTATCCGCCCCGACAACGCTCGGCATCGACGAGAAGTGGGAGCGTGTTTTGTGCTACGTGCTCGGCTGGGTCAGCGGGCTCTTCTTCCTGCTGATTGAGCAGCGTAACCCAACCGTCAGGCGGCATGCCATCCAGTCAATCGTCGTGTTCGGCGGCTTGAGCTTGCTGGCCTTCCTGCTCGGCTGGTTCACATGGGTTCCTGTTCTGGGTTTCTTCGTTGGGCTGCTGCGCGGGCTGATTGGCTTTGTGGGATTCGTCGCATGGATCGCGCTGATGATCTTCGCGTATATGAGCCCGGCGACCTTCGTGGATAGCAGCTCACAGCGCTACATCTAGCAGAAGGACCGAACCGCACGCACCCAGCGAAGTGGCGCAGGGAGGCGCCATTCCTGCCCGGTGATGGATGCTCAGAATCGCCGCAGAATAAATGCCTGGAGCGCATCTCCCACGTCGTCGCAGCGATCGGAAATCTCTTCCAGATAGTCGTACACCTGCTTCCACTTGAGCATGTAAGCCACATCATCCTGCCGGAACAGCGCGCCGACAGCCTGACGGTGGATGTGGTCGGAGAGATCCTCGAGCCGCGTAATTTCCTCCGCAAGCGGGCGCAGCGCCTCGAGACGGGCATGCCTTCGGCCGTTCTGGCGAACAGCCTTGATGCCCTCACGTATCAACTCGGAACAGCGGGCAGCCAGTTCGATCATTTCCGTCGCTTCGGCCGTCGGTCGCTCAATGCTATACAGATCGAATGCCTCCGCTCCGGCCTCAATCGCGTCCAGAACGTTATCAAGCGCTCCGGTGATCTCGCGCAGTTCCCGGTCGTGCCGGACAAGAACCGTCTGCTCCAGGCGCAGAAAGACCTCGCGCGCCAGCCTGTCGCCCTCGCGCTCGATCTCGCGAATGCGGGCAGCGGTCTCGCTCACGCGGTCATAGTGCAGCATCAGGCCACGCAGCAAGTCTGCCGCCTTGACGATCTGTTCGGTCTGCAGCTCGAAAGCAGCGAAATAGCCATCCCATTTGTCGGGAATTTCTACCACGTGAGCCTCCTCAAGGCGAACCAGACCAAATGGATCACCCGCATCGCCGCACGCCGTGACGGATGTCATCCGGCAGAACGCGCTATGTACTATATCGAGACCACGCCCGCAGGCGCAACACGCTGTGCAGGGCTTCCGGTGACATCGTCGTGAGGTCTACATGCTATACTGGGGCCTGCGCTCGCGCCCCGGTTAACGAGGAAAGTGTGTACATAATTCGCGGGCGCGCGGAGACGTTCAGGCAACTCAAAGGAGAGTTACAGCAATGGCCTCAACCACCCCGGCGGCAACCGACCAATCCATGAGCAATCCACCGATATATTTCAACTTCATCGCAGGTGAGTGGCGTCCTGCTGCCTCTGGTGATACGTTCGAGAATCGCAATCCCGCGCGCATGACTCAGCTGATAGGCCGGTTCCAGAAGTCGGGCCGGGATGACCTGGACGCCGCCCTGCGCGCCGCTGAAGAGGCGCTACCCGCATGGAGGGCCATGCCAGCCCCGCAGCGCGGGGAGATCATCTTGCGCGCGGCTCTCATCCTTGAGCGTGACCGAGACCGCATCGCCCGCCAGATGACGGAAGAGATGGGAAAACCCCTGCGTGAGACGCAAGGCGATTTGCAAACGGCCATCGATTTCGGCAAGTACGTAGCCGGAGAGGGAAGGCGCGCCGAAGGTGAAACCGTTCCGTCGGCGCTGACGGACAAGATGTGCCTGACGATCCGGCAGCCGCTCGGCGTGGTGGGTATTATCACACCCTGGAACTTCCCGCTGGCAATTCCGGCCTGGAAAACATTCCCCGCGCTGCTTGCGGGAAACACGGTCGTGCTGAAGCCCGCGAGCGATACGCCGCTCTCCTCCGTCAACCTTGCGCGCGCGCTTGAAGAGGCTGGCGTGCCAGCGGGCGTCGTCAACCTGGTGACTGGCCCGGGCGGAACGCTCGGAGACGCGCTGGCGAGTGATCCGCGCGTCGCGATGATCTCGCTTACCGGCTCGACGGAAGTCGGGCGGCATGTCGGCGAGATCTGCGGGCGCGATCTGCGCCGCTGCAGCCTGGAGCTTGGCGGCAAGAATGCCGTGATCGTAATGGATGACGCGCGCCTGGATGAGGCAGTGGCCGCCGTTTCCTGGGCGGGCTTCGGTACAACGGGCCAGCGCTGCACGGCCACCAGCCGAGTGATCGTACACGAGAAAGTAGCGCGAGACTTCGCTGAAAAGCTCGCCGCCACGGCTGAAAAGCTGCATGTCGGGGATGGCCTGCTCGAATCAACTGAGATGGGGCCGCTCGTCAATATGGGCCGCGTGAGCGCCGTAAACGAATACGCTGAAATCGGCAAGAGCGAGGGCGCGACCCTGCTCACCGGCGGCCGGCCTTTACGTGAGGGCGAGCTGGTGGATGGCGCATTCTATGCGCCGACCGTCTTTACCGACGTGAAGCCGGGTATGCGCATCGCGCAGGAAGAGATTTTCGGGCCGTTCGTCTCCATTATTCCCGTGCGTGACTATGACGAGGCGATTCGAGCCGCGAACTCGACGATCTACGGGCTTTCCTGCGCCATCTTTACGGAAAGCGCGCGCACGGCATTCCGTGCCATGCGCGACATTCAGTCCGGGTTGATCTACATTAATGCCGGCACCACGGGCGCAGAGCCTCACCTGCCATTCGGTGGCGTGAAGCAGAGCGGCAACGGCCACCGCGAGCTTGGCAGCACTGCTGTTGATGAATTCAGCGAGGTGAAGACGGTGTTCGTGTCCTACCCGTCCTGACCGCTTCGCCGCACACGATCTTCACGCCAGCGCTCAACTGCCAGGGCGATTCGCTCGCGCAGCTGGGCGCCGGGCATTGGCGCCAGCACCACGGCTGTGCCCGACCCCAGCGCAGTTCCCCACAGGAACCAATTGAGCTGGTGCAGCAAACTCGGAGATGTTCCGCGCGCTGTGCCTTCCGGCCTGCGCCGGCCGCGAGCGAGCGCCCGCAACAACGCCAGCAGAAGCACCGCCGTGCCAGCGCCTGCCAGTGTCGCGCGCCCTCCTGGGGTCTGCCACACATCCGTCACGGTATCGCGTGAGATGGGTCGCGCCTCCGGCAGAATTGTGGAAGCATGCGCTTCGGGCATCTCGATGCTCGCTGGATGCACGTTGATGCTCGGTGGAACTACCGGCTCGACCTGCGCGGTCGCGGCCATCAGGGCATCACGTGCGGGCGGCGGAGTCTCGTCTGGCGCTGGCATGATATCGGATGCGGATTCAGGCGCAGGCTCGATTGGGCTGCTGTCGCGCGCAGGCACCGGCGAACGCGGTACGGAAGACTTGATCCCCATTCCGCTGGTGGTAGGCCGGTCGTGAATCATGTCGCCGGTCGTGCTGGGATCTCGACTTGGCTGCGGAGTCGGCGACTGGGCTTCCAGATCTTCGGACATAACAGGTTCACTGGCCGCACGCGCCGGCGGAGCCGTCGGCGCTGTGGTCTCTGGCACTTCGATCCGCTCGGGTGCCAGCACCTCCACCGCGTCCTCCTCGACGTTCGTCACCACGGGGCGCTCCGAGGCTATCCCGATTGCTTCGGGTTGCTCGCCCTGAGAGACGGGCATGTAGTGCGCTGGGTCGTACCGCCTCACGATATCGTTCCCGGTGAGGAGGTCCTCCTGGCTCAGGTCCAGGTACACGTGACTGCCGGTGGAATCAGCCACGTGTGACGCCGGTACCTCCACGTCTTCGTTCAGCGCGCTCGCATGCACAATGATGGCGCGCAGAGCGCCCGTTACGCGATCAACGACGATCTGCTCGACCGTCCCAAGCAGGCCATCTGTTCCTTCTGCGCGAGCGCCACGCTCAATACGGTAGTGGACTATGCTCGCGTCATTTCCTGTCGGCTCGCTTTGCAGCGTCATCGCACATCCTCCTGGCAGTCACAGCCAGGCTCATGTGCTGCAAGTCGCATACCAGAATGACGAATCATACAAGAGCCACATGGCACTTTACACGCGGCGCACTCCCAGACCGGGCGCATCTCCAAGAAGGTAGCGCATGCGGTCCTGCTCGTAGCCGCCAGCGAAAGCATCTCGCGCGAGCAGCATCGGCGTATCCAGGTCGATGTAGCGGAATCCGCCTAGCCCGGCGACGACATGCGCCGAAGCGGCGATGCCCAGCCGTGATTCGATCATCGCGCCCACCATCAGATCAATGTGCGCCGCGCGGCATACGGCCGCGATGTCCAGTGCCTCAACGAGACCAGACTTCATGAGCTTGATATTTATGACATTCGCCGCTCCCATGCGCGCAATACGCAAGGCATCAGTTGCTGTGTGCACGCTCTCATCCGCGGCAACCGGCACGTCTGAGTGCTGCGTCACAAATGCCAGTCCTTCGAGATCATGCCGATGCACGGGCTGCTCAAAGAGAATCGGGCGCACATCTTCCAGCGCGAGGGTCGCGAGCAACTCCAGCGCTTCGCTGGTGGTGTAGCCCTGATTGCCATCTAGAATGAGCGAGCAGTGCGGCGCACCGTCAATGACTGCCAGCACACGATCGACATCATCGGTTACTGTAGTTCCCACCTTGATCTTCAGTGTCTTCGCGCCCTGTGAGGCATGCATGCGTGCCAGCTCGGCCATATGATCGGCGCTCTCGATGGGAATGGTGACGTCCGTCTCAATCTGGCCCGTGCTGCCGCCAAGAAATTGCCAGAGTGGCGTTCCTCTCGACTGTGTGAGCGCATCGAGCAAGGCTATTTCGACGCCCGCGCGTGCGGAAGCCTGATGCTCGAAACTACTCAGCAGAGCGGCCGCCAGCGGTCGCCAGGCTGATGCGTCCGCTCCACAAACAAGCGCCCGCATACCATGTATCGCCGCCAGAGCTGTTTCCTGGCTCTCCCCGCCGCTGGGCGGCATGGGAGCCGCCTCGCCCATGCCCACTGTTCCATCCGCCAGCCGCACGCTGACGAGAACGTTGCGCGCGGCTGTTACCGTTCCAGTGGCTATGGCAAAAGGCTCACGAAGAGGTATATCAAGAAGCTCAGCCTCGAGAGCGACAATTTCCGTGGGAGAGTGGTATGGCTGCGTCATGCACCTGGCTCGCAATCTTTCAACCGCACGAAACCTGAGAAACCTTCACCTGGGTTCTGCGAAAGAGTACGCCCATCGCCGGAGTGATCTCACGAGGGTTACCTAGCGGTCCCCCTCCCATTCGGCGGCAAATTCATTGAGGAACTGTTCCATCACCTGATGGCGCTGGGCAGCCAGGCGACGGGCAGTGGCGGTATTCATCTGATCGCGCAGGAGCAGCAACTTCTCGTGAAAATGATTGATCGTAGAGCTTTTGGTGGAATGATACTCCGCTTTCGAGGCATAGTGACGCGGTTCGACTCCCGGCTCATGTAGCGGAAGTCCGCGAGAGCCGCCATAGGCGAAGGCGCGCGCAATCCCTATCGCGCCAATCGCGTCAAGCCGGTCGGCATCCTGCACGATCTGACCTTCAAGCGTGGCGACGGGCGCGCGCCCGCCTCCGCCGAACGACATGGTGGTGATGATATCCATCACGCGCATTACGGTGTCGGGGGCAACTTGCTGCGCGGCCAGCCAGTCTCGCAAGCGAGCCACGCCAGCGGCTTCGTCTCCAGTGAGCTTGTCATCCGCGATATCATGCAGCCAGGCCGCCAGCTCAGCGATGAAGGCATCGGCGTGCTCTTCCTCAGCGAGCCGGCGAGCCATGCGCACCACGCGGTTTACGTGCCACCAGTCGTGCCCGCTGGCATCTCCAGCGTGCACCTCACGCGCAAGCGCCTCCGCGGCGATCAAAATCTCCCGTTCCTGCACGATCACGCTCCAGGCTCGAAGGAGGTGCGGTTGCGCTGCGCGTCGCGGAAGCGCTCGATCGCCAGCTCTATCAGCCGGTCGAGGAGCTGCGAGTAGGGTATTCCGCTGGCTTCCCAGAGTTTCGGGTACATGCTTATCTGCGTGAAACCGGGCATCGTGTTGACTTCGTTGATGTAGAGCCTGCCGGTATCCCTATCCAAAAAGAAATCCACGCGGGCCAGCCCGTTGAGATCCAGAGCGCGAAACGCGCGGACGGCTAGTTGCTGTACCTCGCTCATCGTCTCCTCGGGTATCGGAGCAGGGATGTGCAGGCGCGAGGCATTGTCTATGTACTTGGCGTGATAGTCATAGAACTCGTTGCTGGGAACGACCTCGCCCACGATACTGGCGATCGGATCATCGTTACCTAGCACGCCACACTCCAGCTCGCGGCAATTCACTCCAGGTTCAACCACAAGCTTGCGGTCGAACGTGATCGCTTCCTGAAGCGACTCGCGCAGTTCCTCACGGTTGTGGGCCTTGCCGATGCCCACGCTGGAGCCGAGATTCGCGGGCTTGACGAACACCGGATAACCAAACGAGCTTTCGATGCGGGCGCAGACGCTCTCAACATCCCGCTCCACATCTCGCCGCATCACGGTTTCCCACTCTACCACCGGCAGGCTGGAAGCCATCAGCACAAGTTTGGCTTTTTCCTTATCCATGCCTAGAGCCGAGCCAAGCACTCCACAGCCCACGTACGGCAAATTGGCCATTTCCAGCAAACCTTGCAGTTTGCCATCTTCACCGTACGTTCCATGCAAGACGGGCAGGATGACATCAAGGCGGCCCATGGCCGGCTGAGACCCTTGCCCGACGGCCACCAGCCCGTGCTGGGTCGGATCGCCCGTGAGCGTTACCCGGGTGATATCACGCTGCTGATCCGCCGACTGCGGCGAGACGGAGCCACTTGTCAGAAGCCGCGGGTCGGCACCCGCCAACCACTGCCCCTCATGAGTAATTCCAATGGGAACGACCTCATACTTCTGCGGGTCAAGCGCCTGCATGACTGACGCGGCGGATGCCACCGACACTTCGTGTTCACCTGAACGTCCGCCGTAGATGACGCCTACACGCAGCTTTTCCATGCTCATTTTCCCCTGTTTCTCATGCGGATCTTGCCCGTTCCGCCTCGTCTATGCGCCAGCCTCGAGCATGCCCGCACGCGGCGCGGGTCGCGTGGAATCGAGCGCGCGCTTTTCCACAGCCAGCGATTCTGCTCGTTCCAGCTCCGCCTGCGATGGCCCGCCTTCTTCCAGAGCCAGCCTGAGCGCCAGCGAAAATCCCTGGCGCATCGCGTCCACTGCCTCATCAAAGGTTACAGGTGTGCCCAATACATCGCTTAGTGTGGTCGCGCGCTCGCGCAGGTGCGAGGCGAGATCAGCGCGATCCTCCTCCGTCTGAAACCAGAGATAGGATGTAACCCGAGCGATATCACCACAAAGGGGCAGGGAGCCATGCTGCAACACGCGGCCGCCGGGCCGCGTCTGGGCGCTACCGATAAGTTTGCGCTCGCCAGCCGTAATCTCGTAGGCAGACGGCACCTCAAAACACGCCGCGCTCTGGTTATGTACACCACCGGGCACGACAGGACTGAGCGATGCAGAGACGCCAAGTAAATTCAGGCCGGCTACCAGCCCCTGGCTCAGCTTGCGATAGGCATCAAGGAGCGCGCCGTCGGCGCGTGGGTCATCAGGCGGCACGGCGACGCTATAGGTCAACTCGTCGGTGTGCAGGATGGACCATCCACCAGTGGCGCGGCGTACTACATCGACGCCATCGCGTGCGCAACGCTCCAGATCGACACCACTGAGCGGTTGCCGCTTGCCGAGGGAAAGGCACGGGGGCTTCCACTGATAGAAGCGAATCGTGGGAAGCGATTCACCCGCGCCTACGGCATCCATGATGGCTTCATCGAGCGCCATGTTCCACGCACCACTTCCGGGCGTGCGGTCAACGATCAGACGCCAGCGGGCAAGAGGATAATCTACGTGGGGTGAGAGCATACCAGACCTCGCAGTAGAGCGCGGCTTCGCCTGCGCTGAAACTGGCCGTATAAGGCTCCGTATCTGCCCGTAGTATCGCACGAATGTCTACGTGAACGTCATCAGAATATGTCTGGAGCGATCGATACCGGAGAGACAGTGGGCAAAAAGATAGCGCCGGTGCGGTGTAGAAGGTCTGGGGGGACTGGGTACACATACTTCTCACCGCGAAGCCGGCGCCTCGTGAGGTAGTCGCTCTCGCGCGCCCTCACGCATGTTGAGAGTAAGCGATAGCTGTGAGAAAAGCGTGAGAAAAGTTTGAGAATTTCCTGAGATACGTATTTTGCTCAAACATTCAGCCAGACGTGCTCGCAACCTTGCCTCATCCGGTGCGTATTGCAGAGAGAAAACGGACGTTCAGCCGGGCGCTGGCCACCAGCACCCGCCATATAGAGCGCAGGAGCGATCTCATGCAGGGCGAGCAACCTGGTATTTCTCCAGCGCCCAACCTTCCAGACTATCCGCCGGTTCCGCCCGCTACCCCTCCGGTAAACGAGGCATTGCATGAGCCGCCTGCCCCATCGTGGTCGCCTCGACCTCGCAGCAATGGCTCTCGCTGGTGGATGTGGCTGCTTGGTGGCTGTGCCATGGCCACGCTGCTCGCGATGGTGGCGTGCGTGCTGATCTTCGTGTTGATCGGTGGTCTGGTGAGTGGACTGGTTGTCTCGAAGATGCGCACGACTGGCGTCTCGACTACGACAACGGAGATGCGCGCCCTCACCGTTACTGGCAGGCCCGACATTACCGTCACTAACGACAATGGCCAGGTCACGGTTCAGGCTGGAGCCGCCGGGGCGATAACGATTACAGCGAGCAAGACAGCCTATGGAACCACTTCGGCGCAAGCGCTCGACGGCATACACGTCAACGTCTCGCAATCCGGCGACTCGATCCGCGTCTCTACCAGCAGCGACCTGAACACGAACATACAGCATCAGGTCAATCTGACGCTTACCGTGCCCGCCCGCAGCGACGTGACGGTCGAAAATGGCACTGGCAACGTGCAGATAAGCGATATTGCGGGGAAACTGTCACTTCAGACGGCAACAGGAACGGTTCAGACAACTGGCGTCACCTTCGCCAACGGTTCGTCCATCCAGGTTCACACCGGAGATATTCGGCTCAACGGAACGCTGGCCGCTGGGTGCGCTCTTGAAGCGCGGGCATCTGTCGGAGCTGTCACCGGCGAACTCAGCCTCGCCGGCCCAACCCACATGGATATCCGAACCGGCGCGGGCACCCTCACGCTCACCGGCTGGAATATCCCGGTCACGCAGCAGACACCCGGAGCGAGAGCAACCGGCGATTCTGGCAGCAATCCTACCGGCACATTGACCGTGCGCGTTCAGGTAGGGAACATCACGCTCTCAAACCGAACCGCGCGGGCGTAACGCTCAGGGGCAGAGGCCACTACCGGTCATGGTCGCGCGGATGGCGGCGCCGGTGATCGCAGCTGCCGCAATCGTCATGATAATCAGATCACGTCGCACATTTTTCTGGTCGCTGTAGACGTAGGCCACCGGGATGGCGCCGAGCACGATGAGCCCGTACACGAAGTGCAGACCCTCACCCGGCCTGCATCCCTGCACATACAGAATGCCGCCAAGTATCGCCTGCACCACTCCTACTGCAAGTGTGACGACAAGCAGGCGGCGAAAAAGCGACGTCGCGGCGGGCGCCGGAGTCCGCGCTCCCCTCCCCTGAATAACCACTACCAGACCCGCAATGAGCGTGATCGCGGCGGCGGCAATCGTCACGAACGCCATGTATTGATGGATGTTTGAGAACATGCTCACGATAAGTCCTCCGACCGTGGAGAAAGAGGTAACCGGCGCTGCACCGCGCCTCCGGTTCGACTATACGGTATGCGCGGCCTACACGCAACGGAGCGACACGGACACCGACGCCGCAGCCGAACAGTTACTTGCCGTAGGCGCGCTCCCTGCAATGGCCAGAGATACGTTCGGCGAGTTCGGCGAGAGCCGCGCAGGATTGCGACCTGCTATAATGTCGGCGCCAAGTGCGGGCGCAGATCACGTCACACGACAGGAGTCCTGTAGTGTCCCATCTGGAAGCATATCCCGCCGCCGGGCCGCTACGGGCTGGTGGAAGTCTCGTTATTGGGCAGTCTGGCGGCGCGACTGCCGTTATCAATGCCAGCCTCGTGGGAGCGGTTCGGGAGGCACTCGGCGACGCGCGTATAGATGGCATCCTCGGCGCACGCTATGGCATTCGCGGCATACTCGACCGCGACCTGCTCGACCTTCGTCGCGAACCTGCCGCAACCTGGGCGAAACTGCTCCACACGCCGTCTGCCGCACTTGGTTCCTGTCGCTATCGCATCGGCCCGGCGGAAGCGGAGGAAGCGGTCGCGACATTGTGGTCACTTGGCGCGCGTTACTTCCTGTATATCGGTGGAAATGATTCAGCCGAAACTGCGCTGCTGCTCGCGCAGGCTGCCGCTGCTCTCAACTACGACCTGCGTGTTCTGTCAGTACCAAAGACCATTGACAACGACCTACCAGGTACCGATCACTGCCCGGGCTATGGGAGCGCGGCACGCTTTATCGCCCTGGCGACAATGGATTCGGCGCTCTGCACGGTCTCGATGCCAGACCACTATCCCGTCAAGATCATCGAGGTCATGGGGCGAGATGCCGGATGGCTCGCCGCGGCTTCCGCGCTAGGCAAGTCGCGGCCCGAAGATCCACCACATATCATCTGCTTCCCGGAGCGCCCCATCGACCGTCAGCGATTCCTTCAGAATGTACGCGATGCGCATCGCGCGTTCGGCTACGTCGTGGTTGTCGTCGCGGAAACCGTTCGTGACGAGAACGGTCACCCCCTCGGAGCATCGGGAAGCCAGGGCACGGACGCGTTCGGTCACCCGCTGCTCGGTGGCGCGGCGCAGCAGCTTGTCGCCCTGGTGAGCGGCGAGTTGGGATTGCGGGCACGATTCGATAAACCCGGTGATCTTCAACGCATGTCTTCGACATGCGTTTCCAGTACGGATCGCGATGAGGCGCAAATGGTGGGATCGGCCGCCGTGCGCTACGCTGTTGCCGGTGAAACCGGCAAAATGGTGACGCTTGAGCGCGAGCCAGGCGACTGCTATCGCTGTTCGACTGGCCTCATTGACATCGCGCACGTTGCCAATACCAGGCGACCGATGCCGGATGAGTTCGTCAGTGCGTCGTGGAGTGACGTTTCAGAGGCATTCCGCGACTACGCGATGCCGCTGATAGGTGATCCGCTGCCCGTGTATGGTCACCTGAGCAGGGCCAGCCGTGCGATATAGACAGCGAGGGAGCGCCAACATGGCACAGATCGAACGCGCGATTGTCGTCGTGCTGGATGGCGTGGGGGTCGGTCAGGCTCCAGATGCCGCACGTTACGGCGACGAGGGGGCAAATTGCCTGCGCAACTGCGCCCGGGCAGTCGGCGGGCTGTCACTGCCCATCATGGGCCGCATGGGACTTGGACATCTGACTGATATCGACGGCACGCCGCCCGTTTCGCCCGCAATCGGCGCGTACGGCAGGCTGGTGGAAGCAGCGGCAGGCAAGGACAGCACAACAGGACACTGGGAGTTGACCGGTATCGTGCTCGATCATCCGCTGCCTACCTATCCGCATGGCTTCCCGCGAGATGTGATTGAGCGCTTCGAGCGGGCAATTGGACGCCAGACGCTCGGCAACTATCCCGCGTCAGGCACAGCGATTATCGAGGAGCTGGGACGGGAGCACCTGCGAACGGGCAAGCCCATCGTCTATACATCCGCGGATAGCGTGTTTCAGGTGGCCGCGCACGAATCGGTGATCCCGCTGGATGAGCTATATCACATGTGTGAGCTCGCGCGCGGCATGCTAACCGGTGAACATGCGGTCGGACGGGTGATCGCGCGTCCATTCACGGGCGAACCGGGCCACTTCGTCCGGACCCCACGCCGGCGCGACTTCTCGCTAGAGCCGCCCGCTCCGACGCTGCTCGACCGTCTCGTCGAGGCAGGGTATGAGGTGCACGGCATTGGCAAGATCGAAGATCTGTTCGCGCACCACGGACTGACGACATCGAATCATACCGGCACCAATGAGGCGGGGATGGCCGCGACGCTGGACGAGATGGCGCAGCCGTTCCGTGGTATGCTTTTCGTCAATCTCGTCGATTGCGATCAGACGTACGGGCACCGGCGCAACCCGACTGGATATGCCGAGGCGCTGCGAGTGGCTGATGCCTGGCTTGGTACGGTTCTGGAACGCATGGCTCCAGGTGACGCGCTCTTTGTGACCGGCGACCACGGGACCGATCCAACTTTCAAGGGGACTGACCACACCCGCGAATCCGTGCCCCTGCTGGCGGCTGGCGCCCCAATCAAAGCCAATGTTCCCATTGGCGTACGCGCGTCTTTCGCTGATCTCGGCGCTACCCTGGCAGAAGCGTTCGGCCTGTCTCCCCTCGCGCATGGCACCAGCTTCGCCAGCGAGATCGGACTGACGACCCAGCGCTAGCTGGACAGCGCAGGTAGGCGCTGCCGCCACTCGACTCACGAGAAAAGCGGTAATTGCACGAACCCGGTTGCTGCCAGCGAAGGCTCATCTTCGACAAATCCACGGAGGCCCACGCCCAAAAGTCGGAGGGCATTGCCTTCGGCCAGCATGGGCGCTATCTCTATTTTCAGCAACTCGCAGGCGATCTTCGCCACCACGCCAGGTTCGCATGTCGGCTCGGAGAGCGTGCGGCGGCGGGTAATGATGCGGAAATCAGACCAGCGCACCTTCAGGGTAATGGTGCGGCCGGGCATCTGCTTCCGGTCAGCGGCTTCCGCGACATCAGTGGCGAGTTCCCGCACGAAGCCAAGAGCGACTTCAAGTGACGCGATATCGTGCTCATACGTGTTTTCCCGCGAAATACTCTTTGGCAAGCCACGATCACCGATCACGTCGCGTTCGTCGCGACTATTCGCGAGATCCCAGAGCCAGCGGCCATGCTTACCAAACAGGCGAGCCAACACCTCCGGATCGTAGTCCGCCAGATCACCAATTGACAAAATGCCGAGCTGCTGGAGGCGCGCGCGGGTGCGCGGCCCGACACCATTCAGCTGGCCGACCGGCAATGGCCGGAGAAACTCGCGCTCAGCCGAGGGCTTCACAACCAGGCATCCATCGGGCTTCGATATATCACTGGCAATCTTGGCAAGCGATTTGGTTCTGCCGACACCGACGGAAACGACCAGCCCCACTTCCGCGCGAACACGGGCCTTGATCTCGCGAGCTATCGACTCCGCAGGCACGCACCCCGCTGTGGCAGGTGGCAACGTGCCGTATGCCTCGTCAATCGAGACCTGTTCGCGTACCAGAAAGTACTCATCGAGAATCGCCATGACCTTGCGGGACATCTCACGATAGCGATCAAAGCGCGGACGCAAAAAGATAGCCCCCGGGCATAAGCGGCGAGCCACCGCGGCAGACATCGCGCTATGTACGCCATAGCGTCGCGCCACATAATTCGCCGTGCTGACCACACCGCGCCGCTCCGGATCGCCGCCGACGATCACGGGGAGGCCTTCAAGCGAAGGATCATCCAACGTCTCTACCGCGGCGAAGAAGCAATCCAGATCGCAATGCATAATGCGACGAAAGCCACCTTCCGGCACGACGAGCGCCAACGCTCACCACCTCCCATCAAGTCGCCATCTGCTACGCACCAGCCAGTATACTCGTGCACATAATAGAACACATGTACTATCCGCACAACAAGACAAAAGCTTGCGAGCACCGTTAGCGAAGCCATCTGTGGTATAATCAACGCTGGCATCATCTACGGGATACGCCGTCGAGAGCGGCATCGCCGGCCCCGGAATGGGCATTTCTGGCGTGCCTGTTTCCGACTGGCAGTCTGTGGCATACGTTCCTGACCCATCTCACCGCGGCGCCAGAAAGCGCACGCATGGAGTCGCCTTCGCATGAGCTTTTTCGATAAGATACTCGGCGATCCGAATGAGCGCGAGTTGAAGCGCCTGCGCCCGATCGTCGAGCGCATCAATACCTTTGAAGACGAGATGCGCAGGCTCTCGGATGAGGATCTGCGCGCCATGACAGGCGAGTTCAAGCAGGAGCTGAGCAACGGCGCCGATCTCGATGACATTCTGCCCGAGGCTTTCGCCGTCGTGCGTGAGGCCGCCCAGCGCGCCATCGGCATGCGCCCTTTCGACGTGCAGCTAGTGGGCGGCATCGTCCTGCACGAAGGCAAGGTCGCTGAGATGCGCACGGGTGAAGGAAAGACGCTCGTCGCTACGTTGCCGGCATACCTCAACGCCTTGCCGGGCCACGGCGTCCACATCGTAACGGTAAACGACTACCTGGCGCAGCGCGACCGCGACTGGATGGGGCGCATCTACGAATTTCTCGGCCTCTCGGTCGGCGTCGTCACGACCGCGCAGCAACCACAATCTCCTGAGCGCCGGGCCGCGTACATGGCCGATATAACCTACGGCATCAATAATGAGCTTGGGTTTGACTACCTGCGCGACAACATGGTCTCAGACCAGCAGCTATGTGTACAGCGCGAACTGAACTACGCCATCGTGGACGAGGTCGACAACATCCTCATCGACGAAGCGCGCACACCGCTGATCATTTCGGGCCTGGCCGAGGAATCAACCGAGCTCTACAAGCGGTTCGCGGCAGCGGTTCCCCGCTTGCGCGAGGACGATGACTACACCATTGACGCAAAGACGCGCACTGCCGCGCTGACGGATGCGGGTATCGACAAAATCGAGCACATGCTCGGCGTCGAGAATATCTACAACGACATGAATCTGACGCGTCACCTGGAAAACGCGCTCAAAGCGCAGGCGCTCTTCCAGCGCGACCGCGACTATATCGTACGCGACGGCGAGGTTCTGATCGTCGATGAATTCACGGGCCGCGTGCTGGCTGGCAGACGCTACAGCGAGGGTCTGCACCAGGCTATCGAAGCCAAGGAAAATGTGCCCATCCAGCGCGAGAACCGCACGCTGGCGACCATTACCTTCCAGAATTACTTCCGCCTGTACAAAAAGCTGGCTGGCATGACCGGCACCGCACTCACTGAGGCCGAAGAGTTTAACAAGATCTACAAGCTCGACGTTATCGTCATCCCGACGAACGTTCCGATCAGGCGCGTTGACCACTCGGATTACATCTACCGCAGCCAGCAGGGCAAGTACGCGGCGGTCGTCGAAGAGATCAAGGAGCGCCATGCGCGGGGCCAGCCGGTCCTCGTGGGCACGACATCAGTTGAGGTGTCGGAATTCATTTCAGAAATGCTGGAGCGCGAGCACATTCCACACAACGTCCTGAACGCGAAGCAGCATGCCCGTGAAGCGCTCGTCATCGCGCAGGCAGGTCGAAGCGGGGCTGTGACCATCGCGACGAATATGGCCGGTCGCGGCACAGACATCAAGCTGGGCGGCAATCCCGAAGGATTCGTCGAGGAGATCCTGCTCGAGCGCGATATCGACCCGGAATTCGCGACACAAGAGGATCGCGAAGAAGCGCTGGACGAAGCCCGAAGGCGCTGCGAGGCTGATCGAGAGCGTGTGGTCGAAGCCGGCGGGCTATGCATCATTGGCACCGAGCGGCATGAGTCGCGCCGGATCGACAATCAGCTGCGCGGCCGCTCTGGCCGCCAGGGCGACCCCGGCGAATCACGGTTCTTCGTCTCCCTTGAGGATGACCTCATGCGTCGATTCGGCACCGACCGCGCAGGCAGGATGATGGAGCGGCTCGGCATGACTGATGATGCGCCGCTGGAAAACAAGATGGTGTCTGGCTTGCTCGAACAGGCACAGGCGAAAGTCGAAGGCTACAATTTCGATCTGCGCAAGCACCTGGTGGAGTACGACGATGTCATCGCGGCGCAGCGCGAAGTGATCTATGCCGACCGGCGCGCTGTGCTGCAGCATGAAAATATGCGCGACCGCGTGCTCCAGATGATCGACCACGAAGTGCGCCGCATAGTTGAGAGGCACACTGCGGCCAACCTGCCCGAAGATTGGGATCTCGAAGGACTCGAGAAAACGTTCCAGCGGTGGGGGCTGCGCCTTCCAGACGACGCCTTTCCAGAGTACATCAACAAGCTCAAGCGCGAGACGTTAATCAACCTGTACATTGAGGCCGCTCACGCGCTCTACCAGCAGAAGGAAAACGCTGTTGTCAACGCGGCGGAGGAGCACGGCGCGCCTGAGCCCGGCGGGACGTACATGCGGCAATTCGAGCGCGCTGTCGTGTTGCAGGTGGTCGACGCCATGTGGCAGGACCACGTGGACCAAATGGAAGTCATGCGCAGCGGCATCGGCTTGCGGGGAGTAGCGCAGCGCGATCCACTGGTCGAGTTCAAGCGCGAAGCGTATGAGGCGTTCGATCGGCTGAAGCCGGAAATCGAGCATCACATTGCTGATCTGCTCTTCATGGCTCCCGTGCAGATCCAGTTGCCGGCTCCGCCTGAGCAGGCGCTGCCCGAGGCGCTTTCGACGAATGCCGATGAGATCGCCGCGGCGAGCGGCCAGGCGAAGAGCGCCAATGGCGCAACCGGCCACCCGGCACCGCGGGAGCTCGCGCAGGCTGGTCGCACGCCAGTGATGAATGGAGCGCGCTCCAACCGTAACAATGCCGGCAAGTCGGGCGGCAAGCACGGCAAGCCGGGCAATCAGGCGGCTTCAATGCGAACTCCAGAGCTGGCTGCCACCGCGGCTGGTGTCGGCACGAGCCGGCCGACGAAGATCGGGCGAAATGACCCGTGCTACTGCGGCAGCGGGAAGAAATACAAAATGTGCCACGGGCGGTAACACCGTAATCCAGTTATCGCCAGCCATAGCATGAGCCGCCAGGAGCGTGATGTTCACTGGCGGCTCATATTGCGTATTTGATGCTGTGGGCTATTCGCCAGGCTGCCAGCCCGTGAATGGCGTGGGCCGAACGTTTGGGCTGTTGTAAAGCAGCACCACCGTCTCATGCGGTGTCAGCGTGATATTCCAGGGATTGCCGGCATACGTGGTCATCTGTCCATTCGCGGTGAATACCTCCGCTTTGAGCGGATGAGAAGCGTCCGCCGTGTATTGCATCATCCTGGTGACGCTCAGCGGCTTCCCCCAGATGTCGAAAAACTGCCCGAGCGTGAAGGTCTGCGTCTGAGTGGACTCAATGTGGATGACGTTGTCGTCGCCCGCATGAACGTGCACCGGGTAATCGCACGCGCTCACTCCACTCTCAACCAGTCCGGGACCACCCGGGACCGTCACCGCTTGCCCGTTAACATAGATGGCGAGGTACGCGTGATAGTGTTCGGCCAGCGTACCTGAGGACATACACTGCAATCCATCACGCGTCTCGCCAGTGGCGGGCGATGTATATGCGCCTGGCGTACCTGTCGCCGAAGGATGGCTCGGCGCTGCGGGCGCACGCGTGGCGAACACGACAACAGCGATGATGATTGCCAGAATAACGATAGGCACGACAACGAGAGCTATGCGCCTGATACGCATGGCCCGCAGCGCGCGTTCGCGTTCCACCTGCCGCTGTCGCTGCCGTTGCTGATATTGTGCGCGTCGCATTTCGCGGCGCTGATCGCGCTTGGTAGGTGATCCCTCCGGGCCGCTCATGCTCCTCTTCCTGTACTCGAGTAACATCGTTCTCAGACCGCGTCCGGTTCGTGCGCTTCGCATGCAAACGCAGCCGGAATAGTATAGGAACGCGCCGGGTGACGTGTCAACGCGCCAGGCGGACGGCATTTCAGATGTGGGGTCGCGAGCTATAGCGTTAATCAGACCAGGCGGGCAGCAGCGAGGCCAACACGCTGAGAACAAAGAATATGAGGTCGAGCGGCGTGAATGGAACATTCCGCTGCAAAAAAAGCCATGTGCACAGCGTCCACCCTCCAGCAGTCACGACGACCGCGAGGAGGCGCGCGGCTGGCGCTCGGCGCATGCCCCCTATGACAGCGCCCTTGCCAATAAGATAGCCCATGAGCATGCTGAACGGACCCACGTCTATGTGCATGAGCGTGACAATCTCAAACCAGATACCCGCGCCGATGAGGCCGCCGAGCAGCGCGAACATCAGGCTGGAAAAGAACCATCGCAGTCGCAAAGTGAGGGGCCGCGGCATGTCCTTGCCGAGCAGTCGCGCCGCCTCGCGGTCGGGCAAGCGCGACTGCGGCCGCGAATAGGAGATACGCGCCGGCAGTTCAAACGTCGGGTCCACGCGCCACCACTCGCCGCCGGGCCGTTCTTCTTCCGGCGGCTCATTAGCGTCGGGACCGTCCACCTCACACGCGACGCCACGATCAGACGCAGGCTCTGAAAGGGTATCCAAGCCAGCGGGCTGGTATCCGTGTGAAGAAGCAGGCGCACTGGTGGCCTCGCGCCGAGCAGACGATATGCGCGCAGCGCCGCAGGTGTAGCACAGGGATTCGTCGCGCCGAAACGCTGCCCCACAGTTCCAGCAGCGAGCGGCACCGCCAATAGGTTTGTGTTTGTGCGCCACTGGCCACCTCTCAATTCATCTTCCTCCGGTTGTTCGCCCTGAAAGGGGCAGATCACGTGCCAGCGCCACAGTGGAAACGCCAAAAGTCATGACGGAACCCGGCGTTTGTCGCCTTGCCGGCGGAGAGGATTGCGCGGTGTGGCTTGACACCAGAAAAGGGGCGATGTTATGATATCGAGGCTGTGTTTCACGCAATGACTATATATTCGCGCCCGCCCTCCAAGAAACGCATGGCCGAAACGCGCGCTCAGGATTGAGCGGCACGACGGACGGCCCGCAGGCGACGTGACTGGCGAATGGCGCGCAGGAGAGACTTCCAGTTATGTATGCAGTGATCGAGACGGGGGGCAAGCAATACCGCGTTCGCCCCGGCCAGACCGTCGAGGTGGAGTTGCTGCCCGCCGAGCCCGGTGCTACGGTCGTGCTCGATCGGGTGCTGCTCGTATCCAGCGATGAGAAGACGATCATCGGACAGCCAGTCGTTCCAGGCGGCAAGGTCGTCGGCACGATCGCGCGCGAAGGTCGCGGCAAAAAGATCATCATATTCAAGTACAAGTCAAAGAAGCGCTACCGGCGCACACAGGGTCACCGGCAGGACTACTCGTACCTGATGGTCACCGACATTCAGGCCGAGGGTGAAAGCATGGTACCCGACGAAGAACGCAAGCGATACGAAGAGCTGGCAGAACGTGCCAGCGAGCGGTATCAGGCGCGGCTGGCGGCCCTCGTCGATCAGCTTGCGTTCGATCAGGCGCTAGGTGACACGGAGGCAGTTGAAAGCGACGAACAGAACATCGAAGCGACCGATGGCGACGCCTCCATTCCCGATGCCGATCTGGAGCCGAAGCGCAAGTCAACTCGAAAGAGCAGCAAGTAACCCTATCGCACGGCGCAGGCGGGCGCATCGCCCTAGCTAAGGTAAAGGACGAGCAGAAATGGCCCATAAAAAGGGTGTTGGCAGTTCTCGAAATGGCCGCGACAGCAAGCCAAAGATGCTGGGCGTGAAGCGGTTCGACGGAGAGCTCGTGCAATCTGGATCGATTATCGTACGCCAGCGCGGCACACGCATCAATCCAGGAAGGAACGTCGGCCTTGGCCGCGACTTCACGCTCTTTGCCACGACGACCGGCAAGGTGAAGTTCGAATGGGATAGTCGAACCAAGAAGCGCGTAAGCGTCTATCCCGTACAGGAGACCGAAACCGCAGCCGCCGTCTAACCCGGCGAAATCATGTCGCTCATCTGCGAGGCGGAGGCGTATTCGCGCCTCCGCCGCTTTTTGTCTGGCGGCAGCATTACACGACTACATAGAGACATGCGTAACTGCCAATGGAGCGAGCACGTACACATCATATCAACATGGAGCGCGAACCAGGAAAGCCAGCGAAGCCAGCGAAGAATATTGCGGCTGCGAATGCGTAGTGATATAGTTCGCATCAACACGTGCCCGAGCGCACACCTCAGCCGCTAGCCCGCTTGCATCGAACGAGATGTAAAGCTGATTGATATCCCGGAGAGGAAGAGCAGCATGGTGCTGCACCTCAAAGCAGCTAAGAAAACTGATATTGGCCTGCAACGCGAGCAAAACGAAGACGCATGTTTCGCGCGCACAGTCGAACAGGACTCGACCACAGCAGGACTCTTTATTGTCGCGGATGGCATGGGAGGCTACCAGGCAGGGGAAGTCGCGTCGCGTATAGCGGTCGACACGATCAGCGAGATGCTCGAGCCGATGCTCGGCCCATCGAGCAACCAGCCGACGATTCGCCTCAAGCATAAGCGGAAGCGCGGCCAGACGGCAGACGCTAACCAGGCGGAGGCAGAAACAGAGGCCGAGCAGGAGGAGACCGCCTCTGAGGGTACAGCAACCCAGCAACTTCAAGAATCGCTGTACCTGGACCATTATGGCTCCAAGCTGCGCGCAGCCATCGAGGAAAGCAACAGAGCCATCATTCAGTATGGTCAGGAACATCCCGAGACATCGGGCCTCGGATCGACCGTGACAGCCGCGCTCGTCGTCGGAAACGTCGCCTACATCGCCAACGTTGGCGACAGCAGGACGTACCTCCTGCGGAATGGCAAATTGACCCGCATCACCCGCGATCACTCGCTCGTGGAGCGACTCGTGCAGGCGGGTCAGATCGACGCCGAGGATGTATACGATCATCCCCACCGCAATCTCGTGTACCGGTCTTTGGGAGCTGGAAAATCCGATGTCGACGTGGACATCTTTACCGAGCAGCTTGAAGAAAACGACGCTTTGCTCCTGTGCTGCGACGGCCTGTGGGAGATGGTACACGATCCCCAAATGGAACAGATCCTGAACGAGGTCGACGATCCGGATGAGGCTACCGAAATTCTGATTCAGCGCGCCAATGAAAATGGCGGCGAAGATAATATCACCGCCGTTCTGGTTCGCTGCACCGAAGGGTAGGTGCGAAGCGGCATGGGCCTTCAGATAGGTGCCGTGTTGCGGAGACGCTACCGTGTCGTCGGGCGACTCGGTGAAGGTGGCATGGGTAGCGTCTACAAGGTCGAGGACCAGACGCGACCCGGCGTCTATTTCGCGCTCAAAGAATTGCTCGACGACAGCACTGCTTCCCCTGAAGATACTGAGTGGGCCAGAAAGCACTTCGATGCGGAGATCGCGCTCATGCGCCATCTGCGCCATGCGCGAATTCCTCGCTTTGAGGCAAGCTTCACGGAAGGCACGGCCCGCTACTTTCTCATGGAGTACATCCCGGGCGAGAACCTCGACGAACGCCTCACGAGAACACACGGGCCACTGCCCGAAGCAGATGTCTTACGCTGGATGACGCAGATCTGCGACGTGCTGGCGTACCTCCACCACAGGCAGCCGCCCATCATCGTGCGTGACCTCAAGCCAAGCAATATCATGGTGACGCCCTCTGGCGAAGCGCGGCTGATCGATTTTGGCATTGCCCGCACATACAAACCCGGCCAGGCCAGCAATACCGAGAATCTGGGCACGATGCTCTACGCCTCCCCAGAGCATCTGGGCCATAGCCAGACTGACGCCCGATCGGACATTTACAGCCTTGGCGCAACCATGTTCCATCTGCTAACCAATCACGAGCCGGTACCAATGGAGACACCGGCGCCCGGCACGCTGCAGCGGCTCGTGCCGTCGATCAGTGAAAAGACGGATCGTATCGTTGTTCGCGCGATGCAGCTAGATTCCGCGCTGCGTTTTCAAAGTGCGAAAGAGTGCCAGGCAGCCTTGCAGCAGGCGCTCAGCGCACAGCAGCCGGCGCGTTCGCCCCAAAACCGCGCGCAGGCGCGACGCTCCACTCCATCGCGAACGGCTGTTATTCCAGCGTCAGCCCCGGTGAGTGTCAAACGGTCCGCGCCTGCCAGCGGGCCGGCGCAACTGGAGGATGTTGTTTGCCCTCACTGCGGATTCGTGAACCGCGCTGGCGCGAAGTATTGCGCGCAGGACGGCGCGCGCCTGACATCAGCCAGCATAGATGGCACTGCCGCCGCGCAGCAGCGGCCCTCCGCGCCCTACGCGATCACCGGCACGTACGAGCAGCGCGGAGCCGAAGCCTTCGCAGCCGGCCAATTCGCCCAGGCGGCGCGGCTGGCGGAAGCAGCCATTGCATCGGGCCATGCGCGATATGAGCAGTACATGCTACTTGGGCACAGCCGCCAAAAGCAGGAACGTCCACTAGAGGCAGCCCAGGCGTTTGAGCGCGCAGCGGAACTGCGCGCCACATCGGAGGCGCTGGTTGCGCTGGGTGAGGCGTATACCGCGGCGCATCTGGCAGATCAGGCGCTTATAGCCTACACACGCGCGCGCCACGTCGCGCCCGATGATGCGCTCATCGCAAGTCGACTGAGCGCATGCAGTCTGGAACTTGGTTTACTATCCCAGGCTGAAGGCGAGGCGCGTAGCGCGCTCCAGCTGCGGCCCGGATTTCCACCGGCGCTTGTCGCCCTCGGCCGGATCGCAGAAGCGCGACACCAACTGGAAACGGCAGTCGCATTGTTTCGCCAGGCCATCACCGAGGATCCCGGCTCTGTCGATGCTCACCTGGAACTTGGCCGCACACTGCTCGCGCAGCACAAACCGGCCGAGGCGCTCAAGTCGCTACAGCAGGCACGCGCGCTGGCACCAGCACGCGCTGAGACGCACAGCGTTCTGGCTATTTGCTACCATGCCATCGGCCAGCGAACGCATGCCCGCGACGAGCTTCGCGAGGCAGTGCGCCTGAATCCGACGGACACGGAATCACGTGAGCTATTGCGCCAGCTCTAGTCGAACGTCAGCGGGTGCCTGAGCAGCCGCTCAATGAGGAGAAGATACATGAAATGCTGGAACTGCGGAGCCGACCTGCGTGAAGGCGCGCGTTTCTGTAACCAGTGTGGAGAGCGGCAGCCAGCAGATTCTACCCCTCAGGAAGAGCCTCTGGCGGTCGGACAAAATGCCAGCGAGAGCAGCGCGGCAGACTCCTCCGGTGAGACCACACATACCGGTTACGCCAAGAGACCACCACGTCCCATCCGCGCACAGCACGATACGATACCAGTCGGCATGGACCCGGTAGCTCTGCCCGACGACACAACAACGCCCGCGGACAACGCCGTGCCCCCAGAGCCAGCCTCGGAGAGCGCGTCCGAGCAGGAGAGCGCGGAATCAGACCAAGCCGCACTTGATCATCAGGAACATAACGCGATGCCGGACTATGATCCCCGCAATGGCTGGTACGCTGCGAAAGACGAGAACGCGCCACTCGAAGACCAGCCGACAATGGAGTATTCCACCATCGCGGAAAGTGGCGTGCCGCTGGATGCGACGCCGGTTGTGGCGGCCGGTCGCCAAACGGCGACATTGCGCGATTTCCATCCACATGGCATGGAGTCACCGGCAGACGGATTACCCTGGCCGCTGGTGCCCAGCATCATCGTTGGCGGTCGCTACCGTGTTGAGGCTGTGGTTATCCCAGCCAGCAGCAGCGGCAGTGGCGAGAACGTGTACCGCGTGCGCGATCTGCAAGGATACGAGCGGTGCTGGTCCTGCGGAGAGCAGCATGGGCCATCAGCCGCGAGCGATCAGTTCTGCACGAGTTGCGGCGCCGACATGCTCGCGCGGGATTTTCTCATGTACGAGCGGCTTCAGCTAGCAGAACGTGACGATGCGGCTACCGTACCTGATGAAACGACAGCATCGGAGGAGGTGACTCCTACTGATGCGGCGGACTCCGCGCAGGAGGCAGACGACGAGCGCGATACGGCGACATCCACGCCGGATGAACGCATATTCAGCCAGGGTCTGCGCGAGTATCGTGTCGTGGCGGTCGCGCCGGAGCCGGAGCTGTTTCCGCATGGCGTCCGCCTGTCGATGGCGCTGGCAACTGACCCGGGCGTGACGCGCGCGGGCGATCACGACGAAGATACCGCTGGCTTCACGCAGTTGACGCTGGCAACCGATGATCAGCTACATACCATCGCGCTCGCGATAGTCGCGGATGGGCTAGGCGGCCATGAAAACGGACAAGAGGCGAGCAATCTTGTTGTGCGCATGGTTACCGCACGCATGATTGCGGCAATCGGCCAGACAATGGGTAGCTCCGGACCTCAGCAGATGTCCGCGGGCGATCTTGACGGCTCGCTCATGCGCATCTTTACCGAGAGCATCCAGCAGGCGAATGAGGCGCTCATGGCGGCGAACGCACAGGAACACACGGACCGTGGCTCGACCATCGTCGCAGCCCTGATCTGGGACGCCACGGCCTTCGTAGCGCATGTGGGCGACAGCAGGGCCTACGTGCTCGACGATGCGGACATTCGCCGTCTCACAATGGATCATTCACTTGTGGAACAACTCATCGCGAGCGGGATGATCACGCCGGAAGAACGGTACACGCATCCTCAGCGCAACCAGATTCTTCGCAGCCTCGGCGATGAAAGTGGCAGCCATGTAGATATCGTCATACAGAAGCTGCGACCAGGCATGCGATTGCTGCTCTGTTCCGACGGCTTGTGGGAGATGGTGCGGGACGAGGCCATCGAGGATATCCTGCGCAGTACGCAAAGCCCGGAGGAGGCGTGCCAGATGCTGATTGCGCGCGCGAATGAGAATGGTGGCGAAGATAACATCGCCGCGCTCGTGCTCAACGTGGCTGGCTGATCGCGCGAGCGCAACTATAACGCCTGTTCTACGTACACGCACTTGTAGTGCGCAGACGACCAGGTGGTGCGAGTCCCGGCGCGTGTGGCGCGGATGGCAGCACTCCCAACTGGGCTATGAGAGAGCCACGTGAAAGGAGTTTCCGGTCATGGCCGGAGAAGTAACACTGACATGTCAGGTCGGGCGTGAGCGCATGAGCACCACCGGCAGCAGTCAACTGGCATATGTGCTCGTGGAGGCCCATCCGAGCGCCACCAGTGCCCAGGTTCGCATGCCGTTGAACTTCGCTCTGGTGCTTGATCATTCCGGCTCGATGAAAGGCCCGAAGCTTCGCGCGGTGAAAGAGGCAGTGAAGCTGCTTGTCAATCATCTCGATCCAAGCGATTACGTCTCGGTCGTGATCTTCGACGATAACGTCCGCGTCGTGGTTCCCGCGCAGCAGGCGGCAGATAAGAGCGGCATCAATACGCTGGTCGATGGCATTAAGGATGCCGGCGGCACAGCGATGTCCCTTGGGATGAGCGTCGGGCTGACAGAACTGCGCAAGCACGCGTCACCGGGAATGGTCAACCGGATGATCCTGCTGACCGATGGTGTTACCTATGGGGACGCCGATCGCTGCCGCCGTATCGCAGACGACGCGGGTGCTTCAGGCATCGGGATCTACCCTCTGGGTATAGGCGCAGACTGGGATGAGGATCTGCTTGATAATATCGGGCATCGCAGCGGCGGCATGCCCGCCGAATTTATCCGCCAGCCTGAAGACGCGCTGGGCATTTTCGAGCGCCAGCTACGAAGCGCGGCCAGCGTCAGCGTGCGCGCCGCCCAGCTCACCGTGCGTCTGCCTGCGGGCGTTACCCCCAAGCGTGCGATCAAAGTATTGCCGCTCATAAGCGAGCAGAAACAGGATGCGCTCTCCGATCATGAAGTTGTCGTATCACTCGGTGACATCGAGCGCGACGCGCCGCAAGCGACACTGCTAGAATTGATGATCGAGCCGAAGCCCGCTGGAACTTTTCGCATCGCTCAGGCAGAATTGAGTTATGATGTGCCAAGCGAGGGACAGACCAGGATCCGTGCGGATGCCGTTGTAACCTTCACTACGGAAAAAGTTCCACCGGAGGAAGCGAATCCCGTCGTGATGAATTATGCCGAGAAAGTCAATGCGCACCGGCTGGTGACCCGCGTGCTCGATGAGTACAAGAAGACGGGCAAGATTACCACGCGCATTCATCCGAATGTCACGCGCATTCTCGATCCTGAGACGCAGCGGCTCCTGCAGCAGGCATCGGGTGGCGGCACGCTCTCGTCTGAAGACGTGAAGAGCATAGGCAATAAGACACGCAAGCTGACGCAGCGCTTCGACGAGTAACCTGCCGGTAGACGCTTGCGGGTGAAGCAGATGGAGGAGAAGCATGAGCATACGTTGCTCTCAGGGCCATGAGAATCCCGACGGCTCGGCATTTTGTGACGAGTGCGGCGAGCGGTTGGTGCCAGCTGAGATCAGCCCGGCGCCAACCGCACCCAGTGACGAGCCCACGGTACCCGGCGTTGAAACCACGCCCGAAGTGACCCCACGGCTGGTGGTGCAGGCTGATGGCTCAGAGTTCGACCTTTCGGGCAAGAGTGAAGTCTTGATCGGGCGCGAAGACCCTGCCAGCAATATCTACCCTGATATCGACCTGACACCACATGGTGGAGAAGAAGGCGGCGTCTCACGCATGCACGCCAAGATCTTCCTCGATGCCGGCCAATATATGGTTGAAGACGAGAACAGCACAAACTTTACCCATCTCAACCGGCAGAAACTCTCACCCAAAACGCCGACACCAATCAAGGATGGTGACGAGTTGCGCCTTGGCCGGGTCGTCATGACCTTCAAAGTCTCGTGAGCGCGAAGAACGCATACCCTCATCGCAGGGTGAGGGTATGCCAGCTCAGCATATCGGGCGTACGCCAAGAGCAGCGAGCATGGATATGGCGCGGCCGTCTCCCCTGCAACAAGACACATCCGGGCAGTACACGTTCCATTCGCTGCCGATAGCGGAGGTCTACGCGGCGCTGGACTCCAGCCCGGGTGGCCTTTCGACAGACGAGGTGCGAACGCGGCTGATCCGCTACGGTCCGAACGAACTGCGCGAAGTTAAAGGTCCTCCTCTCATCCTGCGGTTTCTTTCGAACTTCACGCACCTCATGGCCCTCCTTCTCTGGATGGCCGGTCTGGTCAGCTTCATCGCACACCTACCACAGCTCGGAATCGCGATCTGGCTCGTCAACGTGATCAACGGCATCTTTAGCTTCTGGCAGGAGTACAAGGCGGAGCGCGCGACGGAAGCCTTGCGCAAGCTGCTGCCGTCGTACGCGCGCGTGCGTCGGTCCGGTCAGGAAGTGCGTATTCCGAGCGAGGAACTAGTTCCCGGAGATGTGCTCTTGCTAGGCGAAGGCGAACACATCTCGGCGGATGCACGGCTCATCGAAGCCGCGGACCTGCAGGTGGACCAGTCAACGCTGACCGGTGAATCACACCCGGTCCGCAAATCGGAAGCTCCAATCCACCGTGAAGGCGCTCGGCGGGCCGAATTGCCATGCCTGGTGTTTGCGGGGACGAATGTCGTCGCGGGCACGGGCACGGCAGTCGTGTTCGCAACAGGAATGCGAACAGAGTTCGGCAAGATTGCCCAGCTCACGCAGAGCGTGCAGGATGAACGCAGTCCGCTGGAAATCGAATTACGCCATGCCACGCGTGCCATCACGGCTCTGGCAATAGGGGTGGGCGCGCTATTTTATCTCCTATCCGTCCTGCTGGTACGTGGCCAGCCGGCAGATGCCTTTATCTTCGCGATTGGCATGGTTGCCGCGTTTGTGCCTGAAGGCATGCTGCCAACCGTCACGCTCACGCTAGCCTTGGGTGTGCAGCGCATGGCGAAGCATCACGCGCTTATCAAGCGTCTCTCCTCCGTGGAGACACTCGGCTGTACCACAGTCATCTGCACGGACAAGACCGGCACGCTGACCGAGAACGAGATGACGGTCTGCAACCTGTGGGCTTCGGAAACGGACTTTGTGGTCACGGGCTCAGGATACGCACCTGAAGGCCATATTGAGAGTTCACGTGCTGCTCAGGAGCCAGACCAGGCTGATGTACGCCGTCTGCTGGTCGCGGCGAGCCTATGCAATGACGCCCACATCGTTCCTCCGGATGAGACGTCGGGACGGTGGTTGCCGGTGGGTGACCCAACCGACGCGGCGCTTCTCGTTGCCGCCATGAAGGGCGGAGTGGATCCAGCTGAAGAAGCAAGACAAGCTCCCCGCAAGCGCGAGTTGCCGTTCGACTCACATCGGAAATGCATGAGCACCATTCACCAGTGCGGCGACTCCATCGTGGTATACACCAAGGGCGCGCCAGCGGAACTGATCCAGCGCTGCGCGCGCTTTATGCGTAATGGCCAGGAGCGTGTACTGGAAGCCGACCAGCGACGCACAATCGTCGAGGCGATAGACGCTTATGCGCGTGCTGGCCTCCGAGTCCTTGCCGTGGCCGAGCGTCATCTCCCGCCCGATGTGCTGACATACACCCCGGAGACCGTCGAACGAGACCTGACCTTCCTTGGACTGACCGCAATGTTCGACCCACCACGACCTGAAGTCAAAGACGCAATTGGCCGGTGTCATCAGGCCGGTATTCGCATCATCATGATTACCGGTGACTATGGCCTCACGGCAGAGAGCATTGCTCGCCGCATCGGCATTGTGCACGAGGAGCACCCAACTATTCTAACCGGAGCCGATCTCGATGAAATGGACGATGTGATGCTCCGCGAGAGGCTACATGGAGACGTGTTGCTGGCGCGTGTGGACCCGGAAGACAAACAGCGGGTCGTCACAGCACTCCAACAGATTGGCGAGATCGTCGCGGTGACAGGCGACGGGGTCAATGACGCGCCCGCGCTCAAGCAGGCCAACATTGGAGTCGCGATGGGCATCGCGGGCACTGATGTCGCCAAAGAGGCGGCAGACATAGTGCTGACCGATGACAACTTCGCATCCATCGTGAATGCCGTCGAGGAGGGACGCGCGGTTTACGGCAATATACGGAAGTTCGTCACGTACATCTTCACCAGCAACATGGCGGAAGCCATACCGTTCATTCTCTATGCCGTTAGCGGCGGTCGCATTCCGCTGGCACTCACCGTGATGGAGGTACTAGCCATCGATCTTGGCACCGACATGATGCCGGCGCTTGCGCTCGGAGCGGAGCAAGCTGAGCCTGGCGTCATGAGGCGTGGGCCTCGCGACCCGAAAGCGCACATCATCACACCAGCGCTGCTCCTGCATGCCCTGGTCATACTTGGACTGGCGGAGAGTATCGTGTCTATGACCGCGTTTTACGTCCAGTACTGGACCTCCGGCTACGCGGGCCAATGGCTCGATCTTCCCGCGACCGGCACGCTCTATCGTACGGCAACGGCCATGGCGCTTGGGGGTGTCGTCGCGGCGCAGATCGGGAATGTATTCGCGCAGCGTACCGAGCGAGCCTCCATCATGCGAGTCGGCTTCCTGGGAAACACATGGATCTGGATTGGCATTGCCACAGAGATAGCGCTTGTATCAGCGATTATCTACATTCCCGCCTTGCAGGGCATATTCACCACAGCCCCGCTCTCATGGCACAATTGGCTCTTCCTGCTTGCCTGTACGCCCGTGCTCCTCATCATTGAGGAAATCCGTAGAGCGTTTAACCGACGCCGGCAGCACCGCGCTACGCGCTCCAGACAGACCAGAGGGCTCTAGTGCCGCGGTGCGCAACATGGATTCCGCGAGCACGGCACGCGCTGCCTATCGCGCGGCCCGCTTCTTCCGTTGCGCAGCGGCGACATCCTGGTCGGGCGGCTGGAATGATTCCAGGAAGCGCTGCCGGTATGCCGCAAATGTACCCGCGAAGATGGCCTCACGTGCGCCCTCCACGAGCCGGATCAGAAAGCGTAAATTGTGGATGCTGGCCAGCCGGTAGTAGAGCAGCTCTCCCCGGCTGTCGTCATCCTCCGCGCGAATCAGGTGATGCAGATAGCCCGCGCTAAACGTTCGACACGTGTAGCAATCGCAGGTCGGATCAAGCGGACCCTTCTCGGCACGGAAGCGCGATGCCCGGATATTCAACCGGCCCGAGGGAGTATACAGGCCGCCCGTGCGAGCGGTACGGGTCGGCAATACGCAGTCGAACATATCCACGCCACGCGCGATGCCTTCCAGCAGATCATCCGGCGAGCCGACACCGAGCAGGTGTCGAGGCTTCGCATCGGGCAACTCCGGCACGACAGCTTCGAGCATCTCCCACATCAGCGGCTTCGGCTCGCCGACCGAGAGGCCGCCAATCGAAAAGCCATCAAACGGCAGAGAGCCAATGAAGCGCGCGCTCTCGGCGCGCATACGCGCATCCATTCCGCCCTGTGGGATTCCAAATAGCGCCTGGTCGATTCGTACCTGTGAGGCAAGCGCGCGCTCCGCCCAGCGATGCGTACGCTCGGTGGCGGTCCGTGCCTCTTGCGCCGAGCACTGATAAGGCGGGCACTCATCCAGCGGCAAAATAATATCCGCTCCCAGCAGCGACTCGACCTCCATGACCCGTTCCGGCGTAAGGTATATCTCCGCGCCATCGAGATGCGAGCGAAAACGCACACCGTCATCCGTGACCTCGCGCAGCTTGCCAAGGCTAAAGACCTGGAACCCGCCGCTGTCCGTCAGGATAGGGTGAGGCCAGCGCATGAAGCCGTGCAAGCCGCCGAACTCCGCGATAAGCTCGGGACCCGGACGCAAGAGCAGATGGTAAGTATTGGAAAGCACCACGCTGGCGCGCATCGCCTCCAGATCATCTGGTCCGACGGCCTTCACGGTCGCATGAGTGCCGACCGGCATAAAGACGGGAGTGGGGATCACGCCGTGCGGCGTGTGCACCACCCCCGCCCGCGCGTCCGTCTCAGCGCAGCGCGCCTGGACGTCGAAGCGGAGGGGCTGGCCGGGCGCGAGCGCGGCTGGAGACAGATGGTCAATGTGGTCATGAGACATGCACTATTCCTGAAGTGATGGTAGCGGGACGGACACACGCCTGTATTGTACGCTGGAATGGAGGAGTTCCGCACCTTCGACCGTTCGTGCCCGAAACCTACGCGCCCGCGGATTTCTGCGGCATTGCCTCATCCTCGCCGACGAGCCGCATAGTGAGATCCCACAAATGCAGGGCATCAAGTTCGTTGTACGCTCTTGCGGCAGCCTTGCGTGGGCGCCCATTGGCAAAATACGCACCCGTTACGCTCTCCAGTGCAGGATCGGTTGCGACTCGTAGCTGCGTTTGCGCGCCTTTCGAGGGAGAAAGGAGAAATGGCTTGAACCAGCGGAAGAACAGCCCGCTGACGTTGCCCTGCTCCTGCGCGAAATTGGAGGCGATGACGCCGGGGTGGACGGCGTTGACGGTGACGCCCGTGCCTTTGAGACGGTGCGCAAGCTCGAATGTAAACATGATGAGCGCCAGCTTTGAATCATTGTAGGCGCGCCAGCCTCCCCTGCTCCACGCGCCTTCGTAATCCGACCAGCGCAAGCGACCACCGGTATGCGCGGCGGACGAGACGTTCACAATGCGCGACGGGGCGCTCTCCTTCAATCGATCGAGCAGCAGATGCGTCAGCAGGAATGGCGCGAGGTAGTTGACAGCGAACGTCGTTTCGTAGCCATCCGGAGTAAGCCTACGCCGGTCGATCATCAGGCCAGCGTTGTTGACGAGAATATCCAACCGGGAATAACTGGCATGAATCGCGTTTGCCAGGCCGCGCACCGCCTCAAGCGATGAAAGATCAGCGATCAGGACATCCACATGCCCAGACGGATGTTCGTCACGAATCCTGGCGGCGGCAGCGTTCGCCTTCGCGGCATCACGCGCCACCAGAGCGACTGTCGCCCCGCGATGCGCCAGCTCGCGCACCGTCTCATATCCGATGCCTGAATTGCCACCCGTCACCACACAGACTTTTCCCGCCAGCGACATGTCATTTACCGCCATACCGACCCTCAGTTCACATCACATCCGGCTCAAGAGCAGATAACTCCGCTCAGCAGCCTTCAGATTATAGTGAATTGAGTCGAAGCCTGGCAGATGGCCTGTACAATCGCGAGCTACCGCTCAGTTTGCCTGGCTTTAACGACGGAGAGAGCAAGCATTGCATTATGTAGGGGAATCGTGTATCCTTGCCTCGACCATTCGGACTAGGCCGTGGACGGCTATGGTGATTTTCCTATGCTGCGCGTGGGAGACGAATGGATTGGCACACAGCGACGTGTGCGCGAAGTCACGTGTACCAAGGGTGGCTTTCGAGGAGGTCCCGGAATCATGTACGAAGACAAGACGCTGCGATGTCGAGAGTGCGGCCAGGAGTTCGTCTTCAGCGCGGGTGAGCAGGAATTTTATCAGCAGAAGGGTTTGCTGAACGAGCCAGGCCGCTGTCCCGCCTGTCGGTCGCGGCGTCGGCAAGCGGCCAGCGGCGCGATGGGTGGCGAGCGGGCACCACGTGAAATGCATACCATCGTTTGCGCCGAGTGCGGCGCGGAAGATCAGGTGCCATTCCTCCCGCGCAACGATAAGCCGGTGTACTGCCGGAATTGCTTCGAACGAGTACGCCGATAAGCCTGAGACCATGGCGTGACGCCAATGCCCCAGTGACATTGCGAAACGGAATGCCAAGATGTCTGCGCGGTCGGAAAGAGCTTTCCGGCCGCATTGCTCTCCGCGCGAATTATGCCGCATCCCACTCCTTCGTACCAGCGCGTGGCGCGAATGTAAGCCAGTGCGTATGATGGTGCCGCCAGACTTTGCTGTGCATGGTGCCGGGAGATTGCTCCAGCCACGGCAATCAGATCACGCTTGCTCAGGCGCATCGCGCTCGAGATGAATTGGGACGTCTTCCTCAGCCTACACGTATCGGCGCTGGATAGGAACACGTCGGAGAAGGGAAGGAACATGCGGCGTGTACCAACTGGCCCATCATCTCATGATCACGCGCATCGTTCGCGGCCGCGTGGGCGCGCATTCATAAGCGCGCCGCACCGGCTCTTTGCTCCCCTCCTTCTGACGCTCAGCCTGCTGGCAGTTACGTGTGCATCAGTTCACGCACAGACGCGCCCACCGGGAGGCAACTTCACCGATCCAGCAATCTACGCGGTAGATGTGGCGCAGCCAGCCGTCGTCCGGATCGTCACGCTCTACTCCGGTCACATCACTTTGAGCCTCTGCGGTCGCGATGTGACCCTGCCCGCGTCAGGCAAAGACTACCAGTTCGGCCAGAGCGGATCGGGCGCGTTCGTCAGCGCGAACGGCGACATCCTGACAGCCGACCATGTAGTCACCGTAGACCCCTATGCGTTCTTCGACGATCCGGTGGCCGCGCAGGATATCGCTGACCTGCTGAATACCAACCCCGGCTGCCACCTGACCACGCCGATCACTGGCACGGACGTAGCAAATGGTTTTGTACAGGCCGCGAATATTCCTTTTACGACACATCTTTCCACTCCGAGCAGGCTTGTCTGGCAGGATACGCCCTACACGGGACCGGATTCATCGGCTTCCACGCAGCAGCTACTCGACGCGCTGATGCCAGTACACCACGAGTCAGCCAGCATCGTCACCGAAAGCGCCGTCGATCAGAACGACCTTGCGATCATCCATGTCCCGCTTGTGGATACGCCGAGCATCCCGCTCGCGGATTCAAGTCAGGTGGAAGTAGAAGATCAGCTGACCTTGATCGGTTTCCCTGGCAATGGCGATGCCAGCCATCTCACAGACCAGACGGTTGATGCCACTGATCTGCTCACGCCTTCCGTCAACAACCTCATGGTCAGCGCGATGAAGAGCAGCAGCAACGGCGCCAGGCTTATCCAGGTCGGCGGCAATGTCGAGCACGGTGATAGCGGCGGGCCGGTGCTCAACAGCGCGGGCCAGATTGTTGGTGTCGTCAGCTTTGGCGGCTCAGATTCGCCCGGCAGCACAGCATTCCTCCGCACGAGCAACAATGCGCGCGCACTCCTTAGTCAGGCATCCGTCAACACGACACCCGGGCCATTTGAATCGCAGTGGGAATCGGCATTCGCCGCGTATGCCAGCGCCCACGCGGGCCACTGGCAGCTGGCGGTTCAGCGCATGAAGGCGCTGAGCATTCGCTACCCGCAGTTCGGCGGTATTCTGCCTTATCTCGCATACGCGCAGGGAGCGGCAGTTTCGGAACCAGTGACAGCGACTACGACAGACGTTCGCGCCGTGCCAGCGGCAATTCTGGGCATCGTGGCCCTGGCGCTGCTGCTGGCACTCATCCTCGTCACTCGCCGGAGACACCAGCGAGAACGGGGTGCACTAGCCGTTGCCCCGGCATCTCCTTACTCGACGTACCCGACGCCAGCCGGTCATCCGATGACCACCATGGCACCACACATCCCGCCTTCGGTGGATGGCTGGTCTCGCGCATTCACGCCCGAAGGACCTGCCGGCTTGCGCTACCCGTATGCCGCGACGCCAGAGCCACATGAGACCCCGCGCGCGTCTCCGCCCGCGTCGCTATCCGGCATACACCGGCCAGTTTCGACCTCCAGCAGCTCGGCCTCAGGAGCGTGGAACACGCCAGGCGCCAACTCTGGCATGGCTCCCAGGTATCCTTCCGCGCCTCCGGTTGTGGCCGAGCCGGTGTGGAAACCACCTGTCACGCAGCCAGGCATGTTCGGTGGCCCTCCATCGGGATTACCGGCGCGCGAGAACCTGCAAATCCGCAGCGATAACCTATCCAGCCCTGCTACCGGAAGGTGCTATGCCGGCCATTCCATGCCCGATACTGAGATATACTGTCCGACATGTGGCATGCCACGAATGCCGGATTCTCCGCCCTCATGGCGCAATGCGCGTTAAAGCTCTGTGAGAGACGTGGACAAGATCAATGCGGAGAAACATGTGGACCTCTGGCAGCGGCTGGCATGCCCAGGGATGAGAACCTAGCATGCGAGAAGAGTACCCACTCGCGAGGCTCGCGCAACTTATCGCGGCCGCGCGCGCTGTGCCCGGACCAACACGCGTTACGATCCGCAATACGGAACGATTCGGGCTCATACACCTCTATATACAGGGTGGCGCGGCGGTCCGAGCACACGGGCACTTGCGGCGCATGACGGAAAGCCTGCAAGATCTCGCGACGTGGCGCTTCGGAACGGTGCGCATGGAAGATACGCTCTCGCGAGATCTGCCGACAGCAGCCGACGAACAACTGGAGTCGGCGCTGACCAACGCACTCGTTCGCCTGGAAGCTCAGAGCGTGATCGCGCCTTCTCAGCATCCAGAGCCGCAGCCCGTCACCCTACAGGCTGATCAGGCGTCAACCGCCGATGCCACCGAACAGGCTCGGCCAGTATATGATGCGCCTCGCCATGATGCGCCTCGCCACGCACCACCGACGCCACCACCACCAGGTACAGATGGGCTTCCACCGCTGGTGGCTCCCAGCACAAGTGAGCCGCGGACGTCACAGCAGTCGATACACAGCGGAGAGCTGGTGGACCGCCTCACCACACCGCAATGGCAGATGATCGCGCTCATCGTGCGTCAGATCATGCAGAAGGCGGCTGACCTGGTTGGCGAATCTATGGCAGAGACGATGCTCCGGCTGTCTCTTGCACAGGCAACACGCACACATCCGATCCTGCACGATATCCAGATGGATGCCTCCGGCTGGCTGGAAGCGGTGTCGCCCGACGCTATCGCCCACTATTCGACATTTGATGTGGCCGATGCCATCGCATCTCTCCTCACAGGGTTCGAAGCACGCTGTGCCAGCCTCATAGGTCCTGAACAGGCACAGCAGATTATTGCCTCAGTCGCGGCGCCATTCCGCGCCTCTCTCGAACAGCTTGGCCTGCATATCGCTGTCTAATGGTCCACGTAGCCGCGCGGATGCGTCTGCCGCCACTTCCATGCGCTCTCGATGATGGTATGCAGGTCTGGATAGCGCGGGCTCCATCCCAGCTCACGCCGGATGCGTTCGGAGCTGGCGACCGTCGCCACCTGATCGCCTGGGCGGCGCGGCTGCTCATCTACAGGCAGCGGCTTCCCCGTCACGACGCGCGTCGTCTGGACGACTTCACGAACTGAATAGCCGTTGCCGTTGCCGACGTTGTAGACGCGGAAACCAGCATCCGCCCGGCCAAGCGCCAGGATATGGGCCTGAGCGAGATCCACGACGTGAATGTAGTCGCGCACAGCCGTGCCATCTGGCGTCTCGTAATCGGTGCCAAAGATCGTCACCGGCTGGTTCTGCTCCGCCGCGCGCAGTACGAGCGGGATGAGGTGCGTCTCGGGATCATGCATTTCTCCGTTACGCTCCGTAGCGCCAGCGGCGTTGAAGTAGCGCAGTGCGGTAGCCGTCAACCCATGTGCCTCCGATACCCACCTCAGCATGTGCTCAACCATCAACTTGGACTCGCCGTAGGGATTGGTCGGGCGCGCTGGCGCATCTTCTGAGATCGGTAGCTGCTCAGGATCACCGTAGAGCGCGGCAGTCGAGCTGAAAACGATCTTGTTCACACCCGCATCCAGCATGGCACGCAGCACGCGCACGCTCCCGCCGGCGTTATTTTCGAAGAACTGCTCTGGATGCGTGACGGAGAGACCCACTTCGATCAGCGCAGCCATGTGAATGACCGCCTCGATGGCATGATCGCGCATCACCATGCGCAACCCGTCGAAGTCGTTCACGTCCCCGCGTACAAGCGGCACATCACTGGCGAGCGCGGACGGATGCCCCTTGACGAGCGAATCGTACACGACCGGCGCATGCCCGGCACGCGCCAGCTCTTCCACGATCACACTGCCGATATAGCCCGCTCCGCCCGTAACCAGGACCCGCATACAGCACTCCCCTTCACGCCGCAATTCGCACAACGCGATTGTGCAAACCTTCGCAAGTATACGTGGCACGAACGATTGCCACAAGCGCCACGGCATGAAGCCGTGTTGACGGAGGTCCATCATGATCAGTACCATCCTAAAGAGCAATCCCTGTATACAATGTGCGCAAAGTCCCTTGAACGGAATTCACATGCACCCTGGCAATCTGCCCGCGGTTCGCAATGAAGTTTGGCGTACAAAGACGTTTCTCGGAGTGAGAAACCGGTCATTGACGTGGCTCATATCCATTAGTGTCGCGTTGCTGCTTCTGCTGGCCGCATGCGGGACAGCTCCCGCTACGCCGCCGATCGCGAACACAACGCCCGTTCCGCAGCCAACCGTCCACCCGCCGGTGGTTTACGTCGCGATGGGTGCATCGGATGCCGTCGGCGTGGGCGCGGACAATCCCGCAACCCAGGGATACGTCCCACGTATTATCGCCCGCCTGCCGGCGCATTCTCAGGCACTCAATCTTGGCATAAGCGGCATCACGCTGCACGACGCACTGCAACAGGAGCTGCCACAGGTCGCCCCGGAACATCCAACCCTTATCACCGTCTGGCTGGTCGGCAACGATTTTCGTGACTGCGTGCCGCTCGACCAGTACAGCGCTGACCTGAATACGCTTCTGACCGACCTGCATAACCAGACCTCCGCTCAGGTCTTCGTGGCTAACCTGCCGGACATGAGTGAACTGCCATCCTTCCAGCGGGGTGCGCCGGGAGCCGGAGCATGCCTGGCGAATAAGCCCATGCCGGCAGTGCGCCAGATGGCGGAGCAGTGGAACGCGGTGATAGCGAAATCCGTTTCGCAGCATGGCGATGTGCTGGTGAATCTCTTTAACTCCGACCTGCTGGCGCATCCAGACTATATCTCTCCCACAGACGGCTTTCATCCTTCGAGCCAGGGATACGCCCGGCTGGCAGATCTCTTCTGGATGGAGATAGTCGCGCATCACGCCGTGCCATCGCCCTGAAGCCGAATACGGAGGCGAACGGCCGCATTTGTTGCCCAGCGGTCTCCTGTGCTACAGTGCCACACGTAGTATGACGGACACCACCCTGTAGTTAGAGGAAGGGCTAAACGCTATGCCAGACGGGACGCCGCCGGAGGCGCCCATGCGGGCTCAAGAGGTAGCGGCTCCATCTCCTACCGCGACTCAGCGCATGCATATCCGTCTCCGCGTGAACGGATCTACGTACGACGTTGAGGTCGAGCCACGCAGCACGCTTCTGCGTGTGCTGCGCGAAGATCTGCATTTTACGGGCGCTAAACCCGGCTGCGAGATGGGAAATTGTGGCGCGTGCACCGTCCTCGTAGATGATGAAGCCATCTATAGCTGCCTCACGCTGGCAGTCGAATGCCAGGATCGCGACATTACGACGATCGAGGGGCTATCGCACGATGGCGAGCTGGACCCGGTGCAGGCGGCATTTGTTGAGCACGACGCCCTGCAGTGCGGCTATTGCACTCCCGGCCAGGTGCTGGCGATGAAAGCGCTGTTTCACCGTAATCCACATCCGACTGAGGACGAGATCGAGCGCGCCATGTCGGGAAATATCTGCCGCTGCGGCGCCTATCTCAAGATTCGCGCGGCCGCGCGGTCGCTTGCGTCTCAACCATAGCCGAGCGGAGAGAGCCGTTTTCGGGCTCCCGCCCGTGTCGCGGTTATTTTCTCCCTGTATGCGTGTAAAGGTGAGTCCACATGCCCATTCGCATCGTGACGACACACGTCGAATTCGAAGGCCAGGTATCCGAGCAGCGCGTTGTCATCGAAGGTGACGAGCCAGCCGTCTGGGGAGCCGATACCGCGTTGACTGTCGTTGGCAAACCAATGCCGCGCGTAGATGGACGCGAGCGGGTCACGGGTGCCGCGCGCTACGCCTACGACGCCCAGCTTCCCGGTATGCTGACGGCAGCCACGCTCGGCTCGCCACATCCGCATGCGCGTGTCGTGCGGATAGAGTCCAGCCGCGCGGAGAACATGCCAGGCGTGCGCGCCGTGCTACATCGCTTCAATGCCGGTGACCTTATCGATCCGGTGCGCAAGCATCCGTTCTTTCCTGAGGAAGTGCTCTTCTTCGGTGAATTCGTAGCCGTTGTGCTTGCCGATACGCGAGATCAGGCGGAAGACGCGCTCGCGGCCATCGCAGTCGAGTATGAGCCGCTGCCATTCGTGATCGATCCGGAGTCGGCTCTCGCGGATGGCGCGCCGCTCATCAATACCGCGAACAAGCATAATTCCATCTCGGACGAGTATCCGAAAACCTACGAACGCGGGGACGTGGAGGCTGGCCTGGCTCAAGCGGACGCAACCGTCGAGGTGCGCTTCGAGACGCCGACCGCTCTCCACAACAGCATGGAACCGCATGGCGCGACCGCCAGCTGGGATGGTCATACGCTCACGCTGTGGAGCTCCACACAGAATATCCACGGCGTCCGGCGTAGTGCCGCGAACTTCCTGGGGCTGCAGCAAAACCAGGTGCACGTCATCAAGCAATATATGGGCGGCGGCTTCGGCAGCAAGCTCGGAGCACACAAAGCTGAGCTGATCGCGGCCTATGCGGCGCGTCTGCTCAACCGGCCCGTCAAGTTCATGCTGAGCCGCGAGCTGGAGAATCTGGCGTCGGGCAACCGGCCGACCAGCATTCAGTACCTTCGGCTTGGCGCGAAGCGCGACGGCACGCTGACGGCTATAGACCTCCGTGCCATCGAGAACGTCGGCGCCTATGGCGACTGGTTCGCCTCCGTCGCCTGGCCGGCGAAAGAGCTCTATCAATGCGCGAATGTGCGCACGGTGGACGTTCCCGCGCGAACGAATCTCGGCTCGCAGGCGTCTTTCCGCGCTCCCGGCGTGGTGGAAGGCATGACGGCGCTCGAAGTGGCCATTGACCGCATGGCGGAAGCCATCGGCATGGATTCGCTCGAATTCAGGCGAAAGAACTATGCTGAGCGCTACCAACTGCTGGACCGGCCCTATGCCGACAAGTCACTGAACGAGATCTACAGCATCGGCGCCGAGCGAATTGGATGGGCCACGCGGGACGACGAACAGCGGCGCTTTCCGCAGGGGCGTGATGGCCAACTGCAGCGTGGCGTTGGCATGGCAAGCCAGCTCTGGGGCGGCGAAGGCGGACCACCAGCCCAGGCAATCGCGAAGCTCCTGCCGGATGGCTCAGCCGTCATTCTTACCGGGACGCAGGATATTGGCACCGGTACGCGCACCGTGCTGGCGCAGATCGCCGCCGAAGAGCTGGGACTGCCCATCGAGCAGGTGCGCGTGGAGCTGGGCGACACGGAATATGGCGTCTTCGCTCCGGCAAGCGGCGGCAGCATGACGCTGACCTCTGTCGGTCCCGCTGTGCGCATGGCAGCCGTGGAGGCGCGCAAAGAAGCGCTGGAAGCGATTGGCCATCTGACCGAGGCGCCCGCGGACGTGCTGGAAATCCGCGACGGTACCGTCTACGCGCGCGATACCGGGCGGGAACTCGGCACATTGCGTTCGTTCATGACGCAGCTCGATGGGCACGAGATCACCGCTCGCGGCATGCGCGGTCCAAACGCGGAAGACGTCACCATCCGGACGTTTGGCGCGCAATTCGTCGAAGTCGAGGTAGATACCGGCACAGGGCAAGTCACGATCAAGCGAGTCGTGGCGGTGCATGATTGCGGCCGCATCGTGAATCCACTGACATTCAGCAGCCAGATCGAGGGCGGCATCATTCAGGGTATCGGGCTGGCGCTTACGGAGCAGAGGGTCGTAGACCAGCGGCTCGGCACCGTCCTCAACCCCAATCTGGAAAACTACAAGGTGCCCACGATTCGCGACGTACCTGAGATCGACATCATCGCGCTGAACCGCCCGAACGTTGCCGCGAACTCCATCGGCGCGCTCGGCGCCGGCGAGCCGCCCATCATTCCGACAGCGGGAGCCATCGCGAATGCCGTCGCACACGCGCTGGGCCGTCACGTGGATACGCTGCCACTGACGCCGGATCGTGTCCTCGATCTTCTGAAGTAGGTGTCATGCATGAAGAACTTTGACTATCTCTCGGTTGAGAGCGCGCGCGAAGCGGTGGCCGCGCTTGCGGAGCGCCCAGCGGGCAGCGCGAAGATTATCGCCGGCGGCACAGACCTGCTTACGCTTATGAAGGCCGGTCTGGCAGAGCCGCAGCAACTGATCAGCATCCGTCGCGCCGGCGAGCTGCACCAGATGCGCTTCGACGCTGATGGAACGCTGCATCTTGGCGCACTTACCACACTCGCCGACATTGAGCGCGATACGCAGATCGCAGAACTCCTTCCTATCCTGCGAGACGCGGTACGTGACGCCGCTTCACCCCAGTTGCGCGCGATGGCGACAATTGGCGGCAATCTGCTTCAGAACGTGCGCTGCTGGTACTATCGCGGGCAGTATCGGTGCTGGCTGAAGGGCGGCGAAAACTGCTACGCGCGCGGAGGCGAGAACAAGTATCACGCCATTGTCGATCTCAGTCCGTGCGTCGCGGTTCATCCCTCGGATGTGGCCCCGGCGCTCGTCGCGCTGGATGCGCAGATAAAGATCGAGGGTCCGCAGCCACGCACGGTAGCGGTGGCGGAATTCCTTCAGCCGCCAGCGCCTGACCGCCGGTCGGACCATACGCTCGGGCAAGGCGAAGTCATCACCGAAATCTCGATTCCCGGGCAGCCAGCGGGCGCTCATGGCGTCTACCTGAAGGCGATGGACCGGCATGCGTGGTCCTTCGCGCTCGGGAGCGCGGCGGCTCAGGTTGCCGTTGCAGACGGCAGGTTCACTCATGTGCGGCTGGCGCTTGGGGCAATCGCGAACGTGCCAGTGCGAGCACACGATGTGGAAGACGCGCTCTCCGGGCAGGATGCCACACGAGAGGCCGTCATGCAGGCAACGGAGAACATGATGGAGAAGGCGACGCCGCTCGCCCACAATAGCTACAAGGTGAGGCTCTCCCGCGAGCTTGCGCGCCGGGCGCTGCTCCAGGCGGCGCGGATCAACGACTAGCGACTTCTGGCATCGGCGTTGCGATGTATTTCGCCGTGTCGGCAGAGACTGAGACAGGCTGAAGGTATCAGCGAGGAGGAGTGTGGCACCATGTCGGACGAAGTGAAGCAACGAAAAGCCGAGCATGTCAGCGTCTCACTCCAGCACGACGTCTCTGCCCCGCAGACTGCGTCGTGGGCGGATATCCACCTGATACACCGCGCGCTGCCGGAAGTTGATCTGGATGACATCGATACCTCCGTGCAGTTCCTCGGTCGCAAGCTGAACTATCCTGTTTTCGTGTCTTCACTAACAGGTGGGCATCCGGATGTCGCCGGCATCAACGAGCGCCTGGCAAGAATCGCTGAGGAATATGGTCTGGCGATGGGTGTCGGCAGCCAGCGCGCCGGCATCCTCAACGAATCTGTTGCGGCGAGTTATGCCGTCGCGCGTGAGCGCGCACCGCACGCATTTCTCATCGCCAACGTAGGCGCGCCCCAGCTCATCGCGCAGAAGCATCACCCAGCATTTACACCGGACGACGTACGCAAGGCAATCACGATGATTAGCGCGAACGCTCTCGCTGTGCATCTCAATTTCTTGCAGGAGGCAGCGCAGCCCGAAGGTGACCGGAACGCTCGCGGCTGCGTGGAAGCGCTCAAGGCTGCGGTGGGCATGGCGGGTGTACCCGTCATCGCGAAAGAGACCGGAGCGGGCATTAGCTTTGAGCAGGCGATCACGCTGCGTGCCGCGGGCGTCTCAGCCATCGACGTCGGCGGCGCAGGTGGCAGCAGCATGGCGGCGATGGAAAGCGTTCGCGCCGAAGCGCGAGGCGATACCGGCACAGCGCGTGTCGGCCAGCTCTTTCGCGATTGGGGAATTCCGACGCCCATCGCCGTAGTGGAAGCCGGACAAGCCGCGCCAGAGATGCCCTTGATCTCCACGGGCGGGGTGCGTTCAGGGCTGGATGCCGCGCGCGCTATTGCTCTGGGCGCTACACTGGTGGGGATGGGATTCCCGTTCTTGAAAGCCGCGGCGGAGGGCGACGTCGCGGTTCGTGAGTTCTTTGAGCAATTCGTCACTGAACTCAAAGTCGCCATGCAATTGACGGGCGCGGCGACTATGTCCCAGCTTCGCAACGTGCCGGTGGTGGTTGGCGGAGCCTCACGCGAGTGGCTGGAAGTGCGCGGCTTCGGTCAGACTTTGCAGCGTCTGGCACGACGCGCGATGACCTAGTATCGGCTCGGAGCCTGCGAGACGCGAAGGATGCCGATGGGTGGTGAAGTGGAGAGTGCGACGGCCTCCAGGACAAATAGCGCGTGGGCTCATAACGAGGTGTATGCTCGAATAGAGCGCGTCCTCGTCTGGGTCATTCCCTCACTGGGCGACGCCGTTTTTGTGTGCGTGCTGCTCGCCGTCGTATTTGGTTTGCAAGGGAGCGCGCTTGGCACAGACGGAGATAGTGCCTGGACCATCCGCATTGGCCAGCAGATTCTCGCCCACGGGCTGCCGCATCACGAATTTCTGCTCAGCACCACTATGCACCGACCGGTTGTGTACTGGGAGTGGCTATCGCAGATCATCTACGCGAGCGCATACCGGCTCGGTGGTCTCAATGGAGTGGTCGCCACCGCAGGGCTTGTCGTCTCATTGTGCGGTGTCGGCCTGTATCTGGCTGCCAGGAACCGTGGCGTTCCGCTGCTCCTCGCGCTCGCACTGGCACTGACCGGACTCGCCCTGACATCCATAACCTGGACTGCACGCGCGCAACTCTTCTCGCTCCCATTGACACTGTGGTGGAGCGAAGAAATCTGGCGATTCCGCCGCTCGCGACAGAAGCGCCGCCTCTGGCTGTTCCCAGCGATCACGGTCCTCTGGGCGAACCTGCATGGCGGCTTCATCGCCGGACTTATCCTGCTGGCGATTGCGGCTGGCGTCGAGTGGCTCGCGCCGGAGCAGCGCGATTTCGGTTCAGCGCGGGCACTCACGCTGGCGCTCGGCGCGTCGGCGCTCGCGACGCTCTGCACGCCCTGGGGCATCGGGCTTCCGCGCTACATCCTGCGCTACCTGACAGATCCGCTCGTCACGCGATACACGCAGGAATACCAGTCGCCCGATTTTCACACCTTTCTGGGCGTGTCGTTTCTTGCGCTGATCGGGTTGCTTCTTGCCGCCTGGCTCGTGCTGGTTCGGATGCGTGCGCGGCTGGATCCGCTCTTTGTTGTCATCGCCACGGTCTGGACGCTCATGGCCCTGTTTTCTGTTCGCTTCGTGCCGCTGTGGGGACTGATCGTGTTGCCCACGCTCGGCGCGCAGCTGGCGGCAGCATGCAGTGGTCTTACCAATGTGATACCGCGCGATTCACCATTGCCGCTCGCTCGCGTAGGGGCAAGAGTCCAGCGCGTTTTCGGCTGGGCAGGTGACGCTTCGCGGCGTGTCGAGCTCACCGACAGGCGCGTCGGCAAAGGCATCTGGTCTCTTCTTGCGGCGCTCTTTGTTGCAGCGCTCGTGCTGAGGGGCGGCATGCTGCCCTTCGCGCAGTCGCCCGCGCTTCATGCCACTTATGACAGTACGGCCCTACCTGTTGAGGCGGCGCAGCGACTTGCGGCCGGTGGCTTACCTGCCGGGCGTGGGTTTAACACGTTCGAGTGGGGCGGCTACCTGGAGCTTGCGCTCCCGAGGTATCACCCGTTTATCGACAGCCGCTCGGATGCATATGGCAACACGCTGTTTGCGGACTACGCGACGATCATCAGCATGAAGCCAGGATGGCAGACGCTCCTGGCACGCTACAACGTGCGGTGGGCGCTGCTTCCTACCATGATGCCGTTGACCACAGTGCTCACGCAAACGCCCGGATGGCGCTGCATGCCAGCCGATTCGCACCACGTCGCGACCCTCTGCGAACGTGCCGTGCCATAATAGGAGGTGTAGCCGCGAGTGACATTCGCGCGGCACTATCCGTTCTTCCGGAGGAAGAGCTAATTCCCGCTGCGGCCAGGAGAGAGAGAATGCCTACAGGAAGCGCGCGCCGCAACAATATCTGGAGACTAGCGGCCATGCTCCTTCTGGTCGCGTCATTCCTCGCCGCGTGCTCGGTAAACTCGTCAAACCCCAGTGGCATCAATCTTTCGCTGGGTCTGGCAGGCTCTACCGCGGACCACCCCGCGAAGCCACCCGTAATTGGCTCTGGAGGGCCAAGCGGCACGTTTGCCTTTGTATATGACAATCAGGTCTGGGTAAGCAGCGGCTCCAGCGCAACCCAACTGACGCACCTCGTGCTTTCGAACGGGTCCACCATCGCCTGGGGTCCGCTGCTATGGTCTCCTGACGGCACCTACATCGCTTTCGCCCTGGCACAAAGCACAGGCGCCTCAACCACAATGGCCACTTCAGGGACAATCTACTACGTAAACGCCACAACAGGGGCCACGGTCGCCACAGTCGCGACGGGGAGCATCTACGGACACAACTACACCTGGTATGGCAACGATTTTCTGGTGTACTCCAGCGGGGCGGGCATCTCGATGTATGGTCCTATCTCCACTGGCAACCCGCGTGTCTGGACGGTGCTCTCACCGTTCGATAACACTGGAACCAACGCCGCGCCAGATGGCGGATTTCTCCAGTTTGGCGACCTTGCGATCACGAACCAGAATGTGCTCTTCTTCACGCGCCTGGATCTCACCTCGCTCGGCGTCTCGGCCAACGCGGGGTCAGCGGCGGTAGATTACATCCAGATGCCGCTCCTGCCGACCGACATCACGTCGCTCGACCTCGCGAACAGCTACCCGCTACCGCTCGGCAATATTTCACGCGCGGTTGATCTGGGCCAGGTCTATACGGGACCATCAGGACTGTTCACGACGGGCGCATGGCAGATTTCGCGTGGAGGCAGCTACCTTGTATGGCAAAAGGTCACCGGAGTGGATGCCAGGACAGGCACAGTGACATCCACCTACTGCGCTTCGGCGGCGCGCTATTATGTCTGTAACCAGCAACTATTCACCTCAGCGACAAAGACCAGCAGCGGCGATCCCGCTAATATCAGCGTCTCGCCAGACGGCACGGCGGCAAGCTTTACCAGCAACGGGCTGTATGTGCAGAACGTCGACGGCAGTGGTTCCATGCGCCTGGCAAGCGCGGGCTGGCTATCACCGGCGACGTGGTCTCCGGATTCAAAGACCGTCGCCGTGACGAGACTCAACAAAGCCACTACTGACGCGAATGGTGTAACGCATTTCAATACCGATGTTGTGCTCTTCGGAGGCGGCGCGAAGGGGAGTGTCTTTATCGCGGGAGCGCAAAACCTCGCGTGGCAAATGTAATCAACAGAAAGGAGCACTCACGGTGCGGGCGGTAGACGACGACACCGAAGTAAAGGTGCAAGTGGTGCGCATGCTTATGCTGTGGGGATCGCTGCCGGAAAGCGACGTGAGTCGCATGCTGCGCCAGTACTTTCTCGTCACGGATGACTTTCGTGACATGGCCGAGGAAGGCCTGATCGATATGGATTTCCGCGGAGATGAATTCGTGCTTTCCGTCACGACACTGGGGCGGATCTTTCTGGAACAGGAAGGCGAGCGCTTTCCGGCATCGCGCCCGCCTTCGCAGCCCAGGTAACTGAAATCAGTCGCGCGCGACGCGCGATGCCACCTCGTGGCTCGGTGCTTCTTCCACCTCGCCGCCAAGCTTCATCTCCATGAGATATTCGCGCAGCTCAGCATCCGGAATGCGCAACTGCTCGGCAGCCCGGCCGATGTCATGATCTGTGATACGCAGAGCGGATTGAACCGCCTCGCGCTTCACATCACGCAGCATATCTTCCAGTGGGATGCCCGCGCGCACGCGCTGCTCCACATCCAGAACGTACCGGTTCAGCTCGTTCGAGAACGAGATATGCTCCGGCATGATGATGCCGCCGCGACTCAAGACAACAGCGCGCTGAATGATGTTTTCCAGCTCACGGACGTTGCCCGGCCACTCATGCGTCATGAGCAGTTGCATCGCTTCTTCAGTTATGCGTGTGGGACCGGAGACCGGGCTATAGCGGTGCTTGTCAAGGAAGTGGTTCGTCAGCGCAGTAATATCTTCCATGCGCTCACGCAGCGGCGGCATGTGAATCGAAATGACGTTGAGGCGATAGTAGAGGTCCTCCCGGAACCGGCCAGCGATCACTTCCTCGCGTAAGTTGCGGTTCGTCGCGGCGATCACGCGCACATCCACTTTCACCGGAACCGTTCCGCCGACGCGCTCAAACTCGCGCTCCTGGAGCACACGCAGCAGCTTCTTCTGGGTGCCAAGCGTCATTTCGGCAATCTCATCCAAAAAGATGGTGCCCTTATTCGCGACCTCAAACCGGCCCTTGTGCTGCGAGAGCGCCGTGGTGAAGGCACCCTTCTCATGGCCGAACAGTTCGCTTTCGAGCAGCGTCTCAGGCAGAGCGGCACAGTTGACTTTAACGAGCGGTCCGTTGCGGCGATCAGATGCATTGTGAATGGCTTCCGCCATCAGTTCCTTGCCGGTTCCGGTCTCACCAGTCACCAGCACGGTAGCGCTCGTCCGCGCGACGCGCCCAATCGTCTTAAAGATCTGGATCATCTCCGCGCTGCTGCCGATGATGCGCTCAGAAGGCTCGATCTTTGTCGCGGGGACGAGCCGCTGCCCTGCGCCACGCTTCAGTTCTTCATACTTGAGTGTGCGCTCGACGGCGATGATGACTTCATCCAGCTCAACAAACGGCTTCGTCAGGTAATCCGCCGCACCCATCTGCATCGCCTTGATAGCCTTGGACGCTGAGCTGAAGCTCGTCATCAGGATGACAGGCACGTCGATGCCCTGCTCTTGCATCCGCTGCAGCACGCCAATCCCCTCGACATCCGGCATCCGAATATCCAGAAGCGCGAGATCGGGGCGATCTTCTTCCTTGCCGGTCAGTAGATCCAGTGCCTGACTGCCAGTAGACGCGGTGACAACGTCATAGCCTTCGTCAACTAGCAGATGCATCAGCACGTCGCGTATTCCAGGGTCGTCGTCACCGACAAGTATTTTACTATTTCCCATGCATTCCTCACGATCTTGCGAGTATTGAATCGCGTCCTGGCACATTTCTCAACACGCACTGTCCGCACAAGTTGCCACAGACCAGGCGCATCACGCATACGTAGCATGCATGCTCAATATGTTCACATGTTACTGCCATATTATGTACGGCATAGTGCAGTATATGCCTCGCGACGACCAGCACGCAATGAGCACACAGGCACACCATAACATCAATAGCTGTCTTGAGCGAGGTGAGCATTTGATGGATGTGCCGCCACGGGGGTGGCGGCAATGAGACCCGCGCGGCCGCAAACAAGTTGATCTACGCGGGCTAGCAAGTCGTCGAGATCGAATGGCTTTGCGACACTCGCGTCTACGGCCAGAGTAGTGAGCCGGTCCAGGTTCACTGAGGCGCTCATCGCAATGATGGGCACAGAATTTCCGTACCAGTCGCGCACAGTCTGGATCAGCGCCTCTCCGCGCATCCCGGGGAGCAGGAGGTCAGTCAGCACGAGCGCCGGACGGCGCGCGCGCAGGTAAGTGAGCGCTGGAACGACACGTGTGAAAACGGTGGCGGCATAACCCTCAAGCTGAAAGAATTCAGCGAGAACGGAGGCTATATCGGTCTCGTCTTCAACGATGACTATCTCCAGGCAGATATTTCCATCCGGCACGGTCGCTTCCCCCGAGACGTCCTGTCTTCCGAACTTCATCCTGATTCGCTGCTGTCCTCGCTCTCTTTGACCGGAATGTGCGAGGGCAGGGAGACAAGTCCGGCCTGATCACATCCTGCGGGCGCAGATGGCGATCACATGTACAGGAGGAGATGAGCAAGTGTCATGCCAGACGAACGACATTGAACAGAGAGCAGCGAGAGATCAGAGAAGACTAGCAACCTACCGTGCCGCCGGCGCGAGTCGGGGAAGAATTATGGTGAAGACTGCTCCGCGCGCACGCTCCGGCCCGGTCGCATTGGCGACGCGCAACTCACCACCATGCGCTTCTACGATGCCACGCGTAATGAACAGGCCCAGCCCGCTTCCGATGACCTCGGGTCGTCGTTCGAGCCGCATGAACGCATCGAAGATTCGCGTCATCTGGTCCTCAGGAATGCCAAGGCCATGATCGCGAACGCCAATGTGAACAGCCATTTCATCGGACCAGACCCGCACCTCGACAGAGCCGCCCTCAGTGGAATACTTCACGGCATTATCGAGCAGGTTGCGCACTGCCTGCGCGATGCGCGTACGATCGATCTCAGCTAAGGAAGGACCATCGGATTCGAAAAGGAATTGTCGTTCGGGCACCGTCGCGGAGAAGCTATCGACCAGCTCGCGGGCCACCTGCGAGACGTCGCATTCCTCCCGCGTGAGGGAAAACTGTCCGGTGCGCAAATGAGTCGCGGTATACAGATCATCTACCAGCCGGTTAAGGCGAAATGCATTCGCAACGATCTGGTCCGTGTACTGGTTCACCTGCTGCGCCGAAAGCCCGGACCGCTTGAGCAGTTGTGCATAGTTGATGATGGGATTTAGCGGTCCACGCAATTCGTGCGCTACCATCGCCACGAACCGTTCCTGCTCATCCCGCGTTTGCATGAGCGACACGTTCTCACGCCCGAGATCTTCGACCTGCGCCTGAAGCTCGGTCGCGGCCTGTATGCGCTGGCTAATTACCTGGTTAAGTGACGAGATACGCGCCTGAGAGCTTTCCAGTTCGCGCAAGCGCGCCTCGCGTTCCCGACGCCTACGGGTTCGCTCAACGGCGCGTGCGAGCCGTTGACGCAGATCGCCCGGATGCGCCGGCCTGAGAACGTAATCCTCGGCCCCCGCACGCAAGATCTCACGGGTAAGCGCCTCCGCCCCGGCCTCCACGATAGCAACGACCGGCACGCGCTCAGCCATCGTGCCAATCTGCACGAATACATCCTGGGACGCCGCCTTGCGATCTCCCAGAGCCACAAGACACACATCGCATGCATCGCCTCGACGCACAATCGCAGTGCCTTTTGTCAGGGTGGTGACGACCTCCACGTCGCATCCGTCACGTTGCAAAAGAGCGGAGATTTCACGATGGCTCGCATCTCCGAGATCCACGAGCAGCACCCGCATTCCCTGAATTGAGTGCTGGGGCATGCGGAGGGCAACACCGGATTGAGTGGCTCTGAATGCCATGTGTTCCTCCCCGAGGCATCCGTTAGTGAAGGGGACATGCGTTCGATTGCGCCGGGCAGCGCTATCTTACGTGTGCTTGCTCCGAGTATACCATTGTGACGGTTTATGGTCCCCCAAATAGCACAACTGGCTATACGATCGCTTGGCGTACGAGCCAGCAGCACGTGCTATAATTCGCGCGTGACGCTGCGAGCAATGGCGCTTGCACAAGCTACTTCAGGCCGATGCGCGCGCGCATTTCTGGGCTGTTGCAAAGGGGCACCGAGATGGATTTCACGCTCAGCGCTGAGCAGACAATGATACGTGACCTCTGTCGTGAATTCGCCGAAGACGAGATTAAACCGCACGCCGAAGAGATGGACCGAACGGGCGCCTTCCCATATGAGATCGTCCGCAAGATGGGTGAGCTTGGCTTGCTCGGCCTGCCATTTCCTGAGGAGTATGGCGGCGCAGGAGCCGATTTTCTCTCCTACTGCATCGCTCTCGAAGAAATCGGCCGCGGCGACGCGTCAGTGGGAATTACCATGGAAGCCCACACCTCGCTTGGTGCGACACCATTCTACCTGTTCGGCACCAAAGAGCAAAAGCAGCACTACCTCACCCCGCTGGCGAAAGGCGAACACCTCTGGGCTTTCGGGTTGACCGAGCCTTCCGCGGGCTCCGATTCTGCCGGCACCCAGACGCGCGCTGAGCTGCGCGAAGGCGTCTGGCACATCAATGGAGCCAAGAATTTCATTACGAATGCCGGAACGGATATGACGACGGGGGTTACGATCACCGCGGTCACCGGCACGCAGCCAGATGGCCACAAGGAGATTACAAATTTTATCGTTCCCCGCGGCACCGCTGGCTATGTGATCGGAAATGCCTATCACAAGATGGGCTGGCGCGCATCCGACACGCGCCCGCTCTCGTTCGAGGATTGCCAGGTGCCAGATGAAAACCGCCTCGGCGAGCGTGGCGATGGATTTCGCCAGTTCATGGAAATCCTCAATGCTGGCCGCATCGCCATCGCGGCCCTTAGCGTCGGTCTCGCGCAGGCATGCCTTGACGAATCAAAAAGGTATGCCGACGAGCGCCAGCAGTTTGGCAGGCCCATATCCGCATTCCAGGCGATCCAGTTCAAACTAGCCGATATGGCTATGGAGATTGAGCTTGCCAGGCTTATGTATTACAAAGCGGCATGGCTGCATATGCAGGGACTACCCTACGCGCGCGAAGCCTCCATGGCAAAGCTCTTTGCTTCCGAATCGGCCAAGCGCGCCGCTGACCAGGCAGTTCAGATACATGGCGGCTACGGGTTCATGGATGAGTATCCCGTCTCGCGGTTCTGGCGCAATGTGAAGGTGCATGAGATCGGCGAAGGCACAAGTGAAGTGCAACGGATGATTATCGCCAAGCACCTGTGAAGCTGAGATGCTGACGCAACTTCGCTCAGCGCGGGAAGGGGGCGATAATGGCGACAAACGTACGCATTGGGTTGATCGTTGGAGCGGTCGCCTTTGTCTTGCTCTATGCGCTCCAGTCGAACCTGGCACTGGGCATTGTGCCGTGGGTCACTGTGACCGGGGCTATTGCCGGCCTTCTGGTAGCGAAGTGGCTCGATCGCGCCTGGTACGGTCGTCAGCTGGAGGCAGGCGCGAAAACAGGCGCCATCGCCTCGGGTATGGCCGCCGCGGGTGCGCTGCTCTCGCTCATCGTGCTCGGACCGCACTCCGTAGCCGCTCTCGCGGCGCACTCATATGAGCCGGGATATTCGTTGGCGCGGGTCATCCGGAGCGTGGCATTCCTCGGCTGGATTGGGGTGGATATCGCTTTTGTGTCGGCCAGTCTGGTCGGTGGCATTCTCGTGGCCGCCGTGCTCGCGCAGGTAGCGGCCTGGAGCAAGAGCGTGCGTGTGACAAGAAGCATCACTCAGGCACGCCTCGCCGCTCAGGAACTGAATCGCGAAGAAGGATGGCGCGCAGTCACCGGGTCTCCAGTCCTTGGACAACCCGTGCCCGCTTCGGCGCTGCTCGCGCAGCTGCGCGGCGCATCCTTCGGCGGCTCACCCGTCAGCGGAGCACACCCGGCGATTGGTCTGGCGACTCCGCTCTCGTTCGCTCCCAACTCCTCCCCTGGCATGCCCACCGCCACTCCTATACCGCCTCACGCTGGCCCGTCCGCGCAGCCAGCGTCGCCACCATCCCAGCCAGGCGCCGAGACTGCGCAACGCCCGCGTGCCGCTGCCAAGCGCATAGACCGCGCCTCAACAGAAGAGATACGCGCGGCGCTCGCGGCATGGGAAGAAGACAACGCTACACCGCCAGAAACGAGCGACACGCAGGAACACGCGACAACCACACACGACGAAAAACCAGTCAAACGCACGGCAGTGACCTCAGCGTATCTGAATAGCGCGCCACCCACGCCACCAAAGCGTAACCGCAAGAAACAGGCGACGCGCGACTGGCTCTGTTAGCTCGCGCGGATCGCGGATGCTCGTGGAACAAAAGGTTACGCCTGCCGTGGAACGGCTTCGCGTGGTTTGGTATCGGACGTGATGGCGCGTTCATATGCGCCGAGGATGTCGCTCCGTCTGAGCAGGCCAACCGGAGGCGCCGGCAGTTCGCCAGCCACAACGGGCAGTTGCCGCAGTTCCATCCTGCTCATCTTGCGCACAGCCGTGCGGAGCGAATCATCGGGCGATACGGTCACCAGATTCCGCACGGCTACATCGCCGACGCGCATCAGGCGACCCTTCTCGTAATCCGAGCGCTGATAGAGATCGGTGCGCGTCACGATGCCTACTAATCTGCCGTCGTCATCCACGACCATCAACCCGGAACCACGCGCGTCGAGCAACCTGCGCGCGACGGAGAGCGGATCGCTGGCGCGCACGAGTCTGGGCGTCTTGAGCATGGCATCAGCGACATGAAGTCCCGCGAGCGGATCGCCATCTGTCATGGGCGCAAGTGCATCGCGCGCTGCCGCTTTCGTGGGTGTCGCTGATGCCGTCTCGTCAGCCTCGTGCTCTTCGTTCTCCTCCTCAGATTCTACCGCCGCCTCAGCTTCGTTGCGAGCGGCTGCCTGCATGCGCGCCCGATCTGCCTCCGTCACGGTGCGCTGGCCAGCTGGCGCAACCGAGCCGGCGCCGCTGAGAGGCTGGACACGCGCCTTGGGGCGAAGGAGCTGCGCGATGGTATCCTGGGTGATCACGCCGAGCAGCCGCGAAGGATCAGAACGTTCCACAACCGGAACCTGGCGCAACTCGCGTCGCATCATGCGCAGCCAGACGACATAGAGCGACTCCTCTGGATACGCGCGCACGACCGAGCGTGACATGATCTGGCTGGCCCGTGTGATGGTCGCGTCATTCGGATCAATCCGCGCAAGATCTCGCGCGGTAACAACACCAACCAGACGGCCCTGATCCGTGATGGGAATCGTGCGCACGCGCCGGTCGCGCAGCAGCTTGATGAGAACCTCGACTGATGTGTCGCGTGTGGAGGTGGCTATCTCGCCAGAGGCGAGCGGCAACATGGCGTCACTGACCGTCATACTCTGCAATAACGGCAACGCGTAGTCGTTCTTGTGGGCGGGAGAGTCCAGACGTGAAGGTACCTGCTGCTGGTAGATCGTCGTGTCACCCGTGATTATGTACGCGAGCATGGTCGCGAGCATGGCGGGGACGATCAACGACAACTGACCAGTCATTTCGGCAACCATGAGGATCATGGCGAGCGGTGTCTTGGAGATGCCACCAAAAAACGAGGCCATGCCTACGATGACGAAAGCTCCGGGCTGTGTCCCCTGTACCAGAACCGGCACAAACGCATGCAGACCCGACCACAGCGCTCCACCCAGAAAACCACCAGCGACCATCGCCGGCGCAACATCGCCGCCACTGCCACCGCTACCCATCGTCAGCGCAGTCGCAAGAATCTTTATCAGCACGAGCACGGCCAGCAAGAGACCGCCAACAGCGACCAGATTATTGTCGACGCCGAACTGGACCCAACCATACCCCATGCCGAGCGTCTGAGGAAGCACCATCCCGATCAGGCCGACCAGCAGCCCGCCGATGGCGGGCTTCAGGATGCGGGAAATCTTCAGTTTGTCAAAAAGCTCATGCGTACGGTGCATCGTTTCGTGAAAGACAAAGCCAAGCGCACCCGCGAAGACGCCAAGTATGAGGAACCCACCAAGGCTGCGCGGATCATTGAAGGTGAAATTAGGGTGCAGCCCAAAAACAGGCGACCAGCCCTCAATCGCCCCATAGATGGCGTAGCCAACGACCGCCGCGATGAACGTCGGGAAAAGCGCGTCAGCTTCGAAATCGCGCTTATATGGCACCTCAGCCGCGAACAGCGCGCCCGCAAATGGCGCCCGGAACACGGTCCCGATGCCAGAGCCAATACCCGCAATGACGGCGATGCGCCGGTCGTGATTATCCAGATGCAATACATCGCTGACCCACGAGCCGATGCCAGCGACAATCTGTGCTGCAGCGCCCTCGCGTCCGGCGCTGCCGCCTGAGCCAATCGTCACAGCCGAGGCGACCAACTTCACAGGAGGAACAAGCCAGCGTATGTGGCCATTTTCCTGGTGAAAGCTTTTGATGGAGGCGTCGGTGCCGCCACCCTTGGTTTCCGGAGCGAGCGTGAATACGATGAAACCGGTGACCAGTCCGCCAAGCGTCGTCGCCACGGGGATAAGCCATGGGCGCAGGATGGGCATGATGACGTTGCGCCCTTCACCAGTTGGCTCTGGGGGAATGTAACCGGCGATAAGTCCGAGAAAGATGTGCGTGCAGTAATAGATGGCAGAGAAGAAGATCGCCATGCTAATGCCGGCGCCTACGCCAATCAATGCCCCGATCAGGAGCCAACGCTGAAAGTATGCGCGATTGTAGCGCGTAAACGCCATCAGTGGCTCAATGACATTGCCCTGTTCATTCTGCCTGCGATTCGGCCGGGTAAGCACTGGCAACCCGTGCGCAATGCGCAGCGCGATTCGTCGCGCGTGGATGAGCAGCCGCGTGCCACGTTTCCTCGCCGTATGGTCCGCTTCTGCACCGGACATACTTTCCCCCAGCCTGTCGAGACTGCCGCTTACGCACCGGGTTCCCCGTCTGCCGAACTCTATTCGGTGGCCAGAACGAAGCCTTCCTTAAGCGCGATCCCATTCCAGATAAAGTTCACAATAAAGTCGATCCGCTCCTCCCGCGTGCCTGTAGACACGCCAAGAGCATCGGGTAGTAACGCAAATGTTTGCAGCATGCCGATGAGCAGCACAGCAAGCGACTCCGCAGGCATGGTGCGCATCGCGCCACGTCGCTCCTCAGCATCGATGATACGTGCCAGCCTGAGCGCGACATCGCGCAGCACCTGCGCCGCGCCGTCCTGAAACCGGCGATTTACGCCAAAAAGCGCACTCGCCTGCAGCCGGATGAACTCGGGATGCTCATCCACCATATCGGCAAAAGCTTCCGCCAGGGCGCGCAGGCGATCCGGGACAGTGGCGCCCGCGCTCTGCATCAGGCTTTCATCGAGCGCAGCGCGAAGCTGAAAGCCGATCTCGTTGAGCACATCAAGCAGGAGTTGTTCCTTGCTCGAAGCGTAGAGATATACGGTCCCTTTACCGAATCCGGCAAGTTCTGAGATCGTATTGATATTCGCCCCGTCGAAACCCAGCCGGGCGAATTCACCGGCGGCTACTTCGAGGATGTGCAGGCGCTTGCGCTCGCGCTCATCCGGATTGCTTCGTCGAGCCATGATCTACCTGCCCTCACGCTCACGGAACGCTCCCGATGTGTGTTCGAGAGTAAACTGGGTGGTGGCCCACCCAGTTTTCAGTATATCGCACCATGATACGCATATCAAGCGCTCTCCAGCGCCGGCACGATTGCAGCCAAGACCGGAGCGAAGGTGAGAAATTGACCACGGTTTCTCTGCCGCGCCGCGAGTTGTGATGCAACCCCGCGCGGCAACTTCCGTACAGTGTGTTAGGGACATAGATCGGTGGGATGGCTCATCGTGGCGAGCGACCGACCAGACCACATACCGGAGGAACCACGGGTGGAGATCGTACTCGTACCAGGCAATATCCTGGCATGGATTGTCGCTGGCCTGATAGCTGGCTGGCTAGCGGGTCTTCTGGTCCGTGGGCGCGGTTTTGGCTGCCTCGGCGATATCGTGCTCGGCATCATCGGAGCATTTGTCGGGGCATTCGTCATCAGCTTCCTGCCGGTGCGTCTTGGTCATGAGTTACACTTCGCCGGCACGGTCATTGTAGCCTTTATCGGCGCGCTTATCCTGGCGGCGATTGGCCGGTTGATCGGCGGGCCGCGCCAGCGCTACTGATCGCCGTCTTGCCTCGCGGCTTTCGCGTGCGTGACGTCTCCCCAGCGGATTATGCCGCGTCCACTTTCGTGTCGCTCTGGCGCGGAGCCCAGCGTGCCAGCGCAGCGCCACACAGCATCAGCCAGAGGGCCAGCAGCGGCAATGCGAGCGGAGAGAGCGGCGAGCCTATCCGGGCCGGTGCCTCCATATATTGCAGGGTGGTTGCCGCCAGCACGAGAGCTGGCACAGTGCCACACAGGGCAATCCAGCGAAGAATCTTTGCGCCGCGCAAGGCGCGGGCAGCGAGAAACAGCAGCCAGATGGCGACGAGTCCGCCGCCCAGGATCGCGCCCAAGAGATTCTGGAGCACGAAGCCATTCAGATAGCTGGCAACAATCTCCTCTCGCGCACGCGTTCCTGTCGCCGCCAGATACTGTGCGCCAGCCTGTGTTGCCCCGATAAGATTGATGAGAATTGCCAGCGCGTAGAGGACGAATCCCGCCTGCCCCACCCATGCCCAGAGCCGAGCGCTCAGCCTGGCGGTATCACAGGTGACACTACGCACTCCCACAGGGAGTGGAACGAGGAGAATAAAAGCCGCAAGCTCCACAATATGAAAGAGGACGTAAGACGACGTATTTTGCCCGACCCAGAGCAGCAGTGGCCCAAAGTCGCCGTGATCAATGGCCGCCGCTGATGCGCTGGCATAGCCGAGCGGGGCAAGCATGACTCCTTCCAGCATGGGTATGCCGATGAGCAGCAATAGGCCAGCTACAAGAGCATAGATGCCGCGCAGGCGCGCACGGGCAAGGTCCACTGACATCACGGGCATGCCTACCTCCAGATGACTTTCTCGCCTGAGTCTAGCACTGCGAATACCCCAGAGCAACGCGCGGATGGCATCGCGCATTATGCGGGTGATGTACGCGCCTTTTTGCTATAGTCTGAATGCACGCCGGAGCATTGAACCGCTGCCCTCGAGAGCGCAGACTGGAGCTTGCGTATGCCACGCGACCTGCCACTCGCGAATGGCCATCTGCTGGTCAATTTCGACACCACCTGCACGCTGCGTGATATCTACTGGCCCCACGTCGGTGAGCGCAACCAGAGCCTTGGGCATGCCAATCGATTGGGCGTCTGGGTGGATAGCGCGTTCGCCTGGGTGCAAGATGATGGCTGGGAGCGCGATCTGCGCTACGAAGAGGATACGCTTGTTACCGATGTAACCCTCCGCCATGCCAGGCTGCAACTCACTATCCACCTCACTGACGTGGTGGATTTCGACCGTGACCTTTACATCAGACGTGTCGACATCTCGAACAACGCCAGCCAGCCACGCAACATCCGGCTCTTTTTTCACCATGACTGGTATCTCTGGGAAAACGAGGGCGCGAATACCGTCTACTATCACCCTGACATGCACGCGCTTGTCGCGTACAAGGACCGTTGCTGTGTCATCGTGAGCGGGCTCACCGGTGGAGCAGATGCGGGTGGACCACGCGGGCAGCGCACGGCAGATGAAGGTGTTCACCACTGGGCTACGGGATACAAGGATTTCAACGGACAGCAAGGCACCTGGAAAGACGCCGAAGATGGTGATCTCAGTGGAAACCCAATCGCACAGGGATCAGTCGATAGCTGCGCGGGCTTCGATCTCGGTCAGGTGCAGGCTGGTGACACGCGTGCCTGCTACCAGTGGCTTGCCATCGCCGACGATTTCCGCGGTGCCAGCGCCCTACACGAGCGCGCGCTCGAGCGCGGGCCGGAATCGTTCATCGAGCGAACCCGCAACTACTGGCGCGCCTGGGTCCAGACCAAGCCGCTGGATGTCGCGGACCTCTCCGAAGGTCTCACGCGCCTTTACAAACGAAGTCTGCTGGTCATCCGCTCGCAGATTGACGGCGACGGCGCGATCATCGCTGCCACTGATGGCGATGTCTGGAGTTTTTCACGTGATAGCTACGCCTATATGTGGCCACGTGATGGCGCGCTGGTCGCCAACGCGCTGAGTCATGCCGGATATGGCGACATCACGTCGGCTTTCTTTCACTTCTGCGCCCATGTCATGACGCAGCAGGGCTATCTGCTGCACAAGTTTACGCCAGCGGGCGCGCTCGGCAGTAGCTGGCATCCGTGGGTCGATACCGATGGCAACGCCATCCTGCCTATTCAGGAAGATGAGACGGCGCTCGTCGTGTATGCGCTCTGGCAGCATTACACCCTCTTTCATGAGATGGAGTTCGTTGCGCCGCTCTACAGGCCGCTGGTGAAAGCCGCCGCGGACTTCATGGTGCAGTATCGCGAGCCGCACACCGGCTTGCCACAGGCTTCATGGGATCTCTGGGAAGAGCGGCGGGGCATACACGCGTACACCGTCGGCGCCGTATATGCGGGCCTGATGGCAGCCGCGCGCTTCGCCACCCTCTTTGGCGAGGCTGAATTTGCGCAGCGCTACACCAGCGCGGCGAACGAGATTCGCGACGCCACCCGCATCCATCTGTGGAGCGAATCCGCGAACCGGTTTGTTCGCATGATCACCGTCGCGCCCGACGGCACCATCACACCAGACATGACGATCGACGCGAGCATCACGGGCCTTTATCAGTTCGGCATGTTTCCCGCCGAAGGAGACGAGATTCGCCAGACGATGGCCGCCCTGGAGGCACGGCTCACCGTGAAGACAAGCGTTGGCGGAGTCGCGCGCTATGAGAATGACTATTACCATCAGGTCAGTCACGATATCGCCAACGTCCCTGGAAATCCGTGGTTTATCTGCGCCTGCTGGTTGGCCGAATACCGCATTGCGCGAGCGGAGAGCGAAGACCAGCTTCACGAGGCCATTGAGTGGCTCGAATGGGTGCGGTCGCACGCTCTCGCCAGCGGCATTCTCGCGGAGCAGGTCGATCCCTACTCGGATGCCCCGCTCTCCGTCTCTCCGCTCACCTGGAGCCACGCGGAATTCGTCTCCGCTGTGCGCTGGTATGCGGGTAAGCACCGCAAGCTGGGGGAGCAGTCTACGACGTCCGCCCCCTTTGCTCATGACTAGCCCGCAGACGTTCGGGTGGTTCACCGCACGCCTGGCCAGGCGCTATGGTAGGATGGCGGCACGGTTCCCTTCGTCATCTCTACCCTCAGTCACTGCCCCGTACAACCTGTCAAGGGCAGACTGCGAGGCTGCGTATGGCTATACGCATCGGCCTGGTGGCGGCGTCCCGTCGGCAGCGCGGGACGATTTGCCAGGCGCGCGATCAATTCGATCCTTCGCCAGTCTTTCGTCGCGCAAGGGACTTCTGCGAACGCGTGCATCCTGAATGGTTCATCCTGACTGGCAAGCCTGCCCTTCTGTCTCCGGTTCAGGTCACTGGTCCGCATCCGGTGGCGCATGCGCTAGCTCCGGCCGAGCGCGCCTGCTGGTCCGCGGCTCTAGCGCAGACGTTGCGTGAGCGCCGCGACTATTCAGCCGAGCCGGTTGTCTTCGTTCTCTATGCCAGCCAACTCTATGCGGACGCGCTCCAGCGGGCAGCGCCTGAATTGCAGTTCGAATTGCCGCTTAGCGGCCTGAGCCTGGGGCAGCGGCTGCGGTGGTATGACCAGCAATTGCATGCTCGCTCCCGTTTGCTTTTTCTCCGCGCCGACACCTGATAGCCCGAATAGGCCCCTTGCCGCACTCAGCGCACGCCAGTAAAATGCTCAGGCCCACGGCTTCATATGCCGGATGCGCGCCGTGGCAAGGAGGTAGCCTGCGTATGTCAGCCGTGACCAGCGTCATCAACTTGAAGGGAGGCGTCGGCAAAACGACGCTTACCGTAGCTCTGGCGCACTTCCTTGCCATCGAACACCACAAGCGTGTGCTGGTAATCGACCTCGATCCGCAAACCAACGCAACCGTCTCATTAATCTCAGAGCAGGAATGGAAGCACCGCGATGAGACGGGCCGCACCCTCTATCAACTTTTCGCGGACCAGGTCAAAGGCTCGCGCAAATTCGACGCGGACCAGGCTATCGTCCGCGACGTGTCTAATATCGGCGCGGGGGTGAAAGGGCTTGACCTGCTGCCATCCAGTCTGCGACTCATCAAGGTCCAGGATAGGGTGACGCAGATCACCGATCTGGAAAACTACGAGCGGGGGCCAATCTACGCCTTGCGGGATGCGCTCACCGAGTATCTCTCGTATTACGACCACATCCTGATAGACTGCCCGCCATCTCTTGGCGTGGTGACACTCAATGGCCTGGCGATATCAGACACCTATCTCATTCCCGTCGTGCCGGATATTCTCTCGGTGCTGGGCATTCCGCCCATACTCGACCGCGTTGATCACTTTGGCCAGCGCACGCGCCACCACATTCGCGCGCTTGGTATCGTCATCTCCAAGATCCGCTCGCAGACTCTGCTCCACGCGGAAATGCACCGGCGACTGCGCGAAGATTTCGTCGACCGGCGGTTTCCTCCCGTCTTCGAAACCACCGTGCCCGAATCCACGCGCATCGCTGAAGCCGCGAATGTGCTCGCTCCCGTCAACACGCTCCAGCAGAAGTATGGCACCGGCGGCACGTACGAAAACCTGAGTCAGCTCACACGGGAGTTTCTCGGCTATGTCGCGCGCTAAGAACATGCACTCCGATGCACATCCGGATGAGCAGCGAAAGATCGCCACATTCCTGCGCGAGCTTGCCGCGCGCGCTGAGCAGGACCCGGCATTGGCGGCCGCCATTAGCTCCGCGCTGACCACAAGCGGCTTGATCGGACGTCCGGATCGCACTCCTCCGCACCGGCGCTCCGCCTCCACTCCGGCTCCTCAGTTCGCATCAGAGGATGCGCCGGATCCATTCGTCATCATGCGGGCACAAGGTGAAGAGGCGCTACGGGCGGTGCTGGCATCGCTCACGCTCCCTGCGCTGCGCCAGATCGTGCGCCGCCACCGGCTAGACCCAGCGCGTATCTCCGCCCGCTGGACGGCGCGCGACCGCGTCATCCAGCTCATCGTAGATCAAGTCAACGCGCGCATGAACCACGGCAAGGCATTCTCTCACGTCTGATTGCGCGCCGCGCGACCCATTCGCAGCACGCAGATGCACATTACACGCCATTCGCGCGCATCAGCGCCGTGACTCGACCGTGAAACGAAAACACGGACGAGACCACGACAGCGATCTCGTCCGTGCGGCACGCAACGCCCTGCTACTCTGCCTTCTCCTGCTTTTCAGCAGCCTCTCGCTCTTTCTTGCGAGCGCGCAAGCCACCCAGTCGGCCAATGCGCTCATAATGGCTCAGGCCGAGTGTCTGTCGAGTTGTCTGCCCACCCATTCGGCCGATATTCGCGTAGAACTCCGGGCCCCGGCGCTCTCGCACCGTCTTGCCGCCTTTGGATCCGATCTCCGCGAAGAAATCAACCCCATACTTTTCCCGCACTGCAACACCACCACGCTTGGCATTCTCTGAGCCTGCGCGCGGACCTCGGCGCCGTTTCGGTTCGACGGCCTTTTCAGCGACTGGCGCTTCGACTCCCTTGCGCTGACGTGTCGCCATGGCATCCCCCTTCGCAAGCTGAGGCGCGGATACGTGCATGTGGGGATGAGATCCCGGCCCAATGCTGGTGTTTCTCTCCTACTCAGCCTCTCGATCCCGCTCACTTGCTAGGGACACTATAGCATAGGTGTGAAGCGAGTTACGCAGCAATTTTGCGTAATGGAGACGGTCGAAAATAGCTATCTGTTCGCCCATCAGTGTTCCCCGCTGCCGCCGTAGATGAGGCCCAGCGCGGCCCCAAACGCCGCATGACGTCCCACATTCTGCAAAAAGGCTACCCGTCTGCGAAGCGTAGGTAGCTCGCCCTGCCGTATGAGTGGATGGTATCTGTCTACGAGCGGCGTTGCAGGCCACGCGGTGAGGAGAAATAGCTCGCCGAAGAGGATGCCCCTGACCCACGCGGGCCCCGGCAGAAACCGCTCAACCAGGCCGTAGATCTCGCCCAGCGCGATTCCGTTAAGCAGATGAATCGCCATGCCCAGCACGGGAGGATGCGCCGTGCGGCCACGAATCGCTCCTTCGATGAGCTGGATGTCATCGAAGCGAGATCCGGTAACCGCCATATCGCCATACATTATGCCCGCGTACGAGATAGCGGCAGCGAAGCCAGCCAGGGCCGCTTTAAAGGGCTGCTCATCTGTGAGCACGCGCACCATACCATTCTCCCCATCGTCCTGATGACGCTTCAGGCATACGGCCCAGCCGTCCATGCAGCGCGCGTGCACCGGCGAACGCCGCCAAACCAAGCGTAGATACGGGCACGGCTCGAGAATGCCTATATCGGTTGCGTCGCATGTACGTGAGTGATACACTTTCGCACGACCCGCCACACATACTCATCCCATACCATATGGATGGAGCTGAACGCCAGTTGGAAACCGCGCAAGGAGCGGGTGGTCGGGAGTCAGGCGCTGATCACAAGCCAGAGCGGATAGTCCGAAAGGGAGAATAGCCGTGACACCCTGCCCACAATGCGGCCAGCTGAACAATCCCGGTGCTACAGCCTGCATGCGATGTGGCGCGCAGATGATACCACCCTCATTTGGTCAGGAGCGAAACGGCGACCAGCTCCCCGAGTGGCTCAGGCAAGCGGCTCCCCCAGCCCAGCCGCCAGCGTTCGGCGCGCCTTCCGCGCCCGCCAGCTTCAATCAGGGACTTGGTGGACAGCAAGCGCCATATGGACAGTTTTCCTCTGGCCCACTGGGAGCGCCACCGAATCTGGCTTCCGGCGCACTTTCGGCACGATCACTGATGAGTGAAGATGCGCTGCCAGAGTGGTTGCGCAGCGCGGGTGCCAGCATGCCTGGAGGCCAGGCTGGGTCAGTGAGCCAGCAGCCACCCACCTGGAACGAGGGACAGCAGCCAGCCTGGAATAGCGAGCCACTGAATCCATACACTGCCCAGCCTCAACAACCCCAACGGCCTATCGCGCCCCCACCGGCGCAAACGCCGCGTGGAAGTGCGATCTTCGATGATTCCGCGCTGCCGGAATGGCTCCGCCAGGTCAGTCGAGGCCAAGAACTGGAAGACCACCCATCTCCGCCTTTTGCCTCGCCCTTCGCGCAGCCAGCCGCGCCATCGATGCCTTCTTCTGGTCAGCATCCCGCGCAGTGGCAGCAGTCCCCAGCGCAACCCAGCCGCTACGGCTCGCCAGCGTTCCCTGGAATCGAGCAGGCCGGTCAGTTCGCGCCCCCATCACAGCAAGGCGGAGGCTTCAACGCCGCCTCACTGGTAGATCCCTCCGCCCTGCCGCCTTGGCTCGGAGGGCGCCCCGACTCTGGCGTAGAAAGCGGGCAGCCCCACTCAGGAGATCTCGGTGCGATGCGTGCGCGCTCCCTGCTGGAAGACTCGGCGTTGCCGCAGTGGCTTCGTGCCGAGGCGGATTCTGCAGCTCCCGCGGCCCCACCGCCCCCGGAAATACTAGAGCAAAACCGTGGCTGGATCGCTCCAGCCGCTTCAATCGAACAGCCGCCCGCGTGGCTGCATCAAGTATATAGTGAGGCCAACGTGCAGCCACTGGCACGTGAGCCGGAGCCGCCCGCTGCGCCAGTCTGGGGGCAAGCGGCACCTCCAGCTGCGAACCGGCTCTCGGCTGCGGATTTCATTGACGAGTCCGCGCTGCCAGACTGGCTACGCGCTCAGGGGCCCGCTCAACCAGAGCCGCGTCAATTTCCCGCACAGCAGCTACAGCAAAGCGCGCCTCTTTTCGCGCCGGAGTTTCCCCCTGCGCAAGGTTTCGACCAGATGCAGGGGTCAGCCACACAACCAGCACCAGATCATTATGCCGAGCGGGCAGATCCACCGGTTCGTTTCTCGGCATCCGACCTCATTGATCCATCGGCAATGCCGGCATGGGTCACGGAGCAGAACGACACCGGTCAAATGGGCTTTAGCTCGACAGCAGGCTGGACAAACAAAGCGCCGGTTGTTCAGCCGCAAGCGACCGACAGTAACCTGACCGGTCGTATCCCTGGAGCGCAGCCACCCGCGGCGTGGGATGCGCCCACCCACCGTTCGAGCCAGATGCCATCGCAACACCCGTTAGAAGATGAGCCGACCAGCAACATCCCCGCCTGGCTGTTGCCCACCCAGCAGCCGCCAGCGGGCGCACAACCACCCATGCGGCCAGACGAGAGTGACGGATGGAACCGGCCGCAGGTTACGCCATCCGCACGAGATTTCGGCGCGCCCGCGCCCGATTCGCAGCAAAGGCGACGTCGGGGGCCGCCTATTCCCGTGGAAGAACTGCCGCCGTGGCTGCAAGATTCCCGTTTCGGTCCGCCTCAACGGAGCGGGCCTTCACAGGGTTGGCAGCGGGCCCGTCCCGCGCAACGCGAGCAGCCGTGGGGGCAGTGGAATACGACGGAAAATGCCGCTGAGCCATGGAACAGCGCGGATGGACTTGACAACGCGCAACAAGGGAAGGGCCGTGGCTGGCGCCGATTCTTCGGTAAGCGGTGATCGCCGGATCGGGAGGTCGGGAGAGAGGCGTGGCAGGAGCGACACAAACGTCCGCACGGCAGAGCAGCGGACCGGATAAGCCAGAGTATAGTCGCACCCGGGCGTTACTTGTGGCGGACTGCGGGTCAGTCTTCACGAAGGTCGCCCTCATCGGAATGGTCGAAGATCGCTACCGCTTGCAGGCATGCGTCCAGGAGCCATCCACGATCACGACGCCAGTCGCGGATCTCGCCGTTGGTGTACAGATGGCAATTGAGCAGCTGGAATCCATCACGGGGCGCACGCTGCTACAAGACGGCAAACTCATTGTGCCGATGCGCGAAGATGGCGCCGGAGTCGATGGGCTGGCGCTCGCGACGAGTGCCGGCGGGCCATTGCGGCTGCTCACCGCGGGCCCCGGCCGCGAGGCGCTGGCCGCTCTGCTGCATCGCGCTATCGGCGGCCTGTTCGTGCAAATGGAAAGTCTACCTGAGCCACCAGGTTCTGGCTCACCGCAAGCCGAATGGAGCCAGCTGGACGCGCAAATGCAAAAACTCGCGCCTCACGGAATGCTCCTCCTGGGGTCACCATTTGGTCGCGGCCCGACCAGCATCGAAGAGACCGGGCAAGCCGTATCTATCTGGCTGGATGCTCTGCAAGCGCAATCCCACGATCAGGAGGCGACATCGGCTTCCGCCATGCCGGTCATCATTAGCGCGTCAAGCGAGGATGCGCAGGCCGTGACACGCATGATAGAAAGCCACGGCGCGACTTGTCAGACGGTTGAACCACTTTCGCCGTCCTCACTCCTGCCATTGAACCGCGCGCTCAGCACGTTGTATGAGCGTGCGGTGCTTCAGCCGCTACACGGCTACTCATCGCTGCGTGCGCTTTCAACAACGGTTCCGGCTTCCACGGTTACAGCGTTGGGCGGCTTGACCCGCTTTCTCGCGCACCACTTCCAGACGACGCTCGTGGGTGTGGACGTCGGCGCGAGTTCCACGGCTGTCATTGGGGCAACACCGAAAGGCGAGTTCTTGCCAGCGGCGCATCCACGCGCGGGCGTAGGACCAGGCGCCGGTTCTATCGTGCGCGAAGCAGGCGTACGCAATATCCTGCGCTGGCTCGCGAGTGAGGTCAGTGAAGAAGAACTGCGCGAATACTCGCTTTCGCGTATGCTGCGTCCACGTGCTTTGCCAGCAACGCCGCGAGAGCTGGAGATCGAACACGCTCTGGCCCGTGAGGCGATCCGCCTGGCGATGCAGGCGCCTGGCTCCCGGCTCTCAGGTCTCGACGCGCTGGACGTAGTGCTCGGCACAGGAGGCGTGCTTGCCCACGCACCTCAACCCGCGATGAGCCTGCTGACGATGCTCGATGCGCTGCAACCGCGCGGCATCACGTCGTTTGTCCTCGATCCTGCGCATCTGGCCAACATGATCGGCGGAATCGCGGCGGTCGACCAGCAGGCAGCAGCTGAAGTCGCGGAGAGCGACACAGCGATGCTCCAGCTAGGGAGCGTCATCTCCGCGACTGGCTCTGTGCCAGAAGGCCAGACGGCCGTGCGCGTGGTGCTGGAGTTTCCTGACGGCCATAACCATGTCGAGGATGTGGCGCAAGGGAGCATCGTGCGATTGCCGCTCAGACCAGGCGAACGTGCCACGCTGGGGCTCTATCCCGCCCCAACCATTGATATCGGGCTTGGGCCGGGCCACCAGGCGCGCGCAAGTGAGCCTGTCGAAGGCGGCCTCGTTGGATTGGTCGTAGATGCCCGAGGCCGTCCCATCGTGCTTCCTGAGCTGCCAGCCGCTATCGCGCTTCGCCAGGCCCAATGGCGACGTTCACTCGGACTGGAGGTTTCGTAGTGCGGCTGACTCTCGATCATCCGCTTGGCAGCCAGTTGACGCCAGGCGTTGTCATACAGCGGCAACGCCCCCTCTGGGCAGGAGGATCGGCGCTCGTTACTCTGGGCGAACTCGTGCGGGCCGACCAGGTACTCGCGGAAGGTATCGATACACGTGGCGAAGAGCGGCGGCTCATCGCGGGTATGGCAGGGCGAATAACAGAGATCGTGGCAGGCGACCACATTACCATCGCGGGAACAGCCACGGTTCTCGATGGGATGGTCGGTGCAGGTGGCGTGGTCGCAGGTCCGCTTGTCACACTCCAGCGGGGTGAAGCGCTTGCCGTTACCCCCATACAGCCAGGCAGCGTCGTTCTGTTTCCCCAGCAGGTCCCACTTACGCTGCTGCAGCGCGCGGTGACCGGTGGCGCGCTTGCCATCGTCGCCGGCAGCGCTCTCGTGCGCGAGCTTGAAGCATTCGTACGCATGGATATCAGCGCTATGCTGGATGGCAACCTGCCCGAGCCGCGTGGTCTGCCTCTGACGATAGTGTTGACGGAAGGTTTCGGTGCGATGGCGATGCGCCCCTCAATCGCGCACATGCTCAATCAGCAGGTGGGCGCCACAGTGCTGATTTCAGGAAGGACCGACCCTCGCAAAAATATCCGGCCCGAAATCATCCTGCCTGCGCATATCGTGGCACCACCCAGGCCACCGTCGTTGCCGGCACTCAAAGAGGGTTCGACTGTCGCCATCATGGCTGGCCGGCTGCGCGGCCGCGAAGGCGAGATCGCGCACCTGTATGCGCGAAAGCAGTATGTGTCGCCGGGGCTCTCCGTGCAGTGCGCCAGTGTGCGTCTGGATGACGGCACATCTGCGACCGTACCGCTCCACGCGCTGGATCGGATCGGATAGCTGGGTGCCGGAGCCTAGCCGGTAGAAGGCCGCGCCATGACGCTCGATCAGCTTGAAACGTTTGTACAGGTTGCGCGCACGCGCAGCTTTTCGCGGGCGGCGATACTGCAGTCTCTGGCACAGCCCACGGTCAGTGGGCGCATCAGCGCGCTCGAGGTGGAACTGGGGGTCGAGCTATTTGCGCGCAAGGGACATACGCTCGATCTCACGGAACCCGGTCGCTCACTATTGCCGTACGCAGAGCGCATGCTCGCCCTTCGCATTGAGGGTAGCCGAGAAGTCGCACGCGTGCGTGATGGCGGCCTTGGAAGGCTGGCGCTCGGCGCCAATCCGACGAGCAGCCAGTATCTCGTTCCGAGGCTGCTAGAGCGCTACTGGCAGGACCACCCGAAAGCACGCGTCTGGGTGCGCACGGCGCTCAGCCCAGTCCTAATGGAAGGGCTTCTGGATGGGCTGATTCAGCTGGCGATCTGCTCGCGAGCACAGATTCATCCCTCGGCGCAGGTGCTCTGGACATATAGCGAGCCTCTGCACGTCGTGGCGGCAGCATCGCATCCGCTCGCGCGCAAGGGCATATGCCGTCGCGCTGATCTCGCCGGCCATGCCATTCTCTCGACGCAAGCCGGCCCGACGCATCTCGGCCTGCGACATGTCCTGCCGCCGGGCATGGAGCACCAGATCATGCTGGAGGCAACGGCTGGAGAGGTGATGACGCGGCTATTGCTGGCAGGGATCGGCGTCACCGTGCTGCCGCCGCTGGCGATTGTCGATGAGTTGGCGCGCGGCGAGCTTGTCGCCATCACCATCGAAGACGCAGACTTGCCACAGTATGAGGTCGCGCTCGTCGCCTGGCCAGGTCGCAACCTCTCACCCGCCGTTCAGGCGTTCGTGAGCACCACGCAGCAAGCGGATATGCGGCATCTTTTCGGCGAGAACCTATCCGCGTCCCAGAGGTAGTGCCAATTGGCGACATGCGTGAACGCGGTGTACAATGCGCCCATACCGGCGAACCGCATGGACGGCAATTTCGAACCCGAAGGCTGGCAAGAAGCGAGCAGTCGGGGATACTGATAAAACCAGGCGCGCTGCCACACATCAAGCGCAGGTGCGCTGGCTGGAGGATGTACGGCTCGTAAAGGACGGGTGACGCGCGTGACAAAAACTATTCTGGTCGCAGATGATGACCCAGGAATCGCGGAGCTGCTCGTAAGCTCACTCACTGCGGAAGGCTACCACGTCGTAAAGACGACCCAAAGCTTGCGATTCTACGATGTCGTGATGGAGCACAAGCCCGATCTCATCCTCCTCGACCTGCTCATGCCGTACCTTGAGGGAGAGGATGAGCTACGGCTTCTGCAATTGCAGCCCGAAACGGCGCACATACCGGTGATCGTGGTTACGGCCAAGTCGAATGTCGCAGCAGAGGCGCAACAGCTCTACGCGCTTGGCGTTCGCCACATTGTGCAGAAGCCATTCGAGCTGGAACACCTTCTGGATCTCATTGAGAAAACGATCGGATAGCATGGCATCGTGCATGCCATTTTGGAGGGGCCAGAGTGTCTGACCAGACCACACATCCCGCTCAAGGGTCGCCGCAGCTGGAATCAACCGATTCTGGCTGGATTGCATTGGACGCGATGGGCGGCGATTACGCGCCAGCCGAAGTCGTGCTGGGAGGTGTGCAGGCCGCGCGTGAACTGGGCGTCGGCGTAATTCTGGTCGGCCCGGAAGACACCGTGCGCGCGGAGCTGGGCAAGCACGATACGAATGGATTGCGCGTGCGCATCCACCACGCGGATGAAGTGATCGGCATGGACGAGCATCCAGCCGAAGCTATCCGCAGCAAGCGGCGGAACTCGATCACTGTCGCGCATGAGCTGGTGCGCGATGGCGAAGCGGAGGCTGCCGTTTCGGCAGGCAACAGTGGCGCCGTCATGGCTGCCGCGATCTTCACGCTGCGGCGTATCAAAGGCATCGACCGACCGGCATTTGGCGGTGTCGTCCCTTCCGCGACAGGGCAGACGCTCGTGCTGGATATGGGGGCCAATACCGATTGCAAGCCGCCCTACCTCCTTCAGTTCGCCGTTATGGGATCCGCCTATATGCAGAGCGTGTTTGGCATTGCGCGGCCAAGAGTGGGCTTGCTGGCGAACGGAGAAGAGGAAACAAAAGGCGATCAGCTTACCCAACAGGCGCACCAGCTTATCAAGGCAGCCGCGCCAGCGCTCGGATTGAATTTTATCGGCAATGTCGAAGGGCGTGACATCAATGCTGGCACGGTCGATGTGGTAGTGTGCGATGGATTTGTCGGCAATGTCGTGCTCAAGCTGAGCGAAGGTATCGCGAAAATGCTCATGGGTACGATCCGCAAAGAGTTGACCGCAAGCCCCATCACCGCGGTTGGCGCGCTTCTCGCCCGGCCCGCGTTTGATCGCGTACGCAAGCGGCTGGATTACGAGGAATACGGTGGTGTGCCGGTTCTCGGTGTCAATGGCATTTCGATCATCTCGCACGGTCGCTCGAAGGCGAAAGCTATCAAGAACGCCATCCGGGTGGCACATCAGGCCGCACACAGCCATTTGCCACAAACCATCGCGGCAGCGGTGGAAGGGCTGGATACACCCTCCCCAACCGCGCATTCAATCGAATCATCGACCTAGGGAACATCGCGGTTCGCGCGCACTCACGCTCGTGAGACGGAATTGCTATTCGGCGGGTTTCTTCTGCCGCCGAGCGGTACCGCCGAGCTTGCCGATGCGGCTGTAGAAATCAGAAGACTGGCGCTGCTTTGTCGTGTTGCCGCCCTTTTTCCCCATTTCAGAGAAGTGATTCGGGCCATATTTTTCGACGTTGGCCTGGCCGCCCTTGCGCGCGATATCTCGATAGTAGGTAGAGCCGCGCTTCTGCTTGAGGGAATCGCCGCCGAGCTTGCCAATCTTGCGGTAATAGTCCTCGCCATATTTGTCGCGGACGGTTGTGCCGCCCTTTCGTCCTGCTTCTACGGTACTCATCGTCGCGGTCTTGTTCTGTTTGCCCCGAGCGTCGTCACTCATGTGCTGAAACTCCATTCACCGCCGGCGATGCCGCTTGCTCGTCACGCAGAGTATAGCGGGAAATCGAACGTGGTGTCAAGCAACCCATGTCGCGTGACCGTACCTCAACTCGCTGGATCTTTCTGGCCGCTTTCCCCCTATCAAGGCGTGAATCAACCGGCACTGGCGCGGCGTGAGCGGTTACCACGCGGAGTTATAGCCGGCGGCGCATCCTCGCATGCCAGCCGTGCCGGGCGCATCGCGGGCTGCGTCGCCGCTCGGACAACGCCGGGCGAGTGCTTGCGAGCATGACGCATACTGTAGAGAATAGGGGGTATGTCGGGCAAAGTGTCACTCACACAAGGATGTCGCGCCAGAGAGGGAGCAGAACTGTGGATGTCATGCGATTTACTGTTGTGGATCAACGCGGGACGGTGAGCTTCGTGGCGCATACGTCAGCCGCGGTGGCCCTGACGGCCTCGTGCGCCAGAAATCCTACCACGCTTGCCGAACTGCTTGAAGCGTCCCGCCAATACGACAGGCGGCTGCACGAAATCGTATCGCACGGGCTGGCTCTCTTCGATGAACACAATGTGCCGGGCGACATCCGTGCCATTCACCGGCAACTTGAGCAACTGCCTGAGCGCGAGAGTCCTGTATTCCGCGTCATGGATGACCTGACACGTGAGGCGAGCCTGCGCCCCGTACGTGCGGGCATCATCCTCTTCAATCTCGTGCGCAAGCGCATCGTGCAGATCATGAATACGGATGAGGACATCCGACGCTCATGCGAAGTCAATTATCACAACGGCAAATTTTTGAGCCGACGTGTCTTTGATTACGAACTTCCCGGCGAGTGGAGTATCGTGCCATAGCCGTATGGCGTGATGTGCTACTTGCCCGCGCTCTCGTGCATGAGTTGTAAGATCGCATCGTCTACGGCGCGATCTTGCGAGTTCGCCTTCGCTGGCATATACTCGGCGCGGCGGCGAGCTTCCAGCAGGCGCCGTGCCCGCACGATCCTGACACCCGCATGCGCCAAGACCTGCACGAGCTGCTCGTGGCGCACGAATGCGGTTCGCTCATCCGTGGAACGAATGGCACACAATGGCTGGCGCACCATAACGAGATAGCCGCGAGCGACTGGATACGCGACCGTCACAAATGGGGTGCGCGCGGATGTCTGCTGCTCTGTGACCACGACGTAATCAAGCCCGTCAGCGGTGATGACGCGATGACGAACCAGTTCTCCCCGGTACGGATCGCAGCGCCGGACCGTGCCATTGGGCGGCTGCAACACGCCGGGGCTGCGTAGGATCGGCCTCGATTTCTGTGTCTGGGTGCTCATCTGCTCGACCTTCCTGACTGCATATCGTACTGACGCCACGCCTGCCGCGCGCGCAAACCCAACCCCACACCCGATCAGGAGGGAGCGACGAGTACATATGAGCTGTTTTGCACAGGTGTTCGCAGTGGATTTGGGCGGCGAGGGAAGCAATCTCCGTCTCATCGTGAAGACGCCCCACGCTGCCTAATCGCTCAATCCCGGTACTTCTTGGCCTTGATGACGTCGGTGGCCTGGCTGAGAACCTGCTGAGAATCCAGCGCACCCCCCATGCGTGCCTTGTTGCCGTGACGCGATCACCTTATAATGCCGGCGAACGGATTGTCCCTGATACGGGCAGTGGACGTGACGAACCACGACTTGCGAATGAAGAGAGCCAGCAATGCCAGCGGCAGGCACGAGCGGTACTCCAGCGGGCGATAGCGAGTCGCTCGCCCGGCTCCTGATCGTTGATGACGAACAGAGCATCGTAGATTTTATCCGGCTGGGTATGCGCTACGAAGGATTCAAGGTTGAGGATGCGCAGGACGGGGTGGCGGGCTTCGACGCGGCCGTCAGGTCGCGACCGGATCTCATCATTCTGGATGTCATGCTGCCGGGGCTGGACGGCATCGCACTCTGCCGGCGACTGCGGGCCAATGAGGCTACAGCGAATATCCCGATCCTGATGCTGACGGCAAAAGATGAGGTGCGCGACCGGGTAACCGGCCTGGAGAGCGGCGCTGATGACTACCTTACCAAACCGTTTAGCTTTGAGGAACTGCTGGCGCGCGTGCGCGCGCTGCTGCGTCGCCAGCAACGCGTTATCGCAGCAGGAGGGCCGGGAGGTCGTGTGCTGCATGCGGGTGATATCACCCTCGATGAGGCGGCACATGAGGTCAAGCGGAAAGAACGAATCGTTGATTTGACCGCCACCGAATATAACCTCCTGCATCTGTTCATGACACATCCTCGACAGGTGCTCGACCGGCAAACGATTCTGAACCGGGTCTGGGGCTATGATTTCATGGGCGAGACGAACATTATCGAAGTGTACGTACGCTACATACGCGAAAAGATCGAAGATGATCCCAGTGCTCCCAAACTTATCCAGACGGTCCGTGGCGTCGGCTACGTGCTGAAGGTATAAGATTCGCCATGTCCCAATCGCCGCGCCCTCCAATGCCGCCTACACGTCCGCAGTCGGAACGCCCAGTTGATGAGCAGCCAACGCGAATTCTCTCCGGCGGCTACATGCCCGAGACAAAACAACGTCCAACGGGAAAGGGGCGCTGGTTCCGCAGCCTGCGCTTTCGGCTCATCGCCACATATGCGCTCGTGCTGGCGGTTATTCTCCTTGCACTCGGCATCGCACTGAACATTTTCACCGCCAGAGTACTCTATGCTGAAGAACTGGCGCGCCTGGAGGGCGAGGCACAGGCCACCGTGGCCACCGAGCAGAGCAATTTCGACAAGCTCGTCGCGGGGACGGCCGCGAACAACTGCGACGGCGCCGTCGCGTACCAGGACGCGTTTGTTCAGACCATTGCCCTTCACCTGACTGCCAGCCATATTGGCGTCGACAAAGTATATCTGCTGAGCCGAACCGGCACCGTGCTGGCTCCCCTGACGGGTGACATCGCCGTGGGAAGCCCTGGTCCGTTTATTACGCGCGCGCACGTCGATCAACTCCACGCCAAAGCAGTCGCTGCCGCAAGGCAACCGATCACTGGTTCCATCGCGGCGATCTCATACCTTACCAGCCAGAAAGGGACCCACACCGGCGTCGTGCTCGTAGCCGAGCGATTCCGAACGGCTTCAGTGTGTTTCGGTCAGCCCGCGGGCACGTATGGTATCGTCGAACTGACCACCACGTTTCCCCATGTGCAGCACATTTTGAGCGTTCTCCACCTTATCCTGCTGTTCTCGCTGCTGGCCGCGCTGGCAGCCGGTTTGTTGATCGGCGGGCCGCTCACCAGCCAGGCGCTGCAGCCACTGACGCGCATGGCGCAGGTTGCGCGGCGTATCGCCGATGGCGATCTCAGCCAGCGCGTGCGCCTACCACACGGCGGCGACGAGATCGGCCAGCTAACGGACACCTTCGACGAGATGGTGAGTCGCATCGAGCAGGCGTTCGGCGCGCAGGCAGCCTCAGAGGAACGAATGCGGCAATTCATCGCGGACGCTTCGCACGAACTGCGTACGCCGCTCACCTCAATCAGGGGATATCTGGATGTGCTTTTGCGCGGCGCGAAGGACGATCCCGCGACAGCAGACGAGGTATTGCGCGCCACACGACGCGAAGCCGAACGCATGACGCGCCTCGTGAACGATCTGCTGACGCTCGCGCGGCTCGACGCCGGAAGACCGCTGGAGTTGCAGCCTCTAGACCTTATCGCGCTGGCGGGCGAGGCTGTCGACCAGGCACGAATACTGGCGGGCGAGCGCGAGGTCACCCTGCGCACGGACGGCGCGGGCAGACTCATCGCGCCAGCCGATGGGGACCGCATCAAGCAGGTGCTGCTCATCTTGCTGGATAACGCCCTCAAGTATGGGCGTCCCGGACCGGATGGACGCGTGCAGGTGTCTGTCTGGCGAACACCACAGTTCGCCCAGGTAAGCGTTTCGGATAACGGTCCGGGCATCCCGGCTTCCGACCTGCCCCATATCTTCGATCGGTTCTATCGGGCGCAGCGCTCAGCACAACACCGGCGCATGAGCACGCCTCCAGACGCTCCCGCACGTCAGGGCCAGCATGCTGCCTCTCAGCGCGATGGGACGGGGCTGGGTCTACCAATCGCACAGGCAATCGCGCGCGCCCACGGGGGTAACCTGGCTGTGCAGAGTCAGGAAGGCGCCGGCACCACCTTCACGCTCAGCTTGCCGCTGCCACCACCTCCATTGCCGCCACGCGACGCGCATGTGCCCTAACCCACGAGAATGACCAGCGTCTAACGCGACCAAAGGTCTCCTGTCCCGTTACACATCCAAACACAACCCGTCGTAGCAGGTGACACCGCTGTCATGCCCATGCATCCGACGCAAGGACGGGTACTTGCTATTTCCTCGCAAGTAAGATATACATCTAACACGCGGGTATTGAGTTTTGGTGGTGGTTGACCTTCATGCGAATGTCCGATATTTCCCGATCCAGGCGCTACTTTTCGTTTCCGCGGATGGCCGCGCCCGGCGCGCGACGTACTCACACTCTGCGCAGTGTCGCGACAGAAACGGAATCGGCCACACAGAGTGCGCACGCACGTGCCAGTGCGCCCCCCCCGGCAGGCAAGTATCGCGCACGGGAAATTGCGCATGGACGCAGACCAAGCCGGACGCGTCCGCTCGCGTCACTGGCCGCGCGGAATCTGCATGCGATTGTGCGCGGAGGGGCATCCAATGCCGAGTTGCGTCGGCGCGTGTGGGGCTTGGCACTGCCAGCCATTGGTGAGCAGGTGCTGGCGCTTGGCGTTGGTGTATCGGATACGTTTCTAGCAGGGCATTTGTCGCATGCGGCTGTGGCGCAGGTCGGCTACGGCCAGGCGACAGCGATAACAGCCGTTGGAGTCGCGTCATCGGCTGTATGGATTTGCCTCACGGCCTTCTTCGCCGTCAATGTCGGCGTAACGGCAATCGTCGCCCGCGCTACAGGAGCACAGGATAAGGTGCTTGCTTCACGCTCCAGCGGCCAGGGTATCTTGCTGGGGCTGTTGATTGGCGCGCTGATGATTCTCGGTGCGGTCCCACTCGCGTCGGTCATCACTGCGGCATTGGGCGTCACTGGCAAGGTATCGGCGCTTGCGGCTGGCTATATTCGCATATTCAGTCTGGCGCTACCAGCCACAGGGGCGGCTTCGGCCGCCACTGCGGCCATGCGCGGATCCGGAGACGCACGCAGACCGTTGCTCGTGATGCTCGTGGTTAACGGCTGCAACATCGTCGGCTCGTGGACACTCATGAATGGACTCGCGATCTTCGGCATTCCCGCCATCGGCGTAATGGGGTCCGCGTGTGGCGCTGCCGCGGGTTGGGTTCTCGGCGCGGGACTGGCGATCTTCTTTCTGACACGCCAGCACGCGCGTGCGCCCCGCATATTCCGGGCGTCGCTGCGGCCATCTCGCATCATCGCCCGGCGCATCCTCGATGTCGGCCTGCCCTCTGCGGCAGAGCTGGTGGTCTTTCAGGTGGGCATCGTGATGTTCAACCGCTTCGTGGTTGGGCTAGGTGCGACGATCTACGCGGCAAATACGACGATCAACACCGTCGAGAGCCTCGGCTCGCTCCCCGCGTTTGGCTTCGCCGTGGCCACCACCGCGCTCGTCGGCCAGGCGCTGGGCGCTGCGGACCCGCAGCTCGCCATACGCGCCACGTGGGCTGCGCTGCGTCCCTGCCTGATGGTAACCGGCATCATTGGTCTGCTCGCGCTGACCGTGCCACATCTGCTGCTGGGCACATTCGTCGCTGACCCGGCAGTCATCAACGCCGGCAATATTGCCATGCGCTTCTCGATCATCACCATCCCTGCATCGGGCATCGCATTCGTCTTCAACGGCGCGTTGCGCGGCGCGGGAGATACGCGTTTCCCGGTTGTTGTGCGCGCGAGCGGCACCTGGGGCATACGTGTTCCCATCGCGCTGCTGCTCATTCCCGTGCTCGCGCTTCCGGGGGCACGTGTCGCGATGGCGCTGGATTTCTGCACACAGGCGACACTCTCATACCTGCGCTTCCGCGGGGGACGCTGGAAGCGCGCTCAGGTCTAGGCTCTATCTGGCGAATCAGGACATGTGCAAGAGGTGATTGAGTGTTAAATGTGGCGAGCGCCATCATAAGGTATGGGCTTGTAGTGCTGGGTATATATGTCTTCGCTGGCACGTTCCAGGAGGCATTCAAGCCCTCATCGCTCACGCCTGAGATCTGGGCGCACCATCGGCATGCTCTTTATCCCTTGTATGCGCCGATGCTAATCGCGCAAGGAATTAACGGACTCAGTTGGATGTGTATCGGCCTCAGTTTTCCATTCGGTATGCCATGGCCCGATTCGCCACCACATCTTTCCACATCCCAGTGGCATCTACTGTCAATTATTGGGGGGGTAGGCGCAGGTGTTTCGCTGGCCGTCATGTATGTGGCGAATGCATTCATAAAGCGATGTCTGCGGCGCGTTCTCTCCGCAGAGGATTATGACAACCTGTTTCCCCAGCGCTACGGGTAATTTGACTCGCTCATGAGCGCATCCTATTCGATCCGTCAGACAGCCCCTAAGCGGCCACGTGGGCCGCTATCCGCGATGCCAGGACGCACCCCGTGTACGCGCAAGGCCTCCACGCTGCTGCATATCGCGCGCATGAGCGCTGCTGATTAACACAAATTGGTGCGCTCTATGCTGCATAATTGCCGTGTGGCCGCGGGAAGCACCGCCGCATGCGCGCCGACCACAAGATATGCGCACGGCTCCAATCCACCGGCCAAGGAGGCGTGACAATGGCGACACAGCCGACAGCCAGTCTTTCCAATCGGACCCCGCAGGAAATCTTTCAGCATCATGCCGAAGCCCTCGGTGCGGAAGACGCGGACGGCGCCGCCCTCGACTACGCGGAAACCGCGTACATCATCACCCGGGACGGCATCATGCAAGGCAAGCAGGCCATTCGCGACTTCTTCGCTGGAGTGTTCAAGGCACTGCCTCAAGCGAAATGGGATGTTGAGCCAACGTTCGTGGAAGATATCCTTTTCTTGCCATGGAAAGCGGATTCTACTGTCGCGCGGGTGTCAGATGGAGTGGATACCTTCGTGTTTCAGGATGGCCTGATTCGCATCCAGACCGTACACTACACCCTCGAGCCGAAAGAGTAGGCAAAGCACCTCGCGAGAAGCGCTGCGCGTACGTCCCTTGCACGCTAATTTCACGCGGACGATGGACGTACGCTGAGGATATCCAGGTGTCCGGCAGCGACTACCGCTGCGAAAGCGGAGCGACAAGCTCTTCCACGGACCCGATGGCCACGCTCAGTGACCGGCTGACCCGATCGAGCGCCCGTCGCACGATGAACATCGTACGTGCCCGCTCGGCCGGGTCAGCATCCATCCCCTCCGCAAGTGCTTCGATGGCGCTCGCAAATGGCATCACCGATGAGAGTATGCCGATCCGCTGGCTCAGGCCCTCGTCTCCCAAATCGCGCATGCCCCACGTATAACCATCGAGAAACACGTTGAGCAGATGTTCATCAAGCATGCCCGACAGCGCGGGGCGCATCGTAGCAATCGTCACGTCCATCGCGGGATCGCCCACTCCAAAAGCCGTCCAGTCAGTCAGCATCAGGCGCTGCTGAGTGAACACGATCTTGGACGGATCCGCCTGGCCGTGGCATGCGCGCCGGGAAGCTCCAAGCCAGAGATGCCGGTTGACCTCCACGCGCACACCAACAATGGCTTCAAGCTGGGCCAGTGCCTCCATCAGCGGCCGCATAGCAGGGGCGGTATAGCGCCCGCGACACTCTGCCCACAGCCGCCGCGTGCGTTCCCACCAGGGCAACACGCCAGAACACGTCGGGGACTCCGGCGTTTTTGGCGGCGGTGGCAGATGATGCAGCGTCAGAAGGACTGTCTGCCAGGACAAGACACTCTCCTCGGTGATGCGTGAGGACAACGGCTCACCGGCCACATCTTCCTGAATTAGCACTACACTGCCCGCCAGTTCTGGAGGCTGTTCCATCGAAATGAGCGTGGGAGCAAGGCCGAGTGTGCCCATGAGCGTGAGTCCTGCGACTTCGCTACGTGCCAGTTGGAGCGCACCGTCCCGATAGCTCTTGAGGATGACCGAGCCCTGCGGATACTCCACACGCCAGCGCGTGACATTTCGGCCAGGTTCGAGGGGCACGGCGCGCGCAGGGTCACCCATATGGGGGACAGGATGGTGCCTCAAATAGATTGCGACATCGCTTTCGCGCGCAAGCGACACGGGGTCTTCCTCTACAGAGCGACAGCCCGGCAAGCCGCACCGCACCTCGCGCGAGCATGCTGGCACAGATGCACAGACAAGGGCCGCCCGGCCAATACCGCGCGACCCCTCAAAACAGAGAACGTCAATGCGGAAACTAGTTTACCCACTCGTCCGTAGAGCCTCCAGCGTCGCGCAGCCTGACAGTAGCGTTCGCCGGTCGCGCAGCGCGCTGCTGCATCGTCTGATGAGTGCCCGTGTCACGCTTGCGGTCGGCCCAGCTCGGCAGCACGAGCACGGCGAAAATGAACACCCCGAACCCTATGAAGACGTACTGAGCCTGAAGATACGGATGCGGAATGCTCAGCGCCTTGCCGGCGATAATGGCTGCGACAGCGCCCAGGCTGATCAGGCCGGCGATGACACGCACGGTTGCTACCAGCGGATATTCACGCCGGGAGGCCGCGATAGCGAAATTCACAATCGCAGCGATGCACCCTAGCGCCAAGATGACATCCCAGAATGCAGTCATGACGTGCACCTCCTCCTGGCAGCCGACTGGCAGTGACATCCTTCGTTCAAGCGGATCGCGCGCCAGCGTGGATCATGTCAGCGCCCACCTCACCACCTGAGATTGCAGGCTCTACGCCGTGCTGACCGCATGCGCATCGAGTCTACCATATGTACTGTTGACGTCCAGTCTCCCTCCCACCAGATAGGACTTCTAGGGGAACAACTGCTATCATGAGCCGACCTGACTTGCCATGCGCATGCCAGCGGCCATACAATGGCGACGGCTGCGAACCGACAGGCGTCATCGCGTCAAATGGTCGATGCGCCAACAGACACAGGTCGGAGATGCAGCAAACACGTGTGAGCGGGTACGCGAGAGGCATATGGTCATTCTGGGTCTTGATATTGGCGACGTCCGGATCGGCGTAGCCTGTTCGGATAGCAGCGAGTCGCTTGCGCGACCAATCGAGATCATTAGACGTAGATCAAACGCGCAGGTCTTCGAGGCCATCAGCAGACACATTGAGGCGCTCGGCGCCGAACTGGTGGTGGTCGGTTTGCCGATCAGCTTTAATGGCCAGCTTTATGCTCAGGCACGCAGTATCCAGGCATTCGCTGAGAAGCTGCGCCATCAAATCGATGTACCCATCGAGTTCGCGGATGAATCACTCTCGTCAGTTCGAGCGGAAGAGATGCTGCGAGCGGCGGGAACGCGGCCTGAACGCATCAAAGAGCGACTCGACGCCGCGGCTGCCGCGGTCATGTTGCAGGACTATCTGGACGCGCGCCAGCAACAGCGCCGTGCCATGCACAATAAGAGCAACAGCCAACAGAGCAGTGAGACCAGCGAGAATCACGGACAGTAGCAGGGGAGAAGACGGCGAATGAGACGAGCGGGAGTTGTGCTTACGATCATAGTAGCGCTACTTGCGCTCGTTGTTGGCTTCGGAGGCGCGACGGCAGCTCTCTACATCACGCAGCCAGCCGTTGCCAGTGCCCAGCAGACGGTGGAATTCGCCGTCAAGACAGGCGACACGACGGCATCTGTGGCGCAGCGCCTGCAGGCTGACGGTCTCATCCGCAACGCAATCGTCTTCCGCGTCTGGGCGCGCTACCGGCACCTCGATACGGGAATCCAGACGGGCATCTACAAGCTTTCTCCCAGCATGACGATGGATGCCATCATCAACAAGCTGCAAAAGGGCCAACCCGACCAGCAGTTCATCACGATACTCGATGGCTGGCGCATAACGCAGTTCCCGCAGGCCTTCACGCATATGCAGAACTTCAATGCGCAGAACTTCCTGCAGATTGCCAAAACAGGCAAGTTCATGGATGGGACGGCGATATCGTCCAAGTTCTGGTACGTGTTGCCACTGCAGAAAAACGCGGATTACGCGCTCGAAGGGTATCTGCCGCCGAATAGCTACTACTTCGACGCCAACGCGAATGAGCAGGGCGTTATCACGCAACTGCTTACGCAGCTCGGCGAAGATTTGTGTCCCGGGCCGACAGGAAAACCCGACGCCTATATTCTGGACAAAACACAGTGCCTTGCACATGCCGTGACGGTTGGCAGCAATAACACCAACATCTTTACCGCGATGGAGCAGAAGTACGGAACGAAAGACCCGGCACAGGCGCTCTATCGCGCGCTGACGATTGCCTCGATTGTCGAACGCGAAGTAGCCAGCCAGCCACAGGATATCCCCGGAGTTGCCAGCGTATATTACAACCGCTATCTGGCAGCACAGGGCAAGGTGGCATCGGATGTCGGCACATCCATGCAGGCTGATCCCACGGTGCAGTACGCGCGGGATAGCCAGACGCCGCCAAAAGATGGTAACTGGTGGCAGCCTATCCAGGCTTCGCCGGCAACCGTCGCGCCCAAGAGTCTCTACAACACGTACACACAGCCAGGACTTCCGCCCGGCCCCATAGCGTCCCCGCTCTGGAAGGCAGTCATCGCCGCCGCCGATCCCGCGCCATCTCCGTACTTCTACTTCCTGAACGGGAAGTGCGATCACAAGACGTACTACGCGAAGACGAATCCGGAATTCAACCAGCTCGTCGCCAAGTACATCACGAACGCGACGTGTTGAGCGCGCCAACTTTCGCCATCGCTCGTTATACTGATGGGGTCTCGATAAGCCAGCTACCAGCCAGAGGAGTTGCGGATAGCTATGGATCAGTTGGTCAAGGTCATCGTGCTTGGCCTGTTGCAGGGAGTGGCAGAGCTATTCCCCATCAGCAGCCTCGGGCACACGGTCATTATCCCGGGCTTTCTCGGCTGGGGCTATTTGACCCGGCAGAACGACTTCCTCCCGATCGTCGTTACACTGCACCTGGGCACAGCGTTCGCACTCGTGCTCTTTTACTGGCGCGACTGGTTCGCCTTGATCCGCGCCTTCATCAAGACGGCGCTCAAGGGGCGGCTGGATGCTGATCCACAGGGGAAGACCATCTGGCTGGTCATCGTGGGCACGATACCGGTGGGGCTGCTTGGGTTGATCCTGGAGAAGCCAATTAAGAACGCGTTCTTCACCGTCCAGTGGCCTGTGTTGCCAGCCGCGTTTCTCTGTCTGAATGGCGCTGTGCTCCTGATGGGTGAGCGGCTGCGCCAGCGATCAGAGCCCCAGGGCGTGGATCGCTTCAAGCAGGAGCAGGCATTCCTGCGCATCGATGATCTGAATTTCGTGCAGGCATTCTTCATCGGCCTGGCACAGGCCGCGGCATTGCTTCCGGGCATCTCACGTTCCGGCATCACGATGGTCGCGGGCATGCAGGCGCGCTTGAGCCATGAGGAGTCGCTCCGATTTGCCTTTCTGCTGGCCACGCCAGTGATTGGCGCGGCGGGCTTGCTCGAAGTTCCAAAACTCTTTGGCGCCGGCAGCACAGCACTCGTCTCCGCGCTCGTAGGCGGGATAGTCGCAGCACTGGCCGCTTTCATCAGCGTGCGCTTCCTGACGAGATACTTTCGGGTTGGGCGCCTGACTCCATTCGCGTATTACTGTCTGGGCATGGGGCTTCTCGCGTTCCTGTTCTTCGCGCCGCTTTCTCTCGGTCTGTTTAAGCTGCCGTGGTAGGGCAGTGAAATCGTATGCGCCCCAGCGGTGTGCGGTGCCGTGGCGGTGGAAAGGGTATGCTGGATATGCGCGGTTCATCACTCGCGACGCTTTTGCTCGTCGTTTCCGTGATATTTGTGGTTCTGGCTGTGTACTATCTCATTCCGGGTGTCTATCATCCGCTGACATTCAGCGCAGCGACCAACAGCCATAAGACGCATGCAATCGCGTTCTTCGCGATTGCTCTATTCGCGTTCCTGGGCTCCCGGTTCGCCCGCTCGTCCGCCCAGCGTTAGCCCGAGCGGGATAGTTGGGCGGACGTCATCGCATGAAGGGACATTGGCATATGCGTACCTGGGCGTCATTCTACCTGTCATTGGTGATCGCGCTCGTGTTCGCGCTGATGGGATTCTTTTACCTGCTGCCCAACGTCTATCATCCGTTTTCGCCAGATACGGTCCTGCACACGACGCCGCACCTGACGTTCGCGGCCCTGTTCTGGGCACTGGCCGGACTTGCCATCGTCCTGGGTAGCCTCGTCCGGCCAGATTCACGCAAGGCCCCTGACAATGACGATTAGAGCAGCTTGTCCGGGGCCTCCAGCAATTCCACCAACCTGCCCATAAACTGCGCCGCAGCCGCGCCGTCAACGATACGGTGATCGCATGATGCCGAAAGCCACGCCCCCGGCCGCACCTCTACCCTCTCACCCACGACAGTTGCACGCGGCTTTATCGCGCCCAGTCCGACGACACAGGCTTCTGGCGGGTTGATGAGCGGTGCGCCCGTATCCACGGGACCAGCGGCGCCGACGTTCGTGACCGTGATCGTGCCGCCGGTCAGATCATGCGCGTTGATAGTGCCCTCACGCGCTAGCCGGATAAGTCGCTCGCACTCCGTGGCTATTGTGGCGAGATCAGCATCCTGCGCGTTGCGTATGACCGGCACGAGCAGACCTCTGGGTGTATCTGTCGCAATGCCAACGTGGATGCCACGCTTGAGAACGATGGCGTTGCCCTCCTCATCCCACCGTGAATTGAGTATGGGGTAAGCTTTCACCGCCTCGACAAGCGCACGCACGAAAAAAGGCAGGAACGTGAGGCGTGCCGAAGCGAACCGGTCATCGCCTTTCAACCGTGCGCGCAGCGCGACCAGCGCGGATGCGTCGAACTGTGTGTATTCGGTGAAGTGGGGAATGGTCGTCGCCGCTTTTACCATTCGCGCAGCTATCGCTTTGCGCAGGCCAACGGTGCTGATCCGCTCCTCATCGTCCGTAACAGGCGCTGTCGCCACACCCGATCCGGCAGACGGTGGCGCGGACTCCAGGTCTTCCATGCGGATGCGTCCGCCAGGTCCCGTTCCGCGAATCGCGCTCAAGTCTATGCCGCGCTCCTGCGCGATCTTGCGCACGAGCGGACTGGCGCGCATTTCGCTCCCAACACCAGCAGCCGGCGCAGCAACAGCGCGGCGTCTGCGGGTAAACGCCTGCGCTGGGCCTTCCGTCCCATACCCCACGAGAACCGGGCCCCCTCCATCGTTGCCCGCTTCGCGCTTTGGAGCGGAACTGGCCATGCCGGCATGTTCCGCTATCGTAACGAGTGGCGCGCCGACAGGCACGGTGTCGCCAGGTTTCACGTGCAGCGTCTCCACGATGCCGGCAAACGGCGACGGTATGTCAACCAGCGCTTTGGCCGTTTCCACCTGGCATATCGGCTGGTTCAACTGAACCTCATCGCCTACCCGCACCAGCCACTCCACGAGCTGTGCTTCCTCAAGCCCTTCGCCCAGATCGGGCAACATGAACTGGCTCATCGGCCTAATACTCCCGGGTCCGGTCTACGGCTTCCAGAATGCGTTCGGCATCCGGAAGGAACAGCTTTTCCACGCGCGCGGGCGGATATGGCGTTGTGGCATTGCCGACGCGTTCGACGGGAGCGGCCAGCACGTCGAAGAGATCATGCATGAGTCGCGCGGCAATCTCAGCTCCCATTCCCATGAAAACCGGCGCTTCATGCACGACAACCGCCCGTTTCGTCTTGCGCACGGAAGCGTACAGCGTATCGAGATCAAGCGGTGCCAGGCTGCGCAGGTCGATCACTTCAAGCGATGTGCCTTCGCCAGCGGCGGCGTCCGCGGCGGCCAGCGCCGTCTGAACGGTCGGCCCATATGCGATGATAGTGGCGTCGCGCCCCTCGCGCACGATGCGCGCCCGGTCCAGCGGCAATGCCGGCACAGGCAGATCAATATCCTCCCGCATCCAGTAGCGCGCCTTTGGCTCGAGGAAAATCACCGGGTCAGGGTCCTGAATAGCCGCGCGCAACAGGCCATACGCGTCGCCCGGAGTGGAGGGCGTGACGACCTTCAGACCAGCGGTGTGCGCGTAGTACGTCTCCGGACTTTCGGAGTGATGTTCGATCGCGCCGATGTTACCGCCGTAGGGAATGCGGATAACCAGTTGCATGTTCACCGCGCCTTGCGTGCGGGTGTGGTATTTGGCGATGTTGCTCGTGACCTGCTCGAACGCGGGATAGGAGAACGCGTCGAACTGCATCTCCGCCACGGGCCGAAAGCCTTTCATCGCAAGGCCCAGTGAGGTCGCTGCGATAGCCGATTCCGCGAGCGGCGTATCAAATACGCGCTCCGTACCGAAGGTGTCCTGCAGTCCGTCCGTCACGCGAAAGACACCGCCAAGCTTGCCGACATCCTCGCCAAGGACGAGCACCCGTCCATCCTCCGCGAGCGCATCGTGGAGCGCGAGGTTAAGCGCCTTGCCCATCGTCACAGCCGTCATGCATTTCCTCCCGGCTCCAGCCCCGCGATAAACTCATCCCGCTCACGGCGCAGAGCCTCGGGCATGTTCGCGTAGACGAGATCAAAGACTTTCGCCGGATGTTCCGGCGGCGTTGAGATGAGCGCGTTCCGCAAGGACGAGGCGCGCTCTTCCGCTTCGTCGGCCACCTCGCGCTCAAACGCCTCGTCCAGGGCGCCATATGCCCGCATGCGCTCCACACAACGCGCGATAGGGTCGCGCTCTCGCCACGGCTCAAGGTCTGCTTCGGTACGATAGCGCGTTGGGTCGTCAGAAGTCGTATGTGCCTGCATACGGTAGGTGAGTGCCTCGACCAGCGCCGGGCCCTCGCCGCGACGCGCACGCTCCGCCGCGGCCTGCACAACAGCGTAGACCGTGAGCACATCCGTTCCGTCAATGCGCACGCCGGGAAACCCGTAGCCAGCCGCGCGATCTGCGATCCGGCCTGCCACCTGCTGGCGCATTGGTACTGAGATGGCCCACTGGTTGTTCTCGCACAGGAAGACAACCGGCGCTTGAAAGACACCCGCAAAGTTCATCGCTTCGTGCCAGTCCCCAGTGGACGTCGCGCCCTCGCCAAAGCCGACGAGCACCGCAGTCTGCTCGTGATCGAGCTTGCACCCCATCGCGAACCCTACCGCATGGGGCACCTGCGTGCCGACAGGGATCACGAACGGGCCAAAGCGGTAATCGTACGGATTCCACGCGCCGTGTGCCAGCCCGCGAAAGATAGTAAACATCCGTTCGGGTTCAATGCCCCGGCAGATCGCCATCGCGAAATCACGGTAATAGGGAAAAATCCAGTCGGTCTCCGCCATCGCGAAGGCCGCGCCAACCTGCGCCGCCTCGTGCCCGACGTACGGCCCCCAAAGGCCCAGTTCGCCCTGGCGCTGCAGGTTCAGGCCTTCCTGATCGATCCGGCGGGAGACCACCATATAGCGGTAGAGCTTGCGCAACGTATCGGCGCCGATTGCGAGGCGCCTTTCGGCGTCTTGCGTGAGCATGCCGTTCGCGTCCACCAGCGCACTGAGAGGATTGTCCGCCCCAGTGCGCTCGACTGAGAAACGAGTTCTCGTCGCATCTGCCATGTCCATACACTCCTCGCGTGAGGCACGCGCGCTCCGGAGGGAGCTGTTCTACGCGGGATTCGTCGTTGATTCTTCAGTCAGGAGAGCAGCCTCGACCGTCGCGGTCGGGGAAATGGCCGTCTCAGCACAGCGGCGCAGGTCCATCTCCTCCAGGTCTTTCTTCTTGCCCAGCGCCACCTTCACGAGCTGGAAGGCCCGCGCCAACTGGTCCGGCGTGAGGTCGTAGCCCAGTTCGTGGAGTTGGGCGTTGAGAGCCGCGCGCCCGGAGAGCTTGCCGACATGCATGCGCAGCTCTGCGGCCGGCAGCCCGATATCCTCCGCACGCATGATCTCATAGGTGCCGCGAAACTTCAGCACGCCGTCCTGATGTATGCCGCCGCCGTGCGCGAAGGCATTCGCGCCGACGATTGGCTTGGTCCACTGGGGCTGCATGCCGGAGAGCTGCGCGATCAGGCGGCTGGTGGGAATGATCTTCGTCGTGTCAACGCGCACATCGAGATCAAGATCTGCGTGGCGCGTGCGGATCGCCATGACGACTTCTTCCGTGGCAGCGTTGCCCGCGCGCTCGCCGAGGCCGTTGAAGCACGTGTCGACACGCTCGGCCCCTTTCGTAAGCGCAGTCAGCGCGTTCGCGACGGCCAGTCCCAAATCATTGTGGCAGTGCGCGGAGATGTGAATGCCTGGGAACTCTTTGCAGACATCTTCAACAAGCTGTCCAAATTCCCATGGCAGCGCGAAGCCGACCGTATCGCAGAGCGCGACGAACCGCACACCCTCCCTGACGATAGCGTCCACGACCTCAAAGATGAAATCGCGTTCGGTTCGCGTGGTGTCTTCTAGCGCGAAGTCCACGTTGGGCGTATACCGCCGCGCGTGGGCCACGGCGGTGCGCGCCATCTCCAAAACTTCTTCGCGCGTCTTGCCAAGCTTCATTTCGCGATGCAGCGGAGAGGTGCTGACGAAGGGATGGATGCTGCTTTGCGCGGCATCTTTCACCGCCTCCCACGCGCGATCGATATCGCCAGGCTGGGCACGAGCGATAGAACAGATCTCGGCATTGTCCACGCTACGCGCGATCAGCCGGATAGCCTCGAATTCCGGCTCGCCAGAGATGGCGAATCCACAATCGAGTGTGTCGAACCCCATATCCGCGAGGGCGCGCGCGATTTGCAGTTTCTCTTCAGCGAAATAGTTGATTCCGGGCGTCTGCTCGCCGTCGCGCAGAGTCGTCTCAAAAAACTTGATCGTTCGCGGCATGCATTGCCTCCTGGGCCCGCGCGATCAGCTCTGGCCGCGCGTGGATGGTGGCCGGTGAACCGGCCGCCTGTGGTTACACTCTCGAGCTACTCCAGCCAGCTAAACGGGTACTGCGGATCGTCGTAGCGCTCGGCGTCAGTGGCAAGCTTGAGCGGGTGGAACGTATCCACCATCACCGCCAGCTCTTCCGTACGCTCGGCGCCGAGGCTCTTCTCCACCGTCCCCGGATGCGGGCCGTGTGGGATACCACGCGGGTGGAGCGTGATGGAGCTGACCTCCACGCCGCGCCGGCTGCCAAAATTGCCGCTGACGTAGTAGATCATCTCATCCGAGTCGATATTGCTGTGATTGTAGGGAACTGGCACCGACTCAGGATGATAGTCGAGCTTGCGCGGGCAGAACGAGCAGACCACGAAATTCGGCCCCTCGAACGTCTGATGCACTGGCGGCGGCTGATGGACGCGCCCAGTGATCGGCTCGAAATCATGGATATTGAACGCGTACGGATAGAGGAAGCCATCCCAGCCGACGAGGTCGAGCGGGTGAAAGTCGAAGAAGTAGCGCATGACCTCACCATTGACCTTGACGCGCACCTCATATGTGCCGCGCTCGGTGTGCAGGGGCAGCTCGCCGGGAGCGCGCAGATCACGTTCGCAGTACGGCGAGTGTTCCAGCAACTGGCCAAACTCATTGCGGTAGCGCTTGGGCGGCTGGATATCCCCACCAAACGCCTCGACAAACAGCATCCGCTGCTCGCTTGAGGCTGGCAGGATGCGCCATGTCGTGCCGCGCGGAATGACGAGATAATCGCCCTCATGATAGGGCAGCAAGCCAAAGATTGTCTCCAGCGTGCCTTCCCCTTCATGGACAAAGATCAGTTCGTCACCCTGCGCGTTGCGATAGAAATAATCCATCGCGGCGGTCGGACGCCCAACTGAGATTGTGCAGTCATGGTTATACATGAGAAGCTTGCGGCCAAAGACCGGATCGCCGCCGCGTTCCATTTCCCGCGTCTTGAAATGGTGATGGCGATGGATTTCCTGGGGCCACTCTGCTGGGTGCTCCACCTGGAGCCGCTCGATGCGCGTGACGCGCGTCGGGGGATATTGATGATAGAGCAGCGAATAGCAGCCGCTAAATCCTTCTTCGCCAAAAAGCTCCTCCGCGTAGAGGCTGCCATCCGGCTTGCGGAACTGCGTATGGCGCTTATGCGGAATGCTGCCCACTGCGTGATATGAAGGCATAGCCTACCTCCTGCTACTAGGCGATACGGGCATGGCGACACCGCCGCTGGTCCGCCCGCGCCACCAGGCAAGAGCGAACCGCGGCCACAGCGCCTAGAGATTGCCGCGCAGCTCCTGCTCGCGCTCGATAGCCTCGAAGAGCGCCTTGAAGTTGCCTTCGCCGAAGCCACGCGCACCCTTTCGCTGGATGATCTCAAAGAAAACGGTTGGCCGGTCCTGCACGTTCCTGGTAAAGATTTGCAGCAGATAGCCGTCGTCATCACGGTCTACCAAAATGCCCAGCCTCGCAAGCTGGTCGAGCGGCTCATCGATCTTGCCCACGCGCGCTTCAAGCTCATCGTAGTAGCTCGGAATGCCTGGCAGAAATTCCACGCCCTGGGCCTTGAGCTTCGTAACGGTATCGACGATATCGCCGGTCAGCATGGCGACGTGCTGCGCGCCGGGACCGCGATAGTATTCCAGATACTCGTCGATCTGGGATTTCTTCTTGCCAACCGCCGGCTCGTTGATCGGGAACTTGATCTTGCCGTTGCCGCCCTGCATCACTTTCGACATCAGCGCAGAGTATTCCGTGCTAATGGCTTCATCCGTGAAATGGATGATCTGCGAAAAGCCCATGACATCTTCGTAGAACTTCACCCACTCATTCATTTTGCCAAGCTCGACATTGCCGACCACATGGTCGATGGCACGAATGCCCGCGTCGCGCGCAATCTGCTCGGGTGAAGGCTCGATAGCTCGATAGCCAGGCAGGAATGGTCCGTTGTAGCTTGTGCGCTCGACGAAGCTGTGAATCGTTTCACCATAGGTATAGATGGCCGCGCGCTTCACCTTGCCGTGCTGGTCCTCAAGCACCTCCGGCTCGATCGCACTGCGAGCGCCGCGCGCCAGAGCCTCCCGGTACGCATGCTCGGCATCGGGCACTTCAAGCGCGATGTCCTTCACGCCATCGCCATGCAGCAACGCATGCTGTGCGATTGGGCTTTCCGGGCCTAGCGCACCGGTGATCACGAACCGGATCTTGCCCTGCTGCAGAACGTAGCTGGCGCGGTCACGCATGCCAGTCTCAAGGCCGGCGTACGCCACCGGCACGAAGCCGAACGTGGTCATATAGTAGTGCGCGGCCTGTTTGGCATTGCCAACGTAAAACTCGATATAGTCCCAGTTCTTGATCGGCATAAAATCAACATTGGACATCTGTGGCTTACCTCCAGAGGAACCACTGCCACGGCATTGCGCGGCCCGCGTTCCGAGTGATCGATGCGTTCGAGAGTGTGCGCGCCGTTCGCCCGGCACACTTAAGGCGCTGTCATCATTCGCGTGCAGCCATCACGAAGGTGGAGAATGCTCACGGCGGATGGTGTCGACGACATAGGTGGGATCGTTGAAAATGGAGGGATGCCAGAGCGCGGAATAAGCGACCGGCCAGCATTCGAGGCGCCCGCGCGCGCAACGATCATCCGCCGCAATCACGACTTCGCGGCGGCTCCGGGCACTCTTTCGCGCTACGTGCCAGTCCTGGCGCACCCGTAAACTCCTTTGTTTTCGGGTCTCTGTGCCCACCCCAAGTAGAGCAGGGGTGGGTGATAGGGCCGGTTTTGGGGGCATTATAGCACGTCCACCGTGATGCCCTTGTGACGCACGTAATAGCCCACATGCCGATTTGGGTTACCCCATCTTGGCCGTTTCCTTGACGTCGCACAAGCGACAGCCATATACTCCAGCGCGCCTCAACCCGTATGCTGACGGGATTTTTGCGGCGCGTGGAGTGCGTGCCAAGGGGGTCGACATGGCAGGATTCTGGCGATCACGTTCTTCTGAGACGGCAACCACAGCCAAGCCAGAAGCGCCTGTTCGCGCCGGATTAACGCCTGTTTCTGAGTGGGGCGACGATCAGGAGCAGTTTCCCGCCAGGCCATCATCCTCCGTGTTCGCTGGCGTCTGCCGCTACTTCCACGACTGCTTCGCCGCCGATTCGCGTGGTGGCATTCTCACCAATGTCTTCGACAAGAACCAGGCCGAATACCTTACCTTTGCGCAAGAGAATGAGCTTCTGCTCACCGGCCAGGCATCCCAGCTCGAGATGCCGCTCAGCACAGCCGTAACCGCCCAGAACGCGGCAGACGTAAACCGCCGCGAAAAGTTTCTCATCTATGGTTCGATCTTCCTCGTCGGGCGAGGCCAGGCGGCCAGTGCGCGCCGCAAAGGAGAGTTGTACTGCGCGCCTTTGCTCTACTGGCCCGCGCACATCGAGCACGCTGGCTCACAGGCGTGGCTCACTGTCGATCTCGAAGAGCAGCGCATCAACTTCCCGCTGCTGGCTTCCCTGATCGACGCTGATACCGATGAGCAGGGGCAGGCGTATGCGGAAGCCATCCTTGCGCAGGTGCCCGCCGCGCCGTTCGATATGCCCAGTCTGCTCGAATTTGCCAGCGTTGTCGGCGAGCTAATTCCTGACTTGCGCACAGATGACTTGCAGGCTTTCCCATATCTGCAAACAGAAGATGCGCTGCGTGACCTCGTCGAGCACGATAGCCCCGTTCAGTTGCTCTGCGCATCCTCGATGGCGCTCATTCGCAGGCCGACAGAAGCACGTGGCGTCCTCACTGAGCTGCAGGAGATGGCCAATCGCGGCACCATGTCCACGCCGCTTTCGGCTATCTTTGGTGATGCGGCAAATCCGCCCCCGAACGGCGCCACGCACGCATCAGTCATGAGCAGGCGGTCAGTGCTTGTCGGCGCCGAACTCAGCCATGCGCAGACGCGCGTACTGCGTCAGGCGGAGCACCGTCCGCTGACGCTGGTGATCGGCCCGCCAGGCACCGGCAAGTCATTCACCATTGCACAGATCATTCTCGATGCCGTTGCACGCGGGCAGACCGTTCTGCTCTCATCCAAGATGAACAAGGCTGTGGACGTCGTCGTCGAGAAGCTGAAGCCGCACCTTGGTAGTCTGACGATCATCCTGCGCGGAGGCGACCGGCGCTACCGTGACGAGCTTAAGCAGTTCCTCGATAACCTGTTCGATGGCACAGGCGCGCCCCAGAAGCCACGCCCGGGCGAGATCGAAATGCTCGAAGAGCGCCTTGCAGCGGCGGATGAAGAGCTGGCACAGGTGGATGCTGAAATCCACGCAATACTTGAGATGGAAACGCGGTGGAGCGTCGCCAGCCGCGACTTGCGTCGGCTCCGTGCGCCGCAATATGACGAACACGCGGCCCATGCGCTGGGCACGCAGGCGATTCGTGAGACCAGCGACGAAGTGCGCAGGCTGGCCGCCCGCCGAGCACCCGTCACCGGCTGGCTTTCGGGACGCAAGCGCGATCAAGTGTTGCAGGAGGTGGCGGCGCAACTGGGCGTGCGGGACGTGTCCGTGGATGCGCTCGACCAGATTGCCCAGCGCGAAGAGATGCGCGCTGAGCTTCTCATGCTCGAGGAAGAGTTGACTCTGCGCGACGATCTCAATACGCTGCTCACCCGCCATGCGCGCCTGCGTGCTGATCGTGGGGCGTTGGTGGGGGAATTGCTTGCCGCCCGCAGGAGGGACGCGCTGGCTGAAGCGCTGCGCACGAACCGGCGCACCCTCGCGCTCTTCAAGACGGCGCTCGAAGCGCGCAGTACCGCCGAGCAGGACCGCATCTTCGCCGAACTGGACTTCAGCGCCTTGCTCCGCACCTTCCCGATCTGGGCTGTCACCAACCCGCACGCGGCTGAGTTGCTGCCGCTGCAGCAGGAAATGTTCGATCTCGTGATTGTCGATGAGGCATCACAATGCGACGTCGCAAGCGCGCTTCCGCTGCTCTATCGCGCACGCCGGGCTATCGTCTGCGGCGATCCCAAGCAGTTGCGCCATCTGTCGTTCCTCCGAGAGGACCGGCAGGCCGCGCTCGCCTCGCAGCACGGATTGAGCGCTAGCCAGCGCTCGCAGTGGAACTACCGTACTCACAGCCTGCTCGACATCGTCAACGGTGCGCTGCCGTCTCAGGATGATGTCGTCCTGCTCGACGAACACTACCGCAGCCTGCCGCAAATTATCGAGTTCAGCAATCGCCGCTTCTACGGTGAGGCGCTGCGCATCATGACTCGCCGGCCTGACACGCTTGGCACGCGAAGCGTGGAGATGCGCAAAGTCAACGGAAAGCGCCAGAAAGCGGGTTATAACACCGAAGAGACCGACGCGATCATCAACGAGATCAACAAGATCGCGCGCGCTGAGGCCAAGAAGCCGCCCAACGAGCGTTCGACCATTGGCGTGCTCTCACCCTACCGAGACCAGGTAAACTACCTGACACGCACACTCGCCACGAAGGTGAAATCGCGCATTTTGCAGGACCACGACATCACCGTTGGTACGGCGCACACGTTCCAGGGTGATGAGCGCGACGTCATGCTGCTCAGCTTCTGCGCTGACCCATCGTCGCACCGCAGCACGGTCACCTTCCTGAATAACGAGAACCTGTTCAACGTAGCCGTCACCCGAGCGCGCCGCCGCCAGGTGATCTTCACGGGGCTAGACCCGCGCCACCTTCCACCCGGTCACCTGCTGGGCGAATACCTCTCCTACGCGGCGGATTGTCTGGATGGCGAAAATCCCGACGCGTTCAAGCACGGCGGGACTACATTCGAGCGCGCACTGGCAGACGTGCTCTCCCAGCGTGGCGAATATGCCGTCTATCTCGGCTATCCGGTAGCGGGCTTCGCGGTCGATCTCGTGGCGCAGCGTGGGAATCAGGCGCTCGCCATCGCGTGCGACGGCGACCCTGAGCGCACCTCGCCAGACCCGAACGCGCTCACCCTCGACAGCGTGGCGGGCCAGGCCATTCTGGAGCGCGCGGGCTGGCGTGTATATCGGGTCTCGTACCGCCGCTGGCAGAACGACCGCGACCAGTGCCTCGAAGAGATCGATGCGATGCTCGGCGGCGGTGGCGAAGACGCATAGAGCGGGCATTGCCGCCGAGCTGCCCAGCACCCACGTTGATGGACTGTCTTCCTCGCTCCCCCCTGCAAGGATCAGGATCCTCGCGTCCGTCGGCGTCTCTGCCACGCTCGCCTCCCGAATCACGCTTTTGCTCGACCACGTGGATACGCATCTCCTTCCCAGTCGCGTTACAGAGCAGAATATGATGCGTACTAGAGATAGCCCGGTTGATTACCCTACTACCCATCGCATGGCCTACCTGCTATCATCGGGCGTGGTCAGCATCTCACAGCCAGTAGATGTGCCATTTGGCGCAGGCAATGTGTCTCTCTCTTGCTGATACTGAGTTGTCAGGGCGAACATGAATCGTTTGCTCTGCCGCACTGGTCAGTCTACGCGTGTGGCCCAGGCATGGCCACATCAGACGACTTGGCCAGCGCAGTGAACGAACGGGCCATACGTACGGCGCGCTAAACAGGCGACGCACTTCACGGGAACACGCGCGGACGCCCAGAATGTGGATGGTGGTACGAATGAAATGGATGCTAGCGAGGGGACGTCTCTCTCGCCACAATCGCTCAGTCCGGAGCGTCGCTTCCACGCTTGGCCTCGGCATCATGCTGCTCAGTGCCGTGCTGAGCGCGTGTGGAACGAACACCAGTGCGTCGGCAATGGCCGCGAAATCGCGCCTCGATAAGGAACTGCGCACAGCGCGCACGCAGCTGAACGTGCCAGAGGCGCTGCTTCAGCCGATCACAGCGCAGGAGCAGTCTGTCGCGGCCAGCACGGCGAGCGGCACGGACCAGGCATATCAGGCGGCTCAGGCTGGCTACTCGCGACTCTACGACCAGGTTGTGGCGATCGAGCACATGGCGCCAGACAAGGCACACGCGCGCGTGCAGAGCGATCTGCAACAGTTCACAGCCGCCTTGCAGCAAGTGAAAGACAAGAAATACGTCGAAGCCGCGCAGTATGAGCCGCGGCTTCAGCGGGCGCAGCAACAATTCAGCGCCGCATCCAGCCTCAAAGACTACTTCACCGTCGATGGCTATATCCTTGCCCAGACGGCCGCCGTCCAGAAGATTGAGCCAGTCTACCAGCAGTTGCAGAAGCTGCAGGAGCAGGTCACAGCACAAAGCAAAACACTTGGTATCGTCGCGGCGACTCCCCAGCCGCTGCAATGCGCACGCGGCTCCTCGGACTCCTACTTCTGGACAGATCCGACCGTGACCGTGACACCACAAGGCGCCACCACCGCCACGTATCCCTACGAGCAATGGCCCGCACAGGATCTCGCCCAGTTTCGCGCCGCCAGCTCCGCTGCACAGTACGATGCCTTGACCAGCCTGATGACGGCCCAGTCACAGCAACTGGCGACAGAGGCAGCGCTGGCGGCGCCCGCCCAGGCGCAAAAACTGGTGCAGGACTTCCAGACAGACGTGCAGACCTATCAGCAAGATGGCGGCAAGGACACGACATACCAGCAGCAGGCTGCCCAGGACGCGCAGACGCTCACCACCGCGAAGACCTACTCGGACTACGCGTCACTCCTGCAAGCCGTCCAGAAGCAGCGAGACGCGCTGGCTTTCCCGCTGTTAAAAGTCCAGACGCAGCATGATCTGGCGACACTGCAGCAGCTGGTAAATAAAGCACAGAGTATTAAGACGATCGATCCAGCGAACGGCTTGCCGTATCCGGACGGATACGAATATGCCGCGGGCGCGACGGGTATCGGAGACGCTGAGGCCCGCCTTGCCAATGCGCAGACGCAAGCGGATTATCAAGCAGTCGATGACGAAATCCAGATGTTTACGACGAACTTGCAGGCGATGTTGCAAAACTTGAACGACAAGACGCCGGTCAACCAGCCGCACCAGACGGATACGACGCTGATCCAGCATTACGGCATATCAGGTACGCGCGTGATTGTCGTCTCGCTGCGCGAGCAGGAAGCCCGCATGTACGACAACGGGAAATTCGTCAAGGCGATTCCCGTTACGACGGGTAATCCTGATCTGCCGTCGCCTCCGGGACTGCACTGCATCTTCTACCGGATTTCGAATTATAACGACATCTCGCCATTTCCCAAGAGTTCGCCGTACTATTACAACCCCACGCACATCAATTACGGCATGTTCTACTCGGATTACGGATACGTGGTGCATGACGCTTGGTGGCGCTCGTGGTTCGGCAAATACTCGAATCTGCCGCACTATGACCCCATCTCGTTCAACAATGGGTCGCATGGCTGCGTCAATCTTCCGCTGAGCGACATGGCATGGCTGTGGCAGTGGTCACAGATGGGCACGCCGGTGCTCGTCTACTAATTACTCAGGCCGAAGGAAGCGGCGGGCGGCGCAGGTGCCAGTCAGTGACGCGCTGATAGGCATGCCCGAGACGGAGCAGCGTCGCCTCGCTGAAATGCCCCGCGATGAGCTGCATCCCAACGGGCAGGCCTGCGCTGCTGAAACCGCATGGCACCGTCAGGGCGGGCTGGCCGGTCAGATCGAAGGGAAAGGTGTAGCGCAGCGCATGCCCTGCCGGCTCTTCCTTGCCTTCATAGAGAATCGGCGTATCCACTTCGTCCACCCGGCGCGCAGGGACTGGCAAAGTCGGTGTCACCAGCGCGTCTACCTGCGCGAGCACACCCCGCATGGCTTCGGTGAAGTTCCGGCGGGAGCGCTGCGCGCGCACATAGTCAGCGGCGGAGTAGTTCGCGCCACTCTGCACCATCTCCAGCGTCTGTGGCCGGTACCGGTCAGCACGCGAGGCAAGCCAGCCCATATCGCTATGGTAGACGTACGCTTCCGGCTTTTGCACCGCTCGATAGACGGCGAACATATCGTCAATTTCGGCAGGAATCCTCACGTCGATGATCTCCGCGCCCAGCGCCGCGAGTTGTGCGATAGCCGCGCGGACCTGGTGCTCGACCTCTGCATCGCAGTGACGAAAAAAATACGACGCGGGTACTCCAATATGCATCCCGCGCACGGCTTCCTCAGGCGAGCGGCCACGGGCGAGCGCGGCGGGAAACTGGATCAATGGCACATCCACGCTATCCGGATCGGCGCGGTCGTACCCAGCCAGCACATCAAGCAGCAGCGCGCAATCCTCCACGCTTCGCGCGATCGGGCCGACGTGGTCGAGCGACCAGCTGAGGGGAATGACGCCCGCTTTGCTCACGAGACCGTAGGTCGGCTTCAGACCCGTCACCCCACACGCTGCGGCTGGTATGCGCACAGAGCCGCCGGTGTCCGAGCCAAGCGCCCCCAGAAATTCGCCTGCGGCCACTCCCGCGGCAGAACCACCGCTGCTGCCTCCGGGCACATGCTCCGTGTTCCAGGGATTGCGCGTAGGTGGGGTTACCGTACCATATGCGAACTCATGCGTATTCGTCTTGCAGAGCACGATCGCGCCCGCTTGCGCAACACGCGAGACCGCTGTCGCGTCTTCATCAGGCACCCAGTCCTCCAGCACACCAGAGGATGCCGTAGTACGAATGCCCTTCGTCATGAAGAGGTCCTTGATGCCAAGCGGGATGCCAAGCAGCGAGCGACCATCACGCTTCGTGGCGAGCGCGGCGTCCGCGGCCCGCGCCTGTTCGAGCGCATCCTCACCGAGAACCGTCACACACGCTTTGATCTCCGGCTCGTGGCGCGCGATGGCACCGAGGCAGTCGCGCACCAGTGATTCGGACGTCATCTCGCCCGCGCGAAGACGGCGTACCGCTTCCGCGAGCGTCAGGGTACCGTTATCAGATGTAGACGACGCCACAGTATTTCCTCCTCTGCGGATGAACCGTCACGCGCGAAACCTGGTTTTTTTGCCTGCCCGGCGCCCGTTCGACGGTGGGCAGGCGACCGCGAGCAGATTCAGCTTCGTTGTATCATCGGGTAACATATCCATAGCATAGCAGACGGTCGCAGACCCACATGTGTGTATTTCTGTGTATGTCCATGTGCGCGCATGCTGTACAATACATGGAGTCCGCGACCAACCAGACCACCGCGTATGGAGACCGGCATGAAAATTCGCTACTGGCACGTAGCGCTCGGCGTATTTTTCCTCGGCTGGGTCTTTATGTATGCCGACCGGACCGTGCTCTCGCCGGTCCTCGGCAGTATTGGCCAGGAATGGGACCTCAATCGCCAGCAGCTTGGCCTGATCTCGTCTCTGTTCTTTCTTGCCTATGCCGCGCTCCAGCTTCCTACTGGTTGGCTCGCTGACCGTTTTGGGCGCAAGGTGCTGCTGGTGCCGGGCTATCTGCTTTTTGGCGCGACAACCGTATTGAGCGCACTGGCACCAACGTACGGCATTTTTCTTTTGCTCGCGGTGCTCACTGGGCTAGGCGAGGGCACCTACTACCCGACGCAGTTCTCGCTCTCATCGCAGGTCATTCCGCGCCGGTTCCGCAGCCTCGGCTCGGCAATCATCAATAGCGGTCAGGCATTCGGCATTTCACTTGGCTTTATCGTTTCCGCTTTCGTCGCATTCAATCTGAATGCTGGCTGGAGGGCATCCTTCGCAGTCCTCGGTGTCGCTACTATAATCGCGGGTTTGGTGCTGCTCGTGGTGATCCGTGAGCATCCAGCGGCGACGCAAACGACACAGCCCGTGAACACGGCCAGCATAGACGTTCCGCAGCGAGCGCAATTGCTGTCGCGCGATCTGATCCTGGTCTATATCACTGGCTTCTGCTCGCTCTACGGCTTTTTCGTCATCCTGACGTGGCTGCCATACTACTTGCACACTGTGCGCAACGAGCCAAACAGTGTCACTGGCATTGTGTCGTCGCTGGTACCATGGGCATCTATTCCTGGAGCATTGCTCATCAGCTATTTTTCGGATCGGCTGGGCCACCGGCGTCTCTTCTCACTGGTGATGCTGCCTGTCGCGGCACTGGCTATTTTCCTGATTCCAGTTGTCGACACACGGTTGGAATTGTTCGGCGCGCTCATCCTCTATGGATTGGTCGGCAAGCTCGCGCTTGATCCGATCCTCGTCGCGTATGTGGCAGACCGCGTGCCGGTGTCCGCATACAGCCGCGCCTACGCGATATTGAACTTCGCCGGCATGTCATCTTCGATCCTTGCCCCGTATGTCACAGGCTTCCTTGCCGATCGTTCCGGCAGCCTGAACTCCGGCTTTTACCTGGCGACTGCGCTCCTCCTCATCGGCACGCTCTGCATGGCTCTCACCCGCCCGGAGCATAGAGTTAAGCCAGCGGCGATCTGAGCTATTTGCCGTGCGCCCGTTACGGCACAAATATTGCAGCCGTGCTCGACTGATATGATGCCGCGTGCTGCCTGAAGACGTAGCGTTACCGACTTCTCCGGCGCTACGCGCTCCCGTCTGTCAGCGCCTGTCGGGCCAAGTTACCAGAAAGGACGCCCTGCCAATGGCAAATCGTGTCAGAGTCACTGCGGGCAGTCTAGGAGGGCTGCTGCGAAACCACACCGGTTTCGTACCGAATCCTCTCAGCAAGCGCAGTGAGACACTTCACTCGCGTATTCACGACGCCGAGGTTGCCATCTCGGTCTGCCCCTACTGCGGCGTAGGGTGCAGTCAGCGCATCTATCACAAGAACGGGCGGATCATCGACATCGAGGGCAACCCGGATAGCCCTATCAGTGGCGGCCACCTCTGCCCGAAGGGAGCTGATACGTATCAGCTCATCAATAACCCCTATCGTCCCACCAAAGTGATGTATCGCGCCCCACGTAGCAATCACTGGGAAGAGCGACCGCTCGACTGGGCGATGGACCGCATTGCCCAGCTCACCAAGGAAACGCGCGACGCCAACTTCACGCTCACCAACGAAGAGGGCACCCGCATCAACCGGACGCAGGCTATCGGATCAATTGGTGGCGCAACGCTCGACAACGAAGAGAACTACTTGATTCTCAAGCTCTTCCGCAACTTAGGCATCGTGCATATTACCAACCAGGCACGTATATGACACAGCTCCACCGTGCCCGGTCTGGGCATGACATATGGTCGTGGCGGCGCTACAACCGCACAGTGGGATCTCGCTAATAGTGACTGCATCGTGATTCAGGGGTCGAACTTCGCGGAATGTCACCCGGTCGGGTTCCGTTTCGTGATGGAAGCCCGTGAGCGCGGCGCGAAGATAATTCATGTTGATCCGCGGTTCACCCGCACATCCGCTAACTCGGATATCTATGCGCCTATCCGGCCGGGGTCCGATATCGCGTTCCTTGGCGGGCTGATCAACTACGTCATCCAGAACGAGAAGTACTTCAAGGATTACGTCGTCAACTACACGAACGCGGCCATGCTGATCAACGAGGACTTCAAGGATACTGAGGACCTCGACGGCGTCTTCTCCGGCTACGATGCGGAGCAGCGAGTCTACATTCCAGACAGCTGGAGTTACCGCAACGAGCAGCCTCCGGAAGCGGCCCAGCACAAGCCGGCTCGAACAGGCGAGACGTTCGCGGAGCGTGCTTCACGGACCACGACAACACCTCCACCACAAGATGTGACACTCCAAGACCCGATGTGCGTGTTCCAAATCCTCAAGCGTCACTTCTCGCGGTACACGCCAGAGATGGTGGAAGAGGTCTGCGGTACGCCGAAGGACGTATTCCTTCAGATCGCTGAGACGATTACAAGCAATTCTGGTCGCGACCGCACGACGGCATTCTGCTACGCGGTCGGGTGGACGCAGCACACAGTCGGCGTGCAGCTTATCCGCGCGACGGCGATCCTGCAGCTTCTGCTCGGCAACGTTGGCCGTCCGGGAGGCGGAATCCTCGCGCTGCGCGGGCATGCCGCTATCCAGGGGTCCACAGATACTCCAACGCTCTACAACCTGTTGCCGGGCTATCTGGCCATGCCGTTCGAAGACAATACGGACCTCGACGACTACTGCAGTGAAAATGAGGCCATCGCGGGCTGGTGGCACAACTTCCCCAAGTACATCGTCAGCCTGCTGAAAGCCTGGTATGGCGATCACGCCACCAAGGCGAACGAGTGGTGCTACGAGTACCTGCCGAAGCTGCATCCGCAGACCGACTACTCGTATTACCCCATGATGTTCGGCATGGTGGATGGCGCGATCAAGGGCCTGTTCATCTTCGGTGAAAACTTCGCCGTTGGCGGACCGGCATCCATCCTTGAGCGGAATGCGCTCCGCAATTTGAAATGGTGCGTCGTGCGCGATCCGTTCCTGGTGGAAACGGCACAATTCTGGCAGATGGATGACGTCGATCCGGCGAGTGTTGATACGGAAGTCTTCTATATGCCGGCGGCATGGGCTGGCGAGAAGGACGGCAGCCTGACGAACACGCAGCGGCTGCTCCAGTGGCATGACAAGGCGGTTGACCCTCCTGGCGACGCGCGCTCCGATACGTGGTTCATGTATCATCTTGGCACGCGTCTCAAGAAGCTCTACGAGGGCAGCACGGACGCAAAAGATCAACCCCTGCTGCACATGACATGGGACTATCCTGTCGAAGGCACGATTCAGGAACCGAAAGTAGAAGCCGTTCTTCGGGAGATAAACGGCTATACGGTTGCGGATAACAAACTGCTATCCAGCTTCCAGGAGCTGAAGGACGATGGCAGCACGGCTTGCGGCAACTGGATCTACAGCGGCGTGATGCCGGAGGAAGGCAAGAATCTCGCCGCGAGTCGCGTCAAAGACCAGCCAGGGCAGTATACCAACCATAGCGGATGGGGATTCGCGTGGCCCGCGAACCGGCGCATCCTCTATAACCGCTGCTCCGCCGATCCGGATGGCAACCCATGGTCCGAGCGCAAGAAGCTCATCTGGTGGGATGCCAGCGCTAACGACGGCAAGGGCGAATGGGTCGGCTACGACGTGCCCGACTTTGAAAAGGACAAGAGCCCACATCAGGATGCCAACGAAACGGGCGAAGGCATGGAAGCGCTCTCAGGCTCCGACCCGTTCATCATGCACGCGGACGGGCGTGGCTGGCTCTACGTGCCCCACGGCCTGAAAGATGGCCCCCTCCCGGCGCACTATGAACCTGTGGAGTCGCCTGTGCCCAACCTGATCTATCCGCGCTACCAGTTCAGTCCGACGGCGGTTTTATTTGACCGGCCAGATAACCCGTACAACGGACCGCAGAATCCGGAGTACCCGTACGTCATCACGACCTATCGCCTGACGGAGCATCACACATCAGGCGGAATGTCACGATGGAATTCGTGGCTCTCGGAGCTTCAGCCGGAGCTCTTCGCGGAGATCAGTCACCGGCTGGCGGCGGAGAAAGGTATCGAGACGGGCGACTGGGTTACGGTAAACACGGCACGCGGAGAAGTCGAAGCGCGCGCTATGGTGACGGATCGCATGAAGCCGCTGCGCATCAATGGCCAGACGATTGAAGTTGTCGGCATGCCATATCACTGGGGGCCAGCCGGCATCGTCGGCGGCGATGTCGTTAATGACCTTGTCGGTGTGGCGATTGATCCGAACGTACGCATCCACGAGGCAAAGGCGTTCACCTGCAACTTGCGCAAGGGCCGCAAAGCGGATAAGTCGCCAGTGCAGGAGCCAATATCCACACCGGCCGAAGGCGGCGCGGTAGGTCGAATGGACAGCGAAGGCGCCAACATGGACATTAATCCAGCAATCGCGCGCGGATAAGGAGGGCAACATGGCAAAGGGCTTCTTTACCGACACGACCCTCTGCATCGGCTGCAAGGCGTGCGAGGTGGCGTGCAAACAGTGGAACCAGCTGCCCGCCGATGGCTACGAGCTGACGGGCAATAGTTACGACAACACGGTCGCCCTCGGAGCCACGACCTGGCGCCACGTAGCGTTCATCGAACAGTTCCGTGGAGCGCGGGATGGACGCTCTGACGGCGGAGGCCGAAGCGATCATGCCCACGCGAATGCCCACGGCGCGCCCAACGGCGCATCCGCGATCACCAACATCATCCAGCAAGGACAGGGGCAGCGGACGGTCACGCCGGAAACTGGAGGTCTCTTTGGCGAAAACCGCTGGCTGATGATGAGCGATGTCTGCAAGCATTGCCAGAACGCCGGCTGCCTGGAAGCATGCCCGACCGGCGCGCTGATTCGCAATGAATTCGGCGATGTCTACGTGCAGCCCGATGTCTGCAACGGCTGCGGCTACTGCGTGCCGTCCTGTCCGTTCGGCGTCATCGATCTGTACGAAGCGGACGGGCGCGCCTGGAAGTGCACACTCTGCTATGACCGCCAGAAAGATGGCTTCGAGCCGGCCTGCGCGAAGGCATGCCCGACGCAGTCCATCCTCTTCGGTGATCTGGATGAGCTGCATGCTCGCGCGCAGGAACGCGTCGGCATGCTGCACGAGCGCGGCGTCACCGACGCCTATCTCTATGGAGCCGAGGAAGACACCAGCGTGGGCAATCTTGGTGCGTTCTTCCTGCTGGTCGATAAGCCTGAAGTGTACAATCTGCCGGAACGTCCACATCTGCCCCAGGCACAGGTCATCCCCAGCTATATTGCGGGATTGACCGCAGCGGCGGTATTCGGTGCGGTGACGTTCATGGCGTTCCTGATAGGAGGGCGACGATCATGAACGCACCAGCACGTGACCGTTCACTCAGCTCGACTCGTATGGAAGTGCTCTTTCCGCGCGCCGACAAGACCGGCAAACAGGAGTCATCTGTATCGAGCGAGCCGACCTACTACGGGCTACCGATGCTCAAACGGCCGACCTGGCGATGGTATATTCCCTCGTACTTCTTCCTCGGCGGGCTGGCGGGCGGCGCAGCGATGATCGGCGCGGCGGCAAGCCTGTTCGGAAGAAAGAAGCACCGCGTGACCGTCCGGAACGCGCGGTACCTCGCCCTGGCGGCGGCGATCATCAGCCCGATTTTGCTCATCATGGATCTCGGGCGGCCCTCGCGCTTCCACCACATGATGCGCGTCTTCAAGCTTTCCTCGCCCATGAGCGTTGGCACGTGGCTTCTCTCAGGGTTCGCCGCATTCAGCGGATTACTCGCTGCCAAGCAGGCCGCAGACGATGATTTTATCGTCCGCCGTGAAAGCGGCCTGGGGAAGCTGCTGCGCGCGCTACCGGAAAAGCCGCTGGATCTCATGCATGGCCTCTCCGGGGCAGGGCTCGGCAGCTACACAGGTGTGTTACTGGCAGCCACGGCAGTACCGCTCTGGGCAGCCGGGGGCATTTTGCTCGGCCCGCTCTTCATGGCGACAGCAATGGCCTCCGGAGCAGCCGCGCTCACCATCATGGGAATCGCATCGGGCCATCTCAAAGGTGATGACCACCGCGAACTGGAGCTGGTGGAAACGACTGCCGCTATCGCCCAGCTCGGCATTATGGCTACACGAGAAATCGTCCTACCGCCAGAGATCAATCGTCACCTGCGCCAAGGGTTCTGGGGTCGCGTCTATCGCTTCGGCGCGATTGGGGGCGGACTGGTCCTGCCGCTCGGCATCCGCGCGGCTCACCGGCTTTCCCGGCATCGCGTCGCGCGATCACTCGCCGTTGTACTCTCGATTCTGACAGTTCTAGGTGCGCTGGCGGAGCGGTTCGCCCTGGTCGAGGCGGGGAAGCTGGCCGCGGACGATCCACACGCGTACCAGGCACTTACGCGCGGTGCGCCGGGAGAATCGCGTCCAACTCCGAAGCAGCAGGCGCGCAAGGCCCGCGAGCAAGGGGTGCGGTATGGCTTCAAGCCGCAGATGGCGGCTACGGAAGTAACTGGCCCCGAGCAACCGTCCATGCCAATTTCCACCACACGGAACTAACCGAACGTATTTGCAGGCAGCGAGCATGCATCACGACCACCGGCTCACAAGGCTGGTGGTCGTGCGATTCCCCCCTGGCACACGGTCGCCATCCGTTTCGCCAGGCAAGCGCGTCGATAAGCGTTTACATCCCCTCACTCATGCGTCCGGCGCCGCGTTTCATTCCATCTCGTGGCACACCATATGCATCGCATTGTGATATGGGCGGCTTTCCCTGCGCCGACTGTCACAAGCTTCTCGACGAGCTATACGACGCAGGCAAGGAGGTCATAGTATGGCAGGTGTATCAGCAGGCCAGACAGGTGCTGAATACGAAAACGGACGCAGATCGTCTGAATTCGTAGCTGGTGCTCCGGCGGAGATGTGGATGCAGTCCGGGACCGTCAAAGGTGGAACGCTTTCATCCGCGGAGGCCCGGGGAATTATCGAGCGGGGAGAGGCGCGCATAGCGGACCCTCTCCCTATGGGTCTGGCCGGCTTCGCAGCGGCCACATTCACCGCCAGCACAGTGCTGGCGGGCTGGTTCAGCGGGAATGATATTCTCGTCGCGATTCCAGTTCTGGCAGTGTTCGGCGGCGTCGCGCAATTCCTTGCGGGCATGTGGTCATATGCGCGCAGCAATACGCTCGCAACTGTTGCGTTCTGCTCATTCGGCAGTTTTAACGTCGCGTTCGCGCTGCTCTTGCTCATGCAGGCAGTGCACACCATCAATCCGATCACGGCGCCGGGATCGGATCAGGCGAAAGTCGCCGGGGTCTTCGTGCTGATGTTCGCCTTGATCTCTGGTTATCTGGCGCTAGCCGCGTTGAGTGACAACCTGATGATCGCCGCGATCCTTGCCGTACTGGCCTTGGCGTATCTGGCCGATGGCGTCGGGCTCTGGGTCGGCGGTTCGAACTGGATCGGCAATATCGGTGGGTATGCCGGCATTGTTTCGTCGCTGCTGGCGTTCTATCTATCGGCCGCTATCGTATTCAACTCTGTACGTGGCCGGGAAGTTATCCCGACCTTTCCAGTGCGTTCGTAATCTGGTATCCACGGGTGGACAAACCGCGTATCGAGGCGTGTTATCTCACCCACGGCGCGTAGCTGCTCAGCGAGCGTCCACTGATGTTCTGGGCGGCTGACGCTGGCGAGCGCGACACAAACAGCCGCCCACACGTGCCGCGCTCGCAGGAATGGAATGACCGGTCCGAGATGCGACCGGTCATTCCGGCAATTCCCCCTATCGAGCTGACGCGCGCCATCGTGCGCGTGGTTGTGCGGCATCGATGATCCTCACAGCTCATATCCTTGGCCCGACGACTTCCGCGAAGGCGGCTCGTCTTTGTCGCAATGCGATATAGCTTGGTCCGGAGTGTGCAAGTTTGCTGTCTGGACTTCGTCGCTGATCTCTGTCACTCGCTGTTTGCTCCATAAGGAGTATGGAATGCCCCCATTGATCGCCGCGCGCGGGCAGATGGCTGTCTCGCTTGCGTTCCACATTGTATTTGCTTCGCTCGGTGTTGGACTGCCACTCTTCATGTTCATCGCGGAAGGAATCGGCATCTTCCGTCGCAAGTCCGTATGGTACGTACTCGCCAAGCGATGGACGAAAGCATTCGCGATCCTCTATGCCATCGGCGCGGTGTCAGGCACGATTCTCTCGTTCGAGCTCGGGCTTCTCTGGCCACGTTTCATGCACTTCGCGGGTCCAATCTTTGGTTTGCCGTTCTTCATTGAGGCCACCGCGTTTTTCATCGAAGCGATCTTTCTCGGGATCTATGTGTACTCCTGGACCAAACTCAGTCCTATCGCGCACTGGCTTATGTGCATCCCACTGATAGTGGGTGGGCTGGCATCCTCGCTGTTCGTCGTAACGGCCAACGCCTGGATGAACACGCCAACCGGTTTCACGATGGTGCATGGCAAACCGACGAATATCAATCCGGTGGCCGCGATGCTCAACCCAAGCGCGCCGATGGAAGCCTTCCACATGACGCTCGCCGCATATGAAGCGACCGCGTTCGCCGTGGTAACAGTCTATGCCGTTGCCTATCTGCGCGGCCATCGCAGTGACTACGAGCGCAAAGCGATCCAACTCGGCATGATCGTCGGCACCATCACAGCGCCGCTGCAAATCTGGGTTGGTGATGTAACGGCGAAGATGGTCGCCCAGACACAACCAGCCAAGCTCGCGGCGATGGAGGGCCTTTTCAAATCCACAAAGTATGCCCCCCTGCAGATATATGGCTGGCCCGATCCCGCATCAGGCCATACGTATTTCGGCATCAAGATCGGTGATCTGCTGAGTCTGCTCGCCTATGACGATATCTCCCATGTCGTGCGCGGACTCGATACCTTCCCCGGCTACCTGCGACCAGATACGCAGATCATCCACCCACTTTTCGATACCATGGTTGGCATCGGCTTCCTGCTGGCAGCAGTGGCCATCTGGTATTGGGTGCAATTCTTCCGTCGACATGGGCAGATCCCAACCAACAGAGCGCTGATGTGGGGACTCGTCAGTTCGGGCCCGCTCGCGTTTCTCGCAATCGAATTCGGCTGGGCGGTCACTGAGCTTGGGCGCCAGCCCTTCATCGTGTACGGGTACATGTTGGTCGCGAACGGCGTGACGACAGCCTCCGGGCTGGATGTAACATTCCCCATATTCTTCATCCTGTATATTCTGCTCGGCATCGCCACTGTATTCTTCCTCGTGAAACTCGCGAAACTGCCGAACGGGCCATTCGCGCCGGAGCCTGATATCGCGGAGCTCGCTGAAACAAACGAAGATGAGGCTGTTCAGACTATAGAGGGACGGGCATAGCATGGAGGCACTCACGCCCGCAGGTTTTTTAGCGATCATCATGTGGTGCGCCCTGATCGCTTTCGCGGTATTCGGCGGAGCCGATTTCGGCGCAGGGTTTTGGGACGTGCTGGCAAAAGGTGAGGATGCGGAGCGGCAGCGGGTCGCGCTCATCCGCGCCATCGGGCCGATATGGGAGGCCAACGAAATCTGGCTCATCTTTCTGCTCACCGGCGTGTGGACGGGTTTTCCGATTGTCTTTTCCACGCTGATGACAGCACTGTTCGTTCCGCTTGTTCTGGGCTTGCTCGGCATCGTGATGCGCGGCGCGTCATTTGCCTTTTACACCCACGCGCGCCTCAGCGTCCGCGTAGGCCGCTCGTGGGGTCGCTCATTTAGCGGCGCGAGCATCATCACGCCATTCTTCTTCGGCGCCGCTGCCGCCGCCGACGCGAGCGGAAACCTCCATGTCGATGCAGCGGGCAATACGCACGCGAATCTGTTCAACACCTGGGCCAACCCATTCGGCATTGCCTGCGGATTGCTTGCGATCTCATTCTGCGCCGTTCTCGCCGCGACGTTCATGACGGTCGAGGCCCGGCGTGCTGGCGATCACAAGTTGGTCATGCAGTTTCGTGCGCGCGCGCTGATTGCCGGAGCCGTAACTGCTGTCATTGGCACGGTAGCGGCTTGGCTAGGCAGTCTGTACGCGCCGTATTTCTTCGACGGACTCACGACCCGCGCCCTGCCACTCGCTCTGGCAGGCGTCGTGATTGGAGCGCTCACCGGCGCGAGCCTGCTTTTGGGTTTCTTTCTCGTGGCCCGCGCGCTTGTCTCCGGCATGGTCGCGCTCATCCTCGGTGCATGGGCCATCGCGCAATACCCATATCTGGTCGTCCCGGACATCACCATCACCAGTGGCGCTGCGCCTCATGATGTCGTAGTCGCCGTTCTGATCGCCGCTATCGTGTCGTCAGTACTTGTGTTTCCTTCGCTGTTCTACATGTTCCGGCTCTTCAAAGCTGGCAAAGGTGAGACCCGCGGCACATCGACAGAGGATTTCATCCACCAGATTGCCGAAGAGGAACACCTGGCCGCACTTGAACAGTACCCAGAAGTTGAGCGTAAAAAAGAGAAGTCACCAGTTATGCGGACCGTCGAGCAGCGGGCAAAGTCTCTTCTGCCGGGGGCGGCGGCGCTTGGAGCCATCATTGTGGCAAGCCAGCTAGGCAAGATCGTAGATGCGATGCAGCGACACGGCGATCACGAGGACCACAAGACGCCACAACGACCGGCCAGCGATCCCTGAGCCGACTACAATTCAAAATCGCGGCACACAGCGCAGCAATGCATCCATTCGTAGCATTATCTTCACACTACCCATAGACACACAATAGTTTTACAACAACATGGCGGATCCACCCGTGACCTTCGTCTCACTTGCTGGTACTTCCTGGGGCGAACCCGCGAATATACGCGTAAATTTGTCACAGAGGCCATTGACTGTTACCTAAGCATTCTCTATACTTGAGTTACGAGGAAGAGGTCCGCTGAAAGCGAGCGGCATCTCGCCGAAGAGCTGCACGAAACCAACCTGGCGCACCTGGATGTATAGTTCAACTGGACTGCCTGAACACGTCACATTCGTATATAGCAATCAGGCAGAGAAGTGGTATCAGACTCGCATAGGGAACCCGGGCAATTGATGCAATCGCGTCTCCACATCGGTGCATAAAACCGACCGTGCCGACGTGCGATTGCGGTGAAGCTTGGGCTTTCCGCTCGCGACATCTGACGAGCAATACCATAGCCGCTATACAGTCTTCCGGTGCGAACACGTACAGTCTGCGCATCATGGCTTTGCGAAGTGTAATCTCGTCCAGGGAATGCCCGGCCAACTGGGACAGTGTCGTTTCAGCGCGGCGAGCGGGTACTCTCAAGACAAAGCCCCCGATTCACTCCGCATCGCCTGCGCGCCAGTTGCGTTCAGCGCGGACCGCGCAGTACCCGGCGTACAGGCCGCCCGCCTGCGGCGTTCACGAGCAGTTCCGGTATTACCCCATCATGGACGTCCGTATCGCATCGATCCATTCAGCGACCATTCTCACAGACATGTGAACCGCTGTCACAGTAGCGCGCCGACGTAGCACCGACCCCTACAGCTCATGCGGATGATTCTGTATTTCGTAGCAACCGAACGATATTATCAACAGGAAACACCATAGGGGGCACCATGGATTCCGAAGATCGCGCAGATAGCACAGAACCCACCGCAGAAGAATATACAGACGAGCCGGCAGCCGAAGCAGCCGCCGAACCGGTAGCTGAGGAAGCTGCCGAGCCGGCAGCCGAAGCAGCCGCCGAACCGGTAGCCGAGGAAGCCGCCGAACCGGTAGCCGAGGAAGCTGCCGAGCCGGTAGCCGAGGAAGCCGCCGAACCCGTCGCTGCATTTGGCATGGCTACCACCGAGATCGAGTCCGAGGAAACGGGTGAATCCTCGGACGCTATCGAAGAACCATCCGCTGAAGAGCCGGCTGAACCCGTCGCCGAAGAAGCCGCTGAAACGACTGCTGCAGTCGAAATGGAGGTAAGTGAAACAGCAGATTTCGCGGGTGAAGAAACCGCAGCGCCAGCGCAAGCGGCAATTTCCACACCAGCGGCTACGGCGGATGGGTCCGCGCACGGCGACGTGGAACAGTTCCTCCACAGCGCAGTTTCGGCCCTTAACGAACTCATTCAGAATATTTCAGCTACTGCCAGCCACATTGGCGATCTGCTAAAGTCATTTGGCGGTTCGCAAGTGTCAACCTCATCTGGCGCGGGCGACGCGATTACCGCGACTGCGGAGCCCGTGAGCGAGGAAGCTGCCGAGCCAGTAGCCGAGGAAGCTGCCGAACCAGTAGCCGAGGAAGCTGCCGAAGCAGTAGCCGAGGAAGCTGCCGAAGCAGTAGCCGAGGAAGCTGCCGAACCGGTAGCCGAGGAAGCTGCCGAACCGGTAGCCGAGGAAGCTGCCGAACCGGTAGCCGAGGAAGCTGCCGAACCGGTAGCCGAGGAAGCTGCCGAACCGGTAGCCGAGGAAGCTGCCGAACCGGTAGCCGAGGAAATCTCGACGGAATCCGCGGTAGAAGAAGTGCCGGCAGAGGCGCCAGCAGCTATGGAGGTGGAAGCCGAATCAGCATCTGTGGAAACCGGCGAGCCGGTGGCCGAAGAGTCAGCGGAACCTGCCGGAGAGGAAGCCGCCGAACCAGCCATTGAAGAAATCGCTGAACCTGCTGCTGAAGAGATTGGCGAGCCAGCCACTGAAGAGAGCGCTGAACCCGTAGCCGAGGAAGAAGCAGCACCAGTCGCAGAGGAATCGGCGGAGCTAGAGGCTGAAGAAGTCGCAGAGCCAGCTGCCGAGCAAACCGTAGCGCAAGAGGAGAGTGCAGAGGAGGAGGCAGTCGCGGAACCCGTCGCGGTGCGGCCAGAAATCATCGAATAGTATATCAGCGCGTGCATGGGTTGCCCGGCGCCGGAGACTGCACCTCCGGCGGGGGCGCGGATGAGTGGCGGGCCGTCGCGGGGCACCGTGGCCACACGCGCAGTATACAGCGTATCCGTGGGGATGGACGGCGCTGTCCATCCCCGTTTCTCATGGCTTGCGCCGTGCCCGCGCACTGGCGATTCGAGGTCCAGGGGTCTTGCGGTGGGCGCGAAATTGTTACATCGTACAATCGTACCGTAGCGCGATGCGATATGCGCGCCGCGCATGATGACGACGAGAAAACGGTTGACACATGCCGACCCAATCCTCCCCATACAAAGAGTTCCGCCAGCGGCTCGATGTTGTGCTGCGCCAGAAAGACCCCATTCAGCTCGAAGCATTCATGATCAATGAAGGACAGTGGGACGCGGACCAGGCGCACGATACGGAAGCTGCCATGTGGATGATGATCCTTGGCAGCAAAACGCTTTCAGATCTCCACTCAGAAGCGCAGCGCTGGCTCACATCCAACGGACACGAGCTGGAAGCGCAAGCCATACTTGGTCGCGGCCAGAGCGCGCGGATGGCTCAATCCTCAAAACATCCCGCAGCTCCCCGAACAGAGACCAGAGGCAGACAGAGCGCGCAGGGCGAACCACGCCGGCCTCAAAGGGGAAACACAACAGTGCGCCGTAGCCGCCCTTTGAGCAGCTAGAGAAAAATTCATGTGCGAGCTCGCGCCAGGAAGAGCGAGAAGGGCATGAGTCCTGCATGGCGACCCTCACGCCCGGTTTCTGATACACTGAGATTACGCATGACCATATTGCGATGAGAAGGGTGCGGTGAGCCGTGGTACAGACTTTCACAGGACGTACCCTGGACTTCTCGGTTGTGATGCCGGCATTCAACGAGGCGGCACGATTGCCCGAGAGTCTTGCGCGCATGCGCGCCTATCTGGATAGCACAACGCTCGCCTATGAGATCATCGTGGTAGACGATGGCAGCATGGACGCAACCGCAGAAATCGTGGAAGAGCATGCGCAAGCGTGGTCCGCGTTGCGTGTGATCCGCAAGCCGCACAGGGGAAAAGGGGCAGCTATCCGAACTGGCGTGCTTGCTTCGACAGGCGCTATCATCGCGCTGGCCGATGTCGATTTGAGCATGCCGCCTGAAAATTTCGATGGCATGCGCGCCGAAGTGGAGGCCGGCACCGACGTCGTCATCGGATCTCGCGAGGCGTTCGGCGCGAGACGTTACGGCGAGCCGGAATACCGGCATATCATGGGGCGCGTATTCAATCGCCTGGTGCAGGTGTTCGTGCTGCGGGGCATACAGGATACCCAGTGCGGCTTCAAGTGTATACGACGGGAAGCCGCGCACGACCTCTGCGGCTACCAGACCCTTGATGGCTGGGGATTCGATGTCGAACTACTGTATATCGCCCGAACCCGTGCGTACCGGATGGTAGAGTACCCTGTTCCGTGGTACTTCGTGCGCGGGAGTCGTGTGCACCCTGTGCGAGATACGATCAACATGGTACGCGATGTGCTTCGTGTGCGGGCGAATGGACTTCTGGGGCGATATGAACGAGGCGTTCCGGAGGAGGAAAGTATACCAGTGGCGAGGTGATACATGCAGACCTCATCGTCGGAGACCAGTCGCACGACACATCACCAGTCGCCCGCAGCCGCCAGAGAATCCATCACGCACCCGCAACCGCAACGCCTACCGACTGTGCGACTCGCTATCTCCGCCATGCGCCCGAAACAGTGGACCAAAAATGGCCTTGTGCTCCTCGCGCTGGTGTTCTCCCACCGGCTCTTCGACCTCGCCGCCGACGCGCGCGCAATGCTGGCGTTCGCGGTATTTTGCCTCGCGGCAAGCGCAATTTACATCTTCAACGACATCTACGACCGTGAAAAGGATGCCATACACCCGACGAAGCGCCTTCGCCCCATCGCTTCCGGTCGCCTCTCAGTGCGAGACGCGCATCTGCTAGCGGCAGGCTGTGTGTCTGCCGCAATCGCGGGCACTGCTGTGCTTACTATAGGTGCGCTGTCGGCCCAACCGGACCCCTACAGCATGTGGGGTGGCAGCCCGCTTCTCTTTACGCTGACGGTTCTGGCGTATCTCGGCATGAACGTCCTCTACACGCTGCGGCTGAAGCACGAGGTACTCTGGGATGTGTTTATCATCGCCGGAGGGTTTGTCCTGCGCGCGCTCGCGGGAGCGATCGCTATCCCCGTCCCGATCTCGCCGTGGTTCTACCTCTGTACTACTTTTCTGGCGCTCTTTCTGGCCCTGGGCAAACGCCGGGCCGAGCTTACCACGCTGAGCGAGAGCGCAGCGCAGCACCGGCCAAACCTGCGTGACTACAACACTGCCCTGCTCGATCAACTGCTCGGTATCACCGTCACGAGCGTACTCATCACGTACAGTCTGTATACCTTCCAGGGTGAGAACGCCAGCCACGCGCTCATGCTCACGATCCCGTTCGTTCTGTTTGGCACATACCGCTATCTTTACCTGATTTACGCGCGCGGCGAGGGCGGTCAGCCGGATGTCGTGCTATATCGTGACCGTCAGATTCTTGCGACGGTCATCCTCTGCATCGTTGTGATACTGGCACTGCTATACCTGATACCAGCGATGCGAGGGTAGGTACCCTACGCCAGCACCCGTCGATACAGGTCACTGCTGAACAGGCCTTCCGGATCATACTGGCGCTTGAGCTCATGGAACCGGTTGATGCGCTCCGTCCCGAGCATGCGCTGCGCCTGGTCCGGGGTCGCCGTGCTATCTTTGGCGAAATAGAGCTTTCCACCGTAGTCCACCACGACATCATACAGCGTGCGCATGAGTCGCATGACGCGCTCCTCTTCGCCCCGTCGCACGGGATAGTCCAGAGCGAGAGAATAGCCATCCAGCAGGTAGCTCAGCAAAAACTCGTCTGCGGGTCGGTGCTTCTTCAAAACGGAAAGAGACGGTACGATGCCGGCGGTATGTGAGCGCTCCAGAATCTCACGGAAAGCCTGAGGCGCGGTGTTGCGCGGAATGAAGCTCTGGTGCTGGATCAGGCCACCGGGCAAATACGTCTTGCGCCAGTTTGGGATGGCATCCAGCAGAAAATTTGCGGCAGCATACGACTCCAGACGGGGCTGACTGGAGCGCTCATTCTGACCGCGTATCCACTGCGCGCGATTGGCTGCCCACACGCCCAGCGGAGTTGTCATCGGCCGAGCCAGCATGGGGATGAGATCGGCAGGCAGCATCCGCATGAGAGCGCTTTGATGCTCCTGCGCTCGCACACTCATGCTCCGCTCCGGCTCGCTGTCTTCACCTTCACGTAGATCGTTGCCCGCGCGTAACAACCCACGACCAAGTTCCCCATTGCGCGCACCGGTATCTATCCACGCTACCAGGTCAGTCGAAATATCCGACGCTGCCTCCAACGCGGCGATCAGATCGGCAAGAGAGCCATGCGTCGTCTGCACCTCACGAACATTCCCGGAATAGATCCGGCGCGCCTGGAGCGTGAGCCGCGTGAAGATGCCCAACAGGCCCATGCTGCCAATGGCGGCATAGAACAGGTCCTCATGCTCGTCGCGTGAGCAGCGTACGGTTTCGCCAGACGCGAGCAGCAGATCGAACGAGACCACATAATCGCCAAACGCACCCGCGTGCCAGTTGTTCTTTCCATGGATGTTGGCGGCCGCGGCGCCCGCGGCGGTAACCATGCTCGTGCCTGGGACGACCGCTGGCCACCAACCATCGGGCAGAGTCTTCCTCCAGATTTGCGCAATCGTGACGCCAGGCTCGACTGTAATCTGGCCAGTCTCGGCATTCCACTCCAGAATCTGATTGAGGCCAGAGCTTTCGATCACCACCTGCCCTGCGTTGATCGCTGCATCACCATAGCTGTTGCCGCCGCCTCGCAGGCCAATCGTCATGCCTTCCTGCCGGGCATGGGCCACAAGAGCGTGAAGGCCATCCACCGTCTGAGGTCGAGCAACACGGCATACCGCGGCGTTGCGCATGCCCCAGCCGGTGAGCGTCTCTTTCTCCAGTGCGGGTAGCGTCAGCATATCAGCATCCTTTCAGCAAAGGAGTGAAACCTCGTGAAGTGTCAGATGGAGAGGCGCGCCATGACACTCGCGGGCAGCATCCTGATGACACGCATGATGAGACTCCAGAAGCCGGGCACGTAGACTGTCATCGATCCGCGTTCACATGCGTCAGCGATGCGCCGGGCTACAGACTCCGGACGTGCCGTAAGCAGACGCGAAGTCTTCTGTCCAGCGGTCATAGGAGTCGCCACGAGTCCCGGCTTGATCGTTATCACGCGCACGCCCCTGTCCGCGAGACGATAGTGGAGTGATTCGAGATAGGTGGAAAGCGCCGCTTTGGAGGCCATATAGGCACTATTCCCTTTGCGGCCCCGGTCTCCCGCGACGGATGAGATGCCCGCCAGCGTGCCATATCCCTGGGCGGCGAATGTAGCTGCCGCCAGTCCGAGCCAGCGCATCGCGCCGATTACATTCGTTTCGATGGTAGCACGCTCGTCTTCGAAGTTCCATGGGCCGGTGTGGCCGCCAATCATGAGTCCGGAGGCATAGACGACCAGATCGAGCGAAACGCCAGAACTCGAAAAATCCGCGAGAATGCGCTGATACAGTTCTGGAGCGGATTCGACGTCGCGCACATCATGCACGTAAGCACGCGCATTCTCGGCACCGCCAGCGGCGCTGTTGAGCGACGACGCCAAATCGGTAAGCGCATCCTCGCGCCGCGCGACCAGCGCCATCGCATATCCCCGCTGCGCCAGCACCCGCGCCAGCGATGCCCCTATGCCTGAGGATGCGCCGATGATGAGAGCGCCCTGCCGGTGCGCGGGCTGAACTGCGTTCGCCGGTGGATGCTGCGCCATCCTTCCGCCTCCCTGATCACGTCAGATGCTATGGTCCGCTGGCACTCCACGCAATCCGCATGCCGCAAAGCGACCGGGCTGGAGTAATCACTCACCCGGCAGTCTGCACTGCCTGTCAAGCGTAGCGCCGTGCCTGCTGTGTCGCCATCTTTCCCTGATCGGAGGTAGTCGATCTGGCGGTGGCGGCCCATTCGCTGATCCATCGGTCAAGCGCCTGCGCGCGCACCTGGGCTTTCTCGGAGCCTTTGATCTCGTTACACTTGCGGTGCGCGGGAACGAGGTTGTGCGCCGCATGCTCACCGCCATCGGCCAGCGCGGTGACGTGGTCGAATGAGAGATCCTCCAGCGTTACCGGTCCGTGGCAGAGCGCGCACGTCCAGTGCCCGTCCTTGTTCTTCGAGTGCTCAAGAATGTGCGCCAGATCAACCGCTCGCACGGAGCCACGTACGCCCCGACGACGTGCGCCACTATTCAGCCTGATGGCACGCCGACGCACAATATCAATCATCCAGTCATCAAAACTGCTCGGCCATGCAAGCGATTCAGGCTCGGCCCGCGCCACGGTATGAGCAGCCGCGCGTGAGGCGGAGCGCTGCTGTGGACGCGCGGAAACAGTGCGCGCGCGCGATGATGCCGGAGCACGGCGCGGCCTGGACGGGATGGTAGCCACACGCTGCCGATTCGCGACGGAAGCAGCCGCGATGGGAGAAGAAACCGGCTCGGGAGACGACTTCGCCAACTGCGGGAGAGGAGGGAAAATCGCCGGATGATTCGGCCACGCGCTGCGCGCGCTCCATGCGCCCCAGGGCACAAAGTACGAACTGCCATCCACTGAGGAACTGACGATACCAGGTACGTCAAAACGTACCACCAATCCTCCAGGCGGAATCCCTTCATTCTCCCCGGGATGTCCACGCCTGGTTCGTGTGTTTGCTCGCGTATTCAAATTGTTAAACTCTCCGCTACTGCCACATCACTCACTCATGAGTCCAGCGAGGATGTTTGTTCAGGTACCTGCGATGGCACCGTGGGAAGCGGTCTCAGTAGCCACTGCGGCCTCGCGGCATCTCTCTACACCGCGCCGACCGGTCGCATGCGGACCTGCTTACCTTCTTCTTGAGTATCGCCTACATCACTTGAGTATGTCAAGCGAATCGGCGTTCCGCTACCCACTTGTCAATGCGTCACGCCCGGTTTCATGCGGGCAAATCCGCGCCTTGCCGGTCTGCTGGTCGAGTAGTCGTTATGGGTCGCGCTCCCGTCGCCGCAAGCAGGTCCGCTACCCTGAGGCGCAGGTTGAGACCTCTCTGACCACCATTAATATAGAGCATCTCCAATGCCAGCGCGGCTTCATCAATGTAGATTTCGAAGCGTTTATCGAGCAGCGCGAGTGGCGAGATGCCTCCAACCTTGAGGCCGGTCAGTCGCTCAGCGTCTTTCTGCAATGCCATATGGGCGGATTTCGCCCCGACATTCTTTGCCACGACGCGCATATCAAGCTCACGCGACCCGGGCGTTATCACCAACAAGCGGCGCCCATCATCGGTCAGTACCACGAGCGTCTTGTACACTTCAGCCGGGGAAACGCCCAGCAGCTCCGCCACCTCGACGGCGGAGTGGACCGTCTCCGGGTAAGTGTACGTGGTGTAGGCGATGTGACGCGCATCGAGCGCCCGCATCGCGTTGGTTTTGCTATGTCCCTGCTTTGCCATGGCTCACTGGACCTTCAGCCATTCACGCGTTCTTGTCTACACATCTGCGTTATACTACGGTCGAGTGCGCAACACGAGAGCGTTCCTATCCAACACGTCCTAGTCGTGCGTGCATCATACAGTCGTGGCCAGGCTCCAGGAGCAAAGAGAAAGCACCCTCAGGAGATATGACGATGTCCACTACCGTGCTCACCACTGCACTTCCGCTACCACGGTTCGGCACCGGAAAAGTGCGCGATACGTACGATCTGGGCGACCGGCTCCTCATCGTCACGACGGACCGGCTTTCCGCTTTCGACTGCATTCTCCCGAACGGCATTCCTGGGAAAGGGCAGGTGCTGACGCGGATGGCGTCGTTCTGGTTTGAGAAGACGCGCGATATCGTGCCAAACCACCTGATAAGCACAGCGCTCGAAGACCTCCCGGAGCCAGCCCAGGCGCAGCGGGACATGCTGGATGGCCGGTTCATGATCGTGCGCAAGGCGCAGCGCATCGATTTCGAGTGCGTCGTGCGCGGCTACCTGGCGGGTAGTGGATGGAAGGATTACCAGGAGACGGGCAGCATCTGCGGTATTGAGCTTCCAGCCGGTCTGCGGCAGGCAGAGCGCCTCCCAGAGCCGATCTTTACGCCTGCTACGAAGGCGGAATCCGGCCATGATATGAACGTCTCGTTCGCGGAGATGAAGCACGCACTGGGTGAAGATCTGGCAGAAGCACTCAAGAGCGCGAGTTTGCGCATCTACGAATTCGCCGCGCGCTATGCCCTCGACCGGGGCATCATCATTGCCGATACCAAGATGGAGTTTGGCTTGCTTGGCGGCGACCTGATCCTGATTGATGAGTTGCTTACACCCGATTCATCGCGCTTCTGGGCCGTCTCGGACTATCAGCCCGGTGGCTCACCGCCCAGCTTCGACAAGCAGTTCGTGCGCGACTGGCTGGAGCGCAGCGGCTGGAACAAACAGCCGCCAGCGCCGGAACTGCCGGAGGAGATCGTCGAGGGCACATCGCGGCGCTATCGCGAAGCGCTCCAATGGATAACAGGCGAGAGACTCGGCTGAGCGCGCACCTGCCGGCCGCCATTGACTGTGTTCACCCGTAACCGCTATGCTCCTACGTGAAATTACGTAGATCAAGCGATGACCCCATACGTCACATGGAATTGTCCGGTGTGCGAGGTGGTGGAGTTGAAAGGAAATGCGGTCTGAGCACTGAAAGCATGACGGCCACAGCTACCCTGAGGGTGGGCGAAGACGCTCCCGACTTCACGCTTCCCGGCACCGACGGGCGTGACCACACGCTCAGCGCATACCGCGGCAAACGGCACGTCGTGCTGACATTCTTCCCTTATGCCTTCAGTAATACATGCTCCGCGCAGATGCCAGGATATCAGACACAGCTTGACCGGTTCACCTCAGCCGACACGCAGGTTTTGGGCATCAGCATGGACAGCAAGCACAGCCTCGCTGCCTGGGCCGCCGGCATTGGACTGTCGTTCCCCTGCTCTCCGATTTCTTTCCGCAGGGCAAAGTGGTTGATCTTTACGGAGTGCGACATCCCGCAGGCATGCCGGAGCGCGCGCTGTTCGTGATCGACAAGGGTGGCAAGATCGCCTGGATGCACGTTCACCGCCCGACAGGTGAAGTGCCCGACAGCGAGGAACTTTTCGAAGTTTTGCGCAAGCTGAGCTAGAGATCCAGCTGAACTGTCGCGAGCGCAGCATTCACGGCAGGGGTAATGACAGCCGGAGTCTCACCGCATGCTGCGCGCGGACTCCGGTTCCTCGGGCGCATGCTTGCTTTCACTGTCAGCGGCGTTCCCGTCAGATGCGTTCTTTCCCTCGGCATGTTCGCGCCGGTTCTTCACCACGCGAGAGACGATAAACCCCACAATCGCGGCCACAGCGAGGACGACGCCTCCCACGCCCAGGAACGTCACGATGCGATCCAGCAGCGCAATATTGCGGCCGAGCACATACCCCAGGGTGCCATATATGATCGCCCAGACGATACCGCCGGCCGCGTTCCAGAACAGGAATGTCCGCCAGTGCATCCTGTTCAGGCCAGCCAGAAACGCAACCCACGTGCGTAGCACGGAGACGAAGCGCCCTAGGAATACGGTCTTGTCGCCATGGCGCTCAAAGTATCCCTGTGCGCGGTTGAGCGCGTTATCATCCAGATGCACGAAGCGCGCGAATCGTGTCTGTGTGATGTGGCGGATCAACGGATACCCACCGAAGTGTCCAATGGCAAAACCAATGTTGTCGCCGATGATCGCGCCCGCGGCAGCCGCGCCAATAACCAGCACAATGCTCAAGCGGCCGCTCGTAGCGGCGTAGACGGCGGCAGCCAGCAGGGAAGTCTCCCCTGGGAACGGTATCCCCAGGCTCTCGATCCCAACAGCCAGAAGCACGATCCAGTATCCATATATCTGAATGCCCTGCTCAACCCACGGCGGAATCGCAAGTGCCAGAACCATGAGCGAATCTCCCCTGTCTCCTCCCATACGTGTACACTATGCAAACCGTTATCGCATTTCGCTGACCACATTGCACCTGCCAGCGTAGAAGATCACATGATACACTTCAACGCAGGCAGCAAACGCGAGTGAACGGACGGGTAACCATCTATGCAGAGGGATAGTCGCTTTGCGCAAGCGGTTGAGCTGACAACCGCGACATATGATCGCATCGCGGAAAACTACGCCCAGCGCAACGAGAATATGGGCCGACACTGGCTCGAACGCATGGAGACCTTTGTAGATATGCTCGCGGATTTCGAGTCCGCGCATCCCATTCCTGAGGTGGGTCGTCCCGCCGACGATGTCACCCTCGAAGATTATCTGCAACTCGTCCCTGTGCTGGATGCGGGATGCGGACACGGACGCGACGCGCGCAATCTCGCGGCGAACGGGCAGCACGTGCTCGCGATCGATCTTTCGCAGGGCATGCTCGACGTAGCAGCCGAGCGAACCGCGCGCAAACTACCACGTGGTTCCATTCACTATGCACTCATGGATATGCGTCATCTAGAGCTGCCGGATGCCTGCTGCCGTGGCGTCTGGTGCTCGGCGGCGCTCCTCCACATTCCCATGCATCGCGCGCCCCTGGCGGTCAACGAACTCGTCCGTGTCGCGCGCAGAGGAGCGCCTTTCGTCTTTTTCCTCAAGCAGCGGCGCGACGGGCAGGACCCCGAGCAGATAGTGCCGTACGGCAATGGCGACCAGCCCGATTTGCCCCGTTTCTACGCATACTACACACTCGACGAGGCGCGAGCGTTATTCGAAGACGCGGGGCTCACCGTCATCGACAGTGCAACGGTAGCGGATCGCCATATGCACGACGCCCCCGGATGGATCAGCTATATCGCCCAAAAACCCTAGTGCGTTTTTCTGGCAATCACTCAGGTGGCGCTACAGGAAAATACGGTACACGCCGGACACACCGCCACGTATAATGAAAGTGTGCCCTGGATGAGCATGCCTTTCGCCTGAAATCATCACACCTCATTGTCACCAGCGTTCGTAGCGTCTCGCCAGGGCCCGGCAGTGCTGCCACGTCAGGTCGTGTGCGCCTGTGAAAGGAGCCTCCATGCAGATAGTCAGCGGCCCTGTGCGCTACTTCTATTTGCGCAAGTCGCACGGAAACGAGGATGTACCGGGCTGGCCTCCGGCGACCCAGTCACTGCTCGGTCCAGATAATCAGGTATGCAGCTCGGTTCGCATGTATAGCGACGCCGGCGGTTGGCGCGCCGAGAATGGCGATGTGGCGTCCCCATCCGATGCGCTGGAGACGCCCATGCTCGTAACGCGCAATACGGTTCTTGGCCTGCTTGAGGACGGCAAGCGCAGCCGGATCGAAGCAAGCCTCCTCGCGGTACGAGTCGTCAATCTGAACGGGAAAGGCATTGAATATGCCACACACCTCGTCGTGCGCTCACTCTCTGGGTTTGGCGCGCCGCGCCATCCCGTAGTCGTACCCATTGCGGCGATGGTCGTCAGTGAATACGCGGAGCATGGGGATCGTGCCGTCGCTCAACTCGATCTTCAGCTCACACCCAATGAGTATGGGCGGCTGCCCGCCTTCCTGCCCGATAACGTCATACTGCCCAACGCGATACGAGCTATAGATGATGCGTTCCGCTCGACTGCCCGCTTCTATTCCTATGGTCCAGAGGCAAAACACGGCATTTCGCTCGAAGTGGAAGCAGGCCGCGTTTCGATGCACGGGCGCGTAGACCTCACCACGGCTGGTGAGCAGGCTCGCGCGGCGCTGCTGAACACCCCCGGCGTCGTTGAAGTTGCGGATCACCTGCTCTATCTGGAAAACCTGGTAACCGCCGTGAGCGACGCGCTGGAGGCCAAGGGACTCGGCAACCTGACGGTGCTGGTCGAGCACGCGCTCGTCACGCTGCGCGGCAGTGTGCCAGACATGAAGACGCGACGACAGGCTGAAGATATCGCGCGAGCTGTGCCCGGCGTGCGCGGCGTTATTAACGATACTGTGGTGCGCGCCACCGAGCAAATAACGCAGTAACTCAGGCCACTCGCACCACTCCTGCCTACATCCGGAAGACTCCGTATTGCGTTTCGGGGATCGGCGCGTTCAGTGCGGCGGCGATCCCCAGCCCCAACACCAGTCGCGTATCCAGCGGATCGATGATGCCGTCATCCCACAGCCGCGCTGTACTGTAGTATGGGTTGCCTTCCTGTTCGTACTTGGCCAGGATGGGCGCCTTGAATGCTTCCTGCTCCTCAGGCGTCATCGACTTCCTCCGAGCGGCCAGCCCATCCATGCGCACCGTGAGCAGCGTACTGGCAGCCTGCTCGCCGCCCATCACGGAAATGCGCGCGTTGGGCCACATCCACAGCTGGCGTGGGCTGTACGCGCGCCCACACATGCCGTAATTGCCCGCGCCAAAGGAGCCGCCGATGACGACCGTGAACTTCGGCACCGCCGCGTTCGCGACAGCCATCACCATCTTCGCGCCATCTTTCGCGATGCCGCCATTCTCGTACTGCTTGCCGACCATGAACCCGGTAATATTCTGCAAAAAGATGAGCGGCGTCTTGCGTTGTGTGCACAGCTCGATGAAATGTGCCGCCTTGAGTGCGCTTTCCGAGAAGAGAATGCCATTATTGGCGATGATGCCAACGGGATAGCCCATCAGCCGGGCGAAGCCGCAGACAAGCGTAGTGCCGTAGAGCGCCTTGAACTCATGGAATCGACTGCCATCAACGAGCCGCGCAATGACCTCACGCACGTCGAAACTCTTGCGCGCATCCCGTGGCACGATACCATACAGGTCGCGCACATCGGCTTTGGGCGGCTCCGGCTCCTCAACTTTCCAGGGATAAAATTTCTGCCGGTTGAGATTGCTCACAATCGAGCGCACGATGGCCAGCGCGTGCTGATCGTTCAGTGCGTAGTGATCCGTCACGCCGGACGTGCGGCTATGCACATCCGCACCTCCCAGTTCCTCCGCTGTGACCTCTTCACCCGTCGCCGCCTTCACCAGCGGCGGACCCGCGAGGAAGATCGTACCGTTGCCGCGCACGATGACGGTCTCATCGCTCATGGCGGGGATATATGCACCGCCAGCGGTACACGAACCCATCACTGCGGCGATTTGTGGAATGCGCTTGGACGACATCTGCGCCTGATTGTAGAAGATGCGCCCGAAGTGGTCGCGATCAGGGAAGACATCAGCCTGCAGCGGAAGATACGCGCCGCCAGAATCTACGAGGTAGATACACGGCAGATGATTCTGCTCCGCGATTTCCTGCGCGCGCAGATGCTTCTTCACCGTGATGGGGAAGTACGTGCCGCCTTTGACGGTCGCGTCGTTAGCGACAATCACGCATTCCTGTCCCTCGACGACGCCGATACCCGTCACAATGCCAGCCGAGGGCGCGTCGCCATCGTACATGTCCCATGCGGCCAGCGGATTGAATTCAAGGAAGGGCGTATCCGGATCGCAGAGTTGCTCGATGCGCTCGCGGGCGAGGAGCTTGCCGCGCGCGCGGTGCTTCTCGATGGCCGCCTCGCCGCCACCCAGCCGCACCTGCCCCGTACGCTGACGAAGCTCATCCACCAGCGCCTCAAAGTACGCGCGATTCTCCTGGAAGTCCACGGTAGTGCGATCGACCCGGCTCTCAAGTGTGGCCATGTGACACTATCTCCTCCCTCACCAGTGAGGTATGGGCATACCGTCAGTGGTGTGCGCTCACCAGCGAACGCCAGCCTCAACGAGCATAGCACTCATCCAGGCGAGGCTTCAAGCATGCATCGCGAGCAAAGCGTACAATATAGTAGTGGCCAGCGCGCACGGATACAGGACGAACATGCACACCCTGCACAGGAGACGGCATAGCAAGATGGCACAGGAGAAAACCGCACGGGCACGCTATGAGGCAGGTCTGCGATTCAGCGTCACGACCGGCTCCGGGCATACGCTCACGCTCGACTCACCGGCTTCACCAGATACTCATGGAGCCGGACCGACCCCGATGGAATTGATCGTCGCAGGGCTTGCCGGCTGCACCGGAATGGACGTTATCTCAATCCTGCAAAAGATGCGGCAGGATGTGACGGCATATGAGGTCCGCGTCCGCGGCACGCAGGCGGAGGAGCATCCACGCGTCTATGTTGCCGTCACGGTCGAGCACGTCGTGACGGGCCACCATCTGGATGAAAGCAAAGTTCGCCGCGCCGTCGAGCTTTCTGAGACGCGCTACTGCCCGGTCAGCGCGATGCTCAGCAAGACAGGTCATGTCGTTCACACGTTCACGCTCGTCGAAGATGGTACGTATTAGGCTATCCAGCGAGCGATGGGAGTGATGCGGGCAGCGGCAATTCCGCAACCTCAGGTTGAGCGGAGGGCATGCTATCGCGAAGCGTCTCGCGCTGCGCATCGTAGAGTCGCCGGTAAAGGCCGCCCAACTGCAGCAGATCGCGTTGTGCGCCGCGCTCGACGATGCGGCCGTGATCCAGCACGATGATCTCATCGGCATGCTCCAGTCCAGCCAGGCGATGGGTGATGAGCAGTGTCGTACGCCCGCGCGCGAGCTGCCAGATGCCGTTTAGCACTTCACGCTCGGTGACGGCGTCCAGATTCGCGGTCGGCTCGTCGAGCAGGAGCAAGGGCGCGTCCTTCAACAGGGCGCGGGCAATCGCCACCCGCTGGCGCTCGCCGCCGCTGAGCGCGCTGGCACGCTCACCCGCCATCGTATCCAGTCCCAGTGGCAAGCGCTCGATGACGTCGATTAGCTGCGCCTGGCGCGCCGTCTCTTCAATCTCGGCGTCAGCGGCTCCTGGTCGCGCCATGCGCAGATTCTCGCGCAGTGTCGTATTGAAAAGATGTGTCCGCTGCTCAACGACACCAATAAGCCGCCGGAGGTCGTCCTGCCTTAGCTGCCGGATATCCGTGCCGCCGAGGAGCATCTCGCCCTCCTGCGCATCCCAGAAACGCAGAAGCAGATTGCTGAGCGTCGATTTCCCCGCGCCACTTGGACCGACGACCGCCACCAGATGCCCCTGCGGTACGCTGAAAGTCACGCCATCCAGCGCGGGCGCGGCCCCAGGTGCATAGCGGAAACGCACATCGCGTATTTCCAGCGTATAGCTAGTGGGTACAGGCCGCGGGTTCGCAACGTCCTGCACGGCAGGTGCGGCGTCCACGATCTCATAAAGGCGACGCGCGGCGGCGAGGCTGGCTTCCAGATGCTGCATCGCTTCCGGCAGCGCCATGACGGACTCAAAGCTGGCTGCAGCGGCAAGCGCGAGGACCGCGAGATACACGCCCGCGAGCCGTCCTTCGACAACAAGAGGCGTTGCGATGACGAGCACCATCAGCAGTGCCAGATTCGTGAACAGTGTTTCCAGCGCGCTCATAAGCCCTCGCACCCAGGCCGCCCGCCGCTGTGCGCGAGCCAGTTGCAGGCCGAGCGCGTGCACGCGAGAAAGGTGTTCGCGTTCCCTGCCATACACGAGCAGGTCCGCCATGCCCTGCACGCCATCCACAATCTGAGTGGAAAGCCGCGCGCGCACCTCGATTGCCCGCGCACCCGCCTTGCTGCCGAGTAGATACGCCAGCAGCGGCACGACCGCGCCGCCAAGCAGCAGAAACCCAAGGACCGCATTCGCGATGGAAATGCTGAATCGGGCCAGCCCAAGCCAGACGAACATGGTGACTATCATAGCCACAATAGGTGGCGCGATCACGCGCACGAAGACATGCTCCAGCGTTTCAACATCCGCGACTACCCGAGCCAGCAGGTCCCCGCTGCGATACCGCGCCAGGCGCGCTGGCGCGAGAGGCTCCAGCGCGGCATAAAACCAGACGCGCAAACGCGCCAGAACACGGAGCGCGACGTTGTGCGAAACATATCGTTCCAGATAGCGAAAGACCCCGCGCGAGACGCCAAAGAAGCGCACCCCGACAATCGCGACCTCCAGCGCGGCTATGGATGGATGCAGCGCGGCCGCTGATATGATGTATGCTGAAGTGCTCATCAACCCTACGCCGCTCAGGATCGTCGCAACGCCGAGCGCAACAGCGAGCGCCACCCAGCCCCAGAGTGGCACGACCAACTCAAGCAGACGCGCGCACGTTGAGCTGCGCACTGGCGACCTCCTCTCCCTTTTCATCAGTGGTGTATGCACCGACGAGCGTTCGGTAGACGTCGCAGGTCGCGAGCAACTCGGCATGCGTACCAATACCCGCAACACGCCCGCAATCGAGCACGATGATGCGCTTAGCTGCCATCACAGTACGGAGACGGTGCGCGATGGTCAGCACAGTGCGTCCATGCGTCAAAGCGGTCAGCGCCTCCTGGATACTAGACTCCGTTTCGGGATCGAGATGCGCCGTGGCTTCATCAAGGATCAGCAGGGGCGCATCTTTAAGGAAAGCGCGCGCAATGGCAATCCGCTGCGCCTGACCTCCGCTCAAGCCTTCCCCGTTGATGGAGACCGGAGTGTCGTAGCCGAGCGAAAGCGCGCTGATAAATTCGCTCGCTCGCGCCTGCTCAGCGGCATTCCGCACCTCATCGGTGGTTGCGTCCGCCCGAGCGAGCCGGATATTCGCTTCAATCGTGTCATGAAAGATGTACGGGTCTTGCGACACCCACGCTACCTGGCGTCGCCAGTCTTCTGCCGAAATCGCCGTGAAAGGGACATCGCCTGCCATAATGCATCCCTGCTGCGGCTCCAGAAACCGCAGCAACAGATGGGCGATGGTCGTCTTGCCCGCGCCACTCGGTCCGACCAGCGCCACATGTTCGCCTGGCTCGATCGTGAACGACACATCTTCCAGGGCCTGCCGACCCTCATCATAGGCAAAGGAGACATCCTCGAAGCGTATCGCGTGCTCGCGGAGCAAGGGAACATCAGGTTCTTGCCCCGTGGCAGGCATCCGCCCGGCCTGGGGAACATCCAGCACGCCAAAGATGCGATCTGCCGCGCTCACGCCGGATGCCGCGGCGTGATAGCGCACGCCCAGAACACGCAGTGGCAGGTAATACTCCGGCGCCAGCAGCAACACAAACAGTGCGCTGGAAAATGCAATGCCGCCATTCATGAGGCGCACGCCAATCTCCACCGCAACGACCGCCGTGCTGAGTGTCGCCGTCAACTCAAGCACAAGCGACGAGAGAAACGCCACACGCAGCACACGCAAGGTCGCGCGCCGGAACTGGTCGCTAATGCGGCCAACGATCTCAACCTGCGCCTGGCTTCGTCCAAGCACCTTGAGCGTCGTTAATCCCTGCACGACATCAAGCAAATGCGCGCTCATGCGACTGAGCGAGGACCACTGGCGACGTGTCAGATCGCTCGAAATCGTCCCTACCAGCGCCATGAGAACGGGCATGACGGGTAGCGTAAGGAGCAGCACCAGCCCGGAGAGCGGATCGAGGGGAAAGACGACAGCCAGAATAGCGGCTGGCACAAGCACGCTTATGGCGATCTGCGGCAGATAGAGGCGTATATAGTCCTCCAGGTTCTCGATGCCGTCAATCACGGTCGTAACCAGCTCTCCCGTGCGCTGCCGGCGCGTGTACCCCGGACCTAGCGCGAAGAGGTGGGCCATGAGCCGGTCGCGCAGCAGGAGCTTCGTGCGCGCAGCCGCCTCGTGTCCAACAACCTCACCTGCCCAGACCGTGAGCGCTCGACCCACGACCACCACCAGCGAAAGCGACAGCAGCACGGCCACCCCGCGCAAACCCTGGTGGCCAAGAAACACCCGATCAATGATCGAGCTGACCAGGCGCGCCTGAACGATGGTGACCAGCCCGCCGATGACGCCCGCTGCCGCAGCGAGCCCAACAAACAGGCGTTGGGCGCCCGCGAGTCGGATCAGGCGCCGGTTCACCATGCCATACCTCCTCGTGTCACTGGCACCCAGTTCGACGACGCGTGAGGCTTCCTCCCTTCAAATGGCGAGAGAAGGAGGCCGGAACGTCTTTAGTGCGGCGAGGGTTTCGCTGAAATACGCGAGCGGAACGTCCAGTACGTCCAACCCTGATAGAGGAGCACGATTGGCACAAAGAACAGCGCGATGATCGTCATCACGGTCAGTGTGTACTGACTGGAGGATGCGTTGTAAATCGTCAGGCTCCAGTCAGGGTTCAGGCTCGACACCATTACGCGAGGGAACAGACCAGTGAAGATGGTGGCCGTCGAAAGGACAATCGTCAGCGCCGTCATGATAAATGCCCATCCGTGCCGCTTGCGCTCAAGAAACCAGCCGACCGAGAGAAGCGCAGCACCCGCGCCCAGTGGCGCGACCCCTGGATCAACTCCCAAGCGTGAGAACATGTCGGTCATGAAGTAGCCAGCGATTACGACGATGAAGACGAGCGCCACCGTCGGGGTCCACATGCGCACGGCAATCGCGTGCGCGCGCTCAGCCACTTCGCCCGAGGTCTTCAAGGACAGAAACAGCGCGCCATGCAATGTGAAAAGCGCTACTGATGCCAGTCCGCCAACGAGCGCATATGGATTGAGCAGATCCCAGAAGGTCCCCACGAAGTTCATGTGGGCATCTATCGGCACGCCGCGCAGGATGTTCGTGATGGCAACGCCCCACAGCAGCGCGGGAACCAGGCTGCCGACAAAGATCATCCACTCCCACGTGGCACGCCACCGTGGATGGGCATCCTTATTGCGAAACTCGAACGCCACGCCACGGCCGATCAGCGCGAGCAGAATCAGCGCGAGCGGCAAGTAGAAGCCGCTAAAGAGCGTCGCGTACCAGTTTGGAAACGCCGCGAACATGGCGCCCCCTGCTGTCAGCAGCCAGACCTCATTGCCATCCCAGAACGGGCCAATCGAGCGTATCATCGCGCCGCGTTCGTCGTCCGTTTTGCCAGCGAAGGGGAGCAGTATGCCCACGCCGTAATCGAACCCTTCCAGCAGGAAGAATCCCGTGAAGAGAATCGTGATGAGCGCGAACCAGACAACATGTAGATCCATGACGTGTATCCTCCTAAACCGCGGCTGTGCCTAGTACGCTTCAACCAGCGACTGCTCAGGCTCGGGTGTGCCGACCTTCGCACCGTTGCCGCGAGCGAACTTCTGCAGCAGGTACACGTCGGCGACCATGAGGATGCCGTAAACCAGCGTAAACGCGATCAGGGAGAAGAGAACCGTTCCCGCATTCACTGTAGGCGACGAAGCATTCTGCGTTTTGAGCAGGCCGAAGACGATCCACGGTTGCCGCCCCATCTCGGTCATGATCCAGCCTGCGGTATTCGCCAAATAAGGCAGAAAGAGCGCGCCAATCATGAGCGCGAGATAGCGCTTGCTATTTTCGAGACGGTCTTTCATCACGAGGAAAAGCCCGCCAAACGCCAGCAGGATCATCAGCACACCAGCGCCCACCATCGCACGGAACGACCAGTAAATGACAGGCACGGGCGGCACGTAATTACCTGAGCCATATTCCTTGACGTACTGTGCCTGCAACTGATTGATGCCCTGCACTTCGCCGGTCGGCGTGTTATAGGAGAGGATACTGAGCACGCTAGGTATGCGGATCGAGAAGACATCCTGGGTCGCCTGCAGGTTTCCGATGGTGAAGAGCGAGAACGAAGCAGGATTCTCACTGTTCCAGAGCGCCTCAGCGGCCGCCATTTTCATCGGCTGCGTCTGCACCATGTGCTGCGCCTGCACGTGTCCATCAAGCGCAACCATCGCCGATGCAACCGCCGCGACGATAACAGCAATCTGGAAGGACCGCCTGAACATTTCCAGATCGGGATGCCGGCGGCGCAAGAGATGAAACGAGCTGATGCCTAGCACAAAGAAGGCGCCAGTCGCCAGCCCGGAGAAGAACACGTGCGGGAACTGCACCCATAGGTTCGGATTCGTGAGCAGCGCGAAGAAGTTGGTCATCTCGGCGCGGCCATTGCGCAGGATGTAGCCTACCGGCTCCTGCATGAACGAATTCGCGATCAATATCCACAAGGCGGAAAGGTTCGAGCCAATGGCCACCAGCCAGATGGCCGCCAGATGCACTTTCCGCGGCAGCTTATCCCAGCCGAAGATCCACACGCCCAGGAATGTCGATTCGAGGTAAAAGGCCAGCAGCGCTTCAACTGCCAGCGGCGCGCCAAAAATATCGCCCACGAAGCGTGAGTAGGTGGACCAGTTCATGCCAAACTGGAATTCCTGCACAATGCCGGTCACCACGCCCATCGCGAAGTTGATCAAGAAAAGCCGGCCCCAGAATTGGGTCATGCGCTTATATGACTCATTGTTCGTCCGCACGTAGATCGTCTCCATGATGGCGACGAGAACAGCCAGCCCGAGGGTGAGCGGAACGAAAAAGAAGTGGTAGACAGTGGTGATGCCGAATTGCCAGCGCGCTAGCGTGACCGCGTCCATCGGGTTCCCCTCCTTCACCCGAGAGTTTCGGGACACTCGATCATAGCGAATTCAGGATCACGCGATGGTCTCAATCTACGGCTGAGCTATCACAGTTACTTCACGGGTCGCTGCTCAAAGTTCAAGGATCGGATTCGGCAGGTTGCGACAGCCACGTAAATCACAGCCCGGCTGATTTGAAGGGTGGAGAGTCAATTGTGATGATCGCATGTGCAATTTAGACCGCCTTGTGAGTGACAGATGACATAGTGCCCGCAGGTAAAGGGAAGAGATGCTGAGATGCTAAGGAGGCATGCTATGGCGCTCTCGAGAAGTGACCCGTTTGAGCCATTAACGCCGCTGCGCGAGGCAGTGAACCGGTTGATCGAGGATAGCTTCCTTGGGATGGGACGCTTCGAGGTCTTTGGCCACGCGTTTCCTCTGGATATTCGCGAAACGCCCGAGGAGTACATCGTCGAGGCTGCGCTACCCGGAGTCAAGCCCGAAGACATCAACGTGACTGCCTCCGGGAATACGCTGACGATATTCGCTACGCGCAAACGTGAGGAAAAGACGGAAAAACCGGATTACTACGTCCGGCGTGAGCGCTATACTGGCGAGATGAGCCGTGTGCTGGAGCTGCCTGTGAGCATTGATGCCGCACGGGTGGCCGCGAGCTTCGAGAATGGCGTCCTGACACTGCATGTGCCCAAGACGCAGAAATCCGAGCCCGCCCAGATCCCCATCCAGGTGAAGGAGCCCAAGGCAGAGGAGACGCACTGATCACGGACGGGTCCGGAGACGGATTGGGATGTGTGGCCCGCTGGAGCGTGGACCACCCTGATCAGGCATTCAGACGCGCATATGATGGTGAATGGGTGGAAACGCCCGATAAACAGCGCGGGAGCCAGGTAACAGACCTGGCTCCCATTCTTCATCCCACGGTGGGGCTGCCGCACGCTCAGAAGGGGCGAATGAACCTTCGAACGTGACCAGCGACAGATCGCCTCCACTTGCCTGCCTACGCCTGCTGATTTCCCGCGATATTGACCAGCCACCTGATGCCAAACTTGTCGATGCACATGCCGAACGTGTCGCCCCAGGGAGCCTTGTCCAGCGGCATCAATACCGTGCCCCCGTTGGACAGCTTTTCGTAATAGCCGCGTAGCTCAGGTTCGTTGTCGCCGCTGAGTGAAACATTCACGCTCGCACCAGACTCAAGCTCCATGTTGTTTGGGGTATCGGCGCCCATGATGATGATACCATTGTCTCCATGTAGCTCGGCGTGCATGACCTTCTCGTCTTCGCTTGGGTCCTCGGATGCGTGGAAATCCTTGAACGTCTGTAGGCGCAGCGTGCCGCCAAAGACGCTCTGGTAAAACGCCATAGCATCGCGCGCTTCATTCCGGAAGTTGAGGTACGGATTGAGCTGAATTGGCATAGCGTCTCCTCCGTTCGTGCTGTGCGCACAGGACCAAACCGTGAACGACGACTTCGTAGCGGACCTCTCGGTATGGCCGCCAGCCATTCGTGACGATTGCTTGCAACATGCAAACAGTCCGATTCTCCCCGCTGGCGCCTCAACACACCGCAGACGTGCCGTCCGATACGATACCTCCATGTTCTTTTGCTCGCATCGAAAAGCGGAACGCAGCGGCAAAGGAGCGAGTGAACAGGTCAATCCGCGCTTTGCACAGGTGCGATGAGAGGGCTGGAGCCGCGCACATGGATCAGTGCCTGGCTGGCACACCCGCACTACGTCGACCGTTGATGACAAGCCAGACCGCATAAGCGAGCGCCACCAGAAAGTTGAGGTAACCCATCGCGAAAATAACGAACAGAAACCGGCTGGCAGTGGTAACCTAGGCCACAGCACGCGCGCCGGTGAGCAGACTCAGGATGATCGAGTACCCGTAAAAGAGAATCTGCGCCAGCAGAAAACTCAGCAACAAGCGTCGGCCATACCGCGTGCCGTACAGAAACCAGCCATAGCCAACAAGAAACCATATGAACGTAAAAGTAAGCAGCAGCGCTCCAGTGAGCGACGGAGTAGCATGGTGCGGGAAGTAGTACTGATGCACGTAGTAAGGTCTCTGCGCGACATATTTGAGCAGTACCGTGAGCAGTAGCGGCAGTATCAGTCGTGCTCGGGCGAAGTCACACGTCATGTGTGGATGATATCTTTCGTCTGTAAGCGGATGCATGAACTGGTACGATCAACCGGACTGCTCACAAGCAGCCTCCACTAAAAGACGACCATTCAGGCACAGAATAGGCGGCAAGCCACGAGCCGATACACCACTATTACTACTACACTGCTACCGGTCAGTGCTGGCAGTCGTCCTGGTCACGTGTCTACACATCACCGTGGCGGGAGCATACGAAGGCCCCAGCGAGAAGTTGCTCCATTTGCTATAATGGGCGCATGAGATACGGATATAGCGCGAAATTTACCGCACAGCCGGGCAAGCGTGACGAGCTTGTGGAAATTCTATTGGGTGCAGCTGGGGCCCTGGAAGGCAATCCGGAGTGCCTGCAGTATCTTGTGAGCATCACGGATGAGCCAGAGGCTATTTGGGTACACGAAATCTGGACCTCGGAGCAGGCTCATGATGCTTCGCTTGATCCGGAAGAGGTACGCGCGACCATTCAGCGGGCGAGGCCGCTCATTGCTTCAGTGTCCAGCCAGGTGAAACGGCAGGTGGTCGGCGGCAAAGGCCTGAGCTGACTGCCAATTTGCGCCTCAGCTGCCCCAGGCTTTCGCAGCGTGGTGGTCGGGGTGGCCGGATTCGAACCGGCGGCCTCATGGTCCCAAACCATGCGCGCTGACCAGCTGCGCTACACCCCGTGGAAAGACCTCGATAGTATAGGCATGGCTACGGCGAAAGGTCAAGCAGAGCAGGCAGCCAGAGGGGCGTGGAACAATCTATGCTCCGCCGGTGAAGGTCATCCACAGCAACAGGAGATTGAGCGCGACAATCACCACCGCGACCAGCCAGCCAAGGATGCCGGTCATGCGCCTGTTCACCAGGCCACCCATAATCGTCCGCTTGCCCGTAAAGTACAGGAGCGGAACGATAGCGAACGGCAGGACGAAGCTAAGCGCAACCTGGCTCAACACCAGCGTGCGGGTGGGGTCCACGCCAATCGCGATCACGATCAGCGCGGGAAGCATCGTGATGAGGCGTCGAATCCACGGGCGAATGTGCCAGCCAAGAAAACCATCCATGATGACCTGACCGGCATAGGTGCCAACCGCCGAGGATGATAACCCGGACGCCAGCAGCGCTATCGCGAAGATGTCTGACGATAGCGAACCAAGCAGCGGCGTGAGCGTCTGAAACGCATTCTCCAGCGTGCCAACGCCTGTGTGCCCGCTGCCAAAAAAGACGCCAGCCGCCATGATCAGCATCGCCATATTCACCAGACCCGCGACACCCATCGCGATCCAGACGTCCACCTGCTCAAAGCGGAAGAGGCGGTGCTTCTCGCGCTCGTCGCGCGCTCGGATGCGCCCCTGAGTCAGCGCGGAATGCAGGAAGATCACGTGGGGCATCACTGTCGCCCCCAGCATACCGACCGCCAGCAGCACGCTCTCGCGCCCGCTGAATAGCGGCACCACAGCATGAAACGCCACCTGTCCGGCATCTGGACGCGCCAGCACCAATTCCACTATGTAGGAGAGCGCGATCACGCCAACCAGCGCGGTGATCACGGCCTCCAGCGGACGGAAACCAAAGCGCTGCAACATCAAGATGGCGAAAGTCGCTGCGCCTGTCAGTAAACCCGCAAGCAGCAGCGGTATGTGAAACAGGAGATTGAAACCAACGGAAGCGCCCAGGAATTCAGCCAGATCCGTCGCCATCGCCCCAATTTCGGCAGCGACCCAGAGACCGAAGGATACGCGCTTGGGCAGATGGATGCGGCAAAGCTCAGGCAGGCTGTGACCCGTCGCGATGCCTAGCTTGGCGGAAAGCATCTGGAGGAGAACTGCCATGAGGTTGCTGGCGACGATCACCCAGAGCAGAAGATAGCCGAATTGGGAGCCAGCCTGGATATTCGTGGCGAAATTGCCAGGGTCGATATACGCGACGGATGCGATGAATGCCGGTCCCACAAATGGAAGGACCTGCCGGACTGTCAGACGCTTGGACGAGAGCGCGATGCGTGCCGCCGCTTCCGTGCGTGTGTCGCGGGCAGCGCCACTCACGTCATCTCCCGCGGCCGATTGCCTCACCGTTAGGTTCATCGAATACCAGCCTCACCTGCCCGCGCGACCATCCATTTCGAGCCGCGCTGCCCTACTTGCCTTCGTCTACACTCACAAGCACTTCACGCGCGACGTGCGGACCGACGCTATGCTCCGACCACACGCCGGAAGCATCGACTTCGACGCGAAGCAACCCTTCGTACGGCGCGCGGTCACACACGCGCACGCTTGCCCCCGGCACAAGCCCCAGCTCGCCCAAGTAGCGCAACAGGCCCGCGTTGTCATCGCTCACCCTGCGCACTGTCGCCTGCTGCCCCAGAGGCAGATCCGCGAGCGGGCGAACCTGCTGCATCGGCATCACGCCCGCTCGCGATGGAATTGGATCGCCATGTGGGTCTATCGCCGGATGGCCAAGCAGCGCATCAAGTCGATCCTCGAATTTTTCCGAGATCACATGTTCAAGCCGCTCGGCTTCCTCATCCACCTCATCCAGCGAATAGCCCAGCTTCTCCACCAGGAATAGTTCGATAAGCCGGTGATGACGGATCAATTCAGCGGCTACAGCTTCGCCGGTAGGCGTCAGCTCCACGCCACGGTAGGGCACGTGCGTCACGAAGCCCTTCTCGGCCAGCCACTTAAAGAGTTGCGTGATCGTCGCGTCGCTCAACTGGCCCTTCGGCTCGAGCGCCTCCAGCCGCTCTCGCATGGCGGAGGTGGTAATCCGCTCGCCGCGTTCGCGCAGCTTATATGCGAATTTGAGGCAATCTACAGCGCGAACAGGCAGCTCGCGCAGCTCAGGCACCATCGAGTCCCTCCATTTTTACTACTCTAAAAACGAGTATACACGCACCTGAATTTGCATGTCAACACCTTTAAAGTTACGTCACCGGGCACGCCGCTCACGCCGGTCGTCATGCAAAAGACGGTTCCCCGCCCAGAACGGACGGGGAACCGTGTAGGATCGGTGTTGAAGCGGGTGACTACTACCTATGGCTGGCCGTGCGCCTGTGCTACCGCCAGAGTGAGCGCGCGCCTGCCCAGCACTTGCGCCAGATGTGCGCGAAACTCCTCTGAGGCATAGGTATCACCCATCAGATCGATGCCATCTGCCATATGAGCACATGCGGATACGATAGTCGCCTCATCTGGCTGCTTGCCCGCCAGTGACTGCTCGACCCCACTCGCTCGGACAGCGTGCGTTCCAGCGCCCGTCAGGCCAACGCGCACATCCGCGCACGAGCCATCGTCCGCCAGCCGCACGACAGCCGCCACACCGACCACCGCGTAGCCGCTCGCGGGGTGCCGGTGCTTCAGATACGCGGTGCCCGTGCGCGGCGTATCGGTCGCTTCGAAGCGGACGGAAGTCAACACTTCGCCCGGCTCTAGCGCAGTCGTCATCATGTCCACAAAGAAATCGCCCGCGGCAATCGAGCGATTGCCCTGGCTGCCGGCGGCGCGCAGCTCCGCGTTTAGGGCGAGGGCAACAGCGGGCAGGTCGCCAGCGGGGTCCGCATGCGCGAGACTGCCGCCAATCGTGCCACGCGCTCGCACCTGCGGATCGCCCACCTGGCGCACCGCCTGGATGATCAGAGGGCACCGTCGCTGCACCAGTGGTGAATGAATGGCCTGAAAGTAGGTGGTCGCCGCGCCCAGCACGACACCCCCATTCCCATCTTCCGTGATGCCGCGTAGTTCTGGCACTTTCGCCAGGTCGACCAACGCGGATGGCTCTGCCAGTCGCAGCTTCATCATGGGCAGCAGGCTTTGCCCACCTGCCAGCACCTTCACCTCACCATCACCATCCGAGCCGCCGCGCAGCAGATCCAGCGCTTCGGCCAGCGATCCAGGCGTGTGATACGCAAAATCGCTTGGAAACATCTACGGTTCCTCCTCACCTCAAGCTTGCGGCTGCTGGCCGGAGCGGGCAGATTGAATGGCGCGCCAGACACGCTCTGGCGTAAGCGGCATGTCAATGTTGTCGATGCCCAGCGGCGAGAGCGCATCGCACACCGCGTTGACAACGGCCTGCGTCGATGCGATGGTCCCTGCTTCTCCGATGCCCTTGCCGCCATGTGGCACAGCTGGCGCGGGCGTCTCTGTGCGATCAGTCTCAATCTGCGGAATCTGCGTCGCGTTGGGCACGCAGTAGTCCATCATGCTGCCGGTGACGAGGTTGCCGCTCTCATCATAGATCGCATGCTCGTAGAGCGCCTGCCCGATGCCCTGAGCGACGCCTCCGTGCACTTGCCCATCAACGATCATCGGGTTGATCACCACGCCGCAATCATCGACCGCGACGTAGCGCAGGATCTTCGTCTCGCCCGTTTCCGGATCCACCTCCACAACGCAGATGTGCGTTCCGAAGGGGAATACCCAGTTGATCGGATCAAAGAACGAATTCTCTTCGAGACCAGGACTCATACCTTCCGGCAGATTCCAGGCGAGATTCGCCTGCAAGGCGATGTCCTGAATGGTGACGGATTTGCCCGGACTGCCCTGCACATAGAACTTGCCCTCATCCACCGCGATATCGCCCGGCGCGGCTTCGAGCATATGCGCGGCAAGCCTCTTGGCCTTGTCGAGCACCTTCTCGGTCGCGGTATAGACCGCGGCGCCGCCGACGGCATTGCCCCGGCTGCCATACGTGCCCCAGCCCATTGAGATGGCGCCAGTATCCCCGTGGACTACGTCGATATCCTCAATTGGCACGCCCAGCTTATCGGAGACGATCTGGGCATAGGTTGTCTCTTCGCCCTGGCCGTGTGGGCTGGAGCCAGTCAGAACCACCACTTTGCCTGTCGCAAGCAGGCGCACCGTAGCGACTTCCCACTGGCCGCCCTGGAAGCCCACAACCCCCATCATCCGCGATGGCGCGAGGCCACAGCATTCCATATAAGTGGAAAGCCCGATGCCCATGTAGCGCCCCTGCTGGCGTAGGCGCTGCTGCTCTTGCCGCAGCTCATCGTAGCCGACTATTTCGAGCGCACGATTCAGCGTCATCTCGTAGTTGCCGCTGTCATAGTCCAGCCCGAACGCATTGTGGTACGGGAAAGCGTCGGCGGGGATAAAGTTCTTCCGGCGAACCTCGACGGGGTCCATGTTGAGCTTGCGCGCCAGCAGGTCCATCAGCCGCTCAATCATGAACGACGCCTCTGGTCGGCCCGCCCCGCGATATGCCGAAGTGGGGGTCGTATTGGTGACGGAGCCGATGACATCCACTGAGACGTTCTGAATCGTGTAGGCACCGGGCGTGACGAGCGCGAACAACCAGGTCGGAACGCCTGCGGAAGGCCCGCATGAGATATACGCGCCCATATTGGCGTGAGAGACGATGCGCAAACCAGTGACCTTGCCATCTTTTGTCGCTGCCAGCTCAACGTCGTGCGTCTGCGCGCGTCCGTGAATCGTCGCGATGTAGTTCTCGCGACGCTCCTCGATCCATTTGACGGGCCTGCCAAGGTCGCGCGAGGCAAAGATCGCCACCTGTTCACCGGGATAGGTGTCAATCTTGCTGCCGAAAGCGCCGCCCACGTCGCGCGAAATCACCCGGATCTTGTTCTCCGGAATGCCGTTGACGACTGAGAAAATAAATCGCGCGATATGCGGGTTCTGGCTCGTGTGCCAAACGGTCAACTCATCCATACCGGGAACCCAGTTCGCCACGGCGCCGCGCGGCTCCATCGCGTTCGGGATCAATCTCTGCTGGATGAAGCGCTCTTTGATGACGACCTCAGCAGCATTGAACGCCGCATCCACGTCGCCATTCGAGACTCGCCAGTGATACAGTTCGTTGTTGGGCACGTCATCGTGCAGCTGAGGCGCACCGGGCTTGAGAGCTTCGATCTCATCCACAACCGCTGGTAGCGGCTCATAGTCCACTTCGATCAGATCGAGAGCATCTTGCGCGATGGCAGGCGAATCAGCCACGACGGCCGCCACCTGGTCGCCAGTGTAGCGTACACGGTCCGTCGCCATGACGGGAAATGGCGGCATCTTGAAGTTCGCGTCTGGGATGATCCACACGCAGGGCATCGGGGCCACTTTGCCCTCGAGGTCCTTTCCCGTATAAACCGCGCGCACTCCCGCAAGAGCGCGGGCTTTACTGATGTCGATGCTCCTGATGTTCGCGTGCGCGTAGGGGCTATGCATAATCGCCAGATAGACCATGCCGGGCAGCTTGATATCGTCCGTGTACTGTCCGCGCCCAGAGATCAGGCGCGGATCTTCCCGGCGCTTGACTCGTGATCCGATCATGCGTGTCGTCGCCATGTGACTGGCCTCCCATCATCCCGCTATTCACCACTCGCGCCCAGAGACGCTGGAGCACCAACCGGCTGCGTTTGCTTCTCGGTTCGCATCGCTTCCGCAGCCTGCTTGACAGCCGCGACGATATTCTGGTAGCCGGTGCAGCGGCAAAGATTGCCCTCAAGCTGCTCGCGAATTTCTTCATCCGAGGGATTGGGATTGTGCTTCAATATGCCGATAGTGGCCATGATCATGCCCGGCGTACAGAAGCCACACTGAAGTCCATGCATGTCCCAGAATGCTTGCTGCACGGGATGCAAGTGTCCATCTGTGGCGAGACTCTCCACGGTCTCCACAGACGCGCCGTCAGCCTGAACTGCAAGCACCATGCAGCTCTTCACCGCCTCGCCATTGAGGAGTATGGTGCATGCTCCACACTGGCCGGTATCACAGCCGACGTGCGTACCCGTCAAATTCAGTTCATCGCGCAGATAGTGCACGAGCAGCATGCGTGGCTCTACCTCGCTTTGCCGCTCTACCCCATTCACGGTGACATGGATCGTGCGTCGCATCAGCTTCAATCCCTTCGTTCCATCCATTACGCGCCTGGAAGCACCAGCGGGGAATCATAGAGCACTCGTGTGTTTACGTTCGCCTCTGGCGCTTCGCTGCACTCCGAGAGGCCGCACTACAAACAAACGCGCTAAGAGCCAAACAGCCAGGGGAACATTCGTCAACAGACATGCCCACGTGGATCAGACATGTTGTTCGGGGCTTATCGCTTCACGATGCGAATGAGTGCGGCGATGGTTGCCGCCAGCGCTACGAAACCTAATCCTACAAGACTGACGAGAGCGACACGCGCCCAGCGCTGCTCGCTCTCCATGGTTCCGTCCGAGATACCAACACGACGGATGAGTTGAACAAGCGGTCCGCGCTTTCTCCTTGCCGCCGACACGTCAGCCACGGATTCACCGTGCAACGTTGACGTCGCGCCGGAAGCAACGGGTGCGGTGGGTACTGTCCGTGACGTATCAGCCTCCATCACGGAGCTAGCGGCTGTCGAGAGCGGCGCGGCGGCCCCCGTGGCAATAGCAGACTTCACCACGTCCGCGGGGACCGAAACGGCTGCAGGGCCACCCGCGACTTCATCCGCGAGCCTGGCGAAAAACGACTTGATGAGCATGTTGGCCACGCCGCCAGCCATGCGCATTCCCACGCTCGCTATAGCGCCTCCCAGCTGCGCCTGACCGCTATAGCGCACGACCGTGGTCGAGGCATCACGCGCTTCGAGCGAAAGCGTGCCGTCGCCATGCAGAACGCCGCGAGTGCCGGAGCCTTCCACCGTCATGCGGTAACTTTCTGGCGGCTTTCTGTCCGCGATCTGGAGAGTGCCTGTGTAGATGCCCTTTACGGCGGCGATGCCAACGTTCAGGCGAACGTGGTAAGTATCATCGCCCCGTGGGTCGAGCTGCTCGCAGCCGGGGATAGTTCGCCGCAGCACATCAGGATCGAGCAACAGATTCCAGACACGCTCTCTTGGCGCGTAGAGCGTGTATTCGCCGGATATATCCATTGGCTTCCCTCCCGCGCGAGCGACAGCATTGTGCGACTACGGAAAGAGGGTTCGGAACCAGCTCACTCTGGTGCGTGCTTCAGTGTAGCACATGATGCCTGAACCTCGTGGCAACATGCATTTCGCTAGAGGTCGTACTGTAGCCGCATGCCATGAGGCAACCAGATGCAGTCGCAGCAATGGCGGCTGCGTTGCCAGATAGGCCGCCCACGCTGCAGGTACGAGCATGGGCGCTGGACTCAATAGCGCCTACCGCCGGTCAAATTCCCGCTCAAGCGCGGAGAGGCTGAGATGCACCATCGTCGGCCGTCCGTGGCAGCAGCTCTGGTGCGCGCCTGCCTGTTCGAGCTGGCGGATAAGCTCGCGCTGCTCCTCCGGCGAGAGCGGCTGCCCGGCTTTGATAGCCGCCTTGCAGGCAACGTTGGCGAGCGCGTGCTCTTCCCACGTTTCGCCGTGGCTGGCGGCTTCGGCATCGGCGCCGACCAGTTCCAGCAGCAGCTCCTGCACGGGCTGGGGCTTCCGCTGGCCAGTGAGCGCGGCGGGCACCGCACGCACGAGCATCGCCATCTCACCAAAAGGCTCCACCTCAAATCCAATCGACCGCAAAGCCGCGAGATGCTGCTCCACCTCGTCGCGCTCCTCAGGGGCAAGCTCCAGCACGAGCGGCTGCAGCAGCAGTTGCGACGAGACCCCGCGCGCCTGCCACTCTGTAACCATTCGGTCGAGCAGGATGCGTTCGTGCGCCGCGTGCTGGTCCACCATGTAGACGCCATCTGGACCTTCAGTGATGATGTAGCTCTGCGAGACCTGCCCCAGAACACGCAAAACCGGCAGGCGCGTTCCTCCAACCGGTTCATCCGGAGCGGCGCCAGGCAGCGTAATCGGACGCTCAGACTCCACGGGCGCCAGTGGCTCGTCTCCGAAAAGCACCTGCGCCAGCGCGGCAGGGGGCGGCTCTGGCGAGCGTGAAGCAGCGGGCACCGGTGAGACCGGCACAGACGTGCTCGCCATGGGTTCTGGCGCGGCAGGCGCAGGCGCGGGATTGTCTCTCGCTGGTGCCCGCTCCAGACGAGCACGCTCCCACGCGGGAACGGAAAAGACGTGAGATGACACCTGGGGCGATTCCGCCGTCTCCAGCACAGCCGCACGCACAGCGCGCTGCACCGCGGCATAGACCTGCCGCTCGTGAAGAAACTTGACCTCGGTTTTCGCTGGATGCACATTCACATCGATGAGCGCGGGATCGAGCGAAATGGAGATCACCGCGACGGGATGCCTGCCGGTCAGCATTAGTGAGTGATACGCCTCTTCGACGGCGAAGCTGATCGAACGGCTCTGCACCCAGCGTCGATTGACGAAGAGCGAGATGTAGTGTCGGGTAGATTTGTAGCATGAAGGACGGCTTACATAGCCAGAAACGCGTGGTCGCTCATCGCCGCTGCCGCTGGCCTGGTCCGGTGATTCACTTTCCGGCAGTGGCAGCATCTGCTCGGCAACACTCAGTCCATAGACGGCTACCAGCACACTCGCGAGCTTGCCATCGCCCGGCGAAGCGAAGACTTGTCGGCCATCGTTCGTCACCGAAAAGCGCACTTCCGGGTACGCCAGCGCGTATTGTTCCACCAGGCGCAGCGCGTGACTGGTCTCAGTTGAGCGCGTCTTGAGAAACTTGAGACGAGCGGGCACTGTGGCGAAGAGGTCACGCACGGTCACGCTGGTGCCGACGGGCGCGCCAGCGGGAACGGCTTCTCCAACCGTATTGCCTTCGGCGGCCACCTGCACGCCAGCGAGGGCCGTGGGTTCTCGCGTCAGCAGCGTGACACGAGCGACGGCGGCAATGCTTGCTAACGCCTCTCCGCGGAATCCAAGTGTTCGCAGCCGGTCCAGATCATCGAGGCGCGCGATCTTGCTGGTGGCATGGCGCGCAAACGCGAGCGCGGCGTCTTCAGCAGACATACCGCAGCCATCATCCACCACACGGATCAGGTCCAGGCCGCCACCCGCAAGCTCAATGCGGATCGCACGAGCGCCAGCATCGAGCGCGTTCTCGAGCAGCTCCTTCACGACAGATGCCGGGCGCTCCACTACCTCGCCGGCGGCGATGCGCGCGGCGACATCCGGGTCGAGCTGCTGTATGGCCATGTGTGCGCGGCTCCTGTATGCTGCGAGTCACGGTTCCTGCTGCGATATGATTCATTGTACCGCACTCTCATCCGGCCTCGCGCCACGTGGCATGCCGCGCGAGACGAACTGGCTGCCCGGCACGAAGAACCGCCATGGCCACTCGACTGCGCGCGAAATCCCGATGCGCCTGGATGTCGCAACCGCCCATTGGTGACCCTGCGACGCCTCCGCAATCCACAGGTCCGGCCCAGACAGCGGAGCGCCATCCTCGCGAAGCGTGATGCCCAGCGCCTGACACAATCTCCCCGGCCCGCGACACAAGTCTCGGTCATGGCAGTGCTCGCCGCGCCGGTTCCGCATAATATCGAGTCCGGCGCGGGGTTCCAGCGCGCGCAGCAAGACGGCAGCAGCCTCTCCGGCGGGCTCAGTGACGACATTCAAGCAATGGTGCAGACCATAGGAGACGTAGACGTAGGCATGTCCCGGAGGGCCGAACATGGAGCGCGTGCGCGGCGTCTCGCCACGATATCCGTGCGCGGCGGGATCGACCGACGCCACGTACGCTTCAGTCTCCACGATGATCCCGCCGGTCAACTCACCATCTATCCGGGACCAGAGCATCTTGCCGATGAGCCATCTCGCGACCTCCAGCGTCGGGCCGCGATAGGCATCAAGTGGCAGCGCGGGAAGCGCATCTGCCAGCGTCATGTGTTCACCATTCCTGAATGCAACTGGAATCAGCATACGCCTAGAATCATATCGTACACTCTGAAAAGGATATGCGGCTTGTCCCGGAGCGGGGACAATGAGGTCAGAGAATAGGAGCACGCATGGCAGGCGTCAAGACGCTACCAAAGCGAAGCGAGATACCGCAGCAGTATACCTGGAATCTGGAGAGCATTTTCCCGACGGATGATATATGGGAGGAAGACTTCGCGCGCGTGACGGCGATGTTGCCGGAGGTCCGATCTTATCAAGGCAAAATGGGCGAATCCGGCGCGATGCTCTTCGAGGCGCTGCAGCGGCGCGATGCGGCATTCGAGATCTGGGGCAGGCTCTTCGTCTATGCCAACATGCGTATGCACGAGGATAGCACCAACAGCAAGTATCAGGGGCTAGCGGACCGCGCAACCACGCTGGCGAACGATCTCAGCGCGGCCAGCGCCTACATGACGCCAGAAATTTTGGCAATTCCGCAGGAGCGCATCGACGCATTCTTCGCGGAGACGCCCGCTCTGGAGCTCTACCGGCAGGCGTTGGATGAGATCAACCGGCAGCGGGCGCACGTGCTCTCGCCTGAGATGGAGGGCATGCTCGCACAAGCGGCTGAACTGAGCCACGCGCCGGAGCATATTTATGAAATGCTGAACAACGCCGATCTCAAGTTCCCGGTGATTCGCGATGCCGATGGCAATGAAGTCCAGCTCACCCACGGCAACTATCTGCCGACGTTCCTGGAAAGCCATAACCGCGAGGTGCGGCGGGCCGCGTTCGAAGCCATGCTCGGCACGTACCAGCGTTACCGCAATACACTTGGCGCGACGTATTCGGCGCAGGTCAAGAGCGACATCTTCTTCGCCCGCGCGCGCCACTATTCGTCATCCGTTGAGGCCGCGCTCGATCCAAACAACATTCCCGTCAGCGTCTACGATAATCTCGTGCGAACCGTGAATGACAATCTGCCGCGATTGCATCGCTATCTTGAGCTGCGCAAGAAGTTGCTTGGGCTGGATACGCTGCACATGTACGACCTCTACGTGCCGCTGGTAGAGGATGTCGAATATCGCGTCTCGTTCGACCAGGCCAAGGCGCGTGTCGCGCAGGCGCTCGCGCCACTTGGCCAATCCTACGTTGAGGTGCTCCAGCACGGCTTCAACTCGCGCTGGATCGATGTGATGGAGAACGAGGGCAAGCGCTCCGGCGCGTACAGTTGGGGCAGCTACGGAACGCATCCGTTCGTCCTGCTCAACTTCCAGGAGAGCATGGATAGCATGTTCACCCTGGCGCACGAGATGGGCCACTCGATGCATTCGCACTTCACGTGGCAGACGCAACCGTTCCCATACAGCAGCTATACGCTGTTCGTGGCTGAGGTGGCGTCGACGCTCAACGAAGCGCTGCTCACGCACTATCTGCTCGAAACGACCGAAGACAAATCCCTGCGCATGTACGTTATCAACCACGCGCTCGAAACGTTCCGGGGAACGCTGTTTCGGCAGACGCTCTTCGCTGAATTCGAGCGCGAGGCCCATGATCGCGCTGAACGGGGCGAACCGTTGACGCCAGAATCCCTGAACGAAATGTTTTATCGTCTGAATCAGACGTATTACGGGCCGGCAGTGGATGTTGACCAGCTCATCGAGACCGAATGGGCACGCATCCCTCACTTCTACTCCAGCTTCTACGTCTATCAGTACGCAACAGGCATTTCGGCTTCGGCGGCACTGGCACGTCAGATTTTGAGCGAAGGCGAGCCTGCTGTGCAGCGCTACCTTCACTTCCTGTCGTCTGGTTCGTCGGACTACAGCATCAATCTGCTGCGTGATGCGGGAGTCGATCTTTCAACGCCTGAGCCAGTGCAGCAGGCAATCGACACGTTCTCTGGCTACCTGGATGACCTGGAAAGGCTCCTTGCTTGATACAGAGGTCCCGTAGCAGCCAGGCACAAGGATGGGCGATTATCCGCTTGTCATACGGGCTTGTGGCCCTCGATCCATCTGCGCGGTCATGCTATACTGACGCCGGAGGTGTACATGTCCGCGCAGACCCAGACTACCGCCAGCACCGGCGCCACAACCCCGCCAGGCCCCGCGACGCAGCTTGCTAACTGGTGGTCATCGCTGCATTTTCAGACGCAGGATTTGCTCGTGCGGGGCACGCTCACGCTCGTGGTTCTGCTCGTTGCGATTCTTGCTGGCCGCTGGCTCTACGTCAGGGTGACACGTGTCCCCACCGGTGTGGCCAGTCGTGTCGAGAAGCAGGGCAAGGGGTACGTGCGCCGGCTGGCGATCCAGTGGAGAAGCGGCCAGCGCTGGCTTGGGTGGCTGGCGGTGCTGAGTATCTGGAGCGCCGCGCTGGTCATCATCGGTATCATCTGGTTCGGCGATAATACCATTGATCCGGCCGTGCGGAATCAGCTCGCGCGAGACGCGGGAGCGATTGCTCTTCGCATCATCGGGTCGCTGCTGGTCATCGGGCTGACGCTAAGCCTGGCGCGTGTTCTGGAATCCGGGCTATTCGCCAGCATTTCAGGAAGCCGGATTAACCGGAATCTGGCCGTGCTCGGCGGGCGGTTGATGTATTACGCCGTCCTCATTACCGGATTCGTCGTCATCCTGGCGATATGGGGCACAGGGCTGGTCGTGCCCGCAGTGCTGCTCGGAGCGATAACGGTAGCGCTTTCGCTCGCGCTGCAGGACGTCTTGAAGAACATTGTCGCGGGTGTCTATCTGCTCATCGAGCATCCCTTCGTCATTGACGACCGTATTTCAGTGAGCACCTACTCTGGCACAGTCGAGGATATCCAACTGCGCTACACCGCACTGCGTACACCCGATGATGAGCGCATCTACATTCCAAACTCCATCATATTTACTTCGCCGGTCACGAATCTGAGCATCGCGACGCGCCGACGAGCGGGGCTGACCATCACGCTCGCAGATGGTGGCGCGGCCGCACTGAACCGGGTGGAGGCGATTCTGCGGGCGATTCTGGGCACGACTACGGGCGTAGCCAGCGAACCTGCGCCAGAAATCAGCATCATGCACGCGTCGGGCGGCAAGGTGGAACTGCGCCTGGTGTTCTGGCTTGCTGCCGCCACGGCTGAAAGCAGCACGCCAGTTATCGCGCAGCTAATCGATCAGATGCGCGCGCAGATCAAGGACGTGGAAATCGACATACTGGACTCCGCAGCACTTGCGGCCAGCTGACGCATGTACGGAGCGGAGGTTTCAATTGTCGTCAGACGAGCAGGCTAGGTGGATGGCCTCGGCGGCGGATGTCACACGATTCACAAACGTGCGCAGCGGCCCACGCTATGGTATCCTTGGCGGGACGTTTGATCCCCCGCATGTCGGGCACCTTGTGCTCGCGCAGGAAGTCTACGTGCGGCTTGGCCTGAAGTGCGTCTGGTTTGTGCCTACTGGGGCGCCACCTCACAAAACCGGCAAGACAATCAGCTCACGGGAGGATCGCCGCGCTATGGTCTCGCTTGCGATCGGTGCGGATGAGCGCTTCGCCCTCCATCCCGTCGAGCTGGAGCGACCCGGAGCCTCGTATACCGCCGATACGCTGGAACTACTGAAAGCGCAATGGGGAGCTGAAACATCCATCTTTTTCATTATCGGATGGGATATGCTGGCATCCCTGGAGACGTGGCACGAACCCGACCGCGTGCTACATGGCCTGGATGCCCTTGTCGCTGTCCACCGGCCAGGTATCGCGCCTGAGACAGCACATCTGGAAGATATGGCGAGACGCCTGCCAGCATTGCGCGACAAGCTGCTCATCCTGCCAGCGCCACAACTGGATATCGCCGCGACTGCGCTGCGTGAACGGGTGGCATCCGGCTTGCCAATTCGATACCTTGTACCCGACAGTGTTCGTGACTATATCGGGATGCACAGACTCTACCAGAGAGATGCCAATACAGTGTACGATGGCCGCGAACGACACAACATGCTGCGGGAAAGATCGGAGAACGAACAATGAAGTTCGTGGACGTGCAACTGCACGACCTCGTGCGTTTACGCAAGCCGCATCCATGCGGCTCTACGGATTGGCGTGTTGTTCGTCTGGGCGCTGATATTGGCCTGAAATGTGAGGGTTGCGGACGCAGGGTCTTGCTGCCGCGCAGCGAATTGGAACGGCGCATCAAGACCGTTGTGAAGCACGAAGTGGATACGACGAGCGCGGAAAGTGCCGATCATCATGGCTGATGTACAGCGAACCCGCGACGCTGAGGAATATCAATACGACAAGACGGGTGTTTCACCTGTTTCCTCCGGACAACCGCATGAGGCGGCGCACTGGAATCCGGAGGAACAGGCCGTGGAATCAGCGATGGCCGGCGCGCCAGCACGCGGGCATTCCACACGTGGCTTTCGCACTGTGCTGGGCAATCATTATTTTCTGCGTTTGTGGATGGCTCAGCTCCTCTCCCAGACGATAATGAACGCGGCCAATTACGGTCTGGTCGTGCTGATCGCTCAGCGCAGCTCGAGCTATCTGGCCACAAGCTTCGCAATTGTGGCATTCGCTCTGCCTGCCATGCTCTTCGGCGCTCCGGCGGGCGTACTCGTCGACCGCATGGACCGGCGGCGCGTGCTCTGGGTGAGCAATCTGCTGCGCGCAATCGCCGCGTTCGGGTTCTCCGTCTCGCTCTTTCTGGATCAGCGCGCGATCCTGCCAGCATATGCCGTCAGCTTCTTCATCGCCACGGTCGGGCAGTTCTTCGCACCAGCGGAGGGCGCGGCCATCCCGCTGCTCGTACATCGCGAGGAACTGATAAACGCGCTTTCGCTGTTCAACATCACGTTCACGATTGCGCAGGCACTTGGCCTCATTATCCTTGCCCCGGCAATCGTGGCATTTGTGCCTGTCGTCACCATCGGCACGGCATCGCACAACATCCAGATTCAGCCAATCGACAGCCTGTTCATCATCGTTGGATTGCTCTATCTGCTCTGTACCGCGCTCATCCTGACGATTCCGCATCGTATGTTGCGCCTGCAACATGGAGGCCGACATGCGGCGCATGTCGCGGAAACAGACCAGTTGCGAAGCATCTGGAATGGCATTCTGGAGTGCTCGCGGTTCATTCTCAACGATAGGCGCCTGCTGATCTCCGTTCTGCAACTCTGTATCGGCGGCACCATTGTCGCCATCGTCGCAATGGTGGCCCCTGGATTCGTGCAAACGTTTTTCCAGCGCCCACCGGAACAGGCTTTCCTGGTCTTTTTCCCCGCCGGTGTCGGACTCGTACTCGGCTCTGCGGTGACGCCCAAGGTCGTGCAGCGGATTGGCTATAACTCCGCCATTAGCGTTGGCGTCATCTTGTTCGCTGCCAGCGCGATCCTCCTCGTCGTAGCGCATTCCATCGCGTTGCATGTCGATCCACAAAATTGGTCGGGAGCGTTCCCCTATGTTGGCGCAACCATCATTCTGACGTTCTTCCTCGGCGTCGCGCTGGACTTCATCAACGTGCCAGCCCAGACCATCATGCAGCAGCGCTCACCAGACTGGATCAAAGGTCGTGTGCTCTCGGTGCAGGCGATGGTGCTGAACGGCGCGACGGTGATATTTGTTCCCCTGATGGGTCTGGCGGCTGACCACCTCGGCATATCAGTGGCAGTTGTATTCCTGGGCATTATCGTCGCTGCGACCGGCCTGCCTGCGGTTTACCTCGCTTCACGCGTTTCTCCTCACGAACCGGCGATGCGAATCCCCAGGCCACCCCAACGGAGACCCATCACGTAAACTCGTGGCAACCCAGTGAAAAATGAGCATCAGAATTGCTGAGAATGGTACGATTAGGTGATAGAATTTCCGCCAGTAAGGCGTAATCTCTAACAGGGGCTTGTCGTCGTACGTAAGACTCCATTATGGACTCCACCTCAGGGGGAGAATCCCGCGCTCACCGGACACAGCGTGAGCGGAGCGAGAAACGGATCAGGAACGCCCATGCAGGAGCCGCTCGTTTTCCCACCTGTGCGGTCAGCGGAGATCATCTCTCTCGCGACGACAGCCCACGTGGAGGCAGAGGAGCGAAGGAAAGCCACCGGCTCGGGCTACTTGCCACTCGACCCGGATACCATACTCGTCAGCCTGCTCTTGCCGATCGGCGACACGCTTCTGGCGACGCCTGCCCTGGCAGCACTGCGGCGGCAGTTTCCGCACGCGAAAATCACTGTGCTCGTCCAGCAAAGTAATGCTGGCATCCTCTTCGACAATCCCAATCTCGACGAAATGGTCTACGTCACAGAGCGTGGACGGCAGGGTGCGGCGAAAAGCATGATGCGCAGCGTGAGCGAGATACGCCAAAAGAAATATGATCTGGTGGTCAACTTCTCGCCGGTTGGCACGTTCATCCTGTGGATGGCCGGGAAATTTCGCAAGCGGCTGCGTGTGGAAATGCCGGCTTTGTGGTGGCTTGTTGGCGGACACTCCGAGACGTTCCGTTTGCGCCACGCTGTGGATCATTACCTGAATGCCATCTCACCCATTCTCGAAGAGCCACCATCGCCGGATGATCGCCAGCCTCACCTCTATCTAACCGCACGCGACCGCACCGCCGCCCGGCGTATCCTGCGGGAGCGCAGCCTCTCGCCCGCGAATCTGCTGGTGACCATGCACGTCGGCGGCGAGGGATTCAATGGACGCAAGCGCTGGGCATCGGAGCGGTTCGCTGCTGTCGCGCGTCATCTCGCAGATCAGCTGCACGCGCATATTCTGCTGATCGGCGGTAAGGACGACGAGGCACTCGCCGAAGAAGTGCATGCGCGCGTTCCCGAAGCGTCAACCGTGCTCGCTGGGCGCACCACTCTGAAAGAATCAGGCGCGCTGATCGAGATGTCGGCACTTTTTATCGGCAACGATTCATGCCCACTGCACATGTCCGCAGCTGTTGGCACACCGGCTGTCGGCATCTTCGGTCCATCCAATTACCAGCAGTTCCACCCCATTGGGAAGAGCAACTACCGGCAGCGCATCGTGCATTCCAATCTTGCCTGCAGCCCATGTTTCAATTTCATCGGTAATGATGCGCCGTGGCTGCCGAACACATGCTATTCACGCGCCTGCCTGAACTCGATCATGCCCGAGGACGTCGTGCAGGCAGCTATGGAACTGCTCCAGGATCCACGCGAGCGCTAGCGGGCAGCGCGCTCACGGGCAATCAGCGTGCGCACCTCAGCCACCGCAGGCAACCCAGGCTGCATCTGATCGACGAAGTTTAACTCGCGCGTTGCCTCTGCCGTACGGCCAAGCATGACATAGGCGCGAGCCAGAGCAACGCGGTACATGAGGTTTACTGGTTGCAGTTGGACGGCATTTTCAAGATGCTCTCGCGCCCGCTCAGGCTGTTTGCGGTCTACCAGTACCGCTCCCAGCGTATACTGCGCGTCGGCATCACCAGGGTCCTTGCGTACCGCTTCTTCAAACGCGATCAAGGCATCGTCAGGCTGCTTCAGCAGCTCATATATGGCGCCCATGCGGGTATACATGCCCGGCGGTGGGGACGCCAGCTTGGCGGCTTCGCGGAGAATCGCGAGCGCCTCTTGGGCATGCGCTCGCTGTTCATCGGTCGAGAGCATGCCCGGCCTCTCCACATCTTCGCCAGCGGCGCGCGACATGAGCACGTCGGCCAGATCGGTATAAGCAGTCGCGCGGTCCTTATCCAGCGCGATAGCGGCGCGAAGCTGCTCCTCGGCTTCGCTCAGATGCCCTTGCCGTGCCAGCAGTTCGCCAAGCCCCTGCAGATGCTCGGCTGTACGGTCAGCAGCCACCACCTCGCGCATGAGCGAAACCGCTCGCTCCAGCCATTCGTGCGCTGGCTCTGGCCTGCCCGCCTGAACGAGCTGATCGGAAACGAGAAAATACTCCAGTGCCTGCTCGAACTGTATCCGCACATCATCGTTAAACCTGCCGCGCATGCGCTCCATAAGCGCGGCAGCCCGCTCGTGATTGCCGAGCGTACGCGCATCCGTGATCCCATCCCAGTACAGCTTCTCGTCGAGTGGCACCCGCACGATGAGCGCATCCGTATAGTGCAGCGCGGACGATAACTCTGCCGTGATCGTCTGGATCACCTCAAACGCCGCATCTGTGCCCGGCTGAGGCGGCGGCTGATGGGTCAGTTCCTCCGTCTTGTCGCGAGCGGCCTTCAGCCGACTTTGCAGCTCTTCCACGGTCAAGCTCTGGCTAGAAGCGCCCTCATCCCGTATTTTGCTGATGAGCCAGAGCCCTGCGGAGCGATCGTGTGTCATCGTGAAGCCCGTCCAGAACCAGTGCCGCCCCGTCACCTTGCTGATGAGCGTGCCCATAGCAGCTTCGTCGATCTGACCCGTTAATTCGGTGTCCGTCATGACGACCGACCAGAATGCCTCCAGGTCCTTTGACTCCCCGAGCGTCTTGCCGCCTCCCGGCACCCAGAGCGCGCTGGCCCGCTGTGGCTGCTCCCGCACAACAGTCAGCCGCAATGCGCTGGGGCTTGCATTCTCCATCCATGCGCGACGCGTCGAGATATACTCGTCGCGGCTCGTCCGCTGGCGGATGGGATTGGAGTCAGCAAGCAGATCGTACGCAAGGCCGTAATCGCCGAACGTCCACGCGCCGATCCAGTTTGCCACGACCTCATCCGGAATCATATTCGCGGAAATGAATCGACGATCGCCCTCGCGCGCGGCTTTGCGCTCCTCTTCCGTCACAGCGGCTCGCAGATCTTCGTCCTCAGGAAGGTCGAGCAAGCGCTCGCGAATCTGCGCCTCATGTCGCGTGTATTCAGGTGGAAGCGCAACGTTTCGCCACGCGCCTACTTCAAGCGCTTCTGTGAGCAGGCGCCGGGCTTCCGCCCAGGTGACGGCAACGAACGTTTCAGATTCTTCCAGTCCAAGTAGCTCGCGCGTGTTGCTGTTGAACCGGGCGAGTGTCATCAGATCAATGTGCGCGACCTGCGCGACACCCTTATCCCAGAACTGAAGGCCAAACGCATAACCACGAACCCACCGGTCGTCCGCGCTCTCGTGCCAGGCAACGACCAGTCGCATCTCGCCTTGGTCACGCGTCACCGACGCGTACGCGCCGGCAAATCGCGGGCGCGATGGCACCATATCAGCGGAGTCAGAAGAGACTGGCATCATAGTGGGGACAGGAACAGCCGCTTGAGTGTGCATGGGTACATCGAGTGTTGGAACAAAGCCCAGAGAACGCAGGGTAATGCGAGAGCGGCGAGCGTCACGGGCGACCTTGCGGCGCGGATCAAGCTCACCAAGAGCATGAGCGATATCGATCGCGTCGGATCCGCTTTCCCCGCGCATTCGAGCGAGATGAGCGGCATATGATTGCGCGGCAGGTTCAGGGGCGGATGTCACAGAGGCAAGACGTCGCGCGATCTCATCACGGTTCCCGCTCGCTTCGCGCAATGCGGCCGCCAGGGATGATGTCTTACCGATCAGACTATCCAGCACGGCCTGCTCATCCTGCGTGAGTGAAAAGGACTCGTTTTGCCTCTGTGATTTCCTTCTGTCGCTGCGGGCCATTACGCACTACTCCTCTCGCTTCCGCGCTCCTGATGAGATACGCACTGCGACACAGAATTCTAGCATCTTTGCCAGGGCACGGACAAGCGACAGGCGTAGTGATGCGAGCTTCCCGAGCCATCTCTCGGCTCTGGAGCTCGCGGGATTGGGGACAACTGACGCGCTAGTGTATGAGCACGCCAAGTCCACGGATCGCCATCTCAATGGCGATGAAAACCAGAATTGGAATAAAGATCTTGCGGATGGTAGCGTTGGAGAGACGAGCGAGTGTCTTCGCGCCAATGGTCGCGCCTGCGAGGACGCCGAGCGCGACTGGAGCGGCGATCAGAGGATTCATATCGCCACGCTCGAAATAGATGCCTGCACTCGCGGCTGCCGTCACACCAATCATGAAATTGCTGGTCGTCGTCGAGACTTTCATCGGCAGACGCATCGCGGTATCCATCGCCAGCACCTTGAACGTGCCGCTACCGATGCCGAGCAATCCCGAAATCAAGCCAGCGACATACATCATGGAGAATCCAGCGGGCACATGCGTCACTTCGTACGAGACTTCTCGTCCAAGCTTCTTGTCGGGATAGGATGAAGCCAGCGCGAGCGTTTTCGCCCAGCGATCGTTCTTCACACCTACCGGCAACTCTTCGCCGATCTTCACGGCGAGCGGAATGGCCGAGATAAAGAGCACCACGCCAAAGACAAGAAAGAGCAAGCCCGTCGGCGCGATCACTGCCAGGAATGCGCCGGAAAGTGCGCCCAAGGTGGTCGCGATTTCGAGGAACATGCCAACACGCATGTTCGTGATGCGATCTCGCACGTATGCCGCCGCGGCGCCACTGGATGTGGCGATAACCGAGACGATTGAAGCACCAATCGCCTGTTCGATGGGGATGCCGAATACCAGCGTCAGAAGAGGCACGACAAAAACGCCGCCGCCCAGCCCAACTAGCGATCCGACCAGTCCGGCAAAAATCGAGGCGCAAAATACAAAAAGGAAAAAGGCAATCTGTGGCTCCGTCGGCATGCTAAGAACCTCCCCGGCCGAGCACGAAACTGATGATGAGGATCGAGAGCACGATAATGGTGATGACGACATACCGCCAGTCATGCTCAACAGCAAATGCCAGAATGGATACGGCCACTCGCATAACCGGAGTGAGCAGCAGGATGAGCAGGCCAAACGCGATCATGCCCTTGGGATCACCACTGAAGGCGCTGGTCACAACACTTCCAAATGAATGGGGAAAGCTGCGGTGTATAGCGGGATCATTTGGAGCGGTGAAATAGATATGGTAGAAGTCGAGCAGGCCGAAGATGATGATGGCCGCGCTCAGCAATACACCTCCGCGCAGCACTCCACTGATGATCAGCTCGGTTTGTCGCACCAGATCGTTATTTGGCCCCTGCGTTTTTGGCGGTGATTCCGCGATTTCGGACATATACATCTACTCCTCTGAACGTCCTGCGACGATCAACAACATCCACTGGGACAGTGGAACACAACGCTGCTACGCCCCATTGTCTTCGTCGGGATTGACGAGATCCACCGTAAAGGTATACCTGTCACCTCGCGCGATAGTCTGCCTCCACTCTACACAGCGCTCACCTGCGTAACTTTGCCGCTCGATCACAAACACGGAGGTATCATCGGGCACGCCGAGAAGCTCAGCCACGTGCCCGCTCACGATATCTGGCCGTATGGTCTCGTGCGCGCGGGTCACCCGTGTGCCTTTTCGTTTGGCAAGTTCATCGTAAAAGCTCAACTCTGCCGGATCACGTCCCGGGCCTTCCGGCTTGATGAGCCACTCACACAGATCTAGCGGAAAGGTCACGGTTTCGAGGAATAGAGGCTCGTCATCGACAAAGCGCAAACGCACAACATAACCGCCGAGCTCCACGCTGCTCAGGCCCAGGCCATCAGCGGCCTGGGCTGAAAGTTCGTCGCCTGGATAAAGCCGTCCACGCTCAAGCACACGCGTACGCAAGTTTGCCCCGCGATGCCGCATCTCCTGTGCCGTACTATAAAAGTGCGTGAGATTCTGCTCGATCCGGGGACGCAATACCACGGTGCCACGCCCGCGCCGGCGTTCGATGAGCCCGTCTCGTACCAGAGCATCGAGGCTGGCTCGCATCGTATGACGACTGACACCAAACGAGCGAGCCAGCTCCACTTCGGGCGGGAGCATAGTTCCAGGACGAAGGTCGCCACGCTTGATGAGATCGCTCAGCGACGCGCTGATACGGCGATGCAACGGCTGGCCCTCTTCGGCCTGTGTAGTCTGAATGGTACCGAGCAGATCGACGATATCGTCGAGGCTTGGAGCGGAGGTACTGGTGCTCATCTGCTAGCCTGCCTACTCTGGGTATCCCGCTTCGGGACCACAAATGTCCGTACATATTCTACACGGAACATGCTGGCAGGTGCAAGTGTGCGTCGCGCGAGCCATCTGGGGGCGGGGCTGTCATCCCGCGGCTGCAAGCTCTACGCGACTGCTCTGGATCATATCGGCGAAGCGGTCGAAGAGGTAGCGGTTGTCCTCCGGTCCGGGCGCCGCCTCCGGATGATACTGCACCGAGAAGACCGGCAGGCGCTCATGCTCCAGCCCCTCCACGCTCCCATCCGACAGGTTCACGTGGCTCACTACCAGCCCGCTTCCCGCCGGCAGACTCGCCGCCTCCACCTGAAAATTGTGGTTCTGCGACGTCACCGTCACTC